>VOFH01000376.1_pt1 | contig 792225 bp, 790 predicted proteins | sample 5384091 | NCBI WGS metagenome assembly VOFH01 (sample SAMN12384727, study PRJNA508395) | human gut metagenome | isolation source: healthy gut G | host: Homo sapiens
GAAGTCTTTCGACTGGAACCTCGAAAAGCTGCGCGATTTTCTCCATGTGCTTCGGAGAGTAAAAGTCCTTTCCATATTCTTCATAATGAATGTAAGTACTTCGGTATATACCGGCGTAGTCGGCTACGTCTCTCTGCCGCAGGCCTTTCTGATATCGAAGCCAGCGGAGCTTGTCCGCCGTTTCGGTGATTTCTGAGAAGTCTGAGAACTGCAGATTGAACTTTTCTGCATCCTGAAACTTGTGCGGCAGTATCACTGGAAATTGAAGAATTTGCAGCGGGGCTACTTTTACTGAACCTGATATATTGGAAATCAGAATGTAGCAGCGGACTTCCACTTGCGCCAGCAGGCGCCATTTTGCACCAAAAGGTGCCTGTTTTGCTACTTCAGCCTCCGATAGTTCCGCTATGTTAGGATAGCATTTTCAATGCACCGGCTGGCGTAGGTCGCCAGGCGCACATTTTTATCCGCCTTGAACGTAGAGATCCCTTTGATCAGGCCGATGGTCCCAATGGAGATCAGGTCATCCTGATCCCCGGTCTGGGCGTAGTACTTTTTCACAATGTGGGCCACCAGCCGCAGGTTGTGCTCCACCAGAACATTCCGGGCCTCCAGGTCGCCCGCCGCGCACCGCTCCAGATACCGCTTCTCCTCCTCCGGCTTCAGCGGACGCGGGAAGGAGCCCCCGCCTCCTGACAGCCGCAGTGTAAAAAATAAACTGTGCAGCATCAGATAGATCACTGGAGAAAACATGATATGACACCTCCTGTCCCACTGTATTCCGCCCATGCAAGTCCATACACCCCAGATGTGCCTCTCCCTTCTGGTCCAGACAAGAACACAGCCCCTGGCTCCGCACGGTATGGGGCCAGGGGCTGTGTTCAGCTGTTTTGATCCTTCTCTCAGGGATTCACGACATGGATGGGCGCGCCATCCAGATAGGCGCGGATGTTGTCCGCCGTGCAGTCCATGATGCGCTGGCGGGCCTCCTTGGCGCCCCAGGACATATGGGGGGTGATGATGCAGTTGGGGGCAGTGAGCAGGGGGTTGTCCGCACGGATGGGCTCGGTGTACACCACATCCAGGCCGGCGGCCGCCAGCTTGCCCGCTTTCAGGGCGTCGGTGACGTCCTGCTCGTCAATCAGCTGTCCGCGGGAGTTGTTGATCAGGATGGCCCCGTCCTTCATCTTGGCAATGCTGGCCTTGTTGATCATCTTCTCATTATCCGCAGTGAGGTTGCAGTGGAGGAACACCACGTCGGACTGAGCCAGCAGGGTATCCAGGTCCACATACTCAGCGATGGCCTTGCCGGAGTCGTTGGGGTACAGGTCATAGGCCAGCACCTTCATGCCCAGGGCCTTGGCAATGCGGCCAGTGGTCTGGCCGATGCGGCCGAAGCCGATGATGCCGGCGGTCTTTCCGTCCAGCTCGATGAGGGAGTGGTCCCAGTAGCACCAGTCGATGTGATTGGCCCACTTGCCCTCGTGGACAGTCTTGTCGTGGTGGCCGATGTGGTGGCACACCTCCAGCAGCAGGGCGATGGCGTACTGGCCCACACAGGCGGTGCCATAGGTGGGCACGTTGCACACCGGGATCCCCTTCTCCTTGGCATAGTCATAGTTGATCACATTGTAGCCGGTGGCCAGCACAGCGATCATCTTCAGATTGGGACACTTGTCCATGGTCTCCTTGGAGATGGGGGTCTTGTTGGTGACGATCACCTCCGCGTCGCCGATCCGCTCCGCGATGATGGGGGCCTCCACATAGGAGGTCCGGTCATAGACCTTCAGTTCCCCCATGCAGCTCAGCTGATCCCAGCTCAGATCGCCGGGATTTTCCGTATAACCATCCAGCACTACGATTTTCATTGCAGCAGCCTCCTTATTTGATATGGTGTTTCTCGATCCAGTCTCGCTTTTTTGTCCCTGGACCGCCGGTTCTCTGCAAATCCTCTTTACAGCCCAGGACTTTCTGCTTATACTACATGATAACGGAATCTCTATTGTACAAAATCCAAATTTATATCAATATTTTTATCTATTATCCAAAGGACGGTGCGGTATGTTTATTTCAGAAGCAGCGGCCCTCTCCATTGTCCGCGAGATGAAGGAGATCACAGGCCACGACATCAACATCATGGACGGCACGGGCACCATCTTTGCCAGCACGGACCCGGGCCGTGTGGGGCAACGCCACGAGGGGGCCTGCCAGATCCTGTCCCAAAAGCTGCCCCGGCTGACGGTCCAGGAGGACCGCCGCCCCGGCGGCATCCGCCCGGGCGTCAACCTCCCCATCCAGCTGGACGGCGAGACGGTAGGGGTCATCGGCATCACCGGGAACCCGGAGGAGGTGGACTCCCTGGGCGCTATCCTCAAGCGCATGACAGAGATCATGGTGCGGGACGCCCGTCGGCAGGCTCAGGAGGATCTGCTGGACAGCGCCCGCCAGTGCTTCATTGAGCGGTGGCTCTTCTCCGAGGAGCCCGACCAGGCGGAACTGGAGCTGCGGGGCAATATGCTGGGGATCGACGTCACTGCCCGCTGGACTGTGGTGATCCTGGAGGTGCTGGAATCCCTCAGCCCCGGGCAGGCCGATGCGTCCCCCCAGGAGATGCGCAACGCTCTCTTTCTCAAGCACATCCGCCCCTATCTGAGCTCCCACCCCAACAGCCTGTGCGCAGTGATCAACCAGCGGATCCTGCTGCTGTTCCCCGACCGGAACCGGTACGAGGTCCTGGCCTGTGTCAACCAGATCCGCAGAGAGCTGGAGGGGGCCTATCAGGCGGCGGTGTGCGGCGGTATGAGCGCGGAGGGCCGGCGGGGGCTGGAGATCCGCCGCTGCTATCAGGAGGCCAGGACCGCCAGCCAGACGGCCCGGACGGACGGCGGCAGGCGTATTCTGCGCTATGACGAGGTCTCTTTGGAGTTTCTTGCCGACAGCATCGCCCCGGACATCCGGCGGGATCTGGTCTCCCTGGTTTTCTCCGGCTGCACCCCGGAGGAGCGGGAGAGCATCCGCAGCACCGTCCTGCTCTATTTTCAGTATCACGGGGACGTCAAGCAGATGGCTGACGCCCTGTATGTCCACAAAAATACCGTACATTATCACTTACAGCGGATCCAGGCGCTCACCGGATACAGTGTCCGGGACCCCAGGGGATCCGTCCTGCTGTATCTGGCCTGCCTGTCCTCCCCCCAGGAGGAGGGCGGCTGACCCGCAGAAAACGTATTGTTAAGGAGGAGCCGCTATGTCCATTTACACCGACGCCCAGGAGATCATTCACAGCGCGCTGGAGGCCTGCCTGCCCGACCAGGCGGTGCGCCGGGCCCTGGAGGGGAAAGAGCTGGGCTCCGGGCGCGTCTTTTAGTCGCCCTGGGCAAGGCCGCCTGGCAGATGGCCCGCTGTGCCGCGGAGCTGCTGGGCCCCAGGCTGGAACAGGGCGTGGTGGTCACCAAGCATGGACACAGCCAGGGTGACATCCCCCGCTGTCAGGTCTTTGAAGGGGGGCACCCGGTACCTGACGAGGGCTCCTTCCGGGGGACCCGGGCGGCCATGGAGCTGGTCCAGGACCTCGCGCCCCAGGATACCGTGGTCCTGCTGGTCTCCGGCGGCGGCTCCGCCCTGTTTGAGCGCCCCCTGATCCCGGCGGAGGAGCTGGCCCAGCTCACCAGCGCCCTGCTGGCCTGTGGGGCGGACATTGTGGAGATGAATACCGTCCGAAAGCGCCTGTCCGCGGTGAAGGGGGGCCGCTTCGCCCAGCTGTGCGCCCCGGCCCAGGTCTATTCCATCGTTCTGTCCGACATTCTGGGGGATCCCCTGGACATGATCGCCTCCGGCCCCGCCTATCCGGACCGCTCCACCTGCGCCCAGGCCCGGGCCATCGCGGAGAAGTACCAGCTCCCCCTGTCCGGCCAGGCCCGCGCCCTTCTGGACCAGGAGACCCCCAAGGAGCTGGACAATGTAGAGACCGTCATCACTGGAAGCGTGCGGGAGCTCTGCTCCGCCGCCGCCGCCGTCTGCCAGCGGCTGGGCTATGAGACCCATATCCTCACCGACCAGCTCTGCTGTCAGGCCCGGGAGGCCGGCTCCTTCCTGGCCTCCATCGCCCGCACCCACGGGCAGGAAGGACGCTCCCTGGCCTTCCTGGCGGGGGGCGAGACGGTGGTCCTCCTCACCGGCAAGGGGCTGGGCGGCCGCAACCAGGAGCTGGCCCTGTCCGCCGCTGAGGGGATCTCCGGCATGGAGAACGCCCTGATCTTCTCCCTGGGCTCCGATGGAACAGACGGTCCCACCGACGCCGCCGGCGGCATCGTGGACGGCCAGACCCGGGGCAAGCTGGCCCAGGCAGGCCTGACCATCCACCAGGTCCTGGCGGACAACGACGCCTACCACGCCCTGGAGAAGGTGGGCGGGCTGATCCATACCGGCCCTACCGGCACAAATGTCAACGACGTGGCTGTCGTCCTGCTGAAGGCGGATAACTGAATATCAAACAGAAAACAGGCCGGGGAGCGCGGATGCGCACCCCGGCCTGTCATCTTGTTCTGCGTGGTTTCCGGCGCTGCGGTGCATCACTTGGAGCGCTTGAGCACCTCGACCACAAAATCCCAGATCCGCTGCACCGAGGAGATGCTCAGCCGCTCCCGGGGGGGTGTGGATCTCAAACAGGTCCGGGCCGATGGAGACGCAGTCCAGACCGGGCAGCTTGCCGGCAAAGACGCCGCACTCCAGCCCGGCGTGGATGGCCTCGATCTTGGGCTCTTTTCCATACTGCTCCCGGAATACCTCTACCATCCGGTCCCGCAGGGGGGAGTCCTCCCGGTACTGCCAGCCGGTGTAGTCCCCGGCAAACTCCACCGTTCCCCCCAACTCCTCCATCAGGCAGGTCAGGCGGTCCTTGAGCATCTCCCTCTGGGAGTCCACCGAGCTGCGCACACAGAAGGAGGCCCGCAGGGAGGTCTCCTCCGTGGCCAGGATCCCCAGGTTCAGGGAGGTCTGCACCAGCCCGTGGATCTCCGCGCTCATGGCCTGCACCCCATTGGGCAGGCAGGCCAGCATACACAGGACCCGCCGGGTGGAGCTCTCGTCCATGGGCTCCTCTGCGGCAGCGGACGCCTCCGCCCGGATCCAGAGCGCCGGGTCGGTGACGCGGTACTCGTTGTGCAGCGCGGCCTCCATCTCCCGAACGGCGTCCAACACCGCCTGGGGATCCGCCGCCACGACCCGGGCGGTGCAGGCCACGGGGATGGCGTTGTCCTTCAGGCCGCCGTCCACCCGCAGCAGCCGCAGCTCCGTCCGCCGGGCCGCCGCCCGGAGGATCCGGCCCATGAGCACATTGGCGTTGGCGCGCCCCTTGTGGATCTCCGCCCCGGAGTGTCCGCCGGTGAGTCCGCCCACCGCCACAGTCACGCCCGCCCCGTCAAAGGGGGCGCGGGTCAGGGGGAGCAGGCAAGCGCTGGTATTGCCTCCGGCGCAGCTGACGGTGAAGATGCCCTCCGCCTCCGAATCCAGGTTCAGCATCTGCCGGCCCTTCAGCGGGGTGACGTCGATGGAGGCCGCCCCCAGCAGGCCGATCTCCTCGTCCACGGTGAACACCGCCTCCAGACGGGGGTGAGGCAGGCCCTCCGCGTCCAAAAGGGCCAGGGCCATCGCTACGGCGATGCCGTCATCTCCCCCCAGGGTGGTGCCCTTGGCATAGACAAAGTCCCCGTCCACCGCCAGGTCCAGCCCCTCCCGGCTCATGTCCTTCTGACAGTCGGCGGTCTGCTCACAGACCATATCCAGATGTCCCTGAAGGATCACCGGGGGCGCGGCCTCATAGCCGGGCGCGGCCTCCTTGATGATGATGATATTGTTGTCCCCGTCCTGGTGGTACTCCAGTCCCCGGGCCCGGGCGAAGTCCGCGCACCAGTCGCTGACGGCCTTGGTGTTCCGGGAGCCGTGGGGGATAGCGCACATCTCCTCAAAAAAAACGGAACACGCTTTTGGGTTCCAAATGCTCCAATACGTTCATAGTCTGAAACTCCTTTCTGAAAATCGTTACTTCCTCAGCCGGTAGCGCAGGCCGCCGGCGTCCTCCAGCAGCTGCTGTTCCAGCATATAGCGGATCAGCTTGGGGGCAAAGGCGGCCGGATCCTGTACACGGATACGGTTTTTGGACCAGAACATCCCGGCCTTGACGCCCTGGATCAGGGCCGGCAGCTCCTTTTGTGTGATGCTCCCGTGCTTTCGGAGATATTTTACCACAGTTCCCGCACACTTGTTCAGCAGGATCCGCTCCAGATCCGCCTCCTGCGTCATACTCTTCCTCAGGCCCCAGACATACAGAACGGCGGTGGCCAGAGCAAACAGAAGGATCCCCAGCACGATCTGTCCAAAGCTCATGCCTTCACCCGGTCCCTTCCCACAAACAGGATAAAGCGGTTGTTGCGTAAAATCTGCATATATTTCACCAGCCGGTCGTACAGCGGCTCCGCCTTCTCCCCATAAGCCTCCTTCAGCTCCAGGGCCAGCTGGCCCACCGTCTTGACGCCGTCGATCCGCGTCCAGAGGAAGCTGCCATACTCATCCAGCTTGATGTGGCTCACCCGGGGGGTGTGGAACAGCTTCTGGGCCAGGGTGTTGTAAAAGCCCCGGTTTACCATGTGGATGGTGACCACCCCGTCCTCCCCCCGGTCCCAGGTGTTCTGCCCGTTGACCGCAGGAACGAAGTCCAGATAATTTTCCTTCTTCTTTGCCATAAAAATTCTCCTATATTGGCCCAAACCGGGCTGCATACTCAAGTATACAGCCCGGCAGAGGGAAACGCAACGCTTAGTTGGACTTCTTCTTGCTGTCCTTGGTCGCGAAGAAGTAGATGGTCAGCAGGACGCCGGCGAAGCACACCAGGCCGCCGATGCTGCCGATGCTGAACACACCACTGAGGTTGATCTTATCGCTGAGGTACAGCTCCTTGCCCGCGGCGTCCAGGCCGATGGGGATGATGGCCAGAACGGCCAGCAGGATGCCCACGATACCCTCGCCGGCGATGAGGCCGGAGGAATAGAGCACACCGGACTGCACAGAGTCGTTCTTCGCCTTCTCAGATCCGTATGCGCGCTTCTCCAGATACCAGCGCAGCGCGCCACCCAGCATCATGGGCACGGACAGGTAGATGGGCAGATACAGGCCGATGGCGAAGGGGAGCACGGGGATGCCCAGGATCTCCACCACGATGGCGATGAACACGCCGGTGAACACCAGGTTCCAGGGCAGGTTGCCGCCCATGACGCCCTCCACGATCATCTTCATCAGCATCGCCTGGGGTGCGGGCAGATCGTCGGAGCCATAGCCGCCCCAGGCCATGCTCAGCAGGTACAGGATCGCGCCGATGACCACCGCGGACACCACGACGCCGATCATCTCGCCGATCTGCTGCTTTTTGGGGGTGGCACCCACCAGGAAGCCGGTCTTCAGGTCCTGGGAGGTGTCGCCAGCGATGGCGGCAATGACGCAGATGATGCCGCCGATGACGATGGCGGCGATCATGCCCTGGATCCCGTCGTTGCCGGTGGCCTTCAGCAGCATGGTGGAGATCAGCAGGGTGGCGATGGCCATGCCGGACACCGGGTTATTGGAGGAACCGATCAGGCCCACCATCCGTGAGGAGACGGTGGCAAAGAAGAAGCCGAACACGATCACGATCAGGGCCGTGAAGAAGTTCAGGGGGATGGCGGGCAGCAGCCACATGACCACCGCGATGAGCAGCACGCCCAGCAGAACAAGCTTCAAGGGCAGATCCTGCTCCGTGCGCAGGGTGCCGGCGGCACGGCCCTTGCCATAGTCGCCCATGGCCTCCTTGAAGGTCCGGACGATGAGGGGCAGGGACTTCACCAGGCTGAGCACGCCGCCGCAGGCCACCGCGCCGGCGCCGATGTAGCGCAGGTAATTGCCCCACAGGGCGGAGACGCCCTGTGCATCAACCAGCTGGTTGATGGTCATGTCGGTGACGGGGAACATAATGGTCTCGCCGCCGAACAGCACCATCAGAGGCATGATGACCAGCCAGCCCAGGATGCCGCCGGCAAACAGGTAGGAGGACACCTTGGGTCCACAGATGTAGCCCACGCCGGCCAGGGCGGGCAGCACGTCGATGCCCACGCCGGAGCCGCGGTAGGCGGGGATGTCATAGGTGATCTCGCTGGGGAAAATTTTCAGGCCGTCCGCCACAAATTTGTAGATGGCGGCGATACCCAGGCCGGAGAACACGGTGGACGCCTTGGCGCCGCCCTCCTCGCCGGCAATGAGGACCTCGGCGCAGGCCTGGCCCTCAGGATAGCCCAGCACGCCGTGCTCCTTGACGATCAGCGCGCTGCGCAGGGGGATCATCATCAGAACGCCCAGCAGGCCGCCGCACAGGGCGATCAGGCCGATGGTGATCATGGAGGGAGTGTCGCACAGGCCCTCCTTGGCCCACATGAACAGGGCGGGCAGGGTGAAGATGGCGCCCGCGGCCACCGACTCACCGGCGGAGCCGATGGTCTGAACCATGTTGTTTTCCAGGATGGAGTCTCGCCGCAGAACCTTGCGGATGACACCCATGGAAATCACTGCCGCGGGAATGGACGCCGACACCGTCATGCCAACACGCAGTCCCAGATACGCGTTTGCTCCGCCGAAGATGATGGCCAGCAAAGCGCCCAGCAGGATGGATACTGCTGTGAACTCCGGCATGACCTTGTCGGCAGGAACATAAGGTTGGAATTTCTTGTCTTCCACGATTTTCGTTCCCTTCTCTGTTTGATTTTTCTTTCTCCGCGCCATATTCCGGCGCAGCCGCTCTCCTGGACGGCCGCCGCCGTCCTGTCCTCAGAGGCGGGCCGTCTGGCCTCCCCTCAAGGACATAGCCTTTTTATTGTATAAAATTTCACTGTATTCGTCAAGCCCTACTTCTCCCCTTTCGCGGATATTTGCGCCCCCCCACCTCAGCGCCTGAACCTCCACATGTACGCCCCTTCGACGAGATCCACAGGCACGGAGCAAAAAGTTCACAATTCAAATATTAACCACAAGGTCTATTTGTGCTATGCTGTCTGAAAATAGACCTTGTGGTCAATTATTTTTGGAGGCAGACCTATGAAGCGGGATGAAAAAAACCAGCAGACCCGGCGCAGGACCCTGGACCGCGCCCTGTCTGAATTTTCGGAAAAGGGCTATGGCGGCAGCTCAGTGAACACCATCTGCGCTGTCCAGGGGATCTCCAAGGGGATCGTCTATCACTATTTTGAGAACAAGGATCAGCTGTATCTGAGCTGTGTGGAGGAGTGCTTTCAGCGCCTGACCGCTCACCTCAGCGCCGCCCTTCAGGCAGAGGAGCCCGGCCCGGTGGAGGAACAGCTGGGCCGGTATTTTACCGCCCGTATGGACTTCTTCCAGGAGAACCCGGTCTATCAGCCCATCTTCTGTGAAGCTGTCATCTCGCCTCCCGGGCGGCTGCTTGAGCAGATCCAGGCATGCCGGAAGGACTTTGACGCCCTGATCATATCCACGCTGGAGCGTCTGCTGCGCCAGCTGCCGCTGCGCGCCGACATCACCATGGATGAAATTGTGGACCTGTTCCGCCAGTTCCAGGACTTCATCAACGCCCAAACCCAATCGACTGATGTTCCCGCCGGAGAGCGCTTTGCCCGCCGGGACGCCCAGTGCCGCAGGCTGTTGAAGGTACTGCTCTACGGCGTAACAGAAAGGAGATCTTAATATATGGACGCGAACAAGGATCAAACTTCTATTCTGGGGAACGCCAAGCCCTCACAGGCCATCGTCAAGCTGGCCCTGCCCACCACGCTGGCCCTGCTGGCCAAGGCAGTCTACAACATCGTGGACGCCGCCTATATTGGGATGCTGGGCTCTGATATTGCTTTGACGGCGGTGGGCGTCACTGTCCCTCTGCTGCTTATCATGGTGTCCATTGAGAACATCTTCGCTGCCGGAGCCGCCGTGCTGGCGGGACGGCAGCTGGGGGCCAAGGACGAGGAGGGGCCAGCCGCACCGTCACCACTATTATCGGCCTGTCCATTGTCATCGGCGCGGTGTTGTGTGTGGGCGGCATCGTGTTCATCGAACCGCTGATGCGGGCCTTTGGCGCATCCGACGCCTCACTGTCTCTGGCTGAGGACTACGCCTTCTGGATGTTCGTGGCCGCCCTGGCCAACCTGCCCGCCCAGAGCATGAACTGCGCCGCCCGGGCAGAGTCCTCGGTCAAGATCTCCTCGATCGCCGTGATCACCGGCGCGCTGCTGAACGTGGTCCTGGACCCCATCTTCATGTTCGACTGGGGGTTGGGCATGGGGGTGGAGGGGGCCTCCTATGCCTTCGGAGCCAAGCAGGAGGAGCGGGTCCACCAGTCGGTGCGCTTTGCGCTCAAGGGCTCTCTGATTTTGACGGTGCTGGTAGCTGCCGCCTATATCCTGCTGTCCCGGCCGCTGATCCTGCTGTTCAACCAAAATCCCGTCATTGTAGACTATGGGCGGTGGCTGCTTATCTCTCAGGTGGCCCTCTACCCGGCCTTCGGCCTGTGCTACATGATGACCATCACCTATCAGACCATCGGAACCTCCGGATATGGCCTGTTCCTGTCCATGATCCGTCAGGGACTGTTCTATGTCCCCTTCATTTTAGTTCTGCCCCGGCTTCTGGGCGTGACTGGCATCTATCTGACCCAGCCTGCCGCTGACCTGCTGACCATTCTGGTGTGCCTGTGTTCCATCCGGTCTATGAAGCAGATCGCCTCCGCCAATATGAACCGCCTGCCGGAGGGAGACTGATTGACCGTGGGGTACTCTGTCATCACCATCAGCCGGCAATACGGCAGCGGCGGACGGGAGATCGAAGCCCAGCTGGCAGAGCGTTTGGGCATTCCCTTTTATGATAAAACGCTCTGCGCAGAAGCCGCAAAGCACAGCAGGCTTGATGCAGACTTTCTGGAGCAGGCGGAAAAGGCACTGTGGGACACCGCCAGGGCCCGGACCACCTACCTGAAGGACGACACAGGCCAGGTCTTGGGAGAGGCAGAGAACTGCCACCTCTGTCTGGACAGCGGGCTGCTGGGGCTGGAGCATACAGTCCGGACCCTGGAAGCCGTCTTCCAGACGGAGCATACCGAAAAAGGAGGCGCTTGATGAAACGCCGGACACAAAAAATCACGGGATTCCTGCTGGCCGTGCAGGCGGCAGCGCTCTTGCTGACCGGGTGCGGAGCTGGGGACAACACCTCTGCTTCTCCCCCGCTGTCTGCCAATTCCGGCACTGTGGGCAGCGCCTCCCCGGAAACGCCGGCTCCGCCTGACAAGCCGGTTCCGCTGAACATAACAGGCGCTGGGGAGATCCAGGAGGAGCTTTATGCCGCCATTCTTGACCTGCGGCAGCCTGCCAGCATGGACCTCTCCGGGGCGGCGGTGGGCGACACCCCGGAGCTGGAGATCAAGAATCTCTACTACGAGATCCTGAACCAGCACCCGGAGCTGAAATACGCCTACGACCTGACCGCGGAAGTGGAAAACGGCCTGTTGACCTGTCAGATCTCCTATATGCCGTATCAGACGGGGTATCCTCCGGATTGGGATGGCATCCCGGTGGCTTCTCTGCCGGAGCTGATCGCAGCCGCGAAGGCCCATCTGGGGCCGGAGCCGGTGAAGATCCGGCTGACAGACACCGCCCTGACGCCGGATGGGATGAACCGTGCCTTGCAGCAGGTGGGCGGCGGCTATATCCTGTGTTCCCTCAGCCGGGATGGAACACAGCTCACCTATTCCCCCTCCATGGGAATGACCATGAAGGAGTGTCTTGCTCTGCTGGAGCAGGCGGAGGAACTGGCGGCTGAGGCGGCTGGTGCGCTGACTGACGGCACAATGACCGAGCGGGAGCAGGCGGAGGCGCTGTACCGCTATCTGACGGAGCACGTTAAATATGACCGGCGGTACTACTCCGACCGGGCCAGTATGCCCTACCACTCACAGACCGCCATTGGTGCGCTCCGAGATCAGGTGGCGATCTGCGGCGGCTACTCCCACGCCCTCGACCTGCTCTTTGAGCAGGTTGGGATCCCGTGCTATACCGTCATTGGAACATCAGGGGGCGAAAACCACATGTGGAACATCGCCCGGCTGGACGGCCAGTGGCTCTGGTTTGACGCCACAGCAGACCGCGGGGATGTCCCCTCAGTTTGAGTTTCGGCATTTTGCCCAGGAGGAATTGGACCCGCGGTATTCCTGGGATGCATCACAACTCGACCAGCTTTTGGCGGAAGAAGCCCCATAACAGAAAAGGTGAAAGACGGCGGCTGTCCCCTTGAAGGAGACAGCCGCCGTCAGCTTGTCAAAAAACCTCGCTGGTGGCGAGGTTTTTCTGGTATAATAGAGAAAAGGGGGATTGAATGTGGAGAACTGGAAAAAGGAATCTCGAAAAGATATAGTGATGGTGGATGTGGATGCATTAGTCCCCCCCAGACCATCTGCTCCGAAAAGTAGAAAGAGTCATGGATTATGACTGGCTATATGAGCGGTTAAGTCCATATTATTGCGCAGACAACGGGCGTCCAGGAACGGATCCTGTAGTGTTGATCAAGATGGTTCTAATTCAGCATTTGTTTGGGATCGCGTCTTTACGTCAGACTCACCGGGAGATACAAGTAAATATAGCATACCGTTGGTTCTTGGGATACAGTCTACTGGACGAGATCCCTCATTTCGCAACGGTAAGTTATGCCTTTTGCAAACGCTTTCCCCCCGGAGCTGAGTGAAGAAATTTTTGCACATATTTTGAACAAAGCACTGAACAACCGGATGGTAGACCCAAGCATGATTTTTATCGACGGAACACATATTAAAGCATCCGCGAATAAAAAGAAGTTCCAGAAGGAACAGGTCGCCAAAGCCGCGAAGGTGTACGAGGAACAACTTCGCAAAGAGGTATCCGAGGAACGAAAAAAACTGGGTAAGAAAGTCAACGATGACGATGATAACGAAAATAAGGGAAGTTCCGGAGGAGGAACGGTTGAGAAAACGGTGTCCAAAACCGACCCGGACTGCGGAATGTTTGTAAAAGGGGCACATGAGCGGCAGTTTGCGTACGAAGCACATACTGCCTGTGATAAGCACGGCTTTGTGTTGGGTGTTGAGGTAACCGCTGGAAATGTAAGCGATAGTGTTGCATGGGACGCAGCATACGACCAGGTAACGAACAGTTTTCCCGAAGTTAAGTTTGTAACGATGGATGCCGGATACAAAACACCTTGGATTGCAAAGAAAATTCTGGAACACAGCAGAATTCCCATCCTTCCCTATACCCGATACAAGGGAAAGAACGATAAATTTAAGCCTTGGGATTTTACTTATGATGCAGCAACAGACAGTTTTACCTGTCCCAGAGGACATGAACTGCGGCATACGACCACAAGCAAAGAAGGGAAACGGACTTACCGCAGCTCACCCAAAATCTGCAAAGACTGTCCCTGCAGAACTGTTTGTGGCGCAAATGAAAGCGGACAGCGGATACTCACAACTCATATCTGGCAGGAATATCTCGATTTGGTCGAACATTTGAGAAAAACCGAACGTGGCAAGGAACTCTATGCCATGAGAAAAGAGACCATAGAGCGTGTTTTTGCTGATGCAAAAGAAAAGCACGCCATGCGGTATACGCACCACCGAGGTCTGGCCCGGGTTTCTGCTTGGGTGAGGCTTAAATATGCTGCCATGAATCTCAAAAAGATTGCTATTGGGAAGTGGAATGCTTCTAATTTTGCTTCCTATATCATGATTTTTGCTCCGTTTAATGATAAAACGCCAGTCCTCGTGTTTTGAGAACTGGCGTTCTTTGACAAGCTGAGCAAAGCCGCCCGAGTGGGCGGCTTTGCTGCAAAAATCAGAAACTTACTTCAGGTTGAAGAAGGCCTTCATCCCGGGGTACTCCGCGATGTCGCCCAGCTCCTCCTCGATGCGGAGCAGCTGGTTGTACTTGGCCACGCGGTCGGTGCGGCTGGGAGCGCCGGTCTTGATCTGGCCGGCGTTCAGGGCCACGGCGATGTCGGCGATGGTGGCGTCCTCGGTCTCGCCGGAGCGGTGGGACACGATGGCGGTGTAGCCGGCGCGGTTGGCCATCTGGATGGCGTCCAGGGTCTCAGTCAGGGTGCCGATCTGGTTGACCTTGATCAGGATGGCGTTGCCAACCTTCTTCTCAATGCCGGTGGACAGCCGCTCCACGTTGGTGACGAACAGGTCGTCGCCCACCAGCTGGACGCGGTCGCCGATGGCCTTGGTCAGCATGGCCCAGCCCTCCCAGTCGGTCTCGGCCATGCCGTCCTCCAGGGAGATGATGGGGTAGGTATCAGCGAACTTCTTCCACATGTTGACCAGCTGCTGCTGAGTCAGCTTCTTGCCGGACTTGGGCTGGATATAGCACTTCTGCTCCTCGTCCCACCACTCGGAGGAAGCGGCATCGATGGCGATCTTGAAGTCCTCGCCGGGCTTGTAGCCGGCCTTCTCGATGGCGGCCACGATGACCTTCAGGGCGTCCTCATCCTTCTTCAGGTTGGGGGCATAGCCGCCCTCGTCGCCCACGCCGGCGGCGGGGGTACCGTTCTCCTTCAGGACGGTCTTCAGGGTGTGGAAGACCTCGGCGCAGCGGCGCAGAGCCTCGCGGAAGGAGGGGGCGGAGACAGGCATGATCATGAACTCCTGGATCTCCACGTTGTTGGTGGCGTGAGCGCCGCCGTTCAAGATGTTCATCATGGGCACAGGCAGCTGCTTGGCGTTGACGCCGCCGATATAGTTGTACAGAGCCACGCCCAGGGACTCGGCAGCAGCCTTGGCGCAGGCCAGGGACGCGCCCAGAATGGCGTTGGCGCCCAGGCGGCTCTTGTTGGGGGTGCCGTCCAGCTCGATCATAGCCTTATCAATGGACACCTGATCCAGGACGTTCATGCCGATCAGGCACTCAGCGATCTCGGTGTTCACGTTCTTCACGGCGTTCTCCACGCCCTTGCCCAGATAGCGGCTCTTGTCGCCGTCGCGGAGCTCGCAGGCCTCATAGATGCCGGTGGAAGCGCCGGAGGGAACAGCGGCACGGCCCATGGCGCCGTCCTCAAGATATACCTCAACCTCAACAGTGGGATTGCCGCGGCTGTCCAGGATCTCACGGCCCAGGACGTCAACGATTTCGATCATCTGCTTCATAGTGGTTCAGACTCCTTTCGTTTGTAGCGGCGCAGCGGCGGAAACCGCCTCTGCGGCCAAAAGGGAATGCAATTTATTCGTAGGGGCGACTTGTGGCCGCCCGGATACGCAATCAATTTGGGGACCCGTTTTATTTGAAATGCTCGGCGGAAATAAATTCCGCCTGCGCCAAGGTTTTCGCCATTGGCGAAAACACTTGTACGGCGCAAAGCGCCGCCCGCCTGAGGCGGGGACATGGGCCGGGAAAAGCCGCTTGGATACCAGTCAGCGCACCTATGGGATCAGTTGGCAATCAGGGTTTTCCCATCCATTTCGGAGGGCTTTTCCAGGCCCATGAGGTCCAGCATGGTGGGGGCAATGTCGGCCAGACGGCCATCCCGCAGTTGGACGCTGGCACCCACGATATAGAAGGGGACCAGGTTGGTGGTGTGGGCGGTAAAGGGCTCTCCGTTGGCGTCGGACATCCGCTCAGCGTTGCCGTGGTCGGCGGTGATAAGGGAGACGCCGCCCATTTTGGAGGTGGCCTCCACCACGCGGTTGACACACTCGTCCACAGTGGACACAGCCTTGCAGGCGGCGTCATAGACCCCGGTGTGCCCCACCATGTCGCAGTTGGCGAAGTTCAGGATGACCACATCATAGGCGCCGCTTTCGATCCGCTTCACGGCCTCCTCGGTGACCTGATAGGCGGACATCTCCGGCTGCAGGTCATAGGTCGCCACCTTGGGAGAGGGGATCAGGCAGCGGTCCTCGCCGGGAAACACCTCCTCCACGCCGCCGTTGAAGAAGAAGGTGACATGGGCGTATTTCTCCGTCTCAGCAATGCGCAGCTGAGTCAGGCCCAGCTTGCTGATATACTCTCCGAAGGTATTGACCAGCTTCTGGTGGGGGTAGGCCACCGTAACATTCGGGAGGGTGGCGTCGTACTCCGTGGTACACACAAAGTCCACAGAGAGGAACCCGGTCCGGCGCTGGATGTCCGTAAAGTCCTCGTCCACGAAGCAGCGGGAGATCTCCCGGGCGCGGTCGGGGCGGAAGTTGAAAAAGATGATGGAGTCGTTGTCCCGGACTTGGGCGTTCTTGACGCACACCACGGGGACAACAAACTCGTCAGTCACCCCGGCGTCATAGGACTTCTGCACGGCCTCGGCCGCGTCGGCCTCGAAGGCCCCCTCGCCGCAGGCGATGGCGTCATAGGCCTTCTGGACCCGGTCCCAGCGCTTGTCGCGGTCCATGGCGTAGTAGCGGCCCATGACCGTGGCGATCTGGCCCACGCCCAGCTTTTGGATCTCAGCCTGGAGCTGCTCCACATAGCTCTTTCCGGAGCTGGGAGGCACATCCCGACCGTCCAGGAAGCAGTGGATGTAGACCTTTTCCAGGCCCTGCTCCTTGGCCATCTTCAAAAGGGCAAACAGGTGGGTGATGTGGCTGTGGACGCCGCCGTCAGACAGCAGGCCCATCAGATGAAGGGCAGAACCCCACTCCCGGCAGTTGGACATTGCTTCCAAATAGGCGGGATTTTTAAAGAACTCGCCGCTCTCGATGTCGCGGCTGATGTGGGGCAGGTCCTGAAAGACCACCCGGCCAGCCCCCATATTGGTGTGGCCCACCTCGCTGTTGCCCATCTGGCCCTCCGGCAGTCCCACATCCAGGCCGGAGGCGGACAGCCGGCAGCCGGGGAAGTCCCGGAAGATCCGGTCCAGATTGGGGGTGGGGGCGTTGACCACTGCGTTGCCCGCGGAGGGGCCCTCCAGCCCAAATCCGTCCATGATGATCAAAGTAGTCGGTGTTTTCATATCGTTGTCTCCTATTTCATGGTCCGAAGGACATCTGATTCCCCTCTCGGAGAACGGAGGGGGCGCACGGGGGATCGGCTCTCACCCGTGAGAATCGATGTGCCGCGAAACGGCCATGTTCCGAAGAAAATATTTGGCTCGTTACTCCTGATTGGCGGCGTTGATGATCTGCACGAAGTCAGCGGGCTTCAGGGAGGCTCCGCCGATCAGGCCGCCGTCCACGTCGGGCTGAGCCAGCAGCTCGGCGGCGTTCTTGGCGTTCATGGAGCCGCCGTACTGGATGGTGACGGAGCGGGCCACATGGGCGCCGTACAGCTTGCGGATGACGGCACGGATGGCCTGGCAGACCTCGCCGGCCTGCTCGGCAGTGGCGGTCTTGCCGGTGCCGATGGCCCACAGGGGCTCATAGGCGATGACCACATGGCGCATCTTCTCGGCGGGCACGCCGGCCAGGGCGGCCTTCACCTGATAGGCGATCAGCTCCATGGTGACCGCCCAGCTCCCGCTGCTCCAGGCTCTCGCCCACGCAGACGATGGGGTACAGGCCGGCGTTGATGGCGGCGTGGACCTTCTTGTTGACGGTGAAGTCGGTCTCGTTGTAGTACTGGCGGCGCTCGGAGTGACCGATGATGACGTACTTGGCCCCCGCCTCCTTGATCATCTCGGCGGTGATCTCGCCGGTGTAGGCGCCATGGTCCTCATAGTGGCAGGTCTCCGCGCCAATGGCGATGTGGCAGTCCTTGAACAGACGGACGGCATTGGTAATATTCACAGCGGGGACACACAGCACCACGCTGCACCACTTGCCCTTGGGCATGATGGGCTTGAGTTCCTCAGCAAAGGCCTTGGTCTGGGACAGGGTATTGTTCATCTTCCAGTTTCCGGCGATGATAGTCTTGCGGTAACGGCGATTCATTTCTGCTTCTCTCCATTCTTTGATATAAGGTATCTGGGTGGGACCATGGGGTCCCGGGGCATTACTTGTCCAGCAGACAGGCCACGCCAGGCAGCTCCTTGCCTTCCAGGAACTCCAGGGAGGCGCCGCCGCCGGTGGAGATGTGAGTCATCTTGTCGGCATAACCCAGCTGCTGCACCGCGGCGGCGCTGTCGCCGCCGCCGATGATGGTGATGGCATCCGTCTTGGACAGGGCCTCGGCCACGGCCTCAGTGCCCTTGGCAAAGGCGGGGAACTCAAACACGCCCATAGGGCCGTTCCAGATCACAGTGCCGGCGTCGGCCACGGCGGAGCAGTACAGCTTCACAGTCTCGGGACCGATGTCCAGGCCCTTCCAGCCATCGGGGATCTCGCCAGCCTTTACCACCTGGCTGTTGGCGTCGGGCGCAAACTTGTCGGCGCACACGGTGTCTACGGGGAGCAGGAGCTTGACGCCCTTGTCCTTGGCCTTCTGGAGCATCTCAAGGGAGTAGTCCATCCAGTCGGCCTCCAGCAGGGAGCCGCCGATCTTGCCGCCCTGGGCCGCGGAGAAGGTATAGGCCATGCCGCCGCCGATGATGATGGTGTCGGCGATCTCCAGCAGGTTGTTGATGACGCCGATCTTGGAGGACACCTTGGAGCCGCCCAGAATGGCCACCAGAGGGCGCTTGGGGTTGGCCAGCGCACCGCCAATGATCTCCAGCTCCTTCTGGATCAGGAATCCGGACACCGCAGGCAGGTAGTCGGCCACACCAGCAGTAGAGGCGTGAGCACGGTGGACCGCGCCGAAGGCGTCGGACACATAGACCTCAGCCAGAGAGGCCATAGCCTTGGCCAGGGCGGGGTCGTTCTTGGTCTCGCCCTTTTCAAAGCGGGTGTTCTCCAGCAGGAGGATCTGACCGGGCTGGAGGGCTGCGGCCTTGGACTGGGCGTCAGGGCCTACCACGTCAGCAGCCATGATGACCTCCCGGCCCAGCAGCTCGCTCAGGCGGGCGGCCACCGGCTTCAGGGAGAGCTCCGCCAGGGACTTCTTCCACTTCTCCTCCGTGAGGGTGGCGGGATCCTTGCCCTTCTCGGTCTGCTTCTTCACATAGGTCTCAAAGGTGGGGTTGGGCTTGCCCATATGAGAACAGGCGATAACAGCGGCATTGTGATCCAGCAGATACTGGATGGTGGGCAGGGCGGCACGGATGCGCTTGTCATCCGTGATAACGCCGCTGCCATCCTTGGCCATGGGGACATTGAAGTCGCAGCGGAGCAGGACCTTCTTGCCGGCGACGTCGATATCCTGGACTGTTTTCTTGTTGTAGTTCATGGTGGTGAAAACTCCTCTCTTCACAAGACCTTGGACAATCATGATATGACAGCATATGTGTGGGGAAGATCCTGCGCCGCCAAAGCAGCGAAGGAAGCTTCTGAGGTGGAAATGACAGGTGGGGGCGGCGGCTCGCCTGCGCTCGCATTTCAGCGCTCCGCCATCTCGCCTGTGCCGGAAAGGCCAGGGAAGCCCTGCTGGCGCAGTGCCTCATAGGCCAAGATGGCCACTGAGTTGGACAGGTTCAGGCTGCGGGCGTCCTCACGCATGGGGATGCGGACACAGCGCTCCCGGTGGGCCTGGCGGAACCATTGGGGCAGGCCGGCAGTCTCCTTGCCGAAGAACAGGAAGCAGTTGTCCCGAAAAACGGCCTGGGTATAGTCCCGGGGGGCCTTAGTCGTGGCCAGCCATAGATCGGGGGCTGGATACTGGTCAAAGAAGTGGTCCAAATCGGGGTAGACACGCAGATCCACCATGGGCCAGTAATCCAGTCCGGCCCGGCGAACCGCTTTCTCGCTGATGTCGAAGCCCAGAGGCTCAATCAGATGGAGGCGGCTGCGGGTAGCGGCGCAGGTGCGGGCAATATTGCCGCAGTTTTGAGGGATCTCAGGTTCTACAAGCACAATATTCAGCACGGCTGCCCCTCCCTTGTGTATCGGGTAACATTGTATTCCAAATCGAGAAGAAATTCAACTACAAAATGGTCGAAAAATCACAAAAAAAATCAAAAAATCCCCCAAAAAAGTTGGGCAGCGGTTTCAAATTGTAAAAAAGAAAAAATAAGAGCCGTCTAATCTGGAAAATTTTCGGCATTGTGACAGGCTTGGACCAGAACAGGATCACCTTAGGTCACAGGTTAAGCACAGCGGCGGCAGACTGTGGCAGACGCTGGGGACAGATCGAGGCTCCGGAAGCGAACCGCCAGGAGAAAACCGGCTGTTCTTCCCACTGTGCGGATCCGATTGTGACAAATCACGAAGAAATGCTCCTGTATGGCAAATCGGCACAAAAAACTTTGATAGACAGCAAACCTTGTGATTCCTAAAATTAAGTGAAAATAAATAGATCTCCGAACGCCTGTATGGTAAAATACAGTGGACAACGAATCAGAAGTTTTCTAGTTCAAATCAAAGTAGTTTTTGTTCGTTGAACTACACCCCAAGAGGAAACATCATGAATGCAAAAAATATGAATAACATAAAAAAGAGTGAAAGACGTATTTTCAGATATACTCTTGCGGATGCATGGAGAGATACCATTTCACAAGTCGAGGTATTGGAAGGCATTGAAAATAAAAACGTTCGATGCCTATATTTTGACAGACCGCATCGTTTTGGCCGCACAAGCAATACGAATGTTGATTTCTTTTTTACCACCATCACCCAGGAAGATATTGGGATAATCAAGCATGCAATGCAAAGTCACATCGATATTTTTCAATATAAGGAAATTGAACTCCCAGTTGTATTAGACGGAGTAATCAATACATTTGAATTTATGTTGGATGAAAATTTCACAAATACAATTACTGCTTATAATATTGGGGCGTTTAGAAAAGATGTCAATATTGGAATCATCGGAACTCATCCATATAAGGGAAGCACTGTTTTACAGTTATTCGATAAAATTTCAAAGATCCTGTTGGAGCATGGAGTAGACCCAAAGTACGTTCGAATCAGTTAGAACTTAAGAGAGGCATTTGCTGAGACAACAATTCCGAAAAAATCCATTGACAAATTCTCCTTCTGAATATATAATAACAAGGCGGTTTTAAGAATCGTTGGTTTGCGGCTGTGCTGGAATTGGTAGACTGGCAAGCTTGAGGTGCTTGTGTCCGGACGGGCGTACGGGTTCGACTCCCGTCAGCCGCACCAAAAAGAAAGACACGACCTAGGCCGTGTCTTTCTTTTTCTTTTGTCGGTGGCCGGCGTCGGCCTTTCTTTTATTTGGTTTGAGGATCCCGCCCTTGGGCGGGATCCTTTTTCTGAGTCAGTCTATTTGGAAAATATTTGAAATGGAGTGATCCTATGAACGAACCGCGGCCCGCCGCTGAAAACAAAATGGGCACCATGCCGGTCCCCAAGCTGCTCTTTACCATGTCGATCCCCATGGTCATCTCCATGCTGGTCCAAGCGCTGTACAACGTGGTGGACAGCGTCTTTGTCGCCAAGCTCAGCGAGGATGCTCTGAACGCCGTCTCCCTGGCCTTCCCGGTACAGAACCTGATGATCTCTGTGGCGGTGGGCACCGGCGTGGGCATCAACGCGCTGCTCTCCAAAAGTTTGGGCGAAAAACGGCAGGAACGTGCCAACGCCGCTGCCATGAACGGCCTGTTCCTTGCAGTGGTCAGCTGCCTGGTCTTTGTGTTTCTCGGCCTGACCTGCTCCCGGGGCTTTTTCCTGATGCAAACCGATCAGCAGACCATTGTGGACTATGGCGCCACCTATATGTCCATCGTCAGCGTTCTGTCCGGCGGGATGTTCTTACAGATCACCTTTGACCGGGTGCTTCAGGCCACCGGACGCACCGTGTACACCCTGTTCACTCAGGCAGTCGGGGCGGTCATCAACATCATCCTGGACCCCATACTGATTTTCGGCCTGTTCGGCCTGCCCCGGCTGGAGGTGGCGGGCGCCGCCCTGGCTACGGTGATCGGCCAGTTCATCGCTGCAGGACTCTCTCTCTTCTTTAATCTGACCCGCAACCACGACATCCAGTTCCGCTTCCGCGGATTCCGCCCGGACCGGGGCATCATCGCCCGGATCTACAGCGTGGGCGTTCCCTCCATCGTCATGTCCTCCATCGGCTCTGTGATGGTGTTCGGCATGAACAAGATCCTGATCTCCTTCACCACCACCGCCACCGCGGTGTTTGGCATCTATTTCAAGCTCCAGTCCTTCATCTTCATGCCGGTATTCGGCCTGAATAACGGCATGGTGCCCATCGTGGCCTACAACTACGGGGCAGGCCGTCCGGACCGGATCGTCCAGACCATCAAGCTCAGTGTGGCTGCTGCGGTAACTATCATGTTGGCCGGTCTGCTGGCCTTCCAGCTCGCCCCCCATATCCTGCTGGACCTGTTCCGGTCGGAGAATGACTCCGGTGATCTGCTGACCATCGGCATCCCAGCCCTGCGGATCATCTCCCTCAGCTTCCTGTTCGCGGGGTACTCCATTGTGTGCTCTTCGGTGTTCCAGGCGCTGGGACATGGAGTCCTCAGCCTGCTGGTGTCCGTGGTGCGCCAGCTGATGGTCCTGCTGCCGGTTGCCTTTCTGCTCTCCCGGGCCAGCGGTCTGGCCGCCGTCTGGTGGGCCTTCCCCACCGCAGAGCTGTTCTCTCTGACCCTGTCGACCGTATTCCTGCGCCGGGTCTACCTGCGGGAGATCAAATTTCTGGCCTCCCACAGTTCCCGCACCCAGCATTGAAAACACAGCCCACAGAAGCGCATTTCCGCGCAGCTGTGGGCTGTTTTTACATTTCAGCAGGCTGGCAGGCTGGTGAGATGGCGGGACTGGTCCGATTTCCCGCATATTTCTCTTGAACTGCCCAGTGCGGCTGTGCTATACTGGATACAATGATTTGACGGGCCGCAGGAGCGGCCCGCCCACCTGCCGGACCCTGTCCGGCGCGCCTCCGAAGAGTGGAAAATCCACCGGAAATCAAAGGAGCAGGAAGGATGTGGAACCTCATGGAAGGCCGAAGTCGCCACCGGGACACGCAGAAGCGCTGTCACGAACGGGAGGCCGTGGAGCCGGAACCGGGAGGTTCCAGCAGCCCCGGCAGGATTTGAGCGCAGGGAGGGGACGGCGGTCCCGCCCTTCCGTCTGCCGTCCGCTCGTAACAGCCACAGGTGCGGCGCGCCCTGTGGTTTTTTTGTGTCCCGCTTTCACTGCTGAAACAGATCGAAGGGGGAGAGCATCATGCATGAAAATTACGATCTGGAGCAGCTGATGGAGCTGGTCCAGACCCGGCAGTTCCGCAGGCTGCGGGAGCTGCTGGTCAATATGAACGAGGTGGACATCGCCGAATTTCTGGATGAGCTGGGGCCGGAGGAGACGGTCCTGGTGTTCCGTCTGCTGCCCAAGGAGGTAGCGGCGGAGGTGTTTACCGAACTGGAGGACTCCGACGACCAGGAGCGCCTCATCAACGCCCTCAGCGACAAGGAGCTGCGGGAGGTTCTGGACGAGCTGTATCTGGACGACACGGTGGACCTGATCGAGGATATGCCCGCCAACCTGGTCTCCAGAATCCTGCGGAACACCGACTCCACCACCCGCAGCCAGATCAACCAGCTGCTGAACTACCCCAAAGACTCCGCCGGGTCCATTATGACCACGGAGTACGTCTATCTCCACCCCAACGCCACGGTGGAGGAGTCCTTCGCCCGCATCCGCAAGGTGGGCATGGACAAGGAGACCATCTACACCTGCTATGTCACCCAGAACCGTGTGCTGCTGGGGGTGGTCACGGTGCGGCGGATGCTCCTGTCCAGCTATGAGACCCGCATCGGTGACATCATGGAGACCAACGTCCTGTCCGTCAACACCCATGAGGACAAGGAGGACGTGTCCCAGCTGCTGAACAAGTACGACCTGTCCGCCCTGCCGGTGGTGGACGCGGAGAACCGCCTGGTGGGCATCATCACCTTCGACGACGCCATGGACGTCATCGAGGAGGAGACCACCGAGGACTTCGAAAAAATGGCGGCCATCCTGCCCTCGGACAAGCCCTATCTCAAGACCGGCGTGTTTGAGACCTGGCGCTCCCGCATCCCTTGGCTGATGCTGCTCATGCTGTCGGCCACCTTCACCGGCATCATCATCACCAGCTTTGAGTCCGCGCTGGCCGCCTGTGTGGTGCTCACCTCCTTTATCCCCATGCTGTCGGGCACCGGAGGAAACTCCGGCTCCCAGTCATCCGTAGCGGTTATCCGCGCCCTGTCCCTGGGGGAGATCGAGTTCTCAGACATGGCCGCGGTGGTGTGGAAGGAGATCCGGGTGTCGGTGCTGTGCGGCCTGTGCCTGGCGGTGGCCAACTTTGCGAAAATGATGTTGGTGGACCACTGGCTGATGCACAACCCGGAGGTCACCCCTATGGTGGCCCTGGTGGTCTGCCTCACCCTGGTGTTCACTGTGCTGTGTGCCAAGGTGGTGGGCTGCACCCTGCCCATGGTGGCGGAAAAGATCGGCATCGACCCGGCGGTCATGGCCTCTCCCTTCATCACCACCATCGTGGACGCCCTCTCCCTGCTGATCTACTTCTTCTTTGCCACCCGGCTGCTTGCCCTGTGAGCCGCCGTCTGGAGCTGCCTGTGGGGCCGGAGCTGGCGGGGATCCGGGTGGACACCCTGCTGAAACGGCATCTGGGCCTGTCCGGAACGGTAGTCCGCCGGATCAAGTGGCTGTCCGATGGTATCCTGGTGGATGGCCGGCGGGTGAATACCCGGTACGCCCCCCCGGGCGGGGGAGGTGTTGTCCGTCTGCCTGTCTGACCCGGAGCGGCGCAGCGGGATCGTGCCCGCCCCCGGGCCTCTGGACATCGTCTATGAGGACCCGGACCTTCTGGTGCTGAACAAGGCCTCCGGCGTAGCGGTCCACCCCGGTCCCGGGCACTACAACGATACGATCGGTAATTTTCTTCTGCATTATTACGATTCAAGGGGTGAGGAGGGCGATTTCCACCCGGTCCACCGTCTGGACCGCGGGACTTCCGGCCTGATGGTGGTGGCCCGCCATCCACACGCCCAGGAGATCCTGAAGAGGCAGCTGCACACAGCGGACTTCCACCGCACTTATCTGGCGGTGTGTGAGGGCGCGCCGGAGCCGCCCGCCGGGACAGTGGACGCCCCTCTGGGTCCCCGGGAGGGCTCGCTGGTGGAGCAGTGCGTCCGCCCGGACGGGAAGCCGGCCCGCACCCGGTACGAGACAATACGGCAGGCAGAGGCTGTTTCCCTGCTCCGTCTGAAGCTGGAGACCGGGCGAACTCACCAGATCCGGGTCCATCTCGCCTGGCTGGGCCATCCCCTGGTGGGGGACTTCCTCTATGGCCGGGAGGATCCGGGGTTGATCCGGCGGCCTGCCCTGCACTCTGCGGAGCTCTCCTTCCGCCACCCCATCACCGGGAAGCGGCTGTCCTTTTCCCAGCCCCTCCCGGAAGATATGGCGGCCCTTTTGGAGGGCCTCCCACCATCCGCCGCAGTTTCCTCCCGCTGAACATATCAACACAATGGAGACCGGGGGGGCCTATCGCCGGTTTAGCAGCCCCCTTCCCAGTTCACACATACCGCCCCATCAGAGTCATCCCACAGGCTTTCGTACACTTCGCTTTCATGATATTCCTCAATGATATGAAACAGCGCCGGAAAATTTCCGAACAGGCAATTTTCCAGCGCTGTTTTTAAACGCAGTGGGGCGGCCCCGGAAGGGACCGCCCCGCTTGCTCCACAGGATCACTTACAAAATTCTTTCGCCACTTCCACGATATGCTCCGCGGACAGGCCGAACTGCTTCAGCAGCGCGGCGGCGGGGCCGGAGTGCCCGAACTCGTCGTTGACGCCGATGCGGCGCACGGGGACGGGGCACTGCTCGCTCAGGCAGGCGCACACGGCCTCGCCCAGGCCGCCGATGACGGAGTGCTCCTCACAGGTGATGATTTTTCCGCACTCCCGGGCGGCCTTGACCACCAGCTCCTCGTCCAGGGGCTTGATGGTGCAGATGTTGATGACCCGGGCGGAGATTCCCGCCTCAGCCAGAGTCTTAGCGGCCTCCACAGCCTCCGCCACCATCAGTCCGGTGGCAATGATGGCCACGTCACTGCCGTCCCGCAGCACCTCGCCCTTGCCGATCTCAAACCGGAAGCTCTCCTCCTCGTGAAGTACGGGCACGGCCAGGCGGCCGAAGCGCAGGTAGACGGGGCCCTGGTGGGCATAGGCGGCCTTGACTGCGGCCTTGGCCTCCACATCGTCCGCGGGGGACATGACCACCATGCCGGGAATGGACCGCATCAGGGCAAAATCCTCGCAGCACTGGTGGGAAGCGCCGTCCTCCCCCACGGAGATGCCGCCGTGGGTGGCCCCGATCTTCACGTTCAGGTGGGGGTAGCCGATGGAGTTGCGGATCTGCTCAAAGGCCCGCCCGGCGGCGAACATGGCAAAGCTGGAGGCAAACACCACCATGCCCATGGAGGCCGCGCCGGCGGCCACCGCCATCATATTGCCCTCGGCAATGCCGCAGTTGAAGTGCCGGTCGGGATAGGCCTTCTTGAACACGCCGGTCTTGGTGGAGCCGGCCAGATCGGCGTCAAAGACGAGCAGGTCGTCATGCTCCGCGCCCAGCTCCTTCAGGGCGTTCCCGTAGCTCTCACGGGTCGCGATCTTTTTCACATCCGCCATCTTACATCGCCTCCACTTCCGCCAGCTGAGCGCTGAGCTCCTTCATGGCGATCTCATATTCCTCGTCGTTGGGGGCCTTGCCGTGCCAGCCGGCCTGGTTCTCCATGAAGCTGACGCCCTTGCCCTTGGTAGTCTTCATCACAATGGCAAAGGGGACGCCCTTGGTCTCCCGGGCCTTGGTGAAGGCGGCCTCGATCTGCTCAAAATCATGGCCGTCGATCTCCGCCACCTCAAAGCCGAAGGCGCGCAGCTTCTCCGGGATGGGATAGGGGCTCATCACGTCGGCCACGTTGCCGTCGATCTGAAGGCCGTTGTTGTCGATGATGACACACAGGTTGTCCAGCTTATAGTGGTGGGCGAACATCATGGCCTCCCACACCTGGCCCTCCTGGATCTCGCCGTCGCCCAACAGGGTGTACACCCGGCTGGACTTGCCCTGCTGCCGGGCCGCCAGCGCCATGCCGCAGGCGGCGGACACCCCCTGCCCCAGCGATCCGGTGGACATATCCACGCCGGGCACTGTGTTCATGTTGGGATGACCCTGGAGATAGCTGCCAATATGCCGCAGCGTCAGCAGGTCCTCCTCCGGGAAAAAGCCCCGGAGCGCCAGCGCCGCATACAGGCCGGGGGCGGTGTGACCCTTGGACAGCACAAAGCGGTCCCGGTCCGCCCAGTTTGGATCCTTGGGATCCACGTTCAGTTCCTTGCAGTACAGATAGGTAAACAGATCTGCGGCGGACAGGCTCCCGCCGGGATGGCCGGCCTTCGCGGCGTGGGTCCCCTTGATCACTCCCATGCGCACCTTACAGGCCGCGGCCATCAGTTGCTTCTTTTCGTTGGCTGTCATAGCATACTCCTTCTCTGACCTCCCGCGAAAGCGCGGGGGAAATATCCAGGCCGCCCCCGGAAAAGGCGGTGTTCTGTTCTGCCCTCCATTATAAGACAAGCACAGAAAAACTGCAAGAGGCGCCCCGGATTTCCCAAAAGATTTGACAGGACAGACAGGAAAGCCGACTCTTGGTTTCTAATGCCGGAACAAACGAGGCAGATCCTGCCTTCCATGTACCGCCCACAAGAAGCCAAAGCAGCTCCGGTCCACCAAAAAAATAACTGGGGACCGCCATACCAGCGGTCCCCAGTGCTACACATTGGTCCAATTTAGGCTTCCCTGTGCTCTCTGTTCTTCCGCTTATTCCTCTGCCATCGCCTTGGCGGCCTCAATGGCCTTGGCCTGGGCAGCGGGGGGGCAGTCCTCATAGCGGACGAAGTGGAACACGAAGGAGCCGCGGCTCTGAGTCATGGCCCGCAGGTCGATGGCGTAAGAGGTCATCTCCGCCATGGGTACCTCCGCCTCGATGATCTGCTCACCGTCGGCAGTAGGCGTCATGCCCATCACGCGGCCGCGGCGTTTGTTCAGGTCGCCGATCACGTCTCCCATGTAGCTGTCGGGCACGGTGACCTTCAGCTCGCCCACAGGCTCCAGCAGGACGGGGTTGGCCTCAGGCATAGCCGCCTTATAGGCCAGCTGGGCAGCGGTCTTAAAGGCGATTTCAGAGGAGTCCACGGGGTGGTAGCTTCCGTCATACAGCACGGCCTTCAGGTTGACCACCGGATAGCCGGCCAGGGGACCGTGGACGCAGGCCTCGCGCAGGCCCTTCTCCACAGCGGGGAAGAAGTTCTTGGGCACAGAGCCGCCGAACACCTCCTCGGCAAAGACCATCTCCTCCTCGTCAAAGTTGGGCTCAAAGCGGACCCACACATCGCCGAACTGGCCGGAGCCTCCGGTCTGCTTCTTGTGGCGGCCCTGCTTGGACACAGTCTTGCGGATCTTCTCACGGTAGGGCACACGGGGCGTCTTGAGCTCTGTATCCACATTGAAGCGGCTCTTCAGCTTGGACACCAGGACATCCACCTGGATGTCGCCCGCAGCGTAGAGGACCATCTGATGGGTCTCGGCGTTGTTGACCACATGGAAGCTGGGATCCTCCTCGTTCATCCGGTTCAGGCCCTGGGCCACCTTGTCCTCCTGGCCGCGGGTCTTGGGGGCGATGGCAACGGAGTAGTTGGGCTCGGCATAGGGGATGGGGGCCAGGGAGATGACCTTACGTGCGTCACACAGGGTGTCGCCGGTCTTGACCTTTTCCATCTTGCCGATGGCGCCGATGTCGCCGCAGGAGAGCTCCTTGACCTCCTCGGCCTTCTTGCCCCGCATCATGTACAGGCGGCCCATCTTCTCCGCGCTGCCGGTGCGGGCGTTCACCAGAGCGGTGTCGGCTGTGACACTGCCGGAGAGGACCTTGACAAAGGAGTACTTGCCGTACTGGTCGGAGACCGTCTTGAACACGAAGGCGCAGGGCACGCCGCCGGGGGCCACCGCGAACTCCTCCTTGGTTCCGTCGGGAGCGGTCCCCTTACGCATATTGCCCTCAGAGGGATTGGGCAGCAGGTCCACAATGTGGTCCATCAGCATCAGAGAGCCCATGGTGTTGACCGCAGAGCCGCAGAACACGGGGAACAGGGACAGATCCCGTACGCCCTGGCGCAGGCCCTGGATCATCTCCACATAGGTGAAGTCCTCACCGGAGAAGAACTTGTCCATGAACTCCTCGCTGGTCTCGGCCACGGACTCCTTCAGGGCGTCGTTGAACTCGGCAATGACCTCGTCCTTGCCCTCAGGGATCTCGATCTCCACCCGTTTGCCGTTCTGCATCTCATAGGCGCGCTTGTTCAGCACATCGATGATGCCGGTCACCCGCTTGTTGTCATCCCAAATGGGGACCACCAGGGGGGCGATCTTGTTGCCGAAGCGCTCACGCAAAGCGTCGAAGGTGGCGTTATAGTCGGAGTTCTCCTCGTCCGTCTTGGAGATATAGATAAAACGGGGCATATCCCGCTCTTCGCAGTACTTCCAGGCCTTCTCCAGGCCCACGCTGATCCCGTCCTTGGCGGAGCAGACAATGATAGCCGCATCGGCCACGGTCAGCGCCTCCATCACCTCGCCGGCAAAGTCAAAGCCGCCCGGGGCGTCCAGCACGTTGATTTTACAGCCCTTGTACTCCAGGGGGGCCACTGCGGTGGAGATGGAAATCTGGCGCTTAATCTCCTCCGGGTCATAGTCGCAGACGGTGTTCCCGTCCGTAGCCTTCCCCATCCGGTCGATGGCGCCGGTCATATAGAGCAGGCTCTCTGTCAACGCGGTCTTGCCGCTTCCTCCGTGGCCCAGCAGGCAGACGTTTCGGATATTTTGTACAGAATAGCTCATAGTCGTTTCCACTCCTTAAGTTTAGAACATTCCGGAACACACGGCGTCGGATCGCTCCGCCCGCCCGTGGTGCGTTCTGTTGGTTATTATAACGTAAAAACGCCGTTCTGGCAACTATTTTTTTGGACTCCATGGCGGCATGTTCCATTCAAAGCGAACTGTATCCCCTGTATTTTCGTATAAAGTGCCCAATTTCAGCGGTTCCCGTCATTTTCACCAACCTTACCATCATTTTCTTTTCAATGACACAAAACAGAAACCGCCGGCAGCCCCGGTCCACACGGAAAACAGAGGCACGGGATCGTCCCTTTGCATTTACCGGAGAACGGCAAAAAGCCCGCAGGCGGACATCCGCCTGCGGGCCAAAACTCTCTTATCCCAGCAGAGCCTCCACCGCCGGGGTATCGGCAGAAACTGCCAGCAGCACCGTGCTCCCCTCCTGCCGCAGGACCGCATCCTCCAGCTTCGGGATCTCCCCGGGACGGTAGTCCCGGTTGTTCTCGATCTGACTCTGAAGATAGGCCTCCAGAGCGCCCTGGGCGGTCTGGGCGGCGCCGCTGTCCGAGAAAATCAGCAGGGACAGCTCCTCGCAGGTGGCGCCGGCGGAGCGGTAAATGACCCCGTCCGTCAGGTCCTCCCGGCTGAGTCCGGCCTCCTCCAGCTGATACAGCGCCCAGGCGGTGTCGCAGTCCAACTCATCCAGTTCATCCGTAAACGCGCCGCTGTCCAGGATCGTCTGGACCTGCTCCTTGGTGTAGCCCGCTTCCCCGCCGCTCTGTCCGCCGCAGCCTGCCAGAGCCAGCAGGCACACCGCAGCTGCCGCCAAGCCGAACAGTTTCATCATTTTCACACTGCTCCCTCCTGTCCCGGATATAAGGTCTCATAGTCCACGGTATGGGTCTTGAGATAGTCCAGCCATTTCTCACAGTAGGCCTTGCGCAGATGGACGCCGTCCTTGCTGGCGTCGGCGGGCAGTTTTCCGTCCGCCCCAGTGAATTCCGGGTTCAGATCCAGGAACACCACCTGTTTTTCCTCCGCCGCCTTCCGCATCAGGTCATTGTACACCAGCAGATGCTCATTGGTCAGATAGCTGGGTCCGCCCGACTGGGCGATCACATCCTCGTTCAGAGGAATCAAGCCCTGGATATAAATGACGGCGTTGGGCTGGCAGGCCCGGATGTCGTCAATGGCCTTGCAGTAAGCATCATAGAAGCCCTGGTCATCATAATAGCCCAGTTCGTTGACCCCCAGCGATAGATAGACCTTGCCATACTGCTTCAAGGCCAGGGCCTCCAGCAGGGTATACTTCTGCCCGTCGATGGTCAGCGCCTTTTTCTCCTCCAGCTTGAAGATGGACAGGCCGTTGGAGGTCAGGTTCTCCCCACAGCCGATCCCGCTGTAAATCATAAACCCATCGGTTCGGGAGTCGCCTACAAAGGCGGCGTCCTCAAAATAACTGTTGTCCACCGCCTCCCGCTCCGGCGCGGGCTGGGAGAAGTCATAGGCCGCAGCCTCGCCGCTCCCGGACGCTTCCAGGTCCTGGGATCCATCTGCCGTGCCTCTCCCAGAGGCACTGCTCCCCCCGTCCGGCGGGGTGGGAACCGAAGCAGAGCCGCTTCCCACTGGAGCGGAGACATCGGCTCCGGCGCTTCCGCTCCCCTCAGGAGCAGGCGGCTTGGATGTGCAGCCGCTCAGCAGGGCTGCGCTCAATAGAATACCGGCCAGCAGCCGGCGTTTATGTTCAAAGTACATGGAACATTCCTCCAAATTCTCAAGCAATCATTTGACCATTTTCCCCAGCCGCGCCGCCTGTCATCCGCTGTTTTTCTGACTCCCTTGAAAATAGGGGAGCAGAAGGCGCAGTACTGTAGAGGTGAGCATCGCCCCGATGGCCAGGGACGCCGCCATGCCAAAGGTGTTCAGCAGCGTGGACAGAAATTGCTGGGTATCTCCCGCCACACAGTACCGCATGGAGTAATAGATGCCGGAGCCCGGCACCAAAGGAAGCAGCGCCACCTGAAGATAGCCCGTCACAGGACAGCGCCGCACCCGGGCCATCCACTCAGAAAAAACGGTGATGGCCACCGCAGCCAGAAAGGCCGCCACGATGCTCCCCACCCACTGCCGGGCAATCAGATAGAAAAACCAGCCCAGGGCGCCGCCGAAGCCGCAGATCAGGATCCCGGCTCCCTGGATATTATATACCAGCCCAAAGCCCACACAGGCCAAAAAGGCCCACAGTGAGGGCATCAGCAGATCCGCCAACAGTTCCATAGTGCCTCCTAGTTTCCGATGGCCAGCGAGACCATCACGCCCAGCGCAATGGCGGTGGCAGTCAGGATCGACTCCGCCGTCCGGCTCAGGCCAGAGAAAATGTCGCCCACCATGATCTCCCGCATGGCGTTGGTCAGGGCCATTCCGGGCACCAATACCATCAAAGTTCCGATGGTGATAGCCTCCAGCTGGCCGCCTATCTTCATGTGTACCAAAACCAGAGCCAGAAGCGAGGCGATGGCCGCCCCGATCAGGGTCTGAAACAGGTTGTTAAAGCGTAGGCGCGGGCTGGCCCACAGCATCCAGACTCCCACCGCCAGGCCGCACAGGCCGCCGCACAGGGTATCCAGCAGCGTCCCGCCGTAAAACGCGGTAAAAAAGGCCGCAGCTGCCGCATAACCCAGCAGCAGGACCCGGGTCGGGTAGGATCTGTGGTCCTGCCCCAGCTTTCCCACCAGCTCCGCAGCCTCCGGCAACGGAGGGACCTCCCGGCACAGCTGGCGGCAGAGATCGTTGCACCGCTCCAGCAGTTCAATATCTGTTCCGTGGGGCGGGACACGCCGCATCTGTGTGATCGGATGCCCTGCCGGTGTATTGACACTGACAATGAGACAGCTGGGCAGGGCAAACACCTGGGGCTGAAGCCCGTACGCCGTCAACAGTCGAAGGACAGACTCCTCCACACGGTAGATCTCCGCACCGCTGAGTACCAATTTATATCCCAATTCCGTGCCCAGATTGAGCAGGGCGTCATAATCCATTCCATCCGCCTCCCGGAATCAGGATACCACGTTTCCGCAAAATGACAAGCAACAATTTCATTACAAAATTCGGCAGATTTCGGCCTGTTCTTTTCCCTTTTATCCAAATAGACGGAGCGTAAACTTTCCCCTCTCCGTTCTGTGTCCGGCGCCTCCTTTCCCTCCGGCCTAAGCGCTTGGCGGATACTACAATAGACGCGGCGCCGGACCAAAAGGTTTCCGGCGCCGCAGCTTTTTTATTCTTTTTTCGACTCCGGGGGGCAGTTCTCCCGGCGGAGGAGCCCCACCCCGATGGGCGTGGGTCCAGTATGGACCCCGATGGTCACCCCAATGTGGAAGGGATGCTCATACCGGGCGGGCCACCCTCTTTGCTCCAGCTCCTCAAACAGCTGGTCCGTAAACACCCGGTACTCCTCCTCATCCAGACCACAGCCGGTCACCACATAGTACTGTGACAGGTCCAGCCCCTTCCGCTCCACATAGCGGCAAAAGAGCTCCCGCACCCGCTGCATGGACCGCTTTCGGCCCTGGGCGATACCATCGGAGATCAGCCCGCCGTCCCGGTAACCGATTAGCGGCTTAACGTGGAGAAGCGAACCGGCCGCGGCTGCGGCCCGGCCGACACGCCCGCCGTGTTTCAAATACTCCAGGTCATTCGTCGTAAAGAAAATACGCCCTGTTTTCCGATTGGACTCCAGCTGAGCGGCCGCCGCCGCCAGAGAGACCCCCGCGTCCCGAAGATGGACCGCCTCCAGCACCAGCACCCCCTGGAGCACGGTGGCCAGCTGGGAATCCAGCACGCAGACCTCTGCACGAGGAAACTCCTCCATCAGCAGCGACCGGGCATTCCGGGCGGCCTGGAAAGACCCGCTGAAGGGGGCGTTCAGGCAGACGCACAGCACCGGCTCCCCCCGCTCTACCATAGGGCGCAGGACCGTCAGATAGTCCTCCACCGTGGGCATGGAGGTCCGGGGAAAGACGCCGGGCCGGTCGGCCATCTGCTGATAAAATTCCCGGTTGGTGATGTCCTGCTCCTCCCGGTAATAATTCTCCCCGTCAAAGGAGACATAGAAGGAAACCAGCGTCACCCCCAGCTCCTTCGCCCGCTCCCGTCCCAGGTCGCAGGAGCTGTCGCTCACGATCTGAAATCTTGCCATGTTGGATCTCCCCTCACCCGGCGGGGACCCGCTGCCGCCACAGCCCCCGGTCCCGCACACATTCTGTTTTGTTGTTATAGAGAATAGTATACTCTTTCTTCCCAAAAAGCAATCCGCAGGGGCGGAAGTTCACAAGATGTTCAAATTTGAACCTCATTTCTACAAAAAGCCGCCGCGGGACGGGTCCCGCGGCGGCTGGATCAGAAGCGGCTCCTATCCTTACAGAGCGGAGAGGCCATAGCTGTTGGCCAGAGCGTTGATCCGCTCTCCCGCCCGGCACATGGCGCAGTTCTCTGGGGAGTAGGTGGCATATCCCGGGATGTCCTCCGGCGTGAAGAGGCTGTAAATGGGCACCCCCTCCATCTCCTCCAAGGTGCTGAACACCGCAGCGATCCCCTGCACCTTTCCGCCGTAGTACTGCGCGCACTCCACTACACGGCGGATGCTCTTGCCCGAGTTGACCGTGGAAATGAGGATCAGCACATTCCGGTCCGTTACCATGGGGACCAGGTTGTCCCGGAAGAGGAGCTGTCCGTTGGAATCGTACTCCGGGGTGATGACATTGATGTTTTTGTCGCTGTTCACCGCAAAGAGGGTATTCTTCGTCAGGTGGCGGGCCAGAAACGCGCCCAGCACCTCGCTCCCGTCCAGGCAGATGATGGTGTCCACACCCTTCTCATAGGCATAGCGCTGGGCCAGCGTCATCGCCGCCTCCCGTGCCATCGTGTGCTCATGCTTCATGCGTGTGATGTCGATGTAGTGGTTGTTGTGGGAGTGGCGCGTGGCAAAATGTCCCGCGATTACAGACACTTCCAGCTTTGGGTTCAGTCTCGAACGGATGGTCGTTCCTTTCATAATCCCGCCTCCTATTCGTTATAGTTGCCAACTCTCCACGTCTGTATTATACTATCTCTTGTTCAAAAAATCAATATACCGCACACCCATCCCAAAGCAGAAAATTTCTTCTCCACCGGAAATGAAACCGGGCGCTCTGTACGTCTAATGGGTGAACTACAACTTTGGAAGGAGGGCACAGCCTTGAAGGAAGCGGAATACGCCCAGAGGGCCACGGCGGAAAAGGAGCGTCTGTACCGCACTGCCCTGCTCTATCTGGGGGGGCGAGGCCGCCGCCCTGGACGCGGTGGACGAGGCGGTCTACCGGGGCCTGCTGGCCTGCGGCCGCCTGCGCCGCCCCGAATTTTTCTCCACCTGGCTCACCCGGATCCTGCTGAACGCCTGTGCGGATGAGCTGCGTCGCCAGCGGCGGGAGATCGCATTTGCCCAGCCCCCCTGAGACTGCCGCCCCGGACTACGATGCGCTCCCTCTGCGTGACGCGGTGGCCCGCCTCCCCCAGGAGCTGCGGGCGGTGGTGGTGCTGCGCTATTTTTCCGGCTATACCCTGGCGGAGACGGCAGAGATCCTCTCTCTGCCGGCAGGGACCGTCTCCACCCGCCAGAGGAAGGCCCTGGCCCTGCTCCGTCTGGAGCTGTGTGAGGAGGTGTAACCATGGACCGGAAGCAAGAATATGACACCCTGATGCAGGAACTCCGGCAGACGCCCCCCGCCCTGGAGGGGACCCTGGACCGTGCCCTGGACCGGCGCCGGGCACGCCGGAGGAAACTGCGCCCCCTGCGCTCTCTGGCTGCTGCGGCGGCAGTCTTTGTCCTGCTGGTCAATGTCAGCATCCCCTTTGCACAGGCCTGCACCCACATCCCGGTGCTGGGCTGGCTGGCCCAGGCGGTGTGCTTTTCCCACAGCCTGTCCTCCGCAGTGGAGCACGACTGGGTGCAAAAGGTGGAGCAGACCCAGCGCGACAACGGCTATACCCTCACACTGGAGGACCTGATCGTGGACCAGAAGCAGATCCACCTCTTTTATACTCTGGACTGGGAGGACCCGGCGTGTGAATATGCTATGGTTCTTGTGGACGGCGAGCGCCTCTCTCCCCGGCCCTCCGTCCTGTCGGACAGTGTGCAGGGACCACAGGACGCCGGACACATCGTACTGGACTACCGGGAGGAGCAGGTACCGGACCGGCTGGACCTGGAGCTCACCGTCCGCCCCAACGGGGACGGCTCTCCCGCCGCCCGGTTCCGTTTCCAGGTCGCGCTGGACCCATCCCTCACCGCTGTCGGCCAGGTCCGGCCGGTGGAGCAGTGGGTGGAGCTGGACGGACAGCAGATCTATGTGGACTGCCTGGAGATCTATCCCACCCATGCCCGGCTGCTGCTGAGAGACCACCCGGACAACACCGCCCGGCTGACCAGCCTGCTGTGCCATCTGGAGGATGAGACGGGGCGGCGGTATGAGCGGGAGGGCAGCTTCAGCAGCTTCTCCGACCCGGACAACGGCTTTCTCACCCAGCTCCGGCTGGCCAGCCCCTATTTCCAGCAGCCGGAGCGGCTGACCCTCCGGATCACCGGGGCAGCCTGGCAGGAGCCGGACAAGGCGGAGGTCACGGTGGACCTGGACTCCGGCACTGCCGCCGGACTTCCGGAGGAGATCCGGCTGACCCGGGTGGATGAGGAGGCCGACCGCACCGTGCTGTACTTCCAGTACCCCGCCCCTCCAGCCCTTCTGCCCCAGCGCTTCTCCTGGTCCTGCCGATCCCCAGAGGGGGAGTGGCACGTTACTGAGGGAGGCTCCGGCACCTACCAGGACACCGGACTGGAGACAGAGGACCTGCACCTGATCGATTACCCCTGGGACCAGGTCGCCCTGACCCTCAACTGGACCCGGTTCTCCCCCCTGGACGTCTCTCTGACCCTCCCCGCCGTGGAGTAAAGAGACGCCACCCGAACCGTCCAGACTCTGCGGACCGCGTCAAATACCTTGATACCGGAGCTTCCGGCAAACACGGAGCGGCACAGCGTTGGCTGTGCCGCTCCACTTCTGTGACCACTATTTTGCGGCTGTCCGCTCCGCCCGGGCAAAGGACAACAGCTCCTCCCGGTCGTTGGCCGCGCGCTCATCCAAAACCGCATCCAGGCATTTCTGGAGGACAGCCCCGATCTCCCGCCCCCGAAACCCCAAGTCCAGCATATCCGTTCCATTGACCGCCAGGTCCTTCAGGGAGAAGCAGGCCTCTTCTCGAAGGATCTCCTCGACTATGGCGTCCATCGTGTCAAAGACGGCAAGCCGCGGCTTGCAGACAGCCGATTGCCCCAGGGTATCCGCCCGGTGGAGCCCGATGAGCTGCCGGGCGGCCTCCACGCCATGCTTGCTCAGCAGCCTCTTGATCCGCTTTCTGTCCGCTGTAAGCGGCATATCATGATAGCGGACAAGGCGCGCGATCCGTTCCCTGCCGTCACGGTCGAAGCGGAGCCTGTCCAGAATCCGCTCTGTCATGACAGCGCCCTGTTCCGCATGTCCGAAAAAATGCCCAACGCCGTCTTCCGTCAACGAAAAGCAGGACGGTTTTCCCATGTCATGGAACAGCGCCGCCCAGCGCAGGACGGGCTCCGGCGGGGTATGCTCCACCACCGCTATGGTATGCTCCCAGACATCTCTGTCATGGTGCGGGTTGCGCTGGTCGAAACCGAACATGGGCACAAGCTCCGGGATCAGGACCTCCAATACATCGGCAAAGCTGCGTAAAACGGCCGCCGCGCCTCTCCCGCAGAGCAGTTTCGTCAGCTCAGCCTGAACGCGCTCCGCCGCGATCCGTTCGAGCAGCGCCCTGTTGCGGTGGACCGCGGCTGCAGTCCCGGGTTCGATGGTCATGCCATACACCGAGGCAAACCGAAGGGCCCGCAGCATCCGCAGGCCATCCTCCCGGAATCTGCGGTCAGGGTCCCCCACACACCGCACCAGACCAGCCTCTATGTCCGCCCTTCCTCCCACAAGATCAACCACTCCGGCCGCCGGATGGTACGCCAGGGCATTCATGGTGAAGTCACGGCGCTCCAGATCTTCTTTCAGACTGCGGGTAAAGCTGACTGCATCCGGGTGGCGGTGGTCCGTGTAGCCGCCATCCACACGGTAGGTGGTGATCTCCAGCTGTATGTGGTCGATCACCACGGTCACAGTGCCGTGCTTCAGTCCGGTTTCGATCAGCCGGAAGCCGGCAAAGACCGCCTTGACCTGCTCCGGCAGGGCGTTCGTGGCAATGTCCCAGTCCTTGGCCGGGCTGCTGTCCCTCACAAAATCCCGGACCGCGCCTCCGACCAGATAGGCCTCATATCCGGCTGCCTCCAGCAGCTCCAGCGCGGTGTTCACCTGAGGCGCCAGCTTCATCATCCAAACATCTCCAATGCGGCGAGGAACAGCCTGTTGAGTTCCTCCCAGTCCCTGCTCACTTCTTTTGGGTACCGCTCCACCAGAGCCCGCACCTCCACAATGCTCGCCTCCAAATATTCGTCGAGGACGCCGATCCTTGGGATCATTTTCACCTCGGGGGGAATTCACCTTGAGGTCCAGCAGCGTTTCCCGGATCAACGCTTCCACAGTCATCCTCTCCTTTATATGTTTTTTCTGCCGGGCGGACGGCCCTCTATCTCCCCCCGTCCCGTGGACAGGAGATCTCCACCATCTCCTCGATCATGTGGTGGAGCGCCTGGGCCTGGGCGGTGTCCGCCGCCCGGTAGTATACCTCTTTCCCCTCCCGGCGGCTGACCAGCAGGTGGCTGGAGCGTAGCAGACGCAGGTGGTGGGCCACCGCCGGAGGCGTCATCTCCACGATGCCTGCCAGCTCGGTCCCACAGGCCTCGCAGTGGCACAGCAGCCAAAAGATCCGCAGGCGGCTGGCGTCGCTGAGCTGCTTGAACAGGACGGATACCGTTTGAAGCTCCTCTACCCGGGGAATATGCTCCGGCGGAAGGGACTCCGGCCGGTTGGGGCGCTGACAGTCTGACATGGTGCATTCTCCTCTCTTTTGCACCAGTATACCACGCTCCCATCGGTTTGCAAACAGGAAGACGGCACTCTCTTTCCCCCCGATCGGGAATGAATGTTTCCCATTCGGAAAAAAATACTGCGAACCGGTTGACTTCCGCCGCAACTGCGTGTATGATAGAAGCACAAACGATTAAGCAATCTTTTAATTATCAGAAAGGAGAGCACCCAACATGAAAAAGACCTACCAGATCGAAGTGGACTGCGCCAACTGCGCCAACCTGATGGAGAACGCCGCCAAAAAGACCGACGGGGTCCGGAACGCCGTGGTCAATTTTATGACTCAGAAAATGATCGTGGAGTTTGAGGACGGGCAGGAGCCCAAAGCCGTCATGCAGGCCGTCCTGAAAGCCTGCAAAAAGGTGGAGCCAGACTGTGAGATCGCGCTGTAAGGACCGGCGCCGCGCCCCGGAGGCCGATGGGCAAGGGGGCGCGTTTTCTTTCTCTTACGATTCAACATATACTTAATGGTTATTTTTGAAAGGAGTGTTTCCCATGAACAAAAAGCAGAAAAAGACGCTCGCCCGGATCGTCCTTGCGGCGGTCCTGGTAGTGACACTGGGCCTGCTCCCCATCCGGGGGTCGCTCAGGCTGGCCCTGTATCTGCTCACCTATCTGGTGATCGGATCCGACATTCTGAAGAAGGCCGGCAGGGGGATCTTGAACCGGCAGGTCTTTGACGAGAACTTCCTGATGGCAGTGGCTACCGTGGGCGCTTTCTCCTTGGCCATTTATACCCGCAGCGGGGACTATACCGAGGCCATCGCGGTCATGCTGTTCTATCAGATCGGCGAGCTGTTCCAAAGCTATGCCGTGGGCAAGAGCCGGAAGAACATCAGCGCTCTGATGGACATCCGCCCGGACTATGCCAATATCGAGCGGGACGGCCGCCTGGAGCAGGTGGACCCGGAGGAGGTGGCCGTGGGCAGCGTCATTGTGGTCCAGCCCGGCGAGAAGATCCCCCTGGACGGCCAGGTCATCGAGGGCAGCTCCACCCTGAACACCAGCGCCCTGACTGGTGAGAGCCTGCCCCGGGAGGTCCAGGCGGGAGAGGCGGTCATCAGCGGCTGCATCAACATGACCGGCGTGCTGAAGCTCCGCACCACCAAGGAGTTCGGGGAGTCCACCGTCTCCAGGATCCTGGATCTGGTGGAGAATGCCAGCTCCCGCAAGTCCAGGTCCGAGGACTTCATCTCCAAGTTCGCCCGGTTCTACACCCCGGCGGTCTGCTGCGCCGCTCTGGCGTTGGCGCTCCTGCCGCCGCTGGGACAAATGCTGTTCCTGGGCACAGCCCCCGCCTGGGGGACCTGGCTCTACCGTGCCCTCACCTTTCTGGTCATCAGCTGCCCCTGCGCCCTGGTCATCAGCATCCCCCTGAGCTTTTTTGCCGGTCTGGGCGGGGCCAGCAGGGAGGGCGTGCTCATCAAGGGCTCCAACTATCTGGAGACGCTGGCCCAGACCCGCTATGTGGTCTTTGACAAGACGGGCACCCTCACCCGGGGCGTGTTCGAGGTCAACGGCATCCACCACAACCAAATGAGCCGGGAGCAGCTGCTGGAGTACGCCGCCCTGGCGGAGAGCGCCTCCTCCCACCCCATCAGCAAAAGCCTCCAGCGGGCCTGCGGCCGGGAGCTCGACCGCAGCCGGGTCACCGACATTCAGGAGATCAGCGGCCACGGCGTCACCGCCCAGGTGGACGGCATCCCAGTGGCCGCAGGCAACGACAAGCTGATGCGGCGGCTGGGGCTGGAGCCCATTCCCTGCCACAGCGTGGGCACCATCATCCATCTCGCGGTGGACGGGACCTACGCGGGCCACATCGTCATCTCCGACACGGTGAAGGAGCACTCCAGAGAGGCCATTCGGAAGTTGAAGGCCGCAGGGGTGAAGCAGACCGTCATGCTCACCGGCGACGCCAGGCAGGTGGCCGAGGCGGTAGCCGCCGAGCTGGGCGTGGACCAGGTGTACAGCGAGCTGCTGCCCGCCGACAAGGTGACGAAGGTGGAGGAGCTGCTGGAGCACAAGGCACCCAAGGAGAAGCTGGCCTTTGTGGGGGACGGCATCAACGACGCCCCGGTGCTGTCCCGGGCAGACATCGGCATCGCCATGGGCGCCATGGGCTCCGACGCCGCCATTGAGGCCGCCGACGTGGTGCTGATGGACGACGACCCGCTGAAGATCGCCAAGGCCATCCGGATCTCCCGCAAGTGCATCCGCATCGTCTATCAGAACATCGCCTTTGCCCTGCTGGTCAAGTTCGCCTGCATGGCCCTGGGGGCCGTGGGCATCGCCAATATGTGGCTGGCCATCTTTGCCGATGTGGGTGTGATGGTTCTGGCCGTCCTCAACGCCATCCGTGCTCTGTTCGTACACAGGCTGTGAGATACAGAAAAGCCGGCGGGACCGAGTATTGAAGTGACCCCCAAAAGTTAGACAATATTTGAAAAGAAAATTGTTTAGGCAGCCGAAGGGGCTTGTTGTCTGTGAATGGCGGGCGACAAGCCCTTTAGCTTTGTCTTTATGCAGCGGTTGTTGTAGTAGTCCAGATAATCCAACAATTCCAACTGAAAATGTTCCATAGATTCGAATTTCTGGAGGTACAGCAGCTCACTCTTAAGTAGACCAAAGAAATTTTCCATCACAGCATTATCCAGACAATTCCCTTTTCGGCTCATGCTTTGTCGGAGCCTCTTCCTTCTGAGCATTCTCTGGTACTGTTTGTGCTGGTATTGCCACCCCTGGTCTGAGTGGAGGATCAGATCCGTCCCGCCCGGTATGGTTTCAAAAGCCTTCTCCAACATGGTGGTCACCATGCTTAGAACGGGACGTTGAAAAAGCGAATAGCTGACCAGATACCGTAGCGATATGGAGCACCACGTCAAACCGTATCTGGGCCAAAAGAAGCTCACACAAATTACACCGGCAGACCTGCGGAAGCTCTATGACACCTTAAAACAGTGTGGCAGAGTACATCCACGTCCCGGTCAAAGCCGTGGGTTGTCCACCACCACCGTCCACGGCATCCACACCACCCTCCACCATGCGCTGAAGTCTGCGGTAGTCGAACGCTCGCTGTGCTGCCTGTATGGTCAATAATGCGGCCCACGGAATTGCATTTTCCGTGGGCCGCACAAAAGAAGTGATGTAGAGTGGTTGGTAATCCAGCAGATTATCTTGCCACATTTTTGCAATACTGCATCAGAATTACAGCAAGCTGTGCTCTGGTGGCATTGCCCTGGGGATTCAGGGTGCCGTCACCCATGCCGGAGATCAAGCCGTTTTCCACAGCCCAGCACATGGCATCGGAAGCGTAATCCGCAACCTTGCCCGCATCAGGGAAGCGGTCCATGCCGCCTGCCGCAGCCGGGCTGCCGGCATACTTCCACAGCATAGTAGCCAGTTGCTCACGTGTGATGTTGCCGTCGGGGTTGGAACCATCGGACACGCCGTTCCGCTTGGCCCACTCCATGCCCTTCTCATACCACACGCTTCCGCCAGTGGTGTCCTCGCCGTCAAAGCGGGCCAGAACGGTCATCATCTGGGCGCGGGTCATGTTGGCATCGGGGGTAAAGGTGGCCGCGGTAGTCCCGGCAAACATCTCACGGGCCGTCACGAAGTCGATGGCAGCCCCTGCCCAGTGGCCGTTGGTGTCGGTAAAGTTCTTGGCGTTGTCTATAATCTTCACGGTGGCGCTACCGTCGAGTTTCAGGGCCACACCGTCCCCGGTGACCACAGCGGTCTTGACGAGTTCCTCAGTGCCATCGGCTCTTACCAGAATAGCCACGGTGCTGGGAGTGACTTTCTCCACAGGGATCTCCACTTTGACGCTGCCAGCGCTCTTGGGCACAGTGACGGCCACGGCGGGCGCGTCCTTGACGGACTTGGCGGCGGGCACCTCCACCGGCAGCTTCACGTTTTCGCCGGACTTGGCCGCTTCCTCCACCGCGGCGGAGGAGACGGTGGCATTGACCTGGGTGATATTTCCGTTCTTGTCGGTGACAGTGGTTCCAGTGGAGCCATCCGCAGTCTTATTGATCTCCGTCACGGTGCCATCTTTCTTTGTCTCTATGGTAGAAGTGGAGCCGTCAGGGTTCTTGGTGACCTCAGTCACAGTGCCGGTGGTCTTGTTGACAGTAGTCGTGGTAACGGAACCGTCAGGGTTCTTCTCAGTAGTGGTTGTGGTGTTGGAAGAACTGCCGCCGGAAGAACTGCCGCCGCTGGAGGAAGCTGCCACAGTCCCGACATCGGAATAGCCCACTTCTTTGCCGCTCTCATCCAGCAGCACGGCAAATACTCTTTCGCCGCTGTTGATACCGCTGAGGGGGACAACCGTCTCCTCAGTACCAGCAGAAGCGTTGCCGACTTCCTCAGCGCACAGGCCATCCACCATGACATTGGAGACCGTCAGAGTCTTTTCCGTCTCCCGATCAAAGTCCACCGGCAGGGTCACGATGTCAATATCATAATCGGAATAGCGCTTGACACCGTTGTCATCCTCGGTCATCATGCTTTCGTCAAAGACCAGCGTTTTGTCATCATAGTAGTTGAAGTCTGGCATACCGGTGCTGGGGACGGCGGGAGAATAGGAGTTCAGATAGATCTTGTCATTGGCCAGATCAAAATAGAGCATTTTGATATAGCCGCTGCCACCCTCATCTGCAGACTGATAGTCGGTGCAGATTTGGTAGACGGTGTGTTTTTCACCACTGTCACTGGTCAGCTCCACAAAGTTGACGGAGGAACCGTGATAGTGACCGTTGAGGATAGCCATGACCTGGGGATGGTTCTTGCACACACCGTTGAGCAGAATGCGGCTGGTGTAGCTCTCGGTTGCCGTGGCATTGATGCCGCCATGGGTGGTAATGATGGCGCGGGTACCGGGGTGTGCATCCAGAACGGAGTTGATCCAGGCAATCTCGTAGGTGTAGATGTCCCAGCTTATACTGATGAAGAGAATCTCCTCACCGTCCACTTCTACAACATCATAGTGCCCAAGATTGTTTTTGTAGGACCCGCCGTAGTAGGACTTGTCCTTGTAGTATTCCTCTCCGAAATACTTCCAGTAGAGATCGTACACCATGTTGCCGTGGGCCACATCGTGGTTGCCACCCAGAACGCCGGTGGGGATCCCGGCATCTTCCAGCCGCTTCTGCTGAGAACGTGCGAAAGCGAACTGATACTCCTCGTTGAACTCATCGGCAATGTCGCCGGTATGGAAGACATATTTGATATTCAGGTCATCCTTTTTGTCGATGATCCAGCTCACCATATCCTGATAGTGCTGGTTATACCGCTCGGCATAGTACTGAGTGTCCGTATACCAGGCGATGGCGAAGTCATAGTTCTCCGGAACCGCTGTACCGTCCCAATCATCGTTGTCCCCGACCTCGGTGTTAAAATCATCTGCCTGGGTATAGGGGGTATTGGCGATGGTGCGGGCCTGGATCAGGACGCGGACAGTGCCGTCAGCGACGGCAGACGCAGGCACCAGAGCCGTGAGCGTATTGCCATCCCGGTCCACATCCAGCAGCTCCCATGCGTTGTCCCTGAGCACATAAAGCTGAACGTCTTTGCCGTAGTTATCTGCCACAGTCAGCTGCACACGGATGTTCTCTTCCTCTCCGCTGACAGGGATCTCCAGGATCTGATAGGGGTACTGACCGTTATCAGATACAGTAGCGCCGGTGCCGGTCTTGGCCGCAGCCTCAGCGGTGCTATCCCCCGCACCCTCCAGGATGTTGAAGTTCTCAATGCGCTGTGCCTTCCGCACGGACACGCTAGCTGCACCCTCCACAGCGGCCACCTGGGCCTGGGTGCCGTTGAGGGTCAGGGAAACGGTCAGGTCCATGGGTTCTTCCTCCACCCCCACAGGCTCCGTATTCTGAACCTTAAAGGAGATGTTCTGCACCTGGTCGCCTGTAGTCACGGTCAGGGTATGAACGCCATCGGCCAGGGCGGTGGTGTCCAGAGAAAGTGCCTGGGCATCCACATATCCTGCAGGGATGGTGAAGGTCATCTTCACATAGATGTACTGGTTGGCAGAGTCGCCGATCTTGATGGAGCTGGAGGAATCAAGGGCTACGATATCCCGTGTGGTGATGTTCTGGCCCACACAGGAATCGGGTGTCAGAACCGTCCCGTCCCGCAGAACCAACCGCAGGTCGGAAGCCACAAAGTCCTCGTTGTTCTCGTCCGTATAGGCTTTCCAGCAGGAGCCGTAGGTGGCGGGACGCAGGGTCAGTTCAATGGACGCGCTGCCCTCACCATTGTACTTGAAGTACTGCTGTCCCACAGGCATGGCCAGACAACCGTCAGCGGGGATGGTGCTGCACTTGGAGAAGGTGCCAATGATGGTGCCGGTCGCCTCCGTATCACCGCCGGTGGTCAGGCCGTTTTTGAAGTAGCTGTCCACTCCGGTGTAGTCAAAGACGAAGTAGGCGCCACGCTCCATGGCAGCGGCAGAGTCCAGCGTCTCACCGTCCAGGGTAAAGGTGGGAGTGGCTGCACCGCTATAATCCTTAGCCGAGATCTGAACGGTGCCGGAATAGGGTTCGCTGCTCACGTCTGCGCTGTTGAAGTTCACGCGCAGCCCGGTCTGTTCCCCGTCGTTGTGGATCTGCACTCTGACTGGCTCAGTCTGGGTATAGCGGTAGGCGTTGTGGAACCGGACATAGTATTCCACCCAGTCAGCTCCCTGAAGATAGCCGTCCTGAATAAAGGCGTACCACTTGTTGTAGATGGCAAAGGAGGTAGTCTGGAACACCTCGTAGCCGTCCATTTTGTCCGTCTTCCAGCAGAGCTCGGCAGAGGTCACGGGCAGAGCCTCCGTGCCGGCGTAGGAATAGGGGATGCGGAGGCTTTCACCCTGCTGCAGCCCCTCCTCCAGGACCTTCAGCGCCTCAGTATCATAGGGGCTGGTGGAAAGTTCCACGGTAGGTCTGGAGTTGTCATCGGCTATGAACGTGATCTGGCCATCTGCCACCACGCCCATATTGGTGCTGCTCTGGGCGGCGTAGACCTCCATCAGCGGACCCTCTATGGAAACCTTCAGGTCCACGCTCTTGTTGTCCTTCAGATCGCTGACGCCATCCCAGAAGTAGCGGGAAACCAGGGTTTTGGTGTCGCCCTCACCCTTCTCATACAGGTCAAAGCCCCGCAGGGTATTGCTCAGACCGTTCTGGGCGGTGAAGATGTAGACGGGCACCTCGTCCGGGATGGCGTAGGCGGCACGGAATTCCGCCAAGGTTGGGAAAGTCTGATAATCTGTCCCCTGGGTTAGTCCGTCCCCTGCGCGGTAGCACCAGAGAACCACGGTGCTGTGGGCAGGAACGGTGCAGTTTTCCTGCGAGCCGACGCACTGGGTTGGATCCTCATTGGCGGCATACTGGTAGATTGGCAGGGCCTTGTAGCTACCCTCTTGTACTCGGTAAGCAAGCTCATACTCCTGGTTCAGGTCGATGGCCTGATCTGTGGTGTTGGTCAACTCCAGGCACTCCATCAAGTCGTTTTCAGCACTGCCGTAATCTGCGTTGCGGTTGGTGTCGTTGGGGCGGATCTCCGTGATAAACAGGCCGTCGGGTGTCAGGTCCTCCGGTGCGTCAACGGAACGCCGCCCGCTGAGCTGGGCGCTGCAGGCAAAGCCCGCACTGGTCAGCTTCTTGGCCTGCCAGACCTGCATGGTACTGCCGGCCTCCGGGATCTGGAGGTGGACGGACAGACCGTCGGCGGTCACATCGTCAGTGGTGGTATTGTAGTGATAGTAGGAGAGGATGTTGCCCTCGGTATCTTTGATAGCAAAGCCCCGGTCATTCTCAGCAAAACCGTTCTGACCGCTGACCTTATAGACCTTGACATCATCAGCGATGTTCATGGCTGCGCGGAACTGTGCCTCTGTGGCATAGTCCTTGCCGACCTCGCCGCCCAGATCGGTACGCTGGCTCCAGAACACGGCGCTTTCCCCGGCGGGGATAACAACGTTTTCAAAGTTGCCGTCCACAGTGGTCACGGTGAGCTGCTTCATGGTATGGCTGCCACCGCTGGGGTACTCATACCAGAGGCCGTAGTCTGAGTTGAAGTTGACATCCTGATCAGACGTATTGGTAATCTCCACAAACTCCATCTGGTCAGAAGCATTGGAAAACTGGGAATTCCGCTTGACATCGTTCTGATAGATTTCTGTCAGCCACAGGCACTGCTGGGAAGCGCCGCCGGAAGTGTTGTCATCAGACGGGCTGTCAGCGGAAGTCAACTCATACACCGCCACGGTGCCGCCTACCTCGCAGGCGGCCAACAGCAGGGCGTCGCCGGTGGGGCTCTTTTCGGCGGGGATAAACTTCAGTCCCTCGGGGGAATCATCGGCGGCCACATCGTTGGAGAAATCCCTGGAGTTGATGTAGTTGACATAGGCGACATTGGACGGGTCAGTGATATCGTAGACCATCACGCCGCCAATGCGCTCCAGGGTAACGAAGACATAACTCCTGCCGCCCACTTCACCGGTCACAACGGTCTCCGGCTCGGGGCCCTTCTTACCGGAACGGTCATCTTTGGTCAGAGCGTCGTTGGAGCAGTTGAAGTAACCGGGCAGATACACGGCAGTCTTGGCTTCAAAGTCATTACCGCTGTCGAACACTTGCTCCAATCCCTCATTTGTCACTTTGAACATGGTGAAGGAGCGGCCGCCGAAGAGGTAGTCCTTTTCGGAATCCAAACCGTCGTAGTCTTCGGCATCGAAGAACACGACCTTACCAGACAGGCCGGAGTTCGCCGCAGTGATGTTACCGGTGGGAGATGTCTCGTCCTTACCGAAGTTCCGCTCGTCCTCGTTCAGGTAATAGGACTCGGTATTCTCCGCACCCCACTCCCGGGAGTCGCCCTCGTTGGCGGTCAGCAGATAATCCACTCCGCCGATGGTAATCAGAGAAATGCCATCCGGCATCCGGATACCGCGCAGGCTCTCATACCGCTTGGGGGCATACTCTCCGTCTTTCTTGTCAATGTCGATCGCAATTTGAGAGTAATCCTCAAAGCCGACCGAATACACACCAGTAAACTGCTCTTCCTTCAGGTCCAGAACCGCGATGGCGTTTGCCTCCTGCAAGGAAACATAAGCGGCATCGTTGGTGCAGGCGATGTACTCGGGTTCCAGATCCACAGAGGGAGCAGCGTCCTTCTTCAAGACAATATTGGCATTTGCCAGAGTATCATGATCAAACTTCTCAAAGCCGACGTGCTGGGCGCTGTAATCACGCACGTCGATGATGGTGACGGAGCCTTCGGGGTCACTGATTTTCTCCCCATAGCCCATTCTCGGCTCGCCCTCGTTGGCGGTCAGGATCTTGCTGCCGTCCGGGGTGAAGGTCACCATGTCGGGCTGGACGCCGGTCTCCACGGTTTGGATAAAGGCCAGGGTGCCGTCAGTGTTACAGGTAAAAAGAGCCACCCGGCCGTTGTCCGAATAGCCCTCGGCCTGAATCGCGGCAGCCAGCCTGGTGCCGTCTGGGGAGACGGCCACGGAGGTCATGTCCCCGTAAGAAAAGGTATTGTCAGTCACAAGTTCTTTCACATTGATATCCACACTGGACAAACCAGCGGCCGTATTCTCTGATTGAAGGCCGTTCAGAGAAATCGCTGTCAATACGCCTGCCTGGCCATTGACGGCGTAGGCATAGCCGGTCCTGCTGTTATAGTCCACGATCTCCATGACGCCGCCGTCGGCGTTGGTCATGCCGGAGTCGTAACGGCCGATCTGGGCCAGGCTCAGCGCGGCTGTTCCGTTTTCAAGGCCGGTGGCCTGCGTGTCGGAGGCCGCAGACCCATCCACCGCCAGCGCCGCTGGGCAAAGCCCCAGCACCATGACGCAGGCCAGCAGTAATGAAATCGATCGTTGCTGTACATTCTTTCCCATATTCTTCTGTCCCTTCTCAAGAAATATATTTTCATTATAGAGAAGGTGCGCTGTCTCTATCCACCACGAAACCGTAAATCTCATGTAAAACTTAAGTACAGATCTTGACTGGCCATTTGGAAGCGCATACCACCCTTTGGGATATACCAAAATTCAGCTTGCATTTTACATGTTTCCGGCCGATAGATCCACTGAGGCTCTCTAAAATCGCCCTCCGACCAGTTGCTACTAACGGCCCCAGATGGCACTCTGCACTGCGGGGAGATGCGGTGATTTTATGTTTTCCGCTCTTTCGTTCACCTCCCGCAGAGCTCTCGCCAGCGCCCCAAATTCGGTTCAAAACCGCTGGAAGGGAGGGGACTCTGTCCCTCCCGCAATCGCGGCACACAGCGGTCCACAGGCGGTCACAGAAGGGTTGATCACACACTGAAACTCAGGCCCAATAGGAACAGCTCATTTAGCAGAAAGAAACAATCTCCACGCTGGCTGTGCTCCCTTCACCGCATACGCTGCCTCTTGTGTATTTCGTCACCCGCTGAGTGACGGATCTTTGGAAACTACTGTCTGGTTACTGCAGCAACATTGTCCTTTGGGGGACAGAGCGAACCTGCCAAAAGGTGTAATATGCCACAGGAGGCTCGAGATAGGGACAGCCGCAAGCCGGCGTAAGTGGAGGAGTATTGGGGCGGAGATTCGGTTTCTTATACCCTTGATACCAGAGGTCCAGCCAATCGGTCAGCAAGATTCCGGGTTTGGGCTGGTCCGGTGCAGGCTCTTTCAGCGTATCCCGGAGCTGCGCCAGCTTTGCCGCACACTCTGCCTTAGTTTTGGCGAGAACATTTTTGGTCATGGGTAGGCCCTTGTCATCGTAGCCTACCACGTACCGGCCTTCCCAGCGTCCGTCTTTTCTCAGGTGGAGACTGCCGTCGCCGCGGGTTCTGCGTTTTGCCATGGAGCCATCTCCTCTCCCAAGTAGTCCGTTAGGAAACCACCGACGATTTCAGCGGCTTTCCGGTGCATATCCGTTGTGGTGTGGGTGTAGGTGTCCACCGTGAAGCTGGCCTTAGTATGGCCCAGGATTCCAGACAGGGTCTTGGCATCCACTCCGTTGGCCAGCGCGTGGGTGGCGAAAGTGTGCCTGAGATCATGGAATCGAAGGCCAGGCAGATCGTTTTCCGCAAGGATTTTTTTTAGTTGGTGATAAGCAGTGGTGGGATTCATAGGGGCCTCTGGTCTGAGCGGGTTGGGAAAGATCCAGACGGAGTAGGAATATTTTTTGCGGTTTCGTAATCGCTCTGCGGTACTGTCAGGCAGGACGATTTTTCTGGTTCCGGCGTAGGTCTTGGTGTCGCCTGTCACCAGCCGCCCACCCTGTTCCTTCTGGAGGGTACGGTTGATATTCAGAGTTCCTTTCCTGGCATCGAAGTCAGACCACATCAGTCCGCAGATCTCACCCAACCGCAGGCCAGTGGTCAGCTCTGTGTAGAAGAAGTCCTTCCAGATGGAGTCCTGTTCCACTGCCGCCAGAAAGGTGTCCATCTGTTCCTCATTCAGGATGGTCATGGATTTGTGGGCCACCTTGGGCGGCTCCACATGGTCGGCAGGATTGTGGGGCAGTAGCCGTTGGTCTACCGCGGACTTCAGCGCATGGTGCAGGGTGGTATGGATGCCGTGGACAGTGGTGGTGGATAGCCCGCGGCTCTGGCCGGGGCGGGGATGGACTCGGCCCTGTTTTTTGAGATCGTCATACAGTTTCCTTAAATCAGAAGCGGTGATCTGGGTGAGCTTCTTTTGGCCCAGATACGGTTTGACGTGGTGCTCCATGTCACTGCGGTAGTGTTCCAGCGTGCTGGGGCGGAGGATGGCTACCATCTGCTCCAGCCACCGATCCAGCCACTCTGAGAGTGTCATCCTGCACTCCTCCGTCAGATCCACACCTTGATAGGCGGTGATATTCTGCCGGAGCTTGGCGGTCAGCGCTTTTTGGGTGTCGGCGTAGATGTAGCGGAAGATGGGATCGCCGTTTTCCTTGTGGCCGATGACGATGCGACCCTCCCAGCGGCCATCCTCCCGCTTGCGTACCATGCCGTCGCCGGACGGCCTTCGCTTTGCCATTTCCCTTTTTCACCTCCAGGTGTTTTTATCTTTGATTTGTGTCGCAGGACTTGCGTGGCCTACCGGATGGGTAGTTGCTTTGTTTCCCTCTCCATTCATCTCTGCGGAGCAGTTCCACCAAACTGCCATCGTCCTCGTCCAGCCCTTCCAGGATCAGATGCGCTCCCAGACGGAAACCCAGGATGAAATTCTCCAGAGCCAGCGTGCTTCCAATCTCGTTCTCCGCGTTGATGAGCCGCAGCAGCAGACTGTGAGCTTCGCCCTCCAGCAGTTTGGTCAGTTGCTCCTCGCACTCCTGCGACTGCTCTATCGCTTTTATTAGGGATGTGCCGGAACGGATCTGGCGGTCGTATGGTGTGATGTTCCCGTAGTACAGGTCTTCCAGTGTTTCTCGCATGGTGTGCCACCTCCTTATCAGCAACACACCATACCACAGAAACGGAAAATAGCCACAGCAAATGCGCAGAGTTATCAAAGATTTATCATTTGGCGGTCTTGGAGGATGGTATCAAAATGTGATACCATCCTCCGGTCCTATCAATACCCTGTCATGCCGCCCATGCCGCTCTGTGTCAGCTCAGGATCTTCATGGTCATCTGCTTTATGCCCCATGGCGATTTTCTTCTCTTTGATTTTCTGACGGAGCTTGCTGTCCACCTGCAGCCCTGTTCCAGACTGGGGTAGGGATCGTTCCTGAAAGATCCTGCTCATGTGGTGGAGCAGATGGGTAACACTCAGGAACACATGGGGCGGTCTGCCGCGGTTCTGATGTTGGAGAAGGGCTTCCGCGTAGACATTGCCTTGCTCCGCCGCCTTACTTAGCCAGTATGCACCCAGCTCTTTGTCGTACTCCACACCCTGTCCCATGAGATACAGCTTGCCCAAAATATACTGCGCGTACTTGTCACCGCGTTTAGCCAGCTCGTTCATTTCAGAGACAGCGTCACCGCGCTCTTCCAACGTCAGGCTCTCATCCCGAATCGCATCCCGAAGGCTTTCGTAGGCATAGGAAGCGTTTCGGAATTCCTCCGGCTCGCTCTCCTGCTCCACGCCCTTGTCCTCAAAGGACAAATTGCACTGCCGGATGTTTTCCGCCTCTTTTATTACCTCGTTTTTGATCTGGCGGAATTCTTTCTGCTGTGACAGCGGAACACGCTTCCGCTCTTTGTATCCATCCACCTTTCCCTGGAGGACCATCCACTGGTCGTAGCAGTCCCGCACACTGGGAAGCCGCTCCATCTCATCCACGATTCGATCCACCAGTTTCTTTTGCGGCTTCGGAAGGTAGCCATAGGACTTCTTGCCCTTGACCGTTTCCAGTTGCATCGCCAGCTCCAGCATGAGACGCTCCACTTCTGGGTGGTCACAGATACCATCTTTCATAACCTGTACCAACTCCAGCATCGCTTTCCGGGCCTCGCGCACCAGTTCGTCACGGGATGTAGACTTCTGCTCGTAGAGGTGCAGCAGTTCCTGCTTGAAAATATTATTGGTGAGCTCGGACTTGATCTGCCGGATGTCCTCTCTGGACAGGCACGCCTGCCCCAGCTTCGTAGACCACGCCATCATATGGACATGGGGATGATCCCCTTCGTCGTGAAAGGCGGCGTACCACCGGAAGTCACCGGGTGGGATGTTCATCGCCGCGGCGATGTCGTTGCGGTGAGCCCGGAAGAGATTACACCACGCCTTGGCGTTGTCGTATACAATGCCAACGGAAAGGGGCTTGGTCTGCCCTACAACCGCCCTTTGATGGACGAGGACGACCTGCCCTATTATTGTCTGCGGGACGTTCTTCCCCGCTGGGCTGGGTGAGGAGAACTTTGCTTCTTTGACGGAAGAACAGATCCGGCAGTATAAGGAACTGTATGACAATATTATGGTCATTACAGCGGAAAAAGAGCGGCCGCCCCAGGAAAAAGGGGCCTGTTCTCATAGCCCGGACGTGGAGTGGAGCGGTGAACACGGAGGAGCCTATGACCAATTACGATCTGACCAGCATTGGAGCGGTCACCACTTCCGCAAAACTGGCCCATATTCGTGCCAATCAGGAGCCGGATCAGAGCAGCTATAACGCCGCATGGCTCCGCGGTTACGCTGACGCCCTGACGGGAGAGGTCGTTGCAGTAGTAAATGAGCGCGTGCTCGTTGCAGGGATAGGGGGAGGGCTTTATCTCCATAAGTATCCTGTTATCTCTCACTGGGAAGCCAGTACCCCGAACAAAGTAGGAGTATTGCTCCTCTATATCGCCGTTCTGCGTGTTGGTCAGTGTGACCAAGGTCAGGATCGTCTGTATAAAGACGCTTAAAAATAGTTTGTTAATAACGGTCGATTGTAAAATGAAGTTGGACACCTAAGAAAAAATCCATAGTGATTTTCCCCACATGGTAGAATGAAGTTTGCACACAACTTCTTCCAAGGGAGGGCAATCACTATGGACTGCCAAGATTATATCACAGAATCGGTAGAACGCAAGAAGGGACAGCACTTACAGCGAGAGGAACGAGGCGCAATCCAGCATCTCAAGAACGCCGGCTACACGAACAGAGCCATTGCCAGAGCAATCGGATGTTCACCAACCACCGTTGGGAACGAGCTAAAGCGCGGCACACCGCCCCGAAAGAGCAGCAAGGGCAGGAAACCCGGATACTCGGCAAGGCGTGGAGAAGCGGTCTACAAGGCGAACAGAAAGCGTTCTCGGAAACCACACCGAATCTGTCACTGCACTCGCTTCATTCGCTGGATAATTGAACAGGTCAAAGAACACAAGTGGTCTTTGGATGCCTGCGTCGGCTATGCTCGTCTGCACAGGCTGTTTTCAGCAGAGGAGATGGTCTGCACCCACACGCTTTACAATGAGGTCTGGGCAGGCAGCCTTGACTTGTCTGTGACAGAACTGCCCGAAGCCATGAAACGCAAGCAGCACAAGGACTCCAAGCCCCGTGAACACAAGAAGAGCTTCGGCACAGACATTTCTCAGAGGCCTGAGATCGCAGCTCTGCGCATCGAGGAAGGTCATTGGGAAGGTGACACCGTGGTCGGCAAGAGGGGCGGTAAAGAGGCTGTTGTCCTTTCCCTGTTGGAGAAGAAAACGGAGAACTATATTGCCATCCGGATTCCCGGCAAGGATGCAGACTCCGTTCTGAACGCCATGCAGTCACTCAGGGGAGAATTCGGAGACAAGTTCTCACAGGTCTTCAAGACCATTACCGTGGACAACGGCTCGGAGTTCTCTGCGTTCAGTCAGGTCGAGAACTGGGGCTGTGCAGTCTACTTTGCGCATCCCTACACCTCATGGGAACGTCCCCAAAACGAACGCCACAACGGGCTGTTTCGAACCTTTGTTCCGAAGGGCGTGTCCATTGAGGCTTTCTCTGCTGAGTATATCTTGGCTGCAGCTGATGAATTGAACGGACGGCCTCGCAAGAAGCTTGGCTACCGCACCCCGGAGGAACTGTTTGACGAGTTCCTCGACTCTGTTTACGCAGCCGAAGGCTGCTGGCAGCATCGCCCAGGACGGAAGCCAGCGGCTTCCATCCTGACCGTCGCTCTGATTCACTAAGTTCTACCGTGCAGGTGTCCAACTTGCACTTGCAATTTGCGATGAAAAAGGCGGCGAACCGAACTGCCCAAATGATAACAATCTGATAATAGTGTGTCGTATCCCTGGCTATTTCTGTTTTCTGTGGTATGTTGTGTCGTTGAAAAGGAGGCGGCACACATGCGAGACACACTGGAGAATCTGTACTTCGGTAAAATCACCCCCAACGAGCATGATATCACCCCGGGCTCTGTTCTTGCAGACGCTATGGACCGGGCGGAACAGTGCGAGGAGAAGCTTACGGCTCTGCTGGAGGGGGAGGAGAAAACCCTGTTGCTCCGGCTCCTCAATGCAGAGAATGAGATCAGCAGCACCATGGCCATGGAAAACTTTATCCTGGGATTTCGCCTTGGGATGAGGATTGCTATCGAGGCCCTGGATGAGGACGACGGAAACCTGACTATGACACAAGAGGAGGGAGGTACCTACCATGGCAAAGAAACGGGCCAACGGCGAAGGTAACATCCGGAAGCGCAAAGACGGTCGGTGGGAGGGCCGCTACACTGCCGGATATGATTCAAAAAACGGTAAGCGGCTCATCAAAAATGTGCTGGGCAAGACACAGGCCGAAGTCAAGGAAAAGCTGAAAAAAGCCCTGGAGGAATGTCAGGGCTTGGATGTGAGCCGCAGCGAAGAATACACCGTAGCCACCTGGCTGCGCACCTGGTATGAGCTCTACGCCAAGCCCAATGTCCGCACCGCCACAGCTAACCGATATAAGCTGATTATTGAGACCTATACAATCCCCCGCATCGGCAGCATCAAACTAAAGAAGCTGACCACCCGGCACCTGCAAAAGCTCTACAAGGAGTTGTTGGAGAGTGGCAGAATACACATCGGAAAGAACCAGGACAAGGGCCTGAGCACCACCACCGTCCGCAGCGTCCACCTGATGCTCCACTGCGCACTGGACCGTGCGGTGAAGGAGCGGCTCATCCTCCGCAATCCATGTGGGGACTGCATCGTACCCAAGCCCCGAAAACCGGAGATGAAGATCCTGCCCCCGGAGCATATGAAGGCCTATCTGAACGCGGCAGAGGCCAGAGGCTTGCTCCCCATGTTCTACTTGGAGCTGGTCAGCGGCCTGCGGAAGGAGAACTGGTGGCCCTGCGGTGGGACGACCTTGATATTCAACAGAGGACAATCTCTGTGAGCAAACAATATGTCCGCAACCCGGACGGCTCCCTGGAGCTGACCCAGCCTAAGACAGAGAACTCCGTGCGGCTGGTGTCCATCCCGCAGACCGCGGTGGACTTACTGATTCAGGAGCACTCCAAGCACCCGGACAGCCCCTACATGTTCCCCTCGCCCCTCACCGGAGAGATGTACCATCCTGACTCAGTGGTGAACCTCCACAAGAAGATCTTGATGGACGCTGGGCTGGAGCACCTCAGATTCCACGATCTCCGTCACACCTTCGCTACCACGGCCCTGCAAAACGGTGTGGATGTGAAAACAGTGTCCTCCATACTTGGCCACTTCGACGCGGGTTTCACCCTGCGGACCTACACCAATGCTACCAGACAGAAACAGAACGAGGCAGCTGCCGCCATGGGTAGCTTCATGGAGCAGGTCCGATAACGGCAGAAAGAAAAATGCGCCGGACAGGAAGCCCATTTTCCTGTCCGCCACTCTTGTGTCCATTGGTTCCGTTGTTTCATTTCCGCGTGTGGGTCACGGTGTGGGTCAGAAATTTTTAGCCAACCCGCAAAGTAACTTTTTGCAACAAAAAATCCCCGAAAACCGAGGTTTTCGGGGATTTTTGGAGCTGCTACCCAGATTTGAACTGGGGACCTCATCCTTACCAACTGATTGGTAGAATGAGGTCTCATGCTTTCGGGACATTTTGTGCCCTTTTCCGTCCGGTGATCCATGCTCTCTAGCACTCTTGTGTCCATTGTTTCCGCCCGCTCGTTTCCCCGTGTGGGTCAGCGTGTGGGTCAGACACTATTGGTCTTATTCTCTAGTTGATGCCAATGTTTGTTGTTCCTATCACTTATTTTATCCGGAGGATGGAAGGCTGGAGATAAGTAACAATTGCACTGAGCACAGTATAAAACCCATTGTTATGGCCCGTAAGAACTGGCTCTTGGCCAACACCCCCTCCGGTGCATAGCAGCCTAATTGAGGCAAAAAAGGGAATTAGTCTGGATTCCTACCGCTACTTGGTTTGTCTTGTACAAAACGCACCTGGGCCAAGTCTGGCAGATGCTGCTTGAGCAAATGTATTCATTCCTATGAATGCTCCGCAGAAAGGAATACTGTCTAAATGTGTCTAAATGATAGCCAAAACATCGGCCGCCATCTTAACACCCGTGCACTGAGAGGGCGGCTCTTTTGTACACCAGCAGGCTCAGGATGGAGCTTCTTTGCACAGCATTGCTTCAGAGCGTGGCAATGCTGCCAGTGCAGTTCATCGTGGTCTAGAACTACTTGGCATTACCAGCTATATTGCTGTCATCTAGTTTTCTAATCCTTACGAGACCAGAAAGCGAAATTCTGTCACCTGGCGGTAGGAGTTTTCTTTCCGCAAAACCGGGGAGGGAAACCACGTGCACTTGGCGGAATTGGAAAAAATTGTGTCTCAAAACACAGTCCAAACTGCCGGTCATATGTGGCACCGCACTTTCCAGTTCGAGGTGTGGTTTTGTTAGCACTAAAAAAGTGCAGGCCCGGCATAGTGGTATAAACCTCCATTTTCCTGCCGGAGCCCGGATCATACATGGAGGCCGCCAGCTCAAGCGCTCCCCGCTCCCGTTTCCGTAGCACATAGGTGTGGTTAAATCCGCCGACCTGCCGAAGCTGCACAAAGTCGGAGCGGAGTGCCCGCCCCACCGGGGAAAAGGTGCGAAAATCCATCGGTGTGCCTTCCACTGCGGCAATTCCACCGTCTGCCATGGGGATTGCGCCGTTGGTGCAGTAATAATCCGCCTCAATCTTTACTAGCTGGTCCAGAACACTGCCGGCGCCATGGCCGGCCAGGTTAAAATAGCTGTGATTGGTCAGGCTGCACAGGGTGTCTTTGTCGGTGACCGCCCTGTAATCCAGAATTAGCCGGTTATCCTCGGAAAATCTACAAATCACATTGACCACCAGCGTGCCTGGAAAGCCTTCCTCTCCATTCTGACTGACGTAGCTGAACAAAATGGAATCCTCACCGGCCGGGCTTCCGGACCAGAGCTTTGTGTCAAAGCCGTGGTGGCCGCCATGAAGGGTGTTCTGCCCCTCATTCCTACTCAGCTGCCAGGTCTCTCCGTTTAAAGTAAAGGCCCCGCCCTCCAGCCGGGCGGCAACCCGTCCGCATACGGCGCCCGCATTCCCCTCCCAGCGGCAGTAGCCTGACACATCCTCGTAACCCCACACCACATCTGCCACCTCTCCAGCACGGTCCGGGACAGTCAGTCCCACCAGCCGCGCGCCATAGTCAGAAGCTGGCGCTAGCTCCGCTCTTGTGGGTGATGGTAAACAGACGTGCCTTGCGGCCATCCGGCAAAAAGCCAAAAGGCTGCCTGGTTATGCTGCTCATCATGGTCCTCCTCTCCAAAAAAGAGCGCGCAAAAGCCTGCCTGCTCCTTTGCGCGCTTTCCCTTCAGCTGTCTCTTACACGGTATATCCCAGCCGCGTAACTGCTACCTCGGTATCTCCGAGCACTTCTGCCGTGGTCAGCTTGCCGTTGCAGTATTCCAGCATGCGCTCATACAGCAAATCACCGGCCTCGCTCAGCTCCATACCCTCTGTCATGACGGCGGAGATGTCCACGTCAATGTTGTCGCCATAGCTGTCCATGGTGCGGGCGTTTCCCGTCACTTTAATGGTGGGCGTGATGGGATTTCCGATGGGATTGCCCTTTCCTGTGGAAAAAATAATGAGTTGGCAGCCAATGCTGGTCAGAGAGGTGGTGTTTTCTACCCCACCGGGGGAGGCATCCAAAAGCGTCAGCCCTCTGTGGGAGACCTTCCCGTTATAAGTAATCAAATCTTGAATGGGCCTGGTGCCACCCTTTTCCACCGCGCCCAGGGCCTTTTCCTCAATAGTGGACAATCCGCCCTTGATATTGTCCGGTGCCGGGTTCGTGCCCTTGATGTCCACGCCAATGCTGATAATATAATCCTCATACCACTTGATGGCATCCACAATGCGCTGGCCAAGCTCAGGCGTTACGGCGCGGGTGCGGAGGGATTCCTCCGCGCCCATCCACTCTGTGGTTTCGGACAAAACTACCCGCCCGCCTTCATCCACCACTTTGTCGGCCACCATGCCGGTGGCGGGGTTACTAATGAGGCCCGAGACGGAGTCAGAACCGCCACACTCCACACCCAGCATCAGCTCACTGATGGGAACCTCCACCCGCTTCTGCTCCGAGGCCTTAATGACAAATTCCTTCGCGTACCGCACGGCGCGGCAAGTAGTGTTAATCGTCCCGCCGCACTCATCGCATGAACAGACCACAACTTCCTTCCCGGAGTCGCGGATGATATCTGCAATTCGCCCGGCAATTACCGGCTCCATCGTTACCACCACTGCGGCAAAGACGTTGGGATTTGCACCCAGCCCGCCCAAAGTCGCAATATGCTGTTCCAAATCTGCGCCCACCTCGCCCCGTCCAAAGCAAGGACAGACTTCCACTGTTCCCGTCACGCAGGCAGCCACGCGCCGTGCGATGAAATTACTGTTGTCCATAGCACTGATCACTGCTACATGATTACGGATTCCATAGCTGCCGTTGGCCAGCGCATATGCATAAAATGTTTTTCATTTTCCGGCTTCTCCTCTGCAACTGACAATATTATGGACGTGCATCCATCCACCCTGCGGCGTGTCCCGGGTACACCTGCCAATCGAGTAGCCGTATTTGTATACGATATCCCCCGTATGGAAATCACACAACGCCACTTTGTGCCCGTAGGGCACGGGTTCTGTGACCGTTACGTGAAGTCCCTCAAAATCCAGCTTGTCGCCCGGCTGCGCGTCAAACAGCACAACGGCCACGTTATCACTGTCATTCAGCCGAAAATATCTGTTCATATCGGGAATACCCTTCCTTTTTCAGATTTTCGCGCAGTCCACTGCCGGCTGTTTCATCTTGGGGCGGAGAAGTTCTCCCCCGTCCACCAGGATTGTGCTGCCCGTCATAAAGCGATAGGCATCGCTTACCATGCAGGCTACCACGTCGCCAATGTCCTCCGGGTTTCCGATCCTGCCCAGCGGGATACCGCGCTCCTTTTCCCTGCGGAACTGTTCCTGACTGAAAATATGCTGATTTAGGGCGCTGTGAATACACCCGGGCGCGCAGCTGTTGACCCGCACACCATACTCCGCCATGGTCACCGCCAGACTGCGCATGACGCTCTCCATGGCGCTTTTGATGGCGGAATAGAGCGCCTGATTGGCCAGCGGGCTCAGAGCGTTAACCGATGTAATAATCACCATGTTTCCGCTGTGCTGCTTCTTCATAGCGTCCGCAGCTCGGTTCAGGCCATGAATCGTGCCGATAAAGTCTGTCCCCAGCAGCAGTTCCATCTCCTTGGCGGTCACCTCCGGAAGCTCACCGCGGACATTGATCCCCGCATTGGCCACAAAAATGTCCAGATGCTTATGCTCGGCCAAAAAGTCGTCAAAAAAGCGGTTCTGTGCCTCTTCGTCAGTGATGTCTATCACGTAGCCCTGACAGCTTCCTCCGCTGCTGCGAATCCGCGTGCAGGTCTCCTCAATTCCCTGCTGTGACCTACCCATTACTGCTACATGGGCCCCGAAGTTTGCCAAAGCTTCCGCGATTGCCTGCCCGATTCCGGAGCTGGAGCCTGTTACCACTGCTGTTTTTCCATCCAGGCTGAAGAGTTTTTCCATATATGCTTCGTTCATCTTATGTCCGCACCTTCCTGTTCCGTCTACCGGCTATTCACAGACTGCAATCATCCGGGTGAAGGCCCCGGAGCCTTGCCGGATTTTCAGCGGCAAGCAGACCGTCTGAAAGCGGGTGCAGGGTATTGCATCCAGATTCATAACGCATTCAATAATGAGGATTCCATGCTGATTCAGCAACACAACATGAGCCGGCTTGTCCTTCTCCCGAGGATCATCCACCGTGAAGGAGTCCGTGCCTACCATTTTGATTTGCTTTTCTGCCAGGTACTCTGCCGCTTCCTTTGTCAGATAAGGAGCGCAGTTGTATGCTTCATCATAGTAGTATTGATGACACCCGGTATTTATGAGAACCAGATCTCCGTCTTGTATTGCTCCGTCCCGTTCCTCCGCAGCGCAGGTCGTCGGCTGTGATGGCTTCAAATTTACCCCGGCGGATGTTCAGCATCTGGGTGGGTACCAGGAAAAACTCGCTCACATCATATTCATCAATGTTTTTTCCGTGAGCGGAGAAGTGGGCCGGTGCGTCGATGTGGGTGGCTACGTGGGTTGTAATGGTATACTCCTCCATCTTGTTGGTAAAGCCCTGCGCCTTTTCCTGTTCCTCCGACGGTTCGAGGATATAGCGCAGCAGCACGGGCGGCGCCGACTTTGGCTTTGGCATACCCGGAGATATCACGGTGGATAGATCAATTAATTTCACTTTCTTCACCCGCTTTCAGGCATTTCGTTTCTACACAGTACACAGAGCAGCTCAGAGATCTCTCTGAGCTCATCTATATGCATGCATACATCATACACTCGCTGTGCCTGTGTCTTAGAAAATGTCCAGGCGCAGCAGTTCAGGAACTTATTTTTCAAAAATTTTTCGTCCCAGCATTGAGCCCGTTCTTCCTCCCTGGGCCAGGACACAGCCTCAAATCTCTGCCCAGAGTCCTGCACCACAATGATGCGGGGAATACCCAAAGCCCTCCTCTCCCCGCTGTCTGGGGTCCACATCATATCGAATCCGGTCTCGGCAGCGCAGCAGCGCCGTATTATGCAGCATTTTTTCGCTAAAGCTGGCCTCATCTATATTCCCCTGGAGCAGAGCGGCCGCAACACAGTAAGGGATGCAAAACCGCGCTCTATATGGAGTATCAGGCCAAAATACCGGCAGTGACATAAAGTGGTTTTCTGAGGTCAGGCAAGTAACCTGCTCTATTCTGTCATAGGAGAAGCCCGGCATCTCGGTAATATTCAGCGCCGCCTCTATGGCCTGGTAATTGGAGAAACAGCAGGGGTATTTTTTAATCAGCAGACCAGGCTCCAGAAACGCCCATGTCTGCCCCAAGCTGCCGGCAAGTATCTCCAGCTGCTCACGGGACCCGCCATAGCATGTCAGGAAGCTGCCGGATAACAAATCCGTTCCTGTATAAAACCCGGCAGCGGCAAATTGTGCGGCACGCAATCCAGCAGCGGCGGCATTTCCCACATGCAGCGCGTTGGCCAGCGTTCCAAAATTTGCCCGCAGGCCGCAAGCAAACGTGCAGGCTATGGAAAGCGCCCGTTCCAGCCCATCCTGCGGCAGATGCAGGAGTTTGCCGGCCGCCGCTGCTGCTCCGACAACCCCTGCCACCGAAGTGGTGTGGAAGCCCATTTTATGAGCATTGGGCAGAAGCGCCTGGTTTACCAGCGCCATTACTTCCAGGCCTGCCACATAACTCTCCATTACAGAATTGGCAGAGGCATTTTGGCTAAAGCCCAGGCCAAGTACCACCGGAACCAGGACCGCGCTGGGATGGCCCGGCCGCCCAAAAACAAGTCATTGTACTCCTCAGAATGGGCAGCGCAGGCGTTGAGCAGCACGCTGTCGTACAAGTTGACCTGCTCCAGCCCCTGCCCCGCCAGATAGTGGCGGGAAGCATGGTTCTGATCGATGACAGCTTCCGCCGCCCGGAACTGGACGCTTTTTCCGCCGGAAATGATGCAGGCCATGGTATCCGTAAAACAGCGGCGTGCACAGCCTTTTACAGCTTCGGGAATATCCTGCCATTGAAGTGCCGATACAAACCGGCAGATAGCTTCCTCCGCCGTACCCATAGACTAATACAGGCCCAGCAGCCGCGGCAGCGTCAGTGTCAGAGCCGGAATATAGGAAATCATCAGGATAACGGCTATCTGCACCACACAGAACGGTATAATCGCCTTCATACATCGTTCCAGCGGTGCCTTTGCAATACCAGCAGCCAGGAAAATCGTGGGACCAAAGGGGGGTGTGCAGATGCCGCAGACCACATTGACCACGAAAAGCAAGGCAAACTGCAGCGGATCTACCCCAAAGGAGATGGCCAGAGGTGCAAAGATGGGGGCAAAAATGAGGACGTTTGCGGTACATTCCATAAAGCACCCCAAGAACAGCAGCACCACATTGATCAGCAGCAAAATGACGATCTTGCTGCTGGTAAAGCTGGTAAACGCCTCGCTTATCATGGTGGGCAGCTGTGCCATGGCAATCAGGTAGCTTAGGGGCTTGGCCGCTGCATTGAGGAGCAGAATAGCCCCTGCGGTCTCCACGGCTACAATAACACTCTCCCCAAACACTTTAAGGTTCAGCCGTCTGTAATACAGCGCACCAGTAATAAGCACCCAGATATTTGCAATACACGCCGCCTCCGTGGCCGAGCAGAAGCCGGAGAAAATGGCCACTACAATGACAACCGGTGTGAGAACCGCAGGAAGGGTACGTACTGCAATAGCGGACGCCTCTTTTGCCGTATATCGCTTGGTTTCTCTCGGGTAATTGCGCTTTCTGCTGAAATAATAAACCAACGCCATTTCGCCCAACCCGATCAAAACGCCTGGTACAATACCGGCGGCAAACATTGCGCCCGTAGGAACGTTTGACATGAGCGAACCATAGACAATCATTGTAATGCTGGGAGGGATAATTGGTCCGATAATGGAGGAAGCGGCTGTTACCGCCACAGAAAACTCCTTGTCATACCCCTCTTTTTCCATGGCCGGCAAAAGCATACCGCCGATAGCGGCAGTATCGGCAACCGCAGAGCCGGACATTGTGGCAAAAAACACCGAGGCCACAATGTTGATCTGCGCCAGCGACCCCCGCATCCGGCCTACCAGCAGTTTGGCCAGGAGGATAATGTCATCCACCAGGCCCAGCCTGGTCATCAGTTCCACTGCAAGCATAAACAGCGGGACCGCCAGCAGAGCAAAGCTGTTTACGCCCTGGTAGTACTGCTGAAAAATCAGCTCAAGCCCAATTTGCCCCCAGATTCCAGTGGTCAGGATCGCAGCCATGCCCACACCCAAAGCAATGGGCATACCGGAAAACATCAGCGCACACAGCAGCAGGAACAAATAAACACCCATATTCATGCTACTACTTTGCCTCCTTTCCTTCCCGGCCGGTCAATCTGAGGATGTCGTGGCAAACCTGGCTGATCATGTGAATCACCATAAACACGCCGCCCAGCAGCACACCAGCAGCCGGCCAAATTAACTGGATGGGGACCGTTGTCCCCACAGAGTTCAGGTAATAGGGAATCAGGTCAATGCCAATCCGGGTAAACAGCACCAAAAACACCAGAGACAGCAAGTGGCCCACAATTTCCGCCACAGTATACGCCTTTCCTTTGAACAGGTTGATGATAAACTCAAATCGGACCAGGTTTTTGTTATGCAGTGCCACACTTCCGCCGATAAATGTGCACCAGATCAGCAGATAGCGGCTTACCTCCTCCGGCCACACAAAAGCCTGCGGCAGCAGCGCCCGGGAAAAAACGCCGATAGCCATGCTCAGCAGAATACCCGTGCCGCCTACCAAAACAATGACCTTTCCCATCTTAGCGCACAAAGTGCTGATCCAGTCAATCCACACCGTTATCCTTGTCATATAATCGCTCCTTTGGAAAGGGTGCCGCTTGTTTAGGCAAAGCTCTGCACGTATTCAATAAAATCATAAGAGATGGGCTTGCCCTCACCGACAAACTCGTCCCAAATGGCCTCGGACGCCTCGGTCCAAAGCGCCATCTCCTCGTCAGTCAGCTCCACGATGGTAACTCCCTGCTCTTTCAGCTTTTCATAGGACTCCGCGTTAGCCTCAACAAAAGCCTTGTCCTTCCACACTTCGCATTCGAGTGCACATTCCTGTACAATCTGGAACAGCTCACTGTCCAAACCACCCAGCTTTTCAATAGCCTTCGGCCCAATAAATTTGGCAGAAACCACCCAGGACTGATTAATGGGAGTAATATAGTTCAAAATTTCACCAAAGCTATTAATTTCCAGAGTCTGCACCTGATTATAGGTTGTCTCAACAAGATTCTGCTGCATTGCGGTATAGACTTCGCCCCAGTCCAGAGAGGTAGAGGACGCTCCCCAGTTGTTAAACAGCGCCAGCTCAATTTCCGAACCGGTAGAACGAACCTTTACACCATTCATATCAGCCGGGACACGGATTTCTTTCTTGGTGGAACCAATTGCACGGGGTTCCCCTGCATCCACATCGAACATCAGCGCAATCCCTCCGGTATCTTCCAGGATCTGCGCATTTACCTCATCCCGGTATTCACTGGTGAACAGTTTACGTACCTGCTCCACAGAACTAAGCACACCGGGCAGGTCTACCCATTCAAGAGCATCGGAAAACTGCACAAAATTTCCGTTGGAACACTTAGCAATATCAACCGTGCCCGCAATGGCAGCCTCGGTAATCGCCTTATCGCCGCCCAACTGGCTGGCCGGATAATACTCCACAACCACACGGCCATCCGTGCGCTCCTCCACCAGATCACAGAACATCTGACCGCCCTGACCAGCCACAGAATCTGCACTGTCTGTATCAGCAAAACGGAGGACAATAGGTTCGTCCGAGGCCGGCTGCCCGGACTCTCCGGCGGGTTGCTGATTTTGACCAGAAGTATTTCCGCATGCAGTCAAGCCAAGTGTCATTGCAAGCGCAAGGGTAATAGCAGTCAGTCTCTTTTTCATTTCTATAATCCGCCTTTCTGCGAAAGGCACCGACGGGGTTATGAAACGCAGGTGCTTTCGTCTGAAATTGATGTTTGCTATACTGTTCACGGGAGTGCTCGGTATACTACAGAGACCGTGGAGGTGAGTGGCGGGGCTGTATAACGGCAACCCCGCATTTCTATATGGTTCGGCCACCCGTTAAGGCATCAACGAATGGCGCATGACAGCAGCCCGTAAACTTATCTCTTTCAAATCGACTCGATTTTGCCGGGTGGCCAGTCCCTGCCGAACCTCCCCAAACACTGTGTCTGGAGGGAGGCAAATGGCTTTCAAAATTCTCCGCAAAAACTGCTGTGGACTGGACATTCACAAAACCTGGATATTTGCCTGTATCGGTATCACGGATTCCAATGGCCGGACAGAGTACAAGCAGGCTCGCTTTTCCTCGTTTTCCAACGGACTGAGGGATCTGGCTGACTGGCTTGCGAAATACTCCTGCTCGGATGTCTGCATGGAATCCACAGGGAAATACTGGATTCCTGTATTCAATATCCTTGAAAAGACCTGTTGGGTCACCTTGGCGCACCCGAAATACACGAAACCGCAGAAGGGCAACAAAACCGACCGCAAGGACGCCAAGTGGATCTGCGACCTGTATATGTGCGGCATGGTCAAGCCCAGCTTTATCCCACCGCCGGACATCCGCCAGCTCCGTGACCTGATGCGCTACCGTGTGAAGCTCACCAATATGCTGACCGGAGAGAAGAACCGCGCCCAAAACTGCCTCACCGTTTCCAATCTGAAGCTGGATGATGTGTTTTCTGACGTGTTTGGAAAATCCTCACGCTCCATTATCCAGTACATTTTAGAGCATCCTGGTGAGCAGTTTGATGTGACTCCGTTTATCCACCGGCGCTGCAAGCATCCTGTTGAGGAAATCCAAGCTGCTGTGGACGGGGTGGTATCCCGTGAACAGGCAGCCAAACTCAAGGAATGCCTGCTGCACATCGACCAACTGAATGCGCACAGGGAGCGTATCGAAGCTGAAATCCTCCGGCTTGCTGAGCCCTATCCTTACCAGTTGGAATTGATCCGCACGGTTCCTGGCTTTGCCGCCGCTCCGCTGACGGCTGTGGCCCTTATCTCCGAGATCGGCGTTGATATGTCGGTATTTCCCTCTGCAAAGCACCTGGCTTCCTGGGCTGGATGCTGTCCTCGAAATGACCAGAGCAATAAGAAAGTGAAGTCCACACGAATCTCCAGAGCTGGCTGCTATTTGAAGCCTCTGCTGGTTCAAATAGCAAATGCCGTCATAAAATCCGACAGGCACCCTGAATGCAGGGAACGCTACCGCAGAATCAAAGCCCGCCGTGGGCACAAGAAAGCGATTATCGCTGTATGCCGGATGCTTCTGACCGCTATCTGGAACATCCTGTCCAAGCTGGAGCCTTATTCCGCAAAGGGTTATCTTGCCGACAAGCTGACGGAGCATTCCGTTGTTATTTCCAAGGCGGAGGGCCTGGCTCTACTTCGCAAGCGGGGCTATATTTTCAAGGACGAACTGGACGTCGAGTCAGGTTGAGACCCTCTTCCATATCGTTTTTTCCCGCAGTCCCTGCGGCTGTGTTTTTGCGCCCTTTTTCCTTCTGCTTCGGCTATCGCTTTGTTTCAAACTTCGTTTCCTCCTTAAAATACAAATATTCGTCGTTTTCTGCCACATATGTCTCATTTATCCCCGTTACTGTCATTTTACATCGTTTTTGCACAGATTCAAGTCATCCCAATGCCTGCTTGCCGGCTCGTTTTTGTGCATATTTGTCTATGTTTTTCTCCTCCTTTTCCTGGGTTGACTTTTCCGCAAAAATATTATACTTTAAAGTTGCTATAATTCATCATTTTGCTGCAATCCGCGATTGGGGTGTGTCACATGAGAATGAATCTGCATATCCTGCACGATGCGCTATCTGAATTCAATCCCCTCATACTGGCTTCTGACAGCCCAGAGCTGAATCTGGAGGGAATCCGCTATCTGCCCAACAAGGAAGAGCGCTGGAGCACGGAGTATATGTATGCCGTTACCGCGCAGGAACTTATCTCCGCCTATTATCAGACGGACAAGCGCTCGCTGACCTTTCTGTGCCAGGGCAATGTGGATCCGTCGCTTCTGACGGACAAAGGCTGGTCAGCAATTATTATTTTGGAAAGCGCTAATTACAACGAGGTATTTGACATTGTCCAAAATACATTCAAGGCCTACCGCAAGTGGGAGGAAAAGCTGTCGGAAGCGGCTTTGTCCGGCTGCTCTTTTAAGGCCTTTCTGGACATTGCCTCCTCGGTCTTTCGCGTGCCGATTGCGCTTATCAACTGCATTGGGCGATTTGTGTTCTCTGCCGGTGAACTCTCCGCCAGCTCTTTGGACAGCGTGTGGGATTCCCTGCGGTACAAGGGGATATTTCCCCATGACATGCTGAGCCCGGAGGAGCGGCGATTTCTGAATTCAAATCTGAACAGCCGGCATGACCCATTTACGCTTTGGGTATCCGGCCGGCAGCAGGAAAATATTGATGTAATTGTTCCGCTTTACAACAAAAGCACCTTGCTTTGCACCATGGTCTTTATGGGGTACAGCACCTTCTCCAAGGGTCAGCTCTCTCTGATGTACTATCTCCAGCAACGCATTGAATCGATTTTTGACAAGTTTTCCGACTTTGAATCGCTGGATGCCGCCAGTGCCCATGGAATCATTGACATCAGCAGCGAGTCGGAGGACCCGATTGAGCCTATTATGGGCCTGCTGCCGGAGCGCTGGAACGGGAAAAAGCAGTTCTCCCTTTTGGTGATTCCCTTTGAGCGGGAACGCTATTCCAAGGTGTTTTTAAATGATGTGCTCTCCCCCTTGTATGCGATTCTGACAGCTCCCACTGCGTTTATCCACAACAGCGAGCTTATTTTTGTGGAACCGGACACCCTTGACGCTACGGCCAAACTCTCCAAAATACGCAAGGTACTGCGCAGCAACGGACTGGTGGCAGGTGTCAGCAGCTGCTTTCACGATGTCTCCTTTGTCCGGTGGGCCTACCACCAGTGCAAAATGGCGCTGGACCTGCGGCCAGCCCCTGCCGAGGCGGGCGGACTCTACTTTTTTCAAGAGCAATATTGCCAATGCCTGTGCAGCATCCTCAACCGCAGCACCGTCCCTGAGAGCCTGTGCAATTTCAGCCTGCTGCAGTTGGCGCAGAAAAAGGAGAAGCGCCTGATGGCAACCATCCATGACCTGAGGGTATTTCTGGCAGCAGGGGGAAACTTTTCCCGGGCCTCTGACCTTTTGCAGATTCACAGGAACACCCTCAAGACAAGACTGGAGAAGCTGTCGCGGCTCATCGGCATGGAGTTCTCCGCCCTGAACGAGCAGGAGTTTATTTCCCTGTATCTCACCTGTCTGATTATAGAAGGACAATCCAATTAGAAAAGCATCCCCGGTCCACGCGGAGCTGTTACTCCTGCATGGACCGGGGATGCTTTCGCACACTGCATACAGCAGGACACGCGGTAAAATTTGCTCTTCAAATAAAATAGTCGGGATGCTGAGCCTGAATCTTTTCCACGTCAATCTGATAGCGGTCAAGATGCGCTTCCATCAGCGCCCTGGCCCTAACGGCATCCTTTTGTGCCACAGCCGTCATCAGAGCCTGGTGATCTTGGACGATTTTTGTGTTTTTCACTGTGGTCAGCGCCATGCTGCGCACCCGGTCAAAGTGTATGGAGATTGTGTCCATTAAGGTATATACCTGGGGCTTCTGCGCGATTTCAAACAGCAGGCGGTGGAATTGATTGTCCAAATCGGTAAGTGTTTCCGCATAATAATTTTCCAGATAAAACTGCTGCAAACGGACATTTTCCTGGAGCATATTGATGGCCTTTGCGTCCGCCAGCGCACAATCCAGCTCAATTACCGCGCACTCCAGCACCCTGCGCATAAACTTGGCCTCTTCCACCATGTGGCAATCAATGCGGGCAATGGCGCTCCCCCGCTGGGGATAGATTTCCACAATCTTTACCTTGGACAGCTCAATCAACGCCTCCCGCACCGGTGTGCGGGAGAGCCCCATCTCTGCGGCCAGCTCGTTTTCACTGACCAAGCTGCCTGGCTTCAGCTCAAGGCGGACAATGTTGTCCTTCAGCATGCGCAGCGCGTAGTCGCGGCCCGTCTCCCGGGGGAGACGCTCTGTCAAATACAAACCTCTCGCCTCCTGTATTTCTTCCATCTACTAGCATACAAAAACTATGGGCGCCCGTCAAGAACCAGTATTTTTATCCAATTCTCCGCTTTGCACAAAAACGGCGGGGAAATTTTACGCTCGCTCATCTTGTTTTTTAGTATACAAGTATTATAATCTAATTGTCAATTTAACCTGCCGGTTTGTAAAGGAGGTATTTTCATGAACAAAATTTTGCAGCAGCTTTGCCGGATTGGAATTGTGCCCGTCGTCTCTGTGGAAGATGCGGGGAAAGCGGTTGGGCTGGCCAATGCGCTGGCAGCAGGCGGGATCCCGGCGGCGGAAGTCACATTCCGCACCCAGGCGGGTGAAGAGGCCATCCGCCTGATTGCAGAGAATTGCCCGCAGGTATTGGTGGGGGCTGGCACAATTCTGAATGTGGGGCAATGCCAGCGGGCATTGTCCGCCGGCGCCAAGTTCATTGTCTCTCCCGGGTACGACGAAGATCTTGTATCCTACTGCCTGGGTCTGGGTGTACCGGTAATTCCCGGGTGTGCAAACGCCTCCGACCTGGGCAGAGCGGTAACTGCCGGCCTGGAAATGGTCAAATTTTTCCCTGCTGAGCAGGCGGGTGGCCTGCCTGCTCTTAAAGCCCTGGCCCCTGTCTTTCCCCGCCTTAGCTTTATGCCCACCGGCGGCATCAGCATAAAAAACTTTTCGGAATACCTGGGGTATGACCGCGTCCGCCTCTGCGGCGGCTCCTGGATGGCAAAAAGCGAGCTCATTGAGGGGGAGCAGTGGGATAAGATTACCGCCCTGTGCCGGCAGGCTGTGGGAACCATGCTGAATTTTACCCTTCAACATGTGGGCCTACCCTGCGGCAGCGCGGACGCCGCGGCCAGCACGGCACGGGCCATCTGCCGGCTTTTCGGTCTGGAGTACCGGCAGGGCAATACATCGGATTTTGCCGTGCCATTTGTGGAGTGCTGCAAGGCGGAGCTGCCCGGCACCCACGGGCACATCGCAATTGGGACGCCGGATGTGGAGCGGGCGGAATTCCATCTAGGCCTGCAGGGCACGGAATTTTTAGAGCACACACGCAAGGTGGACGACAAAGGGCGCACCAAGGCGATTTATCTGAATCAGACGTTCGCCGGCTTTGCCGTTCATCTGATGCGGAAGTAAAGGGACTTTGGAAAGGAGCTTTTTATATGAAAAAAATCGTTACCTTCGGAGAAATAATGCTGCGCCTGGCGCCAAACGGATACAACCGCTTTTTTCAAGATGACCAGCTTCAGGCCACGTTTGGCGGCGGCGAAGCCAATGTGGCGGTATCTCTGGCAAACTACGGCATGCGCGCAGCCTTTGTGACCAGGCTGCCCAGCCACGCAATCGGACAGGGGGCGGTAAACGCCCTGCGGGCGCTGGGGGTGGACACCTCCCATATTGTCCGCGGAGGAGACCGGGTGGGTATCTACTACCTGGAAAAGGGCGCCTCCCAGCGGGGCAGCGTGTGCATCTATGACCGGGCCTACTCTGCCATTCAGCAGGCAAAGGCGGAGGATTTTGACTGGGACAGCATTTTTGAGGACGCGGTTTGGTTTCACTTTACCGGCATTACACCCGCGTTGGGAGGAAATCTGGTGGAAATCTGTCTCCAGGCCTGCCAGGCGGCCAAGGCAAAAGGAATTAAAATCTCCTGCGATTTAAATTACCGGGGCAAGCTGTGGAGCAGGGCACAGGCCAGGGCCGCCATGACAGAGCTATGCCGGTATGTGGATGTATGCATCGCCAATGAGGAGGACGCCAAGGACATCTTTAGCATTGAGGCTGCGGACAGCGACATTTATGGCGGCAAGCTAAACAAGTCGGGCTATGAAAGCGTTGCCCGGCAGCTGGCCGGGCAGTTCGGGTTTGAAAAGGTGGCCATCACGCTGCGCACCTCCCTCTGCCAGCGACAACAACTGGGCAGGCATGCTGTATGATGGCACGGAGTGCCATGTTTCAAAGGAATATCATCTGCATATTGTGGACCGGGTAGGCGGCGGGGACAGCTTCGCCGGCGGACTGATTTACGCCCTGCTCAGCGGAAAGTCGGCCCAAGATACCATTGAATTTGCCGTGGCGGCCTCTGCCCTCAAGCATTCTGTAGAGGGGGACTTCAACCGCGTTACGTGCAATGAGGTGGAAAAGCTGGCCAGCGGCGACGGCTCCGGAAGGGTTCAGCGATAGGTTGCTGTCCCAGAAAAGCTGCGGGGGCAATAAAGAGGCATCTGTAACAGCGGCGACAGAGTGCCCGTTTCATTAGGAAAAGAGTCTAGTAAACATTGCGCTTCCACGGATAACCCAAGCATAAGACGCACGCATTTTTCATGCTTCCTACTTGAATTTTTTGTTGAGGCTGGTTCATTGTGAACTGGCGCTCTACTACTATCTGAAGTATCTGAAAAATCGGAAGCCCATCCATACCAGCCCAGCATCCAAGGTATCGGGCGGACCGGAGGCATAAGCGAGAACACAGTACGTAATATATGCGATACTGGAAGAGTGGGGCTCATCACGTAGGCGCCCACCACTGTGCGTGTAAAATGGGTGCCCCATAAACGTGCACCTGATTTACACCATCTGTCCGTTCCATGAAGTGGCTGACACCCATGGCCACACTTAGCCAATCCGCTTGAATGCCCCCGCCCACCGGAGCGTGAGCACGGCTTTCTGCACACCACCCTGTAGCCCGTAGTGTTTGCCTAAGGTTCTAATTAAATCGTTCAGCCAAGCCTGTGATTATGCCTCTAAGCAAGTGGGTGTGGGCCAGTAGATGGCCGGGATAAACTACCGCTCCGTCCCCCATAGCAAGGGTACGCTTTACAAGGCCCAGGCTGTGTCCACCTCCTTTACTCCTTGCTGGGGAAGTGTATCAACAACTTAAAAATAACAAAATGAAACCCCCACTGAAAAGGAAGCCTGTCCCGGCCGGGGCAGGCTTCCTGCTTTCTCACAGTTCATTCAGTTCCCGCACACACTCCTCCCGGTAAGAGCCCGGGCGACAAATCTCCCCGCTGGTTGCCCCTGTGGACCACTATGCGGCTCTTTGAATGGCTGGGTAGGGTAGCTGCCCTACCAATGTTTTTGAGACGAATTTAGCCCGCTGCCAAACCTAGAGAGGAGAACGCACATCACACCTCCCCGTAGTACGGATATTCTCCTGATCCTAGATAGAAAGCCAGTAGTAGCGCGGGACGATTTTACCCACCCTTGGGTGGGGCAAGCAGAGCATTTGGCTTGCCGCAAGCGGCTGCCAAACGCATGTTTGCGGGCAGAAGCCCGCACCCACTTTCCGCTGACCGGCAGCGGCGCCTCATCTCCACACCTCAAAGCTTGCGCCGCAGAAAACAATATAAGGGCGGAACGGGATTTCTGTAATTGATAACTTTCTCTTAACTCTGCCCGTTTGCCCTGGCTATCCACAAAAATGTTTGGTATGTTATCGTTCCCGGACAGGGAGCGGCAGCATACCAAATTTTTATGTGGAGGTGAGAACGCATGGCAACACGAACCAGGAATCAGGTGGTGGCCTTCCGGGTAACCCCAGCCGAGAGGAGGCAAATCAGCGCCAGGGTCAGACGCTCCGGCCTGAGCCAACAGGAGTATCTGCTGGATGCAGCCCTGCATCATCCCATCTATGTGATGGAGGAGCTCAAGCCGCTCCTCTCGGAGCTGCGTGCCTGGGGCAAAAACCTAAACCAGCTGACTGCCCTGGCCCATCAGGGGAGAGTGCAGACTGCCTACTTACAGGAGCTGACCGCAGCCCTGGGCAGAACCTATGAGGCAGTCAGCACACTGGCGGAGAAAGGCCCGGTGATCTACCATGGCAACCTGTAGCTTCATCAAGGAACGCAAGCAGACGGCAGGGAGCATGGGGCGGGTAATCCAGTATGTATCCCAGCCAAAGAAAACCATGGACGAGGAGGGCAACCGCTACCTGACGGGCGTCAAGTGTGTGGCAGATGTGGCCATGCAGAGCTTCATGGCTACCAAACACCTCTATGGGAAAGACACCGGCACCTTCTTCTACCAGTACATCCAATCCTTCTCCCCGGAAGAAGACCTTACACCAGCTCAGGCCCATCAGATCGGGCTGAAATTGGCAGAGCAGTTCTTTCCCGGCTGTGAGGTCCTGGTGGCCACGCATGTGGACAGGCAGCACCTCCACTCCCACTCCCATCTGGTGGTCAACTCGGTTCATCCGGATACCGGAAAGAAGCTCCACTTCACTCCCAGAACGCTGGAAGAGATGCGGAAGGTTAGTGATCAGATCTGTATGGAGCACGGCTTGACCACTCTAAAGCCGTACCGGCAGGATCACCGGACAAAGGGGCTGAGGGCCGGGGAATACCGGGCGGCTATGCGGGAGAGAGCTGGAAGTTCCAGCTCATCACCACGGTGGAGGCAGTCATGAAAGTAGCCGGCAGCCGAGAAGAATTTGTACAGGAAATGAAAAGACAGGGCTACCAGGTACGCTGGGAGGAATATCGGAAGTGCATCACCTACACCACACCTACCGGAATGAAGTGCAGAGACGACAGACTGCACGAGCTAAAATTCAGAAAGGAGAACATGGAGCATGAGTTTGGAATACGAGCCCAAGCAGCACAACAGTGCTTTGGCAGCCCTCAAGCAGCGGGCGGCACCTCCCACCCTGACGGAACAACAGGCCAATGTGCTGTATACGATGCCGGTGCAGACGGTGGAGCAGCTGGAGAATGTCCTCCAGCATACCCTGGCCCCTCCAGAAAACGATCCAGGCATCCATGGCCACTCTGGCCACGAAGGAGAGCCTGGAGCCGCTGGCCACCTCAGAACTGCTCCAGCAGTGGCTGGAGCAGACGCAGGCCTTCAACCAGGAAACCTACCGGTCAATGGAGCACATACTCTCAGACATGAAAGAAACAATCAGACAGGATGGGAGGCAGAGAGACGAATTTACCAAAGAGCTCTCAGCCATCGGGTCGGCCTTTCAGAAGGACACCCAGGAGGCGATCTCTTCGCTCCGGAGATGGATCCCCCCTTCATCATCATGAGTTCGGCAGCGGCGGCGGTGCCGGTGTGTATTCTCATGTGGCAAACGCTGACATAACAACCGAAGTGCTCCACCTGCTGTCCAGGCTGGAGGGAGATCCCGATGACTTTGTCCTGATGCCACCATCAGACATGGCCACGGAGACCGAAAGGCTCTGGCCAGGGAGCAGCAAAAAAGATCGCGCTGGGACATAAGCCGGATGACCACGATCAGGGGCAGCAGATGATGTGACGCTGGGGCTCTGCACACTCAAGTGCGGAGCCCTAAGCGTATTAAAAATTACATCGCTACTCAAAGAATAAGGGCTGCACACCAAAAAGTAATTGTTACTGTTCTGATAACTCTGCCCATTCCCTATGGCTATCCATCGGGAAAGCTGGTATTGTGTGTTGCTGCAAAGGAGGCGACACGCAATGTATCACTACATGGCTGCCCTGTATAAATGGTTTTTCCAGGTGCCGGACTTCACTGAATTGGAGGAGGAAATTGAGCAGACCCGCCAAGAAGTGCAGGACTGCCTTGGGCAGTCGGAACGGCGAAAGCTGATGCAGCTGGTGGATGCGCAAAACCTGCTGCGGGAGAAAATCTCTCTGGCCAGCTTTATCGCCGGGTTCAAGCTGGCCCAGGAAATTGCAAAAGAGCTGGAGGTGGCACCCCATGGCAAAAAAACGAGCTAATGGAGAGGGCAACATCAGGAAACGGAAAGATGGCCGCTGGGAAGGACGGTACACGGCTGGGTACGATCCCAAGACCGGAAAACGGATCATCAAGAATGTGCTGGGTAAGACCCAGGAGAGGTCAAGGAAAAGCTGAAAAAAAGCTTTGGAGGAGTGCCAAGGTCTGGACGTCAGTAAGGCGGCAGACGAGTACACTGTGGCTACCTGGCTGCGCACCTGGTATGAGCTCTACGCCAAGCCCAAATGTGCGTACCGCCACAGCAAACCGCTACGAGCTCATTATTGAGACCTACACCATCCCTCGCATCGGTAACGTCAAGCTAAAGAAACTGACCACCAGGCACTTGCAAAAGCTCTATAAAGAGTTATTGGAGGAGGGCAGAATACATATTGAAAGGCACAGGTCAAGGGACTGAGCACCACAACGGTTCACAGTGTCCACCTGATGCTCCATGCGGCGCTGGAACGGGCGGTCAAGGAGCGGCTGATACCCAGGAATCCTACCGAGGACTGCCTTGCACCCAAGCCCCGAAAGATCGAGATGCAGATTCTCCCCTCTGAAGATATGCACGCCTATCTGGAAGCCGCCAAAACCCGAAATCTGCTCCCCATGTTCTATCTGGAATTGGTCAGCGGCCTGCGGAAAGGCGAACTGGTAGCCCTGCGCTGGGACGACGTGGACCTTCAGAACAGAACCATCTCGGTCAGCAAAGCAGTATGTCCGAAACCCAGACGGCTCCTTGGAGCTCACCCGGCCCAAGACGGAAAACTCCGTGCGGCTAGTATCTATTCCGCAGACGGCGGTTGACCTGCTGATCCAGGAGCACAGCAAGCACCCAGACAGTCCCTACCCGTTCCCCTACCCGATCACCGGGGAACTATAACCACCCGGATTCAGTGGTAAACCTCCATAAGAAGCTCCTGAAGGACGCTGGGCTCCCCCACATCCGCTTCCATGACCTGCGGCACACTTTCGCCACCACAGCCCTCCAGAACGGTGTGGACGTAAAGACGGTGTCCTCCATGCTGGGGCACTACGATGCCGGGTTCACCCTCCGCACCTACACTCACGCCACCAGGCAGAAGCAGGACGAGGCAGCCGCCACCATGGGCAGCTTTATGGAACAAGTCATGTAAGGCAGAGAAAAAGACAGGCAGGAAGTGCAAACTTCCTGCCCGGCACACTTTGTACCCTTTCCGGCGTTGCCTTTCCGCATGTGGGTCACGGTGTGGGTCAACCAACTGACCCACATTTTGACCCACACCAAAAAATAAAATTCGCAACAAAAAGCCTTGAAAACCGAAGTTTTCAAGGCTTTTTGGAGCTGCTACCCAGATTCGAACTGGGGACCTCATCCTTACCAAGGATGCGCTCTACCGGCTGAGCTATAGCAGCATATTTGTCCCCTTGCGGGGAACTATTTAGAACAGGCCGGGCCTGGAATTACCATGGCCCCGGAAAAATTCCGGCGGCTTATTCAAACAGCTGAAATCAGCTGGAGTAATTAAATGGCGACTCGGAAGGGACTTGAACCCTCGACCTCCGGCGTGACAGGCCGGCGTTCTAACCAACTGAACTACCGAGCCATTTAACTCAAAACTTATCAGAACAGATCACTCTGCAACTCTCTGGCAGGGGCAGAAGGAATCGAACCCTCGGCACGCGGTTTTGGAGACCGCTGCTCTACCTGCTGAGCTATACCCCTGTATGGTGGGCCTTCACGGGCTCGAACCGTGGACCGGCCGGTTATGAGCCGGCTGCTCTAACCAACTGAGCTAAAGGCCCATAAGCCGTCACACGTTACGTTCGGAAAGAAGTGGCTTGCCGTCAAACTCTGGCGGCAAGCCGCTTTTGGCGCCACCTGTTGGACTCGAACCAACGACCCTGCGGTTAACAGCCGCATGCTCTACCGACTGAGCTAAGGAGGCATGGAAAAGGTCCAATCCGATTAGACCGAACCTTTGTGTTGGCACTACCTATCTTCCCGGTCCGTCTCCAGACAAGTATTTTCGGCAGAAGCGAGCTTAACTTCCGTGTTCGGAATGGGAACGGGTGGACCCTCGCCCTAATCAGCACCAACTTACTTTCTTTTGAAAAAGAAAGTAAGCAAAGAAAACTTCATGTCTTCTACTTCAGGAGAACTGTTTTTCTCTCCTTACCGCCTTTTTCAACAGCAATCAGTTTATCAAATTTTCAATCATTTGTCAAGAAAAACTTCTCAACTCACCGCCTGAAGGGCGGTCACCGAATCACAAACCAGTGAAGCGTTTATGATCTCAGGGCTCCCATTGAAGCCCAGCGAAGCGGGTTCAATGGGAAGGTGAAAAATTGCCCGCCCCGGCTAAGAAGCCTCGCCGCATGGCGGGGATTCGTGCCTTAAGGGCAATTTTGAACTGGTGACCCGTACGGGAATCGAACCCATGTTTGCGGCGTGAGAGGCCGCCGTCTTAACCGCTTGACCAACGGGCCATATGGTGCGCCTTCAGGGATTCGAACCCGGGACCCACTGATTAAGAGTCAGTTGCTCTACCAACTGAGCTAAAGGCGCATACTTTCTTTTGAAAAAGAAAGTATGCAAAGAAAACTTCGTCCCTTTTCCATGCTTTCTCTTTCGCAAGAGGGAGGCGCTTACCTGCGCCTTCAAAACCGAACAGTGAAACCTCAAGACCTCGCTCACAAGCGCCTGCATCCTTCCTTGACCTTTAGGTCAAGCCCTCGGCTTATTAGTATCGGTCAGCTGCACACGTTACCGTGCTTCCACCTCCGACCTATCTACGACATAGTCTACGTCGAGCCTTACTCCTTTCGGATGAGAGATCTTATCTTAGGGGGAGTTTCACGCTTAGATGCTTTCAGCGTTTATCTCGTCCAGACGTAGCTACCCAGCTGTGCCCTTGGCAGGACAACTGGTGCACCAGAGGTCTGTCCATCCCGGTCCTCTCGTACTAAGGACAGCTCCCTTCAAATCTCTTTCGCCCGCAACAGATAGGGACCGAACTGTCTCACGACGTTCTGAACCCAGCTCGCGTGCCACTTTAATCGGCGAACAGCCGAACCCTTGGGACCGAATTCAGCCCCAGGATGTGACGAGCCGACATCGAGGTGCCAAACCTCCCCGTCGCTGTGGACGCTTGGGGGAGATCAGCCTGTTATCCCCAGGGTAGCTTTTATCCGTTGAGCGACGGCATTTCCACGCACATACCGCCGGATCACTAACTCCAACTTTCGTTACTGCTCCACCCGTCGGTGTCGCAGTTAGGCTCGTTTCTGCGTTTACACTCACTGCACGATTTCCGTCCGTGCTGAACGAACCTTTGAGCGCCTCCGTTACCTTTTTGGAGGCGACCGCCCCAGTCAAACTGCCCACCTAACAGTGTCCCCCGACCGGATTCACGGCCGCAGGTTAGAAAACCAGCAATTGAAGGGTGGTATCCCAAGGGTGACTCCGCACTGGCTGACGCCAATGTTTCCATGTCTCCCACCTATCCTGTACATCAATTACCAATCCTCAGTATTAAGCTCCAGTAAAGCTCCATGGGGTCTTTCCGTCTAGTTGCGGGTAACTGGCATCTTCACCAGTACTACAATTTCGCCGGGTGGGCTGTTGAGACAGCGCCCAAATCGTTACGCCATTCGTGCGGGTCAGAACTTACCTGACAAGGAATTTCGCTACCTTAGGACCGTTATAGTTACGGCCGCCGTTTACTGGGGCTTCAATTCAAACCTTCGCTTGCGCTAAGCTCTCCTCTTAACCTTCCAGCACCGGGCAGGCGTCAGCCCATATACGTCATCTTTCGATTTAGCATAGACCTGTGTTTTTGGTAAACAGTCGCTTGGGCCTATTCTCTGCGGCCCCCCGTAGGGGGCTCCCCTTATCCCGAAGTTACGGGGTAATTTTGCCGAGTTCCTTAACAACCCTTCTCCCGTTGGCCTTAGGATTCTCTCCTCATCTACCTGTGTCGGTTTGCGGTACGGGCACCTTAGCATACACCAGAACTTTTCTCGCCTCGTCATTCTCCGACTTCCCTACTTAATTTCGGTCCCTTACGCCCGGGTCAACCAACGCCCGGGTTCAGATAGCTCCAAGTGTCCTTCTGGTTTAAGTTTCGGTGGCTACGGAATTTCAACCGTATGTGCATCGACTACGCCTTTCGGCCTCGCCTTAGCTCCCGGCTTACCTTGGGCGGACGAACCTTCCCCAAGAAACCTTAGATTTTCGGCCATTATGATTCCCACATAATTCTCGCTACTCATTCCGGCATTCTCACTCGAATACAGTCCACCGCTCCTTCCGATGCGACTTCACCCCGTATTCGACGCTCCCCTACCACGCATTGCTGCATCCCAAGCTTCGGTTATACGCTTAGCCCCGTTACATTTTCCGCGCAGAACCACTCGACCAGTGAGCTATTACGCACTCTTTTAATGAGTGGCTGCTTCTAAGCCAACATCCTGGTTGTTTTCGCAATTCCACATCGTTTTCCACTTAGCGTATATTTGGGACCTTAGCTGTGGGTCTGGGCTGTTTCCCTTTTGACCACGAGACTTATCTCACGTAGTCTGACTGCTGATCATCAATTTGCCGGCATTCTTAGTTTGATAGGGTTCAGTAACTTTATCAGCCCCTAGCCCATTCAGTGCTTTACCTCCGGTAATCTAAATCAACGCTAGCCCTAAAGCTATTTCGGGGAGAACCAGCTATCTCCAAGTTCGATTAGAATTTCTCCGCTATCCACAGGTCATCCGCCACCATTGCAACGGGGGTCGGTTCGGTCCTCCATGGGGTTTTACCCCCACTTCAACCTGCCCATGGATAGGTCACCTGGTTTCGGGTCTATTGCATGCAACTCAGTCGCCCTATTCAGACTCGCTCTCGCTTCGCCTCCGGTGCTGAACACCTTAAGCTCGCTACATACAATAACTCGCCGGACCGTTCTACAAAAAGTACCTCATCACACTTTAACGTGCTTTGAGTGCTTGTAAGCACAAGGTTTCAGGTTCTCTTTCACTCCCCTCCCGGGGTCCTTTTCACCTTTCCCTCACGGTACTGCTCCTCTATCGGTCATCGAGTAGTATTTAGGGTTGGAGGGTGGTCCCCCCTGCTTCCCACCGGGTTTCACGTGTCCGGCGGTACTCTGGATCCTCGCTGAAAGACTTCGGTTTTCGCTTACGGGTCTCTCACCCTCTGTGGATGGCCTTCCCATACCGTTCAGCTAACCTAGTCTCCCGTGTGCAGGTCCACAACCCCGGTGAATAAATCCACCGGTTTGCCCTCTTCCGCGTTCGCTCGCCACTACTTGCGGAATCTCGGTTGATTTCTCTTCCTCGCCCTACTTAGATGTTTCAGTTCAGGCGGTTCCCCACGTACGCCTATTTTATTCAACGCACGCTGACAGAGTATTGCTCTGCCGGGTTTCCCCATTCGGAAATTCCGGGATCAAAGCCTATGTGCGGCTCCCCAGACTTATCGCAGCTTGTCACGTCCTTCTTCGGCTCTCGATGCCAAGGCATTCCCCTTGCGCTCTTTCTAGCTTGACCTAAACGATCTCTTCTTTCAAGATCTTCTGGTTCTCAAGAATTATGCAGGCTTCAGATTCGGTTCATTGTAGTTTGTGTTACCCTTCTTATTTCTAAAAAGTCCACAAATTTTACTTTGTTACCTCTCTGTTGCTTGCTCGCAATTTCTTGCTTGCTTCACTGTTCGGTTTTGAAGGCGCAGGTCTCCGACCCTTCTTCAAGGTCAGATCGAAATGCTCGGTCTCTTGACCAAACACTTCGATTTGATCTTGTGGTGGAGGTTACCGGACTCGAACCGGTGACCCCCTGCTTGCAAAGCAGGTGTTCTACCAGCTGAACTAAACCCCCGGACGGCCTTCCTTTTAGAAAGTGGTGGGCCCAAGTGGACTCGAACCACCGACCTCACGATTATCAGTCGTGCGCTCTAGCCAGCTGAGCTATGGGCCCGTGTACACCCTCTAAATTAAACAACGTGACCAAAGCGCCATACTGACCTAGGACGTTACCGATAACTCATTCGTTACCGGAACTCTCCTTAGAAAGGAGGTGATCCAGCCGCACCTTCCGATACGGCTACCTTGTTACGACTTCACCCCAATTATCGAACCCACCTTCGGCCGCGCCCCCATTGCTGTTAGGCTACGGACTTCGGGTGTTCCCGACTCTCATGGTGTGACGGGCGGTGTGTACAAGGCCCGGGAACGTATTCACCGCGGCATGCTGATCCGCGATTACTAGCGATTCCAACTTCATGCAGGCGGGTTGCAGCCTGCAATCCGAACTGGGATGGCTTTTAGGGATTTGCTCCACCTCACGGTCTTGCCTCCCTCTGTTAACCACCATTGTAGTACGTGTGTGGCCCAGGACATAAGGGGCATGATGATTTGACGTCGTCCCCACCTTCCTCCGTTTTGTCAACGGCAGTCTCGCTAGAGTGCTCTTGCGTAGCAACTAACAATAGGGGTTGCGCTCGTTGCGGGACTTAACCCAACATCTCACGACACGAGCTGACGACAACCATGCACCACCTGTCACCGAGGTCTCCGAAGAGAAAGGCCTATCTCTAGGCCGGGCCTCGGGATGTCAAGCCCTGGTAAGGTTCTTCGCGTTGCTTCGAATTAAACCACATACTCCACCGCTTGTGCGGGCCCCCGTCAATTCCTTTGAGTTTCAACCTTGCGATCGTACTCCCCAGGTGGGATACTTATTGTGTTAACTGCGGCACGGAGGGGTCAGACCCCCACACCTAGTATCCATCGTTTACAGCGTGGACTACCAGGGTATCTAATCCTGTTTGCTCCCCACGCTTTCGCGCCTCAGCGTCAGTTGCTGTCCAGCAGACCGCCTTCGCCACTGGTGTTCCTCCTAATATCTACGCATTTCACCGCTACACTAGGAATTCCGTCTGCCTCTCCAGTACTCAAGAACCACAGTTTCAAATGCAGGCTGGAGGTTGAGCCTCCAGTTTTCACATCTGACTTGCGATCCCGCCTACACGCCCTTTACACCCAGTAAATCCGGATAACGCTTGCCACCTACGTATTACCGCGGCTGCTGGCACGTAGTTAGCCGTGGCTTATTCCTCAGGTACCGTCACTTGCTTCGTCCCTGAGAAAAGAAGTTTACAACCCGAAAGCCTTCTTCCTTCACGCGGCGTTGCTGGGTCAGGCTTGCGCCCATTGCCCAATATTCCCCACTGCTGCCTCCCGTAGGAGTCTGGGCCGTGTCTCAGTCCCAATGTGGCCGGTCAACCTCTCAGTCCGGCTACTGATCGTCGCCTTGGTGGGCCGTTACCCCACCAACTAGCTAATCAGACGCGAGGCCATCTCAGAGCGATAAATCTTTGACAGTCAGAGTCATGCGACCCAACTGTATCATGCGGTATTAGCACAGCTTTCGTTGTGTTATTCCCCACTCCGAGGCAGGTTCCTCACGCGTTACTCACCCGTCCGCCACTAAGTAACCCAATCCATTGGACGAATCCTCTGTCATGGGCACTCCGTTCGACTTGCATGTGTTAAGCACGCCGCCAGCGTTCATCCTGAGCCAGGATCAAACTCTCAATAAAATGGTATTTAAATGACCAAAGTCAATTAAATCAATCTTATTGAAGCATCCTTGCTTCAAAGAAATTTAACGGTTGTCTTCAAGCGAAAAGCTTGTTTACAACCAAATCCAAATCTGGTGCTTCGTGTTTGTCACGTTGTTTAATTTACAAGGTGCACACCGCTCTCAGCGGCGGGAGTTTATCTTACCACACCGTTTTCGTCTTGTCAAGAACTTTTTTCAGGTTTTTCAACCTTTTTCGTTCTCTCAGACGCCCCGGCGGGCTGCTCCCTATTTTGCTCGCCGCCTCAGCAGGCGACTCGCTTATTGTAGCACTTCTTGTTCGCTCTGTCAAGAACTTTTTTCAGGAATTTTTCGTCCTGTTTCCATTCCTTCATTCAGAACCACAATTCAGAAGTGTACTGACAGACGGCGGGTATTTCTCTGTTCCTTTATCTAGTAGTAGGAGTACAAAACAGGGAATGGACCTGGTGCAGCAGCCCGGTTCGTTCCGTTCTTCAGGTGCACGCCCGATCCTGCTGGATCAGCAGCTTCAGCGCCTCCACTCCAACCTGGATGGCGGCGGAGGTATCATGGGACTCCTTCTGATCCAATCCCGCCTTCTCCCGCTCCTGGTTCCAGATCACATGGAACACCGATCCACAGCGGACGCCCCGGGCGGCAGCCACAGTAAACAGGGCCGCCGACTCCATCTCGCTGGCCAGCACCCCCAGCCGCTTCCACGCCTCCCACTTCGCCTCCAGCTCATAGGACACCGGCATCCGGCCGGGGGCGTGCTGGCCATAGAAGGAGTCCTTGCACTGCACCACCCCCGCCTTCCAGAGTTTCCCCAGCCGCTCCGCCGCCGCCGTCAGCGCAGTGAGCACCTGATAGTCAGGCACCGCCGGGTACTCAATGGGCGCATACTCCCTGCTGGTCCCCTCCATCCGCACCGCGCCGGTGGCCACCACCACATCGCCGCTCTGGACTTCCAGCTTGATCCCGCCGCAGGTCCCCACTCGCACAAAGGTATGGACCCCCAAATTACACAGCTCCTCCATGGCGATAGACGCGGAGGGGCCGCCGATCCCGGTAGACACCACGCTGACCGGCTCTCCCAGCAGCGTTCCCGTATAGGTCACATACTCCCGGTTTGTCTGCACATGGACCGGATCGTCAAAATACTGAGCGATGGCCTGACACCGGCCAGGATCCCCGGGGAGAATGCAATACTTCCCCACCTGACCCGGCCCACACTGGATATGAAACTGTACCTCGCGCTCCTGCATAATATCCACCTCCTGCTTGGTATATCGGGATACATCACAGATCTTTCTCCCGCTGGTCCTTTTATTATATCCCATCCACTCCCCCTCCGCAAGAACGGATCGCACAGTCCCAGTTCTATTCTCTCAGAAGAGGGACCACACACGGCCTCCTGTAGGTTTGTCAAACATATTGGACAGTGAACTCACGTGGCGAACGCCATGCGAGGGGCCTCATGGGAAAGTTATTGGAGAGACGGTTATGGACGGCGAGCTGTTTTGCAAGGTCATCCAGCGAATAAAAGCAGTGGCAGGAGTAAAACCGTTTTTGGTCCTCCCGGTGGCTTCGTTCCATTTTGACCTTGTGGCGGGGCGTGTAGGGGCGGATGCGCTTGTTCCGGATCCCCAATTTGGCGGCAGTGGCTTCAAAGCAAGATGGATTGTGATTTCATGTAGGTAAAAGTCAACAATTATTTTTTATTTATTTACATTATTTTATTATTATGATACAATAAACTTGAAGAGATTTATTTTAGAAAGAAAACTGTTAGTCTTTCTCTTGGTGCTGTCCATAAGTTTATCTTTGTCCACTCCAGCACTAGCATCGTCTACTAATTTGCAAATTCTCATTTCCCCTGTTGGACACGGTGAATACCGTCTTGCTAACATGTGGAGTAGAAGTACGAACGCTCAGTTAGCTATTCAATCACAAGATATTCCTGAACTATACCAATCAGGCAGTCAAAACTTTCTGTTAGTAAACGAACACACTCTGCAGGCAGTTCAAGTAAAAGACTTGAGTAACTGTTCACTGCAGGATGTCTCCTTTCTGAATTTGCCAGAAGAGGTGTTCTCTTCTATCAAATGCGATTTCGAAAAAAACGGGTATATTAATGGCTCAGTTCTAATACCAGCTACAACATCCACAAACGAACCAGCTTATTATACACATACATATCGTGGAAATAACTATTATATGCAGGTATATACCTATGTCACTGAGTTAATTCGTACGCCCCCGGAGGAGATACTTAGTGGCCCTGATACCAGCAAAAAAATCGACTCAGCCATCAGTTTAGGATTGACAGTTGGTGGAGAGATAGTTGACAATCTTGGCCAGTTTACCACTGCTGCGTCCGTTCTTAAAGATATGTTTGTCCTGTTAGGCCTTCCTACTAATACAACCATCACCAGAAGTACCAGTGACTTAGTCGAGCTCAAAATTTGGTATAGTAAAAATGAAAAATATACTTATGTCAATAATTCCCCTTCTGGTGATGGAAACTATATTATTGGTGCAGTAACAGGTAAAGGTCTTATCGATGAATTGGTATTTGACATGTATTTCTATAATGGTGGTAATGCTTATGAAAAGATCTTAACATATAATGTGAACGAGCCTTTAGTGACTCCCAGCTTTTCAAAATCAGATGATGCTGCAATACAGTATCATACATCTTCTCCTCTAGTTGAACTTCCTATGTACTTCAGTTGTTTTAACCTTTTATTGATGCTTTGATGCATACAAATAAAGGAGGTAATCCGGTATTCTTTTGCAAGTTATTGTTTTGTTCTGTTCGATGATTCTGATTTTATCATTCGTCCTGTCCATTAAGCTTTTTATTTCCAAAGACCGCAGACTTGCCGCTCGTTGGGGATGTTCCGCGCTTGTTTTTCTGGTTCTGATTACAGCATACTTTACGCCCACATCCTTTCGATGGGACGTCCCCACCAACGAAACGACTATCAGAATTCACTGTGACCTCTCAACTTTTCATCTCAGTAATCCACAGCAAAAAGAATCTCTGATCACCGCCCTGTCCTCTACTCCATTTTTCAGACCATTTTTTAACAGCAATCACGGAAGCTATGACCCGCAGAGAGAAACACATTTTCTTATAAGCTTTCACTCCGAACAGAAATATGCGAAAGTTTGGGTTGCGTTTTCAGCGATTGATCATAGTATCTTGTTTATTGAGACAGACACCGGCCTGCACTCAAAAGGTACAAATTCACTCCATGACATATTTTGCGAAATCTTTGCTCTTTAAGCACTCTTTTGGAGCACTGCGCACAAGAAGAAAAGACTCATCCCACACAGCCTCTTCCCTTGACATTTTCCCGCCCCGGTGATATAGTGTTCCCGTTAAATCGGCTTTGATGGAGAAGAACCCGCAAAAGCGGCGGTCAGAGAGGGGCGCGGTTGCTGTGAGCGCCCTCCGCCCGCGGCGGCTGTACCGCTCCTGAGCCGCCCGGGACGACCGGGACGGGTCCTTCCCGTTACAGAAGGTCACAAGCGGCAGGAGAACCTACGCAGGCGTTATGTTTGCGTTTTTCTTGCAAGCAGGGTGGAACCGTGGAGTGTTAGACCGCTTCACCCCTGACACATTTCAGGGGTGGAGCGTTTTTTTGTTCCTTCCCCTCAACATCGGAAAGGAGTTTTATCATGTCTGAAGAAGTTAAAAATGAGTTTACATTTGAAAACCCTGAGTACCGCCAGACCTACTGGCACACCTGCTCCCATGTGATGGCCCAGGCGGTCAAGCGCCTGTGGCCCGAGGTGAAGCTGGCCATCGGCCCCTCCATCGATGAGGGCTGGTACTACGATATGGACGCCCCCTTCGCCTTCACGCCGGAGCACCTGGAGCAGATCGAGGCCGAGATGCGGAAGATCTGCAAGGAGAAGCTGAAGCTGGAGCGGTTCGAGCTGCCCCGGGCCAAGGCCATTCAGTTCATGGAGGAGAAGGCGGAGCCCTTCAAGGTGGAGCTGATCCAGGATCTGCCCGAGGACGCCCACATCTCCTTCTATAAGCAGGGCGAGTTCACCGACCTGTGCGCCGGCCCCCACCTGGACTCCACCGGCCGCATCAAGGGCAACGCCCTGAAGCTCACCGCCTGCAACGCCGCCTACTGGCGGGGCGACTCCAACCGGGAGACCCTCCAGCGGATCTACGGCATCGCTTTCCCCAAGAAGGACGAGCTGGACGCCTATCTGGCCAAGATCGAGGAGGCCAAGAAGCGGGACCACCGGAAGCTGGGCCGCGAGCTGGGCCTGTTCATGCTCCGGGACGAGGGCCCCGGCTTCCCCTTCTTCCTGCCCAAGGGCATGACCCTGAAGAACACCCTGCTGGACTACTGGCGTCAGGTCCACAAGAAGTACGGCTATGTGGAGATCTCCACCCCCATCATGCTCAACCGCCAGCTGTGGGAGCGCTCCGGCCACTGGGACCACTATAAGAACAATATGTACACCACCGTCATCGACGATGTGGATTTCGCTGTCAAGCCCATGAACTGCCCCGGTGGGATGCTGGTCTACGCCAGCCAGCCCCACTCCTATAAGGAGCTGCCCCTGCGGGTGGGCGAGATCGGCCTGGTCCACCGCCACGAGCTGTCCGGTGCCCTCCACGGCCTGTTCCGCGTCCGCTGCTTCAACCAGGACGACGCCCATGTCTTTATGACCCGGGATCAGATGCAGGACGTGATCCAGGAGACCGTCCGCCTGTTTGACGAGGTCTACTCCGTCTTTGGCCTGAGCTATACCATCGAGTTGTCCACCATGCCCGAGGACCATATCGGCACTGTGGAGGAGTGGGAGCGCAACCAGGACATCCTGAAGGCCGCCATTACCGACATGGGCAAGGACTTTATCATCAACGAGGGGGACGGCGCGTTCTACGGCCCCAAGCTGGACTTCCATCTGGCCGACTCCCTGGGCCGCACCTGGCAGTGCGGTACCATCCAGCTGGACAGCCAGCTGCCCGAGCGCTTCGAGCTGGAGTACACCGGCGAGGACGGCCAGAAGCACCGCCCCGTCATGATCCACCGCGTGGTGCTGGGCTCCATCGAGCGGTTCATCGGCGTCATCACCGAGCACTTCGCCGGCGCCTTCCCCGCCTGGCTCAGCCCTGTCCAGGTGAAGGTGCTGCCCGTCACTGACCGCGCCTCCGACTACGCCGACCAGATCTCCAAGGCTCTGGATCAGCTGGGCTTCCGGGTCGAGGTGGACCACCGGAACGAGAAGATCGGCAAGAAGATCCGCGAAGCCACCATGGAGAAGGTCCCCTATATGCTGGTGGTGGGCGACCGGGATATGGAGAACGGCACCGTCTCCGTCCGGCACCGCTCCGGCGAGGATCTGGGCGCCATGAGCCTGGACGCCTTTGCCCAGCTGCTGGGCGAGGAGGTCCGCACCAAGGCCATCAAGTAATTCCGGCCAACAGCCCGGAACACGCGGCAATTCAACCAAAAACCGAGGAACGCCCCTTTTTTCTGATGAAGAAAAAAGGGGCGTTTTCTCCCTTTCTCTTGCGGCCCGCCCAGTTTTGTGCTATTCTTAGGATGTATCATTTTAAAATTCGATCCTGTTGGGAGACATAAGGGGGAATTTCCGTGTCTGGGGACCAAATATGGCCCATCCTGCTTGGAATCAGTGTAGTGCTCAATCTGCTGCTTCTGCTCCGCCGCCCCATCCTTTCCTGGCTGCACCGGGACAAGGGCGAGGAGCTGGCCAGCGAGATCATGGCCATGGTGGAGGAGGGCGAGGAGTCCGGCGCCATTGAACAGAACGAAAAGGAACTCATCGAGAACATTTTCGAGTTCAACAGCATGACGGCAGACGACGTGATGATCCACCGCACCGATATGGTCACGCTGCCCCTCAGGGCGGATGACAGCACCATTTTGTCCACCATCCAGTCCTCAGGCCTGTCCCGCTTTCCGGTATACAATGAGGACATTGACGACATCGTGGGCATCCTTTCCACCCGTGACTATCTGCTCAACAGCCGCCAGAAACAGCCCCTCCCCCTGGAGAAGCTGCTGCGCCCCGCCTACTTCGTCCCGGAGTCCGTGCGGGCCGATGTGCTGTTCCGGGATATGCAGAACCGGAAGATCCACATGGCCTTGGTGGTGGATGAGTACGGCGGCACCGGCGGCCTGCTCACCCTGGAGGACCTGCTGGAGGAACTGGTGGGAAAAATCTACGACGAATTTGATCCCCAGGAGGAGCAGGACATTATCCGGGTCAACAACACCCAGTGGCGGGTGTCCGGTTCCGCCGATCTGGAGGATCTGGCCGAAGCCATGGGGCTGGAGCTGCCGGAGGACGAGTTGGAGGAGCTGGACTGTGACACCGTGGGCGGTCTGGTCTTTGCCCTGCTGCCCGTCATTCCGGAGGACGGCAGCCGCCCTGTGGTGGAGGCCATGGGGCTCCGGATCCGGGTGGAGGAGCTGTGGGACCGCCGGGTAGAGTGGGCTCTGGCCGAGAAAACAGCGCCCGCCAACGGGGAAAGCGACTGAAGATCCGCAGGGATGGGGCCGCCTGCTGCGCGGCCCCATCCCTTTTTCTTTCTGCGCGCCGGTCTCCATGGCCCGCGCCCATCTCAACACGCCGCCCTGAGGGTGGATCACCCAGGAGGTCCTATGATCCAGGCCATTTTCTTCGACGTGGACGGAACGCTGGTCAGCTTCCGCACCCACACCATCCCCGCCTCCACTCTAGAGGCCCTCCACGCCCTGCGCGCCAAGGGGATCAAGCTGTTTTTAGCCACCGGCAGGCACCAGGCCATGCTCCGCTCCGTCCAGGAACTCTTCCCCTTTGACGGCTGCGTCACCCTCAGCGGACAGTACTGCTTCGTGGGCAGCCGGGTGCTCCGCAGCAGCCCCATGCCGCCGGAGGCGGTGGAGGAGCTGGTTGCCGCCGCGGAGGGGGGCGCCTTCTCCTCCATTTTCCTGGAGGGGGAGGACATCTACCTCAACTGCATCAACGACCTGACCCGCCAGTTCATCCGTGAACTGTATATCCCCATGCCGCCGGTGCGTCCCGCCCGCTATGCCCTGGGCCGGGAGATCTATCAGGCGGTCACCTTCCTCAGCCGGGAACAGGAGCACCTGCTGCTGGACCGGGCCCCCCACCTCAAAACCACCCGCTGGCATCCCAATTTTCTGGACGTCATTCCGCCCATCGGGGGAAAGGATCTGGGGATGGACGCCATCCTGGACCATTTCGGCATCCCCGTGGAGAACTGCATGGCCTTCGGCGATGGAGAAAACGACCTGTCCATGCTGGTCCACGCCGGCATCGGCGTGGCCATGGGCACCGCCAGCGACGCGGTGAAGGCCCAGGCGGACTACGCCGCCCCCTCGGTGGACGAGGACGGGATCGCCCATACCCTGTCCCACTTCGGGCTGATCCCCTGAACCGGAGCTGCCCAGCTCCAGCCAGTTAAAATTCACAAATTGTTACTGGAATTATCCCAGCATTCGATGTACAATATAGACAGATAAGCTGTATCACAGTCTAACTGTTTGATAAGGAGGCATCGGGTATGAAGCTCACATTTTTCGGCGCGGCCCACGCGGTCACCGGCAGCTGCCACTGCCTGGAGGTCAACGGCAAAAAGATCCTCATCGACTGCGGTCTTCAGCAGGGCCGGGACGAGCACGACGAAAACGCGCTGGATTTCGCCCCCAGCTACATCGACTACGTCATCGTGACCCACGCCCATATCGACCACTCCGGCCGGATCCCCCTGCTGGTGAAAGAGGGCTTTCAGGGCCAGATCTTCGCCACCCGTCTGACCTGTCAGCTGATGTCGGTCATGCTGCGGGACTCCGCCTTCATCCAGGAGAGCGACGCGGAGTGGCAGAACCAGAAGGGCAAGCGCGCCGGCCGGCCGCCGGTGGAGCCCCTGTACACTGTGGCCGACGCCGAGGCCGCCCTTCAGCAGCTCTTCCCCGCAGAGTACGGCCAGATCCTGGACCTGTGCGACGGTGTGCGCATCCGCTTCCGGGACGCGGGGCACCTTCTGGGCTCCTCCATGGTGGAGATCTGGGCCACAGAGGGCGGCGTCACTAAAAAGCTGGTCTTTTCCGGCGACCTGGGCAATATCGACCAGCCCATCATCCGCAATCCGGAGTTTCTGGACGAGGCCGACTATGTGGTCATGGAGTCCACCTACGGCGACCGGAACCATGAAATCCCGGAGAGCTATGTGGAGTCCCTGGCCCAGCTCATCGACGACACCTTTGCCCGGGGCGGCAACGTCATCATTCCCTCCTTTGCCGTGGGCCGCACCCAGGAGCTGCTCTACTTCCTGCGGGAGATCAAGCACCAGGGCTTGGTGAAGAGCTTCCCCTCCTTCCAGGTCTGTGTGGACAGCCCTCTGGCGGCGGAGGCCACCCGGATCTACTCCGGGGATCTGCGGGGCTATCTGGATGAGGAGGCCATCACCGTCCTCCAGGGAGGCGAAAATCTGTTCACCTTCCCCGGCCTGACCCTAGTGCAGTCCACCGACGAGTCCAAGGCGCTGAATATGGACAAAAGCTCCAAGGTCATCATCTCCGCCTCCGGAATGTGCGACGCCGGCCGGATCCGCCACCACCTGAAGCACAACCTCTGGCGGCAGGAGTGCTCCGTGGTCTTTGTGGGTTATCAGGCGGAGGGCTCTCTGGGCCGCCGGCTGCTGGAGGGGGCTAAGTCCGTAAAGCTGTTCGGCGAGGAGATCGCCGTGAACGCCCGCATCGTCAATTTCCAGGGCCTGTCCTCCCACGCCGACCGGGATCACCTGCTGGCCTGGATCCAGCACTTCTCTCCCGCCCCCCAGCAGGTCTTTGTGGTCCACGGCGACAGCGAGGTCACCGACCTGTTCGCCAGGGACCTGAACGAGCTGGGCATTGCCGCCCACGCCCCCCTCTACGAGGAGGTCTACGACCTGTCCTCCAACAGCCTGCTTGCCAAGGGCGTGGTGCTGGAGCCCAGGAAGGTGTCCGGCGGCGCAGCGGCAGGCTCTCCCGCCTTTGTCCGGCTTCAGGATGTGTCCCGCCAGCTGGAGGCCCTCATCAGCCGCAGCCGCGGCCGTCCCAACAAGGATCTGGCCCGTCTGGCCGATCAGATCCGCCAGGTCATGGAAGCCTGGGAAACCTGACCCCGCGCTCCACCATCAACCTACCACAGAGAGGATGTCACAATGTCTATGGAAGTCAACCGCCAGGAGTTAAAGGCCCGCGCCCGGGAGCGGCTCCGCGCGTCCCACCCCGCCTTCTGGAAGATCACGCTGGTCTATCTCCTGCTGACCTCCGGCGTGACCGCCGTAGCCGATCTGGCGGGGGCGGCCCGCATCGGGCTCCCTCCGCTTCACCTGGATACCTTCGCCCTCTTTCTTTTCCCTGCTGGTCATCCTGTACACCACAGTGATGCACCTTGGCTACCAGTGGTGGGCCCTTCGGACCTACCGCCAGCAGCCCACCGGGTATGGCGCCCTCATTGACGGCTTCTCCATGGCCGGCCGGGTGATCCTGATGAATGTCGTCATCTTTTTCTCCGCCCTGGGCTGGGCCGTGGCCTTTGCCCTCCCCTACTCCCTGGTGCTGTTCCTGCTCTCCGGTCTGGTATCCTCCGGCGTCGGGATGCTGTTCTTCTCTCTGCTGGCCATGGGCGGCGCCTTCCTCGGCTCTCTGTGGATCGGCTACCGCTATGCCATGGCCCCCTATCTGCTCATCGACCACCCGGAGCTGGGAGCATCCGCCGCGGTCCGGGAGAGCGTAGCCATGATGAAAGGCTGGAAGTGGGAGTTCTGCAAGCTGGACCTGTCCTTCCTGGGCTGGCACCTGATCAACGCCCTGCTGTCCCTAGCTGTCACCCTGGTCTTCGCCCTTCCCATGCTCCCCACCCTGATGGAGGCCGGTACCGACCTGGCTCAGCTCCTCGTGACCCCGAGCCTCGCCCTCCCTTGGACGGCAGTTCTCCTGTCCAGCCTGATCCAGCTGCCCCTCTCCCTGTGGCTGACGCCCTATCAGACCGTGACCTTTTCCGGCTTCTACCAGGCCCGGGTCATGCAGTCCACCCAGGTCCCACCCGTGTGGGAGCGCAGCGACCCCTACGACGTCTCCTGAACATCTGGTCAAAAAAAGCCCGCGGCACACGGCCGCGGGCTTTTTCATATTCTAAACTGCGAAGGTCTCCTCCATGCCCTGGACAAAGCGGGCCAGCCGCAACTCGATCCCCGGGGAGGCCAGGGCCTCGCCGGGGGCGTTGGCCGTCTCCATCAGGGCAAAGCGGGGAGGCAGATAGAAGGATTTATTCATATTCAGGGCGGAGATCAGCTGACGGGCCACGGTATCGCTGCCGGAGTAGCCCGACACCACCAGGGCAAACACCGCCTTTTCATAAAATCGAGTCTGGCGGAACAGGGCGGTGAGCCGGTTGATAAAGGCGCTGAGGTTGGCAGAGAGGGCGTCATTGTAGTTGGGACACATGAGGATCAGCGCGTCCGCCCGCCGGACGGCGGGATAGACCGCCTCCTGCATCACGCCGCCATAGAAGCAGCCCCCCCGCTCGCCGAAGTGGAGGCACATGGTATAGGGGCAGCCGGAGCAGTCAGACAGGGTCCCGTTGCGCAGTCCCACCTCCTCCGCCTCCCACCGGGGGGAGAGTCGTGACTGCACCTGGGCCCAGAGAGCCATGGTATTGGAGGTGTGATGGCTGGAGGCGTGGAGGGCCAGCAGGCGGGGCCGTTCCCGGCCCGGGAAGGTGAATGTCAGGAGGCGCTCCGCCAGTTCCCGGACTGCCTCCTGATAGGCCCCCATCAGGTCCGTAGAGAGATTCTTGGCCTGGATACGGAAATTGGACAGGGAGCCGGTGGCCTCCACCAGGGGCCGGCCCACCAGGGCGCACCCCGCGCTGTTCATAGCTAGGGCCAGCTCGGCGGCGGTGGACTTGGTGTACAGCTCCCCGGGGCCGTCCACGATGAGGCCCGGTACACCCCTCCAGCAGCCCGGGCTCCAGCCGCAGCCGGGCCAGCATCCGCTGGTACTCCGAATTCTGCCCCGCCCCGTCCAGGGCCAGGGCAAACAGGAGCCGGCCTCCCGGCCTCAGCTCCAGCTCCTCCGCCCGGCGGACCACCCGGACCTCCCGGCAGGCCAGCCCGCAGCTCAGGACCTGATCCAGGCGGCTCTGCCGCTCCTGGTCCTCCAGAGGCGGCACACATACGTTCAACACCATGGGATCACCTTCCTTATGAATTAGGAATGAGGAGTTAGGAATTGTTCCGATCACACCGCCGGTTCCGGAATTTCACACAGAGCCAGGCCAACAGCTCCACTGCGGCCCAGGCCGCCAGGGCGGCCAGGAGAGCGGAGATCCAGACCGCCACTGGCTCGGGGGCCGCCCCCGACATGATAACGCCGGGCTCCGGCCCGCAGGGACGGAACCCCCGCCACAGCTGGAACAGGAACGCCAGGACTGGGACCGCAAGGCGCAGTGTCTTTCTCAGAGTTCGTTTCATCGGATGCCCCTCCTGTTTCATTGGATCGTTCGGGAGGTGCTGTTACAGGATCTCCTTTAAATGCTCCGCCGCCGCCCGAATATGGCCGAAGAGGGGATCCGGGATGCGGGGCAGCAGCTCCGTCTCGATCCCGGCGGGGGTATAGCGGTTCTTCACCCCCATGTACACACCGTCCAGGAACACGGAGCCGCAGTGCCACTCCCCCCGGAGGGTGAGCAGCAGGGACAGTGCCCCGGAGGACAGGGCGGGGGCCACATAGGGCTTGAAGCCGATCTCCCGCATCTTCAGGTTGGCGGTGACAGTGAGGTGGGTCAGCTCCTGGGACAGCTCCTCGTCATAGTGTTCAATGGAATTGGCGATGGTCAGGCCGGTACCGTGGGGGCCGAAGGAGCGGCCCCCGGTGAGGAAGGAGGCAAACCGGCTGTCCCGCTTGGCAAAGTAGGCCGCCCGGGCATTCATCACCCCCAGGCCGAAGCCCTGGACCTGCTCAGGCCGCAGGCCCCTGCCATCCCACGCGCCGTTTTCATCCCGGTTGCTCTCCAAATAGGCGGTCTTGGCCAGGGGATCCACCGGGTCGGACACGGCGCACCACAGCCCATGGAAGCCCTGCTCCCTGGCCATACGGGCGTACTGTTTGACGATCTTGGCGTTGTTCTCAAACTGATACATCCGCACATCCTTCACCTGAGAGCCCACCGGCGGGATCCCGCGGGAGGCCACGAACACGAACACATCGCAGTCAAACAACTCCTCCGGACGGACCACATGGACCTCCGGGAAGGCGTCGTACTCCCAGGGCAGACTGATCTGTCCCATCTCGAACTCCCAGCGGGCGGTGATCTGGTCGCTGAGGTCACAGATCCCGATGGAGCCGATCACATCCCCGCCCAGCAGCTTCAGCCCGGTGAGGAGGGTGGAGCCCACGTCCCCGATGGCCAGGATGTTGACCCGCTTCTTCCCCCCGCCGCAGGCCTGGGACAGGACGGACTCCCAGCCGGGGCGGCCGATGTTCACCGCGGTGAGCCGCCCCGCCTCCAGGGCGGCGGACAGGGTGGCGTCCAGAGGGACATCGGGCAGGCGGGAGGCGTCCAGCACCTCCAGCCCGTGGGGGGCCTTCAGCTGGCCCGGGTGGGACACCCGGAAGGAGCCCCGGCCCAGCACCGGGTCCCCTTCGATCAGATACCAGATGGGTGCGCCGGGGGCGGGCTCAGCCTTGGGCCAGGGCAGGTCTCCCCGGTCGGAGGCCAGAATCCCCCCCTCTTTTTCGTAATAATAGAACATAATATAACACTTCGCAATCATTTTCAATCAAATTCTTCCAGCCTCAGAGCCCAGAGGCTCAGGAGTGGGTCCGCATCAGCTGCTCCAGATCATTCTCCAGATAGACCGAGGCTGCCAGGGTTGGGTCGTAGTTCAGGCAGGTGCCCTTGTCCGGGCACAGAGGGAGGATGATGGCCTCCGGCAGGCGGCTGAGGGTCAGGTTCCGCCCATACAGGGCCCGGTACTCCTGCTCCAGCACCGAGATCACGTCCCGGGCGGACTCCAGGCAGACCCGGGACAGCTGGAACACCGCCTCCTCACTGCACTCTCCCCGGAAGGAGGGTGAAGCGTAGGGCAGGATGTGGTTGATGCCGGGCAGCAGGCCGGGCACCGGGGAGGCAGGCCGGCGGATGGTGTTGCCCCCAACGAAGGGGTACAGGGTGGACTCCACAAACCACTCCCGCAGGCGGGGCAGGTAGTACACGCTGTCCACCGGCCGTCCCTGGGCGTCCATCAGATCCCTCCCGTGGCCGGAGAGCAGCCCCACCAGCACGATGCGGATGTCCACCCCCTCCTGCCGGAGGATCGGATCCAGCGCCCGGATCCGGAAGCCGGGGTGCATCAGGTCGTCCACCAGGATCACCGGCCGGTCGAAGGATTTGATGGTCCGAATCTGACTCTGAATGGGGGGGTAGTGGGGGAAGGGCTCCATGGAGCTCTGGGAGAGGTCCGGGCTGTAGACCCGGTCGGTGTGGATGGTCTTGGTCACCGTATTGGGGACGATTTTTCCCCGGAGCATCTTGCCGTACGGGACGCACATATTCCGCCCCAGCTTCCGGGGCTCCGTGGGAACGGCGGGGACCTCGTTGTAGGCGGTGATCATCTCCAGCAGCCGTTGGTGGATGACGCCGGCGGACAGGGTGAGGACCAGGAACCGGGGATAGAGCTGGGTGAGAGCCGTCTGAAGCCGGCGGTGCCCCCGCTGAATGGCCGCCAGCAGCCTGTGATTCTGGCACAGCGGCTCCTGAATGGTGGTCTCCAGATTCTGGATCAACACTGTGGGGGCGCTCATGTCCACCTCCCAGAGAGAGGGGTCCCCCTCCCGGCACAGGAAGCCCTGCCGGGTCAGCAGGTCCTCCAGATCGGGCTCCGGCGGCGCGCCGTAGGGCCGGTACAGGCCGTAGATGCAGTCATCGCTGAGGGCGCGGGCCAGCACCTCGGTCATCAGCAGCTGGAGGCAGTCCCGCAGGGGATCGCTGGAGTCCGCCGCCGCGGAGGTGATGAGCAGAGTGGTCCCCGCGGAGCGCAGGCGGATCCTGTCAGCCAGGCCGGTGTCCCGCAGGGCGCCGAACAGCTGGGTGGCCGACAGATAGCGGTAGCTCACATAGCCCAGCAGCGCCCCGCCCTCGCTGCCACGCAGGAGCAGGATGCGGTCCCGGCCATGGAGGATGCCGGAGCGGACGGCCTCCCGGTCCGGCCGGCCGGCGGTCAAGTCGGCCACCAGCTGCTCCTCCGGCTCGTCCACCCACTGGAAGGCGAGGGTCCCCGCGTCCAGCAGCGGCTTGTTTTGGCTGTCCCGGAGGTACAGCCCGTTTTGATAGATGAAGTCCTGGATCACCGGGTCGATGAGGTTGGAAATGTCCCGGTTCAGGTCCACATTCTCCCGGATGCGGGTGGAGCTGATGTCCTCCAGGTGGGGAGGCAGCTGAAGCTGGATCACCCGGCCGGTGATCCCCAGCTGCTCCTTGGGCGGCAGGGTGGGCTCCCCCGCCCGGCGGAATATGATGTGGTCCATGGAGTGGATGGACCAGGGCCGCGGCTCCACCTGGTAGGAGGAGGCATGGGCCACTACGTCGCTGCCCACCACCAGATAGACCTCCTGGTGGGGGAAGAGCTCCCGCAGGCGCTTCAGGTCGGCGGGATTGGCGATATTCACCGGGATGTCGTCGGGAAACAGGTGGACATGGAAGTCCCCCGCCACCGACAGGCTGACGATCTGCCGGCGGACCAGGTGGGGCTGGGCCTTCTTGGACCAGGAGAACTCGTCCACCGCCAGATAGACCTCAAAGCCCAGATCCCGGATGGCGTGGACGATCCCCTTATGGGACAGCGTGAAGGGGTCGAAGGTGCCGGGGAAGAAGGCCACCCGCCTGGGACAGGTGAAGGCGAAGGGGCCGTGGTCCATCCGCCACAGGGAGATGAACCGGTTGATGTGGGCCAGGGCGGCGGCCCGGTAAAAAAAGGTGAGCCCGTCGTCCTGCACCGGGGCCTCGTGGATCAGGAAGAGGAGCTTGCGGTAGCTCAGGGCAAACAGCCGGGCTTTCTCCTCCATGGGGAGGACGGGACTCTCATACAGCAGCTTGCCCGTCACCAGCAGCGCCTCCTGCCGCACCGCGGGGCGGTAGTGGGCCAATCCCTGAAGCAGCAGGCCCAGCAGTTCCTGACGGCGGCTTTCAAAGGCGGCGCTGGACTGGGAAAAGCGCTCCCGGTAGGCGGGGTAGTGCTGAAGCAGCACCCCGATGGTGTTCAGCGCGCCGGACACCGCCGAGTCGTTGGAGGAGCCCAGCAGATTTTTCAGCCACAGCACCTGCTCGTCCAGTTCACTGGGATAGAGGTACAGGGCGGCCTGCCCTAGATACTGGGGGATATATTTGGAGATGGAGTACTGGCCCATCTCCAGCCCCTTGCCCAGCTCCACCACCACCTCGTTGCGCTGATCCCGGCGGAGCAGGGGCAGGATGCGCACCAGCGCGCCGCCGGCGTCGTGCCGGACCACCACCCGCTCCGACACCTTGATGAGGTTGGAGAAGTGCGTACAGATGTGGAGGATATGCTCCACCAGGCCGTGCTCCACCTGGTCCCGGAGCAGCTCCACACCCACCGACTTCACCATCCATGGGGTGGCAGTCTTGAGGTTGTCCAAAAACACCTCGCTGGTGATGTCCTGATCGTACAGAATATGCCGGTGCTCCCTCACATCCTCCCCCGCCCTGGCCAGGATCCGGTACTGGAGGAAGGTGACCGGCAGACTGGTGGAGGGGATGGACCGGGCCAGTTCTGCGATGCGATGCAGATGGGGATGCTCCTGGCTGAGGGGGCGTTCCGCCGCACGGAGGAAGATCAGGGCGGCGGTCTCCAGGCGCAGCTCCCCGGAGCGGAGCCAGTATCCGGCAAATTCGATCAGCTGCTCCCGCTCCTCATCTCCATAGTATTTGGGGGGCAGATAGCGCACCGCGTCCAGCAGGGTGAAGGCGGTGTCCGGGTCCCGCTCCTCCGGGTCGTGGAAGTAGCGCAGCAGGGCTCCAATGAACCGTGGTATGTCGGCGGGCCGGGCGTGGGTCAGCATGGAGGCCACCACCAGCTTCAGGGTGTAGCTGATGTGGCTGCGCTGCTGCTGGGTGGTTTTATGGTCCGGGTAAATGATGCGGTCCAGGTACTGCTCCCAGAGGGTGAACGGCACCTCCGCAGCCGGGTCGCTGGGCACGTCGGCGGGCAGCTCCTTGCGGTAGACCAGGTGGAAGCGGGCGATGATCTGCCCGATGAGGGCGGCGGCCTGACGGCGGATGTCGCCCTCTCGGTGGACCAGCAGCTCATACAGGAAGGAGAGGGCCTGGGTCTTCTGCCGCACCGACAGATAGGTAAAGTACTCCTGGAACACATTGAGATAGGCCCGCAGCTGCTTCCAGTCCTTGGTGGAGCGGGCGGCCTCGATGATATTGCCGAACTTGCGCTCGTTGGACAGCATATGCATCAGGCGGATGCTGTGGCCCACAGACAGCAGGGTCAGGCCCTCCACCGTCTCGTCCGGCCCCATCAGGGCGGGGTCCTTGTCCGGAGCCGGTGGTGCGGGATGGCCACTCAGGTCCACATCCACCCCCAGGGAGCGCATATAGTCCTCAAAGTCGTGGAGCTTTCCATAGACAAACTCGTACCGGCGGCGCTTGATGCTGTCCACATTATCCAGCTTGGACAGAATGACCTGGAAGGACTGGTCCAGGGGGTAGAGCACGGTGGTCTCGTTCCCGCCGGCGTCCCGGTCCTGCTTGGAACGGAAGTCGGCGTAGATCAGGCACAGGGACTCCACCGACAGGGACTCCAGTTCCAGATCCCAGGTGGAGTGGTTGGCCGCGATGTGGCTGATCCGCTCCATCCCCCGTTCCAGCAACCATTGATCGGTGTAGTAGTAGTGGAGATAGGGTACACGCTCCCCGGGCCGGCATCCGAACTTCCCAATGTCATGGGCCGCCGCCGCCCCGGAGATCAGGGCCAGGTCCACATCCACCCCTGCCTCCTGGAGCCCACGGGCCGCCGTCATGGCGATGTAGTGGACCCCGGCGATGTGTCCCAGGGTGCGGAAGGGGGTAACCTCCTGCCCCAGGCGCATCAGCTCATAGATGTACTCCCGGCGGAAGCAGGTCAAAAACCGCTCATACTCCCGGGCGCAGTCGCAGGCAGAATACTCCTCCGGCGCCAAAAAGTGAAAGTCCGCCAGAGGATCGAAGGGCAGTGTCCTGCGCTCCTGATCCAGCAGCACCTGGAGGACCGTGAGATAAAAGCGGGCTCCACCGGCGTACTCCTCCCCGTCCGGGGCAAAGTCCCCCTCCGGGTAGAGGATGCTGCGGATATAGCGGTAACAGAAGGACAGCCAGCCGTCCTCCGGGGCAGGGGACAGCTTGGGCAGGATGGGGGAGCACAGCTCCAGCACCTCGCCGCACTCCAGCCGCCGCCGGATGGGAAGCAGCTGGGCCAGCTCCTCCGCCCAGCCCGGGGCGCGCAGCAGCTCCAGCGCCGCCCGCTGGTCCGGAGCAAAGGGCAGTGACTGCTCCGCCAGGGCCTCCGCCACCTGAGCCGTGATGGTTTGGATCTGTTCCTCATACATGGGACACCCCGCCTTTCCCAGCAAGATTTCTGGGTCAAGTCTAGCATAAAACTCTCCGGTTGAAAAGAACAAACCGCACCGTTTTTGGAAGTTTTGGGAAATTCGGCCGTAAGACTTAATTTTTGTTGAAAAAGGCCCCGTTCCCCTTGCCGAATCCCCGGGAATCCGATATACTGGTGAAGCACGACCCACAGATAGGAGGGATCAACCCTGGCACATACAGATACGCGGTCCCAGCGGCGCACATCCAGCCGCTCCAGCCGCTCCGGCCATTCCGAATATCCCAGCCGCAGCAGGACGCACACGCCGGGCGGGCGGAGGGTGCAGCCCGCACAGCGGAACGTCAGGCGCCGGAGACACAGCATCTGGTTCCGCCTGTACATGGTCCTGGTGGTGATCTCAGCCATCATTGTCGCCACTTATATCGGCCTTCAGCTGGTCATCCGCGCCCCGGAAATCCCTCAAACAGAGCCAGATACTCCCCCTTCCTCCAGCAGTCAGATCGGGCAGCCCTCCGCCCCACCGGAGGACCCCAACGCCCTGGTGCGGAAAGAGGGCGTCTATACCTTCGCCCTGCTGGGCAAGGACGTGAAGGGCAGCAACACCGACACCATCATTCTGGCCCGCTATGACACCGTGGCACAGACGGTGGGAATGGTCTCCATCCCCCGGGACACTGCGGTGCACCGCACCTGGTCCAAATATTCCAAGATCAACGCTGCCTTCTACGGCTCCAGCCCGGAAACTCTGAAAGAGGAGATCCAGAACACCTTCGGCATTCCGGTGGACTACTACATTCTGGTGGACCCCAAGGGCTTCACTGCCCTGGTGGATGAGCTGGGCGGGGTGGATGTATACATTCCGGAGAATATGAACTACGACGACCCAACCCCGGGCGAGGAGCTGCACATCCACTATCAGGCGGGGACCCACCACCTGAACGGCAAGCAGGCCCTTGAAGTAGCCCGCTTCCGGCACAACAACGACGGCAGCGGCTATACCGACACCGGCCGGGCGGAGATGCACCGTCAGATGCTGGTTGCCCTGGCCAAAAAGGTGGTCTCCTGGAACTCGATCCCCAAGGTCACTGCCTTTGTGGAGCTCTTCCAAACCTACGTCAAGACCGACCTGTCCGCCTCGGATATGCTCTTTTTCGCCACTCAGGCCATGGGGGTGGATTTCTCCTCCGGCATCACCCAGGGGGAACTCACCGGCCGGGGCGACGGCGTGGTAGGCAATTCCAAGTGGTGCTATGTATTCCAGCCGGAGGACATCCTCCCCACGCTGAACGAGCAGCTCAACCCGTATACCCGGGACCTCACAGCCGACGACCTGGATCTGCCCCAGCCCGACCGCTATCTTCAAAATTACTGATCTCTCAGGGCCGCCCACGATCCGGGCGGCCCATTTTTATTTTCTCCACAGATCCCGCTTGACAAGCGGACGGTTTCACGGCATGATGGAGAAAAAAGCAGAGAGGATGAGGCAGTTATGGAACAATGGCAGATGGAGATGTCAGGCTGGTATCCGGAATTTCAAGCCCTGCGCCACCGGCTGCACCGGGAGCCGGAGCGCTCCTTTCAGGAGCATGGGACCACCCAGCTGATCCGGGAGCTTTTGACGGGCTGGGGGGCCGAGGTGGAGGAGCACCCCGGGCTGGAGACCGGCCTCACCGCCCTCATCCGGGGGGCGCACCCCGGCCCCACCGTCGCCCTGCGGGAGGACATCGACGCCCTTCCCATGGGGGAGAACACCGGTCTGCCCTTCTCCTCCTGCCGGGAGGGGCTCTGTCACGCCTGCGGCCACGACATCCACACCGCCGCCCTGCTCTGGGCCGCCAAGGCCCTGTGCAGGCTCCGGGACCGCCTCCACGGGTCGGTCAAGCTGATCTTCCAGTGTGCCGAGGAGGTGGGAGCCGGCGCGGAGCAGATGCTGGCCCTGGGCGCTCTGGGACCGGACCGCCCGGAAGCGGTGGTGGGCTTTCACTGTGATCCCAAGCTCCCCTGGGATACGGTCGGGCTCCGGTATGGGCCCAGCAACGCCAGCTTTGACATTCTCACCTGGCACATCACAGGCCAGGGGGGGCCACGGCGCCTATCCTCAGCAGTGTGTGGATCCGGTGATGGTCAGCGGCTATCTCCTCACCCAGCTCCAGACGGTGATCAGCCGGGTGAACTCCCCTACCCACCCCGCTGTTCTCACCATTGGCGAGATCCACGGCGGTACCGCCCCCAACATCATCCCGGACCGGGTGACCATGCGGGGGACCATGCGTGCCTTTGATCCGGCCATCCGCCAGCAGCTTTTATCCGCCATCCGCCGCATTACTGAGGAGGGATGCCGGGCGCTGGGCGCGGAAGGGACCCTGATCCACGATGTGGGCACCCCGGCCATCCACAACCACCCGGACATTGCGGACCGGGTCGCCCGCGCTGTGGAGGAGACCTTCGGCAGAGAGCACCTTCAGGTGATCCCGGAGCCCTCTCTCGGGTCAGATGACTTCGCCTGCTGGATCGAGGCCTGCGGCGGCCGGGGCGTTCAGTTCCTGGTAGGTTCCCACGATCCCCAGCTCCCCAACAGCAGCTTAGGACTCCATGTGGCCGAAAACATCTTCGTGGACGAGTGCCTGAAAACCGCCGCACCAGTGCTGGTCCGCTTCGCCCTGAACTACCTCAGCGATCCCCGCTCTTAATCTCCCCAAACATCTTGCCTCTGCTGTGCTCCAGAAGGCAGGCCGAATATGACAGAAAACCGGAGCTTCCGTGTACACGGAAGCTCCGGTCCCATATTCTCCTATAATCGATATCAATTTGGGGCTCAATAGCGCCGGACCACGGCAACCACCTTTCCCACGATCTGGGCGTGCGTGCCATCGATGGGATCGTAGGCCGGATTCTCCGGCATCAGCCAGACATGGCCGTCCCTGCGGCGCAGGGTTTTCACAGTGGCCTCGTCCTCAAACAGTGCCACCACGATCTCCCCGCTGTGAGCCTCCTGCTGTCGGTGGACCACCACTAGGTCATTCGGGAGGATGCCGGCCCCCACCATGGACTCCCCCCGGACTTTCAGGGCGAAATGCTCGCCGCTGAGTCCCTGTGTGTCAAAGGTGAGGTAGTCCTCGATGCACTCCTCCGCCAGAATGGGGGAGCCGGCAGCCACGCTGCCTACCACTGGGATCCGGTCCGCCCGGGCGTTGGATTCCTCCGCCACTGCCCGGTTGGGCGCGGCAGGGAGGGTGATGGCCCGGGTCTTGCCCTCAGCTTTGACGATCATACCTGCCTCTTCCAGCCCTTTCAGATGAAAGTGGACGGTGGAGGGGGACTTCAGCCCCATGGCCGCGCCGATCTCCCGCACCGAGGGGGGATAACCGTGCTCCGCAGTGAAGGACTGGATGAAATCATAAATTTTCTGCTGCTTTGGAGTGATAGTTCCCATGGTCAAGCTCCTTCCCGCAGACCCGCCGTGACAGAACGCAAGGCCAGTTCGGTACTTACTTTCGGCATTATTATAGCATATCCTCCCTTGGAAGTCAAACGAATGTTCCAAATCACAGCAGATTTTTGTATTTTATGAATCATTTGTGAATCTTCGCCGCCCTTCCCTTGACATCTTCCGGAAAGGTGCTAAAATTCAAACACGTTAATCGTTAACGGGTTAACCATCGAAATGCGTTGAGCCAGGAGGAGGAGCAATGGCAAATTTTGATTTTGATCTGGGCCTTCTGGAGCATCAGCTCCACCTGGCCCGCCAAAATGCCATCCAAACTGAGCTGGCCGCGGCGGGGCTGCAGGAGGTGGGACACCCCATGCTCATGTGCATCCTGCACACCGCGGGGGCCAGGGGGGCGGACGGGCAGACCCAGCGGGAGCTGGCCCAGCTGCTCCATGTCTCGCCCGCCGCGGTGGCCACCTCGCTGAAGTCCCTGGAGAAAAAAGGATATATCTGCCGGGAGCCGGAGCCTGGAGACGCCAGGCGCAACCGGGTCACGCTGACCGACAAGGGCCAGCGGGCGGTGGATGACTGCTTCGCCTGCCTCCAGCGGGTGACCCGCCGGGCCTTTACCGGTCTGTCCAACGAGGAGCAGGCCGTTCTGCGGGGATTTTATCTGCGGATGCTGGACAATCTGCGGGGGAACAGCCGCCCCCATTCCACACCAAAGGAGGAATCTTGATTTGCTTTCCTTATTCATCACCCATCTCCAGGGCTATAAGCGGCAGGCAGTGCGCTCCCCGGTCTTTATCACCCTGGAGGTCATCTGCGAACTGATCCTGCCACTGATCATGGCAGAGATCGTGGACGTCGCCATCCCCGCCGGGGATACGGCCTATATCTTCCGGCTGGGAGCGGTCATGCTGGCCCTCTCCCTGCTGTCCATGGCCTTCGGCGTGCTCTCCGCCAAATACGCCACCTTTGCCAGCCAGGGCTTCGGCGCCAACCTGCGCCAGTGCCTCTTTGATAAGGTACAGGAGTTCTCCTTCGCGGACATCGACCGCTTCTCCTCGGCCTCCCTCATCACCCGCATGACCAACGACGTCAACGCCATGACCATGATGTTGAATATGGGCCTGCGGATGCTGGTGCGGGCCCCGGTGATGCTCATTGCCGCCCTGGGGATCAGCATTTCCATCAATCCCCGGCTGGCTGTAGTGCTGCTGGTGGTCATCCCGCTGATGATCCTGGCCATCGGCATTTTGATGAAGATCTGCACCAAGCTCTTTGAGGTGATGCAGACCAAGATCGACGGCCTGAACAACACACTGCAGGAGAACCTGGTGGCCATCCGGGTGGTCAAGGCCTTCGTCCGGGAGGACCACGAGCGGAAAAAATTCCAGCGCTCCAACGACGAGCTGATGATGGCCGGGCTGAACGTGGGCATGAAGGTCATTGCCATTATGCCCATTATGATGCTGGCGATGAACGGGGCCACTGTGGCCGTGCTGTATCTGGGCGGAAAAATGGTCATGGCCGAGGGCTTCTTGCTGGGCGACCTCCAGGCGTTCATCAACTATATTTTCCAGATCCTGATGAGCGTGATGATGGTGGCTATGGCCCTGCTTCAGCTCACCCGCGCCCAGGCCTGCGCCCACCGGATCAATGAGGTCCTCTCCGCGGAGCCCTCTGTGGAAAACAAGCCCCAGGCGCAGCGCCCCGCCCAGGACGAGCTCCCAGCGCCCAGAGGCCGGGTGGAGTTCCGGGACGTCTCCTTCAAATACGCCCGCGCCGGGACGGGAGACGATGTGCTCTCCCAAATCAGCTTCACGGTGGAGCCCGGCCAGTTCGTGGCCATCGTGGGCGGCACGGGAACAGGAAAGTCCTCCCTGGTCAATCTGATCCCCCGGTTCTATGACGTCACCGGAGGCGCGGTCCTGCTGGACGGGCTGGATGTTCGGGACTATCCCCTGGAGCAGCTCCGGGACCGCATCGGCATGGTGCTGCAAAACAATGTGCTCTTCACCGGGACCATTCGGGAGAACCTTCTCTGGGGCCGCCCGGACGCCACGGAGGAGGAGATAATCCAGGCGGCGAAGGACGCCCAGGCCTACGATTTTATCATGGGCCTGCCCGATGGCTTCGACACCATGCTGACCCAAGGCGGCACCAACGTCTCCGGCGGACAGAAACAGCGGCTGTGCATTGCCCGGGCCATGCTGAGAAAGCCGGCGGTTCTCATTCTGGACGACTCCACCTCCGCTGTGGACAGCGCCACAGAGGCCGCCATCCGCCAATCCTTCGCCTCCAATTTGAAGGATACCACCGTCATCATCATCGCCCAGCGCATCTCGTCCGTACAGTACGCCGACGAGGTCCTGATCCTGGACGACGGCCGCATTGCCGGACGCGGCACCCATGAGCAGCTGCTCGCCGGAAACGCAATCTATCAGGAGATCTATCAATCTCAGCAGGAAGGAGTGGGTGGCTGATGCCGGGACCCAACCGCGCCCCCAGAGGGGGCTATGCCAAGCCGAAAAACATGGGCCGGACCATCCGCCGTCTGGCGGGGTATTTGACCAGAAGCAAGCTGCCGCTGCTGATGGTGCTGCTGTTCCTGGTCCTGTCCGTGGGCACCAATTTGGGCGGATCATACATGATGCGCTCCATCATCAACAACTTTATCTGGTCCGGCTGCACCGACTTTGCCGGCCTGGCTCAGGCCGTACTGGTCCTGGTGGTGGTCTATGTGGCAGGCTGCGCCGCCGCCTATGGGCAGTCCGCCGTGATGGTCCGCCTGGCCCAGCGCGGGGTCAACCGCCTGCGCAAGGACCTGTTCGACAAGCTCCAGGCCCTGCCGCTGAGCTACTTTGACCAGCATCCCCACGGGGAACTGATGAGCCGCTTCACCAACGACGCGGACAATGTGCAGATGGCCCTGGAGCAGAGCGTGGTCTCCCTGTGCTCCAGTGTGCTGATGTTTGCCGGCCTGGTGAGCATGATGCTCTTCATCAACTGGAAGCTCTTTCTGGTCACCGCCCTTCTGCTGGCTGTCACCATCGTTCTGTTCAAGACCCTGGGCGGACGCAGCCGGAAATTCTACCGCGCCCAGCAGAGCGCCCTGGGCAACATGAACGGCGAGATCCAGGAGATCATCGAGGGTCTGAAGGTGGTCAAGGCCTTTACCCACGAGGAGCAGGCCAAGGCTGACTTCCGCGCGCTGAACACCGCCTACCGGGACGCCGCTCAGAAGGCGAATTTCTACTCTATTATGATCATGCCCGTCTCCGGCAACCTGATGAACATCAGCTATGCCCTCACCGCGGCCTTTGGCGGACTGCTGTCTGTCCTCCAGGGCTTTGACCTGGGCGGTCTGGTCGTTTACCTGAATTACTCGAAACAGGTGGGCCAGCCCCTGAACCAGATCTCCCAGCAGATGACCACCCTGCTCTCCGCCCTGGCCGGAGCTGAGCGTATTTTTGACGTCATGGACACCCAGCCTGAGGTGGACCAGGGACAGGTCACCCTGGTGGAGGCAGAGAAGGACGCCAACGGCACGCTGACCCCGTTCTCCGGCACAGGACATTCCCACACCTGGGCCTGGAAGACGCCCCGGTCCAGCGGCATGGCCCTGGTCCCTGTACTGGCCGAGGGCGAGACCCTCACCGAGCTGGGGCAGGCCGTCCGGGAGCAGGACGGGTGGAAGCTGCTCCCGCCCGGAACAGATTCCGACGAGGGCATCTGGGTCAAAGTGGCTCCGGACGGCACGCTGACCCAGGTGGAGGACCTGTCCGCCCTGGCCGGACACGGCTGGGCCTGGAAGTATCCGGACCACACGGGCGCGTCCTCCCTCCATCTCATCCGGGGCACGGTGCGCAATGTGCCCGGTGAAGATTATTACCTTACAGAACTGCGGGGCGCGGTGCGCTTCAACCATGTGGACTTCTCCTATGTGCCTGGAAAACGCATTCTGAAGGATGTGTCCGTCTACGCCAATCCGGGCCAGAAGATCGCCTTCGTCGGCTCCACCGGCGCGGGCAAGACCACCATCACCAACCTCATCAACCGCTTTTACGAGATCGAGGGCGGTCTGATCACCTATGACGGCCTCGATGTCAAGGCCATCCGGAAGGACGACCTGCGCCGCTCCCTGGGGGCGGTGCTCCAGGATACCCATCTGTTTACCGGCACCATTCTGGACAATATCCGATACGGACGGCTGGACGCCACGGATGAGGAGTGCATCGCCGCGGCCAAGAGCGCCAACGCCCACTCCTTCATCCGCCGCCTGCCCCAGGGGTACCAGACGATGGTATCCGGAGACGGCGGCAACCTGAGCCAGGGCCAGCGGCAGCTGCTGGCCATTGCCCGGGCTGCGGTGGCCGATCCCGCCGGTGATGATCCTGGACGAGGCCACCTCCTCTATCGATACCCGTACAGAGGCGCTCATCCAGAAGGGAATGGATACCCTGATGGAGGGCAGGACCGTGTTTGTCATCGCCCACCGCCTCTCCACCGTCCGTAACTCCAACTGCATCGTGGTCATTGAGCACGGACAGATCGAGGAGAAGGGCAGCCACGACCAGCTGCTGGAGAAAAAAGGACGCTACTACCATCTGTACACCGGACAATTCCAGCTCTCCTGAGCCAGGCCCCGTTTCCAGCCCGGCGGTCTGTTGGGCCTTTAACCATACCAACTCCCGGATGCCTTACAAGGTAAGGCATCCGGGAGTTTTCATCTTCTGAGTTTTAAGATTCGCCAAGCTGTTCCTCTACCGAGCAGGTGCAAGCTTCTATCTTGCGGAAATTTTTCTTTCAGCGGGAATCAGGGTGGTATTTTCCCTAAAATCCTGATATAATAGTTCAGATTTTGCAAAACAGGCCGCAGTGACAAAACTTTTTAAAAGTTTCGGGAACCTTTTTCCCGCTCCTGCGTCAAATCTTTTGAAACCGATTCCGGCACACAGAACATTTTGATGATAAAGGAGTTTTTCAGATGAAATACCGTACCTACACTCGCCTTTTGGCTCTGGCCCTCTCCCTGACCCTGCTGACCGCCTGCGGCCCCAAGGGGGAGAGCGGCTCTCAGTCCAATCCAGACGGCTCCGTCTCCTCCAGCCAGGGGAGCGTCTCCACCCCCGACGCGTCCCAGCCCGACCTCTCCCTGCCTGAGTCCTCCCAGCCCGATGCCTCTCAGCCCGACGCGTCCCAGCCGAACAAGGATCAGGGGGACAGCTCCAAGCCCCAGGTGGAGGAGCCAGCGGTAAAAAAGAGCCTGTCCCTGAATTCCTCCGACTTCTCTCTGTTCAAGGCAGGCGCCGCCTATCAGCTGAAGGCCGAGTCCAAGCCTGAGAAGGGGACCTACACCTGGACCTCTGACAATGAGGCGGTAGCCACAGTCTCCAACAAGGGGTTGGTCACCGCTGTGGCCCCCGGCACCGCCACCGTCACAGTCACCGACAGCAAGACCGGCCTGTCCGCCTCCTGCATCGTCCGCTGTAAGTTCGAGGCGGACAAGCCCGCCTCCGGCGGCGGCTCCTCCTCCGGGAGCGGCAGCTCCTCCAGCGGCGGAAGCAGCGCTTCCGGCTCCGGCTCTGCCAGCACCCCGGACAGCAGCGTGGATCTGTCCGCTTTTTACAGCACCGTCACCACCAATCATCAGTTCGGAATGCTCTCCCTGGCGGATGCAACTATGATCAAGGACGTCTATCCCGGCCTGTCTGACATCAAGACCAACCAGTGCCTGCCCTACATCAATATGATGACCATGAACTCCGGCGAGATCGCCCTGGTGGAAGTGGCTGACAGCAGTGATGTGGACACGGTGAAGGGCATCTTCCAGGACCGCATCGACGCTCAGGTAGCCGGCGGCGCCTGGTACCCCAGCGCCATCGAGGCCTGGCAGAACAATTCCCGGGTGGTCTCCAATGGCAGCTATGTGATGATGGTGGTCCACGAGGACTGTGACGCCATCGTGAACGAATTCAACGCGCTGTTCTAAGCCAATGCCCTTCCTGCAAGGCTGGCTGGCCGCCCCTTGCGCTCCCATAGTTCTTGATCCGGAACTGCCATACAGACTGCGCATGGGAGTTCAACTGCCGTGAGTTGGGCGGGGCCTCCCGCCCAACTCTGATTTCTGTAAAGCTGATTTGAGGAGGACGCCACATGGTCTTTTCCACCCCCATTTTCTTATTTTATTTCCTGGTGCTGACGCTGTTGGTCTACTACCTAGTGCCCCGGAAGCTGCGCAACGGCGTGCTGCTGATCTCCTCCCTGTTTTTCTACTACTGGGGCGAGCAGCTGTATGTGTCCATCATGTTCCTCTCCACCGCCATCGACTATGTCCACGGCCTTCTGGTGGAACGGTGCAAGGCCCGGGGCAACGACCGGGGCGCGCGGATGGCAGTGGCCTCCTCTATCGTGTTCAACCTGGCCCTGCTGCTGTTCTTCAAGTACTGGGACTTCCTGGCCGCCTCCCTCCAGGCGGTGGGCCTGAACTTTATGCCGGTGCTGAACATCCACCTGCCCATCGGCATCTCGTTCTACACCTTCCAGACCATGAGCTACACCATCGACGTCTACCGGGGCGATACCAGGGCTCAGCGGTCCATCATCAACTTCGGCACCTTCGTCACCCTGTTCCCCCAGCTGATCGCCGGGCCGATCATCAAGTACAAGGACCTGGGGGATCAGATCGACCAGCGGACCTGCTCCACGGACAAATTCGCCTCCGGTGTGCAGACCTTTATGGTTGGCATGGCGAAAAAGGTGCTCATCGCCAACAATGTGGGGATGCTGTGGGAGAGCTATAAGGCCATGGCGCTGGGTGAGCTGACGGTGGCGGGCTCCTGGCTGGGTGTGCTGGCTTTCACCTTCCAGATCTATTTCGACTTCTCCGGCTACTCAGATATGGCCATCGGACTGGGCCGGATGCTGGGCTTTGAGTTCCTTCCCAATTTCAACTACCCCTATATCTCCAAAAGCATCACTGAGTTCTGGCGGCGCTGGCACATTTCCCTGTCCACCTGGTTTCGGGAGTATCTGTATATCCCCCTGGGGGGCAACCGCTGCTCCAAGCCCCGGTGGATGTTTAACCTGCTGGTGGTGTGGGCGGCCACCGGAATTTGGCACGGAGCCAGCTGGAACTATCTGATCTGGGGCCTGTATTTCTTCGTCCTGCTGATGGTAGAGAAGTTCTTCCTGCTGGACCGGCTGAGCCGGGCTCCCGCTGCCGTGGGCCATGTTTACACCATGTTTTTCGTCCTGGTGAGCTGGGCCATTTTCGCCATTGAGGATGCCGGGCATCTGGCCGGCTATCTGAGGGTCATGTTCGGACTGGGCGGCGTCCCTCTGGCAGACCCCGCCTTCGGCTACTATCTCACCAGTTATCTGCCCATTCTCTGCGTCGCTGGGCTGGCCTCCACTCCCCTGGGAGCCTCCCTGTACCGCCGCCTGAAGCCCCGGACCGCCCAGGCAGTGTGCGCAGTACTGGTGCTGGCGGGACTGGTGGTATGTACTGCGTACCTGGTGGATGGGACATACAATCCCTTCCTGTATTTCCGTTTCTAAGGAGGCTGCCCTATGACCAAAGCATACAGCATCTTTTTGACCGGCCTGTTCTCCCTCTTCATCGGCGGGATCCTGGTGGGCAGCCTGCTGCTCCCCGACCGGACCTTCTCCCCCATGGAGAACCGCAATCTGGCCAAGCCGCCCAAGCTCTCTTGGGAAAATGTAGAGAGTGGGAAATTCATGTCTGACGCGGAGAGCTATGTCAACGATCAGATCATGGGCCGGGACTTCTGGGTCGCCATGAAGGCGTGGAGCGAGCGCCTCTCCGGCAAACAGGAGAACAACGGCATCTATTTTGCCAAGGACGGCACCCTGATCCGCCATCTGGACACCCCTTCACAAGAGACCTTGGCCCAGAACGCCGGCTATATCAACCAGCTGGTGGAGAATGTGTCTGTCCCGGTCTATTTTGGACTGATCCCCTCGGCGGCTGAGGTGTGGGCGGACCGCCTCCCGGCTGGCGCGCCCACTGCCGACGAGCAGGCCATCATTGAGGAGATGTACAGTGCGGTCCAGGCCCAGACCGTGGACCTCTGCACTCCGCTGAATGCCCACCGGGATGAGGACCTCTATTACCGCACGGACCACCACTGGACCAGCTTGGGCGCCTACTACGGCTACACCGCGCTGATGGACGCTATGGGGCTGGAGGCTGAGCCCCTGGATCAGTCGGGCAAGACCACCGTGTCCGACTCCTTCTATGGCACGCTGTTCTCCCGGTCCGGAGTCCGCTGGGTCGCCCCGGACCAGATCGACCGCTATATCTCCGGGGATGGGGTGGAAGTGACGTCTTATCCCGAGGGTTCCCCTGTAGAGGGCAGCCTCTATGTGGACAGATTTTTGCAGGAAAAGGACCAGTATTCCTCCTTTCTGGGCGGGAACCAGCCCCTGTGTGTGATTCGGACGGAGCACACGGACGCCCCCCGGGTGCTTGTCATTCGGGACTCCTATACCGACAGCCTGGCTCCCTTCCTCACGCAGAATTTTTCTGAGATCCACCTGTTCGATCCCCGTATGAATCTGACCAGCGTAAAGGGCTATGTGGAGGAGAATCAGATCGACTCCGTCGTGGTGCTGTACAGCATCGCCAACTTTACGGCAGAGGGAAACCAGATGTTCGTCTTGGGCTGGTAGACCGCGGCGGTCTACCAAATGTCTACCAGACACAGCCCCCGGAAGCCTTGCGGCGCAAGGCTTCCGGGGTTTTTTCTTTTGCCCGTTTTTGTGGCCGGTCTACCAGAGGTCTACCAAGGTGATTTTTTAGGACGGAAAAGCGGCAGTTTTTTCGGATTTTCTCCTGTTTTTCGCACGTTTTCAGAGGTGCAAGGGGCGTTATGCTCCTATAATTAGTATTTCACCTATTTTGTGCCGGATACGGCTTAATATAAGGAGAAAATAAACTAATTTTGGGAGAAAATAACAAATCCCCCGCAGCTTGAAAAAATCAAGGAGGAATTCCAATGAGAAACCTGAAGCGTGCTCTCAGCCTGGGCCTCACCGCCACCATGATCTCTGGTCTGATGGTAATGGGCAGCAGCGCCGCGAGCTATGCCGATGTGACTTCCAAGCAGAACGAGGAAGCCATTGAGGTCCTGAAGACCGTCGGCATCATGGTCGGCGATGAGAACGGCAAGTTCAATCCCGAGGCCAAGGTCACCCGTAACGAGATGGCGGTTGTGATGTGCAACCTGCTGGACTACACTGTGGCCAGCTACAAGGGCACCAGCCCCTTCACCGACGTGCCCGAGTGGGCTGAGCCCTATGTGGCTGCCTGCTACACCAACGGCATCACCAGCGGCTATGACAAGGTGACCTACGGCGGCAACGACACCGTTACCACCGGTCAGGCTGCCCTGATGCTGCTGAAGGCTCTGGGCTACTTCCAGTACAGCGCCGACTTCGGCTCTGACTGGCTGGTTGAGACCACCAAGAACGGCAGCACTGCTGGCCTGTTCGACGGTGTTGCCACCGGCGCCAAGGAGGCCCTGACCCGTAACGACGTGGCTCAGATGGTCCTGAACGCCCTGGAGGCTGATCTGGTTAAGGCTGAGAAGAACGGCAGCGACGTGCAGGTGGGTGACATCGTCATCTCCGGCGGCAAGGCTACCTATGATTCCCGCACCGGCACCGACAGCAAGTATGCCAAGATCGACAACACCAAGGTGGACGGCAAGTACACCATCCAGCTGGGTGAGGACCTGTACGACGGCGACCTGGTCAAGGCCGACGGCGCGGACGACGACTTCGGCCGTCCTTCCGTGAAGTGGACCTTCGAGAACAAGGAGGTCGGCACCTACGCTGACGACGCTGACGCTGTTTACACCGCCACCGTCGAGAAGCAGGACCTGTACGATCTGGTGGGCAGCGACGTCTACAACGACCTGAAGAACGGCGACGCCGACTTCACCGTGGTCGTGGACGGCGTGGCTCAGAAGGTGAATCTGAGCGACTACATCGTCAAGAACAACGACGATGACGCCGGCAAGGATGTCATCAAGAAGGGCGCCACCACCGAGGTGTTCATCGACGATGACTCCAACGACGTGGTCATCGCTGTCATCAACTCCTATGTGGCTCAGGTTGACGGCGACTACGACAAGAACGACGAGGAGCTGGAGCTGGACATTCTGGACGAGGCCTTCGTGGACGTCAAGGATACCACTCTGTCCTCCGATGACTTTGATTACCTGGACAGCTACTCCGATGAGGACTATGTCCTGATCACTGTGGCCAACAAGGAGATCAAGACCATCGACCTGGCTGAGACCGTCGAGGGCAAGGTGACCGCTTACACTGAGAAGAAGAATGTCACCGTGGACGGCACCAAGTACGAGTACTCCAAGAACTACACTGACGCCGTGAAGGACGACAGCAATCTGTCCTACGACCTGAACGACGCCTACACCCTGGTTCTGGACGCCAACGGCTATGTGATCTACACCGACGGCACTGCCGGCCACAACGACTATGTCTATGTGGCTGAGATTGCTCCTACCGGTGGCGCGAAGGCCGACCTGGAGGCCGACGCCTACTTCATCGACGGCACCAACAAGGTTGTTGTGGTGGACAACGATGATGAGATCAAGGACAATACCTCGTTTGAGAACAAGTGGTACTCCTACAACGAGAAGAGCAACGGCAAGTACGAGCTGGAGGCGATCACTGGCGAGAAGAACGAGACTTACACCGTGAGCGCTGATAACCAGAAGATCGTTGAGAATGGCAAGAGCTCCATCTATACTGGTAGCACTGCCGCCAAGGCCAACAACGACACCATCTTCGTGGTGAACGACGATGACGATGTGACTGCTTACACCGGCATCAAGAATGTCCCCGACATCACCTCCAAGACTGCTGATGTGACTGTGGCTGTGGTGAATGACGGTGCCTACGCCGACGTGGTCTACATCTACTCTGCTGATATGTCCATCTCCGGCGACAGCGGCGACCGTGTCTACCTCCTGGAGGAGAGCCCCAACGCCAGCGTTGACAAGGATGACAACAAGTACTATGAGTACGACGCCATCGTGAACGGCGAGATCACCACCGTCAAGGCTACCGATAAGAATCTGAAGATCGGCCTGTACCAGAACGTCTCCTATGACGAGAACGGCTACATGGACGACCAGGATCTGGTGAAGGACGCCAGCGATGATGACTTCAAGGTCTACACTGGCATCAAGACCATCTCCTACAAGAGCGGCGTGCTGAGCCTGGGCAGCAACGATGTGGTCCTGGCCGACAGCTACAAGATCTTCGTCAACGATGACGGCGACGGCAAGACCACCACTCCCAGCAGCCTGGCTAAGAACTTCGGCGTGGACGGCACCTACTCTGAGAACGTCTTCGTGTTCGAGGATGACAACGACGAGGCCGTTGAGGTCTATGTCTACAAGATCAAGGACGCCGACAAGAACGATGCCGATAAGGTTGACGCCAAGATCGACCATGTTCAGATGTGGGCTGACGGTGGCTTCAACATCGTCATGAACCAGAAGGCCGAGCAGGATACTAACTTCACCGTGGAGCTGCAGCAGCGCGTGGACGGCAAGTACGTCTCCGCTGGCACCAAGAAGGTGACCCTGAAGAAGGATGCCACCACTGTGAGCGATGACGGCGATAAGTTCCTGCTGGATACCGGCAGCGTTTACAAGGTCGTTGTGAACGGCGTCGAGTCCAACGAGGTCAAGGGTGCGTAATTCCTGACGGTTTTACAGATCTCTTAAAAGCCAATCAGTGCGGCCCCTCCCGTATGGGAGGGGCCCTCTGATTTTATTTCCAGGCCAAATAGTAGTAATTGGCCTCCTTCTGATTGCTGATGGTGTGCCTGCTATTGTTATAGTAGACCCGGAAGCCCTTGGATTCGATGGTCAAAATATAATCGGTCCCATAGCTGGTTTGCAGGCATACCGGCTTCCCCGGCAGGGCCAGGCCACCGTAGTAGTCATCGGTATACGGACGGGCGGAGTAGCCCTCCTCCCGCATCACCAGCAGGGCCTTGGGCTGGAAGCCCAGGGAAATCAGGCGGCTTTCCGCCCCGTCTCCGGTGTAGGTCCCGGTCACTAGGCAGGGCATGGATGCCAGCTTTTTACTGAGGGCCTCCAGCGCCGCCGTGGTGGCCTTTTTCGCCACCTCCGCGGCCAGAGCGTCCAGGGCCGTCTGGTCGGCTTTTTCCGCCTGCGCGGCGGCCAGATCCTTGAGAGCGCTGTCAATCTTGGCGTTGTCCTCGTTGAAATCGGTGCGGAGTACCTGATCGTCCGCCTGCCATTGATTGAGTGAAAAATGCTCCGTGTGATTGCTTGCCATAAAAAACACCTCCACCTATATTGAGCAGAGGTCAAAAGTGGTACATTATCATACATTTTATGGTAATTAAGCCCCGCCATGCCCTTTTCTCATGGAAAGGATGGCGGGGGTTGTGTTTTTCCCATCATCCCGTAGGGGAGGGGCTTGCCCCTCCCGCCTGGTTTCGGAATTTTTCGGTCAACGCTGGGGTTTCGCCCTGCGGAGGTGAACCGGCGGGCGGGTCAGGAGACCCGCCCCTACAAGGCAATTTCGGTCATGCGTGATATGGCGACCGCCGCAGCCTTGAAACCGCGCCTGTCCCTCTGGAACCAAACGGGGTCATGAAAACGCCGTAGGGGCGGGGGAAACATTCTGCGGCGGGGACAGCCATTTCTCTGGCGCGCTATCCCTGATTTCCCCAAAAAGCGGACAGGCTCTCTGCTATAATGGGAAAACATGGAAGGAGCGTGATGGTATGAGCAGCTGGCACAGCAAGCCTCTGCCCCGGCTTTTGGAGGAATTGGACGCCCGCCCCGGCGGACTGTCCCAGCACCAGGCGGAGGAGCGCCTGCGGCGCACAGGTCCCAACGAACTGGAGCCGCCGCCTCAGGCGGGGCTTCTGGGGCGGCTTTTGGAGCAGATGCGGGACCCCATGATCCTGGTGCTTCTGGGGGCGGCGGGACTGTCCCTGGCGGCCAGCGGCGGGGAGGAGTGGCTGGACGCGGCCATCATTCTGGTGATCGTGGCGGTCAACAGCGTGATCTCAATTTTTCAGGAGGATCGGGCCCAGCACGCCCTGGAGGAACTGCGCAGGCTGTCCGCGCCCCAGGCCACCGTTCTTCGGGGCGGCCGCCCGGTGAAGCTGCCCGCGGCCCAGCTGGTCCCCGGGGACGCGATCCTTCTGGAGGCCGGCGATCTGGTCCCCGCTGACGCCCGGATCCTGGAGTGCAGCCGCCTCCAGGCGGATGAGTCCGCCATGACCGGGGAGTCCATCCCCGTGGAAAAGGCTCCCGCCGAGGCCCTGGCAGAGGGCGCGCCCCTGGGAGACTGGACCAACATGGTCATCTCCGGCACCCTCATCACCGCGGGCCGGGGGACTGCCCTGGTGTGTGCCACCGGAATGGACACCCAGATGGGGCACATCGCCGGACTGCTCCTTGGGGACGAGGGGACGGACACCCCCCTTCAGCAGAAGATGGGGGAGATCTCCCGGACTCTGTCCTTCCTGTGCCTGTCGGTGTGCGCGGTCATGTTTGGGGTGGGATTGATCCAGGGAAAACGGATGCTGGATATGTTCCTCACTGCCGTGTCACTGGCGGTGGCCGCCATCCCGGAGGGCCTGCCCGCCATCGTTACCATCGTGCTGGCCCTGGGGGTGGGGCGGATGGCCGCCCGGGGGGCCATCGTGAAGAAGCTGCCCGCCGTGGAGACCCTGGGGTGCGCCGGTGTGATCTGCTCCGACAAGACCGGGACCCTCACCCAGAACCGGATGACGGTGCAGGAGGTGTGGATCCCCGCCGGAGGACGGCGGAGAGATGCGCTGCTGGCTGGGGCCCTGTGCAACGACGCGCGGCTGGAGTGGCGGGCGGGCGCGCCCGCCGCCCAGGGGGACCCCACAGAGGGGGCCCTCATCGTGGCCGCCGCCCGGGAGGGGCTGGACCGGAACAAGCTGGACGAGCAGTGGCCCCGGCAGGGGGAGCTCCCCTTTGACTCCAGCCGGAAGCTCATGTCCACCATCCACCCCAGGCCGGAGGGCGGCTTTCGGGTGTTCGTCAAGGGTGCGCCGGACGTTCTGCTGGAACGCTGCGCAGCCGGCCCTCAGGGGGTTCTCACCCCCCGGCAGCGGGAGGGGATCCTCCGGGCCAACGAGGAGATGGCCGGGCGGGCTCTGCGGGTGCTGGGGGTGGCCAGCCGGGATCTGGCCTTCCTGCCTCCCACCGTGGTCCCCGGGACCATTGAGAGCGGGCTGACCTTCCTGGGGCTGTTCGGCATGATGGACCCGCCCCGCCCCGAGGTACGGGAGGCGGTGGCCCTGTGCCACCGGGCGGGAGTCCGGCCGGTGATGATCACCGGGGACCACAAGGCCACGGCCCTGGCGGTGGCCCGGGAGCTGGACATCTATCGCCCGGGCGACCTGGCGGTGACCGGGGCGGAGCTGGAATTCCTGCCTCAGGAGGCCCTGGAGGAGGACATCCACCGCTTTTCTGTATTCGCCCGGGTATCTCCTGAGCACAAAATGCGCATTGTGAAAGCCTGGCAGAAGCGGGGCTGTGTGGTGGCTATGACAGGGGACGGGGTGAACGACGCCCCGGCCCTGAAGGCGGCGGACATCGGCTGCGCTATGGGGCGCTCCGGCACCGATGTGGCCAAGGGGGCGGCCGACCTCATTCTCACCGATGACAACTTTTCCACCATCGTGTCCGCCATCGAGGAGGGCCGCGGGATCTGGTCCAACATCCGCAAGGCCATCCACTATCTCCTCTCCTGCAACATCGGGGAGATCCTCACCATCTTCACCGCCACCCTGCTGGATTTTGGGCAGATGCCCCTGGCTCCGGTGCAGCTTCTGTGGCTCAATCTGGTCACCGACTCCCTCCCGGCGCTGGCCCTGGGGGTGGAGCCGGTGGAGGAGGGCGCCATGGAGCAGCCGCCCCGCCCGGCGGACCGGGGGCTGTTCGACCGGAGCTTCTCCCTGCGCCTGGCCTGGCAGGGGCTGATGGTGGGCGGGCTGACCCTGGCGGCCTATTTCCTGGGCTTCACCCGGCTGGCCGCCCCGGGCCTGGAGGGGGCGGTAGCCAACACCATGGCCTTTGCCACCCTCACCCTGTGCCAGCTGTTCCACGCCTTCAATGTGCGCAGTGAGGACCGCTCTCTGCTGGAGCAGGGTCTGTTGTCCAACCCCGCCATGAACAAGGCGTTTTTGGCCGGGGCGTCCATGCAGCTGGCGGTGCTCCTGTTCCCGCCCCTCCAAAGCGTGTTTTCCGTGGTCCCCATGGATGGGGGCCAGTGGCTCACCGTTCTGCTGCTGGCCGCGGCCCCCATCCCCATCTGCGAGCTGGCCAAGGCGCTGGGCCGCCGCCGGGAGATGGCGGAGACCCGGGGGGTCCCGCCCGACCATGGGACAGGCCGGCCAGTGAGCGGCGCGGGCGCGGCGAAATAGGCTCTCGGCCTGCTGTCTGATCCAAAGAACATATCCCCCCGGCCGCTCAGCGGCCGGGGGGATATGTATTCATTACAGCTTATTCTTTTTCAGCAGACGGATGTCATCCCCGAAGAAGTGGAGGACATGATACTCCCCGATGAGGCGGGAGGCGATCTGGGGGGAGTAGCGCCGTGCGGCCTCCTCCATGGTGAGGTTGGAGGAGATCACCGTGTGGCGGTTGGCTACCAGCCGGGTGTTCAGCAGCTCATACAGGGCGGACTGGACGAACTGGGTGGTCAGCTCGCTGCCCAGGTCGTCCAGAATGAGCAGGTCACAGGTGAGGTACCGCCGGGTCTCGTCCAGGGCGGTCTGCACGCCCTCCGCATCCCGCTGGAACTTCCGGGTCTCAAACTGGGCGAAGATGTTGCCTGCGGTGTCGTACACCACAGAGCGCCCCTGCTCGGACACCGAGCGGGCGATGCAGGCGGACAGGAAGGTCTTGCCCAATCCGGGCGCGCCGGAGAGAAACAGGTTTTTGAAATAGAAGCGGCCAAATTTCTGGGCGTAGTTCAGACACACCTCATACACCAGGTCCATGTTGTCCCGGGGAGAGGTGCCCCGTCCGGGCCATACGGACTGGCTGTAATAGTCCAGCCGGAAGGTGTCGAAGGACTGCTCCCCCAGATCCAGCAGCTTGGACAGTTCCCGGATCTGCTCCTGGGTGCAGAGAGACCTCAGACAGTCGCACATCTGGGCCCCCCGCCAGCCGGTGTCTCCGCACTTGGGACAAGCGGGCTTGTCGTCCAGGGCGTCCTCCGGCAGGCCCAGCGCGCCCAGCAGCACGGCCCGCTCCTGCTGGAGCTCCAGATTCTTGTCCCGGATGGCGCGCACCGCGTCGCCGGCGTTCTCTCCCTTTCGGAGAGAGGCGGCCACCAGTTCGGCCATGGTGCCCTGGAGGCGCCGGTCCAGCTGGGCCAGCCGGGGCTCCCGGGCATAGGTCTGCCGCCGGAGCAGCTCCCGCTCATCCTCCCGGCGGCGCTTCTCCTCCTCCAGCCGGGCGGAGGCCCGGCGCAGTACATTGGGGTCGTAAGCCATGGGTTCAGCCCTCCCTCTGCTTCATCTGTTCCATCAGGCGGCGCATCCGCTCCATATCCTCCCGGGCCTGTTCCGCCTCCCGGGAGGCGGCGGCGGGAGAGGATGGTGCGGCGGCCTGCACCGGCCTGGGGTCCCGGTCCCCGGCCTGGATGGCCGCCAGGGTGTGCAGGCCCTTCTCGTGCCACCGGCGGAGAATGCCGTTCATATAGCTCCAGTCCATGGACTGCTTCTTCATCACCGTGCGCTCATAGGCCGCCCGGAGGGCCTCGTCGTCAAAGCCCATCTGATCCCATGCGGCAATGTAATTCTTCTCCCGCTCCACCAGAGGCCGGGGCGGGATGTCCAGCAGCCGCAGCACCTCCGCCCCGCGGCCCCGCAGCCGCACCAGGGTCTGGAGATAGCGCTCCGCCGCCTCCACCGTGTCGATCCCCTTCCGGGCCCAGACAAAGCCCTCCCGGCGGATCTGGGAGAGGAAGGGCTTGCGACCGGGGCCGTATTTGCGCTCCATCTCCTCCACACACCAGTTGACCAGAAGAAAGATGACCTCGGTGGGCAGGGCCAGGTGGTCGTACAGGGTGTACAGGATCTTCAAATCGTTGGCGGTGAGCTTTTTGCCCAGCCGCCGCTCCACTTCATCGGCCAGGGCCGGGAAGGTGGAGGCCGGGTCGCTGAGGGCGGCGGTGATATCCTCCGCCCCATACTCCGGGGGCGGGGCCTCCGCGGGGACGGCCGGGGCGGCCGGAGCGGCGGACAGAGCGGCCGGGGCCAGGCCGTGCTCCTTCAGCTGGTCCAGCGCCCGCTGCTTCCGGTCCTCCGGCCAGCGCAGGCCGTCCGGCGTGCCCCAGCGCAGCAGGTGCAGGTACAGCAGGGCAGCGTCGCCGCTGTCCAGCTTCAAAAGCCGGTCAGCCGCCTGGTCCGTCATGGCGACCACGCTGCCCGGCATCAACAGTTGGGCCATCCTCCGCCCTCCCTTCGCATCTTGATCTGCTCCATTTTACCGCAAAATCCGCCGGGAGTAAACAGGAAATCTGTGCGGTTTCCAGTCCGCCGCACCGAGGCGGCTGATTTTCAACGAGAGAAGGCTCCAGCTGTCCCGGGATGACACAAGGCCCGGCGGGTCACAGTCCGAGCGGCGTGGCGTACATCTATTTCCGAGCCTTGGAATAGCAGTAGACCGCACGCCACCACGAAAACAAGCAAAAAATAGGAATATAACAGATCTTCAGGACCATGCACCAAAATAGAAAAGGTTTCTTCCTTCTGTTCAATACAGGATCCAGACGGACATATCCGGCACGGGCTTCTATGGAATGGCCCGAGCCGTTGAAAATACACTGCCGCCCGCCGTTTCCGGTTTACAAGCCGCCCCCGTCTGTGATAAAATAGCAACCATCTCAAGGAAGGGGGGCGGGGTCCGGTGGCCCACAACTTTTTTCCCATGATCGCCCGGATGCGGTATATCGCCCGGTGGGGCCTGATGCGCAACACCCAGCCGGAGAACATTCAGGAGCACTCCCACCAGGTGGCGGTGCTGGCCCACGCCCTGGCCGTGATCCAGAACCAATATTTCGGCGGAAGCGTGGACCCCGGCCGGGTGGCCGTGGCAGCCCTGTACCACGACGCCAGCGAGATCCTCACCGGCGACCTGCCCACCCCCATCAAATATGACAACCCGGACATCCAGAGCGCCTACCAGCAGGTGGAGGCGGTGGCGGTGGGAAAGCTGCTGTCCATGCTGCCGGAGGAGCTGCGCCCCGCCTATGAGGAGGCGCTGACCATCCCGGACCCGGAGGTGCGGGCCCTGGTCAAGGCGGCGGACAAGCTCTCCGCCTATCTCAAATGTGTGGAGGAGCTGAAGGCGGGGAATTCGGAGTTCAAAAAGGCCCGGGAGCAGACGTATACGGCCCTGTGCCAGAAGCCGATCCCGGCTCTGAGTTATTTCATGGAGCATTTTTTGGATGGTTTTGAATTGACATTGGATGAATTGAATTAGGCGTTTGGGCTGCTGCAGGCGGACGTAGTGTGATATGAATAAGGAAGGAAGATATACCTATGAAAGCGATCGTAACTGTCATTGGCAAGGATCATGTGGGGATCACCGCTGCGGTGTGTTCCCTGCTGGCTCAGCACAGTATCAACATCCTGGACATTAGTCAGACCATTTTGCAGGAGTATTTCACCATGGTGATGCTGGTGGATACCGCCGCCTGCGACAAGTCCATTGTGGAGATCTCTCAGCTGCTGGAGCAGGCCGGTCAAGAGCGGGGGCTGTCCATCCGCATCCAGCGGGAGGATATTTTTAACGCAATGCACCGGATCTAAAAAGAAGCGCGGAGGATAGGCGCGCAGGGGGGACAGACTCCGAAGCGGATGGGCAGAGCCCAGGGGCCGCCGAAGGCGGGACTGGGTCTGCCCGGAGTCGGAGGAGTTGTCTCCCCGGCCGCGCGCCCAATCCGCAGCGTGACAAAAAGAAGCGCGGAGGCGAGCAGAGCAGCCGCAGTCATGTGACAACAATTAGGAGGGGCAATTCATGCTCAGTCAACACGAAATCATGCAGACCATCCAGATGATCGACCAGCAGCACCTGGATGTGCGGACCATCACGATGGGGATCTCCCTGCTGTCCTGCGCCCGCAGCGACCCGAAGGCGGCCTGCAATGCGATCTACGACAAAATCACCCGGTATGCCGAAAAGCTGGTGGCCACCGGAGAGGCCATCGAGGCGGAGTTCGGCATCCCCATCGTCAACAAGCGGATCTCCGTTACCCCCATCGCCCTGGTGGCCGCCGCCGCGGAGACTGACGATTACGCGCCCTTTGCCGCCGCCCTGGACCGGGCTGCCAAGGCCACCGGCGTCAACTTCATCGGCGGCTTCTCCGCCCTGGTGCAGAAGGGGATGACAGAGGCCGACCGGAAGCTCATCGCCTCCATCCCGGAGGCCCTGTCTACCACCGACCTGGTGTGCGCCAGTGTGAATGTGGGCTCCACCAAGGCGGGCATCGACATGGACGCGGTGGCCCTGATGGGCCGCACCATCAAGGACCTGGCCGAGCGCACCGCTGACCAGGGCGGCTTCGGCTGCGCCAAGCTGGTGGTGTTCTGCAACGCCGTGGAGGACAACCCCTTCATGGCCGGCGCCTTCCACGGGGTGGGCGAGCCGGAGAGGGTCATCAACGTGGGCGTCTCCGGCCCCGGCGTGGTCCACCACGCCCTTCAGGCGGTGAAGGGCCAGCCCTTTGACGTGGTGGCCGAGACCATCAAAAAGACCGCCTTCCGCATCACCCGCATGGGCCAGCTGGTGGCCCAGGAGGCCAGCCGCCGCCTGGACACCCCCTTCGGCATCGTGGATCTCTCCCTGGCCCCCACCCCGGCGGTGGGCGACAGCGTGGCCCGGATCCTGGAGGAGATGGGCCTGGAGGTGTGCGGCACCCACGGCACCACCGCCGCCCTGGCCCTGCTCAACGACGCGGTGAAAAAGGGCGGCGTTATGGCTTCCTCCCATGTAGGCGGCCTGTCCGGCGCCTTCATCCCGGTCAGCGAGGACGAAGGCATGATCGCCGCCGCCAGCTCCGGCGCCCTCACCCTGGATAAGCTGGAGGCCATGACCTGCGTGTGCTCCGTGGGGCTGGATATGATCGCCGTCCCCGGCAACACCTCCGCCGAGACCCTGTCCGCCATCATCGCCGACGAGGCGGCCATCGGCATGGTCAACTCCAAGACCACCGCGGTCCGCCTGATCCCCGCCCCCGGCAGGCAGGTGGGCGACCTGGTGGAGTTCGGCGGCCTGCTGGGCTCCGCCCCGGTGCAGCCGGTCCATCCCTTCTCCGCCCGGGACTTTGTGGCCCGGGGGGGACGCATTCCCGCCCCCATGCAGAGTCTGAAAAACTGAGCGGGGCGTCTGCGTTTCGTCACGATTTCAAACAGCGGAAGGGCATGTCCCTTCCGCTGCTTCGTTATGAGAGGTTTTCCACATCCTGAAACATTGTAGGGCAGGGAAAACGTCCCGCAACAGGGGACGGGCGGCCACAGAGGGCCGCCCCTACGGCGGTTTTAACAGCCCCGTTTGGTTTCAGAGAGATAGGCGCGGTTTCATGGCTGCGGTGGCTGGCATATCACGCATGACCGAAATTACCTTGTAGGGGCGGGTCTCCTGACCCGCCCACCGGTTCACCTCCGCATTGACCGAAAAATTCCGAAAACCGGCGGGAGGGGCAAGCCCCTCCCCTACGGATTTTCAGAAAAATCCCGGCGGAACGGGAGGGCAGACAGCCGCCGGAGAGATCCCTTGAACTGCCGTGGGGGACCCAGGACGGCCGGAGATTAGCAAAGAGATGATTTCTCTGCAAATCTTGAAAAGTTTGCGCTTCTCAGTGTTTGTTTATAATAAATTCATAAAGTGCCTATTGACAATCCAGGGGGCAGGTGGTACATTATCTTTAGCACTCAGAGATAGTGAGTGCTAAACCAACCAAACGAAGTACAGGAGGTGAGCGTATGGAGTTGACCAACCGGAAAAAGCGGATCCTGCGGGCCATCGTGGAGATCTACATCATCACAGCGGAGCCGGTGGGCTCCAAGGCCGTGGCCCAGCAGGCCGGCCTGGACATCTCCACCGCCACCATTCGCAATGAGATGGCCGACCTCACCGAGATGGGGTATCTGGAGCAGCCCCACACCTCCGCCGGGCGGGTCCCCTCCCCTATGGGCTACCGGCTGTACGTCAATGAGCTGATGGGCGAGCATCAGCTGACCATCCAGGAGACCCAGCGGATCAACGAGGCGCTGAACCTGAAGATGGAGGAGCTGGACCGGTGCCTGGATCAGGCGGGAAAGGTGCTCTCCCAGATCAGCGACTACCCGGTCTTTACCGCCGCCGCCCCCCGGATGCGGGTGACCGTAAAGCGGTACGATCTGCTGATGGTGGAGGAGAACGCTTTTATCGCGGTGGTGATGACGGACAACAGCGTGGTGAAAAACAAGCTGATCCGCATCCCGGACACCCTCTCCGACACCCAGCTCCAGCTGTTGTCCACCGTACTGAACAGTTCCTTTGTGGGTTTGACCCTGGAGGAGATGGAGGACACTCTGGACAAGATGGAGACCCGCTCCGCCCCGGGGGCCTTCCAGCTGATCTCCCTGGTGGTCCAGTTTGCCATCGAGGTGCTGGTGGAGCAGCGCAACCAGCCGGTCCACACGGCGGGGATCACCCACCTGCTGGAGCATCCGGAGTACCGGAGCCTGGACAAGGCCAAGCCGCTGATGAACTACCTGGCGGAGGAAAAAAGAGGCCTCCCGCCTCCCGGTCACCCTGGGGGACGGACAGAACATGAACATCCTCATCGGACCGGAGAACGTGAACGAGGCGCTGAAGGACACCAGCGTGGTCATGGCCAGCTATGACATTGGAGATAATATGCGGGGCGTCATCGGGGTGGTGGGACCCACCCGGATGGATTACGCCAAAGTGACAGCCCGCCTGTCCTACTTCGCCGACAGCCTGACCCGGATGTTCGGCAAGGGGGAGCTCCCCGCCGGCGGCGACGGCGGAGACGGGCAGGATCAGGAATAGGAGGAACAGTAGCCCATGAGCAGGAAAGAGAAGCGGCCGGAGGAGACGACGGCCGAGGAGCAGAAGGCCCCCGAGACAGCAGAGCCCGTCCAGACCGAACAGCCGGCCCCGGAGGCCGGAGAAGCGGAGACGGATCCCCTGCTGACCGAGCTGGAGGCCCTGAAGGACCAGGCGGCCCAGCAGGAGGACAAATACCTCCGTCTGGCAGCCGAGTACGACAACTACCGCCGGCGCACCACCAAAGAAAAGGAGTCCATCTGGAACGACGCCAAGGCGGACGCCGCATTGGCCTTCCTCCCGGTGTATGACAACCTGGAGCGGGCCCTGAAGCAGGAGACCGCCGACGAGGCCTATAAGAAGGGCGTGGAAATGACCATGACCCAGCTGCGGTCCGTGCTGGAGAAGCTGGGGATCACAGAGATCCCCGCCCTGGGCCAGCCCTTTGACCCCACCCTCCACAACGCGGTGATGCATGTGGAGGATGAGAGCCTGGGCGAGAATATTGTAGCTGAGGTGTTCCAGGCCGGCTTTAAGCTGGGGGACAAGGTCATCCGGTTCTCCATGGTAAAGGTGGCCAACTAAAGCGAAGTGTATCGCCGCAGCATGGCAGCCAGATCCAAAACTCATTTTATAAACAACAATCTTTCATATATTTAGGAGGAAAAACATTATGTCCAAGATCATCGGTATTGACTTAGGTACTACCAACAGCTGTGTGGCTGTCATGGAGGGCGGCGAGTCTGTCGTCATCCCCAACGCGGAGGGTAACCGTACGACCCCCTCTGTGGTCGCCTTCTCCAAGGACGGCGAGCGCATGGTGGGCCAGGTGGCCAAGCGCCAGGCCATCACCAACCCGGACCGGACTGTCATCTCCATCAAGCGTGAAATGGGCTCTGACTATAAGGTGGACATCGACGGCAAGAAGTACACCCCCCAGGAGATCAGCGCCATGATCCTTCAGAAGCTAAAGGCAGACGCCGAGGCCTATCTGGGCGAGAAGGTCACCGAGGCGGTCATCACCGTCCCCGCCTACTTCACCGACGCCCAGCGCCAGGCCACCAAGGACGCCGGCCGGATCGCCGGTCTGGACGTGAAGCGTATCATCAACGAGCCCACCGCCGCGGCCCTGGCCTATGGCGTGGACAAGGAGAACGCCCAGAAGGTCATGGTCTATGACCTGGGCGGCGGCACCTTCGATGTGTCCATCCTGGACATCGATGATGGCGTCATCGAGGTGCTGGCCACCGCCGGCAACAACCGTCTGGGCGGCGACGACTTTGACAAGTGCGTCATGGACTGGATGGCCGCCGAGTTCAAGAAGGCCGAGGGCATCGACCTCACCGGCGACAAGGTTGCCATGCAGCGCCTGAAGGAGGCCGCCGAGAAGGCCAAGATCGAGCTGTCCGGCGTCACCTCCACCAACATCAACCTGCCCTATATCACCGCCGACGCCACCGGCCCCAAGCACCTGGATCTGACCCTGAGCCGTGCCAAGTTCAATGAGCTGACCCACCACCTGGTGGAGGCCACCGCCGGCCCCGTCAAGCAGGCTATGAGCGATGCCGGCCTGTCCGGCAGTCAGATCTCCAAGGTCCTGATGGTGGGCGGCTCCAGCCGGATCCCCGCCGTTCAGGATGAGGTGAAGAAGCTCACCGGCAAGGAGGGCTTCAAGGGCATCAACCCCGATGAGTGCGTGGCCTCCGGCGCGGCCCTCCAGGGCGGCGTGTTCACCGGCGACGTGAAGGATCTGCTGCTGCTGGACGTCACCCCCCTGTCCCTGGGCATCGAGACCATGGGCGGCGTGATGACCAAGCTCATCGAGCGTAACACCACCATCCCCGTGAAGAAGAGCCAGACCTTTACCACCGCCGCCGACAACCAGACCTCCGTGGAGGTCCATGTGCTCCAGGGCGAGCGTGAGATGGCTCAGTACAACAAGACCCTGGGCCGCTTCAACCTGGACGGGATCGCCCCCGCCCGCCGCGGCGTGCCTCAGATCGAGGTCACCTTCGATATCGACGCCAACGGCATCGTGAACGTGTCCGCCAAGGACCTGGGCACCGGCAAGGAGCAGCACATCACCATCACCTCCTCCACCAATATGTCCAAGGAGGACATCGACAAGGCCGTCCATGAGGCTGAGCAGTTCGCCGCCGAGGACAAGAAGCAGCGCGAGGCAGCCGATGTGCGCAACCAGGCCGACCAGATGGTGTTCCAGACGGAAAAGACTCTGGAGGATATGGGTGACAAGCTGGACGCCGGGGACAAGGCTAATGTGGAGTCCGCCCTGGGCAAGCTGAAGGAGACCTTGAAGGGGAGCGACACCGAGGCCATCAAGAATGCTACCGAGGAGCTGACCAAGGCCTTCTATGCTGTCAGCGAGAAGCTGTACCAGCAGAACGGCCAGCAGGCCGGCGGCCCCGATATGGGCGGCGCCAACTTCGGCGGCGGCCAGGCCGGTGGGAACGACGCGGGCCCCGACGTGGTGGACGCGGACTACACCGTGGTGGATGACGATAACAAGTAAGAATGATCTATGGTCCGCGCGGGCGGGGCATCGCCCCGCCTGCGCGGCGTCTTGCCTGTACAACGGCTAGGAATTAGACATGAGGAATTGAGGCATCCGGCCAAGCCGGACGAATTTCAATTCTTATGCCGGAGGTGGATCCCGCAATTCCTCATTCCTAACTCCTCATTCCTAATTCAGAAGTTGGTGATATTATGCCAGAACAGAAACGTGATTACTATGAAGTCCTGGGCGTGAGCAAGGGCGCTTCGGACGATGAAATAAAAAAGGCTTACCGAAAGCTGGCGAAAAAGTACCACCCGGACGTCAACCCCGGGGACCAGGCCGCAGAGGCCAAATTCAAGGAAGTGAACGAGGCGTACAGCATCCTCTCCGACAAGGAGAAGCGGGCCCGGTACGACCAGTTCGGACACGCGGGGGTGGATCCCAACTATGGAGCGGGCGGCCCCGGCGGCGGCTTTGGCTTCGACATGGGGGACATCGACCTGGGCGACATCTTCGGCTCCTTCTTCGGAGGGGGCTTCGGGGGCTTCGGCGGATCCTCCTCCGCCCGGCGCAACGGCCCCCAGAAGGGGGAGAGCCTGCGGGCCAACCTTACAATAACCTTTGAGGAGGCCGCCTTCGGCTGCGAGAAGGAGATCAGCCTGAACCGCAGCGAGGAGTGCGGGGCCTGCCACGGCTCCGGCTGTGAGCCTGGGACCACCGCGGAGACCTGCCCCGACTGCCGGGGCACCGGCGTGGTGCGGGTGCAGCAGCGCACCGGCGGCTTCGCCTTCTCCAGTACGGCGGCCTGTGCCCGCTGCCGGGGCACCGGAAAGATCATCCACAGCCCCTGTAAGGCCTGCAGCGGCAGCGGCAGCGTGAAAAAGAGCAAGCGGGTCACCGTCAGCATCCCCGCCGGTATCGACGACGGGCAGGCCGTCTCCCTGCGGGGCCAGGGCAACGCAGGCAAAAACGGCGGCCCCGCCGGCGACCTGATCGTGGGGGTGCGGGTGAAGCCCAGCAATCAGTTCCGCCGGGACGGGACCACCGTACTGTATGAGCAGCCGGTGACCTTCTATCAGGCGGTCATGGGCGCGGAGCTGGAGATCCCCACCATCGACGGCAAGGTGAAGTGCAACCTGCCCGCCGGGACCCAGCCGGGAACCACCTTCCGCCTGCGGGGCAAGGGCATCCCGGAGCTGCGGGGCCGGGGCCGGGGCGACCAGTATGTCACCGTCCGGGTCCAGGTTCCCTCCTCCCTCACCGGGGAGCAGAAGGAGGCCCTGCGGGCCTATGCCGAGGCCATGGGCGAGGACGTCCCGGAGGAGAGCGGCCTGAAGGGCTTCTTTGACAAGCACAAAAAGCGGAAATAAACCGCAGGATTCAGAACATAAGCAGCCCGCCAGGCCCCGAAAGGGGCCCGGCGGGCTGCTTATGTTTCTGCCGCATGGGCGTTACACTTCCATGATGACAGGCAGGATCATGGGGGAGCGCTTGGTCTTTTTATAGAGATAGTTGGACAGGTCGGCCTTGATGGACTGCTTGATGGCGGACCAGTCAGTGGCATACCGGGTGTCTACGTCCAGAATGGCGTCCAGAGCCACCTGCCGCAGCTCATCCATCAGGCCCTCGGACTCCTTCACATACACGAAGCCCCGGGTGATGATGTCCGGGCCAGAGACCAGGGCCCCGTCCTCGCCGGACATGGAGACCACCACGACCACCATACCGTCCTGGGCCAGGTGGCGGCGGTCCCGCAGGACCACGCTGCCCACATCGCCCACGCCGGAGCCGTCCACGAACACCTTGCCCGCGGTGACGGTGCCGCCCAGCTTGCAGGTCTTGGGCGTCAGCTCGATCACCCGGCCGATGTCGCTGATGAGGATGTCCCGGGGGTCCATGCCCATCTGGCGGGCCAGCTTGGCGTGGAGCTTCAGGTGGCGCTGCTCTCCGTGGACCGGGATGAAGAATTTGGGCTTCACCAGGCCGTGGATGATCTTCAGCTCCTCCTGGCAGGCGTGGCCGGACACATGGAGGGGGAGCTCCCGCTCGTTGACCACGTCGGCCCCCTTGCGGTAGAGCTCATTGATGACGTTGCCCATGGCGTTCTCGTTGCCCGGGATGGTGGAGGCGGAAACGATCACTTTATCACCGGGCTGGATGTCTACCTGGCGGTGGGTGGAGAAGGCCATCCTGGACAGGGCGGACATAGTCTCGCCCTGACTGCCGGTGGTGATGATGCACACCTTGTTTTTGGGCAGAGACTTGATGTGATTTAGATCCATCAACACCCCGTCCGGGATATTCATATAGCCTAGGGCGGTGGAGACTTTCATGGCGTTCTCCATAGAGCGGCCTGTGACTGCAACCCGCCGGCCATACCGAGCCGCCACGTTGATGATTTGCTGGAGACGGTCCACATTGGAGGCGAAAGTCGTAACGATGATACGTTCCTCACAACCCTTGAACAGTACATCGAAAGAGTTGCCCACACTGCTCTCGCTGCGGGTATATCCCGGGCGTTCCACATTGGTGGAGTCAGCCAGCAGGGCCAGCACACCATCACGCCCCAGAGCACCGAAGCGGGCCAAATCGATCATTCCGCCTTGGATAGGGGTGGTGTCGATCTTGAAGTCACCAGTATGGACCACAGTGCCCACTGGGGACTTGATGGCGAAGGCCACAGCATCCGCAATGGAGTGGTTCACATGGATAAACTCCACAGAGAACTTGCCTGCCTGGATCACATCTCCTGCCTCACAGGTAATCATCTTGGTCTTAGATACCAGACGGTGCTCCTCCAGCTTCAGCTGGATCAGCCCGGCACTCATCCGGGTGGCATAGATGGGCGCATTGACAGAACGCAGCACATAGGGGATGGCCCCAATGTGGTCTTCGTGCCCGTGGGTGATAAAGATGCCCCGGATCTTGCTCTGGTTCTTGATGAGATAGCTTACGTCAGGGATGACCACATCGATGCCATACATATCATCATCCGGGAACCCCATGCCGCAGTCCACAACAATGATGTCGTTGCCGTACTCGTAGACTGTCAGGTTCTTGCCGATCTCATTCAGACCGCCCAGAGAGATGATTTTCAATTTTTCAGCCATAAAATTTTCGTTACTTCCTTTCTGATCGTTACATCATAGCACTGTTTTGTTATCAACAGGCGCAAAATATCCCGCCCTGTTCTGTGCGGTCTGTAAAACGACCAGACGAAGAAACCTGCCCCCGTAGCCCTGCCTCGCCTGGGGAGATCCGCTTTTCTTCGTCTTTGGTGAGATGTTTGAAACGCCCGGCGCAGTCCCGGACCAGCCTGTTCCGCATCGTTCGGGAATACGCTATTTAAACGCGGGGGGCGAGCGCAGCCGCTCGAGCGCTCCATCCGCGTATAAATCCACTCCGGGGCCGCACAGAAAATGCGGCCCATCTGGGAATCAATTAAATTTAGTATACCACAACTTTCCTCCGCTGTATACCTCTGAAACAAAAACTGACAGAAAGTTTGCCAAGTTGACGTTTTTCTGGGAAAGGCCTGTTTCTTACGGGAAGTATCTTGTCTCTCCCGGCAAAATATGGTATACTTTTCCCAGTAAATTCAGAAGTGGAGGGGGAGCGCCGATGAGCGGGGGAAAACCGGGACAGGATCTCTGGGATCTGCGGGGCGGATGTTCTGCGTTTGCGGCCGATTTCTGCCTTTTTATTCCTTTTTTCAGAAATCTACTCCGGTCTGCGCGGTCCGTACCCACTCCGCTGGTCCCCGGGAGGTCTATGTATGAATATCCAGATTTTTGGGAGCTCCAAGAGCTTTGACACGAAAAAGGCGGAACGATGGTTCAAGGAGCGGCGGATCCGCGTTCAGTCTGTGGATGTCAGAAAATATGGCATGAGCCTGGGAGAGCTGACCAGTGTGCGCCAGGCTGTCGGTCTGGAGGCTATGGTGGACCCCAAGCATCCGGACACCGTGCTGCTCCAGTATCTGGCCTCTGACCAGGCCAAGCTGGACAAGCTGTTCCAGGATCCTGCCCTGCTCCGCACTCCAATCGTCCGAAACGGGAAGCAGGCCACTGTGGGCTACTGCCCCGAAATTTGGGCGTCCTGGTCCTGATCCCATTCTGCGGAGGTGGTCCCCATGGCCCGGAGTGCCAATCAGAAGCTGAAGCTGCTATACCTGTGTCAGATCCTCACCCAGCAGACCGATGAGGAACATCCCATGACGGTGCAGGAGCTGATCTCCCAGCTGGCCCGCTATGACATTCAGGCAGAGCGCAAAAGCGTTTATGATGACCTGGACGCCCTGTCCCGCTTTGGCGTGGACGTCCAATGCCGGAAGGGGAAGCACCCCGGGTGGTTTGTAGGCGCTCGGGATTTTGAACTGCCGGAGCTGAAGCTACTGGTGGACGCGGTCCAGTCCTCGCGGTTCATCACCCGGCGGAAGAGCGACGCGCTGATTCGCAAGCTGGAGCACCTGGCCAGCGTTTACCAGGCCCGCCAGTTACAGCGGCAGGTGTTTGTCAGCGGCCGGGTCAAGGTGATGAATGAGAGCATTTACTTCAATGTGGACCGGCTGCATGCTGCCATCGCCGCCCGGCGCGCCATCACCTTTCAGTATTTTGACTATGACCTCCAGCGAAAAAAGGTCCTGCGCCGCGGGGGACAGCAGTACGCCGTCTCCCCATACGGCCTGATCTGGAACAGTGACAACTACTATCTGGTGGCGTACGACAGCGCGAACCGGGAGATGCGCCACTACCGTGTGGATAAGATGACGGGGATCACTGTTACGGACAAACCCCTTGAGGGCACAGAGCAATACTCCGCCTTTGATATTGCCGTCTATGGACAAAAGCATTTTGGAATGTACAGCGGGGAGGAGATGACTGTCACGCTGCGGGGAACGCGCGCCATGGTAGGCGTGGTCCTGGACCGCTTTGGCCAGGATGTGATCCTGGTCCCGGACGGACCGGAGCATTTCACCGTCAGCATCCCCCTGGTGCTGAGCCCACAGTTTTTCGGCTGGCTGTTTGCGCTGGAGCCAGAGCTCACGCTCGTGGCGCCGCCGCAGGCCGTTGACCAATACCGGGAAAGGCTCCGCCTGGTCCAGGCCCAATATCGCCAAGATCAATAGGCGGTTCAGAAATCGAGAGGAGGTAGTTCTATGAAGCGTATCCTGATCGTAGACGGCGATATGGCCGTCCGTGCTCAGATCGGGCGGTATGCCCGGCTGGAGGGATATGATGTAGCCGAGGCCAGCGATGGCTATACCGCCGTGGCGCTCTTCCGGCAGAGCACATTTGATTTCGTGATCCTCGCCGTGATGCTGCCGGAGCTGGATGGGTTTTCCGTCTGCCAGACGATCCGCAGTTTTTCCCAGGTCCCGATTTTGATCCTGTCCGAGCGGGGAGACGAGGCTGACCGGATCCGCGGCCTGGAGTTGGGGGCGGATGACTATGTAGTCAAACCCTTCTCCCCCAGGGAACTAATGCTGCGCATCTCCGCCATCATGAAGCGCGGCCCCCTTCTGGACTCCATGCGCCAGCGGAGCATCGAGCAGGACGGCATTTATATCGACCTGATCGCCCGCCGGGTCATGGTGGATGGAAACCAGGTCAGCCTGACACCGAAGGAATTTGATGTGCTGGCCCTGTTGGCCGCCAATCCAGATGTGGTGGTTTCCCGGAAAAAGATCCTGGATACCGTCTGGGGCGGCGACCTTCCCGAAGATACCCGCACGCTGGATACCCACATCAAGCAGGTCCGCCGGGCCATCACGCCGTATAGTGACCGGATCGTCACCCTGCGCGGAGTGGGCTACCGCTTTGAGAAAAATAATGGGTAGGATCAGAGCAGACCATCAGAAACCTTGTGCCGCAAGGCTTCTGATGGCCTGCTTTTGTTCCGGCCCGCCCCAGGGGAACACGGGGGACTGTGCGCTCCGGGCGGGGCGGCGTCTGGCCGCGCCTCCGCCCCGTGATACTCATTGCGAAGCCGGTTTGAGTGTGGTACAATAGGTCCACGAAACACCCCACAGCGTACCGCATGGACAGTAAGGAGAATCGTCATGAGTGAAACGATTTTGAATATGCTCCCTCACGGAGGAGGGAAAAAGCCGTCTTTGAAGCCGCCGCACCAGACGCCGTCCACCTCTACGCAGGCCGCCGTACCGCCACGCCGGAGCAGTTTGCCCAGGCCACAGTTATCCTGGGCTGGCCAAGGCCCAATATGGTGGCCCAGGCGGCACATTTGAAGTGGTTCCACTGTATGTGGGCCGGGACTGAGGAGTACGTGGATGTGATGCCTGCGGGCGCAGCGCTCACCTCCTCCGCGGGGACCAACAGCCAGTCGGTGTCAGAGCATCTGCTGGCCAGCCTGCTGGCCCTGTACCGCAAGCTCCCCCTGTGCCGGGACCGCCAGAGGGAGCACAAATGGGATCAGGACATCGGCTCGGTGCGCACTCTGGTGGGCGCCACTGTCCTGGTGGCCGGGGCTGGCCATGTGGGCTCCGCCTTCGCCCAGCTGTGCAAGGCCCTGGGGGCAAAACGCACCATCGGCCTGAAGCGTTCGGTGAATGTCCCCGTCCCCGGCTTTGATGAGCTGTTCCCCCTGTCTGAGCTGGACCGCCTGCTGCCCCAGGCCGATGTGGTGGCCCTCACCCTGCCCCACACCCCGGAGACCGACGGCCTGATGGACCGGGCGCGGCTGGCCCGCATGAAGGAGGACGCCGTTCTCCTCAGCGCGGGCCGGGGCACTGTTCTGGACCAGGACGCCCTGGTGGAGCTGATGAATGGCGGACATCTGTGGGGCACCGCTCTGGACGTCACCACGCCGGAGCCCCTGCCGGAGGACAGCCCCCTGTGGGATGTGCCCAACCTGCTGCTGACCTCCCATGTGGCGGGCGGCCTGCGCCTGCCGGTCACCCGGGAAAACTGCGTCCGCTTGGCCCTGGAAAACCTGAAGCGCTATCTGGCCGGAGAGCCCCTGGAAAATGTGGTCCGGCGGGGCTGAGGCAGACCGCATCCTCGAAAATGCCAAAAGCGGAAGCCCCGCCGGGCTTCCGCTTTTGACTGTTTTGTGAGAAGGAAGGAATGGAAAATCGAGCTGCAAAGGTTTTTTGACAAACCCACCGACAAGAGCGGCTATCGGGGGCTCGTTAATTTTTTAACCTTTTGCAAGTAGAACTTTACCACCTTTCCAGCGAAAATACTATCCCCAATTTGATTATAGATCGCATAACTAAATGATTATATTTTGAACGCTCCGGCAGGCGGAGGTTCGCAAGGAGGAACCCCATGATGAAGGAATTAGAACAACTCCCCATTCCGCTGCTGCTGTGGTATCGGGAAAATGCCCGGGTGCTGCCCTGGCGGAGCGATCCCACGCCATACCGGGTCTGGATCTCAGAGATCATGCTCCAGCAGACCCGGGTAGCGGCGGTGCTGGACTATTACCGGCGGTTTTTGGAGGCGGTGCCCACCGTGGCCGACCTAGCCGCTCTGCCGGAGGACGCCCTGATGAAGCTGTGGCAGGGACTGGGCTATTACAGCCGGGCCCGAAACCTCCAAAAGGCCGCCCGCCAGATCGTGGAGAACTTCGGCGGAGTATTCCCAAATACTTATGATGAGATCCGCTCTCTGGCCGGGGTGGGGGACTATACCGCGGGGGCAGTGGCCTCCATCGCCTTCGGACTGCCGGTCCCGGCGGTGGATGGAAACGTCCTGCGGGTGGTGACCCGGATTACCGGGGACACGGGGGACATTACGACTCCGGCGGTCAAGCGGCGGATCACGGAGGCGCTGCGTCAGATCATCCCGACGGAAGCGCCCGGCCAGTTCAATCAGGCCATGATGGAGCTGGGGGCCACCGTATGCCTGCCCAACGGCGCGCCCCTGTGTGACCGCTGCCCCGGGGCGGAGTTCTGCCGGGCCCGGCTGGAGGACCGCATCGAACAGCTGCCGGTCAAGGCTCCCAAAAAGGCCCGGCGGGTGGAACAGCGGCGGGTCTATCTGATCTTTTCAGATCGGGGGGTGGCCCTGCACCGCAGGCCGGACAAGGGGCTGCTGGCCGGACTGTGGGAGTACCCCAATGAGCCTGTGGAAGAATGTGCGATCCCCGCTCTCCTCGGGCTTGCGCCGGAGGAACTGGAACCCGCCGGACAGGGCAGGCACATTTTTACCCATATCGAGTGGCGGATGCAGGCGCGGACCGCCCGTATCCCGGCGGAAGCCCTTCCGGAGGGGTGGGTGTGGGCCGACCGGCAGGCCCTGGCCCAGGACTATGCGGTCCCCAACGCGTTCCAGGCTTTTCGGGACGCGGTGGACAGCAGATTGGGATACTTTTGATGGGAGGGATCTGAGATGAGACGCATCGTGCTCTATATCGCCATGAGCCTGGACGGCTATTTGGCGGACCCCGCAGGGGGCGTGGACTGGCTGACCGGCCAGGATCCATCCTGGGAGGGGGACGGAGGCTACTCGGACTTCGTCCGGACCGTGGATACGGTGATCCTGGGGCGAAGGACCTACGACCAGATCACCACCCAGCTCTCTCCCAGTGCCTGGCCCTATGAGGGGCTGTCCGCCTGGGTGCTCACCCACCGGGACGCGCCGGAGCCGGAGGGAGACATCCATTTTACTGACCTGTCACTGGACCGGCTGGCAGCCCGGCTCCGGGCCCTCCCCGGCCGGGATATATGGCTGTGCGGCGGGGCGGACCTGGTGCGTCAGGCCCTGGAGCTGGACCTGATCAACGAACTGCGGCTGACCATCATCCCCACCCTGCTGGGGGCGGGGATCCCCCTGTTCCGCGGACTGAGGGGGCCGAAGCTTTTGGAGCTTGTCTCCCACCGTGCTGAGAACGACATGGTGGAGTGTATCTACCGCCGGAGGGGGGCCGCCCAATGATCTGCAACCTCTGTCCCCGCCGGTGCGGGGTCCTGCGCACCGAGACGGAAGGGGAGGGCTGGTGCCGGATGCCGGCCCTGCCAGTGGCCGCCCGGGCGGCCCTCCACCACTGGGAGGAACCCCCCATCTCCGGTAAGCGGGGCTCCGGGACCGTGTTCTTCTCTGGCTGCTCTCTTGGCTGTGTGTTCTGCCAGAACGAGGCAATCAGCCACCGGGACTTCGGAAAAGCGCTCACCGTCCCCCGCCTGCGGGAGATCTGCCTGGAGCTGATCCGCCAGGGGGCCCACAACATCAATTTTGTCAACCCCACCCACTACGCCCACATCGTGCGCCAGGTGCTGGAGGAGCCCCTCCCGGTTCCGGTGGTGTGGAACACCGGGGGCTATGACCGGGTGAAGACCCTCAGGGCCCTGGAGGGCCGGGTGGACGTCTATCTCCCGGATCTGAAGTACCTGGACCCGGAGACCGCCGGGCGCTACTCCGCCGCGCCGGACTATCCCGGGGCCACCCAGGCCGCCATTGAGGAGATGTTCCGCCAGACCGGACCCTGTCAGTTTGATGAGGCGGGGCTGCTCACCCGGGGCGTGGTGATCCGCCATCTGATCCTTCCGGGACAGACGGCCCAGGCCAAGGCGGTGATGGACTGGGTGGCCCGGACCTTCCCCAAGGGGGCGGTCCTCTTCTCGCTGATGAGCCAGTACACACCCTGGGGGGACCTGAGCGCGTTTCCCGAGCTGGACCGCCGCCTCCGCCGGGGGGGAGATGGAGAGCTGCGCGGACTATATGCGGAATCTGGATCTGCCCGGTTTTTGTCAGGAGCGCACCAGCGCCCGGGAGGAGTACACCCCTCCCTTTGACCTCACCGGGCTGTGATGGGGATGTTTTTATAAATTGTTCATAAAGGAGCGGGATTGTTTCCAAAACGTTCACAGGTTGGTCACGATTCTGACGCAATTATCCGTTAGGATATAAGCGTACTCAGTGATTACAATCTTTCTCCATTTCTTTTCTCTCTCCTTTTACAACACACACAGGCAAGAGGCCCCGGCGGATCGCCGGGGCCTCTTGCCGTCCCTCCCTTTACGCCCCCAAAAACTTGTGGTAAAATATTGCCGCTGTACGGGATCCCGCCCGGACAGAAAGGAGGCGCGCCTATGGCCATCACACTGGATACCCCCCTGGACCAGTTCCCCGGAGTGGGAGAGGCCCGGGCGAAAAAGCTGGAGAAGCTGGGACTGACCCGGTGCGCCCAGCTGCTCACCTACTTCCCCCGGGACTACGAGGACCGCCGGGAGATCTACTCCATCCGCTCCGCCCCTCTGGGCCGGAAGGTGTGCGTCCGGGCCATGGCCGCGGAGCATCCCCGTCTGGCCCGGATCCGCCGGGGGCTGGAGCTGGTCCAGCTGCGGGTGGTGGATCAGGCAGGGGCCCTCCACCTCACCTTTTTCAACCAGAGCTATGTGGAGCGCGCCCTCCGCGCCGGGGAGGAGTATATCTTTTTCGGAATGGTGGAGGAGCATGGGAGCCGCCGGGCCATGGTCAACCCCATCTTTGAGCCCGCGGACCGCCGGAACACCACCGGCCGCATCATCCCCGTCTATCCCCTGACCGCCGGGATCTCCAACCACCTGATGCTCTCCCTTACCCAGCGGGCGGTGGAGGCCTGCGCCGGGTCGGCCCAGGAGACTCTGCCCCCGTCGATCCGTCTGGAGCACGGGCTGGCCCAGGCAGAGTTCGCCTATCGGAACATCCATTTCCCCGACACTTTTCAGGCGCTGGAACTGGCCCGGCAGCGGCTGACCTTTGAGGAGCTGTTTTACCTCTCCGCCGGTCTGACCATGCTGAAGACCCGCCGTGGAGGCGGCTCAGGACAGGCCGTTCCCTCCCGCCCGCAGAATGATTTTCTTGCCCTGCTCCCCTTCCCGCCCACTGGGGCCCAGCTTCGGGTGATGGAGGAGATCGCCGGGGACATGGCCTCCGGGCGGCCCATGAACCGGCTGGTCCAGGGGGATGTGGGCTCAGGCAAGACGGTGGTGGCCGCCTTTGCCGCGTGGCTCGCCGCGGGAGCGGGCTGTCAGACCGCCCTGATGGCCCCCACTGAGGTGCTGGCGGAGCAGCACTGGCGCTCGCTGTCCGCCCTTCTGCGTCCGGCCGGGATCTGGGTTGGCCTGCTCACCGGGGGGCTGACTCAAAAGGAGAAGCGGGAGACCCGGAAGGCCCTGGCCGCCGGAGAAATCGATTTGATCATCGGCACCCATGCCCTGATCTCCCCCCAGGTAGAGTTCCGGCGGCTGGCCCTGATCGTGGCCGACGAGCAGCACCGCTTCGGGGTGGCCCAGCGGGCCGCCCTGGCTGGCAAATCGGAGCAGGGCGGGATGCCGCCCCCCCATGTGCTGGTCATGTCGGCCACGCCCATCCCGCGGACGCTGGCGCTCATCATATACGGGGACCTGGATGTGTCTATCATCGACCAGCTGCCCCCGGGCCGCACGCCGGTGGAGACCTATGTGGTCCATGAGGACAAGCGCCAGCGGATGTACAATTTTGTCCGCCGCCTGGTGGGGGAGGGGCGTCAGGCCTATATCATCTGTCCCGCGGTGGAGGAAAAGGCGGAGGACGGGGGTCAGGGCGGCCAGTGGGCACAGGCTGAGGCCCGTCCGGACCTGAAGGCGGTGACCACCTACGCGGAGACCCTCCGGACCCAGGTGTTCCCCGATCTGCGGGTGGCATTTCTCCACGGCAAAATGCGGCCCCGGGAAAAGGAGGCGGTGATGTCCTCCTTTGCCGCCGGAGAGATCGACGTTCTGGTTTCCACCACGGTGGTGGAGGTGGGGGTGGACGTGCCCAACGCCGCCCTGATCGTTGTGGAGAACGCCGAGTGCTTCGGCCTCAGCCAGCTCCACCAGCTCCGGGGCCGGGTGGGGCGCGGGAAGCACCAGTCCTACTGCGTCCTCATCACCAATACCCGCAGCCCAGACTCCCTGGCCCGGCTGCGTACTCTGGCCTCCACAACCGACGGCTTTCGGATCGCCGAGGAGGACCTGAAGCTCCGGGGGCCCGGCGACTTCTTCGGCAGCCGCCAGCACGGCCTGCCACAGCTGGCACTGGCCGATCTGTCGGGGGACCTCCGCCTGCTCCAGGAGGCCCAGGCCGCTGCACGCAGTCTGCTCCAGAGCGACCCCGGCCTCACCCGGCCGGAGAACCGCCCGGTGCTGGAGCGGGTGCGCCGGCTGTTTGCCGACACCCCGGACATTTTCAACTGAGGAGCGTATCGCTATTTTTGTAAGCTCAGCCGTTCCCGGCGTCACAGGAGGCAAGGGAACGGAATGTGTTTTCCCATTATAAACAGACGAAAATCAACATGACGAGGAGGATCCCACTATGGATCGTATGGAACAAGTCAAGCATCTGCGTACGGACCCCGGCGGCCACCACTACAACTGTGCCCAGTCCATTCTGGTGCCCTTTGCCGGCGAGGTTGGATTGGGGGAGGAACAGGCCTATCAGCTGGGGGCCATGTTTGGCTCCGGCATGAACCACGGGGCCACCTGCGGGGTGATCACCAGCGCCCTGATGCTGCTGGGTCTGAAGGGGTACAGCACCAAGGAGGCCGGAGATCTGCTCCGCCGCTTCCGGGAGGGGCGTCAGGCTACGGAGTGCGCCGCCCTGCTCACCCGTGCCAAGGAGGCGGGCGTCACCCGGAAGGAGCACTGCGACGCCCTGGTCTTTGAGATGGTCCAGACGCTGGAGACGCTGCTGGCCCAAAAATAAAAGAAGGAGGGGGACCCGCACGACAGAATGCGGGGCCCCCTCCTTCTTTTATCCGGATCCATCCTCCGGCTCCACATAGGTCTCCAGCCCGGTCCATGTGAGGGCCTTGTCCTCAATCTCCTGCCAGCAGGAAAATTTAGACTCCAGCTGGGCCCAGGTGAGATACCAAAAGTGGTACTGTACCAGCAGATGGGCCGGGAGGATGTCCTCCACGATCTTTTGGATCTCGTCAAAGCCGGGCGGGATCCCGGGCACCTTGGGGAAGGAGACCTCCACCGTCCCGGCCTTCCCGGTCTCCCGTACCCGGGCGTTGACGCCGCAGCCGGAGATGGTGTCGTTGATGGCGTCCAGTGTAAAGCTGTCTCCGCCGATGCGGAGCAGGGCGGCCAGGGCCTCCCGCATGGCCTTGGGAGTCGCGGCAATGGGCCTGCGCCGGAACAGGGAGGCAGTCCGCTCCAGGCCCCAGTCCTGGGCCGTTGCCAGACAGGACTCCCGGTGCAGCTCATCCAGCGCGGCCTCCGCCTGATCCAGGGCCTCCCCCAGGGCCTCCAGCTCCCCGTTCTGAAAGGGGCCCTCCAGATCATATACCCCCAGAGGGGCCAGCAACTGACGCAGATATTGTGCCCCGCTCATGTCAGTTCCTCCACAGTCAGGGTCCCCAGCACCGGCAGCTGGTGGGCGGCGATCTCCACATCGTCAGCCGGTGCGGCCAGCTTGCAGTTGGCCACCCCGCCGCAGGAAAAGACCAGGCTGTACAGCTGTGCCAGCAGCACCGGCTTGCCCAGGCGCTCGCCGGAAAACCAGTTTCTCACTGCGGCCTCCACTCCGGCAGCCACGGTCTCCCGGTCGGAACCCTCCGCCGGCTGGATCCGGACGGTGACGTCCACCTTCACCTGCTCCGGGGCGCGTACCTGGACGTCCACGGCGATCTCCCGGCGGCTCTGGAAATAGGTCTGGAGCTGCTCCAGCAGTGCCGGGTCTGCCTGTCCGCTGTGAGTGGACACCACCACATCCACCGTACCGATCCCCCGGCTCCGGGGGAGGACAGAGGCGGCGGCCACCTCGTCAAAGGAGAGGGCCCCCTGCTCATAGAAGGCGGCGTTGGCCCCGTTGGGCAGACGCTGAAAGGTGTCCAGCACCCGTTTTCTCAGCTCACTGTCCGTCTCGCCGTCGCTCCCGCCCAGGAAGGGCTCCGGGTTGTCACAGCGCCGGATGCCCACCGGCGCCACTGCCATGGAGAGCACCGTTCCGGCGGCTGCGTTCCCGGCGCTGCCCGCCAGCAGAGCCCGGGCGGGGACGTCCACCTGGAGCTGTCCCACCGGGAGGACAGCCGCCCGCGTGGTCTCGAACCGCACCAAGCCCGCGGTCATACATACGGTGCCCAAGGGGATCTCCCTGGGCGTCTCGGCCGCCTGGTCCGCAAAGAAGCGGAGGGTCCCCGCCGCATGGGAGGCCTGTTTCCGCTCCAGTCCTCTCAGCTGGGCGTGGAGGTCCAGATAGTCCCCCTCCGCCGTCTGGGGAAACGCCTGCCGGGCCACCCAGTCAGCCTGGAGGTACATCGCGTAGATCTGAGCCGCCGCCGCGTACAGGCGGACGGCCAGATCGCAGCCCTGGTCCACCTCCATCCCGGTCCGTTCTCCGAAGCAGACCAGCATCTCCCCAAAAATCTCATCCACCGTTTTCATCTGCTCGCCTCCTCACATCCGCACCTCCACCGCCACAGACAGCGGCGTGCCCCGCCAGTTCAGGTCCGCCCGCAGGGCGGCCTGTCCGGGGGCGGTCTCAGTCAGCTCGGCGCCCATCACCGCCAGGTCAGGTTCCTGCACCAGGGCCTCAGTGACATACTGGAGGGCCAGGGCCTCCCGGGCGGAGGGCTTTTCCCGGCCCAGCTGGTACAGGCGGCTGCCCAGCTCCGGCAGGAAGGGAAACTGTCCGCGCCGGGCGGTCAGCCGGAAGAGCACCCGCTGAAGGAGGGCCTCCGCCCCCTCCAGCCGCTGAAATCCCCCCGCTCCGTTGGGGACATAGTCCCCCTGCTCCAACCTCAGCTCCATCCGCTCCTCCTTATCCCAGCATGGAGGACACCACATCTGCCGCAATGCGCCGGACAAGGTCCTCCAGCCGCTCTCCATTGACGGTCACCCTGCCCTTCAGGGCCGTCTCCTTTCCGTCCAGCACCACGCCCTTCGCGTTCAGATCCATCCGCCCGCTGCCCCCGGTGATCCGCACCGCTCCGGCCTCCAGAGGCTCCTCCTTCTCCTGGATCTCCGGCTGGCGCACTCCGGCCAGACATGGGATCTCCCGCTGGTCCCCCGCCTTGACCACAAGCACCTTGTCGCCCGTTCTCGGCCGCCACTGGTAGCCTCCGGGGGCGCATACCGCCACCCAGCGCCGTTCTCCCCCCAGATAGACGCCGGCGGGGTCGCCCCCCAGGGTCACCAGGCCCAGATCTGCCGCGGCTTCCACCGACCGGCCCTCCGTCTTTCGATTGGATGTCCACATATCGCGCACCTCACAGTATCACGTCGGGGGGCGCCAGCTCCAGTCTGGTCCATCCCCCGCTTTCGTCCTGACCTACTTGGGCCTCCATCACCCGATAGCGCCCGTTGCGGCCCCAGTTGGACCGCTCCAGACGCACCAGATCCCCCGGCTGAGCGAAAAACAGCATTGGGATCTCCGCCTGGATCCACAGCTGTTCCGCGGCGGAGCGCTCCAGCTGAAACCGGCCGCTGTACCGCATGGCCTGGTACTGACTCTTGCCCGGCATGGTCACCACCTGCCGTCTGTGTCCCCCCAAGGCCTGGAAGGCCGGGTTCTCCACCGTCTCGGTCCGGTTCTGGTACCGGTCCCGCACCACCACCTGGGACAGTACGCCGTACCTCCGCACCCGGCAGCTCAGCCGCTCCACCGGAACGGCGTCGTCCAGGGCGATCTCCCGGGTGTCTGGCCAGGGGGACAGAATCAACCGGCCCTCCCGGTCGAAGCGGGGGCAGATCCCGTTGTGATACCGGGCAAATTCATACAGCACGGCCCACTCGCTGCTGCCCGCAGCCACAGAGAACCGGGACACCGGGCCCAGCGCCGCGCCGCCCTCCGTCTGGATGCCATAGGGCTCCACATGGTCCCGCAGGATGTCTGCCGGGGCTGCCAGCTCATAGTCCTGGCTGAGGGCCTCATTGTCCAGCAGCCGGGCGGCCATCCCCCGGCCGCTCACCTCAAAAAATGCTCCCTCCGGGCCCAGAACGGTCTCGCACTCATCCACCACTCCGGTGAACTGTACCTCCCCGCCCTCCAGCGCCTGGAACAGGGCCCACTCCTCCGGCCGGACCTGATTGTCTCCATCCCAAATGCACCGCAGGCGGAAGCTGTCGCAGGGGACGCCGGAGGTGTACTGAAAGCACCAGGACACCGGGGCGGGCAGGATGGTCGTCACCCCCTGTGCCGTTATCACATAACCGGTCAAATGATCCGCACCTTCTCTCCCACCCGGATCAGATTCGGGTTCCGGATCTGCGGGTTTTTGGCGGCCAGCTCCTCCAGAGACAGGCCATACTGCCGGGCGATGGACCAGAAGGTGTCCCCCTGCCTGACCAGATGGTAGCCGCCGCCCACGCCGGAACCACCGGCGGCGGTCTCCTGGGCTGGCGCGAAGGTCCGCACCTCCCCGCTGTAATAGCTCACATCCTCCCAAAAGGTGAAGGAGTAGCGCACATAGTCGGGGCGTGGCTCCTGCTCCAGCCTCAGCGCCACAAAATAGGCGCTGGCCGCCTGCCAGAGGGGGTGGACCAGCAGACCCGGCCCGCTGTCATAGAACACGTTGGCCAGCTGGCCGAACTGGGAATAGGCATCCGCCCCCACGAATTCCCCTTCCCCCTCCATCACCCGCCGGGTCCGGCCCAGATCCTGAAGGTGGTAGAGTCCAAAGGGCACCTTGTGAACTGCCATCTTTCGCTCATAGTCAATGGAGTACACCCTGGGATTATGGGGCCAGGTATAGTTTTTATAGCGCATCGGTGTCAGACGCACCGCAGCTCCCTCCTCAGTACAGGGCAAAGCCCTGGTCATAGCGCCGGCTGTCCCGCTGAAAGGCCCGGTCCACTGCCGCGGCGGAGTCCTCCCCGCGTTCCAGCCATCCTCCGGACCGCTGCCCTGTCCGGCCCGACAGGGCTGTGCGGCCCTCCTCCGCCCAGGGAGCGCGGACTGTCGCATCCCCACGCCGCGCCCGCTCCACTGCCCGGTTCAACTGCTCCGCCTGCTCCAGCAGGGCGGGCCGCTCCCCTCCCTCCACAGCGGCCTCCGCCAGCACATCCGGCTGAGACACACTCCAGTCCGGCGCCCACAGGCGGCCCAGTATACGGGCCTCAGACCGCTTCTCCTCCGGCGGGGCAGGGGACCAGGTGGCCGCCCAGGCCTCCTGTGGAGCAGAAGCCGGGGAGGCGCCCACATCTTCCTGCGCTTCCAGGGACCCCTGCGCCTCCGCCTGGACCGGCGGCGGCCCTTCCAGGCCGTTCTCAGCCCTCTGCGCCGCAGGGCTGCGGGCCTGGCGGCCCACTGCCTCCGGCTCTGCGCTTCCAGAGGATTCCGACAGGGGATCAAACAGAGCAGGTCTCAGGGCATCCATCCAATGTGCGGCCGTTTCCGCCTCTTCCTCCTCCAGCTGGTCCAGCAACTCCTCCAGATAGTCCGTCATGCCTTGGCCCCCTTCCGCAGCCGCTCATACCGCTCCTGGTCAAAGGCGGGGTTGACCGCCCCCTCCCCCTGACCGGAGGGGGCCCCGCATACCGGGCATCGGGACTCCGCTGCCCGGGCGCGGCAGACGGGGCACAGCCGTTCCAGTTCCTCCTCCTGATCCAGCGCCAGGTGGGACAGGCACCACACATAGTCCCGGTCCCTCATAGCCTGTGCTCTCGGCTCTGAGGGCAGCGCGCCAAAAGCTTTCAGCACCCGCCAGCGCAGCCGGTCCGCCCCGTCGGAGGCTAGTTTTTTTTTAGCGCCTCGGCTTCCTCCTGCCCCATGGTGAGGGCCGGATTTTCTTCCCGGTTAAACTGGCTCCAGATCTTGGCCAGGGCGGCGATCTCCCCCACCCGCAGCCCCGCCAGGACCGCCTCGCCGCCGGAAAATATTGGGCTGCCCTCCTCCGTCTCCAGAGCCCGGGCCAGCAGGCAGGCATTGGAGCACAGGGCGTGCTCTTTGGGCGCCCGGGCCAGCCCCTCCGCCTCCCGGCGGGCCTGGAGGACCTCCAGGGCAGACAGCAGGCGCAGCCTCATACCGTTATCCAGCGTCAGGCAGTCCCGTCGGGCCAAAATAGACCCCTCCACAGCTTACACCTCCGTCTCCAGCCGTTTTCCGGCCACAATGGTCACCTTTTCCAGAACCATATCGCCCAGGGTCCCGGTCTCCTGGATGCCGCTCCACTGGCAGTTGGAGTAGATGATCTTCCGGTCCGGCTTGCAGATGACCAGGGAAAAGTCGCTCAGGCCGTAGAAGTCGATCCCGTCCCGGATGGCCTCGTCCGTGGCGTACAGCCGGGTCAGCTCCAGCACATGGGTGGTCTGCCCGGGGACAGTAGCCACCGGCTCCTCCTCGCCGAAGGCCTCCACCGCCCGGCTGGTCTTGGAGGCCCTGGCGGTATAGCTCTGCACCACCGCCGCCTTGACCCCGTTCACTTCCAGATAAATGTCACTGCTGGTGGGAAATCCCGCAATGCTCAATGTACTCCCTCCTGTCTCCTCAGATGGTGATGCTGGCCGTCAGCCAGATCTGGTTCAGCCCGTGGGCCACCGTAAAGGCAAATTCCACAAGACACACCGTGGGGTTCTCCGGAAGCGCGGTCACCGTCACGCCGTCGTAGCCGGTGATGATCTCCCGGGCCTTTTTGTTCTCCAATTCCAGCACCACCTGAGACCGGATGGCCCCCCGGCTCTGCTCCGTATTTTTCGCCCGGCGGAAGCGGGCACGCAGGCTCTCCCGGATGGCCGGGATCACGTCATCCACGATCAATACTGTGGACAGCTCCCTCCATGTGGCGTCCTCACTTTCCCCGGAGCGGGTCCTGGTGGTGATCCCCCGGACCACCGAGACCGTCCCCGCCCTGCTGTCCAACGGCGTCACACCGCCCCGGACCAGCAGATCGATGTCGTTGTCTCCGTACTGGGTTGACAGCCCGTTCAGCCCCAGCAGCTCCGCGCCGCCCAGGGGGACCGCCGGATCTCCCTGTCCCGCGATGGCTCCCGCCACCGCCGCCGCGGCGGTGAGACCGGACAGGGCCGTCCCCTTTTCTGATACCCCGCCGGGCGCGGCCAGCACCACCCGTTCGCTGTTCAGCGCCTTGGCCCGGTCCGTCAGTGCGGTGACGCTTTCCTCCGCCCCACCAGCCACCACGGCGATGCGCTCTCGCCGTGCGGCTGAGGCGGCCGTCACGCTGTCCCGCAGCTTCTGCTGTACCTCCTGGTCCGTGCTGTCGCACACCACCACGCTGAGGTCCTCCATGCCGGACATGGCCGCAAAGGCGGCCTCATAGCCCTCGGCATTTGCCACGGGGACGACGGCTACCGCCGCCGCCCCGTTGAGCAGGATCACCCGGATCAGCTCCGCCATATCCTGGCTGTCCGCCTGGCTGCCAAAGGTGGATACCGCCTCCTCATAGCTGGTGATGGTCTGGATCACGCCGGCCTCCGCCTTGGTGTTCACCGCCGCCAGGCCCACCGTTTTTCTCCCGCCGCTTCCGCGGACCAGGGAGGACGCGCCATAGACGGAGTACACCCCCGGGCGCTCGTGTGTGGTCACATTCATTGATGACTCTCCCCTCTGACCTCAAAGTCCAAAAATGCGCCGCCAGGCTCTGTCACGGCGTACAGGCAGGCGGTGCATACCGCTTGGGCCGGCCGTTTCAGCAGACGGCTGTCCCGGTCGTACCCGGTCTCGCCGCAGGAAAACTCCCGGATGTCCAGCCCCTCTGGGCCCGCTCCGGCGCAGGCCCCCGCCAGCTGGTCCAGGGCGGCCTGCATGGCCCCCTCTCCAAGCTTGGGCGGGGCATAGAGGTCCAGACCGAAGGTGAACTGCACCTTCTGACCATAGACCTCCACCCACTGTTCCCGCTCCTTGTCGTATCGTTCGCCCAGATAGTGCTGAAATCCGGCGGGTCCGGCCTGACATCCCCGGAGGGATACCACAGCCACCGGCCCATCCAGCTGCTCCCGAGGCTCTGCCGGCCAGTCGGTCATGGCCCGGAGCCCTTTCTCCCGCAGGAAAGCCGCCAACCGCTCCCGGAGCCCATCCAGCCCGCCGCTCATGCGCCCGCCTCCCGGTCTCTGGGCCGGAGCACCGCCCACACATGGGAGGTCCGGCCGCCAGCCTGAATGGGATGGGCCGTCTGCACCTCATAGCCGGTCCCATTCCACTCCACCCAGCACCCCGGCGTCAGCGGCTCCTCCGGCTTTCCGAGATATAAAAAGCGGTCCTCCCGCCGCAGGCCCAGGGGGCTGGGGGCCTCCTGGGCCCGGTCCCGCTCTGTGACCGCTTGGAGGAACGCCTGTGTCCGAACCGTCTCCTCTCCCCGGTGAAGGGCCACGCTCTGCCCGTACCGGGCCAGCAGGGCGGCCCATTCCCGCTCCATCATCCTGCCACCCCCTGAAAGGAAAATCCACCGTCCACCAGATAGGGGGCCATCAGCCGCTCCGCCTGGGCAGTCAGCTCCGCCGCGCCCTGCCCGGTCCTGTGGATGGTCAGGTTTCCGGCGGTGAAGGAGGCGACGCCCGCCTCCCCTGCCTGGAGCCATGCCAGCACCATCCAGGCGGCCGCCGGCACAAAGGCGCTCTCACAATCCTCCGGCGTCAGGCCGGGGCGCAGCCGCCCCGCCAGTTCCGTCTCCGCCGCCTGACAGAGCATGACCAACAGCTCCTCCTGATCCGTCCCGCCCCCCAGGGTGCGGACCAGGGCCTGGATCCGCCCGGTCACGACGCCTTCACCGTCAGCACGCGGGAGGCCCCTTGGAACAGCTTGGCAAAGCCGCTGATGGTGGTGATGGCCGCACGCTCCAGCTGCCGGTCGATCAGCTTGTCGTACTCCACCGTCACATCGCTGCCCTGCACCAGCTCCAGGGCATACCGCTTGTCCAGGCCGATGGCGGTGTTTTTGGGCAGCACGGAGGTGCGCAGCAGGGTGGCGCCCAGAGGGGTGGACAGCTTGCCGGTGCCCTGGAAGTTCAGACCGGTGAGGGGGTTCTGGAACTCCGCCAGCTTGAGCATCTTCAGCAGCACATCGGAGCTGACCAGCAGCGTGTTCATCTCATAGGGGTCGAAGGCCGCCCAGAAGTCCACCAGCTCGTCATAGGTGAGCACGCCGGCGCCCTTGGTCTCTGAGGCGGCGGCTGCGTTGTCGTTACCGTCCCCGTGGATCAGCACCTCCACCGCGTCGGCCAGCAGCATCTGGGCGATGTGGCTGCCGATCTGGCGCAGAGTGACAGAAAATAGGTCCAGTTTCTGATAGCGCACCGCCTCATAGCTGGCCACCAGCATCCGGCCCCGCTTGCGCAGCTTCACCAGATTGGCCTGCACCTGAATGGTGGTGGCGGGGATGGATGCGCCCTCGTCCACCGCCTTCAGCTCCTTGCTGTCCCCTCCGGCCTGGGCGGTGATGGAGCGGTAGTCCATCCCCTCGAACCGGGTGGTGGCGGCGGTGATGGAGGGGAGCAGATCCCCCTCCTCCATGCCCTGGCGCACCGAGCGGGCAATGTACTCTGGGAAGAGCACCGCGGAGTCCGCGGTGCGGAAAAATTTCTCCACCGGGTCGGAGGCCGCCCCCCGCACCTTGATGTCAAAGCGCTTCAGCTGCCGCTGAAAGGCGTCCAGCCCCTCCATGCCGGTTCCCTTGTACTGCTCGGAGGGGTCCAGACGCTCCAGCACCTGGGTAAAGGAGCGGCCCGCCTCCTGATACATCCCCTTTTCCAGCTTGATGGTGTCGCAATGATTTGCCATATTCAAAGCCTCCTTTTTCAACTTACAGGCAGACCACGGCGGTGTGACCGCTGTTGTCCGCACTGACCACCAGGACCTCCGTACCTCCGGTGGAGACGGGCTTCACGCCGCCGGTCCCGTCGGCGGCCAGCTTCACCCGGCCCAGCGTCACTGTGCCGGAGGTTGGCAGACAGGCGAACCCCTTCACCTGCACCCCGGCGAACCCGCTCCGCACCGACAGGGCCAGCCCGCAGAAGGCGTCTCCGTCCGTGCAGGCCCCCACCTCGCCGTTTCCAGTAATCTTCACCACCTGACCGGGCTTCATATCCTCTCGGGCCGCGAAAGTAGCGGTCACCATGCCGATGTCCTCAAACGAAACCTTGCTCATTCTGACTCCTCCTTTGATGGTTGTTTCTCCCTCAAATCAAAAATGCTCCGTCCTCCCGGGGCTCCTCTCCCGGCTTCTGGGCATATTCCAGCTGGACCGGCAGGGGATAGCGCTCCCGGGCTCTGGCCTGATAGGCCCGCTTCAGGGCCTGAAGCTCCTCCGCGTCCAGCTTGTCCGTGATCTGCTTCAGCACAGTCCGGTCCAGGCCGCTGTCCGCCAGTGCTCCCATCCGCACCACCTCCTCCCGGAGCGTGAACAGCCACTTCCGGCCCAGGGCTGCCTCCCGCTCCAGCCCATCCAGCTCCCGGATACACAGGTCCCGGCCCGCCGCCAGCTCCCGGAGGGTCTGCGCGGGCTCCCCGGCGGGACAGAGCCCCTTCACCACACCGGCCCCGGGCTGGGCGGGCACCGCCACAAAGGAGAACTCATAGGCGTCCACGGCCTCCTCCAGCTGGAAAAAACACCGCGCTCCGTCATAGACCTCCCCGGGCTTGTGTCCGCAGTCCTGCCCACGCTCCGTACTGCAGATGGAGCATACCGCCCGCTTCACAGCGCAGCCCACGCTGACCTCCTTCTTGATACCCCCCTCGATCTCTGCGATCAGGCCTTGGTTGTCCGGGGTGCGCACCATATAGGCCCAGCCCTTCAGCCAGCAGTAGCCGTCTCCCGCCTGGGTGAGGCGCTCCGGCTCCCGCACCACCTCCGTGCGGTAGAGCCGGGCGGCCTGTCCCCGGGCGCTCCAGCTGTGGTCGAACAGTCCGCTCTTGCCCACAAACAGGGGGGCCAGCTGCTCCAGCGTTTTCTCCGGGAACCGCTCCTGGTCCCTGTCCACCTCGTTGTCGCACAGACACAGGGAGAAGACATATACCTCCTCCGCAGACAGCGAGGCCCGGCTCAGCCGGTTGATGTCCTCCAGATGGCCGGGCAGCAGGCCGCTGCTGGCAGGCTGCCGGGATGTTTTTTGGATCCTCATGTGTTCTCCTTTCTGATCTGTTCCGCCTGGGCGTGATAGAGCTCTGCCCGGGCCTCCTCCACCAGATCCTGCAAATTGATGTCCTCCCACTCCACCTCCAGGTCCTCAGACCAGCCGTGGAGCCTCAGCCACAGCCGGCACACCCGCCGGACCGCAGGCTCCAGGCTCCGCCGGATGGCGGTGATCTCGCTGGTGAGCAGGTCGGCCTGCTGGGCGCTCATCCGCTCCGTGGACGACCAGGACAGCCCCAGGAGGAAGGGCGGGATCCCGGTCCGGGCGATCAGCTGCTCCAGGATCTGACGCACCGGGACCTCGCTGTCCAGCACCTGGCTGTCCGCGCCGATGACCTTGATGTCCACATCCCCCACCGCGACAAAGTCCCGTACTGCCCCCTGGCGGCCCGCCTGCATGGCGGCGGACCACTCCCGGGCGATCTGCTGTCCCCGCTCCTGGGCGGAGAGTCCATCCCGCTCCCCGGGCCTGCACACCACCGCGAAGCGCAGGTTTCCCGCCCGCTCCCAGTTCTGTCCCAGCGCCTGATAGATCTTCAGCAGGATCCCGCTGAGGAACGGCATGGAGCGCAGCAGAGACACGCCGTATGGGTTGTCCGTCCCCGGCTGAAATGGGGTAAAGAGCAGCAGCTCCTGCCAGGGCAGTTCCACCGGCTGGCCGTTCCGCCCCCGGGCGCACAGCTGGAACTCCAGGGGTGTCTCCCCCTCCCGGATCTCGATCTGTCCGGGGTCAGCGCACAGCAGGGCGGCAATGTCCCGCCCCTCCCGGTCCAGCACCATCTCTCCCACCCCCTGACCACAGGTGAGCATGGAGTCCAGATACTGGTCCAGAAAGGACTGGAGCCCCCGCTGTCCGCGGCCGGTGTCCACCTCCTGAAGGAACCGTTCCAACCCCGCCTGGGCCCCTCCCGCACCGCACCGGACCTGTACGCCCCCGCACAGCCGCACCAGCTTCATCAGGGCGGCGTCCACGATGGGGACCGCCTCCCGGATGGCCCGGTACAGCTCCAGCTCCCCCCGGCGCAGGGGCACATACCGGTCCAGCGCGCCGAAGGGATGCCCCTCCTGGTCCCGAAGCTGGACCTCAGGCGGCTGCGCCGCCGGTTTTTTCCGCATGAACCATTTCAATTTCTTCCCTCCATTCCCGCTGTTCGGATACGGGCGGCCTCTCTCATCCGCCGCCCCGCTCCACCGTACTGGCGAAGAATCCATCCGTTCTCCGGCCTGCCACTGTAACAGCAAAATACCGGATGTCATCCATGGCGCGGTCGTGTCTCCCCACCCGGCCGCAGCCGGGCGGGGGCCCCGGATCTCATTTTCCTTGGGCGGAGTGGATCCGCCCTGGGACAATTTTCCGCTCCGCTTCAAATTGACGGCGGTCCCCGCCGCCCCATCGGAGATGGGGCCCAGGAACACGCCCACGCCATTCATCCGCTTCGCTCCACCGCACCGGCGAAGAACCCTTCTGACCGCCGGCTGGCCACAGTGACCGCGAAATACCGTATATCGTCCATAGCGTGGTCGTGTTCCTTCACTACCCGGTCACCGGTGGCCGCGGTGTCCCATCGGTACAGTCCAAACTCCCGGATGGCGTCCTCACAGGGGGAACAGATCACCAGCTGCCCGGCCCGGAGCAGTTCCGCGGTGCGCCGGATGCCGGAGAGCACCTCATTTTCCGCCCGGTACACCGTCCAGCCGCGCCGGATCAGCTCCTCCCGGAAGCTGGCCGCCGACGGATCCAGCACCACCCCGCGGATGTCCCGCCCGCCGGCCAGCCGGGCCAAGTCGTCGGCGTACTCCCCGTCGGTCTGCTGCCGTCCGGTTTTCCGGGAGTCATAGTAAAATTCCGCCGTCCGGTACCACACGCCGCCCTTCTGCCCCCACAACCCCATGGAGGTGGGGTTTACCGTCCCATAGTCACAGGAGATGTACCACGGCCCATCCAGACTCTCCGGGACCGGCTGTACCAGTTCGGGGCCGAAAAAGTCATAGACCAGCCCCTCCGCCGCCGCCCATTCGCCCAGCACGAACCTCCGGTAGAAGGTCCCCCGAAACATGGCCTTATATCGGGCCAGTACCTCCGGGGACAGCCCGGGGTTGTCCGCCATGGTGAAGGTCAGGTGCAGCGCCCCTTTCTCCTCCGCCTTCCGGATCCACTCCTGATAGAACCAGTGCCCCGGGCTCTCCGGGTTGCAGGTAAACCACAGCCGGCTCCCCTCTACTGAGCACCGGGCGCAGACCTGTTCCACAAAGGAGCGGGGCATCAGCACCGCCTCGTCCAGCAGGGCGCCTGCCAGGGTGACGCCCTGGATCAGACCGGCGGCCCGCTCATCCGATCCACCGAACAGGAGAAAGGTATTTTCCCGCTCTCCCAGCCGCAGGGTGATCTGCCCCCGGGAGAGCCGTTCCGTCCAGGAAAAGCCCAGCGCCCGCAGAACGGGCTGAACCTCAGACCAAAGGTTCCGCCGCACTGACTGAATGGTCTTGCCGCACAGGGCGAAGCGCCTGCCCTGAAAGGTGAGCGTCGCCCAGCACAGGAAGGACAGCCCCGCACACAGCGTTTTGCCGCTGCGCACCGCCCCACCGCAGATCAGGGCCTGATGACCGCAGTCGGTGGAACCGGGCCGCCACCAGGTGAGGACCCGCCGCTGCTTGGGGGAAAAGACCAGCGGCGTCACTCCTCCCGGTCCTCCATCCGCCGGAACAGCTGTTCCAGCTGCTCCTCACCGCTGGGTCCGCTCAACTCCAGAAGGCGCTCCAGCGCTTTCATCCGGTCGGTGAATTTCAGTTCCACCGTCCCCGCCCCGCTGCGCCGGAATTCCGTCAGGGCAGCCAGGTCCAGTCGGCCGATGGACTCCCGCTCCTCCTCCGGGAGATAGGCCAGCTTTACCGCGTCATTCACCTTGGCGCAGGCCAGCCGCCGCATCTGCTCCAGAAGGATGTCCCGGCTCAGCCGGCTTTCATGTTTCTTCACGCGATCCCTCCTCACCCCTGGCGGGCAGTGGAGGAAAGTTGTACGTTTACGGTCACATTACGAAAATTTTTTAAAATGCCCGGAAAATGCCGGCTCGCTTTCCACAAGATCCGGGCGAATGTGGAAAACCAGTTCTGTGACGCGCCGCCTGTGAAATTCCCGCTGGCGGCTTTGTTTTACATTTTTTTCTAAATGCTTGTGTTATGGTAGAGGGAGCAAAATTTACCGTCCTCTCTGCTTGTATAGAAGCCGTTCGTCCTCCACATCCTGTTTGCACATAGAATACAACATCCGGATCGGGAGGTACTTGGCATGAAAAAGAGAATTGTTTCCCTGCTGCTGGCAGCGGCCCTGCTTACAGGCGCGGCATCGGCGGCAGGAGAGGAGGGTGCAGCGGAGCAGCCGGACCTGGACCTCTCCGCCGCCTCGGCGGTATTGATGGAGAAGGAGACGGGCGCTCTTCTCTATGAAAAGGAGTCCCACCAGCAGCTGGAGCCCGCCAGCGTGACCAAGGTGATGACCCTGCTGCTCATTATGGAGGACCTGGACAGCGGGCGGCTGTCCAAAGAGGACCTGGTCACGGTCTCCGCCGCCGCCGCGGGGATGGGCGGTTCCCAGGTCTATTTGAAGGAGGGGGAGCAGCTGTCCGCCGGCGAGCTCATCAAGTGCATCGCGGTGGTCTCAGGCAACGACGCGGCGGTGGCCATGGCGGAGCACCTGGCCGGCAGCGAGGCCGCCTTCGTGGAGCGGATGAACCGGCGGGCCCAGGAGCTGGGCATGAAGGACACCGCCTTTGTCAACTGCACCGGCCTTCCGGCCGCCGGACACCATAGCTCGGCCTATGACATCGCCCTCATGTCCCGGGAGCTGATCCTGCACCACCCGGACATCCGGACGTATACCACCATCTGGATGGACTCCATCCGGGATGGTGCCTTCGGCCTGACCAATACCAACCGTCTGGTGCGCTTTTATCCCGGAGCCACGGGGCTGAAGACCGGCTCCACGGACTCCGCCCTCTACTGCCTGTCCGCCACTGCGGAGCGGGACGGCATGGAGCTCATCGCCGTGGTGATGAAGGCCCCCAGCTCCGCCCACCGCTTTGACGACGCCAAGGCTCTGCTGGACTACGGCTTTTCCGCCTGGTCTCTGGTCAGCGTCTATCCAGATTCCCCTCTGGCCCCCATTCCGGTGCTGCTGGGGACCGTGGATCAGATCCAGCCCCAGCTGGCCCGGGACTGCCGCCTGCTGGTCCGGAAGGGGCAGGAGGGGGCGGTGACCACCCGCCTGACTCTGGCCCAGGATCTGGAGGCCCCGGTGGAGCCTGGACAGACCGTGGGTGAGCTGGAGGTCTCTGTGGATGGTCAGGTGCGGGATACTGTGCCCATTCTGGCCGCGCAGGGTGCCGGGCGTCTGACTGTGCCCCGGATTTTCACCCGTCTGCTCCGTCAGCTGCTGATGGCTGGGTAAGTCCCCGCCGGGGAGGCGCGGCGTCCCGCGCCCTCCCCGGCAGATTTCCAGTTCCGGCGCGTCCCGCCGCCCGGAATCCTGTAATTAACCTCCTTTTGACTTGACGGTCTCCTGTGCCTGTTGTATAATTTATATAAATATCAGGGGAGGTATTTTTGCAAGGTTGTCATTTTCGATGCACCACACTGTGAAATCCATGGGAATGAGGTGATCTCATTGGTCAAATATAATGGAAAACTGTCTGAATACGACCTGTTTTTGGAGTTGGAGGCGTTTTCCGAGGGCAGAAGCTGCCACGCATGGCGCTGCTTTGGCGCACATCCCTGCCGAAAGGACGGACAGGAGGGCTACCTCTTCCGGGTCTGGGCGCCCAACGCCAGGCAGGTCTGTGTCTTTGGTGATTTTAACGGATGGGACGAAAACGCTGCCCCTCTGGAAAAGTTGGAGGGCGGCATCTGGGAGGGCTTTCTGCCCGGCCTGAAGCGCTATGATACATACAAATACGTCATCCACGCCGCCGACGGAACGGTGACGGCCAAGGCCGATCCATACGCCTTCCATGCTGAGACCCGTCCCGGGAACGCGTCCAAGATCTATGAGCTGGATGAGTATCCCTGGGGGGATGCCGGCTGGATGGACTACCGGGCCAAAAACCCGCCCTACCGCCGGCCCATGAACATCTACGAATGCCATCTGGGGTCCTGGCGCCGCACCGGCGAGGGTGAGTTTCTCTCCTACCGGGACACCGCTCGCTATCTGGTGCCCTATGTCAAGGAGATGGGTTACACCCATGTGGAGCTGCTCCCTGTCATGGAGCACCCCCTGGACGCCTCCTGGGGCTACCAGGTCACCGGCTATTTCGCGGCCACCAGCCGCTTTGGCACGCCCGATGACCTGAAATACCTCATCGACCAGCTCCACCAGGCCGGGGTAGGCGTCATTCTGGACTGGGTCCCCGCCCACTTCCCCCAGGGACGCCTTCGGCCTGTACCACTTCGACGGTACACCCACCTACGAATACGCCGACCCCCGGAAGGGGGAGCACCCGGACTGGGGCACCCAGGTGTTTGACCTGGGCCGGAACGAGGTCCGCTCCTTCCTCTTCTCCAACGCCATGTTCTGGCTGGAGGAGTACCACGCCGACGGGCTGCGGGTGGACGCCGTCTCCTCCATGCTCTACCTGGACTACGGGCGTCAGGACGGGGCCTGGATGCCCAACATCCACGGCGGGAATGAGAACCTGGAGGCCATGGAGTTCTTCCAGAAGCTGAACACCACCATCTTCGCGGCCCATCCCGACGTGCTGATGATCGCTGAGGAGTCCACCGCCTGGCCCAAGGTCACCTACCCTGTGGACGAGGGGGGGCTGGGCTTCAACTTCAAGTGGAACATGGGCTGGATGAACGACATCTGCCACTACATCAAGCTGGATCCCTATTTCCGCCAGTTCAACCACCGGGACATCACCTTCTCCCTGATGTACGCCTTCTCGGAAAACTACATCCTGCCCCTGTCCCATGACGAGGTCGTCCACATGAAGGGTTCCTTCCTGGGGAAAATGCCCGGGGAGAACAGTGAGAAGTTCGCCGGTGTCCGTGCCTTCTACGCCTATATGCTCACCCATCCGGGCAAGAAACTGTCCTTCATGGGGGCGGAGCTGGGCCAGTGGAACGAGTGGCATTACGAGTATTCCCTGGACTGGCACCTCCTTCAGTATGAGCCCCACCGCCAGATCCATAAATTCTTCCAGGCGGCCAACGCCTTCTACCTAGCGGAGCCCGCCCTCTGGGAGCAGGATGACTCCTGGCAGGGCTTCCAGTGGCTGTGCGCCGACGACCACACCGCCAACACCGTGGCCTTTCTCCGCTGGGACCGGGAGGGCCGCCCTCTCATCGTGGTGTGCAACTTCTCGCCCATCCACCGCAAGGGCTACTATGTGGGCGCGCCCTTCTCGGGCGCCTGGGCCCCGGTGCTCAACACCGACGCGGCGGAGTTCGGCGGCTCCGGCCTGGGGGACACCGCCCCCATCAAAACGATCAGCACCCCCTGTCACGACCAGGAGCAGGCCCTCTCCATCGATCTGCCCCCCATGTCCGTGATGGTCTACCGCTGTATCCGCCGCAGCCCGGTCCGCAAGAAAAAGGCCGGGGAGAAAGCGCCGGAGAAGAAGAGCTTTCCCAAGACCGGGGCGGGCAAAACTGCCTCCGCAAAAACCGCAGCCCGCAGATCGAAGGCCGCGGCGCGGCCCGGGCGCAAACCCAAGACCGATCAGGCGTGAACCTCTCGCCTGTGGTTTTTACCGCGATCCAGCGGTCTACAATACATCAGAGGTGAAGGACAATGAAATGAAAAAAGAAGTTGTGGCCATGCTGTTGGCGGGCGGACAGGGCAGCCGCCTCTACGCTCTGACCAGCCATGTGGCCAAGCCCGCCGTCCCCTTCGGCGGGAAGTACCGTATCATCGATTTTCCCCTTTCCAACTGTGTCAACTCCGGCATTGATACCGTGGGTGTGCTGACCCAGTACCGCCCTCTGGAGCTGAACAGCTATATCGGCTCCGGCCAGCCCTGGGATCTGGACCGGTCCGACGGCGGCGTCCACATCCTGCCCCCCTATATGCGCGAGGGCGACCAGGGCACCTGGTACAAGGGCACCGCCAACGCGATCTATCAGAATATTGGCTTCCTGGATCTGTATGATCCGGAGTATGTGATCATCCTGTCCGGCGACCATATCTATAAAATGGACTATACCGATATGCTGGACCTGCATAAGAAGAGCGGCGCGGCCTGCACCATCTCCGTGCTGGAGGTCACTCTGGAGGAGGCTACCCGCTTCGGCATTATGAACGTGGACGAGAACGACCAGGTCTATGAATTTGAGGAGAAACCCAAGCAGCCCAAGAGCAACCTGGCCTCCATGGGCATCTATGTGTTCACCTGGTCCAAGCTGCGCCGCTACCTCATCGAGGACGAGGCAAACCCCGACTCCTCCAACGACTTCGGCAAAAATATCATCCCCGCCATGCTGGGGGCTAGTGAGAAGCTGATGGCCTACCGTTTCCATGGCTATTGGAAGGACGTGGGCACTATCAACTCCCTGTGGGACGCCAACATGGATATGCTGGCCCCCAACAGCGAAAGCGGTATCAACCTCTATGACACCAGCTGGCCCATCTACGCCCGTACGCCCGTACGCCCACCCCATGTCACCGGCCCCAACGCCCAGATCTCCCACTCTCTGGTCACCGGCGGCTGCCGGGTGGACGGCTCGGTGGAGAATTCCGTGCTGTTCCACTCGGTCACGGTGGAGGAGGGGGCTGACGTCCAGTACTCTATCCTCATGCCTGGCACTGTGGTGAAGAAGGGGGCCGTTGTGGCCTATGCCATCGTGGCGGAAGGTGCGGTCATTGAGGCCGAGGCCACCGTGGGCGCGCCGCCCTCGGACGACCCCGACTGGGGGATCGCCGTGGTGGCCGGCGGCATCAACGTGGGCGAAAAGGCCGTAGTCAAGCCCAGCGCCATGGTCCGGAAAAATGTGAAGGGAGGTGAGCAGGTATGAACGACCTTCACGGGATCGTGTTCGCGTGCCGCTCTGACGCCAATCTGGGCGAGCTGACCCGCCCCCGCAACACCTGCTCTCTGCCGTTCGGCGGCCGCTACCGCCTGATCGACTTTATGCTGTCCAACTATGTCAACGCCGGTATCACCGACGTGGGCGTTATCGTCCACCAGAGCTATCAGTCTCTGCTGGACCATGTGGGTTCCGGCAAGGACTGGGACCTGTCCCGCAAGCACGGCGGCCTGCGGATCCTCCCCCCCTTTGGCTATGCGGAGCGGGGCGGCGAGTACCGGGGCAACATGGACGCCCTGTCCGGCGTGGCCGACTATCTGGAGAACATCCGTCAGGACTATGTGATCCTGGCCTGGGGCGATATGGCGGTCAACCTGCCGGTGGCTGAGGTATTCCAGCAGCATCTGGACAGCGGCGCCGATGTGACCATGGTCTGCACCCCCAGTCTGAAGGGCGCGCCCCGCTTCTCCGAGTATGTGGAGGTGGATGATACCGGCCGGGTGACCGACCTGTCCGTTCATCCCGTCACCGCCGGCAGCACCCTGGAGAGCCTGGAGATCTACATTCTCTCCAAAAAGCTGCTGCTGGACATGGTGGACTACTGCTCCGCCCACGACATCGTGAATTTCAGCCGCGGCGTCCTTCAGCCCCGCCTCAGGACCCTGAAGCTGATGTCCTATGTCCACCAGGGCTATGTGGCCCGCTTCCAGTCGGTCAGCGGCTACTTCCAGCGCTCCATGGATCTACTGGAACCCTCCGTCCGGGATGAGCTGTTCAACCCCGACCGCCCCATCCGCACCAAGGACCGTTCCAACCCCTCCACCTACTACGGCCCCGACTCCCGCTCTGTCCACTCTCTGGTGGCGGACGGCTGCCTCATCGAGGGCGAGGTGGAAAACTCCATCATCTCCCGGGGCGTCATCATTGAGAAGGGCGCCCGGGTATGCGACAGCGTCCTGATGCAGGGCGCCGTGGTCAGAAGCGGCGCTTCCCTGGCCTACGTCATCGCGGATAAGAATGTCACGATCAATCAGGACCGGATGCTCATGGGCCATCTGACCTATCCTCTGGCCATCGCCAAGGAGTCTGTGGTCTGATCCTGTGCTCCCGCCGGAGCGCCGTGCCGCGGCACGACGCTCCGGCTTCCAACTCATTTTGTGCTTGCGGAAAGGGGACTTATTATGAAGATCCTGTTTGCCGCCTCTGAGGCGGTTCCCTTTATCAAAACCGGCGGCCTGGCCGATGTGGCCGGCTCTCTGCCCAAGGCGCTGGCCCAGGCGGGGCATGAGGTCAAGGTCATTCTCCCCCTCTATGAGGGCATTGGGGACCAGTGGCGCAGCCAGATGACCTTTCTGAAATACTTCAATGTGACCCTCTCCTGGCGTCAGGTCTACTGCGGCCTGTTCCAGCTGGAGCGGGAGGGTGTCACCTACTGGTTCGTGGACAACGAATACTACTTCAAACGCTGGCAGATCTACGGCCACTTCGATGACTGCGAACGCTTCGCCTACTTTTCCCGCGCGGTTGTGGAGACGCCGGGCCAGCTGGACTGGTCCCCGGACATCATCCACTGCAACGACTGGCAGACCGCATTGATCCCCGTCTATCTGCTGGAGGATAAATACCGCACTCCCCAGCTGAACCACGTCAAGACCGTGTTCACCATCCACAATGTGGAGTACCAGGGCCGCTATGGCGATCAGGTGCTGGAGGATGTGATTGGCCTGGGCCGCAACTACTTCAACGAGGGGATGCTGGCCCACCAGGGGGACGTGAATCTGATGAAGGGCGCCATTATGGCCTCCACTTATGTCACCACAGTCTCGCCCACCTACGCCCAGGAGCTGCGCCTGCCTTTCTACGCCCACGGCATGGACGGTGTTATCAACCAGCAGAGCGGCAAGCTCCAGGGGATCCTGAACGGCATTGATATGGCCCTGTATGATCCCGCGGTCATGCCCGGCTTGGCCGCCAACTTCACCCCTGCGGCCCCCGCCAAGGGCAAGACCGCCTGTAAGCTGGCCCTCCAACGGAAGGTGGGCCTGCGTGAGGACGAGTCCGCCCCCATCATCGCCTGCGTCTCCCGCCTGGTGGGGCACAAGGGTTTTTCTCTGGTCACGGACGTCCTCCATCAGATCATGGAGATGGATGTGCAGATGGTGGTGCTGGGTACCGGCGACTGGCAGTATGAGGAGGCATTTCGAAATGCCCAGCGTCAGTATCCCGGCCGCTTCTCCGCACAGATCACCTACTCCGGCCCCCTGTCCAACATGATCTACGCCGGTGCGGATCTGTTCCTCATGCCCTCCGTCAGTGAGCCCTGCGGTCTGAGCCAGATGATCGCCATGCGCTTCGGCACCGTCCCCATCGTCCGGGAGACCGGCGGGCTGAAGGACACTGTCCTGCCCTACAATAAGTTTACCGGCGAGGGCCGGGGCTTCACCTTCTCTGACGTCAATGCCGGGGATATGCTCTGGGTCATCCGGGAGGCGGTGGACCTCTACTACAACGACAAGGAGGCCTGGCGCGGCCTCCAGAAGGCCGGCATGACCGCCGACTTCAGCTGGGACCACTCCGCCCAGGAGTATCTGGACATCTATCAGCGCATCTCTGGCTGAGCCCGGACAGTCCCGCAGCCACAGAGCCCTCCGCCCCAGGCGGAGGGCTCGATTTTCCTCAAAACGGCCGGTTTCAGGGCATTCAGCGCCTGCTAGAGACAGAATTGCCGTCCTCTTTCCGCTTAGGCAGCTGCTTGCCCTTCTGGACAAAAAACGGGGCAAAAAAGTGTGGAAAACAGTGGATATTCCCTGGATTTGCACCGTTCTTCGCATTGACGCTCCAGGGGAAATCTGGTACAATAGCAGGCGGGTCCAGGTAACAGTCTGGATGTCAGTTCCTGGCCTTCCATTTTGTCATTTGATGATCATAAAGAATGAAACGGGGGCAAAAAAATGGCTGAATACAGTAAAGCCCAGCTTACCGAGATGATAGTCGGAAAACTCCGCCGCAACTTCGGACGCGACGTGGAGGATGCCGGTCCCAACCACATCTTCAAGGCCTGCGCCCTGGTGCTGCGGGACATCATGTCTGCCCATCAGATGGAGACCGGAAACCGGGTCTGGGAGGACCAGCAGCGTCAGGTCCACTACCTGTCCATGGAATTTCTCATGGGGCGCTCTTTGGAGAAGAACGCCTACAATCTGGGTCTGCTGGACACCTTGAAGGAGACGCTGGAGGACCTTGGGTACTCTGCCTCCGATCTTTTTGAGAAGGAGCCTGATGCCGGCCTGGGCAACGGCGGTCTGGGCCGCCTGGCCGCCTGTTATCTGGACTCCATGACCACCCTGGAGATCCCGGCCACCGGCTATACGATTTGCTATGAGCTGGGCATCTTCAAGCAGAAGATCGTAGATGGACGCCAGGTGGAGCAGGCCGACAACTGGCTGGGCCTGGGCGACGCCTGGCTCATTCCCAAGATGGACGAGACCGAGGAGGTCCGCTTCGGCGGCCGTGTGGTGGACCACTGGGACGAGCGCGGGGTGAACCACCCGGAGCATGTGGGCTATACCACCGTCCTGGCCATCCCCCGGGATATGGAGATCGCCGGCTATCAGACCAAGCACACCAATACCCTGCGCCTCTGGGACGCCAAGAGCCCCGTCCCCGTGGATATGTCCTACTACTCCAAGGGCGAGTATCTCAAGGCGGTGGAGCAGCAGGCCATGGCCGAGGTCATCGCCAAGGTGCTCTATCCCGATGACAACCACTACGAGGGCAAGTCCCTGCGCCTGAAGCAGCAGTATTTCTTTGTCTCCGCTACCGTCCAGTCCATCGTGCGCAAGCACCGCGCCCAGTATGGCACCCTGCGCAACTTCCACGAGAAGCACGTCCTCCAGATCAACGACACCCATCCCACTCTGGTCATCCCCGAACTGATGCGTATCCTGATGGATGTGGAGGGGTACAGCTGGAACGACGCCTGGAATATCGTCACCAAGTCGGTGGCCTACACCAACCACACCGTCCTGGCCGAGGCGCTGGAGCGCTGGCCCCAGGGCCTGATCGAGAGTCTCCTGCCCCGGATCTGGCAGATCCTGAAGGAGATCGCCGCCCGCTACCAGCGCCAGCTGGAGGAGCGCTTCCCCGGCGACCAGGAAAAGGTGGCCAAAATGGCCATCATCTGGAACGGCGAGGTCCGGATGGCCAATCTGTGCGTATGCGCCTGCTACGCCGTCAACGGTGTCTCCGCCCTCCACTCGGATATTTTGAAGCAGGATGTGTTCCATGACGCCTACACCATGCGTCCGGAGCAGTTCAAGAACGTCACCAACGGCGTGGACCACCGCCGCTGGCTGTCCCAGATCAACCCCAAGCTGGACGCTCTGGTTCGGGAGTGTGCCGGCGGGGATGACTACCTCCTCCATCCCGATGCCATCCGGAACCTGGAGAAGTACAAGGATGACAAGTCCGTCCTGGACCGACTGGAGGCCATCAAGCGGGAGAACAAGCGCCGCTTCGCCGCCTATGTGGCCCGGGAGAACGGCGTGGTGCTGAATACCGACGCCATTTTCGACGTCCAGGTAAAGCGCCTCCACGAGTACAAGCGCCAGCTGCTCAACGTCCTGCACATCATCCACCTGTATGACCAGCTGCGGGATAACCCCAACATGGACTTCACCCCCCAGACCTTCCTCTTCGGAGCAAAGGCGGCCCCCGGCTACCATGTGGCCAAGAAGATCATCCAGCTGATCAACTCTCTGGCGGCCCAGATCGCCGCCGACCCGATCTGCAAGGATAAGCTCCAGGTGGTCTTTTTGGAGAATTACCGGGTCTCCCTGGCCGAACGCCTGATGCCCGCCAGCGAGCTCAGCGAGCAGATCTCCACCGCCGGCAAGGAGGCCAGCGGCACCGGCAACATGAAGTTCATGATGAACGGCGCGGTGACAATCGGTACTCTGGATGGCGCCAATGTGGAGATGCACCAGGAGCTGGGGGACGAGAACATCTTCCTCTTCGGCCTCACCGCCGGCCAGGTCCAGGATCTGAAGTCCCGCGGCTACTGCCCCATGGACTACTACAACGGAAACGGCGCGCTCCGCCGGGTCATTGACCAAATCTCCGCTGGCTTCTCCGACCAGGTGGATTACTCCGACCTCACAGCCCGTCTGCTGCGCGGCGCGGGCGGCAGCCCCGCCGACGAGTACCTGCTGCTGGCTGACTTTGACAGCTACTGCCAGGCCCACCGCCGTGCCCTGGAGACCTACGCTGACCGCAAGCGCTGGAGCCAGATGTCTCTGATCAACATCGCCCGTTCCGGCATCTTTGCCGCGGACCGTTCGATCCGCGACTATGCCCGGGACATCTGGCACGTTCCCGCCCGTCCCTGATGAGATCCCACTGCAAAAGGCCGCCCTCCGGGGCGGCCTTTTATGGTCAAAAACCCCCTTCCCCCTTGCCAAATCATGAAAAATGAAATACAATAGGGACACGGAACCTATTTTGAAAACGGCGTGGGCCCGCATCCGCGCGCCCCGCGGAGGAGGAATTTGAAATATGATCTCTATCGCTTCGGACCACGGCGGGTACTGCCTGAAAGAGCATATCAAGGCCTATCTCACCGCCAAGGGCATCAACGTTCTGGACTGCGGCTGTGACAGTCAGGAGAGCTGCGACTATCCCATCTTCGCCAAGGCGGCGGCAGAGGCTGTGGCCGACGGCCGCTGCGAGAAGGGCATCGTGATCTGCACCACCGGCATCGGCGTCTCCATCACCGCCAACAAGGTGAATGGGATCCGCTGTGCCCTGTGCAGCGACCCCTTCTGTGCCGAGATGACCCGCCGCCACAATGACGCCAATATGCTGGCCATGGGTGCCGGCATCATCGGTCCCAATATGGCCGAGCGCATCGTGGACGTATTCCTGGACACCCAGTTCGAGGGCGGCCGCCATGCCCGCCGCGTCGGCCTGGTCATGGATGTGGAGAAGGATTGATTTTATAACGGGCCGGATGTGGTTCACATCCGGCCCGTTTCTCACCCCAGCTGCGGCATGATTTTCCCATCCTCTTAGTGTAATAAGCAAAACCCCGCCGGTCCTGAATGGGGCCGGCGGGGTTCTCGTATCTGGATCAAAGTCCAATGGGCTCAGGGATAGACAAACACGGACAGGGCGATGAAAAAGGTCTGTAACGCCACCATGATCAGAAACAGGGGCGCCATGAACCGGTACCATCTGTCCAGGGGGACCCCCATCAAGCCGCAGTTCAGTGTACAGGCGGTGGGCCAGAACATATCGGAGAAGCCGTCGCCGAAGCAATAGGCCAGCACAGCGGTCTGTCGGCTCACACCCACAATATCCGCCACCGGGGTCATGATGGGCATGGTGATGGTGGCCTGACTGGAGGATCCGGTGATGAAGAAGTTGATCACATTTTGGAGAAACAGCATCCCCACCGCAGAGATCATCTTGTTGGAGGAATTGAGCAGCTGGGACAGGCCATAGACCACCGTATCCGAGATCATCGCGTCCTTCATGGTCAGCAGGATCCCCCGGGTGAACCCGATCACCAGAATGGAGGACACCACAGATTTTGTGGACTCAATGAAGGTATTGCAGATCTCAGTGGCGGAGTAGCCCCCCACCAGGCCGGAGACCACCGCCATCATCAGGAACATAGCCGCGATCTCATTGATATACCACCCAAGCTGAATGGTGCCAAACAGCAGCATCCCGATGGTGGCCAGGAACAGCAGCAGACACAGCTTCTGCCGCAGGGTAAAGGCACCGTCTGACTCGCTCACATCGGGCGGAGTAAACTCCATCGGAACACCGTACATCACGGACTGCTCCGGATGGGCCTTGACCTTTTTGGCATAGCGCATCACATACCAGATCGCGGTCCCCTGGAACACCAGAAAGACCACCAGGCGGTAGAGGACACCGGAGTTGATGGGGACCTCCGCAATGCTCTGGGCGATGCCCACAGAGAACGGGTTGGTGGTGGCGGCGGCAAAGCCGGTAGCCACACCGACATAGACCACCGCCCCGCCAACAAGTGGGTCATATCCCAGGGCCAGCCCCATCCCAACAAACACGGACACCAATCCATAGGTCTCCTCAAAGATCCCCAGGGTAGATCCAAGCACTCCGAAAAGCAGCATGAACACCGGGATCAGCAGATGGGTCCTTCCCCTCATTTTTCGGATCAATACATGGATCGCGCCGCTCAGTGTCCCATTTTTTGTGAGGATATAGACATAGCCATAGGCAAATACGATCAGGAACAGGATGTCTGCCGCGTCCACATACCCCCGCTGGAGGGACAAAAAGATGTCGAACAGCCCCGGCTTCTTCCCCTCGGTAAAGTGGAAGGAATCGGGAATGACCACAGTTTTCCCGCTGACCGGATCCAGCTCACGGACGTACTCCCCAGCCGGGATCAGATAGCACAGAGCGACCACTACAAGCAGGATGATCGTGAGGATCACATAGGTATGCGGCATTTTGATCTTGGAGAGCTTTTCTTTCCATCGGCGCATGACCTGTTGTTCCCTCCCTAAAACGGAATATTAGAGTGAATCAGCACATGGCCTTTCCGGACAGGAATACCTGCTCCACATGGGCCTGATAGGCGAAGGGGTGCTGATCCCACACCACGATGTCGGCGTCCTTACCCGCCGTCAGGCTGCCCTTCCGGTCGTCGATGCCCAGCACCTCGGCCGGATTGATGGTGACCGCCTTCAGCCCCTCCAGCTCATCCATGCCGTCCCGCACAGACAGTGCGGCGTAGACCGGCAGATAGTACAGGGGGGTGACATCATGGTCAGCAGTGATACACACCTTCAGGCCGGCACGGCTCAGCACGCCGGCGGTCTCATAGGTCTTGTTCCAGGTCTCGTGCTTGGAGCGGGGGGTCATACCGGGGCCCACGATCACCGGATAGGGGAACTTGGCCAGGTAATCAGCGATGGCGATCCCATCGGTGCAGTGGACCAGCACCAGGTCCACATCGTACTCCTGGGCGATGCGGATGGCAGTGCAGATGTCATCGGAGCGGTGGGCGTGCATGTGGATAGGCATCTCCTTGTTCAGGACCTTCAGCATATTCTCCATGCCGATGTCCCGCTTGAACCAGCTGCCGCTCTTTTCCGCCTCCTCCTTGTCGTGGCGGTACTCGATGGCGTCCTCCAGGCACTTGCGCAGGTGATAGGCCACGCCCATGCGGGACTCAAAGCCGTGCTTGGCGGTCTTGGGGTTCTCGCCCACGCTGCACTTCATGGCAGTGTAGCGCCGCAGTAGCATCTCGTCGGCTACCGTGCCGTTCAGGGTGATGGTGGAGGCGACGCCGCCCACCACGCCGTCGCTGCCAGGGCAGACGCAGGCAGCGGTGACGCCGGCCCGGACGGAGTCAATCACCGCCCGGTCAAAGGGGTAGATGCCGTCCAGCACCTCCAGCTCCGGGGTCAGGGCGCCGGAGTAGTCACAGCAGTCATCCCCGATGCTGCCCATGCCCTCCTCGCTGATGCAGATGTGGCTGTGGGCGTCGATCATGCCAGGGGTGACATATTTCCCGGAGGCGTCAAAGACCTCCTCGCCCTCGGCGGCCTGGAGCTCCGGAGCAATCTCCTTGATTTTCCCATTCTCCACGCGGATGTCCCGCAGGACGAAGCCGCCCTCCTCAAACAGCAGCACATTACCATGCTTTACGATCATGTTCAGATCCCCTTTCTTACTTTCGGTGGATAGGGCAATAAGGATACAGAAGTCAGCCTTCCATATCCTTATTGCCGGTATGTTTTATTTTACCCCGGAATGGGGGCAAAAGCTTCTTTTAGTAGCCGATCCAGACGGCAATGGTCATAAATACGAACTCCAGGACCAGCATCATCAGGAACAGCGGGGTGACGAAGCGGTACCACTTGTTCAGAGGCACGCCGCCCATCAGGCCGCAGCACAGCGCGCAGGAGGTAGGCCAGAAGCAGTCGGCGAAGCCGTTGCCGAACTGATAGGCCAGCACCGCGATCTGCTTGCTCAGTCCAACCAGCTCCGCGGTGGGCGCCATGATGGGCATGGTGATGGTGGCCTGACTGGTGGAGCCGTTGATGAAGAACTTGATGATGTTCTGCAGGATCAGCATGCCGTAAGCCGCCACATACTTGCTGGCGTTCTCCAGCAGGTTCACCAGGTTGTACACAATGGTGTCAGTAATGCAGCCCTGCTGCATCAGTACAGTGATACCGCGGGTAAAGCCCACTATCAGCATGGAAGATACCATGGACTTGGTGGACTCAATGAAGGTCTTACAGATCTCTGTGGCGGAATAGCCGCTGATAATACCTGCTACCACCATGGCCATCAGGAACAGGGCGGCGATCTCATCCACATACCAGCCCAGGTTCAGCACGGAATAAGTGAGGAAGGCGATTACGCCGAAGAATTCAAGCAGGCACAGCTTCTGACGGGTGGTCATCTTAATTCCATCCAAGTCATCAAGCCCCTTGCTCTCCACACTGTCGATGGGTACCCCATGCAGCAGGGAGCGGGCGGGGTCTGACTTCACCTTGCTGGCATAGCGCATAAGATAGGTGATGGCCAGAATCTCAAAAGCGATGAAGATGGCCCAGCGCAGACCCATGCCGGAATAAAGCTCTACGCCTGCCACATCCTGGGCCACTGCAATATTAAAGGGGTTGGTAGTACCAGCAGCATAGCCCAGGGATACACCCAGGAAGATGGTGGCGCCGCCCACGATAGCGTCATAACCCAGGGCCATGAAGATTCCCACGAAGACTGGGAACAGGCCGTAGACCTCCTCATAAATGCCCATGGTGGAGCCCAGAATGCCCAGCACCAGCATGGTAATGGGAATGAGCAGCTGAACCCGCTTTCCTACTTTTCGAACCATCGTCCCCAATGCCTTGTCCATCGTTCCGTTCTTGGTCAGCACATAGACGAAACCGTAGGAAAAGATGATCAGGAACATGATGTTGGCCGACTCTACATAGCCCTGCTGCAGAGCCAGGAAAAGGTCAAAGATACCAGGGGCCTCTACATCGATCTCATGGTAGGTGCCATCCACGACAACCATCTTGCCGGAGACCGGATCCTCCACCCGGTCGTACTGGCCTGCGGGGATGATGTGGGTCAGGACCAGCATCAGCACCATGATCGAAACCAGGATCACATAGGTGTGAGGCATTTTGAATTGAAATTTCTTTTTTTCGGTGTTTGCCATAGCCATCTCCTCATTTCTCCAAATTTACAACAAACATACATTCGGAGCCGGTCGACGTCAGCCAAATCTGGCTCTGTCCCCAGCCCCGTGGTCAGATGCTTTAATCATACACCTTCAAGTAACTTGAATGTCAAGGGAAAATGTGATAAAATGGGGAAAAGTTCTTTAGAGGTGCAAAATGGAGGATATTTTTTCCATCGGAGAGGTATCAAAGCTGTTAGATGTGCCTGCGGCCACGATCCGTTTCTGGGAACAGGAAGGGCTGCTCTCCCCCCGGAAGGAGGCAAACCGCTACCGCGCCTACGGGCCCCGGGAGCTGGCGGAGATCGCGGACGTGGTGTTCCTGCGCAGCACTGGGGTTCCGGTGAAACGGATCCTGCAAATGCGCAGCTTCGATTTGGAGCAGTATCAGGATGGCCTGAACCAGCTGGAAGACTATATGCGTTCACATCTGGAAACCTGTCAGCGGATCTGCGGACAGATCCAGAGGCAGATGGCCAACACCCATGAGATCCTGCGCCTCCAACAGGAGCCGTACCGGTCGGAGGAGGTCCCTTTCGAGAAAATCGCCCGCTTTGCCTTCCATGAACGGGAAAAGCTTCTGCGGTACAGCGGAGATCCCACGCTTTATGTTCGGTATTTCGATACCCGGGATATGTCCGGGACGGAAACCCGGTGCATCGTGATGCCTCCGGACGCCTCTGGACCGGACCTGTGCTGGGAGCGGTCCGCGGGCGGCACGTTCCTGACCTTTCTGATCCGGGAGCAGGTGGACCGGGACTACCGCAGCGACGTGTGGATGTCTGTCAAAGAGGTGCAGAAGCAGTACCGCACTGGCATCCTTCTGGCTCAGTATCTGCTCACCGCGGTGGAGCGGGGCGAACGGACGGACTTCCTGAAGGGATATATTCAGGTCTGTTGACATCTTGAGCGCCCCAGTCTCCACAGCTTTGAGCACCCCTCCGGCGGAGACGGCCGGAGGGGCGCTCTGTCATGCCGGGCACTGCCGCCCGGTGTGGTCAATGGTGTATTCCCCGTCCAGAATGATCTGGGAAATGGGCACAAAGGTGTAGCCCTCCTGAATGAGCGCGGTCAGGATGGATGGCAGGGCCTCCGGCGTGTGCTTGGCGGCGTTGTGGAACAGAACGATGGAGCCGGGCTGGACCTTTCCGGTGACCCGCTGGGCGATCTCCTGGGCGGGGAGCTCTTTCCAGTCCAGGCTGTCCACATCCCACTGGATGGGCTCCATACCGATGGAGCGCACAGCGCGGATGGCGTTGTCATCGTAGTCGCCATAGGGCAGGCGAACCAAGGTAGGACGCACGCCGGTGACCGCCTCGATTTTGTCGTTGCAGGCGTTCAGGTCATCTACCACCGCCTGCGGGGACAGCTGAGGGTAGTGGGCGTGGGTGTTGGAGTGGTTCATCACCTCATGCCCGGCGTCGTGGAGGGCCTTGACCGACTCTGGATATTTGTCCACCCAGTCGCCCACCACAAAGAAGGTGGCCTTGACCTGGAAGCGGTCCAGAATGTCAATGAGCTCCTGGGTGTCCTCATTGCCCCATGCTGCGTCGAAGCTGATGGATACCAGTTTCTGGTCCCGCTGGACGCAGTAAATGGGCAGCTGCCTTGCGGACGCCGAGGCGTCCACAGCGGCGGGATAGTTGACCACATAGAACATCAGTACAGCCGCGATCCCACAGATCGCAAGGGATATGGAGTTCCGGCGGATCAAAAATGCTCTCATAAAGATCGTCCTCCTGCAATTTCATTGTTCCCAGTATATGTCGGCGGGCCGGCCGTCATGTCGAGGCGGATCTCCTCAATACTTTAAACAAAAAAAGTGTACAAGATTGCCCGGACCCTATTGCGTTCCTATTTTTTATCTGTATAATAAAGGGGACGAAACGCCCTGTGGTCCGCCCCGGGGCGTCTGCTATGGCCGCCCAAAGTGATCGCTGCGGCTGAAACTATGCCGAAAAGGAGCACACAATGGAACTGATCATACAGATTATCTCTGCCGTATACAACTTTCTATGGGGGGATCTTTTCACAATTCCTCTGCCCGGCGGGAACTCCATGGGAGTATCTCTGCTGGTGTTGCTGCTTATCCCAACGGGGATCTATTTCACCATCCGCACCCGGGCCATGCCTCTGCGGCTCTTTCCGGAGATGCTCCGTGTGACGGTTGAAAAGCGGTCCCACAGCCATCTGGGCTCCATCTCCGGGGTCCAGGCTCTGGTGGTCTCCACGGCCACCCGGGTGGGAATGGGGAACCTGGTGGGCGTGGTGGCTGCCATCTCCGCCGGCGGAGCCGGAGCGGTATTCTGGATGTGGATCTCCGCACTGCTGGGGTCCTCCACCGCCTTTATCGAGGCCACCTTGTCCCAACTCTATAAGCAGAAAGACCCCCTGTATGGGGGCTACCGGGGCGGTCCGGCCTACTATATCCACCAGTATGCTGAGCAGAAGCTGGGCGGCAAGCCCCGCCGCTACTCCGTGATTGCTGTGCTCTTTGCCATCTCCGGCCTGATCTGCTGGTGCGGCATCAGCCAGGTCATCAGCAACTCGGTCTCCAGCTCCTTCCAGAACGCCTTCAACATCCCGCCTCTGTACTCCACCGTCCTGTTGGTGGCTCTGGCCGCTGTCATTGTGCTGCGGAAAAACGCCAGCGTCAAGGTGCTGGACGTGCTAGTCCCCATCATGGCCGGCTGTTACTTCCTGATTACCATCTTCCTGCTCATCAAGAACGCCGCGCTGCTGCCCTCTGTGTTCCAGCGCATCTTTGAGGAGGCCTTTGGGATCCGCCAGGTTGTTGCGGGCGGGTTTGGCGCAGTGCTGATGCAGGGCGTCAAGCGCGGCCTGTTTTCCAACGAGGCGGGCTCCGGCTCCGCCCCCTGTGCCGCCGCCGCCGCGGATGTGAGTCATCCTGCCAAGGCCGGGCTGCTCCAGGCGCTGGGCGTGTTTATTGACACAATTGTGATTTGCAGCTGTACCGCCTTCATTATGCTGGTCACCCCCGCCGCGGACATCCAGGGGCTGGAGGGCATGGGCCTGCTCCAGGCGTCTATGGAGTATCACCTGGGTCAGTTTGGCGTGATCTTCATTGCGGTGATCCTCTGGCTGTTCAGCTTCTCCACGTTCATTGGGATCCTGTTCTATGCCCGGTCCAATGTGGCGTACCTGTTTGGGGACAACTGGGTCTCTCAGACGGGGTATAAGATCCTGGCACTGATCATGCTTTTCGTCGGCGGCCTGGCCACCTACACCTTTGTGTGGGATCTGGGCGATGTGGGCATCGGCCTGATGACCATTTTCAACATTTTGGTCATTCTCCCCATGTCCAAGGAGGCGCTGGCCTCCCTGCGGGAGTATGAGCAGGAGATAAAAGAGCGCAAACGCGCGCAATAAGGATAAAAAGGACGAAGCTCCGGGATGTTCTGGGGCTTCGTCCTTTTTTGTTTCCCTGCGCCGCCCCTGTTCTGCTTTCTTTTGCCTGAAACGCCGTAGGGGCGGGCCGGTGTCCCGCCCCTACGGCGTTTTCGTGACCCCGTTTGGTTCCAGAGGGACAGGCGCGGTTTCAAGGCTGCGGCGGTCGCCATATCACGCATGACCGAAATTGCCTTGTAGGGGTGGGTCTCCTGACCCGCCCGCCGGTTCACCTCCGCAGGGCGAAACCCCAGCGTTGACCGAAAAATTCCGAAACCAGGCGGGAGGGGCAAGCCCCTCCCCTACGGGATGATGGGAAAACATTCTGCGCCGGAGGAAGCACACAAAAACACAACCCCCGCCATCCTTTCCATGAGAAAAGGGCATGGCGGGGCTTAATTACCATAAAATGTATGATAATGTACCACTTTTGACCTCTGCTCAATATAGGTGGAGGTGTTTTTTATGGCAAGCAATCACACGGAGCATTTTTCACTCAATCAATGGCAGGCGGACGATCAGGTACTCCGCACCGATTTCAACGAGGACAACGCCAAGATTGACAGCGCTCTCAAGGATCTGGCCGCCGCGCAGGCGGAAAAAGCCGACCAGACGGCCCTGGACGCTCTGGCCGCGGAGGTGGCGAAAAAGGCCACCACGGCGGCGCTGGAGGCCCTCAGTAAAAAGCTGGCATCCATGCCCTGCCTAGTGACCGGGACCTACACCGGAGACGGGGCGGAAAGCCGCCTGATTTCCCTGGGCTTTCAGCCCAAGGCCCTGTTGGTCATGACGGATGAAGGCTATTCTGCCCGCCCATATACCGATGACTACTATGGCGGCCTGGCCCTGCCGGGGAAGCCCGTCTGTCTGAAAACCGTCTATGGAACCGATTATATCCTGACGGTCGAATCCCAGGGCTTCCGTGTTTACTACAACAAGAGCAAGTATGTCTTCAGTAATCAGAAGGAATTCAATTATCACTACCTGGCTTGGAAATGACATCAGAGGTCCCCTCCTATATGGGAGGGGACCTCTGTTTTTTCAGGGATCCGTAAATCCGCCGGGGATTACTTAGCCCTTAACCTCGTTGGACTCGACGCCGTTCACAACAACCTTGTAAACCTTGCCGCTCTCCAGAACGAACTTGTTGTCGCCGTCGCTCACGCTGGTGGCGTCCTTCTCCAGGGTGACCTTCTTGGTGGTCACGGAGACGTACTTGCCGTCCACACGCTGCTGCAGCTCCACGGTGAAGTCAACAGCCTTCTCAGCCTTCTCAGCCTTCTCGGTCATGGTGATGTTGAAGCCGCCGTCAGCCCACATCTTAACGGACTTGATCTTGGCGTCAACTTTCTCTACGTCCTCGACCTTGCCGGCGTCCTTTACCTTGTAGACGTAGATCTCAACAGCCTCGTCCTTGTCATCCTCGAACACGAAGACGGTGCTATTGTACTCGGTGGCGTTGAAGTTCTTCTCCAGGCTGCTGGGAGTGGCGGTCTTGCCATCGCCGTCATCGTTGACGAAGATGGTGTACTTGTCGGCCAGAACCACGTCCTTGCCCTCACCCAGGCTCAGCACGCCGCCCTTATAGGTGATCTTGGTGACATCGGTGTAGACCATGAAGTCCTCCTTGTCGGAGTCGGTGCCGTCCACCAGAACGGCGCGGTCCACATAGTTGTCGGAGTCGTAGGAGATGTTCTCGTACAGGCCGATCTCCTTAAAGATGCTGTCAGAGCCGGCCTTGATGGTATCGATCTTGCCGTTCACGATGGCGTCGTACTCATAGTACTTGTTGTCATCGCTGTCGACCTTGGCGTCGGGCTTGCTCTCCAGGACATAGACACGGTCATCGCTGTCGCCGGAGACAGACAGGTCATCGCCACCGATGTAGACTACATCAGCGTAGCTGCCGTCCATGACCACGGCCACATTCGCGCCCTTGCTTCCAGCGGTGACATCGGGGACGTTCTTGATGCCGGTGTAAACGGTGATGTCGTCATCATCGTTCACCACGAAGATGGTGTCATTGTTGGCCTTCACAGTGCTGGCACCGTAGTCCACAGTGGCCTTGCCATTGGTGGTGATGGTGTCATCCTTGCTGGGAGTGCCAGTCTTCTGGTCATCGGACTTCACAGCAGTCAGCTCATACTTGCCGTTGCTCTTCTTGTCGAAGGCATACCAGACACCGCTCGCGGCATCCAGATCCTTCACATCGAAGTCCTCATCGTTGTCCACCACGATGACCTCGTTGGTGCCATCGATGAAGTAGGCGTCAGCCTCCAGGTTGCCCTTCGCGCCGCCGGTCTCAGCCAGCTTGGCAACATAGACATAATCCTCGGTGCTGTCAGAGGCATCAGAGTAAACCACATAGCCGTTGGCGTCCAGAACCACGGTGTACGCCTCGTTCAGGTCGTACTTCATTTCCTCATCGACAGCCTTGGTGTAGTTCTTGGAGTACTCATACTTGGTGCCGTCCACGGTGACGTTCTTCTTCTGGGTGTAGCCAGTCACCTTGCCCTCGACGGTCTCAGCCAGGGCGATGGTCTTGATCTCCTTGTTGGCCACAGTGACCAGGACATAGTCCTCGTCAGAGTAGGTGTCCAGGTAGTCAAAGTCATCGGCGGACAGAGTGGTGTCGTCGGCGGGCAGCTCAGTGCCGTCCAGAGCCTTCAGATCCAGCTCCTCGTCGTTCTTGTCGTAGTCGCCATCGACCTGAGCAACATAGGAGTTGATGACAGCGATCACCACGTCGTTGGAGTCATCGTCGATGAACACCTCGGTGGTGGCACCCTTCTTGATGACATCCTTGCCGGCATCATCGTCGTTGTTCTTGACGATGTAGTCGCTCAGCTTCGCATCCTGATCCACGCCGTCCACGACCACGGTGAAGTCGGCATCGCCGCTCTTCAGGTCAGCATAGACGTCGCTGCCCACCAGATCATACAGGTCCTGCTTCTCGACAGAGGAGGTGTAAACAGTGTCAGCGTCGTCAGCGTAGGTGCCGACCTCCTTGTTCTCGAAGGTCCACTTCACGGAAGGACGGCCGAAGTCGTCGTCCGCGCCGTCGGCCTTGACCAGGTCGCCGTCGTACAGGTCCTCACCCAGCTGGATGGTGTACTTGCCGTCCACCTTGGTGTTGTCGATCTTGGCATACTTGCTGTCGGTGCCGGTGCGGGAATCATAGGTAGCCTTGCCGCCGGAGATGACGATGTCACCCACCTGCACGTCGCTGCCGTTCTTCTCAGCCTTAACCAGATCAGCCTCCAGGGCGTTCAGGACCATCTGAGCCACGTCGTTACGGGTCAGGGCCTCCTTGGCGCCGGTGGCAACACCGTCGAACAGGCCAGCAGTGCTGCCGTTCTTGGTGGTCTCAACCAGCCAGTCAGAGCCGAAGGCGGCGCGGTACTGGAAGTAGCCCAGAGCCTTCAGCAGCAGCAGGGCAGCCTGACCGGTGGTAACGGTGTCGTTGCCGCCGTAGGTCACCTTGTCATAGCCGCTGGTGATGCCGTTGGTGTAGCAGGCAGCCACATAGGGCTCAGCCCACTCGGGCACGTCGGTGAAGGGGCTGGTGCCCTTGTAGCTGGCCACAGTGTAGTCCAGCAGGTTGCACATCACAACCGCCATCTCGTTACGGGTGACCTTGGCCTCGGGATTGAACTTGCCGTTCTCATCGCCGACCATGATGCCGACGGTCTTCAGGACCTCAATGGCTTCCTCGTTCTGCTTGGAAGTCACATCGGCATAGCTCGCGGCGCTGCTGCCCATTACCATCAGACCAGAGATCATGGTGGCGGTGAGGCCCAGGCTGAGAGCACGCTTCAGGTTTCTCATTGGAATTCCTCCTTGATTTTTTCAAGCTGCGGGGGATTTGTTATTTTCTCCCAAAATTAGTTTATTTCTCCTTATATTAAGCCGTATCCGGCATAAATAGGTGAAATACTAATTATAGGAGCATAACGCCCCTTGCACCTCCGAAAACGTGCGAAAAACAGGAAAAAATCCGAAAAAACTGCCGCTTTTCCGCCCCAAAAATCACCTTGGTAGACCTCTGGTAGACCAGCCCCAAAAACGGACACAAAGAAAAAGCCCCCGGAAGCCTTGCGCCGCAAGGCTTCCGGGGGATGCGTCTGGTAGACATTTGGTAGACCGCGGTGGTCTACCAAACTCAGCAGGCGGTTTTCTCCTGTTTCGCCAGATGGCAGATGGCCCGGCGGTATCCCTCGAAGCCGAGACCGATAAACCGCTTTTCACAGGCCATGCCGGGATAGGAGATCTGGCGGAAGGGTTCCCGGGCGCTGACGTTTGAGAGGTGGACCTCCACAGCAGGCAGAGCAACGGCTTTCAGCGCGTCCAGAATGGCAACGCTGGTGTGGGTGTAGGCGGCGGGATTAATGACGATGCCGTCCATTTTGCCGTAAGCCTCCTGGATCTTCTCCACAATGGCCCCCTCATAGTTGGATTGGAACAGCTCCACCTCCACCCCAAATTCCGCCGCGGAGGCGCGGATGAAGTCCTCCAGCGCGGAAAAATCCTGCCGGCCATAGATGTCGGGCTCCCGGATCCCCAGCAGATTCAGATTGGGTCCGTTGATCACAAGTAATTTCATAGCGCAAGCCTCCTGATAATTTCTTCCGCCGTCTCCTCCGGCGTGCCCCGGTTTTCGACCGTCAGATCGGCCAATTCCTCATAGAGCGGGGCCCGTCTGCGGTACAGTTCTTCCGGCGGGATGGCCTGGGACACCGGCCGGCCGCTGGTGGGAAGCAGCTCCAGGTCCCGGCGGAGATAGATCACTGTGGAATTCTGACGCATGGGATCCCAGTTCTCACGGCGGGTGACTATGCCGCCGCCGCAGGCGATGACCTGTCCGGACTGCTTGGACAGCTGGCACAGAGCCCGGTGCTCCCGGATTCGGAAGCCCTCCTCCCCTTCTTTCTTGAAAAGGTCCGGGATGGAGCAGCCGGCCTCCGCTTCCACCTGATGGTCCACATCGGCCAGGGGGCGGCCCAGGCGGTCTGCCAGGAACTGTCCCACTGTGGTCTTGCCGCAGCCCGGCATCCCGATCAGCAGCAGATTCTGTGTCTGCCCCTCCACCTGCCGGGTGATCTCCTCCACCCGGCTGTCCGGGATCGTCCGGCCCAGGAAGCGCTCCGCCGCAGCCTTGGCCTGAGCCACCAGCATCCCAAGCCCATTGGAACACAACAGGCCCCGGCGCTCTGCATCCAGCAGAAGCTGGGTGCGGGCAGGGTTGTAGATCAGATCGAACACGCCTTCGCAGTCAGGGAACTGATCCAGCTCCACCGGAGACACCCCGGTGTTGGGGTACATTCCCACGGGAGTGGCGTTGACGATAAGCTGTGCGTCGGCGTGGCGGTCCAGATTTTCATAGTTGTCCGGGCCGCTGCGGGAGATACTCACCGTCTCCCGGGCGCCCAGGTCGGCCAGCACCGCATGGACGGTAAGGGAGGCTCCGCCGGACCCCAGCACCAGAACTTTTTTTCCGCGCACCTGGGCCCCGGCGGCCTGGAGCAGGTAGCGGAACCCGTCGTAGTCCGTGTTATCTCCGTAGAGAGTCCCGTCCGGGCGGCGGAGAAGGGTGTTGACGCTGCCAATTCGCCGGGCAGCGGGGGAGAGGGCATCACAGCAGGCCATCACCGTCTTTTTATAGGGGATGGTCACATTCAGCCCGCGGAACCGCCCCGCCCGGAGGAATGGCTCCACCTCCTCTGGGGGGAGCTCCACCAGCCGGTAGTCATAGCCGGCCAGCTGCCGGTGGATGGCGGGAGAAAAGCTGTGGCCCAGCCGCTCGCCCAGCAGGCCGAACTCCAGATCCTTCGGGCCCATCAGCAGATGACCTCCTGATAGGTCCCCAGATAGCGGCACTGCTCGCTCTCCTCCTCCAGATCCCGGAACAGCCGCTCCATCTCCGGGGCGTAGACAGAGCACTCCAGATCGAAGTAGAACATGAACTCAAACTCCCGGTCCGGGAGGGGGCGGCTCTCCAGCTTTTGCAGGTTGATGCCCAGGGCGTAGAACTTGGATAAAACGTGGTAAAGCGCTCCCGGCTTGTGTGGCAGGGTCATCATCAGAGAGGTTCGGTCGGCCCCGGGATAGATCTCCGGCTTTTGGGAGATACAGATGAAGCGGGTATAGTTGTTGTCCCGGTTCTGCACATTGGCGCGCAGCAGCTCCAGGCCGTAGGTCTTTCCGCAGAAGCGGGAGGAGAGGGCGGCCACGTCCCGCCGCTCCGACTGAGAGACCATGCGGGCGGCAACGGCGGTGTTGGGCACCACGGTCACCTTGACCCCCTTCAGCCCGCTCAGGAAGGCGGAGCACTGGTTGATGGCCTGCTCGTGGGAGAATACCTCTTTGATATCCGGCAGACCGGTCCCGGCCTTTGCCAGCAGGTTGTGGCTCACCTTCAGCCGGGCGGAACGGACGATAGAGAAGTTATGACGGGTCATCAAATCATAGGTCGCATTGACCGAACCGGCAGTGCTGTTTTCGATGGGCAGGATGCCGTACTGACACATCCCACTCTCCACCGCCTTGAACACATGGTCGAAGGTGTCAAAATAGAGGATGGTGGGGGATTTAAAGATACTATCGCAGGCGATCTGGGAATAAGCCCCCTCAATGCCCTGGCAGGCCACGGTGGCCCGCTGGGGAAAGAGGTCCGGCGTAGTACTCAGCGCGGTGCGGATGCCCTCATAGACCGGAGAGCCGGACCCTTCGCACTGCTTCTGGTAGGAGCGGCTGGCCGCCATGATGGAACGGAACACCGACTCCGTATAGTCGGCCAGATCCTCCCCGGCCAGACTGCCCACCTTGGCCAGCAGCGCCCGCTCCCGCCCCGCGTCCAGCGTGGGCAGGCCGTGCTCCTGCTTATAGGCGGCCACCTCACGGGAGACCGCCATCCGCTGCTTGAACAGCTCCACCAGCTTCTGGTCGATACCGTCGATCTGATCCCGCAGCTGCGTCAAATTCTGATCCATGTCAATTTCTCCTCCCTCGATTCAAGGCCGCGCACCCTGGGGCGCGCTCCATGCGATCTGGTCTGTATTCCGGTCCAGCAGTGCGTCCAGAAGGACCAGAGCGGCGGCGGCCTCCACCACGGGGACCGCCCGGGGCACGATACAGGGGTCGTGCCGTCCGGTGATCTGAAGGTCCGTCTCTGTCCCCGCGGACAGGCGGACGGTGTGCTGTTTTTGCGCGATGGATGGTGTGGGCTTGAAGGCCGCCCGAAACACCACCGGCATCCCGCTGGAGATCCCGCCCAGGATCCCGCCTGCGTGATTGCTGGCGGTGCGGATGGCCCCATCCTCCAGGATGAAGGGGTCGTTATGCGCAGAGCCCCGCATCCCGGCGGCCCCGAAGCCGGAGCCGAACTCCACGCCTTTCACCGCGGGGATGGCAAACAGGGCGGCGGCCAGATGGCTCTCCAGCCCCTGAAACATGGGGCTGCCCACCCCAGCGGGCAGGCCGGTGACTATGCACTCCACCACGCCGCCCACCGAGTCCCCGGCCTCCCGGGCCCGGAGGATCTCTGCCCGCATCCGCTCTCCGGCCTTTTCCTCCAGAACGGGGAAGGGGGCTTGCTGCACCGCCAGCAGGGTGTCCCGCGCCTCCCCGAGCGGAGAGAAGGGGCGGTCCTCCACCTGAGCGATGGAGCGGATATGGGCCGCCACGGTGATCCCCCGCCGGGCCAGCAGCTGGGCGCAGATCCCGCCGGCGATGCACAGGGGCGCGGTGAGCCGGCCGGAGAAATGGCCGCCCCCCCGCACATCCTGAAAACCGCCGTACTTGATATGGGCGGTGAAATCGGCATGAGCCGGGCGGGGCTTGTCCCGCAGCTCGTCGTAGTCCTTGGAGCGGGTGTTTGTGTTCTCGATGACGGCGGCCAGGGGTGCGCCGCAGGTCACCCCATCCACCAGCCCGCACAGGATCCGGGGGACGTCCCCTTCCTTTCGGGGGGTGGAGGTTGCGTCCCGGCCGGGCGCCCTGCGGCGGAGAAACGCCTGAAGCTGCGCCAGCTCCACGGCCTCCCCGGCGGGAAGGCCGTCCACCGTCACCCCGATGGCCTCCGAGTGGGACTGGCCGAAGATGGAGATATGGATGTGCTTACCGAAGTATGAGGCCATGGAGCTCTCCTCCTAACGATTGAAAATGGGTCCAGAATTCCGGATAGGATTTTCTGACGCACTCCGCCCCCAGCAGCTTCACCGGAGCCTCCGCAGAGGCGGCGCAGACCGCCGCCATCATGGCAATGCGGTGGTCATTGGCGCAGTCCACAACGCCGCCTCCCGGCAGACGCTTCACCCCGTGGATGGTCAAGGAATCGGCGTACTCCTCCACCTGCCCCCCCATGGCCCGGAGGGCCCGGGTGACCGAGGCGAGGCGGTCGCTCTCCTTCGCCCGCAGGCGGGCTGCGTTGGTGAGGCGGGTGGTCCCGGTGCGCACAGCGGCCATGGCCGCCAGAGGGGGAGCCAGGTCGGGGCACTGGGACACGTCCAGCTCCACCTGGCCGGATCGGGCCAGCATACGGCTGTACGCGGCGATCTCACGGTCCCCCTGCCGGGAGGCTGGATCCATCCCCAGGATGTCTACCTGACCGCCCAGGTGGTTGGCGGCGTACCAGAAGGCGGCCTGGGACCAGTCGGCCTCAACAGCCAGGTCTCTGGCCTGGTACATCTGCCCGCTCGGGATGTGGAAGCCGTTCTCCCGGGGCTCTGCGACGACCCCGAACCTGTCCAGCACGTCCAGAGTCAGATCCACATAGCCCCGGGACTCCAGGGGAGCGGTGAGAAGCAGGTCGCTGTCTCCCTCCAGCAGGGGCAGGGCAAAGAGCAGCCCGGTGATAAACTGACTGGACACATCCCCCGGCAGGCGATACTCCCCCGGGTCCAGAGCCAGCCGGTCATAACCCCGTCCGCTGTCCAGGGTGAGCACGCCGTGCTCCATGCTCCAGCCGATCCCCTTCCCCCGGAACAGATCCTCGTATGGGGCAAGGGGGCGCTCCATGAGGCGGCCCCGTCCGGTGAAGGCGGCCTGTCCCTGTACCAGAAGGGCCACCGGGATGAGAAACCGCAGCGTGGAGCCGCTCTCCCCGCAGTCCAGGGTGGGGAAAGGTCCCGCCTGGGGGATGGAGTTCCCCAGGCCGTGGACCCGGAGTGTTCCAGGCCCCAGGTCCTCCACCAGAGCCCCCAGGGCAGACAGGCACCGGCGGGTGGCCTGGATGTCCTGTGAGTCCGCCAGATTGGAAATGGTGCTGATCCCGCCGCCGAGGGCGGCGGCGATGAGCGCCCGGTGGGCCTGGGACTTGCTGGACGGCGGGGTCACCTCCCCGGCCAGCTTGCTGGGATAGATGGTAAGATCCATATCGTTATCTCCCGCACATGGGTTCCAGCAGTTCCAAAAGCTGGTCCTTCTTCATGCGCCGCGGCACCGCCTGGCCCAGCCGCTCCAGCAGGATCAGCGTAATGGAATCCCCGGTGCGCTTCTTGTCCAGGCCCACTGCCTCCGTCATAGTCTCCCAGGGACAGGGGATGTCCTGAGGCAGGCCGAACTTGTTCAAAATGGAGCGGATCTGCTCCACCACCTCCGGCGGCGTGATCCCAAGTCCGACGCCCAGCTGGGCGGCCCAGTTCATCCCGGCGGCCACCCCCTGTCCGTGGGTCCAGGTCTCATAGTGTCCCGCCAGCTCAAAGGCGTGGCCGATGGTGTGGCCGAAGTTCAGCGTCATCCGCAGGCCGGTGTCCCGCTCGTCCTGAAGCACTACCTGCCGCTTCAGATCGCAGCAGGTGCAGATCACCTGCTCAATGTAATCCATTACGCCAGCCCGGCTGCCGCAGCGGTCCAGCAGCTCAAAGAACTCCCGTTCCCGGATGCAGCCGTATTTGATCACCTCGGCCATGCCGTCGGAGAAGGCGCGGTCGCTGAGGGTGTTGAGACAGTCCGGATCGATCAGCACCCCCTTGGGCTGCCAGAAGGCCCCGGCCAGATTTTTTCCGGCCTGAAGGTCGATGGCCACCTTGCCCCCCACGGAGGAGTCCACCTGGGCCAGCAGAGTGGTGGGGATCTGGATGAAGTCCACCCCCCGGAGGAGGGTGGCAGCGGCAAAGCCCGCCAGGTCGCCCACCACGCCGCCGCCCAGGGCTGCCACCCCGTCAGTGCGTGTCATACCGAAGGCCATCATTTTTTCCCACAGCAGGACCAGCTGTTCCGGACACTTGGCCGCCTCTCCGGCGGGGACGGAGCAGCAGAGGACCTGAAAGCCCGCCCGCTTCAGGCTGTCCGCCGTCCGCTCCAGATACAGGGGCAGCACATTGCTGTCGGTCACCACCGCCAGCTTCCGGGCCCGGGGGAGCAGCGCCCGACAGCGCTCCCCCGCCTGATCCAGCAGGCCACGCTGGATCTCGATTTGATATTCCCGGCCCGGGAGGGCCACAGTCAGCGTCTTTTTCATTCCGCGTCCACCTTCTCCTTACAGATCCGTCCCTCAGCCAACAGGGTGCACAGCCGGTCCCCGTTGCCCTGCTCCAGGGCGTCCCGGTACTCGCCCAGATAGCCGATCATCCGGTCCAGCTCCTCCAGCAGATAATCCCGGTTCTCCAGGAACAGGTCGGTCCACATGGTCTCGTTCAGCCAGGCCACCCGGGTCAGATCCCGGTAGCTCCCGGCGGAGTATCCCTTGTGCATCTGGGCCCGGGGGCTTTTTACATAGGCGTTGGACAGGACATGGCACATCTGGGAGGTATACGCGATCATCGCGTCGTGGTGCTCCGCCGTGGTCACTGTCATATGGCTGAAGCCGGCGGGGGTGAGCAGCTTTTTCACCCGGTCCAGCAGCAGGATGTCGTCCCGCTCTCTGGGGATGACCACCATGGGCGCCCCCTGAAACAGGTCGGCCTTGCTGTTGGCAAAGCCGGAGTACTGGGTGCCCGCCATGGGGTGGCCGCCCACAAAGGTGAAGCCGTGCTTCTCCGCCAGGGCGAAGCCCACCCGGCAGACCTCCCGCTTCACGCCGCAGCAGTCCATGACCAGGGTGTCCTTGGAAATATAGGGGGCCATCTCCTTCAGATAGTCGATGGAGACTTGGGGATACAGTGCCACCAGAAGCAAGTCGCAGTCTCCGATCGTTTCCCGATCCAGATCTCCGGTCAGGGTGCCCTGGAGCTTGGCGTAATCCTGGACCACCCGGTTTCCGTCATAGCCGTATACCGCGGCTCCGCTCTTTTCATACGCCTTGGCCAGGGAACCACCGATCAGTCCCAGGCCCGCAATGCCGACCTTCATATCCAGCACCCCTCCTGTCAATCCTCAGCCAGAGCCGCCGCCTGCACCCGGCGGACCGCCTTAGCCACATCCTCAAACTGCTCCGGCCGCAGGGACTGGGCCCCGTCGCACAGGGCGTGGGGGGGATCGTTGTGTACCTCGATGATCAGGCCGTCCGCACCGCAGGCTGCTGCGGCCAGAGCCATAGGCTTGACATAGCGGGCCACGCCGGTGGCGTGGCTGGGGTCCACAATGACAGGCAGATGGGTCAGCTCATGGAGGACGGGGACTGCGGACAGGTCCAGGGTGTTGCGGGTGGCCGTCTCAAAGGTGCGGATCCCGCGCTCGCACAGGATGACGTTTTCGTTGCCGCTGGCCATGATGTACTCGGCGCTCATCAGCAGCTCCTTGATGGTGTTGGCCAGCCCACGCTTGAGGAGGATGGGTTTGCGGGTCTTGCCCAGTTCCTTGAGCAGCTCGAAATTCTGCATATTTCGGGCCCCCACCTGAATCACATCCACATCCTCGAAGAGGGGCAGGTGGTTGGCGTTCATGATTTCAGTGACGATGGGCAGGCCGGTCTCCCGCTTGGCCTCCAGCAGCAGCTCAATACCGTCCGCCTTCAGTCCCTGGAAGTCATAGGGGGGAGGTGCGGGGCTTGAACGCGCCGCCCCGGAGCATGGTGGCTCCGGCGGCCTTGACGCTTTTGGCCACGGAGATGATCTGATCCTCGCTCTCCACGGAGCAGGGACCGGCGATGATGGCGAAATTCCCGTGTCCCACCTTGATCTTGTCCGCCCCGACCTCAATGACAGAGTCCAGAGGATGGAACTTCCGGTTTGCGCTCTTGAACGGCTCAGACACGCGTTTGACCCCCTCTACAATATCCAGCCCGCTGATCAGGTCCTCGTCCAGCTTGCTGGTGTCGCCGATCACACCGATGACCGTGGAAAAATCGCCAGTGGAGATGTGGGTGCGCAGGTTTTGGGACTCGATCCATTGGATCAGCTCCCGGATCCGCTCTTCCTTGGTATTCTGTTTGACAATGATGACCATATTACCATTCCTTTCTTTCCGCTGCAGATATGCAGGAATGAAAAAGGGCCCGCGGTGAAGTGTCATTCACCGCAGGCCCTTTGGATCCAGTCATCCCGCTTATACAGCAGAGGGGAGCCAATTATTTGCAGCAAAAAACACTTTTACTTGTTTCGCCCAAAAGCCGAAAAAGTAAAAGTAGCCATAAAAGAACGCTGCAAACCGCTTCATGTTGATATGGCTCCTTTCCTGAAAATTTCTGTTCATTGGTCTTATGTTAGCACTGGAGTTCCCAACTGTCAATTCAAAATTTGCGGTATTACGCCGAAATATAAAGGTAAAATTCTGATAAAACCAGCAAAACACATAAAATTCTTTTTTGCTTTACACTTTTGAAGTAAAAAGCGGCAAACTACCCCCATTCCGGGCACGCCCAGACGCCGCAGGGGGCCGGCATCGTTATAACAGGATCCTGAACGCGCGCAGAGGTCGCGAGAAGCACCCGGAAGGTCAATGGACACGCTGTGAAGATTTTCCTTTCAAGCCCCTGGACAGACCGGAGATGTGTTCCAAACTCGAAAGGACCGCAATGAAACGATTGACACAGTACTGCAAAACAGGTTACACTATCAGTACAACTGAATCAGGCAAACAGCCGGTGCCGACGCCCCGGGAGCTGGAGACAGATCCTGTGGGCGGAGGTTAAAAGGGAAACAGGTGCAAAACCTGTGCGATCTCGTCACTGTAAGCAGGGAGTATATCGCCAACGCAAGGTGCGGCCACTGATGAAAATTGGGAAGGCGGCGATATGTGAGGATCTGTGAGCCAGGAGACCTGCCGTCTGTGGGTACGGGAAGAGACTTCCAGATCACGAGGAATTGATTGTACTGATGCGGCCATCTGCTTCGGTGATCCTTTTGCCCTTTTTGAGAGGGAAAAGGATCTTACTTTTCCTGTCCTTTTGCTGAAAACAGGTGTTTTACATACAAACAAAGGTTCCAGTTTTACCATGTCGAGCAAAAAGGAGGAAAAATCATGAAAATCAAGAAACTGCTGTCCCTGCTGCTTTCCGCGGCGCTGCTGATGACCCCGCTGGCCGCCTGCGGCTCCGGGGCCCCTTCCGCTTCCGGAAGTGGGACCGAGTCCGGTGTCGGAAGCAGCGCGGCCCCGGATCTCTCCCAGGATACGGAGGAGGTGGACACCGGGGACGCCAGCCTGGACGACCCCCGCAATCAGGACCAGATCGGGGAGAAGGAGCTGCTGGTGGTCAGCTTCGGCACCAGCTACAACGACAGCCGCCGCCTGACCATCGGCGCCATTGAAACGGCCCTGGCGGAGGCCTTCCCGGACTGGTCGGTCCGCCGGGCCTTCACCAGCCAGATCATCATTGACCGGGTGCGGGAGCGGGACGGCGTGGAGATCGACAATGTCAAGGCGGCCCTGGACCGGGCGGTGGACAACGGCGTCAAAACGCTGGTGGTCCAGCCCACCCACCTGATGGACGGCCTGGAGTACACGGACCTGGTGGACGAGCTGGCCCAGTACACCGACGCCTTTGAGCATATCGCGGTAGGCGCGCCCCTGCTGACCAGTGATGGGGACTTCCAGGCGGTGGCCGACGCCATCACCCAGGCGACCGCCCAGTACGATGACGGCGACACCGCCATCTGCTTCATGGGCCACGGGACCGAGGCGGAGTCCAACCGCATTTACGGAGAGATGCAGCAGGTGCTAGAGGCGGCTGGGCACGACCGCTATTATGTGGGGACCGTGGAGGCGGAGCCCACGCTGGAGGATGTGCTGGCCGGGGTGAAGGACAGCGGGGCGCACAGAGTGGTGCTCCAGCCGCTGATGATCGTGGCCGGAGACCACGCCAACAACGACATGGCCGGCGACGAGGAGGGCTCCTGGAAGCGCGCCTTCCAGGATGCCGGCTATGAGGTTGAGTGTGTCCTGAAGGGGCTGGGGGAGCTGGAGGCCATCCAGCAGCTTTTTGCGGCCCACGCCCAGGCGGCCATGGATACTCTGGAAAGCTGAGGAAAAGAGGCAGGCGGGACCGGACCGGGGCGGCGCTCCGGGGCGGTCCCGCCCATTCCAAAGAGGAGAGAAAGGATGACTGAGATGAGAAAAAAGGGGATGGCTCTGCTGCTGAGCGCCTGGATGCTGCTCACTGCGGGGTGCAGTCAGGGGACACCCGCCGGAACATCCTCCGTTCCGCCGGAGAGCAGCCAGGTGGCCTCCGGCAGCGAGATGGCCGGTGTGACCGATGTGGTGGAGGATGGGATGGTCCCCGTCTCCGGGGACAGCCTGGAGAATGGGACTTATCCCGTTGCCGTGGACTCTAGTTCCTCTATGTTCCGTGTGGTCCACTGTGAACTGACCGTTTTGAACGGAGAGATGACGGCAGAAATGACCATGGGAGGCACTGGCTATCTCTGGGTCTTTCCCGGAACTGGCGAGGAAGCCGCTGCGGCGCCAGAGACAGACTGGATCTCCTACACCCAGCAGGCAGACGGAAGCCATGTCTTTACCGTACCGGTAGAGGCGCTGGATCAGGGACTCCCCTACGCAGCCTTCAGCAAGAAAAAGGAGAAGTGGTATGACCGGACTTTACTCTTCCGGGCAGACTCTCTTCCTTTGGATGCGTGGAAAGAGGACGCCGTGGCCACCCCGGACAGTCTGGGCCTGGAGGATGGCAGCTACTGGGTGGATGTGGCCCTGGAGGGGGGCTCCGGCCGGGCCGGGGTGGATTCTCCGGCAAAGCTGACCGTCCGGGATGGTCAGGCAGAGGCGGAACTGCTATGGAGCAGCGGGAACTATGACTACATGAAGGTGGATGGTGTACAGTATAACGCAGAGATGGTGGAGGGCCGCTCCTGTTTCGTGATCCCGGTGGTCTGCTTCGACCGCGCCCTGTCGGTTCAGGCAAATACCACCGCCATGAGCACCCCCCATGAAATTGAGTATACTCTGACATTTGATTCTAACTCTTTCAAGGAGGCGGAACGTTGAGCCCTATCCGACGGCTTGGTACAGTACTTCTCTCGGCGGCTTTGACTGCCCAGCTATTGACGGCTTGCGCTCCGGGAAACGCCGCCCCCGGCGGCGTGGAGGGCCCCCGCTGGGAGGATCTGGAGTATGACCGAAGTCTAGAACTGCAATATGCTCAGCAGTTCTCTGTTGATTACTATCAGGACGGATATTCCCTGGTAGAGATCCAGGAGGTCGGAACCTATCTGGTGGCCCCCCCAAAGGCAGCAGTGCCTTCTGGACTGGACGAGGGGATCACGGTGCTCCGGCAGCCCCTGGACCGAATCTATCTGGCGGCCACCTCAGCCATGGATCTATTCCGGGAACTGGATAGCCTGGCTGCCATCCGTCTGTCTGGAACAAAAGCCCAGGACTGGTATGTAGAAGAGGCCCGGGCGGCCATGGAGGCGGGCGAGATCCTGTATGCCGGGAAGTACAGCGCCCCGGACTACGAGCGGATCTATGCCGAGGGGTGCGACCTGGCGGTGGAGTCCACCATGATCTACCACACCCCGGAGGTAAAGGAGCAGCTGGAGGAGCTGGGCGTCCCGGTGCTGGTGGAGCGCTCCAGCTATGAGGGCCACCCCCTGGGGCGCATGGAGTGGCTGAAGCTGTATGGGGTCCTCTTAGGAAAGGAGGACCAGGCTCAGGAGCGCTTCCAGCAGACCCTGGACCGCCTGGCTCCCGTCCTGGACCAGGAGGGGACCGGAAAGACCGTGGCCTTCTTCTACATCACCTCCAACGGAGGGGTCAACGTACGCAAGCCGGGGGACTATATCTCCAAGCTGATCGGGATGGCCGGCGGGGAGTATGTGTTCCAGGACCTGGGCGGGGAGGAGAATGCCCTGTCCACCATGAACCTCCAGATGGAGGCGTTTTACGCCGGGGCGAAGGATGCGGACCTTCTGATCTATAACAGCGCCGTGGACGGCGGGCTGCGCACCCTGGATGAGCTGCTGGAGAAAAATGGGGTGCTGGCCGAGTTCCGGGCGGTACAGGAGGGGAACGTCTGGTGTACCGGGCAGGACCTGTTCCAGTCCTCCATGGGACTGGGGGACCTGCTGCTGGACATCCATACCGTCCTGACCCAGGAGGATCCGGAGCCGGAATCGCTGACCTATCTGTACCGCTTGACGAAGGAGGGATGACCCGTGGAGGAGCCCCGTGCCCGGCGCTGGTGCCTGGCCTTTCTGCTGCTGGCCCTGCTGCTGGCCGGCCTGTTTCTCTGGAGCCTGAACGCCGGCAGCCTCCCCCTGACGCCGTGCGAGGTGTGGGACATCCTGGTCCGGCGGGAGGGGGAGTACGCCGCCGTGATCTGGAAGCTCCGCCTGCCCCGGACCCTGGCCGCCGCCCTGCTGGGGGGCGCCCTGTCGGTGTCCGGCTTTCTCCTCCAGACCTTCTTTGCCAACCCCATCGCCAGCCCCTTTGTGCTGGGGATCTCCTCCGGGGCCAAGCTGACGGTCTCCCTGGCTATGGTGGGCCTGCTCTCCCGGGGGGTGGTGATGAGCTCCGGAGGGATGATCCTGGCCGCTTTCGCAGGGGCCATGCTGTCCATGGGCTTTGTGCTGCTCCTGTCCAGGTGGCTGCACCAGATGTCCCTGCTGGTGGTAAGCGGGGTGATGATCGGGTATCTCTGCTCCGCAGTCACCGAGTTTGTGGTCACCTTCGCCAGCGACGCCAACATCGTCAACCTGCACAACTGGTCCATGGGCAGCTTTTCCGGGGTGTCCTGGGCCAACCTGCGGGTGCTCCTGCCGGTCATCGGGGCGGCGCTGGTTGGAAGCTTCCTGCTGTCCAAGCCCATGGGGGCCTATCAGCTGGGGGAGGGCTGCGCCCGAAGCATGGGGGTGAACATCCGGGCCTTTCGGACGGCGCTGATCCTGCTGTCCAGCGTGCTGTCCGCCAGCGTGACCGCCTTTGCCGGCCCCATCTCCTTTGTGGGCATTGCGGTCCCTCACCTGGCAAAGGGGCTGTTTGGCACTGCGCAGCCCATCCTGATGATCCCGGCCTGTTTTCTGGGCGGGGCGGCCTTCTGCCTGTTCTGCGATGGACTGGCCCGGACAGTATTTGCCCCCACCGAGCTGAGCATCAGCGCGGTGACCGCCGTGCTGGGCGCGCCCATCGTGATCTGGATCATGCTGCGCCGGCGGCTCCGCCCCGGCGAATGAGAGGAGGAAACGCCCCGTGAGCGAGACGCTGCTGTCCGCCCGGGATCTGTCGGTGGGGTATCACGGACGCCCTCTGCTCCGGGAGATCTGTCTCCAGGTGCATCCGGGGGAGATCCTGACCCTCATCGGGCCAAACGGCGCGGGCAAATCCACGATTTTGAACAGCCTGATCGGGCAACTGCGCCTGCTGGGCGGGCAAGTCAGCCTGCTGGGCCGGGACATCGTCCGGCTGAGCGAGCGGGAGATCGCCCGGAGCCTGTCGGTGATGATGACCGGCCGGGCACAGCCGGATCGGATGACCTGCTGGGAGGTGGCCGCCGCCGGCCGCTATCCCTATACCGGGCGGCTGGGGATCCTCGGCCCTGGGGACCGGGCGGCGGTGCGGGCGGCCCTGGAGCGGGTCCGCGCCCTGGAACTGTGGGACGCCCCCTTCGATCAGATCAGCGATGGCCAGCGGCAGCGGGTGCTGCTGGCCCGGGCCATCTGTCAGGAGCCGGAAGTCCTGGTCCTGGACGAGCCCACCTCCTTCCTGGACCTGCGCGGAAAGCTGGAGCTTCTGGACATTTTGAAGGAGCTGGTGCGGGAACGCCGGGTGGCCGTCGTCATCTCCCTCCATGAGCTGGACCTGGCCCAGCGGATCTCCGACCGGATCCTGTGCGTCCGGGGCGAGGGGATCGACCGGTGCGGAACGCCGGAGGAGATCTTCTCCGGGGGCTATATCCGGCGGCTGTACGGCGTGGAGCGGGGCAGCTACTGCGAGTCCTTCGGCTGTCCGGAGCTGGAGCCCATTCGGGGCGCACCCCAGATCTTTGTCATCGGAGGAAACGGCACCGGGATCCCGGTCTACCGCAGGCTCCAGCGGCAGGGAGTGCCCTTTGCCGCCGGGATCCTGCCGGAAAACGACGTGGATCATCCGGTGGCCTCCGCCCTGGCTGTGGAGGTGATCGCCCAGCGGGCCTATCACCCCATCGGGGAGGATACCTTCCAGCGGGCCCTGTCCGTTTTGGAGAGGTGCAGTCAGGTGCTCTGCTGTCTGCGGGAGTTTGGCCCCCTCAATGAGGCCAACCGCCGCCTGGCCCAGGCCGGCGGGGACCGGACCGTCTATCTGGATGACCAACCGAAGCCCAAACCTGATTTTTGTCAATAAGACGCCCGGCCTGCCGTAAAAGCGGCAGGCCGGGCGTCTCAGCTTGTCAAAGAACGCCAGTTCTCAAAACACGAGGACTGGCGTTTTATCATTAAACGGGGCAAAAATCATGATATAGGAAGCAAAATTAGAAGCATTCCACTTCCCAATAGCAATCTTTTTGAGATTCATGGCAGCATATTTAAGCCTCACCCAAGCAGAAACCCGGGCCAGACCTCGGTGGTGCGTATACCGCATGGCGTGCTTTTCTTTTGCATCAGCAAAAACACGCTCTATGGTCTCTTTTCTCATGGCATAGAGTTCCTTGCCACGTTCGGTTTTTCTCAAATGTTCGACCAAATCGAGATATTCCTGCCAGATATGAGTTGTGAGTATCCGCTGTCCGCTCTCATTTGCGCCACAAACAGTTCTGCAGGGACAGTCTTTGCAGATTTTGGGTGAGCTGCGGTAAGTCCGTTTCCCTTCTTTGCTTGTGGTCGTATGCCGCAGTCCATGTCCTCTGGGACAGGTAAAACTGTCTGTTGCTGCATCATAAGTAAAATCCCAAGGCTTAAATTTATCTTTCTTTCCCTTGTATCGGGTATAGGGAAGGATGGGAATTCTGCTGTATTCCAGAACTTTCTTTGCAATCCAAGGTGTTTTGTATCCGGCATCCATCGTTACAAACTTAACTTCGGGAAAACTGTTCGTTACCTGGTCGTATACTGCGTCCCATGCAGCACTATCGCTTACATTTCCAGCGGTTACTTCAACACCCAACACAAAGCCGTGCTTATCACAGGCTGTATGTGCTTCGTACGCAAACTGCCGCTCATGTGCCCCTTTTACAAACATTCCGCAGTCCGGGTCGGTTTTGGACACCGTTTTCTCAACCGTTCCTCCTCCGGAACTTCCTTTATTTTCGTCATCATCGTCATCGTTGACTTTCTTACCCAGTTGTTTTCGTTCCTCGGATACCTCTTTGCGAAGTTGTTCCTCGTACACCTTCGCGGCTTTGGCGACCTGTTCCTTCTGCAACTTCTTTTTATTCGCGGATGCTTTAATATGTGTTCCGTCGATAAAAATCATGCTTGGGTCTACCATCCGGTTGTTCAGTGCTTTGTTCAAAATATGTGCAAAGATTTCTTCACTCAGCTCCGGGGGAAAGCGTTTGCAAAAGGCATAACTTACCGTTGCAAAGTGAGGAATCTCGTCCAGTAGACTGTATCCCAAGAACCAACGGTATGCTATATTTACTTGTATCTCCCGGTGAGTCTGACGTAAAGACGCGATCCCAAACAAATGCTGAATTAGAACCATCTTGATCAACACTACAGGATCCGTTCCTGGACGCCCGTTGTCTGCGCAATAATATGGACTTAACCGCTCATATAGCCAGTCATAATCCATGACTCTTTCTACTTTTCGGAGCAGATGGTCTGGGGGACTAATGCATCCACATCCACCATCGCTATATCTTTTCGGGAATCCTTTTTCCAGTTCTCCATATTCAATCCCACTTTTCTCTATTATACCAGAAGAACCCCGCCGCTGGCGAGGTTCTTGCTCAGGGCGGAGAGCCCCGCCCGGATGGTGAAGGACAGGCCCCGGGCGCTGTCCGGGCTGTCCACCGCCCGGGCCCCCGCCGCCTGGGCGGCCTCAAGAACAGGGCCATAGCGGGACACGATGGTCAGATCACAGTCCTTCCGGGCCCGGACCAGGCCGGCCAGAGTGTCCAGCCCGTGGCGGAACAGGGGCTTTCCCTCCAGTGGACACAGCAGCTTGTTGCTCCCGAAGCGGCTGCCGCTGCCCGCCGCCAGATAGATGATGTGCTTATTCATCCCGGCCCAGCAGGACCTTCTCCGGGGTGATGGGGAGATTCCGGTGCCATGTCCCGGTGGCCCGGAAGATGGCCTGAGCCAAAGCGGGGGCGGGGGTGTTGATGACGATCTCTCCGATGGACTTGGCCCCGAAGGGGCCGGTCTGTTCATAGCTGGATTCAAACTCCACCTGGAGATGTCCCATATCCAGCCGGGTGGGGAGCTTATACTGCATCAGGGAGTCCTCCAGGATGCGCCCCTCCGGGGTATAGGTCACATCCTCGAACAGGGCCATGCCAATGCCCTGGACAATGCCGCCCTCGGTCTGCACCCGGGCCAGATTGGGGTTGATGGGGGTGCCGCAGTCCACCACGGCGGTGTAGTCCAGCACCTGGACGGAGCCGGTCTCCCGGTCCACCTCCACCTCGGCCATACCCACCATGAAGGGGGGCGGGGAGATGGGCGAGGTGTGGGAGCAGGTGGCCTGAACAGCGGTGCCGTTGCCGCACATGGACTTGGTGGCGATGTCGGCCAGGGAGACCTGGGCGGAGCCGTCCAGGCGGCGTACCGCCTTCCGGGCGTACTCCACCTCCTCCCGGGGGCAGTTCAGCAGCTCCGCCCCCACCTGGCACAGGCGGTCCTTCAGCTCCTCACAGGCCTTTTCCACCGCCTTCCCGGTGACATAGGTGGTGCTGGAGGCATAGGAGCCGGAGTCGTAGGGGGAGGCGTCAGAGTCTGCGCCAAAGACGGCCACGTCGTCCAGACTACACTCCATGCACTCGGCGGCCATCTGGGCCAGAATGGTGTCGCAGCCGGTACCCATATCGGCCGCGCCGATGGAGAGGTTGAAGAAGCCCTCGTCACTGAGCTTGATGGTGGCGGAGCCCACATCCACGCCGGAGATGCCGGAGCCCTGCATAGCCATGGCTACTCCGGCAGCCCGCACCTTTCCGTTGCCCATATCCCGAACAGGGAACTTCTCCTCCCAGTGGAAGAGCTCCTTGCACCGGGTCATGCACCGGTCCAGGGCACAGGCGTCCGCCCGCTCGTTGTAATAGGCGGGCATGACCTGCCCCTCCCGGACCATGTTTTTCTCCCGAAGAGCCACCGGATCCATGCCCAGGCGGTCCGCCAGCTCATTCACCGCCGTCTCCACGGCGAAGATGCCCTGGGTGGCGCCGTAGCCCCGGTAGGCCCCGGCGGACTGGTGGTTGGTGTAAACCACATCATAGGCGAAGCGGAATGCCTCCAGGCTGTGGGTGTACAGGGGAATGGACTTGTGGCCCGACAGGCCCACCGTGGTGGGGCCGTGCTCTCCGTAGGCCCCGGTGTTGGACAGGGTGTACACATCCAGGGCCCGGATGGTGCCGTCGTTGGAGGCGCCCAGGCGCACCCGGACCTCCATCTCATGCCGGGGGGTCCCGGCGGTCTGGCACTCCTGACGGGTGTAGATCATCTTGGCGGGGCGGCCGGTCTTCCAAGTGACCAAAGCAGGATAGACCTCAGCCACCACCGTCTGTTTGGCGCCGAAGCCTCCACCAATGCGGAACTTTTCCACATGGACCTTGGATTTTGGGATGTCCAGGGCGTTGGCCAGGATCCGCCGGACGTGAAAGACGATCTGGGTGGAGCTGACAACATGGAGGCGGCCATAGGGGTCGATCTCTGTATAGGTGCGGAAGGTCTCCATCATGGCCTGCTGGCAGGCCTTGGTGTGGTAGACTCCCTCCACCACCTGGTCGCAGCCGGCCAGGATCCGGTCCACATCCCCGTCCTGACAGGTCTCGCTGGCACACAGGTTCCGGCGGTTGTCCGCCCCCACAGGGCACAGGGACCGCCAGCTCTCCTCCGGGTGGACCAGGATCAGGTTGTCCTTGGCGGTGTGGAAGTCCAGCACCGGCTCCAGGACCTGATACCGGACCCGGATGCGCTTCAGCGCCCGGTCCACCGCCGCCTCGTTCTCCCCGGCCACGATGGCCACCGCGTCTCCCACAAAGCGGACCCGCCGGTCCAGGATGAGCCGGTCATAGGGGGAGGGCTCCGGATAGGTCTGTCCCGCCATGGTGAACCGCTTCTGTGGCACATCCCTGTAGGTGAAGATGGCGGCAACGCCGGGGATCTGCTCGGCGTTCTCCGTATCGATCTCCTCAATGAGGGCGTGGGCGTGGGGGCTGCGCAGCACTTTGACCACCAGGCAGTCCTTCGGGGTCAGGTCGTCCAGATAGGCGGGCCTGCCCAACAAGAGGGCCATTGCGTCCTTTTTCCGCACCGGCTTGCCCACGGTGCTCCAATCCTGCTGTGCCATCACTGCGCCTCCTCTGCTTTTTTATGGTTCAGATAGGCCCGGATGCCCCGGAGCTGCCCCTCATAGCCGGAGCACCGGCACAGGTTGCCCGCCAGATAGGCCCGGATCTGGTCGTCGGTGGGATCTGGATACTCCCGGAGCAGGGCGATGGTGTTCATCACGAAGCCGGGGTTGCAGAAGCCGCACTGCTCCGCCCCCTGGTCGGCAATGAAGGTGACAAAGCCTCCCGCCTCCTCCTGAAGGCCCTCCAGGGTCTGGACGCAGCGGCCGTCCACCCGGGCGGCCAGCAGGCTGCAGGACAGCACGGGGGTCCCGTCCAGCAGGACGGTACACAGGCCGCAGTTGGCGGTCTCGCACCCCCGCTTGACGCTGAGGCAGCCGTGGGCCCGCAGAAAGTCCAGCAGCAGGGTGTCGGCCCGGACCTCGGCGTCCAGGGGCTTTCCGTTCAAATTCAGATGGATCTCCATATCAGCGCGCCTCCTCCAGCTTCAGCAGGCCCCGGCGCACCAGGGCCTGGCAGATCTTTGTCCGGTACTCCGCCCCGGCACGCAGGTTGTCCCCCATGGGGACCCGGCGGGACAGATCCTCCCCCATGGCCAGGGCGCTGTCCTGGGTGATCCTGCCAGACAGCAGCCCCTTCTCATCCAGATAGACCCTGGCCCGCCCCGGCCGGGCCCCGATGGCGAAGCGGAACGCGCCCTCCCGGCGGGCGATGGCGCAGGTGAGGACGGGAAAGTCTGTGGCGCTGTTCCGCTGGGACAGATAGACCGTCCCCTCCGCTCCCTTGGGAACGATGACCCGGACCAGGATGTCCCGGAAGGGCGGACGGGCGCAGAACTCCTCCAGGCTCAGTTCCCCCGCCCCCTGGAGCACCACCCGGGCGTCCAGGGCCAGCAGCAGGGTGAGCACGTCGGAGAAGCCGAAGCGGCCAAAGACGCTGCCCCCCACGGTGGCGCAGTTGCGGAACTGCACCCCCACGATGTGCTCCACGCTGCGGGCGAAGGCCCCCCGGGTCATGGCATTGAGCCCCTCGTGGGTCTCCAGGGCGCGCAGGGGGACCATGGCCCCCAGCTCGAAGGCGCGCTCCGTCTCGGTGATCCGGTCCAGCCCCAGGCCGCACAGGTCGATGGCGGTCCCCACCTTCCGATCCTGCATTTTCAGCCAGAGCATCCCGCCCAGCACCACATGATTTCGTTTTTGACACAGCTCATAGGCCTGTTCCAGGCTTTCGGCCCTCACATACTGGTCGATGGTCAGCAAAGCTGCTCTCCTCCTGTCTGGTTGGCCCAACAGCCAACATGATCTGATTGAAATTATAACATCGATTTGTCTGCTTGACAATGAAAGGCACGCCCTTTTGGAAGGGCGCGCCCGAGTGTACCACAAAAGTAGTATGCCGCTTTTTCGGCCAACTTCCCACAGCGTCAGTCCGGCAGGCAGTAGAACCGACCGCTCTCGTCCCGGCGGACCTGAATGGTGGGGTACAGTTGTCTCAGAACAGCCTGAAGGGCCTCCGCTCCCATCCCCTCTGTGGCGACGTTATCCACCAGCCGTCCCCCAGCCAACAAAAGCAGCCGGCGGCACCAGCGCAGGGCCAGGGCCGGGTCGTGGAGGACGATCAGGGCGGTCCGCTCCCCGGTCTCCACCAGCTCCCGCACCCTGCGGAACAGCAGGCCGGTGTTTTCAAAGTCCAAAGCACTGTTGGGCTCGTCCAGCAGCAGGATGGGGGCGTCCTGGACGGCCAGACGGGCCAGATGGACCAGCTGGCGCTGCCCCTCGCTGAGCTGGGCGCAGTCCCGGTCAAGAAGCTCCGCCACGCCGAAGCGCTCCGCCGCTGCCCGGACCATGGCCCGGTCCTCCGGCCCGGGCCCGGAGAGCGGCCCCAGCCAGGGGGTGCGGCCCATGGCGATGACCTCCTCCGCCCACAGGCCGGGGAGCAGCTGGCTGTGCTGGGACAGCAGGGCGATGCTCCTGGCCCGCCTCCGAGCGGACCAGTCCAGACAGTCCTCCCCCGCCGCCCACACCGTGCCGGACAGGATCCGCGCCCCCCCGGTGAGGCTCCGAAGCAGGGTGGTCTTGCCGCAGCCGTTGCGGCCCAGTACCGCGGTGATCTCGCCCGGACGGAGGGCAAAGGAGATATCGCAGATCACCGGCCGGCGGTAGCCGGCAGTGAGGCCCTGTACCTCCAGCAGCGCGCTCATAGGCTCTCCTCCCTTCCCCGAAGAAGCAGTGCGGTGAGCACCGGGGCCCCGAACAGCACGGTCCAGATGCTCAGCGGGAGCTCCGTCCTCTGGGAGAACCCCCGGGCCAGCAGGTCGGCGGCCAGCAGAATGGCTCCCCCCATCAGGGCGCACAGCGGAAGATAGGGGCCGCCCCGCCGCCCCAGCAGCAGAAAGGCGATGTGGGGGGCGATCAGGCCCAGAAAAGCGATCACCCCGGCCACGGAGGCCACCGCCGCCACCATCAGGGTGGTCAGTCCCAGCAGCAGCCCCCGCCACCGCCGGGGCTCCAGCCCCAGGGCGCGGGCCCCCTCCTCCCCGAGGGAGAGGGTGAGGGCCTGCCGGCGGAACAGCAGGAGCAGAGCCAGTGGGATCAGGATGGCAGACGCAGCCCCCCGGAGCTTGTCTCCGGTCATGGCGGACAGGCTGCCCATGGTCCAAAACTCGATGGCGGCCAGTTCCCCCTCCGGGTCGGCGATGGTCTTGAGCACCATCAGGCCCGCGTCCGCCGCCGAGGAGACGATGACCCCCGCCAGGATATAGGCCCCGGTGCGTTCCATCCCGGCCCACCGGACCAGGGCCAGCACCAGCAGCAGGGACAGGCTGCCCATGATAAAGGCGCCCCCCATGATCTGAAGGGAGGTCCCCGCCCCCAGCACGATGGCCCAGGCCGCGCCGAAGGAGGCCCCGGAGGCCACCCCGGTCAGGTCGGGGGAGGCCAGGGGGTTGCGGAACACGGTCTGATAGACGCCGCCGGCCATGCCCAGCGCCCAGCCCGCCAGCAGCCCCATCCCCACCCGGGGCAGGCGGAGATTCCACAGCACATGGGCGGGAGTCGTGCCCGCCAGCCCGCCGGAGAGGATGTCCAGGATCTGCCCGGTGGAGAGGGGGTAGCTGCCCACCCGGACAGACAGGAGCGCCAGGACCGCTGTCAGCAGGATGGCCGCCCCCAGGGCGAGCCGTTCCCGTCCCTTCTCTCTCACCGGTCCTCCCCCCTCTCCGCAGCGTCTGGTCCGTTCTTACTTGGTGATGAGCGCCGGGTCGATCTCAAATCCGTAGAAGGTCTTGTAAAAGTCCTGGACGTCGGCGGTAAAGGTGTCGAAGGGATAGGCGTCCCCGTGGAGAACGCTGGTCATCCAAAGGGTGCCCAGGATGCCGGAGGGAATGGGGGAGTCCCACTCCTCAATGCCGCTTGGCATCTCATAGACCGCACCGGACTGGACGGCGGGCACCGCGGCCAGCTGGGGATCGCCCAGGATGTCCTGGGCGGTATAGTCTGCGCCGGCGGGGATCAGGATGACCTGCGGGGCCATAGCCAGAATGGACTCATAGGAGACCTCGGTCCAATAGCCCCCCCGTCAGATCGGCGGCGGCGTTCACCCCTCCGGCGGTCTCGATGAGGCTGCTCTGGTACATATCGCCGGGGGCGGCGGTGAGGTAGGAGGAGTTGCCGCCCATGTAGACCGTGGGCCGCTCCAGGCCGTCCACCAGCTGGGCTACCCGGGCCAGTTGCTCCTCATAGTAGTCCGTCAGAGCCTGGGCCCGGTCCTCCACGCCGCAGGCCTGTCCCAGCAGCTCCAGCATTCCGGTGAGTGCCTCGTGGGATTCGGGGTTGACCACCAGGACAGGGATGCCCAGCTCCTCCAGGGGAGCGGCGTAGTCCATCAGCTTCTTGGGCATCACCACCAGGTCGGGCTCCAGGACGGCCACCGCCTCCAGGTCCAGCTCCTTCATGGTGCCCACCTGCTCCTTCTCCAGCAGGTCCGGGGCGGCCATGGCGTAAATGGGGCGGGTATCCGCCTTTTTCTCCAGGCCCACCACCCGGTCGGAGATCCCCAGGGCCATGGTGGCATAGGTGGTCACATAGTAGCAGCTGACCAGAGTGTCCGCCGGGGCGTCCAGCTCCACCTGACGGCCTGCCTGGTCGGTAAGGGTGATGGCGGAGGCGGGGGCGCTCTGACTGGCAGAGGCGCTGCCCGCGGAGGAGGAGCCGCCCGCCCCGCCGCAGGCGGTGAGGGAGAGGGTCAGGGCGGCCGCCAGGATCAGGGCGGCCCACCGTGTGAGTTTGTTGTGTTTCATGGTAAAAACCTCATTTCTGTCAGAAAGATCGGCGGATCGGGCCGCCGTTCCGGCGGATATTTTATCATGCTGGCCGCTCTTTGTCAAAACCGGAGCGGCCGAGAGATGTCTTTAGGATAACTTAAGAAATTCCTAAGAGAACCTTTCGGGTATTTTTCAAAACTGTATGCTATGATGTCATACAGTTCAGCCCGGGCGGACCACGCCCGGCGAAAGGAGGAGTTCCAACATGGCGGAGCTGCTGTGTGTAAAGGATCTGACGAAGGTATATGGAAAGCGGGGGGCGGTCACCCGCGCCCTGGACGGCGTGGACCTGTCCCTGGAGGCGGGGGAGTATGTGGGGATCATGGGGGCCTCCGGCTCCGGCAAGACCACCCTGCTCAACTGCATCTCCACCATCGACCGGCCCACCTCCGGTTCCATCCAGGTGGATGGGGAGGAGCTGACCGGCCTGCGGGGCAGGGCCCTCACCCGCTTCCGCCGGGAGCGGCTGGGCTTCATCTTCCAGGACTGCAATCTGCTGGACACCCTTACCGCCTTTGAAAACATTGCCCTGTCCCTGTCCATCCTCCGCACCCCGGCCGCCCAGATCCGGGACCGGGTGGAGGAGACGGCGGAGCTGCTGGGCATCGGGGACTGTCTGGACAAGTATCCCTATCAGATGTCCGGCGGACAGCAGCAGCGCTGCGCCGCCGCCCGGGCCATCGTCACCCGGCCCGCCCTGGTGCTGGCCGACGAGCCCACCGGGGCCCTGGACTCCAAATCCTCCAGGCTGCTGCTGGAGCGGCTGGAGGTGCTCAACCGGGAGCGGGGGGCCACCATTCTGATGGTCACCCACGACGCCTTCACCGCCAGCTGCTGCCGCCGGGTGGTATTCCTCCGGGACGGAAAGATCTTCGCGCAGCTGGAGCGGGACGGCGGGGACCGCCGGGCCCTTTTCCAGCAGATCATCCGGGTGGTCACCCAGCTGGGAGGAGAGATGGAAGATGTTCTGTAAGCTGGCCCTGCGCAACGTCCGCCGCTCCTTCCGGGACTACGGCGTGTATCTGCTTACCCTCACCTTCGGCGTGTGCCTGTTCTATACCTTCAGCTCTCTGGATGGACAGGGGGCGATGATCTACCTGACCCAGAGCCAAAATCCCATGGCCCAGGTCATCCAGTCCTGCATCGACGTCTTTTCCGTCTTTGTGGCGGTGGTTCTGGCCTGTCTGATCCTGTACGCCGACCGGTTCCTCATGCGCCGGCGGAAGCGGGAGCTGGGCACCTATCTGCTTCTTGGCCTGAGCCAGGGGCAGGTATCCCTTCTGCTGGTGCTGGAGACGGGGCTGATCGGCGCGGCCTCCCTGGCCCTGGGCCTGCTGCTGGGACTGGCGGCCTCTCAGGGCCTGTCCGCCCTCACCTTGTCCATGTTCTCCCTTCGGATGGACGCCTTCGGGCTGGCCCTCTCCCCCCGGGCGGCGGGGCGCACTGTGCTCTACTTCGGCCTGATTTTCCTGTTGGTCATGGGCTTCAGCGGCATCCAGATCTCCAGAGCCAAGCTGCTGGATCTGATGCAGGGAGGACGGAAAAATGAGGAGCTTCGCCCCCGCCCCCTCCGGACCTCTGTGCTCCAGCTGGTCCTGGGCGGGGTGTGCCTGGCGGCGGCCTACGCCATTCTGCTCACCTTCGGGATGGCCTTCGCCGTGGTGCTCCCCTTCCTGTGCATCCCTATGCTGACTCTGGGGACAGTGGGCACCCTGCTGGTCTTTCGCTCCCTGTCCGGCTTTGTGCTGCGGCTGGCCCGGAGCTACCCCGGCTTCTACTACCGGGACCTGCATCTCTTTACCCTGCGCCAGTGGATCAGCCGGGTCCACTCTACTTACCTGTCCCAGACCGTGATCTGCATCCTCCTGCTCCTGGCTATGGGCATCACCGCCAGCTCCATCGGCCTCAACCGCACCATCGAGGCCGCCGCCGACGGGCAGGCCCCCTTTGACATCACCGTCCAGAACCAGAACGCCGACCACCTGGGTTGCGTGGACTTTGATGCCCTGCTGACCGCCCACGGCATGGAGTCTGACGCCCTGGCCTGGCGGCAGGACACCCCGATCTATTACAACGATCCCGCGGTCACTGGGATAGAAGACGCCTCCGCGGCCATCCGCCTGTCCGACTGCAATGGTCTGCTGGCGCGGCAGGGCGCGCCGGCCTACCCCGGCCCCCTGCCCGGCCTTCTGGCGGAGGGAAGCGCGCCCCTGGCCACCGGAAACCTGGGGCTGACCTGCGTGGTCATCCCGGACGAGATGGCGGAGAAGCTGTCCCTCCGGCGTCAGGTGTGGTCCGCCGACTACGCCGGGGACCCGGAGGAGACTGAGAAACAGGTCCAGGCCGCCCTGGCGGAGTATCAGGAGACCACCGCCTACCTGCGGGTGGAGAGCCGCCTGTCCCTCTATCAGGAGATCATGGGAAACAAGCTCCTGGCCCTGTTTCTGGGGTTGTATCTGGGCCTCACCTTCCTGCTGGCCGCCGCCGCGGTTCTGGCCCTCCAGCAGCTGAGCCAGGCCGCCGACAACGCCGCACGGTACGCCGTCCTGCGCCGCCTGGGCGCGGAGGAGGGGATGCTCTCCCGCTCTGCGGTGCAGCAGGTGGCCCTGGCCTTCCTGCTCCCGCTGGCCCTGGCCCTGCTCCACACTGTGGTGGGCATGAAGGCGGCCAACGACCTGATCTCCACGGCGGCCAAGGTGGACACGGTCCACAGCGCCCTGGTCACCGGCGGAGTTCTGCTGGCGGTGTATGGGGGGTACTTTCTGGCGACCGCACTGGCCTGCCGCCGCCTGGCTCTGGAAGGCGGCGGCGCACCTGGCGGATGCGGGTGAGCGGGGACCGCGCCGACGTACAGAACGCAGAAAACAGGCTGGCCCCGGTTGGGGCCAGCCTGTTTGAGATGCCGATGGGATCAGTTCCAGTATTCGGTCTTGCCCTTGAGGCCCACAGTCTCGGCCTTGAACACCGGGTTGCGGCCGGTGTTCTTCTGCGCAGTGTAATCCTTCAGAGCCAGCAGGGCGGGGCGGCTGAGGAGGATGATGACCGGCAGGTTGATCAGGGCCATCACGCCCATGAGCACATCGGCCAGGTTCCACACGGTGCCGATCTGCATCCCGGCGCCGATGAAGATCAGGAGCATGGCATCGATGCGGAAGAGGACCATGAACTCCTTGGCGGGGACCTTCTTGACGATGTAATTCAGGCAGTTGTCCACATAGTAGAGGTTGCCGATGAGGGTGGTGAAGGCGAAGAGCACCATCGCCACCGTAATGAACATGGGGCCGATGGGACCGAACACCGCGCTCAGGGCCGCCTGGACATAGGGGGCGCCCTCCAGCGCCGCGTCGGGCTCCACGCCGGAGCACAGCAGCATGAAGGCGGTGGCGGTGCAGATGAGCAGGGTGTCGATGAACACGGAGAGCATCTGGACCAGGCCCTGCTTCACCGGGTGGCTGACATTGGCGGAGGCGGCCGCGTTGGGGGCAGAGCCCACGCCGGCCTCGTTGGAGTAGAGGCCGCGCTTGATGCCGTACATCAGGCAGGAGCCGGCCAGGCCGCCGAAGATGGCCTGGAAGTCAAAGGCCTCGGAGAAGATGCGGCCCAGCACCTGGGGCAGCAGGCCGAAGTTCATCACAATGACGATCAGAGAGACCAGCACATACAGGCCGCCCATGAAGGGGACCAGGGTGGAGGTGACCTTCACGATGCGCTTGCCGCCGCCCATGACGCAGTAGCCCACCAGCAGGGCCAGGATGGCGCCGATGACCCAGGGGGTGGTCTCCGGGTCATAGAAGCTGTATCCGGAGAAGGTGGACTGGAGATTGTAGGAGGCCAGCATATTGAAGCCGCCGGCGTAGGTCAGGATCAGGGAGAAGGCGAAGATGATCGCCAGGGGGCGGCTGTGAAGGGCGGCCTCGATATAATAGGAGGGGCCGCCGTAGCTCTCACCCGTCTCCGGGTCGCGGCGCTTGTAGATCTGGGCCAGGGTGGACTCCACGAAGGCGGAGGCGCCGCCGATGATGGCGATGACCCACATCCAGAACACCGCGCCGAAGCCGCCGGCACAGATGGCGGTGGAGATGCCGATGATGTTGCCCGTGCCCACCCGGGACGCGGTGGATACCATCAGCGCCTGGAAGGAAGAGGTCGCCCCGGCCTTCTCCGGTTTTTCTCCCACCACACGGATGGATTCCAGGAACATACGGAACTGGACGAAGCGGGTCCGGAAGGTGAAGTACAGACCCGTAGCCAGCAGCAGGATGATGAGCACATAGCTGTACATCACAGTGCTGATGTCGCCGATCAATTTGTCGATCACAATACACACACTCACTTTCTTTGATAAATTTGTCTCTCTCCTGTGGACGTTTCCACGGCGGACTGGGCAGGCCGCGGGAGGTCGTTCAGCACTATTATACAGGAGGCAGGTCTCTTTGAACAGGGCTTTGGATGGTTTTTGTAAAAAATGTACAAATTCCATCCGCCCAATGGACCGCGCAGTCCGCCTGGGGCAGCTTCTCCCAGGAAAACAGAGGGATCAGCTCAGCGGGGGAGATGGGGGCGTACTCCGGGATCAATCCGGCCAGCAGGGCCAGCTGCCCCACCAGCTCCTGGGCGGAGTAACAGCTCTGGAGCGCTCCCAGCTCCTGGTCCCGGTCCCGTTTGGCCAGGCGGCGGCCATCGGGGGCCAGGAGCAGGGGCACATGGCCGTACTCCGGGTGGGGCAGGCCCAGCCGCTCCTGGAGCCACAGCTGCCGCGGGGTGGAGTCCAGCAGATCGCTGCCCCGCACCACCTGGGTCACCCCCATGGCCCCGTCGTCCACCACCACCGCCAGCTGATAGGCGTACACCCCGTCGGAGCGGCGGAGGATGAAGTCGCCGCAGTCCAGGGAGAGGTCCTGGGAAACGCCTCCCTGAAGCAGGTCGCGGAAGCTCAGGACCTCCTCCGGGACCCGGACCCGCCAGGCCGGGCGGCGGCTCCGGGCCAGACGGGCCAGCTCCTCCGGCGGCAGGCGGCGGCACCGCCCGTCATAGACGGGGACGCCGTCGGACCGGTGGGGGGCGGAGGCGGCCAGCCGCTCCGCCCGGGTGCAGTAGCAGGGATAGATCAGTCCGGCCTCCTCCAGCCGGGCAAAAGCGGCCCGGTAGGCGTCGGTCCGGCGGCTCTGATACACCGGCTCGTTGTCCCAGTCCAGTCCAAGCCACTCCAGATCCCGCATCACCTGATCGCACCAGGTCTGGGTACAGCGGTCTGGGTCCAGGTCCTCCAGCCGCAGCACCATCCGCCCACCCCGGCTCCGGGCGGCCAGCCAGGCCAGCAGCGCGGACCAGAGGTTGCCCAGGTGCATCCGCCCGCTGGGGCTGGGGGCGAAGCGGCCGCACACCGGCCTGTCCTGCGTTGTCGTATTTGACAAGGTCCTCCCCTCCTCCATGCGTTTGCCCCATTGTACCATGAAACGGCCCGGGAGAAAAGCGCCGGCCGCACGTTTCCCTGCCCATAGATGCCGTTCCCCCGCCCCAGCCTGCCCCATTTGCTTTTCCGGATCGGCTGTGCTATACTATCATCAATCATAAAAAGAACCGTCTTGTCTGAAGAAGGGCTTTTGGTATTGCGCGGTACAGCGCTGTATGAAAAGCCCTTCTTTTTTCTATATCTCCGGCGTTTGACCGTATTTGTGCCTTGGGAGGGGGCGGCTCTGGTCCTGCGCCGGGATGAGGCCTGGCTGGAGGCAAGTGTGTAGGCAATGCGGAAGCTGGCAGCCGCGGAACGTGAGCGGCCATATTCCGCGTGGGAAGAAAGGAGCAGTTTATGCAGTTGATTGGACAGGCGATCCGCCATGAAACCTTTGGAAAGGGGATCGTGACCGGCTGGAACCGGAACATCCTCACGGTTTGTTTCCCCGGGGGAGACAAGCGGTTCCTCTACCCGGACGCATTTGCCCGGCGCCACCTGACCCTGCGGAACCAAGAGATGCAGGCTGAGATCCAGGAACTGCTGCTGGCCAAGGAGGCTGAAAAGCAGGAGGCGCAGCAGGCCATGCAGGAGGAGCAGGAGCGGCGGGCGCTTTTGCAGCACATGAAGCTCTCAAAAATGTCCCAGGCAGCGTTTGATGTGGAAGAAGGACAGCTGAACGCGCTCTTCTCTGAGTGGGTCATCTCCACCGGGACCTATATCAGCGGCGCATCCAAAGGGGAACCGCGGGTCCCCGCCCGGATGAAGCCAAACTCCCTCTGTCTGATCACCCACCGGGGAACGAATGAACCAGAGACAGAGCGGCGCATCCTTGGTATGTGCATGGTGAGGGAGGATTTTATTGGGTCCTGCTGCGTGGACGGGCAGATCAAAGCCCACCCTGTGTATCGTTTGACCCTGAAAAAAGAGGAACAGCCACTTTTCTGGCCTTATTTTTCGGAGAAAACTGCCAGACGGAGCTGGGGGAATGCTTCACTGAAGTATTTTTCTACTGAGATCGCCGAGAAGATCCTCTTCGATCTGCGCGCCTGCTGGACCCAGCCGGGGGATGGGCCGGAGTCCGGGATCTTCTATCAGTATTTCTGTATGGTCAACCGTCTCCCGGCCAGGAATCCGGAGGAAACAGACTGAACACCCGGCCACAGGAAGAGGCGGGGACAAGATATGTGTCGTAAATCTGTCCAAAACACGCAAAGGGCAGAAGAAAATTCAAAAAAGTTCTTGACTTTTCAGCAAAAACTTATATAATTGTAAAGTCCGTTACCGGGTCTTTCCCGGCGACCGAATCCTTGCTCCCGGCGCGTCCGGGGGCCACAAGACCATAAGGAGGTGCAAGAATATGGCAAAGATCAACGCAAACTACGAGGCGATGTATATCCTGGATCCCTCTCTGAACGAAGAGGCCGTCGCCGCTCTGGTGGCCAAGTTCAAGGCCGTGGTGGAGGCGAATGGTACCGTCTCTGAGGTCGATGAGTGGGGCAAGCGCCGTCTGGCCTATCCCATCAACGATCTGATGGAGGGCTACTACGTGCTGATGACCTTCAACGCCGCCGCCGCCATCCCCGCCGAGCTGGACCGTATCTTCCGGATCACCGACGGCGTGATGCGTTCCCTGATCGTCTGCAAGGACCAGTAAGGAGAGGGCGGATATGCTCAACAAGATTTTCCTCATGGGACGTCTGACCCGTGACCCGGAGCTGCGCCGGACGCAGACGGGGACCCCTGTGGCCTCCTTCTCTCTGGCGGTGGACCGGGATTTTAAAGACAAGGCCACCGGCGAACGCAGCACCGATTTTATCGATGTGGTGGCCTGGCGGCAGACGGCTGAGTTTGTCAGCCGCTACTTCACCAAGGGCCGTATGGCCGTGGTGGAGGGCCGCCTTCAGATCCGCGACTGGACCGACAAGGAGGGCGGCAAGCGCCGCAGCGCCGAGGTGATCGCCGATCAGGTGTACTTCGGGGACTCCAAGCGGGACAGCGACGGCGGAGGCTATTCCAATGCCGGCTATGCGTCCGGCGGCGGTTATTCCGGCGGTTATGCCGCCCCCTCAGCTCCCGCCCCCTCCGGCTATGGCGCCCCCTCCGGCGGCGACCAGTTTGCCGAGCTTTCTGATGATGACGGCGAACTGCCGTTCTAACTTTGACCGTATCTGGTCGTAAAAGGAGGTTTCTCTCATGGCTATGGAACGTGAAAACCGCGCCCCCCGCGGCCGTAAGCGCCGCAAGGTCTGCGCCTTCTGCGTGGATAAGGTGGAGTGCATTGACTATAAGGATGCTGCCAAGCTGCGCCGCTACACTTCTGAGCGCGGCAAGATCCTGCCCCGCCGCACCACCGGCACCTGCGCCATGCATCAGCGCCAGCTGACCGAGGCCATCAAGCGCGCCCGCCAGGTCGCCCTGCTGCCCTACGTCACTGACTGATCCAACGCAACGAGTACCGATCCGGGGAGTCCCACAGGGGCTCCCCGGATTTTTTTGCCCCGGGCCCGGAAGCGTGGGATCTCCTCTGGATTTTTCCACCGTTCTGCGGTAAAATGGGGAAAACCGTGTGTAGATCGGCGTTCCAATGCCGCTATTCTGTGCGGCGCCGGCGCACAGATCAAAATGAGGTGTGGATATGACAGATATTATTGTGGTGGGCGCAGGGCCTGCCGGCCTGACGGCCGCCATGTACGCTGCCCGGGCGGGCAAGCGCGTCCTGGTGCTGGAGGGAGACGCCCCCGGGGGACAGATCAACTTCTCTCCCCTGGTGGAAAACTATCCCGGCGTCCCCTCTGTGCCCGGGATCAAGCTGGCGGAGGACCTGCTCCGTCAGGCGGAGGACCTGGGGGTGGAGCTGGAGTATGAGACGGTGACCGACTTCCAGACCCGCGTCCCCGGCTTCCAGGTTATCACCGACTGTGCGGTGCGGGAATGCCGGGCGCTGATCCTGGCCACCGGTGTGCGCCACCGTGCCCTTGGACTGCCCGGCGAGGAAGAGCTGGTGGGCCAGGGTATTTCCTACTGCGCCGTGTGCGACGGCCCCTTTTACCCCGGCCGTCCGGTGGCTGTGGTGGGGGGCGGCGACACTGCTCTTCAGGACGCCCTGTTTCTGGCCGGGACCTGCTCCCAGGTCACCCTGATCCATCGCCGGGACCGGTTCCGGGGCGAGCAGCGTCTGGTGGACCAGGTGGAACGCCGGGAGAATATCCGCTGCTGGATGGATTCCACCGTGGAGGAGCTCCTCACCCGGGACGGCCGCCTCACCGGCCTGCGGGTGCGGGACGGGGCCGCCGGGGAGGAACGGGAGCTGGATGTGGACGCCCTGTTTGTCGCCGTGGGCCAGGAGCCCCGCAACCGCGCCCTCACCGACCTGCTCCTGCTGGACGAAGGGGGCTATGTCATGGCCGGGGAGGACTGCAAGGCCAGCCTGCCCGGCGTGTTCGCCGCGGGGGACTGCCGCGGGAAGGCGGTCCGCCAGCTCACCACCGCGGTGGGCGACGGGGCGGTAGCCGGACTGGCAGCCTGCCGCTGGGTGGACGAGCGCCAGTCCTGACTGGGAGGAGCCTGCCATGCAGTATTACTTTGCCCCCCTGGAGGGCGTGACCGGCTCGGAATTCCGCCGGGCCCACCACCGCTGGTTCCCCGGGGTGGACGCCTACTATATGCCCTTTCTCTCCCCCACTCAGGACCATGTGTTTACCCAGCGGGAGCTGCGCAATGTCCTGCCGGAGCACAACCAGGGCTTTCGCGCGGTGCCTCAGCTTCTGACGAAAAACGCGGATGATTTTCTCTGGTGCGCTGGGGAGCTGGCCGCCATGGGCTATGACGAGGTCAACCTGAATTTGGGCTGTCCCTCCGGGACGGTGGTGGCCAAGGGGAAGGGCTCCGGCCTGCTGGGCGCGCCGGAGGCGCTGGACCGGATGCTGGACCGGATCTTTTCCGGTTCCCCGGTGGCGGTGTCGCTGAAAACCAGGCTGGGCCTGGAGGACCCGGAGGAGTTCGCCCGTCTGCTGGAGATTTTTGGGCGGTATCCCGTCTCCCTGCTCATCGTCCACCCCCGGGTGCGGAAGGGCTTTTACCGGCACCCGGTGCGGGTGGAGTATTTTGAGCAGGCGGTGGATGCCTACCATGGGCCGCTGTGCTTCAACGGCGGCCTGGTGACTGCGGAGGACTGCGCCCAGTTTGCCCGCCGTTTTCCCCAGGTGGACCGTGTGATGATCGGTCAGGGGCTTCTGGCGGACCCCGCTCTGGTCCAAAAGGCCAAAGGCGGGCCCGGAGCCGGACGGGAGGCCCTGCGGGCCTTTCACGATGAGCTCTACCACACCTATCTGGAGATCTTCGCCAGCCAGCGCAACACGGTATTTCACATGAAGGAGCTTTGGAGCTATCTGGGCCGCCTGTTCCAGGGGGCGGAGAAGCCGCTGAAGCAGATCCGCAAGGCGGCGGACTCCCCTGCATACGAGGCGGCGGTCGCTCAGATTTTTGCTCTGCCTCTGCGGCAGGACGCCTGCTGGGAGGGACAATAGGAGGAACAAACGGCGGATGGCCTTTTCCGGGCTGTCCGCCGTTCAATTTTTTCATCATTTTCCTGAAATGTGGTAGGGGAGGGGTGGGAAAACATCCCGCAACGGGGTGACGGGCGGGTCTCCTGACCCGCCCGCCGGTTCAGTCCCTCCCCTGCCGCAGGGCGAAACTTTTTGACCCCCAGCGTTGACCGATCGACGCGGCTCTGAATGATCTTTCGGGCGGTCTGGCCGCCGCGCAGGCGGAAAAAGCCGACCAGAAAAGGCCGTCCGGGCGGCGGTGACGAAGCTGGTGGTCGGGTCTTTGAATGGGGGACAATCCCATTCCGGGAAGGTAGCCGGTTTGTGGCGGTAAATGCACTCCGTTTTGAGGATGGAGAAGAAATTTTCCGCCATGGCGTTGTCATATGGGTTTCCCCGCCTTGACATGGAAGGCGTAATGCCGTATGCTTGAGTCAGGTTGAAGTATGCTTGCGAGGTGTACTGAAATCCCTGGTCGCTGTGGAGGTGGAGTTCTGCAGCGACCTTCTTTTTCTCTCGCTTCATTGCCAGACGAATGGTGTCCAGAACCAGACCCACCGTCTGTTCCGTTCCGGTTTTGTAAGCCACAATGCTGTTGTCGTAGAGATCCCGGATCATGGACAGGTACAGTACGCCCTGCTTGGTGTGGATGTAGGAGATGTCCGTTACCCATTTTCTGTTTGGCCCATCTGCGTGAAATCCTCTGTTCAGCAGATTCTTGTACTTGTGTACCTGCTGCCCCATCTGCTGCCATTTCCTGCGGCGGCGGATCTCTGACAGCAGATCATATTTTTTCATGATTCGCAGCACAGTTTTAGGATTACAGAAAATATTCTGGCTTTTCAGCCATAGCCACATCCGCCGGTAGCCATATGTACGGAAACTGCGTTCCCGCTGCTGTGCGATAACTTCTGCAAGAGCGGCATCCTTCTCCGGCCTGTCCAGACGGTGGACAAACGCATAGTAGCCGCTTCTGGATACTGCAAAAAACGTGCACATGACGGATATTGGATATTCCTCTCTGTGACGATATATGATGTGGTATTTTACCCTTGCCCTCACTTCCTTCCTGTGGACCGCAGAAAATCCCGCAGCAATTTGTTCTCCATCTGCAAGCGATGGATCTCATACGCCTGCTCTGCCACAATGTTTCTTGGTGCGGCATCTTTCCTCGGTCGTCCTTTGGGCCGTGGAAGGATCCCGGCTTCCAGATTGCGTTCTTTTCTCCGCTCACGCTCAAGCAGCCTTTTTACCACCTGCTTATCCCGAAAGCCGTAGTGTTCTGCAACTTCCCGCTGGGTTTTCCCCTCTGCCAGCATGGCTTTGATCTCGGGCAAGTGATCACGTCGCCGTCCAGAACAGCGATGTAACCGTCATTGTCGTCGTCCTTGATGGAGGAGATGCGGGAGATGTTGAAGTCGCCCTTGTAGTCGTAGCGGACCACGACCACGTCGTCAGTCCAGGCATAGCGAGCATTGCTGTCGTTGATCTGATCGATGGACTTCAGCATAACAGTGGACTTCTCAGCCTTCTCGGTGCCAACGCCGGTGACATAGCCGTCGCCATCGTTGTACCCATCGTACAGCTTGACGCTGGTGACCAGGCCGTCAGCGTTCTCGGTGACGCTCTTCAGGGCCACGACGCCAGCCGCAACATTCTTCACCAGCTTGTCAGCGGCGGTGGAGTTCTCCTTCACCTGCAGGGTGACGATCTCGCCGCCCACGACGGCATTGATCTCATACCAGTTGCCGATCTCGGTGTCCTTCACGCGCTTGGCCTTGGGGTTGGCCTCGGCGAAGATGACCTCGCCGGTGCCGGCGGTGTCAGCGTCCTCAATGTAGACCACCTTGGCCACGTTGCTGTCCTTCTCGGTAGCAACAACAACCTCGGTCTCAGCACGGCCGTCTATGTCAGGAACGTTCTTCACGCCGGTGTAGACAGTGAAGTCATAGTCATCGTAGCTGTCCTTGTCGGTATCAGCCACCACGAAGATGGTGTTGGAGTTGGCGGTATAGCGCTCCTTGCTGTTGAAGGAGATGTTCATGCCAGCCACGCCGTTCTCGATCTTCAGATCCATATCAGTGCTGATCTTGTCGCTGCTGCGGTCGGACAGGGAGTAGACATCGTTCTTGTCCACAGTGTAGGACACGAGGTGGTTGTTCAGGCTGGTGTGACCATTCTTAACATCGGTCTCAACCTTGACCATGGTGCCGTCGGTCAGGACCAGGCGGGCGTACACGGTGGTACCCTTGTTATCGCCCTTGCCGTACTGATCGTCGTCAGTGCCCATGGACAGGACATAGGCGTAATCGTAAGTCACGGCGGACTCATCGATGTAGGCCACATAGCCGTTGGCGTCCAGATAGGCAACCACGTCGTTGTCCACGTTGTCGGTGGTCAGACGGTTGGCCAGAGCGGTCTTGTTGTACTTATAGGTGGTGCCGCCCACGACGAAGTTGTCGCCGTTGCTGTCATCAGTGACAGCGCGGACGCGGGTGACCTCGCCCTCCATCTTCTCAGCGGCATAGACATCCTGGATGTCGCCATTGGCATAGGAGTAGATGACGATCTCGTCCTCCTCAAAGAGGGTGGAGTCGAACTCGTCGGTGGTCAGAGCGGGACCCTCGTCCAAGTCGGACAGGGTGATGGTCTTGTCGTCCTCGTCGACCTTCAGGACCTCAGCGGCATAGTACTCGATGATGGCCACGTCCACGGTCTTGTCGGTGCCGTCCACGAAGACCTCGGTGACCACGCCGTTGCCGGTCAGAGCCTTCTCGCCGGTGGCCTTCGCGAAGAAGTCCTTGTCGTCGTCGCTCTTGTTGGCGTTCAGCTTGTCGCCGTCGTACTTCACGGTCTCGCCGTTGAAGGAAACGGTCCACTTGTAGCTGTCAGTGGCGGTCTTGCCGACCTCGTTGTACAGCTCCTTGCTGGTCACCTTGGCAGTGAAGGTGTGGTCGGCCTTCTCAGCGAAGGTGCCGATCTCCTTGGCCTGGTAATCCCACACGGTGGCGGGACGGCCGAAATCGTCATAGCCGTCTTCCTTGGTCAGGTCGCCGGAGTACAGCTTCTCGCCCAGCTCCACGATGGAGCCCTTGGAGTACTCACCGTTGTTGTCGGTGGCCAGCTTGTCGTTGATGGCATAGGCATAGTCCTTGCCGCTGGTGATGAAGTTGTACTTCACCTTGCCGGCGGTGACGGTGGTATCGCCGTTCTCGAACTTGATGGTGTCATCGTCGGCCTCAACGGTGCCGGACTCCAGAGCGTTCAGAACCAGCTGAGCCAGGTCGTTGCGGGTCATGGCCTCCTTGACGCCGGAGTCAACATCGTCGAACAGGTCGATCTTGTTGCCCTGGGCGACAGTGGACAGCTGCCAGTCAGCGCCGAAGTCGGACTGATACTGGAAGTAGCCCAGAGCCTTCATGACCATCAGAGCGGCCTGAGCGGTGGTAACGGAATCGTTGCCGCCGTAGGTCTTGGCGTCGTAGCCGCTGGTGATGCCGTTGGTGTAGCAGGCGGCCACATAGGGCTCAGCCCACTCGGGCACGTCGGTGAAGGGGCTGGTGTCCTTGTAGCTGGCCACGTTGTAAGCCATCAGGTTGGACATGACAACGGCCATCTCGTTACGGGTGACCTTGGCCTCAGGATTGAAGTTGCCCTTCTCGTCGCCGACCATGATGTCAACGGCCTTGAGCACCTCAATGGCTTCCTGATTCTGCTCGGAAGTCACGTCCGCATAGCTCGCGGCGCTGCTGCCCATCACCATCAGACCAGAGATCATGGTCGCGGTGAGGCCCAGGCTGAGAGCACGCTTCAGGTTTCTCATTGGAATTCCTCCTTGATTTTTCAAGCTGTAGGGGCGGGTCATCCTCTTCCAGAAGTTGGATCGTATTTCCCAAATGTCAGGTATAGAGTACCAACGATCAGAGAAGCACCCATTCTGTGGGAGCATAACTCCCCTTGCCTGTGTTCATACTATACTCTAATGCAAGCCCCCCGTCAACGGGTTTGGGCGAAGTGTAACAAAACCGTAATATTGCGACATGATTGTTACAAAGCTGAATTTTTGCGAAATATTGCTGTAAAGTACCGGGAAAAGTTGCGGCGGTTTTTGTTGGTTTTGGCGGTGAGCCGTCCGCAAAATGCCGTTCTCCTCTGCTGTGATTTCCTTGAGCCGCCGTAGGGGCGCACAGCGTGCGCCCGTTGTCCGTTTTTGCTGTGATCCGCCTGAAACATTGTAGGTGCGGGGCTCTGACCCGCCCGTCCTCCCGTCTTGCTGTGATCCGCCTGAGACGTTGTAGGGGCGGGACTCTGACCCGCCCGCCGCCCGTGGACCATGACGCCCGTAGGGCGCGACGACTCGGCGCGCTGCCTCACAGAGTTTCGCCCTTCGGGCGAAAACCTCCGCGTAAAATGAAAGCCTTCCGGAAACCAGCGGGAGGGGCAAGCCCCTCCCCTACGGGACGGTGGGGAGACATTCCCCGACGGAGAACAGGCGGGCGGCCACATGGGGCCGCCCCTACTTTATTATAGGATGAAACCGCCCTCCGGTGGTACGTCTCCGTACACCGAAGGGCGGTTTTGGTTTTTGTTTTGTTCTCCCGTCAGCCGTTGGGGAACATTAGGGCGATGGGCCCCGTGATGATCTGCGGGAAGAAGATAAAGATACAGATAATACCGACGGTCAGGAACAGCCACGGCACCACGGATTTTATCACCTTTTCCAACGAAAGTCCGGTGACATTCTCCGCGGCGTACAGGCACACGCCTACGGGAGGAGTGATCAGGCCGAAGCTGAGGGTGATAACCAGGAACACCACGAAGAACAGGGGGCTGACGCCCAGCTGCTTCACCACAGGGAGCAGGATGGGGACCAGGATGTAGATGGCGGCGGTGGCGTCCATGAACATGCCCACAATGATCAGGAAGATGAACAGAGCAAACATGATGACCAGCTGGTTGTCAGAGATGCCCAGGACAAAGTGGGCCAGCTTGGTGGGCAGGCCGTCCAGCTCGAAGATCTGGCCGGCAGGCTTGGCGGCGATGGCGATGAACAGGATGGTACCGGTCTGGCGGGCATTCTTGGCGATGATGCGGGGAATGTCAGACCACTTCAGACGCTTGTACACATAAATGGAGACCAGCATGGCATAGGCCACGGCAATGCCCGCACCCTCGGTGGGGGTGTAAATGCCGCTGTACATACCCACCAGCATGATTACGGGGACCATCAGGGCGGGAATGGCGGAGAGGAAAGCCTTGACCAGGCGTTTGGGCTGGAAGGGGGACTTCTCACCGATGCCAGTGACCTTACAGTGGATGTAATTATAAACCATGTAGATGACGCCGATCAGCACGCCGGGAACCATGCCGGCCATCAGGGCTTGGCCGATGGAGACGCTGGCGGTGGAGGCGGCCACGATCATCAGGATGCTGGGCGGGATCACGGAGGCCAGCATACAGCCGGCCAGATTGATACCCACGCCGTACTCCTTGGGATAGCCCTTCTTGGCCATGGCGTTGATGCTCATTTTGCCGATGGAAGCCACGGCGGCCACAGAGGAGCCGGACATAGCGCCGAAGATGATATTACACAGAATGGCCACATGGCCCAGGCCGCCATAGATCCAGCCCACACAGGCCTCCGCCAGATCATAGATCTTGTCGGCGATACCGCCCTCGTCCATGAGGGAGCCGGCCAGGATGAACAAGGGGACAGCCACCATGACGAAGCTGTTCATGGAGGTGTACATCAGCTGGACCACCATCGTCAGAGGCATATTGCCCATGGTGATCAGCACGATGACGGACGCGGCGCCCAGAGAGATGGCGATGGGCACGCCCAGGGCCATCAGGCCCAGAAAGATCAACAGCAGTGCTACACTCATTTCTCGTCGCCTCCGATCACTACCTTATGGGGATACTCTAAAAAGCTCTGGATGGTGCCGATGATGCCCAGGAAGCCGCACAGAGGCACACAGATCATGATCGCGCCCATGGGGATGGCAACGGCAGTGGCCATCTCGTTGAAGGCAAACTTCTGCATGGTCAGGTCGATGCCGTACTTTACCATGAAGGCGAAGAAGCCCAGGGTGACCACATAGTACAGAACGGTGCACACCTTCTGCATGGGCCGGGGCAGCATATTGACCAGGATCACCACACGGGAGGACTCCGCCCGGTTGAAGCCGGCGGCCACCGCCAGGAACATCATCCAAAGGAAGAAGAAGCGGGTCGTCTCCTCCGTCCAGGTCAGCGTCACGCCGACCAGACGCCCGCCTACCTGCAGCAGCACGACCAGCAGCAGACAGACCAAAGTTCCTCCGCACAAAATATCCTCCAGCTTGTCTACGACATCAAAAAATTTACTCAAGGGTGAATGCTTGCGTTCCATTGATTCCCCTCCTAATACACAAAGATTCTTTTTCTCTCACCTGCGGGGCAGGAATAGAGCGGATGCGGTGGAGCCGGAGGGGCTCCTCCGCATCCGCTTTACGCTTCAGTTGATGGAGTTGCGATCTCTTGCCGGGACCGGGTCAGGCCTTGCCGCAGAAGGCAACAGTGGCATCAAACAGCTCGTCGTTCTGGACCATTTCCTTGAACTTGGGGTACAGCTCCTGGGAGACGGACACGAACTCCTGGAAGTCCTCCTCGGGAACCTCGTTGTACTCCATACCGTTGTCGGTCAGCAGCTTCAGCATCTCGCCGTCCTTCTCGGCCTGGTAGTCCACATACCACTGCTGGCACTCCTCGGCAGCCTGGTGCAGGGCGTTCTGCTGGTTCTCGGTGAGACCGTTCAGCTTGTTGGTATTCATGCCCACGATCCAGGCGTCGGCAATGTGGTTGGTCGCGGAGATGTACTTCTGGACCTCATAGAAGTTGTTGGTGGCAGGCACGTCCACGGGGTTCTCCTGTCCGTCCAGGGTGTTCAGCTGCAGGGCGTTGTAGACCTCGCTGAAGCTCATGGGAGTGGCGTTGGCGCCGCAGGCGGTGAAGAACTCAACATACAGGGAGTTGCTGGGGGTACGCAGGACCATGCCCTCCAGGTCGGCGGGGGAGTTGATGGGCTTCTTGCTGTTGGTCACCTGGCGGAAGGAGCGGGTCCAGCTGCCCAGGCAGGTAATACCCATGCTCTCGACGCTGTTGAACAAGTCCTTGCCGATGTCGCTGTTCAGGTAGTCCTGCAGCTGCTTGGTGTCGTCAAACAGGTAGGGGACGGAGACCACATAGAAGCTGGGGTCGAAGCTGGCGTACAGGGAGGAAGCCAGGATCACGATGTCCAGAGAGCCGTTACCCACGGAGGAGATGGCGGCATTGCCGTCGCCGCCGTACAGGGAACCGTTGGGGTAAATGGTCAGCTCGATGCTGCCGTTGGAGTACTCCTCCACGCGGGACTTGAACTCCTGGGCCGCGGCATAGATGTAGGAGTTGTCAGCGTCAGGCACGCTGACGTTCATGGAGACCTTGGGATCAGAGGAATCACCGGAAGCGCTGCCGGAGGCGCTTGGCGTGCTTCCGGATCCGCCGGAGCAGCCGACCAGAGAGAAGGTCAGCGCCAAAGCCAGGATAGAGCTGAGACACTTTTTCATCTTAAATTACTCCTTTTTGATCGTTTTATCATTCGGCTTCGTTACTGAACACCGAGGTTCACCTTGTAAAGTTCCTTCACGCTGGGATAGAGGCCGGTGTAGACCTGATAACGGCGGTCATACACCTCTTTGTATGCGTCGCTGTGCCGGATCTCCATGTATACGCTCTTCTCCACCTTGGCGGAGGCCTCGTACACATCCTTGAACACGCCAATCCCCACGCCAGCCAGCAGAGCAGCGCCCACAGGGGCCATGTCGTTCATATCCAGCACTGTGATGTCACGGCCGGTGATGTCGGCCTTGATCTGGGCCCAGACCTTGCTCTTGGCGCCGCCGCCGATGGAGGAGAACTTGATCAGCTTTTGTCCGGTGACCTTCTCCACCATCTCGATGAGCTGGCGCAGGCCGTAGGCACAGCCCTCCAGCACCGCCCGGTTCATCTCCCGGCGGGTTGTCTTGAGGGGACAATCCGAAGAACACGCCCCTGGCGTATGGATCCCACACCGGGCTGCGTTCCCCCATCATATAGGGGAGAAACACCAGCCCGTCGGCTCCCGGCTCCGCCTGCTCCGCATCGTCGTTCATCAGCATCATGCCCTGCTTCCCGGTGACGGAGGGGTAATCCTTATAGTCCTGATAGAAGTTGTCATATATCCACTGGTAGGAGGAGCCGGTGTGGGACATAGCCCCCTGATAGATCCAGGCTCCATCCACCACATGGCGGCGGTTGATGAAATTGGGAGAGAACTTGGGCTCCTCCACGCAGACGGTCAGCACATTCGTAGTGCCCACCGACTCGCACACGTCGCCCTGCTTGACCACACCGGCCGCCAGAGTGGCGCAGGCGGTGTCTCCGCCGCCGATGACGATCTTGGTCTCGGGGGACAGGCCCATGGCCAGCAAGACCGGGTGGATCAGATTGCCCACCACATCCGTAGACTTGACCAATGGAGGCAGCTTGTGGATGTCGATACCGATCTTGCCACAGATCTCCTCAGACCACACACCCCGCCCCGCCGTCTCATACAGCAGGGTATAAGAGGCGTTGGAGTGGTCGATGGCGAAGTTCCCGGACAGCATCACGGCGATGAGGGTGTTCACATGGCCGAAGTACCGGGTCTTTTCGTAGATCTCAGGCAGATTTCTCTTGATCCAGAGCATGGAGGTGCCGGACATGGCCCCCGCCATGGGGCTGTTGGCGGTGATCTCAAACAGACGCTGGTTCCCGATGGTCTGGCGGAAGATCTCCGCCTCCTCCGTGCTGCGCCGGTCTGAGTAGATGATCGGATCCACCAGCACCCGTCCGTCGGCGTCGAAGGCCGCCAGGCCGGGACACAGGCTGGAGATCCCGATGGCCTTGATCTTTCCAGGCTCCACCCCGTGCTTGCTGATCAGCGCCCCCACGCAGCCGGTGAAGGCATTCCACATATCCGCGGTGTCGATCTGGATCGACACCTGATTGGGGTTGATCAGGCGGTATGCCGCGCTCTCCTGGGCCACAAACCTGGCTTCCTGGTCAATGACGGTAACCTTGATGCTGGAGGTCCCCACGTCCACGCCCAGGAGATAAATCTCTTCCATGGTGATCCCTCCTTAAGTTGATGGTGAAGAGAGCTTAGAACTGGTCGTAGTTCTTGTCGTGCTCCAGCTGAGCCAGCAGCTCCTTGGTCTCCTTGACGGAGTAGCCGTGGTGGATCAGGTAGCGCAGGGCCACGACCAGAGCGGTCACATCGGGATAGTCCCAGACGAAGCGGCCCATGGTGACGCCGCCCACGCCGCAGTCCATCGCCTCACGGGTGATGGTCAGGAAGTGGTTCAGCTTGCCCTCGGCGTCCAGACCGGCAGGCGCGTCACCGCCCTGGATCACAACACGGAAGCCGCTGGGCACAGTGGACAGGGCCTTCGCCATCGCGTCGGGGTTGCCGCAGTAGGTGGTCTTAACGATGTCCATGCCCATCTCGCAGGCGGAGCGGATGCAGTAAGCGATGTTCTCCCAGGAGGTGCGCTCCTCGACGGGAACGCTCTCACCCTTGGGGTACACATGGCCGATCAGGGGCATACCCTTCTGCATACACTCGGTAGCGAAGCGGCCGATGGTCTCGAACTGCACGCCCTGGTAGGTGCCCAGGGTCATGGCGCCCATGGAGACGCCGGAAGCGCCCAGGGCAATGGCCTCATCCACGTTGCCGAACACGATGTCCTGGGTGGGGGCCACGGGGCTGTAATTGGAGACCTTGCACAGGATGGCGACATCGCGGTTCTTCTCCGCGTCCCAGCACTGATTCAGGATACCAGGGGTGACGGTCATGGCGTCGGGCTTACCGGCGACGATCTTATCGATGGTGGACTGGATGCTGTGCAGGCCAGTCATGGGGGCGATGCCACGGGAGATGGCATGATCCACCGTAATGGCCATCATCTTGTTGCTCACAGGATTGACCATGCGGGACATACGTACTTTCTTACCAAGGCTGATATTGCTCATTTGAAATACTTCCTTTCATAGCAGATCGTTCAACTTTTCATGGGATCTTGGGATCCGCCGCACACACGGCGGAAGCTTACGGCTCGATGATGACCTTCAGGCCGGTTCCGGCGACGCACACGTCGTAGGCCTTCTGGAAGTCCTCGATTTTGAAGCGGTGGGTAACGATCTTGTCAGCGTCGATCTTGCCGCTTTTGATCATTTCAGCGGCCGCCAGATAGTCCTCCAGCTTGTAGGCGGTGCTGCCGTTGACGTTGATCTCATTATAGTGGATGGTGTTGACCTCGACGGTGGACTCGCCCGTTCCGGCAAAGCCGGCGAACAGGTTCACCGTGCCGCCGCGCTTGCACAGCTTCAGGGTGGAGTTCACCAGAGCCGGCACGCCGATGGCCATAACGATGACGTCCATGCCCTGGCCGTTGGTCTCGCGGTCAACGATGGCGGGCAGATCCTCCTTGGTGGGATCCACCACCAGGTCTGCGCCCAGCTCCAGGGCCACCTTGCGGCGCTGCTCGTTGGGCTCGCTGACGATGACCTTGCGGGCTCCGGCGATCTTGGACAGCTGCAGGTGGAACAGGCCGATAGGGCCTGCACCCACGATGAGAACATCATCATTGAAGCCGGTGCCGGCGTTCTTCAGGCCGCGGATACAGCAGGACAGGGGCTCGATCAGAGCGCCGGCCTGATAGGACATGTACTCGGGCAGCTTGACCACATTTCCGTTCTCGATGCAGATGGAGGGGATGCGGATATACTCCTCGAAGCCGCCGTCGAACTCATAGCCGATGGCCTTGCGGTCCAGGCAGGCGTTGGTGCGGCCCCGCAGGCAGCTGCTGCAATGGTGACAGGGGATGACGTTGGCCACGGCGACCTTCTCACCCACCTCATAGCCCTTCACATCAGCGCCCACCTCGGCGATGACGCCGCAGAACTCGTGGCCGATGACAGAGGGATAGCGGACTCCCTTTGTCTTCTTTCCAGTGAGAATCCGCATATCCGTGCCGCAGATGGCGGCAGCCTTCATTTCCAGCAAGATCTCATCAGGGCCGATCTGGGGCTTTTCAATCTCCGCCGGAGCGAACTGATTGGGACCAGACAGGACAACTGCTCTCATGAAAATTTCCTTCTTCCTTTTACATGTTACATGATTTGACAGCTTCCTCCAACTTCTGCGCCTGTTGGGCCGGGGAGGTTCTGCTCTCTGAGCGTATCGTAGCACTTATGAAATAAAATTTCAATATTGAAAATATTTTTTGTATCTTTGCCGAAAAATCGCAGTTATTTTTTGTGCAATGCGCCAATATTAGCGTGATATAGCAGAATAAAACCGACTTCCGCATCATCCAGAAGTCGGTTTGGTAGTAGTTTTTCTACATATTCAAGTCGAAAAGTGAGATACTCTTCCGTATCTCAAACTTAACTATTCCCTTGGAGCACACCATCAGCCCTTGTTGTCCGATGTGGAGGCCCGGGTCTTATAGATTGCCTGGAAGGACTTGTCGTAATCCTGGAACGCCACAATGGCGATCAAGCTGTCCATCACCGCCAGCTGGGCCAAGCGCGTGCTGGCGGATTCCGACCGAAAGATGGTCTCCTCGCTGATGGTGGTGATGGTGTAGTCGGCAATCTTGGACAGACGGTTCTTCCCCTCCGAGGTCAGCCCCACTACCGTGGCCCCGCAGGATTTTCCCACTTCGGCCGCCCGCAGCACGTGGAGGTTATTTCCCGAATGGGATACAGCAAACAGTACGTCTCCCGGTGTCAGGAGGGATGCCTCCATCAGCTGGATGTCCTTGTCCTCCACCGCGCAGACGTGGATGCCGATCTTCAGAAATTTGTGGTGGGCGTCCCTGGCCACGATCATACTGCCCCCAGTGCCCGCAAACACGATCCGGGACGCTTTTCCCAAAATCTCCGCCACCTGCTTGATGTTCTTCATATCCAGAGTCTGGACCGTGCGCTGGAGGGCGGCGATCTCCGTGGCAAAAATTTTATGGCAAATCTGCTCCGGCTTGTCGTCCTTCTGGAGCTTGGGGTTGTACTGCTGCTCTGAGGGGATGGCCTCCATGGCCACCCGGATCTTGAACTCCTGGAAGCCCTTATAGCCCAGGCTCTTGCAGAATCGGACCATGGAAGCGTCGCTGACCCCGATCAGCTCCGCCAGCTCCAGCAGGTTGCAGTGCAGAACTTTCTCCAGATTCTCTTTGATATAAAGGGCGATCTTCCGCTCGGTCACTGTGGCATTCTGACTCTCACTTTTGGCAATGATCCTGTTGAGGCAGCTTTCGTTCTCCATACACAAAAATCTCCTATTCTGATGTCCTGCCCTGGACGTAGCAGCGAAAAGGGGCATTTCATCCTCTTCTTTTCCATTTTAGCATCGTATTTACCTCTGCGCAACCACATTTTAAACCGCACAGGCCGGAGCCAGCTTGGCTCCGGCCTGTTTTGATCTCACATCTTTTACAGCTCGATGGTACGGATCACTTTGGCGCACCGAGGGCACAGCGTGGGGTGCTCCTTGTCGGCGCCCACCTTGATGTGGTGCTTCCAGCAGCGCTCACACTTCTCGCCCTTGGCCTCAGACACCGCGGCCTGGATGCCGGGGACCTTGACGCCGGCGGCGCCGGCGCCCTGAGCGATCTCCACATCGGAAACAATGAACAGATCGGCCAGCTGGTCGGTGGTAAAGGCGGACAGCTTTTCCATGGCCCGCTTGCCCTCGTCGCCCTGGGGATAGAGGACCACATGGGCCTCCAGGGCCTTGCCGATCTTTTTCTCGTTCCGGGCGTTCTCCAGCACCACGTTCACGTCGTCCCGCAGATCCTCCACCAGAGCCCACTTCTCCATCTCCGCCGGGCTCAGCGCGTAGCCGGCAAAGGGCTGGTTCATCTCATTGAGGACTACGTTGCGGCCGTCCTCGTCCCCGCGGTGGGGCATGGCCTGCCAGATCTCGTCGCAGGTGAAGGCCAGGATGGGGGCGAACAGCTTGGTCATGGTATCTAGGATGAGCCACAGGGCGGTCTGGGCGGAGCGGCGCTCCAGGCCGTTGGCCTCCTCGCAGTACAGGCGGTCCTTGATGATGTCGAAGTAGAAGGAGCTGAGCTCCACCACGCAGAAGTCGTTGACGGCGTGGGACACCACATGGAACTCGTAGTTGTCATAGGCGGCGAAGCACTTCTCGGTCAGCTCATTGAGCTTGGTCACCGCCCAGCGGTCCAGCTCCAGCATCTCCTCCGGCTTGACCAGCTCATTGGGGTCGAAGCCGGCCAGGTTGCCCAGGCAGTACCGGGCGGTGTTGCGGAACTTCAGATAGTTCTGAGACAGCTGCTTGAAGATCTCGTCGGAGCAGCGGACATCCACATGGTAGTCGGCGGAGCCGGCCCACAAACGCAGCAGATCGGCACCGTACTTCTGGAACACCTCCGCGGGATCCACGCCATTGCCCAGAGACTTATGCATGGCACGGCCCTGCCGTCCACGGTCCAACCATGGGTGACGCACTCCTTGAAGGGTGCGCCACGGCCCAAAGCGCCCACAGCGGTCAGCAGGCTGGACTGGAACCAGCCGCGGTACTGATCCAAGCCCTCCAGATACACGGTGGCGGGCCAGAAGCCCTGCGTGCTGCTCCATGGAGGCGAAGTGGGTGGAGCCGGAGTCGAACCAGCCGTCCAGCGTGTCGCTCTCCTGCTCAAACCCGGCGGACTTGCCGCAGTGGGGGCAGGTGAAGCCCTCCGGCAGGATCTCCTCCGCCGTCATCTCGAACCATGCGTTGGAACCCTTCTCCTCGAACAGGCGGGAGACGGCGTCGATGGTCTCCGGCGTGCAGATGGGCTTGCCGCAGTCCTTGCAGTAGAACACGGGAATGGGCAGACCCCAGCGGCGCTGGCGGCTGATGCACCAGTCGGTGCGCTCCAGAATCATGGAGCGCATCCGGTCCTTGCCCCAAGCGGGCACCCAGCGCACGTCCTCACAGGCAGCGCAGGCCTCGTCCTTGAAGGACTCCACGGAGCAGAACCACTGGGGAGTGGCCCGGAAGATGATGGGCTTCTTGCAGCGCCAGCAGTGGGGATAGCTGTGGACGATCTCCTCGCTGGCGAAGAGAGCGCCGCTCTCCTTCATATCGGCCAGAATGACGGGGTTAGACTCCTCTGTCTTCATCCCGGCGTACTTGCCGGCGTAGTCAGTGTGGCGGCCCTGGTCGTCCACGGGCACCACCATCTCCATGCCGTACCGGCGGCAGGTCTGATAGTCGTCCGCGCCGAAGCCAGGGGCGGTGTGGACGCAGCCGGTGCCGGAGTCCATGGTGACGTAGTCGGCCAGCAGCAGGCGGCTGGTCTTAGGCAGGAAGGGGTGGCTGGCCAGCATATTCTCGAAGAAGGCGCCGGGGTGGGTCTCCACGATCTCATAGTGCTCCACGCCGCCGATCTTCATGACCTTTTCCACCAGCGGCCGGGCCATGATATACATCTCACCGCCGTCGGCACGGACCACGGCGTACTCCTCCTGCGGGTGCAGGGCGATGGCCAGGTTGCCGGGCAGGGTCCAGATGGTCGTGGTCCAGATCACGAAGAACAGCTTGCTGTGGTCCAGATGGGAGAGCTTGCCCAGGTCATCGTACATGGGGAATTTCACATAGACGGTGGTGCAGGGGTCGTCCTGGTACTCGATCTCCGCCTCAGCCAGCGCCGTCTCATCGTGGGGGCACCAGTACACGGGCTTGAGGCCCTTGTAGATGTAGCCCTTCTTGTACATCTTGCCAAAGACCTTGACCTCCTGCGCCTCGAAGGCGGGGTCCATGGTCTTATAGGGGTGCTCCCAATCACCCATGACGCCCAGGCGCTTGAAGCCCTGCCGCTGCACGTCGATATAGTGGTCGGCAAACTCGTGGCAGGCAGAGCGGAACTCCGCCACGCCCATGGCCTTGCGGTTGAGCTTGTTCTGCTTGATGATGGCCGCACTCGATGGGCATACCGTGGTTGTCCCAGCCGGGGATATAGGGGGTATAGTGCCCCCGCATGGCGGCGGCGCGGGTGATGAAGTCCTTGATGGACTTGTTCAGGGCATGGCCCATATGCAGGTTGCCGTTTGAAAAGGGAGGGCCGTCGTGGAGCGCGAAACGGGGCTTGCCCTCGTTTTTCTTCAGCAGCTCATTGTACAGATCCATGTCGTTCCAGCGCTGGAGCATCTCCGGCTCCCGCTTGGGTCCTCCATATTATTCATATTCAAAGATCACTGTTTTACAAGCTGCGCAGAGATAAGCAGGATATTCCATAAAATCAGCAAAGCTGCTCCGGGGCGGAGTAGGATTGAGCCTCACCTTGTTCTTGGGGAGCAGGGGAAAGTACCAATGCTCGGGCGCCCATTCCAGATAGCAGATCTTCCTCGGCACCATCCAGCCTGGAGACAGTTCATTTCCACATTTGGGGCAGTTCATCAAAGCCACTCCTCTCCGCAAAAACAAAAACGCCTTTGTCTCTCTAAAGAGACAAAGGCAAACAAACCTCTGCGGTACCACTCTTCTTGCCGGAAGGGCATCCCATCCCAGCCACTCAAATGCTGCCCGGTAACGGAGGCATCCGAAGGGGCTTACTTGAGTTCAGCCCCCCTGCTCCAAGGTGATCTTTCCCGTCTCCTCCCGTCCGCCTTGCACCAAACGGCGGCTCTCTGTGCGTCTCAGAGGCGGGTACTCGTCCTGTTCTGCGCATTATGACCCTGTTTGCCCAATATCTTATCCGCTTTTTCCCCGAATGTCAAGAGGAAAACCGGGACCGCCTCCCCTTTTTCGCTCTTTCCGAGAAAATCCGCCCGGCGGCAGGCAAAACCGTCTGCCGCCGGGCGGGGGAGTGTCCTCTTCCGGTCTTTCGCTTTAGATGTGTTCCTGAACCTGAGCCATCTCCTGGGCGATGTTCAGGACGTGGTCACCGATCCGCTCAAAGTCGGTGAGCAGCTCGGAGTAGATGATACATGCCTCGTCGGAGCACTCGCCGCTGCGCATCCGTTCCAGGTGACTGCGGCGGTAATCGCTGGTCATGTCATCAATGCGCTGCTCCAGAGCGGACACCTCGCTGAGCCACTCCACATTTCCGGCCACCGGAGTCAGCAGATAGTCCACACACTCCAAGCAGATATCCCGCATGGCGGCGATCTCCTTCTGTGCTGCCGGAGAGAAGGAGATATTCCGCTTGTTCAGCAGGCGGGTATACCCCGCCAGGTTATCCGCATGGTCGCCGATCCGCTCGATGTTGCCCGAGATGGTGAAGAAGCTGCTCACCACGGCAGATGCCTTCTCGTTGGTCTCATAGGCAATGAGTCGGGAGACATGGAGGGAGATCTCCTTGTTCAGGAAGTCGATATACTCCTCCGTCTTTTCCACCTCAGCCAGCTCGTTCTCATCCCGGTTCAGCACCGAGCGGAAGCTGGCCTCCACATTTCCCTGGGCCATGAGCATCATGCGCCGCAGCTCATGCTGCATCTGGTCCACATAGATGGCGGACACGCCCAGGCCGCCGTCCTTGCTGCTGATCTGGATGGGGGTGAGGTACTCCAGGTGCATCTGGTCCACCTCGTCGCCGGGGCGGTCGGGCAGGATGCGCACCGCAGCCTTCGCCAGATAGTTGCCCAGCGGCAGGAGCAGCAGGGTGGTAACAATATTGAAGCTGGTGTGGACCAGGGCGATCTGCCCGGCCGGAGTAGAAGGCAGTATCCCGCTCAGACCGGCCACAGGGATCTGACCGTCGATCACATGGGCAATGGGGAACAAAATGAAGAGGAACGTAAAGATGACCGTACCGATTACGTTGAACATCAGATGGATGATGGTGGCCCGCTTGGCGCTGCGGCTGGTGCCAATGGAGGCCAAAACTGCCGTGATACAGGTGCCGATATTCTGACCGAACAGCACGAATACCGCGCTGGACAGCCCGATCACACCGCTGTTAGCCAGCGCCTGAAGGATACCCACCGAGGCAGAGGACGACTGGATTACCGCAGTAAAGCCCGCACCAGCCAGAATACCCAGCAACGGGTTGGAGAAATTGGACATCATCTGGATGAACGCCTCCGACTCCCGCAGGGGGGACATGGCGCCGCTCATCATGTCCATACCGATGAACAGCACGCCCAGTCCGGCCAGGATCTGGCCGATGTGCTGGAGCTGAGGCCTCTTGACAAACACCACCATGGCCACGCCGACGAAGGCAAACAGGGGAGCCAGCTCACCCACATCCAGCGCGATCAGCAGTCCGGTGACAGTGGTGCCGATGTTGGCGCCCATGATGATCCACACCGCCTGGTTCAGGGTCATCATCCCCGCGTTGACAAAGCCCACCACCATGACGGTGGTGGCGGAGGACGACTGGATCACTGCAGTGATGGCCGCGCCCACCAGTACACCCAGAAAACGGTTGGCTGTCAACCGCTCCAGGATCTGCTTCATCCGGCTACCGGCCGCCGCCTCCAGGCCGGAACTCATCATTTGCATTCCGTATAAGAACAGGGCCAGTCCGCCCAATAGACTCAAAAAGTCTGTCATTTGCATCTCTCAATTTCCTCCTCTATCTCTTCTGGAAAACACACAGGATTATTGTCTCAGTTTCTTGGAAAAGTATGAAAAAAGGCATCGCCCACGGAGCGCAGAGCCGCTTCGCAGGTCATGCCTGTATCTTTCTGATTCTATTGATCAGGCTGATCCCCGCCAGCCCGGGCACAGACGCTTCCATGGCATTTCTACCTCTCTGTACTCTTTATCCATAACTTCTACAGATATCATTATAGGGAAGCAGCCTCCGTCCGTCAATAGATTTTACATGGAGTTAACATTCCAATGACATTTTTCTCCGCTCTGGATAGAAAAGCCCACTCCCACCCCATCCGAAAGGGGTCATATTCTACAACTGAGAAAAAGTGCCGCGGACTGTCACCTGGCAGTCCGCGGCTTGCAAATGATTGTTCAGTGTTTAAAGGGTCAGCCCTGAGGCTTCTGGCTCTCCAGGTACTCGTCATAAGACATCATCCGGTCAATGAGCTTCCCTTCGGCAGTGAAGTCAAAGACCCGGTTACACACCGTCTGGATCAGCTGGTGGTCATGGGAGGAAACCAGCACATTGCACTTGACGGCCTCCAGGCCGTTGTTCAGGGCGGCGATGGACTCCAGGTCCAGGTGGTTGGTGGGCTGGTCCAGCAGCAGCACGTTGGCGCCGGAGAGCATCATCCGGGAGAGCATGCACCGCACCTTCTCGCCGCCGGAGAGCACCTTGACGGGCTTGTAAACCTCGTCGCCGGAGAAGAGCATCCGGCCCAGGAATCCCCGGAGGTACTGCTCCTGGGGGTCGTTGGAGAACTGGCGCAGCCACTGCACCAGGTTGTCCTCACAGCCCTCGAAGTATGGGGTGTTGTCCTTGGGGAAGTAGGAGAAGGTGGCGGTCTGGCCCCACTTCACGGTGCCCTCGTCGGGCTCCATCTCGCCGGTGAGGATCTTGAACAGGGCGGTGTGGGCGTTCTCGTTGTCGCCCACGAAGGCGATCTTGTCCCCGTGGCCCACGATGAAGCTCACCTTGTCCAGCACCTTCACCCCGTCGATGGTCTTGCTGACGTCGGTGACGAAGAGGATGTCCTTGCCCACCTCCCGGTCGGGAGAGAAGGCCACCCAGGGGTAGCGGCGGGAGGAGGCGGGCATCTCCTCCACGGTGAGCTTGTCCAGCAGCTTGCGCCGGGCGGTGGCCTGCTTGCTCTTGGACTTGTTGGCGGAGAAGCGGGAGATGAAGTCCTGCAGCTCCTTGATCTTCTCCTCGTTGCGCTTGTTCTGGTTCTTGATGAGCTGCTGCACCAGCTGGCTGGACTCGTACCAGAAGTCGTAGTTGCCCACGTACATCTTGATCTTGTTGTAGTCGATGTCCACGATGTGGGTGCAGACGGTGTTGAGGAAGTGGCGGTCGTGGCTGACCACGATGACGGTGCCGGGAAAGTCCAGCAGGAAGTCCTCCAGCCAGTTCACCGCGTTGATGTCCAGGTTGTTGGTGGGCTCGTCCATCATCAGTAGGTCGGGGCTGCCGAACAGCGCCTGGGCCAGCAGCACCTTCACCTTCAGGCGGGCGTCCAGGGTGGCCATGTCGTTGTCGTGCAGGTCGGTGCCGATGCCCAGCCCCTGGAGGATGCGGCTGGCGTCGGACTCCGCCTCCCAGCCCGCCCAGCTCGGCGTACTCCTCCTCCAGCTGGCAGGCCCGCATCCCGTCCTCGTCGGTCATCTCCTCCTTGGCGTACAGGGCCTCCTTCTCCTTGCCGATGTCATACAGACGCTGGTTGCCCATGATGACGGTGTCCATCACGTTATAGGCGTCGTAGGCGTTCTGGTTCTGCTTCAGCACGGACATCCGGGTGTTGGGCAGGATGGACACCTCGCCGGTGGAGGGCTCCAGGTCCCCGGAGAGGATTTTCAGGAAAGTAGACTTTCCGGCGCCGTTGGCGCCGATGATGCCATAGCAGTTGCCCCGAAGGAACTGCAGGTCCACATGGGAGAACAGCGGGGTGCCGCTGTAATTCAGGCTCAGGTCGGAAACAGTAATCATGGCGGGCTCCTTATTTCAAATATGATTCAGCTCATTTTACGCTTCGGGTACTATCTTACCATATCCCTCCGGCCTTGAACAGGGTCTTTTCGCAAAAATATCCCACAGTTTTCCCCTGTTTCCCACCATTCTCCCTGATAAAACTGAACATTTTGGCTTACACGTCCGCCGGGTTCATCCGGCCAGGGCGGCCAGCCGCTCCACGGCGGCCTCTCCCTCCTGACGGGTCAGCCCCTCCTCCGGCCGGAAGTGCCCCTGATCTATCTCCATCAGCCCGGCGGCGCACGCCCACTGCACCGCCTCCCCTGTTCCGGAGGCCGCGCCGCTCTCCCGGGCCCAGCGCAGCGCGGGAAGGAACCACTCCACCGCGGTATCCCGCCCCGCCAGGGTGTCCGCCATCGTCTGAGGCACGGTCACATCGGGCTCCAGGGGCTCCACGCCCTCCATCCCCCGGTCCATCGCCTGGCGCAGCACCCGGAGCAGGGGCCAGATCACCCCGTCGGAGCCGCCGCCGTTGTTCCGCAGGTCCACGACCACCCGCCGGTACTCCCCCGCCGACAGGTCCCGCTCCACCTGAGCGGCAAATGCCTCCACAATCTCCTCCATGCTCCTGCCGTTGACGGCGGTGATCTCCCGTCCCAGCAGCGCCCGGTGCTCCGCTGGAACGGCGCTCAGGTACCAGCTGCCATCCCGGTGCAGCAGAGACATGGGGTAATAGTGGACCGTCTGGCTCATGCTCCCGCCCAGGGCCAGGGTGGTATGGGAGTCCCCTGCCAGGGCAGTGAGCGACTGGAGCTCCAGGGCAAAGGTGAAGTCGTCCGCCTCCTCCAGCCCAGTCTCAATGGCCGCCTTCCGCTCCAGGAACCGCTCCTCCGGCGTGTTGGCAAACAGGTCCGGGCGGGCCCGTTCCAGGGTCTGATACAGGAACTCCAGGTCCTCCTTCCGCGCTGCCGCGGCCTCTCCGTCCACCGGAGCGGCACAGGTAGGGACCGCCAGGCTCAGGGCCACCAGGGCGGACAGGACGTCCCTCCATGAATGACGCATCTCGTCTCCTCCTTGTTCGATTTTCTTTCAGTATAGCAGAGGAATCTGAAACGGCCATAAATCCATTCTTAAAATTTGCTGAAGTTCTGCGGCTGGATTTTCCCGCGTTCCTGTGGTATGATAGGTCCATCCGAGCCCGCCCTCCTCCAGAGGGCAGGGCCGCAGCACACGCGGGCCCCGCGGCCTCCCGCCCGGTCCGTTCTGGAGGGAATATCATGTCCTGCAAAGAGGAATTTATTGAGATTTTCAAAGAGAAGGTCACACGCCCCGGGGCGGACGCCCTTCTGAATTATCTGGAGAACAAAAGCGACTTTTTCACCGCCCCCGCCTCCGCCCGGTACCACCTGGCCTGCGAGGGCGGGCTGTGCGAGCACAGCCTGAACGTATACCACTGCCTGGTAGACTACCTCCAGCGGGAGCGGGTCCAGGAGCTGTACGGCCTGGAGTACAGCGAGGAGTCGGTGGCGGTGGTGGCCCTGCTCCACGACCTGTGCAAGGTGGGCTGCTATAAGAAAACCTTCCGCAACGTGAAGGATGACGCCACCGGGAAGTGGGAGAAGGTGCCCTCCTACCAGTTTGACGACCCCCTTCCCTACGGCCACGGGGAGAAGTCGGTGTACATCGCCAACGGCTTCATCCGCCTCACCCGGGAGGAGGCCATGGCCATCCGCTGGCACATGGGTTTCTCCGGTTCGGAGGACCCCCGCACCGTGGGCCAGGCCCTGCAAAAATACCCCCTGGCCTTCGCCCTGGCCACCGCCGACATGGAGGCCAGCTACTTCCTGGAGGGGGAGCGCTGAACCCCTGCAAACGCGCCGCCGCGCCCAGTCCCATAAGGACTGGAGCGCGGCGGCGTTTTTTCTTTTATCCCGCCAGCGTGTAGGCCCAGAGATTGCGGATCTGTGGGGCCAGTGTGTCGTAATCCCACAGCTTCTCGCTGTTGGAGCGGCGGTTGGGGTCGTTGACCCGGAACTTTCCGTCCTCCACTCCGGTGAGCAGGATGAAGTGCCCCGAGGTGGTGAAGTCGCCCGGGCCCACGCTGCACACGATGGGCTGCCCGTCCTCCAGCGCCCGCACCATGACAGAGCGGTCCAGGGGAAGCTCCCGGGCAGAGAGGCCGAAGTGCTGGCAGCCGGTGGACATCAGCTCCCACTTGGAGCCCGCGCCCTCCACATAGTATCCCGCCTCATCCGCGTACCGGGCCACCGTCCAGGGGGTGACCGATCCGTCCCCGGTCAGGCCGCATACTACCATGGACAGGGCGGTGGGGCCGCAGCCATTCAGGGCCATCAGGCCGTCGCCGTAGGGGGCGCAGCCCCAGCGGGGATCCCACTGCATCAGCTGGGGGAAGGTCCCCCCGCTCCACCGCACCCACAGAGGCGGCGGGCTGGGCGTCCTTCTCTCGGGGGTAGCGGACCACAAAGTCCAGGGCCTCCGGGTTGCGGACCGCCAGCTCCAGCAGCTCCTCCGGATAGTCCTCCGGACAGGCCAGAAGGGCCTCCGCCGCCGGCTCCTCCCGGGCCAGCGCCTGAAGCTGGTCCAGCAGCTCCGCCCCCGGCTGGAAGGGCGTCTGGACCCTGTCTCCCCCGGGAACCGCAGCAGGGGAAGTCCCGTCCCACAGCCGTCCCGCCCCCAGGACCAGCAGGGCGCACAAACCCAGCACCACCCCCCACCGGAACAGTCCCGATCGCCGCCGCGGGCGGCCGCCGCTCCTCTGGGTCCGGCGGGGGCGCGCCTCCGTCCGGTCTGAGGGTTCCCAATCGAACCACACATCATATTCAGAAGGTCTGCTCCGGCCCATGGTACCGCCTCACTTTTCTTTTCTTCCGGTACAGGGTACACCCCGGAGTTTAAGTTTCCCGGTAGAAATTCTTAAATTCTATTAAAATTTCAGGCTCCGGTCCACCTGGGGGCGGAATGGGCAGAAAACAGCCCGGCGGGGGGCATAGGCTCCTCCCGCCGGGCTCAGATTTCAATGTTTGTCCGGATAGATCCGGTCCAGCCGGTCCACGATGTCGCCGATGACGCCGTCGTCGCAGTGACACAGGATGGTCGCCCCCCAGTCCTTCACCTCCTGGGCGCAGTTGGCCGGGGCGAATGGGATGGCGGACAGGGCCATCATGGGGATGTCGTTCTGGTTGTCACCCACGCAGTAGAGGTTTTCCCGGGGAATGTGGAGCATCTCCAGCAGCCGGGCCACCATCCCCCCCTTGTTGCACCCCCGGTGGGTGATCTCCAGGTAAAAGCGGTTGGAAAAGACGGCCTCATACCGGCCAGGACAGTGCTCCTCCAGCCACTCCCGGGCCCGGAGCAGAACGTCGTACTCCTGCTGGACGATGGCCTTGGTCCAGGGGGCGGGCATATCCGGGATGTCCCGCACCTCATAGTCGGTGCCCACCTTCTTCATGTGGGCGTCGGTGATGGCATTGGGGCGGTACACATAGATGTCCTCCCCGTGATAGGTCTCCAGCCCCAAAGAGGGCATGGCCTCCATCAGGGCCTGAAAATCCTCCGGAGCCCGGTCGTCCAGCAGGGTCTGGACCAGCATGGTCTCCGTCTGGAAGTCGTAGATGGTCGAGCCGTTGGACAGCACCACCGGGGCGTTGATGGGGGCCAGGTGGACATAAGGGGCAAAGGTGCGGTGGGCCCGCCCGGTGGCCACTGTGAACCGGCCGCCCTGGCCAATCCAGCGCCCCAGGGCCTCCAGATTCCGGGGCGGGATCCGGTGATGGAAGTCATAGAGGGTGTCATCAAAGTCGCTGACCAGCAGCAGACCGTCAAATTTGCCCATGGAGCGCTCCTTTCCGCCCCGCAGGGGCGTTATTGAATGTCCTGTCCCAGGATATACCGCTTCATCGGCTTGTACAGCAGCGCGGCGATGGCCAGGGCGATCACCGTGTTGGGCAGCATATAGGAGCCGTTGTAGACGATGGAGTAGAAGGAGGGGCTGGTGAAGGTCCAGTTCATAAAGGCGGTGGGGACCAGGATCTTATAGATGGTCACCCCGCTGATGTAGTGGACCAGGAACCGCCCGGCGCAGCCCACCACCGTGCCGGCAAAGATGCCCCAGGTCCGGCCCTTGAACAGGCCGGCCGGCCAGTCCCAGGGGGGTAAAGGCCGCCAGATAATCCAGCAGCATGGACTGCCAGCCCCAGGCGTACGCCCCGTCAAAGATCAGCTGGAGCAGGCCGAACACAAAGCCGGCCATCAGGCCGGGGGCAGTCCCCCAGCGCACTGCGAACAGGATGATGGGAAACATGGCGGGGGTGAGGGAGCCGCCGTTGGGCAGCTCCATCAGCTTGAGGTAGCTGAGGATCTGAGCCAGGGCTACCATAACGGCGGCCTCGCACAGCATCCGGACCGAGAGATGGGTACGATTCATTGTCTTTTCCTCCTGAAAATCGATGTACCGCAGCACATCCCAACGGGTGTAGTGCGGTACGAAAGAAAGGACAATGTCAAGCATTTCCATTCACTTCCTACGCCGGCATTACCCGGATCAGGTGTAAGGGACTGAAGGCGGCGTGTTCGCCCTCTATCTCAGCCGGGAATGGCTCCCAGCGCCCCTGTGTTGGAGTTTTCTGCGGTTTTTCTTATTTTATACTGCCTGTCAGCTCCTGTCAAGTTCCGCCGCAGGCGCTCTGCCCGCCATTCTCCCCCGGTCTGTACGATTTCTGTTGATTTTTTGCAAAAAACCAAATAAAACAGGGGCATCCGATCCACACACCCCCGCGCGGCGCTCAGCCGCCGCAGTCAGGAGTTTACGATGAAGAAATTCCTTCGCCCCCGCACGGTCCTCGCCGCGGTCCTGTTCGCCCTTCTCGCGTTTCTCCTCGGCGCGGTGCTCTGGAACCGCGGCCACGCCCGGTATGAGGCCCTGCCGGAAGCGGACCGATTTATGTTAGACGAGTGGAACACCTACCATCAGGGCACTGCGGACCAGGATCTCTGGGAGGGCTTCCAGCTGCGGGAGCGCTCCATCCTCGCCCTGAACGGCAGCTCCGGCGTCGGCTACCTGATCCAGCCTTCGCAGCCCGTCCGCAATCCCCTGGCAGCAAAGCTCGCCATGCCGGACGGGTTTGCCGCAGAGGTCTACCGGATCTCTCCCCTCGCGCCCCAGCTGCTCTCCCTCCGCGCAGAGGGAAACTTCAACACCATCGGAAAGACCTACACCTGCTTCGGCAGCGAAGTGTACTTTGTCCAATATGACCCGGAAGCTGCCATGTCCAAGCCCTATACCGCCTCACATTTCATCACCTTTCTGAGCCACGAGGCGTTCCACTACTATATGCAGGACAGCTGGCCCGCGGGCAGCACCTACTCCATGGAGGGGCTGTCGGCAGACGGCCGGGAGCTGCTGTACCAGGAGTACGAGGTCCTTGCCGACCTCCAGAACGCCCTGCTGGCGGGCCGCACAGACCGCTCGGCGCTCCTGGCGTACACACAGCAGTATCTGGACATCGTGGCGCAGCGGATCCAGAGAGATCCGGCCTTTCTGGAGCAGGAGCTGGCCCGGGAGACCGTGGAGGGCACCGCCACCTATGTGGGGATCCGGGCCTCCCAGCTGACGGGATACGACTTCGGCGTCATGTATTTCGACAATGTGAAAGACGTCCCCTTTTCCGACCTGCGGAATACGGTCGAGTCCGGCAGGCTGGACACTCAAGTTTTAGCAAACCGCATCCCCTATGAGACTGGGGCGCTGCTCTGCCTGCTCCTGGACCGCCTGGCGGTCCCGGATTGGCAGGCAGAGCTCAACCGCCAGACGCCGGAGCAGCCTGTCACACTGTACGACGTCCTCCGCGCCGCCTGCCAGCCGGACGCGCTCTGACCCCGCCCGGCATCCCGTTCGCAGTCCAAATCCCAAAAAATGAAAACGTTCGTGAGCACCGCAGCCTCCCGCGGTCCTCGCGAACGTTTTTTCTTTTCCGCGCCGTACTGTTACGCTCTGTGGAAGGCAGTGCGCCGGGAGGGGCGCACCGCGCCGCTTCAGACGTCCAGCTGCTCCGCTACGCCCTCCAGATAGTTGACGGGCAGGCTCTCCGCCTTGCCCACGTCGATGGCGGCGGCCAGCTCCGGATCGATAGGCAGCCGGGCCAGCAGGGGCAGTCCCAGCTGCATGGCCTCCTGCTCCAGGTGGCTCTCGCCGAAAATGGCGTGCTTGGCCCCGCAGTCGGGGCACTGGTAATAGCTGTAATTCTCAATGAGGCCCAGCACGGGGATGGACATCATCTGCGCCATGTGGACCGCCTTGGTGACGATCATGGACACCAGATCCTGGGGGGAGGTGACCACGATGATGCCGTCCACCGGCAGGGACTGGAACACCGTCAGGGGCACGTCGCCGGTTCCGGGGGGCATATCCACGAACATATAGTCCACGTCGCCCCACACCACATCGGTCCAGAACTGGGTAACCACGCCGGCGATGACCGGGCCGCGCCAGATCACGGGGTCGGTCTCATTCTCGGTGAGGAGGTTCAGGGACATGAGCTTGATCCCGCCGGGGGTGACCGCGGGCTGGATCCCGTCCTCGGTGGCCATGGCCCGCTCATGGATGCCAAAGGCGGTGGGAATGGAGGGGCCGGTGATGTCGGCGTCCAGCACCGCCACCTTGCGGCCCCGCTTGGCCATGGCGGCCGCCAGGGAGGCGGTGACGGTGCTCTTGCCCACGCCGCCCTTACCGCTGACCACGGCGATGACCTTTTTGACCTTGGATTTTGCGTTGGCCGGGGCCTTCAGGTCCCGGGAGGAGCAGTCCGCTCCGCAGGAGGAACAGTCGTGCGTACATTCAGACATTGGAAACGTCTCCTTTCTGCCCACATACGAAAAAGGAGGGCATCAAAAATTTTTTCAAAACCGCAGGCGCGGCTGAAAGCAAAAGAAAGCGCATCAGGGGACCAGGGTGTTCTCCGCCGGGATCTGCCCCTGTCCGTCCTGGGCCGTGAAATAATACTGAAGGATCTCCGCGGCGATGGACGCCAGGGAGGAGCCGCTGCCGCCCTTCTCCACGGCGATGGAAATGGCGATCTGGGGGTCGTCGTAGGGGGCGTAGCAGACGAACACGGCGTTGGAATTGCTCTGGCCGTTGACCTGGGCGGAGCCCGTCTTGGCCGCCACCTGGACGGGGACATCCTGGAACACACGGGCCAGGGAGCCCTCCCCGGTGGTCATGCTGTGCATCCCCCGGGTGACCGCCGCCAGGTTCTCCGGCTTCATCTCCACCGTCCCCGCCACCTCCGGCTCCGCCGCGTAGGAGACTTGGGAGAAATCTCCCGACTTCACCGTTTTCAGCAGGTGGGTGGTATAGCGCGTCCCCCCGTTGGCCAGGGTGGAGATGTAGTTGGCCAGCTGGATGGGGGTGACCTGGGTGCTCTCCTGACCGATGGCCACGGACAACACGTTGCCCTCATACCATTTGCCCCCAAGGGACTCGGTAAACTCCGGGCTGGCCACCACACCAGCGGCCTCGGACAGCTCCACCCCTGTCTTTTGACCCAGGCCGAACTTGGCGGCGTACTCGTCCAGCTTCTCGATGCCCACCCGCCGGCCTACATCATAGAAGAAGTAGTTGCAGGATACCTCGATGGCGTCGGATACGTTGACCGGTCCGTGGGTGCGTCCATACTGGCGGTAGATCCAGCACTTCGGCTGGGGCGTCGGCCAATAGGTGTACTGCCCCTCATCCCGGATGATGGTGGAGGGGGTGATGATCTCCTCCTCCAGCCCGGCGATGGCGCTGATCATCTTGAAGGTGGAACCGGGGGGATACAGGCCGCTGAAGGCCCGGTTATTCAGGGGCTTCAGCGGGTCGTCCAGCAGGCTGTTGTAGTCCTTCCGAAAGTCGGGGAGGGAGTAGGTGGGGTAGGAGGCGGAGGCCAGGATCTCCCCGGTCCGCACATCCTCCACCACGCAGGCCGCCCCCTCCACCGTGTCGCTCAGCCCGGGGACCCGGGCGGCCAGGGTGTCCTCCACCTTCTGCTGGAGGCCCAGGTCGATGGTGAGGAACACGTTGCTCCCCGGCTGGGGGGCCAGGCTCTCCCCTGTCTCCTCGTCCGTCAGCCACTGGGCGGAGACGATCTTGCCATTTTCATTGCGCTCCAGAGCCTGCTGCCCCGGAGTCCCGTGGAGGTACTCCTCAAAGGCGGCCTCCGCGCCGGAGACGCCCACGGTATCGTTCATGTTGTAGCCGCCCTTCTCCTGATAGGACGGCCAGGTATCCTTGGTGATGGCGCCGGTGTAGCCCAGCAGGTGGGCGGCGTACTCGGTCTCATACTTGCGCACCGAGGCGGTCTCGATCTCCACCCCCCGGAGGTTCAGCTCCTTCACCCGGGTGATGAAGTCCACATCCACATCCTCGGCAAAGTAGTAGGGGGGCCAGTCCGCGATCCGGCTGCGGTAGTAGAGCTCATACAGCACCCCGGCCACCGCCCGGGCGTCCCCCGGGTCCATATCCCCCAGGTTCAGGGTGGGCACGGTCTCTCCCGCCGCCCTGGCCGCCTTCTCATCCACCGCCCCCTGGCCCTTGATGTCCAGATCCCTGCACATCTCGCCCAGCAGCTCCTCGGCGGTGGGCAGGCGGTAGGGCTGGGGCTCTTCCCGGGGCTCCTCCTGCTTCCGGAGGCCCACCAGGGTCAGCAGGCGGTCCCACAGGCCGGGCTCCTCCTGCTCGGCGGCGTCCTGCTCCGGGACCTCCCCCTCCGCCAGCTCCTCCGGGTCCTCGATCCACCCCATGTAGACCGCCAGACGGCCCAGACGGGTCATCTGATACTCCGGCTCCCCCGCTTCATTGGTGGAGGCGGTGTAAAAGGGGTGCTCCTCCGTATAGGTGAAGGGCGCAGAGGCGGAGATGGGCAGGGTGTCCGCCCAGGCCACCCCCTCCTCCCGGGCCACCTGGATCAGGGAGAGCAGATTGGCGCAGCGCTCCTCCGGCTCTCCCATCCGGCTCATGTCCAGGGTCACCTGATAGGAGATCTCATTGGAGACCAGCACCTTTCCGTTCCGGTCCAGGATCAGCCCCCGGCTGGCGGGGACGTCCTCGACCTCGGCCACCCGGGCCACCGCCTGGGCGGCGTACTCCGGCCCGTTGGTGTACTGGATGCTGTACAGGTTGGAGCACAAAAAGGTGAGCAGCAGGGCCAGCACCAGCACCACGCCCCAGATCCGACTGTGAAACTGCTTGGGATTCAAGGGTCCCATCATCTCCTTTCCCGCGGGTCCCCGCCCGCCTCAGGCCAGCTTGGTGCCGCCCACCCGCCGGTAGATCCGGCGGAAGATCCAATAGACCACGGGGGTCCAGCACAGGGAGAGGACCACCTCCGGCACAGCGATCTGGAGCAGCACGTCTAGGGTCTCCGCCTGGAGGAACAGGATCCGCAGGATCCGCAGGCCGTCCAGCACCCCCAGCACCCCCGCCGAGCACAGCAGACAGCTGAGAAAGGACTGGCTCAGGGCGTACTGGGACACCGCGCCGGTGATCATTCCCGCCAGCGCCATGCCAAACACCAGCCCGCCGAAGCCGCCGGGGTAGGCCAGTTCCCACAGAAGGCCCACCGCCAGGCCGAAGCCGGCCCCGGCATAGGCCCCCTCCAGCACCGCCACCGACACCACCGCCAGGGGAAGCAGCATGGGGATGGTGCCCAGCACCGGCAGGCGGTTGAGGATCTGGGCGTCCAGCACCCAGACCAGAAACAGCCCCAGGGCGTAGAAAAACCATTTGTGAATTTGGTCCCGGGTGGTCACGGTATCACTCCGTTCAATTAGGAATTAGGAATGAGGAGTTAGGAATTGTTGAGAGACGGCAGCGCGGCCGCAGTCGGAGCGTCTCTATTCCACGATGTCGAAGTCCTTGACCACAAAGACCTCCACCAGGGTGTCCAGTTCCACCTCAGGGGCCACCACGGCATAGCGGTTCATCCCGGAGGCGTCGCTGAACACCCCCTCCACCTGGCCCACCACCAGGCCGGAGGGGTACACGTCCCCCTTGCCGGAGGTGAGCACCTCATCCCCCGCCACCAGCTGTGCGCCGTCGGGGAGGTAGCTCAGCTTCAGCCGCCCCTCCTTCATCAGGGCAAAATCCCCCTCCAGCACCCCGGCGCTGTTGGTCCGGGTGATGATGCCGCCCATCTCCATGCTGGTGTCGATGACCGTACTTACGGTGGCGGTGTGGCTGCCCACCTTGGACACCACGCCCACCAGCACGCCGGTGGAGGTGATGACGCAGTTCCCCGGCTGGAGCCCCGCCTCCTCCCCCTTGCTCAGGGTGAGGGTGGACTGCCAGTTGGAGGCAGAGCGCGCCGTGACCTTGGCAGACTCAAAGGTGAGGTCCTGCCGCTTGGACCGCAGGCCCAGCAGCTCCCGGAGGCGGGCGTTCTCCTGAATGGCCTCCTGCCCCTCCCGGAGCTCGCCCTCCAGCTCGGCCACCTTCTTCTCCAGGTCCTGGAGCTCCTGCTCCATCTCTCCATAATGGAACACATAGCGGGACACGCCGCCGGCCCAGTCGGCAACGGCGCTCACTCCGTTCCGGACCGGCGCGGTGACGGCGCTTACCAGGTCGGAGAGTGGGTCGGCGTTGCCCCCCATCAGGGCGGAGGAAATGCCGATGAGCACACTGAGCAGAAAGGCGATGACCAGCAGCCAGAACCCGTTTCTGCGAAAAAAGTCCTTCACAGCGCCCGCTCCTTCTCCGCAGCCAGCGCCAGAGGTTCTATCCCAAAACGGGCCAGCATCCGGCCCAGCCGGCATACCGGCAGGCCCACCACGTTGAAATAGTCGCCCCGGATGCCCTCCACCAGCAGGCAGCCGTACCCCTGGATGCCGTAGCTCCCGGCCTTGTCCATGGGCTCCCCGGTGGAGACATAGGTCCGGATCTCCTCCGGTGTGAGCGGGCGGAACCGGACGGCGGTGGCCTCATGCTCTGTCGCCTCCTCCCCGCCCCGGCGGACGGTGACCCCGGTGTAGACCGTGTGCTCCCGCCCGGACAGGGCGGCGAGCATTCGGACCGCGTCCTCCGGGTCCGCCGGCTTGCCCAGCACCCGGCCGTCCACCGCTACCACCGTATCCGCGGCAATCACCAGGTCCTCCGGCACCGCACCGGCAGCCACCTCCGCCGCCTTCTGGCGGGAGAGCTCCTCCACCAGCCGCTCCGGCGGGAGGGCGGGGTCCAGGACCTCCTCCCCCCGGGCCGGGATGATCTCAAAATTTAAAATGCCCATCCGCTCCAGCAGCTCCCGCCGCCGGGGGGACTGGGACGCCAGTATGATCCTCACAGGTCCCATCAGCCCTCCATCTCCGCCTTCTCCGGTCCGCCCTCCAGGGAGCCGGTCACATGAATGCTGTGCCCCCAGAACAGCGCGCCGTCGTTGAACCAGAAGTCAAAGGAACCGTCCCCGGAGATCTGGACCGCATCCGGCTCCAGCCGCTCCATGAACTGCTCCCGGGTGATCTCTTCCGGCTCATGCTCCTCACAGCCCCCGTCGCTGGCCCAGTCGTTGGCCAGCTCCAGCAGGTCCCGGGCGGCGCAGGCCCGCAGCCGCCCGTCCCAGTCCGCCTGCCCCTTCATAAGGGCTCGGAGATAGAACAGACACTTCTCCCGGTCCTCGTCCCGGTCCAGGTCCAGCCGGATCGGGCTTCCCAGCCAGTCGGCCTCCGCCTCGAACCACCCCAGGGCACGGTTGAGGGCAAAGGTGCCCAGCCCATCCACCCAGAAGGTCACCGGCTTCTTCTGCTCATCCAGGATGGCCTTCAGCTCCGGGTCAAAGCCCGGCTCGGGCAGGTCCAGCAGGAGCAGCCGCGTCCCGTCCTCTGAGCGCCGGGCACGAAAGCGGATGATAAAATCGGGCCTGGCCCGCTGGCGCAACACCGGCATCAGCTGGTTGTCCGCAATGGTCTCCAGCCGGAACGCCCCCTGGTGGAGCTCCGGACCGTCCGCCTCCATCCAGGCGGTCAGGCCGATGAAGGCGGGCCACAGGCCCTCCCCCTCCTCTCCCTGGCTGCCGGAGAAGGGGTTTGCCCCAGTGACAGCCAGGATCTCCAGCTCCTCCGGCAGAAAATCCTGTCCCAGCGTGCGGAGCGCCTGGGGGATCTCTGCGGCCTGCTGCCGCTCCTTCGCCCTCTGTTCGGCGCTTCTCTGCCACTGTTGCTCCTCGGGGACCTCCCCGCCTTTTTTCTTCCCAAAATCCGAACATCCACAGACGCTCCTCTCTGCGGGGCCTTACTTCCCGGTGGAGCCAAAGCCGCCCGCGCCCCGCTCCGTCTCGTCCAGCTCGTCCACCAGCTCCACGTCGGCCTGGACCACCGGCGTCACCATCAGCTGGGCGATGCGGTCCCCGGGCTGGACGGTATATTCCGATTCCCCGGAGTTATATAGGCCAACCATGATCTCACCTCTGTAATCACTATCGATGACCCCCACGCAGTTTCCGGGGACCACGCCGTGCTTAATACCCAGCCCGCTGCGGGCAAACACCAGCGCCACATAGTCTGCCGAGGGCAGGGCGATGGCAATGCCTGTGGGGATGACCGCCCTTCCTCCGGGCCGGAGGGTCACCGCCGCGTCCACACAGGCGTGCAGATCCATGGCCGCAGAGCCGGGGGTGGCGTAAAAGGGGGCGGGGATGTCCGTCCCGATCTTAGGGGATACAGCTTTGATTTTTAATTTCATATCGTTCCTCATGTTCTCCGCCCGGCCCCAGGCCGTCCGGCGGTCTCATTTGTCTCACTCCACATCCCGGTAGTACAGCCCCCGGGTCAGGTCGCCGGGCTTATAGCGGCCCCGGCCCTGATAGCGCTCCAGCACCCGGACACACTCCTCCGGCGTCTCCGTGGTGAACATCAGCCGCACGCTCTCCAGGCCCAGCCGCTGGTAGTCCCCCGCCTTGTCCGCCAGGAACAGGGTCTTGCCGTTGAGGATCTCATTGCGGCATCCCCAGGCCTTGACCACAGGGAAAGACTCCCCCTTCCGGTCCACCAGCCGCTGTCCGCCGCCGCAGCTGTGCTGCCCGGTGTGGTTGTGGACGATGCAGTTTTCGGTGAGCATCAGGGGGAGGCGACCATAGACGACGGCCTCCAGCGGGATGGCTTTGGACAGGTCCCTGATCTGTGCCAGTTTTAATTCAAAGGAGGCGGTGGCTGACCTCAGGCCCAGCTTTTTCAGCTCCTTCAGGGTCTGGCTGTTGTACACGCCCAGTCCAAAGTCGCCCCGGGTGAGGAAGCCCAGTTCCACCGCCCGGCGCACGCCGTCCAGTGTGCCCGCCATAGCCTCCCGGACGCCCAGCCCCTTCAGGGTCTCCAGCTCCCGGAGCAGCTGGGGCAGCTCCCGGTCCCAGCACACCCGGGGCAGCAGGGCCACCGGCTCCACCCCCGCGTCCAGACAGCGGCGGACCACATCGGGACAGGCCACCCCCTCGTCACAGGGCAGATAGAGGCGGGCGGGCCCCAGGGCCAGCAGTTCCCGGGTGACCTGCTCCCCGGAGCGGACCGACACCGTCAGGGCCGGGGCCTCCCGGGGATTCTCATACCGGACGCCGGGGTGGTACTCTCCCCGCCGGCGCTCCGGCAGGGCCGCCCTGGCCTGGCCCAGCTGGTCCAGCACCTGGCGGCGCAGGGCGTTGAGGGCGGACAGGGGCAGGGACAGCCCCTCCTCCACCCGGACGGTGAGCTTCTCACAGGTGAAGGGGGTGCCGCCGGTGCGGCTGAGCTGCCCCTCCACCTTCTCCCGGGTCAGGGGGACGTTCACCGCCGCCTCGGGCACGGGGCCCTCCACCCGGGCCATCCGCCCCTGGGCGTCCTCCGCCGCCACCTGGGCGGGCTCTCCCGCCCGGATCATGGCGTACAGATGGACCGGCTCCTTCCGGTTTTCTCCGCTCTCATAGGTGGACCGGGCCTGGGCGTACAGCTCCACGGGGGCCTGCTCCTCCTGGCGGGTGCCGAACATCTCCGGTCCCTTCCGGTCCAGAAAATACCCCTGGGTAAAGCCCTGGCGGGAGAAGGCGGCCTCCAGCTGGGCCATTTCCTCCGCCGTGGGCTCCCGCTTCTCCCGCAGGGCCCGGGCGTATACGCCGGTGACGATGGCCACATACTCCGGCCGCTTCATCCGCCCCTCGATCTTCAAACAGGCCACGCCCATCTGCTCCAGCTCCCCCAGATGGCTGGCCAGAGACATATCCTTCAGGGACAGGGGGTACTCGTCCGCCCGGCTGCCCCAGCCGTACTTCATCCGGCAGGGCTGGGCACACAGGCCCCGGTTGCCGCTGCGCCCCCCGATGAGGGAGGACAGGTAGCACTGCCCGGAGTAGCACATACACAGGGCCCCGTGGACAAAGGTCTCGATCTCAATGGGGGCGTTGGCGCAGATATATTCGATCTGGTCCCGGCTCAGCTCCCGGGACAGCACCGCCCGGGTCATGCCCAGGTCGGCGCACTGCTTCACCCCGTCCAGGGAGTGAACGGTCATCTGGGTGGAGCCGTGGAGATGCAGGTCGGGGGCCACCTGGCGCAGCATCCGGGCCACGCCCAGATCCTGAACGATGACCGCGTCCACCCCCATCTCGTTGATTTCCTCCGCCACCCGGGCTGCCCCGGGCAGCTCCCGGTCGGTGAGCAGGGTATTCAGCGTCAAAAACACCTTCGCCCCCCGAAGATGGCAATAGGAGACCGCCGCCGCGGCCTCCTCATGGGTAAAGTTTTTCGCGTTGCGGCGCGCGTTGAAATCGCCATAGCCCAGATAGACGGCGTCCGCGCCGTTCTGGACCGCAGCGGTGACCGACTCCATGGAGCCGGCGGGAGCCAGCAGCTCCAGCATGGATCATGCCCTCCTTCGGCACACAGAGCGGCCGCGGGCCGGGCCCTCCGCCCCGCCCGCCGCGCCGCGCCGGTTGTTATGGTCTCATCGATGGCTCACTTGTGGTTTTGCAGCTTGAAGATCTCCCGCTTGGCCTCGGACAGCTCCATTTTCAGTCCGGCATTCTCGTCCAGACCGTCCTTGATCTGGCGGCGGAGGTTTTCACTGGCCTCCTGCTCCTTGAAGAACTGATCCGCAATATTCATGGCCGCCAGCACCGCCGCATCGGAGCGGCCCAGATGCCCGCCGTTCATCACGCCCCGCACCTGGGCGTCCACCAGTTCGGCACAGCGCTTGACATAGCTCTCTGCCTCCTCGGCCACCATGGTGTACTCCTGACCCGCGATGGAGACGGTGATCTTGTTTTTCATCCCGAATTCCTCCCTACCAGCCTTATTTTGGCGCGATCTCCCCGCTTCAGGCCGGAAATCGCCGCAGAATCGTGGCATTATGGACATTATAGCATAGTTCCCCACATTTGAAAAACAAATTTACCATGAATTTTTTATGACTGCGGGGCGGATTTTCCCGGAAAACCACAAGGCGGCCCTCACAGCTCCACCGGGACCGGCCGGTTTAGCCCCAGCCGGTCCGGGGCCACCCGGCAGTCCAGGGCCAGCACCTCCACCCCGGCCGCCGCGGCCGCCCGGAGGGCCTGTCCAAAGGCGGGGTGGGTGCGGTCATTTGGCTGGAACCGGATCACATCCTCCATCTGGATCACAAAGCACACCGCCGCCTCATACCCGGCCCGCCTGGCCCGGACCAGTTCCTCCAGGTGCTTCACCCCCCGGAGGGTGGGCGCGTCCGGAAATCGGACCACCCCGTCCTCCTCCAGGGTCACCCCCTTCACCTCCACAAACCCCCTGCGCCCCGGGGCCTCCCAGTAGAAGTCGAAGCGGGAGCCGCCAAACGTGGTCTCCGGCCGGAGTAGGGTCAGCCCCGGGATGAACCGTCCCGCCCGGGCCCACTCGCCGAACACCCGGTTGGGAGCCTGGGCGTCCATGTTGATCAGCCGTTCTCCCTTCTCCACCGCGATCAGATCAAAGTCTGTCTTGCGCCCGGGCTTCCCGCACGCCTCCAGGTAGATCCGGGCGCCGGGGACCAGCAGCTCCCGGCAGCGGCCGGTATTTTTTACATGGCAGACTGCCTCCGCCCCGTCCACCTCCACCCGGGCCACAAACCGGTTGGGCCGGGACAAAAATTCCCGGCAGGATTTTCTGATACTGCATCTTGTGTTCCTCCGGCTTTTTTCTGGTATGATATATGTTGTGCCCCAAATGATTTTGGGCCACACCACGATGAGTATAATCCAGGAGCCGCCGGGAGGCAAGTCCCTTTCTCGCCCCGCCGCCGCTCCCACCTTCTGTACACTCAAGATTTCGATTAGGAGGCCATTTTCATGCCTGATATGAAGAAACCCATTGAAAACCCCGAACTGGTGGAGGCCCTCGCCGCCCTGCACCAGGAGAACACCCCCCAGAACCAGGGCCGGGTGCTGGAGCTGGTGCTCCACCACGCAGTCCTTCTGGCGCCTGCCGTGGTCACGCCGCCCCCCCAGGCCCAGCAGGGGGGCACGGCCGCTGCGGACCAAAAGACCGCCATCCAGTTCCAGCTGATCACCACCAAGGACGGCCGCCCCTTCTTCCCCGCCTTCACCGACTGGACCGAGCTGCGCAAGTTCTGCGGCCCCAAGCAGCAGCAGACCCTGCTCCTCCGCTTTGACGACTATGTTGCCATGCTCCAGCGCAACGACAAGGCCCACGGCTTCGTCATCAACCCAATGGGGCTGAGCCTCACCCTGGACCGGGGCACCGTGATGAGCCTGTTCAAGAAAAAGCAGGAGGTGCTCCAGCGGGCCCAGGCCAAGGCCGCTCAGGGTCCCGCCTTCACCGAGGAAACGGTGGAGAAGGACACCCAGGTCATGGTGGGCGACCCCGTCCAGGTGCCCGACGGCCTTCTGGAGGCCGTGTGCCAGCTGGCCGCCCAGCGGGAGGACATCCGCACCCTGTGGCTGCGCCAGATGGTCCGGCAGGACGGGGTGCAGAGCCTCATCATCGTGGTGGACCACACCGGCGACCAGGCCCAGGTGTTCCAGGCCATCGCCGGGGCCGCCAGCGCCCACTGCGGGCAGCTGCCTGTGGACATGATCCCATACGGCACTGGCTTCGCCGCCGCCGCCACCGAGGACGCCCAGCCCTTTTACAGCAAGGGCTGAACGGGGAAGCGCCGCCCGGACCGGGCGGCGCCAGACCGTTCCCCTCACATCCCCACCGTCAGGAGGGAGCCGGAGGGCCGTCCGCCCTCACAGGGCCCGCAGTTCTTTCAGGGTATCCTCAATGGTCTTTTGGGGCAGATAGACCGCCGCCATCTCCGCCAGCTGGGCCAGCGTCAGCGACTGGGCCGCCCGCACCATGGGGTGCTTCATCCAGCGGCCGAACCGCCGCTGGAACACTGCCCGGGACCGGGGATCCGCCAGCAGCTCGGCCACAGTGATATGATTGCCTCTCAACTCCATGTATCCTCACCTCCCGCTTCCATTCTATGCGGGGATATGCCAATCGGGCTCCGTCCTGTTGCTTCCATCCATCCAACATGTAAAAGGAGACACTATGGGCAAACAATCCAAGAAAAAGGGCAACTTTTTGACCTCGGCCCACCAGGCCCTGCAGCGAAAGGGCGTGGTCACCACCGTTTATCTGGTGCTGCGCCTGTTGGTCATCCTGGTCATGGTGGCCCAGTTCTTCAACAGGAACTTTGAAAACGTGTTCCTCTGCATCCTGACACTGGTCCTGCTCCTGCTCCCCACAGTCCTGGAGCGCAGGCTCCAGATCGACCTGCCCAACACGCTGGAGATCATCATCATGCTCTTCATCTTCGCCGCGGAGATTTTGGGCGAGATCCAGGCGTACTACACCGCCTTCCCCTACTGGGACACCATGCTCCACACTCTCAACGGGTTCCTCTGCGCCGCCATCGGCTTCTCCCTGGTGGACCTGTGCAACCGGCATGAGCGCTTCTCCTTGTCCCTCTCCCCCGTATTCATGGCCATCGTGGCCTTCTGTTTCTCCATGACCATCGGCGTTCTGTGGGAGTTCTTCGAGTGCGCCATGGACCAGTTCTTCCTGCTGGATATGCAGAAGGACACAGTCATCTCCTCTATCTCCTCCGTCCTTCTGGACCCCACCGGGCGGCAGCGCCCCTTTGCCATCCACGGCATCACCGACCTGATCGTAGTGGCCAACGGGGAGCAGATCCCCCTGGGGCTGGGCGGCTATCTGGACATCGGCCTGCTGGACACCATGAATGATCTGCTGGTCAACTTCATCGGCGCGGCGGTGTTCTCCTTCCTGGGCTATTTTTATGTGAAAAACCGGGGGAAAGGCCGCTTCACCCGGAACTTCATCCCCCAGGTCCTGTCCCACCGCGCCCACAGCGAGGAGGCTTCGGACACCGCGGTGTCTCAGGAGGGAGACGCGCAGAATTTCTCCGATCCTCCTTCCCGGACGGAATAAACCGCCCCGCTCCCGGACATACTGACCTCATCCACTGTGAGGAGGTTATAAAACAATGGATCAGAAAACCTGTAATTCCAGTATTCACTGCACCGTCGCCAACTGCGCCTATCACGCCCCCCAGAACTGCTGCTCTCTGAAGAGCATCAACGTGGGCTGCTGTGACAGCGCCCCCACCAGCTGCAAGGGCACCGAGTGTGCCTCGTTCCAGCTGAAGTAACACATCCCAGAAAACCGGGAGGCCGGAGCCTGATGGCTCCGGCCTCCCGGTTTTCTTCAGCTTGTCAAAAAACCCCGCCGGTGGCGAGGTTTTTCTGGTATAATAGAGAAAAGGGGGATTGAATATGGAGAACTGGAAAAAGGATTCCCGAAAAGATATAGTGATGGTGGATGTGGATGCATTAGTCCCCCCAGACCATCTGCTCCGAAAAGTAGAAAGAGTCATGGATTATGACTGGCTATATGAGCGGTTAAGTCCATATTATTGCGCAGACAACGGGCGTCCAGGAACGGATCCTGTAGTGTTGATCAAGATGGTTCTAATTCAGCATTTGTTTGGGATCGCGTCCTTACGTCAAACTCACCGGGAGATACAAGTAAATATAGCATACCGTTGGTTCTTGGGATACAGTCTACTGGACGAGATCCCTCATTTCGCAACGGTAAGTTATGCCTTTTGCAAACGCTTTCCCCCGGAGCTGAGTGAAGAAATTTTTGCACATATTTTGAACAAAGCACTGAACAACCGCATGGTAGACCCAAGCATGATTTTTATCGACGGAACACATATTAAAGCATCCGCGAATAAAAAGAAGTTGCAGAAGGAACAGGTCGCCAAGGCCGCGAAGGTGTACGAGGAACAACTTCGCAAAGAGGTATCCGAGGAACGAAAACAACTGGGTAAGAAAGTCAACGATGACGATGATGACGAAAATAAAGGAAGTTCCGGAGGAGGAACGGTTGAGAAAACGGTGTCCAAAACCGACCCTGTAAAAGGGGCACATGAGCGGCAGTTTGCGTACGAAGCACATACTGCCTGTGATAAGCACGGCTTTGTGTTGGGTGTTGAGGTAACCGCTGGAAATGTAAGCGATGGTGCTGCATGGGACGCAGTATACGACCAGGTAACGAACAGTTTTCCCGAAGTTAAGTTTGTAACGATGGATGCCGGATACAAAACACCTTGGATTGCAAAGAAAGTTCTGGAACACAGCAGAATTCCCATCCTTCCCTATACCCGATACAAGGGAAAGAACGATAAATTTAAGCCTTGGGATTTTACTTATGATGCAGCAACAGACAGTTTTACCTGTCTCAGAGGACATGAACTGCGGCATACGACCACAAGCAAAGAAGGGAAACGGACTTACCGCAGTTCACCCAAAATCTGAAAAGACTGTCCCTGCAGAACTGTTTGTGGCGCAAATGAGAGCGGACAGCGGATACTCACAACTCATATCTGGCAGGAATATCTCGATTTGGTCGAACATTTGAGAAAAACCGAACGTGGCAAGGAACTCTATGCCATGAGAAAAGAGACCATAGAGCGTGTTTTTGCTGATGCAAAAGAAAAGCACGCCATGCGGTATACGCACCACCGAGGTCTGGCCCGGGTTTCTGCTTGGGTGAGGCTTAAATATGCTGCCATGAATCTCAAAAAGATTGCTATTGGGAAGTGGAATGCTTCTAATTTTGCTTCCTATATCATGATTTTTGCTCCGTTTAATGATAAAACGCCAGTCCTCGTGTTTTGAGAACTGGCGTTCTTTGACAAGCTGCAGAAAACCGGGAGGCCGGAGCCATCAGGCTCCGGCCTCCCGGTTTTCTTCTCTGCCGCGTTCCGCGGCGGCTCAGCTCACCGTCACCTGGGCGGAGCGGCCCACGAGGTTGACGTAAGTAGGACCCACGCCCAGTTTCAGCGGCTGACCGCTCTGGTCCGTGTAGGTCAGGGGCGCGCCGTGCTTGGCCTTGGACCAGGTGATGTCCTGCACCGTCCCGTCACAGAAAAGCTGCCCCGTCCCGGTCCCCGTGGTGCGGACTGAAAGGCGGCCCGCGTCATCCCCCTGGAGATTGGAGACATCGGTACGCAGGACCAGTACATTTTTCACCGCCACCTGCTCCCCGGTATTCCCATCCAGGTAAGGGGCCCCGTACTCCTCCACCAGATAAAATCCGGTCTCCGGCTGATAGGTGAACACCCCGGTCTTATAGGTGGAGAACTCCACGCTGACCCGGTTCCCCGGCGCGCCCTGGGCCTTCTCCCCCTCCGCCAGGAAGGAAACTGGGTATTGATAGCCCTCCTTGTGCTCCAGGCGGTAGGAGTAGGTGGGCATCAGCTCTGTGATAGTCGGTCCGGAGGTAAGCACACTGTGCTCCATACCCATGCTCTTCCGCCGCTCCTTGTCCCGCCAGAACAGGGTGCCCTCGTATGGGCCGTTGACGCAGTCGAAGGCCGCCGCCCCCCAGTTCTTGATGGCGGCATAGGCCCCCGGGCTCCCACCGGCATGGAGGTACAGGGCGTCATGCCCCATGGCCAGGGAGACATAGTAGTCCCGGGCGGAGCGCACCGACCCAATGTTCCCCACCTCCTCCACCGACTGGAACACCGCCAGCATCCGGGTGATGCCACCCTCGGCGGGGGCCTCATAGATGATGTCCGCCTGGGACACCCCCAGCTGGGGCAGGGCCTTTTTCAGGTTGTTGAGCATGACGGCCACCGGCCGTTTTTGGGCGATGTCCCGGGCGCAGCCCTCCCCGGTGAGCGGGTTGACATAGGGCAGCGCCGGCTCAGGCTCCACAGGCGCCATCACGGAAACGGAAGGCTGGGACTCCGGTGGCTCCGGCTCCTCCGGCGGCTTGGAGGAACAGGCCGTCAGGCCCACCGTCAGGGCTAGGGCCAGCAGGGCGGTCAGGGACTTTCTGTACAGCATGGGACATTCCCCCCTCATCTGTTTTGGGTCTTCTTGTCCTCCATTATAGGGGCTTTTCCACCGCTCCGCAAGGGAAAACCGTCCCTTTTTGAACGTCCTCACACACTCTGCCCAGCAGCACGCCGCCGGTCATTCCAGCCGCCCCCCAGGCAGGCGGAGATCTCGTTCCGGGTCTCCAACAGGGCGGGGATCAGACTGCGGACCCGCTCGTCGGTCATGCGGGACACCGGAGCCGAGATGGACAGGGCATAGGACGCAGCCCCGTGCCAGTCCGGGATGGCCGCCGCTGCGCAGCGCACCCCCAGCTCGTTCTCTTCGTTGTCCATCGCATAGCCCTGCTGCCGGATCTGGGCGATCTCCCGGAGGAAGGCGTCACCTTCCGCACCGCCGCCGGTGAGGAGGCCATCCGCCGCATCGCCGCCGAAGTCCCCGAGGTGCTGGTGGGTGCCGGCACTGTGCTCAACCTGGAGCAGTGCGACCGCGCCCTGGCCGCAGGCGCCAAGTTCATCGTCTCCCCCGGCTATAACGAGGCCCTGGTGGCCCACTGCCAGGAGAAGGGCGTACTGGTCCTCCCCGGCTGTGTCAACGCCTCCGACATGACCCGCGCCGCCAACGCCGGCCTGGAGTATGTGAAGTTTTTCCCCGCCGAGCAGTCCGGCGGTGTCAATGGCATCAAGGCCCTGGCCCCCGTGTTCCCCAAGCTGAACTTCATGCCCACCGGCGGCGTGAACACCAAGAACCTGATGGACTACCTGGGCTATGACCGCATCTTCGCCTGCGGCGGCACCTGGATGGTGAAGAAGGACCTGATCGAGGGCGAGAAGTGGGACGAGATCACCCGCATCTGCAAGGACGCCGTCAAGACCATGCTTGGCTTTGAGCTGGGTCATGTGGGCATCAACTGCCAGGACGCCGGCCAGGCGGAGCAGACCGCCAAGGCCCTGTGTGCCATCTTCGGCTTTGAGTACAAGGCCGGCAACTCCTCCGACTTCGCCGGCTCCGCTGTGGAGTGCAACAAGGCCCCCGGCCGCGGCGCCCACGGCCACATCGCCATCCGCACCAACAATGTGGACCGCGCCATCTACCACCTGGGCCTTCAGGGCGTGAAGTTTGACGAGTCCAGCCGCAAGACCGACGCCAAGGGCCGCACCAAGGCCATCTATCTCCAGGAGGAGCTGGGCGGCTTCGCCCTGCATCTGGTGCAGAAGTGATCGGCCGGCGCGCCGTGCGCCTTCCCTACACCCATATTCATTCAGGAGGAATCAAATCATGGCAAAAGTCGTTACCTTCGGCGAGCTGATGATCCGGCTCCAGCCCTACAACTACGAGCGCTTCGTCCAGGCCGATCACCTGGAGTTCTCCTTCGGCGGCGGCGAGGCCAATGTAGCCGTCTCGCTGGCCAACTACGGCATGGACGCCGCCTACGTCACCAAGCTGCCCGCCCACGCCATCGGCCAGGCGGCGGTGAACTCCCTGCGCCGCTACGGCGTGGACACCTCCATCGTCCGGGGCGGCGACCGTGTGGGCATCTACTTCAATGAGAAGGGTGCCTCTCAGCGGGGCAGCGTGTGCATCTACGACCGGGCTCACTCCGCTATTCAGGAGGCCTACACCTCCGACTTCGACTGGGACAAAATCTTTGACGGGCGTCGACTGGTTCCACTTCACCGGCATCACTCCGGCGCTGGGTTCCAATGTTGTGGACATCTGCAAGGAGGCCTGTAAGGCCGCCAAGAAGCACGGGGTCAAGATCTCCTGCGACCTGAACTACCGTGGCAAGCTGTGGACCCGCCAGCAGGCCCGTGAGGCCATGACCGAGCTGTGCCAGTATGTAGACGTGTGCATCTCCAATGAGGAGGACGCCAAGGATGTATTCGGCATTGAGGCCGAGAATACCGACATCTACGCCGGCGACTCAATAAGGAGGGCTACAAGTCCGTGGCCAAGCAGCTGGCCGATAAGTTCGGCTTCGAGAAGGTGGCCATCACCCTGCGCGAGTCCCACTCCGCCTCCGACAACGGCTGGAGCGCCATGCTGTATGACGCCGCTTCCAACGAGTACTGCTTCTCCAAGAAGTACGAGCTGCGCATCATCGACCGCGTGGGCGGCGGCGACAGCTTCGGCGGCGGTCCTCCGGCAGTCCGCTGGTCTTCGGATCCAGATAGGTCTCGTTGGCGGTATAGGTCCACTCATAGGGGCCGTGGTTCTGATAGCTCACTGAGAAGGAGAACACCGGCCTCCCCTCCCCATCCAGACAGGACCGCAGATCCTTGACGATTTCGTCCACCAGCAGCAGGTCGGAATTCCACTGGGCCTCCACCGGGTCCACCAATTCGCCGTAGTGGTTTTCGGTGAACCAGTACTCCTGGAAGCCCAGGAATTGGTTGACGTTCTGCCGGTTATAGAACCAGCCGAAGCCCGGGTGTCCCCCCCGGGTCTGATAGCCCTGCCAGTCGAAGTACCACACATAGGAGTCCACATCGTTCCGAAACTCCTCATACTGGCTGTACCCGGTGAGGAAGCACCACTCCGTGTCCACCGTGCCCCCGGCGAAGATGTTGGTCAGCAGGTCGCCGGAGACACTCTCCTCCTCCAGGGCGTGCCAGGGGGCATAGACCTCCTGCACCCCCTCCTGTTCAGCCAGGGCCGGAAAATCTGTGAGGTCACAGAAGGCCTCCAGCATGATCCCCACCACGCTGACCTTTTGGTCCTCCGGGATCGCCTCCTCGGGATAGCGCTCCAGAGCGGAGGAAGCCACCGCCTCCTGATAGCCCTCCGGCGGCACCGGGAGCATATCCTGCACGCTGTACAGGAAGGGATACAGGACGCCGTGGGAGACAAAGACCTCGGTATCCGACCAGGGGTTGACCAGCTCCGACCCGGCGGTGGTGCGGCGGTAGGAGGCCTCATTGCAGTACAGGGTCAAAAACGCAGTCCCCATCACCGCCGCCGCGGACAGCAGGCCGAAGATCCGGATGTCCCTCCGGCGCAGGCCCCGGGGCAGCAGGAGCAGGGCCAGGACAAGACCCAGAGCCGCCCAGCCCAGGGTCTGCTGGATCAGGGGCGTCATGTCCAGAGAGTAGTTCCCCACGATGCCCCCCGCCTCTGAGATGAGCTTCAGATCGCTGGCCAGCAGGGGATCCCCCCGCAGTTGGATCTTGAAGTAGTTGGCCAGCGCCACCCCCAGGGCCGGCAGGGCGGTCAGAAGATAGGACAGCCAGCACCGGCCGGTGAGAAAATACATCAGCCAGATCAGCAGCACCGGCGGCAGGAGATTCCGGTACCACAGGTCCCCGCTGCTCAGATACCACGCCCACAGGTCCTGTGCAGACAGGTCCGGGCTGGACACCGCCGCCAGGGGCATGGTCAGCCAGCCCAGCAGCAGGCCCAGGGCCGTCAGGCCAAGGGCCAGCCACAGGTGGTGCCAGGGCAGATAGCCCGGGGCCGTCCCCTTGGGACAGCGCACGACTCGGTAGAGATGCTTCAAACTAACTCCTCCATGTTGGAGCGGAGTAAAATCCGCGTAAAATCGACAAAGAGGAGTATATCACAAATCTATCCGGAACAAAAGCAGGAAAATGCCCGCTTCCCGAACAATTTCCAGCCACCCCTGTGTGTTTTTACCGGACGGGAATTCGGAGGGCCCGGAAAAAGCAGATGGCGCGCCTCGGTCCCCCGCGGCGCGCCTGTCATCCCTTGGCGCTTGCTTGATTACTGATGCTCTCCGCACTCGCCGGCGTGCTCGTGCTTGTGGCAGACAGAGCCGCTGGAGACCAGCTCGCCCCGGAGGTAGGCCTCCACCGCCTCCTGAGCGTCGCCCTGGACTCCCAGGATCACCTTTACACCCCGCTTCCCAAAGATGTCCACCGCGCCGCCGCCCACGCTGCCGGCAATGACCACCCCAGCGCCGTTGTCCGCCAGGAAATTGGGCAGGAAGCCGGGACGGTGCCCCGGGTTGGGCACAGAATTCACCCCTGTGATCCCGCCGTCGGCGGTGTCGAAGAAGATGAAGTTTTCACAGTGGCCGAAGTGGCCGGCGACGTTTTTCCCCATGGCTGCAACTGCGATTTTCATAGTAAAGACTCCTTTTTTGTTCTCATTTTATTTCAGCGGGCTGGCATCGAGATCTCCTGCCCGGAGCCCCAACAGCCCGCATACCACTTGAAAGATGCCGTGCACCGCGTCCCGGGTAGGGCTCACATCCCACTTGTTGACGCATACCGCCACCTTTTCTCCTCCAAAAACCTGACACCACTGGCTCGGACCTCCGTGGGGTGACCAAGTGCAGGTTGGGGCGTCCACATCTCAGCCGGCCACCGCCCGGGCCTGAGCCGCTGGGTTCTCCAGCACCATGTCCTTCTCGTCCTCCCAGAACAGGATGCAGGGGGCCCGGGCCAGGACACGTCCTGTCCGTTTTCATCCAATGGGACCGCAATTTTTATGGTCACATCCTCCTTGCTCTGTCCGACCCATACAGGCCAGACGGTGCCGCCGGCAGCCGCCGCAGCCGCAGTAGACCTCACTCCCGTCACAGAGCTGATAGTTCCCGCCCTCGATCCGCAAAGACCGCCCGTCCACCAGGGCCTCCGCCAGTTTTTTCCGGGCGGAGTTATAGATGGACTGCACGGTGCTCCTGGCCACCTGCATATAGGCGCTGCACTCCTCCTGAGAGAAACCCTGCCTGTCGATCAGGCGGACGGCCTCATACTCATCCACCGTCAGGACCACAGCTTCCTTCCGGGGGCTACCTCCCGCGGGGTGAAACTCCCGTGTCCGGGGCATCTGACAGACCTTTCTGCACTTCATGGGCCTTGGCACGCCCTCACCTCCCGCTTCTGAGCCCTTCCGCTCTGTCAAGTCCAGTATAGAGCAGTTTCTGGTATATGTCAAGAACAATTCTTGGCATATACCAGAAATAAAGTGTCATGGCAGGCCCACTGCCAAGGCAGCTTGAAGGTCCGCAGCAGGGTGACCACCTGACGCAGGTCCTGCAAACCCGCGAACATCAGACAAGTGTTCCAGAGCGCCAGGAAAAACATGGCGAAGAAGAGCAGCCAAAACCCGTACCGGAAAGTCCGGCTCTTCATCCGCCCGGGGATGTCCCACCTCCGAGAGAGACCGAAGCGCCCTCCCAGCATGGCAAGCAGCTGTCCCCGGCCACAGTAGCGGCCGCAGTATCCCTTGGTCTCCTGCATCACCAAGATGATCAGTGGAATGACGAAGCACAGCAGCCCCGCCTTCCAAACGGAAGGCGGGGCTGACAGCTTGTCAAAGAACGCCAGTTCTCAAAACACGAGGACTGGCGTTTTATCATTAAACGGGGCAAAAATCATGATATAGGAAGCAAAATTAGAAGCATTCCACTTCCCAATAGCAATCTTTTTGAGATTCATGGCAGCATATTTAAGCCTCACCCAAGCAGAAACCCGGGCCAGACCTCGGTGGTGCGTATACCGCATGGCGTGCTTTTCTTTTGCATCAGCAAAAACACGCTCTATGGTCTCTTTTCTCATGGCATAGAGTTCCTTGCCACGTTCGGTTTTTTCTCAAATGTTCGACCAAATCGAGATATTCCTGCCAGATATGAGTTGTGAGTATCCGCTGTCCGCTCTCATTTGCGCCACAAACAGTTCTGCAGGGACAGTCTTTGCAGATTTTGGGTGAGCTGCGGTAAGTCCGTTTCCCTTCTTTGCTTGTGGTCGTATGCCGCAGTTCATGTCCTCTGGGACAGGTAAAACTGTCTGTTGCTGCATCATAAGTAAAATCCCAAGGCTTAAATTTATCTTTCTTTCCCTTGTATCGGGTATAGGGAAGGATGGGAATTCTGCTGTGTTCCAGAACTTTCTTTGCAATCCAAGGTGTTTTGTATCCGGCATCCATCGTTACAAACTTAACTTCGGGAAAACTGTTCGTTACCTGGTCGTATACTGCGTCCCATGCAGCACTATCGCTTACATTTCCAGCGGTTACTTCAACACCCAACACAAAGCCGTGCTTATCACAGGCTGTATGTGCTTCGTACGCAAACTGCCGCTCATGTGCCCCTTTTTACAAACATTCCGCAGTCCGGGTCGGTTTTGGACACCGTTTTCTCAACCGTTCCTCCTCCGGAACTTCCTTTATTTTCGTCATCATCGTCATCGTTGACTTTCTTACCCAGTTGTTTTCGTTCCTCGGATACCTCTTTGCGAAGTTGTTCCTCGTACACCTTCGCGGCTTGCGACCTGTTCCTTCTGCAACTTCTTTTTATTCGCGGATGCTTTAATATGTGTTCCGTCGATAAAAATCATGCTTGGGTCTACCATCCGGTTGTTCAGTGCTTTGTTCAAAATATGTGCAAAATTTCTTCACTCAGCTCCGGGGGAAAGCGTTTGCAAAAGGCATAACTTACCGTTGCGAAATGAGGGATCTCGTCCAGTAGACTGTATCCCAAGAACCAACGGTATGCTATATTTACTTGTATCTCCCGGTGAGTCTGACGTAAAGACGCGATCCCAAACAAATGCTGAATTAGAACCATCTTGATCAACACTACAGGATCCGTTCCTGGACGCCCGTTGTCTGCGCAATAATATGGACTTAACCGCTCATATAGCCAGTCATAATCCATGACTCTTTCTACTTTTCGGAGCAGATGGTCTGGGGGGACTAATGCATCCACATCCACCATCACTATATCTTTTCGGGAATCCTTTTTCCAGTTCTCCATATTCAATCCCCCTTTTCTCTATTATACCAGAAGAACCTCCCGCTGCTGGCGAGGTTCTTTGACAAGCTGAAAAGCAGTAAGCCTGAAAAGGCTTACTGCTTTCCGCATCTTTGCGAGAGAAGGTCACGCACAAAATTGAAGTTACCAGAATTTTTTCTTTTTCATGATCCAGAGGCAAATCATCACAATTACCAAGCTGATCACGATTACCGCAGGATAGCCATATTTCCACGACAACTCCGGCATATTGGAAAAGTTCATCCCATACCAGCCAGCCACCAGGGTCAGGGGCAGAAAAATAGTAGTGACGATGGTGAGAATTTTCATGATCCGGTTCTGCCGTATATCGATCTCCGCCTGAAATAGCTCTCGAATCTGCAGCCCATACTCCCGGAGAATCTGCGCCTCGTTTTTCAGCCGCGCAATCCGCTTCTCTACCATGTGGAACTGGCGCATTTCTATGTCAGTAAAGAATTTGTTTTCGTTTTCCTCAAACTCGCAGACCATATCCTCCAGCTGCGTATAGTAGCGGCCCCAGTTCGTCAGCTCTTTTCGGAGCACAGTCATCTGGTGATTTAAATTATCCAGACCTCCCTCCAATACCTGTTCCTCCAGCTGCGACAGCATCTCTTCTAGCTCTTGGAGATGATGCATATCCTTCGCAATCAGCAATTCAAGAAACCCATAAAGCAATCCGCCAATATTGGGAGTGAGTTGAGGATTTTCTTCTCTGATTCTCTGAAACATCCTATGTGCAACGCCAGCGTCATCGCATATAATCATTCGATCCTTCGTCAGCAGATAGCCGAAAGAAATGGGGCGCTGTTCCCTGGTATGGCGGGGCGTGACAATGGTGCCGCAAAGATAGGTCCGGTGTGCTTCTGCTTTGCAGACACGCGCATCCCTCGCAAGCGGCGTATGGCACAGTATGTCCTCTAACCCCGGCAGGCAAGGCTCCTGCTCCAATTCTTCAGAGGTCAGCAACGTCAAAATATGGCCATTACAATTCTGAGAATCGGATGCTTGTTCACCAGACGCAGAGAGAGCCGACTGATACATAAGCAGACCTCCTAAAGGCAAATTCTTTGATGCAATTTTAACACATTCTTCGGATATGACAACCACCTTTTTTCGCTCTGCCATGATCCTGAGCCATAATTTGAACAGAAAAACGAGACATATCAAAATTGGCTATGTGTCGCAACCTTTTGCCTCTTTCCATACGCGCTTGGCGCATGAAATCTATACCGGCAGAGAAACGATCACCGACAGGGACGCTCCGCTGCTCTCAGCCCGGATCTTCCCCCTGTGGGCCAGCACGATGCCTTTGGCAATGGACAGGCCCAGGCCGTAGCCGCCGGTCTGGCTGCTGCGGGACTGGTCACCCCGGTAAAAGCGGTCAAAGAGACGGTCCAGCATTTCCCGCTCCATGGGGCGGTCGATCGTATTGGAGACCGAAAGGCGGATCATGCGCCCCTCTTTTTTCAGTGCGATCTCAACCTCTCCATCGTCTGGGGTATATTTCAGGGCGTTGTCCAGCAGAATGGACAGAAGCTGCCGGATGGCATTCTCGTCCCCGGTATAGGAGAGCATGGGCTGGATGGACAGCACAAGTCCTTTTCCTTGGGCCTTTGCCAATCCCTGAAAGGACTGGGCCATCTCTTCCGTCAGGTCGGAGAGCGGGAACTCGATGGGCTGGATGGGCGGCGTCTCCTCCTCCATACGGGAGAGGTAGATCAGGTCCTGTGTCAGCCCGGCCAGCCGCCGGACCTGACAGCGGATGTCCTGAAGCCACTCGTTGCCCTCCAGCTCCGGCTCCACCAGATCCAGATCCGCGCCGATGATGGTCAGCGGCGTTTTCAATTCATGTCCGGCGTCGGTGATGAACCGGCGCTGTTTTTCATAGCTCTCCGCCACCGGGCGGACGATCCGCCTGGACAGGACCAGCAGAAGCAGAAAGACGGCCAGCAGGCCCGACAGGGCCACCAGGACGCTGGCGAGCAGGGTCGTCCGAAAGTTGGAGAGGCTCCGCCCGCAGTCCAAAAAAATAAAGCGGACGCCCCCGTTCTCCGCCACACGGACGTAGCGGTAGTCCTCCCAAAAGCCGCCGGTATGCCCGGTCTCCCATACGGCCTGCGCCATCTCTCCGGCACTCTGGTCATCCACGGCGGCGATCTGCCCGGTGTCGCTCTGGAGCACCTGCCCCTCTCCATCCAGCAGAACGGAGAAGAAGCGGGATTCAAAGGGGGCCTCCGGGGAGAGCCCATTCCCCGGGGGAAGGGGGCGATCCGGCTTCCCGGTCTCGCCGTCCGGCGGAAGAGCCTTGGGAAAAGCGCCCCGGTTTTCACTGAGCAGCTCCAAAATGTGGCCGGCGTCCTGAACGATCTTTCGATAGCTCATGGCGTTGACCCCACCCAGGATCACCAGAAGCACCAGGACCAGGGACAGCATGGAGGCGGTGATGAATTTCACCCGCAGCCTTTGGATCATGCCCGCACCTCCAGCGCGTATCCGAGGTTGCGGCTGGCCCGGATCTCCACATCCGCCTGCAGGGCGGCCAGCTTCTTGCGGAGGTAGGAGATATAGACCCACACCACAGACACCTCCACCTCGCTGTCATAGCCCCAGATCCGCTCCAGAAACCGCTCTGTGGGGATGATCTGCCGGGGATTGCGCAGAAACAGCTCCATCATCTGATATTCCTTGTTGGCCAGCCGGAAGCTGCCGGATGGGGTGGACAGCTCAAAGGTGGTCTGATCCAGGCAGAGGCTCCCAAAGGTCAGGCGGCTGCTGAGCTGGACGCTCTGCCGGGTCATGGCCCGCAGCCGGGCCAGCAGCTCCGCCGTGGCGAAGGGCTTGGTGAGGTAGTCGTTGGCCCCGGAGTCCAGGCCCAGCACCTTGTCCTCCACCTCGCCTTTGGCGGTGAGCATCAGCACCGGAATGGCATTTCCCCGCTCCCGCAGGCGGCGCAGCACCTCCAGCCCATCCACCTTGGGCATCATGATGTCCAGGATCAGGGCGTCGTAATTCCCGCCCTCCAGATAGTCCAGCGCCTCCGCGCCGTCGTATACCGCGCCCACCGCGTAGTGGTTCCGCTCCAGCAGGGCGGTCACCGCCCGGGAAAGGGACCGCTCATCCTCCGCCAGTAAAATGCGCACACCGCATCCCTCCTTTTGTTCTGATGGCATTCTGCCGCATCCACCTTAAATACAATTAAAAGATAGCACGGCCCCGGGCCGCTGTCAGCAAAAAGTTTTGGGATTTTTAAGTTCAGTTATGGTTTGGATTTTACACTGACTTTACCATTCCAACACAAGGAGGATCTCGCAGTGAAAAATGAGACCGTCTTTCAGCGGTATGAGTTCAAATATCTGCTGACTAGGGACCAGCAGGCCCGGCTGCTCGCCGCCGCCGGGGAGGATCTGCGTCCCGATGTATACAGCCACAGCTCCATCCGAAACCTCTATCTGGACACTCCAGATTTCCGGCTCATCCGCCGGAGTCTGGAAAAACCGGTCTATAAGGAGAAACTGCGCCTGCGCAGCTATGGCCGGACGGACAGAGACAGCCCAGTTTTTATGGAGCTGAAAAAGAAATACCGCTCCATCGTCTATAAGCGGCGTCTCACCCTGCCCTATGACCGGGCCCTGGATTGCCTCACTGGCGCCTGTCCCTGGCCGGAGACCCAGATTGGCGGGGAGATCCGCTATACCGTGGACTTTTATCCGGATCTGGAGTCCCGGGTCTTTCTCGCCTATGAGCGGGATTCCTGGCTTGCCCCGGAAAGCGGCCTGCGCATCACCTTTGATGACGCCATCCGCTTTCGGACAGAGGAGTTGACCCTGGACTCCGACCCATGGGGCACGGCCCTGCTGGGGCCGGATCAGGTGCTGATGGAGCTGAAGGCCCCGGGGGCCATCCCGTTGTGGATGGTACGCCTGCTGACGGAGATGAGACTGTACAAGACCTCCTTCTCCAAATACGGAACGGCCTATCAGCTCCTGCTGGAGCGGGAATGGAAAGGAGGAAAACGGTATGCTTGAGACGATCTTCCGCGGTGTCTTTGACACCCAGCTGACCAACACGATCACCCCGGAGCAGTTCCTGCTGTGTGTGGGGGCATCGCTGGTCATCGGCCTGGTCCTGTGCGTACTGATGCTGTGGCACGCCCGGCCCAGCGCGGGCTTTGCCATCCTGCCGGCGGTGGTATGTGTGGTCATTATGATGGTCAACGGCAATGTGGGAGCCGGCGTGGCGGTGGCGGGGGCCTTCAGTCTGGTGCGCTTCCGCTCCGCCCCCGGCTCTGCCCGGGAGATCGGGGCCATCTTCGCCGCCATGGGGGCGGGCCTGATGGCAGGCATGGGCTATCTTGGCTATGCGGTCCTCTTCACCCTGATCCTGGGCGGGGTCACCATGGCCTACCACGTCCTGGGCTTTGGCGGCGGAAAAAATGTCCTGCGCTGCCGCACCCTGCACATCACCATCCCGGAGGATCTGGACTACACAGGCGTCTTTGACCCGGTTTTGGAGCAGTACGCCGCCCGGTCCGAGCTGAAGCAGGTCAAGACCACCAACATGGGAAGCCTCTTCAAGCTGACCTACGACCTGACTCTCCGGGATGGAGGGCAGGAAAAAGCGCTGATCGACGCCCTGCGCCAGCGCAATGGGAATCTGGAGATCTCCCTGTGCCAGCAGGAGACGGGAGCGGCCGGACTATGAACAGGAGGAACAACATGAAAAGAATCGCCATTCCACTGCTGCTGAGCCTTTCGCTGCTGCTCAGCGGCTGTCAGAACACAGATACCGGATCCAACGGAGGAGACTCGGCATCCACCGGCGCAGAGTCTGTGGCCGTCATCGACACGGCGGCCCTGTTCAGCGACCGGGATCTGGATGGAAGCTACGATGAGAGCGCCGCCGTCCACATCCAGCTGGAGGGGGAGACTGCTGTTTGTGATTCCGACGCTGTCTCCATCGACGGCTCCCGGATCACCCTGTTGGACGAGGGTACTTATCTGGTGTCCGGCGCCTTGACAGATGGTCAGATCGTGGTGGACGCCGGGGATACCGATAAGGTGCAGATCGTCCTGGCCAGCGCAAGCCTCACCTGCGCCGATTCCGCCGCCATCTATTCCAAGAGCGCCGACAAAGTGTTCCTCACCCTGGCGGAGGGGACGGAAAACACCCTGACCAACGGCGGCAGCTATACCGCCATCGACAAGAACAACATCGATTCCGTGGTGTTCTCCAAGACCGACCTGACCCTCAACGGTTCCGGCAGTCTGACCATTGACGCGCAAGCGGGCCACGGCGTGGTATCCAAGGACGAGCTGACCATCACCGGCGGCAGCTACACCGTCACCGCCGCGGAGCACGGCATGACGGGTAAGGACAGCCTGGCCGTGGCGGGCGGCGATTTCACCATCATCTCCGGCAAGGACGGACTCCACGCCGAAAACGCAGATGACTCCGCTTTGGGCTTTTTGTATGTGGCGGATGGGACCTTCACCATCACCGCCCAGGGGGATGCCGTCAGCGCCAGCGGAGCGCTGCAGGTGGACGGCGGGACCTTTGACCTGACCACCGGCGGGGGCAGCGCTTCCGTTACCATGACCACAGGGGACAGCTTTGCTCCCGGCGGCATGGGCGGTGGTCCGGGCGGACAGGACGGCGCGCCGCTCCAGGGCGATCCGCCCGCCGGGGGAGAGACGCCGCCCGAACTTCCAGATAACAGCGGCGGCGGCCAACTCCCGGAGCTTCCCGCCCAGCCGTCAGGGAGTGAAACGGCTTCTGCCGCAGAGACGGCGGAAGGGACAGAAACAGCGGAGGACACCGTCAGCCAGAAGGGCGTGAAGGCAGACGGCGCCCTGACCATCAACGGCGGCACATTCACCGTGGACAGTGCCGACGACTGTCTCCACAGCGGGGGCGCGCTGGCCGTCACCGGCGGGACATTCACCCTCTCAAGCGGGGATGACGCCATCCACTCCGATGATGCGGTGACCATCCGGGCTGGAGAATTTTCCATCCCCTACTGCTATGAGGGCGTCGAGGGCCTGTCCGTCACGGTGGAGGGCGAGGCCTTTGATGTCACCGCCCATGACGACGGTTTCAATGCCGCTGGCGGCGCGGACAGCTCCGACTTCGGCGGCATGGACGAGCCGTTCGCCGCCAGTGAGGACAGCTTCATCACTGTGAACGGAGGGACCATCACCGTGGTGTCGGATGGAGACTGTCTGGACTCCAACGGGGACCTCACAGTCAACGGCGGAACGCTGGACCTTACCTGCAACGGAAACGGGAATACGGCCCTGGACTGCAGCGGCAGCTATACCAACAACGGCGGATCGGTGACCACCAACGACGGCTCGGAAACCAATTCCGGTGGCAGGAGCGGCAACAGACTCGAAGAGGAGCGGGAGCCACTACCAAGCGGAAGGCCAAAGGCCTGATAAAGCATGGTGCAGAAATTGGGCCTTTGACATACAGCATACAGAAAATCCAAGTTATACAAATGCACAGTGCCGCAGGAACTGATGCCGCTGTCTGCTGGTCTACAGCATCTTCCTATGTTTGAGAGAGCGTGCTTGTCAGAGAATATCAGAGAATTACTTCCGTTCCTTCGGTGCAATTTAGGCGTGTGGTAGCGTACCACGCGCCTAAATTAATTCACCGGATCCAGCATTCTCCGCTTTTGGTTCGTGCAGTGGACAGAAAGTTTCGTGCTGCGGGGGCCGGCTCCGGCCGGACAGCAGCAAAAATCCGGCCCTGGGAGCAAAATTCCGTTGCCCAAATCCGCTTCCGGCGTTATAATAGAAACAAATATATCGAACTGTCAATCGGCATCTCCGCAGCTGGTCCGGCCATCCGAACAGGCCGGGGTCGAAACAAAGGGGGAACCCAGCTTGAATCCATCCATCTGTTATGTTGTAGGGGCTATGCCCCTGTCCTGGTCTCTGTGCCCTCACCCGGGGGCGCAGGATTTTCTCATCGCCGCCGACAAGGGCTATGAGGCGCTGGAGGCCTATGGCGTGCCGCCCAATCTGGTGGTGGGCGACTTTGACTCTCTGGGTCGTCGGCCCAACCACCCCAACGTGGTGCAGCTCCCGGTTGCCAAGGATGACACCGATATGGTCTACGCCCTGCGGGAGGGTCTGGACCGGGGATACCGCCGGTTCGTCCTGCTGGGCGGCGTGGGCGGCCGGCTGGAGCATACCCTGGCCAACCTTCAGGCACTGGCCTGGCTCACCACCCAAGGGGCTCGGGGCGTTCTGGCGGGGGAGGGCACCGTAGCCACCGCCCTCCGGAACGAGACCATGACCTTTCCCGCCGGGCTGACCGGCTTCTGGTCCGCCTTCTGTCTCAGCGGGCAGGCGGAGGGGGTCACCCTGCGGAACCTGAAGTTTGAGCTGACCGGCCACACCCTCAGCGCCGACTTCCCCCTGGGAGTGAGCAACGAGTTCACCGGGGAGGCCGCTGAGGTGTCCGTGGCCCGGGGGACCCTTCTGGCCATGTGGCGGGAGCAGGGGGACTTCTACCGCCTGCTGCCCCAGCTGTGGGACCGGACTGAAATCCAACACGAAGGAGAATGAACATGGATCACAAGGTAAAGGCGCTGGTGCTGGCCGCCGGAAAGGGCACCCGGCTCCAGACAGAGGGCGTGGATCTGCCCAAGGTGATGCGGCTGGCCGACGGGAAGCCCCTGCTCCACTACGTCCTGTCCGGGCTGGATTTTCTGTCTCCGGAGGACGTGATCCTGGTGGTGGGCTGGAAGAAGGAAGCCGTCCTGGCCGCCTATCCCCAATACCCCCACGCCGTCCAGGCTGAGCAGCACGGAACCGGCCACGCGGTGCAGTGTGCCGCCCATCTACTGGAGGGCTTTGACGGCCATGTGCTGGTCTGCTGCGGCGACGCTCCCCTGATGAAGGGGGAAACCTTCCGTGCCCTGACGGAGACCCACCTCCGGGACGGCAACGCCTGCACCCTCCTCTCCTCTGTGCTGGAGGACGGGGGCAACTACGGCCGCATCCTCCGGGAGGCGGACGGCACCTTCCAAGCCATTGTAGAGGACAAGGACTGCACCCCGGAGCAGAAGGCTGTCCGGGAGGTCAACACCGGCACCTACCTGTTCCACGCCCCCGCGCTGCTGGCTGCCCTGGGCCGGCTGCGGGATGACAACGCCCAGGGGGAGCTCTACCTCACTGACGTGCCCGCCTTCATCAAGGCCGACGGCGGCCGGGTGGGCCTGTGCGACACCTGCTCCCCGGACGAGATGCTGGGGGTGAACACCCTGGAGCAGCTGGCCCAGGTGGAGGCCCTTCTCCGGGGCAGGGGGGGGCCCCGTGGCTGAGAACGAACTGGACCTGCGCCTGGCCGTCCTCATCGACGCGGACAACGCCTCCCGAACCGCCATGAAGGATGTGATGGCTGAGGTGGCGGTGTACGGCACCCCCACCATCAAGCGCATTTACGGCGACTGGACCAGCCCCAATATGTCCACCTGGAAGTCCATTCTGCTGGAGTGCGCCCTCACCCCCATCCAGCAGTACGGCTATACCACCGGGAAAAACTCCACCGACTCCGCCATGATCATCGACGCCATGGACATCCTGTACTCCGGCAACTGCGACGGCTTTGTCCTGGTGTCCAGCGACAGCGACTTCACCCGCCTGGCCATCCGCCTGCGGGAGGCCGGGATGAAGGTCTACGGCATGGGGGAGCGCAAGACCCCCAAACCCTTTATCGTGGCCTGCGACAAGTTCGTCTATATCGAGGTCATCCGGGCCGCCGCCCGAAAGGCGGCCGCCCAGCAGGCGGAGGACGACGCGCCCCGCCCCGCAGCCCAGCCTCAGAAGCCCTCCAAAAAGGAGAGCCGGAAGAACGCCGGGATCCCGGACGATGTGGCGGAGCTCATCGCCGAGTCGGTGGAGGACGTATGCGGCGAGGACGGCTTTGCCCACATGGGCAAGCTGAGCAACCTGCTGATGAAGAAGCAGCCCGACTTCGACCCCCGGAACTACGGCTTCTCCAAGCTGTCCAAGCTCATCAAGTCTATGGGCCGCTTTGACTGGAAGACCGAGGGGGCAGACAACTCGGAATACTTTGTCCGGGACACCCAGCGCGCCGATAAATGACATAAAATGCTCCAAGCGGAGGCGCGGCTGACCGCCGTGCCTCCGCGCGCTGTTTTCAAAGGGAAAATTTTCTCACCACAGCGGAACCTTTTCTCCCTCTGATGCGTCTGATAAAAAAGAGAGCCTCCGGCGCGGACCGCCGGAGCCGTACCGATTCAAGGAGGGAGTGCTGTGGGACATTGTAAGCTGGCCGGTCCGACTGTTTGGCGGTCTGCCGGGCTGCTGGCCGCCTGTCTGGCCGCTGTGTTTCTGCTCCGCCTGCCCGTTCTGTCGGCCAGCGGGAGCAGCGGGCTCTCCGAAAGCGGAGGCTCCGGCAGCGGGGCGGAGGAGGACGCGCCCGGAAGTGCGGATATTCGAACGCCGGACGGCTCCTATGCCCTCACCGGCGAGGTGCTGGACCAGCTGCCCCCGGACAGTGTCCAGCTGGGCGTCCTCTTCCAGGAGGGGGCTGACAGCCGGACCGGTCTGTACGCCGCCCGCCGGGAACACGCAGGGTGTATTCTGTGGGCCGCCCCCGGCGGGGACCTGTACCTCCAGCTGTCCGGCGGCGGATATGCCCGGGCCTGCCCGGAGCCGGGATAACGCCCAATGGTTGCATTTTTCCTCCGGAGCGGGTATAATGCTGACAAACGCCCCAGAGGAGGTTGCCCTATGGCCGAAGAATTGGAACATGAACCCCAGCCCCAGGAGCCCCGGACCGAACTCCCGGAAGAGGGGGCTGCCCCGGCGGACGGCGCCGAGCCGGAGAAGAAGGAAAAGAAGCCCTCGGAGGATCTGTTTTACTGGCTCAACGCCCTGACCACCGCCCTGGTGAGCCTGGTACTGGTATTCACCTTTATCGGGCGTCTGACCCGGGTACAGGGGGAGTCCATGACCAACACCCTCCAGGATCAGCAGCTCCTGCTGGTCTGGTCTCTGGGTTATGAGCCGAAGCAGGGAGACATCGTGGTGCTCAACAAGACCACGGTAGAGCACCTGGGCGGCGTGGCCATCGTCAAGCGCGTCATCGCCACCGGCGGCCAGACGGTGGACATCGACTATGAGAGCAACAGCGTCTATGTGGACGGCGTTCTGCTGGATGAGCCCTATATCCGGGAACCCATGGATGACATCACCGCCGATCCAAACCGGGCCCAGACCCACTTTGAGGTCCCGGAGGGGGAGATCTTTGTCATGGGCGACAACCGCAACAACTCCGATGACAGCCGGGACATCCGTATCGGCTCCATCGACGAGGACTATATTCTGGGCAAGGCGGTGTTCTCCCTCCTGCCCTTTGATACCATCGGTCCCCTATAAAAAATCCAGGCCCCGGAACATGAAAATGTTCCGGGGCCTTCAGCTTGTCAAAAAAGCCCTCCTGCAAGGAGTTCCGTCGCCTGAAGGCGACGGAATAAAATTGGATCCCGTCATTTCCGGGGGCGTGTACCTCGGGAATGACACCTCTGTCTTTCAAATGACAGTTGATTCAGGTAGATACACTCATGCCCGGGCTGGCAGGCTCTGGATCGTGACCTCAGGGCGGCCGGACAGGCAGGCGGCCTCCCGGCTTTGGCAGGTGAACAGCAGGATCTGCCGGTCCTCCGCCAGCTGGGCCAGCAGGTCCAGGGCCAGGGCCATCCGCCCATCATCAAAGGCGGCCAGGGCGTCATCCAGCACCAGCGGGGCCCGCCGCTCCTTCAGGCACAGGTCGTACACCGCCAGGCGCACCGCCAGATAGATCTGATCCACCGTCCCCTTGGACAGGAACAGGGCGCGCCGGGGCAGCACCCCGCTTCCTTCCGTGGCAGAGGCGTCCAGCTCCCGGTCCAGGGACAGCTCCCGGTACCGCCCGCCGGTGAGGCGGCTCAGATAGTCCGCCGCCCACCGGTTCAGCTCCGGGGAGAAGCGCTCCTGAAGCTGGGCGTTGGCCGCCTTCAGCCCCTCCAGGGCGGCGGAGATGGCCTGATACTCCCCCTCGCGCCGCTCCAGCTCCCGGGACAGGCTCTCCTCCTCCGCGGCCAGGGCGGCGGGGTCCCCCACCGCCTTCTGTCGGCCCAGCGCCATGTTCAGCTGGCGCTCCGCCCGCTCCAGCTCCGCCTGAGCGGTCCCCAGCTGGGCGGCTGTCTCCTCCAGGGTGCGGGCGGGTCGCTCCAGAGCTGGGTCCTCCGCCTCTTCCCGGCCCCCCTGGGCCTTCAGAGCCTCATACAGCCGCCGTGCGCCATCCAGACGGGCTGCGGCCACCGCCTCCCGCTCCTCCAGATTCAGGGCAAGGGACAGGGCGGCGGAGCAGCCGAACAGATCCTTCACCTCCGGGGCGAAGGAGTGGACGAACTGAAAAAGGTCGGTCCGGGTGTTCTCCCGCCGGGCCTGCCGCTCAGACAGGCCGGAACGGACCAGCCGCACCTGCTGGGCCGCCCGGTCGGCGGCCGCTGTCCGCTCCCGATAGGCCCGGGCCAGGGCAATGACCTCATCCGTCCCCTGGACGCCATAGCGCTCCAGCACCCGGCGTCCGGCGGCGTCCGCCTTCTTCCCCGCGGACAGGGAAATGAGGGAGGCTGCCGCCAGTGCGCCATAGGCCGCCAGGGCCAGCCAGATCCAGGGGAACGGCCCGCCGCCGGCTATCATGCCGCCCGCCGCGATCAGGACGGCTGCCGCCGCGCCTGCCAGCTGGAGCATGGGGACCCGCTTTCTGCACCGCCGGCCCTTCTCAGTCCACCGCTGATGCTCCGCCGCGTCCCGCTCCGCCTTCTGCACCGCCTCGTCGCCGGTCATCCCGGGGAACTGTGGGTCTACCGCTTGGGCCCGGGCCTGTTCCAGTTCCGCCTCCGCCTGGGCGAGGGACTCCTCCCCCAGCTTGATCTCCGGCTCCAGGGCCTTGAGTAAGGCCAGGTCCCCCTGGGCCCTCTTCAGCTCCTCACGGTCCGGCAGTGAAAGAAACCGGGCCTGCTCCTGACGCAGCCCCTCCTGCTCCACCTCCGCCTGGGCCAGCTCGGCCTGGACCTGACGGAGCTTCCGGTTCAGCTCCCGGCGGGCCAGCGCCTTATGGGTCTCCAGCTCCGCCTCCAGCTGTTCCTTCCGGCGGGCCAGACCAGCCCGCTCCGCCGACAGGAGGTTCACCTCATCGTTGGCCTGCTCCGCTTCTCCGCGGACGGCGGAGGCCTGTGCCAGCGCCTCCTCCAGCTGGGGGATACGGCCCACGCTCCGGTTCACCCGCCGGCGGTTGAGCCACTCCTTCAGCCGCCCCTCCGCCTGGGAGAAGGATACGTCCTCCTGTCCGGAGGACACCAGGGCGGCGATGCGCCGCTCCAGCTCCGGGGCGGCGGTGACGGTCAGGGAGCCGCCCTGTCCCACAAACGCGGAGCGCTCAAAGACCTCCCGGCCCACCCCCAGCAGCAGCTCGCCGCAGGTATCCGCCGTCAGGCCGGGGACGGGCTCCTCTGTGCCGGTATAGACGGCGGAAAAGGTCCCGAAGGGGACGCTCCCCCGGGGGCCCCGGCGGATGGTGATGTCCCGGCCCTGCCACTCCAGCAGCAGTTCCCCCTCCATAGGGGCCCCGGACCAGGGCTGATAGCGGTTTTTGTCCGCCAGATGTCCCTTCTTGTCCCGGTCCCGGGTGTCGATCCCATAGAGCATAGCCTTCAAAAAGCCCGCCCAGGTGGATTTCCCGCTCTCATTGGGAGCCTGGATCAGATTGAGGCCAGGGGCGAGCTCCAGCCGCTGCTCCGTCAGCCCGCCGAAGGTGGCTGTCATCCGTTTGATCCTCATGGCGCCACATCCTCTCCGTTCTCCAGGGCGGCCAGACCGAAGCGCACCGCCTGCTGGAGGATCTCATTCTCCGGCTCTGCCCGGCACCGGGCGGCCATCAGGCGCAGGAACAGCCCGGTGAGGGTGTCCTCCTCCATCCGGTCCCACACCGCCCGCTGCACCCGGGTGCGGTCCCGGAGGGTCAGGCCGTAAAACCGGGGGGCCAGCGCCCGGGTCAGCCCCTCCAGGTCCAGGGCCTCCGCCCCCCGCTCGCCGGTGAGCAGGATGCGGTATATATCCCCCGCCGTGTCCGGCGGCAGGGCGGCCCGCACCGCCGCCGCCAGGTCCTCCGCGCCGGTCACATCCACGGACAGGATCTGATACCGCCGGCGGCACAGGGGGACGAACTCCGCCCGGCAGCTCCCGGGCTCCGCCTCCACATAGAGGACGCCCTTGTCTCCCAGCTCGTCAAAGCCCCGGCCCTCCGGGCAGCCGGGATAGGCCCAGAAGGTGTCCCCCTCCCGCTGAAGGCCGCTGGTCTGGTGGATGTGCCCCAGCGCCAGATAGTCCAGGCCGCTGCAGGCGATGTCCTCCCGGGAGATGGGGCCGTACTCCCCCCGGCCGTCCACCTCCCCGTGGACCGCCATGAGCTGGACCCGGCCGTCCCGCTCCGCCCGGAAGCCCTCCAGGGGGGAGCGGTCCTCCCGGGGGCCCAGAAAGGCCCGGCCATAGACCACGCAGTCCAGCCCGGGGAGCTCCGCCCGCCGGACCGATCCAGAGGTGAAAATATGCACGTTCTCCGGCCAGTCCAGGGCGGCATACAGGGACTGCGGCCCGTAGAAGTCATGGTTCCCCGGGGCCAGGAACACCGGGCATGGGAGGCTCCCCAGGGACCGGGCCAGGGCCTGGGCGGTCTCCCGATAGGTCCGCCGGCTGTCCAGCAGGTCGCCAGACAGCAGCAGCAGGTCGGCCTCCCGCTCCCGGGCCAGCCTGGCCAGACGGTCCAGCAGTTCCCGCTGCTCCTGCCGCCGGGCGGCCGCCTGCTCCGGCGTCAGGCCGGAAGGGGCTGTCCAGATGCAGGTCCGCCCCGTGGATCAGTTTGATCATGGAAAAAAAGGCTCCTTTCCCGCCGGACTTACTCCTCCAGGTCCACCCGCCGGACCTGGACGCACCGTCCGGACTCTGTATCGATGGTAAAGCGGCAGGCGTTGAGCTTGCAGGGGCCCTCCGCCTCCTCATACCGCCGGGGCAGCCCCCCCAGGAAGAGGTTCATGGACAGCTCCGGCTTGATGCCCAGTACGGAGCGCCGCGGCCCCGTCATGCCCAAGTCGGTGAGAAAGCCCGTCCCCTTGGGCAGGATCTGCCCGTCCGCCGTGGGCACATGGGTGTGGGTCCCCCACAGAGCCTGGACCCGCCCGTCCAGATACCAGGCCAGCGCCCCCTTCTCGCTTGTGGCCTCGGCGTGGAAGTCCACCAGCACCAGGTCACAGCGCTGGGCCTCCGTCCCCCGCAGCAGCTGGTTGGCCGCCTTGAAGGGGCTGTCCAGGTTGGAGTTCAGCTCCAGACGCCCCATCAGGTTCATCACTCCGATCCGCAGCCCCCGGGGTCCGTCGAACATGCCGAAGCCCCGGCCCGGCACCCGGCCGGCGTAGTTGGCCGGACGGAGGATATAGGGGTCCTTATCCAAAAAGTCGGCGATCTGGATGCGGTTCCAGGTGTGGTTGCCCAGGGTGATGACGTCGGCCCCGGCGTCATACATCCCTCGGGCCTGACGGGGGGTGAGACCCACGCCGGAGGCGTTCTCCCCATTGACCACGGTGAAGTGGATGTCCTCCTCCCGCTTGACCTCCCGCAGGCGGCGGGCCAGAATATCCTGGCCCCCCTCGCCCACCACGTCGCCTACCGCGAGCACATTCAGCAGCATAGCATATTCCTCCTTGGATCGGATGGGGCGCAGACTCCCCTGGGATCCGGTCCTGGTCCGGACCGTTCAGCAGACCCTATTATACCGCCTGCCGGTCAAAATCGCAAAGGCTTTGCCGCCGGCATATCCCGCCCTTCGGGCGCATACCATGTCACCACAGCTGCATGGGAGAGGAGGGACCGGAATGAGGGGGAGCGGTACGCAGAAGGGGACGGATGCCGCCGGTAGCGGGCAGCCCCTGGCGGCTCACCGCGGGGGCTGGGCTGGCGCTCACCGCAGTACTGTTTCTCCTCCCTCTGCTCACAGTCCGGGGGGAGGGGGGCGGAGCCGCCGGAGAGACGGAAAATGCCCCCCTGACGGCCACAGCTCCGGAGGGGCAGACCACCCGGGCCGCCCGGGACCGGGGCCACATCGTCAAGCTGCTCCAGCCGGACGGCACGGTGGAGGAGCTGACCATGGTGGACTACCTCTTCGGCGTGGTGGCGGCGGAAATGCCTGCCGCCTTCGAGGAGGAGGCCCTGAAGGCCCAGGCCTGCGCCGCCCGCACCTATACCGTGGTCCGGCAGGCCTCTGCCCACGCTGCCCACCCACAGGCCGACGTGTGCACCGACAGCGGCTGCTGTCAGGCCTATGTGGAGCGGCAGGCGGCGGAGACCCGGTGGGGGATCAGCGCCGGGACCTACTCCGCCAAGATCAGCCAGGCGGTGGCAGATACCGATGGGCTGGGCATCCTCTACCAGGGCGCGCCCATCCAGGCGGTGTTCTTCTCCTCTGCCCCCGGACAGACGGCGGACGCGGTGGCAGTGTGGGGCAGCCAGGTGGACTATCTGAAAAGTGTCTCCAGCCCGGAGGGGGACGAGGTCCCCAACTACCGCAGCCAGGTGGTCCTCACGGCGGAGGAGGTCCGCAGCCGGGTGCTCGCCGCCTATCCCGGGGCCGACCTGTCCGGCGACCCATCCGGCTGGTTCGGGACCCCCGCCTCCAGCGGGGGAGCGGTGACCAGCATCCCGGTGGGGGGCGTCACCCTCACGGGCAGCCAGGTGCGCACCCTGTTCTCCCTGCGCTCCGCCGCCTTCACCGTGGCCTGGGACGGGACCAGCTTCATCTTTTCCGTCACCGGCTATGGCCATGGGGTAGGCATGAGCCAGTACGGGGCCAACGCCATGGCCAAGGAGGGCAGCTCCTTCCGGGACATCCTCACCTGGTACTACACCGGCGCCCAGGTGGACGATCTTTGGGCAGAATCATAGAAACGGATGCCGCAAACCGGCTTTCAAAACAGATAGACTGTGCCGCCCCTGGTGCGGCACAGTCTATCTGTTTTGGCAGTCTGTCAAAGAACCTCGCCAGCGGCGGGGGTTCTTCTGCTATAAAAGAATTCTCGAAAAGATATAGTCATGGTGGATGTAGATGCCTTAGTCCCCAAGGATCATTTGTTGCGCAAGATAGAAGATGTCATGGATTATGACTGGCTATATGAGCGGTTAAGTCCATATTATTGCGCAGACAACGGGCGTCCAGGAACGGATCCTGTAGTGTTGATCAAGATGGTTCTAATTCAGCATTTGTTTGGGATCGCGTCTTTACGTCAGACTCACCGGGAGATACAAGTAAATATAGCATACCGTTGGTTCTTGGGATACAGTCTACTGGACGAGATCCCTCATTTCGCAACGGTAAGTTATGCCTTTTGCAAACGCTTTCCCCCGGAGCTGAGTGAAGAAATTTTTGCACATATTTTGAACAAAGCACTGAACAACCGGATGGTAGACCCAAGCATGATTTTTATCGACGGAACACATATTAAAGCATCCGCGAATAAAAAGAAGTTGCAGAAGGAACAGGTCGCCAAAGCCGCGAAGGTGTACGAGGAACAACTTCGCAAAGAGGTATCCGAGGAACGGAAAAAAACTGGGTAAGAAAGTCAACGATGACGATGATGACGAAAATAAGGGAAGTTCCGGAGGAGGAACGGTTGAGAAAACGGTGTCCAAAACCGACCCGGACTGCGGAATGTTTGTAAAAGGGGCACATGAGCGGCAGTTTGCGTACGAAGCACATACTGCCTGTGATAAGCACGGCTTTGTGTTGGGTGTTGAGGTAACCGCTGGAAATGTAAGCGATAGTGTTGCATGGGACGCAGCATACGACCAGGTAACGAACAGTTTTCCCTGAAGTTAAGTTTGTAACGATGGATGCCGGATACAAAACACCTTGGATTGCAAAGAAAATTCTGGAACACAGCAGAATTCCCATCCTTCCCTATACCCGATACAAGGGAAAGAAAGATAAATTTAAGCCTTGGGATTTTACTTATGATGCAGCAACAGACAGTTTTACCTGTCCCAGAGGACATGAACTGCGGCATACGACCACAAGCAAAGAAGGGAAACGGACTTACCGCAGCTCACCCAAAATCTGCAAAGACTGTCCCTGCAGAACTGTTTGTGGCGCAAATGAAAGCGGACAGCGGATACTCACAACTCATATCTGGCAGGAATATCTCGATTTGGTCGAACATTTGAGAAAAACCGAACGTGGCAAGGAACTCTATGCCATGAGAAAAGAGACCATAGAGCGTGTTTTTGCTGATGCAAAAGAAAAGCACGCCATGCGGTATACGCACCACCGAGGTCTGGCCCGGGTTTCTGCTTGGGTGAGGCTTAAATATGCTGCCATGAATCTCAAAAAGATTGCTATTGGGAAGTGGAATGCTTCTAATTTTGCTTCCTATATCATGATTTTTGCCCCGTTTAATGATAAAACGCCAGTCCTCGTGTTTTGAGAACCGGCGTTCTTTGACAAGCTGAAATGGGTGAGTCCTATAAGGACTCACCCATGGCGCAGCGGGTGGGATTCGAACCCACGTGCGGTTGCCCGCAAACTGATTTCGAGTCAGCCCCGTTATGACCACTTCGATACCGCTGCATTTCGATCTTATCATGTGGGGCGCAGACCGCTGTGGGTCTGGGTCAAGAACAGGATACCAGACATTGCCGGAGAAATCAAGGCGCACATCAAATTTTTCTCAGGCCGGAGTGTAGGAGTCCCGGAAATATAGGGCGCTTTTCTTGTGCAGGGCAGAAAAAGGTGATATAATATCTCTATTTCAAGGCAGCCCTGCCAAAAACAAAGAAAACAGCGAGGTTACAGATATGACATACCGGGAAGAATTTATTACGTTTATGGTGCGCTCCGGCGTGCTGACCTTCGGGGACTTCACCACCAAATCGGGCCGCAAGACACCCTACTTCGTCAATACCGGCAACTATAAGACGGGGGCTCAGGCCGCCAAGCTGGGCGATTACTACGCCGCCTGCATCCAGGAGCACATGGCCGATGGCATCACCTGCCTGTTTGGCCCTGCCTATAAGGGCATCCCGCTGGCGGTGTCCGCGGCGGCCTCCCTGTACCGGAACTATGACCGGGATCTGCCCTACTGCTTCAACCGCAAGGAGGCCAAGGACCACGGCGAGGGCGGCTCCATGGTGGGCTATAAGCCCCAGGACGGCGACAACGTGGCCATCGTTGAGGATGTAGTCACCGCCGGCACCGCCGTGCGGGAGTCCATCGAGCTGTTCAAGCACGTGGCTGACGTGAACATCAAGGCCCTGTTTGTCTCCGTGGACCGGATGGAGCGGGGGACCCGGGAGTGCTCCACCCTGGACGAGCTGCGCCAGGACTACGGCATCCAGGTGTTCCCCATCGTCACCGTCCGGGAGGTCATTTCCTTCCTCCACAACAACCCCATCGACGGCAAGGTCTACATTGATGACGAGATGAAGGCCAAGATGGAGGCCTATCTGGAGGAGTACGGAGCAAAGGGCTGAGTCACACGCTCCCCCGTCCCCTCGGAGCGCGGAGGGGCCTCTGTGGGAGCGCCCGCGTTTTGGAAGGAGAGGGATAGATCCCATGGCAGAAGCCTGGAAACACCACCACACCGGTCACCGGCAGCGGCTGAAGGCGGAATTTCTGGCCCGGGGCCTGGAGGGCTGGCCGGACCACAAGGTCCTGGAACTGCTTTTGTGCTATGCCATCCCTCAGGGGGATGTGAACGGTCTGGCCCACGAGCTGGTGGAGCGGTTCGGCTCCCTGGCCGGGGCGCTGGACGCGTCGGTGGAGGAGCTGAAAAAGGTGCCGGGGGTGGGAGAGCACACAGCGGTGCTGCTTCGGATGCTCCCAGCCCTGCTGGGCCGCTATCAGGGCTCCCGGGCGCGGCTGGCCGCAGTGATCAACTGGCCGGAGGACGCCTACGCCTGGCTGGAGCCTTACTTCTTTGGGGCCAGAAACGAGATGGTCTATGTCCTGTGCCTGGACGGCAAGCGCCAGGTGCTGGGCGTGCGGCGGGTGGCCGAGGGCAGCATCGAAATGGCTCAGGTCAACACCCGCCGGATCGCGGAGGAGGCGCTGGGGCTGCGGGCGGCCCGGATCTATGTGGCCCACAACCATGTGAGCAACCTGGCCCTGCCGTCCCAGGCGGACTGGCTGGTGACCGACGTCCTCCGGGCGGCGCTGGCCCCCATCGGGATCCATCTGGAGGACCACTTGATCTTTGTGGACGGGGATATGCTCTCCCTTAAGAACAGCGAGCACCGCCGGAATCTGTCAGCAGTCTAGTAAGTACATCGTCCGCGCAGGCGCGGATGGGAACGCTCCTCCTCCCTGCGGAGGAGGAGCGCAGTTTTTACCCGGGAAAAGCCTGGGGGAATTTCCCGGAAATCTCCTTGTCATAGAACATTGGTTCTGGTACAATGGAGGCAAAGCAGCAGAGAGGAGGGGAACAGATGCCGAAGTTCGAAGTCGTTTCTGAATATCAGCCCGCCGGCGACCAGCCGGAGGCCATCGCGGCCCTGTCCCGGGGGCTGGAGATGGGGCTGGATGAGCAGACTTTGCTGGGCGTCACCGGCTCGGGCAAGACCTTTACCATGGCCAAGATCATTGAGCAGGTCCAGCGCCCTACTCTGGTGCTGGCCCACAACAAGACCCTGGCCGCCCAGTTGTGCGCCGAGTTCCGGGAATTTTTCCCCAACAACGCGGTGGAGTATCGTCTCCTACTACGACTACTACCAGCCGGAGGCCTACATCCCCCCATACGGATACCTTTATCGAGAAGGACTCCGCCATCAACGAGGAGATCGACCGCCTGCGCCTGTCCGCCACCGCCTCCCTGCTGGAGCGGCGGGATGTGATCGTGGTGTCCTCCGTCTCCTGCATCTACGGCCTGGGCGAGCCGGAGGATTTTGAGAAGATGATGGTCTCCCTCCGGGTGGGAGCCCAGATCGAGCGGGACGAGCTGCTGAAAAAGCTGGTGGCCATCCGCTATGAGCGCAACGACATCGCCTTTGAGCGCAATATGTTCCGGGTCCGGGGGGACACCGTGGAGGTCTGGCCTGCCTACTGGAAGGACACCGCCATTCGGGTGGAGTTTTTTGGGGACGAGATCGACCGCATCAGTGAGATCAACGTGGTCACCGCCTCCCCCATCCGGCGGCTGAACAATATCCCCATCTGGCCGGCCACCCACTATGTCACCCCCAAGGAGAAGATGGACGCCGCCGTCCAGGAGATCTATCGGGAGCTGGAGGAGCGCGTGGCCTTTTTCGAGGGGGAAGGCAAGCTCATCGAGGCCCAGCGGGTCAAGCAGCGCACCATGTACGACATCGAGATGATGCAGGAGCTGGGCTACTGCTCCGGCATCGAGAACTACTCCCGGGTCATCGAGGGGCGGCCGGTGGGCTCTCCCCCACACACCCTGCTGGATTACTTCCCCGAGGACTTCGTTCTCTTCATCGATGAGAGCCACGTCACCCTCCCCCAGGTCCGGGCCATGTACAACGGGGACCGGGCCCGCAAGACCACCCTGGTGGACTATGGCTTCCGCCTGCCCTGTGCCTTTGACAACCGGCCGCTGAAATTTCCGGAGTTTGAGCAGCGGCTCAACCAGGTCATCTATGTCTCCGCCACCCCCGGGGAATACGAGCGCACCCGGTCAGGGCAGGTCGTGGAGCAGGTCATCCGTCCCACCGGCCTGCTGGACCCCCGCATCGAGGTCCGCCCGGTGGAGGGGCAGATCGACGACCTCATCGGGGAGATCAACCAGCGCACAGCCCGCAAGGAACGGGTGCTGGTCACCACCCTCACCAAGAAGATGGCGGAGGACCTCACCATCTATCTCCAGGGGGCCGGGATCCGGGTGCGCTATATGCACCACGACATCGACACCATCGAGCGCATGGAGATCATCCGGGACCTCCGCCTGGGCACCTTTGATGTCCTGGTGGGCATCAACCTGCTGAGAGAGGGCCTGGACCTGCCGGAGGTCAGCCTGGTGGCCATTCTGGACGCGGACAAGGAGGGCTTCCTGCGGTCGGAGACCTCTCTGATCCAGACCATCGGCCGGGCTGCCCGAAACGCGGACGGTATGGTCGTCATGTACGCGGATACCGTCACCCCCTCCATGCGCCGGGCCATCGATGAGACGGAGCGCCGCCGGGAGAAGCAGGACGCCTTCAACAGGGCCCACGGCATCGTGCCCAAAACTGTGGTCAAGTCGGTGCGGGAGCTGCTGGAGCTGTCCGCTGCCTCCGACGAGGCGGCCTCTGCCCAGCGCCAGGGCCGGACCAAGGCGATGACCAAGCAGGAGAAGGCCGCCGAGATCGCCCGCCTGGAGAAGGCCATGAAAGAGGCGGCGAAGATGCTGGAGTTCGAGCTGGCTGCCAGTTTGCGGGATCAGATCATCGAACTGCGGGGACAGTGAGCGAGCCGCCTCTTTCTCCCCGCACACCGGGCGGGCGCGCCGGAAGGCGCGTACAAGCGTTTTGCCGGAGGCAAAACCTTGCCGCAGGCGGAATTGATTTCCGCCGAGGATTCAAAAAATCCGGGGTCCCCGCGGACCTTGTCCGTGGGGCGGCGGCGAAGATGCTGGAGTTCGAGCTGGCCGCCAGTCTGCGGGATCAGATCATCGAACTGCGGGGGCAGTGAGCGGGCCCGATATCTCCATCCGCCCACCCCACCAAGGAGGGACCACTTTGGACGATTTTCCTATCCGGAAACATAACCGCCTCCCCGGGTACGATTATACCCAACCGGGATGTTATTTTGTGACTATATGCAGCAAGGACAGGGAGCATCTATTTGGTCGCGTCGTAGGGGCCGATGTCCTCATCGGCCCACACGTCCAATTATCGGAAATCGGTGCCATTCTGAAACAAACAATTTCTCAAATTCCGCTTGTAGATCTATTTATTGTCATGCCAAATCATGTCCACATTTTGCTCCGTCTTCCTGCCGCCGGCGACGGGCCGATGGAGACATCGGCCCCTACACGATCGGTTCCTTGGATCGTTCGCTATTTAAAACGGACCGTTACAATGGCTTGTGGAAAAACTGTCTGGCAGCGCGGCTACCACGACCACATCGTCCGCGGCGAGGCGGACTATCTCCGCATTTGGAGCTATATTGACACCAACCCCGCCAAATGGCGGGAGGATCGCTACTATACAGAAACCGAGGGATAGAGCCATGTCCAAAAAAGAGGAAAAGACCAATGTCATGCGGGTTCTGGAGCAGAAGGGCATCCCCTTCACCCCCCACACCTACCCCCATGAGGACGGGGTGGCGGTAGACGGCGTCACCGTGGCCAGGAGCATGGGACAGGACCCGGAGTGCGTGTTCAAGACCCTGGTGGCCCGGGGGGCCTCCAAGGCCCTGTATGTGTTTGATATTCCAGTGGGGGGCACACTGGATCTAAAAAAGGCGGCCCGGGCGGTGGGTGAAAAGTCCATCGCCATGCTGCCCCAGAAAGAGCTGCTGCCCAACACCGGATATGTCCACGGGGGATGCTCCCCGGTGGGAATGAGGAAGCAGTACCCCACCGTGTTCCACGAGACGGCGGAGATCCTGGATACCATCACCGTCTCCGCAGGCAAGATCGGCTATCAGGTGGAGCTGGCCCCCAGCGACCTGATCGCCCTGGTAGGAGGTACGACAGCGGACCTGACAGTATGACAGAAGGAGGAAGAATCTATGAAATTCTGGCAGCAAAAATGGCGTAGTATGAATGGCTTCCGACGGATGATCCTTGTGGTCCTGGCGCTGATGCTGGTGGGCTTCGGGGCGGCCATGGCGGCGGCTCAGACCCGGCTCCCGTTCATTTCTGACGGGGAAGGGCGGCTCACCCCCAAGGCGGAGGGCGAGACCCTGGTCTACTCCGGGCAGCTGGACGGCGGGCAGGTAAGGCTGACCGTGCGGCCGGACGGCACGGCGGAGTACCAGTGGGAAACCCTGACCTACGGCCCCTATCAGCTGGAGGGCTCCCCGGAGGCGCCGGTGTCCAGTGCTCTGGTGGGTCCGAACGCCCGGGGCGTGACCATCCGGCAGGGGGACCGGATCCTGTTTTGGGGCAGCTATGACCCCGCGCCGAAAAATGTGCTGTTCACCCTGGTGTCCGACGGCGCCCCCCTGGCAGAGAGGACCCGGATCCCAGTGGAGGACGCCGGACAGCAGGAGCACGCCCCCAGGCTCATCGTGCTGTGTCAGGCCGCCCTGAGGGAGGAACTCCATCAGGGGGACTGGGGCGTCTTTGGGATCGGGGCGCTGCTGACCCTGCTGGTCATGGCCTGGGTCCTGCTTTCGGAGGCGGTCTTTCAGTTCCGGGCCTCGCTGTGGGCCCGGGGGACCGGGGGGGCGGCGCCCTCGCAGCTGTATACCACCGTGGAGGGGCTGTCCTGGATGGTGGTGACAGTCCTGCTGGCCCTCCTGTACTGGATGGCCCTGACCCGGATCTGTTAGGAGGCGATGGGATGTCCACCCGCCCGGAATTTGTACAGTATCTGCTGGACCAGCTGGAGGGTCTGGGGGAGCTGAGAGCCCGGAAGATGTTTGGGGATTACCTGATCTATCTGAACGACCGGCCCGCTCTGCTGGTGTGCGACGGGACCCCCTTCGCCAAGCCCCTGCCCTGCGTGGCAGAGCTGCTGGAGGACCGGCCCACAGCGCCTCCCTATGAGGGCACCAAGGCCCACTACGTCCTGGACCCGGAGGACCGGAACACCCTGCGCCGGGCGGCGGAGCTGGTGTCCCAGAACAGCCCGCCGCCCACGAAACGGAGGAGGAACGCATACCCATGACCATACGAAAAGCGGCACAAGAGGACCACCCCTCTATCTATCATCTGGTGCGGACAGCCTTTGCCACCGCCCGGGTCAGCGACGGGACCGAGCAGGACTTTGTGCTGGAGCTGCGCCGGCGGGACACCTACCGCCCGGATCTGGAGCTGGTGGCTGAGGAGAACGGACAGCTGATCGGCCACATCCTCCTCACCCCTTTGCCGGTCCCCGGCGCTCCCGAGGGGCTGCGGGGGCTGATGGCGGCCCCCCTGTGCGTCCGGCTGGAGGACCGAAACCGAGGCCTGGGCGGCCAGCTTCTCCATGAAGGAGGCCGCCGGGCGGCTGAGCTGGGGTACAATGCCCTGTTTCTGGTGGGCGACCCGGAATACTACGGCCGATACGGCTTCCGAAACGCCGTCTCCCTGGGGTTCCAAAACGCCTCCGGCGTGCCCGACCCGTTTTTGCTGGCCCGCTCCCTGAACCCGGATGGGTTTCAGGAGGCCGGCGGTATGCTGAACCTGCACTGAGCAGACTGACAGAAAAGTTGAGGGGGGAGCCCGATGCCCGACCAGAAGCGAAGGAAAAATTTCCTGTACCCCAGGCCGAAGGAGGGGACTGACCCGACGGAGCAGCGGGAGTTTCCGTATCTCCCGGAGGCGGTCAACGCCAGTTTTGTGATCGGCGGGGCGGATGCCGAAGCTGTCCCAGTGAAAGAGGGCACTCCCATACCGGCCCCGGAACCGGAGCCCGCTGAGCCGCCAGGAAAATACCCCTGCCCCTGCTGTGGGTATCTCACCTTCCCCGTCCCCAAGGAGGATGCCCTGGCCTACATCTGCCCGGTGTGCTGCTGGGAGAACGATGTATTTGACCCGAGGGAGGACGACCCCAGCGACGAGAACCGCGGCATGACCCTCCGCCAGGGGCGGGAAAACTACCAGAAGTGGGGCGCGGTGCGGGAGGATCTGGTTCGCCACGCCTGGCCGCCCCGGCCGCAGGAGCGGCCCAAATCCGGTAAAATCCCCTCTTAGCGAATTACAAACTGGAATATAACCGAGGAATACTACTATGCAGGATCATATTTATGTAAAAGGAGCCCGGGAAAACAACCTGAAAAATGTGGATGTGACCATTCCGCGGGACAAGCTGGTGGTGCTCACCGGCCTGTCGGGGAGCGGCAAATCCTCCCTGGCCTTCGACACCATCTACGCGGAGGGACAGCGGCGGTATGTGGAGTCCCTGTCCTCCTATGCCCGGATGTTCCTGGGGCAGATGGAGAAGCCCGACGTGGACTACATCGACGGCCTCTCCCCCGCCATCTCCATCGACCAAAAGACCACCAGCAAGAATCCCCGGTCCACCGTGGGCACTGTCACCGAGATCTATGACTATCTCCGCCTGCTCTGGGCCCGGGTGGGCACCCCCCACTGCCCTGTATGCGGCAAGGAGATCAAACAACAGACCATCGACCAGATCATCGACCAGGTGCTGGAGCTGCCCGAGGCCACCCGGATCCAGGTCATGGCCCCGGTGATCCGGGGCAAGAAGGGCGAGCACGCCAAGGTCTTCGAGGACGCACGCCGCTCCGGCTATGTGCGCTGCCGGGTGGACGGCATCGCCTATGACCTGAGCGAAGAGATCAAGCTGGAGAAGAACAAGAAGCACAACATCGAGATCGTGGTGGACCGCCTGGTCATCCGGGAGGACATCGCCCGCCGCCTGACGGACAGCGTGGAGATCGCCTCCAACCTGTCCGGCGGCCTGGTGGTGGTCAATGTGGTGGGGGAGGACCGGGACATCCTCTTCTCACAGAACTACGCCTGCGAGGACTGCGGCGTGTCCATTGAGGAACTCACTCCCCGGATGTTTTCCTTCAACAACCCATACGGGGCCTGTCCCGCCTGCACCGGCCTGGGCAGCCAGCTGAAGGTGGATCCGGAGCTCATCATTCCCAACAAGGACCTGTCCATTCTGGAGGGGGCCATCACCGCCTCCGGCTGGAGCAACATCAAGTCCGACGGCATCGCCCGGATGTACTTCGACGCTCTGGCCAAAAAGTACCGCTTCAAGCTGGACACCCCGGTGAAGAACCTGTCCCCCGAGGTGATGGACGTGATCCTCTACGGCACCCGGGGGGAGGAGCTCACCCTCCACTATGACCAGCCCCGGGGCAAGGGCACCCTGCACCAGGCCTTTGAGGGGATCTGCAACAACCTGGAGCGCCGGTACAAGGAGACCCAGTCCGACGCCATGCGCCGGGAGCTGGAGGACTGCATGAGCGAGTGTCCCTGCCCTACCTGTCAGGGCCGCCGCCTGCGGAAGGAGTCCCTGGCCGTCACAGTGGGCGGGCTGGACATTGACGCCTTCTGCCGCAAGTCGGTGACCCAGGCCCTGGACTTTGTGGACCATCTGGAGCTGACCGAGGTCCAGATGCGCATTGCGGAGCGCATTTTGAAGGAGATCAGAAGCCGGCTGGGCTTCCTCCAGTCGGTGGGCCTGCAATACCTCACCCTGTCCCGGGGGGCGGGATCCCTGTCCGGCGGCGAGAGCCAGCGCATCCGTCTGGCCACCCAGATCGGCTCCTCCCTCATGGGGGTGCTGTATATCCTGGACGAGCCCTCCATCGGCCTGCACCAGCGGGACAACGACATGCTGCTGGACACCATGAAGCACCTGCGGGACCTGGGCAACACCCTGCTGGTGGTGGAGCATGACGAGGACACCATGCGGGCGGCCGACTATATCATCGACGTAGGCCCCGGCGCGGGGGTCCACGGGGGCGAGATCGTGGCGGCGGGCACTCCGGAGGAGGTGATGAACACCCCCGGCTCCATCACCGGCGAGTATCTGTCCGGGCGCAGAAAGATCCCCGTCCCCCGGGAGCGGCAGAAGGGGAACGGGAAGCTTCTGAAGGTATTTGGGGCGGCAGAGAACAACCTTCGGCACATCGATGTGGAGATCCCCCTTGGGACCTTCACCTGTGTCACCGGGGTGTCCGGCTCGGGCAAGTCCTCTCTGGTGAACGAGATCCTGTATAAGAAGCTGGGCGCCGACCTGAACCGGGTGAAGGTCCGGGCGGGCAGACACGACCGCATCGAGGGTGAGGAGTTCCTGGACAAGGTCATTGACATCGACCAGTCCCCCATTGGCCGCACGCCCCGGTCCAATCCGGCCACCTATACCGGGCTGTTCAACGACATCCGGGAGCTGTTCGCCTCCACCCAGGACGCCAAGGCCCGGGGCTACGGCCCGGGGCGCTTCTCCTTCAACACCCGGGGCGGCCGGTGCGAAGCCTGCCAGGGAGACGGCCTGCTGAAGATCGAGATGCACTTCCTGCCGGACATCTACGTCCCCTGCGAGGTGTGCAAGGGCAAGCGGTACAACCGGGAGACGCTGGAGGTCCACTACAAGGGCAAAAACATCTATGAGGTGCTGGAGATGACGGTGGACGAGGCCCTCCCCTTCTTTGAGAACCTCCCCCGGATCTATAACCGGCTGAAAACCCTGGAGGAGGTAGGACTGGGCTATGTGAAGCTGGGGCAGGCGTCCACCACCCTGTCCGGCGGCGAGGCCCAGCGGGTCAAGCTGGCCACCGAGCTGACCAAGCGCTCCACCGGCAAGACCATCTATATCCTGGACGAGCCCACCACCGGCCTGCACAGCTATGACGTCCAGCGGCTGATCGAGGTCCTGCAAAAGCTGGTGGATGTGGGCAACACCGTGGTGGTCATCGAGCACAACCTGGACGTCATCAAGACCGCCGACCACATCATCGACCTGGGCCCCGAGGGGGGCGACGGCGGCGGCGCCATAGTCTGCACCGGGACGCCGGAGGAGGTGGCCGCCAACGGAGGGCAAGCCCCTCCCCTACGGGTAAGCGGAAAACATCCCGCGGTGTTTACCAGAAGGCTTCCGTTCAACGAACCCCGATTTGCACCCTCTGCCACGGCTGGTCGGAACCAGGCGCGGCTGTGAAATGGCACAGGCCGAAATTTTGCACCCCATCAGGGCCCAGTGGCCCGGACTGAATTTAGACCGGGAACCGTATTTTGTGCGCCGGAACTTCTACGGAAGGGCGTAGGGGTATCCCCCGTAAACGGGGGTCCGGGGGGAACGAACTGGAGCCGGAGGGGCCCTGTCCCGACGGCGATGTGAGTCTCCCCCGGCGGCGGTTTGCCTCCTTTGCCGCCGCGGGCAAAGGAGGTCGCCCCGCAGGGCGAAACCCTTCGCATGGAACGAAACCCTTCCGAAAAACAGGCGGGCGGGTCAGAGACCCGCCCCTACAACATCTCAGGCAGATCACCGCGAAACGGAACAACGGAGGGGCAAGCCCCTCCCCTACGGGTAAGCGGAAAACATCCCGCAGAGGGGGGACGGGCGCACAGTGTGCGCCCCTACGGCGGTTTCAGGGTCTTCATAGATCCCAGCGGGACGAAGCTCACCCCTCCAGCTCCCGACCCAGGGCCAGACCGGTCTGGAGCCCCAGCCGGAACCCCTGGACTGCGTAAAAGGCCAGGACGGTCCGGGCGTCCCGCGCCTGCTCCTGGTCCAGGGCGTCCCAGAACAGAGCGGCCCGGAAGGCGTCCCCGTCATCCATGGGCCGGCCTTCGATCTGCGGCAGGATATAGTGGTCATAGAGCCAGCGCATACACTCTGTCATCATCGAAACACCCCGAACACGAACTATTATAATGTTATTATAATCACGAACTTTAAGATTGTCAACAGGGAGCGTGAAGGATTTGGAAATTATTCTGCCAAGTGTTGCGGAACGGCTCAAGCCCCTGCGAAAGTCCCGGGGACTGACGCAGATGGAGATGGGGAAGCTCTTGAACTGCACCGACCGTCATTATCAAAAAATCGAGTATGGACAGGTCAATCTGCCTGCCACTACGTTGATCTTTCTGGCCGACTTTTTTCATGTGACCACCGATTATCTGCTGGGCCGGGATTGACGGATGGGGAGCCATCGTGTAGGATGGAGACCTGAGACACTCAACGCAGAAGGAGATGGATGCAGCATGGAACGGATTCGGCTGACAGACCCGGCGGACCCCCGCTTTGGGGAGGCCTTCGCCCTGTACGAGATCAGCTTCCCAGTTTATGAGCGGAGGACCCGGGCGGCCCAGGCGGCCCGGCTGAGCCATCCGGAATACCACTTTGATCTGTTGGTGGAGGGGGAGCAGTTCCTGGGTATCCTGCTGTTCTGGGAGGCAGAGGGCTTCCGCTATGTGGAGCACTTCGCTACCTGTCCCCAGCTTCGGGGTCAGGGCGTTGGCGCCCGGGCGCTGGCCCAGCTGAACAGCGAAGGGATCCCTGTGGTGCTGGAGATCGACCCGCCCCGGGACGGGGTCTCCATCCGGCGGCAGCATTTTTATGAGCGCTGCGGCTTCTTCTCCAACCCATACCGCCATGTCCATCCCCCCTACCGGGCGGGCTGTCAGGGACATCCCCTGGTGGTGATGACCAGCCCGGCCCCGGCCTCCTGGGAAGAGTACGACCGCTTTGCCGCCTATCTGGGCGGGACCGTTATGGAGGACTGCAAGATCCCCCTGACTGAAACTGAAGAATAAAGGAGACCAATATGGATACCCTGCAATGGCTGACTGAGACGGAATTTGGAAAGTGCATCTTCACCATGCTGGTCTCGATGGTCCCCATCATCGAGCTGCGGGGCGGACTGCCCTTCGGCGTGGCCCTGGGCCTGCCCTATCATCTGGCCTTTCCCGCCGCCGTCCTTGGAAATTTGATCCCCGCCCCATTCATTATCGTCTACATCCGCCGGATCTTTGAGTTGATGCGGAAATATCTTCCCCGGCTCAACGGCCTGGTAGACCAGCTGGAGGAGAAGGCCCACCTCAAGGGCCAGAAGGTGCAGAAATATCAGTACATCGGCCTTTGGCTCTTTGTGGCCATTCCCCTGCCGGGGACGGGGGCCTGGACCGGCTCGCTGGTCGCCGCGTTTCTGGGGATGCGGCTGAAAAAGGCCATGCCTGCGGTCACCCTGGGCGTTCTCACTGCCGGGGCCATCATGCTGGCCCTCACCCATGTGGGGATCAACCTGTTTTCCGGGGCGGTGTGACCGACTCAGTATCCATTCCGGGCTGGGACACATAGGATGGTTCGGAGGTGGTGACCGTGGAAATGCTGGAGGCCGCCCTGGCCCTTCTGTGTGCCCTGGGCGTGGGGAGCCTGCTGTGGCTGCTGTTCGGCCTGCTGGTCCGTCCGGCCCGGGGGCGTGAGCCCTGGGTGGTGCTCCCCGGGCGGGGGCCTGGCGAGGATCTGGAGGCCGGCCTGCGCCAGCTGGCCTGGCTGCGCCGGGCGGGCCTGTTTCGGGGCGAGGCGGTGATCTGGGACGAGGCTCTGGACCGGGAAGGTCGTCAGCTGGCCCTGCGGCTGGCCCTGCGGTGGCCGTGGGTCATCTGCTGTCCGCCGGGGGAACTGGAGGAGTGGCTGCGGGAGGCGGTCCGGCAGACGGACGGAGTCCCCCAATAAACAGGGGGACCCTTTTGAGCCGCCCGTCCTGCTGTGATTCGGCTGAAACGCCATAGGGGCGGGACACCTGCCCGCCCGCCGGTTCACCCCCGTGGAATGTTTTCCCGCCATCCTGTAGGGGAGGGGCTTGCCCCTCCCGCCGTATCTCGGAAATGGCCGTGGGTCGCCGTAGGGGCGGCCCCATGTGGCCGCCCGCCAGATTTCGGAAGGGTTTCCTTCCATGCGGAGGGTTTCGCCCTGCGGGGCGAGTTCCTTTTTCCTCGGCGAAAAAGGAACCAAAACGCCGCCGGGGGTGAGCTCCGATGGGCGTCCCCGCCCATAGTCGCGCACCCCCCGTCCCCCATTTACGGGGGATACCCCTATACCCTTATGTAATATTTCCGGCGCGCAAAATATGGTTCCAGGTTTGATTCCGTCCGGGCCACTGGGCCCTAGTACGGCACAAAATTTCGGCCTGTGCTATTTCACTGCTGCGCCTGGTTCTGACCAGCCGTGGCAGGGGGTGCGGAATCGGAGGCGCGTCGATCGGAATTGCTCCGAACACAGAAAACGGGCGGGCCGGTGTCCCGCCCCTGCGGCGTTAAAAAATCACAGCAAACGGGACAGAAAAAGAAACAGAGAGGAGTGGTCACCATGACGGAGCAGGGTGCGGAACGGTCTGTATTGGAAGGGGCCGTCTCCTCTCTGATCTTTCAAAATGAGGAAAACGGCTATACCATCCTGCGCCTGGATGTGGGCGAGGAGGAGATGACCGTGGTGGGCTCCATGCCCGGGGTATCCCCCGGGGAGTACCTCACCGTTCAGGGCCAGTGGGTGCGCCACGCCACCTACGGCGTGCAGTTCCGGGCGGATGTGGTGGAGCGCCGCCTGCCCCAGGGGATGAAGGAGATCTACCACTACCTGGCCTCCGGCGCGGTGAAAGGGGTGGGAAAGGCCACCGCCCGCCTGCTCATCGAGGAGTTCGGCGAGGACGCCCTGCGGGTCATGGAGGAGGAGCCGGAGAAGCTCACCCGGCTGCGAGGGGTGTCCCCCAAGCGGGCCCGGTCCATCAGCGAGGCCTTCCGGAAGCAGATGGGGATGCGCCGCCTGCTGGAGTTCCTGTCGGAGCACCAGCTGCCCATGGAACTGTCCAGCCGCCTGTTCCGTGCCTATGGCGACGTGGCCCTTGAGGTGGTGTGCTCCAACCCCTATGTCTTGGCGGCGGGGGAGTTCGGGGTGGACTTCTCTCAGGCGGACGCCCTGGCCCTCTCCCTGGGTGTGGCGGCGGACGACCCCCAGCGGCTGGAGGCCGGCCTGCTGTTTGAGCTGTCCCACAACAACTGGAACAACGGTCACACCTTCCTCCCCGCCCAGAAGCTGGTGGGGGCCACCGCCCAGCTGCTGGAGTGCCGGGAGGAACAGCTGGAGGAGCGGCTGGAGGCCCTGGCCGTCCGGGGCGAGGTGGACCTGGACCAGGTGGCGGGACAGGAGGCGGTCTATCTCCCCGCTCTGTATGAGGCGGAGACCTATATTGCCCAGCGGATGGGCGAGATGAGCCGGGCGGAGCTTCTGCCGCCGGATGGTCTGGACCGCCTGCTGAAGCAGATCCAGCGGGCCCAGGGGATCACCTATGCCCCCCAGCAGCTCCAGGCGGTACGGCAGGCGGCCCAGCGGCAGGTGATGCTGCTCACCGGCGGGCCGGGCACCGGCAAGACCACCTGTCTGCGGGGCGTGCTGGCCCTGTTCGAGGCCATGGGGCTGGAGACCGCCCTGGCCGCTCCCACCGGCCGGGCGGCCAAACGTCTGGGGGAGCTGTGCTCCACCGAGGCCTCCACCATCCACCGCCTGCTGGAGACCGGCTTCGACCCCCACACCGGCCAGCTGGTGTTCACCCACGACGAGTACGACCCTCTGAAGGCGGACGCAGTCATTGTGGACGAGGTCTCCATGGTGGACGTGCCCCTGATGGCCGCCCTGATGGTCGCCCTGCGGGGGGACTGCCGGCTGGTGCTGGTGGGCGACCCGGACCAGCTCCCCTCCGTGGGGCCGGGAAACCTGTTCTCCGACCTGATCCGCAGCGGGGCGGTGCCCACTGTCCGTCTCACCGAGATCTTCCGCCAGGCGGCCCAGAGCGCCATCGTCCGAAATGCCCACATGGTAAACTCCGGGGAGCTGCCCGACCTGCGGCGGAACGACAACGACTTCTTCTGCCTGCGGCGGCGGGATCCCCAGTCAGCGGTGGAGACCATTGTGGACCTGTGCCGCCGGCGGCTGCCGGAGCGCATGGGGATCCCCGCCGACCAGATCCAGGTCCTCTCCCCCACCCGGCGGCGGGGCACCGGGACCGCGGTGCTGAACCAGGCCCTCCAGGCCGCCCTCAATCCCCCGGCGGAGCAGAAGGGGGAGCGCCGCTTCGGCGACTGGATCTTCCGGGCGGGGGACCGGGTGATGCAGGTCAAGAACAACTACGACATCCTCTGGCGGGAGGAGGGCGGGACCGCCTCCGGCATGGGGATGTTCAACGGGGACATCGGGGTGATCCGCACCGTGGACAAGGAAGTCGTCCTGGTGGACTTTGACGGCAAGTTGGTGGAGTACACCCCGGATATGCTGGGGGGAGCTGGAGCCCGCTTTTGCCGTCACGGTACATAAGGCCCAGGGCAGCGAGTACCGGGCAGTCATCCTGGCCGCCCTGGACGGGGCCCCCATGCTGATGACCCGGGGGGTGCTGTACACCGCCATCACCCGGGCCAAAAGCCTGTTCATCGTGGTGGGAGACGATGGCGCGGTGGCCCGCATGGTGTCCAACAACCGCCAGGCCCGGCGGTACTCCGGTCTCCGTGCCCGCCTGGCGGGCGAGCTGGAGGGGCACGGAGAAACCGCCCTCCCATAAAATCCATAACAGATGAGGCTGCTGTCCCCATGGGACGGCAGCCTCATTTTTTGTATGAAACAGGCATGGACGCCCGGCGGACCCCTCAGAGCGGGCCGCCATACTCCTCCCGGGCCCGGCGAAGGAACTCCGCGTCCTGATCGTCCAGAGCGTGGAGCCCGGCGGTCTCCTCCATGTGGTGGGTAAACTCGTGGGCCACAGTGGCAAAGAGTTCGTCCTTCCAGGTCTCCTCGTCCTCCTCCGCCAGCAGAGCGGCGAAGGAGCCGTAGTACAGAACGATGTACCGCCCCAGCAGGTCGTGACAGTACTCCCCCATGATGTACATCTCCCCCAGCGGGAACTCCGGGTCTGGAAGGGCCTCCTCCTCCAGCTGGATGCCCCCATCCAGCTGGTCAAAAAATGCGTCGGGGAAACCGGCGGAGATCTCCTCCAGCCAGTCCCCCACCTGCTCATAGCTTGGGATCATGGCGTTCACATCCTTTTGAACATCATACCGCCCCGCGGCTGCCTGCTAAGGTTTAAACAGAGAGTTCGGGGACGACGCGGCTGACCTGGGCCCGCTCCATCTCCCCGGTGACCTGGAAAAGAAGCTCCATAAAATACTTGGCGTAGTGGGTAAGATAGCGCTGCCTGTGCCGCAGGAGGGACAGGGTCTGGACAATGGGCGCCCCCTGGTCCATGAGAGGGAAAATGTTGAGCTGATCCCCCAGGACCGAGGCGTTCGCCACAATGCCCACCTGGGTACAGTAGCAGGCGGCCATTCCCTGGGCGCACAGAGGGAGGATGTGGCGGGTGGCCGTCCCGGTAAAGGGGACGGCGGGGTGCACCTGCTCCCGGGTGAAGTATTCCCGCATCCGCTGGCCCAGCCGGTTATCCATCAGGGCGAAGGGCAGCCGGGCGAAGTCCCGGACCGAGGCCCCCTGGAGAGAGCGCAGCTTGATGCCCCGGACCTCGTCCGGGGAGTAGTACTGCCGCAGCAGGCTCTCCGGGACACAGAGGTAGACCTGCTCCTGGTACAGCCGCTGCTCCAGCAGGTCCGGGCTGTACGAGCCGGAGAGGACCACGGCGAAGTCCAGCTCTCCGTTGGACACCATAGCCTCCAGCTGGGTGGAGAGGGCGTCGGAAAAACGGACCTCCACCAGCGGATAGCGGCGGTGGAAGTCAGGCAGCAGCTGGGAGAGGATCCAGGCCCCCCGCATGGTGCCCGCCCCCAGCTTCAGCGTGCCCCGCTCCTGCTGCTCGATGTCGGAGAGGATGTCCTCCAGGTTCCGCTCCTCCTTCCCCACCACCTGGGCAAAGGAGAGGACGAACTCCCCCGCGCAGGTGAGGGACAATGTTGGCTTCCGGTACAGCAGGGGGCAGCCGTAGTGCTGCTCCAGGCGGTGGATGTGGTTGCTGAGGGTCTGCTGGGAGATATACAGCCGCTGGGCCGTCCGGGTCATGTTCAGGTCCTTGGACAGCTCCTGAAAATAGTAGAGACTGACGAGATCCATGGGAAGCCTCCCTGTCCAGCTACAAAATTTCTTTGTCGAAAAATGAAAAAATCTCTGTTTGATTTCTGGCCTTGTTCATATTACCATGATTCTAACGGAAACGCAAATGATTTTATGAAAAATATACAGGACCAATGAGGAGGAGTTTTTATGGCGATCCGAGTGCTGCTTCCCCAGCCCATTTTGCCGGCTGGCTATGAATATCTGCGGGAGCACGGCTACGAGGTGGTGGACGGCCGCGGCTTTACCGAGGAGGACATCATCGCGGACATCGGAGACTGTGACGCGATCATCGTTCGAACGGCGAAGATCACGGAGAAGATTTTGGATGCGGCCCCCAAGCTGAAGATCCTGGCCCGCCACGGCGCGGGCTATGACGGAGTAGACCTGAAGGCGGCCCGGAAGCATGGCGTGCTGGTATGCACCGCCGGCGGGGCCAACGCCATCTCGGTGGCGGAACTGACCATCTTCTATATGCTCTACTGCTCCCGGAACTTCAAGAAGGTGCAGAGCCTGTACCTGGAGGACTACCGCCAAGCCAAGATGGGTGTCCCCAAGACGGAGCTGGAGGGCAAGACCCTGGGCCTGGTGGGTCTGGGCAACATCGGCAAGCTGGTGGCGAAGAAGGCCGCCCTGGGCTTCGATATGACGGTGCTGGCCTACGATCCCTTTGCTAAAAAGGAGGGCCTGCCTGAGTACATCCAGCTGGTGGAGGAGCGGGACGAGATCTTCACCAAAAGCGACTACGTCTCTCTCCACGTCCCCGCCACCCCTGAGACGGTCCACTCCATCAGCGACCGTGAGTTCGACCTGATGAAGGAGACCGCGTACCTCATCAACGCCGCCCGGGGCTCCATCGTGGACGAGCCCGCCCTGATCCGTGCCCTCCAGGCCGGGAAGATCGCCGGGGCCGGGCTGGATACGCTGGAGAAGGAGCCCATCGATCCCAGCAACCCCCTGGTGTCCATGGACAATGTGCTCACCGCCCCCCACATCGGCGGCGCCACCAAGGAGGCGTCCAGCCGTTCCTCCGTGGCCTGCGCCCAGGCCATCGACGACTACTTCTCCGGCCGGACTCCCAAGTTCGTGGTGCCCGAGCTGCGGGACCTGATCCAGAAGTAAATCCCTTCGTGTGTACGAGTTTTGAAAGGAGCAATCTGAAATGAGTGTAGGAAAACGGATCTTTTTGAAGCGTGAGCTGCCCGACAGGAAGCTGGTAGAGGAATTCAAGTCCATTCCGGCCTCCAACACTGCCGATGTGATGGGCCGCAGCTGCGCCATGAACCCACGGATCCATCTGGTGAGCAAGCCTAAGGCCCAGATGATGGCCGGCCCCGCCTATACGGTGAAGTGCCGCGCGGGCGACAACCTGACCCTCCACGCCGCCCTGAACTACTGCCAGGAGGGTGACGTCCTGGTGGTATCCAATGAGGAGGACGACACCCGTGCCCTGATGGGTGAGATCATGATGGCGTACCTCTGCTACACCAAGAAGATCGCCGGCATCGTGCTGGACGGCCCCATCCGCGACATCGATGAGATCGGAAACTGGGACTTCCCCGTTTACTGCACCGGCACCACTCCGGGCGGACCCTACAAGGAGGGCCCCGGTGAGATCAACGTGCCCATCGCCTGCGGCGGCGTGAGCGTCAACCCCGGCGACATCATCCTGGCCGACCCGGACGGCGTCATCGTCATTCCCCGGAAGGACGCCCCCGTCATCCTGGAGGACGCCAAGAAGTTCCAGGCTGCCGATGAGAAGAAGCTGGCCGCCGCCAAGAATGGCACCGCCAACCGCGCCTGGGTGGAAAAGAGCCTGGCGGAAAAAGGCTACGAGATCATCGACGACGTGTACCACGCGTAAGAGAGACGCGTTATCTGCCCGTCCCCGCCCGCTGAGACTGGCGGGGACGGAGTTCAACAGATAAAGGAGAGAAAAATATGGGACCCGGATTGACTGCATTGCTGGTTTTTATCGCACTGATCATCATTTGGGCCGTGGTACTCAAGCGCAATATCGTGGAGGCCGCCATTCTCAGCCTGATCATTCTGCCGTTCTTCGGCGGCGTGGACCAGGCCCCCAGTCTGATGTCCGGCGCGATCAAGTATGTTCTGAACTATGAGGTGCTGTACGCATCCCTGGCCTTTATTGTTATGGCATTCCTCCTCCAGCATTCCAATGTACTGGATGGTATGCTGCACATCTTCACCCGCCTGTTCGGGCGGCTGAAGGGCGGCCCCGCCTATGTCAACACCGCGATTTCCTCCGCCCTGGGCTGTATGTCCGGCGGAAACACCCCCAACGCCGCAACTGCCGGCGCGTTCACCGCCGAGTGGCTGCTGAAGTCCGGCTGGAACCGGGAGCAGGCGGCCACCCTGATCGCCGCCAACGGCGGCCTGGGCGCCGGCTTTCCCCCCTGCGCCGGCCTGTTCATTGTGCTGGGCTTTCCCACGGTGGCCGGGATCGTGGAGGAAGGGGCGTTATACATCGCCCTGCTGGTCACCGGCCTGTATCAGGTCGCGTGGCGTCTGGTCTATATCCACTATGTGGTGCGTAAGAACCACATCCAGCCCACTCTGGTGGGTGAGCAGGAGCCCATCTCGGAAGTATTCCGCAAGCATGGCATCTGTATGACCCTTTTCCTGGGCGCAGTCATCCCCGTGCTCCTCACCATGGGCCCCCTGAACAAAGCCCTGGCCGGCCGCTCCGAGGCCTGGGAGGGCGCGATGGACAGCGTCAACCTGCTGGTTTGGCTGCCTACTCTGATGATCTGCATCATCCTGCTTCTGGATGGCAGGAACATCGTGAAAAAGTTCTCCTCCTGGGAGGATTTCGTCAAAAAATTCATCCCCCATATCGCCAACACGGGCGGCCTGCTGTTCTTTATCTTTGCGGTGAGCAACATCATCACCAAGCTGGGCCTGGGCGATGATGTGGTGTCCGTTCTGGACAAGATGAACCTGTCCCCCATTGTGACTCTGATCGTGGTCTATGTGCTGGTGGCTGTGGTCGCCGGACCTCTATCCTCCACCGCGACTCTGACCGCCGTAGGCGTGGTGGGTCACGCCATCCTGGTGGGCGTCGGCTTCGATCCCCTGACGACCGCCGCCGCTCTGCTGATGATCTCCTCCACCGAGGGCGCTTCTCCCCCCGCTTCTGGCGCACTGTTCGTGGCCTGCGGCCTCACCGAGTGCGACCCGCCCAAGATCTATATGCCTCTGATCAACTGGTTTGTGGCTCCTATTGTGGTAATGGGCTGTCTGGTTGCCACAGGGATCCTGCCGGTACCCTAACAAATAGGAGGAAATAACGATGCAAAAAGTATTTCATATCCTGATCGCTTTGGGCCTGGCCATTTTTGGAATCGGTTCTGTGATCTTTGTCCTGGGCCAGGCTGTGTGCTTGATCGCCGGAATGCCCGAGATGGTCACCATGATCGAGACCACAGTGGACGCGGTGATTTTCCCCGCCATCGCCTTGACCGGCCTGCTGAGCTTTATTTATGGCTGTATCTGGAAGAAGTCCAAGAAGCAGGACTGATCCCTGAGGCGACAGCTATGTTTCCCCTTTCCGGGCCGGATGCGTCCATCGTGTCCGGCCCGGTTTTATTAGGCGGCAGAGAGGATATCCATCCTGCGGTATCCGGCTGGCCGGCTATTATCAGGCAGAATATTTGAATGGCCCCCCGCAGGCTGTGTCCCGCAAAGCGGCGCATCCGACCGGACCCGCCGCGTCCAAGTCAGGATCGAAGCCGGTTCCCTGTCCGTTCCGTACGGACAGGGAACCTTGCTGAGATAGGAAAATTTACAAAAAAAGGAGAGCTAAAATGAGTCCCATTTCCATTGCGCTGATCATTCTGGCGGTCACCGTCATCCTGTTTATCTGGGAGCCCGTTCCCATCATCGTCACCGCCATCGGCGCTTCTATCGCCTTTGCCTATACAGGTTTGATCGATGTGAGCGACATCTTCGCCGGCTATAACAGCACCACCATCGTCCTGCTGGCCGGCATGATGGTCATCGGCTCCTCCCTGTTCCATGCCGGTATTACTGATCTGATCGGTGAGAAAATGGTCCGTGTCACGGGAAAAAGTGAGCGAAATATCATCCTTGCAACGCTGGTTGTGTCTTGTATCCTCAGCTCCGTGTGCAGCAACATCGGCGTGATGACTGCCATGGCCCCCCTGGTCACCGCTATGTGTATCGCCGCCGGGGTCGGTCCCTCCAAGGCCCTGCTGGCTCTGCTGTTCGGCGCCCAGTTCGGCGGCTTTGTCACCCTGGTGGGTGTGGGCTCCAACGCCACCGCCAACAGTGTGATGAGCGATCTGGGCATCACCCCCTTCGGCTTCTTCAGCATTACCCCCTTCGGCATTGGCGTGTGTATTCTGGGCACCCTGTATTTCACCTTTATCGGGTGCAGGATGATCCCGGATACCGGCTATGTCCCTGAGTTTGCCAAGACCGAAAAGAAGGCCCTGGACAAGAAGAAGGCCGCCATCTCCGTAGTAACTCTGCTGTGTGTTCTGGTGGTAATCGCCGCCAGCCCGGCTAATATGCCCATGCATGTGGCCGCTGTGATCGGCGCTCTTGTCATTGTGGGCACCAAGTGTATGTCCGTTCAGGAAGCCATCAAGGCCATCGACTGGAACTGTATGCTGCTGGTGGGCTCCCTGACCGCCATCTCCACCGGCTTTAAGAACAGCGGCGCAGGCGATGCCGTGGCCGAGCTGATCCTGAAGATCCTGGGCAACGATCCCAGCCCCTTCATGGTCACCACCGTCATCTTCTTCTCCGCCGCCATCCTGACCCAGTTCATGTCCAATATCCCCTCCATCATGCTGTTCCTGCCTATCGGCATTTCCATCGCTGAGCAGATCGGCGTCAGCCCCTATCCGGTTGCCATGACCATCACCCTGGCGGGCGCGGCCTCTTACGCCACCCCCTTCGCCGCACCCCAGAACATGATGACGGTGGGCTGGACCCAGTATAAGTTCGTGGACTTCTGCAAGATCGGTCTGCCCATGCTGCTGGTCACTTATGTGGTGGTGGCCGCGCTGATCCCGATTTTCCTGCCCTATTGACCGTTCGAGGTATCAGCGCATGAGAGAGCTTTTAAACGGCGTCTATGACCTGCATATCCATACCTCCCCGGATGTGGTCCCCCGGAAGTACAGCGATCTGGAGCTTGCCCGGCGGCTGGCGGAGCGTGGGATGGCGGGCTGTGCCATCAAGTGCCACTATTTTGACACTGCGGCCCGGGCCGGCCTGCTGATGGCGCAGTTCCCCCAGCTGGATGTAGCAGGCGGCGTGACCCTGAACCGCTCGGTGGGCGGCTTGAATCCTGATGCGGTAGAGCGGTCCGCCCAGGCGGGCGGGCGCATGGTCTGGTTCCCCACCCTGGAGGCCCAGTCCTATCAGCGCTATCAGCACCGGAATGACCCGGAGGCCGGCCTGTCCCGTTTCCTGACCGTCTGTGATGAGGAGGGCAAGCTGCTGCCTCAAGCCCTGGAGGTGCTGGACATCGCCGCCCGCCACCACATGGTGGTGGGAACGGGCCACGTCGGTGCGGAGGAGGGCATGGCCCTGGTGCGGGCCGCTGCGGAGCGGAACTGCACCATCGTGCTGACCCATGCGGACAACCCCGCGGACTGCTACTCGGTGGAACAGCAGGAGGAGGCCGCCGCATTGGGGGCCTATGTGGAGCACTGCTTCTTCACCACGTTCCACGGCCGCACGCCCATTGAAGAGATCGCCCGGCAGATCCGGGCTGTGGGCTGTGACCGGGTGCTTCTGACCACCGATTTTGGACAGCTCAACTCCCCCGGCTCCGATGAGGGCATGGAGGAGTATGCCCGGCAGCTCCGGGCCCAGGGCTTCTCCCGGGAGGAGCTGGAGACCATGATGTGCCGGGTGCCCCGGCGTCTGCTCCACCCCACAGAGCAGGACTGAAGCCCCAGGCACACAGCCGCATCGGCCAGCTTTGCAAAACCGTACCCTCCACAAGCTGAAGAGGGCGGAACGGCACAGCCGTTCCGCCCTCATTTTATTTGGGGTCCGTGATTCTGTTCGCTGAATGTTACCGCGCGTCCCGGTACATAAAGGTCACGATCTGGGCGCGGGTACAGTCCGCATCGGGGCTGAACGCCTTGTCACCGGTACCTGCGGTGACGCCCTCGGACACGGCCAAGCGCACGGCCTCTGCGTAGTAGGCGTCAGCGGCCACATCCGTAAAGTCCATGGCATAGTTTACCACAGGAGAGGCATTGGCCCGCCACAGGAAGGTGACCATCTGGCCGCGGGTGCAGGAGGCGTTCGGGCTGAAGGTAGTGCCTCCGGTGCCGGAGGTGATCCCCTTGTCCACCGCCCACAGAACCGCATCATAGAAGTAATCGCTCTTCGAGATGTCGGTGAAGGGGTTCTCAGGCTCGGTTTCGATCAGCTTGAAGCTGGCTTCCACGGTGACCTTGCTGTCCGCCATGTGGAAGGTGTAGGTGGTCTCAGAGCGCTTAGTGACCTTCAGGTCCTTGTTCTTGGCGTCGGTGACGGTCAGCTCGTCCAGCTCATAGCCCGCATCGGGCTTCACGGTGACGGTGATGCGGGTGCCGGCAGAGGCCTCGTCCGCGCTGGGAGCGCCTGCTCCCGCCTGCACCTCGACATCGATCGTGGGCGCAACACCCTGCGTGTAGTTCTTGGTCAAATCAATGCTGACGCCTTCCGCCAGCTTAAAGGTCTCGTCCGTAGCGCTGCGATAGGCGACCAGAACGACCAGATCAGTGTCTACATTGCGGACATTTTTCTCGATTCTCGGCAGCATGTCGGCGGTCACAAAGACAGTGGGCTTTCCGCCGTTCTGATTTCCCTCGTTCAAATGGTAAGGCATGAACTGGATCCCGGTCTTGGAATCGATCACGTTGTCATGAATATAGGTGTTGGTCTGCGTCTGGGCCGCGTTGAACAGATACTGGATCGCACCGTTGCAGGTCTGCTCAAATCTGTTGTATGCGATCTCGGCATTTGCGGGAATACTTGCCAGACCGGTCCAGGACAGGTTTTTGAAGATGTTGTTGGTGACGGTGCTCTTCAGATTCAGCAGAGGCGCTTCCTCATTGTAGTAGATACCAACGCTCAGCGTATCGAAGGTACAGCCGTCAATTACCACCTCGGACTTTGCCGCGTTGAACCAATCACCGGATGTATGGCCCCAAAGGCCAATGCCAGCGCCTGTTTTCTGCCCATCATCGCTGCTGAACGTGCAGTTTTTGACCGTCAGTTTGGGAGTAGTAGAGGGGCTATCGTTCTCCTTATAGCTTCCCTCCATGGTCCATTGCAGCAGTCCGCCGCCGTTGTTTCCGGCCAGCGTGAGATCCTGAACGGTAACATTGGTACCGTCCGCATAAACAACATTCAGGATGATGCCGTCTGTGCTGCGGGTGATTGAATTTCCATTGCCGTCAATGGTGATACTGTGCTTGACCATGATCGGCTCATCTACCGTCACGCTGCGCAGAAGCTCCACGGTCTGGCCGTTCACAGCAGCTTCAATTGCCGCCTTCACAGAGGTGTACTTGATCTCACCCACCTGTGCGACATACTTGTTTTCATCGGTCAAAGTGGGCACTTCGATCTCTGCGGTTTCACCGGTCTTGGGCTCGGCGACCGTCAGGTCCTGCTTGGTGACGATGCTGTCCCCATCCGGCTGCGTCTGGGTACGGTGCTGCCTTCTGCGGCATTCACCATAATATCCTGTGCAGTGCATTCATTCAACTCGATGGCGGTATTTTTCAGGCCTCTCCAATATTTTGCGCCAACAAATCCACCGGATTTTGTGATTTTTCCGTCATCGACCGATTCAAAAGTCAGATGGGAGATCTCACAGTCCTCAAATTTGAATGTCTGCCCTGCCGCGCCGTTTGACATTGTGCTTCCGATCACACCGCCAGCCGCAGTCTTCGCTTTGATCACGGTGTTTTTTACCACACATTCGGTAAAGCTCTTATCTCCGTAATTACAAAAACCAACGATACCTCCAACGGGACCAGATACGTGGGTGCAGGAGGTATTCGAATTTTGAACGGCATTGCGCGCAAAAGTAAACGCGCCTTCATTGAGTTGGCCGATTATGCCGCCAACCTTCCAACCAGCACTTTCGATCTCTGCATCATCCACCGTGCAACCGTTAATTTTGGCGTATCCTTGACCGGAAATGCCGCCTACAAAATTTCCTTTGGCACTGAGTTTCAGCCCTGTCACGCTACAATTTTGAATGGTGCCAGTATAGCCTTCACCGGTGATCGCGCCCACATAAGCATCACCAGAGCGCGTGGATACAATGGAAGCATTTTCAAGTTTAATCTGTTCCAGTGTGCCACCCTTCGTGATCCCGAAGAGCCCGACATGGTCGGAAGCGCTATCGATGGTCATACCGGTAATGCTGTTGCCGCCGCCATCAAAGCTGCCCTGGAATGCGGCGTCCTTTGTACCGATCGGCGTCCACTCTTTACCGAGCAAGTCAATCTTTCCGGTCAATTTAACAATCTTCCCGGCAAAAGTTTCGCCGCCGTTGACTAACTTGGCCAGGCCGGCCAGTTCAGCGGCAGTATCGATCTCAAAATTCTTTTCTCCGGAATCGTACCAGCTCGTATCTGCTTCATTCAACCAGTTGTCCGCATCGGCTTCTGCTGTTGGTTCTGCCTGAAGCCCAGGGAGCGTGGGATCAGGCTGTTCGCTGTCAGGCAGATAGCGATCACCTTCCTGTTCTGTCTCCAGCGCACCTCCTTCCGTTCCTTCATAGACTGTGGGTGGATTGCTGTCCGCACTGTCATCTGCCGCGAAAACTGCCGTAGGCATCATTCCGATAAGCAGGCACAGTGCCAACAGACTGGGCAACAATCTTTTTTCATCGCTATTTCTCCTCCTATTTTGTAAATTGCTCGTTCAAAACGAACACAAAAAGGCACCTTTGCGGCATACTCCCTCACGCCGCAAAAGTGCCTTTATTGCCAAAATAATATCGTTGGACAGCAGAAAAGAACGGGAAACTACAAGACTCCCCGCTTGCTTGCTGTCAGTATATTGCAGTATCTCATGGCCTGTCAACCTCTCGAACGCAATACTTCTGAGGCTATTTTAGCATATTTTCCCTCTTTTGACAAGAGGCAGTAAAAAAAGCCGGCGCCTATTTCAGGCGCCGGCCTTTCCATACCGATCAGACGATTTCCCGGGCAATAATTGCAAGTTTTCGCAAAATCTATTGATTATCCCCCGAAAAAATCCAACTTTTCAGTGCTTTGCGGTGTCTCTTAGTACATCCCGCCCATATCGGGGGCCGCGGGGGCGGCGGGAGCGGCGGGCTGGGGCTTATCGGCCACCAGGGACTCGGTGGTCAGCAGGGTGGCGGCGATGGAGGCGGCGTTCTCCAGAGCGGAGCGGGTCACCTTGGTGGGATCCACGATACCGGCGGGGATCATGTCGCAGTAGACCTCCTTGTAGGCGTCGAAGCCGTAGCCGATCTTGCCGGACTCACGGATCTTCTCCAGCACCACGGAGCCGTCGATGCCGGCGTTGGCAGCGATCTGCTTCACAGGGGCGGTCAGGGCGCGGGCCACGATCTGGACGCCGGTCTTCTCGTCGCCCTCGGTCTCGGCCAGCAGCTTCTCCACGGCGGGGATGGCGTTCAGATAGGCGGTGCCGCCGCCGGCCACGATGCCCTCTTCCACAGCGGCGCGGGTAGCGTTCAGGGCGTCCTCGATGCGCAGCTTCTTCTCCTTCATCTCCACCTCGGTGGCGGCGCCCACACGGATGACCGCCACGCCGCCGGCCAGCTTGGCCAGGCGCTCCTGCAGCTTCTCGCGGTCATAGTCAGAGGTGGTGGCCTCGATCTGGCTCTTGATCTGACCCACGCGGGCCTTGATTTCCTCAGAAGAACCGGCGCCGTTGACGATGGTGGTGTTCTCCTTGGTGACCTTCACCTGACGGGCCTGACCCAGCTGGCTCAGCTGAGCCTCCTTCAGCTCCAGACCCACGTCGGAGGAGATGACGGTGCCGCCGGTCAGGATGGCGATATCCTGCAGCATCTCCTTGCGGCGGTCGCCGAAGCCGGGGGCCTTGACGCACACCACGTTCAGGGTGCCGCGCAGCCGGTTGACGATCAGGGTGGACAGGGCCTCGCCCTCCACGTCCTCAGCGATGATCAGCAGCTTCTTGCCGGACTGCACCACCTGCTCCAGGATGGGCAGCAGCTCCTGAATGTTGGAGATCTTCTTGTCGGTAATGAGAATGAGGGCGTCGTCCAGATTGGCCTCCATCTTCTCGGTGTCGGTGACCATATAGGGGGTGATATAGCCCCGGTCAAACTGCATGCCTTCCACGACCTCGGAGTAGGTCTCGGCGGTCTTGGACTCCTCGATGGTGATGACGCCGTCGTGGCCCACCTTCTCCATGGCCTCGGCGATCAGCTTGCCGATGGTCTCGTCGCCGGAGGAGACGGCGCCCACGCGGGCGATGTCGGCGGAGCCGTTGACCTTCTGGCTGTTGGCCTTCATGGCCTCGATGGCGGCGGTGGTGGCCTTGGCGATGCCCTTCTTCATGACCATGGGGTTGGCGCCGGCGGCCAGGTTCTTCAGGCCCTCGCGGATGATGGCCTGGGCCAGCAGGGTGGCGGTGGTGGTGCCGTCGCCAGCCACGTCGTTGGTCTTGGTGGAGACCTCCTTCACCAGCTGAGCGCCCATGTTCTCAAACGGGTCGTCCAGCTCGATCTCCTTGGCGATGGTCACGCCGTCGTTGGTGATCAGGGGGGCGCCGAACTTCTTGTCCAGCACCACGTTGCGGCCCTTGGGGCCCATGGTGATCTTTACAGTGTCGGCCAGCTGGTTCACGCCCTTTTCCAGAGCCTTGCGGGCCTCCTCGCCGTAGCAAATGATCTTAGCCATAATACATTACCTCCAATTTAGAGAAAGTGTGTTGAATTAGGAATGAGGAGTTAGGAATTAGGAATTGTGGAGTCCGGCTTTGCCGGACCATTTGGAATTGGCCGCCGCAGGCGGCTCATCAATTCCTCATTTCTAATTCCTAATTGCCATCGTCGAGTTTACTCGACGATGGCCAGGATGTCGCTCTGACGGACGATGGTGACCTCGTCGCCGTCTCCCCATGAAACCAGGGTTTCATGGGACCCCAGAGTGAATTTGATCTGCGGCCGTCGGAAGTCAATTTCGCCGGCCTTCGGCGCTTACCGCGCCGCCCCATCTGTGATGGGGCCCCAAGGTGGACGGCGTGATCCCGTCCCCCCTGGACTCACTCCACGATCGCGAGGATGTCGCTCTGACGGACGATGGTGACCTCGTCGCCGTCTCCCCATGAAACCAGGGTTTCATGGGACCCCAGAGTGAATTTGATCTGCGGCCGTCGGAAGTCAATTTCGCCGGCCTTCGGCGCTTACCGCGCCGCCCCATCTGTGATGGGGCCCCAAGGTGGACGGCGTGATCCCGTCCCCCCTGGACTCACTCCACGATCGCGAGGATGTCGCTCTGACGGACGATGGTGACCTCGTCGCCGTCCACCTTGACCTGGGTACCTGCATACTTGCTGGTGATGACCTTGTCACCCACCTTCACGGTCATGGTGACTTCCTTCCCATCCACCAGTCCGCCGGGACCGACGGCCAGCACCTCGGCAACCTCGGGCTTCTCCTTGGCGGCCCCGGTGAGGATGATGCCGCCCTTGGTGGTCTCCTCGGCCTCTACCAGCTTGACAACAACACGGTCAGCAAGGGGTTTGAGTTTCATAATGGGTTCCTCCTTATATGATGATTGGAATAAACAAGGTTAGGTTTTAGCACTCTTTTTATCTAAGTGCTAACTACGACTATCATAATACCCTCTGCCAAGAAAAAAATCAACCCCCAATTTCAAAAAAATTGAGGGTCCGAAAGGATAATTTACCCTTTGTTCACAAACAAAACCGCCAAGTGCTAATTTCGACTGCCCTCCGGCCCGGCAGAACGCAGTCCGGGGCAGGGTCTCCCCCGCCCCAGCTTTTCTTACCCCAGGTACATGAACAGGTCACACTTGAGCATACCATTATATAGCTTGCGCTTCTTGTCCGCCTTCTTCCCAAAGGTGCGCTCGAACTCCGTGTGGGAGGACAGCAGATACAGCTTCCAGGTCTCCGGGAACTTGGCCCATGCCTTTCCAAAGGAACGGTACAGCTCCTCCGCCTCCCGGCGCTCCATGATCCGCTCGCCGTAGGGGGGATTGGTGACGATCCGGCCATACATTCCGCCCCAGTGGAAGGTGCGGGCATCTGCCACTTCAAACTTTACGATGTCGTCCACCTCGGCCAATTCTGCATTGCGCCGCGCCAGATCCACCGCCGCCGGATCCAGGTCTCCACCCCAGATCTCATAATCCCCGTCAAACTCCTTGTCCATCGCCTCGTCTGCCGCCCGGAGCCACAGCTCCCGGTCCACACAGTCCCACTTCTGGGCGGAAAAACTTCGGTTCAGGCCGGGAGCCCGGTTTTTGGCGATCAGGGCAGCCTCGATGGGGATGGTGCCCGAGCCGCAGAAGGGGTCGCACAGGGGATCCCGGCCCCGGTACCGGGACAGCAGCACCATAGCGGCGGCCAGTGTCTCCCGCAGGGGGGCCGCCACACCCTGGGCGCGGTAGCCCCGCTTGTGAAGGCCGGCACCGGAGGTGTCCAGCATCAGCACGGCGGTGTCCTTCATGATGGAGAACTGGATCTGATAGAGGGCCCCGGTCTCCGGCAGGGTGTTCATCCCGTACTGGGCCCCCAGGCGGGCGGCCACCGCCTTTTTTACGATGGCCTGACAGGCAGGGATGGAGTGAAGGGCAGAGTTCAGGCTATGTCCCTTTACCGGGAACTGGCCATCCCGGGGGATAAATCGCTCCCAAGGCAGCGTTCTGGTCCCCTCAAAGAGTGCGTCGAAGTCTCCGGCTGGGAAGGTCCCCAGCACCAACAGCACCCGCTCCCCGGTGCGCAGGTTCACATTCAGCCGCGGGATATCCCCCAGCGTTCCACTACAGAGGACGCGGCCGTTCTCCGCCCGCACCTGGGGCAGATCCAGACGGCGCAGTTCATCGGCAGCCAGGCTCTCCAGGCCGAACAGAGTCGGGATGGCAAAGGTCAATGTTTCATTCATGTGAAAAAACCTCCCCGGCCGCCGGCTGTCCTTGTCCGGTGGTCCCGCGCCCGGTTCCCGGGCGGGGCGGCGGCCCTTATCAGAACCAGTATATCGGAACCGGCCGGATTTCGCAACACCTTCCGTCCATGCCGGATCCGTGCGGGCGCAAAAAAACGCGCGCGGAGGAGCGCGGATGCGTGGGAACCAGCCCGGGCGGCCACAGAAGGTGCAGATTGATGAATTTTACCGAAAACAGTCCCATGTCAGTGTAGAAAATTCCAGCCGCTTGTGGTATGATAATGCCACAGCCAAACAGGCGGGACACACGGCCGTGACAAGCTCCGGAGCACCCCGCACTGGGCTGAGCAGCCCTGATCCACCTTACCAAACGCGGATCGATCCCTCGATCCAGAAAGGAGCCATCTATGAAACCCATCATCTGGCTGATCATCCTGGTCCTGTTCGGGATCGGAGAGGCAGTCACCGTGGGGCTCACGTCCATCTGGTTCGCGCTGGGCGCCCTGGGGGCGCTGATCGTCAGCCAGCTTGGCCTGGGCTTCTGGCCCCAGATCATCACCTTCATCGTCCTCTCCGCCCTGTCCATGCTGCTGGTCCGCCCCTTCGCCAAGAAGTTCCTGCGGCCCGGCTACTCCCCCACCAACGCCGACCGGGTCATTGGTGCCACCGGCCTGGTCACGGAGGAGATCGACAACCTGGCCGGTCACGGCCTGGTGAACATCGCCGGGCAGGTATGGAGCGCCCGCAGCGCCGGAGAGGGCGCTGTGATCCCCGCAGGCCAGGAGGTCCGCGTCACCCAGATCCAGGGCGTCAAGGTCCTGGTGGAGCCGGTCCAGTCCGGCGGCCCCGAGCACTGACCCAGCCGTTTCCCCAGCGTACCCCCGCATTCCGCGATCCCCATGATCCTACCGTCATACGACAGAACAGGAGGAATAACTATGCTGGAAAACATTATAAGTATGATCATCCCCGTCATCCTGATCCTGCTGGTCCTGGCCGTTCTGGCCGCCAACATCCGAGTGGTTCCCCAGTCCCGCGCCTTCGTCATCGAGCGCCTGGGCGCCTTCCAGGGCGTGTGGGGCGTGGGCCTGCACTTCAAGATCCCGTTCATTGAGCGGGTGGCCAAAAATATCTCCCTGAAGGAGCAGGTGGTGGACTTCCCGCCCCAGCCCGTCATCACCAAGGACAACGTCACCATGCAGATCGACACCGTGATCTACTTCCAGATCACCGACCCCAAGCTGTACACCTACGGCGTGGAGAACCCCATGTCCGCCATTGAGAACCTCACCGCCACCACCCTGCGCAACATCATCGGCGACCTGGAGCTGGACCAGTCCCTCACCAGCCGGGACCACATCAACGGCCAGATGCGCTCCATCCTGGACGAGGCCACCGACAGCTGGGGCATCAAGGTCAACCGGGTGGAGCTGAAGAACATCATGCCGCCCCGGGACATCCAGGAGTCCATGGAGAAGCAGATGCGGGCCGAGCGCGAGCGCCGTGAGGCCATCCTCCAGGCCGAGGGCCAGAAGCAGTCCCAGATCCTGGTGGCCGAGGGCGAGAAGCAGTCCGCCATCCTCCGGGCCGACGCCGCCAAGCAGGCGGCCATCCTCCAGGCCGAGGGCGCCAAGCAGGCCAAGATCCTGGAGGCTGAGGCCGAGGCCGAGGCCATTATGAAGGTACAGCAGGCCACCGCCGACGCCATCAAGCTCATCAACGAGTCCGACCCCGGCGACGGCGTCATCAAGATCAAGGCCCTGGAGGCCTTCACCGCCGCCGCCAACGGCAAGGCTACCAAGATCATCATTCCCAGCGAGATCCAGGGGCTGGCTGGGCTGGCCGCCTCCGCCAAGACCATCTTCGATACCGAGGACCCCAAGGCCACCATCACCAAGACTGTCCCCAAGCAGTAACATCCGACCATACCAAACAGGGCCGCCCCGCATGAGGCGGCCCTGTTTTAAATCCGGGAGGTGTGCTATGACACAGAAACAGAGGAAGCGACGGCTGTCCCTGCTCGCCGCCCTGCTCCTCCTCCCCGTCCTGGCCGCCTGCGGCCCCGGTCGGGCTGAGTCCTGTTACGGCCGGGTGGCGGAGGTACAGCGGGCCCCCGACGTCTCCCCTGTCCGCCCTGGTCCTGGACACCGGCGATGAGGCGCGGACGTGCGTTCTGCTCACCCCGGAGACCCATGTGGCCTCCACGGTAGAGGACCTCCTCTCTGAAGAGGAGTTCCTGGCGGATCCCCCTATGGGCACCGAGGTCTCCGTCCTCTTTGCCGAGGATTCCCCGCCCCAGACCGTCACTGGCGAGGACGGGACCCAGTACTCCGCCCAAACAGCGGATTTCCTGTGGGTGGAGGACGCCCGGTATCCGGAGGGCCTCACCCTGTCCGACGGAACGGCGCTGGAGGTGTGGGCCACCGGCTTTCAGGAGAAGCAATACCGGCTGTCCGATGGGACGGTGCTGCTCCAGGAGTTCCCGCCCCAAACTGATTTCTCCAACGATTACGTTGGGAATACCCCGCTCAGAGACCTGTCCCCCGCCCTGCCGGACGGCCTCCGGCGCTATTATCAGGACCGCGGTCCCCTCTATGACCTGACAGAGGAGCTGGAGCGGACCGATCGGGCCTTCTGTCAGGATCCGGAGAACTTCCAGCCCTTCCGGGTGGAACAGCGGGTCTCCTGGTCCGCCTCCGCCCCCGGCGCACACTACTTCCTCACCACCCTGTCCCGCACGCCGGAGCCGAGGCTTCTGGAGGAGATCCAGTGGACCGACGCCTTTGACCCCATGACCGGGGCGCACATCCCCACAGAGGAGTTGTTCTCCGCCGGACGGGACCAGGTGATCGCCGCGCTCCTGGCTCAGATGAAGGGAGTGGAAGCTCCCCTGGCCCAGGAGCTCCGGGACGCCTTCCAGTTCTCCTACCTGTGCTTTTGGCCCGATCACCTGTCCGTGCGGTTCCCCGCCGGGAGCCTGCCCAGCCAGGAGTACTCCTGGGGCTGGAGCATCGGCTACGACGCCCTCTCCGGGGTCCTCCGGCCCTGGGCTGTTCCGGTGGAGGAGCCTCCTGAACTTTAAGAAATCTTAAATTGACTTCCCCCATCCCCCTGCTTACAATGGAGGCATCCTTCCCGCGCCGCGGGAAAATGGGAGAAAGGATGTTGTACATGAAAAAATTTCTCAGCCTTCTGCTGGTGCTGGGCCTGCTGGGCAGCTCCCAGGCGGCTCTGGCCGCGGAGGAGAGCCCCGCTCCCCTGCCCGGCTGGTCCCACAGCATACTGGCCGACGGCTATTCCCTGGGCCTGTTTGGGGACGAGATCGGCGTCCAGCACAGCCAGACTGTGACCATGGAGCAGGTGGAGGCCCTGGCCCGGACGGTGGGGGACAAGCTGGCCCTGCTGGACCTGGAGCCCCGGCCCACCGACGGGACCGCCCTGGTGCTGGACACCACCCGGGGCGGCGTGGTGAACGCCCTGTATCAGGAGGCCGCCGCCTATGCCTTCCCCGACGTGGAGCAGGGGCCTGAGGCCTTTATGACCTCTGTGGGGGCCCTGGCCGGGGACGGCTCCGGCCTGCATCTGGACCGGCCCTGCACCGTGCTGGAGGCCGCCGCCATGGCCAACAGCCTGATCCTGAACCTGTATGACTGGCAGGACGCCGGCTCCCTGGGCCTGCTGTGGCGGGCGGACAACGGCCGCGGCAATGTGCTGTATCTGCTGGGCTCCATCCACACCGACCGGAACAATCTCTACCCCTTCCACAAGCAGCTGCGGGACGTCATTCTGAACGCGGAGCAGGTCTCCTTCGAGCTGGACTTCAACGACACGGACCAGCTTCTGGAGTTCGCCGCCATGCAGACCTATCCCGCCGGAGACAGCCTGGCCAACCACATCTCCCCGGCGCTGTACCAGGCGGTGGTGCAGGCCACCGCGCAGCTGGGGATGGACGAGGGCACGGTCTCCCAGTACAAGCCCTGGGCCCTGGCCAACTCCTTCTCCTCCCTGGCCACCCTGGACGAGACCAGCAGTGAAAACGCCATGGCCATCGACCTGTATGTGAACGCCAAGGCGATCAACGCGGGGATCGACATCGGCGCGGTGGAGACCTACGCCTTCCAGGGCCAGATCTTTGACACCCTCTCCCCGGAGTACCAGGAACAGTACCTGGCCAGCGGACTGCTGCTGATCCTGGACCCGGACTCCATCAGCCAGGAGACCCGGGACGCCCTCACCCAGGTGCTGGGCGAGGACGCCTTCCAGCCCGCGACCCAGGAGGCCATCCAGGCCCAGCTGGACCAGATCAGCGCCATGATGGACAGCTGGAAGGCCCGGGACGCGGCGGAGTTCGACGCGGTCTATGGCAAAGATGCCATCCTGGACAGCGAGGACGAGCTGAACCAGAAGCTCTTTACCGGCCGGGACCCCGGCATGATCCAATACGCCGCCGACTACCTGAGCCAGCCAGGCTCCCACACCGGCCTGCTGGTGGTGGGCGCGGGCCACATGGTGGGGGACACCGGCGTGGTCCAGGGCCTGCGGGACCTGGGCTATACCGTGGAGCTGGTCCCCGTCCCCTGAGCGCTCCGTTTCCCATATCCCCTCTCTCCGCCTCCGGCCCCGGCCGGGGGCGGTCTCTTTTTGAGCCGTGGGCCAGGATCCTGACCGTCCCTCAATCCGGCGGCCTGTTTTCCTGCCTGTCCCTCCGTTGCGGCGGACCGCCGTCTCTGGTATGATGATAACATCCAAACAAGGAGGACTCCGCCATGAAGCTCCACGACGTCATCCGCACCCGCCGGCAGACCCTGGGCCTCACCCAGGAGGAGCTGGCCCGCCGTCTGGGCGTGTCCGCCCCCGCGGTCAACAAATGGGAACGCTCCATCCACTATCCGGACATCACCCTGCTGCCCTCCCTGGCCAGAGTGTTGGGTGTGGATCTGAACACGCTCCTATCCTTTCAGGAGGATATGACGGAGGAGGATATCGGCCTGTTCCTCAACCGGATCTACGAGACGGCGGGCGCGGAGGGGGTGGCGGCGGCCTTTGCCCTGGCCCGGGACAAGCTGCGGGAGTTTCCCAACAGCGACCTGCTGGCCTACCACGCCGCAGAGATGCTGATGGGCGTGCTGGAGCTACAGCCCGAGGACGACAGCCCTGAGCGGCGGGCACAGGAGGCGGAGGTCACCGCCCTTTATGAGCGGTGTATCCGCAGCGCCGACTGTCAGATTCGGGAGTGGGCCGCTTTTACCTTGGCCAGCCGGTGTATCAAGACCGGGGAGTTGGACCGTGCAGAGGAGCTGCTGGGGCAGCTGTCCGACACCCATCGGGGCAAGCGGGAGCTGACAGCCCGCCTGCGCCGGAAGCAGGGCCTGCATAAGGAGAGCTGGATCTTGCTGGAGCAGGAGCTTTTCGACCAGGCCCACACCCTCCAGTCCACCCTGCTGTCCATGCTGGACTATGCCCTGGCGGAGAAAGATCCCCAGCGCGCCCGTCTGCTGGCCGACACCGCCGTCCAGGCCGGGGAGATCTTTGACCTGTCTGACTATGCGGTGCTGTCCGCCCCCTTCCAGCTGGCGGCGGCGGAGCAGGACGGGCCCAAGGCCCTGGAGCTGCTGGACCGGCTTCTGCGCAGCCTGACGGTGCCCTGGGATCTGTCTGCCTCCCCCCTCTACCCCCATCTTCCGACCAAGGACGCAGCAGAGGAGAGCCAGAGGTCTCTCATTCCGGTCCTGCTGGATGGTACGGCCCGGGACCCGGACTGCGCCTTCCTCCGGGCGGAGCCCGGCTGGCCGGAGCTGCTGGCCCGGTATCAGACTTAAAATTGACAGAAATTTCGCCGTAAAAAAATCTCCCCGCTCCACATACTGAAAGACAGAACGTGCATTCCCGCGCCGTCCGCTCCGCGCCTCCGGATATAGAGCGCGGAGCCGCCCGGGATGCGTGATTTTGTGGAAAATGAGGTGGGTTCTTTGCGGGATCATGGCGCGCCCGGGATCAGCTGGGCCCTGCTGGTGCTGTGCTTCGCGCTGGCCTTTTCCCCCGCTCCGCAGCCAGCCGGGGACCGGGCGGCCTCCGGCAGCGCGGAGGTGGAGGTGGAGACCGGGCCAGAGATGCCGGTGGTAGCCCTCACCTTTGACGACGGGCCCCGGGCGGCCACCACGGGCCGCCTTCTGGACGAACTGGCTCTGCGGGAGGTGCCTGCCACCTTCTTCCTCCTGGGGCACCGCCTTTCGGGCAACGAGGAGCTGGTCCGCCGCATGGCCCGGGAGGGCCATCAGATCGGCGTCCACACCTTCGACCACGTCCCGGTGACCGGCCTGTCCCATCAGGAGTTTGACCTCCAGGTGGGGGGCGTCCGCGCCCAGCTCCGGGACATTTTGGGGGATGGAGAATTCTGGCTGCGCCCCCCGTACGGCCAGACAGATGACAGCACCCGGGCCTGGGCGGACAGCCCTATTGTGCTTTGGTCGGTGGATCCGGAGGACTGGAAGGACCACAACGCCGCCCGTATCGCCGCCGCCGTGACAGAGCAGGTGAAGGATGGGGACATCATCCTCCTGCACGACATCTACCACAGCTCCGTGGACGCCGCCGTCCAGATCGTGGACGAGCTGCTCCGCCGCGGGTTCTGCTTTGTCACTGTGGAGGATCTGCTGGCGTGGAAGGGGATCTCCCCGGAGTCCGGGGCCGTTTACCGCTCGGGAAGATAAAAACACCGCCGCCCTGTCTGGCTTCAGGCAGGGCGGCGGAACTTCTTGCGGGAGGGCTTTTTTAACCCGCTGCGTTTACCGGACCTGCTCCCCGCTTCCCCGGCGGGGAAGGGTATTGGGGGGCAGCAGGGCCTGCTGGGTCAGCTGGATGAACCGCTCCCCAAAGTGGGAGAGATAGCGGTCCCGGCGGTAGCCCACCACCAGCTTGCTGATGGTGGAGGGATCGGTCAGCGGGAACAGGTCCAGCTTCTCAGTGGAAGCCTGATTGGCCGTGACATGGATGGTCTTTAGAAACAGCTCCGGACAGATGGTGATGCCGATGCCCGCCTCCGCCATGGCCAGGGTAGTGATGGTGTTCTCTGTCTCCAGGATCAGCTTGGGCTTGAAAAAATGCCGGCTGAAGTACTGATCCACTGTATTGCGGGTGCGGTTTCCCCGCTTGATGAGGATGAAGGGCTGGTGCTGGAACACATCAATATCCGCACCGGAGGCAAACTGGGCCCGCACCTCCTCCGCCCGGTCGCCGAAGAGCTGATCGGTAAAGATCTTGGGGACCACCAGGATCAGCTCCTCCTCCGTCAGCGGGACTACCTCCACCCCCTCCATCATAATGGGCTGGAAGCAGATGATCAGATCCACCCGGCCATGGGCCAGCTCGTCCTCCAGGTGGGTGGAGTTACCCTCAAACAGGGAAAATTCCACCATGGGGAACTCCGCCTGAAATTTCGGCAGTATGTCCGGCAGCAGGGCCAGGCCGCAGGTATGGGAGATCCCCAGGCGCAGCAGGCCCATGTAATGCCGGTTGATGTCCCCTACCTTGGCCAGATACTGGCTGTGTAAGTCCAGGATCTGGGTGGCGGTCTCCACCAGCAAATCCCCCGCATAGGTCAGAGACAGCTTGGGCGAGCGGGTGAACAGCTTCACATCCAGCTCCTTTTCCATGTTGCTGATGTGGTTGCTCAGAGACTGCTGGGAGATGTACAGCCGCTCCGCGGCCCGTGTGATATTCAATTCCTCTGCCACAAGCAGGAAATATTTCAAATGGAGAAAATTCATAGCGGGCCCCCTTGTGATTTTGAATATTATCCTTCATTTTTAGTTGGGACAGCTTGATTATACCACAGCGAAAAGGCTGTGGCAACCATCAGCAAAAATCTGCTGTTCGGAATATCAATTTTATGCTTTAATAGTACTGAATAAAGGGTAATTTGAATAAGGTCCCCTCGTGTTTCCTGTGTACCCTTCTACACATATTACAAACACACGACACTGAGAAAGGAAGATTGTTTATCATGAAATGCCTGATCATTGACGCCGTTCACAGCGCGATCGCTGAAGAGCTGAGCAAGTATATGCAGGTGGACACCCACATGCTGCCCACTCAGGAGGAGCTGCTCAAGCTGATCCCCGACTATGATGTGCTGATCATGCGCGTTGACCCCGCCATCAACAAGGAGATCCTGGATGCCGCCAAGAACCTGAAGGTCATCGGCGTCTGCTCCGTGGGCCTGAACCACATCGATCTGGACACCGCCAAGGAGAAGGGCATCCAGGTGTTCAACGCTCCCGGCCTGAACGGCAACGCCGTGGCCGAGCTGACCCTGTGCAAGATGCTGGAGATGTCCCGCCACACCATCCCCGCCTGCCACGACGTCAAGGTCAACAAAACTTGGGACAAGTATAAGTTCGTGGGCCGTGAGCTCCGGGGCAAGACTCTGGGCGTTCTGGGCTTTGGCCGCATCGGCCAGCGCGTGGGCGAGCTGGCCCGCGTCTTCAAGATGGACGTCGTCGCCTATGACCCCTACCTGCCCGCCCATGTGTTTGAGGAGCAGCATGCCAAGAGCATGAGCATTGAGGAGGTCCTGAAGGTCTCTGACTATGTGACCATCCACATGCCTCTGAACGATGAGACCCGCAACCTGTTCAATGCCAAGTCCATCGCCGAGATGAAGGACGACGCCGTTGTTCTGAACATGGCCCGCGGCGGCATCGTCAACGAGAAGGATATGTACGAGGCCCTGAAGGCCGGCAAGATCGGCGGCTATGCCTCCGACGTCATGGAGAACGAGCTGGCCGCCGGTGGTCTGACCGAGGGCGCGGGCTTCGACTCCCCCCTGTTCGAGTGCGACAACTTCATCGTCACTCCCCACCTGGGTGCTCAGACCGTTGACGCTTCCCGCGACATCGGCGCCCACATCATCGGCAAGGTCAAGGAGGCCCTGGACCTGAAGTAATCAACATTTTCCCGGGATCGAGCGCAAGGGAATCTGAATAGAGCGGCGGGAGCCCGGCATCCAGATGGATGCCGGGCTCCTGTTCAGCTTGTCAAAGAACGCCAGTTCTCAAAACACGAGGACTGGCGTTTTATCATTAAACGGGGCAAAAATCATGATATAGGAAGCAAAATTAGAAGCATTCCACTTCCCAATAGCAATCTTTTTGAGATTCATGGCAGCATATTTAAGCCTCACCCAAGCAGAAACCCGGGCCAGACCTCGGTGGTGCGTATACCGCATGGCGTGCTTTTCTTTTGCATCAGTAAAAACACGCTCTATGGTCTCTTTTCTCATGGCATAGAGTTCCTTGCCACGTTCGGTTTTTCTCAAATGTTCGACCAAATCGAGATATTCCTGCCAGATATGAGTTGTGAGTATCCGCTGTCCGCTCTCATTTGCGCCACAAACAGTTTGCAGGGACAGTCTTTGCAGATTTTGGGTGAGCTGCGGTAAGTCCGTTTCCCTTCTTTGCTTGTGGTCGTATGCCGCAGTTCATGTCCTCTGGGACAGGTAAAACTGTCTGTTGCTGCATCATAAGTAAAATCCCAAGGCTTAAATTTATCGTTCTTTCCCTTGTATCGGGTATAGGGAAGGATGGGAATTCTGCTGTGTTCCAGAACTTTCTTTGCAATCCAGGGTGTTTTGTATCCGGCATCCATCGTTACAAACTTAACTTCGGGAAAACTGTTCGTTACCTGGTCGTATACTGCGTCCCATGCAGCACTATCGCTTACATTTCCAGCGGTTACCTCAACACCCAACACAAAGCCGTGCTTATCACAGGCAGTATGTGCTTCGTACGCAAACTGCCGCTCATGTGCCCCTTTTACAAACATTCCGCAGTCAGGGTCGGTTTTGGACACCGTTTTCTCAACCGTTCCTCCTCCGGAACTTCCCTTATTTTCGTCATCATCGTCATCGTTGACTTTCTTACCCAGTTTTTCTCGTTCCTCGGATACCTCTTTGCGAAGTTGTTCCTCGTACACCTTCGCGGCTTTGGCGACCTGTTCCTTCTGGAACTTCTTTTTATTCGCGGATGCTTTAATATGTGTTCCGTCGATAAAAATCATGCTTGGGTCTACCATCCGGTTGTTCAGTGCTTTGTTCAAAATATGTGCAAAAATTTCTTCACTCAGCTCCGGGGGAAAGCGTTTGCAAAAGGCATAACTTACCGTTGCGAAATGAGGGATCTCGTCCAGTAGACTGTATCCCAAGAACCAACGGTATGCTATATTTACTTGTATCTCCCGGTGAGTCTGACGTAAAGACGCGATCCCAAACAAATGCTGAATTAGAACCATCTTGATCAACACTACAGGATCCGTTCCTGGACGCCCGTTGTCTGCGCAATAATATGGACTTAAGACTAATGCATCCACATCCACCATCACTATATCTTTTCGGGAATCCTTTTTCCAGTTCTCCACATTCAATCCCCCTTTTCTCTATTATACCAGAAAAACCTCGCCACCAGCGAGGTTTTTTGACAAGCTGGGGAGCCCGGCATCCATCTGGATGCCGGGCTCCTGTTTTCTTTTTGGTCCTGGCGGCCCCTCAGGGGCGCTCAGATGGCTTTTTCCCGGGGCACTGCCCTCTCTCCAGGGGCAGGCTCTCCTTCAGTTCCTGACGCAGGTACAGGGCGCGGGCCACATGGTAATTGACCACCACATCTTCCACCGGCTGCTCCTTGTCTGACGCCTCCTCCATCACTTTTGCGCCCAGCGCCTGCAGCGCCTGACGGTTCTCCCGGTCCAGCTGGCCCCTGTGCTCCATGTTCCGCAGGGCCTCCAGCTCCACCACCAGCTCCCGCGCGATGTCCTCACAGCTCCGCAGGCACTGAAGTTCCCGCTTCTGCCGCGCCCGGTGCAGCAGAAGCCGCTGTTGGGAAAACAGCAGCAGCTGTCCCTCCAGGGCGTCCACCTTGCGTGCCAGAGCCTCCGCTAAAGACAGGCCAAAAGGATGCAGTAAATTGGGGCCGACTGCGGACCTCTCGATGGTGGCAAAGACCACTTTCGCTGGACTATCTGTTCCCCGGTCCCAGGGCCAGCGTGACAAGTATTTTCGAGGCAGAAGGCGATTTTGCTTAACTTCCGTGTTCGGAATGGGAACGGTGGACCCTCGGTCCCTCCAGACAATCGGCAGAACGAGCTTAACTTCCGTTTCGGAATTTGAACGGTGGACCCTCGCCCTAAAGCACCAACTTACTTTCTTTTGAAAAAAGAAAGTAAGCAAAGAAAACTTCATGTCTTCTACTTCAGGAGAACTGTTTTTCTCTCCTTACCGCCTTTTTCAACAGCAATCAGTTTATCAAATTTTCAATCATTTGTCAAGAAAAACTTCTCAACTCACCGCCTGAAGGGCGGTCACCGAATCACAAACCAGTGAAGCGTTTATGATCTCAGGGCTCCCATTGAAGCCCAGCGAAGCGGGTTCAATGGGAAGGTGAAAAATTGCCCGCCCCGGCTAAGAAGCCTCGCCGCATGGCGGGGATTCGTGCCTTAAGGGCAATTTTGAACTGGTGACCCGTACGGGAATCGAACCCATGTTTGCGGCGTGAGAGGCCGCCGTCTTAACCGCTTGACCAACGGGCCGTATGGTGCGCCTTCAGGGATTCGAACCCGGGACCCACTGATTAAGAGTCAGTTGCTCTACCAACTGAGCTAAAGGCGCATACTTTCTTTTGAAAAAGAAAGTATGCAAAGAAAACTTCGTCCCTTTTCCATGCTTTCTCTTTCGCAAGAGGGAGGCGCTTACCTGCGCCTTCAAAACCGAACAGTGAAACCTCAAGACCTCGCTCACAAGCGCCTGCATCCTTCCTTGACCTTTAGGTCAAGCCCTCGGCTTATTAGTATCGGTCAGCTGCACACGTTACCGTGCTTCCACCTCCGACCTATCAACGACATAGTCTACGTCGAGCCTTACTCCTTTCGGATGAGAGATCTTATCTTAGGGGGAGTTTCACGCTTAGATGCTTTCAGCGTTTATCTCGTCCAGACGTAGCTACCCAGCTGTGCCCTTGGCAGGACAACTGGTGCACCAGAGGTCTGTCCATCCCGGTCCTCTCGTACTAAGGACAGCTCCCTTCAAATCTCTTTCGCCCGCAACAGATAGGGACCGAACTGTCTCACGACGTTCTGAACCCAGCTCGCGTGCCACTTTAATCGGCGAACAGCCGAACCCCTTGGGACCGAATTCAGCCCCAGGATGTGACGAGCCGACATCGAGGTGCCAAACCTCCCCGTCGCTGTGGACGCTTGGGGAGATCAGCCTGTTATCCCCAGGGTAGCTTTTATCCGTTGAGCGACGGCATTTCCACGCACATACCGCCGGATCACTAACTCCAACTTTCGTTACTGCTCCACCCGTCGGTGTCGCAGTTAGGCTCGTTTCTGCGTTTACACTCACTGCACGATTTCCGTCCGTGCTGAACGAACCTTTGAGCGCCTCCGTTACCTTTTTGGAGGCGACCGCCCCAGTCAAACTGCCCACCTAACAGTGTCCCCCGACCGGATTCACGGCCGCAGGTTAGAAAACCAGCAATTGAAGGGTGGTATCCCAAGGGTGACTCCGCACTGGCTGACGCCAATGTTTCCATGTCTCCCACCTATCCTGTACATCAATTACCAATCCTCAGTATTAAGCTACAGTAAAGCTCCATGGGGTCTTTCCGTCTAGTTGCGGGTAACTGGCATCTTCACCAGTACTACAATTTCGCCGGGTGGGCTGTTGAGACAGCGCCCAAATCGTTACGCCATTCGTGCGGGTCAGAACTTACCTGACAAGGAATTTCGCTACCTTAGGACCGTTATAGTTACGGCCGCCGTTTACTGGGGCTTCAATTCAAACCTTCGCTTGCGCTAAGCTCTCCTCTTAACCTTCCAGTACCGGGCAGGCGTCAGCCCATATACGTCATCTTTCGATTTAGCATAGACGTGTGTTTTTGGTAAACAGTCGCTTGGGCCTATTCTCTGCGGCCCCCTTAGGGGGCTCCCCTTATCCCGAAGTTACGGGGTAATTTTGCCGAGTTCCTTAACAACCCTTCTCCCGTTGGCCTTAGGATTCTCTCCTCATCTACCTGTGTCGGTTTGCGGTACGGGCACCTTAGCATACACCAGAACTTTTCTCGCCTCGTCATTCTCCGACTTCCCTACTTATTTTCGGTCCCTTTCGCCCGGGTCAACCAACGCCCGGGTCTGGATAGCTCCAAGTGTCCTTCTAGCTTAGGTTTCGGTGGCTACGGAATTTCAACCGTATGTGCATCGACTACGCCTTTCGGCCTCGCCTTAGCTCCCGGCTTACCTTGGGCGGACGAACCTTCCCCAAGAAACCTTAGATTTTCGGCCATTATGATTCCCACATAATTCTCGCTACTCATTCCGGCATTCTCACTCGAATACAGTCCACCGCTGCTTCCGCTACGACTTCACCCCGTATTCGACGCTCCCCTACCATGCATTGCTGCATCCTAAGCTTCGGTTATACGCTTAGCCCCGTTACATTTTCCGCGCAGAACCACTCGACCAGTGAGCTATTACGCACTCTTTTTAATGAGTGGCTGCTTCTAAGCCAACATCCTGGTTGTTTTCGCAATTCCACATCGTTTTCCACTTAGCGTATATTTGGGACCTTAGCTGTAGGTCTGGGCTGTTTCCCTTTTGACCACGAGACTTATCTCACGTAGTCTGACTGCTGATCATCAATTTGCCGGCATTCTTAGTTTGATAGGGTTCAGTAACTTTATCAGCCCCTAGCCCATTCAGTGCTTTACCTCCGGTAATCTAAATCAACGCTAGCCCTAAAGCTATTTCGGGGAGAACCAGCTATCTCCAAGTTCGATTAGAATTTCTCCGCTATCCACAGGTCATCCGCCACCATTGCAACGGGGGTCGGTTCGGTCCTCCATGGGGTTTTACCCCACTTCAACCTGCCCATGGATAGGTCACCTGGTTTCGGGTCTATTGCATGCAACTCAGGCGCCCTATTCAGACTCGCTCTCGCTTCGCCTCCGGTGCTGAACACCTTAAGCTCGCTACATACAATATCTCGCCGGACCGTTCTACAAAAGTACCTCATCACACTTTAACGTGCTTTGAGTGCTTGTAAGCACAAGGTTTCAGGTTCTCTTTCACTCCCCTCCCGGGGTCCTTTTCACCTTTCCCTCACGGTACTGCTCCTCTATCGGTCATCGAGTAGTATTTAGGGTTGGAGGGTGGTCCCCAGCTTCCCACCGGGTTTCACGTGTCCGGCGGTACTCTGGATCCTCGCTGAAAGACTTCGGTTTTCGCTTACGGGTCTCTCACCCTCTGTGGATGGCCTTCCCATACCATTCAGCTAACCTAGTCTCCCGTGTGCAAGTCCACAACCCCAGAGAATAAATCCTCTGGTTTGCCCTCTTCCGCGTTCGCTCGCCACTACTTGCGGAATCTCGGTTGATTTCTCTTCCTCGCCCTACTTAGATGTTTCAGTTCAGGCGGTTCCCCGCGTACGCCTATTTTATTCAACGCACGCTGACAGAGTATTGCTCTGCCGGGTTTCCCCATTCGGAAATTCCGGGATCAAAGCCTATGTGCGGCTCCCCCAGACTTATCGCAGCTTGTCACGTCCTTCTTCGGCTCTCGATGCCAAGGCATTCCCCTTGCGCTCTTTCTAGCTTGACCTAAACGATCTCTTCTTTCAAGATCTTCTGGTTCTCAAGAATTATGCAGGCTTCAGATCGGTTCATTGTAGTTTGTGTTACCCTTCTTATTTCTAAAAAGTCCACAAATTTTACTTTGTTACCTCTCTGTTGCTTGCTCGCAATTTCTTGCTTGCTTCACTGTTCAGTTTTCAAGGTGCAGGTCTCCGACCCTTCTTCAAGGTCAGATCGAAATGCTCGGTCTCTTGACCAAACACTTCGATTTGATCTTGTGGTGGAGGTTACCGGACTCGAACCGGTGACCCCCTGCTTGCAAAGCAGGTGTTCTACCAGCTGAACTAAACCCCCGGACGGCCTTCCTTTTAGAAAGTGGTGGGCCCAAGTGGACTCGAACCACCGACCTCACGATTATCAGTCGTGCGCTCTAGCCAGCGGAGCTATGGGCCCGTGTACACCCTCTAAATTAAACAACGTGACCAAAGCGCCATACTGACCTAGGACGTTACCGATAACTCATTCGTTACCGGAACTCTCCTTAGAAAGGAGGTGATCCAGCCGCACCTTCCGATACGGCTACCTTGTTACGACTTCACCCCAATTATCGAACCCACCTTCGGCCGCGCCCCATTGCTGTTAGGCTACGGACTTCGGGTGTTCCCGACTCTCATGGTGTGACGGGCGGTGTGTACAAGGCCCGGGAACGTATTCACCGCGGCATGCTGATCCGCGATTACTAGCGATTCCAACTTCATGCAGGCGGGTTGCAGCCTGCAATCCGAACTGGGATGGCTTTTAGGGATTTGCTCCACCTCACGGTCTTGCCTCCCTCTGTTAACCACCATTGTAGTACGTGTGTGGCCCAGGACATAAGGGGCATGATGATTTGACGTCGTCCCCACCTTCCTCCGTTTTGTCAACGGCAGTCTCGCTAGAGTGCTCTTGCGTAGCAACTAACAATAGGGGTTGCGCTCGTTGCGGGACTTAACCCAACATCTCACGACACGAGCTGACGACAACCATGCACCACCTGTCACCGAGGTCTCCGAAGAGAAAGGCCTATCTCTAGGCCGGGCCTCGGGATGTCAAGCCCTGGTAAGGTTCTTCGCGTTGCTTCGAATTAAACACATACTCCACCGCTTGTGCGGCCCCCGTCAATTCCTTTGAGTTTCAACCTTGCGATCGTACTCCCCAGGTGGGATACTTATTGTGTTAACTGCGGCACGGAGGGGGTCAGACCCCCCACACCTAGTATCCATCGTTTACAGCGTGGACTACCAGGGTATCTAATCCTGTTTGCTCCCCACGCTTTCGCGCCTCAGCGTCAGTTGCTGTCCAGCAGACCGCCTTCGCCACTGGTGTTCCTCCTAATATCTACGCATTTCACCGCTACACTAGGAATTCCGTCTGCCTCTCCAGTACTCAAGAACCACAGTTTCAAATGCAGGCTGGAGGTTGAGCCTCCAGTTTTCACATCTGACTTGCGATCCCGCCTACACGCCCTTTACACCCAGTAAATCCGGATAACGCTTGCCACCTACGTATTACCGCGGCTGCTGGCACGTAGTTAGCCGTGGCTTATTCCTCAGGTACCGTCACTTGCTTCGTCCCTGAGAAAAGAAGTTTACAACCCGAAAGCCTTCTTCCTTCACGCGGCGTTGCTGGGTCAGGCTTGCGCCCATTGCCCAATATTCCCCACTGCTGCCTCCCGTAGGAGTCTGGGCCGTGTCTCAGTCCCAATGTGGCCGGTCAACCTCTCAGTCCGGCTACTGATCGTCGCCTTGGTGGGCCGTTACCCCACCAACTAGCTAATCAGACGCGAGGCCATCTCAGAGCGATAAATCTTTGACAGTCAGAGTCATGCGACCCAACTGTATCATGCGGTATTAGCACAGCTTTCGTTGTGTTATTCCCCACTCCGAGGCAGGTTCCTCACGCGTTACTCACCCGTCCGCCACTAAGTAACCCAATCCATTGGACGAATCCTCTGTCACGGGCACTCCGTTCGACTTGCATGTGTTAAGCACGCCGCCAGCGTTCATCCTGAGCCAGGATCAAACTCTCAATAAAATGGTATTTAAATGACCAAAGTCAATTAAATCAATCTTATTGAAGCATCCTTGCTTCAAAGAAATTTAACGGTTGTCTTCAAGCGAAAAGCTTGTTTACAACCAAATCCAAATCTGGTGCTTCGTGTTTGTCACGTTGTTTAATTTACAAGGTGCACACCGCTCTCAGCGGCGGGAGTTTATCTTACCACACCGTTTTCGTCTTGTCAAGAACTTTTTTCAGGTTTTTCAACCTTTTTTCGTTCTCTCAGACGCCCCGGCGGGCTGCTCCCTATTTTGCTCGCCGCCTCAGCAGGCGACTCGCTTATTGTAGCACTTCTTGTTCGCTCTGTCAAGAACTTTTTTCAGGAATTTTTCGTCCTGTTTTTGTTCACTCATTCAGAACTCTGATTCAGAAGTACCTGCGCTGCTGTCCAGTGACCTGTCCCGCAAGCGCTCAGCTATCATAGCAAATCCTGCCTCCTTTGTCAAGAACTTTTTTCGAGTTTTTTCTGCTTTTCTATATTCCTGTCCTCCCTCCTATATCTGCGGGGTCGGAGCCCCCTGCACCACAAAATGTGCTCAGCCTTGCATCTTTTCTCTCCCCCAGCTGATCAGAAGGACCAACACCGGAAGAACGACTCCGGCCATCAGATTGCCCCACAGTGCGATCCCGCGCCCAGCCTCCTCCGCGGAGATGCCGTCGGGAAAGGCCGCGATCCCCAATACCGCAGCTATGAGTACTACGGCAGTCACCGCCGGTTTCTGTCTCAGTCTGGGGTTCACTCCGGCGGCGGCCCGCCAAATGGCGAAGGTCAACAGTCCCATCAGCGTCAGGTCGGCAAAGGTCCAAACCGCTGCAACGATGCTCTCCACACGCTGGAATGCCCCCTCCACCCCCACGCTCTTCGCCAGCGCAAAGAAGGGGCTGTCCAGCTGTCCGGCCAGGGCCGGTCCCAGATTCCCGATCACCACCGCCTGCGAGAGCGCCAGAAGGGCACAGCCCCCTGTGCTCCACAGGACCCACCAATTCCGTCCGGGGCGCGCCGTCTCCAGATCTCCCGTCAGGAACGCAGCGAACACCCCATAGCCCAGCACACCCAGCACGGGCAGCGCCGACCTGGCTGCATTGGGCAGATCCCCCCACCAGATGGGCAGCAGATGTTCCCCCTCCGTCTGAGGCAGGGAGAGGAGGAGTACGGCCGCCGCTACGATCAGCAGCACCGCCAAAAAAAACTGTCCCGCCCGGGCAAAGGCCGACAGCTTCCCCCGGGCCATCCACAAAACCAGCGCCGCCGCCGCAGGCAGAAAAAACCACAGGGAGCCGTCCCGCTCCCCAGCGGTCAGCAGGCGCTGGGCGCACAGGCGCAGGCGCAGGGCCAGCAGCAGCTCCCCCCATATCATATAAAGAAGGAGCACCCCTTTGCCTGCCCACGGCCCCATCCCCCGGCAGACCGCTCCGGCCAGGCCGTCCCGGCTCAGATCCAGCTTGGTCAGCGTCCACCCGATCAGCAGCACCACTGGCAGGGCCGCCAAAGCGGACAGCCAGGCTGCCCGCCCCGCCAGCGGAAGCGTCACCGCCGGGAGCAGCTCTGCCGCCGGCGCCATCAGCCCGGCCCACAGCAGTGCGCCCAGCTGGCGCGTTGAAATACGGTCCTGTTTCAACGGGACCCTCCTCTCCGTTCCTCCCATTCGGCCGGGCGGCTCACCGGGCTCCCAGGGAGACCTCCACTGAGATCTCCACCGGCACCGTGGAAAACAGCCGTGTCCACCGGTCCCTCAGCTTCTCCCAGCGGGCCGGATCCGCCCGGCCCACCTGACTGCCAACCCCGGCACAGTCCGCTCCCCAGCTCCGCAGCTGGTCCAGCACCCGCCGCAGCCTCTCTTCCTCCCGCGCCTCCAGGGCGCGGCGCAGCTGCTCCTGTTCCTGCTCCTCCAGCTGCCGCCGTCCCTCTGCCAGAGCGGCGGTCACCCGGCAGGTGAGATGAAGCCTCTTTAGATCGTTCCCCTGAAATTCCGGGCTCCACTGTACCGCCGCCCCGGTGAGCCGCACTACGGTCCGGCCGGAGGGCAGCTCAATCTCCAAAATGTCCGCCGCGGTCCGCCCGGTGAGCAGTTCCAGCCCTCGGGCGCCCTCCCCGTCCAGATAGCCCACCAGACGCCCGTCCCGGAGCACACCGTACCCAGCTTCCAGCAGGGCGGTCTCCCCCTCCCGCTCCTGTTCTACCGCACGGAGGGCAGGGAGATAGGCGCTCCCCCACTCCAGAAGGCTGGCGGATGTCTCCCCCACTGTGCGGGTGACGCCCGCCGCCCCCATCTCACTGTCCGTCTGGAGGGTGGACAGGCGGCTGTCCACCCCGGTCTTCTCTCCAGCCTGTACGGCCCCCTGGGCGGTGTCCCCCCGGATCAGCCACAGCTGTGTACCCAGGCCCAGTTCCACATCCTGGGCAAAGTAGTCCAGCACCGTCTGGACCCCCTCCAGCGCCAGCTCCTCCCCCAGGAGAAGCTGGTCCACATAGCCATAAAAAACATAGCTGTCGCTGAGCCCCTGCATGGCCAGGCAGGCCGAACTGAGGGAGCCGCCCTCCGCCGACAGGATCAGGGGCGGCTGCCCCTCTCCCTGAAGCCCTGCGGCCCGCTTTCCCGTGGAGACCGTCACCCGGAGGTCCCCCTCCTTCTCTCCGGCGTCCACCCCCATGGTGCGCAGCAGGGCCATGTCCCCCATCTCCCGTGCGTAGGGCAGGGCGGTTGTTCCACAGCCCGCCAGCAGCGCCGCCGCCACGGCCAGTGCGGCAGGGGCCAATCGTTTCTTCATCGCTGATTCCTCCGGTTTTCGGTGTGCCTGGCCCCGTCCCGCCACTTCATCCGGGGCAGCGGAGGCCGCAGCAGGTTGGGATGTCCCTGGGGCTGTCCCGCCCCGGCGGTAAAGGGGGCCAGATAGGGCACCCCAAAGGTCTCCAGGCTGGCTAAATGATAGATGAGCCCCGCGCAGCCCGCCGCCAGCCCAAACAGCCCCGCGGCGCTGGCCAGGATGGCCAGCAGGAAGCGCCACAGCCGCAAGGCGGCGGCAAAGTCTTGGCTGGGCATGGTATATCCGGCCACGCCTGCGATAGCCACCGCGATGAGCACCGCCGGGGAGACGATGCGGGCCTCCACCGCCGCGTTGCCCACCACCAGCCCGCCCAGGATGGACACCGTGGCCCCGATGGGGCTGGGGAGGCGCAGCCCCGCCTCTTGAAGCACCTCAAAGGCCAGGAGCATAATGAGCACCTCAAACACGGTGGAAAAGGGCACCTCCTGCTTGGCGGCCACGATGGACAGGGCCAGCTTCACCGGGATGGCCTCCGGGTGGAAGGTGACCACCGCGATATACAGCCCGGGCAGCAGCACGGTCACCAGGGCGCAGAACCACCGCACCAGGTTGAGGACGGAGGCAGTCATCCAGTGGAAGGCCCGGTCCTGCCCTGTTTTGAAAAACTGGTCGATGGTCCCGGGAAGCATCCAGGCAAAGGGGAGCCCGTCCGCCATCAGCCCTACCCTGCCCTCCAGCAGTCCCTGACAGAAGCGGTCAGGACGCTGCGTGTAGGGCATGGTGGGGAAGGGGGTGTTCAGATGGTCCACGAGATACTCCTCCAGGTTGCCCGCGGCCTCCACCCCGTCGATGTCGATTTTGTCCAGCCGGCGGCGCAGCCGCTCCACCGTCTCCGGGTCGGCGATCCCCTCCAGATAGAGCACATCCACCTGCGTCCGGGACCGGCGGCCCACGATGTGCTCCCGGATCTTCAGCTCCGGGGCCTTCAGATGCCGGCGGACCATGGCCGTGTTGGTGCGGATCGACTCCACGAAGGACTCCCGTACCCCCTTCAGGGCGGGTTCGTTCTCCGGCTCCCCCACAGAGCGCTTCTCCTCGGTGGGCACCGGCAGGGTGAGTGCATCGGCCCGCCCGGGGAAAAACAGGGCGCAGCTGCCCAGGATCAGGTCGTTGACCACGTCCTCCAGGGCGGTCCTCCGGTTGGCCGCCAGGTTGTACAGCGCCCCGTACTGGAGCAGGGAAAACAGTTCCTCCTCCGGAGCCCGGCTGAGGGCGGGGTCCTGGGCCAGGGGCCGGAGGATATAGTCGCTCAGCCGCTCGTTCCGGGTCATACCCAGCAGATAGCACACTGTCACCGTGCGCTCCCGGTCCCCATGGAGGTATACCTGCCGCTCCATATAGTCCACACAGCCCTCAAACACCCGCCCCAGTGACTCCAGCGTCAGCGGCCCGTCAAAGCGGGGCTCCTTTCTGGGATGCGGCCCGGTGTCCGTCCGCTCCGGCTCCAGAATGCCCATCGCATCCCCTCCCTTCTCCCCGGTAGTATCTGCCGCCCGTGCGGCGTTTATCCCTGGTTTCCCGCTCCAGAAAACGGCTAAAATTTCTTGACGCCTTTCTTCTACTCGTGTAGTATATTCATAGATACTACATCAGTAGGAGGAATGGATATGGCACGGCTGACAGACAGCGAGTGGAAGGTGATGGAAGCCCTGTGGCAGGGCGGTCCCCAGACGCTGGGGGAGGTGCTGGCCCGGCTGGCGGAGGACACCGGCTGGAGCCGCACCACAGTGCATACCTATCTGACCCGGATGATGGCCAAGGGCCTGGTGGCCGCCGACACCCAGAGCCCCCGGCGGTACTCCGCCGCCCGCTCCCGGGAAAGCTGTGTGGCGGAGGAGGAGCGCTCCCTGGCCGACCGGGCCTACGGCGGCTCGGCGGGGCGGCTGGTGGCCGCCTTCGTGCGCTCCGGACAGCTGGGCCGGGAGGAGCGGGCGGAGCTGCGGCGCCTGCTGGACGAGATGGAGGTGTAGCCGGTGGAAAATATCTGGATGTTCCTTCAGCAGACAGCGGCGGGCGGGCTGTGCGCCCTCTTTCTCCTTCTGCTCCAGCGGATCTTCCGAAATCTGCTCTCCCCCCGGTGGCAGTACGGGATCTGGGGGGTGCTGGTCCTGCGGCTTCTCATCCCCGCGGGGGTGTGGGGCCGGTCCACCGTTCTGGATGTGTGGCCCTGGCTGGAGGCGGCCCGGGCGGGGACTGAGCTGACGCTGGACTCTGCATACAGCTCCCCCTGGACCCTCTCCCTCCCCCGGGGCCCCATCCCCCTTCTCCCGGCGGAGGCCCCCCGGTCCCTCACCGACTGGCTGTTCCTCCTCTATCTGGCCGGGGCGCTGGGCCTGGCCCTGTGGTACCTGGGGTGCGCCCTGCTTCTGTCCCTCCGGGTCTCCCGGGGCGTCCCGGTGGAGGGCCCCCGGCGGGCGGCCATCGACGCTGTGGCCCAGCGGTACCAGCTGCCCCGCCCCCGGCGCGTGGTGGAGTGCCGCTGGGAGCGCAGCCCCTTCCTGACGGGATTTCTTGCTCCCGCCCTGGTCCTGCCTATGGGCTGGGAGCCGGACGAAAAGGTCATCCTCCATGAGCTTCTACACCTGAAGCACCGGGACCTGTGGGCCGGGTGGCTCACCGCCGCCCTGCGCTGTCTCCACTGGTGTGATCCCCTTCTGTGGCTGGTCTTTGACAAGGTGGACAACGACCGGGAGGCCCTGTGCGACCAGCGTGTTCTGGAGCGTCTGGAGGGGGAGGACCGCCGGGATTACGGCCGGGTCCTCCTGTCCATGGCGGACAGCCGGACGGTGCGCGTCCCAGGGGCCACCACCATGGCCAATGGGGCCCGGGCCATCCAGGCCCGCATCCAGGCCATCGCCCGCTTCAAGCGCTTTCCCCGGGGAATGGCCCTGGTATCCGGCTGTATGGGGGCGGCGCTGGTCATGGCCCTGGCTGTGGGAGGCCCCGCTCCGGGCGGGGAGACCGATCCGGTCACGGTATCCCCCCAGGGCTGCGGCGTCCCCGGCATCCTGGCCACAGCGGAGCGCAGCCGTGCCGCCACCGTGGCCGGGGCGCTGGACGCCTATGGCAAAGCCATGCTCCACCACCTCCATCAGCCCGCCCTGGCCCTTCTGTGCCGGGGGATGACCGTCCCGGAGAAAGGTCTGCCCCAGGCGCTGGAGCAGTACCGGGAGGCCCTGCGCCTGTCAGAGGAGCATCCGGAGCAGCTCCACCGCTGGTGGCGGTCCGGCCCGGTGTTCCGGGGACTGGTCTCCGACGGCGGCGTTGGCTATCTGTGTCAGGTGTTCTGGTTCCGGGACCAGGAGATGCAGGCGGGGGACGTCTACCCCCGGGAGGACGGCGCCCCCTGGCCGGTGGAGTACCTGTGCCACACGGTGCATCTCCTGCCCGACGGGCCGTACTGGACGGTGGAGAAGCTGGCAGAGACGGAGGGCCTTCTGGAGAACGGCTTTTATAATATACAGCTTCCACTCTGCGGCCCAGTCACCTGGAGCGGCGAGGCCAACGGCCTGCGTCTGGAGGTATCCGCCGCCCAGATTTTGGAGACCGGGGACGGCTTCCTGGGCCGCGAGCGGCTCCGCACCCCCCGCGATCCATCCTCCTTCCCCTTCACGACCGGGGAAGCGGAGGAGGATAACGCCCTCTCCTCCGCCCCTATGCCCCGTCTCCCCGGCTTTTCCGCCCTATACAGTAGGATGGTGGTCACCCGGGAGAACACCTGCGGCCAGCAGCGCTCCTACATGGTGGACATCGTCCCATACTGGAATGACCCGGACATTGTGGACATTCACACGACCTATGATCATGCAAACGCGCAAGCACTGCCTGAGACCGCCGTGGAAAACCGCGCCTCCTTCCACCAGTGGTATGAATTTCATACCCTGGAGGCCGGCGAACAGATCACGTTCCATGAGGGGGGCGGCGGCGGCAGCGGCTGACGCGACTGCTGGACGGGGGATCTGCGCCAGTACACCGCCCCGGACGGCTTTACCGCCTGTGTGACCAACGCCCAGGGGGAGACCTTCTCCGTCCCCCTCACCCCCCGGTACACCACGCCGGACGGCGGGAGCTTCTCCCTCGCTCCGGAGCGAGAGGAGGTCCTTCCATGACCCGTCAGCACATCCGCTTTTCCGCCCTCCGGTCCATTTTCTGGGGCACACTGCTCCTGTTTCTGGACTTTGACCTGAATTTCCGCTTTGGCTTCTCCTTCACGCTCCCCTTGCTCCCCAACTGCATCGGCTTCTGGCTGGTGGCCCGCGGGACCCGGTCTCTGGCCGCCGACCGGCCCAGTCTGGGCCTGCTGGGCCCCTTCTGGCTGGCCCTGGGGCTCTGGTCCCTTCAGCAGTTTTTCCCCGGCCTCTCCCCTCATATCCCCGGCGCGCTCTCCCTTCTGGCCGCTCTGGTCCGGATGTACGCCGACTTTCAGCTGTTCACCGATCTGGCCGGTCTGGCGGAGGCCCTGCTCCCCGGCGCGCCCCTCCCCCGGCAGCTGCGCTCCGCCCGGACCGCGGCTGTCCTGCTGACCACCCTCTTCTACTTCCAGGACCTGCTGCTCCGGGCCCCCTGGCTGACGCTGGCGGCGGCCGCCGCCGGCTTCTGCGCCCGTGCCTACATCCTGCTCCGGCTGTGGCAGCTCTCCCGGGCCATGGCTCCCGCTCCGGAGGCATCCATATAACACGGCTCCACCGTCCCCCGGCCGCGAGGCCCAGGCACACAAAAAATTCCGAACCCGGTGACAATTCGCTTTGAGAAAGCGTTTTATCAGTGAGCGCTCAAAGAAGAAACGAGAAAGGAGGCGCCGGGATGGACGATGTGATCGCCCTGTTCCACCGGTATAAGGACCCGGTCTACCGCCTTGCCCTGTCCTTTACCGGCTCAGCCGCCGACGCAGAGGATGTGACCCAGACGGTATTCCTCAAATATCTGGAGACCCAGCCGGAGCTGGAGGTGGGAAAGGAAAAGGCGTGGCTGCTCCAAGTGACCGCCAACCAGTGCCGGGACCTATGGCGGCGGCTGCGCCGCCGGGCCACCGTCCCCCTGGACGAGGCCCAGGCCGTGGCCGTCCTCCCGCCCCGGGTGGAGGCGGTGGCCCAGGCCGTCCGGAAGCTGAAGCCCACGGACCGGGCGGTCATATATCTCTTCTACTACGAGGGGTACTCCACCGGGGAGATCGCCGGGATGCTCCGGGTGAGCCAGAGCACCGTTACCTCCCGGCTCCATCGGGCCCGGAAAAAGCTGAAGGAACAGCTGGAACAGGAGGGATACCATGAAACAGGAGTTTAATCGGGCCATGGACCAGGTCACGCTCCCCCCCGAGGCCGAGGCAAGGATCATAAGTGTGCTGGAGGGGAAAACGGCCGGATCGCCCCCCCGCCGCCCAGGACGGAGGTGGAAAACCGCCGCCGCGGCCGCAGCCGCCGCGATCCTGATGACCGGCGCAGCCTTTGCCGCCGCCTATCAGGCGGGGGTGCTGGACCTGTTTTTCCAGGGGGATACCGGCAGCTTGGAGCCCTATGTCCAGACAACCATCCCCAGCGCGGAACATGAGGGCTATCGCCTGACGGTGGACAACAGCCTGTATGATGGCCAAAACCTCTATATTCTGATGACGGTGGAGGCGCTGAATCAGCAGGCCGCCTCAGAGCTGGAGCACCTGCGCATCGCCAGCCCCCACACCATTTGCTGGGCCCTCGCCTCCCCCGGCTCCTCTGATACCGCCCAAATCACCGCCCACAGCATGGGCGTCCAGGAGCTGCCCGCCCGGACGGACGCCAGCCGCACCTGGCAGGTCGATTTGAATTTCGACGGTTTCATGGGCAAACAGGACCGTCCGCTCCTGCTTTGGCTGGACTTCATGGGAGAGGATCACGCCGTGTCCATCCCTCTGGACACCATGCTGGAACCCATCCATCTCACCCCAAACGAGCCGGTGACCATCGATACCATCACCGGACAGCAGGCCATTCTCAAGGAATTCACCCTCTCCGCCACCTCCTACTCTCTGGAACTCCAGGTCGAGGGGCTTCCGGCACACACACGCCCCCAAACCTACACCGTTCCGCTCTTTCTGCGCATGAAAGATGGGAGCGTTCTGACCCGGGCACAGCTGCTCAGCCCCAGCGGCGGACAGCAGTTCCGCACTGTGCTGGACCTCTCACAGGTGGCGTCTGTGATCTATGGGTATACCGAATTTCCCACAGACGGCTCCGCTCCCCGCCCCGCCCAGCTGGACGCCCGCCTGTACCCCTTCCGGACTGAGATCATACCGGAGCCTTTTTACGGGACAGCACGCTCCTATATCGCCGATGCGGCAGTCCTCTGCCGCGGACTGGGGGCGGACTGCTCCTGGGACCCGGTCTCACGCTCCTTGACTGCTGTATACCGCGGGACCACACTGGAGTTGACCGCCGGATCTTCCACCGCGCTGATCGACGGCGTACCGTCTGTCATGGAGACGGTGCAGTACGACCCATCCGGCCAGGCCGTTTCTGTGCCGCTGCCTGCCTGCGAAAACGGGAGCAGCCTGTCCGCCATTGACCAGGTCTTTCTGGATGCCTGGGATCTGGACGCCTGTGTGGAATCTGCCTATCACAGCGAGCTGGAACTGCCACCCAGCGAGCACCTTATCATCATCCCCTGATCCAGTCCGCCTTGTGCCGCCTCTGCGGAACGGTCCGAGAGGCGGCGCGCCGAGTCGTCGCGCCCTACGGGCGTCATGGTCCACGGAAGGCGGGCGCACGCTGTGCGCCCCTACGGCGAACCACGGCCATTCCCAAGATACGGCGGGAGGGGCAAGCCCCTCCCCTACGGGATAACGGGGAAACATTCCCCGGCAGAGAACAGGCGGGCGGATCTGGGATCCGCCCGCCGATTCCCCTCCGCAGAGATTAGACCCTGAGCGATCAGGCGCGCCTGTTTGTTCCAGCCGTCCAGGCCATCTTGATTTTAGACCGGCAGCGGCAGCGGCGCGGTTGCGTGGGCAGTCGTTGCCTCTCCCGCGCCTGACAGTGACCGGCAGGCTGCTAGAATTGGGTTCCCGTAAATTCCGGGGGTCCGGGGGAGAACGAGCTGGAGCCGGAGGGAACCTGTTCCTGACGGCGATGTGAGTCTCCCCCGGCGGCGTTTTGGTTCCTTTTTCGCCGCGGAAAAAGGAACTCGCCCAAAAGGGTGAAACCTTGTAAGGCGGCGCGCCGAGTCGCCGCGCCCTACGGGCGTCATGGTCCACGGAAGACGGGCGCACGCTGTGCGCCCCTACGGCGGACATGGACCGCACTCATCACCAGGGCTTTTTCGCGCATCCGCCCCTGCATCAAAAAACGCGCCCCCGGGAGACCCTTCTCCCGGGGGCGCCTTATTGCGCTTATCGATGATACAAATTGTTGGTCTGATACTGGGGTTCGCAGGTGAGCTGGAGGCCCAGCTTCTTATAGGTGCTCTCGTCCGGAGGTGAGAGGATGACGGAACAATGGGCCTGACAGCCGTTCAGGGCGGCCAGGGACCGCAGGGCGGCCAGGGCCTTGGCGTCCAGGTTGGCGGAGGCCGCCAGGGCCACCAGCACCTCGTCGCTGTGGAGCCGGGGGTTGTTGGAGCCCAGATATTTCACCTTGACAGTCTGGATGGGCTCGATGGCCGACTGCTTGATCAGGTGGACCCCGTGTCCCCCCGCGCCGGACAGCGCCTTCAGGGCGTTGAGCAGGGCGGCGGCGGAGCAGCCCATCAGCTCAGAGGTCTTGCCGATGACCATTTCTCCGTCCGGGAGCTGGATGGCCATGGCAGGCTCGCCGGTGCGCCGGGCGGCCTCGTTGGCGGCGGCCACCACAGGCCGGATGTCCGGGGTGACCCCCGCCTGCTGCATCAGCAGCTCCAGCCTATAAACCGTGTGGTCGGAGCCTCTGCCCTGGCGGCGCTCGCACAGGGCGTCGTAGTAGCGGCGGGTGATCTCCTGCCGGGCGGCGTCCTGTACCGCCTCGTCATCATAGATGCACTTGCCCGCCATATTCACCCCCATATCTGTGGGGGACTTATAGGGGCAGACGCCGGTGATCCGCTCAAACATGGCGGCCAGGACAGGGAACACCTCCACATCCCGGTTGTAGTTCACCGTGGTCTCGCCGTAGGCCTGGAGGTGGAAGGGGTCGATCATGTTCACATCGTCCAGGTCGGCGGTGGCCGCCTCATAGGCCAGGTTCACCGGGTGCTTCAGAGGCAGGTTCCAGATGGGGAAGGTCTCAAACTTGGCATAGCCGGCGGTGATGCCCCGCTTATGCTCGTGGTAGAGCTGGCTGAGACAGGTGGCCATCTTGCCGCTGCCGGGGCCGGGGGCGGTGACCACCACCAGGGGGCGGCTGGTCTCGATATACTGGTTCTTCCCAAACCCCTCGTCCGAGACGATATGGGCAATGTTGTGGGGATAGCCCGCGATGGGGTAGTGGCGGTACACCCGGACCCCCAGCTGCTCCAGCCGGGCCTGGAAAGCGTCGGCGGCGGGCTGCCCGGAATACTGGGTGACTACCACACTGCCCACATACAGCTCCATGGAGCGGAACGCGTCGATGAGGCGGAGGACGTCGCTGTCGTATGTGATGCCCAGGTCCCCCCGCACCTTGTTCTTCTCAATGTCGGCGGCATTGATGGCGATGATGACCTCCGCGCTGTCCTTCATCTGTGCCAGCATCCGGATCTTGCTGTCCGGCTCAAACCCGGGCAGCACCCGGCTGGCGTGGAAATCATCAAACAGCTTGCCTCCAAATTCCAGGTACAGCTTGCCCCCGAACTGGGCGATACGCTCCCGAATGTGCTGGGACTGGAGCTTCAGATACTGGTCGTTATCGAACCCCTGTCTGGCCATGCCCTCACTCCTTATCTTATCGTTGCAGATCCTGTGCAAATTCATTCCTTTTTATTTTACGCAACCCACCGGACACCGTCAAGGCTTTTGAGCCGAAGAGTTCCACGAGAGTTTCCGCCGGATTTTGTGGAAATAGCGGGTAGCTTTTCCACCTCTGGTATGATAGAATAATAAAACTCACCACATTTCCTGTCCGCGTCCGGCCTGCCGGACGCATTTTATCTGCTCCCGCACAAATAGGAGGGCGTTATCAATGGAATGGAATGATCTGCTGCACATCCTGCTGATTGTGTGTCCCCTGGTATTCCTGGGGGGCATCGTGGACGCGGTGGCCGGCGGCGGCGGGCTGATCACCCTCCCCGCCTATCTGCTGGCCGGACTGGACCCCCATGCGGCCTCCGCCACCAACAAATGCGGCAACGTATGGGGCACCCTGCTCTCCGCCTACCGCTTCTGGCGCCGGGGGGAGATCCGGATGCCCAGCGCCGCCTGGGGCGCGGCCGGGGCCCTGGTTGGGGCCTGGGCGGGCGCACAGCTGAACCTCATCCTGCCGGATCGCTTCCTCTATTACATCATGCTGGTCATTGTCCCGGTGATGGCCGTATTTCTCCTTTTGAAGCGGGACTTCGGGACGGAGGACCGCTCCGGCCAGTTCTCTCCCCTCCGCCTCTCCCTGCTCTCCCTGGGCATCGGCCTGGCGATTGGGTGCTACGATGGATTTTTCGGTCCCGGAGCGGGCACCTTCCTCATGCTGGCCTATACCAGCCTCTGCAAGTTCGATCTGCTTACCGCCTCCGGCAACACCAAGGCGGCCAACGCCGCCTCCAACGCCGCCTCCCTGGTCACCTTTGCCCTGGCGGGCGAGGTGGTCTGGGCCGTGGGCATCCCCGCCGCCCTGTGCGGCCTGGCCGGGGGGTATGTGGGCTCCGGCCTGGCCCTTCGGGGCGGGGCCAAGGTCATCCGCCCCATGTTCTTTGTGGTGCTGACCATCCTTACCGTCCGCCTGATCTACGATCTGCTGGTCTAACCCTCCGTGCGCCCCCAGGGGCGCACTTTTTTACCCTGCTCCGGGACAAAGGAGAACGCAGCCGGTTTTCCCGGCTGCGTTCTAAAAAGGATGGAGGATTCAGATGAAAAAGAGTTGTGCTCTTGCCTTGCATCCTTAGGATACCCGATTTTTATGAATAAAACCAGCGCAAGTTGTTACAAAAGGATTAAACATTTTCCTTTATCCATTCTCCCCGGCCCCGTCCTCCCGCAAGCCCTGGAAAAAGTCCTGAAGGATCTCCTGGCACTCGCGCTCCAGCGGGCCGCGGTACAGCCGGGGATGGTGGTTGAAGCGCTCCTCAAACAGGTTGAGCACCGAGCCGCAGGCCCCCGCCTTGTCGTCCCGGGTCCCATAGCGCACCGTATCCACCCGGGCGTTGATGATCCCTCCGGCACACATGGGGCAGGGCTCCAGGGTGACGTACATGGTACACCGGTGGAGCCGCCAGCTGCCCAGGCGGCGGCAGGCGTCCCGGATGGCCTCCAGCTCCGCGTGGGCGGTGGCGTCGCCGTTCTCCTCCCGGCGGTTGCGCCCCTCCCCCACGATCGCCCCGTCCCGGACGATGACGCAGCCCACGGGCACGTCGCCCTCCTCCCCGGCCTGGGCAGCCAGCTCCAGCGCCCGCCGCATATAGTCCTTATGATCCATGGGTACAGCCTCCTCTTTCCCGCAGGGCGGGCGTTTTTCCACACGCCGGCCCGAAATTGTGGAACTTTTTCTCAGTCTGCCTCCCCGTAGGCCCGGGCATAGTCCTCCACCAGGTTCTGGGCACAGCGGAGCGGGTCGTCCCCCTTCCGCAGGCGGAGGGTAAACCGGGGCACGTCCCCCGGGATGAGGAGCAGGCGGTTCCGATAGCGCTCCCCGCCGCACAGCAGGGAGAAGGGCTCCAGCCGGAACTGCTCCAGGGTAAAGATCAGCTGCCCGTTCTTCTGGGCGATGTCGGTGATGTCCGCCTCTGCCGCCGCCGCCCGGAGCAGGGCCACGGAGATCAGGTTGTTCACCGTCCGGGGCGGCTCGCCATAGCGGTCGATGAGCTCATCCACCAGGTCATCCGCCTCCTCCTCACTGCGGATGGCGGCAATGCGCCGGTACAGGTCCATCCGCTGCTCCGGCGCGGGGACATACCGGTCCGGGATGGAAGCGGCCACCGCCAGATCGGCGGCGCACTCGGTGCGCTTGGGAACTGGCTGGCCCTGCTGAGTGAGCACCGCCTCCTCCAGCAGCTTCAAATACATATCATAGCCCACCGACAGCATGAAGCCGCTCTGCTCCGGCCCCAGCACGTTGCCCGCCCCCCGGATCTCCAGGTCCCGCATGGCGATCTTGAAGCCGGAGCCGAACTCGGCAAACTCCCGGATGGCCGACAGGCGCTTAGCTGCCACCTCGGTGAGCACCTTGCCCCGGCGGTAGGTGAGATAGGCGAAGGCCCGGCGGTTGGACCGGCCCACCCGGCCCCGGATCTGGTGGAGCTGGGCCAGGCCCAGGTGGTCGGCGTCCTCGATGATCAGGGTGTTGGCGTTGGGCAGGTCGATGCCCGTCTCGATGATGGTGGTGCACACCAGCACGTTCAGCTCCCCGTCGGTCATGCGGCTCATCACATCGTCGATGGCCTCCTGGCTCATCTTGCCGTGGGCCACCCCCACCGCCGCGTCCTCCCCCAGCATCTGTCCGATGCGGGCGGCGGTGCGGTCAATGGTCTCCACCCGGTTGTGGAGGTAGTACACCTGGCCGCCCCGCTCCAGCTCCCGGCGCATGGCGTCGGCCAGCACCCCCCAGTCGTGCTCCAGCACATAGGTCTGCACCGGCTGGCGGTCGGCGGGCGGCTCCTCCAGGGTGGACATATCCCGGATGCCCGACATGGCCATGTTCAGGGTGCGTGGAATGGGGGTGGCGGACAGGGTGAGCACATCCACCTGGGCAAAGCGCTCCTTCAGCTTCTCCTTGTGCTGGACGCCGAAGCGCTGCTCCTCGTCCACCACCAGCAGGCCCAGGTCCTTGAACCGCACATCTTTGTTGAACAGGCGGTGGGTGCCGATCAGGATGTCCACCCGCCCCTCCTCCACCCGGCGCAGGGTCTCCTTCATCTGGGCGGGGGTGCGGAAGCGGGAGACTACGTCGATGTTCACCGGATACTTGGCAAAGCGGCGCAGGGCGGTGAGATAGTGCTGCCGGGCCAGGACGGTGGTGGGCACCAGGATGGCGGCCTGCTTGCCGTCCAGCACGCATTTCATCATGGCCCGGAAGGCCACCTCCGTCTTGCCGTACCCCACGTCGCCGCACAGAAGCCGGTCCATGGGCACAGGGCGCTCCATGTCCCGCTTGATCTCCCCGATGCACCGCAGCTGGTCGTCGGTCTCGGAGTATTCAAACTGCTCCTCAAACTCCCGCTGCCATGGAGAGTCCGGCGAAAAAGCAAAGCCAGGCTGACGCTGGCGCTGGGCGTACAGCTGGATCAGCCCCTTGGCCAGGTCGGCCACCGCCTTTTTCGCCTTGGTCTTGGCCCGCTCCCAGTCCGTCCCCCCCAGCTTGGACAGCTTTTTCGTCTCCTGGGCGTCCTCGCCGCCGCCGATATACTTGGAGACCAGGTCCAGCTGGGTAGCGGGGACATACAGCACATCCGTCCCGGCGTAGGCGATCTTTACATAGTCCTTCTCGATGCCGTCGGCGGGCATCTTCACCATCCCCACATACCGGCCCACTCCGTGGTGCTCGTGGACCACCAGGTCCCCGGGGGACAGATCCGCATAGGACTTCAGCTTCTGCCGGTTGGTGGCCTCCTTTTTGACCGGGCGGGGCCGCTTTCGAACGCCGCCGGACTGGCCCTCGGTGATGACTGCCAGCTTCAGCCCGGGGTACTCCATCCCCCCGGACAGCCCCCCCACAGTGAGGAGGATCTGCCCCGGCCGGGGCAGGGCCTTCAGGGCGAAGTCCACCCCGGCTTTTACCTTCTGCTCCCGGAGGAGGGTCTGGAGGTTCAGGGCCCGCTGCTCGCTGGACACCAGCACCAGGACGGAAAACCCGGCGCTCTGATAGTGGCTCAGGTCCTGCACCGCAGTCTCCAGGCTGGCCCCGAAGGAGGGCAGCTGCTTGGCCATCAGGGACAGCACACACCGGGGAGCCGCCGGATAGGCGGACAGGGCGAAGGAATCCAGATACGCAAAGGGGAAGTCCTCCAGCCTGCGGCACAGCTGGTCATAGGAGCGGGACAGCGCCCCGCAGGCCCCATCCAGCTCGCCCCGCTCCAGCAGGGTCTTGACGTCCTCCTCCAGCTGCCACTGCCAGGTCTTGGCCCGCTCCCCCACCCGGCTGCTCTCCGAGAAGAGGACGCAGGCGTCATAGGGGAGATAGTCTGCCGCGGTGGCCAGCTCCGGATAGATTAGGGGGAGATACCGGTCGGCTGCCGGGAAGGACCGCCCCTCCTCCAGGGCCTCCCGGTCCTGCCGGAGGGTGGCCACCAGCTCCTCCAGGCCGTCCCGGACGGCGGCGGCGGAGCGCTGGTCCAGCTGCTTCAGCAGTCCGGCCAGGCCGCCGGGGGCCAGGTGGGGCAGGGTCTCCGCCGCGGGGAGGAGCACGGCCTGCTCCACATTGGCCGTCCGCCGCTGGGTCACCGGGTCAAAGATCCCCAGGGCGTCCACCTCGTCTCCGAAAAACTCGGCCCGCACCGGGGCCTCCATGGCCGGGGAGTACACATCCAGGATGCCGCCCCGGAGGGCGAACTGTCCCGGCCCCTCCACCTGTTCACAGCGGACATAGCCCGCCTCCGTCAGATGTGCGGTCAGTTCCTCCAGGTCGGCGGTCTGCCCCACCGCCAGGGCAGCGCAGGCACGTTCCAGCGCCTCCGGCGGAAGGGTGCGCTGGAGCAGGGCCTCCACGGTGGCCACCAGGCAGGGGACCTCCCCCCGGGTCAGGCGGTAGAGGAGGCGGAGCCGCCGGTGCTCCCACTGGCGGGAGACCGTGGCGATGTTGTGGAACAGGAAGGAGCGGGCGGCCAGCACAGGAACCTCCCCTCCGGTGAGGAAGGACAGGTCCCGGGCCATCCGCTCCGCCTCCCCCTCGTCGGCACACACCACCACCACCGGGCGGCCGCTTTCCTGCCCCAGGCAGGCGGCGAAGTGGGCCCGGTGGACCGCCGCCAGGCCGGACACCGCCGCCGGGGACTGTCCGCTGTCCAGCGCCGCCAGCAGCTGCTGAAATTCCGGCAGCTCCCGCAAAACAGAGCGGAGTATCTCCATCAAATATCACTCCTCGTACCGATATATTCCATGATATGGAAACCAAAACGCACCAATGCCCCCTGTCCCGCGGGATAGGGGGTAGGTGTTGGTCGGATCTTTCCCCAGTTTACCCGGTTTTCTCCTCTGCGTCAAGGGCGGGCCCCTCCAAGTTACAGCAGGACAGCGGTCCCGTCCCTGGAAAATTTAAAGGTTATGTAATACTTTTTCGTTCCTTTTGTAACAACTCTTTGATAGGATAAAACTTGCAAGAGACAAGTTCGTTTCATTTTAATCCTCTTTTTCAGTGACAGGTCCCGGGCGCTTTGGAGCAGCGTCCCGGGACCTGTCATTTTCCTGCGCTATTTCACCCACATGGTGTTCAGCACCTGGCTGACGCTCTGGGCAAAGAGGCGGGCTCCGTCCACCGCCTCGGTGAGGGTATTCCCGTGCCCCCCCACCTCCACCAGCAGGTAGCCGGGCGATAGCTGCTGGTTATAGCTGCTGTTGCGCAGCACGATGGGCCGTGCCAGACTCACATAGTCGGAGACCAGCTCCTGCTGGAACCGGACGGCCAGGGCCAGATTGTCGATCCAGTACGGGTGCTGCGCCGCCGCCGTCGGTGCCCACCACCAGCATGACCTGGGCGGTCTTTTTCCCATTCTCCTGGGTGACCAGCTTATAGATGGAGCCGTCGCTGCCCACCAGGGCGTCCCGGTGGACGTCCAGGATGATCCGGATGGTGGGATACTTGGCCAGCCAGTCCCGCACCGCCGCCTTGGAGCGGTCGTACGAGCCGTTATAGGCGGGGTAGTCATATAGATTGGTGTCGTGGATCACCTGGAGGCCCTGGCTGCGGAACACCTCCGCCATGGCCTCCCCCACGCGGACCACGTTGTGGGTGCAGTCGGTGGTGCGGTAGGCGTCGCTCTCCTGGTAGAGGTCCCCGTCGTTTTGGGAGTAGGCCTCACTGCCGTGGCTGTGGAGGATCAGGATCTGGGGCCCCTCCCCCAGCCCAAAGTGGACCGCCCCCGCGTCAAATACTGAGGGATCCAGCCCCTTGTTGGTCCGGTCATACAGATAGACCCCGTTCTGGCTGAAATACTGTCCTCCCTCCCGGCCCACGCCGGTCATCTCCCGGACGTCATCCGGCTCCGCCGGCGGCTGGAGCTGGGGGGCCGTCTGGTCATCGTTGTCCTCCACCTCCGGAGGCTCCTCCGTGGGGGGCGTGCTCTCCACACCCTCCTGCTCCTGCCGGAGGGCATCCACCGCCTCCAGCCCGGCGGACAGCAGGGCGGACTGCTCCACCATCAGCCGGCCCAGGCCGTCCATCCCCGCCAGGGCAGTCTCCTCCGGGACCTGACCCAGCTGCTCCGCCAGCAGACCCACCACCGCCTGGGAGTCAGCGGACCACGCCCGCACCGCCTCCCCCACGCCGGACAGGTCCGCCGTCAGCCCCACGCCCCAGACGGTCACCAGCGCCAACCCCAGACCCACGCCCCGCCGGAGCACCCGGAGCCTGTCCCGTCCCCGCCGTCTCTCCCTCATGCCGGTCCCTCCTTATCCTGTGTGCCTCTCCCCCACTGTATGCGGCGGAGGGACAGCTTAGAAGGACAGGCCCAAAAGTTTTCCACAATTCTGCCGCATTCTGTGGATTGTTCCCCGGAACGTCCCACAGGCGACAAAAAACCCGCCCCCTGCGGTGACGCAGGGGGCGGGAACCAGTTCAGCAGATCAGGTTCAGCACTTCTCGAAGATGGTGGCAACGCCCATGCCGCCGCCGATGCACAGAGTCGCCAGACCCTTCTTGGCCTCGGGGCGCTTGGCCATCTCGTGGAGCAGGGTGACGATGATGCGCGCGCCGGAAGCGCCCACGGGGTGGCCCAGGGCGATGGCGCCGCCGTTGACGTTGACCTTGCTCATATCGAAGCCCAGCTCACGGGCCACGGCGATGGACTGGGCAGCGAAAGCCTCGTTGGCCTCCACCAGGTCCATGTCCTCGATCTTCAGGCCGGCCTTCTCCATGGCCTGACGGGAGGCGGGCACGGGGCCCACACCCATGATCTTGGGGTCCACGCCGCCCTGGCCCCAGCTGACCAGCTTGGCCATGGGCTTCAGGCCGTACTTCTCCACGGCCTCGCCAGAGGCCAGGATGATGGCGGCAGCGCCGTCGTTGATGCCGGAGGCGTTGGCGGCAGTGACGCGCTGGACGTGCTTCTTGGCGTCGGCCTCATGGACCTTGGTGACAGGGAAGGTATGCTCGATGGTCTCCTCAACGCCCTCAGGACCCACGGGGAAAGCGCCGCGCAGCTTGGAGATGCCCTCGGCGGTCACGCCGGCGCGGGGGAACTCGTCCACCTTGAACTCCACCATCTCCTTCTTCTTCTTGATCATCACGGGGACGATCTCGTCGTTGAAGCGGCCGGAGTTCAGAGCGGCCTCAGCCTTGTTCTGGGAGGAGGCGGCGAACTCGTCCAGCTCCTCACGGGTGATGCCCCACACGTCGCAGATGTTCTCGGCGGTGGTGCCCATGTGGTAGTTGTTGTAGGCGTCCCACAGGCCGTCCTTGATCATGGTGTCCACCATCTTGGTGGTTGGCCAGCTTGGAGATGTGGACCATACCGTCCTTACCGGGAGCCAGCTCGACGAAAGCGCCGAACTGGATGATGCGGACGACCTTGCCGTAGTACAGCTCGCCCACCTGGGGGACGAACACGATGGTGTCGATCATCTTCTTGGCGACGTCGCAGGCCTCGGCGTTGGGGGAGGCGATGTGGATGGTGCCGTCATCCTCGATGTCCACGGTAGCGCCGGACTCGGCGGTGATCTTCTGGATCACGGAGCCGCCCTTGCCGATGACCTCACGGATCTTGTCGGGGTCGATCTTCATGGTGAGCATCTTGGGGGCGTTGGGGCTGACCTCGGCGCGGGGCGCGGGGATGCAGGGCAGGATGACCTGGTCGATGATCTCGCAGCGGGCATCGCGGGTGATGTCCAGGCGTCCTTGGTGATCTCCAGGGCCTCCTTGATGATCTCATGGGTCAGGCCGTCGTTCTTCAGGTCCATCTGGATGGCGGTGATACCGGCCTTGGTGCCGGCGACCTTGAAGTCCATCTCGCCGTGGAAGTCCTCCACGCCCTGGATGTCGATGAAGGTCTGGAAGGAGCCGTCATCGTCCTGGATCAGGCCGCAGGAGATGCCGGCCACGGGGGCCTTGATGGGCACACCGGCGTCCATCAGGGCCAGGGTGGAGCCGCAGATGGAGCCCTGAGAGGTGGAACCGTTGGAGGACAGCACCTCAGAGACCACGCGGATGGCATAGGGGAACTCATCCACAGAGGGCAGCACGGGGACCAGGGCGCGCTCGGCCAGAGCGCCGTGGCCGTACTCCCGGCGGTTGGTGGAGCGGGGCGCGCGGGCCTCGCCCACAGAGTAGGGGGGGAAGTTGTAGTGGTGCATATACCGCTTCTCTTCCTCTTCCCAGATGGTGTCCAGCTTCTGGCAGGCGGCCAGGGTGTTCAGGGTGCAGACGCTGAGCACCTGGGTCTGACCGCGGGTGAACAGGCCGGAGCCGTGGACCCGGGGCAGCACGCCCACCTCGGCGGCCAGGGGACGGATCTCGTTCTTGGCGCGGCCGTCCACACGGTGGCCCTCCAGCAGCCAGGCCTTGACGATCTTCTTCTGGAACTTATAGGTGAACTCCTCCAGGTACTGGTCCATATCCGGATACTCCTCCAGATACTTCTCGTGCCAGTGGTCGATCATGGCGTTCCAGCGGGTCTCCCGCACGTTCTTGTCGTCGGTATCCATGGCGGCCTTGGCCTCGTCCATGAAGTCGGCCACGATCTTGTCGAACAGCTCCTGGTTGAACTGGGCGTGGTCGTACTCCATCTTGGGCTTGCCGATCTCGGCGACGATCTGGTTGATGAAGGCCACCTGCTTCTTGATCTCCTCGTGGGCCTTCACGATGCCGGCGTACATGATCTCGTCGGGGATCTCGTCGGCGCCGGCCTCGATCATCACGACCTTCTCGGCGGTGGCGGCCACGGTCACATCCATGCGGCTGGTCTTGCGCTGCTCCTGGTTGGGGTTGAGGACGATCTCGCCGTCGCAGTAGCCCACCTCCAGGCAGCCGATGGGGCCGGCAAAGGGGATCTCAGAGTAGCTCACACAGGCGGAGGCGCCGATCATGGCGGCCACCTCGGGGGAGCAGTCGTAGTCCACGCTCATCACGGTGCACTGGATGCACACGTCGTTGCGGAAGTCATAGGGGAACAGGGGGCGCATGGGCCGGTCGATCAGGCGGCTGGCCAGCACGGCGGGCAGAGAGGGGCGGCCCTCACGGCGCATGAAGCTGCCGGGGATGCGGCCCACGGCATACAGCTTCTCCTCAAACTCCACAGACAGGGGGAAGAAGTCGATGCCGTCCCGGGGACGGGGAGAGACGGTGACGGCCACCATGACGGTAGTGTCGCCGTACTTGACCATGGCGCTGGCGCTGGCCAGCTCGGCCACCTTGCCCACCTCGATGGTCAGGGGACGGCCGCACAGGTCCATGGTCCAGCTCTTGAACTTGGGGAATTCCTTGTGCTTAATGATGGTTGACATGGGTTGTCCTCCTTTTTTGAAAAATGATCTCGTTTTCCAAGCGGACAACACCCTTTAGCACTTGAATACGGGTCCGAATGCGGGACGGAGAATCGACAGGGGCGCGCAGTGTGCGCCCCTGCGCAAACGGCTGTGCAAAATACTTCGCGGCCACGGGCGGACGAAGCCGGCTTCAGGCCCATATTCAACTGCTAAAAAAGCATCGGCGCTCCGAAAACAGGTTCGATTTATATGCGAACATAGGGCGGCACGATTTGCGCCGCCCTATGAAGGCAAACAATTACTTACGGATGCCCAGCTTGGCAATGATGGCACGGTAACGCTCGATGTCCTTGGCCATCAGGTAATCCAGCATCTTGCGGCGCTTACCGACCATCTTCAGCAGGCCGCGGCGGGAGTGGTTGTCCTGCTTGTGGACCTTCAGGTGCTCGGTCAGCTCGTTGATGCGGGCGGTCAGAATGGCGATCTGGACCTCGGGGGAGCCGGTGTCAGTGGGGTGAGTGCGGTTGGCCTCGATCACGGCCGTCTTTTCGTCCTTACGGATCATGGGAAATTCCACCTTTCAAAAATTCTGCCCAAAGGGCTGCGTAGCAGGCGGGTGAAGCCCCGTCCATTTGGACAGGCTGTGTCCCGCAACGAAGCGGATGGGCGGTCTGTGCATTTTTATGCTGGGTAACTATATCACAATTTTTCCCCGTTGTCAAAGAAAAAAGACCTGTTTTGTGATCTTTTTTCCAGCCTCCCTAGCCCTCCCACAGGCCCGCGTCCTCCGGCAGGGGCGGCAGGCGGTCCAGATCCTGCTCCCAGACCTGCTTCAAACAGGGCTCGCACAGAAAGACGCTCCGGCGGAAGCGGCGCAGTCCCTCCGATCCGCCGCACAGCTGGCAGCAGGGCCAGGCGTGGGCCATCTCCACCTTGTTTCCCTTGACCGTCAGGTCCACCCGGTGCTCGGGGCGCACATTCAGAGCCTGCCGCACCTCCACAGGCAGGCAGATCCGCCACTCCTCGTCCACTGTACAGCGGTAGACCATGGGCTGAGGCGGGATGCCTCCAGTCAGATACATAAAAATTCCCCCTTTTGTAAATAATAGCTTTGTTTAGTATAGCAAAGTAATACAAAGACTGTCAACAAGGGTGTAAAACAATGCTGTATTATGTTATATAAAGAAAGGGGATGCTTCATGGCGAAAACCGATACACAAATCAGTCTGCGTGTAACCAGCCAGTTCAAAGCCCGGCTGGAGCGTCAGGCGGAACGGGAGCGCCGCAGCGTCTCCAACCTGATCCTCAAGGTCATGGAGGAATATCTGGAACAGGAGGAGGAGAAGGAGAACTCCGGCTCCTGAAGTTCTATTCACATTATTTTCACATAGCAGAACAGAACAGCCAGGGGCCTGCGCGGTGTATGCAGGTCTCTGGCTGTTTTGCTTTCTCCCCTCCCTCCCGTCTTCTCCCGGGGGTACTCAGACCCGCCCACCATCCTGTCCTGCTGTGATTCGCCCGTCCTCCGCTAAGGGACGCTTGTCCTTCCAGCCCGTAGGGGATGGGCTTGCCCCTCCCGCGGTCCCCTCCTGCTGTGGTCCGCCTGAGACGCTGTAGGGGGGGTCTCCGACCCACCCGCTGGTTTTCGGATCGGTTTCATTCTACGCTGAGGGTTTCGCCCTGCGGGGCGAGTCTCTTTGCCCGCGGCGGCAAAGGGACCAAAACGCCGCCGGGGGTGTCCCGCGGTCGCCTCACGGCTCCAGCGGAGCCACCCCCGGACCCCCGTTTACGGGGGTTATCCCTATATTCTTCCGCAAAAGTTCCGGCGCGCAAAATACGGTTCCGGGGTTTTATTTCTTCCGGGCCACCGGACCCTGATACGGTGCAAAATTTCGGCCTGTTCCGTTTCACCGCCGCGCCTGGTTCCGACCAGCCGTGGCAGAGGGTGTGTTGGGCAGGCACGAAAGACGATCTCCGCCGGGGTGCGGTCGATCTCTCTCAAAATGTCCTCGGTGGAGGGGTTCATGGTCTGGCCGCCGGAGATCACCCCGTCCACACCCAGGTCCTTGAACACGGCCTCCAGCCCCGCGCCGGCGCACACGGCCACATAGCCGTACTTCTTCTCCGGAGCCGCCTTCACCGGCTCCTCCGGCATGGCCGCGCCCCGCTCCAGCTCCTGCTCCACCGCGTCCAGGTCGTCGGTGCTCTGGACGTGTCTCCCGGCCGCCAGGTCCTCGGCCTGGGTGCGCATATTCTCGATCTTGGCCAGCTCCAGCGTGCCGTACTTCTGGGCCTCGGTGAGAGCCGCGCCCGGGATATTGGTATGGACGTGGACCTTAAATGCCTCGTCATCCTCGCCGATGACCAGACTGTCGCCGATGCCGTTGAGGTAGGTGCGGAAGGGCTCCAGGTTCACATTGGGGGAGGGCTTGCGCACGATGAACACCGTGTCAAAGGCGAAGGTGATGTCCTCAGCGGGGATGGCCCCGAAATCGGCCTTCTCCGCCTGGGCGGGCTCCTCGTCCGCGGGCATCTCCTCGCCCCGCACCTCGTTCAGCATCCCCTGGAGGATCAGCAGGAAGCCCGCGCCGCCGGCATCCACCACGCCGGCCTTTTTCAGCACCGGGTTCTGGTTGACCGTGTCGGCCAGGGCCAGCTGTCCTCCTGGATGGCGGCCTCCAGCACTGCCTCGAAGCAGTTGTCCTCCCGGGCGGCGCCGGCAGCCCGGGCCGCGGCCAGGCGGGACACGGTGAGGATGGTGCCCTCGGCGGGCTTCATCACCGCCTTATAGGCGGCGGCTACGCCGAAATCCAGGGCGATGGCCAGATCCCGGCCGTCCATGGTCTCCCGCTCCTTGATGGCCTTGGCAAAGCCCCGGAACAGCAGGGACAGGATGACGCCGGAGTTTCCCCGGGCCCGCCCCGCAGCAGCGCGGAGGCGGTGGCCTGGGCGGCCTTGCCCACGGTGTCGAAGGACTGCTTCTTCATCTCCGCGGCGGCAGCCCCGATGGACAGGCTCATATTGGTGCCCGTGTCGCCGTCAGGGACGGGGAACACGTTCAGATCGTTGATGCGCTGTTTTTCCGCGCGAATGGCGGCGGCGGCGTGGATGACCATCTGCTGAAAGGCCGCCGCATCAATGGTTTGTCTCATATCGGCCCAAATTCCTTTCTACAAATGTCCTTAAAACCGCATGGAGTCCACACAGACGTCCACCGATTTCACTTCCACCCCGGTGGTCTTGCTGACCACATAGCGGACCTCGCTCATAATGGAGCGGCAGACCGCCACCAGGTTGACTCCGTTCTCCACGATGATGTGCAGCTCGATGGAGACGGTCCCGTCCTCGTTGTAATATACCTTGACGCCCTTCGCCATGGACTCCCGCTTGAGGAGATGGACCAGGCCGTCGGTCTTGGAGCGGACCGCCATGCCCTTTACGCCGTAGCAGTTGGTGGCCGCACAGCCGGTCACGGCGGTGAACACCTCGCTGCTGATGCGGATCTCGCCCAGATCGTTTTGCAGTTTCATAAGTCATTACCTTCCTTTCGCTGAGGATAGGGTAGATCACCACAGCAATCAGCGGATTTCTGCCGCTGAGTGTATTGATACAGTTTATATTGTAGTCTATTTCACCCGGAATTACAAGTAAAATTTACTCTTCTCCCCTGTTTTAGAAGGGAAACCGGCCCCCGTCCGCCTGTGCGGACGGGGGCCGGTGGAGCGTATGGGGTAGGAGGCTCACCGCTCCTCCCGGAAGTAGTTCAGACCCAGGGCGGCGGGCTGCCCGCTGCCCTTCTGCCGGATGGAGGAGACCACCAGCACGATGGCGGTGATCAGGAAGGGGAGCGCCTGGTACAGCTGAGTGGGGACGGCGGCCAGCCAGCCCAGCCCCTCCGGGAAGGCGGCGGCCAGGCTGGAGCCCGACACCCGCAGGGTGTTGAAGAAGCCGAACACAAAGGTGCCCAGCACCGCCAGCGCGGGATTCCAGTTTGCGAAGATGACCAGGGCCACCGCGATCCAGCCATAGCCGTTGATCCAGCAGCTGCTGTTGAAGGAGCCGGACATATTCAGCCCCATATAGTAGCCGCCGATGCCCATGATGCCGCAGCCGACGCAGATGTGGATATACTTGTACCGCTTCACATTCACACCCACCGAGTCGGCGGCGCCGGGGTTCTCCCCCACCGCCCGCAGGCGCAGGCCGGGGGCGCTGCGGCTGAGGTACCACCACATGACCAGGGCGATGACAACGCCCAGATAGACCATGATGTTGTGGTCGAACAGCCCCCGGCCCAGCACCGGGATCTGGGACAGGCCGGGAATGGCCAGGTCCGCAAAGCCATTTTTGATGTTCTCATAGTCGTTCATCACCGGCCAGCTGACCGCCTTGACGCCGTTGCCCACAAAGAAGTACACCCCCAGGCCGAAGGTGGTCAGGGTCAGACCGGTAATGTTCTGGTTGGCCTGGAGGGACACGGTGAGGGCGGCGAACAGCAGGCCGCACAGGGCCCCCATCAGGAAGGCGGTCAGGATCCCGATCCCCAGGCTGTTGGCATAGCAGCCGACGATATAGCCGAAGATGGCTCCCACGGCCATGATGCCCTCCACGCCCAGGTTCAGGCTGCCGGACTTCTCCACCATGATCTCCCCTACCGTGCCATAGAGCAGGGGGATGTTATAGACCACGATGTTGTGGATAAAGGTGGTGACCACCCCAAGTTTATCCATTTCCATTGACACTGCCCCCCTTCTGTGCACGAACAACTTGAAAGCGGATGAAGAAATCAGCGGCCAGCACCAGGAACAGGATGGCCCCCTGGAGCATATCCGCAAAGCTGGAGTCCACCTGTGCAAAGGTGGCGGCGGCCACGGTGGACCCGTGCTGAAGCATGGAGATCAGGGCGGACACCACAAAGATGATCCCGGTGTTCAGCTGGGCCAGCCAGGCCACGATGACCCCCGTCCAGCCCACATCGTCGGTGAAGGAGGTGGAGAGGATGCCCACTGTCCCCACCTTGAAGGCGGCAGCCAGGCCGATGAGGCAGGCCGACAGGAACACGGTGCGCAGGACGATGGCATTCACCTTCATCCCGGCGTAATGAGCGGTCCCGGCGCTGTCCCCCACCACGGCGATCTCATAGCCGTGCTTGGAGTACTTCAGATAGCAGTAAACCAGCACTCCGATCAGCAGGGTGAGCAAGACACACACATTCAGTCCGAACTTGCCAATCATAATTCTTGGGAAAGCCACTTCCTTCCCGAAGTTAAAAAACACTGGCCGTGCGGAAGAGGTGTCCAGGAAGAAGTTCCACTCCGCCTGAGTCTCCCCCAGGAAGATGAGGAAATACAGGGCTACATAGTTGAGCATCAGGGTCATCAGGGTCTCATTGGTGCCGAACTTCACTTTCAGCACCGCAGCCAGGGCACCATATACCCCGGCAGCGGCCATGCCAGCCAGGCACATCAGGATCAGAACCACTCCCTGGGGCAGGCTGTCCTTCAGCTTAAGGGCCACGGCGGCGGCGGCCACCGCCCCGAGAATGAACTGTCCCTCGCCGCCAATGTTCCAGAAGCGCATCTTGAAGGCCAGGGACAGGGCCACCGAGGTGAGCACCAGGGGAACAAATACCTTCAGATAATTCTCAAAGGTCTTATAGGCAATCTTATTGCCTACCATACCCATAGTAAACATCCGCTGGTAATAAGCAATGGGATCCACCCCCATGACCAGCAGCAGCAGCCCGCCCAGAACCAGGGCAGCGGCCACCGCGGCCAGGTAGAGACACAGCTTCTTCCAGAAAGGACAGCTGTCCCGCTTTACGATATGGAAATGCATGGTCAGTCCTCTCCTTCCTGGCTGCCGCTCTCCTGCTGCTCCAGTTCCTGCAGCTCCTGGGCGCTGATGTTGGTGTCCCGGGCGATGCCGGCAGGCTTGTCCTCATACTTATAGGTCAGATCCAATGCGCCAGTCATCATAAGACCTAGTTCCTCCTTGGAGGTCTTATGGGCATGAACCACACCCATGACCTTTCCATGACAGAGTACCATGATCTTATCACACAGGGCCAGCATCACATCCAGATCCTCGCCTACAAACAGAATGCCCACCCCGTCCTTCTTCTGTTGGTTTAAGATGTTGTAAATGGCGTAGGACGAGTTGATATCCAGGCCTCGAACTGGATAGGCAGTGACAATGACATTAGGCCCCGCCTTGATTTCCCGGCCCAGCAGCACTTTCTGCACATTTCCGCCAGACAGCCGACGCACTGGGGTCTCGGTGGAGGGGGTGACCACGCCCAGCTGCTCGATCACCTGCTGGGCAGCGGCCCGGCCTGCCTTCCGGTCCACGAAGGGTCCCTTGGTCTCGCCATAGTTTTTCAGGATCATGTTGTCCGTGATAGACATCGAGGGGGCCAGTCCCATACCCAGCCGGTCTTCCGGGATAAAGGACATAGAGATCCCTTTTTCCAAAATGGTCTTGGGGGGAAGTCCTACAATGTTATCCCCTTTGTGGATCATCAGGCCGGACTGGATCGGACGAAGGCCAGCGATGGCCTCGCACAGCTCCTTCTGACCACAGCCGGCGATCCCCGCTACACCCAGGATCTCGCCGCCCCGGATATAAAAGCTCACCTTATCAATGGCCACCGCGCCCTCATCGTTCTTGATGGTCAGGTCCCGGATCTCAAGCAGCGGCCGAGTTTTTTCCACCACAGGCCGGTCAATGTTCAGGTCGATCTTCCGGCCCACCATCCACTCCGTAAGAGCCTGCTCGTTGGTCTCAGCGGTGTTGACCGTGGTGATATACTCGCCCTTGCGCAGAATGGCCACACGATCAGAGATGTCCATCACCTCATTAAGCTTATGTGTGATGATGATGATGGAGTGTCCGTCCTCCTTCATCCTCCGCAGCACGGAGAATAGCTTGTCGATCTCCTGAACGGTGAGCACCGCAGTGGGCTCATCCAGGATAATGACCTTAGCCCCATAGTACAGTACCTTGATGATCTCCAGGGTCTGCTTCTCTGAAACAGCCATATTGGCTGCCTTTTTCCGGGGATCGATTTCAAAACCAAACCGCTGAGCCATCTCCCGGATCTCGTCATAGCGGCCCCGCTTCAGGTCAAAGCCAGGCTTCTCACGCCCCATCCAGATATTATCCGCAGCAGTGAACACATCCACCAGCTTAAAGTGCTGGTGAACCATACCGATTCCCAGTGTCTTGGCCTCCTGGGGGGACCGGATGGAAACCGGTGTTCCATCCACCAGGATCTCGCCGCTGTCCGGCTGGTAGATACCGGACAACATATTCATCAGCGTTGTCTTACCGGACCCGTTTTCCCCCAGCAGAGCCAGGATCTCCCCTTTCCGCAGGGTAAGATTCACATCTTTATTGGCCACCACACTGCCGAAGGTCTTGGTGATGCCCCGCATCTCAATGGCGTATTCCGCCGCCATGGAACCACGCTCCCTCTATGGTTTTCATTCTTAAAAGTACTACTTTATACTTATATTACTCTTTGTATCGTCTCTCCTCCCCAGGTCGGACACTTTCCGGCCCAGGGAGCAAAGGCCAAGACCGGGCCGGCCGGTAATGGCCGGCCCGGTCTTGCGGGTCATTCAGCAAAGTTCTGCTTAAGGATCAGGCGTTCTTCACGCCCTCCACCAGGTAGTTCATGCTGCCGGTGATGACACTGTCCTCCACAGAGGTGCCGCCAGCAACGACGATCTCAGTTCCATCGTTGGTCATCAGGGGAGCGTCCACCTTCTCCACGGAAGCCTTGCCGTCAGCAACGGTGACATTCAGCTTCACACCGGAGAACACATCCCACTCACCGGAACCGATCAGGGCCTTGACCTGGTCAATGGCATCCTGAGTGCCGGCAGCGCAGTTGTCGCTGAGGGGGGACACATCCACCATGCCCTCGTTCAGGCCGCCGTAGTAAGCAGGACCCTCCATGGCGGTAACGAACTGATCCGCAGACTCACAGGACATCGCGGTCTCGATGGCGTGCTTGTAGTACACATCCCAGTTCCACACAGGAGCAGTCAGGTGAGCCTTGGGAGCATCAGCGGTCATGTCGGAGTTGTAGCCGCAACCGAACACGCCGGCCTTCTCCGCAGCCAGCTGAGGCTGAGCGGAGTCACAGTGCTGAGCCACAATGCCGCAGCCATAGCTGTTGATAAGCTCCTCGGCAAAGGCATACTCGTTCACCTCATCAGCCCAAGCGCCCAGTTCCTTAACATACACAGTAGCCTCAGGGTTGACAGCCTGGACACCCAAGGTGAAGCCATTGATGCCGGAGCAGGTCTCAGCATACTCGGTGTCGTAAGCAGAGACATAACCAATGTTGTTATTGCCAGTCTCCAGGCTCTTCAGACCAGCAGCCAGGCCGGCCAGGTAGCGGGCCTGATAAATGCGGCCAAAGTAGTTATTGTAGTTGGTCTCATTGCTCTTAAAGCCGGTGGCGTGGGAGAAGATCACATCGGGATACTCCTCAGCCTTTACCTCCATCTCATTCAGATAGCCGAAAGAGATGCCGAAGATGATATTGCAGCCCTCACCCACCAGGGTGTCCACGGCGGCGCCCACCTGGGTATCGTCCTCGGGAACCTCGTCTACAATGAACAGCTGCTTGTCCACATCCATGCCCAGGGCCTCCATAGCCTTGGTGATGCCGGTGTGGTGGGCGTAGGTGTAGCCAGCGGTGTCGCTCTTCTTGTTGATGTAGATGGCGCCCACCTTAAAGTCAGACGCGCTCACATTGCTGGCGGAGCCGGCGCTCTGGGAACCGGTGCTGGCAGCGGAACCGGCGCTGCTGGAGTCCCCGCCGCCGCAGGCGGTGAGGCCCAGGGTCATGGCCGCGGCCATGACCAATGCGAGAATCTTTTTCTTCATGCAAAGTTCCTCCTTCTGAATCGTTCGTTTCATCCTTACTTCTATTAAAACCGCCTGGGGCGGTCTTAATCCCTCATCCTGTGGATTCAGTCGTCCGCAAAGGTCACGCCGGTCTCCTCATTCATGGACTGGACGCGGGCCAGCGCCTCGATGCGCAGCCCCTTCGCCCGCAGGCGGTCGCCGCCGGGCTGGAAGGCCTTTTCAATGACGATGCCGCCCCCCACCAGCTCCGCCCCGGCGTCCTTCACCAGCTGGGCCAGCCCCTCCAGGGCCGCGCCGTTGGCCAGGAAGTCATCGATGAGCAGCACCTTGTCCCCGGGGCCCAAAAAACTCCTTGGCCACGATGATGTCGTACACCCGGCCGTGGGTGAAGGACTCCACCTTAGAGGTGTACACCTCGCCGGCGATGTTCTTGGTCTGGGTCTTTTTGGCGAAGATCACCGGGCAGTGGAAGTACTGGGCCACCACGCAGGCGATCCCGATGCCGGAGGCCTCGATGGTCAGGATCTTGTTGATCTCACAGCCGGCAAACCGCCGCTTGAACTCCTTGCCGATCTCAGCAAACAGCTCCACGTCCATCTGGTGGTTCAAAAAGCTGTCCACCTTCAGCACGTCTGTCCCCTTCACCTTTCCGTCCCTGCGGATCCGCTCTTTCAAAAGCTCCATCGGTCCTCCTCCACCCTTCCTCTTTTCTTATGTGGCCGCCCGTTCCGGGGAGCGCCCGGAAAAGAACGGCGTGGCCCGGAGTGAACGGGCCACGGTCGATGGCGATACAGTGTTATTCTACAAAATATTTTCCCGTTCTGCAATCCCTTTTTCCCGTTCTTATGGGAATTTTTTTGCCGCAGGGCGCCCCGGCCCTCTTTTTCCCCTGTTCTCATGCCGCCGGCCCCTCCGTCTGTAAAGTTATTCGCTTTACAGAAAGAACAAGGAGCCAGCCGGAGCAGGATGTGCTCCGGCTGGCTCAGCCTGTTGAAAACGCTCAGATCTGCCGTCAGCCCCGGACGGCACGGGTGCGGGCCTCCTTCCGGTCCTCCATCTTGGAGACGATCAGGGCGCAGGCCGCATCCCCCGTGATGTTGATGGTGGTCCGCCCCATGTCGAAGAGCCGGTCGATGCCCGCCACCAGGGCGATGCCCTCGATGGGGATATTGACGCTCTGGAGCACCATGGTCAGCATGACCATCCCCGCACCGGGAACTCCGGCAGTGCCGATGGAGGCCAGGGTGGCGGTGAGCACGATGGTCACCATGTTGCCCAGCGTCAGGTCCACGCCGAAGCAGCTGGCGATGAACACGGAGCACACGCCCTGGTAGATGGCGGTGCCATCCATGTTGATGGTGGCCCCCAGGGGCAGGACAAAGGAGGACACCTCACGCCGGGCGCCCAGCCGCTCGGTGCACTCCATATTGAAGGGCAGCGCCCCCACCGAGGAGGCGGAGGAGAAGGCCATCATCATGGCCGGGGCCATGCCCTTGAAGAACTGGACCGGCGAGATGCCGGCCAGCACCTTGACCGTGGAGGAGTAGACCACTGCAGCATGGATGATGTATCCGCCATAGGCCACCAGAAGCACCGTAAGCAGACTGCTCAGGATCTTCGGTCCATTCTCCGCCACCACTGGGCAGATCAGGCAGGCCACGCCGATGGGAGACAGGCGGATGATGACGTCCATGATCTTGATGAACACCTCATTGAGGCTGTCGACGATCTGCGCCGTGGCAAGTCCCTTCTCCCCGGCCAGCAGCACGCCGAAACCCAGGAACAGGGAGATCACGATGACCTGGAGCATTGTGGCGCTGGCCAGCGGCTGTACGGCGTTGGAGGGGAAAATGGATACAATGGTGTCCATGAAGGACTGCCCCGCCGGGGCCTCATAGCTCAGCCCGCTGGTCTCCAGCAGGGGGAACCAGTGCATCCCCTTGGCTACGCTGGCCAGGATCAGGGCTAGGATCACCGCAAAGGCGGTGGTACACATATAGTAGACGATGGTTTTCAGTCCGATGGACCCAACCTTGCTGATGTCCTTCATGGAGATCACCCCAGCGGCGATGGAGAACAGCACGATGGGGACCACAACGAACTTCAGCAGATTCAGGAAAATATCTCCCCAGGGCTTGATGTAGGCCTTGGCGAAGTCCTTGCCCTCGATGCCGCCCACGCTGATATTCATCAGTGCCATACCGGCGGCAATTCCCACCAGCAGACCGACAAAGATCCAAAATGCCAGCGGCAGCTTCCTCTTACTTTCCATATCACACACTCCTTTCAAATGCGGAAACGCACGCTATTTTCTACTCACTTGCAAACAACGGCCTTTCCGCTTTTGTTATCAGTATACACATCTCCCAGTATTTTCTCAACTCATAATTTATTATTTCTTATTTTTTATCTTTTTCCACAATTTTTCTCCTGTTTTTTCTACATCCTATGCAGGGTTCTTCTCTTCACAGCCAGGGGCATAGTGCATCTTCCTTTTTCACCTCTTGCAAGCGATGGTCTTCCTCCCATCGAAATTTCCCCGGAAATTTCTTGTACTTCTCGACGTTGTTCGGCTTTTTATATTCCAAAATATGGTAAACTATAGGTATCGGCTCCGATTGCTCGGCACAACAGATACTAAGGAGGTCTTTCTCATGCAGCTGCTTCGGAAAAAGGGGAACTTCGACAGTACCCGGATCCTGTTTCTCCCGGTAGACGCCATCGCTCCCAACCCGGACCAGCCCCGCCGGGTCTTTGCGCAGCAGGAGCTGGACGAGCTGGCCCACTCTATCCAGGCCCTCGGCCTGCTCCAGCCTCTCACCGTCCGGCGCTCCGCCCAGGGCGGCTGGGAGCTGGTGGCCGGGGAGCGCCGGCTCCGGGCCGCCCGGCTGGCCGGTCTTCAGGAGGTCCCCTGCCTCTCCCTCCAGATCGACAGCCAGCGCGCCTCTCTGCTGGCCCTGGTGGAGAACTTACAGCGGAAGGACCTGGACTTTTGGGAGGAGGCTCTGGCTCTGGAGAAGCTGATCTCCACCTATCACCTCTCCCAGGAGGAGGCGGCCAGGCGCATCGGAAAGAGCCAGTCGGCGGTAGCCAACAAGCTCCGCCTGCTGAAGCTGCCCGCCGCGGTCCTGGAGACCCTGCGGGACGGTGGAGCCACAGAGCGCCACGCCCGTGCCCTGCTCCCCCTGGAGGATCCTTCCCTGCAGGCCCGGGCCGCCCAGGCTATCCTGGAAGGCAGGCTTACCGTCGCCCAAACAGAGGCGCTGGTCCAGGAGCTCCTCCACCCCCTGAAAACACCCACCGCCCCCCATCCCCGGCGGACCTTTGTGGTCAAGGACATCCGCCTGTTTCTCAACACCCTGGACCGGGGGATGGCCCTGATGCGCTCCGCCGGGGTGGCCGCCAAATGCCAGCGGGAGGACCATGAGGATGAGATCTGCCTCACCATCCGCATTCCTCGGAGCGTCTCCCACTGATGTTTCACGTGAAACAATTCCATAGATTACTGGGCGGGCCGGGTTGTGGCCCGCCCTTTCTCTGCGGCTGTTTCACGTGAAACATCACTCTTTCCCGATTTCCGGGCGGAGGCACGAAAAAAAGAGGCAAAAGAGTTGCAACGTCTGCGGCAGGTTGATATAATAAAGGTCTAGTATCACACCTCATCCCACTCCGGCGTCTGGATCGTCCTCCGCCGCGGCAGGATCAGGCGGCGAACTGGATTTTCCCTGTTCAGGAGGTATTCTATGGCGAATATCATTGCCGTCGTCAACCAGAAGGGCGGCGTGGGCAAGACCACGACGACGGTGAACATCACAGCCGCCCTCCGCGCCCTGGGAAAGCGTGTGCTTCTGTGCGACTTTGACGCGCAGGCCAACGCCACATCCGGCATGGGAGTGGACAAGAACACCGCCTCCCCCAATGTGTATGATGTGCTCATCAACGGCGCGGAGCCTCAAAAGGCGGTGGTCTCCACAAAGTACGGGGATGTGCTCCCCTCCAACAAGGCCCTGGCCGGAGCCAGCATCGAAATGATCGCCATTCCAGACCGGGAGCACCTGTTGCAGAAGGCCCTGGAGCAGCTGGCACCCAATTACGACTACATCTTCATCGACTGCCCCCCCTCTCTGGAGATGCTTACCGTCAACGCCCTGTGCGCCGCCGGCTCCCTGCTGGTCCCGGTGCAGTGCGAGTATTACGCCCTGGAGGGCCTCAGCGACCTGCTGGCCACGGTGCGGCTGGTCAAGCGGGGACTCAACCCCAAGCTGTCCATTGAGGGGGTGCTGCTGACCATGTTCGACAGCCGTACCAACCTGTCCCTCCAGGTGGCGGAGGAGGTCAAGCGCCACTTCCCCGGCCAGGTCTATGCCACGGTGATCCCCCGCAACGTCCGCCTGTCCGAAGCCCCCAGCCACGGAATGCCCGTACTGGACTACGACCCCTACTCCCGCGGGGCCGAGGCCTATCGGATGCTGGCCCAGGAGATCTCCGCGCAGCATGAATGAGCCCGGAGGGACGGAGGCGGCGCCCTCCCCTCCCCCTCCTGACTCCACACGTTTGGAAAAGGAGTGTACTATGGCGAAACGAAAAACAGAGATGGGTCTGGGCCGGGGGCTCAATGCCCTGCTGGGCGACCCGGACCTGACCGCCGGGGGCGAGGGCTCCGTCTCCCTCCCCATCTCACAGGTGGAGCCGGGCCTGAACCAGCCCCGCAAGCGCTTTGAGCCGGAGGCCCTGGCCGATCTGGCGGAGTCCATTCGAATCCACGGCATCATCCAGCCCCTCACCGTCCGCCGTCTGGCCTCCGGCTACTACCAGATCATCGCCGGGGAGCGCCGCTGGCGGGCTGCCAAGCAGGCCGGCCTGGACGAGGTCCCCGCCGTCATCATCGAGGCGGACGACCGCAAGGTCATGGAGCTGGGCCTAATCGAGAACCTCCAACGGGAGGATCTGAACCCCGCCGAGGAGGCCCGGGGCTTCCAGACCCTGATGGAGGAGTACGGCCTCACCCAGGAACAGGTGGCAGATCGGATGGGCAAATCCCGCCCGGCCATCGCCAACACCCTGCGTCTGCTGGCCCTGCCGGAGGATCTGCTCACTTTGGTGGAGGAGGGGACCCTCTCCGCCGGCCATGCCCGGGCCATCTTGGGCGCTCCCACCGCAGAACTCCAGCGGGAGGCCGCCAAGCAGGTGGTATCCCGGGGCCTCTCCGTCCGTCAGACCGAGCAGCTGGTGAAGCTCCTCCAGAAGCAGCCGGAGGAGACGCGGAAGGGCGGCTCCACAGACGAGATCGCCCTCTATCTGGGTGAACTGGAGAAGTCCCTCTCCGGCCAGCTGGGCCGGAAGGTCACCATCTCCCACCACGGAAAGAAGGGACGGGTCCAGCTGGAATACTATAACAATGAGGATCTGGAAGCCCTGCTGTCTCTGCTGAATACTCTGCACGGAGAGGGGGTAGAACACCTGTGAGCGATCCCAAGCATTCCTCCCCCGCCCCCAAGGGGCAGCCGGAGGAGAAGGCGGCTGAAAAACCCCCCGCCTATATCCCCCCTCCCACTCAGGAAAAGCGGCAGCGCTCCGTGGTCCACTACATCGCCATCCTCTTTGCCGCTGCCTTTCTGCTAATGCTGATGACCTATCTCATGGACCGGCGGCAGAACGAGGAGGTGGTGGACAGTCTCAACCAGTCGGTGTCCGGTCTGCGGGAGTCCCTCTCCAATATGCAGTCTGTCCAGGACATCTATGAGGAAAATCAGTCTCTGCTTCAGGAGATCGACCGTCTGGAGGACCAGGTGGACGAACTGGAACGCCAGGACAGCGCCCATGCCGCAGAGCTGGAGCAGGCGGAGCAGACCCGTCAGGCCATGGACTGGTTCTGGCAGATCGACGAGGCATACGTCCTGGGCCGCTACTCCCTGTGCCGGGAGCTGATTCAGTCCCTGGAGGACAGCGGCCTGTCAGAGCGCCTCCCCCAGGAGAGCACCACCGACAACGGCCGCTTCTCCCCGGCGCTCCGCTATCAGGAGATCCGGGAGGCCCTGTACTGAGGCAGCTCCCCTGTTTCACGTGAAACAGAAGAGACAGCCCCCACTCCCCTCCCCCGCGCTTCTCCCCCGATCCCGCTGACCCGTTATCGTATTTACTATATTTAAAGGAGTGTTCCGCTATGCTGGACATCAAATTCATCCGGGAGAACCCCGAAGTTGTCAAGGAGAACATCAAAAAGAAGTTCCAGGAGCAGAAGCTGCCTCTGGTGGACGAGGTCATCGCCCTGGACAGCGAGAACCGCGCCGTCATGGCCGAGGCCCAGGAGCTCCGCTCTTCCCGCAACACCCTGAGCAAGCAGGTGGGTATGCTCATGGGTCAGGCCAAGAAGGACCCCTCCAAGCTGGCGGAGGCCGAGGCGGCCAAGGCCAAGGTAAAGGCCAACGCCGACCGCCTCTCTGAGCTGGAGGCCAAGGAGGGCGAGCTGGCCCAGAAGATCCGCAAGATCATGCTCCAGATCCCCAACATCATCGATCCCTCCGTGCCCATCGGCCCCGATGACAGCTGCAACGTGGAGGTCCAGCGCTTTGGTGAGCCGGTGGTCCCCGACTTTGAGATCCCCTACCACACCCAGATCATGGAGTCCTTCAACGGCATCGACATGGACGCCGCCGGCCGTGTGTCCGGCAACGGCTTTTACTATCTCATGGGGGACATCGCCCGCATCCATGAGGGCGTACTGGCCTACGCCCGGGACTTTATGATCGGCAAGGGCTTCATCTTCTGCATCCCGCCCTTTATGATCCACGGCAACGTGGTGGAGGGCGTCATGTCCCAGACCGAGATGGACGCCATGATGTACAAGATCGAGGGCGAGGACCTGTACCTCATCGGCACCTCCGAGCACTCCATGATCGGCAAGTTCATCGACCAGATCATCCCGGAAGACAGCCTGCCCCAGACCCTCACCTCCTACTCCCCCTGCTTCCGGAAGGAGAAGGGCGCCCACGGCATTGAGGAGCGCGGCGTCTACCGCATCCACCAGTTCGAGAAGCAGGAGATGATCGTGGTCTGCAAGCCCGAGGACTCCATGAAGTGGTATGAGCAGATGTGGCGGTACTCCGTGGAGCTGTTCCGCTCCTCCTGGACATTCCGGTGCGCCAGCTGGAGTGCTGCTCCGGCGATCTGGCCGACCTGAAGGTCAAGTCCTGCGACATTGAAGCCTGGTCCCCCCGCCAGAAGAAGTACTTCGAGGTCTGCTCCTGCTCCAATCTGGGCGACGCCCAGGCCCGCCGTCTGAAGATGCGTGTCAAGGGCAGCGATGGCAAGATGTATCTGCCCCACACCCTGAACAACACCGTGGTGGCTCCTCCCCGGATGCTCATCGCCTTCCTGGAGAACAACCTCCAGGCCGACGGCAGTGTGAAGATCCCCGCCGCCCTGCGTCCCTATGTGGGCGGTATGGAGGTCCTGGTCCCCAAGAAGTAAGTTCCAGACGGAGGGGGAGGGCGGTGCCTGCCCCCCTCCCCTCCCCTGCTATATTTCAGGACCTCAGCTTCCGTATTTATACGAAATACAATTTTTCTCTATAATAATACAAATTGTTTTACCGTTCTCCAGCCAACTGCGGATCTCCCGCACCAGGTCTGGGTCATTTTGCCCGCTCCAAAACGCTCCAAAACGGAAAACGCTCAAATCCCTTGAGCCCCAATGGGTTTGAGACGCTGCTTTCTCTGGAAAGGAGAGACGGCCCATGTCCGTCCAAAAACGGCGGGAGGAACTCACCACGCTGAACCTGCTCTTCTGCCTCATGGTCCTGTGGAGCCACTGCTCCGGGCACCCCATCACTGTGCTGGACCACAGCAGCTGGCAATACGGCCTGATGATCTCCCTTCAGCGCCTCACCTTTGTCTCTGTCTCCGGGTTCTTCTTTCTCAGCGGTGTGAAGCTCACCCTGAACAGCGCCAGCGCCCCCCCTCCCCCGCTGGGGCGGTACTGGGCCAAGCGGTGGAAGGGCATTTTCCTGCCCTATCTGCTGGCGGTAGCCGTCTACTATGTCTACTTCGTAAGCCACGGCTACTTCTCCTTCTCCCTGCGGGATCTGGCCGGGTACATGATTCGGGGCGATCTTTCCAGCCCCTTCTACTTCGTTATCGCCCTGGCGCAGTTCGTGCTGTTGGTCCCCCTGTTCCGGTGGCTGCCCCGCCGGTGGTCGCCTTCAGTCCTGCTCCCCATCTCCCTGGGGATCACCTGGCTCAGCGCCCTGTACTGCAATGAGATCCTGGGTCTTCTGATCCCAGGTGCGCACTTTTCCTACAACGACCGCCTGTTCACCACCTATTTGGTGTACTATGTAGGGGGCTGCTGCGCCGGGCAGAACTATCTGCGCTTTTTGGAACTGCTGGACCGGAACCGTCCCCTTCTGACTGCCTGCGCTTTGATCTTCGCCGGGGCCGACCTGTTTTTCAGTTGGAAATTCTTTGTGGGCGGACAGAGCGTACCCTTCCTGGAAATGATCCACACCTTGTACCAGCTCACCGCTATCCCCGCCCTGTATGCCCTGGTGGTGCGCCATCCGGTCACCCTGTCCCCCCTGGCCCGGCGGATGGACCGGGCCAGCTTTCTGGTCTATCTGTACCACTCCCTGGTCATCACCTGGTTCAATGACCTGGCCTGGCAGCTTGGGATCAGTCGGGTGTCCGTCCAGTTTCTGCTGCGGGTGATCACTGTCTACACCCTTACCTTTTTGGGCGCTATGGCTTGGCAATGGATGCTCTCACGGGCGCGGCGTCCCATCCCTCTCAAAATATAAGATTCAGAGGATTTTACCATGAAAAAATTTATAGAAGAGTTTAAGGCCTTCGCCATGCGGGGCAATGTGCTGGATATGGCCGTGGGCGTGGTCATCGGCGGCGCCTTCGGCAAGATCACCACCTCCCTGGTCAACGACATCATCATGCCTGTGGTCTCACTGCTCACCAACGGCATCGACTTCTCCCAGTGGAAGCTGGTGCTCCAGCAGGCTGTGGTCACCGCCGCCGGTGAGGTGCAGACCCCCGAGGTCGCCATCAACTTCGGCAACCTGATCGCTGTGGTGCTGGACTTTCTCATCATTGCCTTTGTCATTTTCTGCATGATCAAGGCCATCAACAGGCTCCACCGCAAGGCGGAGGAGCCCGCACCGGAGCCCGCTCCCCCCGAGCCCAGCGCTGAGGAGAAACTGCTGACCGAGATCCGCGACCTGCTGAAGGAGGCGCACGATGCCCAAGGAACGACCTGACGAGACGCCTCAGGAGGAGAAGGGCTATACCCCCGCCTCTCCGGTGAAGCGTACTCTGGCCTGGATCGGCCTGGCCTATGCCCTGCTGTTCCTGGCGCTGACCACCTATTACTTCTACACCGGCTCCATGCTGGGGAACCTGGGCCCCCTGTTGGCTGTCCCCGGCCTGATCGGCCTGGGCGCTCTGTCTCTGGTCAGCTGGAGGACCACCGGACGGCCCAAAAAGGGGGCCGCCTGGCTGCTGGCCCTGCTGTGCTGGGCCGCCGCCCTGGTCTCTCTGCCCATGGGCCTTGTGGGCCTGCTGTCCAATTTCGGCGTAGTCTTTACCGTATAACCGCCTGGGAGGATCGGATATGGAACAACTCATTCGGAACGGCCTGGAGGCGATGGACCTCCTCCCCCAGACGCCTGACCGCGCTCCGGCGCAGCTGGCGGAGTATGGGCGGCTGCTGCTGGAAAAAAATCAGGTAATGAACCTCACCGCCATCACAGAGCCGGAGCGGGTGGCCCAGCTCCACATGCTGGACAGCGCCGCTCTGCTCAAGGGGGCGGACTTCCAGGACAAGACCCTCATCGACGTGGGCACCGGAGCCGGCTTTCCCGGCATTCCTCTGAAAATCCTGGTCCCATCCCTCCAGGTCACCCTGCTGGACAGCCTGAACAAGCGGGTGGACTGGCTGGGGCAGGTGTGCGCCCAGCTGGGTCTGGAGGGCATCCGGGCCATCCACGCCCGGGCGGAGGAGCAGGCCCTGGTCAAGGGCTTTCGGGACAGCTTCGACTTTGCCACCGCCCGCGCAGTGGCTGACCTGCGCCTGCTGTGTGAGCTGTGTCTGCCCTACGTCAAGGTGGGCGGGCTGTTCCTGGCCATGAAATCCACCGACAGCGCCCAGGAGCTGGAGGACGCCGCCCACTGCATCAAGCTGCTGGGCGGCCGGGTGGAGGAACCCTTTGATTACGCCATCCCCGGCGCCGGCGTCACCCACCGGGTCATCCCCATCCGAAAGGCGGCCCCCACCCTGAAGGGCTATCCCCGCCGGTGGGCCAAGATCCAGAAGGCTCCGCTGTAAGGGCGCGGTCTGTCCCATATCCGGCCCACACTTCAAATTCAATCACAAAATATACAGAAAATTCACACCATATTACAAAAAAACCATTGACGAACCCAAGATTTGTGATAGACTTATTTTGGTGAGATAGGAGGAATTCCATGGGAATTGTCATCGCCGTCACCTCTGGAAAGGGGGGGACGGGCAAGACCTCAGTCACCGGCGGGGTCGCCTCCTGTCTGGCCCGGCTGGGCAAGCGGGTGCTGTGCATCGACATGGACATCGGCCTGCGGAATCTGGACATCTCCCTGGGCCTCAGCGACCGGGCATTGATGGACTTCTCCGACGTGGCTGAGGGGCGCTGTCCCCTGGCACGGGCGGCAGTTACCCATCCGGATCTGCCCAACCTGTCCCTGCTGACCGCCCCCATGTCTCTGTCCCCCGATGTAACGGCCACCCGGATCCGGGCCCTGCTGCGCACCGCCCGGGACCGCTATGACTATATTATGATCGACTCCCCCGCCGGGCTGGGTCCCGGCTTCCAGCTGGCCGTCTGCGGCGCGGACCGCGCCCTGGTGGTGGCCACCAATGACGCCTCCTCCCTGCGGGACGCCCAGCGGACTGTGGAGGAGCTGTACCGGATCCGTCAGGTCCATCTGGTCATGAACCGCATCCAGCCCAGGCTGCTGCGGCAGCTGCGCACCACCATCGACGACGCCATGGACGCCGCCGGACTCCCTCTCATTGGGGTCATCCCGGAGGACCGCCGCGTCATCCTGGCCGCCAACCTGGGGCGTCCCCTGATTCTGGAGGGCCGCCAGGGCGCCGCCAACGCCTGTTTGAATATCGCCAAACGCCTGGAGGGCTACCGGGTCCCCGTCATGCGGATCCGGTAACGTTCAACTGCATAAAAGGAGGTAAACGCCGCCATGAATATTGCTATCATGTGTCACAACCGCAAGCAGGAGCTGATGGTCCAGTTCTGCACCGCGTACTGCGGACTGCTGTCCAAGCACACCCTATGCGCCACCAACGCCACCGGCCGAATGGTGGCGGAGGCCACCGGCCTGCCCGTCAATCTGTTCCTGTCCCACGAACACGGGGGAATCGAGCAGATCGGCCAGCGTATCATTTACAATGAGATCGATATGGTCCTCTTCTTCAACTATCCCCAGGATACCGACATGGATGACAGCGTCATGTATATCACCCGCCTGTGCGACCAGCACTCGGTCCCCATGGCCACCAATGTGGCCACCGCGGAAATGCTCATCCACGGCCTGGCCCGGGGCGATCTGGACTGGCGCATCGGCATGAATCCCAACCGGGTACCCTTTGCCCTGTAAGGCCCGGCATTTTCCTTGACTTTATCTCAAAAGTGGGATAGCATAGCTTTGTTCACCGCCATGACGGCGCATGAGTAACCGGAACACCGCCGGACAGAGAAGGGCCCCACGGCTGAAAGGGCCCCGCGGCACAGGGACCGGCCAAGACAGCGCCAGCAGCGGGCCTGGAGACAGGCGCGGCCGCCCCGCCGCACCACGGGGATCAAAGGGAACAGCCCCGCTGTTCTGAAATTGGGTGGCACCACGAAGCGTTTTCAGGCGCTCTCGTCCCAATCCCCGGGACGAGAGCGTCTACTTTTTTCAGAGAAAAAAGTAGACCAAAAAGCTTTATGCGAAGCTTCGCTTCGCCTCTGGAGATTTTATCCACCGGATGAAAGTGCCCAGCCCCCAGGCAGATCTCCCCAGCGCTTCTTTGTTTCCTTTCTGTGCGAGCAGAAAGGCACGCCCGCCCTTCCGCCCCGCAGGGCGGAACTCTTCCAGAAAGAACCCCCAAAGAAAGGATTTTGATACCCATGAGTAAAGTACAGCCCCGCACCCTGTCCGGCTTTATGGAGCTGCTCCCCGCCCGGCAGGCCCAGTTTGACCGGATGGTGGAGATCCTCCGCCGTACCTACGGTCTCTACGGCTTCACCCCCCTGGACACCCCCCTCATCGAGGCCAGCGAGGTCCTGCTGGCCAAGGGCGGCGGTGAGACGGAGAAACAGATCTACCGCTTTATGAAGGGGGACACCGACCTGTCCCTCCGCTTCGATCTGACCGTGCCCCTGGCCAAGTATGTGGCCCAGAATTACGGCCACCTCACCTTCCCCTTCCGCCGCTTCCAGATCGGCAAGGTCTACCGGGGCGAGCGGGCCCAGCGGGGCCGCTTCCGGGAGTTCTATCAGGCGGACATCGACGTCATCGGGGACGGAAAGCTGGACATCTCCAACGAGGCGGAGATCCCCTCCATCATCTACAAGGCCTTCACCGCCTTGGGTCTGAAGCGCTTCCAGATCCGGGTCAACAACCGGAAGATCCTGAACGGCTTCTATTCCATGCTGGGGCTGACGGAGCAGTCCGGCGACGTGATGCGTACGGTGGACAAGCTGGACAAGATCGGCCCCGACAAAGTCCGGGAGCTGCTGATTGAGGGCGGCGTGGCCGCCGAAAAGGCGGAGGAGATCCTGAAGTTCATCGCCATCACCGGCTCCAACCAGGAGGTGCTCACCGCCCTGGAGGGCTACCGGGGCCGCAGCGAGGTGTTTGACGCCGGCCTGGACGAGCTGAACACCGTGGTGAAATATCTGGCCTCCTTCGGTGTGTCGGAGACCCATTTTGCCGTGGATCTGACCATCGCCCGGGGTCTTGATTACTACACCGGCACCGTGTATGAAACCACCATGCTGGACCATCCGGAGATCGGATCCATCTGCTCCGGCGGCCGTTATGACAACTTGGCGGAATATTATACCGAGAAACAACTCCCCGGCGTGGGAATTTCCATCGGTCTGACTCGCCTGTTCTTCGTTTTGGAGGACCAGGGCTATCTCAACGACGCTCTGAACACCGCCCCCGCCGATGTGCTCATCCTGCCCATGACCGACGACCTCTCCCCCGCAATTGCCCTGGCCACCCAGCTGCGGGAGGCCGGCATCCGCACCCAGATCCACGGGGAGCAGAAGAAGTTCAAGCAGAAGATCTCCTACGCCGATAAGCTGTCCATCCCCTACGCCGTGTTCCTGGGTGAGGATGAGATCTCCTCCGGCGTGTGCGCTGTGAAGGACCTGGCCACCGGCGAGCAGGTGAAGCTCTCCCCCGCCGACGCCATCGCCCACATCCAGGCCGGGCTAAAGAAGCGGAACCAGGGTACGCCCATTCTGGACCGGGGGGAATAAACAGAACAACACTTTACCCAATGGAGAGACAGCGGAAGCCCCTTGGGGCTTCCCTGCCCAGAGATTCAGAACGATTTCTGAAAACCCGTAGGGGAGGGGCTTGCCCCTCCCGCCCGCTGGAGGTCTGCTTATGCTTCCGAAACGCAAATCTACCGCGATCCCCCATTATGACTATTCTCAACCTGGTGCTTATTTTATTACCCTTTGTGTAGAGAAGCGACGGCCTATATTGGGAAAAATAGATTCCTCTCCTCAGGTCGTGTTATCCTCGATTGGAAAAATTGTTTCTGATGTGTGGTACTCCCTTCCCCAGCGTTTTCCGTGTCTTGACGCAATTTCTCAATCCATTTTTGTGGTTGTGCCTGACCACATCCATGGGATTCTGCAAATTACGGCGGGAGGGGCAAGCCCCTCCCCTACCCTCCATCAAATACTTGGCTCCTTTAAATCTATTACAACAATTGAAACCAATCGCCTGCTTGGAACACCAGGTCAAAAACTCTGGCAACGCTCTGCCTACGAACACATCCTCCGCAATCAGCAGGACTTCGACGAGGCCGCCGGGTATATCGCCGAAAACCCAGCCCGGCGGCTGGAACGGGAGGAATTTGAGTGAAGAAGAAAATCGCTGTCGGGGTAGCCTTGATTGCCTTTCTTCTGGCGGGCAGCGGGCTGTGGTATACCCGTCCCCAAACCTTCTGGGATGCCACAGGTATGGACTGGGACAAAATTACCGGCGCGTCAGGCTATGCTATTGAGGGCTCTGTCACAGACGGAACAGCCAGCCAGCAGATCTGGATGCTGGATAACCTGACTCCCGGCCAGGAGGACTATAAGGCCCTGCTGGCGCTGCTGGAGGACACCACCTACCGCGCCAGCCTGCAAAACCTTCTGCCGCCGTCCTCGTCCCACTCCGCCGATCACGTCACCGCTATGGCAGCCTTTGCATTGGGGGATGAACTGGTGACAGTACACGCCGACTACCCGGGCAAGGTATGGATCTCCCCCGCGCACAGCCGTACCCTGGCCTTTTCCATCTCTGCCCGGGAGCTGAACGAAACCCTGGCAGACTTTATTCAGCAACATGGAGCAGCGGGCGATCCTTAGTATTTTTTCTAAAATAATTCACTATTTTCTCACTTACTATTACAAAATGGAGTTGATTTTATGGACAATCTGAAGAACTTCCGCCGCACCAACTACTGCGGCGAGCTGCGTCTCAGCGACGCGGGCAAGACCGTCTCCCTGTGCGGCTGGGTCCAGCGTCAGCGGGACCTGGGCGGTCTGATCTTTGTGGATCTGCGGGACCGCACCGGTCTGGTGCAGCTGTCCTTTGATGACAGCACCGCCAAGGACATCTTTGAAAAGGCCTCCACTCTGCGCTCTGAGTACGTCGTGGCCGCCACCGGCCTGGTGCGGGAGCGCGAGAGCAAGACCAACAAGATCGCCACTGGCGACATTGAGGTCTATGTCAGTGAACTGCGGCTGCTGGCCAAGGCTGAGACCCCTCCCTTTGAGATCGTGGAGAACTCCAAGGCCAACGACATGCTCCGCCTGAAGTACCGCTATCTGGACCTGCGCCGCCCGGATATGCAGCATGCCATCGCCACCCGCCACAAGGTGACCAAGGTGGCCCGGGACTATTTCGACGAGCAGGGCTTTTTGGAGATCGAGACCCCCATGCTGACCAAATCCACCCCCCGAAGGCGCCCGGGACTATCTGGTCCCCTCCCGCGTCCATCCGGGCAAGTTCTATGCCCTGCCCCAGTCCCCCCAGCAGTACAAGCAGCTGCTGATGCTGTCCGGCTTTGACCGCTATATGCAGATCGCCCGCTGCTTCCGGGACGAGGATCTGCGGGCCGACCGCCAGCCTGAGTTCACCCAGATCGACCTGGAGATGTCCTTCGTCAACGAGGACGACGTGATGGAGATCCAGGAGGGCTTCCTGAAGCGGGTGTTCAAAGAGGTCCTGGACGTGGACGTACAGACCCCCTTCCTGCGGATGCCCTGGCGGGAAGCCATGGACCGCTTCGGCTCCGACAAGCCCGACCTGCGCTTCGGCTTTGAGATCAAGGACATCAGCGACATCGTGAAGGACTGCGGCTTCGGCGTGTTCTCCGGCCCTGTGGCCGAGGGCGGCTCCGTGCGGCTCATCAACGTGGACGGCCACGCCGCCGACTTCCCCCGGAAGAAGATCGACAAGCTGGCCGACTTCGTCAAGACCTATAAGGCCAAGGGTCTGGCCTGGACCCGCCTCCACGACGGCCAGGTGATCTCCTCCTATCAGAAGTTCCTCACTGAGGAGGAGAACCGCGCCATTCTGGAGCGCGCCAACGCCAAGGACGGCGACCTGGTGCTCATCGTGGGCGACGCCAAGGACGAGGTGGTCTTTGCCGCTCTGGGCGCCCTGCGGTGCGAGTGCGCCAAGCAGCTGGGCATTCTGGATCCCAGGGACTTCAAGTTCCTGTGGGTCACCGAGTTCCCCATGTTCGAGTTCTCTGAGGAGGAGAACCGCTATGTAGCCATGCACCACCCCTTCACCGCCCCCATGGACGAAGATCTGGATAAGCTGGAGACCGACAAGAAGAACTGCCGGGCCAAGGCCTATGACATCGTGCTCAACGGCACCGAGCTGGGCGGCGGCTCCATCCGAATCTCCGTCCCTGAGACTCAGGAGGCCATGTTCCGGGCCCTGGGCTTCACCAACGAGGACGCCCAGGAGCGCTTCGGCCACCTGATCAACGCCTTCAAGTTCGGCGCGCCTCCCCACGGCGGTCTGGCCTATGGCCTGGACCGGCTGTGTATGCTCATGGCCGGCGCTGAGTCCATCCGGGACGTCATCGCCTTCCCCAAGGTTCAGAACGCCTCCGAGCCCATGACCAGCTGCCCCGACTTCGTGGACGACAAGCAGTTGGACGAGCTGAATCTGAACGTCACCCGCCGAGAAGAGACTTCTGACGAAGAGTAAATTTCCCTGTCGGCCACGAAGGGGGCCCCATCACAGATGGGGCGCGCCTTTCGGCGCGTACAAGCGTTTTGGCCGAAGGCCAAAACCTTGGGCGCAGGGCGAATTCATTTCGCCCAAGCGTTTGAAAGCAACGGGGTCCCCTCAAACGCTTTGCGTTTGTGGGGCGGACGACAAGCAGCTGGACGAGCTGAGTCTGAACGTCACCCGCCGAGAAGAGACTTCTGACGAAGAGTAAATTTCCCTGTCGGCCACGAAGGGGGCCCCATCACAGATGGGGCGCGTCTTTCGGCGCGTACAAGCGTTTTGGCCGAAGGCCAAAACCTTGGGCGCAGAGCGAATTTACTTCGCCCAAGCTTTCTAAATCAACAGGACGGGCCTGCCGCAGGATAAAAATTCTGCGGCAGGCCCTTTTCTCTTTTGTCTTGCCGCAGCAGCCAGTTTCTTTCGTACACTATTTCAAGAAAAAATCTTTAAAATCCCATAAAATCCGCAAAAAATTTGACAGGGAAGCCGCAAAGTGATATACTGCATAAACTATAAGAGATCAAATCAAACTTTTAGCGTGGAGACTTCTCTCTCCACGCTGTTTTTCCGGGAGGAAACCATGAAAAAGCTTTTGATCGCTGTGCTCTGCCTAATGCTCACCGGCTGTGCCGCTCCCGCGCCCTCTGATGGCTCCGGCCCAGACCGCTCTGTATCCCCTGACATCCCTGCGCCCTCTCCCGCTGCCTCCTCTGCGCCCAACGGAGAGAGCGGGCCCCCTCAAGCTTCCCCGGAGACCGATCCGGAGACCGCAGAGAACCCTTCTGCCAGCCAGGAGCCCTCTGAGTCCTCTCTGGGCCCCCAAAACCAGGAGCAGATCATTCAGGAGCTGCTGTCCGCCATGACCTTGGAGGAAAAGGTGGGGCAGATGTTCTTTGTCCGCTGCCCCGAGACCGGCGGGGCCGAGCTGGCCGCACAGTACAAGGTGGGGGGCTATCTGCTGTTCGGCCGGGATTTTAAGGACAAGACGGCCCAACAGGTGCGGGATGACATCCAAAGCTATCAGGACGCCTCCGGCATCCCCCTGCTCATTGGGACCGACGAGGAGGGCGGCACGGTGGTGCGGGCCAGCAGCAATCCGGACCTCTTTCCTCAGCGGGAGCCCGCTCCCCAGACCCTGTTCGCCCAGGGCGGGATGGACCTGATCCTTCAGGACGCCCGACAGAAGAGCATGACCCTTCTGGACCTGGGGGTCAATGTCAACTTTGCGCCGGTCGCCGACGTATCCACCGATCCCGCGGATTTCATCTATGCCCGCTCCTTCGGACAGGACGCGCAGGCCACCGCCAACTATGTGGCTCAGGTGGTGGGCGTCATGGGGGAGGAACAGATCGGCTCCGTCCTGAAGCATTTCCCGGGATACGGGAACAATGTGGACACCCACACGGGGATCGCCCTGGATCAGCGCCCCTATGAGACCTTCCAGACCTCCGACTTCCTGCCCTTCCAGGCGGGCATCCAGGCCGGGGCGGACGCGGTCCTGGTCAGCCACAATATCGCCGCCAGCATGGACGAGAGCCTCCCCGCCTCCCTCTCCCCCACGGTCCACAAAATCCTCCGGGAGGAGCTGGGCTTCGATGGGGTCGTGCTGACTGACGATCTGGCCATGGATGCCGTCATGGAGTACGCTCAGAACGGCTCCGCCGCAGTGCTGGCCATTCAGGCCGGGAACGACATGGTGGTCACCACCGATTTCCAGACCCAGATCCCCCAGGTCATCCACGCTGTTCAGAGCGGCGTCATTGCGGAGAGCCAGATCGACCAGGCGGTCACCCGGGTTCTGAACTGGAAGTATGAGCTGGGTCTGCTGGGCAACTGATTCCCCATCCATCTGATCCTGAAATATTCAGGCGGTCTGTGGACTTTTCCACAGGCCGCCTCTTTTTTGTGGATCAATTTTTCCTGATTGGAAACACAGCCCGCCGGAGAGGCCAAAACGGCTTCTCCGGCGGGCTTTGTTCCACACCGCTTGTCTAAAATGTGGATACTTACCCCAGGACCAGCATCAGAATCGGGATGCTGATGAAGCTGCACAGAGTGGACAGGGCGGCTCCCGTCGCCGCATATTTCTCATCCGCCCCATAGGCCCCCGCCATCACGGTGACCTGGCTGACCACCGGCAGGGCGCTCTCCACGATGAACACACTCATGGGCAGGCCGCTCATCCCGAACAGACGGCAGAACAGCCAACAGACCACCGGAGCCACCCCCAGACGAACCACGATCATAGTGGGCAGGCCCCGCATCAGGCGCAGATTTTTCAGCCCAAGCTCATAGATGATGTAGCCGCAGTAGATCAGGGCCAGCGGGGAGACTGACCCGCTGATGTATCCCGCCCACTTCATCACCGGGGAGGGCAGGCCCACATCCAGAGCCAGCAGGACCAGGCTGAAGAGGACTGTCAGGATGGGCGGCTTGCTAAAGACGCCTTTCAAAAAGGAGGAGAGGGTCACACTTCCCCGTCCCTGCGTTCCCGCCCGCTCGATGAGCAGAAAGCCCACCGACTGCACAAAGACCGTATTGGCCAGATAATAGAGCATCACATAGGGGATACAGGCATCTCCGAACAGCTGGGTGGAGACGGGCAGGCCGATAAACAGGGTGTTGGAAAAGGCGGTCATGGCCACAAAGACTCCCCACCGTTCCCGGGGAAGCCGGAGCAGGGCAGCCAGCGCCAAAGAGAGCAGAAGGGTCATCAGGACCCCCAGCATGGCGGCAACCACCATGACTCCCGCCTCCAGCAGGCTGTCATGGTCCAGGTTGTTCAGCAGTCCGGTGAGACAATTACAGGGTACCGCGATATTGACGATGTACTTGCTGATAAATTTCTTCTCCGAGGCGTTCATCCAGCCCCGCGCTCCCATAAAATAGCCCACAGACATGAGCATCAGCAGGACCAGGGAGGCAGACATGGCATTGAAAAAACCGTCCAAATAAAACCGCTCCTCTCTCCTCTTCCAAATCGAAGCAAAGGGCCCCGAGGCCGTACGCCCCGGGGCCCTGTCCGGTCACTCCTGTCCCGCAGAGCCTCCCTGAGGCTTTCCGCCCCCTCCGCCACGGGGACGGCGCCGGCGGGGACGGCTGCGCTTCTCTCCAGGCTCCTGAGCGGGCTTTCCGCCGGCCTTCTCCCGGCTCTCCCCGCCCTTGGGCTGCCGCTCCGGCCGCGGCTTCCGCTGCTCACTTCTGTGGGACTGCTGCTCCTCCTTGGGCCGGCCGCCCTCCCGGGCCGGCCGCTCCCCCTCCTGGGGACGTCCGCCGCTCCGGCGGTTCCGGCTGGACCGGCGGCGGTCCCGGCTCCGGCCGTTTCCCTCGGAGGAACGCTCTGTTCCCACCCCCTCATATTGAGGCGTCTCACCGTTAAACACCGCCTCCAGAGCGGCCGCCAGCGGGGAGGCCGCCCCCTTCAGATCGGGGACCTCCTCCGGCTCCTCCGGCTTTCTCAGCTTGGCCAGCTCCTCCAGAGGGGGTTCCACATAGCCCTCCGGCCGCTTTCCCTTTCCATTTCGGATGATGCACAGCTCACAGTTGTGGTAGCACTTTGGGGTCTCCGGGGCGGACTCCAGCCGTACCTGCACCGTCTGCCGCAGCAGATTCACCGAGGACACCGTCCCCGCCCCGTCCGGGGTTTCCACAAAGGACTCCTGCTTGGGGGAGTGCTTCACCAGATCCTCATAGGCGTCCTGCTCATACTTCAGGCAGCACATGAGCCGCCCGCAGGTGCCGGAGATCTTGGTGGGGTTGAGAGACAGGTTCTGGGTCTTGGCCATCTTGATGGACACCGGCTGGAACTCCTCCAGGAACTGGGCGCAGCAGAAGGGCCGGCCGCAGATGCCCAGGCCGCCCAGCATCTTGGCCTCGTCCCGGACGCCGATCTGCCGCAGCTCGATGCGGGCGTGGATGGCGCTGGCCAGGTCCTTCACCAGGGCGCGGAAATCCACCCGGCCCTCGGCGGTGAAGAAAAAGAGGACCTTGTTCCCCTCGAAGCTGTACTCCGCCTCTACCAGCTTCATCTCCAGGCCGTGCTCCGCGATCTTCTCCTGACAGATCTGGAAAGCCCGGGCCTCCTTCTCCTTATTTTTCTCCCGGGTCAGCTGATCCTCCGGGGTGGCCCGGCGGAGCACCGGGCGCAGGGGCGCGGTGAGCTCCATCTCATCCACCGCCGTATTCTCCTGGGTACACTCTCCAAACTCCACGCCCCGGGCAGTCTCGACGATGACACCCTCCCCCAGGCGGAAGCGCTCCCCATTGGGGTTAAAATAGTACTGCCTTCCGCCTTCCTTAAAGCGGACGCTGATGATCTCGACCATAATTCCTCCTGATGATCCATCCGGAATGGAGCGGCACGGCCCCTCCCGGTCTTAATGCTTGATAAACATACCCGCACACAGCCAGCCGGACAGCTGGCCTGGGTTGGCGTTGAGCTCTGCTGCCCCACGCAGCGTTCGGACCAGTGCCTCAGCTCTCAGCAGGCGCCGCGGGTCCTCTGATTGGGGCAGACGGTTGCCCAGAACGGCGGTCACCTGATCCAGCAGGCGGGGAAGTTCCTCCTTGGGGACCTTCTCCAGCAGCATGGAGGCCTCCAGCAGAGCCAGCTCGTCCCGCCCCTCCAGAGCTGTGACCAGCTGATCTGCCTGCTGGCGGCGGGTCTCAGCCGCCTCGCCGCTCCCCTCCAGCAGTTCTATCCCCCGGCCCAGCAGCCCCTGGCACTCTAGGGCAGCCCGGCGGACAGCCGCCGGATCCTGGTCCGGGAAATGGGCGGACAGCCAGCGTTCTGCCTCCGCCGGAGGAACGGGGACCAGGTCCAGCTCCTCACACCGGGAGCGCACCGTCTGGAGCAGGCCGCCGCCATTTTCCGCCAGCAGGAGAAAAACCGCATAGGCCGGTCCCTCCTCCAGCAGCTTGAGCATGGCATTCTGGGCGCTTTGGTTCATCCGGTCCGCCTGTTCCAGCAGATAGATCTTCCGCTCCCCCTCGTTGGGACGGATGTAGGCATCTGAACGCAGGGCCCGCACCTGGTCCACTGTGATGGGCTTTCCCTCCCCGGGCCCGGAGATGACCGTTACATCCGGATGGACGCCGGAGGACACCTTTCGGCAGGGGGCACAGCGGCCGCAGGGGCGCTCTCCGCTGGAGGCAGTGCACAGCATGGCCCCGCACAGCAGCCGGGCCAGGGTATGCCGCCCCGACCCCGCCGGGCCGGAGAGGATATAGGCGTGGGACAGGCCCCGGCCCCCCTCCTGCTGGGAGAGGACCGCCTTCACATGGGCGTTGCCCGCCAGGGCCGACAGTTCCATAACATTCCTCGCTTCTCCCCAAAGGGACGTTTCAAAGTATCACAGACACTTCGTGGTTATTATATCCTATTTCCCGCAAATAGGCCAGTTCTTTTTCCGTGATGCGCTCACCGGGCGCCACCACTGGCACCCCGGGGGGATAGGGGGCCAGCTGTACGGCGGATACTCGCCCGGCGCAGCCCTCCAGAGGGAGGCGCTCCGTCCGGGCAAACAGGGCCTCCCGGGGGGACAGGACCCGCTCCGGCATGGGGGGCGCCGGGATGGGCGGGCAGCGGCCAAGCAGCTCCGGAACCTCCTCCAGTCCGCGCTCCAGCCGGTCCAGATCCTCCCCACTGTCCATCCCCGTGAGAATGAGCACCACATGGCCGCCGTCCTCCATCTCAGGCCAAAGGCCCCGGGCCTCCAGCGCCCGGGCCAGGGCAGGGCCGTCTACCGCGTTCAGCGTCAGCCGGGTGGGATCCAGAGCGCCCTCCTGGAGACTGGGAAACCGCTCCCGCAGGGCGGCAGTCCGCTCCGCTGTCCGGCGGTACAGCAGTTTCCCCTCCCCCTCCATCCAGTCCCGGGCCCCGTCCATGGAGATCATCATGGGGTAGGACGGACTGGAACTGCCGTACACCGAGGTCATCCGGCGCACCTGCTCCGGCTCGAAGCCGTTGGCGAACAGCAGGGAGGACTGCCCCAGGGCGGGGAGGGTCTTGTGGGCGGAGCAGACCACCACGTCCGCCCCGGCGAAGGCGTCCACCCCCAGGAAGGGCAGGTGTGCCCCATGAGCCCCATCCACAATAAGACGTCCCCCATTTCGGTGTACCATGTGGGAAATTTCCTTGACATCACACAACAATCCGCAATAACTTGGCGATGTAATACAAACCGTTTTTATTTCCGGGTGTTCTGTCAGTGCTTTTTCCACAGATTCCGGGGAAATTGTGGACGTCAGCCGCTCCTCCTCCCACCAGGGCCGTGGGAGGTAGACCGGCTCCAGGTCCAGCAGGGCCAGGGCGTTGTACACCGCCCGGTGGCACCCCCGGTCGATGAGCACCCGGTCCCCGGGGCGGCAGCAGAGGGCCAGCGCGGTGTGGAGCCCCAGTGTGGAGCCGCCGGTGAGGAATTGACAGCAGTCCATGGAGAAGTCCTCCGCCCACAGCCGCTGGGCGGAGTCGAAGGGCTCCCCGCCATGGAACAGGTCCCCGGTGGGGCCCAGCTCGGTCACATCCAGGGCGGCCGCCCCCGTTAACTCCGGGATGGGCAGAGGCTTCCCCTTGTGGCCCGGGATATGGAGCCGGACGGGACCTTGGGCCGAAAAGGCGCGGATGGCGTCATAGAGCGGTGTCATCGTGTTCCCTCCTGGGTGAAATGAAATAAAAACGCGGCGGGAGGATCGTTGCATCTTCCCGCCGCGTCAGGGCTGAATCCTTATTTCTGTCCGGGGGCGTAGGCCACCACAGTGCGGCGGTTGGGCTCCACTCCGGTGGAGTAGGTGGTCACATTGGGGTAGTCCTGAAGGGCTGCGTGGATCACATGGCGCTCATAGGCATTCATGGGCTCCAGCGTCATATTCTTCCGGTACTTGACCACTTTTCCGGCCACCTTGACCGCCAGGCGCTGGAGGGACTCCTCCCGCTTGGCACGATAGCCCTCGGCATCCACATGGATGCGCACCCGCTTGGACTGACTGCGGTTCACTGAGTAGTTGGTCAGCTGCTGGATGGCGTCCAGGGTCTCGCCCCGGCGGCCAATGATAGCGCCCAGGCCGTGTCCCTGGAGCACCACCTGATAGCCCCGCTCACTGACATAAATTTCCGGGACGGCCTGTACATGGAGGTGTTCCATCAGGCCGGTGAGAAACTCCCGGATGCGGGCCGCTCTGGGGTCATCCATCCCGGCGGGCTCCAGGCCGTCCTGAGCCTTCTCCTCCTGAACAGGAGCGGACTGCGCATCGTCCCGGCCGATCAGCAGCTCATCGCCGGGTTCCAGCTGACCGCCGGCAGGCTCCGCCTTTGGTTTGGGCTGGTGGGCTGGAACGGGCTCCGCCTTGGGGGCAGGCTCAGACTGCTCCGGGGCGGCGGGGACATCCCCGTCCGGGACCTCATAGCTCACGCGGACCTTGGCGGGGTTCCCGCCGAAGCCCAGAAAACCGGATTTGGCCCGCTCCAGCACCTCCACCGAGACGTCGTCCCGGTCCAGACCCAGCTGGAACAGGGCGGCGGCGATGGCGTCCTCCTCAGAGCGGCCGGTGGTCTCGATCCACTTTCTCATCCTCAGACACCTTCCTTTTTGTCGTCCTCTTCCTCAGGGAGTTCCACCTCGATCTGCTCCACTTCCACCTCGACCTCCTCGGTCTCCGCAGGTTCCTGAACAGGGACAGGCTGCTCCTCGGGGATCTCGGGGGCGGACTGCTGGACGGCGGGCTGCTCCGCCGGGGCCGTCTCCTGCTTCGGAAGGGCCTCCGTCTCAGGCTTCTGAGCGGTCTCTTCCTTCTTCTCCTGGGCGGGAGCGGCCTTCTTGTTCTTCTTGCCCTTCTTCTGCTGTTCCGCATCTATCTCGGCCTGGAGCAGGTCGCTCATGTCCCGGTACTCGGTGACGCCGCCAAAGCGCTCGGGGATATAGGCGCGGCCCCGGGCATAGGCGCGGATGCCGATGCGGCTGTCATCCTTGTTGACGCCGGGCTCGGTGGGCTCGTCCTTCTTGACGTGCTTCTTGCCCCGGTTCTTCTTCTCCTCCTCAAGGCGGCGCTGGCGCTCCAGCCGGGCCTCCTCCTTGCGGCGCTTCTCCTCTTCCTTCTCCTGGCGCTCCCGCTCCGCGGCGGCGGCCCGGGCCGCTTCATAGTCCTTCTTCAGCAGCTTTCCGCAGATGATCTCCTGGAAAATGGTGAAGATATACTGGGCGATCCAGTACACAGACAGACCGGCGGGGACGGTAAAGCCGATCCACAGGGACATCAGAGGCATCATGATCATCATGGTGCGGTTGGTCTTGGCCATGGTCTCATCCTGCGCCTGATTGTTCATCTGGTTGGTCTTAAGGCTGACCTGCATGGAAAGCAGGGAGATGCCCACCGACACCAGGGGCAGCAGGAACAGTCCAATGGAAGCCCAGCTAAAGCCGGCGGTCCAGAAATTCCACTTGGGGATGTTGGCCAGGTTGATCCCCAGGAAGGAGAAGTCCATCACGAACAGCTTGGAGCCGGCGTCGCCCAGCAGGGCCTGGAGGGCGGCCAGGTTGTCCGGGTTGATCATGGACGCAAGGTACATCTGGTTATAGGCGCCGTTCTGGAACACCGAGGTGAGCTTCCCGTCGGCCACCTGCTGGACCAGCTTCTCCATGGCGGCCGGGGTGACCCAGCCGCTGCTCACAGCCACGGTCTGCCAATCCAGCTCCTGGGCGATGAGCTGGATCTGCTCCATGGTCAGCCCCATGAAGTAGGTCAGTGGCTCACGGATGATCCCGTACAGCACCATCAGGAACAAAATGGGGATGAAGGACCAGAGGCAGCCGCTCATGGGGTTGACCTTTTCCTTCTCATAGAGCTTCTGGACCTCCAGATTATAGCGCTCCCGGTCCTTGCCGTACTGCTTTTGCAGCTGCTGCATTTTGCCGGAGAGCAGATTCATCTGGATCATGCTTCTCTTTCCCTTCAGGCTGAAGGGGAACAGCACCAGCTTGATGATGAGGGCAAATAAAATCAGGGCGATGCCGTAGCTTTGGAAGAAGTCATAGAAAAACTTCAAAAGCAGGGCAAAAGGCATCAGAAAAATACCCACAATGGTACCTCCACATTGTTAAATTGGTTCCGGCCCTCCATCACGGCACGGGGTCGTACTGGATGGATTTCTGCCGGTGGAAGGGGTTGCACCGCAGGATACGGCGCAGCGCCAGCCAGCCCCCCTTCCAGGCGCCGTACTTCTCCACCGCCTCCAGGGCATACTGGGAGCAGGTGGGGATGAATCGGCAGCAGGGCGGGCGCAGAGGCGAGATCTCGCGTCGGTAAAAATGGATCATCCAGAGCAGCAGGGCCTTCATCCCGCGCTCCCCCGGGGTGGGCAGATCCCCAGCTTCCGCATCAGCTGCAAAAAGCTGCGTTCCAGCTCGCCATAGCTGCCGTAAATCACCCGGGTCCTGGCCACCACCACAATGTCATAGCCCGGCAGAAGCCGGCTCTCATTGGTGCGGTAGAGCTCCCGGATACGGCGGCGGGCGCGGTTGCGCTTCACCGCGTTGCCCAGCTTCAGCCCAGTGGTGATGCCAAGCCGGCTGTTGGGCCGCTTGGTCTTGCGGCAGTAGATGGCAAAATAGGGGGAGACGGCGCTCTTGCCCTTGCTGTAAAGCCGGCGGAACTCGTGATTTTGTTTCAGCGCAACGGTATGCTTCATGAAATTTCCTCCGACTGTTTGAAGATACGGCAAAAGAGAGGGTGCACAGGGGGAACGGGGCGCTTTTAGGCGCTCCGCGCTTCTCTTTGTCACGCTGCGGATTGGGCGCGCGGCCAGGTCGACAACTCCTCTGGCTCCGGACAGACCCGGTCCCGCCTGTGGCGGTCCCTGGCTCTGTCCATCCGCTCCGGAGTCTGTCTCCCCTGCGCGCCAATCCTCCGCGCTTCTCTGTATGCACCGCAGGGGCGGGGGAATCATTCCCACGCCCCTAACTACGCGCTATGTCTTGAGTGTCCTTTTGTCGTATCTCATGGAATGATCCTGTCGCGTCCGGCTTCGGGCTCAGCAGGATAAGGCCCGCGGCAGGACAGGACCCGTCCTGTCCACGGATCAGTGGGTCAGACGAGCGCGGCCCTTGGCGCGGCGGCGGGCCAGCACCTTGCGGCCATTGCGGGTGGCCATACGCTTGCGGAAACCGTGTTCCTTGGAACGCTGGCGCTTCTTGGGCTGATAGGTACGAAGCATGGGGGACACCTCCTCATTTGATCTCAAGCCGGCGGACCGGCCCAACAACAGCCGTCTCCGGCTGCGGTTCACTTGGTCGTTCGGACTTTCTCCGGCCATTCCGCAAAAGGGTACAAAAACCCCTTTTCTTCTGGAACAGCGACACCCATTATAGCGGATGTATTTTCTCCCTGTCAACTACTTTTTTCATTTTCTCCACAAAGTTTCTATATTTTTCAGAAAAATCCCACATCTTGTGTCCCCGGCCCCCTTTTCCCATAGGAAGCGCTCATTTTTCCACATCCCAGCCGCCCTCTGTGTTCAGGGACAGAATTTTTCATACCTATAAAATAAAAAATACCCGGGAAATCCTTGCGGCCAAGGCGCTTTTTTGGTATAATAACGGGGGAAGAAATATGCTTTTTCCTGCTCCGCCGCCCCTGCTCCGGGCTGCGGAGCCGTTCCATCGTCTGACGGGTCCCCTGCCCGGATCTGGCGCAGGGGCCTTTCTTTTGTTTTACACCCCGCGCGGCCGGACTCCGCGCGCTCCTTTATCCGCCACTTCATTCAAGGAGGTTTTCCTTCCCATGAATCCTGCCGCAGATGTATGGGCCAAGGTGATCAGCCTGATGCAGCCCGACATGACCGCCACCACCATCAATACCTGGTTTGACGACGCCACCGCCGTGGCGCTGGAGGATGACCGCTTCGTCCTCTACTCCCCCACCCGCTTCAAGCGGGACATCATCGCCACCCGCTATGTCTCCAAAATCCAGACCGCCCTGCGGGACTTGTTCTCCTGTGATATGGAGGTGACTGTTCTTACCGAGGGAGAACTGGATCAGTATCAGCAGGAGCCGGAAAAAAACGACTTCTTCCCCGGCACCGAGGAGTACACCTTCGAGCGCTTCGTGGTGGGCTCCTCCAACAAATTTGCTCACGCCGCCGCCCGGGCGGTGGCCGACAATCCGGGACAGAGTTATAACCCACTGTTTATCTACGGCGAGTCCGGCCTGGGCAAGACCCACCTGCTGTACGCCATCGCCCACACCATCCATAAAAACCACCCGGATTACAAAGTTGTCTACATCAAGGGAGATACCTTCACCAATGAACTGATCCAGGCCATTCGGGAGGGGCGCAACGCCGAATTTCGGGAAAAATACCGGGGGGCCGACGTGTTCCTCATGGACGACGTACAGTTCATCGCCGGCCGGGACTCTACCCAGGAGGAGATGTTCCACACCTTCAATACCCTGTACGAACTGAAAAAGCAGATCGTCTTCACCTCTGACCGGCCGCCCAAGGAGATGCTCCGCCTGGAGGACCGCCTGAAGACCCGGTTCGAGTGGGGCTTATTGGCCGACATCCAGCCCCCGGACTATGAGACCCGCATGGCCATCATCAAAAACAAGGCCATCCGCATGGGGGTGGAGCTGCCAGACTTCCTGCTCCAGCTCATCGCCGAGAACATCACCGCCAATGTGCGGCAGATCGAGGGCACTGTCAACAAGATCATGGCCTATCAACAGCTGATGGGGGACTCCGTGGACAAGGAGACCGTGGTTCGGGCCGTCAAGGATATGTTCAAGGAGAAATCTGACATCGTCCCCACCGCAGACGTCATCATCGATGAGGTCTGCAAATTCTACAATATCGAGCCGGCCACCCTCCGGGGCCAGGGCCGGGCCAAGGACATCTCTCTGGCCCGGCAGATCGCCATGTACCTCATCCGCCGCATGACCAATCTCTCCCTCAACGACATCGGCAAGGAATTCGATGACCGGGACCACACCACCGTCCTCCACTCCATCGAACGCATTGAGGACCTCATCAAGGTGGACCCGGAAAAGGCGGAGATCATCAAAGACATCACCTCCAACATCAACATCCGATATGAGTGACCGGAGCGCGGCTTTTACCGCCTCTCCCCAAAAGATCCAGGCCAGACGCCCCCAGCGGGCTTTTCCGGCCTGCTTCTTTTGACCCATTGTTATCCACACTTAAATGTGGATAACTCGTTGCATAATGTGGATAACTTGTTTTCCACGCCCAGCCTGTGGAAAGCGGTCAAAATTCCTCCACACCCCCTGTGGACGCTTTTCCCTTAGAGTCTCTAAGGCTTGCGGCGTTTTTCCACATTTTTTCCCCCTACGGGCTACTGTTACGAAAAATATATCCTCTCCTCTCTTTCAGAGAGCGCGGGAGGAACGCAAGGAGGCACACCCATGAAATTTTCCTGTGAAAAGGCGCTTCTGTCCGCGGCGGTGGCAACCACCTCCCGGGCTGTGGCAGTCAAAAGCTCCATTCCCGCCATGGAGGGCATCCTGATCGAGGCGGATACCCGCCTCCGTCTCACCGGCTACAACCTGGAGACCGGGATCCAAGCCACCGTGCCCGCGGAGATCCAGGAACCCGGCTCTCTGGTGCTCTCTGCCCGCCTGTTCGGCGAGATCATTCGGAAAATGCCGGATGATGTAGTAGTATTTACCGCCAATCACTATATGGTGAACATCAAATGCGGCCTGTCTGAGTTCAACATCCTGGGGACAGACCCGGAGGAGTTCCCCGAGCTGCCTGCTGTGGATCAGCAGAACTCTTTGACTATGGAGCAGAGCGTGCTGCGCTCCATGATCGCCCAAACCCTGTTCGCCGTCAGTGACAATGAGAGCCGCCCCATCCACACCGGTTCCCTCTTTGAAGTGGACCAGACCGGCCTGACCCTGGTGTCGGTGGACGGCTACCGTCTGGCGCTGCGCCGGGAGGCTGTGGAAAGAACCGAGGGGGCGAAGTCCTTCTCCTTTGTAGTTCCCGGTTCCGCCCTGAGTGAGGTGGAAAAGATATGCTCCGGAGAGGGGCCCGTTACGGTCAACCAGGGCGCCCGCCACATCTTGTTCCAGACCGGGGACACGGTGCTGGTCTGCCGCCGGCTGGAGGGGGAATTTTTGGCCTACCGCAACGCCATTCCCCGGAACAATCCTATTCATGTGGAATGTGACGCCCGCACCCTGCTGGCCTCTATCGACCGTGTCTCCCTCATCATCAGTGAAAAGCTGAAAAGTCCCCTGCGCTGTGTGTTCGGCGACGGTTTGGTGTCCATCACCACCAAAACGGGGATCGGAGACGCCGCCGACCAGTGTCCCATCACCGGAGATGGACAGGAACTGGAGATCGGATTTAACAACAAATATCTGATGGACGCCCTGAAGGCGGCGCCAGCGGACCGCCTGCGCCTGGAGTTCTCCTCCGGCGTGGCCCCCTGCGTCATCCTGCCTGCCGAGGGGGAAGAAAACTTTATCTATATGGTTCTGCCCGTCCGCCTGAAGGCAAACTGACGGCGGCTTGCAGGAGACTGTCCACACCGAATAAACTGTCCTTGCGGTGTGGACAGCAGCTGGAAACAGGACTGGAAAGTGGGAAGGTTTTATGGAGAAAGCAACCGTTCAGATCCGCACAGAGTTCATCAAGCTGCAGGATCTGCTGAAATTCGCCGGAGCAGTGGAGACCGGCGGTGACGCCAAGCTCATCATCCAGGAGGGCCGGGTGTCTGTCAACGGAGAGGTCTGCACCATGCGGGGCAAGAAAATGCGCCCCGGTGACCGGGCGGTCATCGACGGCGAGCTGGAGCTGTCCGTACAGTGATCGTCAAGGCGCTGGAGCTGGAGCGGTTCCGCAACTATGTCCGGTTTCAAACGGAGTTCCACCCACGGGTGAACCTGATCTATGGGGAGAACGCCCAGGGAAAGACCAATCTTTTGGAGGCCATCGCCTACCTCTCCTCCGCCCGGTCCCACCGGGCCAGGTATGACCGGGAGATGATCCGGCTGGACGGAGAGGACGCCCTGATTCGGGGCGCGGTGGAGAGCCGCGGGCGGGAATTCCTGCTGGAGGCCCGGCTGGCCCGGGGCAGGCGGCGGCAGCTGTCCTCCAATGGGGTCCGTCTGAAGACCGCGGGGGAGCTGTCCGGCATTTTGAACACAGTGCTCTTCTGTCCGGAGGACCTGCTCCTCATCCGGGAGGGGGCCGCCGCCCGGCGGCGCTTTCTGGACTGCGCCATCTGCCAGCTGCGCCCCCGGTATGCCCAGGCGCTGGCGGAGTACAACCGCCTGTATGAGCACAAGACCCGCATCCTCCGGGACTGGCCGGAGAACCCCTCCCTTCTGGAGACGCTGGAGGACTTCAATGTGCGCATGGCCCAGACAGGGGCGCTGGTGATCCGCTACCGGGCGTATTTTGTCCGGCGGCTTCAGGAGGCGGCACCGGCGGTGCACCGGGACTTCTCCGGCGGGCGGGAGGAGCTCTCCCCTGACCTATCAGACGGTGTCCTCCGTGTCAGACCCCACGGCCGCGCCCCAGAAGATCCTGGAGCAGCTGCGGGACCACCAGGAGCGCCACCGTCAGGCGGAGCTGGATTCCAGGCAGTGCCTGTCCGGCCCCCACAAGGACGACCTTCTGGTGGAGCTGGACGGCCGCTCGGCCAAGACCTATGGCTCCCAGGGGCAGACCCGGACGGCGGCCCTGTCCCTCAAGCTGGCACAGCGGGACATCTTCTTCCAGGAGACCGGGGAGTACCCCGTGCTGCTGCTGGACGATGTGCTCTCAGAGCTGGATGCCCGGCGGCAGGCCTTCGTCCTCAACCACATCCAGGGGGGACAGATCTTCATCACCTGCTGTGAGGAGGAGAAGCTGGAGGGCCTGGAGGGGGGCGCGGCCTTTCATATCCACGGGGGCGCTCTGGTATAGCGCCAAACAGAAGCAATTCTACGGTGCCGGACAGACCATCTAACGCCGTGGAGAAGCGGGACGGCTCGCGCCGTCAAAAGGAGTTTTTATGCCCATTGTGATCGGAATGTTTTTCCTGCTTCCCCTGCTGCTGGGGCTGGTGCTGGAGTACCTGTGCTGCCGCCTGCCCCGGCGGCGGATCTGGCGTGCCCTCCCCCCTGTTCTGGGGGTCGTTCTCACCGTTCTGGTGGGGGTGGGCCGGTGGAACCTGTGGGAATCGGAGACGGTCTCTCCGGTGACACAGCTTCTGATCTTCCCCGGTGTGCCCGGGACGGCCCTCCTGCTGGGCTGCTGGCTGGGCTGGCGGCTGTGGCGGCGGATCTGGAGACCCAGAGTGCTGGACGGGCCGTGACCAGGTTTTTTCCACATCAGGCGGGGAGAATGTGGACAATGAATGGAAAGGAGGCGGGAGCTGTGTATCTGCACCTGGGCCAGTCGGTGGTGGTGCCCCACAGTCAGATCCTTGGAGTATTCGACCTGGACAACGCCAGCTGGGCCTATAAGACCCGGGAGTATTTGGAGCGCGCAGAGCAGGCCGGAAGAGTGGTCTGGCTGGGCGACGACCTGCCGCGGTCCTTTGTGGTGGTGGGCGGAGAGGCCGGCCCTCCCATGATCTATATTTCCCAGCTCTCCCCCGCAACCCTGCTGAAGCGGGCGGAGGAGAACCGGTTTGAATGATATGCGGCCCGCGGGCCGCGCCGGGGACAGCAGACCGATTGGCGTTCCCATCGAAATAAGACAGAAAGAGGGGCTGGAGCGGACCATCCGGATGCTCCGGGCCCCCATGACCAAACGGAGGTTACTATGGCTGAAGAACTGGAACTGAACTCCACCCAGGTGGAGCATGAATATGGCGGCTCTGAGATCCAGGTGCTGGAGGGGCTGGAGGCGGTGCGGAAGCGTCCGGGAATGTACATCGGCTCCACCTCGGAGTCCGGCCTGCACCATCTGGTGTATGAGATCGTGGACAACTCCATCGATGAGGCTCTGGCCGGCCACTGCACCGACATTACGGTGACCATCAACCCCGGCAATACCATCACGGTCACCGACAACGGACGCGGTATCCCGGTGGACGTCCAGCCCCAGACCGGAAAGCCCGCCCTGGAGGTGGTGTTCACCATCCTCCACGCCGGCGGCAAGTTCGGCGGCGGCGGGTACAAGGTCTCCGGCGGCCTGCACGGCGTGGGCGCGTCAGTGGTCAACGCCCTGAGCGAGTGGCTGGAGGTCCAGGTCCATAAGAACGGCCAGATCTATGAGATGAAGTTCTCCCGGGGCAAGATCACCCAGGAAATGAAGGTGGTGGGCCGCACCGACCACACCGGCACCACGGTCACCTTCAAGCCAGATCCGGAGATGTTCGACACCCTGGTGTACAGCTATGAGACCCTCCACACCCGGATGAGGGAGGAGGCCTTCCTCAACGCCGGCCTGCGGATCCAGACTGTGGACCTGCGCCCCGGCCAGGAGCAGGAGGACGATATGTGCTATGAGGGGGGCATCCGGGAGTTTGTCACCTTCCTCAACAAGAGCAAGGACCCTCTGCACAGCGACGTGATCTATATGTCCGGCGCCCGGGAGGACAGCATGGCCGAGGTGGCTATGCAGTACAACGACGGGTACAGCGAGGTCATGGTCTCCTTTGCCAACAACGTCCACACCCCGGAGGGCGGTATGCACGAGGAGGGCTTCAAGCGGGCCCTGACCAACGCCCTGAACGCCTATGGCCGGAAGATCAAGCTGCTCAAGGACGACGAGAAGGTGTCCGGCGAGGACTGCCGGGAGGGCCTGACCGCCGTCATCTCCGTCAAGCTGACCGACGCCCAGTTCGAGGGCCAGACGAAGGCCAAGCTGGGCAACAGCGAGATCCGCACCCTGGTGAACAACATCGTCAGCGAAAAGCTGGAGATCTATCTGGAGGAGAACCCGGCGGTGGGCCGCGCCATTCTGGACAAGGCCCTCACGGCCAACCGGGCCCCCGGGAGGCCGCAAAGCGGGCCCGGGAGTCCATCCGCCGCAAGACCGCCCTGGGCGGAGCCGCCATGCCCGATAAGCTGCGGGACTGCAACGAGGCCAACCCGGAGCTGACAGAGCTCTACATCGTCGAGGGCGACTCCGCCGGCGGCTCGGCCACCCAGGGCCGGGACAGCCGTTTCCAGGCCATCCTCCCCCTGTGGGGCAAGATGCTTAACGTGGAGAAGGCCCGGGCGGACAAGGTATACGGCAACGATAAGCTGACCCCGGTCATCACCGCTCTGGGCGCGGGCATCGGGGACGACTTCGACCTGAACAAGCTGCGCTATCACAAGGTCATCATCATGGCCGATGCCGACGTGGACGGCGCCCACATCCGCACCCTGCTGCTCACCTTCTTCTTCCGCTTCATGCGGCCCCTTATTGAGGAGGGCTATGTGTACTCCGCCGTGCCTCCCCTGTTCAAGCTCACCCGGGGCAAGACCACCCGCCTGGCCTTCTCCGAAGAGGAGCGGGACGCCATCTCCGCCGAGATGCGGGGCGGCAACCCCAATGTGAAGATCGACATCAACCGCTATCAAGGGCCTTGGCGAGATGAACCCCCAGGAGCTGTGGGAGACCACCATGGACCCGGAGAAGCGCACCCTGCGCCGCATCACTCTGGACGACGCCGTGAAAGCGGACGAGACCTTTACCGTCCTCATGGGCGAGAAGGTGGAGCCCCGAAAGGAGTTCATCGAGAAGAACGCCAAGTACGCCGTGAATCTGGACTACTGAGAATTAGGAATGAGGAATTAGGAGTTAGGAATTGCGGTGTCCGGCACAGCCGGACAATTTGAACGATTCGCTGGAGGCGAATGCTTCCGCTGATGGTAGGGGCGGATGTCCTCATCCGCCCGTTGAAACCGGGAACACATCCCGAGAAGGAGGAGCGCCATGGAGCTGCTGTTCGCCCCCATGTCCGGCACAGCCGGACAATTTGAGCGATTCGCTGGAGGCGAATGCTTCCGCTGATGGTAGGGGCGGATGTCCCCATCCGCCCGTTGGAACCGGGAACACATCCCGGGAAGGAGGAGCGCCATGGAGCTGCTGTTCGCCCCCATGTCCGGCACAGCCGGACAATTTGAGCGATTCGCTGGAGGCGAATGCTTCCGCTGATGGTAGGGGCGGATGTCCCCATTCGCCCGTTGGAACCGGGAACACATCCCGGGAAGGAGGAGCGCCATGGAGCTGTTGTCCGCCCTCCAGGCCCTGTTGTGGAACAGGGCGGAGCACATAGGGCTCCGCCTGGCGCCCCGGTGGCCGTCGGGCGGGCTGTCAGCGGCGTTTCTGCTGTGCGTCATCAATCTGCATCATCCCTATGAGGCGGGATTTGCAATGTTCTGTGCCCTGGCTGCTCTGATGGGCTCCCTAGCAGGGGCGGCCGGCGGCTGGCTGAGAAGGAAAAAATGAGCCTCTAGCAAGGAGGAAGTAAATCCATGAGCAAAAAACCCCAATACGATCCTGAGGAGATCCGCTACCCGAACCAGAAGATCGAAATATCCCCTCTGGTTCCAGAGATGGAACAATCCTATATCGAATATGCCATGTCCGTCATCGTGGGCCGGGCGCTGCCCGACGTGCGGGACGGCCTGAAGCCCGTCCACCGGCGTATTCTCTACGCCATGTATGAGGACAACCTGACCTCGGACAAGCCCTTCAAGAAGTCGGCCACCTGCGTGGGCGACGTGCTGGGCCGCTACCACCCCCACGGCGACCAGTCCGTCTACGACGCCCTGGTCCGTCTGGCCCAGGACTTCTCCATGCGCTATATGCTGGTGGACGGCCACGGCAACTTCGGTTCCGTGGATGGCGATCCCGCCGCTGCCTACCGTTACACGGAGGCCCGGCTGTCCAAGATCTCCGACGAGATGCTGCGGGACATCGAGAAGGACACCGTGGACTGGGACCCCAACTTTGACGAGACCCGGAAGGAGCCCAAGGTGCTCCCCTCCCGGTTCCCCAACCTGCTGGTCAACGGCTCCAGCGGCATCGCCGTGGGCATGGCCACCAACATCCCGCCCCACAACCTCACCGAGGTCATCGACGCCGTGATCTGTGTGCTGGACGATCCGGAGTGTACCCTCCCCGACCTGATGGAGCACATCCACGGCCCCGACTTCCCCACCCGTGGCCTTATCATGGGACGCAGCGGTATCCGGGCCGCCTACGCCACCGGCCGTGGCCGGGTGATGGTCCGGGCCCGCCACGAGTTCGAGGAGTTCGGCCACGACCGCACCCGCATCATCATCACGGAGCTGCCGTATCAGGTCAACAAGCGCATGCTCATCAAGAGCATGGCCGATCAGGTGGAGGACAAGCGTCTGGAGGGCATCTCCGACATCCGGGACGAGTCGGACCGCAACGGTATGCGGATCGTCATCGAGCTGAAGCGGGACGCCAATCCGCAGGTGGTACTCAACCGCCTGTTTGCACAGACCCAGCTGCAAACCACCTTCGCCATCAATATGCTGGCCCTGGTGGAGGTCAACGGCAAGCTCCAGCCCAAGATCCTCTCCCTGCGGCACATCCTGGATGAGTACATCGCCTATCAGGAGCAGGTCATCATCCGCCGCACCCGGTACGACCTGAAAAAGGCCCAGGAGCGCGCCCACCTGCTGGAGGGCCTGCTCATCGCCCAGGACAACATCGACGAGGTCATCCACATCATCCGCACCAGCTATGACGACGCCAGGCAGCGCCTGTGCCAGCGCTTTGACCTGGATGAGATCCAGGCCCAGGCCATCCTGGACATGCGCCTGAAGGCCCTTCAGGGTCTGGACCGGGAGAAGCTGGAGAAGGAGTACCAGGAGCTGGAGGAGCGCATCGCCTATTTCAACCAGCTGCTGTCCAGTGAGGAGATGCTCCGGGGCGTTCTGAAGGACGAGCTGACCGCCATCCGCGACAAGTACGGCGACGAGCGCCGCACCGAGATTCAGGACGTCGAGGACGAGATCGACATCGAGGACCTCATCGAGGAGGAACAGTGCGTCTTTACCCTGACTCAGGCCGGCTACATCAAGCGCACCCCGGTGAGCGAGTACGCCGCCCAGTCCAAGGGCGGTATGGGCAAGAAGGGCATCACCACCCGGGAGGAGGACACCGTGGTGGATGTGTTCACCGCCTCCACCCATGACTACCTTCTGTTCTTTACCGACACCGGCAAGGTGTACCGGAAAAAGGGCTATCAGATCCCGGAGAGCGGAAAGACCGCCAAGGGGACCAACCTGGTGAATATCCTCCAGGTGGAGCCGGGAGAGCGGGTCCAGACCATGCTCCACTTCCGGGAGACCGGGGAGGAAGAGCTCTATCTGTTCATGGTCACCCGTCAGGGCACGGTCAAGCGCCTGGCAGTCTCAGCCCTGAAGAATATCCGGGCCAGCGGCATCCGGGCCCTGACCCTGGACGAGGGCGACGAGCTGGTCTGCGTCCTGGAGACCGACGGGGCCCAGAAGGTTCTGGTCGCCACCCATGACGGAATGGCTGTGTGCTTTGATGAGCAGGACGTCCGTCCCATGGGCCGGACCGCAGTGGGTGTCCGAGGGATCCGCCTGCGGGAGGGCGACTATGTGGTGGGGGCCGGCCGGGCTGCCGAGGGCCGGACCGTGCTGTCCATCACAGAAAATGGATACGGCAAGCGCACCCCCGTGGAGGAGTACCGGATCACAAACCGGGGCGGCCTGGGCATCAAGAACTATATGGTCACCGAAAAGACCGGCCCAGTGGTGGGCATCAAGGTGGTGGACGGCAGCGAGGACCTGCTGCTGGTCACCCAGGCGGGTATTTTGATCCGCACCCATGTGGACACCATCCGCACCGCCGGCCGGGCCACCCAGGGCGTCATTGTCATGCGCTTCAAGGAGGAGGGTGACAGAGTGATCTCCCCTGGCCCTGGCTGACCGGGGGGAGGAATCCACAAATTCAGAGGAAAATGTGGAAAATGCTCCGGCATCCGGACAGGATGAGATAGAAGCGGCGGAACAGGAATCCATAGAGGAATTGTGACCGGCTGAAACTGCTCATAGAAAGGACAGAACCATGAAATTGGCAAACGCACTCTCCCAGCGCGCTGAGCTTCAGACCTGTATCCGGCAGCTGGAGGAGCGATTGAACAATAATGCGCAGGTCCAAGAGGGGGAGGAGTCCGCGGAGGACCCCATGGAGCTTCTTCGGGAGCTGGATGAGGATTACGCCCAGCTGGAGGCTCTGATCGCCCGGATCAACCGGACCAACAGCGTTACCCTGGTGGATGGGGTCCCGCTGTCCGACCTGCTGGCCCGCCGGGACTGCATGACCGGCCGCCTGGGGATCCTCCGCGGATTTTTAAGCAGCGCCAGCAGCCTGGTCAACCGCCGGACAGTGGGCGAGATCCGGATCCGCAGCACCGTCAACGTCCGGGAGCTGCAAAAGCAGGTGGATCGGGATGCCAAGGCACTCCGGGAGCTGGATGAGACCATCCAGGAGAAAAACTGGACCACAGAGCTGATAAAGCTGTAAAAAGAGCGGCCGGGATGAGGAAGAACGCCCTCTCCCGGCGCTTTGGCAGCGGGGAAGGCGGGCGTCAAGCTCTCAGTGCCGGAGCCATTGGGCACACAGATTTGGCAACGAGCGGGGCCATTCGTTGGGTTCGACTCCCAATTTATGATAATGCCCGGTACAGTTACATGGGTATTATTACGATTGATGTTGATGACCGGACGCCGATTCCACGCGGGTGGGTTAGGGGATCAAAAAAGTCTTCCCCCCACAGGGGGGAAGGCTTTTTAATCAGGAGGCAGCCATGAAAACAGTCACCATTTATACCGACGGGGCCTGCTCCGGCAATCCGGGCCCCGGAGGCTGGGGGGCCATCCTGATGTACGGCCCCCACAAGAAAGAGATGTCCGGCGGAGAGGCGCAGACCACCAACAACCGCATGGAACTCACCGGGGCGATCTCCGCTCTCCGGGCCCTGAAGGAGCCCTGTCAGGTGGAATTGTACTCCGACTCCAAGTATGTCATCGACGCCCTGGAGAAGGGCTGGGCCAAGGGCTGGCGGGCCAGAGGCTGGGTCAAGGGGGACAAGAAGCCCGCCCTCAACCCCGACCTGTGGCAGCAGCTGCTGGAGCTGTGTGAATATCACACCGTCAACCTCCACTGGGTAAAGGGACATGCCAGCAACCCATACAACAACCGCTGTGACGAGCTGGCGGTGGCGGAGAGCAGAAAATCTCGATGATTGATCCACATTCTTCACAGAAAATGTGGATAACTTCCGGCTTCTGGCGGAAAAGCATCCCTTGACAACCTGGGTTTTGTATATTACAATGTCACTCAAAGCAGAGACAGAGAACAGTACCCCCCGCCGGGGCGCAAGAGAGAGGATGGCTGGTGCGAATCCTCCGAGGGCGGGGCGGGAAGGCACTCTGGAGCGCGGGCAGGAAATGGCCCGCCGGCCCCCGCCGTTACCGGGAACGAAGTGCGTGTCAGCCAGACACGAATTCAGGTGGAACCACGGACTTTTCAGTTCGCCCTGAGCCGATACAGCCGGCTCAGGGCGTTTTTGTTTGCTCTGGGCCATGAGAAGAACCTATGGTCCTGGCAGGGCGGGGGCTTGCCCCCGCCGCCGGCACAGAATATGGACCGATAGAACGGCGGGGCCGATGCCCCCTATCAGGGGGAAATGTCGAGCATAGCGAGACAAAGGGGGTAGGGATCAAGCCCCCGCCCTACCGGCTTCTTCTCAACAAAAAATCAAAGAAAAAGGAGCAAGCATTATGAAAAACAGCGAAAAGACCATGGAAAAAATCGTCACTCTGTGCAAGGGACGGGGATTTATCTTCTCCGGCTCCGAGATCTACGGCGGCCTGGCCAACACCTGGGACTACGGCCCCCTGGGCGTGGAGCTGAAAAACAACGTGAAGAAGGCCTGGTGGAAGAAGTTTGTCCAGGAGAACCCCTACAACGTGGGCCTGGACGCCGCCATCCTCATGAACCCCCAGGTGTGGGTGGCCTCCGGCCATGTGGGCGGCTTCTCCGACCCCCTGATGGACTGCAAGGAGTGCAAGGAGCGCTTCCGCGCCGACAAGGTCATTGAGGACTGGTGCCAGGAGAACAGCTTCGACCTGGGCCACAGCGTGGACGCTATGAGCCAGGCGGAGATGAAGGCCTTTGTGGAGGAGCACAATATCTGCTGTCCTACCTGCGGCAAGTTCAACTGGACGGACATCCGGCAGTTCAACCTGATGTTCAAGACCTTCCAGGGGGTCACCGAGGACGCCAAGAACACCGTCTACCTCCGCCCTGAGACCGCCCAGGGCATTTTTGTCAACTTCCAGAATGTCCAGCGGACCACCCGCCGGAAGCTGCCCTTCGGCGTCTGCCAGATCGGCAAGTCCTTCCGCAATGAGATCACCCCGGGCAACTTCACCTTCCGCACCCGTGAGTTTGAGCAGATGGAGCTGGAGTTCTTCTGCAAGCCGGGCACCGAGCTGGAGTGGTTCGCCTATTGGAAAAAGTTCTGCCACGACTGGCTGCTGGGCCTGGGTATCCGGGACGAGAACCTGCGCCTGCGGGATCACGACCCCGAGGAGCTGAGCCACTACTCCAACGCCACTACCGACTTTGAGTTTGTGTTCCCCTTCGGCTGGGGCGAGCTGTGGGGCGTGGCCTCCCGCACCAACTTCGACCTGACCGCCCACCAGAACACCTCCGGCAAGGATCAGACCTACTTCGATCAGGAGAGCGGCGAGCACTACATCCCCTATGTGGTGGAGCCCTCCCTGGGCGCCGACCGTGTCACCCTGGCCTTCCTGGTGGACGCCTATGACGAGGAGGTGGTGGACGCTGAGAAGAACGACGTCCGCACCGTCCTGCGCCTCCACCCCGCCCTGGCCCCCTTCAAGTGCGCCGTGCTGCCCCTGTCCAAGAAGCTGGGCGAAAAGGGCCGGGAGATCCAGGCCGAGCTGTCCAAGTACTTCATGGTGGACTATGACGACGCCGGCTCCATCGGCAAGCGCTACCGCCGGGAGGACGAGATCGGCACTCCCTACTGCATCACCGTGGACTTCCAGACCGTGGGCGACGACAAGACCCCCGCGGACAATGCAGTCACCATCCGGGACCGCGACACCATGGAGCAGGTGCGTGTTCCCATCAGCGAGCTGAAGAGCTGGCTGGAGAAGAAGCTGGCGTATTGATCGTCTTTTTGAAAAAGAAGAAAACCGTCTGGAACAGCCTTTTGTTTGACTGTTCCAGACGGTTTTTTCATAGCAGTTCCTACGGTGTATGTGAACCAGGAACAGCGGACAGCCGTCCCACCTGTTGACTGAGGACGTGGACCTGCTCCTGGGTCAGGCCCGTCCAACGCGCGATCCGCCTCAGATCGATCAGGGTTTCCCGGAGGATCCGAAGCGCAATTTCGGAACGGATCTCAAATTCATCCTGCAATCAAACCTACCTCCTGAACTGCATTGAGTATAACAAAATTGCGTGTAATGCACAATATAATTTGAGTGCAATGCCGACTGCGAAAGAAGATACACTTTGGATATTCTGGACATAACAGAATGAGGGAGCGGTGGGCATGAGGCAGATGTATAAACCAGAAAATATCGAAATCGGCGGCCGCATCCGGTCTGCACGGGAGACCCATGGGATGACGAGGGACGAATTTGCAGAGGCCGTTGGCATCTCCAGCCAGTTTGCATCGGATTTGGAACGGGGCAGAATGGGTGCCTCCGTAGAGACGATCTGCCGGATCTGTCAGGTTCTGGGTATTACGACGGACCAGCTTCTTCTGGGCAGACAGCCGGAGCCGGGGATCACAGCCCGGCAGATGGAGTCTCTGCTTCGGGGGGTGTCCCCCTGTTATCATCCCCATTTGCTGGCGATCCTGCGGGAGGAGATCAAGTTGATCGGTTTGGCGGAAGGACAGCGTTGAAGAAGTAGGGCTTGAGCCTCTTGAGGAAGGAAAATCTGTCTCTGAACGTGCTCGTTAGGCTCCTGTCACTATGGAAATATAAAAAACTGGAAACCCCTCCATACGAATTTTGGGATGGAGGGGTTCGCCCTGCGGGGCGAAATTGATTGTCAAAGAAAATAATTCTGAAAGCCGCCCGCCGGTTCTCCTCCACGGAATATCTCCCCATCCACCCCGTAGGGGCGGGGCTTGCCCCTCCCGTTGTCCCGTTCTGCTGTGATCTGCCTGAAACACCGTAGGGGCGGGTCTCCTGACCCGCCCGCCGGTTTCGGGACAGGTTTCATTCCACGCGGAGGGTTTCGCCCTTTGGGCGAGTTTCTTTCCCAGCGATGGGAAAGAAACCAAAGGATCGCCGGGGGAGACTCACATCGCCGTCGGAAACAAGTTCCCTCCGGCTCCAGTTCGTTCTCCCCCAGTCCCCCGTTTACGGGAGATACCCCTATACCTTTCCGCAAAATTTCCGGCGCGCAAAATATGGTTCCGGGTATGATTCCTCCCGGGCCACTGGGCCCTGGTGCGGTGCAAAATTTTGGCCTGTGCCATTTTACCGCCGCGCCTGGTTCCGACCAGCCGTGGCAGAGGGTGCGGGATCGGGGGGTGCGCCGGACGAGGCCGTTCCAAAAACCGGCGGGAGGGGCAAGCCCCTCCCCTACGGGATGGCAGGGGAAACGTCCCTCGGCGGGGAACGAGCGGGTCTCCTGACACGCCCGCCGGTGCTCCTCCGCAGAGATTTAGAAGCCGAGCCATCAGGCGCGCCCGTTTGGTCCAGTGCGGCGGGGAGAGTGCGGGAGAATCGTATTCTCCGCCGGATCAGACCGCCAGCGCCCGCAGGGCAAAGGTGAGGGTCATTACCAGGACCCCCATGCTGGCCCAGGCGTCCAGAAGGAGGGCGCGCCGCCGCAGCCTCTGGCTGCGGCGGGTGCGTGGGGCAGAGGGCTGGGGCAGAACGATCAGCTCAGGGCCCTCCGCCGGCTGGTGGTCTTCAGCCTGGGAGAGTTTCCGGCGGTACTGCTCCAGATCAACAATATTATCTGTGTGGCGGATCCAATTCGAGGTACTGTAATAGAGCGTCTGCATAAAATGTCCCTCCAATTTCCCCGGGAGATACGGGGAAAGCTGATTCAGGTCCGGGTGTCCCGTTCTTGGCGCATAGAAAGCAGAACTGATGTTCTATTTTAAGAATACAACAAATGTTCGAATTTGTCAAGAATAGTCGAACATTTTTTCGGTTTTGCACATTATCCACATAGTTTTCCACACCCGTGGATGGATGCTCTCCGCCTTTTTGCCGGAACTTCCCCAGTGGGAGAAGATGCAATTTTGTGTGAGTTTTTTCGGGGAAGCGTTGATTTTTCTCCCAAATAGCGGTATAATACTGCGTCCAGACCTGTCAGAATAAAAGGCAGGCCCCTTGTTTGAGATGCCCAGGACCCCAGCGGTCTTGCCGGAGATAGTAGGAGGAGCTTTGTATATGCGAAATGAGAATTTGAGAAATATTGCCATTATCGCCCACGTCGATCATGGCAAGACCACTTTGGTGGATGAGATGCTCAAGCAGTCCGGCGTGTACCGGGAGAACCAGACCGTGGTGGACCGCGTGATGGACTCCAACGACCTGGAGCGGGAGCGCGGTATCACCATCACCGCCAAGAATACCGCCATTCAGTACGGCGATGTAAAAATCAATATTGTGGATACCCCGGGCCACGCCGACTTCGGCGGCGAGGTGGAGCGCATCCTGAAGATGGTCAACGGCGTCATTCTGCTGGTGGACGCCGCAGAGGGCCCCATGCCCCAGACCCGCTTCGTCCTGTCCAAGGCACTGGAGCTGGGCCACCGGGTCATCGTGGTGGTCAACAAGATCGACCGCCCCGACCAGCGGGTGTACGAGGTCATTGACGAGGTGCTGGAGCTTCTGATGGATCTGAACGCCACTGACGAGCAGCTGGACTCCCCCATGCTGTTCTGCTCCGGCCGGCAGGGCACCGCCTCTGTCCAGCCCGATGTGGCGGGCAGCGACCTGAAGCCCCTGTTCGACACCATTCTGGAGTATATCCCCGGCCCGGAGGCCGATGTGGAGGCCCCCTTCCAGATGCTGGTCTCCTCCATCGACTACAGCGAGTTCGTGGGCCGCATCGCCATCGGCCGCATCGAGCGGGGCACAATCAAGCAGAACCAGGAGATCGCGGTGTGCAACTATCACGCCCCCGACGCCGCCCCCAAGAAGGCCAAGGCCACCGCGCTGTATGAGTTCGACGGCCTGGCCAAGGTCCCCGTCACAGAGGCATCCGCCGGAAATATCATCGCCATGAGCGGCATCGGCGATGTGACCATCGGCGACACCATCTGCGTCCCCGACTGCGTGGAGCCCATCGAGTTTGTGAAGATCTCCGCCCCCACCATTGAGATGACCTTCTCAGTCAACGACTCCCCCTTCGCCGGGCGGGAGGGCAAGTTCGTCACCAGCCGCCAGCTGCGGGACCGCCTGTTCCGGGAGACTTTGAAGGATGTGTCCCTGCGGGTGAACGAGGTGGAGAGCTCCACCGACTCCTTCAGCGTGGCCGGCCGGGGTGAGATGTCCCTGTCCATCCTTATGGAGACCATGCGCCGCGAGGGCTATGAGTTCCAGGTCTCCCCTCCCCGTGTGCTGTATCAGGAGATCGACGGCGTGAAGTGTGAGCCTCTGGAGCGCCTGGTGGCCGACGTGCCCAACGACTGCGTGGGCGCGGTGATGGAGAAGATCGGCTCCCGCAAGGGCGAGTTCCTGTCCATGAACCCGGTGGGCAGCCGCACCAAGCTGGAGTTCCTGGTCCCCTCCCGGGGCCTGTTCGGCTATCGCAACGAGTTTTTGACCGACACCAAGGGCGAGGGCATCATGGCCTCCGTCTTTGAGAAGTACGCCCCCGTGAAGGGCGAGATCCAGCGGCGGAGCACCGGCTCCCTGGTGGCCTTTGAGACCGGCGAGGCGGTGACCTACGGTCTGTTCAACGCCCAGGAGCGCGGCATCCTGTTCATCGGCGCGGGCGTCCCCGTGTATGCCGGCATGATCGTGGGCGAGACCCCCAAGGCGGAGGACATCTCGGTCAACGTGTGCAAGAAGAAGCAGCTGACCAATATGCGCGCCTCCGGCTCCGACGACGCCCTGCGCCTGACCACTCCCCGCACCCTCTCTCTGGAGCAGTGCCTGGAGTTCCTGGCGGACGACGAGCTGCTGGAGTGTACCCCGGAGAATCTGCGCCTGCGCAAGCGGGTGCTGGACCACGGTGAGCGGATGAAGCTGGCCTCCCGGAAGAAGGGCTGAGTCCCAGCGCTTGCTGAGCGTATCCTGAAATGAGAAAGGCTCTGCATCCTGTTTCCACAGGATGCAGAGCTTTTTTGCGCCTTTTTCGGCCTGTAATTGGAAAGCGGAACGGGATACAGGAGAAAACCGGCGTGTTTTCCACAAAATTTTCGGAAAATGTGGAAACGGCTTTGAGGACACTGGCGGCGGGGGGAGCGTATGTCTCCCCAGCCGCCCTGTTTGGATGTACCTGCCCTCAGCCGTCGTTCTCATCCCGGACCAGGTCCAGGATGATGTCCACGCATTTCTCAATGCCGATCAGGCCGGAATCCAGGGTGATGTGGTAGTTCTGAGCCGTACCCCACTCCCGGTCGGTGTAGTGCTTGTAATTCACCCGGCGGCGGGTGTCCTTGTCCGTCAGGCGCTTCTCCGGGGACTGCTCCGACTCGCCGTACAGGCGGACGATGCGGTCGGCCCGGAACTCCATACTGGCGTGGATGAAGGTGTGGAGGCAGTCGTCACGGTCCTTCAAGATGTAGTCGGCGCACCGGCCCACAATGACGCATGGGCCCTTGTCCGCCAGGTCCCGGATCACCCGGTACTGGATGGTCCACAGGAAGTCAGAGGCGGACATCCCACCCATGGCCCCGGGGACGCCGTGGCCCAGAAAGGCGTAGGCAAAGCGGTTCCTGCTGGGGGCGAACTCCCCCTGCTCCTCAATGAACTTGGGGTCGAAGCCGCTCTCCAGCGCCACCTGCTTCACCAGCTCCTTGTCGTAGTAGGGGATGTTCAGCCGCTGGGCGACCGTCTTGCCGATGGTGCGCCCGCCGCTTCCAAACTCGCGGCTGACGGTGATGATCTTCTTTTTCATAGCCATAACCTCCTTGTGATGATGGGCGCTCCCGGGAACAACGCCGGGACTGCGGCTGCGGAGCAGCGCGCCGCCCTTGGAGATATCCCTATTATAATGCGTACGGACCAAAGTCACAAGCATGGAACGCCGGTGTGTACAGGTTAAGGGCAAAAATTTTCTTGACAATACATAGAACTACAAGGTATTCTATGCCTAGAAGAACAAGGTATGATCTGAGCGGGAGCTTTCCCGGGAAAGGATGGACAGCCATGAAGCTGGATAAAGGACTGGTGGCGGGCAGCAGCACCCTGCTGGTGCTCTCTCTGCTGGAGCACACGGATCTGTACGGCTATCAGATGATCGAGGAGTTGGCCCGGCGCTCCAATGACGTCTTTCAGATGAAGGAGGGAACCCTCTACCCCATTCTTCACGGGCTGGAGAAGGGCAAGTACCTCTCCTCCTATGAGCAACAGGCCCCTACGGGCCGGATGCGGAAATACTACCGGCTGACCCGCCGGGGGCGGGAACTGCTGGCCGATAAAAAAACAGAGTGGGCCAGGTTCCACCAGGGAGTGGAGGATGTGCTGTCCGGCGGGGCAAATGCCCTTTCTTTCACATAAAGAGGACAATTTGGAAAAAGCGTTGTTGTTCCATTGCGGGAGAAAAGAGGTGGCGCGTCGTGGAGGAATACAACAGAGCGCGGGAGGAGCGGTGGCTGGACACGGCCACAGCAGGGATCCGCTTCGGTCCGGACCGGCGGGCGGTCTCGGAGGAATTGGCCGCCCACCTGGAGGATAAAACCGCCGACCTTCAGCGGATCTTCCCGGACATGACGGAGTCAGAGGTGTGGGACCGGACGCTGAAAGAGATGGGCGACCCCAGAGCGCTGGGCAAGGAGCTGGCAAAGATCCACAGGCCCTGGCTGGGCTACTTATGGCGGGCCAGTCAGGTTGCACTGGCGGCAGCCCTGCTGGTACTGGTGCTGGTGGGGATCAACGTCATAGGCGGAAGTTCCACTCTTGGGGGGTGGTATGGCCGGGAGAGCAGCCGGAGAGACAGTCAGGACGGGATTATCCTGCTGGCGGCGGAAGAAGAAACCGTGGAGCTGGAGGGCTGTACCCTGTCCCTGGATGGGGCGGTCCTCTGGTCCGGTCCAGTTGGGGAACGGAGCATGGAGCTCTGTCTGCGGGCGGAAACTCTGCGCTTTTGGGAAAAGGGCGGATGTCAGTTTGAGCATATCACCGCCACAGACGATTTAGGATCCCATTACGCCAGTGAATATGAGTGGAGCATGAAAGCGGCAGACTTTCGCAGACATATTTATGTGTATCTGGACGGCTGGGGGCCGTTTTATCAAAACTATCGCGTGCAGGTGAGGGGCATCGCTCCGGAGGCGGAATGGATCCGCCTGGAGTACTAGCTGCTGGGGCGGAGCTTCTCCCTAAATGTCGATCTGACCAAGGAGGCGGAGGCATGAAGAAAAAATATCGGATGAGCCGGGGGGGCAGGCTGGCCCTGAATCTGGTCCTGCTCTGTGTCCTGGTGGTGTTTATCTGGGGTCTGCTGGGCTTCTCCTCCCCCACTCTGCGGGGAAGATTCCGCAGGGTCGCCCAGGCCAACTGGGCGGACCCGCTGGAGATCCAGGGTGTGCTTCCGTGTGACGGCCAGCGCTGGGTGCTGGCCGCCGGACAGGATCAGGTGATCCTGTGGCAGGATGGGCGGGACGGCCTGGAGTATTGGCCCCGGGATCCGAATGGGGCAACGCTGGTCCCCGTGCCGGAGATGAGGACGGCGCAGGGAGAAATCTGGGTGGCGGCGGCGGATGTGCCAGCAGGGACAGTTTCCGCCGGGCTGGAACTGACAGTGGGCTGCTGGTACCGGAAAAACGGGACCTCCGGCTGGACCTTCAGCAGCCAGCCGGAGCAGCCCGGGGATCTGCCGCCGCTGACCCAGCAGTGGGAAAAGACCTACTCCGCAGCGGGAGAACTGCTGAAGGACGGGGCGGTCCTGTTCCATATCGCCGTGGAGGAGGATCAGGATGAAGGCGGGCCCCCGGAGGACCTGATCCTGAGCGACACCGATGAGTGGGATCTCTATTGGAGCGGACTGGACCGGAGAGGCGTGGACTGCGCCATGGAGGCGGTGTTTTATGATGCAGAGGGCCGGGAACTGGAGCGGGCAGTTCTGGCTACCACGGAGGAGGGTGGCGGACCATGGACGGGAGGGTAAGCCACGCCCGCCCTTTGTGATAGAATGTTTTTCCTGTTATGCCGTAGGGGAGGGGCTTGCCCCTCCCGCCAGGTTTCAGAAGGGTTTCTCTCAGCGTGGAACGAAGCCATTCCGAAAAATAGCGGGCGGGTCTGAGACCCGCCCCTACAACGTCTCAGGCAGATTACAGCAAAACGGAACACCGGGATGGCAAGCCCCTCCCCTACAGCATGGCCGGAAAACATCCTGCGACGAAGACCGGGCCCGTCCTGCGCTGAAAGATACTGCCTTAGCAGGGTGCCCAAAGAAAACAGACGGAAAACCCGGGAAAATTGGCAGAGCTCCGCTGAAAAAATTTGAAAATACCCTTGACACACACGGGGGTGTTGATGTATGATACCAAAGTCCCTGTATGGGACAACTGCGATGATGCGGGAGATTGCTCGGGAACGAGGTAACTTCCGCGGAGTATGTCCGAGCTAGAATCGGGCGGCTGAAGGACCTGGGCACGGCGTATATCGCTGTGGTTGGGTGGAACCGGCCTGCTTGTCGCGCCGGTTTCTTTCATGCCACGGAGTGATACGCACGAGAACGTGGACAGGAACTTCACCGTACGGAGCGTGAAGGACAAAGAAATTCACTTCGTATGTATTTAAGGAGGAAACAACCCATGGCAGCTCAGAAAGAAATGATCCGCATCCGCCTGAAGGCTTACGATCATCAGCTGATCGACCAGTCCGCTGAGAAGATCGTGGAGACCGCCAAGCGCACCGGCGCGACCGTCTCCGGCCCCATCCCCCTGCCCACCAAGAAGGAAGTCGTCACCATCCTGCGCGCCGTCCACAAGTATAAGGACAGCCGTGAGCAGTTTGAGCGCCGCACTCACAAGCGCCTGATCGACGTGGTCAAGCCCTCCCCCAAGACCGTCGAGGCTCTGATGAGCCTGGAGCTTCCTGCCGGCGTGGAGATCGAAATTAAGCTGTAATCCATCGTCTGAGCCGTCGCGTACCGCGATCAGGCAAGGCGTGAGGTCAGATTGATTTCACCTTATCCCTTTGTTGTACCGCAGTCCGCCGCATTTTGAGGCGGACGGGTCAAGTCGCGAGAGCAATACCAGCTCAATGGGTAACTCTCCCGACCAATAACCTTTATAGGAGGAAAATCCAACATGGAGAAAGCGATCATCGGCAAAAAGATCGGCATGACCCAGATCTTCGATGAAGCTGGCCGCGTGGTCCCCGTGACCGTGATCGAGGCCGGCCCCTGCACTGTGGTGCAGAAGAAGACCGCCGAGAAGGATGGCTATGAGGCCATTCAGCTGGGTTATGAGACTGTTCCCGAGCGCAAGCTCACCAAGCCTGAGGTCGGCCATCAGAAGAAGGCAGGTCTGACCGAGTTCAAGAAGGTCCTGAAGGAGTTCGCTCTGGAGGACTGCTCCAAGTACGAGGTGGGCGACGAGCTGAAGGCCGACGTCTTTGCCGCGGGCGACCGCGTGGACGTCACCGGCATCAGCAAGGGCCACGGCTTCCAGGGCGTTGTTAAGCGCCACGGCGCCGCCATCAAGCGCATGACCCACGGCGGCGGCCCTGTCCACCGTCATCAGGGTTCCCTGGGCGCCGGCACCACCCCCGGCCACATCTACAAGGGCCGCGACGGCGCCGGTCAGATGGGCAACGAGCAGGTCACCGTCCTGAACCTGGACGTGGTCCAGGTTGATCCCGAGCTGGGCATCATCGCCGTGCGCGGTGCCATCCCCGGCCCCAAGGGCGGCGTGGTGTTCCTGCACAACAGCGTGAAGAAGTACGTCGAGCCCAAGGGCGCCGCCGGCATCTCCAACAACCCGCAGAAGGCTTCCGGCCGCAACCCGCAGAAGGCTTCCGCCCGCAACAAGTAAGGAAAGGAGAGTGTAAATCATGGCAAAAGCGAATGTATTCAACATGGCCGGCCAGCAGGTCGGCGAGATCGAGCTCTCCGAGGCTGTGTTCGGCATCGAGCCCAACCAGGCTGTGGTCCACGAGGTGGTCAAGAACCACCTGGCCAACTGCCGTCAGGGCACCCAGAGCGCGCTGACCCGCGCCGAGGTCTCCGGCGGCGGCAAGAAGCCCTGGCGTCAGAAGGGCACCGGCCATGCCCGCCAGGGTTCCACCCGTGCTCCCCAGTGGACTCACGGCGGCATCGTGTTCGCCCCCAAGCCCCGGGATTACAGCTACACTCTGAACAAGAAGGTCAAGCGTCTGGCACTCAAGTCCGCCCTGTCCGCCAAGGCCGCCTCCGGCGACATCCTGGTGGTGGACGGCCTGAAGCTGGATGAGATCAAGACCAGGACCATGCGCGACTTCCTGAACGCCATCGAGGCGGGCAAGTCCGTGGTCATCACTCCTGAGGTCGATCAGGTGGTCGTCAAGTCCGCCCGGAACATTCCCGGCGTGGTCACCACCACCGCCAAGGTCCTCAGCGTGTACGACATCGTAAACGCCAAGCGCCTGGTGGTCGATAAGGCCGCCCTGGCCATCATCGAGGAGGTGTTCGCGTAATGGCTACCACCGCTTATGACATCATCAAGCGCCCCATCATCACCGAGCAGTCCATGGCGGATACCGAGATGAAGCGCTACACCTTCGAGGTGGCCAAGACCGCCAACAAGATCGAGATCGCCAAGGCCGTGGAGGAGATCTTCGGCGTGAAGGTCGCCAAGGTCAACACCCTGAACATGCAGGGCAAGATGAAGCGCATGGGCGCCCGGCCCGCCGGCCGCCGTCCCAGCTGGAAGAAGGCCATGGTCACCCTGACCGCCGATTCCAAGACCATCGAGTTCTTCGAGGGTATGGTGTAAGGAGGAAATTGAACAATGGCTATTAAGACTTTTAAGCCCACAACGCCCTCCCGCCGTCACATGACTGTGTCCGCCTTCGAGGGCATTGATAAGAAGGCCAAGCCCGAGCGCAGCCTGACTGAGGTCCTCAGCAAGCACGCCGGCCGCAACAGCTATGGCCGCATCACCGTCCGCCACCGCGGCGGCGGCAACAAGCAGAAGTACCGCATCATCGACTTCAAGCGCGATAAGGAAGGCAAGGCCACTGTGGTCAACCTGCAGTATGACCCCAACCGTTCCGCCAACATCGCCCTGATCGAGTACGAGGACGGCGAGCGCCGCTATATCCTGGCCCCCAACGGCCTGAAGGCCGGCCACATCATCATGACCGGTCCCGACGCCGACATCCTCCCCGGCAACTGCCTGCCCATCGCCAACATCCCCGTGGGTGAGGAGATCCACTGCATCGAGCTGTACCCCGGCAAGGGCGCTCAGCTGGTCCGCGCCGCCGGCGTGGCCGCTCAGCTGATGGCCAAGGAGAACGGCATGGCTCAGGTCCGTCTGCCCTCCGGCGAGGTCCGCTATGTCCGTGAGAACTGCAAGGCCACCATCGGCCAGGTGGGCAACACCGACTGGGCCAACATCCAGATCGGTAAGGCCGGCCGCAAGCGCCACATGGGCTGGCGGCCCACCGTCCGCGGCTCTGTTATGAACCCCAACGACCACCCCCACGGCGGTGGTGAGGGCAAGAGCCCCGTCGGCCGTCCCGGCCCTGTCACCCCCTGGGGCAAGCCCGCCCTGGGCTACAAGACCCGCAAGACGAAGAACCGCACCGAGAAGTTCATCGTCAAGCGCCGCAACGCGAAGTAAGGAGGCAGTAAAAGATGAGCAGAAGTATCAAGAAAGGCCCCTTTTGCGCTCCCGAGCTGCTGAAGCGGGTCGACGAGATGAATCAGACCGGCGAGAAGAAGGTACTGAAGACCTGGAGCCGCGCCTCCACCATCTTCCCCTCCTTCGTGGGTCACACCTTTGCCGTCCACGACGGCCGCAAGCACGTGCCCGTCTATGTGACCGAGGATATGGTCGGCCACAAGCTGGGCGAGTTTGTTCCCACCCGCACCTTCAAGGGCCACGCGGGTTCCAAGACTGGTAAGTAAGGAGGAGAGAAACGATGGAAGCAAAAGCCAACCTGAAATATCTGCGGATCTCTCCCCGTAAGGTGAAGATCGTCCTGGACCTGATCCGGGGCAAGGACGTGGCCACTGCCGCCGCGATCCTGATGCAGACCCCCAAGGCTGCCTCTGAGCCTGTGCTCAAGCTGCTGAAGAGCGCCGCGGCCAACGCGGAGAACAACCACCAGATGGACCCTGAGAAGCTGTATGTGTCCGCCTGCTATGCCAACCCCGGCCCCATCATCAAGCGCATCATGCCCCGCGCTCAGGGCCGCGCGTACCGCATCAACAAGCGCACTTCTCACGTCACCATCGCGGTGAGCGAGCGCTAAGGGAGGAGGAAGAATATGGGACAGAAAGTGAATCCCCACGGCCTGCGCGTGGGTGTCATTAAAGGATTGGGACTCCCGCTGGTACGCCCGCAACGAGAAGGTGGGCGACCTGCTGGTGGAGGACAAGAAGATCCGGGACTACCTGAAGAAGACCCTGTACGGCGCCGGCATCCCCAAGATCGAGATCGAGCGGGACAACGCCAAGGTCCGCGTCTACCTGCACTGCGCCCGCCCCGGCGTCGTCATCGGCAAGGGCGGCGAGGAGATCAAGGCCATCGAGGCCAAGCTGGTCAAGATGATCGGCAAGCCCGTGGACCTGAAGATCGTCGAGGTGCGCAACACCGACATGAACGCCCAGCTGGTGGCTGAGAACATTGCTCAGCAGCTGGAGAAGCGCATCGGCTTCCGCCGCGCCATGAAGAACGCCATGGGCCGCGCCATGCGCGCCGGCGCCCGCGGCATCAAGACCTGCTGCTCCGGCCGTCTGGGCGGCGCTGAGATCGCCCGCACCGAGCACTATCACGACGGCACCATTCCCCTGCAGACCCTGCGTGCCGACATCGACTACGGCTTCGCTGAGGCTGCCACCACCTACGGCCGCATCGGCGTGAAGGTGTGGATCTACAAGGGCGAGGTCCTGACTCAGGCCCTGCGCACCACCCCCCGCACCCTGGATACCAGTAAGCCCTACCAGGAGCGCCGCGAGCGTCCCCGCCGCGACCGCCGGGACGGCGACCGCCGCCAGGGCGGGTTCAACCGTGACCGCCGCCAGGGCGGGTTCAACCGTGACAACAACCGTGGCCCCCGCCCCGCCGGTCAGGCCAATGCTCCTAAGGAAGGAGGCGCTCAGTAATGCTGCTGCCTAAGCGCGTAAAATACCGCCGCGTTCACCGCGGACGCATGAAGGGCAAGGCCAGCCGCGGCAACACCGTGACCTACGGTGAGTTCGGCCTGCAGGCCACCGAGCCCAGCTGGATCACCAGCAACCAGATCGAGGCCGCCCGTATCGCCATGACCCGCTACACCAAGCGTGGCGGTAAGGTGTGGATCAAGATCTTCCCCGACAAGCCCGTCACTGAGAAGCCCGCTGAGACCCGAATGGGTTCCGGTAAGGGTTCCCCCGAGTACTGGGTGGCCGTGGTCAAGCCCGGCCGCGTCATGTTCGAGATCGCCGGCGTCTCCGAGGAGGTCGCCCGCGAGGCTCTGCGTCTGGCCAGCCACAAGCTGCCCGTCAAGTGCAAGATCGTTAAGCGTGAAGAGACCGAGAAGGGTGGTGAAGCGTAATGAAGGCCAACGAAGTTCGTAAGATGTCTGCCTCCGAGCTGGAGAGCAAGCTGGTGGATCTGAAGAAGGACCTGTTTAACCTGCGCCTTCAGCACGCTACCAATCAGCTGGATAACCCCGTGCGCATCGCCGAGGTCAAGAAGGACATCGCCCGGGTCAAGACCATCATCCGCGAGCAGCAGCTCGCCGGCCGCTAAGAGGAGGAATAGAAGATGGAAAACAGAACTTCTTCCCGTAAGACCAGAGTCGGCCTGGTGGTTTCGGACAAGATGGATAAGACCGTTGTGGTCGCCATCGCCGACCGCGTGGCCCATCCTCTGTACAAGAAGATCGTAAAGAGAACCTATAAGCTGAAGGCTCACGATGAGAACAACCAGTGCGGCATCGGCGACCGTGTCCGTGTCATGGAGACCCGTCCCCTGTCCAAGGACAAGCGCTGGCGCGTGGTTGAGATCATCGAGAAGGCGAAATAAGGAGGTGCCGGCATGATTCAGGAAGAAAGCTATCTGAAGGTCGCCGATAACACCGGCGCCAAGGAAATCAAGACCATCCGCGTGCTGGGCGGCTCCAGCCGTAAGTTCGGCAACATCGGGGATGTGATCGTGGCTTCCGTCCGCAAGGCTCAGCCCGGCGGAACCGTGAAGAAGGGCGAGGTCGTCAAGGCCGTCATCGTCCGTACTTCCCGCGGCGTGCGCCGCCCCGACGGCTCCTACGTCCGGTTCGACGACAACGCCGCCGTCCTCATCAAGGAGGACAAGAACCCCCGCGGCACCCGTATCTTTGGCCCTGTGGCCCGCGAGCTGCGCGACAAGGATTATATGAAGATCCTGTCCCTGGCTCCCGAAGTGCTGTAAGGGAGGATAATGAGCATGAATAAAATGAGCATCAAGAAGGACGACCTGGTCGTCGTCCTGTCCGGCAAGGACAAGGGCAAGCAGGGCAAGGTCCTGGAGGTCATGCCCAAGAGCGGCAAGGTGGTCGTGGAGAAGGTCAACGTGGTCTCCCGCCACACCAAGCCCCGCAAGCAGGGCGAGCAGGGCGGCATCCTCCAGAAGGAGGCCCCCATCTACGCCTGCAAGGTGCAGAAGGTCTGCCCCAAGTGCAACAAGCCCACCCGCATCGGCCACAAGGTCGAGGGCGACAAGAAGGTCCGCATCTGCAAGAAGTGCGGCGCCGAGATCTGAGAGAGGAGGAGTGAATCGAAATGGCTAACACCCCTAACCTGAAGAAGCTGTACCAGGACGAGGTCGCTCCTGCTCTGATGCAGAAGTTCGGCTATAAGTCCACCATGCAGATCCCCCGCCTGGAGAAGATCGTGGTCAACGTGGGCTGCAGCGAGGCTCGCGAGAACGCCAAGGTGCTGGACGCCGTGGTGTCCGATTTGACCACCATCACCGGCCAGAAGGCCGTGATCACCAAGGCCAAGAAGTCCGTGGCTAACTTCAAGCTCCGTGAGGGCATGCCCATCGGCGCGAAGGTCACCCTGCGCGGCAACAAGATGTGGGAGTTCCTGGACCGCCTGTTCAACGTGGCCCTGCCCCGCGTCCGCGACTTCCGCGGCATCTCCGCTGACGCCTTCGACGGCCGCGGCAACTATGCCCTGGGCGTGAAGGAGCAGCTGATCTTCCCCGAGATCGAGTACGACAAGATCGACAAGATCCGCGGCATGGACATCGTGGTCTGCACCACTGCTAAGACCGATGAGGAGGCCCGCGAGCTGCTCAAGCTGGTCGGCGCTCCCTTCGCCGGCCGCTAAGGAGGAGGAAACGTTATGGCTAAGAAGTCTATGATCCTGAAGCAGCAGAAGGAGCCCAAGTTCTCCTCCCGCCGCTATAACCGCTGCAAGCTGTGCGGCCGTCCCCACGCCTATCTGCGGGACTACGGCATCTGCCGTATCTGCTTCCGTGAGCTGGCCTACAAGGGCCAGATCCCCGGTGTGAAGAAGGCCTCCTGGTAAAAACTGTTCCAGCCCGGGCCGGGGTCGGGGCCCAGCCCCCTCTCCCCTCCCCGCCGGCGTGGTCCAATATCGTCTTAGAAGGAACCGGCTGTGTCTCACAACCGGTTCCTTCCTGACAAAAATGAACCACGCATCCGGGTGTGCGAGGTTGAAAAACCTTGCATTTCGGATATAAATGGGGTATAATCAAGTGCTTGCGCGCCCAGGGTTATAAAAATTAAGACACACCCGGCGCCGTGGGCGAGCCCCCAGGCCCGTAATTCGGAGCAAATTCCCGGTTTACGGGGCTTGTGCGTTCACATCTTTTGGTCAGATCCGCTTCGGCGGTTTTGATATATGCGCCAATGGCGCAAAGGCGGTCAACAGGTCGGAGAGATTGCCTGCTCCCCGATACCTTGCCGCCTGTACCGGTACGGAAACGGCCGGTAATCTGTAAGAGGAGGTAAATACTCATGCACATCACGGATCCCATTGCGGATATGCTCACCCGCATCCGCAACGCGAACAACGCCAAGCATGACACCGTGGACGTCCCCGCGTCCAACATGAAGAAGTCCATCGCGCAGATCCTGCTGGATGAGGGCTACATCAAGAACTTCCAGCTGATCGACAACGGCACCCAGGGCGTTATCCGCGTCACCCTGAAGTACGGCGCCGGTAAGGAGAAGGTCATCTCCGGTCTGCGCCGCGTGTCCAAGCCCGGCCTGCGCGTGTATGCCGGCGCGGACGAGCTGCCCAAGGTTCTGCGCGGCCTGGGCATCGCCATCGTGTCCACTTCCAAGGGCGTCATGACCGATAAGAAGGCCCGCGAGGCCCATGTCGGCGGCGAAGTCCTGGCATTTGTCTGGTAAGGAGGGTTATAGGAATGTCTAGAATTGGTAGAGCTCCTATCGCCGTCCCTGCCGGCGTGGAGGTTAAGATCGAGGCGAACAATGTCGTGACCGTCAAGGGCCCCAAGGGCACCATGACCCGGCAGTTCCACCCCAACATGAAGATCGAGCAGGAGGGTGAGGTCATTCGCGTCACCCGTCCCAACGACGCCAAGGAGAACCGCTCTCTCCACGGCCTGACCCGCACCCTGATCCACAACATGGTGGTGGGCGTGACCGAGGGCTATAAGAAGGAGCTGGACGTCAACGGCGTCGGTTACCGTGTGGCCAAGGAGGGCAACAAGCTGGTCATGAACCTGGGCTTCTCCCATCAGGTCATCATGGAGGAGATCGAGGGCATCACCATCGAGGTCCCCGGCCCCAACAAGATCGTCATTCACGGCTGTGACAAGCAGAAGGTGGGCCAGTTTGCCGCCGAAGTGAGAGAGAAGCGTCCCCCCGAGCCTTACAAGGGCAAGGGTATCAAGTATACTGACGAGGTCATCCGCCGCAAGGCTGGTAAGACCGGCGCCAAGAAGTAAGAAGGAGGTGTGCCACTATGATCAACAGACCCGATACTCGTTCCCAGCGCATCAAGCGCCACAAGCGCGTGCGTGCTAAGATTTCCGGCACGCCCGAGCGTCCCCGCCTGAACGTGTTCCGCAGCGAGACCAACATCTATGCCCAGATCATCGACGATGTGACCGGCAAGACCCTGGTCTCCGCTTCTTCCCTAGAGAAGGACTTCTCCTGCGAGGGCACCAAGACCGACGCCGCCAAGCAGGTGGGCGTCACCGTGGCCGAGCGTGCCAAGGCGAAGGGCATCGACACCGTGGTGTTCGACCGCGGCGGCTACGTGTACCACGGCCGCGTGAAGGCCCTGGCCGAGGGCGCCCGTGAGGGCGGCCTGCAGTTCTAAGGGAGGAGGAAACGATCAATGGCTAGATTTGAGAGAGAACCCAGCGAGTTCGTGGAGAAGCTCGTTTCCCTGAACCGCGTGTCCAAGACCGTCAAGGGCGGCCGTATCTTCAAGTTCGCCGCGCTGATGGTCGTGGGCGATGAGAAGGGCCGCGTGGGCTTCGGCCTGGGCAAGGCCGCCGAGGTGCCCGAGGCCATCCGCAAGGGCATCGAGGACGCCAAGAAGAACATGATCACCGTGTCCCTGTCCGGCACCACCATCCCCCACGAGGTGATCGGTGAGTTCGGCGCCGGCCGCGTGCTGATGAAGCCCGCCGCCCCCGGTACCGGCGTCATCGCCGGCGGTGCTGTCCGTGCCGTTCTGGAAGCGGTCGGCATCAAGGACATCTACACCAAGTGCCTGCGCTCCAACAATCCGCAGAACGTGGTCTCCGCTGCTTTTGAGGGCCTGAAGTCCCTGAGTAGCCCCGAGGAGGTCGCCCGCATCCGCGGCAAGAGCGTGGACGAGATCGTGGGTTAAGGAGGGCGTTCACAATGGCTAATCTGAACATCAAGCTGGTCAAGAGCCTGAACGGCCGCATCGCCAAGCACAAGGCGACTGCCGAGGCCCTGGGCCTCCGCAAGATCGGCGATACCACCGTGCAGCCCGACAACGCGGCTACCCGCGGCAAGATCGCCCACATCGGCTACCTGCTCCAGGTGACCGAGGAAAACTAAGAGGAGGCGCGAGACAATGAATCTGCATGAACTCTCCCCCGCCGCCGGCTCCAACACCAAGGCGTACCGCAAGGGCCGCGGCGAGGGCTCCGGAAACGGAAAGACCGCCGGCCGCGGCCAGAAGGGCCAGTGGGCCCGCTCCGGCGGCGGCGTCCGCGTCGGCTTTGAGGGCGGCCAGATGCCTCTGGCCCGCCGCCTGCCCAAGCGCGGTTTCCACAACATTTTCGCTAAGCCCCTGGAGGCTGTGAACGTATCTGTCCTGGAGAAGTTCGAGGACGGCGACGTGGTCAATGCCCAGGCTCTGCTGGAGAAGGGGATCCTCTCCAAGTGTGAGTACGGCGTGAAGATCCTGGGCAATGGCGAGATCACCAAGAAGCTGACCGTTCAGGCTTCCGCCTTCTCCGCCTCCGCCAAGGAAAAAATCGAAGCTGCAGGTGGTAAGGTGGAGGTGGTCTGATTATGATCAAGACCGTCCGGGACGCCTGGAAGATCCCTGAGCTGCGCAAGAAGATCCTGTTTACCATCTTCGCGCTGCTGATCTTCCGCCTGGGCGCCGCCATCCCTGTCCCCTATATCAATTCCCAGGAGCTGGAGGTCTATCTGGCCGCCCAGAGCGGCACCATCCTGGGCCTGATGAACGCCATGAGCGGTTCGGCCTTCTCCATGGCCACCCTCTTTGCCCTGTCCATCCAGCCCTATATCAACAGCTCCATCATCATCCAGCTGCTCACCGTGGCCATCCCCGCTCTGGAGCGCATGGCCAAGGAGGGCGGCGAGGAGGGCCGCAAGAAGATCGCCTCCATCACCCGTTACACCACCGTGGCCATCGGCCTGATCCAGGGCTTCGGCTATTACAGCCTGATCAACAGCTACGGCCTGGTGGATACGGAGGGGCTGCCTGCCCTGTGGGTCGGGATCGTGATCGTCCTGTCCTTCACCGCCGGTTCCGCCTTTCTGATGTGGCTGGGTGAGCAGATCACTGAGTTCGGCATCGGAAACGGCATCTCCATCATCCTGTTCGCCGGCATCGTCTCCCGCTTCCCCCACATGGTCAGCGATGTCTATCACGGCGTCACCGCCTGGATGGACCCCCTGACCCAGGAGGAGTTCACCGCCATGAACTGGAGCGAGGCCCAGATCGCCGCCTACCAGAAGAGCCTGCTGGCCCCCTGGATGGTCGCGGTCGTGATCCTGGGTATGCTGGCCCTGGTGGTGTTCATCGTGTTCATCTCCAACGCCGAGCGCCGTCTGCCTGTGCAGTACGCCAAGCGGGTGGTGGGCCGGAAGATGTACGGCGGCCAGTCCACTCACATCCCCATCAAGGTGAACATGAGCGGCGTTATGCCCATCATCTTTGCCCAGTCCATTGCCTCTCTCCCTGCTACCATCGGCGCCTTCGCCGGTTGGACGCTGGAGAGCCAGGGCTTTGGCGGCGGCCTGATGCGGCTGTTTGACACCAGCAAGCCTTTCTACAGCGTTTTGTACTTCCTGCTGATCGTGGGCTTCAGCTATTTCTACGCCACCATGCAGTTCAACCCCATTGAGGTGGCCAACAACCTGAAGAAGAACGGCGGCTTCATCCCCGGCTTCCGTCCCGGCAAGCCCACCGCCGACTTCATTCTGAAGGTGCTGAATAAGATCACCATGTTCGGCGCGCTCTACCTGTCGGTGATCGCCATTGCGCCCATCATCACTGGCAACCTCTTTGGGTACAGCTCCCTGGCCATCGGCGGCACCTCCGTGATCATCGTGGTGGGCGTCGCTCTGGAGACCGTGAAGCAGATGGAGGCCCAGATGCTGATGCGGCACTATAAGGGCTTCCTGGAGTAAGTTTGGGAGATGTCACAGTTATGGGTATGAAACTGATCCTGCTGGGTGCACCCGGTGCGGGCAAAGGCACCCAGGCAGAGGTCCTCTGCCAAAAGCTGGGGATCCCTACCATATCCACCGGCAACATGTTACGCACGGCCATTCAGGAGGGCACTCCGGTCGGGCTCCAGGCCAAGTCCTTCATGGATGCGGGCAAGCTGGTTCCCGACGAAGTGATCATCCAGATCGTGGCACAGCGCATCGCACAGCCCGACTGCGCGGCGGGCTTCATCCTGGATGGGGTGCCCCGCACCATCGCCCAGGCTGAGGCCCTGGACGCCGCGGGCGTCCGGTTCGACCGGGTCCTCTCCCTGGAGATCACCGATCAGGAGATCGAGGAGCGGATGTCCGGCCGCCAGGTGTGCAGCAAGTGCGGCGCGTCCTTCCACATCCATGCCCGCCCCACCAAGGCGGAGGGCGTGTGTGACAACTGCGGCGGCCCCGTGGTCCAGCGGGACGATGACAAGCCGGAAACGGTGCGTCACCGCCTGGAGGTCTATCACCAGCAGACAGAGCCCCTGAAGGGCTATTATCAGGCCAAGGGCCTGCTGACTCTGGTGGAGAACCGCCCCACCATTGAGGCCACCACCCAGGCGATCATGGAGGCGCTGCAATCTTGAAGGGCATTGAAATGATTTCCATTAAGTCCCCCCGTGAGATCGAGGCCATGCGCAGGGCCGGGCGGATCACCGCCCAGGCCCGGGCTCTGGCCGGCTCCATGGTGGCCCCCGGGGTCACCACCCACGAGATCGACACGGCGGTGCGCCGGTTCATCGAGAGCCACGGCGCGAAGCCCTCCTTCCTGGGTTACGGCGGCTACCCCGGTTCTGCCTGCATCTCCGTCAATGACGAGGTGATCCACGGCATTCCCGGCCCCCGAAAGCTCCAGGAGGGCGACATCGTCAGCGTGGACGTGGGCGCCTTCATCGGCGGGTTCCACGGGGACTGCGCCGCTACCTATGCCTGCGGCGCGATCAGCGCCGAGGCGGAGAAGCTCATCGCTGTGACCCAGCAGAGCTTCTGGGAGGGCATCAAGATGGCCCGTCAGGGCTGCCGGGTGTCCGACATCGGCCACGCGGTCCAGGCTTATGTAGAGGCCAACGGCTTCTCCGTGGTCCGGGACTATGTGGGCCACGGTGTGGGCAGCAAGCTCCACGAGGCCCCCGAGGTCCGCAACTTCGGACCGGCGGGACACGGCCCCCGGCTCCAGCCGGGTATGACCATTGCGGTGGAACCCATGGTCAACGTGGGGACCTGGCAGATCAAGGTCCTGCCCGACGGCTGGACCGTCAAAACGCTGGACGGCTCTCTGGCCGCCCACTATGAAAACACGATCCTCATCACCGAAGGTGACGCCGAGGTCCTCACAGTCACCGAGGATGGAGCCTATGTTTGATTACACGGGCCAAATCGTCCAGGCGACCGCCGGACGGGACAAGGGCGGCGTGTTCTGTGTCGTTGGCATGGACCATCGGCAGGAGCGACTGCTGCTGGCGGACGGGAAACGGAGAAAGGTCTCCCGGCCAAAGGCAAAAAAGCTGGGCCATATACGGCAGCTGGCCGGGGCCCGGCAGGAGTATGACCACCCGGCCATCCAGAAGCTGAGACAAGGGGAACCGGTATCAGACCGAGAACTGAGAAGGGCGCTGGCCGCCTTCAAGGAGGGAATCACGCTTGGCGAAAGATGATATGATCGAGCTGGAGGGAGTCGTCACCGAATCCCTCCCAACACCACGTTCCATGTGGACATTGGGAACGGACACATCATCCTGGCACATATTTCCGGCAAGCTGCGTATGAACTTCATCCGCATCCTGCCGGGCGACAAGGTGACCGTACAGATGTCACCCTACGACCTCACCCGAGGCCGTATCACCTGGCGTTCTAAGTAACTATTAACGACCGAATCGTCCGGCTTTTCTTGGAAGCCTTGCCTTCCGAGGTCCGCAAACTCCCGTCCCCCCCGCAGGGACAGCGGCCACAGGCCGCCCCAAAGCGAAGCCCAGCCGCAGGCGGGTTCGCTTTGGAGAGGAGAAACAGCGGAGTGATTGAGTCCTTGCATTTATGCAGGGGCGAAGGATACGGAGCTTGTTTCGACGAGACGGGGCCATTCAGGCATTCATCAGGAGGTTTTAACAATGAAAGTCAGACCGTCCGTGAAGCCCATGTGCGAGAAGTGCAAAGTCATTAAGCGCAAGGGCAAAGTCATGGTAATTTGCGAAAACCCCAAGCATAAGCAGAGACAAGGTTAATTGGAGGTGCTGTAATAAATGGCTCGTATTGCCGGTATTGACCTGCCGAAGGAGAAAAGAATTGAGATCGGCCTCACTTATATCTACGGCATTGGGCGCACCAGCGCCAACAAGATCCTGGCCGAGGCCGGGATCAGCCCCGACGTCCGTGTGAAGGACCTGTCCGAGGAGGACGAGGCCAAGCTGCGTGAGATCATTGGCCACGACTACACCGTGGAAGGCGACCTGCGCCGCAACGTGGCGATGGACATCAAGCGGCTGACCGAGATCGGCTGCTACCGCGGCATCCGCCACCGCAAGGGCTGCCTGTCCGCGGCCAGCGTTCCAAGACCAACGCCCGTACCCGCAAGGGTCCCAAGCGTACCGTCGCCAACAAGAAGAAGTAAGGAGGGATACACATGGCTGCAAATACCAAGGGTAAGAAAGTGGTGCGCAAGCGCCGCGAGCGTAAAAACGTGGAGAAGGGCCAGGTGCATATCCGTTCCTCCTTCAACAACACCATGGTCACCGTGACCGACATGCAGGGCAACGCCCTGTCCTGGGCCTCCTCCGGCGGCCTGGGCTTCCGCGGTTCCCGTAAGTCCACCTCCTTTCGCCGCGCAGACCGCCGCTGAGACGGCCGCCAAGGCCGCCATGGAGTACGGCCTGAAGACCGTCGAGGTCTACGTGAAGGGCCCCGGCGCCGGCCGTGAGGCCGCCATCCGCGCGCTGCAGGCCGTGGGCCTGGAGGTCACCCTGATCAAGGACGTGACCCCCGTTCCCCACAACGGCTGCCGGCCCCCGAAGCGCCGTCGTGTCTGATCTGGAAGAAGGAGGTTTTGTCAGATGGCTAGAAATATGCAGCCCATCGCCAAGCGTTGCAAGGCTCTGAACCTGTCCCCTGCCGCCATGGGCTATGCCAAGAAGAATACCAACCGCAACCCCAAGGGTCAGATGCGGAAGAAGCAGTCCGAGTATGCCCTTCAGCTGACCGAGAAGCAGAAGGTCAAGTTTGTCTACGGCATCATGGAGAAGCAGTTCCATATGTACTATGAGAAGGCTTCCCGTATGCCCGGCAAGACCGGCGAGAACCTGCTGACCCTGATCGAGCGCCGCCTGGACAACGTGGTGTACCGCCTGGGCTTCGCCATGACCCGCCGCGAGGCCCGTCAGCTGGTGACCCACGGCCACTTCACCGTGAACGGCCAGCGGGTGGACATCCCCTCCCTCCTGGTGAAGGTGGGCGACGTCATCGAGGTCCGGGAGAAGAGCCGCTCCTCTGTGAAGTTCAAGCGCCTGCTGGGCGAGGACGCCGTGGTCGTCAACGTGCCCAAGTGGCTGGATCATGCGAAGAACACCCTCCAGGGTAAGGTCGTGGCCCTCCCCGCCCGGGATGACATCGACTTCCCCGTGGAAGAGCACCTCATCGTCGAGCTGTACTCTAAGTAAGAAACGGGATCTGCGGGCCTCCGGCCTGGCCGGTTTTGGTCAGGCCGAAGGCCCCGGGGTGTCTTTAAAACCCGTGTTCTGCGGGCTCTGGAGCGACCCCGAGCAGTCAGACTTAGAACGACCCTCAGATATTGGTGAGCTGAATCAGACGGCCTAGCCCGCCGTCGAGAAAAGGAGGGTATCATAGCATTATGGTAGAAATCGAGAAGCCCCGCATCGAATGTGAGGAAATTCCTGGCGACAGCTCCTACGGCAAGTATGTGGTGGAGCCCCTGGAGCGCGGCTACGGCACCACCCTGGGCAACTCCCTGCGCCGCATCCTGCTGTCCTCTCTGCCCGGCACCGCGGTGACCTCCATCAAGATCGCCGGTGTCCAGCATGAGTTTTCCACCATTCCTGGTGTGAAGGAGGACGTGACCGAGATCGTCCTCAATATCAAGAGCATCATTGCCAAGCTCCACTGCGAGGAGACCAAGACCGTCCATATCGAGGCCTCCGGCGAGTGCGTTGTGACGGCCGGCGATATCAAGGCGGACGCCGATGTGGAGATCCTGAATCCGGATCTGCACATTGCCACCCTGGGCCCCGACGCCACCCTGTCCATGGAGCTGACCCTGTCCCACGGCCGCGGCTATGTCCCCGCCGACCGGAACAAGCCCGCCCAGACCATCATTGGTCTGATCCCCGTGGACTCCATCTACACCCCTGTGCGCAAGGTCAACTATACGGTGGAAAACACCCGCGTGGGTGACGCCACCGACTATGACAAGCTGACGCTGGAGGTGTGGACTGACGGGACCATCGATGCCCGGGACGCTGTTTCCCTGGGCGCCCGCATCCTCTGCGACCACTTCGCCCTGTTCACCGACCTGTCCGAGACCATGGGCAGCCGGTCCACCGTGGTGGAGAAGGCCGAGACGCAGCGGGACAAGGTCATGGAGATGACCATTGATGACATGGATCTGTCCGTCCGCTCTTATAACTGCCTCAAGCGCGCCAACATCAACACGGTGGAGGATCTGATCTCCAAGACCGAGGAAGAGATGATGAAGGTGCGCAACCTGGGCCGCAAGTCCCTGGAAGAGGTCATCAACAAGCTGGCGATGATGGGCCTGTCCCTGTCCAGCGATGACAACAACTGAGCACACCACCCCCAGCCTGTCCCCCGGGACGGGCGGAGGCGTATGCGATTCGGGACCGTGGCGAAGGTATGTAACGTTCCGCTTCCCATGCTGCCCAGCTGGGCGGTCCTTGTGGGGTCCCGGGCCAATGGCCGAATGAACGAATTTGAAATGGATCTCGCCACGCGAGGTCAGAGGAGTGTTTCTCATGTCTCAGAAGAACCGTAAGCTGGGCCGCACCAGCGATCAGCGCCGGGCCATGCTCCGCGCCATGGTCACCTACCTGCTGGAGAATGGTCAGATCAAGACCACCATCACCCGGGCTAAGGAAGTGGCTCCCGTGGCCGAGAAGATGATCACCCTGGCCAAGAAGAACGACCTGGCCTCCTACCGTCAGGCTCTGGGCTTCATCACTAAGGAGGATGTGGCCAAGAAGCTGTTTCAGGAGCTGGGCCCCAAGTATGCTGAGCGCAACGGCGGCTATACCCGCGTTGTCCGCATCGGCCCCCGCCGCGGCGATGCCGCCGAGATGGCGATCATCCAGCTGGTGTAATTCCGCACCGGAGTAACGAGATCCCGGCCCATCAGGGCCGGGATTTTTTCGCCGCGGCGGGGAAACCGGTCCACGGACAGTCCCCATTCTCAGAAAAAAGGGGCCCCCGGGCGAGCCCAGCGGCCGCGCAGCCGTTAGCGGCCTTGCCGCCTTACGGATGCGGCGTGCCCCTTGCGGGCAAGTGGGTCGCCTGGGGAGAGGAGGAGAAGCGGAATGAGTGAGCCCAGTCGGGAACGAGTGGGCGAAGGATATGGAGCCAGCGACGACGAGGCGGTCATCCCGCTGACCCCGCCCCATCCCCCGTGAAGCGCACAGAGACAGGTGCGGATCAACATTGAGGTGCAGAGCCGCCCCATGGAAATCGGAATCAAGGATCCCGGAGGAGCATCAGAGATACGGCTCCTCCGGGATCCTTTCGCCGTGATACAAAAAGGCGCAGGAACACCATGAGGATGTTCCTGCGCCGCAGGAGCGCCGGGGTCCTATGGATAACGCCGCCGGCTCAGCGGATCAGCCTGGAGGGGCTGAGAGACCGGAACTGCCGGGTCATGGTGAGGCAAAGGTCGTTGTAGTAGTCCAGATAGGCCTTTTTCTGCTGCCGCTGGACACGCTGGCGGTCCTGGAGCAGCTTCCACTCCGCGCAGCATTTGTGACAGCCGGGCTGATAGTTGGGACAGGTACCCTGACAGGGAAGCATGATCGACACCTCTCTCACAAAACATAGACGTTTGGGCTGAAAGGAAAAACAGCAGGCTCCAGAGGGCAAAACGCGCGTAGACGCGCAGCCGCTATGGACCTGCTGTTCGCTGGAGTGCGGAGAAAAAAGAGGGCCTCAGAGTCCCGCCTGGGGCCCGGATGATGCTGTCCCGGCGCTGATCCAACATGGAAACTCCTCCTTCCGCACTTCAGAAGCTGATTCCATTGTAGCAGACTTCCGGCGGCTTTTCCAGACGATTTCTGTAAAAAGCGTATGAAAAGTTTTCCAGGGGAAAGACCTGCGGGAAAACGGGCCGGTGTACACAAGGTACACCGGCCCGCTTGCTTACGGCTCAGAAGTCATAGCCCTCAATCACGGCCTCGGCCTGAGTGGAGGGTGCGTAGGCGCCGCCCTCCCCGAGTTCCAGAGCTTCGGCCTCCCGGTTGGTGAGCGCCAGATGGGTCTCGTCCAGAACCTTCAGCTCGTGGAGGAGCGCCAGCGTGTGGCTGGCCTGGGGGGTGAGGGTGATGGAGAAGGAGGAGCCATAAGAGGAAATACCTACATCCCCAGGCTTCGGAGGAGCCTCATAGTCAAAGTACAGGTCGGTGGCGCAGGTATTTTCCATCCGTTCGACACTGTTGTCAAAGAGATAGCGCACACCGATGGTGCCCTCAGCGAAGTCCTGCTTCATGGCCTGCCACAGCTTCTCAGTGGAGCCGTCGATATAGACGGTTTCATACTGCCGTGTCTGGGTGTTCCACACATCCTCCAGATAGGCGGCCACCAAACGGCAGTTGGCCTCAATGTCGTGGAAGCCGTAAAGCTGCTCCATATTTTCCCGGTCAGAGAGGAGCTGCCCCGCCGCCCAGGTGGGAGTTCCTTCCACGCCGCGGTCGGACTCCACGATGGGAAGGGCAGAATAGCCCCGCTCCAGAGCCGTGCCGTCGGCCAGCTCGTAGTGCAGATCCAGATAGAGGTATTCCGTATACCCCTGAGGATCAGACTCCTCTTCCCTGTTCTCCTCCTCCAGTGCTAGGGCGGCGCGGTGGAGCTGGAGCACCAGAGCGATCTGCTCCGGGTCCTCCAGGGTCAGCCCACGCCCCTGCCCGTCGTCATAGGGGGCGCTGTGCAGGCCATTGAGGGTGACCGCAGTGACCTGATCGGCCTGGGGCACCCGGTCCTCAAAGCCGTACCAGTCGTAGTGGACGCTGAGGGAGAGGAGCACAATGACGGCAGCCAGAGGGACCGCGCCCTTCCAGGTCGCCAGCACCCGGAAGGACTTCCGCAGGAGCATCTCCGCGGCGAAGTAGCCTGCCAGCCCCCAGAACAGGATCCAGCCCATCAGGGTCAGGTCAGAGAGGCCGGACAGCAGCTCATAGGTGAACATTCCGCCAGTGAGTCCGGCGCACAGGGCCACTCCATATTTGAACAGGGGACGGACCAGCTTGACCGCCACCACGTCCCCGGCGGATTCGATGTGCCGGGACCGGTAGATTAGCAGGGCGGCGATGGACAGAGCCACGCCTGCGGCGGCGTAGACCGCCACCAGGCCGGGCTGGTAAAGCACAAAGGCGTCATCACGGGACACGATGGAAACTGCATTGGACAGGATGACGGGCGGGGACAGGTGATCCACAAGCTCCCATACAGGGGATGGGAAGGAGCGGAAGCCGTAGAGGAACAGATCGCATACCGCCTCCACTAGAGAGGTCATCAGAAAGGCCAGCAGGTTCAACACCCCATAGAACACCGGCAGGGCGGCCAGATGGCCGGTAAACATGGCGCAGAACACGGCGAAGGAGTAGAAAAAAGAGGCACAGCCCGCCCTGGGCCAGCAGCCACTGGACCAGTGGCCAGAGGGCCAGACACCCCAGGGCCGCCTCCGTGGCGGCGGTGAGGGCGAAAACGGCCAGCTGGGGCAGCAGCAGGAAGGACAGCCCCGCCAGGTACTGGGTGAGAAACAGGGCCTCCCGCCGGAGGGGCAGGGCGTGCATCATGCACGCTGAGCGGCTGGAGTATAGATAGGAGAACACCGCCATGGCACACACCAGTCCCATCACCGCCGCCAGGGCTACACCCACCTCAAGCAGATAGGGGATCTGGCTGACCGCGTTTTGCAGGCGCTCCGCCAGCTCCTTCGGGGTGGACGAGCCCTTCCAGCGCATGGCGTCCGCCCACAGGCGCAGGGGCAGGACCAGCGTCCACCCCGCTGTGTACAGGGCCCAGATCGGCCAGAAGCGAAGGAATGTCTTGCGGAAGAGCGCTGTGTTAAAGAACGATGTCCCGGACCGCATAGTCCTCACCTCCCAACTCATAGATAAAGATCTCCTCCAGAGACAGGGGCAGGGCCTCCATCAGCATGGGGGAAAAGACTGCCACCCGGCTTTTGATGACCGCCGGTTCCCCCCGGACGATCAGGGTGTGGACCCGCCCCAGCTGGGTGACATGGAGCACATTCAGATCCGGAGGCAGCTGGGGCAGCTGCCCGTCAGGAAAGACCACCTGGAGCTTCAGGATGTTGTCCTGAAGGTCGGTGAGGGAGCGCTCCAGCAGCACCTTTCCGTGGGAGAGGATGCCCACATGGTCGCACACATCCTCCAGCTCCCGCAGGTTGTGGGAGGAGACCAGCACGGTGGTCCCCCGCTGGGCCACATCTCCCATGAGGAGGGACCACACCTGCCGCCGCATCACCGGATCCAGGCCGTCCACCGGCTCATCCAGCACCAGGATGTCCGGCATACAGCACAGGGCTAGCCAGAAGGCGGACTGCTTCTGCATCCCCTTGGACAGGCGGCGGATGGGCTGCTTCTCATCCACGGCGGGGAAGGCGTCCTTCAGGGTTTGGTACCGCTTGTCGTCGAACTGAGGGTACAGTCCCCGGTAGAACTTCATCATGTCCCGGGTGGAGGCCGACAGGAAGTAGTACAGCTCGTCTGGGATCCAGGCCATCCGGCTCTTCACCGCGGGGTTTTCATACACTGGCTGACCGTCCACCCGCACGGAGCCGGAGTCCGGCCGGTAGATTCCGGTGATATGCCGCAGGATGGTGGACTTGCCTGCGCCGTTAGGCCCCACCAGGCCGTAGATGGAGCCGCCCTCCACCGACATGGTCAGACCGTCCAAAGCCCGGAAGCCGTCAAAGCTTTTGACCACGTTGTTCACTTGGATCATTGTGCTTCCCCTCCTTCCATAGCCCGCACCCGGGAAGTGAGCTGCTCTCCGGTGACCCCGAGATAGAGCAGCTCGGCGGTCACGGTGTCAAAGCGTCCCAGCAGACTGTCCCGCCGGCCCTGGTCCACCCCGGTGTGGGGCGCGGCGAAGGAGCCTTTCCCCGGGACGGAGCAGACATAGCCCTCCGCCTCCAGGGACTCGTACGCCCGCTGGATGGTGTTGGGGTTGATAGCCAGGCTGCTGGCCAGGGCACGCACCGAGGGGAGCTTCTCCCCCTCCCGGATCACGCCGGTGACCATCAGGCGGCGCAGGCCGTCCCGCACCTGCTCATAGATGGGCCGGGCGTCCCGATAGTCCAGATTCAGCATACCACGTCCTCCCTTCTGCCGCAGGTCCCGCAGAGGGGCGGAACTGTGCGGCTGTATGAACTGTATTAGTACACTAAGTGTACCCAGGAGGTGGAGGAAAGTCAATTAAGAACTGTTTAAGATTTTCTTAGGATGGGGAGGCCGCCGCAGTTGCAGCAGGGATCCATTCCGGTCACCAAATGTTTTTTGGAAGAAATATAAATTGCAAAATAGACTGGGGATGTGTATGATTAAGGTGAACAAATATTCCCATGTTAAGACTTGAAGGAGGACCAGCAATATGTTTTCATCCATTGGCTTTATCGGCACAGGCACCATGGGTGCGGCGGTGGCCCGGGCGGCGGTCAAGGGGGCCCAGGGCGCGCCTGTCCTTCTGGCCAACCGGACCCGGTCCAAAGCGGAGGCAGTGGCCCATGAGCTGGACGCGCAGACGGCGGACAACGAGACGGTGGCCCGGGAGTGCAGCCTGATCTTTCTGGGGGTGAAGCCCCAGATGATGGAACAGATGCTCTCCGGGCTGGTCCCCATTCTGAAGGCGCGGAAGGACCGGTTCGTGCTGGCCTCCATGGCCGCGGGGCTGGACGCCCGGCGCATTCAGGAGATGGCCGGCGGCGCGTATCCGGTGATCTGCCTGATGCCCAACACTCCGGTGGCAGTGGGGGCCGGTGTGGTGCAGTACTACGGGGTGGACGCCACTGAGGAGGAGCTGTCCGACTTCCAGAACCTGCTGTCCGCTGCGGGGATGATCGACCGGGTCGACCCAGAGCGGCTCAACGCGGCCAGCGCTGTCTCCGGCTGCGGCCCTGCGTTCTGCGCCATGTTTATAGAAGCCCTTGCGGATGGCAGCGTGGCCTGCGGCCTGCCCCCGGGACAAGGCGCTGGCCTATGCGGCCAAGATGGCGGAGGGCACGGCCCGGCTGATGCTGGAGAACCACGCCCACCCCGGCCAGCTGAAGGACGGAGTGTGCTCCCCCGGCGGAACCACCATCCAGGGCGTACGCACCCTGGAGGACCGGGGCTTCCGCTCCGCGGTGATAGAAGCGGTCATCGCCGCCTATGAAAAGACCATCGCCCTGGGCAAGTGACCGGGCGTGACCGGACGGCCGCCCCCGGCGGACCGCTCCACAGGAAAGGGGCTGTTTGTACATGAGAATCGTAGTCAAAGTGGGGACCTCCACCCTGGCCCACGCCACGGGCCGGATGAACATCCGCCATGTGGAGGACCTGGTCAAGGTCCTCAGCGACCTGAAAAACGCGGGCCATGAGGTGATCCTGGTCTCATCCGGCGCCATCGGTATGGGCGTGGGCAAGCTGAATCTGCCCGGAAAGCCCAGTGATATGCCATCCAAGCAGGCCGCCGCCGCGGTGGGCCAGTGTGAGCTGATGTACACCTATGACCGGCTGTTCCTCCAGTATAACCATACGGTGGCTCAGATCCTCCTCACCGGCGAGGATGTGGACCACGCCGAGCGGCGGCAGAACTTTGAAAACACCCTGGAGCGCCTGCTGGAGCTGGGCGCTCTGCCCATCATCAACGAGAACGACACCATCGCCACCGCCGAGATCAAGGTGGGGGACAACGACACGCTGGGGGCCATCGTGGCCTGCTCGATCCATGCGGACCTGCTGGTCCTGCTCAGCGACATCGAGGGCCTGTATACCGCCGATCCCCGGAAGGATCCGGAGGCCCGGCTCATCCCCGTGGTGGAGAAGGTCACCCCGGAGATCGAGGGGCTGGCTGGCGGCGCGGGCTCCGGCCTGGGCACCGGCGGCATGGCCACCAAGCTGCGGGCGGCCAAAATGGTCACCGCCGCGGGCTGCGATATGATCATCACCAACGGGGAGCGGCCCCAAGTGCTGTATGATGTGGCGGATGGAAAAGCGGTGGGCACCCGCTTTTTGGGGAAGAAATCAGGAATAGATTGACTCCAAATCGGAAAAATAACACGATAAATTACAAAAAGGAATCGAAATTCGGCCCGTGGACGCAAGAGGAGCGGGAGGCAGGCCGGAGACGGAAAGATTTGAAGAGGGTGACGTCAATGACGACAATGGAACTGCTGAAGAAGGCCAGGGGCGCCAAAGGGGCCCTGGCCCTGGCGGATACGGAATTGAAAAACCGGGCGCTGATGGAGATGGCCCGGGCCCTGGAGGACCGCACGGCGGACATTCTGGCCGCCAATGTCCAGGACCTGGAGGCGGCCCGTGGGACCATCTCCGAGGTGATGCTGGACCGGCTGGCGCTGAGTCCCGAGCGCATCGCCGGCATGGCCCAGGGGGATGCGGGAGGTAGCCGCCCTCCCCGACCCGGTGGGCGCCGTGCTGTCCCGGGTGGAGCGGCCCAACGGGCTGGTGATCGAAAAGACCGCCGTCCCTATGGGGGTCATCGCCATCATCTATGAGAGCCGTCCCAACGTCACCAGCGACGCCGCCGCTCTGGCGTTGAAGGCGGGCTCCGCCTGTGTGCTCCGGGGCGGCAAGGAGGCCCACCGCTCCGCCGCCGCCATTGTGGCCGCCCTGAAGGAGGGGCTGGCCGCCGCGGGCCTGCCGGAGGACGCTCTCCAGCTGGTGGAGGACACCAGCCGCGCCTCCGCCAATGAGCTGATGACGGCCAGCGGCTATGTGGACCTGCTCATCCCCCGGGGGGGCGCGGGCCTGATCCGGGCCTGCGTGGACAACGCCACCGTTCCGGTGATCGAGACGGGCACCGGCATCTGCCACATCTATGTGGACCAATGGGCCGACCAGGGGATGGCCCTGGACATCCTGGAGAACGCCAAGTGCTCCCGGCCCAGCGTGTGCAACGCCGCCGAGGTGTGCCTTGTGGACCGAAAGATTGCAGGAGAGTTCCTTCCCAAGCTGAAGGCCCGGCTGGTGGATGGCCGGGCGGCGGCCGGACAGCCTCCGGTGGAGCTGCGGCTGGATGAGACGGCTGCCGCCGTCATTGACGGTGCGCCCGCCGGGGAGCGGGACTTTGACACCGAGTTCCTGGACTATATCCTGGCGGTCCGGGTGGTGGACGGTGTGGAGGGGGCTGTGGCTCACATCGCCGCCCACTCCACCGGCCACTCCGAGTGCATCGTCACCGGCGACGAGAAGGCTGCCCATGCCTTCCAGCGGCAGGTGGACTCCGCCGCCGTGTACTGGAACGCCTCCACCCGCTTTACCGACGGCGGGGAGTTCGGCCTGGGCTGTGAAATGGGCATCTCCACCCAGAAGCTCCACGCCCGGGGCCCGTTGGGCCTGGCGGAGCTGTGTACCTTTAAGTTTATCGCCCGGGGGAGCGGTCAGATCCGGTAAACATTTCTCTGGTTTCCTCCCGTTCCCTGGTGACAACGGGCCTGGACGGGGCTATTATGATGTTGGAGGGATCGGCTGTTCTGGGGACCATAGCTGTAAAAAACGGCCTTTGGGGTGGAATGGCCTGAAAACCTTGCACCTGAACAGGGCCAATTTGCCTTGTAAGTTTTGGATTTCCATGCTTGTGTCTTTGTTCAGCACGCATTATAATAGAGACAGGGCCAGACCGGCCGATGTTCTTTTGGATGCCGGCTCCCCGCGGCTGGTCCGCGGAGCTGTGTATCATATCCCAACAACTGCCGTTTGACAGAAAGGACTGATTCCATTGAACCATTATCTTGAGGAGTTCTGCCGGACTACGGAGGAGCTTTTGGGTTCTGACGCCGTACGCATGATGGGACGGTGGAAGCACCACGGCCATATCAGCACGCTGGACCACTCCCTGTTTGTCGCCTACTGCTCGTACCGGGCCGCCCGCGCCCTGCGGCTGGATGAGACCGCCGCCGCCCGTGCCGGCCTGCTGCACGACCTGTACCTCTACGACTCCCGGGACACGTCGGCACACCCCGGCTGGCAGTGCTTCGACCACCCACGCGCGGCCGCCCGAAACGCGGCGGAGCTCACCGCGCTCTCTGAAAAGGAGCGCAACATCATCCTGTCCCACATGTGGCCCTTAGGCGGCCAGCTTCCCCGCTCCTGGGAGGCCTGGCTGGTGGACCTGGTGGACACCCTGTGCGCCGGCCTGGAGCTGGCCCACATCTATCACCCCGGACGCCTGCGGGAGCGGCTGGGGGTCCAGCCCCTCCTGGAGGAGGAGCTGGCTGCTGCCCCCTGCTGACAGCTGGACGGCCGCCGTCCCGGGTCATCCCCGGGGCGGCGGCCGCACTGCGTTTTGAGGTATCTTGCCCAAAAACAAGAGAATCCTGACTTTTTAAAAATTTTTTGCGGATTGTGGCAAAAAGTCAGAAGGATATGCTATAATGGGGACGGAAGAGAGAAAAACGACTTTGGAAAGAGAACATTTTCCCCTCTTTTTTTGATCTTTCTCAGGAGGTAACCAGTTTATGGATGATTTTGCCGCAAAACGCCAGGCCCTGCTGGAGTCCGGCGTGCGGATGATGGACCCGGACACCGTCTATGTAGAGGCGGGCGTCACGGTGGGAGCGGGGACCCTACTGCTCCCAGGGACCATTCTGCGGGGGAACACGGTGGTGGGAGCAAACTGCGAGATCGGCCCCAACACCATGCTCACCGACTGCACTGTGGGGGATGGCGCTGTGATCAACTCCTCCCAGTGCAATGAGAGCACCATCGAGGCCGGCGCCCATGTGGGTCCCTTCGCCTATATCCGCCCCAACTGCCATGTGGGCCGGGATGTGAAGGTGGGGGACTTTGTGGAGCTGAAAAATTCCACCATCGGGGACGGGACCAAGATCGCCCACCTCACCTATGTGGGGGACGCCGACGTGGGACGCCGGGTGAACTTTGGCTGCGGCACGGTGCTGGTCAACTATGACGGCAACCGGAAGTACCGTACCACCATTGGGGATGACTGCTTCATTGGCTGCAACACCAACCTGGTCTCCCCGGTCCATGTGGGGGACGGGGCCTATACCGCCGCCGGCTCCACGATTACGGAGGATGTGCCCGCCGACGCCCTGGCCATCGCCCGGGCCCGTCAGGTGGAGAAGCCTGGCTGGGCGGCAGCCCACCGGGCCAAGAAGGCGCGGAAGTGAACCAAGCCTGCGGCGCGGGGCCGCAGGACCGGAATGCTGTGAGGACCGCAGGAAGCGATAACAGGGGCTGCGCTCCCGTCTGGGGCGGGCTCCGCAATAAATGGAAGGAAGTTGAGTATGATCACACACGGGAAGAGCATCAAGATTTTTACCGGAAACTCCAATCCCAACCTGGCGAAGGCCATCTGTCAGGAGCTGGGGGTCCCCCTGGGCAATTCTGAGGTCGGGTCCTTTGCCGATGGCGAGAACTTTGCCTCCATCTACGAGACCGTCCGCGGCGCGGATGTGTTCGTGGTCCAGTCCACCTGCCCCTTTGAGAAGGACGGCCGCCTCCACACGGTGAATGACTCCCTGATGGAGCTGCTCATTATGATCGACGCCCTGCGCCGGGCCTCCGCCGGCCGGATCACCGCCGTGGTCCCCTACTTCGGCTATGCCCGCCAGGACCGCAAGACCAAGCCCCGTGATCCCATCTCCGCCAAGCTGGTGGCCAATATCCTCACCCGCGCCGGTGCGGACCGGGTGCTGACCATGGACCTGCACGCCAACCAGATCCAGGGTTTCTTCGACATTCCGGTGGACAACCTGCTGGGCTCCCCCATCTTTGTCAACGAGTTTATCCGCAAGTTCGCCGCCGTCCAGGACGAGACCATGGTGGTCTCCCCCGATGTGGGCTCCGTGGCCCGCGCCCGCGCCTTTGCCCAGAAGCTGGGGATGCCCCTGGCCATCGTGGACAAGCGCCGTCAGAAGGCTAACTCCTCCGAGGTCATGAACATCATCGGCGACGTCACCGACAAGCACGTCATCCTTCTGGACGACATGGTGGACACCGGCGGATCCCTGTGCCACGCGGCCAAGGCTCTGGTGGACATCGGCAAGGCCAAGAGCGTCACCGCCTGCGCCACTCACGGCCTGCTCTCCGGCCCCGCCGTCCAGCGCATCGCCGACAGCGTCATTGACGAGGTGGTGTTCCTGGACACCATCCCCCCCAAGGCCGGTGTCGCCGCCTGCGAGAAGATCCGTTACATCTCCGTGGCCCACATGTTTGCCGAGGCCATCAGCCACATCTACGAGGAGACTTCCGTCTCCCGTCTGTTCTCCTGAATACCACCCTGCCGAACCGGAGGGGACGGGCGTTGCCCGTCTCCTCCTTTTCTGAGCGAAGAAAGGACGACCATGTTTTTCCGAAACAATACCGGCGGCGCTGAGTGGCTGCTGGTGGGTCTGGGGAATCCCGGGACCCAGTATGAGAATACCCGGCACAATGTGGGCTTTCTGGTGGCCGACGAACTGGCCGAGCGGCAGAACGCCCCCATCCAGCGGCTGAAGTTCAAGGCGCTGACCAATCTGCTCACCATTTCCGGGGAAAAGGTGCTGGTGATGAAGCCGGTGACCTATATGAACCTGTCCGGGGAGGCAGTGCGCCAGGCGGTGGATTTCTATAAGATCCCGCCGGAGCGGGTGCTGGTGGTGTCGGACGACACCGCCCTGGCGGTGGGCCGGCTGCGCATCCGCAAGGGGGGCAGCGCCGGCGGACACAACGGCCTGAAGAACATCATCCAGCACCTGGGCACCGACCAGTTCCCCCGTGTCCGGGTGGGTGTGGGAGAAAAGCCCCACCCCGACTATGACATGGCGGACTGGGTGCTGGGCAAATTCCAGGGGGAGGACAAGAAAGCCATCGACGGGGCGGTGAAGCGGGCCGCCGACGCGGTGGAGTGCCTTCTGAAGGAGGGCCCGGACCGGGCGATGAACCGCTTCAACGGATAAGGGGCCGCGCCCCAGAGGAGGGAAGCCTGATGGCGGAACAGCACACGCTCCGGGTGATCGCCCGGATCCACAGCGATTTTCCCACAAAATTCGGCATCCCGCGGCAGAGCGGCCTGGTGGAGGAGCTGCGCTCCGCGGTGGTCTTTGAGCCGGAGTACCGTAACCCGGACGCCCTGCGGGGACTGGAGGGCTTTTCTCACCTCTGGCTCATCTGGCAGTTCTCCCAGGCGGTGCGGGAAAACTGGTCCCCTACGGTGCGCCCCCCGCGCCTTGGGGGGAATGCCCGCATGGGGGTGTTTGCCACCCGTTCTCCCTTCCGCCCCAACCCCATTGGCCTGTCCTGCGTCCGGCTGGAGCGGATCGAGCAGCATCCCCAGTGGGGGCCGGCGCTCTGGGTAGCGGGGGCCGACCTGATGGACGGCACTCCCATCTATGATGTGAAGCCCTATCTCCCCTACGCGGACTGCCGCCCCGAGGCGGCGGGGGGCTTTGCCAGCCAGCCCAAGGAGGCCAGCCTCCGGGTGGAGTGTCCCCCGGAGCTGCTGGAGCCGGTGGAGGAGGCGCGCCGGGCCGCCCTGCTGGGGGTGCTGGCCCAGGATCCGCGCCCCACCTATCAGCACGACCCGGACCGGGTGTACGGTCTTGCCTTCGGCGGCTGGGAGGTGAAGTTCACTGTGGCGGAGGATGTGCTCACCGTCCGGGAGATCTTCCACCGGCGGCAGGAGCCCTGAGCCGCGGGACAGACCGCAGTATATGACCCGGCTCTGCGCTGGGAGACAGCACAAAAGCACCGGCCTGTGAACACAGGCCGGTGCTTTTTCCTGCATGGAGTGGATGGAGGATGGTTCCGCTGTATGGCTGTCATAAGATCCGTTGAATTTCGGCCAAACTCCTTACAACGTGCTCCGCCCTGGATACATCCAGTGCAGGCACGGGCTTTTTTTGATAGAGGCAGGTGTGCATCCCATATCCCGCTCCACCCGCTATGTCCGAGGAGAGGGAATCTCCAATGATCATCGTCTCTTCAGGCAATAGGTTCGGAAACCCGCTGCCCCGCAATTCTTTGAAGCAGAAGTCAAAAAATGCTGCGCTTGGTTTTTGTGCACCGATTTGTGATGAAACGAAAAAGTGTGTGAAAAAATCATACATTTTTCCCACACGGAGCCGATTGATCTGCTGTTCATAGGGACCGTTGCTGGCGATACACAGCCGATACCGATGGCTGAGGTATTCCAGCAGTTCCACAGCGCCCGGCTCAGGCACCGCGCTGGAAAATAGCTTGTCCCTGAAATATCGCTCAAAAATCCGGCCATCAAAGGAAATCCCAAGTGCGTGGAAGATCATATTCCATCGGATCTCGGTCAGTTTTTCAAAGGAGAGCGTCCCCTGCTCGATCTGTTCCCAAAGGCTGTTGTTGATCCGTTCAAATACAGGGAACATTGCTTCTGTATACGGTTTTAGGCCGTACTGTGCAAAACCGTCTCTCATGGCCTCTTTGATATATCCTGAAAAGCTCAGGAGGGTGTTGTCGATGTCGATCAAAACGACCTGGATCATGCTGGCCCGCTCCTCTCTGCGATCTCATGTAAGGAGTTTATCACACCGAAGGCCCTCCGCGCAAGCAGAATCAACACAGGCACAGCGGCTTCCACCGCTGTGCCTGTGTTCGTTTTGTCTGAGGCAGGTCACGGGGTGACGGAGATCCCCTGGATGTGCTGTCCCAGAGCGTCCAGCAGCAGGATGTGGTCTGCACCCGGAGCCAGGAGGGCCGCCCGGCGGACGCCCCCCTCCACGGCCCGGCAGGCCACCTCCAGGGCCCGGTTTGTCTCTGGGGGGAGCTCCCCCGCCTTGCGCAGCTCGGCGGCCCGGGCCAGGTCCAGGTGGAGCAGCTCCACCTGACGGTCCACGCCCAGGGCAAGAGAGGGCTCCTGCGTCGTGAACAGGACCAGGCGGTGGGCCCGGGTGGCCTGGGCCACGGCCAGGGCCTCCTCCTCCCCTCCCTCCAGAACGGGGAGAAATCCCCCGTCCAGCAGGGTGTCCAGCACCTTGGGCCGGACGGTGAAGCCGGTATCCGCCCGGTGGAGCAGTCCGCCGTCACCGGCGGAGAGGGTGACGCCGTTTCCTGACAGGGCTGCTGGCAGGGGGCCGCTGCCGCGGCGCACCAGGATCACCCGGACGCCGGCACGGCTCAGGGCGGCGGCGTCCCGGGCTGCGGCCTCCTCTTGACTGGAGGGGCAGCAGACCACCCAGAGCTCCTCCCGCCGGGCCTCCAGGGCGGGGAGGATGGACAGCATGGCCCGGGCAGGGCTCTCCCGGTCCAGCCCCCGGCGCAGGTCGTACTCCTGGAGAAAGGCCTGGACATACTCCACATCGGTGGGGGTGTCGATATAGGCGGTCCCCCGCTTCTGGCGGGTCTCCCGCCCTTTGCCGGTGAGGAGCAGCACCGAGGGTCCGGCGCAGTCCAGCACCGCCTGACGGATGGCCTCTCCGCGGTTGGGGATGATGCGGACAGGACAGCCCGCCTTCTCCACGTTAGGAGCGATCTCCCGGCAGATGTCCAGGGTGTCCTCCTCCCCACTGTCCTCCTCGGTGAGATAGACCCGGTCGCACCAGTGGCCGGCGGCCTCGCCCAGATCCCGGCGGCGGTCGTACGCCTTTTTTCCGGGACAGCCGAACACAATGGCCATCTCCCGGCCGGGGTACTCCGCCCGGACGGAGCGGAACAGGGTCTCAAAGGACAGGCGGTTGTGGGCGTAGTCCACAATGGCGTGGAGGCTGCCGTCGGCGTTGGTGTAGGTCTCCATCCGTCCGGGCACCCGGGCCCGGACCAGGCCGTCGTACACGGCGGCGGGAGGGACGTGGAGGGCGTGGCACACCGCGATGACGCCCAGGGCGTTTTCCACATTGAACAGCCCGGGCATGGTCAGGCGGAACTCCCGCTCATACTGGGGGGTGCGGACGTGAAAGACAGTCTGCCCGTCCTCCTTCCGGACCTGGCTGGCATAGATGTCGGCCTGGGGGTCCCGCTGGGAGAAGGTGAACACGGGCTTGCCGGCCTGCCGGGCGGCCTCCCAGGATCCGGCCGGCGTGGTCGCTGTCCAGATTGACGCAGTTTACCCCCGCCTGGGCGAAGATCTTCAGCTTGGAGGCAAAATAGTCCTCAAAATCCGGGTGCTCCACTGGGGAGACGTGGTCGTAGCCGATGTTGAGGAAGCAGGCGGCGGCGAAGTGGGTACACAGGGTGCGGTGGTACTTCAGGGCCTGGCTGGATACCTCCATGGTGAGGTACTCCAGCCCCGCGTCGGCGGCGTGGGCCAGGTGGCGCTGGAGGTCCAGAGGCTCCGGGGTGGTGAGGTGGGACTCAAAGCGCTCCACCCCGTCATAGGTGTCGATGGAGGAGATCACGCCGGTCTCCCCTCTCCTCTGCCCGGCCTGCCAGGCGTCCAGGACGGATTTCAGGTAGTAGGCGGAGGTGGACTTTCCCTTGGTCCCGGTGAAACCCACCACCTTCAGCCGCCCGGATGGATGGCCGTAGCACAGGTCGGCCAGCAGGGCCATGGCCCGTCGCAGATCGGTGAGCCGCAGGCCGGGGAGCGGGCAGTTGGGATAGATGGTCTCGCCGGCGTAGAGGAAGGCCCCCCGTTCCCGGGCGGCCTCCAGAAATTCCTCCCGGAAATGGGAGCCCTTACAGAGAAACAGGGTCCCGGGGACCACGTTCCGGGAGTCGCAGGAGACCAGGGCCACCGGAGCGCTCCGGTCCAGGCTGTCCGGGACGGGATCGGCCAGAAGGCCCTCCTGCTCCAGCAGGGACAGATATTCGCCCAGCGGGCGGATGAGATCAGACATACAGGGACACCTCCGAAGGGCCAAGTGGATTTAGTCGATCATTTGCTGTGGATCTGACGCAGGGGCTTGCGGCAGGCCTGTACCGCCCGCTCCGCCAGAACGGCCATTGCGTCTATAAAAAAGGTGGAAAGGGGATGCTGCGTGGCAAAAACGGATAATTCAGTACAGGCCAATATTGCACAGTCGCAGCCTTGGGCGATCAGATCCTGGTGGGCAGCGGCGAACTTTTCCGGGTCGCCCAGCTTGCCTGCCTTGATGTCGTCATAGATCAGGGACATGATCTGCCTCTGGGCCTCCGGCCCGGGGGCCAGGGGCTCCAGCCCCAGGGCAGCAAACTCCCGCTGGTAGAGACCGGTCTGGATGGTGCCGTCGGTAGCTAGGATGCCGGGCCGCTTCCGCCCCTGGCTGACCAGGAGGCGGGCGGTTTCCCGGATCATGTGGAGGATGGGGATCCCCACCTGCTCCTGGACCTGGTCCAGAAAATAATGCGCGGTATTGCAGGGGACGGCCAGTACCGTGCAGCCTGCCGCCTCCAGCAGGCGCGCGTCGTCCAGCAGCCGCTGGGAGACGGCCGCCCGGTCTGTCTCGCTGCCCAGGATGGCCCCGGTTCGGTCGGGCATATCACTATCCGAAAAGATCAGAACGGACAGGTGCTCCTGGTCGCTGTGGGCGTCGGTGCGGTCAATGATATACTGGTAAAAGGTATTGGTGGCCTGGGGGCCCATGCCGCCGATGATACCCAGTCGGTGTTCATTCATGGGGACTCTCCTTTTGTCAGTTCAGGGCGTGTCGGGGGCCTTTGCCCGGACCAGCTCGATGGCCTCCTTCCCGGTGAGGTGCTGGACCGTCAGCTCCGCGATGCACAGGTTGGAGAAAAAGCGGTCGATCTCCCGCTGGTGGTCGGCCTGGGACTGCTCCGGGGCGTACCGCTGGGCCAGCAGGAGCAGGGCGTTCTGCTGTTCCTTCGGATCCTCCACGATTCGGACGGTGCCGAAGGCGATGGCACTGCGAAAATAGGTGGTGTACTCCCGGGAAACCACCTGGTCCTGGTCCACCACGCAGAAGGAGGCCTTGGGGCAGGCGCGGACAGCGTCCAGCTTGTGCCCGCTGCGGGCCCAGTGGAAATAGAGCTTCCCATCGTGATAGACATAGCTCAGGGGTACGCCGTAGGGGTAGCCTTCGTCTCCCAGGACAGACAGGACCCCGGAGGTGCCCCGGCTCAGGACGGCCTCCGCCTCCTCCCGGGTCAGCTGCTGTCTGCTGCGGCGCATTTCACGGAACATGGCTTATCCCTCCGGTTTCTGATTGTACTGCTGGAAGCGCTTCAGATTGCCCAGGTGGTTTTTCCAGATACGGAGGCGGCGCTTGAGCGCGGCGTCCTGCCCGTACACCAGGGGGTGGGAGTCCGCCCCTGCCTGGATGAGGGCCTTCATCTCCTGGTGGTAGCGCTTGGGGGTGAAGTCAAAGGCGACCTTTTTGGGCACCATCCGCCACAGGGAGCGGTTGCTGGTGATCAGGAGGGGCAGCTCACGATGCTCGATCCGGTCCTCCACCACCAGCCGGGCAATGTTGTGCCCCGCCCCGGTGACATAGTAGTTGCTCCGCCCCTGGCGGCAGTTGATCTCAAAGGCCTTGTACTTCCCGTCCCGCTGGTCGTACTTGATGTCGAAGTTGGAGAAGCCGGTGAAGTGCAGGTCCTCCAGCATGGCCTTGATCTTCAGGGAGAGGGCCTCGTCATGCTCCGTGATGATGACGGCGTGGTTGCCAATGCCGTGGGGGGAGTGCTCCTCCAGCAGGACGTGGCCCAGGCACATCAGCTTCACCTGGCCGTTTCGGTCGGAGTAGTTGGTCAGCACCCGCATATAGGTGTCGTCCCCGGGGATGAACTCCTGAAGGACCATGTGGTCGGGGTAGCCAGCGGCGTAGACCTCATCCAGGGCGGCCAGAAGCTCCTCCCAGCTCTGACAGACATAGACCTTGGCCAGCGCGTGGACCCCGGTGGCCCAGTAGGCCACGCTGTCGGCGGGCTTGGCGATGTAGGGCGGGCCAAAGGGCAGGGTGAAGTCGTGGCCCATGGACTTGTCGTAAATAAAGGTGGCGGGGTGGTCGATGCCGTACCGGTCGCACAGCTGATAGAACTTCTCCTTGTTGATCAGGGTGTCCAGCAGGGCCCCGTCGATATAGGGGGCGGCCACGTTGTCCGGCAGCTGGTCCTTGCAGTGGGCGGCCAGCTGCACATAGCTGTCCCCGCAGCCCAGCAGAAGGACGGTCTTGTCAGGAAACTCCTGGGCCACCGCCCGGACGTTGCGGCGGAAGGCGTCGGCGCTCTCGTTGTCCGGACAGACCCGGTAGTCCAGAATGGCGCTACCGTGACAGGGGAAGGAGGGATACTTGCCGAAGGCGATGCTGCGCACCCCATAGGCCTCATGGAAGGCCCGGGCCACGCTGTATACGTTGATGTCGCCGCCGAAGAGCAGCGGCTGGAAGTTCAGGTCAGACACTGTAAAACACCTTCTTGGTTGAGTTAGGAGTTAGGAATTAGGAATTGGAAATTTTGGGAGCGCGCCGCAATTCCTCATTCCTGATTGACCCCGTTACCGGTATTCGATCTGGAAGCCCCGGGCGTACAGGGGGTCCAGCTCAAAGACAGCCGGGTCCCCGGCGGAGCACTTCACGTCGGTGACGTTGAGGATGGTCTCGGTGGCGCCGATGCTGCCGATGATCTTCACCCGCTGTTCCCCCAGGCGGACGGTGCGGTTCCGGTTTTTCTTCCACTGCCGCCAGAGGGCCGGCAGGCCGGAGTCCCGGGGGCGGTCCACTCCGAAGCCGTTCTGGTAGCCCACCGGGAGGACTGCCACCCGGGTGGGCCGCTTCAGCGCAGTGAGCCTGTCCGCCCCTACGGTGTGCCCCTTGGGCAGCCAGCGGACCTCGGCCAGAGGGGCCTCTCCGAAGCCCACGGGGCGCAGCCCGTCCCCCTGGCTCCGGCGGCACCGGCCCAGCAGGACGGAGCCGGCCCGCACCGCGTCCAGCCGGGCCTCGTCGAAGTGCATCAGGGCATAGGAGCCGGCGGCGTGGACGGTGCCCGTCTCAAAGCCGGCGGCATGGATGGCGTCCAGCACCTGGCGGAACTGCCGGAGCTGTGCGCCCACCTCCGGGCCCTTGGGGGACACGGCGTGGAGCTGGGTGTAGATGCCGGAAAGGGCCACGTTGGGCAGCGAGCGGTAGGCCAGCAGGATCTTCTCCGGCTCCCCAATCAGAAAGCCGCCGAAGCCCATGCCGGTGTCCACCTGGATGTGGGCCTCCGCAACGGTGGAGCGGTTCTCCGCCACCGCGTTCAGGGCCAGTCCGGTATCCACTGAGGAGATGGTGCACACCACGTTCAGGTCCACCAGCCGCTCCAGCTCCTCCCGGTCCACCGTGGCCCGAAGCATCAGGAGCTCCTCGTCCTCAAAGCCGGCCTCCCGCAGGGCCTGGGCCTCCTCCACCGTGCCCACGGCAAAGCGGCTGATCCCCTCGTCCCGGATCAGGCGGGCCAGCTCCGTCAGACCGGCGCCCCCGCCGTCTCCGGTGAGCACGCCATACAGTGCCGCGCCCCTGGCGCGCTCCTTGATGACCGCCATGTTGGCGCGGACGGCGGCTTTCTCAATGATCAGCTTGCGCATGGTGGATGGCTCCCTTCTGTCTGTCTCCGGGGTCCGGCCCCAACTCTTGAATATCACATTTTACCATGCTTCCGGGAAAAAGGCAATGTGGCGGGGGCGGCACGGCCGTGGAAAGGGGGAAAAAACGGGAAGGTTTACAAAAAGTTTTCAAAATCCTCCCACCCCCGGAGCGGAGGTGGCGGCAGGATGATTTTTCTGTCCCGCTTTTCTTGTCTCCCGGCGGAAAAAATGATACAATAATACGATACGAACACACACTGAGGTCCGGGCGCGCCGCCCAGGGAGTATGCCCGGCCGCGGCCGTCTCAAAACCCATGTTTCGGAGGTCCAAATGGAACGAATTACAACCACCATCCCGCAGGCGGAGGTAGACCGCCAGCTGCAATACTGCCGGGAGATCGCCCGGATGAACGCCGACCGGGGGGAGGCTCCCCTGGCCTTTGTGGACACCTATGGTTGCCAGCAGAACGAGGCCGACTCCGAGCGCATCCGGGGCTATCTGCGCCAGATGGGCTATGACTTCACCACCGATGAGGAGCAGGCCCGGATCATCGTTCTGAACACCTGCGCCATCCGGGAGCACGCCGAGCAGCGGGTGCTGGGCAACCTGGGGGCGCTGGTCCATGTGAAGCGCCGCAACCCGGAGCAGATCATCTGCCTGTGCGGCTGTATGGCCCAGGAGGCCCATGTGGCCGAGAAGGTGCGGCAGTCCTTTCGCCATGTGGACCTGGTGTTCGGCCCCCACGTTTTATGGAAATTCCCGGAGTATATCCACACCCTGCTGACCCAGCGGGGGCGGATCTTCTCCAACGCCGACGACCCCGGCTCCATTGCCGAGGGTATCCCGGTGGTGCGGCAGGACAAGGTCAAGGCGTGGGTGTCCATCATGTATGGGTGCAACAACTTCTGTTCCTACTGCATCGTGCCCTATGTTCGGGGACGGGAGCGCTCCCGCCGGCCGGAGGACATCCTGGCCGAGGTGCGCCAGCTGGCGGAGGAGGGCTATCATGACATCACCCTGCTGGGGCAGAACGTGAACTCCTATGGGAAGGACCTGGAGGAGCCCATGGATTTTGCCGACCTGCTGGAGCAGGTGAACGCCATCCCCGGGGATTTCCTGGTCCGCTTTATGACCTCCCACCCCAAGGACGCCACCCACAAGCTGTTTGAGACCATGGCCCGGTGCGAAAAGGTGGCCCCGGTGCTCCACCTGCCCTTCCAGGCGGGGAACGACCGGGTGCTGAAGGTGATGAACCGCCGCCACACCCGGGCGCAGTATCTGGAAAAGATCCGGGATCTCAAGTCCCTCATCCCGGACATCGTGCTCACCTCCGACATCATCGTGGGCTTCCCGGGGGAGACCACAGAGGAGTTTGAGGACACGCTGAAGGTGCTGGAGGAGGTCCGCTTCGACGCCCTGTTTACCTTCATCTACTCCCCCCGGGTGGGCACCCCCGCCGCCAAAATGGACGACCCCATGCCCCGGGAGGAGAAGCTGGCCAACTTCAACCGCCTGGTGGCCCTCCAGGACGCCATTTCCGAGGAAAAGCACGCCGCCTACATCGGAAAGACGGTGCGCTGTCTGCTGGACGGAGTGAGCGACGACCCCCGGTATGACCTCACCGCCCGCACCCCGGGCAACCGGCTGGTCCGGGTGACGGGGGACCGGGAGGCCCTGGGGCAGTTCCGGGATGTGAAGATCACCGGGGCCAACAAGTGGTCCCTGTTCGGAGAGCTGGCATAACCGCCGTCCGCCGCTCACAGGCGGCGGGTGGCCCCCAGCTCCAGGCCCAGGGACAGGCCGGCCAGAAAGACGGCCTCCCCCTGGATGGCCTGCCGGGTGAGCTGTCCGCTCTCCAGCCGCTGGGCCAGGTCCGCGCCCTCCGGACCCAGACCCCGCAGACGGGTCAGGGCGGCCTCTACCATGCGGTCGTTGTCCGCCGCCTCCTTTTGGCTGGCCCGCAGCAGCCCGGGGATCTGGTATTCCCAGGCGTAGTCATAGAGCACCTTTTGCAGTTCTGTCATACAATACACCTCAAAACGCATCTTTCTACGTCTATTATATAACGTGGAAAGATGCGTGTCAAGGAGCGCTCATTCATGATGACCATTTTCTCCGAACGTCTTGTGATACTGCGAAAACAGGTTGGAAAGACACAGAATGATGTGTCCAAAGAATTGAAGATCGCTCTGCGTGCCTATCAAAATTATGAATATGGCACAGCGGAGCCGCGTTTGTCCACCTTAGTCAAGCTGGCGGACTTTTACGGTGTTTCCTTGGATTATCTGGCGGGCCGGAGGGACACGCCGTAGGGGTGGCCCCATGTGGCCGCCTGCCGGTTCTCCGCCGAGGAATGTCCCCCCACCGTCCCGTAGGGGCGGGGCTTGCCCCTCCCGTTGTCCCGTTCTGCTATGATCTGCCTGAAATGCCGTAGGGGCGGGTCTCCTGACCCGCCCGCCGATTTTCCCCCGCAGAGATTAGAGCTTGAGCAATCAGACGCGCCCGTTTGGTCCAGCGCGGCGGCGCGTCTTAATTTCGGACCGACAGCGGCAGCGGCGTGGATGCGGGGGCAGTCGTTGTCCCTCCCGCGCCTGACAGTGTTCGGTAGCCCCCTAGAATTGGGCCTCGTATTCTCCGGGGGACGGGGGGAGAACGAACTGGAGCCGGAGGGAACCTGTTCCCGACGGCGATGTGAGTCTCCCCCGGCGATCCTTTGGTTTCTTTCCCATCGCTGGGAAAGAAACTCGCCCCGCAGGGCGAAATCCTACGCGCAAAATGAAAGCCTTCCGGAAACCAGCGGGAGGGGCAAGCCCCTCCCCTACGGGACGGTGGGGGGACATTCCCCGGCGGAGAACAGGCAGGCGGCCACATAGGACCGCCGTCCCGATGAAGAGAAGAGAAAGAGAGTTGGTGACCCCATGGCAGAGATGACCCCCATGATGAAGCAATATCTGGAGATGAAGGAGCGCAACCCGGACTCCATCCTGTTTTTCCGGCTGGGCGACTTTTATGAGATGTTCAACGAGGACGCCCGGCTGGTGTCCAAGGAGCTGGACCTCACCCTCACCACCCGGGACCGGAACAAGCCTCCGGAGGAGCGCACTCCCATGTGCGGGGTCCCCTACCACTCCTGTGACAGCTACATCGCCCGGCTCATCGCCAAGGGGTACAAGGTGGCCATCTGCGAGCAGACAGAGGACCCGGCCACGGCCAAGGGGCTGGTGGACCGGGACATCATCCGGGTCATCACTCCAGGCACCGTCATCGCCTCTTCCATGCTGGAGGAGGGGCGGAACAACTTCCTCTGCGCCGTCTACGCCGACTCCACGGCCCTGGGCCTGTGCCTGTGCGACATCTCCACCGGAGAGGTGTTCGCCACCTCCTTCCCCAGCGGAGAGGAGGCCCTGCCCCATCTGGAGAACGAGCTGGGCCGCTTCCACCCCGCCGAGGCGGTGCTGTCCGACGGGGCTTGGAACCTGGAGGGGCTGAACGGCTTCCTCCGGGAGAAGCTGGGCTGCCTGTGTGAGAACGGGGGCGAGGGCCGCTTCCGCTATGATGTGTCCCGGACCCAGGTGGAGGGCCAGTTCCGGGCGGGGCTGGACTCCCTGCCGGAGGGGGACCGGGCGGCGGTGCAGGCCACCGGCGGTCTGCTGTCCTATCTCTATGAGACCCAAAAGACCGACCTGTCCCACATCGCGGTCTTTACCTACTACACTGCGGGCCAGTTCATGGAGCTGGACCTCACCGCCCGGCAGACCCTGGAGCTTACCGAGACCATGCGGGGCAAGGAGAAAAAGGGCTCTCTGCTCTGGGTGCTGGACAAGACCCGCACCGCCATGGGCCACCGGCTCATCCGGGGCTGGCTGGAGCGGCCCCTCCTCTCCCCCGTTCAGATCGCCCGGCGGCAGCAGGCGGTGAACGACCTGGTGGGGGACATCATCACCCGGGAGGAGCTGGCCCTGGAGCTGCGGGAGGTCACTGACCTGGAGCGGCTCATCGGCCGGGTGGTGTACGGCTCCGCAGGCGGCCGGGACCTGGCCGCCCTGGGGAGCGGCCTGGGCCGCCTGCCCGGCTGCGGGAGCTGCTGGAGGGCTGCCCCTCCGCCCTGCTCCAGTCCCTGCGGGAGGAGCTGGACGACCTGCCCCAGCTGCGGGATCTGCTCCAGCGGGCCCTGGTGGACGAGCCCCCCCTTCTCCGTCCGGGAGGGAAAGTTTATCCGGGAGGGGTACAGCGAGGAGGTGGACCGCCTCCGCAACGTCATCGACCACGGGGCGGAGCTGCTGGCCGACCTGGAGGGCCGCACCAAGGAGCAGACGGGCATCCGGAACATGAAGGTGGGCTATAACAAGGTCTTTGGCTATTACATCGAGGTGGCCAAATCCCAGACGGACCTGGTCCCCCAGGACTGGGTGCGCAAGCAGACCACCGTCAACGCCGAGCGCTATATCTCCCAGGAGCTGAAGGAGCTGGAGCACACCATCCTCTCCGCCCAGGACAAGGTGGTAGCCCTGGAGTACCAGCTGTTCGTGGAGCTGCGGGAGGAGGTCTGCGCCCATGTGGCCCAGATCCAGGCCGCCGCGGCGGCGGTGGCCCAGGTGGATGTGCTCACCTCCTTTGCCGTGGTGGCGGCGGCCAACCAATACTGTATGCCTCTGGTGGACAGCTCCTCTGTCCTGAGCATCACGGAGGGGCGGCACCCGGTGGTGGAGAAGATGCTGAAAAACGCCGTGTTTGTCCCCAACGACACCCATATGGACGACGGGGACGACCTGTGCGCCATCATCACCGGCCCCAATATGGCGGGCAAATCCACCTATATGCGCCAGGTGGCCCTCATCGTCCTCATGGCCCAGATGGGCTCCTTCGTCCCAGCCCGCTCCGCCCACATCGGGGTGGTGGACCGGGTGTTCACCCGCATCGGGGCCAGCGACGACCTGGCCGCCGGACAGTCCACCTTTATGGTGGAGATGAGCGAGGTGGCCCAGCTGCTGAAAAACGCCAGCCGCCGCTCCCTGCTCATCCTGGATGAGATCGGACGGGGGACCTCCACCTATGACGGCATGGCCATCGCCCGGGCGGTGCTGGAGCACTGCGCCGACCGCCGCCGCCTGGGGGCCAAGACCCTCTTTGCCACCCACTACCACGAGCTCACCGTCCTGGAGGGGCAGATCGCGGGGGTGAAAAACTATAACATCGCCGCCAAAAAGAAGAAGGGCGAGGTCATCTTCCTGCGGAAGATCGTCCGGGGGGGCGCGGACCAGAGCTATGGCATCGAGGTGGCCAAGCTGGCCGGCGTCCCGGACCGGGTGGTCCGCCGGGCCCGGGAGATCCTGGAGGAGCTGGAGAACGGCTCCGCCCCCGTAGGGGCCGATGTCCCCATCGGCCCGTCCTCTCATGACGAGCAAATTTCTCTGGGCGACCTGGGCGGCCAGACCGTGCTGAACAAGCTGCGCATGACCGATGTGAACATTCTCTCCCCCATCGAGGCCCTGAATCTGCTGGCCGAGCTGAAGCAGGATCTGAACGGGGGCTGAGGGACTGGGAAGAATTGTCCGCGGCAGACGGACAAGAGACTCGCTTTCACAGAGGGGTGAGACCATGACCCATCGCTATCTCGACCGCGTCTATTTGAGGGAGCCTGTCCCGGCGGGCAGCTATCTGGCCGCCCTGCCGGCGGTGCGGGCGTTGGGGGACCGGGAGCATCCCCTGAAGATCCCCGCCGACGTGACCTTTCTTGTGGGGGAGAACGGAACGGGCAAGTCCACCCTGCTGGAGGCGGTGGCGGTGGCCTGCGGCTTCAACGCCGAGGGCGGGACCCGGAATTTCAGCTTCTCCACCCGGGAGACCCACTCCCCCCTGTACCGGTATCTCACGGTGGGGCGGACGGCCTATCCCAGAGACGGCTTTTTCCTCCGGGCGGAGAGCTTTTACAACGTGGCCACCAACATCGACGAGATGGATGAGGAGCCAGGGCCGGGCGGACGGGTCATCGACAGCTACGGCGGGGTGTCCCTCCACCGCCAGTCCCACGGGGAGAGCTTCCTCTCCCTGGTGGAGCACCGCTTCGGCGGACAGGGGCTCTATCTGCTGGACGAGCCGGAGGCCGCCCTGTCCCCCTCCCGGCTGATGACCCTGCTGGTCCACATCCGCCATCTGGTGGGGCAGGACTCCCAGTTCCTCATCGCCACCCACTCCCCCATCCTGATGGCCTATCCCGGGGCCTGCATCTATCAGCTGTCAGAGGCGGGGATCGCCCGGGTGGACTACCGGGATACGGAGCACTACCGGCTGACCCGGCGGTTCCTGGAGGCCCCGGAGCGGATGATGGAGCTGCTGTTTCAAGAGTTGTAGGGGCGGCCCGCCGCCCCATGTCAGAAACCTGTGCAAGGAAGAGGTACACCATGCCAAACATCCAAGTTTTAGACCCCCATGTGGCCGACCTGATCGCCGCCGGAGAGGTGGTGGAGCGGCCCGCCTCCGTGGCCAAGGAGCTGATGGAGAACGCCATTGACGCCGGGGCGTCCAGCGTGACGGTGGAGATCGCCCACGGCGGCCTCACCTTCCTGCGGGTGACCGACGACGGGAAGGGGATCCCGTCGGACCAGCTCCGGACGGCCTTTCTCCGCCACGCCACCAGCAAGCTGCGCACCGAGTACGACCTGGAGGCCATCGGCACCCTGGGCTTCCGGGGGGAGGCCCTGGCGGCCATCGCCGCCGTCTCCCGGGTGGAGGTGATGAGCCGGACAGCGGACGCCCCGCTGGGGGCCTCCCTGGCCCTGGAGGGGGGGCGAGCCCGGCCCGGTGGAGGAGGCGGGCTGCCCCCTGGGGACCACGATGGTGGTGCGTGACCTGTTTTACAATACCCCCGCCCGGCTGAAGTTTATGAAGAAGGACGCCGCTGAGGGGGCCGCCGTGTTCGCGGTGGTCCAGCGGGTCGCCCTGTCCCACCCGGAGGTGAGCGTGAAGTTCCTCCGGGACGGGAAGCAGGAGCTGCTCACCCCCGGGGACGGACAGCTGCAAAGCGCCGTATACGCCGTTCTGGGCCGGGAGCTGGCCCTGGGCTTCACCCGGGTGAAGGGCTCTGGGGAGGAGATGTCGGTCACCGGCTTTGTGTCCAAGCCCGCCTGCTGCCGGGCCAGCCGGAACTGGCAGTTCTTCTTTGTCAACGGCCGGCAGGTGAAGTCCCGGCTGATGCTGGCCGCCCTGGAGGAGGCCTACCAGAACCAGAAGATGGTGGGCCGCTTCCCCGCCTGTGTGCTCCACCTGGAGGTGAAGCTGAGCGCGGTGGATGTGAATGTCCACCCCGCCAAGACGGAGGTGAAGTTCGGCAGCGAGCGGGCGGTGTTCAGCGCCGTGTACCACGCGGTGCGCGCCGCCCTGGAGGGGGACCGCACCCGGCCCGCGGCGGTGCTGGAGCCCGCCCGGCCTGCCTCGGTACCCGCGCGCCCCCCCGCGCCTGCTCCGGCGGCGGAGCCCACCCGGACCGAGGCGTCCGCTCCCCTGCTGGCCGTCCATGACTCCGCCAGCCCGGTCCCGAAGCGGCCGGTTCGGAGCGATCCGCTCCTCCGGCCCCAGGTGCTGTCCCCCCAGCCTGTCCGCCCTGCCCCTGTCCCGCCGGAGCGGACAGGCTCCGTACCCCCCGTGAACAGGGAAACTACTTGTCGGAAGCAGGCGGGACCTGCCCTCACTCCTGTGGAAGAAAATGTGGATAATGTGGATAAGTCGGTGGACAATGTGGAAAACGTCCGCCAGATGGCGACAGATCCTGTCGAAAACAGGCCGGAGCCGCCCTGTTCCGCCCCTGAAGAGACGAAAAAAGTACCGGAGATGCCCGCGGAGCCGGCTCCGGAGAGCCTGCTCCCCCAGGAGGAGCCCTGGCGGCTGGCAGGCGAGGTGCTGAACACCTACATCATCGTGGAGCAGGGGGACAAAGTGCTGTTCATCGACAAGCACGCCGCCCACGAGCGGATGAACTTCGACCGCATGAAGGCGGAGGGCTACGATCCCATGTCCCAGACGCTCCTGGCCCCGGCGGTGTGCCGCCTGTCCCCGGAGGAGCACGCCGCGCTGACCGCCCGGCTCCCCCTGCTGGAGGAGTTCGGCTTTGCCGCGGAGGACTTCGGCGGCGGGGCTCTCATCGTCCGCCGGGCCCCCTTTGACGTGGATCCGGGGGGACATTGAGGCCACCCTCACCGAGATCGCCCGGAAGCTGCTGTCCACCGGCTCCGCCGACCCGGCGGCGGCCCGGGACGAGCTGCTCCACACCATGGCCTGCAAGGCGGCCATCAAGGGGGGCTGGCGCACCAGCCCCCAGGAACTGGAGCGGATGGCCCGGGCGGTGATGTCCGGCCAGGTCCGCTATTGCCCCCACGGCCGTCCCGTGGCCATCGAGCTGACCCGGGGACAGCTGGAAAAGCAGTTCAAGCGGGCCTGAGGCCCGGCAGGATACTTGCAATTTTACTTCGGAGGTGGTACGATGCCCCCAAAGATCCTGGTGATCGTCGGCCCCACAGCCTCGGGCAAGACCCGGCTGGCGGTGGAGCTGGCCCATGAGTGGAACGGAGAGGTGGTCTCCGCCGACTCCATGCAGGTCTACCGCCGCATGGACATCGGCACGGCCAAGCCCACAGCGGAGGAGATGGACGGGATCCCACACCACATGATCGACGTGGCCGACCCCGGGGAGGACTTCTCCGCCGCCCGGTATGTGGAGATGGCCTCGGCCTGTGTGGATGGGATCCTGGCCCGGGGCAGGCTGCCCATCGTGGCCGGGGGGACAGGGCTGTATATCGACTCCCTGCTCTCCGGGCGGACCTTCGCCGCCTTCTCCCCCGACAGCCCCCTGCGGGGGGAGCTGGAGGCTGAACTGGCCCGGCGAGGCGGGGCGGCCATGCTGGAGGAGCTGGCCCGGGTGGATCCGGAGACCGCCGCGCGCCTCCACCCCAACGACCACAAGCGCATCGTCCGGGCCCTGGAGGTGTTCCGCTCCACCGGCAGGACCATCTCCCAGCACGACCGGGAGACCCGTGCCCTCCCCCCCCGCTATGACGCACTCACCATCGGCCTGACCTTCCGGGAGCGGGCCGACCTGTGGGCCCGCATCGACCGGCGGGTGGACCAGATGGCCCGGGACGGCCTGGAGGCGGAGGTGCGGGGGCTGCTGTCCTCTGGGCTGCCCCGGACGTGCACCGCCATGCAGGCCATTGGCTATAAGGAATTTGTGGCCGCGGTGGATGGACAGATTTCCTGGAAGGAGGCGGAGGAACTGGTGAAGCTCCGCTCCCGGCAGTATGCCAAGCGGCAGCTGACCTGGTTCCGCCGCCGGGAGGGGACCCAGTGGATCACCTGGGAGAAAGAACCAGATTTTGGCACTGCCCGGCGGCGTTCGACGGAATTTATCCGGGAGGCTGGGTTAGGATAGAGGCACTTCAAGCGCGGCTCCGGCCGGGGCCCCGCCAGAGAAAAAAGGAGTGCTACATCATGCAGAAAACAAATAACCTCCAGGAGATCTTCCTCACCCAGGTCCGCCGGGACCGCCGCCCCGTGACCATGTTTTTGATGAACGGTTATCAGATGCGGGGCTATGTCACCGGCTTTGACGCCTTCACGGTGGTCCTCAGCAGCGACGGCAAGCAGATGGTCATTTACAAGCACGCCATCTCCACCATCGTGCCTGAGCGCCCCGTGGCGCTGTGCGAGCCCGGGGAGGTCTGAGACGTCCCCGCCCCGGGACATGCGGAGGGCGGCCCGGCCCGCCCTCCGCCCGGGGATCTATGAGCTCTGCCTCCGCCCGGCGGGGCCGGAGCTGATGGATCCCACGGATTTCAAGAGAAAGAGAGAACTGCCATGAAACAAGGGAAAGCCCTGATCACCTTTGTGATGGTCCTGCTGGCGGCCGCCCTGACGTGCTATTTGGGCTATTATGTGTGGGATACCTTTCAGGAGCCCTTTACCACCACCTACGCCTATGAGTATGAGCTCAACGACAGCGTGGAGGCCGAGGGCCTCATCGTCCGCCGGGAGCAGGTGCTCCCCGGCGCTCAGGGGATCCTGGATGTGACCCGGGGCGAGGGGGAGCAGGTGGGGCTGGGCCAGCAGATCGGTCTGGTCTATCGGGATGACCAGGCCCAGCAGGCCCAGGAGCAGCAGGAGGCCCTGCGGATGGAGCTGGTCCAGCTCCGGTACGCCATCGGCCAGGGCGGAGACGCCGCCTCAGCGGCCAGAGTGGATGAGGAGATCCTCCAGGCCCTGGTGGCGCTGCGCAGCTCCGCCGCCCTGAACGATTACAGCAGCCTGGAGGACCAGGTGCTGGAGGTGAAGAGCAGTGTGCTGCGCCGGGAGTACGCCTATGGCGCGGATCTGAGCGCGGTAGACCTGGCCGCCCGCCTCACCGAGATGACCGCCCAGTATGAGGCGCTGCGGGCCCAGAACTATGACGCCGTCACCCGGATCACCGCCCCGGTGTCCGGGACCTTCTCCGCCCTGGTGGACGGGTATGAGACCCTGATCGATCCGGATACCGCCCTCCAGCTGACCCCGGAGGGGTTGTCCGGCCTGATGAAGCAGCCCCCGGAGGCCGACCGCACCGCGGCGGGGAAGCTCATCACCTCCAACCAGTGGCAGTTTGCCGCCCTGGTCACCCAGGAGGAGGGGGAGCGGCTGGCGCGGGAGAGCGGCGTGACCCTCCGCTTTGCCAGCGACTTTACCCAGGACATCCCCATGGAGGTGGTCCGGGTGGGAGAGCCGGAAAACGGACAGGCGGTGGTGGTGCTGTCCACCGACCACTGCCTGGAGCAGACCACCCTGCTGCGCCGCCAGACGGCGGAGCTGATCTTTGACAGCCGGAGCGGCCTGCGGGTGCCGAAGGGGGCGGTGCGCATGATCGACGGGACGCGGACCGATGAGGAGACCGGCGAGATCACCCAGTACAGCACCCTGGGCGTCTATGTGGTGACGGCGGGCCGGGCGGAGTTCAAGCCGGTGGAGATCCTGGCCGAGGGGGACGAGTTCTATGTGGTCCGTTCGGTGAACCAGGACCGGAAGGCGCTGCGGGCCGGGGACGAGGTGGTCATCCGGGGCACCGGCCTGTACGATGGAAAGCTGCTGGAGTTCTGACGGGCGCGGCCTGCCGGAGGAACAGCCAGAGACAGAAATACAGAAAGAGGGAGCGGAAATGTCTATTCAGGAGCACGTCAATACAGTCAAAGAGACCATCGCCGCCGCCGCCCGGGCGGCGGGGCGGGACCCGGGGGGAGATCACCCTGTGCGCCGCCACCAAGGTGCAGACGGACGATACCATCCGTCAGGCCATCGCCGCGGGGATTGCGGTGTGCGGCGAGAACCGGGTCCAGGAGCTCACCGCTCACCTGGCCGCCGGCGCCTATGCCGGGGCCCAGGTCCATTTCATCGGCCACCTCCAGACCAACAAGGTCAAGCAGGTAGTGGGAAAGGCGGCGCTGATCCACTCGGTGGACTCCCAGCGGCTGCTTCAGGCCATCGGCAGCCAGGCGGGCAAGCTGGGCCTGGTGCAGGACATCCTGCTGGAGGTCAACATCGCCGGGGAGGAGAGCAAGGGGGGCTGCACCCCCGCAGGAGGCGGAGGAGCTGGCCGCCCTGGCGGAGGGGATGGACCATGTGCGCCTGCGGGGGCTGATGGCCATCCCTCCGGTTTCTCCGGAGCCTGGGGCCAACCGCCCGTTTTTTGCGGCGATGCGTCAGCTTTTTGTTGACATAAAGGGAAAAATGGCCCATAATCAAGACGATATGGATTGCCTGTCCATGGGCATGAGCGGGGATTATGCCGACGCCATCGCCGAAGGCTCCACGCTGGTGCGGGTGGGGACCGCCCTGTTCGGGCCCCGGCCCCCCATGACAAAGCAATAAGGTCCGCGTATACTTCCTGAGAAAAGAGGGTTTCACTATGGGATTTTTGGACGAGTTTAAGCGGCTGGCCCACCCCTATGAGGATGAGGAAGAGGACAACTTCGAGGACGACTTTGACGCCTCCCCCCGTCCCATCGAGCGCCGGGAGCGGGAACGCGCCCCCCGGAGCGAACCGGCATACTCCAGCCCCGTGATGGACGAGCTGGAGGCCCGCCGGAGCAACAAGGTGGTCAATATCCGGGCTGCCACCCAGCTCCAGGTGGTGCTGGTCAAGCCGGAGCGCTTTGAGAACGCCAGCGAGATCGCCGACCACCTGCGTGAGAAGCGCACGGTGGTGCTGAACCTGGAGTCCACCAACAAGGAGATCGCCCGCCGCCTGCTGGACTTCCTGTCCGGCGTGGCCTATGCCAACGAGGGCAAGATCAAGAAGGTGGCCATCTCCACCTACATTATCACCCCCTATAACGTGGACATTCTGGGGGATCTGATCGACGAGCTGGAGAACAACGGGCTGTATTTTTAAGGGGAGGACCCCATGAAGAAAAAATACCTGGTCCCGGCCGCGGCTGCCGCGGCGGCGCTGGTCCTGCTGGCCGCCGCCCTCCTGTGGTACGGGCGGAGCCGGTCATTCCGGGCGGTGTTTCCACTGTCCGGCTCTGTGGAGGTGTCCTGCCGGGCCCAGTGGACGCCGGAGGAGGGACAGGGCTATGCCCGGGACCTGACCGGGGAACAGACCAGCCAGGTGCTGGGAGCCCTGAAGGAGCAGCAGCTCCGCCGCCGGTATGGGGACCTTCTGCCCTGGGGCGGGGAGGGGCCGGTGACCTCCTCCATGGGGGAGAGCCTGCTGCTCACCTTCCGGGACCGGAGCGGGGTGTCCTGTGAGCTGTTGTTTTTGGGGGACCGGATGTGGCTCCACGACCTGGAGCGGGACTGGGGGGCCAGCTATTCCCTCTCCGGCGGCCAGGTCTTCCAGGAGGAGTTGACCGGCGTTGTCTATGAGCTGGTGCGCCCCAAGGCGGAGACCGTGGGGACGGTGTACGCGGATCTGGACGGGGACGGCTCTGACGAGACGGTGCGGCTGTGCGCGGAAGAGACGGTGGAGCCCGACGAGAGCGGGGTCCCTCTGGTCACCGATGAGGCGGCCCTGCGCCCCTACCGCCTGGAGACGGAGGTGGACGGCCGGGCGGTGGCCTGCGCCCTTGGGGATGCGGGAGAGCGGTACGAAGGAGTGGCGCGCCTGTTTGTCACCGCGGACCGGGCCGGTGCGCCGGTGATCGTGGCTGGGCTGTCCGAGGAGGGGGAGAGCGGAGAACTCGCGGTATACGCCCTCTCCTGGGACTCCGGGACCGGCTCCTTCGTCCGGCTGGAGGCGCCCAGGTACTCCATTCAGGGGCTTTTGGAGGGAACAACGGCCCATGTGGTGGTGCCGGAGACCGGAAACGCGGAGGACTTGGATCTGAACTGGTGGCTGTCCCGGCAGAACGCCCAGACTGCCCCGGAGGCAGGACAGCCCGGAGCCCCGGAGCAGGCCGGTGGGATCTGCGGCGTGGGACCGGCGGAACAGGGGATCCAAGTGATCCAGCCCCTGTGGAACAGGGACCAGGCAGAGAAAATGGGCTGGTTGGTGACCCAGGTGACCTGGAAGGACAGAGAGCCGGCGGTGGTCAGCCAATATTTTGACTGGCAGGCCGAAGCCGCGGAAGATGTGCTGCGCTGAGACCGGCGCTTTGATTAGGAGGTAATGAACGATGCTGACTCCCCAGGAGGTTTCCGAGCGCGCCTTTCCCAAGGCGTCCTTCGGCGGGTATAATATGACCCAGGTGGACGAGTTCCTGGACGTGCTGACCGAGGATTACAGCGCCCTGTACAGCGAGAATGCGGTGCTCAAAAGCAAAATGAAGGTGCTGGTGGAGAAGGTGGAGGAGTACCGCTCCACAGAGGAGGCTATGCGGAAGGCCCTGATGACCGCCCAGCGCATGGCGGATGACCTGGTGAAAGAGGCCGAGCAGAAGCGGGACCAGATCCTTCAGGAGGCTGCCGCGGAGGCACAGAAGAAGGTGGACTCCATCCGCCAGGAGGCGGAGGTGGAGCAGTTCCGCCTGGCCGCGGCCCAGAAGGAGACTGCGGGCTATGTGGCCAAGGTGAAGGCCCTCCACGCCCAGGCCCAGGCCTATCTGGATCAGCTGGACCAGCTGGTCCCCGCGGCCCCCGACCAGCAGGAGGAGAAGATGGAGGAGGCCGTCTCCGACATCGACGACAGCGTCCAGCGCTTGGTAGCCCAGGCCATGGCGGAGGCCGCTGCGGAGAACGAGAAGGTCCGCCAGGCTGGGGAGAGCCAGCCTGCCGAAGATCTGTCCGATACCGCCGAGTTTCCGGCACAGAAGGTTCAACCGGAGGAAAACGGGGACATGGAAAAGACCACCCGGATCGACTTTGGAGAGCTTCAGTTCGGTCGGGACTATGAGATCAAGTAGATCCATTTCGGTCCTGCCCTCAGAAATCGCCCGGCCGCGCCTATCGTGCGTGTCAGCGGCTTCCGCTTGTGTTTTTTCCTCAAATGTGTTATACTGAGGGCCCTGAGAGGGGCAGAATACGGCATACAGCCGGAGGGAGGTGCCTGACCTGGGAGAGGGTATCAAGATCGTGGCCAAAAACAGCAAGGCCTACCACGACTACTTCATTGAGGAAAAATATGAGGCCGGCATCGAACTGGCCGGTACCGAGGTCAAGTCCATCCGCCAGGGCCATGTGAATCTAAAGGACTCCTTCTGCCTCATTAAGGACGGAGAGATGTCTGTCATTGGAATGCACATCAGCCCCTATGAGAAAGGCAACATCTTTAACAAGGACCCTCTGCGGCAGCGCCGCCTGCTGATGCACAAACGGGAGATCCTGAAGCTTTTTGCCAGGATCAAGCAGGACGGCTACTCCCTGATCCCCCTGTCCATCTACTTCCGTGGGCCAAGAGTCAAGCTGGAGCTGGGCCTGGCCAAGGGCAAAAAGCTCTATGATAAGCGGGAATCTGCGGCCAAACGAGACGCCAAGCGGGAGATGGACCGAACGATGAAATCCAGAGGCCGGTACTGAGATGATCCGGCGGACGGCCCTTGGGCCGTCACAGAAAGGAGTGCTTTTTATGGCACAGAACCCCATTGTCACCATCGAGATGGAGGACGGCGGCGTCATCAAGGCGGAGCTCTATCCCCAGACGGCGCCCAACACGGTCAATAACTTTATCAGCCTGATCCAGAAGGGCTATTATGACGGCCTGATCTTCCACCGGGTGATCCCCGGCTTTATGATCCAGGGCGGCTGCCCCGATGGGACCGGCATGGGCGGTCCCGGCTACTCCATCAAGGGCGAGTTCACCCAGAACCGCTTCCGGAACGACCTGACCCATGACCGGGGCGTGCTGTCCATGGCCCGGACCATGGCTCCCGACTCCGCGGGCAGCCAGTTCTTTATCATGGTGGAGAAGGCCCCCCATCTGGACGGCCAGTATGCCTCCTTCGGCAAGGTCATCGAGGGCATGGAGGTGGCGGACGCCATTGTCTCCACAAAGCGGGACTGGAACGACAAGCCCCGCCAGCCCCAGCGGATGAAGAAGGTCAGCGTGGACACCTTCGGCGTGGACTATCCTGAGCCTGAGAAGGTCTGATTTTTCCCGAGTAAGCATCTTCCGTACCGGCGCGCAAGGGCGCGCCGGTACGGCTCCAGCTTTTGATTTTCCCCAACCTGAGCGCTTTTCTCCCAAACGGCGGCGGAGCCGCCGTTCCAAACCGAAGCCCAGCGCAGCGGGTTCGGTTTGGAGAGGAGGAGCAGCGAAATGAGCGAGCTTTCGGCTTTAGCCGGAAGCGAGGGATATGGAGCTTGCGACGACGAGGGGGCGTACCGGTTTCGACGGGGACACGGAAGTGGAAATAGCGGGCGGTGGCGCCTGGCCACCTTAAAACGGGCATTCTTTATAAATTAAAGAACAACGATAACTACGCTTACGCTGCCTGATTAACGGCGGCCGTCTGACCCGGAAGGACCACGAGCCGGGATCAGGCGTCGTTTAGTGGTGCACGTGCGCCGGCAAAGCTTTGAGCCGGCCATGAATCATGAAGAACAGGGCGGTCACGCCGCCCGGAATAACCGTCTGCGCCCGGAGAAGTTTCCATGGCGTGACGTTCGCTTGCCATTGAGCGCAGGGAAACATTGTATGGGGAAAGATATTCGTTCAAACAAAAAGACACCCTTTACCATAACGGTAGAGGGTGAATGAAACCGTTCTGCGCCCAAAATCATTTTGAGCCACTTTCATCAGAAGATTTGTCCTTGATTTTGATACCAAAGAGCAAGGCAAGCTCCACCGTCCACGCAGAGAACCAGGCCACCGTCAGTTCCGATGAAATCATGTGGTCGTGGAAATTGGCAACCAGAACAGCGATTGTGTACCAGAACAGATTAAACATGGAAAAGACTGTGAAAAGAGTACGCTTCTTCACCTTCTTTTTCGGCTTCGTGGCAACTCGCTTGCCGCTCATTGATACCATCCTCACTTTTTCAGATAGGCCGCAGAACAGAACCCGGTATAGGTCACATTCCGGTAGGTGAACTTGACATAGAGCCAGTTTACACCGCTCAGGGGCGTGTAGTAACCGTAGTTCTGCACCTTCGTTCCTTTCGGGATAGACACCAAAATGTCCTGATTGGTGCCAGCGGCATTACGGACATTCAGACCGTTTCCGGCAGTTACCGTATAGGTTCCGGCCAGAGATTTGTCAAACTTGGTGGCGACACCGGTTCCCTTGACTTCCTTACCAGCGGTAGGGGTAGACGGCTTCTCGTCAGGAACCGCACCCGGAGTATCTACCTTCCCGGAATATTCGACATAGGGAATGTGACCATGCTTCTTCCAGGTGCGGGTATTATATCCGGCCTTGGAGCTAATGTTTCCTACCGCCGTGATCTGCACACAGTTCTTCCATTTCGGGGTACACTCAACAGCCAGACCGTCACCGATGTAAATACCGATGTGACCGGTAGTCCACACCACCTCGCCGGGTTCCATGCTGGCCCAGCCAGAGGCAGACGCATCGGGACAGGTGGTAATCATCTTGTCTGCCCCAATATCGGGAACGCCGTTGGAGGCGTACTTGGCTCCGCCGTAGGTCTTACTCTTGTCGCCACACCAGCCCCACAAAATGCCTTTGATAAGGTTCACGCAGTCAAACCCAAAGGTGTCCTCAGAAGCGGCGTTAATCATCTTGACTCTTACCGCAGCCTTGTTGTAGGAATGGTTGGTGGTGTACCGCTTCTTGTTGGCCGCAGTCATAGGGGCACCGAAGCACCCCATGACATACAGCGTCTTATCGTTCTTGGCAATGTCAAGGGCCTTGCTGACCAGCTCACTTGCTTTCATCATGACTTACTTGCCTCCTTTGTTATCATCCAAAAGCTCCTGCGTCTTCTGGCTCTGAGTGCCAAAATAGAACGCAATGATAACGGCATAGATGGTCATGAAGTCCTGGCTGATCTGATTGGTGCAAGCCATAAAAGCGAACACACCGGTCAGCACAAGGGTCACAAGGGACTTGACGGACAGCAGATTAGACAGACGCTTGATGATAGTTTCCATGGTACTTCTCCTTTCTATTTTGGTGAGTTTAGTGACCCATTTTCGATTTTTACCATAAACTCTCTTATAGGGACGCTCTCTAAGGGGACTTTATAGCAAAAAACTTAAAATCATTCACTAAACTCACTATTGGTCACTGAAAATAATTAGTAGATACACTGAAAATGTTCAGTCAAACAGGCTTGTGAAACTCTTCCAGGTCGGAAATGCGGTGGTTAATGACCTTGATTTGCTCTTCAACCACGGGCATACGCTTGGCAAAATTGTTGTGTTCCCGGACTTCACGGGTGAGGTCTTCCAGCTTCGTTTCCGTAACCGCTTGCTGCCTGTCCAGTTTGGCGTTCATGGCCTGAGTGGTCTTGTTGCTGGAATAGATGGTGCCAAGCAGAGCCAGCCCACCCGTGATAATAGCTACAATGATTGCCTCCGTCATTCCACTACCTCCCAAGCCTGAGAATAATCAGTGGGGGAGAAGTTGGTATCTTGCTTACAGAGGTACACTTTCCCGTCCGTGAAGATCATGTACTCACCAGTACGGTACATATCATGTGCGCCCTGAACGGGGACAAAAGGCCGAGCGGTTTCCTTTGTCTTACCATGCAGAGGCCGATTGAAGGTGTACCAGGAGGGGTCGCCGGGAATAAGGCTTGGATAGGAGGCATTGTCGTAAGCCTGATAGCACTCCCAAGTCTGCTCCCACTCATTGCCCAAGCTGTCCCCGGCATGGGTATTATAGATTTCGCCCTTGGCGTGGTTTCCAGCCTCCCAATCAGGGTACAATCCTGCGGCCCTGATTTTCTGGTCATCCTTCGTTACGGTTTCCCCAGCCAGACTTAACTTTGACACATAGATTGCACTCGCCAATGCGTCCAACATCTTCTTATTCATAACGCAAGCCCTCTCTCAATCGCCGCCGCAATAGCGTCTACTTCCTCCTGCTCCGCTTTTCTCTGTATGATTGCCTCCTGCTCTTTCTGGTAGGCAATCTCGCTGATTTCGGTCACTACAACACTCTCTGTACCGTCCAACTCGTCCCTACCTTCTACATGGTACACGGTGCCCTCAATCACGACACCCTGAGCCTCCTGCTCACTACACAGGCCATAGCTGCCGTTATCCTGCTTTTTGACCCAAACAGGGTTCGTAACTGTTGCCAGTACAACTTCTCCTTTTAACATTCGATACATTTCTTTCCCAACCTTTCTTGTTCGGATAGAAACCAAACATGGATTTGAAATACTGATTAGTTCGTTTTCTCACCTTGTAACTGTTGCCTCGCATCATGTGGCCGTTATAGCTATCCACTGAATTGCGAATATCAGCCAAGGTCATTTCACCCATCTGCCACTTCTGGTAAAAAGAACGGAGCTTGCGCCGGATGATTTTGGTAGAAGCCGGGTTCATCTTCAAGATCACTTTCCCCTGCGGTGTGACGATGAACTTAGTTTTCAACCATCGGTAGAAGTCTACCAGAGGAACAACCCTGGTTTTCTTCCAGTTGAGCCGGAGTCCAAGGTGCTGAGTGATCTCTTCCAATCCCAACATACATTCGCCCTTTAGATAATCCAGGTCTTCATGAATAGCGTAGCCGTCATCCATGTACCGGGCATATCCCTCAATCCCCAGGACTTCTTTGAAGTAATGGTCAAGCGGACTCGGCAGCAACAGAGCATTTGTCTGACTGATTTGACTGCCTAAACCAAGCCCTACCGGGCCAAAATCCGCAATGAAGCTGTTGTGTAAAGCCCGAATACGGTCATCGTGGAGCCGTCTTTCCGCTTCCGCCAGCAGGGGTTCATGTGGAGCGTCATCGAAGAAGCTCTTAAAGTCATAGATCAAGATGCCACCAGCCAAACCATGCTTGCGAAAATGCCGTTCCAAGTGATAGACCATCCGCCGTAGGGCAAAGTCCATTCCACGGTGCTTCAAGCTGGCGGAGTTATCGTAGATGAAAGAGGCGGAGTAGATTGGCACAATACAGTAATCACATAGGCATTCCTGGACTGTCCGCTCCGAGATATGAACAGAGCGAATATGCCGTTTCTTGCCACGCTCCATGATGTAGAACTCATGGAAGCCTCGGTGAATAAAGGTGCCATTTCTCAGGGATAATAGGGTTTCAGAGATATTTGGGATAAGATTGCTGATATACCTTTGTGTAGAACTTTTCCAGTACACTCCTTTACAGCACTTTTTCGCAGAGAGATATAGATGCCGGAACGAAAAGACTTCATCAAAATCTCCACAGGCCATACTTCGCTTTAGACGAGCCTCGTCCCTCTTTGCTTTCCTGCGTTGATAACGGATTTCCCTTCGTTCCTCACTCGTCATAAAAAGGGTTCCCTCCGTACAGTATTATTTGTGGGGTACGGGTTCTAACTGCATAGTAGTACCAGCCATGAAATGAGCTACCGTACAATCGCTCACCATGCAAGCAGCGTCCGGCTGACTACATCGGAAGTTCCCGTTGCCGGAAAGGGTATATTTCAAACGATATACCCGGAAGTTTTAGCCTTTCGGCAGGGTACAAGCCCTCCTTCTGCAAAGGGTACTGATTTCACCCAACGGGGTTACTACGACTGACCCATACGAAGTTGCAGAAGCCGAAGGACACGCCATTAGAGTTGTTGGCGTTGTTATTGTTGGCGTTTCCCGAACTGTTCACATTGCAGAAATTGTTGGTGTTGCCGCTATTAGGCGAACGCTCCCACCAGTTGTTCGCAGAACAATAAACGGATGACAGGACTTGACCCATATCTGAAAACTTACACCGGGAGGTCTTTATACCTCTCGCTGTCAGCTTTCTTCACTTTTGCGATCAACTTCGCTTCCTCTTTGATGTACTCTCCGAACTCCTGCATGGCGTGGTCAATCCACGGGCATTTTTCCGGGTTTTGAAGAATAGCGTCATAGAGCAAGGTCAGCTTTGGACTGAGATTTTGGAGGGCAATATTGGCTCTTATCAGGCAGTCCCGGCGCATTTGCGCTTCATGCTGGTTTCTCGGATAGATATTATCTGCCGCCCGAACCTCGTCATGAACCGTGGTAGCAAGAGCCATGAGCTTGTAAAGGAGATAGGGGCCGTACCGCTTAGGAGCCTTGGTGACAACGGAAAAGTGTGGGCTTCCAGTTTTCTTGCGGTTTCGATGAACTGCATTGGGCTTTCTCCCCGTTTAGATTTAATGACTGACATAATTGCCCTCCTATACCGCCCCTTACCGGGCGGGATTTCGCAGATATTGGATTAAACGCAGAAGCCGAAGGACACGCCATAAGAGCTGGTGGCGTAGGTATCGTTGGCGTTGCCCGAACTGTTCACAATGCAGAAATTGGTGGTGTTGCCGCTATAAGGCGAACGCTCCCACCAGCCGCTCGCAGAACCGTTGACCTTCTTAATTCTGGTGTTCCCGGCCTTGTACCAAGCGTACTGTGTACCCTCACCGGCTACCGAGCAAGTGGTCGTGCCAAAAATCTCAATTTCGGACAGCAGAAACAGGTCATCATTGGTGGTCTGCGTACCGCTGGAACTTCCGCCACCGGTGCCGGATTTCTTCTTGACGGTCTTGATGACATTCCGAAGAGCTGCCGGAAGTTGGCTCTTATAGGTAGCCATTCTGGTTCTCATGGCAGAGCCGTTCCAGCCTCCGGTATTGGTGTTACTGCTATTCATCTGTGCCGTCTGATTGAGGCAGTCCACAAGCTGGAATGTCATGGGGGCCTTACCACCAGATACTTTATCGTCATGGTTGAAATCAATAATCTGTACCTCGTAGTTAGTGCCGCCGATGTTTACAGTCTTTGTATCTCCCACCTTGAAGAATTTTTCCGCCATACCCAGGCGGCCACAAAGTTCAATATCTTCCCAATCGGTATCGTTCAGGGTAGCTCCAATCTCGAAGGGATAGACATAGACGATACCAATGACTTCCAGAGTCCAAGTCCGAGTTTTCTGAGAGCCGTCAAAGGTGTACTTAATACTCCAATCGCCCAACTCGGCAGGGTAGAGAACCGCTTCACCACTGGACACCTGAGCGGTCAGAACTTTACTTCCCTTACTCATTGTGACCTGGGTTCCGTTGTCTGCGATCACATGAACCTCAGCGGGAGAACCCTTCTGGCTCAGGGCATACAAAGCGTCATTCACCGTGGGGTCTGCCTGGGTCAATTCAAGGCCGCTTTCGTGGTATCATTCAGCAAATTGGCCTTATTCAGAGCGGTGCCGATTTCATTGCACCCGGCGTTTTCCCCGGTTGTATCGGTATTCAACCGCACATCAAGGTAGCCTTGTCCGGCGAGAAGCTGTTCCCGCCACGCTTCAAAGGTTTCGGGCATATCAGAAGGGGCTTTAATGATACTGGACTTTCCATTGCCCTTGATGCTGGTGTCTTTCATGCTATAAGTTCCTCCTTATTGTCCACAATACATCGTCCCGGAATAGTGGAACGCTGCGGTTGTCTGCGTAATTCGCTGGTCAATCATCCAAAGCAGAAGTTCCATGTCATTTGCCGTTTGATAGGTCAACTTGTCCAGAGAGTTCGGCACAGACGGAGCATTGTCCGGTAAGGAGAGCTTTGCCCTCAATTTTGTCAGGCAGCTCAGGAGGTTTCTTACCTGGCTCTGTGTTGGGGTATCTCCCATGACCCAATCTACCTTCGGGACAATGGAGCTATCATGAATGTCCAGCTTTTTCATTTGCTCTACCAGATAGGTGATTGCCTCTCCGAGCCGGTTGAAGTCTGTGTAGTTATAGGCACCTTTCATCCCGGTCAGATATTCAGCTTTTTCCTCAGCGGTGAGGGCGGCAAGCCCTCCCGTGAGGATTTTGTTCTTTAGGGTATAGACCCGGTCTACATCGGCTTGTGTGCGGTCGTAGACAAGTTCATTGATAATACTCATATCAAGCCTTTCACCTTCATCTTTCCGCTCAGAGAGCCGTTAAAGGAGATTTCATCTACCAAGATCAGAGCGTCCATTTCATTGGTGTACCGAGTTTGCAGACCAATAATGTCGCCTACCTCCATTTCCGGGTTTCCACGGTAATCTGCGTCATAAGTGTTCCGCATTTGCAGATAATTTTTTACATGGTTTGCCAGAGCGAGGCACATACTGTCATTGGTGATTAAGGGATTTTCCTCCTTGTCTACTTCTCCGGTGAGAGCTACGGGTAGGAAACGACCACCGAGTTCTCCTGTAAAGTCCGTCCGGTAATGGTTACGGTTTTGGTGCCGGAGGATAACACCAAGTCCGCAGCTCTGGCGTAAATGTTGGAAGATACCAGCGTTCCGCCAGACACATTGATTTGAATATCTTGTGCAAGACCAGAGAACTCAACATGAAGTTCAGTTTCGGTGGTCGTTTCCTCGTAAAGATTGGTGGTGCTGTCACTGGCAGCGTAAGAGTACCGGGCCACGGTGACGGCTTTCAGCTCGTCAATTTTGGAAATCGCCTGACTATTTTCTGCGATAGAAGAGAAATCCAGAGTGAAGTCAGTTTCCCGGTAATAGACCTTACTAACCCTCATTCTCCGATAGGGGAGTCCGCTCAGGAAAGATACCTCAATTTTGGTGCAGTCAATCGCCAAAGAGGAAGATACAAACACTTCTATGGAATTGACCGGAACCGTCTGCGTGTCCAGCAGAACAGTGTCTTTGTAATACTTCACCTGAATAGAGGCGGGGTACTCGTCCATGGGCGTATCGAAGCGGATAGCGACCACGGGGAGGTCATGGGACACATCAAAGGTTCTGGTAAAAACCGGAGCCGTTATGAATGTTCCTTCCGCATTTGTCATGGCCTCGCTGATATATCCTCTCCCGTTGGGGTTATCATCAGGAATAATCACCTGATTGCCGCCGTCCAGCGTCCAACGGTTCAACTCAAATACGGCATAAGTGTTCTCGCTGGTATTGCCTTTATCCACCGTTTCCCACTCGCTGTACCAGAGATGGCCGTTGTCGGCCCACTGGCCGCTGTAAATACCCGTCACGGTCACACCGAAGGGTTTGATATGGATGATGTTGTCATCGTCCGTAAACAAACGGCAACGGGCCGCATGAGCGATTAACTGCAAGCAGTTCATGTGCGTGTCGATAGGAAGAGCCGCCGTAGTGAACATCTGCTTCAAGCTCTCGTCAATCTCCCACGGGTGCGTTCCCTGTTCTGTCAGGGTCAAATCAGCGTCAACAGAACTTCTTCTGCCATGGCAAACAGGCTTTTAGAACCAAGTTTGCTTTTATAGAAGGTTTTCGTCAGACTCCCAATCAGACCGGTTCCGGTAAAGGTTGTCTGGTTATCTTTGGTAGTGGGCTTGCCATTCAGCACATACTTGTCAGATTTAATCCACTCCACAGAGCCGTCCGGCAGTTCATAGCCGAATTGGATTTCAATGGGAGAGTTCTTATCCACATAAGCATAGATGCCAGCCGGATTATCAGGGTCATAATTGTGTTCGTAGTCAATGATGGTGAACTCCATCGTTTCGGTAGGCAGTCTGCGACTTAGAGGGTCAACATCATGCTTTTGTTGGGTGGAAATAATATCCTTGTTCACAAATTGCTTATTCAGGCCGTACAGAACCTCTTCCAGCCTGGGCCTCCGATATGGCAGAGCCATGTCGAAGGTGATCGTCACCTTGTCTACCTGGGCCGCTCTCGTGTTTATCACAACCTCTACGCCGGTCACAGGTACTACTTGGGTATCAACCAGGGCATTGCTCAGATAAAACCTTGCGGTGATCTGCAAGGGCCATTCCTGATACCGGGTATCAAAAGTCAGCGTCAGACCGGGGAAGGTGTGGGGAGTAGAGAACTGCCGGGTAATAACTGCTGGGGTGCTGAACGCTCCCTCAGCGTCACTCATGTGGTTGGACGCAAAACCGTCCTGCACCGTTCCACTGGTGGGAAGAATGAGAGCTTTACCATCCAATGCCCACCTATTTAATTCCAAACGGCATAGGGACTCCCATACTGATAAGGATAATCCACCGTTTCAAATTCAAAAGGTAGCTCCCCATTGCTTACCCACTCACCGTCCGTTGCGGCTGTTGTGTCCACATTTCCGAAGGTAATACGGACATAGGAGCGGGTTGCGAAGGAGGCCACGCATACCAACTTGTAAGCGTTACTTACAGATTTCATATCGGCCCTCCTTTACAACGGCTCTCCGCAGTCAATGAGATTAACTTTGCAGTTAATGTAATCAATGGGAAGTTGCGTTTCCGGGTCAAGATGGAATGGCTCTGCCGTTCTGTCACCGGGGTACATCTTCCGGGTAGTCCATGTGTTGTTCACCATGTCCGGGTAAGTGACCATCACATAGAAATTTCTAAATTCTTGCAACAGGCTCGACCACTGTTCCGCAGTCAGATAAGCCCATTCCAGATTGTCGATTTTTTGCTGTTCACGGCCTACCACCTGACCTACCACCACAGCATTTGCGTTTCTGGCGGAGTCCACGATGGTAGCGGTCATGAGGTTAAGCCCCCTGCGGGGGCAAGGATATTCACGACCATTGATCTTGATAAATGCTGCCATATCCTTACCCCTTAGTAGGCGTTGGCAAAGGCACCACTGTTCACTCGGACACCTCTGCTCCGGTTGTACCGGTCATAAGACCGGCCAATTACATCATCACCGATGGACACAGACAAATCCTTGTCCTCGATGATATTCATGAGTGCATAGATAGCGGCGATCACACCATCATTGGCAACGGACACGCCAGCGGAAATACCTTCAACTATCTGGTCGTTATTGGCAACAGCGGTACGCCGTCCCATGGCACCCACCATCTCGGCCCCAGCCTCTCTCGCAATGAAGAGTTGCCCTTCATCCACAAAACCGCCCTCAGCCATATACTGAATACGGTCTACGCTAATTTCACTGAAATAGCTCAGACTAATACCGGTGAATTTCGATACCTTGTTGATTTGACGGATAACATTGTTGAGTGAGCGGATGGCATTGTTCATGCCTCTTTCCATTGCGTTCAGAGTAGAGTTCCACTGGATGATAGCGGTATTGGTCATGCCTCTCCACATGGAACTCCATCCCTTCGGGAAGGTGGTCGTAAAATCGTCCATGCCAGTGGTCATCTGCGTTTGGAAGTCTGTGAAGCCGAGAAGCGTATTTGTACGGAAAGTGGTAAAGTCTGTGTTCATGGTGTTCAAACCGGTCTGCCACTTCTGCACAACCCCGTCTACCAGCGTATTGAAGTTGGTGTCAAGGGTGGTCTTTATCTGCTCCACATTGGCTTGAATGAGAGGCATTTTATTCGTCATGCCAGTGGAGAAGCCAGTCACAAGCTGCTCACCGCAGACTTGCAGATTGGTAAAGATGCCAGTTGCCAGATTTGCCGTACCGTTTTCCTGCGTCAGAATACCAAGCTGCTCCATAAGAGCGGCATACTGTGTCAGCAGGGTTACAGCGGTTTGCAGTTCCGGGTTTGCAAGCCGCAGTTCGTCATTCAAGCTCTTAGTGTCCGTGTAGATGGCGTTCACATCGTCAGCGAAGTCACCGATAGGATTACCGGCAAAGAGCTTCTGGAAGCCGCTTACAATGCTGTCCCAAGTGATACCGCCCATAGAGTCAGTATAGGAACTGATCTCCCCGGCAAAAGTAGACATGAAATCCACAAAATCGGACATATCATCGGTAAGCTGGGGAAGAGTGCTGTTTAAGTCCCGGAGAGAAGGGGCAAGGTTATTGTTCAATTCGTCCGCAACAGCTCGTAGGCTTTCCACCAAACCGATACAAGCCAGGGCCATTTCTGCCAGAATACCAGCTCCCAAGGCGATTGCCGCAGGAAGCAACCCCGCCGTACCGATAGTGATTGCGCCAAGAGCTGCCGTCACAGTACCTACGCCAACCAAAAGGCCGGTGCCTACACCAATGGCGGTAGCAATCTCTTCGCCGTTGTCCAAAACCGGTTGCCATGCCTGACCAATCTCGTCAAGCCCCCTTACCTACGGCCCAAATTTCTACCAAGAACAGACCGGTAGCTACGCCGAGTTCCAGTAAGATAGCGGTTCCGATGCCGATATTCAAGGCAATGGTCTTACCTCCGGTTCCCAGGGCGTATGCAGCTAAACCGACCGCACCCAAGATACCAGCTCCAATACCGATTGCAGTTGCAACGGTGGTTCCGTTTTCAATGACAGGTTCCCATGCTTTACCAACTTCTTCGAGTTCATGGCCCATGATGGCGATTGCCCCGGTAAAGATAATTGCCGCCGCAGCAACTTCGGCAATGACTACCACACCAAGGCCGAGGTTCTTCGCCAGAGATTTCAGCTTGGGGAGAGCTGGGTACTAACGGTAGTATCAATCGTTCCCGTAGCATTGGAGAGTGTGTTCATAGCGGTAGTGGCATTGCCCAGGTTAGAGATACCCTTCAACTTGGAAAATACATCAAGAGCGACTACCAAACCGCCCAGGATTTCCAAACCGCCAATAATCAGAGCCACCTTGTCCCACCGCTCCAATCGCCTTGCTTGATAGCGTCCCAATTTGTAGCGATCTCACGGATGATGGTGGTGAAGCCTTGAATGGCTACGCTCCATGCCGCCAACTTGATATTTCCGGTGAACACGCCGATACCAATGGCGATATTAGTCAATCCTCGGATGACAGTCAGAGCATTTTCCGCATTGACACCGTTCTCCGCAATGTCGCTGATACCAATGACGATCTCACCGATACCCTGAATGACTTTCAGCGCACCACCGACCTTCAAACCGCCGAGCATAATCAGAGCGTCCCCCACCATACCGGCAAAGGAACTAATCATACCGGCAACATTCTGGAAGGTAGGGCCGTTGTCCAGGAAATCTTTCAGATACCTTTCAAATTCCTTCAAATCAGCAAGGAACATGGACAAACCGAGAACTTTGAAGTCCAGTTTGAAGGCAAAATTCTTGGAGTTCAGTTCTTTCAGAAGTTTCAAGGCCGCTAAAAATCCTTGGCGACCTTCCACGCCAAAATACCCGCCGCAATACTGGTCACAGTGGAAAGAACACCTTTCAGGTTTTCTTTAAGCTCGTCAACCTGGGAATTGATGTTCTCAAAAATGCTCTCGTCCCACAGTTTATCAATATCAAACTCACCCTCGTAGCCTCCACCGGAAACACCGGCACCAGCTCCCCGGCTCCCTGATTAGGGTCAAAAACATTCAGCTCGTCAAAACCAGCGGTGTACTGTTTCAGCTTCTTTGCGGCACCCGCAGCGTCACCAAGGTTATCGGCCATGTCCCCGGCTGCGGAGGCACCAGAGCTGACTCCGAAATCCACCGGCTTCAAGTCAATGCCAAAGAGTTGTGCCAGAGCCGCAATCGCTTCCCCAATCAGCTCCACAAAGGCTTGCACATAGGGCAAAACCTTTACCAAAGCAGGAAGAAGGAAAGAGCCAAATGCCTGGGACAGAGAAGTAAGCTGTTGGCGCAAAGTTCTCATAAGTCCTTCTGCGGTAGTCATCTCACGGGCATAAGTGCCAATCAAATCTTGCGCCTTAGCCTGGTCAATCAGGGTCAGATACCGCAGATAGGACTTCAATTCCTCGCTTGCGCTTTGAGTGCTGTACGCAATACCGTAATTTGCCGCCGTGATCTTCAACTGAGAGTCCACGATGGTGAAACCGGCTCTACGGATGGGTTCAACCTCACCGGCAATAGCAGAGCGCACAGCAACGGCAGCGTCTTCAAAACTTTTGTAAATGTCATTGTAACCGGCCCAAATATCATAAGTCAGCTCGGTATAGTTCATAGCCATAGCCGCAGCGTCCTTCTGTGCGACACCGAAGCCTTTCAGCATAGTGCCGTAGATGGACGCATACTGCATGAACTTCTGGACATTGATCTGCAACTCAGCGTTCAGGCGGTTAATCCACTTGTAATTTTCTTCTGCCTCTTTGCCAAAAGCTCGACCAAAGCGATACATGATACCTTCCCATTCGGAAGCCTGATACATATATCCGGCAAGCGCGGCACCAATTCGATTAGAGGCGTAAAGTACCGTGGAAAGTTTGATACCTGTGAGAGCGTTAGACCACGCTTTAGTACCGGTAGTGGCCCGGTTTACAGAATTGTTGTACCGGTCTGTGCTGGCAATCAACCTCTGTATTCTGGACGGAAAGGCGGAAAATCCATTGGACACCTTCTGCATTTCATCCGCAAAAGGCTTCATAGCGGCGGCAAGCTCCTTCATCTGGCGAGTGAACTTGTCAACATCTGCCTTTTCCAACTCGTCAATCAATGCCGGGAGTTTTCCGAGCTGATTGATGAAGGAAGTCATGTTGGCTCTTCCAAGCTCAGACAGAGGACGCAGACCATCTACAAGGGTTCTGATCTTGTCCCCGTCCGTCCACTTGACATTTTTCAGGGCGGCATTGAGAGCGTTAAGCTGATTAGGGATAGAACTGGAAATCTTGACCCCTCTGACCTGTTGCACTGCTCTCAGGCCGGAGGCAATCTGCGTCAACTTCCGGGACATATCACCGCTGTTCAGGCCGGAGAGAGCGTTCTTCAATTCCCGAATACTCTTGCTGGTGCTGTCAAGCCCCTTGACGCTGCTGCCGGTCACAGATTTCAACCCGCTCAGAGCCTTTTTCAGATTTTCAAGCCCGGCTACGGCCCCTGCGCTGTTCTCTTGGATTTGAAATTCCAAACCCTGAATTTCCACATTATCAGCCATTTACGCCACCACCTTTCTCCTGAAATTTCTTGTTGAACGACATAGCCAATGCTTGGAAATAGGCTTTTGCCTTTTCGTCCTGCTTTTCCTGTTTGGCCTGCTCCTTTTCCCCTTTCTGCATGGTGTTCAGCGCAAACGGCTGATCGGGATAAGGCACAGCCTTGGTGCCTTTTTTTCGCAAAAGCCCGAAGGATGGGGGCCAGATTGCCAATCGCCTGATAGATATACATTCCCAGCAACCACGCATCTTGATTTTTCAAATCTTGTCGAATTTTTTGCGGCTTTACGGTAGTATTTGACAAGCTCACAATCTCCGTCCCAATATTGTTCGGCAGTCATACCGATTGCCAAGTAGAAGGGGAACACTTCATAAAACTTTTTCCGTGTAAGCGAAACGGGGAGCGGGGCGAACTACGCCACCGCCCCTCGTTCATCGGACTGCAACCCGCTTACCAGTTGGCAGTCCAGTCCATGTTTCCCCGCTACCCTCGTCAGGAGTAGGCTCTTCCATCAGAGAGAGAATGGGTTCGTTATACATCTCCACCAGTTTCGGCAGAAGCTCGTCTTTCCGGGGCAGACGGGCATAAATGCGGTCAATGACCTCTCTCTTTACGAAGCGGTGCCGAGCGATAAACGCACCGGCAAACAGAGCCGGGAGCATGGTCATGGGCTTGCGGTCAACATCTTCCGCAATGAAGCCCTGCTTCTCCATGATCTCTACGGTCTTGCGGGTATATTCCAGCGTATAACTCTCGCCGGAAACAGGGTCTTTGATTGTCAGAGTCTTAGCCATGATAAATCCTCCTTATCGTCAGGCCGTTGTGATTAGGTGTCAGAGAAAGTGATGGGGGTAGACGGGGCAATGGAAATGTTCATGTCCACGACCTCGTTTACACCACCGCCCACAGGGAATACAGACAGTTGGCCCTTAAAGGCGAACTTGCCGTTGGAGCCATCAGGAGTGACAACACCACCGGACTCGGTTCCACCGAACCAGACGGCATAGCTGTCTTCCTTACCTTCCAGCTCTTTCAGCTTCTTAAAGGTAGCCATATCGTAGTTTGCCGTGAAGGACAGGCCGTCGAGGGATTGAATACCGGCAATATAGGTCTGCATATTGTCGGACAGCGTAGTGGTTTCCAGCATTTCGGGTTCACCGCCCAGGTCGGGGAACTCCTTAATGTCAACCAGCTTTTCATAGGTTTCTTCGGGGGTAGTCTTCTTTTTTTCATCAGAAAGACCTTATAGGTGCTAATCGCCATTTCAACTTACCTCCTGTAAAGATTTGTACCGTCTGTTTCTGCCCGATACCGAGCTACAAGGCGGTAGATACTTGCGTTCTCTAAGTTGGGGATAGGGGACAGGGAAATGCGGGTGAAATTACGCTGATACATGAGATCATCAATGACCTTCATGATGTTCCGGCATTGGCTTTTCTTACTGGTCGATTTATTGGAATAGACATTTACCTCATACATCAGCGTTGCGAACTGCTCTTTTGTCGCTGGTACTTAAATGTTCCAGAGTGGGGTAATTGTCCTGTTCTACGATACTCACATGAGGAAAAGCGGATGGAGCTTTCACATACTCGCCGCTCACATCAATACCAGGAAAAGTTTCCCGGAGGGCTACCGCAATCGGTGTGTAGATTTGACTCTCCACATCAATCATCGAAATACCTCCTTTGCCAGTCCGGGCAAGATACCCTCCAAGTGTTTTACAGTTTCATACATGGACATATTGGCCGGATTGCCCTGGGTGATGACTACTTCCTTTCCGTCCTTTTTAGTGTGAACAACACCATTCGTACCGGGTTCTCCGTAGTAACCCCAAGACGGCTGCTTACCGTGACCTGCCCCATATTCTCCACGGCGCATACCCTGTTCTGCGGCTTCCGGGTGGTTATCCGGGTAGGTCACGCCGGTGCCGAACTCAATGAAAAGTACCGATGCCCCCACAGCGACCACGGCCCGAACTCCGGCCCTTCTCTGCTCCACAGACACAGACACATCATTGGTGCCGTCATACGCTGCCTTTGCGAAGTTGGCGGAGGCTACCGACAGACCTTCTTGCGCCAACCTGTCCAACAGAACACTTGTCTTCGCTTTCAACCAGCTTTGATACCGGTTAATCTCTCGAATGGCGTTGTCAATACCGGCCACGGATAAAGGAATTTTGATTGTCTTCACGATACCGTCACCTTGCTCACAGCGTAAGAGATGGAATTGAGGCTCCTTGCAACACGCTTCACGATGTAGTCATAAAGAGGATTTCCGTCATCGTCATATTCAGGTGATTTGTCGATGAACAGGACGGTATTTTCATCAATCGGGCAAGTGAGATCGTCCGTGACAATCACTTTGTCATAAGAGATGAAGTTGCCAAACTGTTCCACCTGAGCTGAACCGGTTGCGGCGGAAACATTGTCCCGCCGTTTCACGGCCTCTTTGTAGACCACACGGGTATCGCCCGTTTCATGACCCTCTTCATTCTTTACCGGCTCTTTTCTGTCATACAGCAGATACCAGTAGGCAGATTTGTTGCGCTCCATGACTCTCATACCACCGGTTCCTTTCCGATAAGGCTGGCACAGGGAACAATCTCACGCAGTAGCGTAGGTGGCACATCTCCGTCCTCGTAGGAACGGGAAATACCGTTCTCGCTGTGCGCCGTTTCTCCCTCAGCCCCACGCTTGTTCACCAGATAAGCGGCGATCTCCACTTGATTGTAGGCATACCGGTCTGGAACCACGGTCACGGTGCTGTCAAAGGGATAAGCCCGTTTCAGGACTTTGTTTCCAGCGATAGAAAGGTAGGTGGAAAGTACACTCTCGTCCTTCTCGCCGGTCATAGCTTTCAGCATGGTCAGCTTTTCAGTATCGGTCATGACTTTCCACCTATCCTTTCCTTAGCCAGCAACTACTTCCTTGGTAGCAACGGGATTGGTTTCATCGTTAGCAATGAACACGCTCCGGCTGTACTTGGGAGCGGTGAAGCTCTGAGCAATGCCGGTGAACTTGCCGTGATACCACTCAGGGCCATGGTCAAGACCAATCTGACCGAAGAGCTGATACTTCTCACCGGCACCGGTCTTCGCCAGAGGCTCCAGGAAGAAGTTGCCCTTTCCGGGGACAGGCTGGTACACGGGAGCGATCACATTCAGGTTCAGCAGCAGAGCCGTACCAGCGGGAAGACACTCGCCCAGGTACAGATACACCACGCCGATGGGAGTGACCACACTGGACAGGGCGATACCGTTGATCTCACGGGCAGCAGGAACCACGGTAAGGCCATTCTGAACAGCGTCAGCATTGACCTGGAACAGCGTGGTAGCGTCACACCACAGGCACAGGCCATCGGTGGGAGCATTGGCACCGTAAATCTTCTTCACCATGTCAGCAATGTCCCACAGGCCGAGAGGCTTGCTGGACATGGCCTTGGTGTTGGTGGTAATCGCCTCCACCAGTCCACGGGTCTTGTTGATGGTGGCATCAGAAGTGGCCTTGTTGAAGGTTCCCTGAATAAAGGTAAACTCAATATCCCGGTTGACCTTCTGCATCTTCGCCGCAACCTGGAAGTCCAGTTCATTGATGGGATTGGCCTGCTGGTTGGCAACATTCAGGCCAGACAGGGTGCCCATGTTGGACTGCTTGGCATAGGAAATGCCTACGGCCTCCATGAAAATCTGAGTCACATTGGTCTTCTGGGTGCGGGTAATCACACTCGCCTCCGGTGCCGTCAGAGAAGCGGTTTCACTGATAGCAGGCTGCTCGCCGCCGCCAGTGGTGTACTCCTGGCCGGTCACAAACTCAACATGATTGGTGGTCTTAGCCCTGCCGCCGATGATGGAGGACAGGGACAGCGGGTATTACCCTTATTGAAGAGCATACCGGAGTAATTCAGTACCCCCGAAACTGGTAGCCAGAGTGTCGGACATAAATCAATCTCTCCTTTACTGGTTATTCACCCTTGGCTTCGGCCTCAGCCTGGGCTTTCAGGCGTGTATAGTAGGCGACAGCGGTAATATCACCGTTCTTCTGCGCCTCTTCGATCTTCTTACCGTAATCTACGGCATCCTCGGTGCCAGAGCCGGAACCGGCACCCGCACCGGGCTTAGGGTCTTTTGATTGCGTCAGCTTTGACCTTCTTCGCATACTCTTCGAGGAACTTGCTCTGGTTGGCAAAGACCTTAGCACTATCGCCGTCAGCCAGGGCCTTAGCGGTTTCCTCAGCCAGGGCCTCGTCGTAGCCTTGGGCTACAAACTTGGCTTTGTACTCAGAAACGGTCTTGCCCTTACGGAGATCGGCAAGCTCCTGTTCCATCTGAGCCAGCTTGTCAGCGTCTTCCTGCTTCTTCTTTTCCTCTTCGGACAAAAGAGCATTGTGCTTCCGCTTCCACTCAGCGGCCTCAGAATTGGCCTTGGAAAGAGCGTTCTTCTGCTTTTCCAGCTCTGCGGAGTTGTCCTCGTACTCAAACCCTTCCAGAGCGGCCAGCTTCTGCTCAGGGGTCATGTTCGCATACCCCTCAATCTTGCTGGTGTCAATCTTTGCCATAACAAATACCTCCTGCGTTTAACAAGGCTGTTCACTCAGCACTATTTTCCGTTTTTGGTAGGGTTTTTCTCCCCTTGCGATTAAGGTCTTCCCTGACCATTCAAAGCCTTGCGGCCTTAAAACCAAAAAAAAGAGCTACCGGCAAAAGCGTTTCCGCTCTTACCGATAGCCCGTAGTGGCTGTTACCGTCATCTCTATGACGGCCTCATATTTTTTTTACTGGCGGTTTCCCAAACCACCACTTTGCCGTTTCTCACGGCAATCTCTACTCCCTTGCCACGAGAGAGGATTTCATTGATCTCCTGAACTGCCTTTGCTGTCAGGTTCACTACCGGATTCATCCCTTCACTCTCCCTATTATTCTGTTGCTTGGCGGCAAACTCCGCCGCCTTTTTCTCCTGCTCTTCCGCATACTCCATGCTCATTTTATAAGCAACCTGGGGTCAGAGAACATTCCGCAATGGATAAAGGCCAGAACCGGAGCAAGTTTAGGATTGTTCAGCATGGTAATCAGCACATTAGCCTTTTCCGAGATATTCTCATAATTGCGGCGAGTGAAACGAATTTCAATAGCAGAGAGCTTCAAGCTCAGATCGCTCAAGTTGTCGCAGATGCGAAGAAGGATTTTCAAAAACTCCTTCTCTGACTTCTTAAACATCAATTCGCTGTCCTTAGCTCTTGCCTCTGCCGCAGACCAACCATCTCGCATGATGACGGCAGAACCGGTGTCGCTGGTGGAAGAACCGCCATTTCGGTTCGGCATACCGCAGATCGTGAGAACTGTATTATACATACTGTCCACAAGGGTCTGCGTTTGCGTCTGGTTCAGTTCAGCAGTCAGGTACTCAATCTCAGCCTTAAACTGAGGGTCAATGTCTTTGTACTTGATTGCGCCCTCTTCCCGCAGATCACGATAATCCGAAGAAGAAATATCGACATTGTGGAAAAGCATAAGAGCCTGAACAAACTGCTCTACGCCGTCCAGTCGATTAGACTCCACATTATTGATTGCGTCCAGAAGAGGGAGGACGATTTCAAAAGCACCCAAACGGGCTTTGTTTGCCGGGTACTCAATGATGGGAATACCCAAATACTGTTCCTCGCTCCGCCTGATTGCCCAAGTGTTTTCCACCTCATAATAGTGGTCGGCGGTGTAACAGCTAAAGACCAACACTCCATCGTCTTTCAGGATATATTGAACACCCATCATGGCGGGATTGCCCAAGGCCGTGGAATAGACCACAAAGGAATAGCGAGGGTCAAGCGTGAAAATCTCAAACGGACCTTCGTCCTCTTCCACATCAGCCGCACCATCGGGAAGAACCATGCGGTAGGAAGTTCCACAAATGTGCGACCAATCAGCCAGCTCCTTATCCTTTGCGGCCTTATCCTCAGACAAAGCATAATCATTGAGCTGCGTGATTTTCTTGGCAATTTTCTCGTCATCCCCACGACTGACATACTGGACAGGCTCACCCATCAGATAGCCAACCTTGAAAGATACGATTTCATTGGCTCGGTTCTCAACGACTTTGTTATTGATTTCAGGCCGAACTTCTTTCTTTCGGTAAAGAACCGGCTGATCTCCCTTGTAGTATCGGTACAGATAACTAATATCTGCCTGGTTCATGAGGTGAATGAACAGGGCCTTTTGCAGAACATCAATGATGTTATTATCGTTGATTGCGGCCACATCGGTATAAATCACCCTGCGACCAAATAACGCTCTGCCTCCCATTCATGTCACCTCCTATCAAAGAGCCATTTTATCATCTTTCATGATAGCATAATATCCAATGCTTGTCAATGAATAACTCTTTATAATACCATTGGATATTCTATTTTTCAACATGGCCGCTTGAAGATTTCGATTTTCCCTCCGGCCAGCATACGAATTTCGTTTTCCAGAAGAGCCAGGGGAGTCAGGTGCGTCATCGTGTGGAACCTTGCCGCTTCGGGTATAGGTGGTCAGCTCCTTCATGAAATTCCAATACTGACTGCCTCGTTTATAAGTGGCCGGGTGCTTAAAATAGAAGTTCTTCTTGATGTTGTCGGAGGCAAATTCAATTCGAGTCTGTTTATTTGAAATCGTCCGCTTCGTTCTGATACCGATGGAGTACCCTTGCTGCCGAATGATTTCTGCCACATCACGGGCATAATATTGACCTGCATTGTTGGCCTCAAAAGTAGCAGAAGCGACCCTGTTGGAGATCAGGCACTTGGCACACTCCGGTTTTGTTACCTCTGCGGGAGCGTCATCAAAGACCACATCGACAATATAAACCTCGGTGCCGTAGATGACGGCCACCGGGAGGGAGGTGGAGTCCGAACCACTCTCAGCAGTATCGCCTACGGCAATGATGGTGTCCGGCTCCCGGTCAGGAGGCAGCTCAAAGAAATAATTCAGTTCATCCTTGTTGAACAGAAGACCCTTGGCCTCAAAAAGGCTGTTGCTGGAACTCACTCTCAAACTGCTCGGCGGATAAAAGTTCCCTCTGCTCCCGGAAATATGCCGTGGTAAAATCTTCTGGCCCTCTCGCTCATACTCATAATTACTCTCGTCCGTGATTAGATCGAGAGCCGGAATTTCAATGGCTTTCCAAGGCCAATTCTCCTGCGCCGCATATTCCTGGACACGCCCAATAGGGTCATAGATGGAGTATCGAGTACCAGTGAATACCATGGGCGTACCCTCAATGGCTCGGCCCATAATATCGCCGGAAATCACTTCCCATTTATCATCAAGCCGCTGGCGGTTCTTTGCCTCTTCACGACCCTCCACACAGTCATCCAGATAAAGCACATTCGTAGCCTCGGACAAACCTACCTGACGAGCATCAATGGAACGGCACATGATAGTAGGGAACCGGGACTTGGATTTGAGGTTGATGATCTTCGTGTCCGCTCCGGTCTGCACCAGACGGGCATCCGGGAATACATCATAGAATAGATACTCATTCGGAACTATCAGATATTCTAAGCACCCATTATAGAAGCTCTTTACAAGGTCATCACCGGTTCCCTCCATCAGTGTAGAGCGGTCAGGGAATTTGCCAGAGAGCATATTAACAAAATTGATACCTGTTTGTGACTTTCCCGCTCGTTTCGGCATGGATATTGTTAAAAGACGCAGCTTTTTATCAAGAATATCTTGGAAGCCCTGTACCATGGGTTTCAGATAATGCCTCCGGGGAGCATAGAACCGCTTTTCCGGCTTCCGGTCAAGCTCAATATAGGTCATAAAAGCGTCAAAATTATGGGGAGCGTCAAACAGGAGGCTCTTCCTCCATGCTTCATAGAAATGCTCCGCCTCTTTCGGAGAAGTTCTGCGTAACTGCTTGGCCGAGAGAACCCGCAACTCTTTACTGACCTCGTGCGCCGCTTGAAAATCTTCCGCTTCCCACTGGCGGCAAAGGGATAACAGGTCAATGTAGGCGGCATGATCTTCCGGCTTATTCCCAATGTGCCGTTTAATACTGTCTGCCAGCTTCCGATAATCCATAAAAATCACCTCAAATTCCTCCGGCAAGCCGGAACGCTTCATACATTTTCGGAAACTGGATGGCAAACCAGTCAACCATTTCCTCGTTTTTGGCCCACGCTTTATCCGGGGCAAAGCTATTCCACTGTAACCCGGACTCATTAAGGAAAGCGTGAACCAACTCATGTCTGATAGTACATTTCTCCATACGCTGAATGATTTCTTCCTGAGCCTCAGCCCAATACGGGGTGCTTCTGAGATTGAGAATAACGATCTCTTTGGTGTTGTTGTCACAGTAGCCACCATAGTTCATCTTCCGCATGAACTCGTCCTGGTTATAATTGACTCGGCGCAGATTATATTTCGTACCCAGTACATCAATTTTCATAATGACCTCCCTCAAAAAAAAAAGGGGCTACCGGATTTCTCCGATAGCCCGTATTGGCTGTTACTTCCGCCTTTGCGTGAGCCTATTTATTCTTTGTTCCTCTCCACGATGGCCTGTAATTTACTCGCCAAATGGAGCCACATCTTCGGAACTTTATTGGAGATTGTTCCGTTGCTCGGAACCGGACACTGATACCCGGAGCCGTCTTTCAGGAGGATTTGCAGAAAGAACCCGTCTGGTATTTCATGTACGATGGTGCTGGACTTTGACCCCGCTGTAATCGCTCCGGTCACGACTCCAACCCCTCCGGCAATCGCACCGCCTACAATAGCCCTTGCTATTGCCCCGGTCTTCTTGGTCTTAGTATGCGTTTCTTTGACGATATTTTCAACAATGGTATAGGAACTTATATCCCGATAGGAAATCAGCTTGTCGAAAAACATCATAACCTCGTTATCATCACTGAACATGATGTTGGCATTAGGATTATAAATGTTCTTTCTCCAACCCTCTGTCCCAAAGATTTGACACCGCTCAAACAGCCTTGCCGTTTCCAACTCCTTTCGGGCCAACTCCACTTCGTACAGATCAGGATTACATTTTGCCATCAACTTATCCAGCCTCTTTTGCGCTTTGGCAATATTTTTCTCATTACTGTAATTGTCGTATTGTCCCATGAGATTACACCACCTTTCGCACTTTCTCATACCATGTAGGTCTGCTGATACCAAGTTGACGGCAAGCGTCATTCACCGTAACCAGCCCTTCTTTCTGTTTTTGCACCAGGGCCTTAAATTCATCCGGGTCAATCTCATAAGCAGGGCGACCAAACCCCCCTTCCTGTTTTGGCAGATACTTTTCTCCCTCCAACTACTGGCATAGCGGCTATCCCCTCAGCTTGACGCTTCCGTATCTTCTTCCTCTCCTGTTCTGCCATTGCTCCCATAACTTCAATCAGAATGTTATTGACCATCTCGCCAATCCAATCCTGCCCATGGAAGTCCATCAGCGTGGTAGGAACATCAAACACCCTGACAATAATACCATGCTCCTTGAACCACTCCAACTCAGCTTTGATTTCCGCTTTATTCCGTCCAAACCGGTCTAATTCTTCAACCAAAATTTCATCACCGGGAACCAAGATGGATTTTAGCTTTAAGTAATGTTCCCGGTTGAAATTCTTTCCGCTTTGCTTATCGGTGAAGATATGGTCATCGTCCAGATCAGGAGCATAGGCTTTCAGAGCGGCAAGCTGACGAGCAAGGCTCTGGTCTTTGGCTGACACCCGGCCATAGCCATATTTCATTTAGACTCACCCTGTTCTGAGTATTTGTAATCTATAAATTTCTCTTCCTCAGACAAATTAAAATCATCAGCGTCCCAATTTGCAGAACAAGTACCATCGAATACATTTTCACAAGCGGCAGTCATTACCTCCATAGGGCCAGAATTTGACCTTTTGGTTCTCTTCGACAGCTTACCGCTTTTAAGAACAACTCGGTCATAACTGAACTGCCAATGGTCAGATACTATGATATTGCCGCCACAAAGAGGGCAACAGCTTATTTCAGTGCCATATTTCACTTGCTATCACCGCCTGACCCCAATAGAGCGTCCAGGTCATACTTCGGGTCTTCCTTCTGGTCAATCAGAATTTGGTCAGCTCTGCGGACTCCGGGTTTTTCTCCTGAATGACCACTTCATAACCCAGGGCGGACAGCATTTCGACTGCGCTGTTGAAGGATAGGTTAGTGCTTCTCAGCCGAGAGCTGATTTCATTGCCACGCTCTTTACCAAGAGCCTTTGCCATGGTCAGAAGAGAAACATTTTTCGCTTTCATCAAATCTCGGATAGCCTTGTTGATATACATGGTAATCACCTCTTGATGACACTATACACTGAATTTATTTTGTTGTCAATAGGGGGGTGAAAATATTTTGTTACTGAATAAGATTTGTAACTGAATGAAGTTTGTTAGGAATAAAGCCTTTTTATTTTTGTGGGAATTTTCGCCACTCCCCCCGGCCCGGTGGCGGTAGATATATCCCCCGGCCCCGGTATCAAGCCCCGCCCCGGCTGCACCCTGAAAAGCATAAAGAACCGCCCCGGAATGAACCAGGGCGGCAAACTTATTTATTTAATTTCATCAATTCAAGAATTATTTGAACCGGTAAAAGCAAGATCAGCAAAACTATATACACATTTACACCGCCTTATATTGAGGAATACGGGTATAACCTTCAAACACATAAAGAACCAGATCAGAAGGGGAACACCCCTCAACGGCTGCAAGCTCTTTTCTAATGCCCTCTTCATCTTGAGCCGTGATATATACACTATACCCGTTAATATTAAGGGGGCTATCTGTATCGGGGTTAAATTCTCCATCGTCTATAATCCACTCTGAACCCATGTTAAAATATTCTATTTCAAAAGCGGCCAACGCTTCCCGGTTCCAATCATCCACGGAATAAAAAATCTCGTTCCAATCACTCTGACAGCAACCCCGGATAATTTTCCAGCCCCATTTTTTCCCGTCCACGATAGAAAGAACCCGGCAAAAAATATTGTTTGTTTCAGCTCTACTACATTGTGTATAAGCCTTTACAAGCCCTTGCAAGGCGGTTATATCGTCCTGGCTATATTCACCTTTGGAGGGCGGTAAAAATTCCTCTATGGCCTCTTGTGCGCTCTCGTAAAAGGCGGAATAATAACCGCCTGTTTCAAGGTCTTCTAAAGCCTCTTGTAAATCGCCATTATCAAGGGCGTTTTCCACTAATGTAAAACCGCCGTTTTTCGTTCCTTAAAATCCCGATTGCCACAAACAACCATATTTTCAGGAAACAACCCATCTTCAAAAGTAAACTTTCTTGAAATTCCGGGTTTATCTGTTTGGCGTAAATTTTCATAGCTGCACCGCCTTTACATAATAGGCCGGGTAATATCCAATTTCATAATTGCAGTTATACCTACGAAACGCATTTACTACCGTTTCAAATTCTCTATTACGGGGAACAATGGTATTAAAACCATCATTCCCAATATGGGGAAATTCTTCTTTCTGACAATCAACATAAACGCCCCACACATTGACCGGTGACACCTTGCAAGCGCACAAGCGAATAATTTCCCCGGCATTATATCGCTTTTCCGCTTCTTTCTTGCTAATACGAATATAGCCGCCTATTTCAATATTTCGCATGATATACCACCCCTTAAAACAACCGGAATAAATTAGAAGAGCGAGCTAAAATAACTCCATATTCCCCTGTCACTTTATCCCAAATCAAACCGCCGTTCATGCCATAAATTCCCCGGCTAACTCCTATTTTCTCATACCATTTTGGCAGTGTGTCCGGGTCAACCTCTGTTAGATCACGGGCCAGCCCTAAACGGACATACTCTTTTAACTGTTTTCTTGTGTATTGCTTCATCGTCCCGCCGCCCCCTTTACTAATTCTTGATAGATTAAATGAGTTAAAAGCCGTTCCGCCTGTTCTTCCGTGTATTGCGCTCTTTCCCGCTCCGACTGCTCCAAAATGTTTCCCAGGTCAACCACGGCGGAACGGTTATAGTAATAACAAGTATCTAACACACTGGGCAAGCCCTGGCACCAGTCTATAAATACCGCTTCATTAGTAAAACCTTTTGCCGCCTGATATTCCGGCGAATAGTATTTTTCACTGGCGTGAACTTCAAGAATAAATCGGGCCACATTTTGAAAAGTGCAAGGGCCGGTAAAATCATACCCGCACGGCTCGAAATGGTCTAAAATATACTGCCTTACATTCTGGCGAGCTTTTTTATTTGTTGTCTTCATTGTCTTTTCTCCCTTCTCTTTACCAGTCGAACCAAACCGAAAATATTTTCCCGATATTCTTTTAACCGCTTCATTGCTTCGGCCCTGGTATATTCACAATCTTCAATCTCCCACCCGTAACCGTAATTTGTTTCAATGTCCCACCGGTCAACGGTTTTTCTAACATACGCCATTTATACCGCCCTTCTTTCTGCATCACTGAATATCTTTTGTGTCTTTAATATACACTGAATAAATTCAGTTGTCAATAGGAAAATACAAAATATTTTCAGTGTTTTCTATACATTATAAAAGAGTAAAGAAAAGTACACTTTTCCAGACAATCGGCCCAGGCTGCGCCAGATCAGCCAGGAGCCAGAGGCCAGGGGCGCAAAAGAGCCGCCGATCTCCCAAGAAGAGAGGTCGGCGGCTTCCACATAGTCGCAGAGGTGGCCTGGATAGTCGCAGACCTTCGAGCGGGATAGTCGCAAAGTTGTGAGCCATAGTCGTGAACCAAGTCACTCGTCTGTATCATAGTCGCTGGCAGTAGCTTCCAAATACTTCTGTTGAAGCTCTTCCGGGGAGTCACCTCGCCAAGCTGGTTATTCGGGGTCAAAACCACTTCCTGCTTGTCCTGATAGCCGAAATGGTTCTTCATCAGGAAGATAGCTGCGACTGGATTGATCTTCCCGTTCTGAGCGTAATCTTCCATTTGGGCGTTCAAAAATTGATACGCCTTTTTTATAAAGTCCCGACTTTCAGGCGGAATAAAGTCGCTCTCAATACCATTAGCCCATTTCCAAAGAGTTCTTCTATCCCTACCAAAAGCCAAAGCCAGTCCCGCAACGCTCGGCTTCATATCATCCTCAGCACAAATGCTTAGATACATTCCAATACGCTCTTTGACCTGGGCAGGTTCCTTCATATCCACATTGGGCCAATCCCACATCTTCATGGAATGTTCAATATATCTACGATTATCGCCCGGTTCAGCATGGACACTCATAGCTTCCGTCCGATCAGGTCGCTTGTTCCCACCAGTCCCCTTCGGACGGCCACGCCCTCTCTTCGGAGTCAATTCTTCACTCATATTCAGCACTCCTTCACTAATTATTTTCAGTTAGACTTTAGTGAGTTTAGTGACCCATTTTCGATTTTTGCTATAAATCTCTCTATATATCACTCTCTATGGAGGGTTTATACAGAAAAATATAGAAATAGCGGTCAAAAAATGCCCTTAAAGCCTTGCGCCACAAGGGTTTCCGGTAGTGGCCGATTATTCACCAAAAAAGTCACTAAAACGCACCAAAGGCCAAAAGTCGCAAATATATTCAGTAGGCCACTAAATATATTCCTCTCATGCCGGGAACAAAACTACGGTTTTCGCTCCATCCTTTGAAGCCACTCAAAATAGGCGATTTTGTCTACCCGGCACCCTTCTTCAAACGGGTTATCAGTATTGCAAATGACCATTTCCACAGAAGCGTCTTCGGGAATATTGGTTAACTTTGCTTTCAGTTCTTTCACGGTCATATTTCTTCCTCACTTTCACTCGCAGAGGTATCGTCACCTTGCATGGAAGCTCGTATAAAAGCCTGGGTCAAGATCATGGCTTCTCCGGGAGTTGCACCGGCCTGAATGGTGGCTCGGTAGAAGAGGATGCCGGTTTCAGCCAGAACACCGATTGCCTTATACAGCTCCTTGAACTTGTCATTATTACTCATTACGGCTATCTCCTTTCTCGCACCGGAGAGAAATCATTTTTCTCTGGTCAGCTTATCTACTACTCTCCCAATCTCAAAGTAACCGGACATAGCCGCCAGTCGTTCCAGATTTTTTGCGGTCTGTGCTGTGACCAAGATGGACATACGGCGCATATTTTTCTTGTTCATGAAAATCATCCTTCCTGGGAGTTTTTCAAGCAAAAGTCGTAGAAAGCAGCTAAATGGTCAGCGGCCTCTTTCATTTCCTCATAGGAGGCAATGTAGGTCTTGCACGATGTTCTATCAAGAGCCGCAATAATTTTACCTATTTTCTGGAAAAGGAGAACTCTCTCATTTTCAGTGTTCATTTCAGGAACCGGAAAGAGAAAAGCCGTTTCTTTTGTGTAAAACTCCGTACCGTCTTCGCATATCACTTTGGTTTTCTTGGGTGTAACACGCTTGATGGTATAGGGTTTATACAAGGTCAATCCCGTATAAACATTCCACCCATAGGTGATATTTCTCGGAATACACACTTGCATACCGGGTTTAAGATCATTGATAGGAATAGAAAGTTCAAACTCATTTCTCTTGTAATAGGCCATAAAATTACACTGTTCCCTTCATACGAATGTCCCGGTAGGTGGGATAGCCAGAGTAGACGGTCTTACCTCCATGCCATTCCGGGTGAGCTTCCATGTCGGCATTATACCGCTTTGCGCTACACACAAAATAGCCGTTGGACTTACACCAAATCTTGTAAGCGTCATAGAGCGTCTTAGCTCTGGTGTAGGCACCTCCGGCCTTTTCACACCTTTCTTCTAAGAACTGCAATACCAAGTCATTGTCTTTCTCATACTGCTTGACTACCTGACGCATAGCCGGGGACATTTTCAGTCCGAACCGCTTATATTTGAAGTAGCCCTCCAAGAGCCAAGTGAAAATGCCACGCATGGCCGCCTGGGTCTGAAATTCACTTTTGAGGTTTTTATCCTGCTCGTCTTCGGTGAAGTGACGGTTGAACTCCACCACCCGCACACGGTCAGAGGCAAACAGGCTCTTGTCATTGACAGAGGGAAGGTCGTTACAGGACAGCCAGAGAGTGAATTGGGGGAGGAAAGTCGTAGTAGCTTCGTAGAGGTTCCGGGCCTTGATCTGTTCTCCACCGGTGAGCTGTTTGATTGTTTCTTCGTCCAGCTTGCCATACTGGTTGCTCTCCGCCATGGTCACAAATCGCTTACCTTTAAGGGAAGCCAGCATGGGGTTCGCTGCCTCTGCGTTCTTTGACCGGTCAGACTTGCAGATAATGGACACGGGGGACACAGAAGCGTAGTCGCCCAAGAGATGATGAATGGCACTCAACATGGTAGATTTTCCGTTGCGAGTGGTCTTACCGTGAAGGATGAACATACACTCTTCATTCGCCATACCGAGCATTGAATAGCCCAGGGCCTTTTGCAGATATTCAGCCTTGTCCGGGTCATTGCAAGTGACCTCTGTAATAAACCTCTCCCACCGCTCACAGCGGGAGTCTTGCAAAGTATAGTCGAAATTGGTCTGCATCGTCAGGAAGTCCCGCCAATCATGCTCACGGAACTCCATCTTCTCCATGTCGTAGGTTCCATTCAGGCAGTTAATGAGAAAAGGATTTGCGTCAAACTCTTCTGCCGTAATCGGCATGACGCTGGCAGCATCCTTCATAAGCCGGTCACGGAAACGCCGGTCGCCCATTTTTACGATAAACTTCATATACTCCCTGCGGCGATCTTCGTTGTCAATCTCTCCGCAGTAGAGAGCCATAAGGCGGCAAAATTCCTTGATTTTCTCAGCTACCAACAGGGAGCCAATATCCTTCCTCCATGCTCCCTTAGAATAGGTGTACCAGCACTTTGCTTCCGGGCAAAAGCGGGTATCATTCTGGTAGCACTCGGAAAACAGCTCTGCCATACCAGACTCGTCCCAGGAATAGCCGGTGCCGCTGATCTGGTGGCTCCGCTCCGGCTTGGCCTCTTTGATGTAAAACATCTTTCGGGACAGGTCTTTATCCATGATGTACCGGCCATTGGAGAGCTGAAAAAGTTCCTGCTCTTCCGTGGTCATAATTTCATCGGCCATTTCTCGTCACCTTCCTCATTGCCTTTGCTATTACCAGCACCGAACAAGCCTGAGCGTCTTCATCCCACCACGCACACTTCTCTTGACAACAATGCAGGACTTCGTCCGTGGAAGCATTGAGAGGGCAATATTGCTTATTCTCCATCTGTTACACCCCCCATAGAAGAAAGCGTTTCTCAGGGCCGTGTCGATATGGGACATGATCTGAGGCGGTAAGGTACAGACATATTTCCAGTCTTCGGTAATGTCGATAACCCGTACCTGTTCACACTCGACCATACTTTGCTCCAAGTTCTCCCATACAAAAGCAACATGGGTGGGCATTTCCAGCCGCTTCATTTTTGTGGTCAGAGGGACTACAATACTGGTGGGAGAGAACTGGTTCCCCATGTTATTTTGAACGATGACCCAGGGCCGCTTGCCTCCCTGCACATGGCCGGAGGCCGGGATAGGTACATCTATAATGACAACATCTCCACGCTGATAAGGTTTCATGAATTACCTCCTATATCTGGTAACTGAATTTACAATGGTTTCAATCTCCGAACGGGGAAGAGGCGGCTTGCAAGCCTGAGTGTTGGCATACAGCAGCTCTTTGTAAATCTCCGCTTTGGAATATCCCTGATTGTGCATCTGACCGGCCAGAGAAGTCAAACTCAGGTTCCGGCTCCCGGTAGTGATTGCGGGATATTCTGGTTTTAGAGCGATTTTCCCCGGCTCTGGCTTTCGGTAGATTGGGGAATAAATGCGTTGTGGAGCGGAGGAACCGGCACCTTCTTTCGGAACATCAGGAAAATACTTGGAAACGATATAATCAATCGCTTCTTGATTTTCAATGATCTCCGAATAAATAATGACTTTTCCGGTCATAATGAAGTACCGGCCACTCCAATAAATCTCCACCCCGGCTCGGTTGTTACGACCTTTGAAGGGGAGAGAGCCTTTCAGCAGAATGTGTACCCCTCTTCCGCTGCGGCTCTTCTCCGTATAAGAACCGCAATGGCTGATAATGTCAGAGGCCAACGGGTTCAATAGTCCTTCTGAAAAACCGTCATCAATGTCAATCCCGATTAGTCCATCGTCATTGAACACATATCCGATGCCGTCATAGATGCCGTTCGCCACATTCAGCACAGCACAATCAAAAGTTCCCCAAGTATCAGGCAGCACAGAAGAGGCAGCTTTTTTTTTTGGCCGGTCTGCATGGGAACCTTGCTGCTATTCCAGACATTGACCCATTGGGTCTTTTCTTTCAATTCAGAGGGTATTTTTTCATACATGACGGCACCTCTCGGTCATTCAGGTTTCATAAGGGGAAGGGAGCGACCAATCCCATGTTTCTCCGCCTTTGTAGGCATTTCTGAAATAATTGTGTTTGCCATCTCCGCTGAACCAGAGATAGTCAGAAGGTAAAACCCGCCCCGTATTAGTTTCCCCATCTTTTTCCGCATACCATCGGGTAAGAACATCTTCGCACAGGGCTTTAATTTCATCATCAATCGGGTTATCTGCATCATACCCGATGAATTGATAAGGAGCGGTAATTACCGTAGTGATTGAACCATATCCCTGATCGACACGGTTGAGCGCACACCACACACAAGCGGCCTTTTCCGTATCAGACGGTACACCCCTGGCCTCTCCCCATACCATCTTTGCCAGCACATCAACCTCTTCCTCGCTCCAAAGAGGAACAGTGGGTGTGGGTTCCGGTGTAGTGACTTCAAGCACAGGAAGCTCAGGAAGTTCAATGATTTCTGTTTCCGGCTTGGCAGAACAGGAAGATAGGAGAACCAATGACAGCAGCAGTACCGGAAGCAGCTTACTCATTGGTGGTTTTCCTTTTCTTCGGAGAGGTCTTGGTGGCGAAGAAATACTTGTTATCCACGCAAACCGGATAGCCGGGAAACCTATTGCTGGCTCTCTTGGTTCCCTCGTTGTAAATCTTTTCCGCAGTTTCAAGCGGCATTTCGCCGGTGACATGATCTGCACCGGCGACCATGATATACGGAACTTTCCCGTTATTGTTCACGAATGTCATGAATACTTCCCCTTTCTCTGTTCCATGCCTCCACATCGACACCAATCTTTTTCAGTTCTTCTTTGCAGAGCCATGTGTAATCGTCCGGCATTTCGTAATGTTGAATAAGCCGGTCATGTTCCGCGGCAAAGGCTTCATAAAAGCGTCTGAGCCGCTTAGGGCCAAAGCCCAGATGAACCGCAAGGGTATAGAGAACCATTGCGTCAATGTCATCGGTATAGCGTTTGTCCGCTTCGATGATTTGCCGGTTGATCTCCATTTCCATGGCCTTTTTCTCTGCGGCGGTGAAGACTGCTCCGTAAACCTTTCCTCCGGCCTTTTTCACAATCATGGTTCATACCTCGAAGTCTTCAAAGAAAGCCGGGTATCGGGCCTGCATCTCAACCAGGAGCATCTTTGCGACCTCTCGCATATCCGGGTGTGCGGCAGGAGCGGTACGGAGCCGAAGGAAGTGCCTCCATTCCCGCATATTGGCCGTCATGACCACCTCGGTCTTCGTGCTGTTGGGAAGAACAGACCGGGCCTCCTGCGGAGTACAGCCGAAGTCAAGCATATTGAAATAGGCTTCTTCTGCTTGGGAACAAGCCCAAAACCAGTGTCGGTAAGCCGTACCGTCTTTATCAAGGGAGCAAGGCTTGATTACCGTAATTTCAGAACCAAAGTTCTCTTTGCCGTAATTGCAATAGCGGGTACTTTCCTGGCAGTAGGAGGCCAGTCTGTGCCGAACAATCTCATGGCTCACACCTCTATCACAGGTAAAGCGAACACTCACGCTGCCATGCTCAATGACAGCCTCATGACCTCGCTTCAAGATGTTCTTGACAAACTTTTCTGCGCTGTCCCCGGTAATCTTGCTCTCGGACTTATAGCAAGTGCGTCCGGCCAGCTCAATCAGAGAGAGAAGGTCAGAATAGGCGGGAGGATTGATAAGCTCCACTTTAGGTTCAATGATCTTCATGCTCAGACTCCTTCCACATGGCTTGCCAGCATATCCGCTTGGTGCGTCCACAGCACATTAGGATAGAGGTTGACGGCTCTGGTGTAATCGTTCCACTCGGACTTGTCGGTAAAGGCTCCCATGTGATACCTGATACACAGAACCTCTTCCTCAGTCAGCTTGTAGAACTGGCTTAGAAGCATGACCGACTTATCACCGTGGCCTTTGAGAAGCGTGTTAGGATTATGCTCCCAAGAGAGTTTATCGAAAATGAACTGCTTCTCCCCGCCAATATAAATTGTGTCTTTGACAGGATGACGGTACAGGTCGATTTTGCAGAGGTCATGGAAGATACCCACCAGATAGGGAGAACGGCAGTCCTTCCATTTCAATTCCAATCTCTCAGTCAGGCCGGCCAAGTGTTTTGCTACGGATAGAGAGTGGTCAAACAAGCCGCCCTCATAGTTACCGTGGTACTTGGTCGAAGCGGGAGCGGTGAAAAAGCCATTGATAGTGAGATAGTCCAAAACCTCAACCGTAGCCAGAGGGGTTCCGTCCGGCAGACGCATGAAGTTTAGGAACTCAGACCGGCGATCTCTTTCGGTCATGACCCAGCACCTTCTTCCTGATCTAATCTGTCGGAAAGCCGATTAACTTTCTGTTTTTGCCAGTTTCTCACTTCACAGGAACATTTGAAAATACACTTAATTTGGGCCAGCATAATTTCCACATCAGCGATTTCTTCTGCGATATGCTTCACATCGGTTTGCCCTCTAAGGTGTTTGCAGAGTTCCTTTTGCAATTCAGACATTTCCTCGAAAAGCATATTGATTTGACTATTTACGCCGTAATGTTCAACGGCTCTGCTGATAACTGAATACTCACTCAGCGTCATGGTCGGAAACCTCCATTTCCAGCACCGTCATAATGGCATAATTGGCAAGGTCAATCAGGGTGTCCCGAATGGACTCGTCATTTACCTTCTGTTCCCCACTTCGGGAAAGAGTCTTAAACCGGTTAAACTTATCGCCCAACCTGATACGAGCCATTGCCATACCCTCTTCAACAAAGGTCTGGTGGAAGCTATCACCGTAATCATGGTTCTTCCGGGCATAGAGGCCGTTGATTTCCTCACAGATTTCCCGGTGCATTTGAACCTTTGTCTTTGTTGTGGTCAAAGTATCTTATCCTCACTTTCCACATATTTTTCAACAAACCATTGGCGAGGGAGAGCGGAAATTTAGCCGCCCTCCCTCGTCCATAATCAGCCAAGAAGGGCCATCAGGTCACTCTTAGATTTAGGGGCCGCAGTAGCCGCCTGAGCGGACGCAGGAGCGGTTTTGGGAGCCTGGGTGGGTGAGGGTGCCGCCTGTTCATCCCACCCGTCAGAGGGCCGCTTATCGGCCAACCGAGCGAAGGTAATGGTCTTGTCCGGCTTGTTCTTGTTCGGTTGAACATCATGCTCAATATCACACTCGATGAAGTGACCCACAAGGTCTTCATGGTCGATTTCGGTAAGCTCGAAATCCTGCAAGGCGGTTTTCGCAAAATAGCTGAACGCATTAAGCGCACCTTCGTTCGGAGAGCCGTCAGTTTTCAGCAGGGAAAATCGTTCGATGTGCTTGGCTCCGCTTTGCGTCTGCATGGTAATTTCCAGCTTGCCAAAGGCTTCCTTATAGCTGACCCCGGTAATTTTGAAGATATGGGTTCCTTCCGGGATAAGGGAAAACCCATCACTCAAACCAATTTTAGCCATCTTGTTTGTCCTCCTTAGACTTCATCATTGACGGGAAAGATGATGCCCACAAGTTCCTCGTCATCTCCGGGTAATTCCGGGAAACTCTTTACCAGCAGGGCTTTTGCGACATTGGAATTGGTGTCAATGTCGTAGGCATAAAGGATTTCACAGGTGTCTTTCCGCTCAATCAACTTCCAGTCATCGTTGCTGATCTTGATAGAAATGTCACCAGCCTGGGTCTTATAGACCCGAATACAATCCTTGATGCCGCCATCGGGATAGGGCATGATTGCCTCAGACAGAACCGCATAGTCTGTATGACCAATCTGGTCAATCATCTTGTCAATGGCCTGGGGCATATCCTGAATAGCCGCAGCGGTCACGCTTTTCACCGTAGTGGGAATGAGCATCATAGCCGTGGGGGAGGCCAGCCAGCGGTCAACAAAGGGTAGGTCTTCAATCCCTCTCTTATAGATCACTCCGCTGGAAGCCAGAGATTTCACAAAATTCTTAAACTTCATCGGTCATCCCTCCTTAATTGCTTTCGGCAGCAACCGGTAGCTGTCCTCGGTGGTACTGTACTTATCCAAAACCCCGTCCGCTTTCATAGCGTCCTTATTGATTTTGGTAGTGGTACTCTTGCTGACTTCCCAGGTATAGGCAGTACCGGCGATAGACACCTTTTTGTCCCCCTCACGGAACTGCTGAATAGCCGCCTTTTTAATCATATCGGTCAGGGTTTTGTACCGCTTCTCGTCATCGGAAACCTCGGCGGCATGAGCGTCCAGCTTACCTTTCAGCTCTTCGGCTTCTTTCACCAGAGCCTCTAAGTCGGTTTCAGGAGAGAGATTGTTGGTACGGAGAGCGGCCAGTATTTCAGCGTCCTTTTTCTCGTCATAGGCCGGAGAGAGGCCGCTTTCCACATGGTCTTTCCACCACTTCAAAGCCGGTTTCACATACCGCTTCTCGAAGTCCGGGTAACGCTCTGACACTTTGAAAGGCCGAGTGATTGTGTTGACGGAACTGCATACGAAGTTCTCAGGGTGTTCATAATCACCGGGTTCCAGGAAGGAGGCCACCATTATTACGCTGTCTACGCCCAAGAGATACGCATAAAAGGGCGGCTTGGAGGGCATAATATTCAGGAATATCTTCCGCCCAATCCTCTACACGCTTGGAGGTTTTCATTTCCAGAACGGTTGTAGGCTTGCCATCTTTGCCATGCAGCAGGTAGTCCCACATACCACCGAGTACCGGCGTTTCAGAGAAGAAATCACCGAAGGTCTTCTGGAAATAATTCTCGCCGTAAATATCGGTTGGAGTGACCAGATTGCTCATGAAGTAGGTGTTCTTCATGTATTCCGCCTGTTTCGGCTCGATGGTCTTACCGGCAATGGTATAAATCGTGTCCTCGAAGGGCTTCTGGTAGGTACGGGTGATCTCACACCAGACCTCAAAGGGAGTAGACCAAGGATTGAGGCCGAGAATGGTAGCGAACCGGGTAGCGGTCAGCTTCTTAGGACGCTTGGGCGGCACAATCTGAATTTTGTTGTCAAGCCATTCCATGATTAACCCCCCTGAGTGTCATACGCCGAGAGCATATCCCGTACACCGGTAATGAGCTGGTCGCACACATCAGCGGTGATCTTGGTGAAGCCCTCAGTCTTTACGGCCACATTCTGCACAAAGCTTTCCTGCTCTGCGTCCAGCTCCATGAGCTTTTTCAGTTCCGCTTTCAGCGTGGCAACCTGTTCTTCACTGGCGGCACCCTCCGGGGCGGAAGTCAGCTCGGACTTGATTTCCTGACGCTTCTCAGCGGTCACAGGAGCCTTTTTGCGCTCTTAGGGGAGAGGGAGGTGTCTGAGTATCTTCATCTGCACCGGAGGTATTGTCGATGCTGTCAGCCTCGATAATGTCAAGAACGAGCTGCCACAAATACCGGCGCATATAGGTGATAGAACTGCCCAGGGCTTGCATTTCGTTCGTCACAACCTTGCCGCTGTTGGAGATGATAGGGGCGATCTGCGTGAAGGGAGCCTCAAAGGTAATAGGCTCTTCATCCCGATCATCACAGTTGAAAACTTTGGCAATGGCGTACTCCTTGCCGAAGGTGGGAGCCATCAGCAGACCCACTTCCGTGAAGATGGACTCGGCCACAGGAACAATGTCACTCAGCTCGAAGTACATGAACTCCAAGTGAATGTTTTTCCGGTTTTCTTCACACCGGCTTGCAGGAACTTCAATCGGGCAATCTGCAACTTCCGGCAGATATTCATGCCGCTGTAATCAACGGCGGGTGCGGGGGTCTTTTACTCTCGGTAGCCATTTTTCTTATACCTCCTGAAACTTCTTCAAAAACTTGTGAGAACTGATATACTCATTGATCTTCGCTCTCTGCTTACCCGCAGCCCTACGGCGGTTGAAAAACAACCGTCTGCGCTCTGCTCTACCAGGATTTTTCTTCATATTGAACCCTCCAATAATTTCAACAGATTTCTTTTCGTGACAGCGATAAGATTATCGCCGGTCAACATCTTCCATCGGAATTTGCGGTCTGTCGGCACAAGCCCAAGGTCTTCTGCTTGAAACCGAAGATCATAGTCACGCACCGTATGGCCGTCTGCCTTGAATGTGACCGGACTATCCCTATCCCATTTCAAAAGCAATTTCCAGAGGTCAGGGTAGGTTTTTCGCAATAATCGGAGCTGGTCTATTCCTTGATTGTGACAGAACCAACACCCCCCCTTGTTGCGGTTGTGTAAATCGGAGAGAGCAAGTCCCGCTCTTCACACCACTTCCGGCAGTAGGCTTCATCCCACCCGACTTCCACCAGGGGCATTTTGAAGCCGGGTTTAGTGTGACGCTCAATGCGTTCCGGTTCATCCGCAGCTATTCCGAGGTACTGCACAATATTTGTTTTTGCCCCTTGTGCAATGGGGCCAGTAGAAAACCCGGCGTTTGAGATCGCTCGTACACCAATTCCCCTTGATGATAGGGAAGCCGAGGATAAGACCCGTCTTTGAGCTTTTTGCACCATGCGCTGATTGTAAACGGGAACCCGTTGCAGATTTCGGAGTTTGAGTCGGCTGTTGCACCATGGAGCGAGGCGAGGTGGGAACCCGGCAATCGGCGGTACCCCCCTCACCGAAACGATTTATCGTTGTTTCTTTTCTGATAGGAACATGGTAGAACAGTTTTTCATAAGTCAACTTCTCACCATTCCGAACTGCACATTGATGTTCTACTTCAACCCCATACCGCTCTCGAATGATTTTATCTGCATGAACCTTGAAGGAAACCATTGGCGGCAGATCAGCCGGAATATCATCCGTTGCCCACACTTCCGCATGAATGATACGGTCAAGCGGCCAACCAAGCTCTTCAATGGCTCCCAAGCAAGCTAAACTGTCCTTACCATAGGAGAGTGAAAGGACATACTCTGTGTTCGGTTCTCTTTCCAAGACTATCCCTCCAACAAAGCCGTCAGCTCTCGTTTGACCTTATTTACTCTCCGGGTATTCCGCTTAGGAGGCTTGATACCAAGGAAATCCCGGACATACCGTTTTGCCAGCCGGATATACCAGTCACGGTCAATCACCTCAATAGAGAGATGATTGTCATTGTCTACCACGCACCTTGACGGTAATCCGGCAATCTTCACGGGGTTTCCAGTCGAGAGGTGCATTTTGTAGAGCGTTCCCATACGGTGATTGTCCGTGGCATATACCCGGTTGACTTTCTGTACCACTTGTAATTCTCCATCCACCTCATGAAGAGCGTCACCATACTTACTCCCAGCCTTGGCGATCAGTTGGAAGTCCAGCAGCTTGTTACACTCCATGATAGTCTGCTCCACAGGAACTCCGTAGGCCAAACAGTCTTTGACCGCTCTGGCAACTACACAGGCGTTGTTATTGACATTGAACGCTCCTGCTGGTGCAATCCCTCGAACCAGAACCCCGCCTTTGATTTTGGGGTCGCCCTCAAACGGGACTTCCACATAATTGTTTACATCTTTCTGGCAGATCATCTTTATCAGGTCTTCTTCCAACTCAAAGCCGGTGCGTTGCTCCCATTCTCCGGTAATCTCTTGATACTTGGGAACATCGGGTCATCAAGGCTGACCATGATGCCATCGGTGTTAAGCTGAATGATTTTCAGCGTAGGGCAATCCTGAATGAGATGGATAGCCATTTCAAGAAGCTGTAACTGTCCTGAGATACAGACCGAGCGGCCCATGAGGGGTCATAGAGGTCGTTATACTTGTTCAACATGGCTCCATAGGTGGTGTTCAGCACCAGCTTTAGAGCATTGGCCGTAGCCTTGTCACCGGCCTTTTTTGCTTTGACCCGCCGCTCAATGGTAGCTGCATACACATCGGGAGAGGGAATATTCCGACTGCAATAGCCGTTTAAGATCATCTGGTGAGGGTAGTAGCTTGCGACATCTTTATTGCGAATGGAACGGGTTTTCGTAGCTTCCTCCTGGTAACAGGGAATGGCCCCATGAATACCTCCGTAGGCAATCGTGCAAGGGCAGTCACCAACCATGATTTCCAACTTCTCTTTGAACACCACCTCATTAGGGATGGTCATGTCTTTCAGCCGGTCAAAAAATGCAAATACCTCCTGCGGAATGTACTGGCGTAACAGAGTAGCCGGGTACTGATATTCCCGCTCGTCATAATGAGGTTTAGGCTCTGCGTCAAGGTAGGCAGCAGTCAGCTTGGCATTGGTCATATAGAGGCCTTTGCCGGGTAAATACCTTTCTCTTTGCCCAGGGTCAATTTGCTGGACAGGTAGCCTTGTCGAAGGTCATCCAGCTTATCGGTTGCGTCTACATCATGCTTGCAGTAGAAGATGACCTCTTCCAGCTCTTCGGGAGTCAATGGTCTATCAAGATTGAAAGACACAGTGGTTTCCCGAATATCCATACCCAGGTGAGCTTCTATTGCTTTCAGGGACAATCCCATCTGGCAATCGTCCATGAGGTCGTATTGGTCAAAGTATATCCGGCTCTCTCGAAGATCAGGGTATTCCCATCCCTCATGGCCCTGGACGATAATGAAATCATTGACCACTTTCACCTCTTCCGGCGTATAGTCTGCCAAAACAGCTTTCAGAATGAATTGGTCATAGTGCTTGTTATTGAACCCGGCCAAAAGTGGCTCCTGTTCCATGAATTGTTTGACTGCTTCGTTGTCGTTGTGAATTACGGTGTACTCTCCGGTGGCCTTGTGTTTGAACACGAAAAGCCAATCAAAGGCAAACACCTCACAGTCAAAGATAAAAAGATTATCCACTCATATCGCCTCCCCACTGTTGGGCCATTGCTTGTGCAACACCCGGAAATGTTTTTGAACGAGTTTTTGGGTCACGCTCATTTCTCCCCTGAAATCTCCGGTAATTCCCATGAGCGTCTTTACAACCTCCATTAACATACGGGGTAACTCCTTCCCGAATAATATCGGTAGGGGTAAGGGGGGGAGGTTTTTAAGCCACAGGCAAGTCCGCTTCGTGTAAGGGTGTCCGAACCACCACGGCTGTATCGCTTGGGTATATTGCGGCAACTGGTGAATTTTTCCGGGTGTGGGGTTCTCAACACAAATTTTCTGGCAATCTGCTTCCAGAAACTTCATGAAAAACGCTTTGGCTTCAACGGCTTTCGCCATTCGTTCTTTATTGATTTCCCCTTTTATTCGCAATCGGACAGAACCTGCATTGGTCAGGTAGGTGCATGGAGGAAAAGCAATCAGCAAATCCCATGTTCCAACAATGGCGTGAAGATCACCGTCCATCGTAATAAACGGCTTATTGCCATTGATAAGAGGAAGAACATCTCCTTTGATGTGCCATTCCGGGTGCCCACCAGAACACTCTTGTGTATCGCAAGAATAGGCTTCATGCCCTAATTTCCGAAAGGCGATACATACCGCTTGACTCTCTTCACAGGCTACAAGGACTTTCATTTTACCTTGGCTCCCCGGATGATATAGATACACTTATCAACTCGGTAAGCATCATACCCCTTCGGGTGCTGCTCATTGTACTTGCGCTTATGACCCGAAATGGTTGCCAGTTTGTTCTTCGCCTCTTCCTTGGTGTCATACTCAAAGCACATATTCTTTGCGTTACCGCTGGTTAGAAAATCTTCAATGGCCTTGACTTCTTCGCTCTTGGCAAATCCCCTTCTGTCGGGAGCCTGAACATTGTAGGTAATTTTCAATCTATTCACCCTCTTCTTAATTGGTTTCCGGGGCAGCTATCGTGTCGATATAACAGAGGTCTTCTGTACCCGGTATAACATCAAACAGACTGACCGTAACTGGCTCAGAGGCTTGTTTTCGCCTCTCATGTCCTACGGCAGAGCGCATTGCGGAACATGCTACCGTGATAAACTTCAATTTCTGCAACTCAGGAAGTGCAAAATATCGCTTCACACTTAACAGATACCGGAAGATAACCACATCAAACCATTCATCAGAGTTTAAGCCCTGTTGTCTTAAATAGCGGTACACAATACTAATGTGTTCCGAAGCAAACCGGCTTTCTTCAAGTGTGAGAGGCCGTTCATAAAACTGTTTCGGGAGCCTGACTGCTCCACCCACATCACACTCACGGGTTTTCATTTGCCCCCCCTCATTCTAAAATTTTGCAGCCGCATTTGCGGTACGAAGTGCATCGTTTTTTATAACTGCGGACAAGGTATTGAATACCGTTATCCACATAATCATAGGCAATCGGTTCTCCCTTGCCCTCAAAGGTTCTGGCAATACGACCTACGCTCTGTGTAATAATGGCGTAATCCTTTTGCGGAGTGGTGAGGTACAACCGGTCAAGCCTGGGAATATCCAACCCCTCTTTTGCCAGGGCATAGGTTGCGAACAAATAGTGCTTCTTCCCAGCTCTCATGTCCTCTATGGCCTGTTCCCGTTTCGCCTTGCCCTTTTTGGAAGTCATTTTCCCGTCTACCATTACCGCTTGATCTCTCAAATGCTTCGGGAGATGGGCCATCAAATATTCCAGGTGGGCCAACCGGTCAGACAAAACAAGGTTGTAATGCTCGGCGTTCAGCATGAGATCACCAACAATCTGACCGTTTCTACGGAAGTCCTCAGCCAGATAATTTATCAACTTGGCATAGATGATCGTGCCGTCCGTATCAAGGAACTCTTTACTTAGACCAATTTGAGTAGGCCGGGGAAGGACACTGACGGTCATGATTTTATCGGCTACCGCCTCGTCTGGCACCTGATAAGCGATTTTTCCCAAAAGAGCATAAGTAGCAGCAATCATGCCGTCTGCCCGATGAACCGTGGCAGAGAGGCCGTACTTATGCCGAGCGGCCAGTGAGCTTAGTACCTTGGAAAATTGTGTGACTGCGGTAGGTGTACCGGCTACCCGGTGGCACTCGTCCACAATGACACAGCCCCAAGTGTCCCTGTATCGGTTTAGATCAAGATTGCACATGGTCTGTACCGTTGCAAAGGTGATACCCTTACCAATCTGGACTCTTCCTTCTGTGATTGTTCCGGTCAGGGCCGAACTCATATACTGCTCCGCTCGGCTCTTGCTCTGCAAAAGCAAGTCCCTTGTATGGGTGAGCCAGAGTGTCTTTTCTCCAATCTCGCAAGCCAGCGCAATCCCAATCTGCGTTTTGCCGGAGCCAGCCGCACTCTGCAAAATCCCACGACCACTTTCTACCAGAGCGTCTTTTGCTTTCTCCTGATAATCGTAAAGGGAAATATTGCCTTGAAGTCAACCTTGGACTGCGGAGCAAAGGTCATGGACACATCGGTGAATGGAGCCAGCCGAAGAACATCATTGAAACAACCGTAGGGAAGCACCAGCGTGTCGCCATCCCATTGCATGAGGTACAACTTCTGCGGTGTATTACCAAGCCACAGGTTCATACGGGCCTTTTTGGTATAATCGGGATTTGCCAACACCAGATTTTTCTTGCACCACTCCAACAGGTCAGCGGTGGGGTTCTCAATCCTGAGCTGATTAGAAACGGTCATCCGCATTTCGACACCCACTCTTCCAGTGTAATTCCGAACTGCTTAATTTCTGACCAGTACAACGATCTCCGGGTAAGCATAGCTCTCTCCATGGCTTCGAGAGAGATAAACCATACCTCTCCGTTGGTCATTCTGAGAGCGAACCAACCTTCACCGTTTCCCGTCTGCCGCCAGAGTATCATTGCGGAATACTGATTTTCTTCCACTCGTTCCAGCCGGAAAATGTCTTTCTCACATACCTTACAGTCAATGGGATAGGTGCGGCCATTCTTAGCGGCAATCACATCAAATGGCTGTCCTTGGCTGTTTTGCGCCATCTGGTGCGCCCAAAAGCCATGCCCTGCGAGGTTGGTACAAAGCTGCCGCTCAAAAGAGGTTCCGGTCTTACGGTTCATGTTTGTCAAACCACATTCCCTCCCCACATATCTCTCAATAGTGCGTATGCCTTAACGCAATAACGAGCGGCGTTCAAGTGAGTAGTAGAACTTCGGCCCAAGTCTAAAGCCTTATCACGGAGCCGCATATATTCCTGGTATTCTTCGGAGTTACGAGAACATCTTGCCTTAATGACCTCTGCCTCCCGCATAAGTCCCTGAGCCATGCTTCGGGCCTCTTCCGCCTTTTGACTTCCCGGACTTTACGCTCCTTGAAATAATCCAAAAGCTCTCTTACTTTTCCGTCATCCCAGCCAGGGTCAGCAACCAAGAGTTTGAAGAGCTTTCTGGTTTCTCTATCGTGGTTGGGAAAAATTCATCGGCAAGTAACTCGCAGCCTCCGCTATACCATGAAATTTTCACAATATAGTTCATGACTCTCCTTTCTCCGCCCCTTACGGGGCGGGATTTCGCAGATATTGGATTAAACGCAGAAGCCGAAGGACACGCCAATAGAGGTGCCGGCGTTGCTATAGCTGGCGCTTCCCGAACTGTTCACATAGCAGAAACTGTAGGTGTTGCCGCTATAAGGCGAACGCTCCCACCGCCAATCCCGTTCACCGTTCTGCTTGCACTTTCCGTACTCGGTGTTCTCCTGGCGATACCAGCCATACCAATGCCCCTCGCCACCGTGGGAATAAATCTTTCGGCCAAAAATTTCCTGCTCGGACAGAACAAACAGAGGGTCAGAAGTCAGGCCGTACTTCTCGCTGTTTCCGCCCAAACTCGTCTTTTTTCAAACAGGGCTTGATGACCTTCCGAAGATCAGCAGGAAGCATTTCGATAACGGAATTGTTCAGAACCTTGCGAAGCTGGGAATTTTGCCAGCCGCCCTTGTTGGTGTACTCAGGGTTCATCTGAAAATCATCATTGAGGGTTTCCACCGTTTCAAAGGTGATAGGCAGGATATTGTTCTCTTTATCCGTATCATGATTGAAGTCGATGATACGGGCCGTCATAACTGTGCCATTAGACAGGGTGAATTTTTTGGTATCGCCCTGAGCAAACACCTTATCAGCCATGCCAGACTGAGCATACATAGCGATTTCAGCCCAAGAGCAATCGTCCAGCTTCATCTTCGGGAGTTCGGGAAGGGTGTAAATCCGGCCATCTGCGGAACCTTGCAACAGGGGCAAGTAGGGGTCTTCTGCATGGTGGAAATAACTTCCTTCTGGTAAGTGATCGTCCGCTCCATGCGGTCAAACTCAGCCGCAAGCTGAGAAAATACATTCTTATCCATGTGAAAATCTCCTTTTCAATTTTCAAAATGTCTGGTATAATCAGATTGAGCTTTTACGCTTGCCGTGGATGGGACTGCACTCCCGTCTGCGGCTTTTCCTTTTCTGCGTAGGTAAAACACTCCGGCCAGTTTACAAAAGACATAGAAGAGGAATAGGGCAAGGGCCATGTGAAGCGTTCCGGTGCCAAGAGCCATCATGTCTTGCTCAACAGCGGCAACCGTTCCGAGGAGCCAGAAAAAGGAGAGAAATGCCAGGGTTCCAAATATCCGTTTCATTCATCTGTAACCTTCTTCCACACATACTCTTCTCCGGTCTTCTTTCTGTACCAGTCCTCAAACTCGGCTCTGTGTACGGGGTCAGAGAAATACTCCCGCACAATTTGAAGCAACAACAGGCTTGCGGCTTTAGCCTGGGCTTGAACTTCCGGTACAAAGGCACTCACGGCTCCCCGCATGACCCCATCCGCATTTGATACCGATGTAGAATATCAAGGGAGCGGCGAAGGATTTCGTCTGCTTTGTCCCCGGTGCGGACACCAGAGAGCGTTGCGGACATTTCGTACTTGTCAGTCATCAGTCCTTCATCGGAGAGCTGCCGGATAAGCCAAGTAAAGGTCAGACTTGCACCGGCCACAAGCTCCCTGATCTGCTCACGGTAGCTCGTACGCTCCTGCTCCGTCAGCCGGACAACAGGTGCATCGGGTGTCCAATACGGACGGGGTGTAGGGTTTCCCACCATCATGCGACCTCCTTTCTTCGATTTACAACTAAAGTTATAAATAATCCTTGTCAACTAAAATCGCTTATGCTATACTGGACTTGTCACAGAACAATAAGCATTAGAGATTTCACATTGACACAGGAGCCGAATTTCTTTCAAAGAAAGGGATTTGACCCCTTGGATTGTTGTCGCCTGTTTTATAACTTTCGTTGTTGATATGAGTATATCTCACCAAGATAAGATTGTCAATAGGGAAATCTCACTTTGATAAAATTTTTGGAGGTTTCTATGTTTTGGGAACGCTTTACAGAGGAATGTGCATTAAGGGAGTGAAACCAAACCAAATTGCAGATGAAATCGGTGTATCATCAGGTACATTAACCAAATGGAAAAAAGGTGCTTTGCCAAATGTTGACAAATTGATAGCGGTTTCATCTTACTTTGGTGTGACTACGGATTATTTACTCGGACTATCCGAAAAGATTACTTTAAGGGAACGAATTTTCCCTGAAATTACTATGGCTTTACAGAAGAGATCGCACAATAGCGAAAATCTCAATATACCTGAGTTTGACCAAGCTCTTTTATTCTTCTTTGAAAACTGTGATGCACCCGGTCAACTTCGCATTATTCAATGTGCCATGAATGAACATGATAGGACGCAAAGAGAAAAAACAAATCCGCCGCAAGGCTCTGTTATTGGCTAAAGTCATCGACCTGTCTGAATGGAGAAAGACGCTATGAAAACCATGAAATTTCCTATTGACCTCTCCATGCTAACCGAAGAGGAAATAGACCAATTCAGACAAGACCCGTCCACACTTTTTGAAGGGGACACCGATGTATCGTTGTACCTTCGGTTCAGCTCTGAGCGGCAACGGGAACAGTCCATTGAAGGGCAGCTCCGTGATTGCCGAACCTTCTGCAAACTGAATAGTTACCGTATTACCGCCATCTATGTAGACCGGGCCACCACCGCCAGAAAAGATGTAGAGAAGCGGGTTCACTTCCAAGAGATGATACGGGACAGCGAGAAAAAGCCCTGGGAGTATGTGGTTGTCTGGAAACTTGACCGCTTTGCTCGGAACCGAACAGATAGCGCACTCTTCAAATTCCGGCTCAGAAAGAACGGCGTAAAAGTCATCTCTGCTACTGAGAACATTTCTGAGAAACCGGAGGGCATTATCCTTGAAGCTGTGTTGGAGGGTATGGCCGAATTTTATTCTGCCGACCTTTCGCAGAAGATCACCAGAGGCATGAGGGAGTCTGCCTTAAAGTGTCATAGTATCGGAGGCCATGTCCCCCTCGGCTATAAGATTGAAGATCATAAACTGGTTATCAATCCGGCCACCGCTCATATCGTCCGAGAGGCTTTTGAACTCTATGCCAATGGGGAAACTGTGGCTGACATTTGCCGTATGTTTAATACAAAAGGCTACCGTACAGCCAAAGGAGTGGAGTTTAACCGGAATAGTTTCAAATCCATGTTTCGCAACAAACGATATATCGGAGTCTATACCTACAAAGATATTGAGATGGAAGGAGGCGTTCCGGCTATCATCGACAAGGAATTGTTTGAAACAGTAAGCCGTAGGCTCTCTAAAAATGCAGAAGCCCCGGCAAGGGGAAAGGCCAAGGTAGATTACCTTTTGGCCGGAAAGCTCTTCTGCGGCCATTGTGGAGGCTCTATGAATGGGGAAAGTGGCACCAGCAAGACCGGAGCTGTCCACAATTACTACACCTGTTATACCAGGAAGCGGAAACACGCTTGTGAAAAGAAGCCCTTGAAGAAAGAATGGATAGAGTATATTGTAGCGCAAGACGCTATGGAGTTACTGACCGATGATACAATTCAAGAGCTGGCAGACATGGCGATCTCTCAAACTGAACAGGACTTGCGAGAAAACACCCGTATTCCTGAACTTACAGAACGGATGAAGGAAACAGAAAGCGGTATTGCCAATATTACAAATGCCATTGAAAAGGGTATCGCCTCTGACGCTCTTATGAACCGGCTTGTAGAGTTGGAGAAAGAAAAGAAAAATCTTCTCCGGCTTTTGGCCGAAGAAGAAAAATATGTCTGTAAAATTGAGCGGAGCCAGATTGTCTACTGGTTGACCGAGTTTAAGGGAGGCCGTATAGAAGACGAGAGATACCGGCGCATTATCATTGACCTTATGGTGAACTCCGTTACTGTATGGGACGAACCTGACGGTTTCCGCATTACGACAGCATACAACTTGACCTCTTGCCAAAGTAAGACTTTCCGCATAGACCCTTCCAGTGAGAAGGGGTTCGGATTTGAGGGGTCAAAGTCCACCATAAAAATAACCACACCGAAGGGTGTGGTTATTTTTATGGATGCCTTAAGAAATTGAAACGCTCGGGCGAAGTCAATTCGCCCTGCGCAAGGTTTTTGCCTTGAAACTTCCTCACCGGATGAACCGGGGCACTCCCAAATCTCCATCCCGGGTACAGCGGTGCAGGACCACTACGAACCAGGCAAACACCACAAGGCCCTTGGCAATGCTGGAAATGCTGATGCTCCACCACACGCCATCCAGTCCCAGCACGGTGGCGCTGAGCAGGATGGCCATGGGGATGCGGGCAGCGTTGCCGATGACCCCGGCCAGTGTCGGAGGCATGGGCCGCCCTAGACCCTGGAAGGCACCGGAGGAGGTGATCTCCAGGCACATGAGGATCTGAGAATAGCCCATGATACGCAGATAGCTTACGCCGGTGCGGACCACCTCTTCCTTCTGGATGAACACCCGTACCAGAGGTGCGGGGAACACCACCAGCATAACGGTGGTAAAACAGCTCCATGCGACGATCATTCCCACGGCCGTCCAGTATCCCCGGCAGATACGGTCCAGTCTGCGGGCACCGAAGTTCTGGGCAATAAAGGCGTTTACTGCGGTGGCGAAGCCCTCCGCTGTGGTATAGGAGATGGATTCGATCTGGGTGCCCACCTTTTGAGCGGCAATGGCGGCGTCCCCCCAGCCGGCCACGATCCGCGCGATGAACATGGAGAGGCTGGAAAAAAACATGCTCTGGATGGACACCGGAAGGCCGATCCGCAGCATCTCCAGCCATGCCCGTCCCTGGCTGGGCCGGAAGGGATGGATATGGGGAAAGAGGGTGGTCTCCCGCCGGGCGGCGAGGAGGAACATGGCGGTCACAATGGCCTGAGCCAGCACGGTGGCTGCTGCCGCTCCGGCTACCTCCATCCGGGGGAAGGGGCCCACCCCGAAGATCATCAGCGGGTCCAGCAGGATGTTGCCCACCAGGCCCACCGCGGTGGAACGCAGGACCACCACGCTGCTGCCCATGGCGGTAAACAGGCCGGTAAAGATCTGGTTGAAGAAGGAGAAAAGAAAACCCAGCGCGACGATCACCAGGTAGACCCGGGCGTCTGAGTTGACCTGGGGGCTGTTCAGCTTAAAAAAGGCGATCAGAGGCCCGTTGAGGAGGATGCACATGGCGGTAAACAGGATGACCAGCAGCGCGCCCAGATGGAAGGCCGCCTGGCCGTAACCAGCGGCGCGCTCCGGGGCCTGCGCCCCCAGCTCATGGGCGACCTTTACCTGTCCCCCCAGGCGGGGGATCATGGCCAGCCCGTTGGCCAGCCACAGATACATCCCTGCCGCCCCCACTGCCGCCACCGCGTCGGCAGAGAGCCGGCCGATCCAGATCATATCGGTCATGTTATAAGCCATCTGGATCAAGGAGGTGGCCATAATAGGCAGCGCCAGACTGGTCAGGCTTCCGACGATGGAGCCCTCCAGCAGGTCTACATTTCGTGCCACGTGATCCCTCCTTATAACTCTGTATTTTGTATCCATCAGTTGTCCAATCGGTATTATATCATAGAAATTTTACTTTGCAACGGCCCTATGGTTCCGGGTTCAGCCCGAACTTGAACAACGGCAGGACATTTTGGAAGAATCCCTCAAAGTTGTTCCCTGCGCTGACGCAGACAGAGTAAAACCGCGAATGATATCAAAACCAAAACAGCGGAATAACAACGGCGTTCTTCGAGAAGTTGATCGTTTCAGCATTGATAACTTTGGCCCTGAAAAGTTGCGCCTGAAAGGTCTGCACAGAGAAAAGGACGGCCTGCGGGCCTGTCGTAAAATAGGCAGCTAAGACAAAACGAGAGGCTAACCCTTTGAGGGTTGGCCTCTTGTCTCGTTTGCCTTCCTTTGCATGAGTTTTGAAAAAAGATGCTCATAAGAAATATTTGTTTTTGCGGCACATACGTTGCGTCAAAAGGGGGTGATAATGGCCGGCGTGCGCTGAATCGGGAGCACTCACAGCAGGCCGGTCAGACTACTCGACTCTCATCATCCGGTAGCCGACGCCAATATGGGTCTGGATATACTGGGGAGAGCCGGGTTCCTGTTCCAGCTTTTTTCTCAGGGTTGCCATAAAGACCCGCAGGGAAGCAATGTCGTTTTCCCAGCTGCGTCCCCAGATCTGCTGGGTGATAAAGGTATGAGTCAGGACCTTGCCCACATTTCTGCACAGCAGGCACAGCAGCTTATACTCGCTGGGGGTCAGATGGAGCTCCTTCCCGTCTAAAAATGCGCATCCGGCGGCATAGTCCACTTTCAGCTTGCCGTTGGTAAAGACGGCGTCTGCATTGGCCACTCCGGACTGGGCATCCAGACGGCGCTGGGTGACCCGCAGCCGGGCCAGTAGCTCCTCAACTGAAAAGGGCTTGGTCAGATAGTCGTCAGCGCCGGCGTCCAGGGCGTCGATCTTATCAGTGTCCTCGCTCCGGGCGCTGATGACGATGATGGGCAGATTGGACCAGGAGCGCACACGGCGGATGACCTCCACGCCATCAATATCCGGCAGTCCCAGATCCAGCAGAATCACATCCGGATTATGGGAAGAGGCTTCTAAAACCGCGGACTCGCCATTGACTGCGGTCAAGTACCGGTAATCGTGGGCTTTTAATGTGGTCGTGATCAGGTTGCGGACGGCGGTGTCATCCTCAACCACCAAGATCAAAGGCTTATTCATGCAATTCTACCTCCCCTGCAGGTACAGAAAATGTGAAGATGGCTCCATGGGGACTGCGGTCTGCGACTGCAATTTCTCCGCCATGGGCATTGATGATCGACTTGCACAGGGCCAGGCCGAGCCCCATGCTGCGGCGGCTGTCGGCGATCGGATCGGAGGCGCTGTAAAACATATCGAAGATATGGGGCTTTGCCTGATCCGAAACCCCGGGCCCAGTATCGGAAACAGAGACCTGGAGCCAGCCTCCCCGCCGCTCCCATGCGATATCGATCTCTGTCCCAGGTGGTGTATACTTGATAGCGTTGTTGATTAAATTGATGAGGACCTGGACGATCAGCTTGGCGTCGATCTGCGCCAGCAGATATTCTTCGCTGTTTTGCACACGCAGATTATATTGTGCGCATCTGCGGTCGACGTGCCGCAGCGCTTCCGCCACGACTTCATCGATCAGCTCAGTGGAGATATGCAGATTCATTCTGCCATCCTCCAGTCTGCTGACAGACAGCAGATTTTCCACCAGGTCGATCAGCCACATCGCATCGTCGTAGATGTCCATGCACATCTGCTCTTTGGTCTTTGTGTCAAACAAATTCCCATTGGAGAGCAAATTGCTTGCATTCCCGGAGATCGAAGTCAGCGGGGTGCGCAGGTCGTGGGAGATGGACCGGAGCAGGTTGGCGCGCAGCTGTTCATTTTTCGCCAGGACAGCGGCAGCTTCCTTCTCCTCCAGATTCTTTTGGTTTTCCAGAGCGAGGGCGCATTCCCCCAGGACAGAGAGCAGGATGCTGGTCTCGAAGGAGTCCAGAGGGCTGTCCGCTGCGGCGATTCCCATGACCCCGTACACCAGATCGCCGGTCCGGATGGATAGATAGATACAGCAGGCATCTGAAAGGGTCTCGGTCCCCGCGCCAGCCCGCTTGTTGTTGGTGACGACCCATTGTGCCACATCCATTTCCTTTGGCGTGGTATACCGGGCGGTGGAAGTAGTTCCCGAATCTGTCAGAAAGATTTCCGGAGCCAGCAATTTGTTGTTTTCAATGGGATATACGATAATATCACGCTGAAGGATCTTTAACAGCTGCTTTGCTGTGACGGAGCGGATCTCTTTTGGGGAACTGGCCTTTTGGAGGTTCTGATCCGTTTCAAACAGTAGCTTGGTGCGCCAGGCCAGCTCTGCCGAACGTTTTGCGTGTAGCTTGAGTTTGGAGGCTAGGGAGCCGGTCATCAGCGAGGCCAGGAACATCACCAGAAAGGTGACCGGGTATCCGCTGTCATAGGCGTGCAGGGAAAAACGGGGCACAGTAAAGAAGAAGTTGAAAGTCAGAACGCCGGCAATGGATGAGATCATACTGCAAACAGAGCTTTTGGTAGATACTGAGATCAGCATGACGCCCAGGATGTAAAGGGTGATAATATTGGCCTCTGTGAAACCCCAGTGGTAAAATAAAAATCCGATCAGTGTGGCCAGGACGAGGATCATTGCGCTTTTCAGCAAATCCAGAATCGATATGGCGGAGGGGGGAGAGGGATCCCAATGTCGGGCGGCGGTCCCACTGTCGGGAATGATATGGATGTCCAGCTCTGGCGTCAATTCGATCAGCCGATCAGTCAAAGCTGTTTTCCGAAACAGGGAGTGATGGACTCCGCTTCGGCCCAGCACGATCTTTGTAACACCTGCCAGGCGGGAAAACTCCGCGATCTGATCCGCTACATCATCACCGTAGACCGTTTCGATCGAAGCACCCAGCTGCTGGGCCAGATGCAGATTGGCTTGGAGCCGGGCTTTATCTTCCTGCGCCATCCATTGAAATGCCTTGGTTTCTACAAATAATGCGGTAAAGCTGCATCTGAATGCGCCTGCCATGCGGGCCGCTGTGCGAATGATCTTCTCATTGGAGGGAGATGGAGACAGGCAGACCAGAATGTGGTCATGAGTCCGATACATCGCTTTGCTGTGTACTGTTTGCGCGGAACGTGCTGCCCGGTCCGCGCACCGCCGAAGCCCGATCTCACGCAGGGCGCTTAACTGTACCACAGTATATCCGGCCAGAAGCTCCCCCCCATTTTGCCGGAGGAGCCGCTGCTGAAGCTGCTCCGGCTCAATATCGATGAATTCTACCTGAGCGGCATGGTCAAAAATCCGGTCCGGTATTCGGTCGGGCACAGAGGTGCCGGTCACGGAGGATACGGCTTCCTGAATACTTTCTATATGCGAAATATCCAGAGTGGTATAGACGTTGATCCCAGCCTTCAGCAGCTCTTCAATGTCCTGGTAACGCCTCATGTGCCGGGCTTCCTCCGCGTTCAAGTGGGAAAGCTCATCGATCAGGATCAGATCCGGATGCCGCTTCAGGCAGGCGTCCAAATCCAGCTCCTCCACGGTCCGGCCATCTTTTTGCATTTTCTTGCCGGGCAGCGTCTCAAAACGGGAGGCGGCTGTTCCGGTTTCAGGCCATAGGCTGCAGGAAAGTGTACCGATGACGACATCTGTGCCTGACCGCTGCGCCTGTTCCCCTGCCTGTAACATTCGGCAGTGCTTTCCCGCTCCGGGGAAATAGCTGGCAAAAATCGAGAGCTTGCCATGTTTCTTCGCGGCTGATTGTCCCAATGTGTTGCGATCCATATCAATCCCTCCTTTCAAACCATCCTATTATAGCACACTCCGGTCATGGTTGTCCGCAGAGCAGGTGGATCAATTTCAGTATATATGGGCGGGATTCGCCGTTGTGCCATAAGAGTCGCTGATGCACCGAACTTTGGTCCAAAACGCTTACTTCCACTGTGCCGTCTAAAATATCAACAGACTGAGGCTGCAGTGTGATGTCGCGGTACTGTACAGATGACATGGCAGTATGGTCAGATACAAGGGCAAGATCGACAGAGCCGCAGGCAAGGGCGCCGGTGAGTTCCTGCTCTTCTCCAAGGACCAGCGTGCAGTGGAGGTCAGGATGCTGGCTGCTGAGTTCCTTTAATGCAGCAGAAACCACAGGGACAAAATCCAGCCGGGAGGTGGCTACCCTCACATGGGTGCCTGCCCCTGGGTGCTCCTCTTTATTTTGCGGCGCTGCCAGCCAATCATCCAGTTTTGACATCAGAACGTATCCGCAAACGAAGATTGCGGCAAAACCGCCCAACAGTACCAGAACTTCCACTCCTATCCCTCCCTTTGAACAGAACAGGATTACTTCTTTATATACGGAAGCATTTTTGAAGATCCCGCTGAGTGCCCATGACTAGGACGGTGCTGTGGGCGGGCAGGCAGGTATCCGGCGCAATGACTGTCATGGAAAATTTTCCGTCCTGCTTGATGGCCATGATATTCACATGAAACCGTTTCCGAACGTCCAGCTGCCGAATGGTTTTCCCGACCCAGCTGTCCGGGACCTCCACCTCGAAGATCGCATAGTCATCGCCCAAAGAAATGTAATCAAAAATATGGTCAGAGCTGTATCGAATGGCAGTCCAGAAAGCCATCTGCTTCTCCGGATATACCACCTCATCCGCACCGTTGCACAGCAGGAATTTGGCCTGTACATCCCGGGCGGCCCTTGCCACCACTTTTTTGGCGCCCAACTCCTTTAAGAGGGAGGCGGTCTCCAGGGAACTCTGAAAATTGTCTCCAATGGCAACAATGCACACATCAAAATTCCGCACGCCAAGATCCGCAAGAAATTCCGCGCTGGTGCTGTCCCCGATCTGTGCATTTGTGACAAAGGGTAAAATGGCGTTGACCCGCTCCTCATTTTGATCCACGGCCATGACCTGATGCTTCAGTTCATTCAGCTTCATTACGATGTGGCGGCCAAAGCGGCCCAAGCCGATCAGAAGAATCGTTTTCATAAATCCTCCGTTTTGATTCTTTATCCCACAGTGATCCGTTCCTGGGGCAGGCGGGCATTGCTGCCCAAGGTGTTGGAGAGGGCCGCAAAAATCAGGGTGAGCCCGCCGACCCGGCCAAAGAACATCAATGCAATTAAAATCAGATGGGAGATGCAGCCCAAGTGCGGTGTGACGCCCAGGGACAGGCCCACTGTCCCGATGGCGGATGCCGTTTCAAACAAGCTGGTTAGAACAGGCAGGCCTTCGAGCCGGCTGATGGCCAGTCCGCCGCACAAAAACAGGACCAGATACATCATCATGATCGTTGCAGCCTGAGATACGGTTTCGCTGGCAATGCGACGGTGAAAGAAATGCGGATCTGCCCGGCGGCGGAACACGGCAAAAGCGCTGGCCAGCAACACCGCCAGAGTCGTGGTCTTCATGCCGCCTGCGGTAGAGCCGGGCGACCCGCCGATCAGCATCAAAATGGTGATCAGTGATTGACCTGTTTCGCTCATGGAAGTGAGGTCCGCTGTATTGAAGCCGGCAGTCCTGGGTGTAACGGCTTGGAAAACAGACAGCAGGAAGCGCCTCCCGACCGGTTCCTGAGAAAACTCAAAGAAGAAAAAGTAGACGGTGGGGACCAGGATCAGGGCGCCGGTCACAGTCAGGATCACCTTGCTCTGCATCCGGTACTTTTTGAAATGCAGCCGGTTGGTGCAGATATCTTCCCAGGTTAAAAAGCCGATGCCGCCAACAACAATGAGAAGTGCGATCACGATGGGGACAACAGGATGGCCTGCATAATCTGTCAAAGATGAGAACGGCGTTTTGATTCCCATGAGGTCGAACCCTGCGTTGCAAAATGCGGAAATGGAGTGGAAAAGCGCATACCAGGCACCTTTGAGGGATCCGAATTCCTGAAAAAACACAGGAAAAAGGGCAATGGCGCCCATCAGCTCGATGACCAGCGCGGATTTCAAAATGAATGCCGTCAGCCGTACGATTCCGCCGACCTTGGGCGCCGCAATGGCCTCCTGCATAGTGCTGCGCTGCATCAGGCCGATCCTCCGCCCTGACAGGATGGCAAAGGCGCCGCCCACCGTGACAACGCCAAGGCCGCCGATCTGGATCAACAGGAGGATCACAAGCTGCCCAAAATTGGACCAGTAAGTCGCGGTATCATGGAGCACCAGCCCCGTCACGCAGACGGCGGAGGTAGAGGTGAACAGCGCCTCCAGAAATGGGGTGCGGATCCCTTGCTGTGAAGCGATGGGGAGCATGAGCAGGAGGCTCCCCGTTAAAATAACCAGCAGAAACCCAACAATGATGACCCGGAACGGGGACTTATTGTTCTTTTGAAAAAACTGCCGCATAAGCCGCTACCTCTTAATATGCCTTTATCGGTTCTTTATACCTATTATCCATATTCCATCTAAAGGGGACGTTAACGATTTGATGCATATATTAAGATGATATTAAGATGTGGGCTTTGCCGCTTTGGGGCGACTTGGAAGGAAGGGGCGGCTCCGGTCAGATCAAGCCGGAAAAGACGCCGAGCGGAAATACAATAGCAGCGGTGAACAGACACACGGCGGTCAGAGTGATCAGGGGGATGCCGATAAAGATCATCAGAAATCCCCAAACATGATGGTGAAATAAAAACTTTTCAATTGCATTGTCCATTTGGGCTTCCAACCGGGAAAGCCGTTTCAAGAGCATGGCCATAGTGGATTCCTCCTTACAGCTCCTATGATAGCCCATAGCAGCTAAAACCGGGACAAAGATAATGGGAACGGAGTTAAGGTTAAATAAGTCTTCCTTTCAAAAAAGAATTGCCGGACCGCCTGTATCCTGCAGGCGGTCCGGCATGGGGCGCATGGTGCAAAGGAATATAAACTTAGTTGCCGTTAACAGATATCAGTCCCATTGCCGCGGCAATGTCCAGATTGACACCAAGAACGCTGACCGTATCCTCGCCCAGGATCCCCAGAAGCTTCCCCTGTGTATTGTCTTCCACAATCTGTGCCAGCGCCGCTTCACTCAGGCCAGAAGCTTTTGCGATGGCTGGGATCTGGATCTGTGCGGAAGCAGGAGAAATATGAGGGTCTAGTCCAGAGCCGGAGGCGGTCATCAGGTCGGTCGGGATCTCCTCCCGCGTGACATCCGGGTTCGCAGCGAGGAACGTTTCTATATCTGCCTTTACCCGCTCGATCAATGCGGGGTTAGATGGAGCATAGTTATTGGAACCGGAGGACACCCCGGCAAAAGGGCTGCCGTCACTGTAATACCGGTTTCCCTGTGCATCTTCATAGTAGGTGTTGTAGTGATAGGCGGAGGGGCGTCCCTTCATAAAATATGGTTTGGTAAACTCCTGTCCGACGTATTTTGATCCAACGGCCCGACCGTCCGCATAGACCAGACTGCCACCGGCCTGCGCTGGGAACACCATTGAGGAGATACCGGTGAGCAGGACCGGAAATACAAAGCCGCAGAGAAGCAGCAGGATCAAGGTCACGCCGAACATTTGACGCAGCCCGCGAAAGAATGCGGTATGATTGGATGCTTCGTTCATAGTAAGGGACCTCCTTAGATACCTAGCAACACTAAAATAGGAGCAATGAGCAGATCGATCAGTTTGATTCCCACAAAGGGGGCGATGACGCCGCCCAGGCCATAGATCAGCATATTTCGCCCAAGCAGCTTGCCGGAGGACATGGGACGGTATTTGACGCCCTTCATGGCAAGCGGGATCAGGCAGGGGATGATGATGGCGTTGAAGATCAATGCAGAAAGGATGGCGCTGTTCTGTGTCGCCAGCCCCATGATGTTCAGCACGCCCAGCTGAGGGACTGCCGCCATGAACATGGCCGGGATGATTGCAAAATACTTGGCAATGTCGTTGGCAATGGAGAAGGTGGTCAGGCTCCCTCTCGTGATCAGAAGCTGCTTGCCGATCTCCACCACCTCCAGGATCTTCGTGGGGTCGCTGTCCAGATCCACCATGTTGGCGGCCTCCTTAGCCGCGGTGGTGCCGGAGTTCATGGCAAGACCCACATTGGCCTGGGCCAGTGCAGGCGCATCGTTGGTGCCGTCTCCGGTCATGGCGACGATCTTGCCCTCTGCCTGCTCCTGTTTGATCACGCGGATCTTATCCTCCGGTTTGCACTCGGCGATAAAGCCGTCCACACCGGCCTCCTTCGCGATGGTGGCGGCGGTGAGGGGGTTGTCGCCGGTACACATGATGGTCTTGATGCCGATGGCCCGCAGGCGCTCAAAGCGTTCTGCCATGCCGGGCTTGACCGTATCCTTCAAGTAGATGACGCCCAGGATCTTGTCATTTTCGCACACTGCCAGCGGCGTGCCGCCTAGTGAGGAAACCTGTTCCACAATGGTGTGGAGATCCGAGGGGATGCTGCCGCCCTGCGCCCGGGCATACTGTTCGATGGCATCTGCGGCGCCCTTGCGGACCGCCCTGCCGTCCGGCAGATCAACGCCGCTCATGCGGGTCTGGGCGGTAAAGTCAAGGAACGTGGAACCGGGCGCCTCCTGGCTGCAATCCCCCATGCGCCGTGCCAGATCCAGGGTGGATTTGCCTTCCGGCGTGTCATCGTGGAGGCTGGTCAATGCGGCGCAGCGGATCAGCTCCGAGCGGTCTGCGCCATCTACCGGCAGGAAATCCGCCGCCAGCCGGTTGCCGAAGGTGATGGTGCCTGTCTTGTCCAGGATCATGGTATCCACATCGCCACAGGCCTCCACGGCCTTGCCGGACATGGCGATCACATTAAACCGGGTGACCCGGTCCATACCGGCGATGCCGATGGCGGACAGCAGCCCGCCGATCGTGGTGGGGATAAGGCAGACCATCAGGGCGATCAGTGTGGACAGAGGCAGCTGGACCCCGCAGTATTTGCCGATGGGGTACAGGGTGACGATCACGATGAGGAAAATGATGGTCAGTGAGATCAGCAGGGTGCTCAGTGCGATCTCATTGGGAGTCTTTTTCCGGGAAGCCCCCTCCACCAGCGCGATCATCCGGTCCAGGAAGCTGTTGCCGGGGTCGGAGGTGATGCGGATCTTCAGCCAGTCGGACACCACCGTGGTGCCGCCGGTAACGGAACAGAAATCGCCGCCGCTCTCCCGGACCACCGGAGCGGATTCGCCGGTGATGGCGGATTCGTCCACGCTGGCGATGCCCTCAATGACCTCACCGTCGCTGGGGATGACCTCTCCGGCCGTCACCATGACGACATCGCCTTTCTTCAGCTCGCTGGAGGAGACGATGGTCTCATCCCCATGTTCATCCAGACGATGGGCCACGGTGTCTTTCTGCGTCTTTTTCAGACTGGCGGCCTGTGCCTTGCCCCGCCCCTCCGCTACGGACTCAGCAAAATTGGCGAAGAGCACGGTGACCAGCAGGATGACGGAGACGATCAGGTTGTAAGTGCGCAGGCTGCTGTCTGTTTCGCCGAACAATCCCGGTACTATGGTCAGCAGCAATGTGATGAAAAAGCCGACCTCCACCACAAACATGACAGGGTTTTTGATCATATACCTGGGGTCCAGCTTTTTGACCGCTCCAAGAAGCGCCTGCTTCAGGATCTCGGGTGTCAGCAGCTTTTTGCTTTGTTTTTTGCTCATATTGAACAGTCCTCCTCAGCCCCAAAGAGTCAGGTGCTCCGCAATGGGGCCCAGAGCCAGCGCCGGGAAGAAGGTCAGCGCGGCAAAGATGTAGACCACAAATACCAGAATCACGGAAAAGCTGACCGTGCTGGTTTGCAGGGTGCCAGCAGATTCATTCACATAGCTTTTCTTCATCAGCGAGCCTGCAATGGCAAGCTGGAGCACAATAGGCAGATAGCGCCCCAGGAACATGACGAGGCCGGTGGTGATATTCCAGAAGTATGTATTGTCCGCCAGTCCTTCAAAGCCGGAGCCGTTGTTGGCTGCGGAGGAGGCGTATTCATACAACACCTGGGTCAGGCCGTGAAAGCCTGGATTTGTGATCCCTGCCTGTCCGGCGGAGGTGGCCACCGCCAGCGCAGAAAAGGCCAGGATCAGCAAAGGATGGATGATGATGGCCAGGGCTGTGAGTTTCATCTCCCTGCCTTCGATCTTTTTGCCCAGATACTCGGGGGTGCGTCCCACCATCAGTCCGCAGATAAAGACGGCCAGGATCGCATACAGGATTATGTTCATCAAGCCAACGCCTTTGCCGCCGAATACACAGTTGAGCATCATATGCAGAAGTGGAACCAGCCCGCCCAGAGGCGTCAGGGTATCATGCATATTGTTGATGGTTCCGGTGGTAAAGGATGTAGTCACCGTGGTGAATAGTGCCGATTGTGCAACACCAAAGCGGACCTCCTTGCCCTCCATACTGCCCATGGACTGGCTGAGACCGGCTTCCGCCAGCGCCGGATTGCCCTGAGACTCGGCCCAGAAGCAGAGGCTCAATCCTATGACGAACAGAACGCTCATGGCCAGGAAGATGCTGCGCCCCTCCGCTCCGAACAGTCGGGCGGTCATCCCTTCCCGGTGTGCAGGCAGGGCATGCTCCGGCTTTTTGCTCTCCTGATGTGTGCGGCGGCCATCGCCCACCATCTTTCCGAAGGTGATGACACAGGCGCCGGGCAGCAGCATCATGGAATAGAGCTCAATCAGGTTGGACAGGATGGTGGGATTCTCCATAGGCGTGCTGGAATTGGCCCCAAAGAAGCCGCCGCCGTTGGTGCCCAGGTGCTTGATGATTTCAAGTGCTGCCACGGGGCCGGTGGCCAACACTTGAAAAGTTCCCTCCAAGGTCTCCACGACGATGTTTTCAGAGAAGGTTTGCGGCACGCCCTGCCAGACCAGAAGCAGGCCGCCCACCAGGGAAAAGGGCAGGAGCACCCGGGTGGTGATCCGAACCAGATCGGAAAAGAAGTTACCAACGTTGTCCTTTGTTTTCCCGGCCACGCCCCGGATAAAGGCTACACAAGCGGCGTAGCCGCTGGCAGCGGAGACAAACATCATAAAGGTGATGACCAGCATCTGGCTCAAGTAGCTCAGGCCGGACTCACCGGAGTAGTGCTGAAGGTTCGTATTTGTCATGAAACTGATGATGGTGTTGAAGGCCAGCGACGGCTCCATGCTTCCAATATGGTTGGGGTTGAAGATCCCAATGCTTTGGATACGCAGGATCAGGTAGCCAATGGCGATCATCACGGCGTTGGTGCCGATCAATGCCAGTGCGTACTGCCTCCAGTTCATGCCTCTGTGTGGGTCAACGCCGACGATTTTGTAGATCACGTCGTCGATCCGGTCCAATACCGGGTCGGCGAAGGTGTGCTTCCCGGCGGCGATGTGATAAAGATAGCGCCCTACCGGAATGACAAGGATCAAATAAAGGACCCCTGTCAGGACCAGCTGTAACATATCAAACTCCTCCTAAACAATGACCGCGCCTGCGGGTTCAAAAGCGCTCCGGATGTGTCAATGCATAAACCAAATATCCGAACAGCAGCAAAACGATGATTCCTAGTAACAGCACAGTTACAACCTCCTTTCCGCACCGTTCAGGTGTCTGGATCGTCCAGCTGTTTTTGACACCAGAGGACCAGAAGCCAGACCAGGCCAAAGCTGACGCACAGCGTCCCTGCCATAAAAAAATCCATACTGCAAAATACTCCTTTCGGCGATGCGGATGCCGGGGCGTCAGGGCGCCGCGGAGAGCCGCAGCTTCTCCGCCCGGATAAACGCATCCTGCCTGTTCTTCCTTCCCAGCATACAGCATTTTGTGATAAGCGGGGATTAAGAAAATACAAACGGCATTAAGGATGAATGAACGCCGCTCCGCTTATGACGGCGGAGCGGCGGAAGCGTGAGCATCCTGTAAGCGGATGCGCTCCTGGCTGAGGCCGCACTGGCTCAATATGGCGATCATCAGGTTCTTTTCAAAGGCGTCCGGGATCCGGTACCCTGCGATGGGGACTCCGACGATGCCCATCACGCCCCGGGTTCCCCGCACGGAGAGGAACAGCCATTTGGAGTCTGGCAGTGTGTGGGTGGTTGCCCCAGCGTGCCGGTTGTTTTTCTGCACCCACTTGGCTACGCCCAACTCCTCCAGCCCAAGCTGGGAAAGAAGTGGGGAAGCTTCAGGCGGTTCTGCCCGAAAGGACAGCTCTGCGTCCCCCCGGCTCAGCGCATAGAGGACTGGCCGGTCAAACAGCCGGCTGAGCTGTTCCGCGGTCATGCGAAGGCAGTCCAACTCTGCCTGGCTCTGCTGTAATTTTTGACTGCTCTCCAAAAGCAGCTCTGTATAGTAGCTTTTTTCTACCGCAAGGCGCGCCTGCTCCTTGACCCGGGTCGCCAGAGAATTTGCCATTATGCTGGAGAACAGCATAATGAGGAAGGTGACCGGATAGCTGGAATCATCGGTCTGAAAGGAAAATCGCGGTTCGGTAAAAAAGAAATTGAAGGCAGCGACACTCAGAAAAGAGGCCAGCGCTCCATAAAAATAACCGCTGGTCCAGACCGCGGTGAGCAGTACGCCGAGGATATAAACGGTGATGATGTTCGACTCGCTGAATCCGGCGCTGTGGAACAGAAAGCCCATTCCGGTCGAGAGCAGCAGCGTGCCCAACATCACGCCAGTATCGTTCCAGGTGAAGCGGAATTTGGGCGGATGCGGTGTTCCGTGCGGCTTTTTATACCGGGGCTGGTGGTCTGGGATGATGTACACATCCAGATCGGTCAATTCGATCAGGCGGTCTGCCAGACTTTTCTTTCCAAACGGAAAAGCCTGCTTGTGGTTGATTCGGCCCATGACGATCTTGGTGACGCCGCTGACCCGCGCATACTCCGCGATCTGTACGGCTGGGTCCGTTCCATATACGGTGGCGATCTGCGCCCCCAGCTGCTCCGCAAGATGCAGATTGCTGCGCAGGCGGCTCAGGTTCTCGCCGGACAGCTCTTTCGTCTCCGGAGTCTGCACGAACAGGGCTGTAAAGCCGCTGTGGAAGGCCTCCGCCATCCGGGCGGCGGTTCGGATCACTCTGGTATTGGATGGTGCGGAGGAGAGACAGATCAAAATATGTTCACCCGCCCGGGCGCTGATCCCGTTTCCCTCCTGTACCGCCGCGTGGTTCAGCTGGTCTGCTGTCCGGCGCATGGCGATCTCCCGTAAAGCTCTCAGGTTGTCTGCGGTGAAAAAGTTGGAAAGAGCCTGTTTTGCCTGGCGCTCTCGATAGACCTTCCCTGCTTGTAGGCGCTTCATCAGTTCGTCCGGCTCAATGTCCACCAGTTCGACCTGATCCGCCCGGTCAAAGATGCGGTCCGGGATCCGTTCGCTGACCTCAATCCCGGTGATGGAGGATACCAGGTCGTGCAGCGACTCCAAATGCTGCACATTGACTGTGGTGTAGACGTGGATCCCGGCCCGCAGCAATTCCTCCACATCCTGGTACCGCTTGGTATGACGGCTGCCCCGCGCGTTCGTATGGGCCAGTTCATCCACCAGGATCAGCTGGGGCTTCCGTTGAAGCGCCAGGTCCAAGTCGAACTCCCGCAGCCGGATCCCCCGGTAGTTGATCGCTGCCGGAGGGAGCGTCTCAAGCCCCTCCAGCAGTGCCAGGGTATCCGGCCGGGCGTGGGGCTCGATATAGCCGGCGACAACGTCGATCCCCTCTTTTTGGGCCTGATGGGCGGCCTCCAGCATGGCGTATGTTTTTCCAACTCCCGCAGCATATCCGAAGAATATCTTCAGAACTCCGGTTGTTTCTGCGGGTCCTCTGCTCCAAGGGGAGCGGGCCCCCGGCTTCTGGATCTGTTCCATCGCTCTGTCCTCCTGCGGCACTGGTCCACAACCTTTTGCGTGCCTGTGCTGATCGTACCATGTGAGAGATTATGAAGCGATAAAGAAACTGCCGCTCACATTAAAATTGCATAAGGATACGTCCTCCGCAGGGGGGAAAAGGCGCCAAAAGAATGTGGGGCGTTCTTGACGGTGAATGGGCGGCAGACCGCCTCTTCCTTGCGCTTTTCGCTGCGATATGCTATACTTGATTTGTTGTTTTTGTAAAAAAATGCAGAGATTCGCCTGAGATGGATGAGGCGATTCGACGGACGAGGAGGGGGATCACGGTGAAGCTGGAGATGACCCAAAAACAGGAACTGAAACTGACGCCGCAGATGCTCCAGTCCATGGAGATCCTGCAAATGAGCACCCAGGAGTTGGAGGCATATTTGCAGGAGCTGGTTCAGGAGAACCCCGCCGCCGAGCTGTCCGAGCCGGAGGAGCGGCCGGACGAGGGGGAGGAGCTGTGGCGGCGGATGCAGTCGCTGGCCGACCAGGACAACCAGAACCGGCAGTACGTCGCGGCGGAGCGGGAGGAGCTGGATCCGCTGGCCCGGATCGGGACGGACGGCGGGCTGGAGGACACCCTTCTGCTCCACCTGTCCCGGCAGCTGGAGCGCAGCCAGGCCCCCACCCTGGTGCTCCGGGGAGCCCAATTTTTGGCGGCCTGCCTGGACGAGGCCGGGTATCTCCGGGAGAAGGTGGAAAACCTGGCCCAGGCGGCCGGACTGCCCGCCGCGGTGCTGGAGGAGGGGCTGAGCCTGCTCCAGACGCTGGACCCGGCGGGCGTGGGCGCGCGTGACCTGTCCCAGTGCCTGGAACTCCAGCTTCGGCGCAGGGGGGAGGAGGGGACCGCCCTGGCCATCGTCCAGAGGGGGCTGGAGCGGCTGGCCCGGCGGCAGTACCGGGCCCTCGCCCAGGAACTGGGCGTCAGCCGGCAGGAGGTGCTCCGGGCGGAGGCGCAGATCCGGGCGCTGGATCCCCGGCCGGGGGCCGCCTTTGCCCCCCGTGAGGAGCCGGTCTATCTGGTCCCGGACCTGGTGGTGCTCCAGGGGGAGCGCGGGCTGGAGGTCCATTTGCAGGAGAGCCGCCTGCCTGGTCTCCGCCTCAGCCGCTTCTACTGCGATATGTACCGGGACGATCCGGACCCGGAGGTCCGCCAGTATCTGGACGGGAAGATCCGGCAGGCCCAGTGGGCCATCCAGGCGGTGGAACAGCGCCGCGCCACCCTGCTCCGGTGCGCCCAGGTGCTGGTCCGGCGGCAGGAGGCGTTTTTCCAGGGTCCCGGGGGCAGCTTGACGTCCCTGCGGCTGGCCGATGTGGCCGCCGAGCTGTCCATCCATGAGTCCACGGTGAGCCGGGCGGTGCGGGAAAAATATCTCCAGTGCGCCCGGGGCGTCTATCCCCTCAGCTTCTTCTTCCCGCGGGAGGTGGGCGCGGGGGAGGGGCAGTCCGCCCATGAGATCAAAAATCAACTGCTCCAGCTGATCCGGGAGGAGGACAAGAGCCGCCCCTGCTCCGACCAGAAGCTGTGTCAGCTGCTGGCGGAGGAGGGATACGCCGTCTCCCGCCGCACTGTGGCCAAATACCGGGAGGAGCTGGGGGTCTCGAGCGCCGTTGGGCGCAGAGCGTGAATGGGTCCAGTTCTGTGGGAAGCTGCAGGATAAGGCTGCAAAACATTGGAAATGGAAAGAAATACTCTGGTTTCCCTTGCAAAGACTGGATGGATATGGTACATTTATATGGAACACAGCCCCATGGGGCTGTCTCTCTCCTCTTAGGAGAGAGAAAAGCTTTTGTGGGCTGGCAGACGGACCAAATCAAATGACAGAAAAGGAGTGTTTGGGAATGAGGAACAAGCTTTTGGCAAGCATCCTGACAGTGTGTATGCTGTTGACGATGCTGCCGGCTGCTGCGTTTGCGGCAGAGACAGAAGCGGAGTCCGGCACGGAGCAGACCGCCACGGCTACGGAGCAGTCTGATCCGGTTACGGAGGACGCCGGGAACCAGCCCGAGGGGGATGGGGATGGAACGAATGCGGAGCAGGCCGCTGTGTCTGATGCGGTTGCAGAGGTCACGATCAAGGGAGAAGCCAAGACATACAGTTCTCTCCAAGAGGCCATGACTGAGGCGGCCGCGGCATCCAAAACCGCCAGCAATAAGGTTGAAGTGAAGCTGCTGGATGATGTCGATTTGGATGGGACGGACTGGACAGCGGTGGATGTCGGAACGATCACCATTGACGGTCAGGGACATACCATCCGCAATATGAGGATCAGCAAGGCGTCCAGTGGAAATTATGGCGCTGGTTTTATCTGGAACGCCACGGGAACGCTTACCATCAAGAACATTACTTTTGACAAAGCCAGTGTTTGCAAGGTATATAATTCTCACAATGTGGTCGGTATTGTGGTCGGCTATACCTATGGAACGACTGTTTTTGACCATGTGAAGGTGACCAACAGCGGAGTATATGGCTTTGGAAAGGTCGGCGTCCTCCTAGGCATGGGCGCTGATCCTGGCGTCAAGGTGACCTTCAGCAACTGTGAGTCTACTGGAAATACCATTTACGCCAGGTACGATGCGGGCGGCCTTGCGGGCAACATTCAGAGAGCGCAAAAGAATGGTGTCGCCGAAGCTGAGGCCAATGTTCAGATCACCGGCTGTGTGGTGGATCACAACACATTTATATCCAGTGCGCCTTCAAGCACTGAGGAGCTGAATACGAAGGTCGCTGCGGACGACACGGCTGGAGACGCCCCCTGTGTGCTGACAGGAAAAACGATTTCAGGTCCCTTCTGGCTTGACAGCGGCTATTATTGGCCTGCTTACGCCGAGTATTATTGCAGCTATGGCTCCTCGAAGCACGACTGCAAACTGGAGAACGGCGGGAATTTGGCCAACGGCGAGTATCTGGTCGGCCCTGTGGCTGAGGTCAATGGCGTATCTTATGCCACTTTGGCTGAGGCCATTGATGCCGCTCAGGACGGCGAGACAGTGAAACTGCTGGAAAATATCACTGAAGCCAACGCCATTCAGATTCCTCAGGATGCCGACATTACTTTGAATTTGAATGGACAAGTTCTTATGGTTACAAACGGCGACGCCCTTCTGAACAATGGCGTGCTGACTATTCTAGATTCTCTGACTGGCGGAAAAATTATCTCCGAGAATTCGGGGGCGATTGGAGTTGGCAGTGGATCCACTACCACAATTCAATCTGGTACTTTTGAATCTGTGGAGGGTGCAGTATTTACCAGTAAATCTATTGGTGCAACGATTAACATTGAGGGCGGTACTTTCAGTGCCTCTGATAATGCGGTTATTGCAGGTAACGGATCGAGCCGGACTGGTGACCCCAACGTGATCAACATCAAGGGTGGCACCTTCAATGGCAGCATTAAAAGCAGTGGCTATGTTGCCTGTGGGATCTATGCCCCCTGGAAGGATCAGATCAAAGTTTCCGGTGGTACCTTCAATATCACTGGCGGAGCTGGTATTGTAGCACGCGCAGGAACTGTCACCGTCACCGGCGGCGAGTTTAAGACAACTGGAAACGTCACTGGTATGGTTGGAGATTCCCGCAATGTCGTTCCTTGCGCCGCTCTGGTCTTTGACAGTGCGGCCAATTATCCCGGCATGACTGAGACTTCTAAAATTTCTGTCTCTGGTGGTACATTTATCTCTGATTCTGGAGTCGATGCAGTGAACGCTGTGGAGAACGGGGATACTTCCCGTATTTCCATCGCCAGCGGTATCTTCTCCAGCGATGTGAAGGACTACTGCGCCACCGGCTATACCGCGGTGAAGGATGAGACCACCGGCCTCTGGACAGTCAAGGCTTCCGAGGGAATGGTGGCCAAGCCCGAGGGCAACGGCGACGGCTCTGTCAGCGCCGAGGTCGGCGGCGAGTTCGCGGGTACTGAGAATGGAAATGACGGCGTGGACGTCGAGAACAGCAAGCTGGAGATCGATGTGACCACCGGCGAGGGTGGTCAGCCCGCTGAGGATGTGAACAAGACCACTGTCACCATCCAGTATCCCTCTCTGGAGTCCGTGAAGGACAGCAATGTCTCTAACATCGAGATCACTACCGACGTGGGCACCGTCACCCTGGACAAGGCGGCGTGGAACGCCATCACCAAGAACGCCGATGGCGCGAAGGTAGCGCTGACCATCGAGGAGAAGGCTGGCACCGGCGGCGCTCCCCTGACCTACACGGTGACCGCCACGGCCAACGGCAAGGACGTGTACAGCGCGGACAACGCCACAGGCTCCATCAAGATTTCCGTGAAGTACGAAGGGACTGACTTGCCCAAGGTGTACTATGTCGGCTCCAACGGCCTGGAGGACATGAAGGCGGAGCTGAAGGATGGGATCCTCTCCTGGACCGCAAAGCATTTCTCCGACTATGTGGTCGTGTCCGGCGAGCAGAAGATTCTGGTCAAGGAGAGCGACGGAAGCCTGGAGTACTACGGGACCCTGACCGACGCCATCACCAACGCGGGCGAGAACGCGGTCATTACCCTGCTGGCCGATATTCCTGACGCGGTCGGTATTTCAGTTCCTTCCGGCAAAAAGTTCGTTCTGGATTTCAATCAGCATACCTATACCCTGACAGGGCCTGGCGCGGGTTCCCCTAACACGGAGTCGAACGCCTTCCAGCTTTTGAAGGATTCCACCATCACCTTCAAGAACGGCACCATCCGGATCGCGGAGGGCGCAAACAACATCAAGCGCATCATTCAGAACTACGCGGATCTGACCCTGGAAAATATGCAGATCTATGCGGCCAACCAGGTGGGCGGCGAGGATTACGCGCTGAGCTTCAACAACGGTAATATCGTCTTTAAGGGCAATACCAGCGTGATTACCTCCAACAACAATGTGATCGCCTTCGATGTTTGTAAGTTCAGCAGCTATCCCGGCGTTACGGTCACCTTTGATGAGACCTATACTGGCACCATCATGTACGACAGCCCCTGATGCAAAAACTCGATGTTGGGCGTCATTGAGAGCAGCAGCACCTCCGGCGCCGCGGACGCCGCGAAAAATGGCGGCATCACGGTCTCCGGCGGCAGCTTCATCGCACCCGTGGATCCGGAGTACCTGGCCGACGGCCTGAATTTTGAGGCCAAGGACAGCAACGGCATCTACACCTACCACTCCAAGATCGAGGATGCTCTGGATGCCGCCGGGAGCGACGGTACTGTGAGCACTACTGAGGAAAACCTCGGCCTTGAGATCACTCTGCCCACCCCCACCAAGGAGGGTTACACCTTCCTGTATTGGGAGGCTAAGAACGGCACTCAGTACAAGGACCTGAAGGTCACGCCGTGTGGAAAAAGAACAGCGATTCTTCCTCCGGTCCGACCGTCAGCGCGGACGAGGCCTCTGCCGGAACCCGCATCACTGTCACCGTGAAGCCCGACGCGGGCTATGAGCTGACGAGCTGGTCACCGACGCAAGAACACCGAGACCACCTACACCTTCCACATGGCGGACAGCAAGGTCACCGTGGAGGCCAGCTTTACCAAGGACGGCACCGTCCAGAAGCCCGACACCCGCTTTGACGATGTGGCAAAGAGCGCCTGGTACTACAAGGCCGTGGAGTATGTGGCTGAGAACGGTATCATGTCCGGCGTGTCCGCCCGGGAGTTCGCGCCCAACGCGGGCTTCAGCCGCGCCATGCTGGCCCAGACCCTGTACGCCATGTCCGGCAAGCCCACTGTGAAGGTGGAGGGCACCTTTGCTGATGTGGCGGCCAACGCCTGGTACACCGACGCAGTGAACTGGGCGGCGGAGAAGGGCTATGTCTCTGGTGTGGGCGACGGGAAGTTTGCCCCCGACGCCTCCATCACCCGGGAGCAGATGGCTCTGATCCTGTACCGCTACGCGGGCAGCCCGGATGCCTCCGGCATGGTCCTGCGGGAGTTCGCCGATGGGGACAGCGTCAGCGCCTACGCCGTGGACGCCATCCGCTGGGCGGTCCATGAGGGCCTGATCTCCGGCATGGAGAACAACACCCTCGCGCCCCAGGGCACCGCCACCCGGGCCCAGGTGGCCCAGATCCTGATGAACTTCCATCAGAAGCTGGAAGCAGGTTCGGATAAGCGGGGCCAAATCAAACGGTCCCTCATGGGGTATGCCAACGTGAAAAATATCCGGCACGGGGACGGAGCGCTGAAATGAAAGTCGTGATCGCAGGTAGCGTGGCGGGGGGCGCCGTGGCAGTCCACATCTGCCGTCCGGAGGCCGCCGCCTGCGGCATGGACAAATAACCCCTCCAAAGTCTCAGCCCCGCCTTCCGTTTGTCAAAAAACCTCGCCGGTGGCAAGGTTTTTCTGGTATAATAGAGAAAAGGGGGATTGAATATGGAGAACTGGAAAAAGGATTCCCGAAAAGATATAGTGATGGTGGATGTGGATGCATTAGTCCCCCCAGACCACCTGCTCCGAAAAGTAGAAAGAGTCATGGATTATGACTGGCTATATGAGCGGTTAAGTCCATATTATTGCGCAGACAACGGGCGTCCAGGAACGGATCCTGTAGTGTTGATCAAGATGGTTCTAATTCAGCATTTGTTTGGGATCGCGTCTTTACGTCAGACTCACCGGGAGATACAAGTAAATATAGCATACCGTTAGTTCTTGGGATACAGTCTACTGGACGAGATTCCTCACTTTGCAACGGTAAGTTATGCCTTTTGCAAACGCTTTCCCCCGGAGCTGAGTGAAGAAATTTTTGCACATATTTTGAACAAAGCACTGAACAACCGCATGGTAGACCCAAGCATGATTTTTATCGACGGAACACATATTAAAGCATCCGCGAATAAAAAGAAGTTCCAGAAGGAACAGGTCGCCAAGGCCGCGAAGGTGTACGAGGAGCAGCTTCGTAAAGAGGTCGCCGAGGAACGAAAAAAACTGGGTAAGAAAGTCAACGATGACGATGATGACGAAAATAAAGGAAGTTCCGGAGGAGGAACGGTTGAGAAAACGGTGTCCAAAACCGACCCGGACTGCGGAATGTTTGTAAAAGGGGCACATGAGCGGCAGTTTGCGTACGAAGCACATACTGCCTGTGATAAGCACGGCTTTGTGTTAGGTGTTGAGGTAACCGCTGGAAATGTAAGCGATAGTGTTGCATGGGACGCAGTATACGACCAGGTAACGAACAGTTTTCCCGAAGTTAAGTTTGTAACGATGGATGCCGGATACAAAACACCTTGGATTGCAAAGAAAGTTCTGGAACACAGCAGAATTCCCATCCTTCCCTATACCCGATACAAGGGAAAGAACGATAAATTTAAGCCTTGGGATTTTACTTATGATGCAGCAACAGACAGTTTTACCTGTCCCAGAGGACATGAACTGCGGCATACGACCACAAGCAAAGAAGGGAAACGGACTTACCGCAGTTCACCCAAAATCTGCAAAGACTGTCCCTGCAGAACTGTTTGTGGCGCAAATGAGAGCGGACAGCGGATACTCACAACTCATATCTGGCAGGAATATCTCGATTTGGTCGAACATTTGAGAAAAACCGAACGTGGCAAGGAACTCTATGCCATGAGAAAAGAGACCATAGAGCATGTTTTTGCTGATGCAAAAGAAAAGCACGCCATGCGGTATACGCACCACCGAGGTCTGGCCCGGGTTTCTGCTTGGGTGAGGCTTAAATATGCTGCCATGAATCTCAAAAAGATTGCTATTGGGAAGTGGAATGCTTCTAATTTTGCTTCCTATATCATGATTTTTGCCCCGTTTAATGATAAAACGCCAGTCCTCGTGTTTTGAGAACTGGCGTTCTTTGACAAGCTGGGGCAAGCACCCCTGGTGCTTGCCTGCCTTGATAACCGCAGAGCAAGGCCGGGCGGGGCGGTCAATGGCGGCGCACTTGTGCGCCGTTCATCTCGACCATTGACGGCCCCGGCTGGGATTGCTACAAATCATCCTCTTACCTTCTGAATTAGGGCTTTGGCCTCGTCTTTTTTCAAAACTTTACCATAGGACACGACCTTGTCATCTACCACAAGGGCAGGGGTAGTCATTACACCATAGGTAGCGATCTGCGAGAAGTCTGTCACATGGTCTATGGTTGTTTCCATGTGCAGTTCCGCAAGCGCTGCTCTGGTGGCATCTTCCAGCGCATGGCACTTCGCACAGCCAGACCCCAGCACTTTTACCCCCGCGATTGTTTTTGCGGCCTCTGCTTCCACCATTTTTTCGGGTGTGCAACTACCGCCACAGCAACAACTTTTTTCCTCTTTCTTCTTGTGAAACAGTCCAATAGGGGAACACCTTCTTGAAGGTACCCAGCATTTGTTCCTTTGCGTAGGTGAGCCTTTCCCGGATCGTCAGGTCAGGAGACTCAATATCAACGCTGCCAGCCGAAAGTACAAAACTTTCAACATACTTTTCCATACGCAACTTTTCAATCATGCTACCGCCGATTACCGCAATCACGAGCCCAAGGATCACATAGACAACAGCCACTTTTGCGCCGAAAATGCTCATTAGCAGGACAAGACTTCCCAAATCGACCATCGGAGATGAAATCAAAAAGGAGAACGTCACCCCCAAGGGAAGTCCCGCACTGGTAAAACCGATGAACAGCGGGATAGATGAGCAGGAGCAAAAGGGGGTCACTGTTCCCAGCAGAGCGGAGATGATGTTCGCCCAAATCCCATGAAAACGACCTAAAATGCGCTTACTTCGCTCTGGCGGAAAATAACTTTGAATATAGGAGATTGCAAAAATCAATACGCAGAGCAGAACCGTGATTTTCAAGACATCGTAGATAAAAAACTGGACGCTGCCGCCAATGCGCCCATTTACATCCAAGCCCAGTGCCGACAGCCCAATGCCGAGAAGTTCGTTCAGCCATTTCATGCCAAGCACCTGGTCTTGAATGAAATCCCACACGCCCATACAAAAGCCTCACTTTCCATAGATAGAAAATACATCAAAAATTTTTGATGTATCGTGCCGATAGAAACGCCATCTAAGTAGATGGCGTTTCTATCCACAACGAGGACAGGTACCCTCATGCTCCATGTCTGGAGTTGTCAACTTCTTAAGCAATTCCACCGCATAGTTCCTGCCAGCAGGACTCAGGCGGTAGTGCATCCATTTACCCTCCTGGCGACTGACAACAATGCCAGAATCGCAGAGGATTTTCATGTGGTAGGAAAGGCCGGACTGCGTTAAATCCAATGGCTCTTGTAGGACGCAAGCACACTTTTCACCGCTCCTTAACTGTTCCAGGATTGCAAGCCGCTTAGGGTCACAGAGGGCCTTGAATACCTTTGCCTGCTCTTGATACGCTGTCCCCATGTTTTCACCTCACATCAAATTATTTTGATATGATTATGTATATGCGGCAATTATGCGTTTGTCAACAGTTCAATCAAAATTTTTTGAAGTCAACGCCCGCCACGCTCAAGAGAACGTCGGGGCCGCTTGCGGCCTTTCTCTGCCTGTTCCCACTGTTTGCCGGCCTCCACCGCCTCTGCTACCTGCTCCGGGCCAAAGACCCGCTTGACCCGTGTATAGTCGGAGAAGGACGAAAAAACTCGCAGGTCCCTTCAGAAAGGAACCTGCGAGTTTTAATTTCCAGCTATTCCCACTCCACCGTGGCCGGGGGCTTGCTTGTGATGTCATAGACAATGCGGTTGATCCCTTTCACTTCATTTACGATCCGCACAGAGACCTGATCCAGGACCTCATAGGGGATCCGGGCCCAGTCGGCAGTCATAAAATCATCGGTCGTGACTGCCCGGAGCGCCAGCGTGTGGTCATACGTCCTTCCGTCCCATGACGCCCACAGAGCGGGTGTCGGTGAGAACAGCGAAGTACTGGTTCAGGTTCCTGGCCTCGCCGGCCCTGGCGATCTCATCCCGGAAAATAAAATCCGCCTGCCGCAGCGTATCGGCTTTTTCCTTTGTGACCGCTCCGATGATCCGGATGGCAAGGCCGGGACCGGGGAACGGCTGGCGGCTGACCAGATACTCCGGCAGGCCGAGTTCCCGGCCCAGTTGACGCACCTCGTCCTTGAACAGCAGGCGCAGGGGCTCGATGATCTCCTTGAAATCCACATAGTCGGGCAGGCCGCCCACATTGTGGTGGCTCTTGATGACGGCGGCGGCGCCCGCGCCGGACTCGATCACATCGGGATAGATGGTGCCCTGTGCCAGATAGTCCACTGCGCCGATCTTTTTCGCCTCTTCCTCAAAGACACGGATGAATTCTTCCCCGATGATCTTGCGCTTGCGCTCCGGATCGGACTCGCCCGCCAGCTTTGTCAAAAAACGCTCCTCTGCATCGACACGGACAAAATTCATTGACCACTTTGCGAAAGCCGCCTCGACCTCGTTGCCCTCATTCAGCCGCATCAGGCCGTGATCCACAAAGACACAGGTGAGCTGGTCTCCGATCGCCTCGGCCAGAAGCGCCGCGCACACAGAGCTGTCCACGCCTCCGCTGAGCGCCAGGAGGACCCTGCCTTGTCCCACCTGTTCCCGGATCTGACCGATCGCGGTGTTCTTGTAGTCCGCCATGCTCCAGGTACCGCGGGCCCCACATACCTCATACAGGAAGTTATGGAGCATCCGCGTGCCGTATTCCGTATGGCTGACCTCCGGATGAAACTGAACGCCGTAAAACCTCCGTACCTCGTCCGCGATTGCCACATGGGCGCAGGCGGCGGAATGGGCCGTCAGCCGGAATCCGGCCGGAACGCGCGCCATATAGTCGCCATGGCTCATCCAGGAGACGCTCTTCTCCGGGAGCCCCTGAAAAATGGGACAGGACCGGTCATACCACGTTACGGTTTTCCCGTACTCTCTGGCGGAATCCTCCTGCGCAGGCGTCACCTGGCCGCCCAGCACTTGGGCCAGCAGCTGACAGCCGTAGCAGATGCCAAGGACCGGGATCCCCAGTTCAAAGATCGCCGGATCCACCTGGGGAGATCCCGCTTCATATACGCTGTTCGGACCCCCGGTAAAGATGATCCCGATGGGGGAAAACGAGCGGATCTCCTCCAGCGGCATGGTGTATGGGTGGACCTCGCAGTAGACGTGACATTCGCGCACCCGCCGGGCGATCAGCTGATTGTACTGACCGCCGAAATCCAGGATCAATATGCGTTCCATTTGGTATCCTCCTTGTCAATCCATGTCATCCAATTCGCCCGAAGTCTTCTCAAGGCCGGGATATGCCTTGCGGGAGCTGCGTGGGCACCGCAGCAAACCGCCTCGTGAAGCACCCTCTGCTCAGACTGCCAAAAGCGATTACGTTCCATCCTCTGACCGCTCCAGCCGCTCCCGGCCACGACACAGTCTCTCATAGGTTTCCCTCCTTGGCCTGGATCCTTTGCCGGATTTTTCGTTCAAACCGGTCCTTATCGCCCCGTCTCGGGATCGCAGTGGGGTATGCGCCCCCAAAGCAGGCGGTGCAGAAGCCCTCGCACCCATCCGCGATCTGCAGCAGGTGCTCCACGCTGAGATAGCCCAGGGAATCTACGCCGATGATTTCAGCGATCTCCTCCACCGTGTGGTGGTTTGCGATCAGATGTTCCGCATCGTCAATGTCCGTGCCATAGTAGCAGGGGGCCACGAACGGCGGCGCGCTGACCCTCATGTGGATCTCTCTGGCCCCGGCCCTGCGCAGCAGATCAATCACGCCCCGGCAGGTGGTGCCCCGGACGATGGAATCGTCGATCAGCACGATACGCTTGCCCTCCACCAGCGCGCGGATGGGGTTGAGCTTGATGTTGACGCCCACCTCCCGCAGCTCCTGGGTGGGAGAGATAAAGGTGCGCCCAATATACTTATTTTTGGTAAAGCCGATCCCATAGGGGATCCCGGACGCCCTGGCATATCCCAGGGCGGCGTCCAGTCCGGAGTCCGGGACGCCGATGACCACGTCGGCCTCCACAGGGTGCTCGGCGGCAAGGAAAGCCCCGGCCCGCTGCCGTGCGGAGCTCACCGCGGCGCCGTCGATCACCGAGTCCGGCCTTGCAAAGTAAACGAACTCAAAGACACACAGATGCCTGCCGGCCGTCCCGCAGCGGCGGGTATCACATTTCACGCCGTCATAGCTGACGGTGACGATCTCGCCGGGGCGGATGTCCCGGACGAACCGGGCTCCGACGGCATCCAGCGCACAGCTTTCCGAGGCAAAGACCGTTTTCCCGTCTGCTGTCTCTCCCATACAGAGGGGGCGGAAGCCGTGGGGATCCCGGGCGGCGATCAGCTTGGTGGGCGAGGAGATCACCAGAGAATAGGCCCCCTCGATCCTGCCCATGGCGGCATAAACCGCCTCCTCGATGGACGGGGTTCGGAGCCGCTCTTGCACGATGATATAGGCGATCACTTCGCTGTCGGTGGTGGTGTGGAAGATGGAGCCGCTCTGCTCCAGCCGGTTTCTCAGCTCATAGGAATTGGTCAGATTCCCGTTGTGGGCCAGGGCCATCCGGCCTTTATGGTGATTGATGATGATGGGCTGAGCGTTGCGCTTGCGGTCGGAGCCGGTGGTAGCATAGCGGACGTGTCCCACGACGATGTTGCCGGTCCCCAGCTGTTTGATGCGCTTCTTTGGGAAAACCTCGTTGACCAGCCCCTCGTCGCAATAGGCGGTAAACACCCCGTCATCATTGACCGCGATCCCCGCGCTCTCCTGCCCCCTGTGCTGGAGGGCAAACAGCCCGTAATAGGCCAGAGAGGCCACATCGGAAGTTGCTCTGGAAAAAACGCCAAAGACACCACACTCTTCCCGAATGTGGTGTTCCTTGGGAACGGGCTGTTTAATTTGTTCCATGTTCCACAAGCCTCTTCATGATCTCGGCGTATGCCTCCTCCACGCCGCCCAGGTCCCGGCGGAAGCGGTCCTTGTCCAGCTTTTCCCCGGTTGCGGAGTCCCACAGGCGGCAGGTATCGGGGCTGATCTCGTCCGCCAGAATGATCCTGCCATCCGAGGTCCTGCCAAACTCCAGCTTGAAGTCTGCCAGCGTCACGCCGCACTCGGCCCAAAAGCGCTGTAAAATGCGGTCAATCTTCAGCGCATAGCCCTTGATGGTCTCGATTTCAGCGGGGGTAGCCAGCTTCAGGGCCAGCGCGTGGCTGGTGTTGAGCAGAGGATCCCCCAGCGCGTCGTTTTTATAGGAGAACTCGAGAACGGGCTCGTCAAACACCAGCCCCTCCGCGACACCGTACCGCTTGGAGAAGGAGCCGGCGGCGATGTTGCGGACGATGACCTCCAGAGGGACGATGGACACCTTTTTGACCAGGGTCTCCCGCTCGCTCAGCTCCCGGACAAAGTGGGTTGGGATGCCGTTTTTCTCCAGCATCTGCATCAGGAGATTGCTCATCCGGTTGTTGATGACGCCCTTGCCCGCGATGGTCCCCGTTTTTCAGTCCGTTGAAGGCGGTGGCGTCATCCTTGTAGTCCACGATATAGAGCTCCGGATCATCCGTTCCATAGACCTTTTTGGCCTTGCCCTCGTAGATTTGTTTCAACTTTTGCATCAATATTGTCCTCCCTTGTTATTTTCCACTGTCACCGTAGTTTGCAAGCACCCGGGCGGAGGGATCGTTCACATCACAGCCCTTCCACGCCTTGTTGGGCATCCAGAAGTCCACGACCATCCGGCTCTGGCCGGGGTAATATGCTTCAAAGATCTCGCGATACAACAGGGACTCCTTGGTGAAGGGACGGGCGTGGGTGTACGCCAGACGCTTCTCCGCAAATTCCTCGTCGGTATAGCGGCTCTCCGCATAGTCTTTCAGGTAATCCACCATGGAATGGCCTACCGCGTCGGAAAACGCGGCCTTTTCCCGGTAGAGGATGCTACGGGGCAGATAGTCCCCCTCAAAGGCGCGGCGAAGCAGGTATTTCCCCTTTCCGTACTTGTTCAGCTTCCGCTCCGGATCGATGCTCATCACATACTCCACAAAGTCCAGGTCGCCGAAGGGCACGCGGGCCTCCAGGGAGTTGACGGAGACACAGCGGTCGGCCCGGAGCACATCGTACATGTGCAGCTCCCGGACACGTTTGACCGCTTCCCTCTGGAACTCCGCCGCCGACGGGGCAAAGTCGGTGTATTTATAGCCGAACAGCTCGTCGCTGATCTCACCGGTCAGCAGGACCCGAATATCCGTTTGCTCGTGGATCGCCTTACAGACCAAGTACATCCCCATGCTGGCCCGGATGGTGGTGATGTCGTAGGTGCCCAGCAGCGCGACCACCGTCTCCAGCGAATCCAGCACCTCCTCCGGCGTCATATAGACCTCTGTGTGCTCGCTTCCAATGTAGTCCGCCGCTTCTCTGGCATATTTCAAATCAATGGCATCCTCACTCATACCGATGGCAAAGGTGCGGATCGGCTTGTCAGCGTATTTCTGCGCCACCGCGCACACCAGCGAGGAGTCCAGCCCCCCGCTGAGGAGGAACCCAACCTTGGCATCGGACACCAGCCGCTTTCGGATGCCTGCGATCAGCTTTTCCCGGATGGTCCCGCACACGGTCTCCAGATCATCCCGGCACACCTCCCTGACGGCGGTGATGTCCCGGTAGCAGACGAATTTCCCGTCCTTGTAATAATGGCCTGGAGGGAAGGGCATGATCCGGTCACAGATCTCCACAAGGTTTTTGGGCTCGCTGGCAAAGACGATCGCACCAGCGGGATCATAGCCGTAGTAGAGCGGGCGGATCCCGATGGGATCCCGGGCCGCAAGATAGCTGCCGGTGCGGCCGTCGTACAGGATCAGCGCAAATTCCGCGTCCAGCATCCGGAACATATCCGTGCCGTACTCTTGATACAGCGGGAGCAGGATCTCACAGTCAGACCCGCTTTGGAACGCATAGCCCTTTTCCTGAAGCGCCTGCTTCATCGGCTCAAAGCCGTAGATCTCACCGTTGCAGACCACATAGCTGCCATCCAGCGCAAAGGGCTGCATCCCCTCCGGCTGCAATCCCATGATGGCCAGCCGGTGAAACCCCAGCAGCCCTTTTCCCGTATCCACGATCCGGCTGTCATCGGGACCGCGGGAAAGGGTCTTGTCAAACCCTTTCCTGAACTGCTCATAGTCGGCGGCTTCCGAACAGTAGCCCATAATGGAACACATAGTATCAACCTCCCAAACATCATCAGCATGCAACAGGGCAAGTGCTGTTCTCGCGGTGCCACCTGTATTTGTTCTCGTTTACGAGCCTCAGGGCAAGGCTCTTCCGCATCACGGGCGGTGTTCCGGCTCACCTACTCAGATCCCTCTTTTCAGTTCGCAGCTCGAAAAGTGTTATTCCCGCAAGCTCTGCCGCGCGGATCTCAGCATCCCGCGCTCTCTGTGGGTGAGTTCTTGCCGTACTTCTCTTTTCTCAAACGCTTTTATGCTTTTCCGAATGTCTGTCTCAGGCGGCCGGGAAAATCGGACCTTCCCGTTTTACCCCGTACCCGGTCACTTGACGCTGAAGAGCAGATCGCCATAGGTGGGGAACGGCCAGCAGCTTTCAGCGGTCAGGATCTCCGCTTCGTCGGCCGCGGCCCGCAGCTCGGTCATCCGGGACAGCAGCTCATCCCGGATGAAATCAGCCTCCTCGGTCACATCGGACAGGGTTTTGAGCCTGGCGGTCACACTGTCCAGCGCATCCACTCTTGTGTCGATGCGCTCGGTCACCGCCGCCAGCTTTTTGACCAGCTTCGTTTCGTAGCCGCAGCTGATCCCGGCATCCAGTGCCTTCTTGCCGGCGGCATCCCGGGCCACGTCCGCAGCATAGCGCGCAACGGCGGGCAGGATCTGCTTCCGTGCCATGTCGCTCATGGTCTGGGCTTCGATGCACACCGTTTTGCAGTAGTTCTCCAGCATGATCTCATACCGGGAGCGCAGCTCCGTCTCGGTATAGACCTTGTGGGCCGTCAGCATCTCGATGTTCTTCTTTTTCAAAAGCTCCGGGATCGCATCCGGTGTGGTGCGCAGGTTGAGCAGGCCCCGCTCCTCCACAGCCTCCCGGATCCATGCGTCATCGTAGCCGTTCCCATTGAAAATGATCCGCTTATGGGCCTTGATGGTGCGCTTGATCAGCTCATGCAGGGCGGTGTTGAAGTCCTCCGCGCGCTCCAGTTCATCCGCGTAGAGCTTCAGCGACTGGGCCACCGCGGCGTTGAGCATGATGTTGGCACAGGCGATGGAGTTGGAGGAGCCCAGCATACGGAACTCAAATTTATTGCCGGTAAAGGCGAAGGGCGAGGTGCGGTTGCGGTCCGTGGTATCCCGGAGAAAGCGAGGGAGCACATCCACCCCCAGCTTCATCTTCTTCTTTTCCACACCGGCATAGGCGGAATCGGTCTCGATGGCGTCCAGAACGGCGGTCAGCTCATCCCCCAGGAAGATCGAGATCACGGCGGGAGGCGCTTCGTTGGCGCCCAGCCGGTGGTCGTTTCCGGCCGTTGCAACAGAGGCCCTCAGCAGCCCCTGATAGTCGTCCACCGCCTGGATCACTGCCGCCAGGAACAGCAGGAACTGGGCATTTTCATGGGGTGTCTCGCCGGGGGAGAGCAGGTTCACGCCGGCGTCCGTGGCCATGGACCAGTTGTTGTGCTTGCCGGAGCCGTTGACGCCGGCAAAGGGCTTTTCGTGCAGCAGGCACACCATGCCGTGCCTGGCCGCCACCCGCTGCATGATCTCCATGGTCAGCTGGTTCTGGTCCGTGGCCAGATTGGTGGTGGTGTAAATGGGGGCCAGCTCATGCTGGGCGGGGGCCACCTCGTTGTGCTCCGTCTTGGCCAGGATCCCCAGCTTCCATAATTCGGTGTTCAGCTCCTCCATGAAGGCGGCCACCCGGGGCTTGATGGAGCCGAAGTAGTGGTCGTCCAGCTCCTGCCCCTTGGGGGGCTTGGCGCCGAACAGAGTTCTGCCCGTATAGATCAGGTCCCTGCGCTTTTCATACAGCGCCTTGTCAATCAGAAAATATTCCTGCTCCGGTCCGACAGAGGGGGTCACATGCCTGATCTCATCGCTGCCGAACAGCTTCAGGATGCGAAGGGCCTGCCGGTTCAGCGCCTCCATGCTGCGCAGGAGGGGCGTTTTCTTATCCAGCGCCTCTCCGCCATAGGAGCAGAAGGCGGTGGGGATGCAGAGGGTCTTTCCCTTGATAAAGGCATAGCTGGTGGGGTCCCATGCGGTGTAGCCCCGGGCCTCAAAGGTGGCCCGCAGACCGCCGGAGGGGAAGGATGAGGCGTCCGGCTCGCCACGGATCAGTTCCTTGCCGGAGAATTCCATGAGCACCCTGCCATCCGGCGCCGGGGTGATGAAGCTGTCGTGCTTTTCCGCGGTGATCCCCGTCAGAGGCTGGAACCAGTGTGTGAAATGTGTCGCTCCATTCTCGACTGCCCAGTCCTTCATGGCGTCAGCGACCGCATTGGCCACGGACAGATCCAGCCTGGTTCCTTTTTGAATGGTGCGCTTCAGAGAGTGGTACACATCCCCGGACAGGCGGGCTTTCATCACACGGCTGTCAAAGACCATGCTTCCGAAAATTTCTGGTACAGTCGTCATAGTGGGTCTTCCTTTCAAAAAAATAAAAAGAGACGCTGGCGTCATAAGAGGTACTGCCTCTGAGACGCCAATGTCTCTCAACACTGCAAATATACATCCGGCGGCCGGAAAAGTCAATTGTCAATTTGTTGAAAGTGGATTTTCCTGGGTGATGATTTTTTGGCAGATTGCAGGCTTGTAAAACGGAGGATTTTCTCGTATTCTAACCGTAAAATCAGGATATTCCGCAAAAATGCGGGCTTTATCTTCCATTTTCTTTGCTTTGTCCGCCGTTTTTCACAGGGCGGTCCCGGCAGAAAAGGCGCGGTTTGAGTTGAAACACCTTCGTTTGGAATGACAGAAAGCGGGTGAGAACGTGAAGTATACGCCGGAAGAAGTGATACAGTTCGTTCAGGAGGAGGACATCAAGTTTATTCGGCTGGCCTTTTGCAACGTCTATGGAAAGCAGCACAATGTGGCCATCATGCCCAGCGAGCTCAAACGCGCCTTCGCATACGGGATCGCCTTTGACGCCTCGGCGGTGGATGGCTTCGGCGGCGAGATCCGCTCCGACCTTCTGCTTCACCCGGACCCCTCTACCCTGATCCAGCTCCCCTGGAGGCCGGAGCAGGGCAAGGCGGTCCGGATGTTCTGCGATATTTCCTATCCGGACGGCAGGCCCTTTGAGCGGGATACCCGGAATATTTTGAAAAAAGCGGTGGCAGATGCCAGCGCCCTGGGTTGCCAGTTTGCATTTGGCGCTGAGATGGAGTTCTACCTGTTTCGGGTCGATGAATATGGAGATACTACAAAGATCCCCTATGACCGGGCGGGCTATATGGATATCGCGCCGGATGACAAGGGGGAAACGATCCGCCGGGAGATCTGCCTCATGCTGGAACAGATGGGGATCCAGCCCGAGAGCTCCCACCACGAGAGCGGCCCGGGCCAGAATGAGATCGATTTCCGGTACTCAGATCCCCTCACAGCCGCCGACCACGCCATCACCTTCCACACAGTCGTCCGCACCGTGGCCGCCCAGAACGGGCTCTGCGCCAACTTTTCCCCAAAGCCGCTGCCGGACTGGGATGGAAACGGGATGCACATCAATATCTCGGCCCAGTGTGATGAGGCCGCCCAGCCGCTGCCCAGTGTGATCGCGGGGATCTTGGAGAACATCCGGGACATGACGCTGTTTTTGAATCCCTGTGAGGAATCCTACCGCCGTCTTGGCCACGACAAGGCCCCCCAGTATGTGACGTGGTCAGCGGAAAACCGCTCCCAGCTGATCCGCATTCCGGCGGCCGTGGGAGAATACCGTCGGGCCGAGCTGCGCTCCGCCGATCCGACAGCCAATCCATACATCGCCTATGCGCTTTTGATCTATGCCGGGATGTATGGGCTCGAGCATGAGCTGCAGCTGCCTCCCGCTTCTGACTTCAATGTTTATACCGCGCCCGCCGAGGTGCTGGAAGGGCTGAAGAAGCTGCCTGGCTCTCTGTATGAAGCCGCCGCTCTGGCCGGAGCAAGCGCATTCATCAATGAACATCTCCCGGAAACTGTGATCTCTGCCTATCGTCATCGATGAACAACCTGCCATGACAAGGCGAAAGGAGGAGCGCTCATGGTCTTTCAGGAACGGACATACAGCGTACTGATCGTCACGGCTTCGGACAGCTTTACTGCGAAGATCATGCCTTTGCTCCCTGTGACGGACTACTGGCCGGTGACAACGGTACACAGCATTGGAGAAGCGCACCGCAAAATCGCGGAAACAGCGTTTGACATCGTGCTGATCAACGCCCCGCTGCCGGATGATTTTGGGATGCGCCTGGCCGTGGACATCTGCACCAGCAGCGGCGCAGGGGTCCTCCTTCTGGTCCGGAACGATCAGTTTGACGATATTTACGCAAAGGTGGTCAGCTACGGCGTGCTTACGCTGTCCAAGCCCACGAATATGCAGATGGTGGCGCAGAATCTGCGGATCCTCTGCGCCACTCGGGAGCGGATGCGTCAGATGGAGGCAAAACAGGCCACAGTCGAGGAAAAAATCGAGGAGATCCGACTGGTCAACCGCGCCAAGTGGCTGCTGATCGAGTGCCTCGGCATGACTGAACCGGAGGCCCACCGCTATATCGAAAAGCAGTCCATGGATCAGCGCCTATCCAAGCGGGAGGTTGCGGAATCTGTGATCAAAACTTATAAATAGCACAAAGATTCCTCACACAACAAAATTTAGAATTGTGAAAACTCAGGTTGACAAATTGCTGTCAGCCGCGGTACAATACCAGCGGTTGAACAAAGGCGTTCACCAAGGGACTTCTGTCCCCTGGTGAGCGCCTTTTTCTTTTTTGAATTTTTTGTGGGAGGGCGGCACATGACAAAGTATATTTTCGTGACAGGCGGCGTTGTTTCCGGACTGGGAAAGGGCATCACCGCGGCCTCTTTGGGCCGGCTGCTGAAGGCGCGGGGGCTGAAGGTCGCGGCGCAGAAGCTGGACCCATATATCAACGTTGATCCCGGTACCATGAGTCCTTATCAGCACGGTGAGGTCTATGTCACCGAGGATGGGGCCGAGACGGATCTGGATTTGGGACACTATGAGCGTTTTATTGACGAGGATCTAAACCAGTACTCCAACCTCACCACAGGAAAAGTCTACTCCAACGTCATCTCCAAGGAGCGCCGGGGCGAGTATCTGGGGACCACCGTGCAGACCATCCCCCACATCACTGACGAGATCAAACGCTTCATCTACAATGTCGGCAGTAAAGCAGAAGCTGATGTCGTGATCACCGAGATCGGCGGGACCATCGGTGATATAGAGAGCCAGCCCTTTATCGAGGCCATCCGTCAGGTCGGACATGAAGCAGGCCCGGGCAACGCCCTGTTTATCCATGTCACGCTGGTCCCCTATCTGAAGGCGTCCGGCGAACACAAATCCAAGCCCACCCAGCATTCGGTGAAGGAGCTGCAAGGGCTGGGGATCGCCCCGGACATCATCGTTCTGCGCTGTGACGAGCCAATCACCGATCCGGGCATCTTCCGCAAAATCGCTGACTTCTGCAACGTGAAGCCGGACTGCGTCATTGAGAATTTGACCCTTCCCGTTCTCTATGAGGCGCCGCTCTATTTGGAGCAGGCAAATCTGTCCGCGGTGGTCTGCCGGGAGCTGCGTCTGTCGACACCGGAGCCGGATCTGAGTGAGTGGCGGGCTATGGTCTCTGCCATCAAGCGCCGAAACCGTGCTGTGACCATCGGTCTTGTGGGGAAATATGTGCAGCTCCACGACGCCTATCTCTCCGTTGCGGAGGCCCTGCGTCATGCCGGGTTCGCCCTTGGCGCCGTGGTGGACATCCGGTGGATCGACTCGGAAACAGTTACGCCGGAAACAAAAGATGCCTGCCTCTCCTCGCTCGACGGTATTCTTGTCCCGGGCGGCTTCGGCGACCGCGGCATTGAGGGAATGATCCTGGCGGCCCAGTACGCCCGGGAGCACCACACACCCTACCTGGGCATTTGCCTCGGAATGCAGATCGCCGCCATCGAATTCGCCCGCCATGTGCTCGGTATCACGGACGCCAATTCGGGCGAATTTGACCCGGAATGTCCGCATAAGGTCATCGACTTTATGCCTGGTCAGAGCGAGGCAATCAACAAAGGCGGCACCCTCCGTCTGGGCAGCTACCCCTGTGTGGTCGCCGCTGGAACGACGATGGCGCGGTGTTATGGGAGTCCTCAGATCCGGGAGCGCCACCGCCATCGCTATGAGTTCAATAATGACTACCGGGATGCCCTGCGCGCGGCGGGCCTGACCATGAGCGGCCTTTCCCCTGATGGTCAGTTGGTGGAGGCCGTGGAACTGAGCGACAGACCCTTCTATGTGGGCGTGCAGTATCACCCCGAGTTCAAGAGCCGTCCCAACCGCCCTCATCCGCTTTTTCAGGGATTCATTGCAGCCGCATTGGAGGGACAGAACTAATCCGCTTGGGGGTACAGCAAAGAATACCGCAGCTTTGCCGCCCCTGAACATTGAAATACTGGGGGAACCCACAAAGAAAGACACGCTTTTCAGCGTGCCTTTCTTTGTGTAAAGACCGGTCAAAATCGATATTTTCTCCACCATTGAAAAATGGGTGAGTCCTATAAGGACTCACCCATCAGCTTGTCAAAAAACCCCGCCGGTGGCGAGGTTTTTCTGGTATAATAGAGAAAAGGGGGATTGAATATGGAGAACTGGAAAAAGGATTCCCGAAAAGATATAGTGATGGTGGATGTGGATGCATTAGTCCCCCCAGACCATCTGCTCCGAAAAGTAGAAAGAGTCATGGATTATGACTGGCTATATGAGCGGTTAAGTCCATATTATTGCGCAGATAACGGGCGTCCAGGAACGGATCCTGTAGTGTTGATCAAGATGGTTCTAATTCAGCATTTGTTTGGGATCGCGTCCTTACGTCAGACGTACCGGGATATACAAGTAAACGTAGCATACCGTTGGTTTCTCGGATATAGCTTGCTGGAAGAGATTCCTCACTTTGCAACGGTAAGTTATGCCTTTTGCAAACGCTTTCCCCCGGAGCTGAGTGAAGAAATTTTTGCACATATTTTGAACAAAGCACTGAACAACCGGATGGTAGACCCAAGCATGATTTTTATCGACGGAACACATATTAAAGCATCCGCGAATAAAAAGAAGTTCCAGAAGGAACAGGTCGCCAAAGCCGCGAAGGTGTACGAGGAACAACTTCGCAAAGAGGTATCCGAGGAACGAGAAAAACTGGGTAAGAAAGTCAACGATGACGATGATGACGAAAATAAAGGAAGTTCCGGAGGAGGAACGGTTGAGAAAACGGTGTCCAAAACCGACCCTGACTGCGGAATGTTTGTAAAAGGGGCACATGAGCGGCAGTTTGCGTACGAAGCACATACAGCCTGTGATAAGCACGGCTTTGTGTTGGGTGTTGAAGTAACCGCTGGAAATGTAAGCGATAGTGCTGCATGGGACGCAGTATACGACCAGGTAACGAACAGTTTTCCCGAAGTTAAGTTTGTAACGATGGATGCCGGATACAAAACACCTTGGATTGCAAAGAAAGTTCTGGAACACAGCAGAATTCCCATCCTTCCCTATACCCGATACAAGGGAAAGAAAGATAAATTTAAGCCTTGGGATTTTACTTATGATGCAGCAACAGACAGTTTTACCTGTCCCAGAGGACATGAACTGCGGCATACGACCACAAGCAAAGAAGGGAAACGGACTTACCGCAGCTCACCCAAAATCTGCAAAGACTGTCCCTGCAGAACTGTTTGTGGCGCAAATGAGAGCGGACAGCGGATACTCACAACTCATATCTGGCAGGAATATCTCGATTTGGTCGAACATTTGAGAAAAACCGAACGTGGCAAGGAACTCTATGCCATGAGAAAAGAGACCATAGAGCGTGTTTTTGCTGATGCAAAAGAAAAGCACGCCATGCGGTATACGCACCACCGAGGTCTGGCCCGGGTTTCTGCTTGGGTGAGGCTTAAATATGCTGCCATGAATCTCAAAAAGATTGCTATTGGGAAGTGGAATGCTTCTAATTTTGCTTCCTATATCATGATTTTTGCCCCGTTTAATGATAAAACGCCAGTCCTCGTGTTTTGAGAACTGGCGTTCTTTGACAAGCTGTCAAAACAGATAGACTGTGCCGCCCCTGGTGAGGCACAGTCTATCTGTTTTGGGAAAATGAGACGGGGACACGCGCCCCTCCGGCTGGTCAGCCCATATTCTGGATGCGGCCCTGGATCAGCTTGCCCACTGTGTCGGCGAACCAGCCGATGGAGGGGATGCGGGTCAGGTCCCGCCCGTAGATCTTGTGGGCGGCGGCCAGGTCGGCATCCCGCCCGGTAAAGACGCACACCGGAGCCATGCCCCGGCGGCGGAGGAGGGCGGCCTCATCCGCTGTGTCCTGCACCCCGGCCTTCCCGCTGTAATCCTTGGGAAAGTGTCCGGCGGCGGGGATCTTCTGGTCGTCGTTGGGGTTGGCGTCGGAGAGCAGGATGAACAGCCGGTGGTCACAGGGGCTGCGGTCCATCAGCCAGCCCATGGCCCGCAGGGCCAGGCCGTCCCGGTTCCAGCCGGCGGAGACATAGTCGAAGATGGCGTCATTGTTCCCCGACTCGTTGTAGTCCCGGAGGATCCGCAGGACGGTGCAGCCGCTGACGGAGCAGAAGGAGGTCACCCGCACCGGGATCTGACAGCGGGTGAGGCTCTCGGCGATGAGGTAGGCCTGGGTGGACAGCTTCTCCTGCTGCTGGTTCTGGGAGGCGGAGGCGTCCAGCAGGATGTCCACGGACAGCTCGCCCAGCTCGCTCTGCTGCCGCTGGAGAAAGACCCTCTGGTCCCGGAGGGCGGGGGCCCGCCACGCCAGCCGGGGCTGGAGACGGCCAGCCCGGGCGCGGCTGTCGGTGACGTCGCTCTGGAGCAGGATGGTGTTTTGCAGCCGCTGGGACAGCTGGGCGATGATGAGCCGGTTCCGCACCAGGTTTTCCCGGAAATAGGCCCGGTTCTTCTCCCGCTGGGCCTGGAAGGCGGCGCGCTCCCAGGCGGTCTCGCCATCCACCTCCCCCTGGGGTAGCACCCCCCGGGTGAAGTGGAGGAGGCAGTTTTTGTGGCTGCCGGTGCACAGGGCCTGCTCCGCGGCGGCCAGCTCCCCCAGCGGGAGCATGGACACACCGAAGCAGTTTTCCACATAGTCCCGCAGCACCTGCTCCCGGGTCCGCCCCTGGCCCAGGTGGAACAGGTGCTTTTTCTGCCAGAAAAACTTCCGGCCGCCCTCTTCCGCCGGGCCGCCGCCGGACTGGCCCAGGCGGCGCAGGGCGTTCCCGCGCACCAGCCCGCCCCGCTTCTTGTCCCCGTAGAGCATATCCCGCCCGGCCCAGGCGGCCCACTGGCGGTCGGTGACGCTCCGCCGGGAGCGGCGGAAGTAGCGGTGGAGCAGGGCCTCCATCCGGTCTTTCAGCTGCTCCTCATTCAGCCCCGGGGGAAAGGTGAGGGCGTCCAGCACCCCCCCGCTCCCAGTCGTCCTCCGGCCCGGGCTGCCCCAGGGCCCGCTGGAACCAGGCACAGCGGAGGTTGTCCAGGCTCTCCCGGACAGCCTGGTTCCGCCCCCGGGCCACGGTGCGGGCGGCGTATTCCCGCCGCAGTGCATCCAGCACCGGCCGGTCCTCACGGGCACGGCGGTAGACCGCCCCCTCCAGTCCCAGCCAGAACAGGTCGGTGTACAGCTCGCCGCCGAGCTGGCTCTGGAAGGTGTTGAACAGGGGCTTGAAGCGGCGGAAGTCGTAGTAGTGATGGACCAGGCCGATGACCGTGTTGAAATACAGGTCGGCCCCGCCCTCCGGGTCGAAGGCGTGGAAATCCGAGCGGACGCCGTAGTCCTCCGCCCCGTTCCACACCTGGTTGTCTGCACGGCGGGTCTCAATGTCCTGCCGGTCCATCTCAGACTCCGAACAGGCGGCCCCGGTCCGCGTCCCGGGGGATGCGGCTCCACACCGCGTCGGCCACCAGCTGGCGCTCAAAGGGGTCAAAGGCCTTGTTGATGATGCCCAGCTCCAGGGCTTGGCCGGAGGAGATCCCCTTCTCCATCAGGTGGAGGGCGGACAGGAGCCCCCGCAGATCCAGGGCCTTGGTAGAGATCTCTCCGCTGTCGCACTTCTGCCGCAGATCCTGGAACAGGGCGGAGAACTGCTCCACCCAGGTGGTTTTCAGCTCCGGAAAGCCCTGGCGGAGGAGCTTTTGCAGGTTCTCCTGAGAGATGACCGGCATATCCAGCACCACGAAGCGGGAGACCAGGGCCTCGTTCAGTTCCCGGGTGCCGGCATAGCCGTAGTTCATGGTGCCGATAAACCGGGCGGCGGGGTCCAGGGGGATGCGCTGATAGCCGGGGACGTCGATGACCCGGCGGAAGTCCAGGGTGGCGTGGAGGACGGCCAGGGCCTCATTTTTGGCCATATTTACCTCGTCCAGTACGCCGAAGCCTCCCAGCCGGGCGCACTGGCAGACAGGGCCCTCCCGGAAGGCAACCTGTCCATCCTGGAGGGTGTCCGCTCCGATGAGGGCGGCGGCGTCCACGTTGACGTACATGGACACGTCCCAGGCGGGGCGGCCGAAGGCGGCGGCCAGATTCTCCGCCAGCACGTTTTTGCCCGTGGCCTTGGGGCCGGCCAGGAGCAGATGCTCCCCGCACAGCAGGGCGGCGGCCGCCCCCTCCCAGACCTCCTTGCCATAGTAGAGGAAGCGGGGACGGGGCACCCGCCCGGCGGCTTCCGGCGGGGCGGGGTGGGCGTCCCGGAAGGCCCGGACTTCCTCCAGCAGGCCGGAGTCCACCCCCTCCTGCTTCAATTCCTTCCAAATATCCATCCAAAACCCTCCTTGGGGCAAAAATTCCAGATCCCCGCCCTGTGGGGCGGGCTTTTATTGTACGCCGGACGCGGTGGACGCGCAAGGGGCGCCGCCCTATTTTCCCACGCAGAAGCGCTGGAAGATCCGGTCGGTGACGTCGTCCCGCACTGACTGGCCGGTGAGCTCACCCAGGGCGGACAGGGCCTCCTCCACGTCGGTGAGCAGGGCGTCGGGGGTGACCCCCAGGTCCAGGGCCTCTCCGGCCCGGCGGACGGACTCCAGAGCGCGTCCGGCGGCCTCCGCCTGGCGCTGGTTGGTGAGCAGCTCCCCATAGCCGGAGCCGGGATCCCGGGGGAAGGTCTGGGCCACCAACTCCGCCAGACCGTCCAGGCCCGCCCCGGTTTTGGCGCAGATCGGGACGGAGGCGGCCAGGTCCAGCGGTTCCGTCCACTCCAGCTGGCAGGGCAGGTCCTGCTTGTTCAGGACCACGATGGTGGGGGCGCGTTCGACAGCCGCCCGGATCAGGGCGGCGTCCTCCTCCCGGGCGGGCTGGGACTGATCCAGCACCACCAGGATGAGCTCCGCCTCCTCCATGGCCCGGCGGCTGCGCTCCACCCCCAGCTGCTCAATGGGATCGCTGCTGTCCCGAAGACCTGCCGTGTCGATGAGCCGCAGAGGGATGCCCCCCAGCTCCACCGTCTCCTCCACCGTGTCCCGGGTGGTCCCGGGGATGTCGGTCACGATGGCCCGGTCGTAGCCCGCCAGGGTGTTGAGCAGGGAGGACTTGCCCGCATTGGGCCGCCCTACGATGGCGCATTTCACGCCCCGGCTCAAACGGCGGCCCCGCTGATAGGTGGACAGCAGGGCCTCCAGGTCCTGCCGCTGGGCTTCCAGGTCCCGGGCGAGCTGCTCCTGGGTGAAGGGGTCGATGTCCTCGTCCGGATAGTCCAGCACCGCATGGAAGTGGGCCATCACATCCACCAGGGCGGAGTATATGGCCGCGATTTTCCGGGACAGTGCGCCGGACAGCTGGCCCGCCGCCTGGCGGGCCCCCTCCCGGCTCCGGGCGTCCAGCAGGTCGGCCACACCCTCCGCCTGGGCAAGGTCCAGCCGCCCGTTGAGAAAGGCCCGCTGGGTGAACTCCCCCGGGCCTGCCTGGCGGGCCCCCTGGGCAAAGAGGGCCTCAAGGCCCAGGGAGAGGACCATGGGGGAGCCGTGGCAGTGGAGCTCCGCTGTGTCCTCCCCAGTATAGCTGGCCGGACCGCGGCTGTAAGTACACAGCACCTGGTCAATGACTTGGCCCTCACAGTCCAGCAGGCTGCCATATACCAGCGTGCGGGTGGGATGGTCCAAAAGGCCCTTCCGACCCAGGGGCCGGAAGCAGGCGGCGGCGATATCCGCCGCCCCAGGACCGGACAGCCTCAGGATGCCGATGGCTCCTGGTCCGGCGGGGGTGGCCACGGCTGCGATGGTGTCTCCCTGTCTCCCCATATGTGTTCCCTCCTGTGGAAAACCGGCGGCAGGCGACGGAGACTGCCCGGTTTCCTGCAAAATAAAAATTTGTCAATATTGTGGTGTTGAAAAGTCTTGACAGGCAGAAACGCCTGAAAAGGTTCCGGTTTTCTGGCTTATGAGTTTACATAACAATATGTGGAAAACTCTGTGGATAATGTGGATAACCATTGTGAAGCACGGTGTTTCGCCGCCAGGTCCCTGTCTGTTTTTCGATTTGGCACTTTCGATAGAAGGAGAGAGGGATGCGGCGGCAACGCCCCTCCGCTGGACGGCCGGACGTAGAAAATGGTCGAAAAGATGCAGGAGGGCCGCCGCACCGGGGTGCGCCGGCCCTCGGACTCCCACAGCCCTGGGCTGAGGAGCGGCAGGTCAATCCAGTCGCTTGAGGATGGCCCGGGCTGCCTGGACGCCGGAGGCGCCAGCCTGGGCCAGGCCGCGGGTGACGCCCGCGCCGTCGCCGGCGGCAAAGAAGTTGGGGATGGCGGTCTCCAGCTCCGGGGTGAGCTGAAGGCGGGCGGAGTAGAACTTCACCTCCGCGCCGTAGAGCAGGGTGTCGTGGTTGGCGGTGCCTGGGGCGATCTTATCCAGGACGTAGATCATCTCGATGATGTCGTCCAGCTGTCGCTTGGGCAGGGCCAGAGACAGGTCGCCCGGGACGGCGGCGGTGAGGGTGGGCCGGGTGAAGGACTTGCCCAGCCGGTGCTCGTTGGTGCGCACCCCCTTCACCAGGTCGCCGAAGCGCTGGACCAGCACGCCGCCGGCCAGCATATTGGACAGGGAGGCGATGTGCTTGCCGTAGCGGTAGGGCTCGTTGAAGGGCTGGGTGAAGCGGTTGCTCACCAGCAGGGCGAAGTTGGTATTCTCACTGCGGAGGCTGGGGTCGGCATAGGAGTGGCCGTTGACGGTGTTGATGCCCTCCACGTTTTCGGCCACCACATGGCCGTAGGGGTTCATGCAGAAGGTGCGCACCTGGTCGCCGTACTGCTTGGTGCGGTAGACCAGCTTGGACTCGTACACCACGTCGGTGATGTGCTCAAAGACGGCGGCGGGCAGCTCCACCCGCACCCCGATGTCCACCTGGTTGTTCAGCAGCTCCAGACCCAGGTCCTTGCACTGGTTGGAGAACCACTCCGCGCCGGAGCGGCCGGGGGCGGCGATGAGCCGGCGGCAGGCGACCTCTTCCCCCTTCTCCAGGGTCAGGCGGAAGCCCTCACCGTCCCGGGCGATGTGCTCCACGGCGGTGTTGAAGCGGAACTCAAGCTTGTCCTTCAGTCCCTCATAGATGTTCTGAAGGATACGCAGGTTGTTTTCGGTGCCCAGGTGCTTGCACCGGGCCTGGAGCAGATGCAGGTCATAGCCCAGGGCCCGGCGGGCCAGGGCTCTGGCCTCCGCGGTCTCGGTGGAAAAGACCTGCTCAGTGGCGCCGTGAGCCACGTTGATGGAGTCTACATAGTCAATGAGCTCCATCACATGCCGGGGCTCCATAAAGTCGGTGAGCCACCCGCCGAACTGGGTGGTGAAGTTGAACTTTCCGTCGGAGAAGGCGCCCGCCCCGCCGAAGCCGCACATGGTGTCGCACACGGGGCAGTGGATGCACTCCCGCACTTTGCCCGCCACAATGGGGCAGCTGCGGTGGTAGATGTCCCGCCCCTGGTCCAGGGCCAGCACCTTCAGCTCCGGGCGGTGGCTGGCCAGCTCATAAGCGGCGAAGATCCCGGCCTCGCCGCATCCCAGGATCACAACGTCGTAGATCGGATTCATGGATTTCTCTCCTTGCATTTCTCAAAATAGATCCGGCCGCCGACCGGACACACTTTTTAACAGTATACCATAGCTTGTCCGAAACTGGAATAGGCTTTGGGGCCAAACCCGGTATTTTGCGGGAAAAACAGCAAAAAAACCGGAAGCAGACCCAAGTGTGGGGCTGCCTCCGGCGGCGGGACGAAATGGGGCGCGGGGATCAGCTCTTTTCCTCAAAGGAGGCGCCGCAGCCCCGGCAGGTGACGGTGATCTTGCCCTTGCCCCGGGGGACCCGGAGCTGCTGGCCGCAGTTGGGGCACTTGAAGTAGCAGTGCTCCTTGTCCTGGCGAATGGTGCGGCGCAGCCGGTACCACTTCAGAAGGGGGACGACTGCCTGTAAAAACTTGGCATTTTCTGCCCGCCGTTTGGCGTGGCTGCGGGACAACAGGCGGAACAGGGCGGTGAACAGCACCACCATGGAGACCCAGTACAGCAGGTCTGCGCCGGTGAGCCAATAGAGCAGATACAGGACCAGATACAGGACCATCAGGCCGACGTTCAGCTGATCGTTGCCGTACCGGCCATACATAAAGCGTTGGATCGCGTTTCGAATCATGTGGGTGCCTCCTCGCGCGGGGGAAAAACGGGGCAAACCTCCCACCCCGTTTTTTCAGATTCTTATTTATAAAGTATCATAGCGCGCAAGGCGGAGAACGTCAAGAAATCAATCGTAAACAAAATGTAAATTGTGCCCTGACAGGGCCGGATCCGGGTCTGTGCGGCCGGGAAAGACGGTTTTGGGCCGGGTTTTTCTTGCCAGAGGGGCAGAAATACGCTATACTGCCAGCAGAAACCTTACTGCCTGGGAGGGACGCGCCATGAGACGCATCGACAAGGAAAATTACTATCTGGACATCGCGGAGACCGTGCTGGAGCGCTCCACCTGCCTGCGCCGGTGCTATGGGGCCATCATCGTGAATAACGATGAGATCGTCTCCACCGGCTACAACGGGGCCCCGCGGGGCCGGAAGAACTGCATGGATCTGGGCTGCTGCACCCGGGAGGCCATGCGGGTCCCCAGCGGCGAGCGGTATGAGCTGTGCCGCTCGGTCCACGCGGAGATGAACGCCATCATTTCCGCCGCCCGCCGGGACACCCTGGGCTCCACCCTGTACCTGGCCGGACGGGAGGCCAAGACCGGCGAGCTGCTCCACGACGCCACCTCCTGTTCCATGTGCCGCCGGCTGATCATCAACGCCGGGATCGAGCGGGTGGTCATCCGGAACACGGAGACGGAGTACAGCGTGGTCCATGTGGAGGACTGGGTCCGGGAGGACGACTCCCTGCCCCAGCCGCTGGCGGCGGACGGGGAGTGACGGCGGAGAGGCCTGTCTGCTTGACTTTCCCCGGGGCGGGGCATAGAATGGACAGGACTGAAAGAGGTGAACGGCATTGATCCACTATTTTGACAATGCGGCCACCACCCCGGTCCGCCCGGAGGCGGTCCAGGCGGCGGTGGAGGCCATGACGGAGGGGTGGGGCAACCCCTCTTCCCGCTATGCCCTGGGCCGGGAGGCTGCGGCCCGTGTGGCCGGCTGGCGCGGAGATGTGGCCGCCGGTCTGGGCTGCCGGCCGGAGGAGGTGTTTTTCACCTCCTGCGGCTCCGAGGGGGGACAACTGGGCCATCCGGGGGGCGGTGGAGCTGGGAAAGCGCCGGGGGAGCCACATCATCACCACCGCCATTGAGCACGCCGCGGTGCTGGAGCCCTGCCGGGAGCTGGAGCGGCAGGGGTATGAGGTGACCTACCTCCGCCCCGACCGGGAGGGGAATATCTCCCTGGAGGAGCTGGAGGCCGCCTTGCGGCCGGACACGGTGCTGGTGTCCATGATGCTGGTGAACAACGAGCTGGGCACGGTGCTGCCGGTGGCCCAGGCCGCCCGGCTGGTCCGGCGGCTGGGCAGCTCCGCCCTGATTCACTGCGACGGGGTGCAGGGCTTTTTGAAGATCCCCTTCACCCCGGCAGAACTGGGGGTGGACCTGCTGACTGTGAGCGGGCACAAGATCCACGCCCCCAAGGGGATCGGGGCCTTGTACATCCGCCGGGGGCTGAAGCTGCCGCCCCTGATCCGGGGCGGCGGGCAGGAGGAGGGCCTGCGCTCCGGCACAGAGGCCACCGCCCAGATCGCGGCCTTTGCCGCGGCGGTGCGGGCGGGGGCGGCCACCCGGGAGGCAGACATCCGGCACATGGCCGGGCTGAAGGCGGAGACCCTGGCCCGGCTGCAGGAGGCGGTCCCCGGGCTGAAGCCCATTGGGAGCGGGACGGCCCCCCACATTCTGGCGGTGACCCTCCCCGGCTATAAGAGCGAGGTGATCGTCCGATTCCTCAGCGACCGGGGGATCTGCCTCTCCTCCGGCTCCGCCTGCCACAAGGGAAAGCCCAGCCATGTGTACGCCGCCCTCAAGCTGCCCAAGAGCGATTTGGACGGGGCGCTGCGCATCAGCTTTTCCTATGACACCACACAGCAGGATGTGGACGCCCTGGCAGACGGCCTGCGGGCGGCAAAGGGACAGCTGTTCCCCACACTGTCCTGAATCCCCATACCCGAGTTCTCCCGCCCTGGAGCGCCCGGGTATTTTTATCACTGCGCCGGCCGGTCCGCCGGCAGAGAGTAAGGAGGAATTTTGTGTTCGCGTACCTGCGCCGGGGGCCCGGCTTCTACCGGCGGGTGGCCGCTCTGGCCGCCCCTATGATCCTGCAAAATCTCATCACCAGCACCCTGGCCATGGCGGATACCTTCATGGTAGGGATGTTGGGAGAGGCCCCCATGGCCGGGGTGACCCTGGCCAATATCCCGATTTTTGTGGTGCAGCTGTTTTTCTTTGGGGTTCAAAGCGGCTCTACTGTCCTCATCAGCCAGTACTGGGGGAAGGGGGACCGGGAGGCCATCAACCGGGTGATCGGGGTGGCGCTGTGGGCGGTGAACCTGGTCTCAGTCGCCTTTGCCCTGGTGCTTCTCCTGTTCCCCGTTCCCTTCCTGGGTCTGTTCGGCAACGAACCGGAGGTGGTGGCCCTGGCGGCGGAGTACGGGCGGCTCATCGGGCTGTCCTATGTGTTCAACGGGATGACCCTGGTGTATCTCGCCGCATGGCGGAGCATGGAGCGCCCCCGGCTGGGGATGTACATTCTGGCGGCCTCCATGGGGATCAATACCTTTTTGAACTGGGTGCTTATTTTCGGCAAGCTGGGGGCCCCCGCCCTGGGGGTGACCGGCGCGGCGCTGGCCACCCTGATCGCACGCCTGGCGGAGTTTTCCATCGTCCTGGTCCATATCGTCCGCACCCGGGCCTTCCGCTTTGATTTCCGGCTGTTTCTGCGCCCCGGGAGGCAGATGGCCCGGAAGTTCGTGGCGTGCAGCGGCCCGGTGGTATGCAATGAGACTCTGTGGGGCCTTGGCACCTCCATCTTCCCCACCATCATGGGACACATGGCGGGGAGTACAGAGATCCTGGCGGCCTACACCATTGCCGGCAATGTGGAGAAGCTGTGTCTGGTGTTTGCCATCGGGATCTCCGGGACGGCCTCCATCCTCATTGGCCGGGAGATCGGCGCGGGCCGCTCCCACCAGGTGTATGAGGTTGGCCTGGCGCTGAATACCCTGGCGGCTCTGGCCGGCGGCGGCCTGGGGGCGCTGCTCCTGCTGTTCACCCATCTGGCCGCTCCGGTGTGGTTTTTCCCTCTGTTCCACCTGTCCCCCAGGGCCTGCGCCATCGCCACCATGATGATGACCGTGCAGGGCCTTCTCATGCCGGTGCGGGATTTCAACCACTGTACCATCGTGGGGGTGCTCCGGGGCGGCGGCGATGTACAGGCGGCCAGCCTCATCGACCTGGGCCCCCTGTGGCTGGTAGCCATTCCCCTGGCCGCTCTGGCGGGGGTGGTGCTGCGGCTGGACATCCTGTGGGTCTATCTGGCCATGAGCGGGGAATCCCTGGTGAAGTCTTTTATTGGGATGTGGCGGCTGCGCTCCGGAAAGTGGATCCATGACCTGACTCAAATCAACGCCATTGGCGAATAGGAGGAAGTACTATGAAGATCGTCGTTTTGATCGAGAACACCGCGCCGGAGGGCTCCTGTCTGGCGGCGGAGCACGGGCTGTCCTTTTATGTGGAGCACCGGGGGAAGGCGGTCCTGCTGGACGCGGGCGCCTCGGGCGGCTTCGCCGACAACGCTGCCGCCCTGGGGGTGGATCTGGGGCATGTGGACGTGGCGGTGCTGTCCCACGGACACTATGACCACGCCGGCGGCCTGGGGCGCTTCTTTGCCTGCAACGACCACGCGAAGGTGTACGCCCGCCCGTCTGCCGGCGGGGCCTATTTCTCCACCTCCCTGGGGGAGCCCCGGTTCATTGGGGTCAGCCGGGATGTGTGGGAGGGCCAGCGGGAGCGGTTTGAGACGCCGGAGGGGCTGTTCCAGCTCTTTGACGGGGCGTGGCTGGTACCGGAGACCGTCCATGGCGGCCCCTTTGCCAGCCGGGAGACCAATCTTCTGCGCCAGGAGGCGGCGGGCGGCTTTGTCCCGGATGACTTCTCCCATGAGCACTCCCTGGTGCTGGAGGGCAGCCGGGGCCTGGTGCTGTTCAACTCCTGCTCCCACGGGGGGATCGTCAACATCGTCCGCGGGGTGAAGGAACAGCTGGGCAGACCGGTATACGCTGTGTTCGGCGGATTGCACCTGTTCAGCGCCAAGGCGGCCAGCGGGATGAACTGCACCCCGGAGTATGCGCTGTCGGTGGCTGACGCCCTGGTGTCGGAGGGTGTGGAGCAGATCTACACAGGCCACTGCACCGGCCAGGCAGCCCTTGCGCTGTTGCAGGACCGCCTGGGTGAGAGGATCCAGGCCCTCACCACCGGCCTGTGTGTGACACTGGAATAAGGGGGCGCAAAGAGCCGCTGTCCCTCCGGTCCAATGGAGGACCGGAGGGACAGCGGCTCATTTTGTCAAAAAAGTCTGCCAGAGCTTCACGTCCGGAAGCGTGATAGCCTCAGCCCTGGGCCTGCTTCAGGGCCTGGGCCAGCTGGTCTGGGCAGGAGGTGGCCTTGCTGCCGCAGCGGATGCCCTCCATCCGCCGGATGGCCTCCTCCACCGGCATCCCCTTCAGCAGCATGGAGATGCCCTGGAGGTTGCCGCTGCACCCGCCCACTACCTGGACAGACTGGATGAGGCCGTCCTCCACCTGGATGGTGAAGGACCGGGAGCAGACCCCTCTGGGTGTGTACTGAATGGTCATATCGAAACCGCTCCTTATGGACAAAAAATGGGGCCGGCGGACCGGCGTGCCACCATTATACCCGGAGCGGGGAAAAAAAGACAAGGGGCGGCTGGGCGGGTCAGCCCTCCTTCCGCTGAAGCTGAAGGCGGTCGGCGATCATGGCGATGAACTCGCTGTTGGTGGGCTTCCCCTTGACATTGGAGACGGTGTAGCCGAAGTATTTTTGCAGTGTCTCCAGATCCCCGCGGTCCCAGGCCACCTCAATGGCGTGGCGGATGGCCCGCTCCACCCGGGAGGCCGTAGTACCGAAGCGCTTGGCCACCTCGGGGTAGAGAACCTTGGTGACCGCGTTGATGACGTCGATGTCATCCACGGCGATGAGGATGGCCTCCCGCAGATACTGATAGCCCTTGATGTGGGCAGGTACGCCCACCTCATGGATGATGGAGGTTACCATGGCCTCCAGACTGTGGGAGTGGTTCCTGTCCTGTTCCAGGGATTCGAAGGTGGTCAGCTGGCGGATGCGGGCACAGATCGTGCTGAACCGGCAGGGCTTGACCATGTAGTGGTCGGCGCCGTTGGCGGCGGCCAGGTCGGCAATGCTTCCCCGGACGTAGCTGGAGAGCACCAGGATCTTGGGATGGCGTTCCAGAGACAGGCCGCGCAGACGCTCCAGCACCTCCAGCCCGTCCAGTCCGGACAGCACCATCTCCATCACGATCACATCAGGGAGCAGCTTCTGGGTCAGTTCCAGCAGCTGAAGGCCGTCTCCCGTCTCTCCAACGACCTCCATGTCCGGTTCGTTCTGAAAGGATTCCACCAGATGACAGCGAAACTCCTGGCTCGCGTCCGCGACCAGCAAGCGTTTGACACATTCCATTTACCTCTCTCCTTCTGAACATCCATATCATTGCGCCGATCGGGACGGGGTGGATCGACTTGGTAAATGTAACATATTCTGACGGGATATGCAAGGATGGAATTTCAAAAATTTGGAAAAACAGTTCGTCAGTATATGACAAAAATGGGTGGGATACCTCAGAGAAATCAGGGGAAACTATACAGAACAAAGGTGAAAGTGTCGATATACGTAGAAAATATGACGAAATAGACAGCCGTTTTTCTTCCAGTTCGGCAGGGTGCGAGGGGCAGAATCTGAGAAAGAGAGAACAACAAAATGACAGGATGCGGCAAGATGTTGGAGAATGCGGGGCCCCCCCGCAGAAAAAATTGCGGTGGGAGGGAACTTTTTTACGCGGCCGCCGTCTATCTCTACAGGATCCCATCCAAACAAAAGGCTGACCGCCTGCTTGAAGGAGTGTTGTATGATGAAACGAACCCTGTCTGCTCTGATGCTCAGCGGCGCGCTGCTGTGCGCTCTGTCCGTCCCCGCCCTGGCTGCGGAGCCCGCTGCGCCCCAGACTGATACGTCCCTGACCCAGGAGGAGACCCTCCCGGACAGCGTGCTGTACTACGGCACTGTAACGGAGGTAGTCCGGGATGAGGCGGGGACGGTCTCCCGCCTGGCCCTGTCCTCTGAGCGGTATGGTGACTATGTGATGAACCTCTCCGCGGATACTGTGTGGGTGGATGCCGGGAAGCGCGCCGCCTCCGATCCCTCCGACCTGGAGGCTGGCGAAGCTGTCTATGTGTTCCACAGCCCGGTCTCTACCCGCTCCCTGCCGCCCCAGTCCGCCGCCTATGCGGTGGTCCGGAATATGCCCCAGGATATGGGCTGCCCCATGTACCACGAGGTAGAGGCGGTGACGGAGCAGGATGGCCGCCTTACGATCACCACGGACAACGGCGGATTGCTGCTCCATGTGGGAGAGGAGACCCAGTGTGTGGACTACGCCACAGGAGAGGCCGTTGACCTCTCCCAGCTGAAGGCTGGCGGCCGGGTGATGGCCTGGTACGACGCCGTGATGGAGAGCTACCCCGGTCAGGCGGCGCCCCACTGTCTGATGCTTCTGCCTCCGGTGGAGGATCAGTCCGGTGAGCAGACCCAGCTGGAGCAGCCTGATGAGGCCGCCGAGCTGGCGGACGGGACTGCCCTAAGCATTGTTCTGGAGGGAGATATGGTGCTCCCGATGAAGGGCAGCTATGAGAACGGGGCCGCCATGATGCCCGTGGCCGCGGCTGCCCAGGCGCTGGGCTATGAGGTGACCTACACCCCCGGCAAGGACGGGGCCCCCGCCCTGGTCACGGTGGAGAGCGAGACCTTCCGGGTCAACCTCACCATTGGACAGGAGCAGATTACTGGTGTCACCAAGATCGAGGGCGCGGCGGGTATGACCTCTCCCATGAAGTACGGAGCCGCCCCCCGCATCGAGGCGCCCGGCACGACTTGGGCTCCCGCACAGCTGTTTGAGATGCTGGGCCGCACCGTCACCCTGGAGGGGGACACCCTTTCCATCCAGTAAGTGCCTCCGCCTCCTCCAACCGGTCAGAACAAAAGAGAACCCCCTGTGCCGTGCAGGCACAGGGGGATGTTTTTTGGATAAGGCTGGGTTCAGCGGGCGGAGACATACTTGTGCAGGGTCTTGCGCACCGCACCGGGGCCGGCGAACAACTCGGCGGCCATGGCCTCGATCTTCTCGCCCAGCCCGGCCTCGTACAGGTCCAGGCCGAATACATCCTTCCGGGTGTAGAGCTGCTTCAGGCAGCTCATGTCCTGGGCGCCCTCCCGGATCTCCAGGGGGGCTACGATGGCCTGAAGCTCCTCCAGCAGGGGGTCGGGGGAGGGCTCGAAGGGCTTCCCGGCGTCATTCACGCCCTTGAGGTAGCGGGCGTAGCCGGCCAGAACCAGGGGGATGAGGACCAGCTCGTCCATGTTCAGGCCCTTGGCCTGATAGGCCTTGATGGTCTCACCGAAGCGGATGGACAGCTTCTGGGAGGTGTCGGTGGCGATGCGCTGGGGGGCGTCCGGCATGAAGGGGTTGGGCAGACGCTTGTTCAGCACCGCGCCGATAAAGTCGGCGGGCTTGAGCACACCGGGATCCACCACCACGGGCATGGCCTCGATGTAGCCCATCTTGGTGATGAGGCCGCACAGATCCTCGTCCTTCATCTCGGCGGAGATGAGGGTGTAGTCCAGCAGGCAGCCATAGATGGACATGGCGGTATGCAGGGGGTTCAGGCAGGTGCACACCTTCATCTTCTCCACCTTGTCCACCGTCTCCCGGTCGGCGTACAGCACGCCGCCCTGCTCCAGAGGAGGCCGTCCATTGGTGTACTGGTCCTCGATGACCAGGTACTCGGTCTCCTCCGCGTTGACGAAGGGGGCGGTATAGGTGTGGCGGTCGGTGATGATGGTGTAGTTGTCCTCAAAGCCGTCCTCTTCCAGCATCTTCTGCACCTTGGCGTCGGGCCGGGGGGTGATCTTGTCGATCATGCTCCAGGGGAAGGAGACCTTGCTCTCATCCTTCAGGTACTCCAGGAAGTCCTGGGGCACCAGGCCGGCCTTCACCCACGTCTCGGCATAGGCCATGGCGGCGCTGCGCACCTTATCGCCGTTGTGGGAGCAGTTGTCCATGCTCTGCACCGTGATGGGCAGGGCCCCCGCCTGATAGCGCTCGTACAGCAGGGCGGTGACCTTGCCCATGATGAGCTGGGGCTCCGCCCCGCGCTCCAGGTCGGCGGGGGAGACGGAATACCCCTTCTCGGTGATGGTGAAGCTCACCATCTGGAGAGAGGGCTTGCGGAAGATCTCCACCAGGCGGTCCCAATCAGCGCCGAACTGGGGGTCGGCCTTTAGGCTCTCGGTGACGGAGGCCACCACCCGCTTCTCAATGGAGCCGTCGGACTTGAGCAGCACCAGCAGGCTCATGTTGTCATAGGGGCGGTAGGCCTTATCGATGATCTCATAGTCAAAGCCCTCGGCCACGATGACGCCCCGGTCATAGGCGCCCGCGTCCAGCACCCGCTGGAGCAGGGCGGCGGGGAAGGCGCGGAAGATGTTGCCCGCGCCGAAGTGGATCCAGGTGGGTTCGTCGTGGGTCTTCTGGCGGACGGCCTCCAGGTGGAACTTGGGCAGTTCATAGCCCTTGTCCGCCCAAGCCTGGACGTCGCAGCCCTCAGATCGGATCTCAGAAAGTTTCATTGTACGGTCCCTCTTTCCGGTCAATCACAGTTTGCGCTCCGCCCCAGCTCTGACCGAACTGGGGCGGGCGGATGGATGGATAAAACGGGCTTATCTGCCCTTCTTCTCCGCGTCCAGCTTGTCCAGCATGTCCCAGATGCCCCACATATACATGATGCCCAGAGCGCGGTCATACAGGCCGTAGCCGGGACGGCAGGTGCCGGGGCCCTCGCCCCACAGCTGGCGGCCGTGGTCGGGGCGGATGTAGCCCTCGAAGCCGCAGTCGTGGTAGGCCTTCACGATGTCCAGGATACCGGTGTCGCCGTCGCAGTCCCGGTGGGAGGCCTCGCTGAAGTCGCCGTTGGGGAAGTGCTTGACGTTGCGGATGTGGGCGAAGGCGATGCGGTCGCAGTGCTTGCGCACGATCTCGGCCACGTTGTTCTTGGGGTTGGCGCCCAGGCTGCCGGAGCACAGGGTCAGGCAGTTATAGGGGTCGTCCACCATGGACAGGAAGCGGTCGATGGCCTCGGCGTCCACCAGCAGGCGGGGCAAGCCGAAGATGTCCCAAGGGGGGATCGTCCATGTGGATAGCCATCTTGATGTCGCACTCGTGGCACACCGGCATCAGCTTCTCCAGGAAGTACTTCAGGTTCTCCCAAAGCTTCTCCTTGGTCACGGGGCGGTACATCTCGAACAGCTCGTCCAGGCGGGCCATACGCTCCGGCTCCCAGCCGGGGAAGGTCATGCCGTTCAGGTTCTTCAGGATATAGTCCGCCATGGCACGGGGGTCATCCTGGATCAGGTCCTTCTCATAGAACAGGGCGGTGGAGCCGTCGGGCAGGGGGTGGAACAGGTCGGTGCGGGTCCAGTCGAAGACGGGCATGAAGTTGTAGCAGATCACCTTCACGCCGAACTCCTTCAGGTTCCGCATGGTCTGGATGTAGTTCTCAATGTACTGGTCCCGGGTGGGCAGGCCCACCTTGATGTCATCGTGGACGTTGACGGATTCCACCACGTCCATGTTGAAGCCGTAGGGCTCCAGCTGTTTCTGGACCTGGGCGATCTCTTCTTTCTCCCAGATCTCGCCGGGCTGCTTGTGATGCAGGGCCCAAACGATGCTGGTCACGCCGGGGATCTGCTTGATGTCAGACAGCTTGATGCTGTCGTTGCCCTCGCCGTACCAGCGAAAGCCCATCTGCATAGGCATAAATAAACCTCCTCATTCTTACACACAGGAGAGACAGAGATGGGAACTGTGCGCCCATTTATCCGCACTCTCAGGTCGCGTTCCTCCCGGGCTGCACACGAAAGCAGAACTGGCAGCAAGCCGGGAGGAACGGAAATTTAACATGGAAAAGGGTTCGATCAGCCGCCGAACCACTTCAGAGGCACCTCGATCAGCGGCGGGAAGATAGCCAGCAGGAAACAAAGGGCCGTCTGGGTCAGGAAATAGGGCATGGTGGGGGGGATGATCTTGTCCATCTTGACGTTGCCGGCGGCACAGGCCACATTCAGCACAGGGCCAACAGGGGGAGAGGTCAGACCCAGCACGTTCATCAGCACGAAGCACACACCGAAGTAGATGGGGCTGATGCCGGCGGCCTTGACCAGGGGCAGCATGATGGGGGTGAGGATCAGAATGCTGGGGGTGACGTCCATAGCCAGACCCACCACCACCACGATGAGCATCAGCACGATCATCAGAAGGGTGGGGTTGTCTACCAGACCCTCCAAGCCGGCAGTCATCAGCTGGGGGATGCGGGAGACCGTCATATAGTAGGCGGCTACGTTGGCGGCGGCCGCCAGGAACATGACTACTGCGGAGGTTTTGGCTGCGGACACAAAGACGGGGCCAAGGTCCTTCAGCTTCATCTCACGATACACAAAAAGACCAACCAGAATGGCGTAGACACAGGCGATGACGCCGGCCTCAGTGGCAGTAAATTTGCCAGAGTGCAGGCCAACCAGAATGATCACGGGGAGCAGCAAAGCCCACAGGCCGCCCAGGAAGATCCGGGCTGCTTCCTTGGGGGTGGGAGCCTTGAAGTCCTCAACGCTGGGGACGACGCCCTTCTTACGGGCACGGAGGAACCACACCACACAGGCAATGACGGTCAGGTACACAGCGGGAGCAATGCCGGCCATAAACATGGACTTGATGGAAACACCAGCAGATACGCCGTAGACGATCATGGGCACAGAGGGAGGCATGATGGGGGCCACCAGGTTGGCGCTGGCTACCAGGGCGGAGGACTCCTCCCGGTTGTAACCGGAGCGAACCATCATGGGAATCAGGATGGCGCCCAGGGCGGCGCAGGCTGCCACAGCAGAGCCAACCAGAGCAGCGAACATCAGACAGGCGAAGATGGTGACATAGCCCAGACCGCCGCGGATGCGGCCCAGGAAAATGTCGCAGAAGGCAATGATCCGCTTGGTCAGGCCGCCGCGGTTCATGATCTCGCCGGCCAATACGAAGAAAGGCAGGGCCATCATGGTCACAGAGTCGGAACCCTGCATCAGGGTACGGGCGATGATGGTGGGATTGGCGTCGCCGCCGCCCATGGCCAGTGCAGTGCAGACGGCACAAAGCAGCAGGGCCATGGCGATGGGAAGCCCGATGCCGATACCAATGAGCATCGTAGCGATAAATACGGCAATGATCACTGCAGGCCGCCTCCTTCCTTGGCGATGGAGTCCTCCCCGCCATTGGCGCTGTGGCCAGTGAGCAGTTCAATGACAGACTCCTTCAGAACAAACATACGGTACAGATTTACCAGGGAAATGATGATAACGGATGCACCAAGCAGAACACCGGAGAAGTGAACCAGGAACACAGGGAAATGGGTGGCGACCCAGAAGTCATTGCGGTTATTCCAGGCGTTCAGGAAGGCACCGTGGGTTAGGATCCACATCAGCCAAATAATCAGGCCCTGGATGATGAAATACAAGACCTTCTGGCCCAGCGGGGGCAGCTTACAGATCAGGGTGTCGATCATCAGGTGCTGGTTTTCGCGGGCGGCAATGATGGCGCCAAGATAGATCAGATAGATAAAGCAGATACGGGCAATCTCCTCACTCCAGGGAAAGCCGATCCCGAACTGACGAAGAACGACGTTCATAAAAGTGAAGAAGATCATCACGCCCAGAAAAATGGCGATTAGAATCTCAATGCCGCGGAAGAGTTTATCCACCGCCGCACTGATCCCGTGGGATTTGCGACTGCTGTCGGACATAGAGAAACCTCCTCATTCAGGGTGAGACCGCGCCCCCCAGAGGGGGCACGGTCTTGGGGATTGGTTGATTACTGGACAGCTTCGATCTTCTCGATCAGAGCGGGAGCCCAGTCGTTGGCAGCCAACAGCTCGTTCAGAGTGGGCTGGATCTTCTCGATCATCTTGGTGCGCTCGGCCTCGGTCATCTGGGTGACGGTCACACCGGCAGCCTCGATGGTCTCGCGGTCAGTGTCAACGGAGGCAATGTAGTCCTCCCAAGCCTGCTTGGCAGTGGCCTTGGCAGCGTCGCGGACGACCTGCTGCTGCTCTTCGGTGAGCTTGCTCATGGCATTCTTGTTGCCGATGATCTCCAGGGTGGCAACGATGTGGTTGGTCTCGTACAGATACTTCTGCACCTCCTGGAAGCTCTGAGCCACCACGGTCACCATGCCGTTATCCTGGCCGTCCACAGTGCCGGTCTCCAGGGCGGTGAACAGCTCGCCCAGGGAGATGACCTGAGCGGAGGCGCCCAGATCCTCCACGATGCCGATGTGGATGGGGTTGTTGGGCATACGGAACTTCTGACCGGCGAAGTCCTCCACACAAGTCAGAGGCTTGTTGGAAGTAAAGGTACGGGCGGAGTTGGGGCCCCAGGACAGCATCTCCACTTCAGGGAACTTCTCGTCAAAGGCAGCGCTCACTTCGTCAGCCACCTCGCCGGTCCACACGTTCATGGCGTGCTCCAGGTCACGGTACAGGAAGGGCCAGTCGGAGATCAGCATCATGGGGAACTCCTGATTCATGGGGGTGCCTACCACAGTGAAGTCCACAGAGCCGTCACGGACGCCCTGCCACAGTGCGGCCTCGTCGCCCAGCAGGCCGTCATGATAGACCTCGACCTTCACGGCGCCGTCGGTCTTTTCCTCGATCTGGGTCTTAAAGACGGTGTCCAGGGCGGCGGCCATGGGGTGGGTGGCGCCCCAGTTGTCGCCAATTTTCAGGGTGACAGAGTCGCTGCCACCTTCACCGCTGCCGCCGCAGCCGGCCAGCAGAGAGGCGGACAGAGCCGCAGCAAGAGTCACGGAAGCAATTTTCTTCATGTTCATGTTCGTTCTCCTCCTAATAATCTCATTCTCACAAACTTCTTTAACGCCAGCGGATCCGCTGGACGGTTAAATACGAATCGATCCGCTTATTCCCCGTCGAAGAGGATAACCATCTTCTTCATATCCTTCGGGGGGTGGATGATGTTCTCAAAGACCTGCTCGACCTGGGCGAAGGGGATATAGTGGCTTACCATACCGTCCAGCTGGAACTCATGACGGGCGAAGCGCTCGATGGTGGGCTGGAACTGATTGCAGGACATACGGGTGCCAATGATAGACAACTCACGGGTGTTGATCATGGCCTGAGTGATGCCTTCCTGAGCGGTGCAGAAGCCCATGGGGACGATGGTAGCTCCGTTGGCGGGGATGCCCATCTCCAGAAGAGCGGTAAGAGAACCGGGGTAGCAGGCGGAGTCAAAGATGACATCTACGCCGGCACCATTGGTGAACTCCTGGACAGCCTGCTTGAGATCCTGCTCCTTAGTATTGACAATGGCATCAGCTCCGTAGTCACGGGCACGCTCCAGAGAACTGGGATTGATGTCGGCACACATGACACGGCAGCCCTTGACTTTCAGGGTCTGGAGAATGACAGCACCGATGGTTCCGCTGCCCAGGACCAAGACGGTTTCGCCGCCCTGGATGCCAGCACGGGCGGTGCAGTGACCACCGATGGCAAAGGGCTCGATCAAGGCTGCATCCTGGAAGGAAAGCTCCTTAGGCATGACATAGACCTCATGCTCCGGAACGGCGAAATACTCTCTCCAGCCGCCGTCGATGGCGGAGCCGCGGGCCTTTACCTGGCGGCATACGTTGCGGCGGCCGGCCCGGCACTGGGGGCACTCGCCGCAGGCAACCACCAGGTCCACCACCACATGGTCGCCCACCTTGACGTTCTTGACGTCCTTGCCAACCGCCACAATGACGCCGGCATTCTCATGGCCGGGGACACGGGGGAATACGGCATTGGGGTTCTCGCCCAGGAACAGATGCACGTCGGAGCCGCACACACCGGCTGCTTTCATCTGAACCAGAACTTCATTGTCTGCGGGCTTGGGCACGGGGACTTCCCGGACCTCAAACTGCTTTGGGCCAATGATGACAACTTCCTTCATGGTTTCTTTCATCTCTTGTGACCACCCTTCTCAGCTTGGACCGGGGGCGCTTCCTTCTGCCGCCCCGTCTGGGATGCATACTGCCGCCCGGTCTCTGTCTCACTGACACTATTCTACAATACTTGTATACTAGAACACAAGGTGGGGAATTAACAAAGATTCATGTTCTTTTTTATGCAAATCATAAAAAGCTTTGGAAATTTCCCTCAAAGACTTAGAATTTGTTTCCTGCTTCTGTTTCCCTGGCTGATGAGGGGGGCTGCTTGAAATACTGTGGGAATTCCGCCTGGATCTTCAATGCATCAAATTTATAACGGCTCAGGTGGGTCTCCATCTGCTGCCGTGCCAGCTCCGCATTTCCCAGGCGGATCTGCCGGGTGATTTCCCCGTGGTCCCGGACCGCCGCCTGCTGACTCTCGACAGAGACAAGAGACATACTGCGCACCCGGTCAAAATGGATGGAGATGTTTTGGATGAGGCTGTGTATCTGGGATTTGCGGGCGATCCGAAACAGATTTTCGTGGAATTTGTTATCCAGCCACATAAGATTTTCCGGGTCGTAGTTGTCCAGATAGAAATTCTGAAGGCGCACATTTTCCTCCAGCGCCTGAAGGTCCGCTGGGGTGATCAGCTCACAGACCTGCTCCACGATGGCGCACTCCAGCACATCCCGCATGAAGCGGGACTCGTCCACCAGGTTGTAATCGATGAGGGAGACGACGCTCTTCCGCTGTGGATAGGTCTCGATGATCTTCACCTTGGCCAGTTCGATCAGTGCCTCCCGCACCGGCGTACGGGACAGGCCCATCTCGGTGGCCAGCTCGTTTTCGCTGATCTGGCTGCCCGGCTCCAGGCGGAGGGAGATGATGTTGTCCTTGATGATCCGCAGGGCGTAGTCGCGGCTGCTTTCCCGGGGAAGTCGTTCTGAGATATGCACGGGTGTCCTCCTAAAATATTTCAGATCTTCCGGCCCACGCAGGGGACGAGATTGATCGGCTTTGACCAGCCTGAGCGCCCGGAAGTCCGATCAAAGCTGTGGTCTGATTTTATTGTGGCACATTGCGCACGAATTGTCTACTAGCATACTAGCAACAAATTCTGATGTTTTTTTGGCAGAAATGTCAACGGAATGAAAAACAGCTGTGAGCGGCTCACAAGGAGGCTCACAGCTGTGGATGCCGGAAAAGATCTGTTGGAGATCAGGCGGCCTTGCCCAGGGACTGGCGGCTGCCGGTGTGGTAGATGGGTTTCCACTCCACCTTTTTTACCAGAGCGGCCAGAGAGATGGGGATGTAAGTAAACATAAAGAGCGGGAAGGTAAAGACGTAGAGGAACTTTTTCCCTGTGGGGATTTGGATCTGATCCCACTCGCACAGGACGGTGAGGATCCCATAGAGGAGCAGGCCCAGGTAGAAGCTGGCCACAGTGGACAGCAGGAAACTGCCGGATACGGAGAGGATCTCCCTTACAATATAGGAGGGCTGTCCCCAGCAGGCCAGGCACACCACCAGGTTGAAGGCGATGGTGACCAAGGTGAGCAGCATCCCGGGGGCCACGGTCATAAACATATCGTAGCAGGACCAGCTTTTCCAGCTGGGCTTTTGGCAGAAGCCGCGGACCAGGTCGCCGCTGTAATTGGCATTGACCTGATAGAAGCCCTTGGACCAGCGCAGCCGCTGATCCCAGGACTGCCGGAAGGCGGTGGGCTGCTCATCATAGATGACTGCCTTGTCGCAGTAGCCGATGCGGCGGCCCTTCAGGGCACAGCTGACAGAAAACTCGATGTCCTCGGTGAGCAGGTGATAGGGCCAGCCGCCGTTCTCCCGGATCACATCGGCGGAGATGAGGAAGCCGGTGCCCGAAACGTGGCAGTTGCTGCCCAGCAGCATCCGGGGGAAGTTGAGGAAGCGGGCCTCCCGCAGGAACCAGATGGCATAACCGGCGGAGATCCAGTTGGCGCCGAAGTTCCGGGAGTTGCGGTAGCAGGTGATAGCTCCGTAGTTCCCGCTGTCAAACACCTTGTTCATCTCCGACACAAAGTTGGGGTCCACCAAGTTGTCGGCGTCAAAGATCAAATAGCCGTCATACTGGTTCCGGCCCTCGTGGGCCAGGGTGCGGAATAGGTAATCCAGGGCGTAGCCCTTCCCCTTCTTGTGCTGGTTGAAGCGCTCATACACGATGGCGCCCGCCCGGCGGGACACCTGGGCCGTGTCATCGGTGCAGTTGTCCGCCACCACATAGACATCCAGCAGGTCTGTGGGGTAGTTCTGTTGTTTTAGAGTGTGGATCAGTTCGCCGATCACTCCCGCTTCGTTCCGGGCGGAGATCACCGCGGCGTAGCGGTGGAGCTGTGCCGCCTCCGGCTGCTTCCAGTGCTTCCGCCGGATCAGCCCTAGAAAGAGATAGACCAGCTGATAGGCATAGGCCAGAGTGAACAGGACAGCCAGAAACAGGTTAAATGCTTCGACCATTCGGATCATATTCATAAGAAAACACCTTTTTGAGCGTCCGGGTCTGCTTTGCGCACCCACCTGAACAGAAGAGGAGAGGGGAGCAACCCGGCTTTTGTTGATACGGATCGGTTTTTGCGCACCCCTGGTCAGGGACTTCTTTGGGGTACGCACCATGATAGCACGCTTTTGAAATATTACAAGATTGTTTCGTGAGTCTTAATAAAAAGTTAAGAGTTCGTTCATAATTTAGCGCAAAGACAGGGACAAAACAGAGAGGTTATGCGGAAATAAAGTGGGAAAAGTTGTTTATTTGTTAAAAAAGAAAAAGCGCCCCTGTTTCGGGGCGCTTTTTGGATTTAATACTTTTGTAATAATTAGCGGATAGATCCCCCCCGGAAAGGGGTCAGCTCTGCCCGAATGAAGTACCCCTGGGGATGGCGGCACACAGGGCAGTTGGCGGGGGCAACGGTGGCGTCCACCACATAGCCGCAGTGCAGGCACATCCATGCCTCCTTCACGTCGGAGACGAACAGCTGCTCCTGTTCCAGCAGATCGGCGTACCGGCCGAAGCGGTCTCCATGGAGCTTCTCTACCCCGGCAATATTTTCAAACAGCTTGCCCACCAGGGGGAAGCCCTCCTCCATGGCGGTACGGGCGAAGGCGGCGTAGTCGTGTTCCCACTCCTGATACTCGTTGTGCTGGGCGCCCGGAGATAGTCCAGCAGATCGGTGTACAGGTCCACCGGATAGGTGCCGTCCACCCGCACCGTCTGGCCGCTCAGGTCGTGGAGCTGGCGGTAAAACTGCTTGGCATGGGTCTTTTCCTGTTCCGCGGTAAACAGAAACAGGCCCTGGATCACGGCCAGGCCGCTTTTGTGGGCGATCCCGGCGGCAATGGTATAGCGGCTGCGGGCTTGGCTCTCCCCGGCGAAGGCGCGCATCAGGTTCTCTCTGGTCTGGCTGGCGGCAAAGGCTTTGGCTTGATCTGGCATGGAAAATTCCTCCCTTGCATCATTTGGATTCTGTTCCAGTATGCCCGAAAACAAACCTGTCATTCTCTTTGCGGAAAATTTACAAAAGAGACTGCTTCTCCTTGCCTTTTTCCTGTGGGCCTAGTATAATGGAGGCAATTTAGGGTGTCATGTCACCCACGCGAGGAGGATACCTCAGAGATGAAAGCGAAGACAAATCTGACCATGCTCTGCGATTTTTATGAGCTGACCATGGGAAACGGCTATTTCCAGACCGGTCTGGCCGACCGCGTATGCTATTTCGATGTGTTTTACCGCTCCGTCCCGGACCGGGGCGGCTTCGCCATTGCGGCGGGCCTGGCCCAGGTGGTGGAGTATATCGAAAACCTGCGCTTTGACGAGGAGGACATCGCATACCTCCGGTCAAAGGGCTGTTTTTCCGAGGAGTTTTTGGAATATTTGAGCGGATTTTCCTTTACCGGCGATATTTGGGCCGTTCCGGAGGGGACGCCCATCTTCCCAGGCGAGCCCATTCTGACGGTGCGCGCGCCGGCCATCCAGGCACAGTTTATCGAGACCTTCGTGCTCCTCTGCCTCAACCACCAGTGCCTGATCGCCACCAAGTCCAACCGCATCGTCCGGGCGGCGGAGGGCCGTCCGGTGGCGGAGTTCGGCTCCCGTCGGGCCCATGGGCCGGATGGGGCCCTGCTGGGCGCCCGGGCCTCCTACATCGCGGGCTGTGCCGCCACCGCCTGCACCATGGCCGACCAGCATTACGGTTCCCCCGCCACGGGGACCATGGCCCACTCCTGGGTGCAGATGTTCCCCGACGAGTACACCGCCTTCAAGACCTACTGCGAGCTGTATCCCACCAACGCGACCCTGCTGGTAGATACCTATAACGTGCTCAAGTCCGGCGTGCCCAACGCCATCCGCGCCTTCAAAGAGGTACTGGCCCCCATGGGGATCACCAAGTGTGGCATCCGGCTGGACTCCGGCGACCTGACCTATCTGTCCCAGAAGGCCCGGGAGATGCTGGATGAGGCCGGCCTGACAGAGTGCAAGGTCATTGCCTCCAACGCCCTGGACGAGTATATCATCCGGGACCTGGTGCGCCAGGGGGCCCGCATCGACTCCTTCGGCGTGGGAGAGCGGCTGATCACCTCCCGCAGTGAGCCGGTGTTTGGCGGCGTGTACAAGCTGGTGGCCATTGAGGACGACGAGGGGAACATCATCCCCAAGATCAAGATCAGTGAGAACGCCGCCAAGATCACCACCCCCCATTTCAAAAAGGTCTACCGAATCTTCTCCCGGGACACCGGCAAGGCGGAGGCCGACCTGATCTGCCTGCGGGACGAGGAGATCGACTTCACCCAGCCGCTGGAGCTGTTTGATCCCAGCGCCACCTGGAAGCGCAAGGTGTACACCAACATCGAGGCCAAGGAGCTGCTGGTCCCCATCTTCCTGAACGGGAAGCGGGTGTACGAGGTACCGGAGCTTCAGGTCAGCCGGGCCTACTGCCAGCGGCAGGTGGACGCCCTGTGGGATGAGGTAAAGCGCTTTGAGAATCCCCACAATTACTATGTGGACCTGAGCCAGAAGCTGTGGGACATCAAGCAGTCCTTGCTGAACAGCCATGATATGAATTAAAAAACGGTGAGCCGCGGGCACTGCCTGCGGCTCACCGTTTTTTCAGGGATCAGACCGGCCCCTGACGGAAGCGCTCGATCATCTCATGGGTCAGGGAGATGGAAGAGCCGCCCTCCGGCAGCTCAGAGCGGTCGAACCAGGTGCCCTCACCCAGCTCGTCTTCCTGAAGGGTCACAGTCTCGTCCTCCGTGTCCAGGTCACAGTAAAACCCGGACAGAAGGCTGCTGGAGAAGCTCCAGGGCTGACTCTTATAGAACCGGATGTTTTTGACCGGCAGACCGACTTCCTCCATGACCTCCCGGCGGACCGTGCCCTCCAGAGGCTCGCCGATCTCTGCGAAGCCGGCGATGAGGGCATAGTTACGGACTGTGCCCGGCCGGGCGGTCTGGGAATACTTGGTGAGCAGCAGGCGGTCACCGTGGGTCACTGCCACGATCACCGCCGGGGAGATGGTGGGATAGACCAGACCGCCGCAGGCGGGACAACGCATGGCGCGCTCCACGGCGTCCTGCTGGGCCGGAGCGCCGCACCGGCCGCAGAACTGGTGGTTGTGGTACCAGTCATACAGCTGGCTGGCGGTGATGCAGGCGAAAGCCAGCCAGCCGGGCTGCATATCCCGGAACTGTCCGTTTTTGGCCGGAACAGCGGCGTCCAGAATGGCCGAGGGCACCACATGGCACCAGTGAAAAGCGATGTCATCGATGGAAAAGAAATAGGTACAGGGCAGTGCAGAGAGATCGGCGCAGGCGTTTGCCTCTTCCCAGGTGAACGGGAGCCCGCTCTCGCGGCTGAGAAGGGTGCTCCCGTCCTGATAGAAGAAGACACGGTCCCCGTCCTTTGGCTGGGTAGGATGGTAGGCGTTGTCATACCGGTGGGGTGCAATATCCTGGATCATAGCAGTTAGGGTCCTTTCTGATCAAATTTTGTCGTTGCATCTATTATGAAGGCTTTTCTGACCACTGTCAACTGCCGCCGCCATCCCAGGGCAAAGGAGACCATCCAACAGGGCGGGCCCCCACGCGGAACGAAAATTTCCCAAAACCGGCGGGTGGAGCACGTCCTGCCTCTGCGTGTGCCGTGAACAGGCTTTCCATCAGGGCGCCTCCCGGAGTTCGTCCAGCAGATGGGCTGCGCCATAGCGCAGGCACCGCTGGAGACGCCGCTCCCCCCCGCTTGATGGTGCGGGAGACAGTGGACTTGTCTACGCCCATCTGCTCCCCGATCTCCCGCATATTGTAGCCCTCCGCATAGTACAGCAGAAGCGCTGTCCGCTGCTTCTCGGTGACGTCCTCCCGCAGGGCACGGATCAGGTTGTGTCGGAGGCGGCTGATCTCCCGGCTGTTGTCCGCCGACATCTGCCGGGAGTAGACGGCCATGTCCGCGGCGTACAGCTTGCCGCGCCTATATCGTGTATTTGACATTCCGGCGGTACCCCCTCTCATAGTAGCGCTCGGTAAGCACTGCCAGTTCCCGGGCCTCACGAAACATGGTAGACAGCATTCGGATCCGCTCTGCCAGCAGACAGCGTTCCTCCTCGTCCTCCGTCCGGTCCAGTACCGCCTGGAGCTGGCAAATGCGGAAGTCCAGCGCCCTGGCGTGGGCGCGGTATTCCACAGAAAGCTCTTGCAGGGTCATTGTGCACATTCCTCCTCTTGTTCTGCCTCCCGCCGTCTGCGGCCGCCCCGCCGTCCCGCCGCGCAGCGGGTGCAGAGGATGCGGCCGTTCCGCCGGATCAGGGGGTCCAGCCGGTACAGCTCCCCGCCGCACTGGGCGCACAGCGCGGCAGGAGCGGCCAGCTGGACATCCCGGAGGGGCGGGAGCAGACCGGAGACACATTCGTATCCCGTGAGTGAGACGCTCCTTTCTTCTCTCCCGGCCGGGGCCGGGGCTCTTGGTGTGGATCTGCGGATTTTTCTGCGCCCCGTCCCCGGATGAGAACAGAGGCGCAGGAAAAACCTCTTGGGGCCTGTAAAATAAAATGAGAAAAATCAAATATTTCTATTGACAAGACTCGCTTTCTCTGTTAGAATAACACCTGCTGTTGGACAGCACTCTTGATACGCTGGTGTAGCTCAGCCGGTAGAGCAGCTGATTTGTAATCAGCAGGTCGGGGGTTCGAATCCGTCCACCAGCTCCACAATTCAATATGGAGGAGTTCCCGAGTGGCCAAAGGGGCAGACTGTAAATCTGTTGCGTTTCGCTTCGGTGGTTCGAATCCACCCTCCTCCACCACGTCGGAGTAAACGTCACATCGTTTGCTCCGACTTTTTTTATCAAAAGTCAGAACGCACTCATTTTGTTGCTCCTCCTTTCCAAATCACAACCGCTGCGCTGGGTTGTGATTTGCTGTCGCCGCCTTGCGGCGTTTTTTGATTGTGGGAAAAGATCGGGGTTGAACGGAGCATGCAGAAAGCGGTGGTCCCAAACGGGATCGCAGTTTTCTTTTCAGCGGGAACGGCGGCCTTTTGCCGGAGCGCCGGTGGCAGGGCGGCCTGTGCGGGGGAGATGGACACAGGCAGCGGCCTTTTGGGAGAAAAAGCCGTAAATAGAACGTACGTTCTATTTACGGCTCTACTATACCGCGAAACTGCGCCCTTGTCAAGGGGGAAATTGGCGGTTTTTCAAAAATTATGTCTACCGCAGACATACTGCACATGGATTCCTCTGTTTTTCATGCAGAGCTGGCACAGAAAAAGCGCGCCGCCTCCCACAGGGAAGGCAGCGCGCCGGTGCTTTTATGGATCCGAATGGAACGCTTAGAAATACTGCTTGATGCCCTCGGGGGCCAGGTCGGGCTCATCACTGATGGTGATGGTGAACTTGATGTCGTGATTCTCGCCGAAGTCGTTCAGCCACTTCAGGAAGTCCTCAGTCTCGTTGTAGCCGTCGGAGGGGACGATCTTGGTCAGACTATCAATAAAGACATGGGTAATGTCATAGTTGCCGGCGTACAGGCCGCTGATGAAGCCTCTCATGGCAGCGTAGTCCGCTACATCGTACTGGCTGGAATCCACCAGGCGGATCTGATAGTTGATGTCGAAGCGGAGCTTGTCGCCCTTTTCGATGCAGACCACGTTGCCGTGCTCGCTCTGTACCGCCTGGTTAATCATGTCGATCATCTGCTTGGTCTTGCCGGTGCCCTTTTTACCCATGATGACTCGAATCATGTTAAATCACTCCTTCATGGATGTTACCAGGGACGCTGGTCCCTTGTGTTGTATTAACTTTACCATATTGCGGCGGGATTTTCAACCGGAAGATTGTGAATTTTTTTGCCGCACCGGAAAGTATTTTTTCCCTTACAGGCGGGCCTCCAGCTCGGCCTGCCGGGCCTCGTAGCCGGGCTTGCCCAGAAGGGCGAACATATTGCTCTTATAGGCCTCCACGCCGGGCTGGTTGAAGGGGTTGATCTCCAGCAGATGGCCGGACAGGCCGCATACATACTCAAAGAAGTAGATCAGGAAGCCCACGCTGGTCTCGCTGATGGCGGGCATCTGGATGAGCACATTGGGCACACCGCCGTCCACATGGGCCAGCATCACGCCCCGCATGGCCTTCTCCGCCACAAAGGAGAGAGGCTTGCCAGCCAGGAAGTTCAGGCCGTCAATGTTCTCAGGGTCGTTGGGGATCAGAAACTCGCCCTTGGGAGCGAAATCGACCACGGTCTCGCACATGAGGCGCTGGCCCTCCTGGATATACTGGCCCATGGAGTGCAGGTCTGCGGTGTACTCCAGGCTGGCGGGGAACAGGCCCTTGCCCTCCTTGCCCTCGCTCTCGCCGTAGAGCTGTTTCCACCACTCGGCGAAGAAGCGGAAGCTGGGCTCGTAGCCGGCCAGCATCTCCACCTTTTTGCCGCTCTCGTGCAGGGCGTGGCGGGCGGCGGCGTACCGCCATGCGGGGTTGTCCAGTCCGGGGACGGCCAGCTCCGTCATGGCCTGGGCCGCGCCGTCCATCAGAGCCTGGATGTCGATCCCGGCCACAGCGATGGGCAGCAGGCCCACAGCGGTGAGGACAGAGTACCGGCCGCCGATGGCGTCGGGCACCACGAACTCCTCATAGCCCTCGGCATCCGCCAGGCCCTTCAGCGCGCCCCGGGATTTGTCAGTGGTGGCATAGATGCGCTCCCGGGCGCCCTCCTTGCCGTACTTCTCCTCCAGCATCCCCTTGAAAATGCGGAAGGCGATGGCGGACTCGGTGGTAGTGCCGGACTTGGAGATCACGTTGACAGAAAAGTCCCGGTCACCGATGAGGGAGATGGTCTCCAGCAGGGCGTCAGTGGACAGTCCGTTTCCGGTGAAGAAGACGTCGGGGGTGTCCTTCTTTTTCAGATTGTAGTGGGGGGAGCGCAGCAGCTCGATGACCGCGCGGGCGCCCAGATAGGAACCGCCAATGCCAATGACCACCAGCACCTGGGACTGCTTCTGGATCTTCCGGGCAGCCGCCTGGATCCGGGCGAACTCCTCTTTGTCATGGTCCCGGGGCAGTGTCACCCAGCCGGTGAAATCACCGCCGGGTCCGCTGTGGGTGGCCAGCATCTCCGCCGCCTGCTCCAAGCGGGGCTTCCGGCTGGTCAAATAATCCTGGGGAAGGAAGCTGTCTGCATTGGTCAGATTGAGTGTCAGCATAGAAAAATCCTCCTTTGAGAATTGAATTTTACCCCTCTAGTATAGCATAGATCCCGAAGTTTTTCACCGTGAAAGCCGCTTTTTTTCACCAGACATTTCCACCAAGAAAAAACAAAAATTTTTGAAAAAAAAGAATTGACTATTCAGCTGCTCTGTGGTATCATGAATAACGTCGTTTGGACGATTAGCTCAGCTGGTAGAGCATCCGCTTGACGTGCGGGAGGTCACAGGTTCAAGTCCTGTATCGTCCACCATCAAAACCGCTGTTTTCAAAAGAAAACAGCGGTTTTTCTTAACTTTTTTGCGACATTTTCGGATTCAAGTCAACCGCTGACCACAGAACAAGCCACAGACAGAGAAAAAGGCCGCCCTTCTGGAATTACTCCCGAAGGGCGGTTTTCGTTCTTCAGCCTGCCTTTCTCCCGGCTCTCAGCGGAGCCAATTCCTTTTTCATGGCGGCGATCAGCTCCGCCAGCTTTTCCTCACATTCTTCTTCGGTAGCGGCGTAGATATTCCGGGCGATGCGTTTTCCGTTGACCTTGGGGGAATAGCGGCCTTCCCAGAGGTGGTCATTGATTTGGGTGACACACCCGGTTCCCGGCTTCCGGTATTTCCCCTTGACCGCCTGGAAAGTGGATGAGCCTGGTTTAGATTCGGCGTGCTTTGAGGATGGTTCCGCACCGGCGATCCCCCGGTCGATGCAGTCGGCGGCCTTCTGCCGCATCTCATCGGTCACATGGGCGTAGACATTTAGCATCTCTTGCATCTGCCTAATAGTGGAGGTGCCTTTTGTAATCCTTACAAAGCACAAAATCGTAATAGAGGGCCGCCAAATTCATCAATGGGCCTACTTTCTGACCACATAACCAGCCACAGACGGCGGTGGAATATATGGAACTAGCACGGCGAAAGAGTGACAGAAAGTATATTGTTTCAAAAGGAAAGCGCTAAAAAGAACGAAAAAGATTAGAAAAAATATCAAGCCGGCCTTGACGTGCGGGAGGTCACAGGTTCAAGTCCTGTATCGTCCACCAAATGAATCCCTTAGAGCCTCAAGGCTTTGAGGGATTTTTTCTTTTTTAAAAAATTCAGAATGTTCCTTGTATGGGTTGTGTTTCTTGCTTTTAAATGCACAAAATCGTTCTTGCCGGTCCATGTTCCGAAAAAGGCCTCTCTGCGGAAAGATCTGCAGAGAGGCCTTTTCTATCCAGGAAATGCGGTCCATGAGTTCAATTCTGCAAGCAGCGCTGGAGGTTTTCCGTGATCCGCCGGGAAAAGGCCAGGTATTCCGACCGCTCCTCTGGGGTGAAGCCCGCCAGATGGTCCGCAAGGGCATCCTCCTGAGCCGCCTCCAGGTCGGCGATCACAGAACCTGCCTCGGGCGTCAGGACGGGCTTGCGCATGTCCAGATAGCCGGGGGGCTCGCTCTCCAGCAGGCCCTTAGAGGACAGTCGTTGCAGGGCGAGGGCGAGGGAGGCCCGGGAGAGCCCGGAAAAGTCTGCTAGTTCCCGGCGGGTACAGGGCCCGTGCAGCTGATGCAGGGACAGCAGGATCTGGGCCTCCTGGAGGGAGAGCCCGTTTTTCAGCGCGGCGGTCTCCAGATGGGATTCCAGAAGCCGCCGCTCCCGGTAGGCGTCGCAGAGGGGGCCGCTTCCCATCACACCGGCCTGAAAGGCCCGCACACGCTCGTCGCCCAGCCGCTGGCTGGTGGGGAGCAGGGGCGGCACCGCGCTATCTCCGGCGGCGTCCAGAAGAAAACGGTACACCTTCGCCCGGCACCGCTCATAGCTCTCCTCATCCAGCACCTCCTTATAAAACTGGTGATAGGACTCAAAGATCATCAGCTTCATCTTGACCGTCCTGGAAATGCTCAGGCTCTGGGACGCCAGGGACCCCTTGGTCTTGACATAGTAGTAGATCGGGACAGACAGGGCGTAGAACCGCTCCGCCCGGCGGATGTACTCCAGATTGAATAAAAAGTCCTCGCACCAGCTGATCTCCGGGTCCATCCGCAGATGGTACCGCTCCACCAGCTCCCTGCGGTACAGCTTATTCCACAGGACGCCGTAATAAAAGTCCGCTGGATTTTCCATCATGTGGGCGGCGTATTCCTCCCGGGTGAGGAGGCTGTCCTCGTCGATGTCGCCCTTTCGGGAGAGACGCTCGCCGACCACCCGGTAGAAGTCCGCGATCACCAGATCGCAGCGATGGGCCTCTGCGGCCCGGACCAGAGAGCGGGTGGCGTCTGGGGTGATCCAGTCATCACTGTCCAGAAACTGGAGATAGACGCCCTGAGCCAGATCCAGGGCATGGTTGCGGGCGGCGGAGACCCCGGCGTTTTTCTGGTGGATCGCAGTCACCCTGGCATCCCGGGCGGCAAATTCATCGCAGATCGCGCCGGAGCCGTCGGTGCTGCCGTCGTCCACCAGAAGCAGCTCCAGGTCGGTAAACTGCTGGTCCAGGATGCTGGCCACACAGCGCCGGATGGTCTGTTCCGCATTGTAAACCGGCACAATGACGCTGACCATTGGTTTCATTTCAGCAACTCCTTATTTTGAGGGATTAGGGATGGTGAGGTTGGGATATGGGGTAGTTTATCACGGCTTTGTGCCAGCGTCAAATCGAGAACAGCTTCATGTTTTCTGCGGATGCGGAGATGATGGGGGCTATGTGAACGGGGGGAGTACTGTATAGCTGACAAGGAACAGAATGGGGACCGGCACAGCCGGTCCCCATTCTGTCAAAAGCCGATATGGGAAGATCAATCGACATACTCCACGCCGATCTGCTCCAGGATCTGGTCCACGAAGGGGCGGGGAAAGCCCTTGCCGGCATGGATCCCGGCCAGCTGCCCCTCCTCTTTCAACTTGACGGCGGCGGCGGCTTTGGCCAGTTCCCCGGCATCCTCAGGCTTGATGACCAGGATGCTGTCGCCATCGCCCACCAGGATGTCGCCCGGGCAGATGACCTGTCCGCCCACGCTGACCGGGAAGTTGATCTCGCCGGGGCCGTTCTTATAAGGGAGTTGAAATCATGGTTGAGAAGAAACGAAAGAGCTTTGTAAAGCGCATGGTAACAGCCTTGATCCTGGGCGTGATCCTGGCTATACCAAAATCGCCACCGTGATCACCGCAGATCTGCCGGTCATCAGCCAGTGCCGGCCAGGCGACGCCACCCGCTTCCAGTCAATCCCTGTCTCCCAGGCACACCAGCTGTGGCGGGAGATGCAGGAGCGCCTCAACGATCTGGACCGGAGACTGAACGCCCCGGCTGCTCAGCCGCAAGCCCAGCCCCAAGCCGGAAGGCCGGGACCTGTGCGCCGCTACCGCATTACAGTCAATGGAAAAGTCTATGAGACCTCCATCCAGATGGTCTCCCAGTAACAGAAAGAGGTGTGTTTCATGTATACCATCGATTTGAACAGTGACATGGGTGAGAGCTTCGGCGCTTACCGCATCGGAAACGACGAGGGTATCATCCAGCATATCACCTCCACCAACGTGGCCTGCGGCTACCACGCCGGGGGCCCCATGGTGATGGACAAGGTGGTGCGCATGGCCAAGGAGTGGGGCGTGGCCGTGGGCGCGCACCCCGGCTACCCTGATTTGATGGGGTTCGGCCGCCGGAAGATGACGCTGTCTGTGGACGAGGTCAAAAATTACATGCAGTATCAGATCGGGGCTCTCATGGCGTTCACCCAGAGCTATGGTCTGAAGCTGCAGCACGTGGCGCCCCACGGCGCACTGGGCAACCTGTGCCAGTATGACCGGGAGACCTCCCGAGCCATCTGCGAGGCGGTGTATGAGATCGATCCATCCGCATCTTCTACTGCGCGGGGGCCGTCCTGGGGGAGGAAGCCCAGAAGATGGGTCTGAAAACGGCGGCGGAGATCTTTGCCGACCGCGCTTATATGGAGGACCTGTCCCTGGTCCCCTGGAAGCAGTCCGGTGCCATGATCACAGATGAGGATCTGGCGGTGGAACGGTGCATCAAGATGATCAAGGAGCACAAGGTCACCGCGATCACTGGCAAGGAGATCGAGATCCAGGGCGATACTCTGTGCGTCCACGGAGACGGGGCCAAGGCGCTGGCCTTTGTAGAGCGGATCAAAAAAGAATTCCAGCAGGAGGGGATCCAGATCAGGAACTTCTTGTGACCCCGCGTTCCGCCTGCCCGCACACGGCGGACGCGGAAGCGCTGCCCCCATCGGCCGGCTGCGGCCGGTGGGGGCTTCTGTCTGTCAACATCGGGCAGATGAATGCGGAACGGACAGGTTTTCGTTGACAGAGTGAAGGGAAGAGGATAAAATAAAAGGACAGAGCGGCAAGCCGCTCTGCATCTCTGCGCCAGTAGCTCAATCGGATAGAGCGCACCCCTCCTAAGGGTGAGGCTGGGGGTTCGATTCCCTTCTGGCGTGCCACGTCGGAGTAAGCTATGTATCGCTTGCTCCGACTTATTCTATAAATCAGAGCGCGCTCACGCAGCTGCTCCTCCTCTCCAAACCAAATCCGTTGCTGCTGGAGTCTGGTTCGAGTCCGCCGCTTTGCGGCGGTTTTTTATTGTACAGAACGATCAAGTTAAACCGCTCTTTGTGAGTTGGAGCAGACACCGTCTTGCTTTCCCGACCGCCGCTCAGGACTGTGACTGTCAGCTTTTTCGGCGAAGGGTGTCTTTTTTGCACAAACCCTGCTTTTGACATTGTTTTTCCACATGATGGGAATATAATGACTCCTACACAGCCGTGCGGGCCGACGGAGGCCTGCCGGAACAAAGGAGGAGCGGCGTATGCAGGCCAAGGAGACGGTGCAAACCAGGTGGAACAGGCTGCGGAGACAGCGGGGAACGGGGGAGAAGGTGAGCGTGGATGCAACCGCCCTGATGCGCTTTGCGGATACAGCCATCCATTTTCTTCTGGCGGCGGTGCTGGCCGGTGCGTCGGTGTTTGGGGACTACGCTCCCTTTGGAGTGGCGCTGGTTGGGGCGGCGGGCTCCGGCGTGTGCGGTGCGGCGGCGCTGGTGGGGGCCTGCTTCGGCTATATGGTGCTGCTGGGCTTTGCGGACGGGCTGCGGTATGCCGCCGCAGCCATCTTGACCTTTGCGGTGGGCTTCGCCTTCTATGACTGGAAACTCCTCCGAAGGCCCTGGGCCATGCCTCTGGTCGCCGGGTTCATCAATAGCTGCACCGGCTTCATCTACCTGTCCGAGGGAGGCTGGCGGACGGTGGACGTAATCTATTTCCTGACTGAGTTGGTCCTGATTGTGGCATCCGGCTGGTGCTACCGGCAGCTGCTGCTCCCCATGCGGGCGGGCCGGGGGGTGGAGCTGCTTTCCCCCGCGAGGCGGGCCAGCCTGACGGTGCTGCTGTGCACCGTGCTGATGTCCCTGTCCGGCCTGTATCTGGTCAAGGACATCTCCCTGGGGCGGGCTTTGGCGGTGGCGGCGGTGCTGGCGGCGGCCTGGCAGGGTGGGATCGCCGCAGGGGCGGTGCTGGGCATGGCCGCCGGTCTGTCCATGGATCTGGCGGCCAATGGGGTCCCGCTGTATGCCATGGCCTTCGGGCTGTCCGGTCTGGCCACCGGGGCCGTCCGGGGGAAAGGGAGGCTGCGGGCCGCCGGGGTCTATCTGCTGGCCAACGGAGGGGCGGTGCTGTGGACCTGGGACCGTGGTCTGCCCCTGTCCGTGCTGTATGAGGCGCTTCTGGGCGCTGCCGCGTTCCTCCTGCTGCCGGAGCGCCCTCTGCGGCGGCTGGGGAGCTGGCTGGCTCCGGAGGGAAGCGTCTCCGCCGATCAGAGGGCCCAGGCCCGGGTCAAACAGCGGCTGGAGGCCACCGCCCAGGCCTTCCGTACCTTGTACGACACCATGCGGGCCTCCTTTTGTCCGCCCAGGAACGATAACGACATGGCTACGGTATTTGACCGGGCGGCCTGCCGGGTGTGCCGGGGCTGTACGCTGCGCTCCAGCTGCTGGGAGCGGGACTATGTGACCACCTTCAACGCACTGAACGACGCCACCCAGGCCATGCTGGACCGGGGGCGTGGGGAGGCGGAGGATTTCCCCGGCTATTTTTCCAGCCGGTGTCTCCATTTCCGGGCGTTCCTGGCTGCGGTGAATGAGGAGCTCACCGCCCTGCTCTACCGCCGTCAGTACAACAGCCGAATCCAGGACAGCCGGGCTGCGGTGTGCCGCCAGTACGGTCAGCTCTCCGCCCTGCTGGGGGCTGCTGCCGCCGAACTGGGGGAGGAACTGATCCCGGACCCGGCAGCCGACCGGCGTCTGCGGCAGCGGCTGGCAGGGATGGGGGACCGGGTGCGGGGCGGTGTGTTCCGGGACGGGCGGGGGCGGTTGAGGATCGAGCTGGAGGGCCCGGACTGCCCCCTTCTGGCCGCCCCGGAGGAACTGGCGGAGCTGGCCGGCCTGATGGAGGCGCCCATGCGCCTGGAGGACCAGGATGGGGACCACCTGACGCTGATCCAGCAGGAGCCCCTGATGGCGGTGGCCGGGATCGCCGCCCGGAAGAAGGATGGGGAGACGGTGAGCGGGGACGCGGGCACCTATTTCAAGCGGGGGGACGGTACCCTGTATGTCCTTCTGTGCGATGGAATGGGAAGCGGCCCCCAGGCCAACCGGGAGAGCAGTCTGGCGCTGCGGTTGCTGGAGCAGTTCCTCCAGGCCGGCGTGGAGACGGAGCACGCCCTGGTCACGCTCAACTCCGCCCTGGCCCTCCGGGGGGAGGAGGCCGGAGGCTTCACCACGGTGGATCTGCTTCAGGTGGATCTGTTCACCGGGGATGGAGTGGTGTTTAAGCTGGGGGCGGCCCCTACCTATGTGCGAAAGGGCGGGACTGTGCGGAGGATCTCCGGGGCTTCCCTCCCGGCGGGGCTGGCGGCGGAGGAGCGGAGCGCCCCCGACCGCTTTCCTATTCACCTGTCCCCTGGGGACTGTGTGCTTCTGGTGAGCGACGGGGTGACGGGTACGGAGGATGACAGCTGGCTCCGGGAGCGGCTGGTCAAATTTGACCAGGGCAGTCCCAAGGAACTGGCTCGGGATCTGATTACCCACAGTCCACAGGGGGCCACTGATGACAGCACCGCCCTGGTGATCCGGCTGGAAAAACGGGAGTAGAGGAAATTCCGGGAGAAACTGGGGAGAAATGAGGGCAGACCCTTGTAAAATAGGGGAAAACGCATTATAATAAAAGCCTGTCCAGAAAACTTGGACAGGCTTTTTTTCAAATTCCGGTCAGGCTCCGTCAGTGCTTCCCTGTGGGGAGCAGATCCCGAGCGCCGCTGGAGACACAGTACAGAGCGATATCAAATATACTGAAAATACTCTGAGGAATGGAGAGAACTACTATGGACCGCACCACTATTGCCGCGATCTTCGCGGATCAGGAGGCGCTGGGCGGCCAGACGGTCACCGTCTGCGGCTGGGCCCGCACCATCCGGGACATGAAGACCTTCGGCTTCATCGAGCTCAACGACGGCTCCTGCTTTAAGAACCTGCAGGTCGTCATGGACGCCAATGTGCTGGAGAATTATAAGGAGATCGCCGGACAGAACGTGGGCGCGGCCCTTGTGGTCGTGGGCCAGGTGGTCCTGACCCCCGGGGCCAAGCAGCCCCTGGAGGTAAAGGCCTCCTCCATCGCGGTGGAGGGCCCCTCCGCCCCGGACTACCCCCTCCAGAAGAAGCGCCACGGGGTGGAGTTCCTGCGCACCATCCAGCATCTGCGCCCCCGGACCAACCTGTTTTCCGCCGCCTTTCGGGTGCGGAGCGTGGCTGCCCACGCCATCCACTGCTTCTTCCAGGACCGGGGCTTCGTCTATGTCCACACGCCCATCATCACCGCCAGCGACTGCGAGGGCGCCGGCGAGATGTTCCAAGTGACCACCCTGGATCTGGAGAACGTGCCCAAGAACGAGGACGGCACTGTGGACTACTCCAAGGACTTCTTTGGCAAACGGGCCAGCCTGACCGTCTCCGGCCAGCTCAACGCGGAGAACTTCGCCATGGCCTTCGGCAATGTGTACACCTTCGGCCCCACCTTCCGGGCGGAGAACTCCAACACCCAGCGCCACGCCGCCGAGTTCTGGATGATCGAGCCTGAGATGGCCTTCGCGGACTTGGGCGACTATATGGACAACGCCGAGGCCATGATCAAATATGTGATCCGCACGGTGCTGGAAAAGTGCCCCGACGAGATCAGCTTCTTCAACTCCTTTGTGGATAAGGGCCTGAAAGAGCGGCTGGAGCACGTGGCCTCCTCCGACTTTGCCCGGGTGAGCTACACCGACGCGGTGGAGATTCTGGAGAAGAACAACGACAAATTTGACTTCAAGGTGTACTGGGGCTGCGACCTTCAGACGGAGCATGAGCGCTACCTCACCGAGCAGGTGTACAAGCGCCCAGTGTTCGTCACCGACTACCCCAAGGAGATCAAGGCCTTCTATATGCGCCTCAACGACGACGGCAAGACCGTGGCCGCCGCCGACTGCCTGGTCCCCGGCATTGGCGAGCTCATCGGCGGCTCCCAGCGTGAGGAGCGGCTGGAGGTGCTGGAGGCCCGCATCAAAGAGCTGGGCATGGCCCCGGAGGACTACTGGTGGTACTGCGACCTGCGCAAGTACGGCACCTGCCGCCACGCCGGCTACGGCATGGGCTTCGAGCGCATGGTCATGTACCTCACCGGCGTGAACAACATCCGCGATACCCTGCCCCACCCCCGGACCGTGGGCAACGCGGAGTTCTAAGCCTCATAATTGTACCCCAAAACATGGATGCGGCGGGAAGGTTTAACCTTCCCGCCGCATTTTTTACCCATTGGTCACAAATCGGGCTGCCCGGTCGTATATCAGGTGAAAGGGGGCGAGGCCATGACGGCCTGGAGCCGGCCGGATCAGGCAGAGCGCTTCATCCGGGAGTACGCCGATCCGATTCTGAGGGTGTGCGTTGCGTATTCCCTGGGACGCGCTGACGCTCAGGATATCTGCCAGGACATTTTCCTCACCCTGCTGGAGGGGGAGCGGGCCTTTCAAAGTCCGGCGCACGAGCGGGCTTTCATCCTGCGCTGTGCCATCAACGCCAGCAAGGATCTGTTGAAAAGCAGTCATGTTCGGCGTACTGCGCCTCTGGAGGCGGCAGAGCGGGTGGCCGCCCCCGCACCCGGGGAGCTCCATGAGGTCTGGCAGGCGGTGGAGCGCCTCCCGGACCGGGAGCGGATCCTGGTCTATCTGTTTTATTGCGAGGGCTACGGCCTGGAGGAGGCCGCCGGGATGTGCGGTTGCTCCTACGCCGCCGCCCGCCAGCGGCTGAGCCGGGCCAGAAAGCGGCTGCGGTCAGAATTGGAGGTGTACGATGGCTGACTTGAACCATTCCTTTGATCACTTTGCCTTCACATCGGAAGAAAAGGAACAGCTGACAGACCGCCTGCGGCAGGCGGCAGAACAGGAGGAGCGTATGAAGGAGCCAACAAAACGTATCATCCGTCACACCGGGCACCGGCTTCTGATCGGGGCTGGGGCGGCGGCCGCGCTGACCATGGGGGCCCTGGCGGCCACAGTGGGGGGCGGCCTGCTAGGCTATTTTGAGGCCCGGACCCCCGAGGATCAGAGCGCTCTGGAGAATGGCATCTACCGGCTGGACCGCAGCGAAAGTTGGAACGGCTGGACGGTTGCCCTCACCGACTGCGTGGGGGACAACGCCAACAGCTATGTGTGGGTGGAGGTGACCGCCCCGGAGGGGACGGCTTTGGGGGATGCGGCGGCCCTGGGGTATGACAGCGGCTATTTCGACCTGGACGCCAAGATCAAGCCGGAGCGGGAGGACCCGGCCGGGTCCTGGGGGTGGCAGGTGCTGGAGGTGGAGGACCCGGAGCCTGGCGACAACCGCCTGTCCTTCTGTTTCGAGATGGATGTTTACTCCGCCCAGCAGCTGGCGGGCGGGCAGTGGGACTTCTCCATCGGTCCCCTTCGGGATGTGTGGTTTACCGACCCGGGGACGGACCAGGCGGTCCGGTATGAGGACACCCAGCTGACCCAGGCCGTCCGGGACCATGTGTGGCAGTTTTCCGATGTGCGCCTGGACATCCCCGACCAGAGCGTACAGTGCGCACCGCAGATCGAGGTCCCCTACCTGGACGGCACCGCCACCCTCACCAGGCTGGAGATCACCCCCCTGACCACCACAGTGCGGATCGAGGGCGGGGCCTGCTATGACCACCACGGGAGGGCAGCGGCGAAACAGGCCGGCTTGACGCCGCCCTCCCCCACAGATCCCGCCCAGTGGACGGAGTGCTGGAGGGAGCTGGAGACCGTTCTGGTTCTGAAGGACGGGACCACTCTGGAGCCCCCCGAAACCGGCGGCGGTTCCAGCTGTCAGGACGGGGTGAGCAGCGACACCTATCAGGGGGCGCCCTATGTGGAAAAGAAGTTCCGGTATGCGGAACAAAGGTATGATGTTGCCCCGCAGGTCATTGACCCCAGGCAGGTGGACTACATCCTGGTGTGCGGCGTGCGGGTGGAGCTGCCTGATTGAAGGAGCTGCCGCAAATTGTGAGGCGCAGTCCAGGGCAGGGAAAGAACACCTTAAAAAGTTGTCGGGAACCTCTGATCAAGAGGCTCCCGACAACTTTTATTTCTTATTTTGAGAAGCTTATCGGGCGGAAGCCCCATATCGTCGAAGCAAAGTCCGCCGTATCTCGGAACGCCTGGGGCGGGCATTCCTCGACTGCTCCCTTGCTTCTCCTCTCCAAACGGCACCCGCTGCGCTGGGCTGCCGTTTGGGGCCGCCTGCGGCGGCTCACTCCAGCTTAAGAACGGCCATGAAGGCTTCGGTGGGCAGCTGGACGGTGCCCAGGGTACGCATTTTCTTCTTGCCTGCTCCCCGGCAAACAAGTTTGCCGGGGGTCCCAAAGTGGATCCAAATGCTCGGGCGAAGTGAATTCGCCCTGCGCCAAGGTTTTGCCTTTGGCAAAACGCTTGTACGTCGCAATGCGCCGCCCCGCCGTGCGGGGTGGAAGGCAGAAGAAAATGCCGTTACTCTTCGTCCAGCTTGAGAACTGCCATAAAGGCTTCGGTGGGCAGTTGCACAGTACCCAGGGTACGCATTTTCTTCTTGCCTTCCTTCTGCTTCTCCAGCAGCTTCTTCTTTCGGGTGATGTCGCCGCCGTAGCACTTGGCCAGCACGTCCTTTCGCATGGCCTTGACGGTCTCCCGGGCGATGATCTTGCCGCCGATGGCTGCCTGGACCGGGACCTCAAACAGCTGGCGGGGAATGTTCTCCTTCAGCTTTTCGCAGATCTTCCGGGCCCGGCCGTACGCCTTTTCCCGGTGAACGATGAAGCTCAGGGCGTCTACCTGGTCCCCGTTGAGGAGCAGGTCCACCTTCACCAGGTCGCTCCTTTCATAGCCCTCCAGCTCGTAGTCCAGGCTGGCGTATCCCTTGGTCCGGGCCTTCAGGGCGTCGAAGAAGTCGTAGATGATCTCGCCGATGGGCATGGAGTAGTGCAGCTCCACCAGATTGGTGTCCAGATACTGCATATCCTTAAAAATGCCCCGGCGGTCCTGACACATGGGCATGATGTTGCCCACATAGTCCGGGGGCGCGATGATGGACACCTTGGCGTAGGGCTCCCGCGCCTCGCTGATGGAGCCGGGATCGGGGTAGTTGTGGGGATTATCCACCCGGACCACAGTACCATCTGTTTTGGTGACCTCATAAATAACGGAGGGTAATGTGGTCACCAGGTCCAGATCGAACTCCCGCTCCAGCCGCTCCTGGATGATCTCCATGTGGAGCATCCCCAAAAAGCCACAGCGGAAGCCGAAGCCCAGGGCCACGGAGGACTCCGGCTCGAAGGAGAGGGAGGCGTCGTTGAGTTGAAGCTTCTCCAGGGCGTCCCGCAGGTCGGGATATTTGGAGCCGTCCTCGGTGTAGATGCCGCAGTAGACCATGGGCTGGGCGGGGCGGTAGCCGGGCAGGGCCTCGGCGGCGGACTGTTCCACCCCGGTGATGGTGTCGCCCACCCGAGTGTCCTTCACGTTCTTGATGGAGGCGGTGAACCAGCCCACCTCGCCGGCGGACAGCTGAGGGGCGGACTCCATGCCCAGGGGCTTGAGGTAGCCGCAGTCCAGAACACTGTACTGGGCCCCGGAGGCCATCATCCTGACATCCATCCCCTTTTTCAGGGTGCCTTCCATGACGCGGAAGTAGACGATGACGCCCACATAGGGGTCGTACTGGCTGTCAAAGATCAGGGCCTTCAGGGGCGCATTGGGATCGCCCTGGGGGGCGGGGATGTTCTGGACGATGTCCTCCAGCACCGCGGGGATATTGACGCCCTGCTTGGCGGAGATCTCCGGGGCGTCCTGGGCCGGGAGGGCTAGGATATTTTCCACCTCGTCCTTTACCCGCTGGGGGTCGGCGGCGGGCAGGTCGATCTTGTTGATCACCGGCAGGATCTCCAGGTCGTGCTCCATGGCCAGATAGGTGTTGGCCAGGGTCTGGGCCTCAATGCCCTGAGAGGCGTCCACGATGAGCACCGCCCCCTCACAGGCGGCCAGGGAGCGGGATACCTCATAGTTGAAGTCCACATGGCCCGGGGTGTCGATGAGGTTCAGGGCGTAGGTGCTGCCGTCCTCCGCCTTGTAGTCCAGACGGACGGCCCGGGCCTTGATGGTGATGCCACGCTCCCGCTCCAGGTCCATGTTGTCCAGCAGCTGGCTCTCCATCTTCCGTTGCTCCACCGCGCCGCACAGCTCGATGAGCCGGTCCGACAGGGTGGATTTTCCGTGGTCAATATGTGCGATGATGCTGAAGTTGCGGATTTTGGATTGATCGGTCATAAAATAAAAAACCTCCTTGGGAAAATCCACCCGGGGCCCCATCGCAGATGGGGCACGCCGGATGGCGCGTTAAAAAATCAAGTTGCTGGGGCCCCAAAGCGCCGCAGGGCCTTACTTCTTTTTCTCACCCTTGGCCTCCCGGCCCTCCATCAGGTGGTTGATCCGCTCCCCAGAGTTGTGGATCAACTGGAGCATGGACTGGTACAGCACCGGGTAGTCCCGGGCCAGGGCGGCGTGGTCCATCTCCGGCATCCGGCCCTTCTCCTTCACATGGGCGGACAGGGCGTCGGTCAGCTCCACCTCGCTCATGTGCAGGTCGGCGTCGGCCAGGCCGGCCATAAAGTGCCGCTGGGAGACGGAGAAAAAGTCCGGATTGTTGGCGGGGTTGGCGTGGTACAGGTGGCGGTACACCTGGTACAGGGCGGTGGACAGATAGTTCGACGCCGCCCGGATGGCCTCCCGGCTGCCGGTCTTGCCCAGCAGGTCAAAGAGCATCCCGACAGAATTGACCAGCAGCTTTTTGGACAGCAGAGCCAGCACGGAGCCCCGCATGGAGTTGTCCTTTTCATCGCTGATGTCGTAGAGCTCCTCGGTTCCGATGGTGGTGCCGTCCCTGGTCAGGGTCCGGCCCAGCAGATAGTCGGCGGAGACGCCGTAGTAGTCGCAGGCCTTGACCACGAAGGCCAGCCCCGGCTCCCGGATCCCGTTCTCATAGTGGGACAGCAGGGCCTGCGAAATGCCCAGTACGCCGGCGGCGGTGCGCTGGCTGACGCCCTTTTCCTGCCGCAGCAGCGACAGGGTGCGGGAAAATTCTGCGTTCAAATTTCTCACCTCATACCAGAATCAATACACTTTGTATAGTATAAACGACCGTATACCTGTCGTAAAGAGCTTTTTGCAAAATTTCAGCGATTTTTTTGGGATGGAGGCCTTCAAAATCTGGCAAAATAGAGGGGTGGTTGCCCTTGCATTTCAACATAAAAAATGCTACCATAGACCCAGTAAACAGGCGTTTTCAGTCTGAAAGTTCAGTTTTGGAAGGAATGGTTCAGTATGTTCAAGAAGCTCATCGATATTCTGAAGGCACACCCCCGCAAGATCGTGTTCACAGAGGGAACCGACCCCCGTATCCTGGAGGCCTCCGCCCGCCTGCTGTCCGGTACGTTCCTGACCCCCGTGCTGGTGGGCAATGAGGAGGCTGTCCGGGCCGCCGCCGAGGACGCCGGCTTCAACATCCGCGGCGCGATCATTGTCGATCCCGAGAACTATGAGAACATGGAGGCCATGGTGGCCCGCATGGTGGAGCTGCGCAAGGGCAAGATGACCGAGGACGAGTGCCGCACTGCTCTGAAGAAGGGCAACTACTTCGGCACCATGCTGGTGGCCATGGGCGAGGCCGACGCCCTGCTGGGCGGCGCGACCTACTCCACCGCCGATACCGTCCGTCCCGCCCTCCAGCTGGTCAAGACCAAGCCGGGCAACAAGATCGTCTCCTCCTGCTTCATCCTGGTCCGTCCCTCCGCTACCGGCGACAACGATGTGCTGGCCATGGGTGACTGCGCCATCAATATCAAGCCCAGCGAGGACGAGCTGGTGGAGATCGCCATGGAGACTGCGAAGTGCGCCCAGATCTTCGGCATCGATCCCAAGGTCGCGTTCCTCAGCTACTCCACCTTCGGCTCCGGCAAGGGCGAGGACGTGGACAAGATGCGCAACGCCTGCGAGAAGGCCAAGGCTGTTATGCCTGAGTTCCCCGTGGATGGTGAGATGCAGTTCGACGCCGCTGTTTCCCCCCGTGTGGCGCAGACCAAGTGCCCTGACTCCAAGGTGGCCGGCTATGCCAACACCTTCATCTTCCCCGACATCAACGCCGGCAACATCGGCTACAAGATTGCTCAGCGCCTGGGCAGCTTCGAGGCCTATGGCCCCATCCTGCTGGGCCTGAATGCCCCCATCAACGACCTGTCCCGCGGCTGTAATGCCCAGGAGGTCTATTCCATGGCCATCATCACTGCCGCCCTGGCGGAGTAAGGGCCGGATCTCCGCAGAAGCTTCGGCGGGCCTCAAATGAACTGCACCCCATTTGTTAGACAGTATGATATACTGGATAACAAGTGGGGTGCTTTATTATGCCAAAAGGGATACCAAACAAACGATACACACCAGAATTTAAAAAGCTGGTAATTGAAACAATGATGGGGGAAAAGCTAAGCTACTGCGAAACAGCAAGACGGTTTGACGTAAGCAGCGATACTCGAATCAAAGATTGGGAGCGGATCTACCTGATGGAAGGACCGGAAGGTTTTACAGTGGAGCGACGTGGTCGTGGAAGTAAGGGTCGTCCCAAGCAACTGCCAAAAGCGGTGGAAGAGGATCTGCTTGCCGAGGTGCAGCGGCTGCGTGCGGAGAATGAATACTTAAAAAACTTGCAAGCCTTGGTTTTGGAAGACGAGCGACGCCAGCGCAGAAAACGCAGGTAGTTCAAAAACTGAGGCAAAGACACGCTCTGGATATCCTTCTTTCAATCGCTCAGCTTCCCCGCGCAACTTTCTACTATCATCTAAAGCGGATGAGATGCGCAGACAAATATGAAGAGGCTAAAACAGAAATCACAGCCATCTACCACGAAAACAAAGGGAGGTATGGTTACCGCCGTATTACCACAACCCTGCACAACAGAGGGATTCATCTGAACCACAAGACGGTACAGCGTCTTATGAGGCAGCTGGGATTGGCTTGCCGTGTCAGAATCAAGAAATATCGCTCTTACAAGGGTGAAGTGGGGAAAATTGCACCGAATCTGCTCAACCGAAATTTCTATGCGGAAAAACCAAACCAGAAATGGGTTACCGATGTGACAGAGTTCAGCCTATTTGGACAGAAACTCTATCTTTCTCCAATCCTGGATTTACACAACGGGTATTTAGTGAGCTATACCATCTTTGACTGACCGATTCTGAGTATGGTTACTACCATGCTGGATAAGGCATTTGAAACAATACCGGATGGAACAGGGTTAATCCTTCATTCCGACCAAGGTTGGCAATACCAGCATAAACATTACCAGCGTATGCTTCGTGAGAAGGGGATTCGGCAGAGTATGAGCCGCAAAGGCAACTGCCTGGATAATGCTGTCATGGAAAATTTCTTTGGCTTACTCAAAAGTGAGTTGCTGTATCTGCAAGAATTTGAATCTATGGAGCACTTCAAGCGGGAACTGCTGGACTATCTGGACTACTACAACAACCGCCGCATCAAGGCAAAGCTAAAGGGCTTGCCGCCTGCATTTCACAGACAACAAGCCCTTTCGGCTGCTTAAACAATTTTTGCTTTCAAGATATTGTCTAACTTTTGGGGTTCACTTCAAAAAGAGGCCCGCTGTTTTTTTATTATGGCCATGGAATAGACCGGGGCCCCATCTCCGATGGGGCGCGCGCAGCGCGTGCAAGCGTTTTCCGTAGGAAAAACCTTGGCGGAGGGGCGGCTCTGCCGCCCTGAGCAATCTAAAAAAACTGGGTTCCCGCAAAATATGGATTTTGCGGGCCTGTTCCATGGCCATCATCACCGCCGCCCTGGCGGAGTAAGGGCCGGATCTCCGCACAGCCTTCCATCATGCCTCTTATGAGGCCTGATGTTTTGATTTCAAGGCCTCTGTGCCGCCACATTTCAAAAAACTTTCCCATCGGTGTACAAAATTCGGCACATATCCGTGGTTGTCCCGCATATAGTAGTCTGTATGCCGGCAAAACAGGCCGGGTCCAGATGAAATATAAACACGGAGGAATGACCCATGGATGACAATGCAGTACGGACGATCACACCGGAGGAGGCGCAGCGCGCGCCCCGGGATTTGGACGACCTGATTTTTCAGGGGGAGCCATGGTGGGTGAGTGACCGCTGAAGATCCACCTGCCGCGAACGCCGCGCCGGGTTGGAGCGGCGGATGGGGTGACCGGGCCGAAGGAGATTCAGTCTTTGGCGTCACGATATTCTGACCTTTGGCCGATGCAGAAAATCGGGCGGTCCGCAGTAAGGCGGACTGCCCGATTTTTGTTATGTCTCCGGCTGTTCTGCCAGGGGATCCAGCTCTGGAGAGGACTGGGAGAGGATCTCCATAAACTCCTCGCCGGTGATGGTCTCGTGCTCATAGAGGTAGCCTGCCAGCTGGTGCAGCTTACCCTCGTTGGCCCGCAGCAGCTCCACCGCCCGGCGGTACTGCTGGGAGACCAGCTCGGTGACCTTCTGGTCCATCCGCGCCTGGGTCTCTGGGGAGCAGGCCAGAGAGGCATCGCCCCCCCAGGTACTGATTGCTTACCGTCTCGAAGGCTACAAAGCCAAACTCCTCAGACATTCCGAAGCGGGAGATCATGGCCCGGGCCAGCTTGGTGGCCTGCTCGATGTCGTTGGAGGCGCCGGTGGTCACGGAGTGGAACACCAGCTCCTCGGCGGCCCGCCCGCCGGTGTAGGTGGCGATCTTGTTCAGCAGCTCCTCCCTGGACATAAGGAAGTGGTCCCCCTCGTCCACCTGGAGGGTGTAGCCCAGCGCGCCGGAGGTGCGGGGGATGATGGTGATCTTCTGCACCGGAGCGGAGTGGGACTGGAGGGCGGCCACCAGGGCGTGGCCGGTCTCGTGGTAGGCCACGATTTTTTTCTCCTGGTCGGAGAGCACCCGGCTCTTCTTCTGATAGCCCGCGATGACCACCTCCACACTCTCCTGGAGGTCCTCCTGGGTGGCAAACTGCCGCCCACTGCGCACCGCCCGGAGGGCGGCCTCGTTGACAATATTGGCCAGCTCCGCGCCGGAGGCCCCGGCCGCCGTCTTGGCGATGGGCTCAAAGTTCACATCTTCTGCCAAGCGGATCTTTTTTGCGTGGACCTTCAGGATCTCGATCCGCCCCTGGAGGTCGGGCAGCTCCACCGGGATGCGCCGGTCAAACCGGCCGGGCCGCAGCAGGGCGGGGTCCAGGCTGTCGGGACGGTTGGTGGCGGCCAGCACCACCACGCCCTTGGACCCGTCAAAGCCGTCCATTTCGGTGAGCAGCTGGTTCAGGGTCTGCTCCCGCTCGTCGTTACCGCCGATCTGCCCGTCGCGCTTCTTGCCGATGGTGTCGATCTCATCGATGAACACGATGCATGGGGCCTTCTCGTTGGCCTGCTTGAACAGGTCGCGGACCTTGGCGGCCCCGCGGCCCACGAACATCTCTACAAACTCTGAGCCGGCGATGGAGAAGAAGGGCACGTTGGCCTCGCCGGCCACCGCCTTGGCCAGCAGGGTCTTGCCGGTGCCCGGAGGGCCCACCAGCAGGGCGCCCTTGGGCAGCTTGGCGCCGATCTGGCGGTATTTTTCCGGGTCGTGGAGGAAGTCCACGATCTCGCTGAGCAGTTCCTTGGCCTCGTCCTCGCCGGCCACATCGGCAAAGCGGATGCCGGTGGAGGAGGGGACGTACACCTTGGCCCCGGAGCCGCCGCCCATGCCGAACATCATGCCGTCCCCGCCCATGGCCTTTTTCATCCGGCGGTTGAGGAAATAGCCGATCAGCAGGAAGGGCAGCAGGGGGAGCACCCACCCCACCAGGATGGAGGTGAGCAGGCCGGGCTGGGTATCGATCTCCTGGAACTGGGCCCCGCTTTCAAACAGGCGGTCCGTCCGGCCGGGGTCGTCTGTGACGGTGGTGCGGTAGATATTTTCTGCGGCCTTGTCAGTGAAGGTGATCTCATCCCCCTCGATCTCCACCTGCCCCACATTTTTGTCGTAGGTCATGGACATGAACTGGTCGTAGGTCACGTCCTGCACCGGCTTCTCCAGCACGGCCGGGAAGAAGGTCATGTTCAGGAGCATCAGGATCAGCAGCGCTGCTAAATAGTAGCAGATCAGCGGCCGCCTGGAGGGTTTTTTCACTTCTTGCATCGAATCCAATCCTTTCTTGGATGTTTTTGAATTTCCGAATATACCGGAAAATTAACAGGTTAACTATGTGCAGTGTACCCCCAGGCGCTGGAAAAATCTATGGGACTGTGTGAATATTTTGTGTCCGGTGTATGAACGAACGGGCGCGGAGCCTGTGGCGCCGCGCCCGTTGAGATCTACTTCCGGCCTGCGGCCCAGAAAAACAAGTCCAGCTGGGGGGAGAGCCACCGCTCCGCCGGGCGGATCCAGCGCTCCAGACGGTCAACGGCCAGCCCGCCCACCGCCTGCTCCAGGGTGATCCCATGCTGACGGCAGGACTGGTCCAATTTCTGGACCCAGTCCCAGGTATCCGCGCTTGTTCGGAGGTCCAGGCCGGCCTCCCCCTGCTCACAGGGCAGGTCCAGGGCCTGGCAGAGCGCCTTCACCGGGGCCATCAGCACCCCGTTGGCCCGAATGACCGGGCAGTCCAGAGAGACGCTGCTCCCGCCGGAGAGCAGGGAGCGCCCCTCGAAGAGCCGCGCCTGCCGCCGCTCTCCCCACAGGAGCAGGGTCCCGTCCGGCTGCTCCGCGCTGGCCCAGCCGATGGCCCGGGCCAGTTCCTCCGCGGGGACGTAGACGTCCCCATCCAGGACCAGAGGGAGCCGGGAGAAGGAGAGAGGCTCCCCCTCCAGAGTCAGCACAGGGCCTGTCCCACAGACGGGCTGGCGGGCCCAAAATTCTTCCAGAGTCCAGCCCTGTTCGTGGCACAGGCGGGCTGTCTCCGGCCCTACATAGCGGTAGTGCCACGGCTCGAAGAGGTAACCGGTGAGGTCCTCCTTCCCCTGGGGGAAGCGGAGAATAAAGCCGTACTCCCAGCTGTGCGCTGACAGCCAGGCGTACTCCGCGGTCTCCTCGAAGCGGGCGGAGAGGCTGGCGACATTGATGTCCAGGGCCAGGCCGGTCTGATGCTCAGAGAACCCAGCCCGGGCGGAGTAGGTGTCGGCCGCCTCCGCCCCCTGCTGGGCGGCGTAGCGCTGATAGACCCGCTCCTGGGCGGCGTAAGAGCGGTAGGGAGAGGCGCTGTACAGGCGCAGGCCCTCCTCTGCCGCCGCGTCCGCCATCTGAAGAAAGGCCGCGCAGGCCTCTGGACGCAGACGGGCCCCCTGGGATGCGGTATAGCCGGGCGGGAGAAGCTCCAGCTCAGGAACATAGTCCGCCGGCAGGGGGTGGTACTTGTTTACCAGAGCGGTGAGGGAGGCGGGCTCGTCCACCGGCTCCCCCACACCATAGGGCGGCGCATCCAGGCCGATGTTCACCCGGACCACCGCCTCCTCAGGGGAGGTCTCCGGCGACCGGGCCAGCTCCGCCTGATAGCGGTCCAGCCGCTCCGGATGGGCAAAACTCAGCCGGAGCAGGGAGAGCCGTTCCTCCGCCCCCTCTCCCTGGAGGCAGGCGTCGATCCCCGATGCGCCCAGGCGGAGCCACAGACTGTCGGCCTCCTCCTGGCTCAGACCCATGTTAAGGAGGCGGTCCAGTGCGGCCAGATACTGCTCCGCTGACGCCGGAGCGGCAGGCTCCGGGGTAGAGGGCTCCAGTGGGAGGAGGGGCGGAATGGAGTTCTCCTCCGCCGGACCGGTCAGTGCGGTCCCCTGCGTATCAGCCTCCGCCGCCTGGGCACGGGGCGCGCCCCCCAGAATCAGCCCCAGGGCCAGCAGCCCGGCCAGTGTTCGTCCTGTCAGATCAAATCGTCTCATTGGTACTCCCCGGGCCGCGGCCCGCTTGTCTCGTTCGTGTTTCAAATGGTGCTCAGTCAGCCGGCCGCCCGGGCAGTCAGCCACCGGAAGAGGGGCGCCCCGTCCGCCGTGTCCTCCCCGGTCCGGTCCAGCCGCTCCGGATGGAACTGGACGGCGGCCACAGGCAGGCAGCTGTGCTCCACCGCCTCTGTCACTCCGCCCTCGCTCCAGGCGGTGCGGCGGAGGCCATCGCCCAGACGGTCCGCCGCCTGGTGGTGGGCGCTGTTGATCAGGATGCGGCTGCCCCACAGCCTGTGGAGCAGGCTGCCCGGGGCGGTACAAATGGGATGCCACAGGTCGCGCTCCCCCTGATGGAAGGGGCGCAGCGCATCCCCCAGATCCTGGATCAGGGTGCCGCCCAGGGCCACATTCAGCACCTGGAGCCCCCGGCAGATCCCAAGGATGGGCCGCCCGGCCGACAGATAGGCCCGGACCAGAGCCAGCTCCGACCGGTCCCGGTCCAGATCCGGCGGCCCGGAACCCCGGTCCGCCGCGCCGTACCACGCGGGGGCCAGATCGCCCCCACCGCACAGCAGCAGTCCGCCGCAGGTCAGGTCCGGACGGGGGCAGAAGCCCACCACCGGCTGGCCGCCCGCCCTGCGGACCGCTGCCTCATACCGCGCCGTCCGCCCCTGGGCCCCGGAGATCTGGATGCGTACTTCCTCCATTGCGTCTCCTTCCGCCTGCGCGGAGGGGGAGATCAATCGAGTGCCCCGTCCTGCATCCCCCGGATGCGGACCAGGGCGGCGATCAGCTCCACCGCGCCCTCAATGCCGGTGATACTGGAATTCAGGGTCAGATCGTACCGGCGCATCTCTCCCCAGTTGTGTCCTGTGTAGTAGTTGTAGTAGTTGGCTCGGCCCCGGTCGATCTCCCGGACCCGCTCTATCATATTCTGAGTGGAGATATGGTATTCCTCCACACAGCGGGTCACCCGGTCCTCCAGCGTTCCGTGAATGAATACCTTCAGGCACTCAGGCCGCTCCCCCAGAACATAGTCGCTGCACCGCCCTACGATGACGCAGGGGCCCTCGTCCGCCAGCTCCCGGATGACCTCTGCCTGGGCAAAAAACGCCTGAAGGCTGACGGGGACGCCCTGCTGGGTATAGGTGGGTACGCCGATCCCAATGGGGGAGAAGGACAAGTGGAAGCGGTTTCTGGCCCGCTCCTCCGCCCGGGCGATGAACTCCGGGGAGAGGCCGCTCTTTTCCGCAGTCTTTTGGATCAGAGTGCGGTCATAGCACGGGATCCCCAGCCGAGCGGCCAGACGCTTTCCGATGAGCCGCCCGCCGCTGCCAAACTCACGACTGATAGAAATGACATAGTTACTCATATTTGGCACGCCTCCTGTCTGGAATCGTCCAAACCGCCGGAGCCACGCGTTCGCCGGGGCGGCAGTTCTTCTATCTTGTATTATAGCGGATTTTCCGAAAAATGACAACGCAAACCTGAGGGAGGGCGTACTGACTGAAAAGGGAGACCGCCCACAGGCAGTCTCCCCATATTGATGTGAGCCTCTGTTTCCGGGTCATCTGCCCCCTGTATCCACAGATGAAGCCTGGACCAAGCCAGAGGCGGCTTGGCCGCGCTGGTACTGGGAGGGCGTGACGCCAAGGGTGCGCTTGAATGCCTTGGAGAAGGTGAGGGGATCGGGGTAGCCGCAGGAACGGGCCACCTCGCCGACGGACAGTGTGCCCTCCAGCAGCAGCTGGGAGGCCCGCTCCATGCGGAAGCGCATCAGGAACTGCTGGGGAGAGACATGGAGGGTGTTCTGGAATACAGTGGTGAGATAGCTGCGGTTCAAACCCACATAGAGGGCTAGCTTGCTCACGGTCAGATCCTCCTGGAAATGACTTCGGATATAATCTGCCGCCCGCTCTACATACTCAGTCCCGGCTTCCCGGCTCCGGCGGCCCTGCCCCTCAAAAGAGCGGGCGATCCAGCCCAGAAAGCGGTACAGCTCTCCAAGCAGAAGAAATTCATGGCCCCGGCCCAACATCTCACAGCGGACCATCTCCTGGACACAGCGCTCCAACTGCTCCGGGACATCGCAGCGAAAGGCCCGGTTCTCCTTCCCCAGGCCGCAGCGGCCCAGATATTCCGCCGCGCGGCATCCGGTGAAGCCCACCCAAATGAGCTTCCAGGGCTCCTTCTGGTCAGCCCGAATGGAGACCACTTCCCCGGGCGGAACCAGGAAGCCCTCTCCCGGGCCGATAGCGCAGTGCGTGTCCCGGAACTGATACTCCCCCCGGCCCTCCAGACAGAAGTAAAGCACATAGTGCTCCCGTACCGCTGGACCGGCCAACTCCCCCGGGCTGCTGTCCTGCCGCCCGCAGAACAAAAAGGTCAGTTCTCTGTCTCCGTGGATGTGCTGTGCGAACCAGGATTCTTTCATCCGGCGCCTCCTCTGTAAAAACAGATCGTTTCAGGCCTATTGTACGATGCACGTTGCTCCTCAGGGTTGTTTTATTATACCATATCCCAGGAATTATTTCCAATACTTTTTATTTTTTGTAATATTTGCACATTTTAGAGGGCGTTTTTCTCTGCGCCGACTCCCCGGGTGCGCTCCCAATAGGCAGCCATGCTCTCACCGGGCGTCCCGGTGACCTCTTGGTCCAGATATGCCGCCAGAGGGCCGGGCTGCCAGCTCCGGGCGGCCTCCAGATCGGGAAACTCCACCTCGGCGTAGAAAAACGCCTCTGGCTGTCCGGGATCCACATGGTTGACCTCCAGAGTCAGGCCGCCCGCCAAAGCATACCGCCGCTGCTCCTTCCGGATCAGCGGCCGGCCGATGAGCCGTTCCAAACGCTGAAACAGCTCCGGAGTGACGTCGGTCTCAATCTCCTCCCGGGCCAATCCGTCCGGTCCGGCCTTCCCTTTGAAGCACAGGACGCGGCGGACCTGTTCTCCCCGCTCCTCCAGGCGGATGCGCACGGTGGGCCGGGTGGCGATGTACCCCTGTTCCATTCGGATCACTGCCGCTGCCTTCAGGCCCTCAGGCCATCCAAAAGTCAGCCATTTTCGTTCGATCTCCATGTTTCATACTCCTCTCCGGTTCCGCAGGCCCATGCCCGCCAGTGCTGCTATCATACCATGAAAAAGGGGCGGACGTCTATATAGGCAGGCCGTCCGCCCCGGATCACAGTGAAATGAGGGTCAGCCCTCCATGTGCCGCCCCAGGAAAGCGGCGGCGGATTGGGCCAGCTTGTACTCCACCTCGCCCCCCTCCGGCGCCCCCTCCGGGGCGGCAAAGACGACGCAGCCCAGCACATCTCCCTCCGACAGAATGGGGGCCGCGGTGTCCAGGGAGAAGCGTCCTGGAGCGGCGCACAGAGGAATGTGGGCCTCCCCCGCCTTGTGCTGATAGATCTGCCGCCCCTCCATCAGCCGCTCCAGCTCCGGAGAGATGGCCTGATCCGCCAGCTCCCGCCGGGGAGCTCCCGCCACCGCCACCGTGCTGTCACGGTCGGTGATCACCACAGTCCGGCCCGTGGTCCGGTTCAGCGTATCGCACATCTGGGCGGCAAACTCGGTCACTCCGCCCAGCAGGGAATACTTTTTAAAAATCACGCTCCCATCCCGGTCCGTGTAAATCTCCAGGGGGTCGCCCTCGCGGATCCTCATGACCCGCCGAATCTCCTTTGGAATGACAACCCGCCCCAAGTCATCAATCCGTCTTACAATGCCTGTTGCTTTCATCTATATAGTTCCTCCTACGGTAGTTTTTTGGAAACAAAATATAGTATCCGCAGGAAATGGCCGGATATGCAGAATGCGTTGAGCCGGACAGAAAACGGTCCGCCGCCTGCGGAGAGCAGGCAGCGGACCGTTGATCTATTCTGTTGTGTGCTGACAGACGGCGATTTTTTGTCTGGATCCAGCCATCAAAGTGATTGAGCCTCCAACTTGCGCAAGACTGCCTGGAACCAGTCGGGCAGAGGACATTCCAGTTCCACCGGGCGGCCGGTGGAGGGGTGGGTGAATTTCAAGCGCCGGGCGTGGAGGCACTGGCCGGCCAGGCCGGGCCAGGGCTTCCGGCTGCCATACACCGTGTCGCCAAGGAGCGGGTGGCCGATAGAGGCCAGATGGACCCGGATCTGGTGGGTGCGCCCTGTCTCCAGGCGGCACTCCACATGGGTAAAGCCCCGGTACCTGGCCAGCACGGACCAGTGGGTCACGGCAGGGCGGCCTGTTCGGGGTTCAACCGCCATCCGCTTTCGGTCCACCGGGTGCCGGCCGATGGGGGCGTCCACCGTGCCGCTGTCCTCCCGGAAGCTGCCCACCGCCACCGCCTCGTACACCCGGGCCAGGGAGTGGTCCTGAAGCTGGGCGGCCAGGGCCAGGTGGGCCCGGTCATTTTTCGCGGCGATGATCAGACCGGAGGTGTCCCGGTCGATGCGGTGGACGATGCCGGGGCGCAGAGCGCCGTTGATGCCGGAGAGTGTGTCGCCGCAGTGATGGAGCAGTGCGTTTACCAGCGTCCCGTCCGGGTGCCCCGGGGCGGGGTGGACCACCATGCCCACCGGCTTATTCACCACGATCACATCCCCGTCCTCGTACACCACGTCCAGAGGGATGTCCTGGGGGAGGACGTCCACCGGCTCGGGGTCGGGGAGGAGGACCTCCACCACATCGCCGGCGGCGGGGCGGTCATTCTTTTTCAACGCTTTCCCGCGGCAGGTCACCGCCTCGTCCTCCAGCAGGCGCTGGGCGGCGGAGCGGGTCAGCCCCTCCACGCTGCGGGCCAGAAGGGCGTCCAGCCGCTCGCCGGACTGCTGGACGGTGAAGGTGAGGGCGGTCATGAGCGGTGCTCCTGGGGGTGCAGGCCCTTCTCCAGCCGCTCATAGCCCCATACATAGTAGACCGCGGCGGCGATACCCCCCACCACCACACAGATGTCCGCCACATTGAACACAGCAAACTCCATGAAGAGCACATGGAACATATCCACCACATAGCCCTGGAAGGCCCGGTCAATGAGGTTGCCCACCGCGCCCGCCAGCAGCAGGGCCAAAGAGATCCGGCCGAAGGGATGGCGAAAGAAGCCCCGCACCAGCGCCATTAGCAGCAGGACCGACATAACCAGAGAGATCAGAGTGAGCAGCCAGGTGTGCTCTGAGAACAGGGAGAAGGCTGCCCCGGTGTTCTGCACATAGGTCAGATCCAGGATATGGGGCAGAAAGGGGACGTACTCACCCAAAGGAATGTTTTGGACCACCAGGTATTTGACCAGCTGGTCCAGGGCCACCAGGGCCACCACAAGCACGGCATACAGCATGGAGGGTTCTCCTTTTCGACAGTCGCTTTGTTTGAACAGTCCTATTCTATCATGTTCCGCCCCGGGGGACAACGGGGAATTTTCCGGCTTCCGGTTGACAGCCCGGCGGAGGGCCGCCTACAATGGTGGGAGACCGCGGACAAGGAGGAGATCAGAATGGAGATCCAGGGCTTGCAGAAAATGACCCTGCTGGACTATCCGGGCAAGGTGGCCTGCACCGTGTTTTTAGGAGGGTGCGATCTGCGCTGTCCCTTCTGCCACAACGGAGAGCTGGTGGAGGGGGAGACCCCCGCCGCCCTGGACGACGGGGAACTGACCACATTTTTGAAAAAACGGCAGGGCCTGCTGGACGGGGTGTGCGTCACCGGGGGAGAGCCCCTGCTCCGGCCGGAGCTGGAGGGGCTGCTGGGCCGGATCAAGGAGTTGGGCTTTCCGGTAAAGCTGGATACCAACGGCAGCCATCCGGACCGGCTGCGCCGCCTGACGGAGGCCGGTCTGCTGGACTATGTGGCCATGGACATCAAAAACAGCCCGGAGCGGTATGGAGAGACAGTAGGACGGTCCGGCCTGGACCTGGCCCCCTTTCGGGAGAGCGTCTCCTTCCTTCTCTCCGGGGCGGTGGACTATGAGTTCCGTACCACTGTGGTGCGGGAGCTCCATGATGGGGACAGCTTCCGGGCCATCGGCCCCTGGCTGTCCGGGGCACGGCGGTACTACCTCCAGAGCTTTGTAGACCGGGATACGGTGCTCCGGGCGGGGCTCCACCCCTGGGACCGGGAGAGCCTGGAGGGATTCGCTGCATTGGTGCGGCCCTGGGTGGAGCAGGTGGAGCTGCGGGGGGTGTGATCCGGGCTCACCGGCTCCGGGGGAGGAGCACCGTGAACACGCTGCCCTGATCGGGGATGCTGTCCACCTGGATCTGGCCGCCGCACAGTTCGACGATGCGGTGGACGATGGACAGGCCCAGGCCCAGACCCTTCTCGGTGTGATTGGGTTCCCCCTGGTAGTATTGGTCAAAAATGTGGGATATCATCTCCGGGGACATCCCGATCCCGGTGTCGGAGATCTGGACCTGGATCTGCTCCGGGGAGCACTGGAGGGTGATGGAAACCTCTCCCCCCTCGGGAGTGAATTTGATGGCGTTGTTCAGCAGATTGATCCAGACATGGCGCATCAGCTCCTCGTTCCCCACATAGGAGACAGGCTCCAGGTCGGCGGAGAAGGCGATTCGCTTTTTCTCCCAGGCGCTGGAGAGCAGGATGGTGCACCGCTTGATCTGCTCATCCAGGGAGAAGGGCTCCTTCTCGGGGATGGAGTGCTGGGATTCCAGCCGGGACATCAGCAGGGTGCTGTTGGCCAGATTGGCCAGGCGGTGGGCCTCCTCGGCGATGATCTGGAGATACTGGCTGCGCTCCTCCTCGGTGAGTCCGGGTTCCTGAAGCAGCTCGGCAAAGCCGGAGACGGCGGTGATGGGGGTCTTGAACTCGTGGGAGAAGCTGTTGATAAAATCCTCCCGCAGGGTCTGGACCCCCTGGAGCTCCTCGGCCATCTTGTTGAAATCCTCATAGGCGGCGGCCAGCGGGCCGGCCCGGCGGGGGTCCAGCCGCAGGGAGAAGTTGCCCTCCGCCACGCCGCGCAGCCCCCCGGCCAGGCCGGTGAGAAACTGGTTAAAGCGGTAGTTCAGACCGCAGCCCAGGATGACGGTGGAGCAGATGAGGAACAGCAGGGGCCCCAGGCCGCTGGACTGGGAAGCGGGGAGGGGCGTCCCGGTCAGGAGCCAGGAGCCCGCCATGTACAGGGCGGTGCAGACCAGATTGGACAGGATGGACAGGATGATAAACTCCTTGGTCAGCCACAGCAGAAGGCTGACGTTGGGCCTCTGTTTCCGCTTCATTCCAGCACCTCCGCCTTATAGCCCAGACCCTTGATGGTGATGATCCGAAACTCCTCGATGGCGCGCAGCTTGTTGCGCAGGCGGCTGATGTGGGTCTTGACGGTGTCCTCCCCGCTCTCGGAGTCGAAGCCCCATATATCGTCCAGCAGCTGATTCCGGGTGAAGATCTGGCCGGGGTAGGAGAGCAGCTTATAGAGCAGCTCGAACTCTTTTTTGGGCAGCTCCAGCACCTGCTCGCCCCGGGAGACGGTATAGGTGTTGGAGTCCAGCACCACCGGGCCGATGACGATCCGCCGCTCGCTGGCGATATGGGCCCGGCGGAGCAGGGCGTTGATCCGCCAGGTCAGTTCCTCGTAGTTCACCGGCTTGGTCATGTAGTCGTCCACGCCGGAGGAGAAGCCACGGCGCTTGTCCTCGAAGGACTGCTTGGCGGTGAGAAGCAGCACCGGGATGCCGTTGCCCTGGTCCCGCAGGGTCTGGACCAGGGTATAGCCGTCCATCCGGGGCATCATCACATCGGCGATGATCAGATCCACGGGCTGCCGCTCCAGCAGCTCCAGAGCCTCCACGCCGTCCTTGGCGCAGATGATGGTAAATTGATGCTTCAGCTTGGCGCAGGTGAGCAGGCGCATGGAGGCCTCATCCTCCACCAGCAAGATGGTTGCCATCTCCATCGCTCCTTTGTGTCGAGATGGGGAACCGGCCCCGGGCTCATGCTCGGAGAGGGGCCGCCTCCCGGAGGGCGGTGTGAACCGCCTGATCTGTTTCGATTGCTTGGTACTGATACAGTATAGTATAAAGAGAAGAGCGGTCCACGTCAAAGCCGGGTGTCCCGCTGTGGACGGGATGCTGCAATGCCCCTTATATGTTGAGGGTAACGGAGCCTGGTAAACCCAATGTAAACTTCCTGCGCTTTTTTTGCCTTCTGTGATTTTGACGAAGAGCACCGGACGGCCGGAGAGGAAAACAGTGAGTGTGCACAGAGGGGATCCCGGCCTTGTTTACGTTGAGTTTACCTTTGGAGACTATGATGAAAACTGACAGAGACACGAACCGGACGAATGACCGATGTGAAAAATGGAGGATCATCCCATGAGACGAACATTTGCCCTGCTGCTGGCCGCTGTGATGGCGGCCGGCACACTGACGGGGCCGGCGATGGCCGCCGAGAGCCAGCAGGAAGGAACCGCGGACAGCGCCTCCCAGGAGGTACAGGAGGAAACAAAGCTCCCGCCGGACCCGGAGGGGACGGTGACCTGGGCCAATCTGGACAGCCGGATCCGGTCGGGGAGCCTGAGCGCCCGGGTGCTCTCGGAGAACATCAGCGGGATCGAGGGGATCGACTACGATCTGATGTACGAGGATCTGCGGCGACAGCTCAACGACATCGCCAACGCCCAGTGGTACATCACCGTCATGGGCGGGGATGACAGCGCCCTGGCCAACGCATACGATTCCCTTCGGGACACCTTTGACGATCTGAAGGAGGGCGAGGTCCAGGCGGACAACGCCGATGTGGTCTGGCAGCTGAACAGCACGGTGGATCAGATGGTGGCCGCCGGTCAGACCCTGTACATCACCCTGGTGGGTCTGGAGCAGCAGGCCGCCGACGGCCAGCGGAGCCTGGCCGCCCTGGACCGGAGCCTGGAGGAGCTGCGCCTGCGCCAGCAGCTGGGCCAGGTGTCCAGGCAGAACGTGGACGAGGTGGAGGCGCAGCGCACCCAGGTGGTCAGCCAGCTGAACACGCTGGACACCACGATCACGACCTATAAATCTCAGCTTCAGACCCTGATTGGGGCGGAGCCCACCGGGGAGATCTCCCTGGGCGCCCTGCCTGTCCAGGGAGAGGACGGGTGGACCGCGCCAGACTATGAGGCCGATCTGGCCGCAGCCAAGGCGGCCAGCTGGACCCTCCGCAATGCGGAAAAGACGCTGAAGGACGCCAAGGAGGACTGGAACGACGCCCAGAGCGACTACCGGGGCTCCCGGAAGCAGTACCTGCTCCAGGCTGCCGAGCACACCTGGGCGGCCGCCAAGCTGACCTATCAGTCCGCCTTCCAGGAATTTGAGACCTCTTTCCGCACCCTGTATGACTCCCTGGCGGACAAGGAGAACACCCTGAACAGCAAGCGTTCCGCCCTGGCCTGGCAGCAGACGGTGCTGGAGACCACCCAGAAGCGGTATGAGCTGGGTCAGGTAGCCAAGATGAAGCTGCTGGCCGCTCAGGATGACCTGGCGGCCGCCCAGTCCGCAGTGGACGGGGCCTGGAGGGATCTGCTCTCCGCCCGCACCAGCTACCGCTGGGCGGTGGAGCAGGGCCTGATGTAAGAGAAAGGATGGAAGATCACCCCATGAAACGTACCATTTCCGCTGTGCTCTGCGCAGCGCTGGCCCTGACGCTGGCCGGCTGTGCGGAGGAGAAGGAACCCATGTTGGACCGGACGGTGACAGTGGAGACCACCGCCGCACAGACCGGCGAACTGAGCACCGAGAGCACCTATATCGGGACCATTTCCGCAGAGGGCACCGCCAGCGTGGTCTCTCTGGTTTCCGGCAATGTGGAGGAGGTCATGGTCTCGGTGGGTGACACGGTTTCCGCCGGGGACCCCCTGTGCCGCATCGACGACGAGAGTGCCCGCCTGGCCCTCCAGAATGCCCAGGCGGCCTATCAGAGTGCCCGGGAGAGCTATAACAGCGCCCAAGCGGGCTACGGCGGCGCCGACCTGCCGGTGCTGGAGGAGCAGCTGCGTCTGGCCCAGGATAACTATGAGGATACCCAGCACCTCTTTGAGATGGGCGCCGCCTCCCAGGCGGAGGTGGACCAGGCCAACCAGGCTCTGCTGTCCGCCCAGGCCGGGGTCGAGGCGGCCCGGGCCGGCCTGAGCTCCGCCCGGGCGGGGATCCAGTCCGCCCAGGTGGGCGTGAACTCCGCCCAGTACCAGCTGTCCCTCTATAACATGACCGCCCCCATCTCCGGGGTGGTGGAGGCGGTCAATCTGACCCTGAATAACTTTGCTGCCTCCGGAACGGTGGCCTTTGTCATCTCCAACGGCAGCAATAAAACGGTCACCTTCTACGTCACCGACCAGGTGCGCCAGACCCTGACCGCCGGCCAAGAGGTCTCGGTGGTCAGTGATGGCCGTACCTATCAGGGCGCGGTGACGGAGATCAGCGGCGTGGTGGACGCGGCCACCGGCCTGTTCAAGGTCAAGGCGGTCATCAACGAGGCCCAGTCCCTGCCTGACGGCCTGGCGGTGGAACTGACCACCACCGCCTACCGGTCCAGCGGGGCCATCCTGATCCCTAGCGACGCGGTCTATTTTGACGAGGGCAACGCCTATGTCTATGTGGCCCAGGACGGGACCGTGGTGCGCACCGAGGTAACGGTGGGCCTGTACACCGCGGATACCATCGCCGTCACCAGCGGACTGACCGCCGGGGATGAGGTGATCACCACCTGGTCCGCCGGACTGAAGGACGGCGCGCCCATCCGCCTGGCCGGACAGGAGGAAGCGGAAGGGATTGCTGACGCCTCCGGCACATCGGATGCCTCCGGCAGTGCCGCCGGCGGGACGGAGGCGCCGTAATCCATGAAACTGATTCGATTGATCCTGCGCCGGCCCACCTCGGTGATCCTGATGATCCTGGCCGTGGTGGTGTTCGGCTCGGCCTCCCTGACCGGGATGCCCCTGGAGTATATGCCTGACATGGAGATGCCCATGGAGCTGGTGATGGTCACCTGGCCTGGGGCGGACGCCGACAGCATCGACCGGCTGGTCACCCAGCCCATTGAGGACGAGTGCGAGACCCTGTCCGACATCGACAGCGTCAACTCCTACTCCTTTGACAACTACGCCATGCTCCAGCTGACCTATAAGTACGGTGTGGACATGGATGAGGTCTACTCCGACCTGAAGAACTCCATGGACAACCTGATGCCCACTCTCCCGGAGGACTGCGAGGACCCCCTGATCATGGAGCTGAGCGCCGACTTCATGCCCACCATGATCCTCTCCGCTGTGGCCCCCGAGGGGATGGACGCGGCCAGCTACCTCAACGACACGGTGGTGCCGGTGATCGAGAGCGTGGGCGGCGTGGCCCAGGTGGAGGTCACCGGGGCCCAGGACGAGTATCTGCGCATCGTGCTGGATGAGGCGGCCCTTCAGCAGTACCACCTCTCCATTTCGGCGGTGGGCTCCGCCATTGCGGCGGCCGACTTTGATATGCCGGTGGGTGACGTCACCCTAGGCACCCAGGACATCGCCCTGGGCGTCTACGGCAGCGTGGATGTGAACGCCGACTTCCGGAACCTGCCCATCCAGACCCCGTCGGGCCAGATGGTGGCCCTGGGGGATCTGTGCACCTTCTTCAACGTGTATGAGAAGGATGCGGAGAACCTCAGCCGCTACAACGGCGGCGACAGCGTCATGCTCAGTGTGACCAAGCAGGACAGCGCCGCCACCGTGGACGTCTGCGAGGACGTCATGGAAATTTTAGACCAGTACAGCGTGGACGGCCTGAGCTTCGAGGTTATTTACAACGAGGCGGACAGCATCATGGAGACCCTGGGAGAGGTGCTGAACACCCTGATCACCGGCATCATCCTGACCATGCTGGTGCTGTTCCTCTTCTTCGGCGACCTGCGGGCCAGCCTGATCGTGGGCATCAGTATGCCCCTGTCCATCCTGCTGGCGGTGATCCTTCTGAACTTTGCCGGCTTTGCCATCGACCTGATGACCGGCACCTCCCTCATCATCGCCATCGGTATGATCGTGGATAACTCCATCGTCATTCTGGAGAGCTGTATGCGCTCCCGAGAGAACGGCCTGGACTTCCGGGAGGCGGCGGTGGAGGGCACCTCCACCATGATCATGTCCACCCTGGCCGGTACGCTGACCACCGTGGTGGTCTATATCCCCCTGGCGATGGCCGAAGGCCTGGTGGGGATGATGTCCGGTCCCCTGAGTTGGACTATTCTGCTGACCATGCTCTCCTCCTTCCTATGCGCTGTGGTGGTGGTCCCCCTGGCCTTCGTATGGCTCAAGCCAAAGGCGAAGGAGGAACTGCCCATCAACCGGCTCCTGGCCCGGTTCCGTGCCTTCTACCGCCGGGTCATGCCCGGCCTGCTGCGCCGCCCTGGCAGGGTGGTCTCGGTGGGCGTGGCCTGCTTCCTGGCGGCCATCCTGCTGGCCAGCCAGATGGAGTTTGTGCTGATGCCGGACAACTATGACGGCAGCGTCAGCCTGGAGGCCACCTTCCGCTCCGGCACCAAGCTGTCGGTCATGGACGAGCGGATCCAAGACCTGGAAGATGCCCTTCTGGCGGATCCCAACTTTGAAAAGGTGACTCTGAGCGCATCGGAGAACACCGCCACCTTCACCGCCTACGCGGTGGACGGCTGCAAGCGCAGCAGTGAGGCGGCGGTGGAGGAGTACACCAACCGCTTCGGCAGCTCCCCCGGCATGGACCTGGCGGTCACTCCCACCAGCGGCGACTCCAGCATGGGCGCCATGATGGGAGGGGGCAATACCAAAGATGTGACCCTGGTGGCCGACAGCCTGGACATCCTGGAGCAGGGTGCGGATCAGGTGGCCGACGCCATGGGCCAGGTCCCCGGCGTGATCCGGGTGGCCAACGGGTTCGACCAGAGCCGCGTTAAGGGCCGCCTGGTGGTGAACTCCCAGAAGGCTCAGGCCCTGGGGACCACGGAATCCGCAGTGGCCATGCAGGTCTATTACCTGCTCAACGGCATGACCGCTACCACCCTGGACAACTATGGAGACTCCGATTCGGAGTACGATGTGGTGCTGGAGTACCCTGAGGGCAAGTATGATGACATCACGACCCTTCTGGATTACCCTGTTGCCACCCAGAGCGGCCGTATGATCACTCTGCGGGACATCGCTGACGTGGAGTACATCACCACCCTGCCCAGCATCACCCGGCAGGACGGGCAGTACAGCGTTACTGTCACGGCCACCACAACGGATACCGCCAAGTACACCGCGGCCAGCGCCATCGACAGCGCGGTGCGGGGGCTGACCCTTCCCGAGGGGGTCACGGTGGGGACCGGATCGCTGGACTCCACCACGGAGGAGGCCACCCAGAGCGTAAGTACCGCCCTGCTGTCCGCCATCTTCCTGGTGTTCTTGGTCATGGGCATCCAGTTCGACTCCCCCAAGCTGTCCATCATGGTCATGCTGTGCATTCCTCTGAGCCTGGTGGGCTCTATCGGCCTGATGTTCCTACGCCAGTTCTCAAAACACGAGGACTGGCGTTTATCATTAAACGGGGCAAAAATCATGATATAGGAAGCAAAATTAGAAGCATGCCACTTCCCAATAGCAATCTTTTTGAGATTCATGGCAGCATATTTAAGCCTCACCCAAGCAGAAACCCGGGCCAGACCTCGGTGGTGCGTATACCGCATGGCGTGCTTTTCTTTTGCATCAGCAAAAACACGCTCTATGGTCTCTTTTCTCATGGCATAGAGTTCCTTGCCACGTTCGGTTTTTTCTCAAATGTTCGACCAAATCGAGATATTCCTGCCAGATATGAGTTGTGAGTATCCGCTGTCCGCTCTCATTTGCGCCACAAACAGTTCTGCAGGGACAGTCTTTGCAGATTTTGGGTGAGCTGCGGTAAGTCCGTTTCCCTTCTTTGCTTGTGGTCGTATGCCGCAGTTCATGTCCTCTGGGACAGGTAAAACTGTCTGTTGCTGCATCATAAGTAAAATCCCAAGGCTTAAATTTATCTTTCTTTCCCTTGTATCGGGTATAGGGAAGGATGGGAATTCTGCTGTGTTCCAGAACTTTCTTTGCAATCCAAGGTGTTTTGTATCCGGCATCCATCGTTACAAACTTAACTTCGGGAAAACTGTTCGTTACCTGGTCGTATACTGCGTCCCATGCAGCACTATCGCTTACATTTCCAGCGGTTACTTCAACACCCAACACAAAGCCGTGCTTATCACAGGCTGTATGTGCTTCGTACGCAAACTGCCGCTCATGTGCCCCTTTTACAAACATTCCGCAGTCCGGGTCGGTTTTGGACACCGTTTTCTCAACCGTTCCTCCTCCGGAACTTCCTTTATTTTCGTCATCATCGTCATCGTTGACTTTCTTACCCAGTTTTTCTCGTTCCTCGGATACCTCTTTGCGAAGTTGTTCCTCGTACACCTTCGCGGCTTTGGCGACCTGTTCCTTCTGGAACTTCTTTTTTATTCGCGGATGCTTTAATATGTGTTCCGTCGATAAAAATCATGCTTGGGTCTACCATCCGGTTGTTCAGTGCTTTGTTCAAAATATGTGCAAAAATTTCTTCACTCAGCTCCGGGGGAAAGCGTTTGCAAAAGGCATAACTTACCGTTGCAAAGTGAGGAATCTCTTCCAGCAAGCTATATCCGAGAAACCAACGGTATGCTACGTTTACTTGTATATCCCGGTACGTCTGACGTAAGGACGCGATCCCAAACAAATGCTGAATTAGAACCATCTTGATCAACACTACAGGATCCGTTCCTGGACGCCCGTTATCTGCGCAATAATATGGACTTAACCGCTCATATAGCCAGTCATAATCCATGACTCTTTCTACTTTTCGGAGCAGATGGTCTGGGGGGACTAATGCATCCACATCCACCATCACTATATCTTTTCGGGAATCCTTTTTCCAGTTCTCCATATTGTTTTGTATTCTGTGAGGAAAGGTCAGTGGGCGAGCCAGCCGGCGTACTCCTCCGCGGCGCGCACCCGGCCCACAGCAGAGAGAGAGGCCCCCTGAGGGCGGAAGAGATGCTGGGCCAGCTGGCGCAGCTCCTGCCGAGTCACCTGCTCATAGCACTCCAGAAGCTCATCGACCTCCCGCACCCGGCCGTACAGAAGGCCGGAGGCGCCCAGGTGGCTCATTCGGGACTGGACGGACTCCAGGCCCATTAGAAGGCCGGCCTGAGCCTGTTCCCGGGCACGGTCCAACTCCTCCTGGGTGGGACCATGCTCAGCCAGGTCGCTGACGATGTTCCGCACGGCATCCAGGGCCTGAGCCTCCTGTTCGCTGCCGGTGGCGGTATAGATACCCAGCAGACCGGTGTCCGCATGGTCGGCCACATAGGAATATACGGTATAGCACAGCCCCCGCTTCTCCCGCAGCTCCTGGAAGAGGCGGGAGGAGCAGCCTCCCCCCAGGATGGAGTTGAGCAGCAGCAGGGCGTAGCGCTGGTCATCCCGATAGGACAGGCCGGGGTAGGCCAGGATCAGATGGTTCTGCTCAATGGCCTTCCGGCGCACGGTGACAGCGGGGTGGTAGACCGCGTCCCGCATCCGGCGGGGTGTGGAGGCGGGCAGGGCGGCCAGCCGTTCCCGCAGGGCGGTGATGTGGCGCTCCTCAAAGCGGCCTGCCAAGGCAACCACGATAGAGCCGGGACAGTAGTGCTCCGCCTGCCACTGGCGCAGGGATTCCCCCGTCATCTCATTCAGGGTAGAGGAGCGGCCCAGGATGGGGCGGCCCAGGGGGCGGCCCTTATAGACCGCCATGGACAGCCGGTCGGCGCACAGGTCCTCCGGGGCATCCTCGTACATCCCGATCTCCTCCAGAATCACGCTCCGCTCCAGTTCTACATCCTCCTGGGCGAAGCGGGAATGGAACAGCATATCGCACAGCAGGTCAGAGGCCCGGTCCAGGTGGCGGTCCAGGCACCGGGCGTAGTAGCAGGTGCTCTCTTTGGTGGTATAGGCGTTGACCTGACCGCCGATGGCGTCGATCTCCCGGGCCAGGTCAGCGGCGGAGCGCCGGTCAGTGCCCTTAAAGGAGAGGTGTTCAATAAAATGGGCCGCGCCGTTTTCTGTGGCGCGCTCGTGGCGGGAGCCCGCCCCCACGAAAAATCCGAGGGCGGCGGAGCGGGCCCCCGGAATGTATTCAGTCAAAAGCCGGGCTCCATTGGAAAGGGTAATGGTACGGTACATGGCTGTTTCCTCACTTTGACAAGTTTCGTGGATAAAGTATACCACATCTCTAGGGAATCCGTCTATCCAAGTTTCACATTTCTGTACGCCTTTCCCGCGGACGCTGAAAAAATGGAAGCCTACGGGTATAATGTGCCCCGAGCCTGTCCACAATAGGTTTCGGAGGTGGTTTCCATGAAACGGAACCGATTGGAAAAACTGGGCGACTTCGTGCTGGGAAAGGGCTTCTACATAGTCCTGTTCCTGTGCGTCGCCGCAATTGGAATTTCGGGCTATTATCTCATCCGCTCCGTCAGCGGGAGCGAGCCGGCGCAGGAGCCGGTCACAGCGAACCCCAGCGTCACCCTGCCGGACAGCAGCGCGGTCTTTCCCGGCGAGCAGTCCCACCAGCCTCAGCCTACGCCGGAGCCGGCGGCTCAGCCGGACGATCCTCAACCGAAGAAGGACGCGGAGACGGCCGCACCGGCGCAGCCCCGGGAGGTGGTCTACACCTGGCCGGTGAAGGGGCAGGTGCTCCGGGGCTTCACGGTGGAGGCCCTGGCCTATGACGAGACCATGGGGGACTGGCGGACCCATGGGGGGATCGACATCGCCGCCGAGGAGGGCCGGAAGGTGCTGGCGGCCGGAGAGGGCCAGGTGGCTGAGGTGTATGACGACGCCATGATGGGCACCACGGTGACCATTCTTCAGCCGGACGGGGTGACGGCGGTGTATTCCAACCTGGCCCAGAAGACCGCGGTGGCGGTGGGCGACCTGGTGGATACCGGCGCCGTGCTGGGCGAGGTGGGGCGGACAGCCCTGGCGGAGAGCGGCCTGGAGCCCCACCTCCACCTGGAACTACTGGCGGACGGGGAGCCGGTGAATCCCCTGGCCTATCTGCCAAAATTGAATTGACATCAAGCTCCGAGGGCGGCTGTCATACGACAGCCGCCCTCGGAGCATTCGGTCTCAGGAATGCCGCCGCGCGGCTTCCTTCAAAGAGGGATACCGTTTGATGGCATCCAGATAGGCCACCACGATCGCCTTTTTGGAGGAGCCGCCGTAGCGGCGGTTCAGCTCTGCCTCCAGCGTCTCTTTCCGCTCCCACAGATTCTGCCCCACAAAGAGGCGGGAGAGGAATGTCTCGGTCAGGTCCACCGTATGGGTGCAGCCGAATTGCAGGATCTGGTCGGTCTCCGGGTCTACCTCAAAGGCGAGGTAAAAGGAATTGAAGATCTTGGTGATGGCGTTATCCAGGTTGGTGCGGGACTCGCCGATCAAATACACACTCTCTGACATCACTGTGCCTCCTCCTGACTGCTGCTTATACTGTATGCTCTATTATGCCGTCCCGGGCGGCGGGAAGCAAGCGTTTTTTAGGACTTACAGGCTGTTTCTGTGGAAAAAGTCCAGTGCGTTCTGATAGAGGATGCCGGAGGCCACCGGCTCGGGGATGTTGCGGGAGAGCAGATACTCATAGATCCCGGCCGCCTTGGCAGGGGAGTCCAGGCACTCAGGGAGCTGGGCGCCGTCGAAGTCGGAGCCCAGAGCCAGGCACTTCTCCGCCCCCAGGGAGAGGAAGTGGTCCACATGGCGGTACAGATCATCCAGGCTCTCCACATTCCGGTCATCACGGAGGAAGGCCACGAAATAGTTCAGGCCGATGAGGCACTCACGGCGCACCATCTCGCGGATCATATCATCGGTGAGGTTGCGCTTGTGGGCGGCCACGGAACGGGCGTTGGAGTGGGTGGCGGTAAAGGGCTTCTGAGCTACCTCCAACAGGTCAGCGAAGCCGGCGTCATTCAGGTGGGAGACGTCCGCCAGGATATTGTACTTCTCCAGTTCAGGAATCAGCTTCTTGCCGAAGTCGGTCAGGCCGTGCTCGCTGACGTGGCCGGAACCGATTTCATTCTCACCGTTCCAGGTGAGGGTGATGGCCTTGACTCCGTCCTCTGCCAGCAGGCGGACCCGGTCCAGGTCGCCAGCCAGGGCAGAGCCGTTTTCTACACTGAGGAAGGCAGCAGTCCGGTTGGACTGGAACGCCTCTTCCATATCAGCGCAGGTGCGGCAACGTTTTACGCGGTCAGAGAACTTGTCCATCTGGCGGATGAAGTTGTCCCGATTGGCCTCGTAATAGCGGATGGCATCCTCACCGCGGCATTCATCGGGGATAAAAATGGCGTAGAACTGGGCCCAATGGACCCCTTCGGGGATGCTGGTCAGGGACAGGACACGCTGGGGATCATCCAGAGTATCGGTCCCAAGACCGCTGCTGTACTTGCAGTCAGTCAGAGTATCACAGTGCAGATCGATCAGTGCATAAGGTTTCATAGCTATATTCCTGCCTTCCAAACTTATGGTGGGATGAGGCCGGTTGGCTCTCTCGGCAGGGCAGATGCCACGCCGGGGAAGATCGGCCGTTAGGTGGAGCCCCCCGAACCCCAGTGGGGCCGGGGGGCGGGACATTGCAAGAGGTGTGCGTTACTTCTGGAACATCTGGGTGAAGATCACGGCACACTCCGCACGGGTGGCGGAACCGGCAGGCGCCAGGGTGGTGGCGCTCCGGCCGGAGATCAGGCCGCTGCCTACAGCCCAGCTCATGGCGTCTTTGGCCCAGACGGAGACGGCGGCGGAGTCGGCATAACCGGACAGGTCGGCGGTCTTGGACACATTCATGCCCTTCTTCTGGGCGTAGCTGTGGAGAATTACGGCCAGCTGCTCACGGGTGACAGGGGCGTTGGGATCCATGCGGCCGTCGGGGTAACCGGCGATCACGCCCTGGCCCTTGGCCCACTGCATGGCATTGTGGAACCAGGCATTTGCAGGCACGTCAGAGATGGCAGCCGCGCCGGAGACGGTGGGCTTGCCCTCACGGGCGTACAGGATCTGGGCGACCATGGCGCGGGTGACGGTGCCCTTGGGATCGAAGCGGTCGGCGGAGACACCGGCCATCAGGCCCATGTCCACGGCGTCCTGCACCGCGTCATAGAACCAGTCGTTCTTGGAGACGTCGGAGAAGCCGGGCTGCTCCGCAGCGCCCTCCAGGGCAAAGGTGGCGCGGATGGTCTGGTCGCTGGTGACATTCTTAAAGGTGTAGGAGTCCACAGCGCCCACGCTCTTGCCGTTGACGGTCACGTCAGCGATGGCGTAGCCCTTGTCAGCGGTGATGGTGTAGGTCTTGGAATCGTTCTTCTCCACACGGACGGTGCCCTTGGGGCTGATGGAGCCGCCCTTTCCGGCAGAGGCGCGGATGGCATAGGTGGGATCGGAGTGATCGCTGCCGCCGCTGGAGCTGCCGGTGTTCTCATGGAACAGATCAGCCAGGATCTCGGCAGGAGTCATATCGGCATAGCCATCAGGATCGGAGATCACGCCATTCTTCAGGTTCCAGCTGAACTTACCAGCATAGTCACCATAAACCTTGGTATAGCTGTCAAAGGTCAAACACAGGACCTGGTCACCGTAGCGCTCGCTCCACTGGGGGAAGTACTTGTTCATGTACTGGTTGGCCAGCTTATAGGCCTCGCAGTTCTTGTTAGGACCGATGGCGCTGATCTGCACACCGGCACCGTTGGTGGTGTTGGGGGTGGAGTGCATAAATACGATGGAGCCATCCTTGCAGGTGCCAAGGGAGATCCACACATGGCCGTTCATGGAGAAGATGTCGCCAGGCTTGAACTCATGGCCCTCATAGATGCGGCGGCCATCGCCGTCCTCATCGACCCAAGGCTTGCCGGTGGTTTCATCCATCAGCACATCGCCCATATCCATGGTGCCCCAGCCCTCATTGGAAGCGAAGACACCAGCCTGCTTGGTAGCGGACATCACGTAACCCTTATTGTCGGCCACGGTGCTGTTCTCGGTGTTCATCAGGTTGTAGACAGACCAGCCAACATAGCCGGAGCAGTCAATACCAGCGTAATAATACTGGTTCCATGCGTTGTGGGGATAGTAACTCTCAGCGGGATTGGGGTTCTTATAGTGGTAGGTCTTGTCCTGGCTCTGGAAGAAGTCGATCCAGCTCTGAGACAGGCCGATGGTCATGGACTGGTTGGAGGAGTTCACATCCTGCCAATCCCAGGTGCCGCCATAGACGTACAGGGCAGTGCCCACAGGCTCCATAGCGGTAGCCAGGAAGTTCTTCAGGGTCTTCTTGCCGGGGGTGCCAGACACAGGAGCCTTGTACTCTTCAGCGACAAAGGCTTTGTAGACGGTCTCGGCCTGATCGCCATTGACCATGACCTTGACGGTGTCGCCCACGGCAACCGTAGCAGCCTTGACGGAGGAACCGCCGGCCTTGGAGGTAATCTCGTAGGTCTTGGAATCTGCGGTGTTCAGGGTCTTGCCGTTCACGGTGATGGTGTCATTGCCGATGGCGGTGACCTCACCCATGACCACATTGCTGTGGCCCTTGTCCTTCAGCTCAACGTCAATGACCTGAGCCTCGTCCTTCACGGTGATGTCGTAGATATAGCCCTCCTGGAGCTGGTTCTGGATCTCGAACTTGCCGCCGTCAGCGGGAATGGTGTAAGTCTTGATGTCGCCATCGATGAAGAAACGGTGCTTGAAAGATTCCTTCTCATTCTTGGTTACAGTACCATAATTCTCAACGCCCAGATAGACGGCTTCCATGGTCTGCTGGGGGATTGTGATACCCTCGAACAGGTCGGCCAGGATCTCGTCAGCTTTCTTATTGGCATAGCCATCAGGGTCAGCGAGAGTGTTCTTCAGATCCCAGCTGAACTTGCCGGCATCTTTGCCGCTGTACTTAGTGTAGCTGTCAAAACTCTTATAGACCTTGTGATAGCGCTCCCACCACTGGGGATAGTACTTACTCATGTACTCCTCAGCCAGCTTCACGGCCTGGCAATTCTCGGAATCGCCCACACCGTTGATCTGGACGCCGCCGCCGCCCTGGCCGTTGATGCTGTCAGAGGGGGTGGAGTGGAGGATGACCAGAGAGCCGTCCTCGCACTTGCCCAGGCAGATCCAGACGTGGCCGTTCATGGAGAAGACGTCGCCGGTCTTGAAGTGCTCCGGCTTAAAGGGCTTCTCCTGGCTCCAAGTGCCCCACTTCTGAGTCTCGGCGAAGTTCTTGGCCTGCTGGGTGGCGGACATGACGTAGCCCTTGTCACCGTTGGCGACAGAGCCATTGGTGGTATGCATGGTGTTGTAGACAGACCAGCCCACGAAGGCGGAGCAGTCGATGCCGCCGTAGTAGTACTGGTTCCACTGCTCGTGGGGGTAGTAGCTCTCGCTGTGGTCATCATTGTACTTGTAGGTGTAGTTGGCGTCCTGGCTCTGGAAGAAGTCGATCCAGCTCTGGGACAGGCCGATGGTCATGGACTGGTTAGAGGAGTTCACGTCCTGCCAGTCCCAGGAGCCGCCGTAGACGTACAGAGAGGTGCCAACGGGGGTCAGAGCAGTGGCCAGGAAGTTCTTCAGGGTCTTCTCGCCGGGGGTGCCGGACACAGGAGCCTTGTACTCCTCGGCAACAAAGGCCTTGTAGACAGTCTTGGCCTGATCGCCATTGACCATAACTTTAACGGAGTCGCCTACCTTGACAGAGGCAGCCTTCACAGAGGAGCCGCCGGCCTTGGAGGTGATCTCATAGGTCTTGGAATCTGCGGTGTTCAGAGTCTTGCCGTCCACAGTGATGGTGTCCTTGCCGATGGCAGTGACCTCGCCCATGACTACATTGGCATGGCCCTTATCCTTCAGCTCAACATCGGTGACCTCGTTGGCGGTCACATCAATGTCATAGACATAGCCTTCCATCAGCTGGTTCTGGAGGCTGTATGTGGCATCAGCGTCCACAGTGAAGGTGCGGACGTCGCCGTCTACGAAGAACTGGTGCTGGAAGGTGGGCTTGTGGTCCCAGTTGGTATTCCGGTCACCGTAGCCCTTGACGCCCAGATATACGGCCTCACCGTGATAGGTGTCAAACAGGTCGGCCAGGATCTCGTCAGCGCTCATATTGGCATAGCCATCAGGGTCAGCGAGAGTGTTCTTCAGATCCCAGCTGAACTTGCCGGCATCTTTGCCGCTGTACTTAGTGTAGCTGTCAAAACTCTTATAGACCTTGTGATAGCGCTCCCACCACTGGGGATAGTACTGGCTCATGTACTTCTCGGCCAGCTTTACAGCCTGGCAGTTCTCGGAATCGCCCACGCCGTTGATCTGGACGCCGCCGCCGCCCTGGCCGTTGATGCTGTCAGAGGGGGTGGAGTGGAGGATGACCAGAGAGCCGTCTTCACACTTGCCCAGGCAGATCCAGACGTGGCCGTTCATGGAGAAGATGTCGCCGGTCTGGAAGTGATCAGGTTTAAAGGGCTTCTCCTGGCTCCAGGTGCCCCACTTCTGAACCTCGGCAAAGTTCTTGGCCTGCTTGGTGGCGGACATGACATAGCCAGTGTTGTCAGCCACAGTACTGTCCTCGGTGTTCATCACATTGTAGACAGACCAGCCGACAAAGGCGGAGCAGTCAATACCAGCGTAGTAATACTGGTTCCATGCGTTGTGAGGATAGTAGCTCTCGCTGGGGTTGGCGCTGTTCTTATAGGTGTAGTTGGCGTCCTGGCTCTGGAAGAAGTCGATCCAGCTCTGGGACAGGCCGATGGTCATGGCCTGGTTGGAGGAGTTCACATCCTGCCAGTCCCAGGTGCCGCCGTAGACGTACAGGGCGGTGCCCACGGGCTCCATGGCGGTGGCCAGGAAGTTCTTCAGGGTCAGCTTGCCGGGCACGCCGCTGACAGGGGCGGTGTAGTCCTCGGCAATAAACATCCGGAACAGCTTGGTTACATGGTCATCAGAGTCTACTACGATGCGGACGGTCTCATCCTGCTTGAGCTCATTAAACTTGATGTCCTGAACAGTGGCCCCGCCGGCCTTGGAGGTGATGTCATAGAGCTCGGCATCCTTGTTGATCGTAAAGGACTCATTGTCCACCTTGATCCGCCAGTCGCCGTCATCATCGGTCCACACTTTGGTCAGGACACCGGCCACATCGCCCTCTTCCATCTCGGCACCGGTGACTGTATAGCCGCTGATGGTGATATCGTAGATGTAGCCCTCCTGGAGCTTGTTCTGGAGTTCGAACTTGCCGCCGTCGGCGGGAATGGTAAAGGTCTCTTCATGGCCATCCACAAAGAAACGGTGCTCAAAAGATTCCTTCTCATCCTTGGTGACCCTGCCATAGTCCTTCACTCCCAGGTAGACAGCATCGTCGCCGATGGCTGCCCGGGGGGCATTCCCTGATTCTGCTGCAAACGCTGGCACTGCCAGGGACGACAGCATGGACGCGGAGAGAAGCAGGGCGCAAAGCTTCTTCTTCATTCGTTGCACATTCCTTTCCTGATTGTTATGAGTTTAGAGCTCTGTATATTCCAGGACCTCCTTGGTCCTTAGGAATTCCTCATAGCGCAGGCCGCGGTCCTCGGTCTCCATCTCGCCCACCTGGTTGTCGTACGGGTCGGCGCGCCAGTGATCCTTGGGGACATCAAAGTCGCCCTGGAACTGGGTGTTGGCCACCATGCGGAAGGTGTCCAGGTTTCCGAAGTAGTGGAGACGGCGCTCTTCGTTGTTCTCCCGGACCGCACCGACTCCGAAGGAAGGATCCGCGTACAGCCAACCATAGGGTGCGGCATAGAACTGGGCCCAGTCATGGGCACCGCAGAAGCCGGGCTCTACCTTCCAACCGCTCTGCCACCGGGCGGGAACACCAGCACAGCGGCACAGCGTGATGAACAGCAGGGCGAATACGCCGCAGTCGCCGGTGCGGCTCCGCGCGCAGTTCTCCGCAATGTTTTCCAGGCTGAAATAGGCCGGCATGAAGTTGTAAGAGGCGTTTTTGGTGATGAAGTCATAGATCCGGCGGGCCTTCTCCAGGTTGGAGTCTGCGCCCTGAGTCAGAACCCGGGCCAGTTCCCGGAGATACGGAGTGAAGAGGATGTGGGGGGCCTCCTCACCCAGCCAGCGCTGGGCATCCTCGGGAAGTTCGGGGGCGCCAGGGGCGGTTTCCGGCCGGGTCAGATCGTGGTAGTGCAGGGTCTGAGTGAAGGAGAACTCTACCTCAAAGGGGTGGTTCTCTTCCATCACTTCCTCCCAGAAGATGACCCGCTGAGGAGCGTCCTCGGGAGAGATATGAGTGGGCTCGGGAGAGACCCGCTCGATACGGATGTCGCTCTGGGCATCACACGCACAGGGCAGAGGCAAATAGGCCCGTACCCGGCGGCCCGGCTCAAAGCACTCATCCTTCATCTGGACAGTAGCCCGGCAGCGCACACGGCTGGCGGCAGTTCCCTCTGTGCGGAGTTGATTTGCAACCCGGTCCAGACGGCCTTCGGGATCTTGCCCGTCCGCTCCGGCGGTCCTGACGCCCGCCCGGGCGGCAAAGGCCGCGTTGGTCTTGCAAAGCGTTTCAAAGAAACGGTCGAAGTAGTGGGGGACGCCGTGGTCATAGATCCAGTCGATCTTCCACTGGTCCTCCAGGGCGTCGAACTCCGCCTCGGTGAAGTCGGGAATGTGCTCCCGCACCAGGGCCAGGGCCTCCTCCTTGGGATAGGGGTAGTCCAGAGGCAGACGGAGGATGAGTTCACGCTGAACGGTCAGGCAGCGCTTGAGTGCCTCAGGAGTAGTGGGGGAAGCCAGGTGGCGGTCAATGGCGGCCACAGCTCCCTCAAAGTCTCCGTGGAGTTTCCGACGAAGTACATCGTTGGGCAGTCCGATGTGGAGATAACGGAAATTTTCGTTGATGTTCATGGTTCTCCTTTCCATTTTTGCCAGTGCTTAGATGAAAAAGGGTAAAAAGGTGCGCCGGACCTCCGGGGCCCGGCGCACCGGTGTCGCATCAGACGAACATATGAAGGATGGCGCCCATACCCAAACCGAGTAGGTTGCCGATGGCCGCGCCCAGCACGCCCATCAGAACGCCGATGCCGGCGAAGGACGCGTCATAAGCGGTAGCCACAATGGGGGCCGATGCACTGCCGCCGATGTTAGCCAGGGAGGCAGTGGAGACCATGCACAGATCCCAGTGGAAGATCTTGGACAGGATGAACATGACAACCACGTGCAGCACCAGAACCAGCATGCCGTAAACGACCCACATGGGGGCGGACAGCAGATCGGTGACGGAGGCGGTGGAGGCCAGCAGGGAGACAACAGCGTACAGATAGATGTTGGACATCTCCTCCACGGCGGGCAGCTTGCCCAGAGGAGTCATGGCGCAGATCAGGCCCAGTACAGTGACAAACACGGTGGTGCAGGTGCCCTTGTCGAACATATCCAGACCCACGTTGGCCAGACCAGCGTTCATGGCGGCGCCCACAGACTGGGAGATAGCGGAGACCAGCAGGGACAGACCGATCAGGAAGATCCAGTCGCCGGAGGTAGCCTTGCGGGCCTTATCCTTCTCCACCTCAGCGTTGGCGGCGGCGGCGATGGCGTCCAGGCCGGAGGTATTGGCCTTGGTGGCCTTGTTCCACTTGTTGGCATAGCGGACGGCCAGCAGCAGCAGGGCGATCCACACGGAGTAGCACACGGTGTCCAGAGCCAGGGCGCAGCTGTAAGCGCCGCTGTCCACGGGCAGGGCATCCTGCATAGCGGCCATGTTGGCGGAGCCGCCGACCCAGGAGGCGTACAGAGCGGCCACGGCGGCCCAGGTCTTCTCACCGCCGCCCAGGGGGCCCATAAAGACAGGATAGAACACCAGGAAGCCAAGGCCAAGGGTTAGGGAGCAGCCCAGGAAGATGGCGATCATCCGGCCGCCCAGCTTGGCCAGCTTGCGGAAGTCGCACCGCAGCAGCATAACGAAAATCATGGCGTACAGCAGGTTGTTCTTCAAGGCGGAGTAGACCGCGGAGCAGGCGTCCGAGGCGTACAGGCCCATGGTGCAGAAGATCATGTTCAGCACATAGATCCACACCAGGGGGGGGACCACATTAAAGACCTTCCACTTAGTGTACTTCTCCAGAGCCAGCAGACCGCCGGCCAGGAACATCAGAAATGCGATGTAAGTAAAGCCGTTTGTGATGGTAAACATAGTTTTGTTTCCTCCCTATTTCTAGTGATTGGGGATCTGTCTCCCAGCACACGACCCGGGGGACAGTGGGAAGCGGAGCTTCCCAGTTTTGACACACCTCTCTCTCCTTGAACTTGGGGCGCTGCGCTCTGTCCTCCTTCCAGTTGGTTTTGCATACAAAAAAACCAGCAAAAACAAGAAGCACGTAAAGACGTACCCTTATTTTGGCTGGATTTTATCTGTGGTGACGGGACGGAAAGGACCCCTCAGACAGCTAAAGCAGCAATTCACTTGATAATAGATATTATAGCAATTTCAACGAAAAAGTCAAGTGACTTTTGCGCTTGGATGTGGAAAAAGATAATTGGTGATGAAAAACCCCCTTCTATATGGGGATTTAGGCCCTGTCATAATGAAAAAAGTGTGGTGGACAAGCCGACGGGAACCGACAGGAAGTGTGTGGAGGTGGTTTGGACTGTCAATTTGCACAAACGATTGATAAGATGAATATTCTTTCATTCTGCTTGACGGGTGGACGGACCGCACCGTATAATGGAGCCCACAGAAATGGAGCGGAGCGGCCCAGCCGTGCGCTCCGAAGCAGAAGGAGGGAGGAGCAGGATATGGGACAAAAGGCGATCCTGATGGCGGGCCTGCTGACTGTGGCCCTGTCCGCCTGCGGCGGTCCGTTTTCCATGGAGGAGACTGCGGGAGGCGAGGGCGCGCTCTCCGGCTCACAGGCGTTGCAGAGTGGAGACGGCTCAGCCTGCTCCATGGAGCGGTCCTGTGCGGTGCTGTATATCGGCGTCGGGAACCAGTTTGCGGAGTATCCGGTGGAGTACACCGGCGAGTTGGATGAGAATGGACAGATCCCGCCGGAGGAGGTGGTGTCCGCCATGGCCAGCCTCACCGGCTGGAGCCTGGATCTGGCAGAGCCGATCTTTTCCGGAAAGGGCGGGATCACGGTCTCCTTCGCGGATACCTCCGCCCTGTTTGTCGGCCCTCCGGAGGAACAGAGGGAGGAGTTCCGTGTTTATGACGCCCTCCAGCTGGACCAGACGATTCTGGACAGCCTGAAGAAAACCCTCCAGTGCTGGGCGGTGGACCCGGAGCTGGGGGACCCAGACCAGGTGGACGTCTGGTTCTGCGGGGCGGAGGGCGGCGACCTGGCCCTCCCCGGCACAGGGGTGACCATCCCAGCGGCTCAGCCCTATGAGCAGTTCCCACAGCCCGGAGCTGGGGCGGCGCCGTAGACCGGCGTCGCCAGCTGGGATATGACAAGACGGCAAGAGGCCCCGGCGATCCGCCGGGGCCTCTTGCCTGTGTGTGTTGTAAAAGGAGAGGGAGAAATGGGAGAAATTTTAAGACTTCGTGTTTACATTCATATCCTACCCCATAATTAAGGCAAAATCGTGACGATGGTATGAACAGTTTGTAAACAGTTTCACGCAAAACCGCTGCTTTTCTCTCTAAAACATACAGAACTGATCCAGAGAGGGCATGGAACTGCCCTGCCTTCCGTCTTGACGGAACAACGGGCGGCGTGAGATAATATATTGATAAAAGACATAGATCTGCCGGGGCCTGTTGGCTCCAGCGGAGCAAGGAGGCATTTTGCATTGATCAAGGCATTGACCCGGCGCTGTCTGGGCGGAGCGGACCCCACCGCTCCGGAGGTCCGGCAGCGGTGCGGAACACTGGCGGGAGGCGTGGGCATCCTGCTGAATACCCTGCTGTGTCTGGGAAAGCTGGGGGCAGGGCTGCTCACTGGCTCCATCGCCGTGGTGGCGGACGGGCTGAACAACCTGTCGGACGCCGCCTCGTCGGTGATCACGCTGATCGGCTTCCGGCTGGCCGGGCAGGCGGCGGATGAGGAGCACCCCTTCGGACACGGGCGGATCGAGTACCTCAGCGGCCTGCTGGTGGCCATGGCAATCCTGCTGATGGGCTTTGAGCTGGGGAAGAGCTCCCTGGAAAAGCTGCTCCACCCGGAGCAGCTGTCCTTCTCCTGGCTGGCCATTGCCATCCTGGCGGTGTCCATCGGGATGAAAATTTGGATGTTCCACTTTAACCGCGTCCTGGGGGAGGCCATCTCCTCCCAGGCAATGAAGGCCACGGCGGCCGATTCTCTCTCCGACGCGGTAGCCACCGCCGTGGTGCTGGCCGCCGCCCTGGTGGACCACTTTCTGGACCTTCAGGTGGACGGCCTGGCCGGCCTGCTGGTGGCCGCGTTTATCCTTAAGACGGGCTGGGAGGCCGCTAAGGACACGCTGGACCCCCTGCTGGGCCGGGCCATGGATCCGGAGCTGGCGGCAGACATCGACAAGCTGGTGCTGTCCCACCCCAACATCCTGGGCATCCACGACCTGGTTTATCACGACTACGGACCCGGCCGGGCCATGATGTCCTTCCACGCGGAGGTCCCGGCGGACACCGATCTGCTGGAGATGCACGACATCATCGACCACATCGAGCGGGAGCTGAAGGCCAAGCACCACATTGAGACGGTGATCCACACCGACCCAGTGGTCAATGATGAGCGCACCAACGCCCTGCGGGAGCAGGTGGAGGCGGCGGCCAAGGCGCTGGATCCGGCCCTGTCTATCCACGACCTGCGGATCACCGCCGGCCCATACCACACCAACGTGCTGTTTGATGTGATGGTACCCTACGGCTTCCGCCTGACCGACGCCCAGGTGACCCGGGAGCTGCGGCAGGCGGTGGAGGCGCTGTCGGAGAAGTATTCCGCGGTGATCCAGGTGGACCACTCCTATGTGGAGCGGCGGGAGGACGTCTGACGGGGGATATTTACAAATTATTCACCCCAAACGCGGGGATCCCGTCTATAATAGAGGAGAAGATCCGGGTGGGAGGGGCAGAATGCGCCCGCCCGGGCCACCAATGAAAAAATGGAGGGTTTCACCATGTCCCAGAAGGTGCTTATTGTAGAGGATGACAGTAATATCGCAGAGCTGCTCCATCTCTATCTGGAGAAGGAGGGGTTTGAGACCAAAGTAGCCAAGGACGGCGGAAAGGGTGTGGAGTATTTCCGCTCCTTCCAGCCGAACCTGGTGCTGCTGGACATCATGCTGCCCATTATGGATGGCTGGACCGTGCTGAAAAAGATCCGGGAGGAGTCTGCGGCCCCGGTCATCATGCTCACCGCCAAGGGGGAGACCGAGGACAAGGTGACCGGCCTGGAGGGGGGCGCGGACGACTACATTGTCAAGCCCTTCGAGATGAAGGAGGTCCTGGCCCGCATCCACGCGGTGCTCCGCCGCACCGGCCAGGAGGAGGAGCAGGGAGATCAGAAGCTGTCCTTTGATAAGCTGGTCATCAACCTGGACTCCTATGAGCTGCTGGTGGACGGCAAGCGGGTGGATACGCCCCCCTAAGGAGCTGGAGCTGCTCTATCATCTGGCCTCTGCGCCCAACCGGGTGTTTACCCGGAACCAGCTGCTGGACGAGGTGTGGGGCTTCGACTACTTCGGCGACTCCCGGACGGTGGACGTCCACATCAAGCGCCTGCGGGAGAAGCTGGAGGGGGTCAGCGACCAGTGGCGGCTCAAGACCGTGTGGGGCGTGGGCTATAAATTTGAGGTGGCCCCCGCCAACGGGGCCGGCTGAGAAAAAGAGGGGGGATTCCCTTGAAAAGCCTGTACAAGCGGGAATTGACCATGATGGTGGGCATCGTCGCCCTGTCCTTTACCCTGTTGTCCACCGCGTTCATGCTGCTGTCCTACCGGTACATCATCTCAGAGACCCGGGACCGGCTGGAGCGGAACGCGGGCTATATCGCCGCGGCCACCAGCGACTATTTGCAAAATGTGGACAGCCTCAGCCTGCTGGACGGGATCAAATGGACTTTGTACCAGAGCACCATGGAGACGGTTTCCGCGGTCTCAGAGGCCTCGGTGATCGTTACCAACACCCAGGGGGAGATCCTGTACGCCACGGACAGCGACCTCTACCACAAGCAGATCCCGGACCGGGTAGTCCAGCAGATCCTCCAGCAGGGGCACTACAACGGCATCACCAATCTGGGGGGGGTCTATGGGGCCAACCGCTATATCGCGGGACTGCCGGTGCAGACCAAGCTGACCCCCACGCTGGCCGCCAACCTGGGGCTGGTCCTGGTGTCGGGGGACACCAGCGGCCTTTCAGAGATGTGGCGGGCCACGGCCACCATCTTCTTCTTTGCAGCGGTGGTGGTGCTGCTCATCGCGGTGATCGCCAGCTCCATCACTTCGGCCCACCAGACCCGCCCCCTCACCGAGATGGCGGAGGCCGCCCGGAAGTTCGGGCGGGGTGAGTTTGACGTGCGGGTCAACAGCTATAAGGACCGCTGCGACGAGATCGGGGAGCTTGCGGAGGCGTTCAACTTCATGGCCAACTCCCTGGAGAAGGTGGAGAGCCAGCGGGCTGATTTCATCGCCAACGTCTCTCACGAGCTTAAGACCCCCATGACCACCATCGCCGGCTTTGCCGAGGGCATCCTGGATGGCACGATCCCGCCGGAGAAGGAGGGGGAGGCGCTGAATGTGGTGGTGTCCGAGACCCGGCGGCTGTCCCGCCTGGTCCGGAGGATGCTGGACCTATCCAGGCTCAACGCCCTGACGGAGACGGTCACCGCTCAGGAGCAGTTTGACATCATAGAGGTCATGTCCCGGGTGCTGGTCAGCCTGGAGGGGAGGATCACCGGCCGGGGCCTGGATGTGGACGCTCAGTTCCCGGAGGATCCGATCATGGTGTGGGGCGACCCGGACGCGGTGACCCAGGTGTGCTATAACCTGCTGGACAATGCGGCGAAGTTTGCTGCCCAAGGGACGGACATCACAGTCCAGATCACAAAAAAGGACGGAAAGGCCCTTGTCACCGTACGCAATCTGGGGGCAACCATCCCGCCGGACGAGCTGCCACTCCTCTTTGAACGCTTCCACAAGGCGGATTACTCCCGCAGCGTGGACCGGGAGGGTGTGGGCCTGGGCCTATATATCGTCAAAACCATTTTGGGCAATTTGAAGGAAAATATCACCGCCACCAGCGAGGATGGGGTGACTCAGTTCACCTTCACCCTGACGCTGGCGTGACGGCCGGCTGAGACCGGAGAGATGGGAAGTGCCGTTATGAAGGAACAGCCGAACGACCTCTGGAGGGGAGGCCCCTGGGAGCAGCCATCCCCCTCCTTCCCAACCCCGCCGCCGGTGGTGGTCCCAGCCCGGCGCCCGCCGGTCCTCAGGGTCCGGCGCCGCCGCCGCACCCTGCTGCCATTTTTGGCTTTGTTCCTGCTGGTGGTGGGCCTGTCCCTGGGAACGGTGGCGGTGCGCTGGCTGCTCCCCTGGGATGATGAGCCTCTGACCCCGCATCTGTCCGAACAGGAGGAGCGGGACCCCTTTGCCGCTCTGGAGCGGGCGGAGACGGGGACCGGCGTCCAGGTGCAGATCTCCCAGCGGGAGGGGGAGGTTATGGACGCGGTGGAGATCTATGAAAAGTGCGTCCCCTCCGTCGTCTCGATCCAAGCCGATGGGGAGGGGGAGTACAGCACCGGGACTGGTGTGGTGATGAGCGCGGACGGATACATTCTCACCAATGCCCATGTGGTGGCAGACAGCCTGCGGATGTCGGTGCTCCTGTCCGACGGGCGGGTGATGGAGGCCCGATTGGTGGGGGCGGACGCCGGGGAGGACCTGGCTGTGCTGAAGGTGGAGGCCAGTGGCCTGACGCCGGCAGAATTTGGTGACTCGGACCGGCTGCGCTGCGGTGAGATGGTGGTGGCCATCGGGGATCCTCTGGGCTACCGCACCTCTATCACTCAGGGGATCGTCTCTGCCCTCAACCGCACAGTGCCGGTGGATGGTGTGGAACTTCAGGTTATCCAGACCAGCGCGCCCATCAACTTTGGAAACTCCGGCGGGGCCCTCATCAACGACCGGGGACAGGTGGTGGGCATTACCACGCTGAAAGTGGTGGCCCAGGACAGCACCGTGGAGGGGCTGGGCTTTGCCATCCCCATGCAGAAGGTGAAGGAGGTGGCGGACTGGCTCATTGCCGGGCAGCCCGCCATGGGCTTCACGGTGGATTTCAGTGGCGGCAGCCTGCGGGTGGCCGCCTTGGAGGAGAACAGCAGCGCCGGCCGCGCCGGATTGGAGGTAGACGATGTGCTCCTGTCCCTCAATGGGGCGCCTCTGCCCACCATCCAGGAGCTGCGCCGGGTGAAAAATACCCTGATTCCGGGGGAGACTGCTACCCTGATGGTGCGCCGGGGCGGGGAGGAGCGGAACATCACTTTCTCCGTGCAGTGTGAGGCGGATTTCCCGGACCGGACGGCATAGCAAAGAATCGAAAACGCGCCGCGCCACAGAAAATGTTCTGTGGCGCGGCGCGTTTTGCTATATCAGGGCTGGCCGCTGTTTTGCTGAAGCTTCAAAGAGAGACTGATCTTTTTTTGGGCGTTTTCCAGGTGGGAGTTCAGCAGGTGGCGGACCTGGTCCACATTACCCGCCTTCATGGACTCGTAGATTGCGCGGTGCTCCAGAATGCCGTTGATGGTCTGGATCCGCGGCTGCTTCCCAAAGAGATAGGTCGCATAGGAATGGGAATTCAAATTTTTATAGACCCGAATCGCTGTGCGATTCCCGCTGGCGAGGATGATGAGTTCATGGAACTGCTGGTCGATCTCGTATGTTTCAAAATACTCCTCAGCAGTGCCGTAGTACTGGACCAGCTCCATATTTTTTTGGAGGTTGTCCTCAAAGCGCTTCTGGAGCTGAGGGGTGTTTTGGACTGCCACGGTGGCTTGTGGTGCAAAGCTGACCTCCATGATCAGACGCAGCTCAAATATCTCATCCAGCTCGGACCAGTTGAAAGGCCGTACCCGGCAGCCCTTGCGGGGGATATTCTCCACAAGCCCCTCCGCCATCAGGCGGTTGAGGGCCTGTTTGATAGGTGTGGGGCTGACCCCATAGCGGGTGCAGAGATCGCTGAGGTTGATCTTTTGCCCGGCGGGCAGATATTCCTCGATGATGTCTTTTCGGATGTTGTGATAAGCCACATCCACCAGTGTGTTGCTGGAAACGAGATGCGTACCGCTGTTCATGGATGATTTCCCCCTGTTAAAGTGGCTGAATCCGCTGTGACCGCCTGGGCCGGGAGACACCTTGGCCCCACACAAAATGGGGCAAGAAGGAAATGGGTGAACCATTTGGCTGCGGTCCAGTGGGGCGGCGTAGGATGTTTTGACTTGAATCTATTATAGATGGCGCCCGCCCCAAAGGCAAGAGGCGGTTACCAGTTGTGGTGGAAACTCCCATCCCGGTCGATTCGGCGGAAGGTATGGGCGCCAAAGCAGTCCCGCTGGGCTTGAAGCAGGTTGAGCGGGCCTGCGGGGTCGCACAGCCCGTCATAGTAGCTCAGGCTGGCAGAGAAGGCGGGGACTGCCACGCCGCACTGAGCGGCGGTGGATACAACATCCCGCCAGTCCGACTGGTACTGGGTCAGGACGGAGGCGAAGTCACTGGAGAGCAGCAGGTTCTCCAGCGTGGGACAGGCGCGGTAGGCCTGAGCCAGCCGGTCCAGGAAGGCGGCGCGGATGATGCAGCCTCCGCGGAAGAGCAGGGCGATGCCGCCCAGGTCCAGATCCCAGTGGTAGTGCTGGCTGGCCTGGTGGAGCAGTTCAAAGCCTTGTGCATAAGAGCAGAGCTTGGAGGCATATAGAGCGCGGCGGATCTTTTCCGCAAAGGCGTCCCGGTCCGGGGCGGGGAGCTCGTGAGGGGCCGCCTGCCTGGACATCGCCGCACGCACCTGGGCGCGGCAGGAAAGATCCCTGGCGAAGACGGCTTGCGCGATGGTGGGCAGGGGGACGCCCAGGGAGAGGGCCTCCTGCACCGTCCACATCCCGGTCCCCTTGCTGCCTGCCTCTCCCAGGATCTGATCCACCAGCGGAGCTCCGGTCTCGGGGTCTGGAACGGTCAAAATGTGGGCCGAGATCTCCATGAGATAACTGGAAAGCTCTCCTAGATTCCAGCGGCGGAAGTAGTCCGCGATCTCATCTGGGGAGAGGTGGAGAAGCCGCTTCATTAAATAGTATGCCTCGCAGATCAGCTGCATATCGCCGTATTCGATGCCGTTGTGCACCATTTTGACATAGTGGCCGGCGCCCTCCGGGCCGATATAGGCGCAACAGGGATCCCCGCCCACATGGGCGGCGATGGCGGTCAGGAAGGGGGCGGCCAAGCGATAGGCATCCGGATCTCCGCCGGGCATCAGGGCGGGCCCGTGCCGGGCGCCCTCCTCGCCGCCGGAGACGCCCATGCCCAGAAAACGGATGCCGGACTGCTGGCAGCGGAACTGGCGGGCCTGGGTCTCGGGATAATGAGAGTTTCCGCCGTCGATTACAACATCTCCCGCCTCCAGATAGGGGAGCAGGCCGTCCAGCACATAATCCACTGGTTTGCCGGCCTTGACCATGATCAGGATCTTACGGGGTTTTTCCAGAGCGGAACATAGGGCCTCATAGGAGGGGCACCCGGTTACAGAGAAGCCCAGCCGCTGGCCCTCGGCTGTAAAAGCGGCGGTCAGTTCCGGTTCCAGATTATACCCTGCCACGGAAAAACCGTGCTCTGCCAGGTTCAGGGCCAGGCCCCGGCCCATCACGGCCAGACCGACAACGCCGAATTGATACTGTGACATAACATACACTCCCCCATTTACTTGATCCATCAGATGAGATTTATACCAGGAAACGACACTCCCTGCCGAAAAGCACGTCCAGCACATTCTGGGCGGCCAGCATTCCCATATTATAACCAGCCTCATAGGTGGCGGCTCCGGCGTGGGGGGTCAGGATGCAGTTGGGCAGAGAGGCCAGGGGACTGCCGCAGGCGGGCTCCACCACGGTGGCGTCCAGGGCGGCCGCGCCAATCTGTCCCTCCTTCAGAGCCTGATACAGGGCGTCCTCGTCCACGATCCCGCCGCGGGCGGTGTTGACCAGAACGGCCCGGGGCTTCATCTCCGCCAGACGGCGGGCGTCCACCATGTTCCGGGTCTCCTCTGTAAGGGGGGCGTGGAGGGTGATAAAGTCAGACTCGCGGAACAGGGTGTCAAGATCCACATATTTGCCGTTGTGGGCCTCCACAAAGGCGGGATCGGGGTAGGCATCGTTGGCAAGGACCTTCATTTGAAAGCCGGAGGCGCGCTGAATGACGCCCTTGCCGATCCGGCCGGTGCCGACGACGCCCAGAGTCTTGTTCCACATCTCGACGCCAGTGATGGGCTTGTCGTGCCCACCGGCGCGGATGGCGGCGTCCATCGGACAAACATTTCGGGCAGCGGCGAGCATCAGGGTCATGGCCAGATCGGCCACCGAGTCACTGTTGGCCCCGGGAGTGATAGAGACCTTGATCCCCATGGCATGAGCGGCCTCCAGGTCTACCTTATCATATCCAACACCGTAGCGGGAGATGATCTTCAAATTTTTGGCCGTCTCCAGCATGGAGCGGGTGTAGGGCTCCAGACCAGCGATGACAGCATCGGCCTGGGGCAGCTGTTCCAGCAGCTGTGCTTGAAGATCGCCGCCGTTCATGGGAAGGCGGATCACAGTACAGCCCTGCTCCTCCAGCAGGCGAATGGGGGCATCGTCGTTCTTGGCAAAGGAACGTGGGGTGGCCAGTACGGTAAATGACATCGTTAAAACCTCCTGATTCATTGGCCCGGCCAGAGCTGACTCAGGGCGGGCCGCAATTCAATAAAGTAAAGAATTGAATTTTAAATTTTATTGCAAAACTATTCTATCACTGCAAAGAAGAAAGTCAATTCTATTTCATACAGGAAACAAAATCTTGTGGGAATAGCAAAAAGAACAGGCCCTTTTTTGGAGAAAGCGTAAAAATATATCATTCTTACAAAGGGTGGACAAGGGAGTGGAGGGGAATCATGGCGGTGGGGAGAAAAAGGAGGTGCTGGAGTTCGTGTTGGGCGTTTTGACTAAAAAACGCCTCTCTTTATTGGGGAATGAAACGAAAAACGCGTTTTCACAGGTTTAAAATAATTTATAAAAATATAAAATTAGAAAAAGAAGCAAAAAGAAATGTTAAAATAAAAAACTAAAAGAATAAAAATAATTAAGTAAAATATAAAGTAAAAAATCAGAACAAATATTGATAAACAATCAATAGAAGAGAAGAGCTAAGAATGGTAAAATAAAAATTAATGTCATAAAGTGGCGTTTCGTGCAAAATTCGAGGTGGTATTGACAAGGCGAAAGACTGGCTTTACAATATAGCCAAGTTGTGAATTTAAAATTCAAAATAAAAAATCAAATCAGACAATTAAAAAATATTTACCCCCGCCGGAGAGGTGCAAACAGAAGCAGGATCCAGGCGGAGCGACTTTGGAAAGGAGCGGATTCAATATGAAAGCTTTGATTTACGCGGGACCCAAGCAGGCGGTTTTAAAGGATGTGCCCGCACCTGCGGCCCGGGAGGGCGCGGTGAAGGTAGATGTCAGGTACTGTGGTGTGTGCGGTTCCGACATCGGGATCTATCTGGGGACCCATCCCCGCGCCAAGGCTCCTTTGGTGTTTGGCCACGAGTTTTTGGGCGTGGTGGCCGAGGACGGGAAAAAGTTCAAGAAGGGCGACCGGGTCGTAGCCTATCCACTCCTCTCCTGTGGACACTGCCGCGCCTGCCGTACCGGCAGCGCCCATGTGTGTAATACTCTGGGCCTGATCGGCATTGATGTGGACGGTGGGATGTGTGAAGAACTGTATGTGGATGAGGACGTTCTCTTTAAAGTGCCCGACGGTGTGAGCGACCGGGCTGCGGTGGTCACGGAACCTCTGGCCGTGATCCTGCGGGCCGTCCATCAGGCGGAGTTCAAGGCACGGGATGTGGCTGTGGTCATCGGAGCCGGCCCCATCGGAATGCTCACCGGCATCGTGCTGAAGAACATTGGCGCGGCCAAGGTATTTATCTCCGATGTGGCGGAGAAGCGCCTGGCCATTGCGGAGGAGCTTGGCCTCACCCCGGTGAATGTGGCCAAGGAGAACCTGAACGAGGTAGTAAAGGCCGCCACCGGCGGTGAGGGTTGCGATGTGCTCTTTGAGTGCAGCGGCTCTGCCCAGGGCGCCATGGACATGACGGAGATCACCCGGGTCAGCGGCACAATCTGCATGGTATCCGTTCATAAGAAGCCCCACGAGGTCAACCTCCAGCAGCTCAATTTCAAGGAGCAGTGGATGATCGGCACCCGGGTCTACACCAAGGAGGAATTTGGCCAGGCCGTGGAGTACACCAAGGACCTTCAGGAGCAGCTGGAGAAGGTCGTGACCCACATTGTTCCCATGAAGGATGCGGAGCGTGTCTTTGACATGATCGCCGACGTGAGCGAAGGAACCGTGAAGGTGGTCGTGGACTGCAAGGATTTTTAACAGCGTTCGCCGAAGCGGGGCCGCTTGGCGGCGCTTTGGAGAAATAAGACGTCAGGAGGCAGAAAACATGGAAATCCTGGTACTGGAAGCGAGTACCACTTCTGCGAAGGCGATGCTGTACCATACGGAGGACCGGAGCTTTGAGGTCAAGGTCCGGGCCTATACCGGAAACTATGAGGACGTTACCATCCACAATGCGGAGAACGTCTATTTGGACATGGTATCTGTGGGGCGGGAGCTGTTGGACGGCCGGCAGGTGGATATGATCGCCCTGGGCGGAACCTGGCACAGTCTGGTGCTGTGCGACGGGGCGGTGAAGCCGGTCACGCCGGTCTATCCCTGGTCCTATACCGGGGCCGCGCCGGTGTGCAAGCGTCTTCGCCATGATGCGGAATACGTCAGCCGCTACTATCAAAAGACCGGCTGTATGGTCAACGCCATTTACCCCTTCTTCAAGCTGATGATGCTGCGGGAGCAGGGGTATGACCTGAGCAAATACATCATTATGGGCCAGGGAACCTATAACAACTACCGGCTGACCGGGCAGCGGGTGATCACCCCCTGCCTGGCCTCCGGAAGCGGGCTGCTGAACACCTGGACCAAGAGTTTTGATCCGGAGCTTATGGCTGAGCTGGGGATCCGGGAGGAGCAGCTGAGCCGGCTGGTGGCTTATGACCAGACCTTCCCCCTCACGGAGGAGGCCGCTCAGGCGCTGGGTGTGCAGGCTGGGGTCCCGGTGATCCCGACCAACTCCGACGGCGGCCTGAATCAGGTGGGCACCGGCGCTGTGGCAGACGGAGTGATGACCTTCTCGGTGGGGACCAGCGGAGCGATCCGGCTGACGACTAGTAAGCCGGTGCTGCCTAAGGAGCCCAGCACCTGGTGCTACATGTCTCCTAAAAACTGGATGTCCGGTGCGGCGACCAACGGCTGCTGCAACTGCCTGGATTGGTTCAAGGAACAGGTGGGTATGTCCCGGCTCTCCTATGGAGAGCTGGAGCGGGGGATCAGCGACTGGGAGAATAACCCGGTGTTCCTCCCCTTCCTGTTCGGAGAGCGCTGCCCCGGCTGGAATGATGAGCGGGAGGGGGGCTTTGTACGGATCCTGCCCCGGCATAAGCTGCCGGACCTGTACCTGGCGGTGCAGGAGGGGATCCTGTTCAACCTGTACCACTGCTATCGGATCCTGTCCGAGGTGAACGGCTGTCCCACCCATATCCGGTTCTCCGGCGGCATCCTCCACTCCGAGCAGTGGACCCAGATGTGTGCGGACATCTTCCAGCGGGAACTGGAGGTCAACCGGAATGAGCATGGCTCCCTTCTGGGCGGCGCAGTCCTGGCGATGGAACTGCTGGGTGTGATCGATGACGCCTGTACCTATCAGCCTGAGGTGAGCCGCATCATCCGGCCCGATCCCGCAAGGGCGGAGTTTTATCAGAGAAAATTCCAGAGGTATCTGGAGTGCTACAACAAGGGAAATTGAGGAAGGAGCGCAATCCCCATGAAGCTGTTTGATTTGACTGGGCGGAAGGCCATTGTGACCGGCGCCACCCGCGGCTTGGGCCGCGGAATGGCCGAGGGCCTGATGGAGGCCGGCTGCGAGGTCGTAGTGGTGGGTTCCAGCGCCAGCGCCCTGAGCGTGGCGGAGGAGTTCCGGAGCAAGGGATTTGCCTGCCACGGGTTGGCGGTGGACCTGAGCGAGCGGGAGCAGAGAAGGGCGGGCTTTGCCCAGGCGGTGGAGCTGCTGGGCGGTCACCTGGACATCCTGGTGAATGGGGCCGGCATCCAGCGCCGCCATTTCTGTGAGGAGTTCCCCATTGAGGATTGGGATGCTGTGCTGGAGGTCAACCTGACCGCCGCCTTCGACCTGTGCCAGATGGCCGGTCAGCAGTTCATCCGCCAGAACTCCAAGGGCAAGATCATCAATATTGCCTCGATGCTGAGTTTCTTCGGCGGCTATACCGTGCCCGCCTACGCAGCCAGCAAGGGCGGCGTGGCCCAGCTGACCAAGGCCCTGTCCAACGAGTGGACCGGGAAGGGAATCAATGTGAACGCCATCGCCCCCGGCTATATGGCGACTGAGATGAATACCGCGCTGCTGAACGATGAGGGGCGCAATACCGAGATCCTTGGCCGCATCCCCGCCCACCGCTGGGGCACCCCGGATGACATGAAGGGGCTGTGCATTTTCCTGGCCTCGGACGCCTCGGACTACATTGCCGGCGCGGTGATCCCCTGCGACGGAGGCTATCTCTGCAAGTGATCCGCGGGCGCGCGGAGATCAACTGGTTATTGTGCGGCTCGCGCCGCATAAATAATAAAAAACAGGAGGAAAGAATGTTATGAAAAAGAGAGTTTTGGCGCTGCTGCTGGCAGGCGCCGCCGTGGCTTCCCTGGCCGCCTGCGGCTCCAGCGATTCCGGTGCGTCCGGAAGCGGTTCCGCTGCCGGAGGAGACGGCGAGGTCGTGGAGCTGGTCATGGGCAACGTGACCTCCTCCAGCGCGAAGGACGCTGTGACCGAGGTCCTGATCCCCAAGGTGGAGGAGTACTCCAACGGGACCCTCAAGATCGTCCACTTCCCCGACAACCAGCTGGGCAATGACGAGCAGTCCTTTGCCATGGCCCAGACCGGCGAGTGCGACATCGCCGTGGGCTCCACCTCTTCCGTGGCTACCACCTACAACGACCTGTATGTCTACGACGTCCCCTACCTGTTCCTGAACAAGCAGGAGGTCTATGACGTGGGCTTCAACGGCGAGACCGGCAAGGCCATCCTGGACGGCTTCTCCGAGTACGGCCTGAAGGGCCTGGCCTTCTGGGAGAACGGCTTCCGCAACATCACCACCACTGACAAGGACATCGCCACTGTGGCCGACCTGAGCGGCCTGAAGATCCGCACCATGGCCAATGAGATCCACCTGGAGGCCTGGAAGGCCATGGGCGCCAACCCCACTCCCATGGCGTTCGGCGAGCTGTTCACCGGCCTGCAGCAGGGCACGGTTGACGGCCAGGAGAACCCCCTGGGCATCATCACCGGCAACAAGTTCGAGGAGGTCCAGTCCTACTGCACCCTGACCGAGCATGTGTACACCCCCTACTATGTGGTTATGAACCAGGCCAAGTGGGACTCCCTGACTGCCGAGCAGCAGGAGGCTCTGACCAAGGCCATCGAGGAGACCACCCAGCGCCAGTATGAGCTGTCCCAGCAGTATGAGGACGAGGCCATCGAGGTCATGGAGGGCGCCGGCTGTGCGGTCCGCACCCTGACCGACGAGGAGAAGCTGGGCTTCAAGGAGGCCGCCGACAAGGCCAACAGCCTGGAGGCCGCCAAGAAGATCATGTACAAGCCTGAGCTGGCCGATCAGATGGCCGCTGAGCTGGAAGCTTACCGCAACAAGTAATCGGATCAAAACGAAGCATGGGGTCCCCCCTCGGGGGACCCCGCCCAGAAATTACAGGAGAGAGCAGAGGAGGAAGTCGTCTTGAAAAAGATCCTGAAATGGCTGGATGACAATATAGAGCTCTATATTTGTGTATTCCTCATGTCCTTTATGACCCTGCTGGTGTTCGTGCAGGTGGTCATGCGCTATGTATTCAACAATTCCCTGTCCTGGTCGGAGGAGCTGGCCAGATACACCTTTATTTGGCTGATCTATATTGGCATCAGCTACGGCTGCAAGCTGAGAAAGCACATCAAGATCGATGCGGCGCTTTACCTTTTCCCTAAAAAGGCACGTCCCTATGTGGTCCTGTTGGGCGACATCCTCTTCATCGCGTTTGCAGTTTATATCACCTACACGGGTTTCTTCTACTCCATGGAGCAGATCCGGTTCGATATGCGCTCCGCGGCGCTGAAGATCCCCTATCAGTACATCTATATGTCCACTGTGGTTGGCTTTGGTTTGGCGACGATCCGTGAGATCCAAACCATCATTTATCGGGTCAAGTGCCTGAAGAATGGGGAGGAGTATGACGGATGACTGGCATTGTTTTGTTTGTGACCCTTTTGGTCTTCCTGGTGTTGAATGTTCCGGTCGGTATTGCTATCGGCCTTGCTTCCCTGGCGGCGATCACTACAAATCCCCGTATGACGGACAGCTTCATCGTCAGCCAGCTGATCAGCGGAAGCGACTCCTTCCCGCTGATGGCGATCCCTCTGTTCATCCTGGCCGGCGAGCTGATGGCAGCCGGCGGTGTGTCCAAGCGGATCCTGAACGTCTGTAACGTGTTCCTGGGCCGTGTGACCGGTGGTTTGGCCATCGTCACTGTGGTGGTCTGTATGTTCTTTGCCGCAGTCTCCGGCTCCGGCCCAGCCACCGTGGCCGCGGTGGGCAGCATGGTGGTCCCCACCATGCTGGAAAAGGGGTACAGCAAGAGCTTCACCCTGGCCTGCGTGGCCTGCGCCGGCTGCATCGGCGTCATTATTCCGCCCAGCATCCCCATGGTCATCTATGGTACCTCCACCGGTACCTCCGTGTCCACCATGTTCATGGCCGGCTTCCTGCCCGGCATCCTGATCGGTCTGGCGCTGTGCGCCCTGTGCTACTTCTATTGCAAGAAGATGGGGTGGAAGGGCGATACCACCAAGTATACCGCTAAGGAGAAAATCGCCACTGTGGTGGACGCGCTCCCCGCGCTGATCGACCCCATCATCATCCTGGGCGGTATCTACGGCGGCTTCTTCACTCCCACTGAGGCGGCGGCTGTGGCTGCGGTCTATGCGCTGATCTGCGGCCTGTTCATCTACCGCGAGATCAATCTGAAGAATCTGTTCTCCACCATTGCCAATGCCTGCTCCACCAACGGAACCACCATGGTCATCATCGGCTGCGCCACCGCGTTCACCCGTATCCTGACCCTGGAGCAGATCCCCGCCCTGGTGAGCAACGCCCTGATCGGCATTTCTGACAATCCCATCGTCATCCTGCTGCTTATCAACCTGCTGTTGCTGTTTGTGGGCTGCTTCATGGATACGACTCCGGCCATGATGGTGCTATCCCCCATCCTGCTGCCTGTGGCCCTGGAGATGGGTCTGTCCGCCGTTCACTTTGGTATCATCATGGTGGTCAACCTGGCCATCGGCTTTATCACCCCGCCCCTGGGCATCAACCTGTTTGTAGCCGCCCGGGTGGGCAACACCTCCCTGGAGGTGGTGTGTAAGGGCATCGTGCGGTTCATCTTGGTGATGATCGTCTGTCTGCTGCTGATTACCTATATCCCCGCGATTTCTGAAGTTCTGCCGCGTATGACAGGTATGCTGAAATAAGTGCTTCCTCTTCTGCTGGGCGGGCGGGCCGTTCCAGGCCCCCCGCCCAGCCTGTCTGTTGATATGGGTGTGTTCTGAAGCGGAGAGAAGGGGTTTGGGATGGGACACCCCTTGCGTTGGAAGGAGTCCGAGCGATGGTTTACACACTGTTCAGCCTGATGTTCAAGGTATTCTTTGTGGCGGCCGCGGCCTATCTTCTGCGCCGGAGGGGGGCGCTGACGGCACAGGATCAGAAGAGCGTCACCAATGTGCTGATGCGCTTTGTGGTATATTTTACGGTAATCATGTCCTCTCAGCAGGACTTTTCTCTGAAAGCGGCCAAGGCGATCCTGGTCACGGCCATCTATGCGGTCCTGTTCTTTGCGGTCTTTATCCCGGCGTCCATCTTTCTCAGCCGCCGGCTGAAGCTGGAGGAGGCGAAGCGGAGGATTTTTGTCTGTTCCCTGGTGTTCTGCAACATCACCTTTATCGGCTATCCGATTTTACAGGAGCTGTACGGGAATATCGGCCTGCTGTGCGCCATTGTGTTCAGCATGATCTATAACGTGGTGTTCTACTCCTGGGGGATGTTCTATTTGGGAGACCGGGGGCGCGGGAGCCTCCGCTCCATTCTGACCAACAAGATCGCCCTGGCGTCTGTGCTGGCGCTGGTCATGTACTTCCTGCAGATCAAGATCCCGGAGCCCCTGTACAGCACCTTCAACGGGATCGGAGCGCTGACGATGCCGCTGTCCATGATCATCATAGGGTGCAGTCTGGCGGACTCCGGGATCTGTAAGATCCTGCGGGACCGGACGCTCTACCTTCCCACGGTGCTGCGGATGGCGGTCATGCCGGCTGTTGTCTGCCTGGTGATGCGGCTACTGGGGGTGGATCCGGAGATCATCCGCATCAGCACCGTGATCGCGGCCCTGCCATCCGGGACGATGACCAGCATTGTGGCGGCGGACTACGGCTGCGCGCCGGACTACGCGGCGAATATCATGGTGCAGACCATGCTGGCCATGCTGGCTGCCCTGCCCGCCTGGGTCTTCCTGGTGGGGATGTAGGCTTGGGACACAGAGCGCAAGCTTCCACAGTTTGTTTGAAAAAATAAAGGAGGGTATCACAACATGGTGATCACAAATGTAACGACATATCTGGTCCGTCCCCGCTGGGGATTTGTCAAGATCGAGACGGACGGCGGCCTCACCGGCTGGGGCGAGGCGGTGATCGAGGGCAAGGCCGCCACCGTCCTGGCCTGTGTGGAGGAGATGAAGGACTATCTGCTGGGGGCCGACCCCATGCGGATCGAGGACCTTTGGAATGTGCTGTACCGGGCAGGCTTCTACCGGGGCGGCCCCATTTTGATGAGCGCCATGGCCGGGATCGACCAGGCGCTCTGGGATATCAAGGGGAAGCATTTCAACGCCCCTGTCTATCAGCTGATGGGCGGTCCCTGCCGGGACCGGATGCGGGTGTACTCCTGGATCGGCGGGGACCGGCCCAGCGATGTGGCCAAGGCGGCCAAGGAAAAGCAGGAGGCCGGGTTCACCGCCATTAAGATGAACGGCACCGAGGAACTCCAGATGGTGGACAGCTATGAGAAGATCGACGCGGTGCTGGAACGGGTGGCCTCCATCCGGGAGGCGACCGGAAAATATTTCGGCATCGCAGTGGACTTTCATGGCCGGGTCCACAAGCCCATGGCCAAGATCCTGGCCAAAAAGCTGGAGGAATTCGATCCCATGTTCATTGAGGAGCCTGTCCTCTGTGAGCAGATGGAGGATTTCAAGGAGATCGCGGCGGCCTGTAATGTGCCCATCGCCACGGGGGAGCGTCTGTTTTCCCGCTATGATTTCAAGCGCCTGCTTCAGGCCGGAGGAGTGGACATCATCCAGCCAGACCTGTCCCATGCAGGCGGCATCACGGAAGTGAAAAAGATCGCCTCTATGGCGGAGGCCTATGACGTTGCGCTGGCGCCCCACTGCCCCCTGGGCCCCATTGCCTTGAGCGCCTGCCTCCAGGTAGACGCCACCTGCTATAACGCCTTCATTCAGGAGCAGAGCATGGGCATCCACTACAACGCCTATCACGAGCCGCTGGACTATATCCTCAACAAGGAGGATCTGGCCTTCCACGATGGCCATGTGGAGCTTCCAAAGCGGCCCGGCCTGGGTGTGGAAGTCAACGAGGCGCTGGTGCTGGAAGAGGCTCAGACGCCGCACAGCTGGAAAAATCCGGTTTGGCGGCACAAAGACGGCTCAGTTGCGGAGTGGTGAGTGCGATGGAGCGAGACGCGATTCGGATCCATCCCCAGGACAATGTGGCGGTGGCTCTGCGGCCTTTGGCCGAGGGAGAGGCCGTGTCTGTGGATGGACAGGCTGTGCGGATCCAAGAGGAGATCCCCTTTGGCCACAAGGTGGCTCTGACCGATCTGGCGGACGGGGCCATGGTGGTCAAGTATGGGGCCCAAATCGGCCATACCACCCAGGCTGTGCCATCGGGAGCGTGGCTGCACAGCCACAATCTCAAGACCAATCTGGAGGGACTGCTGGACTATCAGTATGCCCCGGCGGCGCCGCGGCAGCCGGAGCCTGGGAATGGAGCGGACACCTTCCTGGGCTACTGCCGTCCAGACGGCCGGGTGGGGACACGCAACGAATTGTGGATCATTCCCACGGTCTCCTGTGTAAACCGGACGGTGAGCCGCATGGCGGAGGAGGCCAGACGCCAGGGAATTCAGGCAGGGGACGGGATCTTTGCCTTTCCCCATAACGCCGGCTGTTCCCAGCTGGGGGATGACTTTGAGACGACCCAGAAGCTGCTGCGCAATTTGGTGAAGCATCCCAACGCAGGCGGTGTGCTGCTGGTGAGCCTGGGCTGTGAAAACAACGACCTGGACCACTTCCTGCCTGTGCTGGGGGACTATGACCGCCGCCGCATTCGGACCTTGGTGACCCAGGATATGGAGGGGGACGAGATCGAGGCCGGCCTGTCCCTGATGCGGGAGATCGCGGCCGTGATGGCGGAGGACCGCCGGGAGGAGTGTCCTGCCAGCCGGCTGGTGCTGGGCTTCAAGTGTGGAGGCTCTGACGCCTTCTCCGGCATCACAGCCAATCCCCTGTGCGGACGGATCGCCGAGCGGGTGACCGATCTGGGGGGGACGGCGGTGCTGACCGAGGTGCCGGAGATGTTTGGGGCAGAGACCCAGCTGATGAACCGGGCAGATTCAGTGGATACCTTCCAAAAGATCGTCCATATGATAAACTCCTTTAAAGAATACTATATCCGCTATGACCAGCCTATCTATGAAAATCCCTCTCCGGGTAACAAGCGGGGTGGGATCACGACGCTGGAGGAGAAATCTCTGGGGTGTATCCAAAAGGGTGGTCACGCGGTGGTGACCGACACCCTGGAGATGGGGCAGGTGTGCTGTAAGCCCGGCCTGAATCTGATGACCGGGCCGGGGAATGACAGTGTATCCATCACCAACCTGCTGGCCAGCCAGGCACAGGTGCTTCTGTTTACCACCGGGCGGGGCAACCCGCTGGGCACCGCGGTCCCGACCATCAAGATCGCCTCCAACAGCGCCCTGTTCCACCGGAAGCCGAATTGGATGGACTTCAATGCCGGGGCGGTGTTGGAGCGGGGATCGATGGACGAGCCGGCCCGGGAGCTGTGGCAGTTGGTGCTGGACGTGGCCTCCGGCCGGGTCAGCACCCGAAATGAAGAAAACAACGATCGGGAGATCATGCTGTTTAAAGACGGTGTGATCCTGTGATGAGGTGAAGCAATATGGCGCTGAGTACGAACAAAGAGGGAAATGTTGTGACCAAGCTGGCCTCCGCGACGGAGCTGCCCAGAATGGTGAAGGTCCGCCAGAAGCTGGACCACAGCCACATTGAGCCGGAGGAGATCCCGGCTCTGGTACAGCGGGAGCTGGAGCCGATGCGGTCCCGGATCCGAGCGGGGATGCGGGTGGCCATTACCTGCGGGAGCCGGGGGGTGGCCAATATCGCCATCATTACCCGGGCTATCGTGGATTTTGTGAAGTCCTGTGGGGGAGAGCCCTTTGTGTTCCCGGCCATGGGTAGCCACGGGGGAGCCACCGCGGAGGGCCAGCTGGAGATCCTCTGCGGCTATGGGGTGACAGAGGAGTTTCTGGGCTGTCCCATCCTCTCCTCCATGGAGGTGGTCCAGGTGGGCGAGACCGAGGAGGGGATGCCCGTCTTTGTGGACCAGTATGCATACGAGGCGGATGGGGTCATCCTGTGCGGCCGTGTGAAGGCCCATACCGCCTTCCGGGGCCCCTATGAGAGTGGGATCCTGAAAATGGCGGTCATCGGAATGGGTAAGCAGCACGGGGCAGAGCACGTCCATCAGGACGGCTTCTCCGACCTGGGCCGGCTGCTGCCCATGATCGCCCGGGTGATCTTTGACAAGGTGAATATCCTGGGGGCGGTGGCCGTGGCGGAGAACGCCTTTGACCAGACCTGTATCCTGGAGGGCCTTTTGAAGGAGGAGATCTTTGAGAATGAGCCTGATATTCTGCGCCGCTCCAAGGAGCGGCTGGGCAAGATCTTCTTCAACGACATCGATGTGCTGGTGGTGGACCGGCTGGGCAAAGGACATCAGCGGCGACGGCATGGACCCCAATATCACCGGCCGCTATGCGGTGCCCTATATGAAAAGCGATAAAAAGATCCAGCACATCGCGGTACTGGATCTGACAGAGGAGACCCACGGGAACTGCAACGGGCTGGGTCTGGCCGATGTGACCACGCGCCGGGTGGTGGAGAAGATCGACGTGGACTGCACCTATCCCAATGTGGTGACCTCCACAGTGCTGTGCACCCCCAAGATCCCCCTGTTTACCCACACAGACCGGGCGTGCATCCAGATCGCGCTGAAAACCTGTAACTACATCGACCGGGCGAATCCGCGGATCGTCCACATCCGGGATACCATGCGTCTGGAGGAGATCGAGATCTCTGAGGGGATGCTGGAGGAGGCCCGGGCCAATCCCATGATCGAGATCCTGGACGAGCCCCGGGAGTGGCCCTTTGATGCGGAAGGGAATCTCTGGTAACGGGCAGGAAGAAGCAGGTCCGAAGCCGGCGGCTTCGGACCTGCTCGCGTTGGAGGATCTGGATCCTATCACAAAATGCTGTCGATTTTGAGAATGGAAATGATGACGCGCTTGGAATTGGCCAGGTGGGTGGTCAGGGACTGACGGGCCCCCTCCTCGTTCCCGTTGAGCAGATGCTCCATGATCTCCTGGTGCTCCTGGATCCCGGTGAGCAGCCGCTCTTTGGACTGCTTGTTATAGACATAATTGATATAGAGAAATGGGTTGAGGAACTGATAGAGGTCCATCAGCAGCTTGTTCCCGGAGCACTTGATGAGCAGATGGTGAAAGCCGATGTCGTACTCATAGTTGACCAGATAGTCATCAAGAGGGGAATCCGGGGTCAGCCGGTGCACGATCTCCAGGTTGTCCTCCACATTGCGGCGCAGCGCCAGGCGCATGGCCTCGTTGGTGTTCAGAGTCATAATGACATTGGAGATATAATAGCTCTCCAGCATGAGCCGCAGGTCGAAGGTCTCCTCGCACAGGTTGATATTCAGCGATTTGACCCGCATTCCCTGGCGGGGGAAATGCTCGATGATATTCTCAGAGGCCAGGCGGTTGAGCGCCAGTCGGATGGGCGTCTCGCTGGCTTCGTATCGGGTGGACAGCTCCCGAATGTTGATTTTTTCTCCCGGCTTGAGCTGGTTGGTGATGATGTCCCGGCGGATGCGCTCATAGACGCTTTCTGCCAGCGTGATTTTGGATGTGGATCGTTCCATCATACAGGCCTCCTGGTTTTATATTTTTTTGATGCCACAAGCATAGCAGAAAAAAGGGGATACGACAAGTAAATGAAGAAAAAATATTTTTTTAATTGACAATTTGATTTTTTAGATGTAAATTAAAATAAAGATAGGGCATAAATTCAATCGAAAAATTTTGGAAAGAAGGATGAATGATGTCTCAGGCGGTATTGGAGAAGATTTTGGAAGGCAAGATCATTGCAATTGTGCGCGGGATCCCCAGCACAAAGATCGTGGGTCTGGCTCAGGCGCTGGAAAAGGGCGGCGTCAACTGTATCGAGGTGACCTTTGACCAGAGCAGTGAGGAGAAGGCGAAGGATACCCTGGCGGCCATCCGGGCGATCAAGGACGCGCTGGGGGACAAGGTCTGTGTGGGCGCCGGGACCGTGATGAGCGTGGATCAGGTGCATCAGGCCGTGGAGGCCGGCGCGGAGTATATGATCTCTCCCAACGTGAACGAGGCGGTCATCCGCGAGACCAAGAAGCTGGACAAGGTCTCCATCCCCGGCGCTATGACGCCCACAGAGGCGGCCTTTGCCTATGAGTGCGGGGCGGACATTGTGAAGCTGTTCCCCGCCGGGCTGCTGGGTGCGGCCTACATCAAGGCGGTGAAGGCCCCCCTGAAGCACATTCCGGTGACCGCGGTGGGCAATGTCAATGTGGAAAACTGTGCGGAGTTCCTGAAGGCCGGCGCCGTGGGCGTGGGCGTGGGCGGAAGCCTGGTCAGCGCCAAGCTGGTGGACGAGGGCCGCTTTGACGAGATCACCGCAACCGCCAAGGCGTATGTGGAAGCTCTGGCCCGCTGAACGGACTGGGAGTGTGGGAAGTGAAGAAGGAATATATTCTGTATTTTGACTCCGGCACCTCCAATACCCGGGCCTACTTGCTGGACCGTGAGTTCCGGATCTGTGATTCGGCCAAGCGGGCGGTGGGCTCAAAGGACTCCGCCATTGCGGGGACCAACCGTGTGCTCATCGAGGGGATGAAGGCCCTCTATGACCAGGTGCTGGCGGCCAACTCTCTCACCGACGGGGATGTGGAGGCCATCTATGCCTCCGGCATGGTGACCTCTCCATATGGACTGAAGGAGGTCCCCCATTTGGTTCTGCCCATGACCGTGCGGGATTTCGCGGACAGCCTGTATCCCTTCCACGAGGACACCTGCTTCCACCGGGATATTTTCCTGGTGCCCGGCTTAAAGACCCTCAGCGACGACTTCTCCTTTGTGAACAATCTGCGGGGTGAGGAGATCGAGATCATCGGCGCGCTGGAGGAGCTGAAGGCGGAGCGGGATGTAGAAAATGTCGTGATGCTCATGCCCGGCTCCCATACCCACGGGATCTACATTCAGGGAGATCAGATCACGGGGATCATCTCGAATTTTACGGGGGAGCTGTTTTACGCGCTGAAGCAGGATACCATCCTCTCGCCGGTGCTCACCTCAGACAGCCTGGAGCTGGATGAGGCGATGGTGCGCAAGGGGATCGAAAATCTGGAGCGCTTCGGCTTCAACCGGGCCCTCTACATCTGCCACGCCATGCGGATCTTTGAACAGGGAACTCCTCAGCAGCGTCTCTCCTATGGAGAGAGCGTCATCATGGGCGGGGTGCGCCAGTCTCTGGAGTACTACTGTGAGCACTTCTGGAAGGAGTGCCGGACGGTGGCCCTGGTGTCCGATGAGTTTATGTACCGCCTGTTCTCCATGATCCTGGAGGGCAGCCGGTATATCGACCGGATCATCTGGATGCCTATTTCGGACGGAAAGAGCTATGGGGTCAGTGGACTGAAAAAAATCGTGAGCTTAAAAGGAGAACGCCATGAGTAAGAAAGTTTTGATTACCTCCCGGTCCTTTGGCAAGATCAGCAATGAGCCGCTGGACATCCTCACCGGGGCCGGATTTGAAGTTACCATGAAGGGCAAGGACTTTGACCAGGCGGAGTTTGAGGCCATGATCCCCGACTACGACGCCCTCATCATCGGCGCGCATGAGTTTCCGGAGGCGGTCATGGAGCGCTGCCCCAAGTTGAAGATCATCTGCAAGCACGGAGCGGGCCTGGATAATATCCATCTGGAGAAGGCCAAGGAATTGGGGATCGCCGTGTGCAACGTCCCGGGGACCAACTCCAATGCGGTGGCGGACCTGACCTTCGGTCTGATGCTGGCGGTGGCCCGGAACATCGTCAGCACCAACCGCTGGGTCCATGAGGGCCGCTGGCAGACCGCCATCGGTGTGGATGTGTGCGGGAAGACCCTGGGCCTGATGGGCTTTGGGGCCATCGCCAAGAATGTGGCCCGCCGTGCCAGCGGCTTTGGCATGAAGGTGCTGGCCTATGATCCCTATGTGAAAGAGCTGCCGGAGGAATTTCAGAGCTATGTCACCCTGTGCGGTGAGAACGAGGTCATCAGCGGCTGTGATTTCCTGTCCCTGCACCTTCCTTTGAATGATGAGACCCGGAATATGATCTCCGCGCCCCAGCTGGCCAGCATGAAGGCGGGCGCCTATGTGATCAACGCAGCCCGGGGCGGGATTGTCAATGAGAAGGACCTGTATGAGGCCCTGGTCTCCGGCCATATTGCCGGCGCGGCTATGGATGTGTCTGAGGTGGAACCCATGGCGGAGGAAAATCCTCTGCGGACCCTGGACAATGTGATCATTACGCCGCACATTGGGATGTATTCCAAGGAGGCCATCGGCGCGGTGAGCCTGATCTGTGCCCAGAACGTCGCCGCCTGTGCGGCGGGGGCGGAGCTGAAGTTCCAGGTGGTATGATCCGGACAAAAGTACCTGTGATTTTATGACTGTAAAATGTCCTCGGGCGGTCGATTTGGGCCGTCCGAGGACATTTTGGTAAAAATAGACGGAGCGGGAGGGAGACAGACCCTCTGGTTTTTTCTCCGCTGATACGGTATAATGGCCTCAAGATGCCCCAGCTGCCGCTTTACTGAGGCAGACAGCGGCATGGATATGCGCCAGGACGCGTCCCGGCGGAACTTTAAGGGAACATTTTGAGAAAGGCAGAGAACATGATCGATCTGATTTTATTGGCGGCGGGCCCCGCCCGCCGGTTTGGACAGGAGCAGCTGCTGGGAGATGCAGGCGGCGCGCCCCTGTACCGCCGCGCCTTTGAGGCGGCCCGCCAGGCGGCGGATGCCATGATGGGCCTGCGGGTGCTGGTGGTGACGGCGAAGGGGGTGCTGGACGCCCCGATCCGGGAGTTCGGCTTCAACAAGGTGGTGGTGCCGGAAAACCGCCCCCTCAGCGCCTCGGTGGCGGCGGGCGCCCGGGCAGCCCGGTCCGGGGCAAGCCGGTGCTTTCTGCCCTGCGACCACGCAGGCTTCAACGGGGAACTGCTCACCGGCTTTTTGCAGGGATACATCCTCAGCGGCCGCACCCTGGGGCGGGCCCGCTGCGGTGGACAGGAGGGGCAGCCCACTGTGTTCGCCCCCTTCCTGCTGCCCGGACTGCTGGCCCTGGAGGGGGAGGCGGACGGCTCCGCCCTGTTCCAGGGGCGGGAGAACCTGACCTTCTACTATGACGTCCCCGCCGAGGCTCTTCGGGAGGGTTTTGCCGGGCAGGGGGAGGCATCCGGTGAAGATCATTGACGCCCACCTGCACCTCTTTCCGCCGGAGCCCCGCACCGACGCCATGGCGGAGGCGGTGGGGCACCAAAACTCCACGGAGCATCTGCGGAAGGTCTACGGAGAACTGGGGATGGTCCACGGGGTGGTCATGGGCAACCGCACTTTGGAGACGGGGCGGCACTGCTATCCGGAGGATCTGTTCCACTATTGCGTGGGCCTGGACAGCCTGGTGCTGGACCGGGGACGTTCCATCCCGGAGGACCTGCCCGACCAGGTGGAGGAGCACCTGAAGCGGCCCTCCTGCTGTGGGGTGAAGCTGTATCCGGGGTACAACCGCCTGTGGCTGACCGACCCGGTGTACGACCCTATCTACCGCTTGGCGGAGCGCTATGACAAACCTGTGGCCGTCCACACCGGCCTGACGGCCTATGCCCGGGCCCATTTGAAGTACAGCCACCCCCTGGCTCTGGATGAGGCGGCGGCGGACCACCCCCGCACCCGGTTCGTCATGTGCCACTTCGGGAATCCCTTCCTCCAGGAGGCCGCCGCCGTTCTGGGGAAGAACCCCAACGTCTGCGCGGACCTGTCCGGCCTGCTGGAGGGCCGGGTGGAGCTGGACCGCTATTTTGAGGAGCAGGCGGGCTACGCCGGACTGCTGAAAAGCTGGCTGGCCAGCACCTGCGCCTGGGACCGGATCCTGTACGGGACGGACTGGCCCATCGTCAATCTGGGGGAGTACATCGGCTTCATTCGGCGTCTGGCGCCGGAGCGGCACTGGGAGGCGGTGTTCTTTGAAAACGCGAACCGGGTCTACGGCCTGGGACTGTGACCGGAGGAAGGGAAGAATGTGCGGCCCAGGGCCTCTGTGCTCCCGCTGAGTGGTGTGAATGGGAAGCTGCCTGGGAGTTTGCCCGTATTTCCATACAAAATTTAATTCAGAGCAGCAAAGATCAGTTTTGACTGTCAGACATTGAACCAGTTTAGAATTAGTATCTCAAGCAGCCAAATGACAATGCAAAGAAAATCATACTGTGTCCGTCTCGTTTTCTCCTCTGCCGCGCGGAGCCCAAAAAATATTAGTCCCACAACGGGGAACGCAAAACTCCAGGTTCCATCTAAAGAGGGAAAGAATGGGGTTAGAATCAGGAGCAGTATGAGAGCCAGCGAGCTTTGAACAAGGTAGGATTTATCCGTATTTAGGAAAGATCGCCATTTTAGATAATACTGTTTGATTTGTTCCATAAGTCTTTCGTCAACCCTTCATAGGAGATATTATGTATTAGGGAGAAGCGCCATAATTATAAATGTTATTACCCCACAACATATACTGGACATCACAATATATTTTTGCTCCCCACCATTTTCTTTCAAGATTTCTCTGATTGCCTTTGTTAGGAAAACAGGGAACATGAACCCTAAAAGACGCTAATAATTTATAAAAAGCAATCATATTCGTTTCCTCCTATGAAACGGGTGGTTAAAGTAGTGGATCACGCCGAAAGGATCGGAGTGATCCACCTTCAGTTTTAATTACCTTATATGCCTATCCTTCGTAAAATCAGAGTGCGGACCACCTTATTTAGAAAGTAAATAAGTGTAAAGGCAAGGATTGTTCCATTACAAACTACAATAATTAGCAATGCTACAATACAAAGTGCATATGAACCTATTAGAAAGATTTTTTTCCAGCGCTGTTGCCTATTTACCCAGTTATGCTCTTTACATAGGCGGTATCCTTCTTGCAACTCTAATAACGATAACCCCACAGCCACAAGAATCCAAAGGTCGTTTTCCAATATTATTCGTGCCATTTCTGCTTACGGATTCCAAGAGGTCGGGGTATATTCGTTTCCGTAGACGTTCCAAAATAGAAGGCGTCCTAATGTTGGATTTCTCCAATCATCACGAGTCCAGATGGCCGAATAGGTCTTTCCGGAAAAGATTCCTTGATCTGCAGCTATATGTGCCTTATACCCATCATCACTCTGGAATTCTCCAGAAGGATTTCCATTAAGTCCTTTACCATGAATATGATATTGTGTATACTCGGCATCAACTCTAAATACCTTATCTACTACAAACTGAATGGTACCATCAGCAAGAACACACTCAAGAATAAATTTCTTTGTTCTTGCATTATCAAAAATCTTATCCGCCGCTTTTTCAAGGGGAGACTTCGTTGGCCAAAGGAAGAATGCCACTACGCCAGCAATGAAACTCAATTTATCGTAGTAATATCCTACCGCCGAGAAGCTCCCCAATCCATTTGTATCTTCCTTAATCGTACAATATACAGTATAGGTTTCATCCATCCACTGATTATAATAGCTTGCCGTTCCCCAATATTCATAGCCTGCTGCAGCTCGCTGTACTGGATTGACTTTTTCTGCTTTCCCTACATATACCACTTTTTCTGCTGGCTCTTGTGCAACAGAACTTACACTCGCCTCAGACCTATAATCGCGCACGGTATACTGGCCAGACCCTGGTACGACGTTGTATTCTCGCACCTTAATATCATTTTCATAATATCTGTATGTAACTGACCCATCTGTGTGATTTAGCGCAGTATATTTACTACATATTCCATTAGACAACACTTCTTCACTAATAAGGTATTCTCTGCCAATAATCTCGTCGGTGTTAATCTCTGCAATGTCCATTTCGACACTACTTTCACGAAATGCAAGATCATTTACATTGACAGCAAAAGCCGTGGAAGACATACTAAGGATCATAGAAACCGCAAGGATTACCGAAACGAATTTCTTCATAATTTTCTCCTTTCATGGCTTTTTATAAAATAATATACTTCCTTTAATGTACGAAAGATAATAAGGAGGATAAAACCCCAATAAACAATGGGATAAGATAAAATAAGGTTGAAATGATGGAGAATCACCCATAAAAATATTGAAAACAAAGATAATAAGACCGAGAATACAATCTTCATATCATTCCTCCAGTTAATAATTTACATATCCAGATACACTAATCGTCTGCGACGAATTGTTTCTCACCGCCAGATAGTAATGACCTCTTTGTGTGACCTCGATAGACCGGTCAAAACTCCCTGTTGTCGTATTCAGGCCGTAGAACAGGCCGTCTGGCGCGATCAGCCCAAAGTCTACACTTGCGGAAAACGGAGAGTACGTTGCCTTGATCGTTACGACCTCACCAACCTCCAGGGGGAAGCTGCTGCCGGCCTTTACGGTACGATTGGCTCGCACTTCCATATCAAACTTGCCCGTTGCGCGCACCACAGAAATGGTCTCCTCCGCGCCCAGACATTCTTCTGCGGCAGATACATTTACTCCAAAACAGGACAGCATCATGACCAGTGCCAGTATGACAGTCAAGCATTGGTTCTTCTTCATCTTTTTCACCCCCTTCCGTTTGCGGCTACCATTCCAGGTCAAATGCTTCTTCGACTTCTACCTCACTCCCCTCTATGTTATTCATTGAAACAGGATTCTCGTTCCTGTCCTGAAAAAACGTGGAACAGAGGATTACTGCCATGATCCCGATCCCGACCAGCATCAGTGCGAACTATTTTGGCTTTTTGTGATGCCCCACTTCTGTATTTTCCCCGGTTCTCCGTTCCACATGGGCGGGTCCTGGATCGTCCTCATTCAGCAAGTATTCCAGAGGAACATCGTATAGGGCCGCTAAAGTTTTCAAATTTTCCGTGGACGGTTTTGAGGCGCCCGCTTCCCACTTGGAAACCGCCTGCCGGGAGACTCCCAATTGTTCCGCCAGATTGAATTGGGACAGCCCATTTGCTTTCCGCAGGGAGATCAGCTTTTCTTCCAATTTCATCTTCTACACCCCTAACATACAAAAAGATTTGACAAAAGTAAACCAACTTGGGTTTACATTTTAGGCAACTGCTGGTTGCATTTCGTGTTTTTCATATTTTTTCTGAAACCTGCGGCCCTGTTCCCGGGTGGTCTGGCCGCCCGCTGTCTCTGTTGTAATTTTCTGTATTGTATAATACGGCCAGTTGTTTAGCAAGTACTTCCGCTTGTTTTTGTGATAGTGGTACAAAAGAGCGGGAAAACAGCCCGCCGAAAAGCCGGACTGGGATCGGGCTTTTTCGGCGGGCTTCCGGCGGTTTGTGCTCAGCCGGGCGGCCGACAGATGGGGGTCCGTCGCCGTCATGGCAGTCTGACAGAACTGTGATGCCACGGCGGAGAAATTTCACACGGACGGAGCCGGAAAAAAGCGTGGAGTTGCCTGCCGCCTATTGCTTTTTTGCCGCCCCCCCACTATAATAGCCAGTATAATCAGAGCAGTGCGCCCAAGAGCGCATTTGCGTCCCTTCGGCGGTCCGGCCAGAGGGAAGGACGGGCTTCCCGGCCCGATCTGAATGGATAGGGAGGGATCTCTGACGTGCGCCGAGCCGTGTTTCCCCTGCTTCTTTTTTTGTTTGGCTTTATTTTGGGACTGCTGTGTCTGTTTCCCATCCACACAGTGTCGCCTAAGATGGATGCGGCTCCGCTGACCGCCAGCCGCGCGGGGGAGGAGCCTGCGTCCACTTCAGAGGCGTCCACCAGCGGCCTGCTGCGGGCCGCGGCCCGCGCGGCGGAGGCGCTGAAGGCAGAGGATTATGGGACCCTGGGAGATCTGGTCCACCCGGAGCGGGGGCTGACCTTTACCGCCTGCTCCACCGTGGACCTGAGCACTGACCGGAACTTTACCGCTGACGAGATCCGCGGCCTGACCGAGAACCCCAGGCAGTATCTGTGGGGATATGAGGACGGCCGGGGCAGTCCCATCCTTTTGACGATGGAAGAATTTGTGCGGCAGTATATCTTTGCTGTGGACTATACCCAGGCTCCCAAGGTGGGGGTGGACCAGGTGGTGCTCAGCGGGAACGCTCTGGAGAACGTGGCCCAGGCCTATCCGGACTGCCGCTTTGTGGACCTGTGCTATCCGGAGCTGGACCCGGACTTCGGGGGGCTGGACTGGTGTTCCCTCAAGCTGGTGTTTACCCCTCTGGAGGGACAATGGCGGCTGGTGGGTCTGATCCACAGCCAGTGGACCATCTGACCGGCGGACGGTCCGGCGAAGGATAAGAGAAATGAAGAGAGGTCGCTTGCCTTGAAAATCGTGATCGTAGGAAACGGCAAGGTCGGTTTTTCCCTGGCGGAACAGCTGGTCCGGGAAAAGTATGACGTTGTCATTGTGGATCTGCGGGAGGACACCCTCCGCCGGGCCGCGGATGCCCTGGATATTATGAGCGTGAAGGGAAACGGGATCTCCGCCGCCACCCTGATTGAGGCGGGGGCGCCGGACGCAGATCTGCTGGTGGCCGCCACCAACTCGGACGAGATCAATATGGTGTGCTGCCTGACTGCCAAGCATTTGGGAGCCAAGTATGCTATCGCCCGCATCCGCAACCCGGAGTATAACACGGGGCTGAGTGACTTGAAGCGGAACATGGGCATCGATATGGTCATCAATCCGGAGAACGCCACGGCGGTGGAGATTTCCCGCCTGCTCCGCTTTCCTCCTGCTGCCAATATCGAGACCTTCTGCCGCGGCCGGGTGGAGCTGATCGGGTTCCGCCTTTTGGAGGAGGACTTTCTGGTCAACCGCCCCCTCCACGCCCTGTCGGACCAGGTCAAGCAGCTCTCGCTGCTGTTCTGCGCCGTGGAGCGGCCTGGGGGCGAGGTGGTTATCCCAAATGGCTCCTTTGTGCCCCAGGCGGGAGATAAACTCTATCTCATCGGGCGTCCCTCCAGCCTGGACCAGTTTTTCCGCCTTCTGGGGCGGTACAGCCCAAAAGTGAAGAGCGTCTTTATCGTCGGCGGCGGAAAGATCTCCTTGTATCTGTCGGCCGTGCTGGAGAAGATGAAGATGCGGGTCAAGATCGTGGAGATCCAGAAGGACCGCTGCCGCTTCATCAGCGAGCGGCTCCCCCACACCACGGTGATCTGCGGCGACGGCACCGACCAGGAGCTGCTGGAGTCGGAGCGGATGACCGCCTCGGACGCCTTTGTGGCCCTCACGGACCGGGACGAGGACAACCTGATCCTCTCCCTGTACGCCATGCAGAAGGGGGTCCAGAAGGTCGTTACCAAATCCAACCGGCAGAACTATGCCGGCATCGCCCAGACCATCGGCCTGGACAGCGTGATCTCCCCCAAGCTGATCACTGCGGCCCAGATCCTCCAGGTGGTCCGGGGGATGCAGAACTCCCAGGGCAGCGTGATGAACACCCTGTACCGGATCGCTGACGGCTCCGCCGAAGCCATGGAGTTCACAGCCAGCGCCAATACCCGCCACCTGGGGGTTCCCCTGAAGGACCTCCAGCTGAGGAAGGGGATCCTGATCGCCGTGCTGGCCCGGGGAGGGGACATCATCATTCCGGAGGGCTCCTCCAGCATCCGGGAGGGAGATTCAGTGATCCTGATCTCCCGGGATCTGCGTATCCTGGACTTGAACGACATCTATGAGGATGAGGGCGCCTTCCCTGTCCCGGGAGGAAGCAATGAACATTAAGCTTGTCCTGAGACTGGTGGGGCGGGTAATGGCGGCGGAGTCCTTTGCCCTGTTCTTCCCGATGGCGGTCGCCCTGCTGTACCGGGAGAGCCCTGTGCCCTTCCTGTTGAGCATCCTGATCATCCTGGCCATCAGCCTGCCCCTGGCCTCCATGCGCACAGAAAAGCACTTTTTCCTTCGTGAGGGCTTTGTCTCTGTGGGGCTGATCTGGCTGGTCACCGGTGTGGTGGGCGGGCTGCCCTTCTACTTCTCCGGATATTTTGAGTCCTTTGTGGACTGTATCTTTGAGACCTGCTCTGGCTTTACCACAACAGGGGCCACCATCCTGGTGGACATCGAGGCGCTGCCCCGTGGGATCCTGTTCTGGCGCTCCTTCACCCACTGGCTGGGCGGCATGGGTGTGCTGGTGCTGGCCACGGCGATCCTCCCCTCTCTGGGGGTGCCATCCCACTATCTGACCCAGGCGGAGAGCCCTGGGCCGGTCTTTTCCAAGCTGGTCCCCAAGCAGTCTCAGACCTCCAAGATCCTGTATACCATTTACTTCGCCATGACCTCTCTGGAGGTGGTCCTCCTCAAGCTGGCGGGGATGCCCCTGTACGACGCATTTATCCACGCCTTTTCCACCGCGGGGACCGGCGGCTTCTCAAACCGGAACGCCAGCGTGGGAGCGTACGGCAGTCCGGTGATCGATATGATCATCGCGGTGTTTGCCCTGCTGTTCTCCGTCAATTTCAGCGTGTATTTTCTGGTGCTCCACCGCCGCTTGAAGGAGGCGCTGAAGAGCGATGAGCTGCGCTTCTTCCTGGGGGTGGTTGCAGCGGCTACTGTGGTGATCACGCTGGACCTGCTTCCCATATACCAGAACACCCTGGAGAGCCTGCGCTATGCCTTTTTCCAGGTGGCCTCTATCATTTCTACCACCGGTTTTGCCACGGCGGACTATGTCCTGTGGCCCCAGCTGTCCCGGCTGGTGCTGGTCCTGCTGATGTTCTGCGGCGCCTGCGCCGGCTCCACCGGCGGCGGCATCAAATGCTCCCGGGTGCTGATGCTGCTGCGGGCCATCCGCCGGGAGATCCACCAGATCGCCCATCCCCGGTCGGTGGAGGTGGTCAAGCTGGACGGCAAGGTGGCGGAGGAGTCCACCGTCCACTCCGTTCTGGTCTTTGTGGGGTGCTACGGCCTGATCCTGCTGGGGGCTGCCCTGGTGGTATCGCTGGACAAGATGCCATTTGACGTGTCCTTCTCTGCCGCGCTCACCTGCCTGAGCAATGTGGGCCCGGGCCTGGCAGCTATCGGCCCCACCGGGAACTTTTCCGGGTTCTCGGATCTGTCCAAGCTGGCGCTGTCCCTGTGTATGATCGTGGGACGGCTGGAGATCTTCCCCATCCTGGTCATGTTCAGCGCCCGCACCTGGCGGCGGGACTGAATTATACAGAAAAGCCTGTCAAAATGTCTGAACTGGCATTTTGACAGGCTTTTCTGCGTCTTAAACGGACTTGAACTTGTGCCGCTTGGTTGAATAGTGATGATGTCTATACAAATTTTAGATTGGAATTATACCTTAAAAATTTAGATTAAGAGAACAATAAAATGAAATTCTCTGTTGCGATTCCTGCAAAATATGATAGAATAGAAATAAGAACGGAACTATATGATTAAAGTGGTGCGTTACATCAAAATAATGTAATAGATCCGGAAAGAAGGAGCGTGGATTGATTTGGAGAACTTATATTGGATCGGTTTCCTGGGCGCGGCCGCGGCGATCCTGTTTGCGTGGCTGCAAAGCAGGCGGGTGCTGGCTTTTTCAGAGGGCAGCGACGCCATGAAAAAGATCGCCTCCGCCATCCGCTCGGGGGCAAACGCGTACCTGTCCCACCAGTATGCCACCGTGGCGAAGGTCTTTGTGGTGGTATTCATTCTGCTGCTGGTCATGGCCTTCGGCACAGGGGGAGCCATGCTCTCCAAGTTTACCCCCTTCGCCTTCCTGACCGGCGGGATCTGGTCCATGCTGGCCGGTCTGGTGGGGATGAAGATCGCCACCAACTCCAATGCCCGCACCGCTCAGGCCGCCAGTGAGAGCTTGAACAAGGGCCTGCGGGTGGCGTTCTCCTCCGGCTCGGTCATGGGCTTCACCGTGGTCGGACTGGGGATGCTGGACATCTCCATCTGGGTTGTGATCCTCCGTCTGGGGGCCGGGATCGACGATCCGGTGACCCTGGGCAACATTATGGTGATGAACGGCATGGGGGCCTCCTTCATGGCCCTGTTTGCCCGGGTGGGCGGCGGCATCTATACCAAGGCCGCCGACGTGGGCGCTGACCTGGTGGGCAAGGTGGAGGCCGGTATCCCCGAGGATGACCCCCGCAACCCCGCCACCATCGCCGACAACGTGGGCGACAACGTGGGCGACGTGGCCGGCATGGGCGCCGACCTGTATGAGTCCTATGTGGGCTCCATCCTGGCGACCTTCTCTCTGGGGGCCTGCGCCGGATATGGCTGGAAGGGCATGATTCTGCCCATCCTGCTGGCAGTGTGCGGCATCCTCTGTTCCATCGTGGGCACCTTCTTCGTCAAGACAGAGGAGAACGCCACCCAGAAGTCCCTGCTGCGCTCCCTGCGTACCGGGACCTATCTGGCGGCCGCCTTGTCCGCCCTGGCCGCCGCGCCGCTGACCTGGTTCGTCCTGGGCGACTGGGGCGTCTACGCCGCCATCCTCTGCGGGCTGGCGGGGGGCTGTGCCATTGGCTACTTCACGGAGTACTACACCTCGGACACCTATAAGCCCACCCAGAAGCTGGCCGCCGCCTCTGAGACCGGTTCGGCCACCGTCATCATCGGCGGGCTCTCCCTGGGCATGATGTCCACCATCGCCTCCATCCTCATCGTGGCCGCCGCCATCCTCATCAGCTTCTATGCAGCTGGCGGCGGGGCTTCCTTTGACCGGGGGCTCTACGGCATCGGCATCGCAGCCGTGGGGATGCTGTCCACCCTGGGCATCACCCTGGCTACCGACGCCTATGGACCTGTGGCGGACAACGCCGGCGGCATCGCTGAGATGTCCGGTCTGCCGGAGTCTGTTCGGGAGCGCACCGACGCCTTGGACTCTCTGGGCAACACCACCGCCGCCACCGGAAAGGGCTTCGCCATCGGCTCGGCCTCCCTCACCGCCCTGGCCCTGTTGGTCTCCTATGTGAATATCGTGGCGGAGAAGTCGGAGACGGCCCTGGACCTGTCCCTCACCAACCCCCTGATGCTGGTTGGACTATTCCTGGGCGCTATGCTCACCTTTGTGTTCTCCGCCCTGACCATGAGCGCCGTCCAGACTGCGGCCCAGTCCATCGTGGTGGAGGTCCGCCGCCAGTTCCGGGAGATCGCCGGCATCATGGAGTATCAGATGGATCCGGATTACGCCTCCTGTGTGGCCCTGTGCACCAAGGGCGCTCTGCGGGAGATGGTGGCCCCGGCGCTGCTGGCCATTATCGTCCCCATCCTCACCGGCCTGCTCCTGGGCCCGGAGGGTGTGGTGGGCCTGTTGGGCGGTGTGTCCGTCACCGGCTTTGCCATGGCGGTATTCATGTCCAACGCCGGCGGAGCCTGGGACAACGCCAAAAAGTACATCGAGGCTGGGCACCACGGAGGGAAGGGCTCCGACTGCCACAAGGCCGCCGTGGTGGGCGACACGGTGGGCGACCCCTTCAAGGACACCTCCGGCCCCTCTCTGAATATCCTAATCAAGCTGGTGTCCACCGTCTCCATCGTGTTCTCCGGCCTGATTGTCGCGTTTCATATTTTGTAAAATTCAGCCTGTGACTTAAAACGAGGTCCAGGCAGACACACAGTGCGCCCCGCGTCTCTCCAAACAGGAGGCGCGGGGCGGCTTCTGTTTGGCACGCCGTCAATAAAATCGAACAAACAGGACAAAATATTAACGACATCCGGTCTGAGTGGGCGGCATCCGTCCTTCAGTTTGAAAAAACTTCAGAATTTCCGATTTTTTTCCGGTGAGATCCTGGCCTTCCGCAGTTCGGAAGGGTTTCCAAAGTCTCACATGGAAACGGCGGGAGACTTCCCCTGGTTTGCCTCCGGCAGAGGCGGTCCATACTGGGAAAAGGCGGCCGGTGCTGGCCGCCGGAAACAGGATGGCCGCGGCAGTCCGCCTGGCCATCCGGGGGGAGGGATGAGATTGGAACAGGAGAAAAAACAACGGCGGCGGCCCGGATGGGCGGCGGCAGGGGCGGCGGCCTTGGGTCTGCTGCTGGCCTGCCTTCTGCCTGGAAGGCCCGTCTGGGCCGCGCCGGCCAGACCGGACGCGGTGGCGGCAGCCGCGGTGGCAGGCGCCGGCGGGGAGGTGATCCCGCTGGGCCGTGCGGTGGGCATCAAGCTGTTCTCGGACGGTGTGCTGGTGGTGGGACTGTCCTCCATTGACACGGCGGAGGGCCCGGCCGCGCCAGGACGGACCAGCGGCCTGAAGGCGGGAGATGTGATCACCCACATCGACCAGACTGAGGTGAACACGATTGAGGAGGTCCAAAAGCTGGTGACGCAGAAGCGGGACGCACCCATGACGCTTCAGGTCCGGCGGGAGGGCTCGGCCCTCCAGCTGACGGCCCAGGCCGCCCGCTCCGAAGCGGGGGCATACCAGCTGGGCGTATGGCTTCGGGACTCTATGGCGGGGATCGGGACCATGACCTTCTACGATCCTCAAAGCGGCGTGTTCGCCGCCCTGGGTCACGGGATCAATGATGTGGACACGGCCAAGCTGATGCCTCTGGAGACGGGGAGCATTATGGAGGCCTCCGTGTCTGACGTGAAGCGGGGCCGGGCGGGGGAGCCTGGTGAGCTCCACGGAGAGTTCAACCTCACCGAGGATCTGGGGGAGCTGTATGCCAACACCGACCGGGGGATCTTCGGGCGTCTGGACGGGAAGCAGCTGACCCAGGGCCTGGAGCCGGTGGCAGTGGCCTCCCGGGAACAGGTGCATGAGGGGAAAGCTGTCATCCGCTCCAATATCTCCGGCGAGCGGGTAGAGGAGTACAGCATTGAGATTACCCGTCTCTACCCGGAGACGGAGGGGGAGACCCGAAACATGATGATCCGGGTGACTGACCAGCGTCTGCTGGACGCGACCGGCGGGATCGTGCAGGGGATGAGCGGCAGCCCCATCCTTCAGGACGGACGCCTGGTGGGCGCTGTCACCCACGTCCTGGTGAATGATGCCACCCGGGGGTACGGCATCCTGGCGGAGAATATGCTCCAAGCGGCGCAGGGCTTCCAGAGCAGCGCCGCGTAGCGGGCAGAAAACACAGAAATGCAGGGCGGGGCTTCGGCCCCGCCCTCGGCCTGTCAAAAACTCCGTACATAGTTTTGCATGGGCAAACACCTTCGGTGACAACCATCTATTTTATATATGGGTTCATTCACTTTTTGAATTGGACTTTTTGTGTATTATTTGTATAATTATTTTATTCAATGCGATTTGTTTTGTTTGTTTTATGCATTTTTGTATGATGCATGAAGGGAAGGTAGACACACATGAAATTTCACCGCCAGCTTCTCGCGCTGTCCCTCTCCGCTGCCCTGACTGCCGGGATGACCATCACAGCCTCCGCCCAGGGAACGGTGACCGTCTCCGTCAACGGGACAAAATCCAATGTCTCCGCATTCACCAACGCTGACTGGCGCACCATGGTGCCCGCAGAGATCGCGGATTCCTTGGGTCTGAGCTATACCGCCCAAGACAGCAGTGTCACGTTCACCGGAAACGGCATCTCCCAGACCTACACCGCCGGAGTTCCTGTGGGCGACACGACCCCCGCCATGGTGGCCGGGAAGCTGTATGTACCTTTCTACCATCTGGCCCAGACCTTCGGCTTTGAGGTCAGCTGGGACGGGGCCGCCAGAAATGCGGATGCCGCAGCCGGAAAAGCGGACACGGATTCCGTGGCACCCATCGATTTAAACGCCTATCTGCTGGATCATACTGAAAAAACAAATGACACGACGCGTGCGCTTCCCATTGACCGTACGGAGGTCAATGAACATCCCCTGACGGGATATTACGGCTATACCCTGAGCAATGGCCGTACAATCAAGCTGTATATGCCAGAACACGCCGCCCTGCGCAGCTATATTACCGTAATCGCCATTCCGAATGGAGTCACAGATACCTACGCTTTTTTGGAAGAACAGGGATGGATTGAGCAGGCCGATCAATATGGCGAGCTGCTCTTTGTTCTGGAACCTGCGAATGGCACCTGGGGTTCCGTCGAAGCCGAGCGTGATTATCTGAACATCTGTATCGGTGAGACCGTGGGCAATACGGCCTTTGATACCCGTTCTACCTCCAACAGCCTCCTCCAGTCCGGAACGGTTTCCCTCTCCGATGGGACTTCCTGCCCCGTTTTTACCGGACATTCCTGTAACTACTACGTGGGCTATGACGAGGGCTGCGCTGTTCTGGAATCCTGGACCTCCAACAACCCAATGTATGTAGCCGCACAGGCTCTGATCGCTGGGAAAAGTGCAGGCTCTGAGGTCCTGGATCACTCTGCCGCCCGCACATATAACGGCATCAATACTGGTTCCTACTATCCCGGCATTGATGATACTGCCTTTGCGGAGCAGCTGGGAAAAATGGCCGCTGAAAAGGCTGCCCCCAGCGCACAGTTCATTAAAAACTCAGATATTCCCGTTCCCACACTCCTGGCCGGATACAGCGAGCAGGACGAAAGTGTGGCTTATTGGAAGTCCGTCAACGACGCTGTGTCTACCAGTGAGGAAGGCGTTTACCGCCAGTCTCTCAACTCTGACGCCTGGCAGACTGCTTACGCCAACGACATTGCCAAACGCTGGGGCGCACAGTACGGGATCTCTCAGGTCAAGGTGACGCAGGAAACCTCCCTGTCCGCTGCGGAGGTTCATGACTTCATGGATGGCTACACCCGCTATACCAATCCGTTTGCATACAGCAATGCGCTGGGTGTACGCACCGACTATTATCAGACAACGAAGGCGGCCCGGGAGGCGGCTGAAAATGGAAAGGTCCTCTCTTCCTACGCCTTTGAAGCTGTGGACGGGCAGGAGAAAACCGTTGAGCTCAGAGCGCTGAAGTCCACCCGGCTTACCAACCCCGGCGGCAGCGCAGTTTCCGGTACCCTGTATTCCTGTATTTCCGCCTTTCACGACTATGATGGAAATGGCGTGATGGACCCCCCGCGAGACCATTATGTATATTCCAGACACGGCCAAAAAATACGGCGAGGACGGGGCGCCCGTGGTCGTGGTGTTCCCCGGCAACACCCAAGCTGCGGCAACCTTCTTTGACTGCTCCATGTGGTGGTCCATCGCCAATGATGAGGGCTGTGCCGTCATCATCATCGGCGAATACTGCAAGAACAGCGCCGCCGGATTGACCTATGGAGACGAGGCCGACAACGCGGACTTCTCCCGCTCCGCATTGCAGCTGATGGACCGTGTGGTCAGTCAGGACGCTGGAGTAAAGATCAACATGGAGCGTGTATACGGCAGCGGCCACTCCCTTGGCTGCCGCACGGTCCAGACCTTGACCCACAATAGCGAGGCTGGCAGCTACGCCGCCGTGGGCGCGACCTCCTTCCCCAACGCACAGTTCACCGCCGACGACCGTATGCCCTCCTATCTTCTGGTCGGTCAGGCCGACATCAGCGAGGCACTAAAATGAAGTTGGACACCTAAGAAAAAATCCATAGTGATTTTCCCCACATGGTAGAATGAAGTTTGCACACAACTTTTTCCATGGTAGAATGGGAGGGGGCAATCACTATGGACTGCCAAGATTATATCACAGAATCGGTAGAACGCAAGAAGGGACAGCACTTACAGCGAGAGGAACGAGGCGCGATCCAGCATCTCAAGAACGCCGGCTACACGAACAGAGCCATTGCCAGAGCAATCGGATGTTCACCAACCACCGTTGGGAACGAGCTAAAGCGCGGCACACCGCCCCGAAAGAGCAGCAAGGGCAGGAAACCCGGATACTCGGCAAGGCGTGGAGAAGCGGTCTACAAGGCGAACAGAAAGCGTTCTCGGAAACCACACCGAATCTGTCACTGCACTCGCTTCATTCGCTGGATAATTGAACAGGTCAAAGAACACAAGTGGTCTTTGGATGCCTGCGTCGGATATGCTCGTCTGCACAAGCTGTTTTCAGCAGAGGAGATGGTCTGCACCCACACGCTTTACAATGAGGTCTGGGCAGGCAGCCTTGACTTGTCTGTGACAGAACTGCCCGAAGCCATGAAACGCAAGCAGCACAAGGACTCCAAGCCCCGTGAACACAAGAAGAGCTTCGGCACAGACATTTCTCAGAGGCCTGAGATCGCAGCTCTGCGCATCGAGGAAGGTCATTGGGAAGGTGACACCGTGGTCGGCAAGAGGGGCGGTAAAGAGGCTGTTGTCCTCTCCCTGTTGGAGAAGAAAACGGAGAACTATATTGCCATCCGGATTCCCGGCAAGGATGCAGACTCCGTTCTGAACGCCATGCAGTCACTCAGGGGAGAATTCGGAGACAAGTTCTCACAGGTCTTCAAGACCATTACCGTGGACAACGGCTCGGAGTTCTCTGCGTTCAGTCAGGTCGAGAACTGGGGCTGTGCAGTCTACTTTGCGCATCCCTACACCTCATGGGAACGTCCCCAAAACGAACGCCACAACGGGCTGTTTCGAACCTTTGTTCCGAAGGGCGTGTCCATTGAGGCTTTCTCTGCTGAGTATATCTTGGCTGCAGCTGATGAATTGAACGGACGGCCTCGCAAGAAGCTTGGCTACCGCACCCCGGAGGAACTGTTTGACGAGTTCCTCGACTCTGTTTACGCAGCCGAAGGCTGCGGCAGCATCGCCCAGGACGGAAGCCAGCGGCTTCCATCCTGACCGTCGCTCTGATTCACTAAGTTCTACCGTGCAGCAATGATGGTTTCAACGAAAGGCCGCTATGCCCTGCGGGTGATGATTGATCTGGCGGAACATGATGATGGCCGATTTATCCCTCGCGGCCCGTCAGGGGGAAAATATCTGGAGGATGTGACGCAGCCAGTATCTGGACAGCATCACTCTGGCTCCGGAGTACACCGTGGGCAGCATCCTCCGCCTGACGGAGGGGGGACTGGTCCCGGTAAAAAGGAGGGCCAGTGCGGCGTGCCAGTGTACGGATCAACCAGTAGGACTGAGGCCGGAGGAAAAGCGCCGTGCCAGTCAAGGACTGAGGCAACAGCAGCGCGCGCGGCGCGGAAGCATGGCTTCCGCGCCGCGCGCTGTTCGTCAGGGGAGGAGTCACTGGGCCACGATGACTCGGATGCGGCCGCCCTGGTTCTCCGCCCGGTCATACCAGCCGGTGAGGGACAGGCCCAGCTCCTGGACCCGGTCCAGGGTGGACAGGAAGTAGTCCCGGTCCCGCCGCTCATAGACGATGACCTCGTCGGCCAGACGGTACTGACGGCTGCCGGACACCAGCTTGCCGCCGCTGATCTTGTCGGCCTTGACGGAGGTGAGGGAGAGAATGCGGTCGGGGTCAGCGGGGTCGCCGTCCACCAGGATGGGCCCGGCCTGCACCGGATAGCGGGTGCTGGTGGAGGGGATGGAGTAGGAGGTGCCGCCCACGTCGTATTCATAGGAGTAGCTGGCATAGAGGCCCTCCCCCAAGGATTCCATGTGGGTGAGCACGCCGTAGCGGTAGGCGTCGCCGGTGGCGTTGTTGAGCACCATGCGGTCGATCTCCCCGCTGCCGTTGAGGGAGTAGTAGGCCACCTTGCCGCTGGTCAGCTCCATCCCGGCCAGGCGGCTGGGGAAGATCTTGACCGCGTTCCCTCCGGCGGCGTCCAGGATCTCTGCATCGGGGGCGATGGTATGGGTCCCGAGCTTCAGGCCGTCAGCGGACACTTTGCCAGACAGGGCGGGGGAGCTGAGGCGCTTCAATGTGACTTTTCCGTCGGAGCCGATGCTGATGCCCACTGGGTCGCCCGCCTCCAGATAGTTGGCGGTCCAGGGATAGCTGTATGTGCTGCCGTCGGTGGACAGGATGGTGACGGTATCCGCGGTGTAGGAGCCGCCGTGCCCGTCATCATAGGAGCCGCGTTCCGTCCGGACCACCACGCCGCAGCGCTCAGTCTGGGCGGCGCTGGGGGCGGCCACAGCGGCCACTCCGCCGGTGCGGCCCAGCAGCAGGGTGACAGTGTCCCCTACTCCGTACTGTCCCAGGTCGGACAGGGCGTAGGCGGCGGAGGCGCTCTCGATGGGATAGGTCCGTCCGGCGATCTGCACCGACTCCGGAGAGGCGGCGGAGGGCGTCAGGGCCTGGATCACACCCACCGCCCGGTCAGAGGAGACCCACAGGGCCCGCATGGTCTGATTCCAGTAGATCACGTCGTTGGTCTGGATGGCGGCGAGGGTGGACGCCTTCCCGTCCCGGGTCACCGTGACGCCGGAGAGGGGGAAGGGGATGGCGCTGTGCCAGTCGCCGGAGGCCACCAGGGGGCCGTTCATCTCCCCATTCACCAGGGCCACCAGGTCTACCTCTCCGGCGGCGTTGAGGGAGTAGCCCAGCGTGGTGAGATAGGGCTGGCCCTCCTTGTTTTTGGCGGACAGGAGGTTATAGAACAGGTACATGGCGTCGTGCCGGGTGAGGGGGGCGGAGGCGGCCTGAGCGGTGAGGCCTTTGTCCAGACTCAGGCTGTGGTACAGGGCCATCTGAGGACTGGGATAGGCGCCGGAGTAGTCCTCGGCGGAGTAGCCCAGAAGCCCCAGGGCGATGGTCGCCCCCTCCGCCAGGGTGATGGAGCTGGCAGGGCGGAAGGTGCCGTCGGAGTAGCCGGAGATCAGCCCTGCGGCCACGCCGGCTTCCACGAAGCCTGCGGCCCAGTGGGTATAGGGCACGTCAGGATAGGGGGAGGTGGAGGCCTCGCCCACCTGGTCGCCCTGGGGGCTGGCCTTCACGGCCATGGTGATGAATTCGGCCCGGGTGACGGTCCGGGACAGGCGGAGATCGCCGCCGGCGTCGCCGGCCATGATGCCCAGGGCGGTGATGACCTGGGCGACCTCCTCCTGGGCGGGGATGCTCCCCGCGGCAAAGCCGGGCAGGGCCAGGCTCAGGGAGAGGCAGCAGGCCAGCAGGCCGGTCATGATACGTTTTTTCATAGGCCAAAAACTCCTTTTGAATGAGGAATGAGGAATTAGGATGTGCGCCGAAGGGGAGGACTGTCCGCCGCCAGAGCGGTCCTGATTTCTGATTTGCATTAGTCGTACCGCAGTGCGTCGATGGGATTCAGCTTCGCCGCTTTGTTGGCGGGCAGATAGCCGAACAGCACGCCGATGCCCACGGAGACGCCGAAGCTGATGGCCACGGAGCCGAAGGTGGGCGCGGCGGAGAAGGAAGCCCCTCCACCCATCTGAGCAGCCAGCATCCCGCCCAGCAGAGCGCCCACGCCGGTGGCCAGCAGATAGCCCAGAGCGATGCCCAGCAGCCCGCCGATGGCGGAGGTGGTCCCCGCCTCGATGACGAACTGGCGGCGGATGTCCTTCCGCTTGGCCCCCAGGGATTTGCGGATGCCGATCTCCCGGGTGCGCTCGGTGACGGAGACCAGCATGATGTTCATAATGCCGATGCCGCCCACCAGCAGGGAGATGGCGGCGATGGCCACCAGCACGCCGATGGCCACGCCCATCATGGCGTTGATGAGGTTGGCCTGCTCCTCCATGGTCTGGGTGAAATAGGCGTCCGTGTCCCCCTGGAAGCGGTCATAGAGCATACTGTCGATGACCTCCTTGGCCTGGGCGGCGGTCTCGCCGGAGGTGCTGGTGAAGATGTACAGGGTCACATACCGGGCTCCCATGAGTTCCAGGGCGTTTTCATAGGGGATGTAGATCTGGTCATCTGGTCCGCCCTTCAGCATCTCGCCGGTGCTCAGCTGATCCAGCACGCCGATGACGGTGTAGGACGCGCCGTTGATGGACAGAGTCTGTCCCAGGGCGTCCCCCTGAAAGGCCTCCTGGGCCAGATAGGCCCCAATGACGCACACGTTGCTCCGCCGCTCCACATCCAGGAAGGAGAGGAAACGCCCGGCGGTCAGCTTCTGTCCCCCGTCCATGGTGGCCTGGGTCTCATTTTTGAACATGACCTCGCTGACGCCGTACAGCTGGGTCTTGTCGAATTTCTCGTCCCCCCGGCGCAGGGTGGCCTGGAAGGAGACGTATGGGGAGACGCCGGTGAGGACCTCGGGGTGCTCCTCCACCAGCTGGTACATATCGTCCGGGTCCAGATCCATGGTGGAGCCGTCGCCCCGGCCCCACACATAGGTCTGCATCATGTTGACCCCCAGCTTCTCCACCTGTTCGTCCACCATCCCCTGCACTCCGTTGCCCAGAGCCAGGATGACGATGACCGAGGCCACGCCGATGATGATGCCCAGCATGGTCAGCAGGGAACGCATTTTGCTGGTGGTCAGGGACTTCAGCGCCAGGCGGAAGGACTGTCCAAAGTTCATACCGCTCCCTCCTGTTCTGCTATGTCCGCCTCCGGCGGCTCATCGGGCTGGACCACCGCCCGGGGGTCGTGGGCGTCCCCGTCATAGATGATCCTGCCGTCCTGAAGGCGGATGATCCGGTCGGCCCGGACGGCGATGGAGTTGTCGTGGGTGATGAGTACCACAGTGTCCCCCTCCCGGTTCAGCTGCTTCAAAAAGCTCAGCACCTCCCGGCCGGTGCGGGAGTCCAGCGCGCCGGTGGGCTCGTCGGCCAGGATCACCGAGGGGCTGCCCGCCAGGGCGCGGGCGATGGAGACGCGCTGCTGCTGGCCGCCGGAGAGCTGGGAGGGCAGATGCTTCCACTTGTCTGCCAGTCCCACCCGCTCCAGAGAGCGGATGGCCCGATCCCGGCGCTCCTCCGCCGGGACCCCGGCGTACAGCAGGGGCAGCTCCACGTTTTCCAGCACGGACAGCTTGGGGATCAGGTTGTACTGCTGGAAGATAAAGCCCAGCATTTTGTTTCGGATCTCCGCCTGCTGGTCGTCGTCCATGGTGGACACGTCCACGCCCCCCAGGTGGTAGGAGCCGGAGGTGGGCACGTCCAGGCAGCCGATGATGTTCATGGCGGTGGACTTGCCTGAGCCGGAGGAGCCTACGATGGCCACGAACTCCCCCTGGTCGATGGAGAGGCTGACGCCGTCCAGGGCGTGGACCGTCTCGTCCCCCATGGGGTAGATCTTATAGACGTCTTTCAGTTCGATCAGATGTGTCACGAAGCTCAGCCTCCCGAAGCCATCACGGCAGTGGAGCCGGCGGAACCGTCTGCTGACTGGATGGGCACCAGCACGGTCTCCCCCTCCTCCAGACCGGAGAGGATCTCCACATAGTCCTGGCTGCTGCGGCCCAGCTCCACCTGGCGCGTCTCCAGCTTGGCGGGGTCGAGCACGGAGCCGTCCTCCCCCAGGGCCCCATCCGGGGCCACCAGGACCGTGTTGCCGCCGGAGACGGCAGGGGTTGGGATGCAGAGCGCCTGCTGTGCCTGCTCCACGATGATGTCGGCGGACACGTTCATGCCGGGGTTGAGGGCGCCGTACTCGGAGAGCAGAATGGTGACCGGATAGGTGGTGAAGCCGTCTGTGGTGGTCCCGTTGATGTTCACCTTCTCCACGGTGCCCAGGAAGGTCTCGCCGGGAAGAGCCTCAGCGGTGATCTCCACGCTCTGGCCGGGCCGGATCTTGCCGATGTCCAGCTCGCTGACGTTCATTTTCAGTTCCAGTTGCTCCAGGTCGTAGATCACGGCCAGAGCCCCGGACTCACTGCCGTCCAGCTGATCCCCGGCTTTCAGGTTCTTTTCGATGACTGTGCCGGAGATGGGGGAGGTGATGGTGTAGTTCTCCAGGACCTCCTGGGCGCTCTGGAGGGAGAGCTGCGCGTTCTGGAGGGAGAGGGCGGCGTTTTGCAGGGCGGTCTCCGCGGCGGAGCCGCCCAGCGTGGCCAGCGGCTCCCCGCCGGAGATCCGGCTGCCCACCGAGACGTTCAGAGCGGTGACCTCGCCCCCGGCCTGGGCGGTGATGGTCTGGCTCAGGCGGGCCTCAAAGGTACCGCCCGCGGCACAGGAGACGGTTCCCACTTTGGCGGTGGCACTGGTGGACTCGGTGAGTGCACCTGGATTATTGACCCGGATTTTTACCTGCCGGATCAGGGCGCCGCCGCTGCCCACTTGATCTGCTCCGGCTACATACTCCACAGTGCCTGGCAGGATCTCCATAGTACCTGCCAGAGTGACCTGGGCGCTCTGCCCCACAGAGATCCGGGCTGCGTCAGCCGACTGGAAGGGGAGGGTGAGGGTCATGGAGGAGGTGTCGGAGATGTCCGCGATGGGGGAGCCGGCGGAGACCAGGTCCCCCTTCTTCACATACAGCTTCTGCACCACACCGGAGCCGGAGGCCTGGGGCCGCAGGCCGTCCGCGGTGCTGTCATAGGTCAGCTGAGCCTGCTGAACGGCCAGCTGGGCCTGTTCCAGGGCGGTGGCGGCGCTGCCCGGATCGATGCGGTAGAGCAGCTGTCCCTTTTCCACCCGGTCGCCGTCCTGGAAGGGGGCCTCCAGGATCTCGCCGGAGACCAGCGCCCCAACCTGATAGGACTCGATGGGGGTCATGGTGCCGGAGCCGTCCACCGAGACGGTCAGGTCCTGCCGCTGGACGGCGGCGGGCTGGTACTGCCCGGAGGAGGCTGCCGGACTGCCAAAGAGCAGAGGGCGCAGGAGCAGAAAGAGGATCCCCGCCGCGGCGAGGATCAGGACCAGCCGCTTGAGCCATTTTCTGCGCTTTTTGGGGAGCTGGAAGCGGGGAGCGGCAGAGCGACGCTCCGGGGTCTCCGGCTGTACCGGCGCTTCCGGGGTGAGTTGTGTGGTTTCCATGGCATTGACTCCTTACTATGTACAGTTGTGCAGAGCGCCGGGCGCGGGCGCAGGCCGGGGCAGTGTGCCCTCTAAGAGCTGCCTCTATCTTACTGCCGGGGGATTAGCTTTCCCGAAAGAAAGGCTTAAATTTTCATTAAATTTTGCCCGGCGGCACTACGGTACACCCTCCACCTGGGGGAAGGTCAAGGAAAAAATGTCGGAGCGGGCTGTTTCAGCGGACAAAAAGGCCCCGAGGCGTCCGGATGGACGTCCCGGGGCTTGGAGAGGCTTACTCCAGGCAGGAGAGAATGGCCTGGGCCGCGCCGTCATGGCCGTTGTCCGCCACAGTGCGGACGGCCACCGCCTGCACCTGAGGGGCGGCGTTCCCCATGGCGATGGGACAGCCTACCGCCTGGAGCATCTCCAGGTCGTTGGCGCTGTCCCCCACGGCGGCGCAGCGCTCCAGGGGGATGCCCCACATCAGGGCGAGGAGGGCCAGGGCGCGGCCCTTGTTCACCCCTGCGGGGACCAGCTCGAAGTCGTGGTCGTTGGAGGCGGTGAGGGACACGCCGGGCAGGGCGGCCAGTTCTTCCAGGGGGTAGCCCCCCGGCTTCTGATCTCCGTGGAGCTTGGTCAGGGGCAGGCCGTGCTCTGCCAGGTAGGCCAGGGGATCCGGAGTGTCAACGGCGCGGCTGTGAAAGACAGAGAAGGGGTAGGTGCGCTGGAGGGAGCGGCGGGAGAAGGGGTCCAGGAGGATCTCTTCCCCGGCGAAGATCATCAGCTCGATGTCCCGGCCCAGGCATAGCTCCAGGGCACGCCGCCCGGTCTCCTCCGGCAGGTCCCAACGGCGCAGGTGTCTGCCGGTGCGGGCGTCGCACAGGGCTGCGCCCCCCAGGCAGACAGCCAGACTGTCGCACCCCGCCAGCTTAGAGAAGTGCGCCGCCTCCCAGCCGGAGCGGCCGGTGGACAGCACCACCTTGACTCCGGTGGCCTGGGCGGCCTGCACGGCCTCCAGAGAGGCGGGGGAGATCTCACCCGCCGGATCCAGGAACGTGCCGTCCAGATCCAGGGCGATCAGATCGATTTTTCCCATGAAACACCATACCTTTCAGCCCGCCGGAGCAGGCAGGAACGGCTCCGGCGGGCTATGTCAGAAATTGCGGGAGGGTCAGCAGAGCTCCGGCTCACACAAAGCCCAGCAGCAGGCCGACCGTGTGGACCAGGAACGCGGCGATGTACGCCATACCAAGCTGCCAGGCAATGGAGAACAGGGTCCATTTGACGCTGTTCATCTCCCGGGCCAGGGTGGACACCGCCGCCACGCAGGGGACATACAGCAGGATGAACACCAGCATGGAGAGGGCGGACAGGGGGGTGAAGCCGGTCATGGCGGCGGCCACCTGGGCGCTGGTGGCGGTGAGGGCGAAGCCGTAGAACATGGACAGGGAGGAGACCACCATCTCCTTGGCGATGAGCCCGGTAAGCAGGGCCACCGCCGCCTGCCAGAAGCCAAAGCCCAGGGGGGCGAAGATGGGGGCGATCCAGCTGCCCAGGGTGCCCAGCATGGACTGGGCCGCGTCGTCCACCATGTGCAGGGAGAAGTCGAAGGACTGGAGCAGCCACAGGACCATGGACATCAGCAGGATCAGGGTGCCTGCCTTGATGAGGAAGCCCTTCACCTTCTGCCAGACGTGGGTGGCGATGTTTTCAAAGGAGGGCAGGCGGTAGGGGGGCAGCTCCAGCACAAAGGGGGCTGGCTCTCCGGCGAAGAGGGTGCGCTTGAAGAGGATGCCGGACAGGATACCCACCAGCATCCCGAGCACATACAGGCCAAAGATCACCAGACCGGCCCAGGGGCCGAAGAAGGCCCCGGCGATCATGCCATAGACGGGCAGCTTGGCCGAGCAGGACATGAAGGGGACCAGGAGAATGGTCATCCGCCGGTCCTTCTCATTCTCCATGGTGCGGGCCCCCATGATGGCGGGGACCGAGCAGCCAAAGCCCATGAGCATGGGGATGAACGCCTTTCCACTCAGGCCAAAGCGCCGCAGCAGCCGGTCCATGATGAAGGCGGCCCTGGACATATAGCCCGAGTCCTCCAGGAAGGACAGGAAGAAGAACAGCAGGGCGATCTGGGGCAGGAAGGAGAGCACGCCGCCCACGCCGGCGATGATGCCGTCGCACACCAGGCTGATGAGCACGGGGGAGACGCCGGCGGCGGTCAGGGTCCCGTCCAGCCAGCCGGAAAACAGGTCGATCAGAGCGCTGACGCCGTTTTGCAGCCAGGAGCCGAAGGGGCCGAAGGTGATGACGAACATGGCCAGCATGGCGCACAGGAACAGGGGGAGGGCTGTGTACTTGCCGGTGACCACCCGGTCGATCCGCTCGCTGAGGGTGGGGCCGGAGTCGGCGTGTCCTTTGACCACCGAGGCCTCGACCACCCGCTCGATGTACTGATAGCGGCTGTCGGCGATCAGGGTCTCCCGGTCGCCCAGGTCGCTGGAGCCCTCATACTCGGCGATGATGCCTTGCAGCTCCTCCTGCACCTCCCGGGGCAGGTGCAGGGCCTCCTCCACCAGCTTGTCCCCCTCCAGCAGCTTGATGGCCGCCCAGTGGGCGGGGAGGTGGGCGGCATAGGCGTAGTCGTGGAGCAGCTCGCCCATGCGGTGGTGGATGTCGTGGGTGAAGCTGTCATAAAGGTCGTCAGGCTCAAAGGTATAGCCCAGGTGCATCTGCCGGTGGGCCACCTGGAGCAGCTCATCCAGCCCCTGGCCGGTCTTGGCGGTGATGGGGACCACGGGGACGCCCAGCTGCCGGGAGAGGTGCTCCACATCGATGGAGTCCCCCCGGGCCTCCACCTCGTCCATAAAATTCAGGGCCAGCACCAGGGGGCGCTCCAGCTCCAGCAGCTGGACGGTGAGGTAGAGGTTGCGTTCCAGGTTGGTGGCGTCCACGATGTTCAAAATGGCGTCCGGACCTTCACCGATGATGAAGTCCCGGGCCACGATCTCCTCCATGGAGTAGGGGGACAGAGAGTAGATCCCCGGCAGATCCACCACCGTCAGTTCCCGGTCGCCCAGGCGGGCGGTGCCCTCCTTTTTTTCCACGGTCACCCCGGGCCAGTTGCCCACATATTGATTGGAGCCCGTGAGGGCATTGAACAGGGTGGTCTTGCCGCAGTTGGGGTTGCCCGCCAGGGCAATGCGCATGGGGCGGCTGTCGTGGGCGCTGTGGTCATAGGGGCGCTCGTGCTGCTCCAGCTCGTGGACGTGGTCCTGAAGCTGCTTGCGGGTCCGCTCCGGATCGGTGCGGTGGGCGGCGGCCTCCCGGGCGGCGGGACGGCGGGGCGCGCCAATGCGGATCTGGGCGGCGTCATCCTTTCGCAGAGACAGCTCATAGCCCCGGAGGGAGACCTCCAGGGGGTCGCCCAGGGGGGCCACCTTGGTCACCTTCACCGTGGTCCCCGGGGTCAGACCCATATCCACCAGCCGGCGCTTGACCGCCCCCGACTGGTTGCCCACAGACAGGATCATGCCGCTCTGTCCGGGAACAAGATCCTGAAGGGTGCGGGGGGAATAGGACTGTTGTTGTTCCATGATGCTCCTTCTTTCCGGTCCCGAGGTTAGTCCTGGGATCGATTCGGCTTTATTGTAACGAAAAGGGCGGGAATTTTCAAGACAGCGGAAAAACTTTGGCGGAGGTGGAAAAAAGACAGGGCCGGACTGGCGCGCCAGGAGCAAATATGGTACAATAACGGGTAAACTTTTCTACCTAGATCACAATGCGAAAGGAAGATCGACGATGCGACGACTGTTTACGGTCCTGGCGGCGGCCGTGCTGCTGCTGACCGCCTGCGCCCCCGGAGAGGGAGACGCCTCCGCCTCTGCCCCCACATCCTCTGCCGGTGTGGAGCAGAGCGCCCAGGGGACCTGTATCTTTACCGACAGCCTGGGGAATACCGTGGAGCTGGAGCAGCCCCCCAAGCGGGTAGCCGCCCTGCTGGGCAGCTATGCCGAGACCTGGCTGCTGGCCGGAGGAGAGGTGGCGGCGGTCACCCAGGACGCCTATGACGAGCGGGGCCTGGAGCTTCCGGAGGACACCGTGAATCTGGGTGCCAACCAGCAGCCCGACCTGGAGGCCCTGCTTGCCGCCGAGCCGGACCTGGTGCTGCTCACCCCGGACCTGGACGGACAGATGGGGCTGAAGGACAGCCTGGCGGCCGCCGGGATCCCCGCCGCCTGGTTCAAGGTGGAGACCTTTGACGATTATTTGAATATGTTGAAGATCTGCACTGATTTGACAGGCCGGTCCGATTTGTACCAGAAAAACGGGTTGGACATCCAGAGCGGCATTGACGCGGCCATCGCCTCCGTGCCGGAGGGGGAGGACCCCACTGTGCTGCTGCTGCGGGCCTATTCCAGCGGGGTGCGGGCCAAAAACAGCGACAACATTGCCGGGGCCATGCTGAAGGACCTGGGGGCGGTGAACATCGCCGACAGCAACAGCGGCCTGCTGGAGGACCTCCAGATGGAATCCATCCTGGCCGCCGACCCAGAGTTCATCTTTGTCACCACCATGGGGGCCAGTCAGGAGGCCGCCCTCAAGAGCCTGGACGAGCTGCTCCACAGCGACCCGGCCTGGCAGACCCTCACCGCAGTGAAGGAGGGCCGGGTGGAGGTGCTGCCAAAGGACCTGTTCCACTATAAGCCCAACGCCCGCTGGGGCGAGAGCTATCAGATGCTGGCGGAGCTGATGTATGGAAGCGGCGAGACGGCATAAGGGCCTTCTGATGCTGGCGCTGCTGGCCGGGACCGCCGCCGCCGCCCTGCTGAGTCTGTGCGTAGGCTCGGTCAGCCTCTCGCTGGGAGAGGTAGCCGCCGCCCTGCTGGGCCGGGGCCAGGGAGTGAGCGGCTCCATCGTACTGTATGCCCGCCTGCCCCGGATGCTGGCCGCCCTGGTGTGCGGCTGTGCCCTGGCGGTGGGGGGCGTCATCATCCAGGGGGTGCTGGGCAATCCTCTGGCAGGGCCCAACATCATCGGGGTCAACGCCGGGGCGGGGCTGGGAGCCATTTTGTGCTCCGCCCTGCTGCCCGCCTCCATGACGGCGGTGCCTGCGGCGGCCTTCGCGGGGGCGCTGTGCGCCTGTGTGCTGGTGTACACCCTGGCCCGCCGGACGGGGGCCAGCCGGATCACCCTGGTGCTGGCCGGTGTGGCCATCAGCAGCATCCTGTCCGCCGCCATTGACGCAGTCTCCATCCTCTTTCCAGAGGCCGCCCTGGGGGCCAACGCCTTTATGGTGGGGCGTCTGGCGGGGGTGACGCTGGAGATGCTGAGGCTGCCCGCCCTGCTCACCGTTCTGGCGTCCGGCGCGGCCCTGGCCCTGAGCTATGAGCTGGACTTGCTCTCCCTGGGGGACGAGGTGGCCCAGTCGGTGGGCCTGTCCACCCGCCTGGCCCGGAGCGCCCTGCTCACCCTGGCGGCGGTGCTGTGCGGCGCGGCGGTGAGCTTTGCCGGGCTGGTTGGCTTTGTGGGCCTGCTGGTCCCCCACGCCGCCCGGTTCCTGGTGGGGACCCGGCACCGGGATCTGCTTTTGGCATCCATGCTGCTGGGGGCGCTGCTGGTGACCGTGTGCGACCTGCTGGGCCGGGTGCTCTTCGCCCCCTTTGAGCTCCCGGTGGGCATCCTGCTGTCCCTGCTGGGCGGGCCCTTCTTCCTGTGGCTCCTGTTTCGCCAGAGAGGGGGGCGGCGGCTGTGATGGAATTGAGAGAGGTGACCGCAGGCTACGGCGGCGCCGATGTGGTAAAGGGGATCTCCCTGCGCTTTCAGCCCGGGGAGGTCACCGTGCTGGCGGGGCCCAACGGCTGCGGCAAGTCCACACTGCTCCGGGCTGCGGCCCGGCTGCTCCCTCTGAGCGGGGGACAGGTCCTGGTGGACGGGGCGGACACCGCCGGCTGGAGCAGCCGGACGTTTGCACGGCAGGCGGCCCTGCTGCCCCAGTCCCGGCCGATGCCGGAGATCACCGTGGAGGCCCTGGTGCTCCACGGGCGCTTCCCCTATCTGGGCTATCCCCGGCGATATGGCCCGGCGGACCGGGCTGCGGCCCGGTCTGCCATGGAGCGGGCGGGGGTGCTGGAGCTGGCGGAGCGGAATGTGGCCCGCCTGTCCGGCGGCCAGAGACAGAAGGTCTATCTGGCCATGGCCCTGGCCCAGGACACCCCGGTGCTCCTGCTGGATGAGCCCACCACCTTCCTGGACATCGGCTGTCAGCTGGAGCTGGCCCGCCTGATGCGGGAGACGGCGGCGGAGGGCAAGGCGGTGGTCATGGTGCTCCATGACCTGAACCTGGCGCTGGGCTGCGCCCACCGGGTGGCGGTGATGGAAGAGGGGCGGCTCCGGGCCTGGGGGACCCCGGCGGAGATCTATGCCGGCGGAGCGCTGGAACAGGTCTTTGGCGTGAAGGTCCACCGCACAGAGTTGGAGGACGGGACGGAGCAGTATCTGTTCACCCGCAGAGGGCCCTGAGCCCGGAAGAGCGCCGCAACCAGCGGCAGGAGGATGAGAGATGAGACAAGTGCTGCTGGCAGTCAGCTTTGGGACCTCTGTGGAGGAGGCCCGGGCCCTGGATCTGGCCGGGGTGGAGCGGGCCCTGCGCCGTGCTGCCCCGGAGCTCCCGTTTGACCGGGCCTATACCAGCCCAACGGTGCGGCGGATCCTGGCGCGGCGGGGAGAGCGGGTCCCGGGCCTGGAGGAGGCGCTGGAGTCCCAGGCGGCCGCTGGCACAGAGGAGCTGTATGTGGTCCCAACCCATGTGCTCCCTGGCGCGGAGTACGACCGGGTGGCGGAGACTGCGGCCCGGTTCCGCCCCCGCTTTTCTGCGCTGCACCTGGGCCGGCCCCTGCTGTGGGATACGGCGGGGGTGCGGGCCCTGGCCCAGGTGCTGGACAGCCTCTGGCCTGCGGTCCCGGGAACGGCGGCGGTCCTGGTGGGCCACGGGAGCGGCCATCCGGGCAGTATGGCGTATCCCGCCCTTCAGGGGGTGCTGGAGCTGATGGGCCGCTCCGATCTGGTGGTGGGCACGGTGGAGGGCAGGCCCGACCAGGCGGCGGTGCTGAAGCGGCTGGAGGCCCTGGAAGTGGAGCGGGTCATCCTTCTGCCCCTGCTGCTGGCGGCGGGAGTCCACGCCCGGGAGGATATAGCTGGCCCCCAGCCGGACAGCTGGATCAGCACCCTGAAGGCCGCCGGATTTCAGACCTGGGCGCGGCTGGAGGGCATGGGGCGTCTGCCCCAGATCCAGGCCCTGTATCAGGCGGGGCTGGAGCGGCTGCGGGAGGGGGCGGCGGACCGTGCCCTTTGAGCACTATGTGACCGCCGGAGGAAAGCGGCTGCGCTGCGGCTATACCACCGGCACCTGCGCCGCCCTGGCGGCTGCTGCGGCCGCCCGGCTGCTGCTCACCGGACGCGCCCCGGAGACGGTGTCCCTGCGCACCCCCAAGGGATGGGTCGTGGAGGTCCCGGTGGAGGCGCCCCGTCTGGAGGCGGGGGCGGCCTGCTGCTGTGTGACCAAGGACGGCGGCGACGATGTGGACGCCACCCATGGTCTGCCCGTCTGCGCCCGGGTGGAGGCGGCGGCAGGGGAAGCGGTCCTTCTCCAGGGCGGCCCCGGGGTGGGCCGGGTCACCCGCCCCGGCCTGGACCAGCCGATGGGGGAGTGGGCCATCAACCGCGTGCCCCGACAGATGATCCGGGAGGCGGTGGACGCCGTCCGGCGGGAACTGGACGAGCCCGGCGGGCTGCGGGTCACCATCTCCGTCCCGGGAGGTGAGGCGGCTGCCCGCAGGACCTTCAACCCCCGCCTGGGGGTGGAGGGCGGGATCTCCATTCTGGGCACCTCCGGCATTGTGGAGCCCATGAGCGTCCAGGCCATTGTGGAGACCACGGCCCTGGAGCTGCGGCAGGCCGCCGCCGGCGGGGCCAGGCAGCTGGTGCTCACCCCCGGGAATTACGGCATGGAGTTCCTGGCCCGGGGCGGTGTGGCCCTGCCTGCTGAGGTCCCGGTGGTCCGCTGTTCCAACTTTATCGGGGAGGCCCTGGACGGGGCCGGAGCGGAGGGCTTCTCTGCGGTCCTGCTGGTGGGCCACATCGGCAAGCTGGTGAAGCTGGCCGGGGGCATTATGAACACCCACTCCCGCTGGGCGGACGGACGGGCGGAGTTGTTCTGCGCTCACGCCGCCCTGTGCGGGGCGGACCGGGACACCGCTCAGGCGCTGATGGACAGCGCCACCGCCGACCAGTGCCTTTCGGTGCTGGAGCGGGCGGGACTTCGGGAGCCGGTGATGGATTCCCTGCTGGAGGCGGTCCAGCGCCATTTGGAACGGCGGGCGGCGGAGCAGTTCTCTGTGGGTGCGGTGCTGTTCAGCAATCAATACGGCCTTTTGGGGATGACCCGGGGTGCAAAGGAGATCTTGGAAGCATGGCAGACAAGCTAGGAACCTTTTACGGTGTGGGGGTGGGGCCCGGGGACCCGGAGCTGCTGACCCTGAAGGCGGTGCGGGTGCTGGAGTCCTGTCCGGTGCTGGCCGCGCCCCAGATGGCCTCCGGGGAGATGACCGCCCTGAGCATCGCCCGGCAGGCGGCCCGGCTGGAGGGCAAGACCCTGCTGCCCCTGCGCTTTACCATGTCCCGGGACCGGGCGGAGCAGGCGGAGGGACACCGGCGGGCGGCGGACGCGGTGCGCCCCTATCTGGAGGCCGGCCAGGATGTGGCCATGGCGATCCTGGGAGATGTGTCCATCTACTCCACCTACTGCTATATGATGGAGCTGCTGAAGGCGGAGGGTTTTCCCTGTGTGATGGTGCCCGGTGTGCCCAGCTTCTGCGCAGTGGCCGCCCGGCTGGGCCGGAGCCTGACAGAGCCGGACCAGCCTCTCCACATCATCCCCGGCGGCGGCCCGGGGCTGGGCGAGGCGCTGGACCTGCCGGGGAGCAAGGTGCTGATGAAGGCGGGCAGGAACCACCAGAAGCTGCTGGAGGAGCTGGAGGCCCGGAAGCTGCTGGACCGGGCGGCTATGGTGGAGAACTGCGGCCTGCCGGAGGAGCGGCCTTTTGCGGATCTCACGGGGAAACCTGATTCCAATGGGTACTTTACCACGGTCATAATACCATAAGATATGAAATCCGGTGGCGCTTCGCCGGGACTTCCACGTTGGGCGGGTGTACCGGAGCGACCCGGACTGAGGAGATAAGGAGAACGGATATGGTGCATTTTGTGGGGGCAGGGCCTGGAGGGCCCGATCTGATTACCCTTCGGGGCGGAGCTGCTGGGCCGGGCAGACTGTGTGGTGTATGCCGGGAGCCTGGTGAATCCGGCCCTGCTGGGTCTGGTCCGGGAGGGCGTCCCGGTGTACAACAGCGCCCAGATGACCCTGGAGCAGGTGCTGGAGGTGCTGGAGGAGACCCACCGCCGGGGGGGGAGATACCGTCCGCCTCCACACCGGGGATCCCTGCCTCTATGGGGCCATCCGGGAGCAGATGGACGCCCTGGACGCCCGGGACATTCCCTGGGATGTGACGCCGGGGGTGTCCTCCTTCTGTGGGGCGGCCGCCGCGGCGGGGGAGGAGTACACCCTGCCGGGGGTGAGCCAGTCGGTCATCATTACCCGGATGGCGGGGCGCACCCCGGTGCCTGAGGGGGAGGACATCGCCTCCCTGGCCGCCCATGGGGCCACCATGGTGATCTTCCTGTCCGCCGGGATGCTGGAGGCATTGTCGGAGGAGCTGCAAAAGGGAGCCTATACGGCGGATACCCCCGCGGCGCTGGTGTATAAGGCCACCTGGCCGGAGGAGAAGGTGGTCCGCTGTACCGTGGGCGCCCTGGCCCAGGCGGGCCGGGAGCACCGGATCTCCAAGACCGCCCTGGTGCTGGTGGGGGACTTCCTGGCCCACAGCTACCGGCGCAGCCTGCTGTATCACCCGGGCTTCTCCACAGAGTACCGCCAGGGGGACGGCTCAGCAGAGGCGGACCGGCCATGAGGGTAGAGCTCATCGCTTTCACTGCCCGGGGGAACGCCCTGGCGGAGCGGCTGGCGGCGGAGCTGACCGGCGCGGGCTGTCCGGCCGCCTGCACCCGGGAGGGCCTCCGGGTGGAAGAGTGGGCGGCCCGGGCCTTCGGGCGGTCGGAGGCCCTGGTCTTTGTGGGGGCGGCGGGCATTGCTGTCCGGGCCATAGCCCCCTGCCTGCGTCACAAGAGCACCGATCCGGCGGTGGTGGTGGTGGACGAGGCCGGGCGGTACGCGGTGCCCATCCTGTCCGGCCACCTGGGCGGGGCCAACGACCTGGCCCGCCGGATCGCCGCCCTGACCGGGGCGGAGGCGGTGCTCACCACCGCCACTGATGTCAACGGGGTCTTTGCGGCAGACCAGTGGGCGCGGCGGCAGGGCCTGCTGGTCCCCTGGCCGGAGCGGATCCTGGGGGTGTCCTCCCGCCTGCTGGCGGGGGAGACGGTGTCCTTCTGGTCCCGGTGGCCGGTGGCCGGGCCCTGTCCCGCCGGACTGAACTGGGGGGAGCGGGACCGGGCGGACATCGTGGTGGACTGGACGCCGCCACGCCCGGAGGCCCTGTGGCTGTGCCCCCGGACCCTACGCGTGGGCGTAGGGTGCAGGCGGGGGACCTCAGAGGAGGCCGTCCAAACCCTGTTTGACCAGACGATGAACGGCCTGGGCCTCCCGGCCCGGGCGGTGGGGGCGGTGTGCTCCATCGACCTGAAGGCGGAGGAGCCGGGGCTGCTGGCCTTTGCCGGGGCACTGGGGCTGCCTCTGACGGTCTATTCCGCCGGGCGGCTGGCCCGGGTGGAGGGGAGCGTGTCCCCCTCCTCCTTTGTGGCCCAGGTCACCGGGGTGGACAATGTGTGCGAACGGGCCGCTCTGGCGGAGGGCGGTGTGCTGTTGAAGAGCAAGACCGCCCTGGACGGGGTGACCCTGGCCCTGGCGGGTACGGAACCGAACTTGGATTGGAGGGAGCGTGCATGAAGCGGCTCTATGTGATCGGAATGGGCCCCGGCGGGGCGGAACAGCTGACGCCTCAGGCGCTGCGGGCCCTGGAGGACAGCCGGGTGGTGTGCGGCTATACCACCTATATGGATCTGGCACGGGAGTTTTTGGAGGGTAAGGAGCTGGTGACCACCCTCATGACCCGGGAGCTGGAGCGCTGCCGCATTGCCCTGGAGCGGGCGGAGGCGGGAGAGACCACCGCCATGATCTGTAGCGGGGACGCCGGGGTGTATGGCATGGCCGGACCCATCCTCCAGATGGCGGAGGAGTTCCCGGAGGTGGAGATCGAGGTGGTCCCGGGGATCACGGCGGCCCTGTCCGGAGCGGCTGTGCTGGGAGCGCCGCTGATGCACGACTTTGCGGTGATCTCCCTGTCCGACCTGCTCACCCCTTGGGAGGTGATCGAAAAGCGGCTGGACTGCGCCGGGGCGGGGGACTTTGTGGTCTGTCTCTATAACCCCATGAGCCGCCGCCGCCGGGACCATCTGGCCCGGGCCTGTGCCATCCTGCGGAGGCACCGGCCGGGGACGACGGTGTGCGGCTGGGTGAAGAACATCGGACGGGCGGGGGAGGAGCGCCGTCTGCTGACCTTGGAGGAGCTGGAGGGGGAGCAGGTGGATATGTTCACCACCGTGTTCATTGGATCGTCCTCCACCCAGCAGCTTTCCGGACGGATGGTCACCCCCAGGGGATACGAGGCCAAGGCATGAGCATCCTGATCTTCGGCGGCACCACCGAGGGCCGCCTGCTGGCCCGGGAGCTGTCCCGGCGCGGCCTCCCCGCCTGGGTCAGCGTGGCCACCCCCCTGGGGGCGGAGGAGCTGTCCGGCCTGCCGGGGATCACCCCTCTGGTGGGGCGGAAAACGGAGGGGGAGATGGCAGCTTTGCTCCGGGGCTTCTCCCGGTGCGTGGACGCCACGCACCCCTACGCGGCAGAGGTCTCTGCCAATATCCGGGCCGCCTGCGCCGAAGCCGGGGTGCCCCTGCGCCGGCTGCTGCGGGCTCCGGGGGACAGCTTTATGGGGATCCGGGTGGATGCTCCGGAGGAAGCGGCCTCCCTTTTGGCGGAACAGGAGGGCAATATCCTGCTGGCCATCGGGGCCAAGGGGCTGCCCGCCTTTGCCGGGCTGGACCCCGCGCGCCTCTATCCCAGGGTGCTGCCGGTGGAGGAGAGCCTGGCGGCCTGCCGCCGGGCGGGAATCCCAACCCGGAACATCATCGCCATGCACGGCCCCTTCTCCCGGGCGCTGAACGCGGCCATCCTGGAGCAGTACCGCATCCGGTGGATGGTCACCAAGGACGGCGGCGCGGCGGGGGGCTTTGGGGAGAAGCTGGACGCCGCCCGGGACGCGGGGGCGGAGCTGGTGGTCATCGGCCGCCCGGAGGAGACGGGGGACGGCCTGGAGGCTGTACTGGCCTGGCTGTTGGAAACCGGGCCTCAAAAGGAGGAATGAGCATGGAAGTGACCCTCATCGGCATGGGGCCGGGGGACCCCTCTGCCCTGACCGGCGGCGCGCTGACCGCACTGGAGCGGGCGGACGTCCTCATCGGCTCCCGCCGTCTGGTGGAGGGCTGCACCCTGGCGCCGGAGGCCCAGCGGTTTTGTTCCACAAAATCCGCTGAGATTGTGGAAATTCTGGCCGAAGGCCGGTGGGAGCGCCCCTGTGTGCTGTACAGCGGGGATACGGGGTTCCACTCCGGGACCCGGACGCTGCTCCCCCAGCTGGCGGAGCGTGGGATCAGCTGGCGGGTGCTCCCCGGTGTGTCCAGTATGCAGTATTTTGCCGCGCGGCTGGACCGTCCCTGGCAGGAGTGGCGGGTGGTCTCCGCCCACGGGCTGGCCTGCGACCCAGTGGGGGAGGTGCTGGCCGCCAGGGGACGGCCTGTGTTCTTCCTCACCGGCGGAGCCGGCGGGGCGGCAGCCCTGTGCCGCCGCCTGGCCCGGGCCGGACTGGGCAGCTTGACTGCCGCAGTGGGGGAGGCGCTGTCCTACCCGGAGGAGCGGATCGTGGAGGCCCAGGTCTGGGAGCTGGCGGAGCAGGAGTTTTCCACATTATCCGTCCTGCTTGTGGACGGAGCGGCCCCTGTCTGGCCGGTGCGCTCCCAGGGGATCGACGACGGGGCCTTCCTGCGGGGAGAGGTCCCCATGACCAAGCAGGAGGTGCGGGCTGCCGCCCTGGCCAAGCTGGAGGTGCGGGACGGGGCGGTCTACTGGGATGTGGGAGCTGGGACGGGCTCGGTGTCTGTGGAGCTGGCCCTGCTGGCCCCCAGAAGCCAGGTATACGCCGTGGAGTACAAGGGGGAGGCCTGCGCCCTGATCCGGGCTAACCGGGAGCGGTTCGGGGCGTATAACCTGGAGGTGGCGGAGGGCCGCGCGCCGGCGGCCTTGGCGGAGCTCCCCGCCCCGGACGGGGTGTTCATCGGGGGCTCTGAGGGGGAGCTGATCCCCATTCTGGAGGCGGCCCTGAGCCGGAATCCGGCGGCCCGGTTCTGTGTCACCGCCATCGCGGTGGAGACTCTGGGGGTGGCAGTGGCCGCATTTACCCAGCTGGAGATGAGTCCCCAGATCACCCAGATCACCGTGGCCCGCAGCCGCCGGGCGGGGGAGCGGAACCTGATGCTGGGTCAGAATCCGGTGTGGATCGTGACAGGACAGAAGGAGGCGCTACTGTGAAGCTGGAGCACGGGACTCCCAGGGAGATCGAGGGGGAGAGTATGCGGATCATCGGCCGGGAGTTGGAGGCCATGGGGATCGTCCTCCCCGCCGGCTGTGAGGCGGTGGTGAAGCGGGCCATTCACACCACGGCGGACTTTGACTACGCCCGGAACCTGCGCTTCACCCCTGGGGCGGTGGAGGCGGGAGTGGCAGCCCTCCGGGCCGGGACTGCCCTGGTGACCGATACCAATATGGCTCTGTCCGGGGTGAACCGGGGGGCCTGCGAGCAGCTGGGGGTGGAGCGCTTCTGCTATATGGCAGATCCCCAGGTGGCAGAGCGGGCCCGGGCGGAGCGCACCACCCGGGCGGCGGCGGCTGTGGACTGCTGGGCGTCAGAGCATCCCGCCGGGATCTTTGCTGTGGGCAACGCACCCACCGCTCTGCTGCGTCTGGCGGAATGTATGGAGGCGGGAACGCTGCGTCCCGCCCTGGTCATCGGGGCCCCGGTGGGCTTTGTCAATGTGGTGGAGAGCAAGGAGCGGATTTGGTCCGTGTGCCAGGACCTGGATGTCCCGGCCATTGTGGCTATGGGCCGCAAGGGGGGCTCCACAGTGGCGGCGGCGGTGTGCAACGCGCTGCTGTATCAGGCTGCGGGCCTGCGATAGAAAAAATCAGCGCCTGAGTCTGCAAGCGATGCAGGCTCAGGCGCTGTCGTTTCTGCTTTAGAAGGGGAGTGCGATGATGGCGGGCACCAGAAAGGGGACAGACAGGGAGAGGACCGCCCCGGAGGTGAAGGAGTAGATGGCCATGCGGTCACTGGTGGCGCTGACCACTACGGGAAGGACGGTGTCCATGGCGGTGGCTCCCGGGAGGGCCACCGCTTCGATGTATCCGATGCGCTGAGCCACCATCGGGACCGCCACGATGGAGAAAAGCTCATGCATGATGTTGGAGAGAAAGGCGGTGGCGGAGACGCTCAGGGAGTAGGGGGCCAGCAGAGTGGGGGCCAGGGAGTACCAGCCAAATCCGGCTGCTGCTGCGGCGCAGTCCTTGACACCCATGGGGAGGAAGAACCCCACCAGTGCAGTGAGGGCCAGAGTGCCCACCGCCGTGGCCAGGGGGACCAGAAACACCCGGAACCCGGCGGCCCGGATGTCCCGGAGCATATTCCCCTGCCGCCCCATGTCCAGTCCGACCAGAAAGAGCAGGAGATAGAGGCCGAGATTGATTACCGCGCCGCAGTGGGCGGTGACTGCGGCGGGGAGGAGGAAGCGGCCGGCCAGCATCCCCAGGACCACGGTCACCACGATCAGGATGGTGAGGGTGTGGTCCACATGGACTTGGCTTGTTTCCTGGGCAGTTTCCTCCTGAGCGGCCTCATTCTGGGAACGGCCCTGGGCGTCCAGCTTCAGCAGATATTTCCGCAGGATATGGACGGCCAGCAGGCTGCCGGCCATGGAGGTGAGGGTGATGATGAGGGCGTTGAGGCCGATGGTGGCCAGAGAGGTCACGATCTCATCGTTTGCCCCCAGCTCCGCCCCCAGAGTGACAATGAGGATCAGAAGGGCGGCGGTCTGAAAGCGTCCCAGCCAGGGCATGGGGCGGGACTGGATGGCGGGGCGGGAGCCCAGAAAGGCGCCCAGAGCCACCAGAGCCAGATAGACCGCGAGGTTCAAAAGGGTGCCGGACAGCTGCTGCAAAGGGGATCAACTCTCTTTCAGAAAATGGAAGGCGCCGCACGGCCGCGGGCGCAGTGATACGATGATACCACAGCGGCGGAGAAAAGTCTATGTTTGGATGCCCTGTGGGACATCCAACATGCGGAAAATCCCCTCAGAGCGGGCAGAGGCTTTCCTCCGTGCTGGGGCTGTGGTACAATAGCGGTGACAAGTCGGACAGTCCTCCGAAGCGGGATGGCCGGGGACGGGCGGGCTGGGCCGCACAGACGGAGAGAGACAACGGGGGTGCAGAGGGCGCACACCGGAAAAGGAGAGAGAAAGATGGAACAAACAGAGAGCCGGCTGGGGCGCTGGACGAAGCAGGGGATGCGGTTCCTCAAGTGGCTGCTGTACTCGGCGGGGATCGGACTGCTGGTGGGGGGCGTGGCGGCTGCCTTCCACCTGGGGATCGACTGGGCGGCGGAGCTGCGGGCGCGGGAGCCCTGGATCCTGTGGCTGCTCCCAGTTGGGGGAATGGCCATCGTGCTGCTGTACCGGGTGTGCCGGATGGAGAAGGACCAGGGGACCAATCTGGTGCTGGCCGCGGTGCGGGAGGCGGAGCCGCTGAAGCTGCGCACCGCGCCGCTGATCTTCCTGTCCACCATTTTGACCCACCTGGTGGGCGGCTCCGCCGGGCGGGAGGGGGCGGCCCTTCAGCTGGGCGGCTCCATGGCGGCCTGGGTGGGGCGGGAGATCCGCCTGGACGCCAAGGACAGCCGGGTGATGGTGATGTGCGGGATGTCCGCCGCTTTCTCCGCCCTGTTCGGCACCCCGCTGACGGCGGTGTGCTTCTCCATGGAGGTGGTGAGCGTGGGCGTGATGTACTATGCGGCGCTGGTGCCCTGTGTGGTGGCCTCCCTGACCGCCCTTCAGGTGGCCCAGGGCTTCGGCCTGCACCAGAGCCCGGGCTATGAGATCGGCCGGGTGCTGGGGCTGGGGCCGATCTCCATGGTGCAGACGGCGGCGCTGGGGCTCCTGTGCGCCCTGGTGTCCATCCTGTTCTGCAAGGTGCTCCACACCGCCCCCAAGCTGTACGCCAAATATTTCCCCAACCCCCTTCTTCGGGCTGCCGCCGGGGGAGCACTGGTGCTGGCCCTCACCCTGCTGGTGGGCAGTCAGGACTACAACGGCGCGGGGGATGGGGTGATCCGCCGGATGCTGGCTGGAGAGACCATCCCGGAGGCATTTTTGATGAAGATCCTGTTTACCGCCCTGACTCTGGGCGCGGGCTTTCGGGGCGGGGAGATCGTGCCGGTGCTGTTTACTGGGGCGGCGTTTGGAACCACGGTGGGGCCGCTGCTGGGCCTTCCCCACGGCTTTGGTGGGGCGCTTGGCATGGCCGCGGTGTTCTGCGGGGCCACCAACTGTCCCATGACGGCGCTGATGCTGGCTTTTGAGCTGTTCGGCGGGGAGAGCCTGACCCTGTACGCAGTATGCTGCGGAGTGTCCTATATGCTCTCCGGGTACTACGGGCTGTACAGCGAACAGAAGATCGTCTACTCCAAGTTCCGCACGGAATGGATCGACAAAAAGGCCAGGTGACCCCTATTCCAGAGGAAGATAGAGGGAGAACTCACTGCCCTGCCCGGGCCGGGAGAAGAGCCGGAGATAGCCGCCCTGCCGGATCAGGATACGCCGGGTGAGATAGAGGCCCAGGCCCAGCCCATCCTGCTCCCGCACAGCCGCGCCCCGGTAGAAGCGGGAAAAGACCTGAGCCTGCTCCTCCTCTGGGATGCCGGGGCCGCTGTCCGTGACCCGGATGCGGCAAAATAATTCATAGCACTCGGCGGAGAGGGTGACTCTGCCCCCGGGCGGGGTGTACTTCAGGGCGTTGTCCACCACGTTGAACAGGGCCTCCGAGGTCCATTTGGCGTCAAAGCGGGCGGAACCGGTACAGGGCTGGACGGTGAGAGAGATCCCCTTTTCCGCGGCTGCGGCCGCACCCTGAGCGGCCGCGTCCTCCAGCAGGGGCTGGATGGGGTGGAGGGCCGGGGAGAGGGTGAGGACCCCGGCGTCCAGCCGGGAGGACTTCACCAGGGCCTCCATCAGGAACGCCAGCTTCTCCGCCTGGCCCCGCAGGGCGCGGAGCTGCTCCTGTTGGGCGGGGGAGAGGGGACTTTCCTCCAGCAGAGAGCCATACAGCAGCAGGTTGGCGATGGGGGTCCTGGTCTGGTGGGAGATGTCAGCGATGAGGGCGGCGATCTGCCGCCGCTCCTCGTCCAGGGCTCGGGCGGAGGCGGCGGAGCCGTTCAGGAAGCGGGCCAGCCGGGCCTCCAGGGCGGAGGGAATGGACTCGTCGAAGGACTCCTCCAAAAAGCTGTTGTCAATGGCCTGGGACAGCATCCGGTCCAGCCGGTCCGCCTGCCTTCGGGCGCGCCGCCAGTGGTACAGGCCGAACAGGACGCCCCCCGCGGCCGTGAGGAGGGCGAGGAGCAGAAGCGGGACCGTCATGGCTCCACCGCCCACACATAGCCCACGCCGTATACCGTCCGGATGGGGGCGTCGGTGAGCTTGGCCCGCAGGCGGTTCACGGCCACTGACAGGGCGTTCTCGTCCACAAATTCCCCGCCGTCCCAGACCTGCTCCAGCAGGCGCGCCCGGGGTAGAGTCTGCCCCCGGTGCTCCGCCAGCAGGCGCAGCAGCCGCTGCTCCGTCCGGGACAGCTCCAGCGGGACACCGTTCCGGGTGTAGGTCATCTCCTGGAAGTCAAAGGTAAAGGGGGGCAGCTCCAGCACGGTTCTGCGGGAGTGGGCGCGGCGCAGCAGGTTGTTTACCCGGGCACGCAGGACCGCCAGGGAGAAGGGCTTGGTCACATAGTCGTCCGCCCCCAGCTCCAGACCGGTGACCTGGTCCAGCTCCAAGTCGTTGGCGGTGAGAATGAGCACAGGCAGAGCGGAGCGGGCCCGCAGGCGGCGGAGCAGCTCCAGGCCGCTGCCGTCCGGGAGGTTCAGGTCCAGCACCACCAGGGAAAAGGGCCGCTCCTCCAGGGCCCGCTCCCCCTGGTCCAGGGTGGACGTCTGGATAAACCTCCGCCCCTCTCCCTCCAGGCCCAGCCGGATGCCCTGGCTGAGGGCACGGTCATCCTCTACGATCAGAATGTCATCCATACAGTCCGCCCTCTCTTTGCCCCACAGTCCGCTGCGGGGCTGATTTCAGCAATTATACCACGGGCCTTCCGGTGGGACAAGGGCGGCAGTCCGGCGGAGGGGCGGAACGGACCAGAGGAGAAAAGTGTAAAGTTGGCTTGACATATCTTGCATGAGGTGTTATACTCCAAAATGTAAAGCAAGCTTTACAAATGAGGAGGTGATGGCGTGACCAACCGGATCGCAGAGCTGCGAAAGGAGCGGAAGCTGTCCCAAGCGGAGCTGGCGGAGGCGGTGGACGTCACCCGCCAGACCATCATTTCACTGGAAAGCGGGCGGTACAACGCCTCGCTGCTGCTGGCCCACCGGATCGCCCGCTATTTCGGTCTGACCATCGAGGCGGTGTTCCTGTTTGATGAGGAAGAATGACAGACCCGCTTCGCCGGGGCGGGCATGACAGGAGGGTGCTGGAATGAAATATATTCAAAGGAAAACTGTGCTGCTGGGATCTGTTCTGGGGGTGGCCGTGGGCCTCTTTGCCGGCGCGCTGGTGCTGGGCGAACGGCTCTCCCCTCCGGTGAGCGGACTGTGCTTTGGAGTGGCCGGGATCCTGGGCGGGGTGGCCGGTTCCCGCCTGATCATGGCTCGTGTGGAGCGGAACTGGACACCGGAGGAGCGAAAGGAGATCGAGCGGGGGGAGCGGGACGAGCGCAATGTGACCATCCGGGAGAAGGCGGCGTACTCCAGCTGGTACTGGAGCCTGTATCTGCTGTGGGGGCTGTGGCTGCTGACCCTGGTGACGCAGGGCGGGATGTATGTGGCCTTTGTGTCGGCGGCCATCGTGCTGCACTGTATTTTTTACATGGTCAATGTCGGGCGCTGGTCCCGGCGGATGTGACCCACCCGGTTCCCGGTGGTTCCTGCTCCGGGAAGAGACTGGAAAAGACAAGAAAGAGGAGGAATTACGGTGCAATATCAGAAGGAATACCATTCTCCCCTGGGGGAGATGCTGTTGGCGGCGGATGACGAGGGTCTGGTCGGGATCTGGTTCCAGGGGGCGGTGCACTTTGGACGGGGGCTGGAGCCCGGGGGCCGGGAGGGGGAGCACCCCTTTCTGTCGGAGGCGGAACGGTGGCTGGACTGCTACTTCTCCGGCCATGAGCCGGAGTTCCAGCCGCCCATCCACTGGAGCGGCACCCCGTTTCAGCAGACCGTGTGGGGGCTGCTGCGGCAGATCCCATACGGGGCCACCATCACCTATGGAGAACTGGCCGTGCGTGCGGCGGAGCAGCTGGGCCGGCCTGGAATGTCGGCCCAGGCGGTGGGCGGGGCTGTGGCCCGCAATCCGATCTCCGTTCTGGTGCCCTGCCACCGGGTGGTGGGGGCGGACGGCAGCCTGACCGGATATGCCGGCGGCCTGGAGCGGAAGCGCCGGCTGCTGGATCTGGAGGCTGCGGGGAGAACCTGCCCAGATCAGGCGGATTAGGAGGAAAGCTGACCGGCGGGACCGTGATACTAAAAAGGGCGGTTTTATTTTACTTTTCCCGGATCAGCTCAGCCAGCTTCTCCTCACATTCCTCCTCGGTGGCGGCGTAGATGTTCCGAGCCATGCGCTTCTAGCCTGGATCAGTAACCGTTGGATCTCCTCTGGCGTCAGGACCTTCATTTATCTGGGCTTGGCAGATGGCAGCTTACATCCATCCGAAAGATTTCGGAAGATCAGTTTTTCTTCCACGGCCTTGTCCAGCGCGGCATGGAGGATGGTGTGGATGCCGCGAACGGTCTGGTCTAACAGTCCTTCGCCGTAGAGCTCGGTCCGTATCAGCCGGCCACCCTTTTTAAGGGATACATAGAATTCCTGGATGTCTGCGGTGGTCAGCTTGTCCAGATGGATTTGCCCTAACTCTTGGATGATATGCTGATAGATCCGCCGTTCATAGGACATCTGCGTGTTCGGGCGGAGATTTGGCTTTTTATATCCTTGATACCAGAGGTCCAGCCAATCGGCCAGTAAGATTCCGGTTTTAGGCTGGTCCGGCGCAGGTTCTTTCAGCGCATCCCGAAGTTGTGCCAGCTTTGCTGCACACTCCGACTTGGTTTTGGCGAGGACATTTCAAGTATAAAACTCTGCAAAAATAAAAAAGACATGATTTGCAGATCTTTAAGTAGAACAACATCGGAGCACATCATTCTAAAAGAGACAGCAAACCATGTCAAAAAATATACAGATAGATGAAGATGCGATAAAGGGACGGTTCAAGTAACTTGTGAACTGGTTTGTAGAAGAAACCTTTAAAACACTGCTGTTGGCTGGGGTAAGTACACCCTCTTGGTCAGCATAGCAAATACTTTTGTGGGCAACAGAATCAGTACCACGTCCAAAATAAGACGATACGACGGATATGACTCCTTCCCTCACCTGAACAGCGAAAGAGGAATTATGCCTCCTCCCACTGATGCAGCTCCACGTTTTTCCGGTGCTCCTCCCTGGCCTTCTGACACAGTGTGTCATCCAGACACAGATCAATGGCACTGTAGGTGTAAGCCCGCACAACTTTTTCCATCAACTTGCTTGCGCGGGGGGAGTTGACCAGTGACAGCGCACTTTTTTCGTGGACTACTACAGGATCACCCTCACCCTCCAGGGCGATCTCACAGTATACAGTGGGGCAGATGTAGCTGACATTTCCGATGTCGGAAGAGCCAGAGCCGGGATATTGTTCTTCTGGTACAAAGCCTTCAATACCCAGATCCTCAAAGTGATGCCGGCACAGAGAGGTCAGGCATTTTACATTGATCATATCATCAAAGGGATTCTCATAGTCCCGATATTTTAGACCAGCGCCGGTGGCTAAAGAGGCGCCCTCAGCAATCTTCAGCAGCCGTCTGCGCATTTCGGCCAAATAACCCTTGGTTTTGGCCCGGATGCTGAACCGGCACTGTGCAAACTCCGGAATGGTGTTGGTGGCCGTGCCGCCGTGGGTAATAATCCCGTGGACGCGGGCGCTCTGGGGGAGCTGCTGGCGCATGGCGTTCACGCTGTTGAACATGATGATGACCGCATCCAGAGCGTTGATTCCCTTCTCGGGATTCTGGGCGGCGTGGGCAGGGAAGCCGTGGAAATCAAACTCCAGGGAGTTCATAGCCAGAGAAAGTGTTTCCAGCGAGTTAAATTCATCCAGGTGGGCCTGGAAGACAAAGTCCACCCCTTGAAACACTCCGGCCTGGATCAGGTCATATTTGGCACCGAAGGTCTCCTCCGCAGGAGCTCCGATGACCTGGATGCGGCAGCCGAGCTTGTCTGCGGCATCCCGCATGCAGATGGCACAGGCGCACATGGTGGCGGCGATCCAGTTGTGTCCGCAGGCGTGTCCCGGACCGCCGTTGGGGCCAAAGCCGGGCAGTGCATCATACTCAGCCACAAAAGCAATGGTCAGGCCGGTGCCTGGTCCATACTGAGCCATAAAAGCAGTGGGGAGCTGTACTGCGGGGTTCGACACAGAAAAACCATACTTTTTCAGTACCTGAGTCAGATATGTGGCAGACTGAATCTCCTCCCCGCCCACTTCAGGATGCCGAAAAATATAGTCTGAGATTGCCTCAAAAGAATCCTTATGTGCCTGATACTGTGTGTCTACGGTTTGATACAAGTTGTCCTTTGTTAATTTCACCAAAAACACCTCGTCCCTTTCGAAAAAATTTATTTCTGTGTGAGACGAGTATAGCACAGATTCTGCAAAAAATAAATAATAAAATTTTGCGCTAAATAATATGAATTTTTTTATTCAAATAAAGACTGGTATTCCCTCATGGCCTGAGTTGCCCGGTCCTGATTCAATTCAAAGATGCGCAGCAGCAGTCCGTTGCAAAAGGCCATAGGCAGCACATAGGAATTAAAAAAGGTATCTGCCCGCTCATTGATGACGGCAAACAGATCCGCGCCCAATTGCTTTGCTGTTATTTCTGAATCGGTCAGGGTCAGCAGAGCGGCCTGCTTCCGGTGGGCATAGCGGCTTACCCACCGTTCGCTCTCTGTCATGGTGGGAAAGGCCACCACAAAGACGCAGTCATCAGGAGACAATAAGAACATTTTTTCCCGCAAAGCCAGCCCTTCTTCGGTGACGGCAGTGCAGGAGATTCCCATGACATTGAGATAGTTTTTCAAAAAATGGACCACAACCTCATCCGAGCCGCATCCCATCAGGTACACGCGGCGGGCATGGATGATGGTTTCTGCCATCTCTGTGAGCGTTTCCGCAGGGAACAGCTGAAAAAAATTCTGAATATCTAAATCCAGGTTATGAAAATAGGAATGGACATAGTCGTTATCCCGGTCCATCAGAGGCAGAGATGCATATACCAGCTGAGCAGGGACATATTCCTTGCGGATCTCCCGCCTATACTCTAAAAATCCATGGAAGCCGAGAGCTTTTGCAAAACGAATTACTGCGGTGTTGCTCACGCCAGACTGCTGGGCTAGCTCCGCAGAGGAGAGCAGAATGGACTGCTGATAGTTGTCGATGATATATTTGGCAACTTTTTTTTCCTGCATGGAGAGCGTATCGTATTTTTCCTTGATGCATTGCTTCATTGTTTTGTATTCCATAGCCGTTCCTCACCACAAAATAAATTTTTTTATTTATTATAGCACCGTTTTCCTCCGGCTTAAATGTTTTTTCTTCTCTGTAGTCATGTTGCCATAGGAAAATAATTTTTAAAATTTAATTTTATTTATTTTGAATACTCCTATTGACAGTGAAGAAAAAAAGCCTTAATATACGGGTGTGAATATTTTTATTCACACAGCACAAAAAACAGCGTTGTGCTACGGATTTATTTGTCGGAGGTGTGTTATGAAGTCCAATACGGAACGTCCCAGTGCAGCAGACCCTGTTCCCGATGCAATTCAGACTCTTCCCGACCCCACACAGAAGTGGAAGTTTATCTCCAACCTGCACCCCCTGTCCATTGTGTTTGTCATTATTGTTCTCTTCTCCATCCTGACCTATGTGATCCCGGGTGGAGCCTATGACCGCTATGAGGTAACCATCGGCGCCCTGGGCGGAGAAACACGAGAGGTTTTGGATCCTGAGTCGTTTCATAACATTCCCTCGAACCCGCAGGGTTTCCTGCAGCTTTGGACCGCGTTTTTTGACGGCGCAGTGGAAGCGGCGGACATCAGCTTCCTGATCATGATCTACTCGGGCGCATTTACCGCCATCATTGCCACTGGGGCCATTACTCAGGGGATTCACTCGCTGGTAAAGCGCTTTGGATCCAAGTTCTATGCCATTATCCCGGTCTGTGTGTTTGCCTTTGGACTGGCGGGTGCCGCGGCGGGACTCTATGAGGAGACGATCCCATTTATTCTGGTGCTGGTGCCGCTGATGGTCTCTATGGGCTTTGACTCCATGGTTGGGCTGATGGTGGTACATTTTGCTGTGGCATCAGGCGCATCCACCCCATTTTTGAACCCCTTCAATCTGGGGGTGGGGCAGGCGCTGGCAGAAGTACCTATGATGTCCGGTATTGTAGTCCGGTTTATCCTTTGGGTTATTATGATGGCTTTGACTTCGGTCTATATCCTGCGCTATGCCTTTAAGGTAAGGGCAAATCCCACCTTATCCATCTGCTATGAGTCCGACTGCAAGAAGCGTGAAATGTACAACGCATCTGCCCTGGATGAACTGGAAGGCATGAACAAGCGCTCCATGCTGGTACTGCTGATGGTGCTGGCCGGGTTTTCCGTAGTGGTCTATGGTGTGCTGCAGCATGGCTGGTGGTTTGGTGAGATCGCATCGGTCTTCCTGTATATGGGCATTGTCATCCCCCTGGTAGGTGGTCTGTCGGTCAATGAGATGATTTCCAAGTTTATGGAGGGCATGGCCTCTACCCTCTCTGCTGTGTTGATGATCAGTGCCTCCCGGGTCATTTCGGCAATTTTGACCAACAGTAATACTATGGATACCATTCTTCACTTCCTGTCCGGATCTCTCACAGAAATGCCCAAGATGGTATCTGTTTTGGTTATGTTTGCCATCTCGGCGGTGAGTATGTTGCTGGTCCAGAGCATGTCCGGACTGGCGGCAACTATGATGCCGATTATGAGCCCCCTGTCCGACCTGTTGGGAATTTCCCGCCAGGTGATGGTCTCCAGTTATGTCTTTGGAACAGGGGCGCTGGCGACTTTGGTTCCTTGGGAAGGGATCAACTATGCCATGAGCAACCTGGCCGGTGTAGATTTTTTTTGGGTACTTGAAGGAGCTGGCTAAGTTTACGTTTCTTGTTTATATTCCATTTTGTGTGATCTCTTTGATTTTTATGACCGTGTTCAATTTCACATAAGAAGGCTTCTTGTGTATCAAAACTCCCCACAGTTTGTCGGTATGGTGCAAACTGTGGGGAATTCCTTTTCAACGCCTCATGAAAAACCATCACAGCTGGGAATGAAAATATGGTCTGTGAGGCAACCGCATGATTTGCCAAACTGAAGTCAGCAGGCGTACCGTTGTTGCTGAGGCCATGCAGATCTTGGAGCAGACAGAGTGAGGCGAACGAACGGATGACGAGATGTAGGTGCAGTGTTGGAACACGGTGAAAAGTCCGAAGGGCAAGTCCCGACTTGTGTCCTTCGGTTTTCTCTGTGTTTCAGCGCAACGAATTCTGCGTAGCCTCATCATCATTGAAAAGCTGCGTCCCGGCATCTGGCCACAAGCAGAAAAACAGAGCCTCCGGCAGCGTTATACTGCCGGAGGCTCTGCCTGGGGATGATGTCATCGCGCATGCGCAGCCGCTGCTGTGTCAACGGTGCGGGAAGTGGCTCAGGCCTCTTGGTATAGTTCCAGAATGGCACCGTCCTTCCACACAAAAGCCAGCTTATCCCCCTTGTCATTGGCGTCCATGGGGCCGCAAATGACGGAATCCGCGTCGTCCATGTACTTCTGAAGGTCATCCACCCTGTACGCCACATGGGGGTTACGGTGGAGTACCTCGGGGAAGGGGGTGCCCTCCTCAAATTTCAGGTACTCGATCTTGTAGTCATAGTCATTTACCTGGCTTGCCCAGAACTTGGCTCCCTCATTATAAACCATGCCAGGCTTGCGGTTGGTGATGGGGATCCCGATATGCATATATTCAGCGGACATATGGTACTTCCTCCTTCTTCAGCTTAACGCTGATGTTTAACTGTTTCATAGATCTCGAAGGCCTGAGCGGCGGTGTAACCCTCGTGAACCACCTTTGCAATGGCCTGAGCCATACCAGCGGGGCAGTCGGACTGGAAGATGTTTCGGCCCATGTCCACACCGTGGGCGCCCTCCTGGATGGCCTTATAGGCCATCTCCAGAACTTCCGACTCAGGCAGCTTCTTGCCGCCGGCGATGACAATGGGCACGGGGCAGGCGGCGGCCACTCTCTCGAAACCGTCGCAGTAGTAGCTCTTCACCACGTTAGCGCCGTTCTCCGCCAGCACACGGGTGGCCAACTGGAAGAACTTCTCGGTACGTTCCATGTCCTTGCCTACAGCCACGACGCCCAGGGTGGGGATGCCGTACTTGGTACCGGCGTCGGCGGTGCGGGCCAGCAGCTCCAGAGAGCGGGACTCACCGGCGGCACCAATGAAGGTCTGGACAGCCATGCAGTCGGCGTTCAGCCGGATAACACTGTCGATGTCGCAAGCGAAGCCGCTGCCATTGGACATATCATCGAAAAGGACGGTGGAGTCATAGGTCACTCGGACACATTTGCCCACCTGAGCAGTGGGGGAGATACAGGAGTGGATGACGCCGCGGGTTCCCATCAGCACGTCTACATAGGGGATCAGGGGCGGGATGACCAGATCGATGCGTTCCAGTCCGGCGGTGGGCCCCATGATATAGCCGTGGTCAAAGGCCAGCATAACGGTGTTGCCCGACTTGGGGTCGAACATCCTGGATAGCCGGTTCTTCATGCCCCAGTCACAGTGGGTGTTGCCCTTGACGTAAAAGCCTTCCTGGGCCACAGGTACGTCCAGATGATAGTCATGGGCGGCCTTGTTTCCGATATTATCAGCCATAATGATCGCTCCTTTTACGCTTTACTGTAAGCGGGGGTGTGGCAGGGGGCCTTCCACAGGCGGATGAACTCGTCGTCCCACTTGGCAATGTTCAGCTGGAAGCCCCCGGCCTCCTGAACGGTGAGGATCTCGCCCACCATGCTGGCTACGACCTCGATATCCTTGGCCTTCAGGAACTCCACAGTGTCCTTAAAGAGCACCAGCATCTCCATCGTGGTTGTGGCGCCGCAGCCGTTGACCATAACGAAGGTCTGGTCGCCCGCCTTCAGCTCCAGCTTCTTGCACAGGGCATCGGCGACAGTAGCGACCGTCTCTTTGGAGGACATCATAGGCACGCGGACACCGCCGCCCTCGCCGTGCTGACCGGCGCCGATTTCCATCAGGTCCGTTTCCCCCAGGTCACCGAAAGACATCCCGTTCTGGGGATGGGTGGCATCGGTGGATTTGACGGTGATGGAGGCCATATTGTCCGCATAGCGCTGGGCGATTTCGGCGACCTCGTCCAGGCTCTTACCCTCCCTGGCCGCAGCGGCGGCGATATGGTACAGGGCCACGGCGCCTGCCAGACCGCGCTTGTTGTCCTCGCCGTTGGGGTCAAACTGGACCTCCTCGCCCGTTACCACCTGGCGGAAGTTCAGGCCGGCCTTCTCCGCCAGCTTCATGGCCTGCTTGCCGGCCAACTGGTCGCCGGCGTAGTTCAGGGTGAGCAGCAGAACGCCGTGGCCCTTGTCAGCCAGCTTCATGGCGTCAAAGACCAGCTTGCCGTTGGGGGCGGCGAAGATATCGCCCACGGCCTGGACGTCCAGCATACCTGTACCTACAAAGCCGGCCTGGGCAGGCTCGTGGCCGGAGCCGCCATAGGTCACGATTGTTACGCGGTCCGCATCGGCCAGATCCTTGCTGATGACCAGGTGGCCGTCCACGTCCAGAATGTCGGGATAGGCCAGACCCAGACCCACCAGCTCCTCGTCGGTAATGGTCTCAGGGGCGTTGATAAACTTCTTCATTTTCATATTAAATACCTCCCGGTTAAGATTGACTCAGCTTAGTTGGCCTTGGAGAGGCCCTTGAAAAAGTAGGCCATGGAAGTGGCCCCGGCGTCGGGGGTGCCGATGGTCTGCTCCCCATAGCTTTTGGCCCGGCCGAATTTGGAGACAAACTGCTTGCTGGCTTCGGAACCCTCGTGGGCGGCGGCGGCGGCCACGTCGAACAGCTCGCTCTCACTGTCGCCGGCGTAGGCGGCGATGGCTTGGCTGGCGGGGATCAGAGCATCCATCATGGTCTTGTCGCCTACCTTTGCGCCGGACATTTCATCCAGAGCAGTAAAAGCGCCGGCAAACATGGCCTTTAGGCCGGCCACGTCAACCTCGTCGCTGGCGGGGGCGGCCTCCTGCATACCGTCCAGCCAGGTGTTCCACAAGGGGACGGCGCTACCGCCGTTGAGCATCATCACGGCCATGGCCGCAGCATCCAGCATAGACTGGATACCGCCATCGGCTTCAGCCACTGCCTGGGAGATGGCCTTGGCGATCTTGGTCATGGTCAGTCCGTGGTCAGCGTCGCCGAATTTAGAGTCGATCTCCGTCAGAATATCCTCTGCTTCGGAGACACAGGTACATGCGTTAGTCAGGCGCACCGCCAGCTCGGTCTTTTTCACAGTCGATTCCTTCTTTCTTGCGTCAGTACAGTTTGGGGGAGTATGGTTGTTACCTTTGTACCTAATATTATATTTGAAATGAACAAATGTCAATTGAATGGCATATAATCTGCAAAACAAATAAGAAATGCAACCAAAAATTGTGCAAAACGAAAAAGAAACCTCTGTGTCCCAGTAAAAATGGATCACAGAGGTGTTACAAATGTTAATTCAGAGCGGATTCGACGGCGGCGGACCTTGCCACCAGATGGGTGAAGATACCAGTCCGCAGCGCGCCGCGCACGGCCTGGACGCTGGTGTTGGCGGAACAGACGCCGATGATGTTCCGACAGCTTTTTAGGAGTTCCAACGGGATCTGGATGGCGAAATCCTGGTCTGATTCAATGATTTTTCCCTGGTCGTTAAAGTAGTAGACCAGCAGACGGCCGCAGGTGCGCTCTTTTTGGAGAAGATCGCCGTATCGGACCAGGGAAGCAAAATCCGGGCTGGATGGATAGTTGCCGATGTTTACCAGGGCGGTATCCATGGCGGCCCATTGCGTTTGGATTTTCCGATAAATCTCAGTGGAACACAATAGCTGCTTTTCCTCCACGCTCTCCGGCAGAGCGGGGAGATAGATGAAATGGGGGACAGCCCCCAGTTGCTGGGCGATCAGGCGTACATTCTCATTGGACTGATAGTTCCGGGCGGGGATGCTGGCATTGCCCACCAGAGGGCAAATGTCGGTGACACTGCTGTTAAATTGCGGGTTTTCCTCCAGCCACATAACAAGCTGACCAATCAGATGGCCCCAACCGATCCCAAGTCTCTGAGAGCCTAACTGCCGCAAAAGCTGTACGGCCCCCTGAGAGAGGGATTGATTGGTGGCGTTGTCATCCTCACCGTCCGGCACCAGAACGCAGTCACGAATGGAGCTGGTCTGCCGCAGCCGATCCTGCGCGGATTCTGAATGGGTCTCCGGCCGGGAAACAGTGATCCGAACCACCCCCAGCTCTCTGGCTTCGCGGAGCATACGGCTGACAAGGGGGCGGGAAATGCCAAGTTCTGTGGCAATATCGCTCTGTTTCCGATCTTCCAGATAGTATTGCTGTGCCACATAGGCAAGCTTTTGGATTTTATCTTGGCTGGGAGTCATTGCTGTACCTACCTTATGTCACATTGGTAACTACATCATAGTACGGAATTGTGCGAAATGCAATCAGAAAATGTGGTGGAGAGCTTCTAAAATCTGAGGAGGAAATTTGCTTGTGCTACTGGTTTCCATGTTAGCTCAAAGTACTGACGCCGCTGTCTGTTGGAAGCGTCACTCATGTCAAGCATGAGTTTCCGCTCTCCGGGAATATGGGCGCATCTTGGAGCCTCACCTCGAGCTCTCTTGGTCAAAATCCGCATTGGTAAGGGCGATGGATGGGTTTAGGGTGACAAGATACAAAGCCCCGATTGCTTAAAATACAACGACCAAAAGCATCTTGAAGGCCTCTTGTCCATACACCGCATGAGGGTGCCCGGCCGGCATGACGATGGATTCCCCCTCGTGAAGCAGATATTCCGTTCCGTCAATGGTGATTTTTCCAATGCCGTCCAAACAGGTGACGAAGGCGTCACCGTCCGATTTATGGGAGCTGATCTCCTCGCCCTTTGCAAAGGAGAACAGGGTGATGCTCACCGCCGAGTTTTGCGCCAGAGTCTTGCTGACAACCTGTCCATCCTGATAAGAGATCTGTTCCTTCAGCGTTAGTACCTCTGACCGTGAGATATTTTTCATTTTTGCGTTCATAGCAGCGGCCTCCTGTCATAAAATTATAGTTTTGATTTGCGCTGCTGGGTCTATTCCATGAATGAGGAAAACTGGAAGAACTGTTATTCCAGAATCCTGCCATCCACCGAGAGGGTGACAATCTGCCAGGGAATGAATTTTCCGCTTGCCTGCAAGGCTGTTTTGGCTGCCAGCTCCAGTCCTCCGCAGCAGGGGACCTCCATCCGCACGATGGTCACGCTTTGGATGTTATTGTTTTGAATGATCTGCGTCAGCTTTTCGCTGTAGTCCACGCTGTCCAGCTTGGGGCAGCCGATGAGAGTGATCTTTCCGCGTATAAAATCCTCGTGCATTCTGGCATAGGCGTATGCGCTGCAGTCAGCCGCGATCAACAGCTTCGCCCCGTCAAAATAGGGAGCGTTGACCGGAGCCAGCCTGATTTGGCAGGGCCATTGTCCCAGACGCGAAACGGCCTGGGTCTGAGCGGGAGATGCGGCCTCCTGTGAATGCTGAAGACGCTGTGTCCGGCTGCTGGGGCATCCCTTGTGGGGAGCGGCGGAGAGATGCCCCTGTTCATTCTGTTTTCTCATATGTTCCTGCACGGCCTTTTCGTCATAGGCGGCTGCCTCCCGCTCCACAAAGGAGATGGCCCCGGTGGGGCAGGTAGGCAGGCAGTCGCCCAGCCCGTCGCAGTAGTTGTCCCGCAGGAGCTTCGCTTTTCCATCCACCATGCCGATCGCTCCCTCGTGGCAGGCTGCGGCACACGCACCGCAGCCATTGCATTTTTCTTCATCTATTTGGATAATTCTTCGAATCACGTTCATTCTGTCCTTTCTCTTGTATTTCTGGGCATAGTATACTATACTTGAAGATGAAAGTCTGTTGTTACAACAACAAAAGGAGAAAAACATGAATTTGTCCAATACACTGTTATTTCGCGGATTGGAGGATACAGAGATCACATCCCTTTTGAACTGCCTGGATGCGACAGAGCGCAGCTACAAAAAAAGTGAGGTGATCCTTTCAGAGGGGAGCATCACAGAGAATATCGGGATCGTACTGTCCGGCATGGCGGTGATATTCTGTAACGATATTTGGGGCAATACCAGTATTTTGGGAAATGTTGCACCCGGTTCCGTATTTGCTGAGGTATATGCCTGCGTCCCGGGGCAGCCGATGCTGGTGAGCGTATCCGCTGTGGAGGATACGTCCGTCCTGTTCGTGAATGTGGGCCATGTCTTGGCCACTTGTACCAATTCCTGCCCGTTCCATACACGGCTTGTCCAAAATTTGCTGACTATCTGCGCCCACAAAAGCCTCCGGCTTTCCCAAAGGATCCTGCATACCACCTCCAAATCCATTCGGGGAAGGCTGATGTCCTATTTTTCGGAATGTGCCAAACTCTCCGGGAGCAACTCGTTTCTTATCCCGTACAACCGCCAGCAGCTGGCGGACTACCTGAATGTGGACCGCAGCGCCATGTGCAATGAGCTTTCCAAAATGCAGAAGGACGGCGTCATCGAGTACGAGAGAAACCGCATTTTACTCAAAGCTTAAAAGCAGAGAGAAAGACCCACAAACCCTGCGTGAGAGCGGACAAAGTGAGGCGAGGACAGCTATTTTCTGTCCTCGCCTCGTTTGCTGGAGCATACTCAGTTCGCCATATCCTGATACAGGAAGGTCACGATCTGGACTAAGTAGTCTCAGACCGCTTGGTGACCTTCAGGTCCTTGTTCTTGGCGTCGGTGATGGTCAGCTCGTCCAGGACATAGCCGCTGTCGGGCTTCACGGTGACAGTGATGCGGGTTCCGGCAGAGGCCTCGTCCGCGCTGACAGTCACGGAGCCGTTTCCATCGTCCCCGGTCACGATAGCGTAGGTGCGCTCGTTGCCCGAGGAAGAGCCTCCGCTCCCGGAGCCGTCGTTCTCTCCCACATGGGGCACCGTGATGGAGAACTGATTGCGGGTGCGGAAGAGTTTGCCCTCCTCCGCAGAGTACCAGTTCACGTCCACCTGATCGCTGCCCTCATGAAAAGTGAGGAGCATCATCATACCCAGGCCGTAGTCCAGGTCGATGCCCTGGGCGTCGCACAGCAGGGAGGTGACTTCCTCTCCGGCTCCGTTTTCGTCGGTGCGGGCGATGACATCGGGGAAGCCGATGTGGCCGCCGATGGCCAGCACTACGTTCTCATTCTTCTTCCCCAGCTGCTCCCAGATTTCAGATCCGTCCATACCGTCCTGCGTGTACCCGCTGGTGTAGTCCAGGTCCTCATCGTTGAGGTGGGTGCCGTCCCAGTACATGAAGGCATGGGTGGTGACAATCACATTCTTATCCGGGTTGGCCTTGATGATCTTATCGGCCCAGTCCAGCTTGTCCTGAGTGGGCGCCCAGCCCAGGGAGAGGATCAGGTACGCCCGGTCTCCCACGGTGACCTCCCAGTAATTGCAGTCCAGCTTATCCTGCCCCAAAATCTCGTGCTCATACGAACCGCCAAAGCAATCTCAGCTGGCAAATTCCTCATAGGGGAACGCCTGGTTAAACCCGTTGGAGTCATCGTGATTGCCCCGCATGGGCATCCAGTCAATACTATCGCTCTTGTCCAGGAGGTACATGGCATCGGCACAGTTGCTCCACTGGGTGGAATTGCCGCTGTTAACCATGTCCCCCATGTGCATGACGGCCTGAATGTTGTAGGTCTGCTCGTGATCCACGATCCACTGGGTCAGCTTCTTATAGATGTCGGGATACTTCTCGGACAGGAACTGGGTGTCGGGCAGGGCCACCATAGAGTAGTCGCCCTGGGCAAAGCCCGGGTCGATCCAGTCCACAAAGGCGGCCACGTCGTTATCCCGGTCAGACCGGTCCTCATAGAGATCCTGCTCGCCGTCAAACTGCCAGCTGGCCAGCAGGGTCTCCCCCTCAGCGGAGACCGCCGCCGCGTCCGCCTGAAGGGCCTGAACATCCGCTTGGATCTGTTCCGCGGTGCGCACATCCGACCAGACGCTGATATTGGCGATCTCACCCCTGAAATACTGGTCGTTGTATCCCTCGTCGTACACCTGTCCGCCGGTGCCCCGGTAGTCGCCGCCGATTTTCAGCGCCTGGGCCGGAACCACAGGTTAAAATTCGCAGTCTTCCACGGTGCTGACCAGGACACCGTTGATGTAGCAGGACACGGTATCCTTCTCGGGGTCAAAGGTCACCGCCAGGTGAATCCACTCGCCCTGCCGCAGGTCTACCCCGGAGAACACCACGCTCTGCACGCCGCCGTTGGGCTGGTTCCTCCGCTCCTGATGCCAGTAGAGGCGGGGCGCGCCGTTCTCATAGACCTCCAGGCTCACATAGCCCAAGTCGTAGTCATAGTAGCCCGCGTCCATCCAGCTGCCGATGATGACGCCGCCCCGGCCATCCAGAGCCTCGGGCAGCTTAACGGTGGCTTCAAAACTCAGGGGAACCTTGCTGAGCCGGTCCTCCATGGCCAGCTGGTCCTCCGGGCCGCAGAAGGACACGCCGGTCATATCTTCCGGGAAGGACGCAGGCTGATAGTCATACTTCCAGCCTGCGTAGAGGGTGGTGTTGCCCGCCACCTTGTCGCTTGCAAAGTCCCACTTCTGGGTGCAGCTGGCGTCCTTATACCAGCCGGTGAAGACAAACCCTTCCAGCTTTGGCGGTTCAGGCTCCTTTACCAGCCCGCCCACCTTGGTCTCCTGAGGGGGAACGGGCTCGTTGTCCTCGCCGGCAATGCCCAGATCAAAGTTCACCGCATAGATGGTCTCGGGATCTTCTGCATAACCGACAGCCTGAACGTCCACGCCGCCTTGGACCAGATCTGGAAAGACCCGGTTGCGGTAGACTGGCTCTTCCACATCCCGGAAGTCCCAGGCGTGGGCAAGGCCCTCCTCTTCCCCTGTCACGGTCTTACCGGCATACTCGGCAATTTCCTCCCCGGTACGTACATCGTCCCACATGCGCACCTCGGCGATCTTGCCGTCCAGCAGCAGCGGGGTGCTGTGGTAGTCGCTGCCGAAGCAGAGCCAGCTGTCCAGCGTGCCGCTTCCGAACCCGGAGACATCCGTAGTGTTGCGCAGTTCCCCATCCACATACACCCGCAGTTCCTTGACGCTGTTGTCCCGAACCACTGAGATCAGCATCCAGTCCCCGGTGCAGATTTCAATGTCGCTGAACTTGTAGTCGTGGTTCGGTCCGGCCTGATCTCAGTAGCGAAGGGTGTTGCTGGTGGTGACCTCGATCCCCCAGGTTGTGCCGTCCCTGCCGTAGTTGTTCATGATGATCTGGCGGCGGGTTTCGTTCTCATCCAGCTTTAACCAGACCTCCACCGTATTGGGGATCTTGATCGCCCCCTGAACCTGGACATACTCCCCCTCTTCGGAGTCAAAGCGCAGGCCGCTGCCCGGCGCAGTCAGCTTGATGTCCTCTTCCGTCTCAGCGGCGGTGTCGGAGGACGCCTGCTCTGCGGGCTCCAGGGGGATCATGGGCAGGCTGTCAGCGGCCTGACTTCCGTTCTCCAGCCCTTCCGGGCCTTCCGCCGGGACCTGAGAGTCAGAGTCAGGCTGGGTCTGGGAGAGGACTGTGTCCTCTCCCGCCTCCTCCACGGAGGGGGCGGCCAAGGCGCTGACAGACAGGGATGCGGTCATGACCAGAGCGAGGGTCAGCGCGATCCCTCTCCGCAGCCACATGGGGTGTTTGCTCATAAGGTTCCTCCTCACTAAACAGAAAACGATGGCTTAATAGAACTTCTTTTTGATTCGCACAAAGACGCGCTCGATGCAGTAGGCCACCAGGAAGACCAGCAGGATAGCGACCCCAGCAGTACCGTAGTCATACCCCTGTAAACTATTGGAGATCACATAGCCCACGCCGCCGGCCCCCACCATGCCCAGGATGGCGCACTCGGAAAAGTTGACCTCCAGGCGCATACCGGCCCAGGCCACAATCTGGGACAGGGCGGCTGGCAGCACCGCGTTCATAAAGATGGACAGACGGCTTGCGCCGGTGACCTCCAGGGCCTCGATGGTCTCCTCGGGGATGCTCTCAAAGCTCTGGGCAAAGGACTTGGTAAAAAAGGCGGTGGTATGGACGCACAGGCCGGCCACGCCGGCCTCCGGCCCCATCCCCAGGCACACCAGCATCAGCAGCACCCACACCGGGGTTGGCACCGCCCGCAGGAAGGTGAAGAAGGACTGGGTCAGCACGGAGAGCCATGGTAGCCGAAACACGTTCCGGGCGGCCAGCATACCAAAGATGATTCCCAGGATCAGACTGTAAAGCAGGGAGAGCACGGCAATGGAGACCGTCTCCACCAGAGAGGATAAAATCAGATCCATATTGGTAAAATCCAGATGGGCCAGATCCCAGAATACCACGCCGATGTCTCCCGCCCGGGAGGTCATTTTCAGCCAATCGATGTCCAGATAGGCCAGGCTAAGAACGGACAGCGCCGCCACCCCAGCGAGGAACATTGGAATGAAGCGGTTGCGCTGGCGGCATTTCACCGGGATCTTGCTGCGCTTTTTTTCCACCGGCCGTTGGGCGGCCCCGGCGGCACAGTTTACCGTGTCGGCGTTCATTTCAACAGCTCCTTCCGAAGTTTTCCGGTGATCTGGTCCACCACGATGACCATGGCGGCGATCAGCAGAATGATGGTGAGGGCGATATCATAGCGGAAGCTCTTGATGTAGGAGAAGAGGGTCAGTCCCACGCCGCCGCCGCCTACCATGCCCACGATGGTGGAGGCCCGGATGTTCACCTCTACGCAGTAGAGGAACCAGGAGAGGAAACCGCTCAGGCAGGACGGCAGGATGGCCTGAGCCACCCGCTGGGGAAAAGTGGCCCCCACCGCCTGCAAGCTCTCCACGCAGTCCTGGGACACGTCCTCCATGGTTTCCACAAAGGCCCGGACCATAAAGGCGAAGCTGGTGATGCACAGGGCCACGAAGCCCACGCCGGTGCCGATGCCCAGAGAGGAGAAGAGAATAAAGGCCCATACCAGGGCGGGGATATTGCGCAGGAAGGTGGCGAAGCCCCGGACCACTTTGGCAAAGCGCGGGAAAGGCGAGACCTTCTCGCTGCCGAACAGGGCCACGAAAAATGCCAGGATGGCAGCCACGGTGGTGGCGGACATGGCCAGGGCCAGGGTCACCAGCACGCTGGAGAAAATGCCGGGGATGCGGCTGGCCTTGGGCAGGGCGGGAGGCAGAAAATCCTCCGTGATGAATTCCCAGAAGGCGTCCCCGTTGGCCGCCAGCACCATGGGATTGAACTGCGTGAGATAGGTGCATACAGCGAACAGGAGCACCGCGGCCAGCAAAAAGCCGGTGTAGAGCCGCTTCAGGTCATGCGCAATGAGCGGAATTTTTCTGGTCATTGCGTTCCCCTCCAATCATCAGATTTTTCCGGGAGGTACCGTAGATCTGCTCGATGGTGGCGTCGTCCAGCTCCTCTGGCCGGCCGTCAAAGACGATCTCCCCCTTGGACAGGCCGATGATTCGGGTGGAGTATTTCAGTGCCACGTCCAGCTGGTGGAGGTTGACGATACAGGCGATGTTCCGCTTCTGGGTCATGGTTTTGAGCAGGTCCATGATGGTCTTGGCGCTGGAGGGGTCCAGAGAGGCAATGGGCTCGTCGCACAGCAGGAGCTTTGGCCGCTGCATGATGGCCCGTGCGATCCCCACACGCTGCTTCTGACCGCCGGACAGGTCGCTGGACCGGTTGTAGGAGAACTCCTCCAGCCCCAGCTCTTTCAGAAGGTCCAGAGCCTCCTGCTTGTCCTCCTCGCTGTACCGGCCGAACACGCCCTTGACCCCGCCCATATAGCCCAGGCGGCCGTGGAGCACGTTTTGCAGGACGGATAGGCTGTACACCAGATTGTAGTTCTGAAAGATCATGCCCACCTTGCGCCGCAGCTGCCGCAGAGCCGCCCCCCGCTGGGCGGAAACCGCCTGGCCGTCCAGCCAGACGGTGCCGCCGCTGATGGGGATGAGGCGGTTGATGGCGCGCAGGAGGGTGGATTTTCCCGACCCGGAGGGGCCGATGACGGAGATAAACTCCCCCTCAGCCATCTCAAAGGACACGCCTTTCAAGGCATGCACACCGTTTGGGTAGTGCTTGGATACATTCTCAAATCGCAGGAGCGGTTCCATATCGTTCCTCCTGTACGCCTGCCGGCTTAAAATTCGTTGATGATCTGGTTCAGCTCGATGATCTCCTGGTAGTCGCTCATATCACACTCGATGAAGCGGGCGCCGGGTACCTTGATGACGTCGGCGAAGTAGTCCTCGTTCTCACAGCTGGTGAGGAATTCGGTAAGCTTGTCCCGGGTCTCCTGGTCCACGTGCTCGGCCACCACCATGGCCTCGGCGGGAATGGCGCCGGACTCGTGGATGATCTTCACGTCGTTCTCGCTGGCGTTTCCGTTGGCAATCTCGCTGGCCAGGATCTGGTCGGAGATGGGCGCTACGTCCACGTCGCCCTTGACGACCGCCTGGAGCCCCGCCTGGTGGGAGCCGGAGAAGCTCACCGCCTCAAAGAAGTCGCCGTTGGTGTGGAGCATGTCGGAGTTCAGGTTGTCGTCCGGGAACGCCTTGATGATCTCCGCGGTGGGCACCAGGTTGCCGGAGGTGGAGTCGGGATCCACGAAGGCCATGGTTCGGCCCTTGATATCCTCAATGGAATTGATGGCGTCGTTGGCGCTGTTGGTGATGAACACGGAGTGGTAGATGGCCTTGTCGGGGTCTCCGTCCTCCGCCTTCATCACGATGGGTTCCAGATCGGTGCGCTCCACACCCAGGGCCAGGGCCTGGGAGCCCATGTAGGCCATATCGGCGCTGCCGGTGCGCAGGGCTTCGATGATGGCATTGTAGTCGCTGGCCTGGATCTCTTCCACCTCGCAGCCCAGGAACTCGCCCAGATCCTTGGCCAGGCCGTTGCGGGCGTCGGCACTCTCCGTCGTAGATTCATTGGGGGCGTAAGCGATGGTAAACACGCCGTCCTCCCCGCCGGGGTTGGAGCCCTGGCTGCCGGAGGCGGATGCGTCAGCGCTGCTGCCGGATGTGCCGCAGCCGGCCAGCAGGGAGGCCGCCATGGCGGCGGAGAGGGTCATGGTCCAGAATTTTTTGTTGAAGTTCATGATGTTCAAGCTCCTTTTCGTGTCAATTTACAGCTGCTGTCATATATTTGCTCCAAAATGGAGAGAATTGTCGCCGGCTCGATGGGCACCGGGTTGTTGTCCGCCCGGCCCTTGGTCATGCCAAGCCGCGCCAGGCGGGGCAACTCCTCCCGCTGTGTGCCCCACTCTTTCAATGTGGCGGGCTGCCCGGAGCGGCGCAGGATGCCGCACACCTTTTCCGCCAACTCCTTCGGACTGGAGACGCCCAGGGCGTCCAGCAGGGGTTCCGGCCGGGCGAGGGCCTGAGCATTGAGCTGGAACACAGGCCCCAGGAGCATACTCACCGCCGCCCCATGGGGGATGCCGCAGTGCATGGTCAGGGGATAGGAGATGGAGTGGCAGGCCGTGGTCTTGGTATTGCTGAAAGCCAGCCCCGCCAACATGCTGCCACGGGCCATGGCCTCGTGGGCCTCCATGGTTCCTGCCAGCAGGCCGTCCATGTGCCCCATAATCGTGCGGATGGCTTCCAGCGCCAATCCCCGGGACACAGCGTTGGTTCCCTTCGCCCAATAGCTCTCCACCGCGTGGGCCGCCGCGTCCAGGGCGGAAGATACTGCCAGAGTAACCGGCATCCCCGCCGCCAGTTCCGGATCCACCAGGGCGGCAAAAGCGTAGTTTTCCCGGCACTCCACCGAGCGCTTGGCATCCCGCTCCGGGTCCCAGATCGTGGCCCAGCAGGTGACCTCGCTGCCCGTTCCCGCGGTGGTGGGCACGCCGATCCACCGGGCGGCCGGATGGCCGTAGGACTTTTCCTCGATCAGCCGCCGCAGGCTGTCTGCGTCGGGCAGGTCTGTGCCGTACAGGCAGCACAGAGACTTGCCCACATCCAGGATGCTCCCGCCGCCCACAGCTACCACCACCTCCGGGACAAAGTCCCGGGTGGCCTGATAGGTCTCAAAGAGCTGCTCCACCGTGGGGTTGGAGGCACGGAACACCAGGGAACAAACCATGAAGCCGGCATCAGCCAGCTCCATGAATGTGGGCAGCTTCAGCACATCTTCATTCCACACCAGCAGGAGGACACGGCCCTCTTCCAAAGCCATCTCACGCAGCAGAGCTGCAAGCTCTCCAGCGCAGCCAGGTCCCTCCACAGTCTGCACGGGGTTATAATACCGGTTCAACACGCCGCCTCCTGTTCCGCCATCCGGCGGTTGATCTCAGCCACCGCATCGGGCAGCTCCCGGATGGAGTCGATGACCAGATCCGCGCCGGCCTCCAGATAGCGCTCCGCCGCCGCCTGCTTGCGCTGCTCCAGTTCGTCGGGTGCCATGGCCTCATACTCGGCCTGGGTCAGCCCCAAAAGGTTGGAGCCGGTAAGGATGCCGATGCTCCAGGCACCTGCGTTTTTCCCCTCCTGAATGTCCACCACCGTGTCTCCCACCTTCACGACCGCAGAGGGAGGATACACATTCAGCCTGCGCATACACTCATACAGCATGAAAGGGGTGGGGCGGCTGGCGCCGGTCACATCGGGGGTGACCACGCAGTCGGCCTCATAGCCAAGTCCACGGGCCTTAGGCAGGACCTGCTTCATCATCTGGGAGGTATAGCCGGTAGTGGAGCCGATCTTTAGCCCCTGTTTCCGCAGCTGCTGGACGGTATCCACCACACCGGGGATAGGGACGCTGTACTCTGCCACCATTTGATACAAAATTCCTTCAAATTTTTCATACAGCCGTTCCGCGTCCTCCTCGGTCCAGCTCGTGCCGTACCGCTCTTTCCATTGACGGCCCCCGGAAAGGCTGGAGAGCAGCGCCCGGATGTGGGCCTTCTTCTCCATGCCCATGGGCGCATTGATTTCCTCCTTGGTCAGGCAGATTCCTTCTTCCTGAAATACCCGGTCAAATACCACACTGGGCGCCACACCGCCGTAGTCCGTGGTCGTTCCAGCCCAATCAAACACAATCATCTGAATGTGGTTCATTTCCGCCATATTCAACACTCCTTGCCCTTGCATGCTGTTTTGTGCCGATATTTGCTCTTGCGCATCAATTATAAGCGGCATAATACCGCATCTTCAAGCGCTTTCCTGTCAACAGTATGTAAAAGACAGCGCAAAAAACCGCAGGTTTTATACCTGCGGTTTTTACATATCAAAATTACTACTGAATCTCGATTCCTTTGCTGCGGTACTGTTCCCTCACCTCAGGGGAAACATGGTCATCCATCAGCAGCAGATCCACCTGCTCGGGCAAGAGAACCACGCGCTTGGAGCATTGTCCCAGCTTGCTGGAGTCCATGACCGCAACCACCCTGCGGGCGTTCCGGGCAAGGGTCTGGATCACCCCAATCTCATCCAAACGAAAATCTGTATAGCCGTCCTGATAGTTGACGGCGTTGATGGAGAGAAAGGCCAGATCAGGGCGGTACGCGGCAAACTCCCGTTCGCACACGTTTCCATAAGTGGAGCGTTCCAGTGGATCCACGGTCCCGCCTACAGCGATAAGGCGGATGGCGGGATTCTGCATCAGGATGCTGAGGGCAGCATAGTTATTGGTGACCACAGTAAACTTCAGATTGAATCCGGACATCTCTTGGGCCAGCACCGTGTTTGTAGTCCCAGAGTTGAGGGCCACCACGTCGCCCTCCTTGATGTGGTCCAGCGCCTTGCGGGCAGCCTCTCGCTTCAGCTCGCTGTGGATGATCTCCCGGCCGGTGAAGTTGGAAAACAAATTCTGATCTTCCGGCAGACAGGCTCCACCCCGGACATATTTGATCCATCCCTCCTGCTCCATATTTTTCAGGTCGCGGCGGACAGTGTCCACCGAAACCTGCAGAAGTTGGCTCAGCTCTGTTACCTTCACTGTGGATTGCAGTTGAAGCTGCTGCAATATCAGCTCAGCCCGTTCGTTATACAGCATCATGGAACTGGTCTCCTTTTTGCGGTATTTTTTTAAGTATACCGCAAATTACAGCAGCCTGCAATCAAAAGGTCATAGACAGAGAAGAAATGAGTCGGGTACTATGACGTGGTTCTCTGGGCCTTGGACGAGGACATCACGGTCGGCACCAGCGCCACCGATTTCAGCCCCGACGCTGTTTTGACCCGCGCCCAGATCGTGACCTTTCCACTCTCAACGGAAAAGTACACGCCCGCGCTGCCAGCATAGCGCGAAATATTGATGACCTGCATGGAAGCTCCCGACCTTCGGCGTGGTCATCGTGCCCTGCGAGGCCATAGTCAGGTCGGGGGCGGCGATGGGGCGCATGAACTCCTCAGCGTGGTCATGCCGTTTTTCCCGGTCTCCGCTGGGATAGTTCGTCCTGGGGGAAGGCCCTGGCCTGTTCCTGGTAGGAGGGCGTCTCTTTGAGAAGCACATGGATCAAATAGTGAATTTGTTGGTAACAGTTCATTATCTGTGACGCGCTGGGCCTGTCCGCCCTGGTGGAGGTCCACAACGAGGCTGAGGTGGAGACAGCCCTCCGGGCGGGAGCCCGGGTCATCGGGGTGAACAACCGCAATTTAAAGGATTTTTCTGTGGACACGGACGACAGCCGGAGGCTCCGGGCCCTGATCCCCGAAAATGTGCGCTTTGTCTCTGAGAGCGGGGTCCGGAACGGGGAAGATGTGGCCCGGCTCCGGGAGCTGGGCGCAGACGGGGTCCTGATTGGCGAATCCCTGATGCGCGCGGCGGACAAAAAGGCCGCCCTGGCCGGACTGCGGGGCGGGGCATGACAAGGATCAAGCTCTGTGGGCTCTCACGCCCGGAGGATATTGCGTCTGCCAACCGGGTGCAGCCCGAATTTGTCGGGTTCGTGTTTGTGCCAGGCAGCAAGCGGTATGTCTCCACCCGGCAGGCCAAGCGGCTCAAAGCGCTCCTCTCCCCCCGGATCCAGGCAGTGGGCGTGTTTGCCAATGCGGAACCGGAGACAGTGGCCGGACTTCTGGACCGCGGCGTCATCGACCTGGCGCAGCTCCACGGCGGCGAGAGCGGAGATTACATCCGGCGGCTGAGGGCGCTCACCGGAAAGCCCATTATTCAGGCATTTCGCATCACATCCGCCCAGGATGTGATGCGGGCTGAAACCAGCATTGCCGACCACATTCTGCTGGACTCCGGCGCAGGGACGGGGACGGCCTTCGACTGGGCGCTCCTCCGGCACATCAAAAGGCCCTATTTCCTGGCCGGCGGACTTGGGCCGGGCAAGGTGGAACGCGCGGTGGAACTGCTGCACCCCTACGCGGTGGATGTTAGCTCGGGCATTGAGACGGAGGGAGTCAAGGACCCGTCCAAAATGGCGGCCTTTGTGGCCGCAGCCAGAAAGGAAGACAAACGATGACAAATCCCAACGGCCGCTTCGGCATCCATGGGGGACAGTATATCCCTGAGACGCTGATGAATGCAGTCATTGAACTGGAAGCGGCATACGACCACTACAAGAACGACCCGGAGTTTGACCGGGAGCTGACCGAGCTGCTCAACGAGTACGCCGGGCGGCCCTCCCGGCTGTATTTTGCCAAAAAGATGACGGAGGACCTGGGCGGGGCGAAGATCTATCTGAAGCGGGAGGATCTGAACCACACCGGGGCCCACAAGATCAACAATGTACTGGGGCAGGCACTTCTGGCCAAGCGGATGGGCAAGACCCGTCTGATCGCCGAGACGGGGGCGGGCCAGCACGGGGTAGCCACCGCCACCGCCGCAGCACTCCTGGGGATGGAGTGCGTGGTCTTTATGGGGGAGGAGGATACCATCCGGCAGGCCCTCAATGTGTACCGGATGCGCCTGCTGGGGGCAGAGGTGGTTCCCGTAAAGACGGGCACGGCCACCCTGAAAGACGCCGTATCTGAGGCGATGCGGGAGTGGACTTCCCGCATCGCCGACACCCACTACTGCCTGGGCTCTGTGATGGGCCCCCATCCCTTCCCTGCCATCGTCCGGGATTTTCAGGCGGTGATCTCCAGGGAGATCAAGGCGCAGCTGCTGGAAAAGGAGGGGCGGCTGCCCGACGCGGTGCTCGCCTGTGTGGGGGGCGGCTCCAACGCCATCGGCAGCTTCTATCATTTCATCGGAGACAGACAGGTCCGGCTGATCGGCTGCGAGGCGGCTGGCCGGGGGGTGGACACCCCGGAGACGGCGGCCACCATCGCCACTGGGAAGCTGGGTATCTTCCACGGGATGAAGTCCTATTTCTGCCAGGACCAATATGGACAGATCGCCCCCGTTTACTCCATCTCAGCCGGGCTGGACTACCCGGGCATTGGTCCGGAACACGCCCATCTCCACGCCATCGGCCGGGCGGAATATGTCCCGGTCACCGATGAGGAGGCGGTGTGTGCCTTTGAGTATCTGGCCAGGACGGAGGGCATCATCCCCGCCATTGAATCGGCCCACGCCGTGGCCTATGGGCAAAAGCTCGCGCCCACCATGGGCAAAGATCAGATCATCGTCATCACGGTCTCGGGCCGGGGCGACAAGGACTGTGCCGCCATCGCCCGATACAGAGGGGAGGATCTCCATGAGTAAGATCGCAGAGGCATTTTCCCACGGGAAGGCGTTTATCCCATTTATCACCTGCGGCGACCCGGATCTGGAGACCACCGCCGCCGCCGTTCGGGCCGCGGTGGACAACGGTGCGGACCTCATTGAACTGGGGATCCCCTTCTCCGACCCCACCGCCGAAGGGCCCGTGATCCAGGGGGCCAACCTCCGGGCACTGAACGGCGGAGTCACCACAGACCGGATCTTCGGACTGGTGCGGGACCTGCGCCGGGATGTAGAGGTGCCCTTGGTTTTTATGACCTACGCCAATGTGGTGTTCTCCTATGGGGCGGGGCGTTTTCTCTCCACCTGCCGGGAGACGGGGATCGACGGGCTGATCCTCCCTGACCTGCCCTTTGAGGAGAAGGAGGAATTTCTGCCGTTTTGCAGGCGGTACGGGGTGGCTCTGATCTCCCTCATCGCGCCCACCTCCGAGGACCGGATCGCCATGATTGCCAGGGAAGCAGAGGGCTTTCTCTATGTGGTCTCTTCTCTCGGAGTGACCGGTACCAGAAGCGAGATCAAAACGGATCTGGCATCCATGGTGGAGACCGTGCGGCTGAATACCAAGATCCCGGCCGCGATCGGATTTGGGATCTCCACGCCGGAACAGGCAAAGAAAATGGCGGAGACCGCCGATGGCGTGATCGTCGGGTCTGCGATCGTCAAGCTGTTGGAGCAGTATGGAACGGATGCGCCCAGATATATTGGTGCGTATGTAAAAGCGATGAAAGCCGCCATTGAATAGAGACAGCCGGATGGATCGCAAGGTGATATTTCCAGCATCAGCGTTTCATATATCCCTCGGCCTGGACAGCCGAAGATGTATTCTCTGTTTACTGAGCTGCAAATTTGGCACGGCGTTCCGGTAGACATAGACTCTTATCTCTCTATTTCATAAGGCCAGGTGTTGATGCCATCGAATTCGTAGGTCTTGGTGGCGCCTACAGTTGCGGCGCCGGCAGATCCTCATCGGTTTACAGAGGGAGAGCCGGTGGACCTATTTGAGCCGGTCCTCACTTTTGTAACCTGAATCCAGAGGGCAAAATCGTGTAATTTATTACTTGAACAGAGAGAAAGACTTTATAAATCAACTGGAAAACAAATATAATTGCAGGTACAATATAGCAAACTGAAACCGAGCCATATAAAATTTGCTGGAAAGAGGAATGTTCTATGCGGCCTGAACTGATCAGTCAGCCTATCACCGGAATTTGTTCTTTTGGACGGTATCCTATCTGCCTTGATTTGGATCGACTGGATGCGGACTTTGGTGTACTGGGGGTTCCCTTCGACATGGGAGTCGGCTTTCTGAGCGGGGCGCGCATGGGCCCAAGAAGGATTCGGGAGGCCTCCACACAGTATGGACGCGGAACCCAGGGATATTACGACTACGAAGCCGATGAGCAGATGCTGGCGGCTCCGATTACCATTGCCGACTGCGGCGATGCCGACGTGTTGCAGGGGGACCGGGATTATTCTTTCCACTGCATTGAGCGGGCGGTCCGCCGTATAATCCGTGCAGGCACGATTCCCATCGTCATTGGTGGAGATCACTCCATCAGCATTCCGGTTGGCCGGGCCCTGGAGGAGTACCACAAAGAGATCTGCGTCATTCAATTTGATGCACATTTGGATTGGACCAGCCATGTGGGACCACTGGTTCAGGGGAACGGAAGTCCCATGCGAAGAATGTCCGAAATGGAACACATTGGGCCAATGGTGCAGATCGGACTAAGAGGAATGGGCAGCGGGAAAAAACAGGATTACGATGATGCCCGCGCCTACGGCAGTCAGTTGATCTCCGCGCGGGAGCTGCACAGCAAGGGAGTATCCTATGTGCTGAGCCAGATCCCGGAGGCGGAGGCCTACTACATTACCTTCGATATTGACGGCTATGACATGACGCTGGCGCCCGGCGCCGCCTCCCCGCTCCCCGGTGGAATCACATATGATGAGAGCATGGATTTATTAAAAGGAATCTGCGAGACAGGAAAAGTTGTGGCGATGGACCTGGTGGAGGTAGCTCCTCCGTATGACCCAACAGGGTGTACGGAACGGCTCGCCGCGCTTACGATCCTTCAGGTGATCGCCCAGGCCGGAAAGAAATTACACGCAAACCGGACTCTGTAGCAGTGCAGCTGGACGTTTCAGCGTAAAATCATGGAAAAGCCCCCCCATTTACATCTTTTGTAGACGTAAATGGGGGGTTCTTTGCAGAAAAGCAAAAAAATCTTTCTGTTTTCCTAGTGGCTTCTTTCCCGGAGAACGGAAAATTCAGCAGAATAGACATAGGAGCCACATCCGCCTCTCACGGCGGTCAAATTTATAAAAATTAGACGGAACAGAGGGCGGAATATCGGCGGCGATTTAGGAAAAGAAGCTGTTTGATAGACGGAGAAGGGGAATTCGCCTTTCGGTTTCTGAATTTTTAAATAGCCTGTTCCGTGGTATCTGTGAAGTACGACCAGAGGATTTGACGTTTTTAGGACGACGCATTGTCTATAATACCCAATACAGGCGCACAGAATCGAGATTCTGTCGACAAAACATCAAAAGAAGGGAAGGAAACAACATGGATTTCGGCTTCAACGATGAATACAAAATGATTCAAAAGATGTACCGCGAGTTTGCGGAGAAGGAGATCAAGCCGCTTGCGGAAGAGATCGACGAGAACGAGCGATTTCCCAAGGAGAGCGTCCAAAAGATGGCGGACAATGGAATGCTGGGCATTCCCTTCCCCGAAGAGTACGGCGGCGAAGAGGGCGACTATCTGAGCTATGTGATCGCGGTAGAGGAGCTGTCCAAGGTGTGCGCGTCCACCGGCGTCACCCTGTCGGCCCATACCTCCCTGGGCTCCGCCCCCATTTATGATTGGGGTACTGAGGAGCAGAAGCAGAAGTACCTGACCCGGCTGGCCAGCGGAGAATGCCTGGGCGCCTTTGGTCTGACCGAGCCCAACGCCGGTACAGACGCGTCCCGCCAGAAGACTACCGCGGTGAAGAAGGGCGACCACTATGTGCTCAACGGCTCCAAGTGCTTTATCACCAACGCCGGCGAGGCTGAGATCTATGTGGTCATGGCCATGACGGATAAGGAGAAGGGCAACCACGGCATCTCCGCCTTCATTGTGGAGGACGGGTTTGAGGGCTTCTCCATCGGTAAGCATGAGAAGAAGATGGGCATCCGCGGCTCCGCGACCGCCAGCCTGGTGTTTGAGGACTGCATTGTTCCCGCCGAGAACCTGCTGGGTGAGGAGGGGCAAGGCTTTAAGGTAGCAATGCACACTCTGGACGGCGGCCGCATCGGTATTGCCGCGCAGGCTCTGGGCATTGCCGAAGGCGCTCTGAACGAAGCGATTGCCTATGCGAAGATGCGTGAGCAGTTTGGAAAGCCTCTGTCTGCCTTCCAGAATACCCAGTTTGTGATCGCCAACCTGGCCAACCAGATCGAGGCGGCCAAGCTGCTGGTCTACCGCGCCGCTTGGGCCAAGGACAACCATCTGCCCTACTCCGTGGAGTCTGCCCACGCCAAGCTGTACGCGGCAGAGACCGCGATGCGTGTGACGACCGAGTGCGTGCAGCTGCTGGGCGGTTATGGCTACACCCGCGAGTATCCTGTGGAGCGCATGATGCGTGATGCAAAGATCACCCAGATTTATGAGGGAACCAGTGAGGTTCAGCGGATGGTCATTTCCCGCTCCCTGCTGCGGTAACATCTGAAAGCTGACAATGTGCCCTGAGAGGCGCGGACAGATGGCGTGAATTGTTACATGACCTGGAGATTTCCATTTCTTTGGACGCGAAGATACTTGTTACATGAAAGTTGTTTTTCCCCTGAACCGCTTTGTTTGAGGGAAAACGGCCGTATACCTCGGAGGAAGCAGAGAGGGGAGACCGATTTGCTGTATGTGATAAAGGAGGAACGCGCATGGAATCAATTGTCCCAGAGAAAGATGTAGCAGAACTGGACGCGAAGCAGTTGGAGGAAGAACTGAATAAAAATGTTGGAGTTGCGGTTGATTACAGCACCATGACTCGAAACAACTTGTTTAAGTTCTTGATCTTCTCTGCCATTGGCGTATGGGTATTCTTTATTCCAACCAATATTGGCGGAGTCAGCAATGTTCCTATGGTGCTCTTGATCGATGCAGTAAAGGCGCTGTTGGGATCCACCGTTATGAACTGGATGGTCCTGATTTTGTGTATCGCGCTTTCTGTCACGTTCACCATCTCACGCATTCAAAAGGATGGTCCCATTCACAGGTTCCATAAGAAGGACGGATGGGGGACCGGCATCCTTTACTATCTGTCTGCGGTTTTTGCGGTCATGGTGGTCTTCAATGTCGGCCCCAGTCAGATCGTGAACGACAGCGTCGGAATCGAAGCCATCGGGTTAGCCGGCTCCACACTGCTTACCGTGACCATCGCCGGCTGGCTGGTCAACTTCCTGATCGAGTTTGGAATTCTGGAATTTATCGGCACCCTGATGGAGCCGATCATGCGTAAGGTCTTTAAGTTGCCGGGACAGTCGGCCGTTACGGCGGTATCGGCCTTTGTGGCCGCGCCGGCGGTGGGTGTTTTCATGACAGACAGATTGTACCATGAAAACGTCTACACCCACAAAGAGGCCTGCTGTGTGGCCACGAACTTCAGCGTTGTTTCCCTAGGATTTTTCGCACTGCTCGTTACGATCACGGATACCCAGTATATGTACGGTAAAGTCGTGATCTCCTCCCTGGTCATCGTGTTTATCCTGGCGGCTATTGTGATTCGGATCCCTCCGCTGTCCAGAAAGAAAGACCGGTATTACAACGGGGTGGAGCAGACCGCCGCCATGCGGAAGTCCAGCAAGTATTCCAAGGATACGATGAAGAAGGCGGTCGCGGCTTCCACCACCAAGGTGTCTCAGACTCCGTATTCCATCTTTGTTACATCCATTCCCGGCGTGCTGTCCTTCACGGTCAAGATCGTGACCTTTGTGCAGGCGCTGGCCACCATCGCGCTTTTCATCAGCAACTACACCCCCTTCTTCGATTGGATCGGTATGCCCATGGTCCCGTATCTGGAGCTGTGCCAGATGCCCGACGCCGCGGCGATCGCGCCCGCTACCCTGGTGGGTATCGCGGAAATCGCCCTGCCCGTGATGACCATCGCCGGTATGAACATTGCTCCGATGAGTATTTTCTTTGTTATCGTGCTGTCTACCGTGCAGATCATCTTCTTTACGGAGAGCGCGAACGCAATGATGCAGAGCGATCTGAATCTGAAGTTCCCGGAGCTGGTCCTGATTTTCCTGATCCGTACTCTGATCGCCATTCCGATCGTAGCGGTATTCGCCCACGTTCTGTTTTAAACGGTTTGCGTAAATTTTGACTTGAAAGAGGTGTTTCCTATGAACAAAGCCCTGAGTGGGATCCGGGTTCTGGACTTTACCCAGGTGTTAGCTGGGCCTTTCTGCACCATGAACCTGGCGGATTTTGGCGCCGAAGTCATTAAAATCGAGAAGCCTGGAACAGGTGATGGAAGCCGGATCTTTGGCCCGTTTATCAACGGACAGAGCGGATATTATACCCTGGTGAACCGCGGCAAGAAAGGTGTTGCGATCGACCTGAAGAAGGGCAGGGACATCATCTACGAAATGGTCAGAAACTGCGACATCGTGGTGGAGAACTTTAAGCCTGGAGTCATGGAAAAGCTGGGCTACTCTTATGAGCAGCTCAAGAAGGTCAATCCGGAGATTATTTACTGTTCTATTTCCGGCTTTGGACAGGACAGCCCCATGCGGGATCTGCCGGCCTATGATATTGTAGCACAGGGAATGTCCGGCATGATGAGCATTACCGGTTATCCCAATACTCCGCCGGCTCGTGTGGGCAGCTCTCTGGGTGACGTCAGTGCCGGCCTGTATGCGGTGACAGGTATCCTGCTGGCACTGTATAACCGGGAACGGACCGGACAGGGGCAGTATGTGGATATTGCGATGTTGGACAGCGTGTTCGCCTTCATCGAGACCAACGTGGTGCGGCACACCATTGGCGGCGTGCATCCCACCCGCGTGGGTGCCCGCCATCCGCTCAGTGCTCCGTTTGATATTTACCGCTGTAAAGATGCCCATGTGATTATCGCGGTAGCCAGCGACCACCACTTCGCCAAGTTGTGCGAGATCATCGGCCAGCCCGATCTGATCAAGAACCCCAAGTTTGACTCCGACCCGCACCGTTCGGAGAACGATGTGGAGCTGAAGGCCATTCTGGAGAACTTCTTTGGCAACTACACCGTGGCCGAGGCCATGGAGATGATGCAGAAGGAATCCATCCCCTGCGGCCCCCTGTGCACAGTGGATGAGGCCTGCCAGAACCCCAGCATCCTGCAGCGTGAGATGCTGGTGGAGATTGACCAGCCCGGTGCCGGCAAGCTGAAGATTACCGGCAATCCCATCAAGCTGTCCCAGACCCCTCCGGATCCCTGTCATCCCGCGCCGCTGCTGGGCCAGGATACCCAGGAAGTCCTGCGGGATACATTTGGTTTCAGCGATACACAGATCTCCAAGTGGAAAGAGGAGAACATTGTTTAAGTCAGTAAACAAAATTTGTAAAAATAATTTTTAGGAGGAATATATCATGGAATTCAAATACACTGAGGACCAAATTGCCCTGCGCCGCGCGGTTCGTGAGTGGGCCCAGAGCTATCTCGCCCCCAAGGCGGAAGAGATCGACGTCAACAACCGCTTCCCCACTGAGACCATCAAGGCTCTGGGCGAGCAGGACCTGATGGGCCTGGCTTATCCTGAGGAGCTGGGCGGCGCCGGTTATGACGCCATTTCTGAGGCGATCGCCATGGAGGAAATCTCCGCGGCCTGCGCCTCCACCGGTTCTATCATCACCGGTCACTATCTTGGTTTTGACGCTCTGTACCTGGCCGGCACCCCCGAGCAGAAGGAAAAGTGGCTGCGTCCCGCTCTGGAGGGCGAAAAGTACGCCGCGTTTTGCCTGACTGAGCCCGCCGGTGGTTCCGATATGACATCCAACAAGACCACCGCTGTGGAGGACGGTGACTACTATGTCATCAACGGCGTGAAACACTTCATCACCGGCGGCGCTCACTGCGACTTCCTGTGCTGCTTCGCCATCACCAACAAAGAGGACCCCAAGCACGGCATGACCTGCTTTGTGGTTGAGAAGGACACCCCCGGCATGAAGATCGCCTCCGAGGATAACAAGATGGGGATCCGCGGCGCCCGCACCGCTGAGATCGTCTTCGAGGACTGCCGCGTTCCCAAGGAGAACATGGTGGGCGAGCTCAACGGCGGTTACCGTCTGGCCCTGGACGTGGTGGACCGCGGCCGCATCGGCATCGCCGCCATGGCCGTTGGTATCGGTCAGGCCGCCCTGGATCTGGCCATCAAGTACGCCAAGGAGCGCGAGGTCTTCAAGCGTCCCATCTCCAAGTTCCAGGGCATTCAGTGGATGCTGGCCGACGCCGCCACTCAGCTGGAGGCCGCCCGTATGCTGACCTACTACGCCGCCGACCTGAAGGAGCAGGGCGTTCCCTTCACCAAGCAGGCCGCGATGGCCAAGCTGTTTGCGGCGGAAGCGTCCCACAAGGTGGTCGACACCGCCCTGCAGATCCACGGCGGCTACGGCTACATGAAGGAGTACGCCATCGAGCGCATCTACCGCGACCAGCGGATCACTGAGCTGTTCGAGGGTACCTCTCAGGTTCAGAAGATCGTCATTGCCGGTCAGCTGCTTCATTAATTTCCATAAACACGACCGAAAAAGCGTAACGCTCAGATCGTTTTATAGTGCGTGAAAGGATATGGGCAAATCTTGCTGTTACAAGGTTTGCCCACATCCGCTTGAAAACAACTGCGCCATCGCATCTGCCGATGGTTACATTAGGGAGGATAAAGTATGAACGTACTGGTATGTATCAAGCAGGTACCGGACAACTCTGTGGTGCCCAAGCTGGACCCCAACACCAACCGTGTCGTCACCGAGGGCGTGGAGCTTATGGAGAGCCCCTTTGACCTGAACGCTGTTGAGGCCGGCCTGAAGCTGGTGGAGGAGAACGGCGGCGAGGTTTCCGTCCTGACTCTGGGCGGCGAGAGCGCCAAGACCTCTCTGCGCTACGGCCTGTCCATGGGCGCCGCCAAGGCTTACCTGCTGAAGGATCCCGCCTTTGAGGAATCCGATTCCTGGGGCACCTCTTACGGTCTGGCCAAGGCCATCCAGTCCATCGGCAATTTCGACGTCATCCTCTGCGGCAAGCAGGCCATTGACAACGACGCCGGTCAGGTGGGCCCCGGCATTGCCGAGCAGCTGGGCATCTCCCAGATCACTTATGTGAGCGAGATCGTTTCTGTTACGGAGGACACCCTGACCGCCAAGCGCGTCAGCCCCGCCGGTGAGGAAGTGGTCGAGGCGAAGCTGCCTGTGGTCCTGACCTGCGAGAAGTCCCTGAACGAGCCGCGCTACCCCACCCTGAAGCGCACCAGAATGGCCAACCGCGCTGAGATCCCTGAAATGGACTGCGCCGCCGTGGGCGCCGACCCCGCCAAGGTAGGTAAGAATTCTCCCTCCGCCATCAAGAAGCTCTATACTCCGGCTCCCCGTCAGAGCGGCGAGTTGATCCAGGGAGAGGCGGAAGAGATCGCAAAGATCGCCGTCCAGAAGCTTGTTGAGCAGAAGATCATCTGATTGAAGGGAGAGCATAGTATGTCTAACAAGAATAGCGTATGGGTCTGCCTGGAGCAGACCGGCGGAAAGATTGCCGGCGTCTCCTATGAGATGCTCAGCGGAGCCAGAAAGCTGGCCAACGAGTTGTCCGGCGAGGTGTGTGCCGTCCTGATGGGCCATCAGGTCCAGGCCCAGGCCAAGGAAGCCTTTGCCTATGGTGCGGATAAGGTCTATGTTTGCGACAATGAGAACCTGGAGCACTACAACACCGGCGCCTACTGCAAGGTGCTGGAGAAGTTGGTCAAGGAAAATGAGCCCGAGATCCTGCTTCTGGCCGCCACCACCAACGGCCGTGACCTGGCCGGCCGTTTGGCCAGTCGTCTGGAGACCGGCCTGGCCGCCGACTGCACCGCCCTGGCTCTGGAGGACGGCCAGCTGGTCGCCACCCGTCCCACCTACGGTGGCAATATCATGGCTGAGGTCGTCTTCCCGGAGAAACGTCCCGCTATGTGTACCATCCGCGGCAACGCCATGTCCAAGGATGACCCCGACGCCTCCAAGACTGGCGAGGTCATCACAGTGGCCTATGATGTGGATGACGCTGAGCTGCGCACCAAGGTGAAGGAGATCATTGCCAAGGCCAGCGGCGAGATCAGCCTGGCCGACGCGCAGATCATCGTCTCCGGTGGCCGCGGCCTGGGCGATCCCAGCGGCTTCGACCTGATCCGCAAGGCTGCCGCCACTCTGGGCGCTGCCGTTGGCGCCTCCCGCGCCGCTGTGGACGCCGGGTGGATCCCTTATGAGCATCAGGTTGGCCAGACCGGAAAGACCGTTTCTCCCAAGCTGTACATCGCCTGCGGGATTTCCGGCGCCTTGCAGCATCTGGCTGGTATGAAGACCTCCGATGTGATCGTGGCCATCAACAAGGACGAGGAGGCCCCCATTTTCAGCGTGGCCAATTACGGCATCGTGGGCGATCTTTACAAGGTCCTGCCTGTGATGATCGAAGAGATTCAGAAGGTCCTTGAGTCCCGCTGACCGATAGGGCGGCAGACATAAGCAGAGATCGCCCCTTCCCGAATGGGGGAGGGGCGATCCCGCAGCAAGGGGTCAGAGCTCTGGAAACAGCCGCCGCAGGCTGTTGATCTCCGGGCGGTCCAGCCAGCGGCTGAGGTGCTTGAGGGCCAAGCGTCCATAGTCCAGCGCGGAATCCGGCAGGATCTCGTCAAAAAACCGTCCCACATCTGGTTCCCGGTCCGCCAAAGTGCGGATCAGGGCTTGGGAGAAAAAGACTGAGCCTTGGTCGCTGGGATTTTTCATCTGCCACATATACTTCTGCGCGGCGAGAAGATGCCGCCGGGCGGCGGGCAGGTTCCTGTTTTCCACCAGCGTCAGCGCCAGATAGGAATTCAGGGTCGGGCGGCGCCAGAAGGAGTCAAATTGTCCATACAGGGCAAGCGCCTTCTCCAGAAATGCCTGGGCTGCGGCGTAGTCCCGCTGGAAAAAAGAGGCCTTTCCCGCGTTGATGTAGAAAACTGAGAGGCTGGAAAACACATTGCCGGGGCACAGGGAGATCGCCTTGGAAAACATGGGGAGTGCCTGTACATAATCCTCCTTTTCCATCAGGATTTCGCCGATGTAGTTGTAGGAGGCGGCAATATTTACAGTGTAGCTGCGGGCCATGGACTCAGTCACAGTGAGTGCGTTGATAGACTCTAGCAGCCGCTTTTCCGCCTGCTCATAATTTCCGGTCATCATGTGATAGAGGCCCTGAAGCCGCAGAAGCACTCCGATCTCTCTATGATTGTTCTCTTGTACAGCCAGGTCCAGAGCCAGATCCAGATTTTGCTTCATCCCATCGGCATCGTCGATCTGGATAAAGTAAAAGATCAACTGTTTATACCCTGCCAAGGTGTAGTCCACGCGGCCCAGCCGCCTGGAGGTCTCTATGACCCAGGTGATGTTGCCTACCCCTTCCTCGTACCGTCCTTCCAAAATGGGATACCGGCCCTTCAGATAGAAAAACTGCATCTCCAAAAGCTCCAGTTCTTTCGATCCCGAATGGGCGGCGCGAAAGGCACGGATATCTGTCTCCAGATTTTGAAAGAGCGCGTCGATCCTATCTCGGGAGACATAGGGAACGGGGTCTAGATCCAGGTCCATGTCCTCTTCGTTAAATACCGGAAAAATTTCGTGGCTGAAATTGAGCCGGCTATTTAGATTTGCAATCTTGTACTTCATGGCCTCCAGCTGATATCCAGCCTGGGAAAAATGGAAAATCAGAAGGGGATAGACCCGGTTTTTGTGTCTGCTCTGGCGGAGCTGTTCTTCAAGAAGCTGGCCAATCGCTAGGTGGCGGGAGGCCCGTCGGCAGACTGGTTGAGCGTTGTAAATGTATTCCCGCAGCTTGGGGTGGGCAAAGTGAATTGCCTCCTGACTTCCGGTGTGTTTCAGGAAGACTCCCCGATTTTCCAGCTGCTCCAGGGGAGCCAGCAGATCCGATGCGTTTTTTCCCAGAATCTGAGCCGCAGAGGAGAGCGGCGCGCCGTCATAGAAACAGGAGAGCACTTCAGCCAGCTCCAGCGCCTCCTGAGACAGGCCGAGCAGCTGCGTGCGCAGGAAGGACTGGATGGCCGGAGAGGAGTGGTCAAGCGACTCTCCCCGCTGAAGCATGGCGATGTACTCGTTCAGCAGGAATGGATTGCCCTCCGTCTCATTATAGATTTGCTCCAGCAGTTCTCCGTTTCCTGCCTGACTGGGCGGCAGTGCCTTTTTGATCAGGCTGTGACAGGCCTCCACCGTGAATCGGCGCAGGGTGAGAATGAGCATGGGGGAGTGGTATTGGAGCGCTGACAGGGCGTCATCCAGCGGGCGGTTGCGCGCCAGTGTGCAGGTAGCCAGAAGAATGGCCTGGCTGGGAGACAGTTCTAACATCACCGTGGTGAGAAGACGCAGGCTGTCGGGGTCCAGCCATTGGAGGTTCTCTACCACCAGAAGGACCCGCTTTCGAGCGGAGAGCGTGTGGATCGCCTCTACCATCACATGGGCCAGCTTGCCGATGGGGACCTTCTCCGGCGTGGTAAGGAACTCGGTTGAGGGCAGATGCTCCTGAAAGTCTGGAAACACACGGCTCATGAGATCGTGCCACAGCGAGGGTGGAATACAGGGTTCCTCCTGAAGCAGCTGTGCGATCTCACGGGCGATCTGCCGCCAGGGCCGGAGTGAAAGATCCTGTCCCATCGAAAGTCCCTGTGTCTGCAAAATATAAAAATGTTCTTCCACTCCATCCAGGGCCCGGCGTTTCATGGTGGAGCGGCCGGAGCCTGGCTCCCCGCAGATCAGAATAGAGCGGCCGCCCTCCGGATTTTCCTTGAATTCTTTCAGCGCTTTTTCTAAGGCGGCGATCTCCTGATACCGGCCGAAGAAAAAGGACTCGTCGTTGGAAACAGAACGCCCCGTCTCGAAATGCATCTGCTCTAAAGCGCGCTCATAGATTTCCTTGGTCGTCTGATCTGGCGCAACGCCCAATTCTCGGCGCAGCAGCTTGGCAAATTCATAGTAGCTCTCGATCACCTTGCCATTGCGGCCGGTTTCTTGATAAAAGCGCAGCAGGAGGCGGAAGGCGCGCTCATCATACTCATCCAGCTCCATCAAATAGCGGATGTGCGTCTCCACCTGGTCGTATCGGCGGGCATCCAGATCGTCCGCTACCTTCTGATAGCACTCTGAGAAGAATTTCTCTTTGTAGTAGTTACGCATTTTGACGATCCAGTATTCATACGTCTCTGCCCCTTTCAGGAAGAACCCCTGGAGAAACTCGCCGGTGTACAGATGCAGATTCTCTTGGGGCGCCTGCAGAAACTGGTCGATATCCAAGGTGAGATCCAGGTTTTCGTTGAGCATCAGCAGAGATTTCTTGGGGGAGAGAATGATATTGGTCCCAAGTGCCTTTTTCGCCTGGTAGATCGCGTTTCGCAGATTCCGCCGGGCGGTCTCGTCCGTCTCGTCCGGCCACAGCAGCCCTGCCAGTTCCTCTCGGCTGACCACCTTGGACACCAGGATATAGTAGAGAAGGGCGTTGATTTTAGAATAAGGCAGAAAGACAGGTTGACCATCCTTTAGAATTTGAGGGACTCCAAATAACTTGCAGGTCATGGTACTCATATTTCGTTCTCCTGTTGACGTGCGGGGCGGCGGGTGCCTCGAAAAACGGGGAAAACACGCTGAATATTCTTTGGTGTTTCCCATCATTCTCATGAAAATGCAAAGAAAATCGACTGTGTCAGAAAACAAAGCTTCTTTACGGTTTGTATAGAAACCAAGTATAATGAAACCATCAAATCAGGCAAAATGCAATATTATTTTAAAATTTAGGAGGGAAATTTATGAACATCAAGTCCGACATTGAGATTGCGCAGGAGCATACCCCGAAAAAAATCACAGAAGTTGCCGCAACTGCGGGAATCGATGAGAAGTTCTTGGAGCTGTATGGCAACTATAAGGCGAAGGTGGATATCCGGTCTCTGAAGGACTTGCCCCGGAAGTCTAAATTGGTGTTGGTGACCGCCATCAGCCCAACCCCTGCGGGCGAGGGTAAGACCACCACTTCGGTGGGCCTGGCAGATGCGCTGAACCGTCTGGGTAAACGGACCATTGTCTGCCTGCGTGAGCCTTCTCTGGGACCTGTGTTTGGTGTAAAAGGAGGCGCTGCCGGCGGCGGTCACGCTCAGGTCGTCCCCATGGAGGACATCAACCTGCACTTCACCGGTGATTTCCATGCAATCGGCATTGCGAACAACCTGATGGCCGCTCTGATCGACAACCACATTCATCAGGGCAACGCGCTGAACATCGACACGCGCAAGGTAGTCTGGAAGCGTGTAGTGGATATGAATGACCGTCAGCTACGCCACATTGTCTGCGGAATGGGCGGTAAGGCCAGCGGCGTACCCCGTGAGGACGGCTTCGACATCACCGTTGCTTCCGAGATCATGGCTGTTCTGTGCTTGGCCAGCGGCCTGTCTGACCTGAAGCAGCGCCTATCCAAGATGGTTGTGGCCTATACCCGCGACGATAAGCCGGTCACTGCCCATGACCTGAAGGCAGAAGGCGCCATGGCTGCCGTTTTGAAGGATGCCATTAAGCCCAACCTGGTTCAGACTCTGGAGGGGACTCCCGCCTTCATCCACGGAGGTCCTTTTGCAAACATTGCACACGGCTGTAACTCCATCCAGGCCACGGAGACCGCTCTCAAGCTGGGTGAGTACACGGTAACTGAGGCTGGCTTTGCTGCGGATCTGGGTGCCGAAAAGTTCCTGGACATCAAGTGCCGCGCCGGCGGCTTCCATCCCGACGCCGTGGTTATTGTTGCCACTGTCCGCGCTTTGAAGTATCACGGTGGTGTGGCTAAGGCCGATCTGAACCACGAGAACCTGGAGGCGCTTGAGAAGGGTCTGCCCAATCTGTTGCAGCATGTGGACAATGTGACCAACGTGTACGGTCTGCCCTGTGTGGTTGCCATTAACGCATTTCCCACGGATACAGAGGCCGAGTTGAAGATGGTGGAAGAGAAGTGCCGGGAAAAAGGCGTCAATGTCCGCCTGTCCGAGGTCTGGGCGAAAGGCGGCGAGGGTGGCAAGACCCTGGCGGAAGAAGTCATTCGTCTGTGCGAGGAAGAGAAGAGCGACCGCTTCCAGTTTGTCTATGACCTGGATACCACCATCGAGGAAAAACTCAACGCCATTGCCACCAAGGTCTACCGCGCGGACGGTGTGGTTATCACCGCTGCCGCGAAGAAGCAGATCCAGCAGCTGACTGAGCTGGGCTTTGACAAGATGCCCATTTGTATGGCAAAGACTCAGTTCTCCTTCTCCGATGACGCCTCCAAGCTGGGTGCGCCCCGCGGATTCAAGATCACGGTCCGGGAAGTGAAGGTAAATGCCGGCGCTGGGTTCTTAGTAGCCAAGACAGGCGACATTATGACCATGCCCGGTCTGCCCAAGGTGCCCTCTGCGGAAAAGATCGACATCGATGACAACGGAGTGATCTCCGGCTTGTTCTGATCCAAAAAGGAATAATGGAAGAGCCGTATGCAAATGGCATGCGGCTCATTCCATATATAAGGAAGGTTGGAGAATGGCAAAGAAAAGCATTCAGCCGGGGAGCGGAATATCCTTGTGGTCAAAGTATAGGCCCAGCTCCACCGAGGTCTGCGAATTTCCATAGCGCTTGATGCTGGACAAGATCGCGTCCAGCTCCTGCGTGTCCCGCACGGCAAAACGCAGTACCGCGTTGAAAATTCCAATGGTGTGAGAATGGCTGAGGATAGCCGGCGTTTTTTCACAGAAGCGGCAGAAACGCTCGTATTTATCCGGCTCTGGGGCCACTAAAATGAAGCCCGTAATGTTGCAGTCCAACTGCCGGCGGTCCACATCGATGCGGAAGTTCCGGATCACACCGGCCTCTTCCATGCGGCGGATCCGCTCAGAGACGGCGGGGGCGGTGAGGCCGACCTGCTCTCCAATCACCTTCAGGGTGGCGCGGCAGTCGTTCTGCAGCAGGTTCAAAATCTGATAGTCAGTCCGGTCCAAAGCGACCTGCCTCCTTCCGGAACAGGGCAGCCGGCGTGGTCTTAAACCAGACGGCCCTTTGATGACAGTCTGTACCAGATTACTTCCAAAACGGTAGCAGATGTAATCCAGATCCGGCGCATCCCAGATCACTAGGTCGCCCTGCTTCCCGGCCTCCACGGAACCCACACGGTCCGCCATGTCAATGGCTGCGGCAGCGTTCAGAGTAACGGCTGTCAGCACCTCTTCCGGGGTCAGTCGGTAGCGCAGGCCCCCCCAGATTGATGACGAACTGCAGGTTGAGGCAGGGGCAGGAGCCCGGGTTGAAGTCGGAGGCCATGGCCACCGGCACACCGGCGGACACCATCTCCCGGGCCGGGGCATAGGTGGAGCCCAGACAGAAGCTGGTGGCGGGCAGCAGACAGGCGATCACGCCGCCCTTGGCCATGCTGGCGATGCCCTCAGGAGGACAGACGATCAGGTGTTCCGCGGAGATCGCGCCGATTTCCCCGGCCAGCTGAGAGCCGCCGATGGACTCGATCTCGTCGGCGTGAATTTTGGGACGCAGGCCATGGCGAAGGCCAGCCTCCAAGATCTGGCGGGATTCCTCTACAGTAAAGGTATCCGCTTCGCAGAACACATCACAGAATTTGGCGATGCCCTGCTCCTTGACGGCGGGCATCATCTCCTCGCAGACCAGGCGGATATACTCCGCGCGGTCCTGCTTGTACTCTGCCGGGACCAGGTGGGCGCCCATAAAGGTGGCTGTCACATCCATGGGGTGTTCTTCCTGCAAGCGGCGGATGGCACGTAGCTGCTTCAGCTCGTGCTCCAGAGCCAGACCGTAGCCGCTTTTGGCCTCGCAGGTGGTGGTGCCGAACCGCATCATCTCATCTAGGGCTTTGGCGGCCTTCTGAGTGAGTTCCTCTTCGGTGGCCTGACGGGTGGCGTTCGTGGTGGACTGGATGCCGCCGCCGGCGTTCTGGATGTCCAGATAGCTCTTTCCATGGAGCTTCATGCCAAGCTCATTCTGGCGCCAGCCACCGAAAATCAGATGGGTGTGGGCGTCCACCAGCCCGGGAGTCACCAGCTTCCCGCCGGCGTCCACCACCTGGGCGCCATTCACTGAGGGAGGCGTCCCCGTCCCCACCTGGGCGATCTGACCCTGGGAGATCAGGACCCAGGCGTTCCGCAGGATCTGGATCTGCCCCTGCTCCGCGCCGCTGCGGGCGCTGGAGCCAGTGGGAGTGGCCAGCATCCCGATGTTGGTCAGCAGTAGTTCGCTCATGCGTGCTCCTTTCCAAAAGCGGGGGCGCGGCTGCGCCCCCGCTTATTCATTTGGATGATGAAATCAGCCCTTCATGGTCTTGACCGCGCTCTCCACTACGGCGTCATCCGCCACATAGGGGAGAGTGATGTGGTCCTGGCCCTCGTACAGCTTGTTGTACTCGGCCGCGGTCGTCAAAGCGTTTTCATTGCGGGCCCAGGAGCGGCGGGCAACGCCCACCATCACGTCCCAAGGCATAGACATCTTCAGGATCTGGTCCACCCGGTCGGAGCCGTCCAGCACCATGCCGAAGCCGCCGTTGATGGACTTGCTGACGCCCACGCCGCCGCCGTTGTGCAGCGCGATCAGGCTCATGCCGCGGGCGGCGTTGCCGGCGTAGCACTGGGTCGCCATGTCGGCCATGATGTTGGAGCCGTCCTTGATGTTGGAGGTCTCACGGAAGGGGGAGTCGGTTCCGCCGGTATCGTGGTGGTCACGGCCCAGCATGACAGGACCGATCTCGCCGTTGCGGACCATCTCGTTGAACTTCAGAGCCAGGTTCATGCGGCCCATGGCGTCGGAGTACAGGATCCGGCACTGGGTGCCCACGACCATCTTGTTCTTGCCGGCATCGCGGACCCAGACATAGTTGTCGTGATCCTGATAGCGGCGGGTGTGGGCTTTGATGTACTCGGCAGCGGCCTCATCGGTCTTCGCCAGGTCCTCGGGCTTCCGGGACAGGCAGCACCAACGGAAGGGGCCATAGCCGAAGTCGAACAGGGTGGGACCAAGGATGTCTTCCACGTAGGAGGGGAATACGAAGCCGTCCAGGTCGTTCTCACCGTTCTTGCAGATCTTCTCAGCGGGTACGCCGGCATCGTAAACGGACTTCAGGAAGGCGTTGCCGTAGTCGAAGAAGTAAGTGCCCTTCTCATGGAACTTGCAGATCATCTCATAGTGATGCTTCAGAGACTTGTCAACCAGCTTGGCGAAGCCCTCGGGGTCCTTATCCAGCATCTCGGTGCGCTGCTCGAAGGTCAGGCCCTGGGGGCAGTAGCCGCCGTCATAAGCCATGTGGCAGGAGGTCTGGTCGCTCATCAGATCCACATGGACGCCCTTGTTGTACAGGAACTCCAGCAGATCCACCACGTTGCCGTGATAGGCAACCGCGCAGGCGGTCTTGTTGTTCAGGTGCTCCTGGGCGATGGACAGAGCCTCGTCCAGGCTGTCGGTGCGGTGGGTGACCCAGCCCTGGGTGTAGCGGGTGGTAATACGGGAATCGTCCACCTCGGCGATGATGGAGGCGGCGCCGGCAATCTCAGCAGCCTTGCCCTGAGCGCCGCTCATGCCGCCCAGACCGGCGGAGATGAACAGGCGGCCGGCCAGGTTGCCGTCCTCGGGGACGCCCAGCTTCAGGCGGCCGGCGCCCAGCAGGGTGTTGAAGGTGCCGTGTACGATGCCCTGGGGACCGATGTACATCCAGCCGCCGGCGGTCATCTGGCCGTAGTTGGCAACACCCAGAGCGGCGGCGCGGTTGAAGTTCTTCTGGTCGTCGTACATGCCGATCATCAGACCGTTGGAGATGATGCAGCGGGGCGCCAGCTTATGAGAGTGGAACAGGCCCAGAGGGTGACCAGACATGACCACCAGGGTCTGCTCGTCGGTCATGACCTCCAGATACTTCTTGATCAGGCGGTACTGCATCCAGTTCTGGCAAACCTGGCCGGACTCACCGTAGGTCACCAGCTCGTAGGGGTACAGAGCCACATCAAAGTCCAGGTTGTTGTCGATCATGACCTGGAAGGCCTTGGCCTCGGTGCAGTTGCCCTTGTACTCCTCGATGGGCTTGCCGTACAGCTTGCCGGCGGGGCGGAAACGGTAGCCGTAAATCCGGCCATGCTCCTCCAGCTCCTGGGCAAACTCCTTGGCCATCTGCTCGTGGTGATCCGGATGGATGTAACGCAGGGCATTCTTGATGGCCAGAGCCTTGTCAGCTTCCGACAGATGGGATTCCCGGCGGGGTGCGCGGCGGATTCCCGCTTCAAAAGCTGGGTACTCAGGCAGCTCATAGTCCAACTTGATGATCATAGCGTCGTTTATGGTACTACTCATTGTCATTCCCTCATTTCATAACATTTTGTGAAAAACGTGTAATGCGCACCGCAAAACCGTCCTCCTTGTGGTTGTATTTTACATGAGAGATGCTATAATGAAAAGAATCGATATTATATATTAGTCATATAGAAAGGGTATGATGATTCCATGAACTTAAAACAGCTGGAATATTTTTCTGCCGTAGCTGAGGCCAAGAGTATCTCCCTGGCCGCACGAAATCTCCATGTGGCACAGCCCCCCATCAGCCGGCAGCTCGCCCTTTTGGAGGATGAGTTGGGGGTGTGTCTGTTTCTGCGCACCAATAAAGGGGTGGAGCTGACAGAGGCCGGACGCAGCCTGTACCGGCAAAGTCAAAATCTCTTTCAGGATATGCGTATGATCGTGGACAGTGTCAGGGACATCAACGCGGGAATGAGGGGCCTGCTGAAGATCGGGATGATCTATTCCAATATCTCCATCGCCTTGCAGTACCTGAAGGAGTTTCGGGCTCAGTATCCTCAGGTGGAACTCTATGTCCGCCTGGGGTCGCCTGGCGACCTGCTGGAGGATCTGAACAAGGGCGATCTGCATCTGCTGTTTCTGCGCAGCTCTTCGGAGCGGGGCTCCGGCCTGCACGAGCGGATCTTGGGGGAGGATCCGCTGGAGCTGGTGATGATCCGGGAGCTGGACCCGGCCCCAGATCAGGCTTCCGTTCCCCTGGAGGCTCTGAAGGGAGTCCCCATGTGCCTGCTGCGCAGTGATGACCTGTGGGGGTACAGCAACTATTTGATCAAGGAGTGCCAAAGGCAGGGGTTTACACCGAACACTACATTCCGGTGTTATGACACCCCCATGGCCATGCAGCTGGTTCAGGCTGGCTTTGGGGTCAGCTATCTTCCCCGTTCGATTGTGGAAACGCAGCCTCATTTGGGGCTCTATACGAAACCGATTCAGGGGATCTCGGTTCTGTCCTATCCGACTCTGGTGTGGAGCAGCAATCTGTACTATGCCAGCTGTGTCAAGCGGTTTCTGGCCATGTTTGAAGGGGAGGATGCCGAGAAATAGAGGTTAAAAAAACCGGATTGCAATACCGTATCAGTATTGCAAATAGACAAAAACGATATTTTTTGTTGGGGGAAAAGCTTGCTATAATGACAGTGGAATCGCAAATCTATCTAAAGATCCCAAGAAATAGACCTCACATTTTTGTGCAGTATGTTTGGAGGAATTGATATGGCAAAGCTCGTAGAATGTATCCCTAACTTCAGTTGCAGCAAGGAAAAGGACGAGGCTACCTATAACGCTCTGGTGGAGGCCGCCAACAGCGTTCCCGGCTGCACGCTCTTTGACGCCCAGACGGACGGCAACCATAACCGCTGCGTATTCACCCTGATCGGCGACATCAACGCCATTGAGGAAGTGGCGTTCCAGCTGACCAAGGTGGCCACTGAGCGCATCGACATGACCAAGCACAAGGGTGAGCACAAGCGCATGGGCGCTACGGACGTGATCCCCTTCGTTCCCCAGTCCAAGGACGTCACTGTTGAGGAGTGTGTGGAGCTGTCCAAGCGCGTGGCCCAGCGCATCTGGGACGAGCTGAAGGTCCCCTCCTTCCTGTACGAAGACTCCGCCACCCGCCCCGAGCGCCGCAACCTGGCCACCTGCCGCAAGGGTGAGTTTGAGGGGATGCCGGAGAAGCTGCTTCAGGAGGAGTGGGCGCCCGATTACGGCGAGCGGAAGATCCACCCCACCGCCGGCATCACGGCCATCGGCGCCCGTATGCCCCTGGTCGCGTTCAACATCAACCTGGCTACTTCCGACGTTGAGGTTGCCAAGAAGATCGCCAAAGTCATCCGTGGTTCCTCCGGCGGCTTCCGCAGCTGCAAGGCTATGGGCTTTATGATGGAGGACCGGGGCATCGCCCAGGTTTCCATGAACATGGTCAACTATGAGGACACCCCCCTGTATGTGGTCTATGAGCAGGTCCGCGCTCTGGCTGAGCGATATGGTACTTATATTGTGGACAGCGAGATCGTCGGCCTGACCCCCGCAAAGGCTATGATCGACTGCGCCGAGTTCTATCTGAAGGCCCGCGACTTCAACTGCCACAACCAGATCATGGAGTATCACCTTCTGGATATGAAGTAAAAGAGGGAATACAAAGAAAGGGAGGAGTATTACCATGAAATTAGCGGATATGCAGGTAACTCAATTTTGTGATGTGCTGGCATCCGATGCTCCCGCCCCAGGCGGCGGTTCTACTGCCGCTCTGGAGGGCGCTCTGGGCGCCGCTCTGACTGCCATGGTGTGCGGCCTGACCACCGTTGGCAGGAGCAGAGAGAAGTATGCTGAATATCAAGAGTTTGTCCTTGCCAGCCAGAAGAAAGCGCTGGATTTGAAGGCCCGCTTTATGGATGTGATGGACCGGGACACAGAGGCCTTCAACGTGGTCAGCGCCGCGTTTGGTATGCCGAAGGCCACGGACGAGGAGAAGGCCGCCCGCTCTGCTGCCATTCAGAAGGGGCTGGAGGGATGTACGCGTACTCCCTTTGAGATGATGGAGCTGGCCGCCGAGACGCTGGAGCTGACCGCTGAGCTGCTGGGCAAAACCAACGACAGCGCGGCCAGCGACCTGGGCGTCTCCGCCCTGTCTATGCGGGCGGCCATTCAAGGCGCGTGGCTCAATGTGCTGATCAATATCGGCAGCCTGAAGAACAAGGAGCTGGCGGAGGATTACCGCAAGAAGGGCGAGGCGCTTCTGGCGAAGGCTCTGCCCCTGGCGGACCAGATTTATCAGAATGTTCTGAGCCAGATGTAATTTTGAAGCCATTTTGACAGAGTAGGCTTTGTGCGTTAAGTGTCACCGGATGGGAGGTTGCCGGTGAACGAAGGGAGTTCCCGCGTTGCAAAGCCGCATCCGCTGCCATGGGGAAGTGCGCTTCTTTCATGGCGACGAGCCATGAAAGGAGCGTATTTTTATGTCCAAGACTACGAAAAAATTGTGTTATATCGCACTTCTGGTTGCGGTTTATGTGCTTTTAAGCATGACATTTACAATTAAGACAGGAAACCTGGAGATCACCTTCAAGTCCTTGCCGGTGGTGGTGGCGGCTCTGCTGTTTGGCCCGGCGGGCGGCGGCATGACGGCCCTGCTGGGGGAATTTTTATGTCAGGTGATGATGTATGGTCTGATGCCCACTACAATTTTGTGGCTGCTGCCGCCAGTGGCCCGCGGTTTGGTGATCGGGGGCGCGGCCAGATTCTTTTGGAAGAGCGGCTGCCTGCTGGAGTCGCGTCCTGTGACCTGCTACGTGGTCTGCCTTGTGGGCTCCTTTGCCACCAGTTGTGTGACGACCGTCTGCCTGTGGCTGGACAGCCTGATCTATGACTATTACTCCTTTGCCTTCGTGTTTGGCAGCGCGCTGATCCGCTTTGGGAAGGACATTGTGATCGTAGCCATCGTGACGACGATCGTGATTCCCCTGATGAAGCTGCTGCGCCGGGGCGGTCTGGTTCCGGTCTTAAATTAAGAAAGGAAGCGTTTTGATGGAATGGAGGCATTTCACCCGGGCGCAGTATATTACAACTGCCTGGTCGGGAGGAACGACCACTCAGCTGGCGATTGCGCCGGAGGGGGCGGTATATGCCGATCGAAAGTTCCTCTGGCGTCTCAGCTCCGCTCAGGTAGAACTGGAACACTCTGATTTTACACCGTTGCCGGATTATGACCGCCTCATCTCTGTCTTGAAGGGCGAATTGGAGCTTAAAATTGGACAGGGAGAGCGCGGCGCGCTGGAAGCCTGCACGGTCCGCGGGTTTGACGGAGGCGTTCCGGTGGAGTCATGGGGGCGCTGTGTGGATTTCAATTTGATGCTGCGGAAGGGCGCATGTCAGGGCTTTGTGCAGCCGATTGTGTTACCCGCCGGTGGCAGCTGCCAGTGGGCGGCTCCGGTGTCCGCGCCTCAGAAATATCCAAACCGCACGCTTGCGCTGTACTGCGCGGAGGGGGATCTGACTCTCTCAGATGCGGGAGTCCAGGCGGCTACCGGGGAACTTCTGCTTTGTGAAAGGGCAGATGCGTCCTTCCTTCATTTGGAAAGCAAAGCGGGGACTGCAATTATGGCAGCAGTGATCTATACACGATAAGGGATATTTCATTAGGAAGGGATTGAAGAGACATGGCAGTCCGACTGTCTGGAATCCCGGTTGCCCGGGAGATGCGCGGGCGCATTCAGGCCGGGGTAGAGCAGCTGCATCAAATCGGTCAGATCCCCACTATGGGAATTGTCCGGGTAGGTGCACGTCCGGAGGACATCAGCTATGAAACAGGCGCCACAAAGCTGGCCCAGTCGCTGGGGATCGCGGTCTCCCGGACCCTGCTCCCGGGTGACGTGGGGGAGCGGCAGCTCTTGGAAGTGCTTCGGGAGGTAAATGAAAATCAGAGGATCCATGGCTGCCTGCTCTTCCGGCCGCTTCCGGCCCATCTGAACACGCGCGCGGTCCTGGGAGCGCTGTCTTCGGGGAAGGATATTGACGCGATGACCGGGGCCTCTATGGGAGGGCTGATACTTCCGGGAATGGAGACCTTTCCGCCCTGTACAGCAGCGGCCTGTTTGGAGCTGCTCCGCTTCTATCAGATCTCGCTTCCGGGGAAGCATGTGGCCATTGTGGGGACAGGCGCTGCGGTAGGGATGCCGACAGCGGTGCTTTTGATGAACCTGGGAGCGACGGTCTCTGCCTGCAATGTTCTGACAGAGCCGAGAAGACTGCTGGATTTATGTCAGGAGTCTGACATTATTATCTCGGCCGTTGGAAAGGCGGGGCTGATCGGACGGGAGCATGTACGCCCGGGCCAGATTGTAATTGATGTGGGAGTCAGCTTTGACGACCAGGGAAAGATGCATGGAGACGTAAACTTTGCACAGGTGGAGCCAGTGGTCAAAGCCATTACTCCGGTACCGGGTGGCGTGGGTGCGGTGACCTCGGCGGTCTTGTCCGCGCATACGGTGGAATCGGCTCTGCGGGCAAACGGCCTGACCGGATAGAGCCCTTACATGACACAGATTCAGGAAGGAGATACGGCCTATGACCGGACAGGAAGCGGTTGAACTAATCCGTCAGGAGGCTTGGACCGGAAGAAAGCCTGGTCTGAGCCGGACCAGAGAGCTGCTGAAGCGGGTGGGAAATCCCCACCAGAAACTAAAATATGTCCACATAACCGGAACCAACGGGAAAGGCTCTACCGCTGCAATGGTGGCCTCCGTGCTGGACCAGGCGGGGCTGACAGTAGGGCTGTATACATCTCCACATCTGTGGCGCTTTCATGAGCGGTTCCAGGTGAATGGTGTGCCGATTCCAGATGACACCTTGGGGCGGATCGCGGAAGCGGGTCATTCAGGCGGGAAAGGGGATGGAGGATCCGGCCACAGAGTTTGAACTGATGACTGTGGTGGGGATGCTCTATTTTCTGGAGGCTGGCTGTGATATCGTTGTATTGGAGGTTGGCCTGGGAGGACGCATGGATTCCACCAATGTGATCCCGGCCCCGGAAGTGGCCGTGATCACCAATATCGGTCTGGAGCATACCCGGGAGCTGGGGGACACGCTGGCCCAAATTGCCACGGAGAAATCCGGTATTTTAAAGTCCGGCTGTGACGCAGTGCTCTACCATCAGAGCGGCGAGGTGGAGGAAGTCATATTGGCCGCCTGCCGCCATCAGGGAATTCCTTTGACGCTGACCAATCCGGAGGGATTGCGTGTGCTGGAATCCGGACGGGATGGGCAGACCTTTACCTATCGAGACCGGGGTGCATTCCACATTTCACTTCTGGGCCGCTATCAACTCTATAATGCTGCCACAGCCTTGGAAGTGGCGGCTGCACTGGTGCGGAGAGGCTGGAAGATTTCAGAGGAAGCTGTGCGACAAGGGCTGCGGGCGGCAGTTTGGCCGGCCCGCATGGAACTGGCTCGCCGGAATCCGGACGTGCTCCTGGACGGGGGACATAACCCCCAGTGTATGGGCGCTCTCCGGCGTTCCTTGGAGGAACTGTACCCAAACCGGAAGATCTTCTTCCTGACCGGCGTGCTCTCTGACAAGGACTATCCCTCCATGCTGGGGGAGCTCCTTCCGCTGTCCAAGCAGTTCGTCACCATTACGCCGGACAGTGATCGTGCCCTCTCAGCCGGAGAGCTGGCCCAGTATTTACGGCGGGCGGGGGCGGAGGCTCAGCCCTGCGGGAGCGTTTCGGAAGGAATTCAGACTGTGCTGGATTTGGCACAGCCAAATGATGTGGTCTGTGTGTGTGGGTCATTGTACATGATTGGTGAGGCACGCCATGCACTGGGCCTGTGCTGAACAGCATAGGCCGATCAAATGGAAAGGTGGGAGAATTCTGTGCTGACCCCATCGGAGTTTTTGGATTCGTATTGTGAGATCGGATATAAAAAGGCTCGGTCGCCGGCAGGGCGTATCCTGCTGCTGGCGATTCTGGCGGGAATTCTCATTGGAATGGGAGCCGTGGTGTCCAATACATCGAGCCACGCCCTGGAAAATTTGTCCGTGGCCCGGGTGGTGTGCGGATTTTTGTTCCCCTTTGGACTGGTCATGGTGCTGTTTACCGGGGCGGAGCTGTTTACCGGGAACTGCCTGATTACCATTCCTGTTCTGGAGAGAAGGGTGGCCTGGACCGGGATGCTGAGAAACCTGTGCTGGGTTTATATCGGCAATCTGATTGGCGCGGTGCTGCTGGCGGCTGTGATCGTGTACAGCGGACAATTGAACCTGTCTGACGGGGCTCTGGCTGTGTGCACCATTCGGACTGCGGCGGCGAAGTGTTCCCTTTCCTTTGGCAGAGCGGTGGTTCTGGGGATTCTGTGCAACGTATTGGTCTGCATTGGCGTAATGTGCGGCCTGTGTGCAAAAAGCGCAGCCGGCCGTACTCTGGGCGCATTTCTGCCGGTCTGCTTTTTTGTCATCTGCGGCTTTGAACACTGTGTTGCCAATATGTATTATATCCCGGCTGGACTGTTGGCCTTGGAGGTTCCGCACTACGCGGAACTGGCGCGGGAGGCCGGCGTCGCGGTAGAATCTCTGACCTGGAGCCGCTTCTTCCTCCAAAATTTACTGCCGGTCACAGTAGGGAACCTGATGGGCGGCTGTGGATTTGCCGCGCTGATCTGGAGCGTCTACCATCCGCGCGGGCCGCTGGAGCGGCGTCCCCTTGCCGGGGACAGAGAAGCCGCAGATATGTCCGTTCAATAGGATACGGATACCCGGGATTCAGAACCGGGGTGAATGGATGCGTCACGGAAGGCGCGGTGGTGAAAGAACAGCCTTCTGGCTTCAAACAGGAAGCGGGCCGGGCAGAGAGAGGGAACCTCTCAGCCCGGCCCGCTTTATTCGCCGTATATAAGCCCGCTTCCAGAGGGTAGGAGAGCGTGGGAGCGTGCCGCATATTTCCCCATGACCAGCCTTGCGGGAGTTTTCGTTTTTCCATCTCCCACGGGATAAGGGTCAAGGGCTTTCTGCCGGGAGCCGGAGCAAGAACTGATTCCCGCCAGCGGGGCCTTCCTCCACGCTCACGCTGCCGCCGTGGACCTCTGCGATGGCCCGGACCAGGGCCAGCCCCAGGCCGGTTCCGCCAAGATCCCGGGAGCGGGCTGTATCCAGCCGGAAGAAGGGCTCAAAGATCCGCTCCCGCAGCTCCGGTGGGATTCTGGGTCCCTGATCGGACACGGTGATGGCCGCATTCGCACCGTCCGGCTCTGCATGGATCTGGACTTCCCCGCCTTCCGGCCCGTACTTTACCGCGTTTTCCACCAAATTGAACAGTGCCCGGCGGAGCAGTTCTCTGCTGCCTTGGATGGAACCGGGGGCAGCCTCTGTAGAAATGTGCATCCCCTTGCCGCTGAACAGTGAGGACACATCCTCCGTAACCTGATGGAGGAGTTCACTCAATTCGATCCGGTCGGTGCGGGGCACCTGCTCAAGGCTGGTCAGCTTCAGCAGGCTGTCCACCATGCCGGAGAGCCGGTCCACCTCGTCCTCCAAAATGCGGAGGAATTCCTCCGTGGTCTGTGGAGCAAAATCCTGTTTCTTACGGAATAGGCCAATCCGGGTCTTGAGAACGGCCATCGGGGTGCGGAACTCGTGAGCGGCGTTCTGTGAAAAGCTGCCGGGCCTGCTGGACCGCAGGAGCCGGGGGAGAAACGAGCGTAAGCGGCATTTCCGCGTCAAGTCCGGGGGCCGTCTGAGCGGGATAGAGGGGGACGGCGGCGATGCTGTCCGCCAGCTGGATGGCAGACAGATTGCTGGTTACGGCGAGGGCGGTGCAGCACAGGGTCAGTAGCAGGGCGCACCAGAGAGTGACACGCAGACGCAAAGAATGGGCCCATTTCATGGTTCTGAATCCTCCATTAAACGATAACCCTGTCCCACCTTTGTTTGGATGGGATCGCCGCTCAGGGCCTCCCGCAGCTTTTTCCGCAGGGAGGAGATGTGCATTCGGACTACATTGCTGAAGGGATTGGCGTTCGATTCCAACACATGCTCCATCAGCTCCTCCTGGCTGACCCAGCGGTTCTGATGGAGCATCAGGTGCTCCAAAATGGCGAATTCCCGGGGTGTCAGCTCCAGAGGCTCCCCTCCGGCGGAGATGGAGCGGGACCGGGTATCCAGTGTCAGGCCGGCTGTGGTGAGCGCTGTATCCCGGGAAACGAACTCCCGGCGCAGCAGGCTGCGGACCCGGGCCTCCAGCTCCTCCAAAGCAAAGGGCTTGGTGAGATAGTCATCCGCCCCCAGGTCCAGTCCTGTTATCCGGTCAGACAGCCCTGCCCGGGCGGACAGGATCAGCACCCGCAGCTGCGGCCACTCCGCCCGGGCCACTCGCAGCAGATCCAGCCCGTCCATGCCTGGCAGGTTCAGATCTAGAATCAGCAGATCGAAGGCTTCGTTCAGAAGCAGATCGTAGGCCTTCGCGCCGTCATAGCACTGCTCTACTGTGTATTTTTCCAGCTCCAGGTCCTCTGCGATACCATCGCACAACAGTTTTTCGCCTTTGCCGACCCTGCCAGCGAGGGCGTGCAAGAGTTCTATAACGCCCTGGCGCAGGCCCATGAGGGTGTGACCGCCAATGGAGCGGGTATCGTTCTGTGCACCAAATCCGAGGAAGGAAATGAGCTGTTTGCCGACGCACCCTTCCCGGTCATCCTCTACAATGATTCTCTGAAAGCGGCGGTTGGAAAGAACAGTGGAATGATCGAGGATGAGGAAATCCCCAACACGGCTTCCTGGTATGTGAACGGCTCTTTCTACTCCTCCTGGAGTCTGAAGGTAGATGCCGAGGATTTGGTCGAGGATGCGGCCGCCTTTGTGGAGATGAGCCAGGACAAGGAACTTTCCGGTGCCGACAGCGCTGACAGCGGGGCCGCCGGCATGGTCCCAATGGGTTGATATGAGAAAGACAACGGTATGTCTTCTGGCCGCGGCTGTTCTGATGATGGGCTTTGGCCTGTGGCGGGGAGAAGGGGCTGCAGTCCTGTCCAAGGGGATCAATTTGTGCATGGAGTGTGTGGGCATTGGCTAAGAACAGACACCGCTGGAAGATCCAGCTGGGGGCGACCCTTGCCGCCAACCCGTTCCTTCTGAACTTTTTTCAGGGGAAGATCTCCCGGGGGAGGCTGAAAGGGATCTGCGTGCCCGGATTAAACTGCTACTCCTGCCCAGCTGCGGCGGCCTCATGCCCCATTGGGGCGGTCCAGGCCGTCATCGGCTCCTCCAAATACCACTTTGCCTATTATGTGGTGGGATTTCTGTTGTTTATCGGGGTCCTGCTGGGACGTGTGGTGTGCGGCTTCCTGTGCCCCTTCGGCTGGTTCCAGGAGCTGCTCCACAAGATCCCCACAAAAAAGTTCAGCACAAAGCGGTTTCACATCCTCACCCATCTGAAATATGGGATTCTGCTCCTCTTTGTCATTATCTTGCCTATGACGGTGGTGAACGAGGTAGGGATGGGAGACCCCTTCTTCTACAAGTACCTATGTCCCGCCGGGATCCTGGAGGGCGGTATCCCCCTGTCCCTGGCTGATTCCAGCATCCGGGCCAGTTTGGGGTGGCTCTTCACCTGGAAGAGCTGCATCCTGCTGGGGATCGCAGTGCTGTCGGTGTTCTTCTACCGGCCATTTTGCAAATGGCTGTGTCCCCTGGGGGCCTTTTACGGCCTGTACAACAAGGTATCCGTTTACCGGCTGGAGGTGAACGAAAGCAAGTGTACCTCCTGCGGCGCATGCAGCCGGGTGTGTAAGATGGATGTGGAGGTCTTCCACATCCCCAACCACGCTGAGTGCATCCGCTGCGGAGACTGCGTAGCCACTTGTCCCCAGCAGGCGATTACAAAGACCTTTGCGCTGAAAAGACAAACAAAAAAGAAGGAGACTGTAACATGAAAAAACGGGTTTCTCTGCTGCTGGCTGCAGCCATGACGCTGACTGCGCTCACTGGCTGCTCCTCCGGAAATGATACCACTCTGGTATCCAAAACGCCGTTCCCGGAATTTTCTGAGGTGGACACTGAGGGCAACCAGGTGAGCAGCGACATTTTCGCGGACTACGACGCCACCATCGTCAACTTCTGGAACAACGGCTGCGGCACCTGTATCGAAGAGATGCCGGAACTGGAGGAGTTGTACCACCAGTTTCAGGAGCAGAATATCAATCTCATCGGTGTGGGCACCGACTCCGGAGAGGGGGAGGAACAGATGGAGACTGCCCGAAACATTCTAACAGAAAAAGGAGTCACCTATGTGAACATCTCCCCAGATCCAGAGGGCAAGTTCTATCAGGACTTCATCTCTGAGATTTTCAGCTATCCCACCACCTACATTGTGGATGGTGAGGGCAATGTCATTGGCGCGCCCATCATTGGGAATGTGAAGAAACAGATCGATACAGTGAACGAGCGTCTGGCGCTGATCCAATCTGAATGAAGATGATAAGCTTCCAATGCCAGCAGAGGACCTGCGGCGTTTTTGTATCATGCAGGTGCGGCGGGAGAGTCACAGCAGATGCCGGAAAGGCAGGATGACCGCCCGCAGAAGGCCGTAGGAGATCTGTTTGCCCAGACTCTGCTCCCGGGGCTGGTAGGCAGGGCCGTCGGTGATAGTGCCGTCCGGGGCCATCCGCCGGCTATGCTCCTGAAGCTCCTGGATCTGTCCGCGGATCTGGGCGTTGAGCTGAGGGCTGCGGATGGCAAGCATCAGCTCAGTGTCCAGATACACGCTTCTCATGTCAAAGTTGCAGGAGCCGGCGATGGTCAGATCGTCCCCCACCACCAGGGCTTTGGTGTGCAGAGCCTGGTCTCCCAAATACTCGTACATGGACACTCCGGTGTCCCTCAGGGGCTTCTTCTGGTTTAAGTAGTCGGTGCAGCCGAAGGGATTGCTCCCGATCTCCACCGCGTTGATGAGGATGTCTGTTCGGGTGCCGCTGTCACAGACGGACCGGAGATCCCTGTACATATCCCGGCTGCAAATGATATAGGGGGTCTGGACCAGGACCTCCTCCGCCTTCGCCATGGCGTCCATCATCCGGGCCCAGAGGATGGGCTTTTTGTTCTCCGGCTCGATGGGGTTGGTCCAGAGCTCTACCCCCTGAGTCTCCAGGGTAGCGGCCTCCCACTCGGGCCGGGTGAGGGGATCGGCGAACGCCTGGGGATACCTGGCCCTTGTCTCCTCATAGCAGCGGGACAGGTCTTCGCCCTCTCCGGGCTGGTCCAGGACCTTGCAGCAGGGGAGAGACCAGATCCGGTGGAAATAGTCCCGGAGCTGGCGGTAGGACTGCCCCTGTCCGGGCTCTGTCTCATAGACCAGAATGTCGCGGTCCACGTTGTAGTGGTCAGTGTAGCGGCCCAAAAAACGGTTATCCGTGTTCCGGCCGCCCAGGAGATAGGCCAGGTCATCGGCGATCAGGTATTTGTCGTGCATCCGGTAATTGGTTTTCCAGGGGGCCAGCAGGTTGAGGGGGTTATACAGCCGGACCTCCACATTCTCATGGGCGGCCAGCTGGCAGAAGAGGTCGCTGCTGGAGAGCGGCCTGCCCCCTCCATTGAGGCCGTCCACCAGGACCTGTACCTCCACGCCCCGCTCCGCTGCGTTCCAGAGGGCGCCCATCACGTCCCGGCCGCCCTCCTCGTCCCAAAAGTCGAAGGTAGCCAGAATGATTTGTTCCTGGGCGGCCTCAATGAGCCGGAGCCGCCACAGCAGAGCGTCCTGGTTGTCGTCGATGCTCCGGACCCGCTCCGGGGCGGCGTCCGTCATCTCGGGCTCCGCCTCCCAGTCTCCGGGACCGGCGGTCTTGTGGACCAGGGGAGGAATGACCATGGACAGAACCAGGAACAGAAGCCACAGAAGAACTGCCAGCAGGAGATACCGCGCGATTCGTTTCATTTTTTGACTCACTTTCCCACCGGACCGGCGGAGCGGCCCGAAGATGTCCGGCCCGGCCAGGTGCATACTGCGGCCGGGATCTGTGGAAGATCCCGGCGGACCGCCGGCAGCGGAATGGGGGCTGGGGCGGAAGTTGTCAGGCTTCGATGGTGGACATCATAGCAGAGAATACGGCAGTTTGCAATTCAGAGGGGAAAAGTGAGAGTTTTAAGGAAAAAACAGGAACTTCAAAATCAACTCCTGCGGGCCTGGGCCAGAGTGGCGCAGAGCACCTCCGCGGCCCCGGCAGAGCGCAGGAGCCGGGCGCACTCGCTGAGGGTGGCACCGGAGGTGACCACATCGTCCACCAGAAGGACACGCAGCCCGGCGAGGTCCACGCTCTCTTTCAGGCGGTATACCCCGAGTACGTTGGCCCGGCGTTCCGATGCCTCGTGGAGGTGGGACTGGGGATCGTTGTTCCGGAACTTTTCCAAGGTCCCACGGACGGGGAGGTCCAGCTCCCGGGCGACAGCCCGCGCCAGGGCCTCCGCCTGGTCGAAGCCCCGCTTCCGCCTCCGTTTGGGGCTGAGGGGGATCCAGGTCACCAGATCCAGAGGGGCGGCGCGGTTGTCCCGGACACACTGGGCGGTGAGCAGGCCATAGGCCCCGGCATAGCTGGGGGTGCCGGGGAATTTATAGCGGTGGATGGAGTCGGGCACCCTGTCTCGGTAGGCCAAAGGAGAGAGGCAGCCCGAGGTGAACTCCACCGGGCGCTCCGCCTCGCGGCCGGACAGCCAGGGGAGCATTTTCTGGCAGCCGGGACACGCCGGGGCGCGGGAATCCTCCAGAATATGCTGACAGAAGGGACATTTCATGGGGAACAGCAGGTCCAGAAGCCAGGTCCCCGCCCGGCCTGCCCATCCGGGAAGCTGGGACATTTTCATGGGAAGCACCCCCTTTCACCTTCCAACAGGGACCGAAGCGGTCATCCGGCGGCGGCCACCAGCTGGATCTCCACCGGGGCGTTCCCGGGGAGGGTGGCCACCCCGATGGCGGCCCGGGGGCCGACACCCGCCTCGCCCAGCTGCTCATACAGCCAGTTGGAGGCGATGTCCCCCACCTTGGCGTGGGTGGTGTAGTCGGGAGAGGCGTTGAGATAGACAGTGAGGGACAGGATCTGCACGATCCGCTCCCCCTCCTTTAGAGTATTCCGGGCCGCGGTAAGGGCGTTGAAGGCCGCCTGGATGACCGCTTCCCGGTAGTCTTCCAGGGGGCGGTCCGGGGTGATCTTGCCAGACATCAGCAGTACGCCGTTTTTGCGGGGGGTCATGCCGGCGGTAAAAATCAGGCCGCCGTGACGGACAGCGGGCTTGTACTTGCCCTGGGGAATGGGATTCTGGCTCATACGCAATACCTCTCAATCATGGTCATGATCCGGACTGGGCGGCCGCCCAGTCCGGGAGAGCTGGCGCCGGTCGTCCGGCGCCAGCTGTCTGCCTTTACTATATCATAAAGAGGGGCAGGGTGTCCAACCTGTGGCGGGACGGTAGCGCATCTGAGCGGGCGGACACAGCGCACGGTCCCGGGCCCTTTTACAGCAGTTGATACAGCAGGCCGTCCGCCTGGGCGTACCACAGTAGCATCCCGTGCCCCCGGCGTGGGATGCGCAGCTGAAGGTCCCACTCGGGGTACTGCTTGACCACCTGGAGGCGGTCCCCGGTGGCAAAGGCCACAAAGGAGATATAGTTCTCTTTCCGCATGGGATGGCTGCTGGTGATGAACCAGTCGGTTTCCACCTCCTCCACCCGGAGCCTCTCCTCCGCGCCTGACTTGCGGGGCGTCAGCGGGGACAGCTTCCGGCCGCAGCAGGACACCTCTGCCGCGCCAGTGCAGAAGGTCAGCCCGCCGCATGCGGGGCAGGCATAATAATTCAGCTTTTTCATGTTTCCTCCTACCAGATCATTGGGGGTCAGATCCCCCTGGAGCATCCGGGCCAGATCGACCCCGAGCACCTGGGACAGCCGGGGCAATGTGGAGACCTCCGGGCTTCCCAAACCGCGCTCCCATTTGCTGACCGCTTTGTCGCTCACGCCCAGCCGGCCGGCCAGCTGGAGCTGGGTCAGACCCAGCTCACGGCGGAGCCTGCGGATCAGCGCGCCGGTTCGTATATTGTCCATCTTCCCTCACCTCCGAATACCAGCATATCAGAAGAAATGCCGGAATACAAGAAACGCTCCGTAGAGTTTCGGCGTTTCCTATGGTATCCGTTGCTTTTTAACCTGAATTGGTGTAAACTATAGAAACCAAAATTTGCATTCCTTGCCCGGTGCGCCGCCCCACGGGGAAAACAGGGCCGCCGGAGGGAACGGGATACGGAGCAGAACGGCCGTCTACACGGAGGCTGTATGGACAGATCAGAAAGGAGCGCGCACGATGGACGACAAGGTGAAGGAACTGCTGGATCGGATCCGGGACACTGCGGCGGGGGCCGCGGACGCCGCCAATCAGACCGCCCGGGCAGCCGGGAAAAGGGCGGGCCAGATGGTGGATGTGGCCAAGCTGAATGTGCAGCTGTTTGACCTGAACGGGGAGTTCAACGACATCCTGCGCCAGATGGGGCAGGTCATGTACGACGCCCACCGGGGCCAGCGGGAGGAAGGGGACAAGGTATCGGAGCTGCTGGAGCGGGCCGACGGCCTCAGCGCCAGGATCTCTGATCTGAAGGAGCGGATCTCCGCCCTGCGCCAGTCCCGGGCCTGCCCCGCCTGCGGCGCGGTATGCGGGAAAGAGGATCAATTCTGCCGCCGCTGCGGCGCCGGACTGTGAGAGGGAGCGGACGATGAACTTTACTATGGAGCAATATCAGGAGAGCGCCCAGGCGCTCCGGGCGCGACTGGGGGGCTTTGTCCCCAAGGTCGCTATGGTGTTGGGCTCCGGCCTGGGCTATCTGGGGGATGAGGTGGAGGACCCCATCGCGGTGGATTACCGGGACATCCCCCATTTCAAGGCGTCCACCGCCCCGGGCCACAAGGGACGCCTGGTGTTCGGCCTGCTGGAGGGCCAGCGGGTGGCTGTGATGCAGGGCCGGATGCACCACTATGAGGGCTACTCCTATGAGGAGGTCTCCTACGCCGTTCGGGTGCTGCGCCTGCTGGGCTGTGATACCCTGGTGGTCACCAACGCCGCCGGCTGTGTGAATCTGGAGTGGAAGGCCGGCGACCTGATGCTCATCACCGACCAGATCAAGATGTTCTCCGAGTCCCCCCTCCGGGGGGAGAACCTGCCGGAGTTCGGCGTCCGCTTCCCCGACGCCTCCCACCTGTACACCCCGCGCCTGCGGGAGCTGGCGAGGGAGACGGCGGCGGAGCTGGATATCCCTCTGCGGGAGGGCGTGTATTTCTATTGCTACGGTCCCCAGTATGAGACCCCGGCGGAGATCCGGGCCGCCCGGATCCTGGGGGGCGACGCGGTGGGGATGTCCACCGCGCCGGAGGTCATCATGGCCGGACACTGCGGGATGGAGGTGCTGGGCCTGACCCTGCTGTCCAATATGGCGGCGGGCATCCTGGACCAGCCCCTCAGCGAGCAGGAGGTGCTGGACGCCGCGGCGGCAGCCCGGGAGAAATTCTCCGGCCTGATCCGGGCCTGCCTGAAGAAAATGTGAGGTCTCTATGAAAATTTTGTTCCGAAATGTCACCGCTGTGACCATGGACCCGGCCCGGCCTGTGCTTCAAAACGCCTGCGTGGCGGTGGAGGGGACCCGGATCGCCTCTGTGGGCCAGGAGCATCCCCGTGGGGAGTTCGACCGGGTGATCGACGGACAGGGCAAGGCTCTGCTGCCCGGCCTGGTCAACTGCCACACCCATGTACCCATGGCCCTGCTCCGGGGCTATGGCGGGGGTCACGACCTTCAGCACTGGCTGAACGACTATATCTTCCCCGCCGAGGCCAGGCTGGACGACCGGTGCGTGGCTGCCGGGACCGCCCTGGGCCTGGCGGAGATGATCGCCTCGGGCACCACCTGCATCGCGGATATGTATATGCACACCGGCGCGGTGGCCCGGACGGTGCTGGAGTCCGGCGTCAGCGCCAACCTGTCCTGCGGCGGGGTATATTTCGGCGCGCCGGAGGATTTTTTCTCCGGACGCCTGCGGGGACTGCCGGAACCAGATCGCCCTGACGGAGGAGTGGAACGGCGCGGGGGACGGCCAGATCAAGGTGGACGCCTCCATCCACGCGGAGTATACCTCCAACCCGTCCCTGTGGGAGTGGATGGCCGGCTATGCCGCGGAGCACGGACTGGGGATGCACGTCCATGTGTCTGAGACCCGGTCCGAGCACGAGTCCTGCCTCCAAAAATATGGCAAGACTCCGGTGGCCCTGTTGGACCGGTACGGCGTGTGGGTCAACGGCGGCACAGCCGCCCACTGTGTCTGGGTGAGCGACGCAGATATGGAGCTGATGGTCCAGCGGAATATTACCGCCGTCCACAACCCGGTGTCCAACCTGAAGCTGGCCTCCGGCGCGGCCCGGGTGCCCCGGCTGCTGGAGCGCGGGGTCAATGTGGCCCTGGGCACCGACGGAGTGGCCTCCAACAACAGCCACGACCTGTTTGAGGAGATCAAGCTGGCCGCCCTCCTCCACAAGGGGATCGGCCTGGACCCCGCCGCGGTGACCGCCCGGCAGGCCCTGGAAATGGCAACTATCAATGGGGCGCGGGCCCTGAGACGAAACACCGGGGTCATCGCCCCGGGCAAAACGGCGGACCTGATCCTGGTGGACCTGGCCGCCCCCAACCTGTTCCCCTGCCACGATGTGGAGGCGGATTTGGTCTACTCGGCCCGGGGCTCCAACGTGGTGATGAATATGGCCCGGGGACGGGTCATATATGAGAAGGGAGAGTTCTTCACCCTGGATCTGGAGAAGATCCGCGCGGAGGTGGAGGGCTATGCCCTGCCCCGGATTTTTGGTAGTGTGAGGGGCGGCGGAGCCTGACGGGCCCGCCCCGAACAAAAAGGAGGTTTCCCATGGCCCAACACAGCCATCCCCCGCGCCGCGTGGCGCAGAGCCCGAAGCAGAACACCTTCTTCGGCGGCGCCGCCGTGCTGGCGGCCGGGATCCTGGTGGTCAAGCTGATCGGTCTGTTCTACAAGATCCCGCTGCTCAACATCATCGGCGAGCAGGGGACCGCAGACTTCGGCAACGCCTATAACATCTACGCCGTGCTGCTCACCATCTCCACTGCCGGCCTGCCGGTGGCGGTATCCAAGCTGGTGAGCGAAGCCAACGCCCTGGGCCGTCAGAATCAGGTCCGGCGGACCTTCCGGCTGGCGATGGCCCTGTTTTTGACCCTGGGCGTGCTGTCCTTCCTGGTGATGTTCTTCTGCGCCGACCAGCTGGCCGGACTGATGCACGACAGCATGGCGGCTCCTGGCATCAAGGCTCTGGCGCCGGCGGTGATCTGTGTGGGCTGCCTGTCCGCCTTCCGGGGTTATGCCCAGGGACACGGCCGCATGACTCCCACCGCAGTCTCCCAGATCATCGAGGCCCTGTGCAAGCTGACGGTGGGCCTGGGTCTGGCCTACTGGCTGGTGAAGCACGGCGCGGACGCCAGCCACGCCGCCGCCGGCGCCATCACCGGCGTGACGGTGGGCACCATCGTGGCCCTGGCCTATATGCTGATGAACTTCCTCATCACCCGGGGGCGGGAGGGGAACCTGTCCGACGACCAGCCGGACGACGCCCCCGCCATCCTGAAGAACCTGCTGATGATCGCCGTGCCCATCACCATCAGCTCCTCTATGGTGGGCATCGTGACCGTGATTGACAGCTCCCTGGTCCAGGGACAGCTCCAGCGGGCCTTATTGGAAAATCCGGACACCTGGGCCCTGTACCAGGGGATCGTAGACTTCACCGATCTGGAGCAGGCCCTGAAGGCGTGGAAAGCCGCCCTTCCCCAGGGTGGGGAAGTCACCATGGCACTGCTGGAGCAGAGCATGGCCGGACAGGGAGGGCAGGCGGAGGCCGCTCTGGCCCTGCACACCACCCTGGAGGGCATCAGCCGCACCCTCTATGGCAACTACAACGGCGCGCTGAACATCTATAACCTGCCTACTTCCCTGATGGCGGCCGTAACTGCGGCGGTGATCCCCGCCGTATCGGGCGCGCTGGCCCGCCGGGACCGCCGGGGTGCGGGACGAATCACCGGCTCCGCCCTGCGGATCACGGCCCTGGTGGCCTGTCCCATGGCGGTGGGCCTGTATGTGCTGGGGAAACCCATCATGGCCCTGATCTTCCCCAGCCTGAATGCAGATCTGGCCGGCCCCCTTCTGTCCACCCTGGGTCTGGCCACCCTGTTCGTGTGCATGATGCTGGTGTGCAACTCCATCCTTCAGGCCCACGGCTTTGTCAACCTCCCGGTGGCCATCATGCTGATGGGCGGGGTGGTGAAGATCTTTACCAACTATCATGTGGTGGTCGTGCCCAGCATGGGGATCTATGGGGCCCCCATGGGCAATATCCTGTGTTTTGCCCTGTGTATGGTGCTGGACCTTGTGGTCATCGCCCGGGTGATCCCCCGGCGGCCCTCCTATTTCCAGGTGTTCGCCAAGCCGGCGGCAGCCTCCGCCCTGATGGGGCTGGGCGCCTGGGCGGTGTACGGCCTGATGGCCAAGGGGCTGATAGCCGTCGGGAAGCTGTGTGAGGTGGATCGGGCTACCCAGGAGATCGTGGGCCTGAGCCGAACGGGCAACGGTCTGGCGGTGATCTGCGCGATCCTGGTGGCGGTGGCGGTGTACGGAATTTTGGTCATTGCCCTGCGGGCCATCACCCGGGAGGACCTCTCTCTCATGCCCAAAGGGGAAAAAATAGCCCGGATTCTGCATCTTTCCTAGAAAAGACGTAAAAAATACCTTGCGAAGGAAGCGAGATTGTGGTAAATTTTCAGTATATGGACTCCTATGGAGTGGAGGACCTGCTGCATATCATGGAACTGCTCCGTGCGCCAGAAGGGTGCCCCTGGGACCAGGAGCAGACCCACCAGAGCATCCGCCGGAATATGCTGGAGGAGGCCTATGAGGCGGTGGAGGCCATCGATGAGGAAGATCCGGAGCACCTGAAGGAGGAACTGGGCGACGTCCTGCTCCAGGTGGTGTTCCACGCCTGCATGGCGGCGGAGGAGGGGCTGTTCACCTTTGATGACGTGGTGGACGGCGTGGCAAAGAAAATGGTGTTCCGCCACCCCCATGTCTTTGGTACGGTCCGGGCGGAGGACTCAGTCCAGGCTCTGGACACCTGGGACGCTCAGAAGCGGGAGGAGAAGGCCCAGCGTACCGCCACGGACACCCTGGAGGCGGTGGCCCGCTCCCTGCCCGCCCTGATCCGGGCGGAGAAGGTCCAGATCAAGGCCGCCAAGGCCGGCTTTGACTGGCCGGACCGGGAGCCCGCCCTGGACAAGCTGGCGGAGGAGGTGGACGAGTTTCGCCGCGCCGCCTGCGGGGACGGAGACCCGGAGGAGGAACTGGGCGACCTGCTCTTTGCCGCGGTGAAGGCGGGGCGGTTCCTGGGACTGGACAGCGAGCAGGCCCTCACCCGGGCCTGTGACAAATTCATCCGCCGGTTCCGGACGGTGGAGGAGCTGGCCCCCCGCGCTCTGAAGGAGTGCTCCCTGGAGGAGCTGGAGGCCCTTTGGGCCCAGGCTAAGTCACATCCGGAGGCTCAGGCTTAAAAGCTGGTGTTCGTCCCGGCTTTAAGTGATATTTCAAAAGACAGGCTGCGTGTGTGCGGCCGTCGATGTTCTTAGGAGGAAGACGACATGAATAAAACTGAACTGATTGCCGCTGTGGCGGAAAAGGCCGATCTGTCCAAGAAGGACGCCGAGGCCGCCATCACCGCCGCCGTGGAGGCCATTACCGGTGCGCTGATCGAGGGGGAGAAGGTCCAGCTGGTGGGCTTTGGCTCCTTTGAGGTCAAGACCCGCGCCGCCCGTGTGGGCCGCAACCCCAAGACTGGGGAGGAGATCCCCATTTCCGAGGCCCGTCTGCCCGTATTCAAGGCCGGTAAGGCCCTGAAGGACGCGGTGGCGAAGTAAGGACCGGTCCGAAGAATGATCCCGGGGCGCCGCCACACCGAAGGGCGGCGCCCCTATTTTTATCAGCAACAGAGAGGAACAGAAGTCATGCGATTGGATAAGTGGTTAAAGGTCTCCCGCCTGATCAAGCGGCGCACCGTGGCCAACGAGGCCTGTGACAACGGCCGGGTGACGGCCAATGGCCGCAGCGTGAAGGCCAGCTATGAGGTGAAGCCCGGGGACGTGCTGGAGCTGAAGTTCGGCGAGCGTACCGTAAAGGTAGAGGTGCTGGCGGTGGCGGACAGCGTGGGCAAGGCGGACGCCTCCGCCCTGTACCGGGAGCTGCTGTAAGGCGGGGCGGGCCATGAAGAGAGCGAAGGGCCTCCGCCTGGCCGCCCTGGCCCTGGGCGGCGCAGTACTGCTTTCCGGCTGTGTGACCCGGACAGAACCCTCTGTGTCCACACAGATCTTTGTGATGGACACCATCATGTCCCTGGAGCTGTGGGAGGGGGGGCAGTCAGGAGCAGCTGAATCAGGCGGTGGAGCAGCTGTACCAATGGGAGGACCTGTGGTCGGCCACCGATGAGGACAGCGAGATCTGGGCGGCAGACCACAGCGGCGGGGAGTGGGTCACCCTCTCCGGGGATACGGTGGATCTTCTCTCCCAGGCGCTGGACCTGTGCCGCCTGACCGGCGGGGCGCTGGACCTCACCGCCTACTCCGCCGTCAAGGCATGGGGCTTTACCACGGGGGAATACCGGGTGCCCGGAGAGGAGGAACTGGCTGCCCTGGCGGATGGGATCGACCATACCCAGGTGGAGCTGGATCGGGATGCCTGCCGGGTTCGCCTGCCCGCCGGGATGGAGCTGGACCTGGGGGCGGTGGCCAAGGGCTATGCCGGGGCGCGTCTGGCGGAGCAGCTGCGGGAGCAGGGGGTGACCTCCGCTCTGCTGAACCTGGGGGGCAATGTCCAGACCGTGGGCGGAAAGCCGGACGGCTCCCCCTGGTCGGTGGGGGTCCAGGACCCGGCCTCGGAGCAGGTGGATAACCTGCTGGCCATCCAGGTAGTGGATCAGGCTGTGGTCACCTCCGGCAGCTATCAGCGGTATTTTCAGCAGGACGGACAGACCTACTGGCACATCCTGGATCCGGAGACCGCCGCTCCGGCCCGCACCGGTCTGGCGTCGGTCACAGTGGTGGGGCCGGACGGTACGGTGTGCGACGGCTTGGCTACCGCCCTGTTCGTGCTGGGCGAGGAGGCCGGGATCGAACTCTGGCGCGCCCATCCGGAGCTGGGCGTCCAGGTGATCTGGGTCCGGGAGGACGGCTCCGTGGCCCTGACGGAGGGACTGGAAGAGAATTACCAGGTCAACCCACAGCACCGGGGCCTGGATATGACGGTGGTGGAGGCATGAACAAACGAACAGCGCTGTTGGCCGCCCTGCTGGCGGGTGCGGTCCTGCTGTGTGCCGGCGTGATCTGGCGGCAGCACAGCGGCCCCGGCGGGGGCGTGCTGGCCCGGGTCTATCAGCGGGGCGAGCTGATGGAAGAGATCCGCCTGGACCGGGTGCAGGAGCCATACTCCTTCCCACTGACCGGGGAGGGGGGGGCGGAAAACGTGGTGGAGGTGGAGCCGGGCCGGATCCGGATCGTCTCCGCCACCTGCCCCGATCAGGTGTGCGTCCGCCAGGGGTGGATCTCAGACTCCACCGTCCCGGTGGTCTGCCTGCCCAACCAGGTGATCGTGGAGATCGTGGGAGGTGAGGGCTTTGCGGACACAGCGGCCGGCTGACGGCGCCCGCCGGATCACCCAGATGGCCCTGCTCACCGCCATCGCCCTGACCATTTTCATGGCGGAGGCGCAGATCCCGGTCCCCATCCCCATCCCGGGGATCAAGCTGGGGCTGGCCAACATCGTCACGGTGTACGCCGTTTTTGCCCTGGGGCCGGGGGACGCCCTGCTGATCCTGGTGGCCCGTGTGTTTCTGGGGGCGGTGTTCTCCGGACAGATGATGACTCTGTTTTACAGCCTGGGGGGCGGGCTGCTGTGCTGGCTGGTCCTCCTGCTGCTGTCCCGGCTGCTGACCTGGAAGCAGATCTGGCTGTGCAGCCCCATCTCTGCGGTATTCCACAACCTGGGGCAGCTGCTGGTGGCCGCCGCCCTGCTGGGCAGCTGGACGGTGCTGGCCTATCTGCCCTATCTGGTGGTGGCCGGAGCGGCCAGCGGCCTGTTCACCGGCCTGTGTGCCCAGCTGCTGGCGGGGCGGCTGAAGGGGCTGGGCCGCAGGTAGCACACCAGTCTGACCTGCCGGGAATGAAAAAGGAACGGACCTCTCTGCGGCGCAGAGAGGTCCGTTTTCCTTCTTATTCCAGATTGTCGTCGTCCAGATGGTGGAAGTCCTTGTTATGGCCGGACACATGGGTGAGGGGATAGACCTTGATGAAGCAGTCATAGCCTCCGTCCCGGATGAACTCCCGGAGACGGACGTACTCCCGGGAGGTGCAGACGCAGTCCAACTGGGTCTTGGGCTGTCCGGAGTAGCTACCTGTCACCTGATCGATGGTGGCGCTCTTGTGGATATCCTGAATGATGAAGCGCTCGATCTTCTGGGGCTGGTCGCAGATGATCTCCACCTCATAGAGCTTGGGCCCCAGGTTAAAGATCACATGGTTCATGCAGCTGACATAGAGCAGCTGCCCCACAAAGGCGTAGGCCACCGCATCCAAGGAGAAAGCCGACAGCATGAGGAGCATGATGCCCCCGTCCAGAGCCAGCAGGAGGTATTTCAGCGGCACGGTCCGAAACAGGCGCTGTTTCAGCAGCTTGGCCAGGGTGTCTGTCCCGCCATAGGAATAGCCCAGACGGTAGGTGAGGCCGGAGCCCAGACCATAGATCGCACCGAAGAGCATGACCGCGATGAGCTTTTCCTGCAGGATGATCTCCACCTGGATGTGATTCAGCCCCCAGAGCACCACCGGGTAGAGCAGGGAGAGTACCAGAATGTTGGAGACCTCCCGCCAGCCCAGGGCCAGGGCGGTACACAGCAGGATCGCCAGGGCCAGACCATAGTAGATCAGCGCATAGTTGACGCCGGTGAATTGGGCGGCGGCCATGGACAGTCCGGTGATCCCGGTGACCACAAAACCATTGGGAAGGGCCACCCAGTTGACTGCGATGCTGCACAATACACAGCTGAGGACCATATTGGTCAACGCCTTGCCCGGATGCTTTCTCATACGTACACCTCACGGGCGGCGGGGGCAGCCTGCCCTCCGATCCAGCCCAGCGCTTTTGACGGCTCTGTCTTATACTGGAGAGCGTACCTTATTTTTCTGAAAAAAGCAATACAGGAGCGGGAAAATTGTGTACTTTACCGAATCACTGGGGGAGGGTCAGATCACCCTCACGGATCCAGCCGATCTTCCGCAGGATCTGGCAGAATGCCCAGGACAGGACGGCGGGCAGAACAAAGCAGATCAGGATCATGCCCAGCCAGTCGAAACTGGTGGGGACGATGGCGGCCGCCCCTCTGGCAAGGGCCTCCTCACTGGGGGCGAGCCATCCGGTCCACACGCCGATTTGTCCGCACAGGCCGCAGGTGCCCATACCGGAGTTGATGGGGGCGCCGTTCATCTCCAGTCCGAACACGCAGGTGGCGATGGGGCCGGTGATGGCGGAGGCCAGCGTGGGAGGGATCCAGATCCGGGGATTTTTCACAATGTTGGGCATCTGAAGCATGGAGGTGCCCAGGCCCTGGGAGACCAGACCGCCCCAGCGGTTCTCCTTGAAGGACATGACGGCGAAGCCCACCATCTGGGCACAGCAGCCGGCCACAGCAGCGCCGCCCGCCAGTCCGGTCAGGCCCAGCACAGAACAGATGGCGGCAGAGGAGATGGGGAGGGTAAGGGCGATGCCCACCAGGACGGATACGGCGATCCCCATCCAGAAGGGCTGGAGCTTGGTGGCGTTGTCAATGACCAGGCCAAAGGCGCTGGCGACGGTGCCGATGGGGGGAGCGATGAGCTTGGCCAGGGCCACACCGATCAAAATGGTGACGCCAGGGGTGACCAGAATATCCACCTTGGTCTCCTTGCTCACCATTTTGCCGCACTCCGCGGCGATGATGGCGATGATCAGAACGGCCAGCGGGCCGCCCGCTCCGCCCTCAGCGTTGGCTGCCCAGCCCACGGCGGCGAGAGAGAAGAGGACCATGGGATCAGCCTTTAGTGCATAGCCGATGGCCACTGACATGGCCGGACCGGAGACAGACATGGCATAGGCGCCGATGTCGATGAGATACTGGATGGACAGCTGCTGCCCCAGAGTCTTGATGATGGTGCCGATGAGCAGAGAGCAGAACAGGCCCTGGGCCATAGCACCAAGGGCGTCAATCCCATAGCGCTTGGCTGAGATCTCGATATTTTTCCGTTTCAGGAATGCCTTGAATCCTTCCATTGGATACACCTGCTTCGTAAAAATGGTATACAGGTGTCAAGACACCTGTATACCGCATCATACACGAATCGGGCCTGATTGTCAACCCGCTTTTTCCGAATCTCTCACCTCTTTGAAAAAGCTCCCCTCCGCCGGTCAGGCAGAGGGGAGCGCTTCTGGTATAGAGCAAGATGCGAGTTCGTATGGATCATGCCTCCAGCAGAACACCTAACTGTTCCAGGGCGGTCTGGACCCGCTGGAAGGCGGTCTCGTCTGGGCAGGAGATGGTGTGCAGGTGGATGCCCTCTGTGAGGTTGGACAGGGGGAGGGCGTCGGACTGGCGGCAGCGGTCCACAAACTGGATCACGTCATACCGGCTGGACAGCTGGAGTGGTCCGGTGAGCTGGCCGTAGATCGGGTGTTCTACAATGACGTCGATCACCGTACAGCCCTGGTCCACGATGGCGTTGAGCTCGTCCTCCATCTGGTCCGCCCGGTGACGGCAGGCGAGGGTGCGGACCAGTCCGCTGTGCTCCTCTGGGAGCATATAGCCCCGTGGAGTGGCGGCGATGGACAGACCTCCCGCCCGCAGCAAGGCTACGTCTCCCACAATGATCTGACGGCTGACAGAGAACTCCCGGGCCAGGGCGGCGGCGCTCACCGGGTGGTCGGTCCGCTCCAGGACAGATAAGATTGCGGCGCGGCGTGCGGCAGCGTCCATAGGTGATCCCTCCTTGCCCCTGGGCGGGCCTGGCACTGGGCGCAGTCCTCCCGGGACGTTTTTGTTCAGTGTATCATAAACCGGACCCGGGGGCAAGCGGGAGTTGCGGAACGGCGCGCCTTGAGAGATCGTTCAAAGATCCAGGCTATGCTGTGGAAGCCGCTGGCCTGATGTTTTCGGGAGCCATGCCGTGGATGGGACGAACATATAGGTTCCCGCAGGAATGGGTCACGCCTGTTCAGTCTCCTGACCCAGCAGCTGCCGGTAGATGGCGGCCATGTGGCCGCTGAAGCAGACGAAGGTGATCTCCGGTCCATCTGGGTGTTCCATGAGAAAGCGGCGGCACTCGGCCACAGCGATGGCGGCGGCCTCCTGGGGCGGATAGTGGTAGACCCCTGTGCTGATGGCAGGGAAGGCAACCGTGCGGCAGTTCAGTTCCAGGGCCCGGGTCAGGGAGGTGCGGTAGCAGGAGGCAAGCAGGTCCGGCTCCCCCCTTCCACCCCCGTGCCACACGGGGCCCACCGTATGGATGACGTATTTGGCTGGAAGGCGGTAGCCCTTCGTCGCCTTGGCCTGGCCGGTGGGACAGCCGTGGAGGGTGCGGCACTCGGCCAGCAGTTCCGGGCCGGCCGCCCGGTGGATGGCCCCGTCCACCCCGCCGCCCCCCAGCAGGGATGTGTTGGCGGCGTTGACGATGGCGTCAACCTCCAACGCGGTGATGTCTCCGGTGACAAGGTGCAGCTTCATGGGAAACAGACCTCCAATCTCAAAAATGGACGGCGCAGAGGCCACCGCTGTGTATTCTAATTATACAGGGCGTTGGGCGGGAAGGAAACGGTGCCTTCTTTCATGATAAAAAATCATTCTTGGATCGACTTTTTCTCCTCGCCGCACAGAGATTTATCTCTTTCTCATATCATTGATACCGTCCATGAGTACATCTTGCAAAAGAGTGATATAATCTGCATATTGGTCTCTGTTTTCTGTATTATTTATAAACAAAAGTAATAATTCGTTTCATTTCTTTTAAGATTGCCATTCCAACCATCCCTGCAAACATCCAATTCCCAATATAACGATGAAAATAATAGCAATAACTCCAAGCACTTTAAGTGCTAAAGTATCTCCGTATGTAATTGGTAAAGTGACTTTTCCAATTTGAACTTTCTTTCTTAATTTTTCTTGCTCCTTTAAGCTTTTGCGAAAGTTTTTATTAGCCCATTCTTAAAATCCTTTAGACTTTTAGCGTAAAAAAACAAGAACTATCCCTAAAACAATATGGATGGCAGCCAAAATTGGCATCCACCCCCCAATTACTTAACGGATTTTTACAGATGATTGGAATGAACGAAAGTAATATCCATCCTATACCACATCCTGACAAAATAATTCCACCAATACTATATGCACCAACTCCGTCTTTTTGTGCTCTAACAATATCGGCTGCAGCCTTACTTACATTGCCAGATATTTCTTGACAAAACAAATCTGACAATCTATTCATTAATTTATCCACTCTTTCTGACAATATTATCCTCTAAAAATTCTAATTTTCCAGTTCTGCAATCTGGGATTTATTTTGGTTCAACATTCTGTTTTGATGAGACTTTACTTCTTTTTTTATCGGTCGATTGTAAAATGAAGTTGGACACCTAAGAAAAAATCCATAGTGATTTTCCCCACATGGTAGAATGAAGTTTGCACACAACTTCTTCCAAGGGAGGGCAATCACTATGGACTGCCAAGATTATATCACAGAATCGGTAGAACGCAAGAAGGGACAGCACTTACAGCGAGAGGAACGAGGCGCAATCCAGCATCTCAAGAACGCCGGCTACACGAACAGAGCCATTGCCAGAGCAATCGGATGTTCACCAACCACCGTTGGGAACGAGCTAAAGCGCGGCACACCGCCCCGAAAGAGCAGCAAGGGCAGGAAACCCGGATACTCGGCAAGGCGTGGAGAAGCGGTCTACAAGGCGAACAGAAAGCGTTCTCGGAAACCACACCGAATCTGTCACTGCACTCGTTTCATTCGCTGGATAATGGAACAGGTCAAAGAACACAAGTGGTCTTTGGATGCCTGCGTCGGCTATGCTCGTCTGCACAGGCTGTTTTCAGCAGAGGAGATGGTCTGCACCCACACGCTTTACAATGAGGTCTGGGCAGGCAGTCTTGACTTGTCTGTGACAGAACTGCCCGAAGCCATGAAACGCAAGCAGCACAAGGATTCCAAGCCCCGTGAACACAAGAAGAACTTCGGCACAGACATTTCTCAGAGGCCTGAGATCGCAGCTCTGCGCATCGAGGAAGGTCATTGGGAAGGTGACACCGTGGTCGGCAAGAGGGGCGGTAAAGAGGCTGTTGTCCTCTCCCTGTTGGAGAAGAAAACGGAGAACTATATTGCCATCCGGATTCCCGGCAAGGATGCAGACTCCGTTCTGAACGCCATGCAGTCACTCAGGGGAGAATTCGGAGACAAGTTCTCACAGGTCTTCAAGACCATTACCGTGGACAACGGCTCGGAGTTCTCTGCGTTCAGTCAGGTCGAGAACTGGGGCTGTGCAGTCTACTTTGCGCATCCCTACACCTCATGGGAACGTCCCCAAAACGAACGCCACAACGGGCTGTTTCGAACCTTTGTTCCGAAGGGCGTGTCCATTGAGGCTTTCTCTGCTGAGTATATCTTGGCTGCAGCTGATGAATTGAACGGACGGCCTCGCAAGAAGCTTGGCTACCGCACCCCGGAGGAACTGTTTGACGAGTTCCTCGACTCTGTTTACGCAGCCGAAGGCTGCGGCAGCATCCCCCAGGACGGAAGCCAGCGGCTTCCATCCTGACCGTCGCTCTGATTCACTAAGTTCTACCGTGCAGGTGTCCAACTTGCACTTGCAATTTGCGTTCTTTTTTTATCCAATACTTGCTTTCAAACACCATCTATCACAGTGGTGATCCCTTCTACTCTCCAAAATTGACAATTTCCAATATCTATTCTTGCAAGATTTTTGTCGTGATCCATTTGTCTGGCGCCATATACTATATATTTTTTCCCTCTATAAGCTGTGCCCATTTGGTCCGTATCATAAATCATAAAATGTGTATTTTTCTTCCATTTATTAGATACGACTGTACCTATTTTTAATTGAAGAAATTCATTTTCAGTCATACTATATTACCGCCATCGTCCTAGACTTGCTGTTTTTGATTTTACCACAGATCCGAGGATGTGAAAATAGAGAGTTTCTCGGGCTGATTTCCCGCCTTATGGACATACGGCACAGAATGCATCCATTCATAACAAGCGGCGTGTAGTGGCCTTGATGGTTACCACCATAGCCGCTACAAGCGACAGCTTGAACATCACATGGAAAATCTGACAGGTGGCATACCTCCCATCAGATGCCTACCCTGTGCAGGTCCTTGTAAACTGTACGTTTCGGATATGAAAGAAAAGTCCATTCAATACCATAATGATAAGTGGATTTGAATGAAGGGTCACTGTTTCAGAAACGAAAAAAGGACCCGGAGAGTCCGGGTCCCGAAGCGCCGGACGTCCACCCGTCCGGCGCGGTAAGGGCTGAAGCTGATTCAGGCGTGGGCGGCCAGCCGGTCCAGCCGGTCCGCCGGGATGAGGGTGCGGAAGAAAGAGATGCGGGGCAGGGCGCTGAGCAGCAGGCTGCCCAGAAGATAGCAGGCCAGCAGCTCGCCCAAGCCCACTGTAAAGGCATTGAAGGCATAGGCGGCCCAGAAACCAGGGCCGAAGCCCGTCTCAAACCAGGCGATCTCCGCCCCCACGATGGCGGCGTTGCACAGCACAGGGGGCAGGGGAGCCAGCCAGCGGCTGGGCATCCGCTGGGTCAACAGGCAGGCCAGAAGGGTGGCGGCGGAGCCGCACACGATGTCCAGCGGATAGGGGGAAAACAGGTTGGCCACGATGCACCCCACGAACAGGCCCGGGGTAGCTGCCGGGAAGAGAAAGGGCAGAACGGTGAGGGCCTCGGACATGCGGATCTGGATGCCGGTGAAGGCGGGAATGGGCAGGACCAGGGTCAGGGTGGCGTACACCGCCGCCAGGAGGGCTGCCAGGGTCAGGTCTTGGACAGAGAATTTGCGCATAAAAAAACCTCCATTTTCTTGTTTAGAGAACGCCGGAGCAGATGCTCCGCCGAACGAACGGGAGAAAGACCGGAGGGCCGCTCCCGCTTGGACGAGGTGTGGAGACTCGTCAGCGGCTATCCTAACACAAGCTGAGGCATTTGTCCAGCATAAAGAGAAAAAAGGAGAGGCCCGCTCGTCCTGAGCGGGCCTCTCCGATAAAAAAGGCGGTTTGGGGGAATATCAGATCAGGGTCTTGGGATCAATGTACTCCAGGTTCAGCGCCTCGGCGACACCGGGGAAGGTGCAGTGGCCGTCGTAGCAGTTCAGGCCGGCCAGCAGACCGGCATCGGCGGCGCAGGCCTTCTCCACACCGTCAGCGGCCAGACGCAGGCCATAGGACAGAGTGGTGTTGACCAGAGCCTGAGTGGCGGTGCGGGCCACTGCGCCGGGCATATTGGCGACGCAGTAGTGTACGATGCCGTCCACCATAAAGACGGGATCGGCGTGGGTGGTGGCGTGGGTGGTCTCAATGCAGCCGCCCTGGTCCACGGCTACGTCCACCAGAACGGCGCCAGGCTTCATCAGGCTCAGATCCTCACGGCGGACCAGCTTGGGTGCGGCGCGGCCGGGGAGGAGAACGGCGCCGATGACCAGGTCAGCGGTCTTGAGGCAGTTGCGGATGTTCTCGCGGGTGCTGTACAGGGTGGTGATCTGGCGGGGGAAGATGTCATCCAGATAGGCCAGACGGGCGGGGTTGACGTCCAGGATGGTCACGTTGGCCCCCATGCCCACAGCGATCTTGCAGGCGTTGGTGCCCACGTTGCCGCCGCCCAGGATGACCACGTTGGCGCGGGCCACGCCGGGGACGCCGGCCAGCAGCACGCCGCGGCCGCCGAAGGTCTTTTCCAGGTACTTGGCGCCCTCCTGCACGGACATACGGCCGGCGATCTCGCTCATGGGGGTCAGGCAGGGCAGACCGCCGCTGCGGCCCACGATGGTCTCATAGGCGATGGCCTTCACGCCGGACTCCATCAAAGCCTTGGTCAGGGGGGCGTCAGCGGCCAGGTGCAGATAGGTGTAGAGGATCAGGTCCTTACGGAAGAAGCGGTACTCGCACTCGATGGGCTCCTTGACCTTCACGATCATGCCGGACTTGTTCCAGACGGCCTCTGCGGTATCCTCCAGAGTGGCGCCGGCCTGCACATACTCCTCGTCGGGGAAGCCGGAACCCAGTCCCGCGCCCTTCTCCACCAGTACGGGGTGCCCAGCCTGAACAAAAGCGCTGACTGCGTCGGGGGTCAGTCCCACACGAAACTCATTGTTTTTGATTTCCTTTACTACGCCGATCGTCATGTCCATTCTCCTTTTCGTATTTGATATGTGCCTGACCCGGGTCCTGCGGCCTCCGGAGCGCCCGGTCTGACGGGCCCCGGAGGGGGGAAGGCTCCGAACAACAAAAAAACCAGCAAAGACGGAGAATAGCCCGCAACACGGGATGTTGATTCGTCTTTGCTGGATTTTATCTGTGATGGCAGGGCGGAGGCCCTATCTGACAGCTAAAGCAGCACATATCGTTATCTGCATTATAACGACTTCCGCCAAAATGTCAAGCACTTTTTCAAATTAATTATTCAGTCTGCACAAGCGGAACACGAGAAACCCAGAAAAAGGGAAAATGGCCGTCAATCCCGGCCGGGGACCCAGCCGGTCCGAAGCTCCGGCACAAGGGTATGAAGCTGCTCCAGGGCCCAGTCGCCGCAGGTGCGGTCCGTCAGGGCGGCCTTATAGCTTCCGCCGTTCCGGAGAACGGCCATCAGAAAATACTGCCCCACGGGGACCCGGCGGCAGCCCATGCCCACCGGGAGGTCCTCCAGACGCAGGTAGACGTGGGCGAGGGCCGCCAGAGGGAGAAAGACCGTCTGGGTGAGCCGAGGGAAGTACAGCCCCAGCTGCCCCAGGCGCATCTGCCCCAGGTTCCGGGCCTGCTCATAGTCCCGGGTCAGCGTCTCCCCGTCCGGGGCTGGGAGGGAGGTGCCGTTTTTGAACTTCATAGCGGTTTCCTTTCTGTCAGGGCTGCACGGAAAAGGGGCTTCCGTTGTAGTCGGTGGACAGCAGAGCCTCATAGTCCCGGATCCCCACCACGATGTCCGGCTGGTGGAGGCGGATGTAGTCGGCCAGGGGCATTTCACGATAATGGCGCAGGTCAATGGAGCGCATCTCATCAAAACTGTAATAAGCCAGGCACTCCACCGGGTTTGTGAAGCTGTCCCCGTAGATGAGGATGGAGGGCAGGTCGGGGCGGTTGGTCTCGATTACGGTCTCGCCCACATCGCCCCCCATGTAGAGGGAGTAAAGCACCCCCTCTGTGCCGGTGGCGGGGAGGGCATATACTGTCGGGGCGGTCTCCGTGCCGTTGTCCGTCCGGGTGAAGGGGACGGGGGCCCTGGGCAGGCCGATGGTCAGGTGTTCCCCGCAGTCCTCCAAGCCGAAGAGCTTCCGCCCCCGGGAGCCCAGATAGGGGTTGGGCAGGGTCTCCACCGCGAGGGAGTTTCCGTCCAAAATGGTCAGCTCTGTACCCAGCTCCGCGCTGAGGCGCTCCAGGATGGCCCGGTAGGTGAGATAGGCTCCGCCGAACTGATAGTGGTAGTCGGCCATGGAGTAATATTCCCTGGGGTTACCAGCTGTGTCCAGCACCGGCCCCATGTCCAGAAGATCCATCCCACGTTCCGCCATGGCATGGGTGAGGGCGGGGACCTCCAGAGCGGTATACGCCTCCCGGTTGTTGAGAAAATCCGGATAGGCCTCCGGGTAGTAGGCGTACTGCCCCGGGACCGCTGCATAGCAGAAGCGTCCGCCGTACCACTCCACAACATCCCGCAGGCGGGCCAGCTCCTCCGCCATGTGCTCCGCCTGGGCGGTGATCCCGGCGGGGTCCGGAGTTTCATAGGGGTTCCAGCCCAGGAGCATCCCATCCGCAGGGACTACCTGGTTGACCACCGGGCGGTGGAACAGGTGCAGGTCGACCCAGACGGACAGCTTCATCAGGGTGTTCCGCCCGGCGGCGTGGTCCTGGAGCACCGGCTCCACGCTGGCGGGGAAGGTGCCGTCCAGAAGCGTCTCCACCGACAGCTCCGCCGGATGGGCCAGATTCCGATTCTCATAGTAGGACCAGCCCGACTTTGGCCGGATCAGAGTGACGGCCAGGGCCAGCGCCAGGAAGCCGAGAAAGCCGGCGGTCAGGAACCAGTCGGCCCATCTACTCTTTTTCATGGGGGAGCCTCCTTAGAATTGGAAATAGATGAAGGGATTGAAGGAGCCGGTGACCAGCAGCCCATAGGAGAGGACCAGCAGCCCCAGGGCCAATACCCGGGGCGCCCACAGGGCGAGCGTCTGACCGGCGGCCCCCCGGGCCTCCAGCCAGGACTGGAGCCACTGCTTCACCGGCAGGAAGGCGATGAGGGCGAGGATCCACTCCGGCCAGAACTGGAGCAGGTAGTAGACTGCTTGACCGTCCTGGGCCAGGCTGGTGGTCTGGCCGAACATGGCGCCCAGATAGGCCCACGCCTGGCCCAGATCCGCCGCCCGGAACAGCACCCAGCTGAGGATGACAGCCAGCATGGTACAGGCCCAGCGGATCGGGCTGGGCAGCTGCTCCAGGAAATGCCCCCACAGGAATTTTTCCCCCAGCAGCAGGAGGCAGAACCACAGCCCCCACAGGATGAAGGTCCAGGCGGCCCCGTGCCACAGGCCGGTGAGCAGCCATACCGTCAGAATGTTGCGGATCTGCCTGGCCCTGGAGCAGCGGTTGCCCCCCAGGGGGATGTACACATAGTCCCGGAACCAGGAGCTGAGGGAGATGTGCCACCGCCGCCAGAACTCGGTGACGGAGCGGGAGATATAGGGGTAGTTGAAGTTCTCCAGGAAGTGGAAGCCGAACGTATGGCCCAGGCCGATCGCCATATCGGAATAGGCGGAGAAGTCGAAGTAGATCTGGAAGGTATAGGCCAGGGCCCCCACCCAGGCCAGGCCGGGATCCAGATTGGCGGCTGTCTGTCCAAAGACTCCGTCGGCGATCTGGCCCATGGAGTTGGCCAGCACCATCTTTTTGGACAGGCCGAAGCAGAAACGGGTGGCCCCGGCGGCAAACTCCGACAAGGTCTCCTCCCGGTGGGCGATCTCCTCCATCACGGTGGTGTACCGCACGATGGGGCCGGCCACCAGCTGGGGGGAACAGGGCCACATACAGGGCCGTGTCCAGAGGGTTTTTCTGAATGGGGGCGTCCCCCCGGTATACGTCGATGACATAGCTGAGCCCCTGGAAGGTGAAAAAGGAGATGCCGATGGGCAGGGTGACCTGAGGGATCGGGACAGCAAAGCCCAGGCCGCAGATGGTCCGGGCCAGAAAACCGGCGTACTTGAACCAGGCCAGCAGGCCCAGCCCGGCGCATACGGCAAAGAGCAGCCCCGCCCAGGCCAGCCGGGGCCGGTCCCTCTGTCCGGCCAGCAGGCCACCCACATAGTTGACGGAGATGGACAGGACCATCAGAAGGACCAGAGGACCGGCCCCCCACCAGTAAAAGAACAGGCTGGCCCCCAGCAGGACCAGGTTCCGCAGCCCACGAAACCGGGCGGGAACGAGATAATAGACCAGAAGCAGGGCGGGAAGAAAACCCAGCAGAAAGACAAGACTGCTGAATACCATAGGGAGGCCCCCCTTTTGTGTGAAATCAGGGATCAGAGCGCAGAAATAAGAGCCCATCACCAGGAGTCAGGCAGGAACTGGGCAGTTTTTACAGTCTGAGTATACCGCATTTCCAAGCCTGCGTCAAATCTGTCAGAGATGCAAGCCGGAATTGTAATTTTGCATGGAATGTGATAAAATGACACGGAATATGACAAATTGCCCCGAAAGGGGCGGAGACGAGGTGCCCCATGGACCATCCCTTTCGCAGCGCCGCCTTCGGCGGCTTCAACCGGCAGGACGTGCTGGACTATTTGGAAAAGACGGCGGCGGAAAACGCCCGAAAGCAGCAGGAGCTTCAGCGGCGCCTGGAGGAGGCGGAGGAGGACCGGCGGAAGCTGGCCTCTCAGGAGTCGGACCAGGAGGAGCGTGTGACCATCCTCAACCGGGACCGGGAGAGCCTGAGCCAGCAGCTGGAGCAGGTGAAGGCGGTGCTGGAGGCTAGCCGGGAGCGGGAGGAGGCCCAGAGCCGGGAACTGGAGGAGCTGCGCCGGGAGCGGGACAGCCTGCGCCGCCGGGTGGCGGAGCTGGAGCCCGGGGCGGCAGCCTATACCGCCGTCAAGGAGCGGGCCGCCGGGGTGGAGCTGGAGGCCCACTGCCGGGCTCAGAACGTGCTGAATGAGGCGGACAGACAGGCGCGGGAGCTGCGCCGGGGCATGGAGCAGTGGCTGGGCCGGGTCCAGGTGGAGTACGACGCCCTGCGTAGCGAGGTGGAGTCCACCGTCTCCCACGCGGCGGATCAGCTGGAGAAGGCGGGGAAGTGTCTGGAGCAGATGACTGCCCTGCTGGCTGACCAGGATGTGGCCCTGGAGGAGCTGTCCCGGGCCTATGACAGCACGGACCGGGAGAAGGTCCCCGCTCCCATGCCGTTGACAGAGCTGTAACATGGATCTGGACCGGGTCCGTCTCTGGCTTCCGCCGGAGGCGCGGCCCGGTCGCTTTTTGCGGTGTGACCGCCGCACACGGACAAAATTCTGTGCAGAACGGACATGAAGTGGGGCGTACTTTTTCTGGATTCTGGTGGAAAGCACCATTGACTAATTGCGGAGGGTGCTTTACAATAGAACAAAATTCACAACCATCCAGCGTTAGAAAGGGGAGGGGAAGCATGAAAAAGCAGAGCTGTGGACACAATGCGTACAGCTGCGCTTCTGCCGCCGGAATGACAGCGGCCGCTTCCTCCTGCGCGAATTTCCAGGCCAAGTCTGGAAGTGCCTCTGCCTCTGTGAGCCTGTTGGACACCATGATGATGGTGTCCTTTTTTGTTGTCCTGGTAGGGATCGTGGGCCTTCTGGCCGACTCCCTCCTGCTGGTGAACGTGCTATCCGTACTGTGCGTAGCCGGGCTGTTGATTATTCTGGCCCTGGGGGGCCGAAACAGCGTTCCAAAGAGGTAACCGCTTTTCACCCATCAAAAGGGTTAAAAGGGCGGCTCCGTTCTTTGGAACGGAGCCGCTTTTTTAATATATCCATCCTGTTGAAAAAAGGAGAGATCTGTATGAACAGCAAAAAGTTTCTTGCCTTTGCCATGGCCGCGGCCATGACCCTGTCCATGACCGCCTGCGGCGGCTCCGGCTCCGGTGCGGCGTCCAGCGGCACGGACAGCGCCGCCGGCACTGCCTTCAAGCTGGGCGGCACCGGTCCCCTCACCGGAGGGGCCTCCATCTATGGCCTGGCCGCCCAGCGGGGCGCTCAGATCGCCGTGGACGAGATCAATGCCCAGGGCGGCGCCATCCAGTTCGACCTGAAGTACGAGGACGACCAGCACGACCCGGAGAAGGCGGTCAACGCCTATAACGCGCTGAAGGAGTGGGGGATGCAGATCTCTCTGGGCTCCGTCACCTCCCAGCCCGGCATCAGCACCTCCGCCCTGAGCCAGGAGGACGGCATTTTTGCCCTCACCCCCTCCGCCTCCTCCCCTGACGTGATCGCCGGCAAGGACAATGTGTATCAGATGTGCTTCTCCGATCCCAACCAGGGTCTGGCCTCTGCCCAGTACATTGCGGAGCAGCAGCTGGGAGAGAAGATCTTCATCATCTGGAAGAGCGACGACAACTACTCCACCGGCATCAAGGATAAGTTCATGGCAGAGGCCGACAAGCTGGGCCTGAACGTGGTGGGCAACGCCACCTTCACCACCGACTCCCAGAACGACTTCAACGTCCAGCTGACCCAGGCCAAGCAGGCCGAGGCCGACCTGCTGTTCCTGCCCATCTACTATGAGCCCGCCTCTCTGATCCTCAGCCAGGCCAAGGCCATGGGCTACGCCCCCAAGTTCTTCGGCGTGGACGGCATGGACGGCATCCTCACCATGAAGAACTTCGACCCCGCTCTGGCAGAGGGCGTCATGCTGCTGACCCCCTTCAACGCCGACGACGAGGACGAGGCCACCCAGAGCTTTGTCAAGAAGTATCAGGAGAAGTACGGCGAGACCCCCATCCAGTTCGCCGCCGACGCCTATGACTGCGTGTACGCCTATAAGCTGGCGCTGGAGACCGCCGGCTGCACCCCGGACATGAGTGCGGCCGACCTGAACGCCAAGATGAAGGAGACCTTCCCCACCATTACCTTCACCGGTCTGACCGGCGACGGCGCGGGCATCACTTGGGACGCCACCGGCGCGGTGTCCAAGAGCCCCAAGGGCATGGTCATCCAGAACGGCGCTTATGCAGGCATGGACTGAGTCTGTATGACCGGAAGCGCCTCTCCCCGCGGGGGCCTGTGTGCCGCCGCGGGGGAGTCTTCCTTCCATACGGGGTGTGTGGGAAAGGGGCCGGCAGGCCCGGCGTTTTTCCCATGCGTCCAAAGAAAAAAGGAGAGAAAAGGTGAGTGAATTATGGATGTTTTGACCCTGTTGGACTATCTGATCCGGGGCTTGAGCCTGGGCAGCGTCTATGCCATCATCGCCCTGGGGTATACCATGGTATACGGCATCGCCAAAATGCTCAACTTCGCCCACGGCGACGTGATCATGGTGGGGGCCTATGTGTGCTTCTTTGCCATGACCGGCCTGAGCCCCATGTTTGAGGCGGGAAGCATGGCTGCCGCAGTGGTGCCCGCCCTGGCGGGCGTGGTGCTGTCCATGGCGGTGTGCACCGTTTTGGGTGTGGTGATCGAGGGGCTGGCCTATAAGCCGTTGCGCCAGGCCCCCTCTCTGGCGGTGCTCATCACCGCCATCGGTGTGAGCTATTTTCTCCAGAACTCCGCCCTGATCCTGTGGTCCTCCAGCCCCAAGATCTTTCACCCCCTCGTCACCTTCCGGGTGCCGGAAGTTCGGCCAAGTTGACCATCTCCCACGTCACCCTGGTGACCATCGCCGCCTGCGTGGTCATCATGCTGGCCCTCACCGCCTTCACAGGTCGGACCAAGATGGGTAAGGCCATGCGCGCCGTGTCCGAGGACAAGGCCGCTGCCCAGCTCATGGGCATCAACGTCAACCGTACCATCTCGATGACCTTCGCCATCGGCTCTGCCCTTGCCGCCATCGCCGGTGTGCTGCTGTGCTCCTACTCGCCGGTGCTGCAGCCCACGACGGGCGCCATGCCTGGCATCAAAGCCTTCGACGCCGCCGTCTTCGGTGGCATCGGCTCCATCCCCGGCGCCTTTGTCGGTGGCATTCTTATCGGCATCATCGAGGCGATGGCACAGGCTTACATTTCCACGAGCCTTGCCAACTCCATCGTCTTTGGTGTTTTGATCATCGTCCTGCTCGTCAAGCCTGCCGGCCTCTTGGGCAAGTACGTCCCCGAGAAGGTGTAGGTGAGCGTTATGAAGTTTCTTAAAGACAAGCAGACGCGTCACGACTTTGTTACGTACGCCATGTGCCTTGTGGCGTTCGCCATCGTGTTCTTTATGCAGTCTAACCACATGATTCCGCGCATGATCGCCGGTCAGCTGGTTCCCATCACGGCCTATATCGTCATGGCCATTTCCCTCAACCTCGTCGTCGGCATCGCGGGCGACTTGTCGCTGGGCCACGCGGGCTTTATGAGCGTCGGCGCCTATACGGGCATCGTTACCGCTGTCGCGCTGGAGAGCGCCGTTCCCTCCGATCCGGTGCGCCTTATCATCAGCATTGTGGTCGGCGCTATCGCCGCTGCCATCTTGGGCTTCTTGATTGGTATCCCGGTCCTGCGCCTCAACGGCGACTATCTGGCCATCGTGACCCTGGCCTTTGGCGAGATCATCAAAGAGATCGTCACCTGCCTCATTGTGGGCGTCGACTCCCGCGGCCTGCACGTGATCTTTAACATCACGGGTAACTCTACGATCGACGACCTGCACCTGCTCGAGGACGGCACCGCCATCATCAAGGGCGCCCAGGGCGCCTCGGGCGTGTCGACGTACTCGACCTTCCTCGCCGGTGCCATCCTGGTCATGGTCGCACTCGTGATCGTGCTCAACCTGGTTCGCAGCCGTACCGGCCGTGCCATTATGGCCGTGCGCGATAACAAGATTGCAGCCGAGTCCGTAGGCATCTCCGTCACCGAGTACCGCATGATCGCCTTCGTGGTTTCCGCTGCCCTCGCCGGTGCTGCCGGAGCCCTCTTCGGCGGTAACTTCTCGCAGCTCTCCGCCACCAAGTTCGACTTCAACACGTCCATCCTCATCCTGGTGTTCGTGGTCCTGGGCGGTCTGGGCAATATGCGCGGCTCCGTCATCGCGGCGGCGCTGCTCACGGTGCTTCCCGAGCTGCTCCGCCAGTTCTCGGACTACCGCATGCTCGTCTACGCCATCGTGCTGATCCTGGTCATGATCTTTACCAACAACCCGCAGCTCAAGGCGTTCTTCGTTCGCGTCAAGGACCGCTTTGCTCCCAAGAAGGAGGTGGCAGCCGATGTCCAGTAAATTTGAGTTCAACAAGGGCAAGATGGTCCCGTATCCTTCTGGCGCCATCGTTCCCGATCGCGACCTGGGCGAGCGCCCGGCACTCGAGTGCATCCACTTGGGCATTGAGTTTGGCGGCCTTAAGGCAGTAGACGACTTTAGCCTGACCATCGGCAAGACTGAGATCGCCGGTCTGATCGGTCCCAACGGTGCCGGTAAGACTACGGTCTTCAACCTGCTCACCAAGGTGTATCAGCCCACGCACGGCACCATCCTGCTCGATGGCGAGGACACCTCGGGCAAGTCGGTCTATCAGGTCAACCGCATGGGTATTGCCCGTACATTCCAGAACATTCGCCTGTTCAACACCATGACGGTGGAGGATAACGTTAAGGTCGGCCTGCATAACCAGGAGCGTTACTCCGGCTTTGAGGGCGTGCTGCGCCTGCCGACGTATTGGAAGCACGAGAAGGCCGCTCACGAGCGCGCCATGGAGCTGCTGTCCATCTTTGATATGGAGCATCTGGCAAACGAGCAGGCCGGCTCGCTGCCTTACGGCGCCCAGCGTCGTCTGGAGATCGTCCGCGCGCTTGCCACCAACCCCAACCTCCTGCTGCTGGACGAGCCGGCGGCGGGCATGAACCCCTCGGAGACTGCGGAGCTCATGGACAACATCGTCAAGATCCGGGATACCTTCGGCATCGCCATCCTCCTTATCGAGCACGACATGTCGCTGGTCATGGGGATTTGTGAGGGTATCGCAGTGCTCAACTTTGGTAAGGTCATTGCCAAGGGGACCCCGGATGAGATCAAAAATGACCCGGTGGTCATCGAGGCCTATCTGGGCAAGCGGAAGGAGGCGTGACCGATGGAGACACTGCTGAAGGTAGAGGGCATCAACGTCTGGTACGGCGCCATCCACGCCATCAAGGACATCTCCTTCCAGGTCAACCAGGGGGAGATCGTCACGCTGATCGGGGCCAACGGCGCGGGCAAGACCACCACGCTCCAGACCGTCTCGGGCCTGCTCCGTTCCAAGACCGGCTCCATCCGGCGGGTGTTTGATGGTGGAGGAGAACAGATCAACAGCCCCCCGCCGGCGCCGATCAAGCTGGTTGGCAGCCAGGTGGCGGGGCCTGGCCCAGGTGCCCGAGGGCCGGCGGGTGTTCCTCCAGATGTCGGTCGAGGAGAATCTGGAGACCGGGGGGCTCCACCATCCTGCAGCAGAACGCCCAGATGGCCGGCGTGCCCCCGGGGGATCTGGAGACCGGGTGTGGCCACCGGACCTGTGCCAGCAGCTTGTCTCCGTGCTTCAGGGCCAGGGCGGCCACCGTCTCGTCCAGCATCCCGCAGCTGATCAGGTCGTAGTCCCGGTGGATGAGGCAGCGCTCCAGCACCTGGGGATCCCGGGAGGCGATCCAGCCCAGCCGGATCCCGGCCAGGGAGAACACCTTGGACATACTGCTGACGCTGATGCCCTTCTCATACAGGTCCACAATGGAGGGGCAGTAGCCCTCCTCCTGGGTGAGGTGGCGGTACACCTCGTCACACAGGATATAGGCCCCGTGGCGGCGGGCGATGGCGACGATCTCCTCCAGCATCTCCTGGGACATGAGGGCGCCGGTGGGGTTGTTGGGGTTGTTCAGGCAGATGAGCTTGACGCCTCCCCGGGCCAGCTCCTCCAGACGGGCCAGGTCGGGCAGAAAGCCGTTGTCCGGGGACAGGGGAAGCAGCTCCACCTGGGCCCCCAGGGAGTCGGGGATGGAGTACAGCTGCTGATAGGTGGGCAGGACGGAGATGACCTTGTCACCCGGCTCCACCAGGGAGCAGAACAGGTGGTGGTTGGCTCCGGCGGCGCCGTGGGTGGGGATCACCTGCTCCGGGCGCAGATCCCGGTACAGCTGGCAGATCCCCTCCAGAAAGGCGGGCTGGCCGAAGATGTCCCCATAGGTTAGCCGCCGGGCGCACAGGGAGGAGAGAAAGGCCTCCTTGTCCTCGCCGGTGAGCTGGAACAGCTCGTCCAGGGAGACGGAGTCCACACAGGTCTCGGCGATGTTGTACCTGGCGCCCACCTCATATTGGTTCATCCATTCTTCTACCAGAAAGGGTTTGATCTCCATGTCGTAAAACCTCCTTAATGCAGCAGTGCGGCCAGCTTGGCCAGCCGGTCCAGGGCATGTTCCAGGGTCTCCTCACTCCGGGCGAAGTGCAGGCGGATGAGGTGGTTCACCGGCTCCCGGAAAAAGCTGGAGCCGGGCACCGCGGCGACGCCGATCTCACGGATCATCCACTCACAGAACTCCAGATCGCTCCAGCCCCGGAAGCGGTCCAGGGCCAGAAAGTCAGAGATGTCCAGCAGGACGAAATAGGTCCCCTGGGGGACGTTGTGCTTCAGCCCCAGCCGGTCCAGACCTGCCAGGAACACATCCCGCTTCCGGGTGTACAGCGCGGTCAGCTCCTTGTAATAGGATTGAGGGAAGCGGACTCCCACGCAGGCAGCCTCCTGAAGGGGGGCGGGGGCCCCGACGGTGAGGAAATCGTGGACCTTTTTTGGCGTGCTCAATGACCTCCGCCGGGCCGATGAGATAGCCCAGCCGCCAGCCGGTGATGGAGTAGGTCTTGGACAGGGAGCTGCAGGTGATGGTGCGGTCCTCCATCCCGGGCAGGCCGGCCATGTGGACGTGGTGGAAGGGGGCAAACACGATGTGCTCGTATACCTCGTCGGTGATGACGTACGCGTCATACCGCTGGGCCAGGGCGCCGATGTACTCCAGCTCCTCCCGGGTAAAGACCTTTCCTGTGGGGTTGGAGGGATTGCAGACGATGATGGCCTTGGCCCCCTGGCGGAAGGCGTCCTCCAGGGCGGCGCGGTCGAAGTCAAAGGCCGGCGGGACCAGAGGGATGTAGATGGGCTCCGCGCCGGAGAGAATGGCGTCCGCCCCGTAATTTTCATAGAAGGGGCTGAATACGATCACCTTGTCCCCGGGATTGCACACCGTCATCATGGCGGACATCATGGCCTCGGTGCCGCCGCAGGTGACCAGCACCTGGGCGTTGGGATCCACGGTCCGGCCGGTGGCCCGGCTGTGCTTGTCCGCCAGGGCCTCCCGCAGGTTCTGGGCCCCATAGGTGACGGAGTACTGGTGGGGGCCCTCATAGGCCACCTGGGCCAGGCGGTCCAGCAGGGGGCGGGGCGGGTCGAAGTCGGGGTAGCCCTGGGAGAGGTTGATGGCGTCGTACTGCTCGCTGATCCGGGTCATCCGCCGGATCACAGAGTCGGTGAACAGCTGTACGCGGCGGCTGAGCTGTGGCATGGCAATGTGCCTCCTTTACTTGCGCTTGCTTCTTTGATACAATAAAGGATAACGTAACGTGATAGTCAAGGGGGAATTTTTCGTGGCGGAGAAAGAGAACGCCTCCCGCCTGCGGGCGGCCGACTTTGCCCGCATCTGCGGGACCAACAAGCGAACCCTGCACCACTACGACCAGATTGGCCTGTTTGCCCCAGCCCTCCGGGGGGAGAACGGCTACCGCTATTACAGTCAGGAGCAGTACGACGTGTTCATGGTCATCGCCGCCCTGAAGGAGCTGGGGATGCCCCTGCTGGACATCAAGGCGTATCTGGACCGGCGGGACCCGGAGCGGCTCTCCGCCCTGCTGGACCAGCAGGAGGCGGAGGTGGAGCGGGAGCTGGCCCAGCTCCGGCGGATCCAGACCATAATCCGCACCAAGCGGAAGCTGCTGGAGCGGGGGCGGCGGGCGGTGTGCGGCCAGGTGTTCTTTGAGGACTGTCCTCCGGCGCTGCTGATCCTCAGCGAGCCCATCCACAGCGCCGACCCGGCGGTGGCCGCACCCATCCTGTATGAGCACCTGGCCCGCTGTCACCGGGAGGGGTGGAACGAGGGCTACCCCTTCGGGGCGATGATCTCCGGGAAGAGTCTGGCGGCGGGGCGGTTTGACGAATATGCCTGCTACTTCACCCAGGTGGAGCACCCGGCGGCCGGAGTCCCGCTGTTTGAAAAGCCGGCGGGGCGGTACGCCGCCATCTGCCTCCAGGGGGACTACCACCGCGCCCGGGAGGCCTACCGCCAGCTGCTGGATGAGATTTCCGCCCGGGGGCTGCGTCCGGTGGGCTGCTCCTATAAGGAGGGGCTGTGGGACGAGATCGCCCAGCGGGATCCCGCCCAGTACCGCACCAAGATCTCGGTGGCGGTGGAGTGAGGCTGCGGAGATGCGTAAAAAGGGCCCGGACCGCGGCGCGGTCCGGGCCCTTGCTGTCCGGAGGAGATCAGCCGGTAAGGCTGGCGATGAACTGCCGGGCCACCCGGGGGGTGCGGCCGGCGTGGCGGATCTCCCACTCCATGGCACGGGCGTGGAGAAACTCCCGGTCCATCTCCACCTGGTACAGACCGGCCAGGTGGTCGATGAGGGCCAGATACTCCCGCTTGTTCATGGTCATATAGGGGATGCGCAGGCCGAAGCGCTCGGCCAGAGCGGTCTTTTCCGAGATGGTCTCAAAGGTGTCGACCTCCTCGCCCGCCCGCTCTGAGAAGGTCTGCCGTACCAAGTGACGCCGGTTGGAGGTGGCGTAGATGGCCACATTGACCGGCCGCTTCTCCAGCCCGCCCTCCAGAATGGTCTTGAGGGAGGAGTAGGTCTGGTCGTCCTGGTCGAAGGCCAGGTCGTCGATGAACAGGATGAACTTCTGGCGGCGTCCGGCCAGGGAGCGGATGAGCCGGGGCATCCCCACCAGGTTTTCCTTCTGGATCTCGATGAGCCGCAGGTCCTCCATGCCCTCCAGATAGAGCATGGATTTCACCGTGGCGGATTTGCCCGTGCCGCCGTCGCCGAAGAGGAGCACGTTGTTGGAGGGGCGGCCCGCCACCAGAAGGCGGGTGTTGTCCAGCACCTGCTGCCGCTGCTGCTCATAGCCCAGCAGCTCCACCGGATGGGGACAGTCCGGGTCGGCCACCGGGATCAGGCTGCCGTCCTCCCAGAGAAAGGCCCGGTATTTGGCGTACAGCCCCGCCCCATGCTCCCGGTAGAAGGCGGTGAGGGCGTCAAAGTCGAAGGGGCTCCCGGTCCGCCACTGGGACAGTCCGGCCAGCACCGGGGCGAACTCCGGCGGGAGCAGGGCCTGAATGGCGTCCAGGAAGCAGGAACAGCCGGTCCCGACCAGCCGGACCAGGGTGTCCACATCTTGCCGCGCGGCCTGCTCCAGGACGGGGTCGGAGCCGCCCTGGTCGATCAGCAGGGAGTACGCGCTCTCATGGAAGCGCAGGCGGTCCCACAGCCAGTCCCCCAGTCCCTGGAACTCCTCCCGGCACAGGGCGGCAAACAGGCCGGTATAGGCGGCCAGGGCCTCCTCGCCGTCCTGGCGGTGCAGGGCGTCCAGCAGCCCGGTGACCGACCGGCCGATCTCAGTTTCCAGTTCCTCCCGATAGACGGTCAGCCCCCGCAGAGCGGCGCGCAGTTCCTTCCATTCCATACAGATCCCCCCGATTTCGCGGTTTTCCCCTATTCTAATGGGAACGGGCGGCCTTGTCAACCTGTGGCTGATATGATAGAATACACTGCGATCAGGGCGGCGCACCGCCCATTCTGTATGTTTTATTTCCAGGAGGTCCCCATGGTTGAGATCGGAGGAATCAAAATCGATGTTCCGCTGGCGCTGGCCCCCATGGCGGGGGTGACAGACCTGGCGTTCCGCACCATCTGCCGGGAGCAGGGGGCAGGGCTGACCTGTACCGAAATGGTCAGTGCCAAGGCCCTGTGCTTTCAGGATAAAAAGTCCATTCCCCCTGCTCCAGCTGGGGGAGGGGGAGCACCCCGCCGCCGCCCAGATCTTCGGCAGCGACCTGGTGTGCATGGAGGAGGCGGCCGCCATCGCCCACGAGGTGTCCGGGGCGGACCTCATCGACATCAACATGGGCTGCCCCGTGCCCAAGGTGGCCAACTCCGGGGACGGCTCGGGCCTGATGCGGGACCCGGACAAGGCGGTCCGGGTGCTGGAGGCGGTGGTCCGGGGGGCGGGCTGTCCCGTTACCGTGAAATTCCGGCTGGGCTGGGACAAGGGCTCCATCAACTGTGTGGAGTTTGCACGGGCGATGGAGGAGGCTGGCGCGGCCGCGGTGGCCGTCCACGGCCGGACCCGGAACCAGATGTACGCCGGGACGGCCAACTGGGACTGGATCCGGGAGGTCAAGCGGGCAGTGAAGATCCCCGTTCTGGCCAACGGAGATGTGTTCAAGCCCAGCGACGCGCCCCGGATCCTGAAATATACCGGGGCGGACATGGCTATGATCGGCCGGGGCGTCTTTGGAAATCCCTGGCTGTTCGCCCAGTGCAGGGCGGCCCTGGAGGGGCGGGAGATCCCACCCATGCCGCCGCTGGCGGAGCGGTGCGACACCGCCGTGCGGCAGTTCGAGCTGTCGGCGGCCAACAAGGGGGAAAAGATCGCCTGTCTGGAGGCTAGGCGGCACTACGCCTGGTACTTGAAGGGGGTGCCCCATGCGGGGTACTACAAGGAACAGATCGTGAAGATCACCTCCCTGGAGGATGTGTACCGGGTGACCAGGGGGATCAAGCGGGATCTGGCGGACGCACCGACGGCAGCCGGAGCAGAGCGGTAAAGCGGGCCGGACCGCGCCGCGTGAGCTGTACAGGAGGGAGAGAGCGGTTTGACCGAACAAGAGATCGTGCTCCGGGCGAAGGGGGGCGACCAGGACGCCTTTGCGGAGCTGGTGACGGCCCACCAGGACCGGATCTACACCCTGTGCCTTAGAATGACCGGGAACCGGGAGGACGCCCAGGACGCGGCCCAGGAGGCGTTCCTCAACGCCTGGCGGGGACTGGCCTCCTTCCAGGGGGGCAGCAGCTTTTCCACCTGGCTGTACCGTCTGGCGTCCAATGCCTGCATTGATCTGCTGCGCAGGCGGAAGCGGCGGCAGGAGGGAGAAGCGCCCCACTCTCTGGACGACGAGGAGGCGGGCTGGCCGGAGCCGGCGGCCCCGGGGGGCGGTCCGGAGGAGGAGCTGGAGCAGAAGGAGCGGCGGCAGGCGCTGGAGCGGGAGCTGCGGGCCCTGCCGGACCATCAGCGGGAGATCCTGGTCATGCGGGAGGTGTCCGGACTGTCCTATCAGGAGATCGGGGAGCTTCTGTCCCTGGATCTGGGGACGGTGAAGTCCCGCCTGGCCCGGGCGCGGCTGGCGCTGAAAAAAAGATTGCTGGAAAATGGGAACTTTTTTACTCAGTCTGCGTCTAAGCCATCAGAAGAGACAAAAAGGAGGTGACCTGGCGTGCTGTCATGTGAAGAAGCCTTGGAACAGATGAGCCAGGCCCTGGACAGTCCGCTGACCGGAGAGGAGCAGGGGGAGCTGGAGGCCCATCTGGCCTGCTGCCCTGCCTGCCGGGCGGACTGGGCGGCTCTGAGGGAGCTGCATCAGGCCATGGGGGAGCTGGAGGAGACTCCGGTGCCCGAGGGCTTTGCGGACCGCGTGATGGAGCGGGTCCGGGAGGATGCCCGCCCCGCCAAGGTCGTCCCCCTGTGGCGGCGGCCCCAGTGGAAGGCGGCGGCCGGACTGGCGGCCTGCGCGGTGATCTGCGTGGGGCTGTACTACGGCGCGGACCGGCTCGGCCTGGGGGCGTCCGGGAATGTTGCGGCGGTCCCCGATCTCGCCCAGTGGTCAGAGGAGTCCGCAGGCTCCGGCGAGGCCCCAGTGGCCGGCGCGGCCTCTGCGGCCGGTACAGATGAGGATCCGGTGCAGAGCAAGACGACAGAACCGCCGGAAACAGCGGACGGGACGGAGACTGCCAGTGCGCCGCAGAGCGGCGCGGCCAATGGAGAGAACCCGTCGAAGGTTGCAGGTGTGCCGCGTGCCGCCCTTGCCCGGGGGGAAAACGCGGCGGGAGAGGCCCCTGAGCCTGCCCTGGCGGACGGGGAAGCGGGAGGAGCCGCGCTGTACAGCGTACAGCCGGAGGAGACCGAGCTGCTGCTGACCGCCCTGCCGGAGGGCGCGGCGGAGCTGCTGCCCGCTTTGGACCAGTGGGAGCTGGACGGACAGGGCCGCAGCTTCTGCGCGGTGAGCGCCCAGACGCTGGAGGCCCTGTGTGGGGCGCTGGAGGCGGCGGACATCCCCTTCCAGCGGCCGGAGCAGCCCTGGAGCGAGACCTGCCGGGTGATCCTGGCGGAATAAGACCGGAAGATCAGACCGGCCGGAGCCTGCGGAATGCGGGGCTCCGGCCGGTTTGTCTTTTGTTGGGGGAGAAACCGGGAAACAGAATGGACGGGAGAGGAGAGGCATGGGGGATGTGCTGAATTTTACTTGTGCCTGTACTGAAAACTATGGTATAATAACCTGTGATATTATTCCCAGTGTGTCCGCCCGCGCTGGGGGGAAGGAGGGATGCCCGATGCGTTATCAGGAATGGCGGGTCGCCGCGCCCAGCCGCGCCGCCCGGGAGGAGCTGGAGCAGGCGGGGGTCCCTCCGCTTCTGGCGGCAGTGCTGTCCGCCCGGGGGATCCGGACGCGGGAGGAGGCCCAGGCCCTCCTCGCCCCCGGAGAGACGCCGCTGGAGGACCCGATGGGCCTGCGGGACATGGACCGGGCGGTCCGCCGCATCCGCCGGGCCCTGGAGACGGGGGAGACTGTGGCGGTCTACGGGGACTACGACGTGGACGGGATCACCTCTACCTGTCTGCTCACCGACTGCCTGAGCCGTCTGGGCGGACGGGTCCTGCCCTATATCCCAGACCGCCTGGAGGAGGGGTATGGCCTCAACTCTGAGGCGGTGTCCGCCCTGGCGGCCCAGGGGGTCACCTTGATCGTCACTGTGGACTGCGGCATCACCGCCGGGGCGGAGACCGCGTTCGCCGCCTCTCTGGGGGTGGATGTGGTGGTGACGGACCACCATGAGTGTAAGGAGAGCCTGCCCCCCGCGTGCGCTGTGGTGGATCCCCGCCGCACCGACTGCCCCTATCCCTTCAAGGGCCTGGCTGGGGTGGGTGTGGCCCTGAAGCTGGCCATGGCGGTGGCCGGAGCGGAGCGGGCGGAGCGGGTCTTTCTGGAATATGCCGACCTGGCCGCGGTGGGAACGGTGGCCGATGTGATGCCCATGACCGGCGAAAACCGCACCATCGTTCAGACCGGACTGGCCGCCCTGGCCCATCCCCGGCGGCTGGGCTTTGCCCAGCTGATCCAGGAGGCCGGACTGGGGGACAGGCCCCTCACCTCGGTGTCCGTGGGCTATACGCTGGCCCCCCGGATCAATGCGGCCGGCCGGATGGGAAAGGCCGGTCTGGCCGCTGAGTTGCTCCTTACCCGGGATCCGGACCGGGCGGCAGAGCTGGCCCGGGAGCTGTGCGAGCTGAACCGGGAGCGTCAGGCCGTGGAGGGGGAGATCTTTCAGGACTCCGTCCGGCGGCTGGAGGAGACGCCCCAGGAGGGGGTCATCCTGCTGGCGGACGGGGGCTGGCACCAGGGAGTGGTGGGTATCGTGGCCTCCCGCCTGGCGGAGAAGTACGGCTGTCCCGCCTTTATGGTGTGCCTGGACCAGGGCGTGGGCAAGGGATCATGCCGCTCCTGGGGCGGGATCAACCTGTTCCAGCTTCTGGCCCGGTGCGGCGATTTGCTGGAGGGCTTTGGGGGCCATGCCCTGGCCGCCGGCTTCACCGTGCGGGAGGAGAAGCTTCCGGAGCTGTCCGCCCGGCTGCGCCGGCTGGTGATGGAGGAGCACCGGGGGGAGGAGCTGCCCTCGGTGCTGGAGGCGGACGCGGCGGTGCTGCCCCAGGAACTTACAGTGGAGGCGGTGGAGCAGCTGGACTGGCTGGAACCCTGTGGCACCGGCAACCCCAGGCCGGTACTGGTTCTCACTGGGGCCCATGTGCTCAGTGCCGCCCAGGTGGGCCGGGGCCGGCATCTGAAGCTGCGGCTGGAGGCCAGGGGGGTCCCGCTGGACGCCATCTTCTTCTCCGCTGACGGTGGAGAGCTGGGTCTGACCGCCGGCTGCCGGGTGGATGTGGCCTTCTATCCCCAGATCAACGAGTTTCGGGGGCTGCGCTCGGTCCAGCTTCAGGTGGTGGATCTGCGCCGGGCCATGACCCGGGCCCAGTTGGAGCAGTCCATTTATGAAAAATACCGGCGGGGAGAGCGCCTCACGCCGGTGGAGGCCCAGTCCCTGCTGCCCACCCGGGCGGAATTTATCTGCCTGTGGCGGTATTTGAAGCGCCAGAGCGCCGGGCAGCCCATCCTCCGGGACACTGTTCCACGCATTGCCCGGAGGGCCGCCCGCTCCGGCGGGCAGCCAGAGCTGCCCACTCACACCCTGGTGTGCCTGGAGGTGATGGAGGAGCGGGGGCTGCTCACCCTGGTCCAGCAGTCTGGACAGCTGGAGATCATCCTGCACCAGCTGGAGCACAAGGTGGATCTGAACGCATCGGCGATCCTGAAAAAACTGCGGAAGGCCACGCAGGAGAATTAGGAGTTAGGAATGAGGAATTGACCGTCCTGGCTCCTGCCCGATCAAATTCCCAATTTCTTATTCCTAATTTGTCAGAAGGTGATCGTATGGATCCGATTTTAGAGCGCTATCAGGCTCTTGAGGACAAGGTAGCCGCCTATACGCCCAATTTAGATACCAAGCGGCTGTTTGACGCATTTACCTATGCGGACACAGAGCACCACGGGCAGCTGCGCAAGAGCGGCGAGCCCTATATCATCCATCCCCTGGCGGTGGCCGACATCGTGGCCGACCTGGGGCTGGATGTGGACTCGGTCATTGCCGCCCTGCTCCACGACTGCATCGAGGACACCGACGCCACCCATGAGGAGATCGCCAAAAAATTCGGCAAGTCAGTGGCGGAGCTAGTGGAGGGGGTCACCAAGCTGACGCGGGTGCAGTATGTCTCCAAGGAAGAGGAGCAGATGGAGAACCTGCGCAAGATGCTCATGGCCATGGCCCACGACATCCGGGTGATCCTCATTAAGATCTGCGACCGGCTGCACAATATGCGTACCATGGAGTACCAGTCCCCCCGGAAGCAGCGGGAAAAATCTCTGGAGACCATGGAGATCTACGCACCGCTGGCACACCGCTTAGGTATGCAGAAGCTGAAATGGGAACTGGAGGACCTCTCTTTGCGCTATTTGGACCCCGTGGGATACAAGGAGATCGAGGAGGAGATGTCCGCCCGCTCCGCCGCCCATGAGGAGTTCCTGGCCTCCATCCAGCTGCGCATCCAGCAGCGGATGGAACAGGAGGGGATCCGGTGCAAGGTGTACGGCCGGGTGAAGCATACCTACTCCATCTACCGGAAAATGTTTGCCCAGAACAAGACGCTGGACGAGATCTTCGACCTGTACGCCTTCCGGGTCATCGTGGACGACATCCCGGAGTGCTACAACGTGCTGGGCTGTATTCACGATATGTTCAAGCCGGTGCTGGGGCGGTTTAAGGACTACATCGGCACGCCCAAGCCGAATATGTACCAGTCCCTCCATACCACGGTCATCGGCCGGGAGGGCATTCCCTTCGAGGTGCAGATCCGAACCTGGGAGATGCACCAGACCGCGGAGTACGGCATCGCCGCCCACTGGAAGTACAAGCAGGGCATGGCCAACAAGAAGCTGGGCAGCGAGGAGGACTTCGAGTGGGTGCGCAAACTGCTGGAGAGCCAGCAGGACACCGACGCGGAGGAGTTTGTCCGCACCCTGAAGGTAGATATGTTTTCCGATGAGGTGTTTGTATTTACCCCCAACGGGGACGTCAAGAGCCTGCCCGCCGGGGCCACCCCCATCGACTTCGCCTATAACATCCACTCCGCCGTGGGCAACAGCATGGTGGGGGCCCGGGTGAACGGGCGGATGGTGCCCTATGACACCCACCTGAAAAACGGCGACATCGTGGAGGTGCTCACCTCCAAGGCGGCCAAGGGCCCCAGCCGGGACTGGCTCAAGATCGCCAAGAGCAACGAGGCCCGGAACAAGATCCGCCAGTGGTTCAAGCGGGAGCGCAGGGAGGAGAACATCGCCACTGGCCGGGCCCTGTTTGAATCAGAGCTGAAGCACGCCAAGATCCCTCTGAGTTCCATCACGGCGGAGGATGTGCTGCCCAGCATCCTGCGGAAGGTCCGTTTCGGGACACTGGACGAGCTGTATGCCTCCATCGGCTACGGCGGCACCACCGCGGTGAAGAGCGTGGCCCGCATCAAGGACGAGCTGCTCCGCCTGGGACGGCTGAAGGCGGAGAAGGCCGCGGCGTCCTCCCGCACCACGGCGGAGAGCGTCATCGTCCCCGGCACGGCCGCCCCGGTGGACGTCAGCCAGCTGAAGGGCTCCAACAAGCATACCGACTCGGGGATCATCGTGGAGGGACTGGGCAACTGCCTGGTGAAATTTGCCAAATGCTGCACCCCCGTTCCCGGCGACCCGGTGATCGGGTTCATCACCCGGGGTTACGGGGTGTCCGTCCACCGGGCGGACTGTCCCAACGCCGCGCCGGAAAACCGAAAGCCGGAGGAGGCCGCCCGCTGGGTGCGGGTGTCCTGGGTGGACAGCAAGCTGCCCAACTACCGCACCGCCCTGGAGGTGGCCTCCAAGGACCGGGATAATCTGACTCTGGATGTGGCTATGGCCCTGTCGGCGGCCAAGGTAAAGGTCACCGCCCTGTCCGCCCGCTCCATGCCGGACGGACACGCCATCCTCCGCATCGAGGTGGAGGTGCGGGACAAGGAGGAGCTGGCTTCGGTCATCAATAAGCTGAACAACATCCAGGGGGTCTATCATGTGGCCCGGATGACCGGGAAGTAAGAACTGCGCGGGGCTTACCCGCGCCTGTCGTTCATAATCTGAGCTGTGAGGTCGATATTATGAGAGCAGTTGTTACCCGGGTGTCCTCCGCCTCCGTTACCATTGACGGGGCGGTGCGGGGCGCCATTGAAAAGGGCTATCTGGTTCTGCTGGGAGTAGGTCCCCAGGATACGGAAGCTGTGTGCGATAAGCTGGCCGAAAAAATCTGTAATCTGCGGATCTTTGAGGACGAAAACGGAAAAATGAACCTGAATTTGGAGCAGGTGGGGGGCGCTCTTCTGGTGGTGAGCCAGTTTACCCTCTACGCCGACACCAAGAGCCGCCGCCCTGGTTTTACCGGGGCGGCCAAGCCCGATGTGGCCATTCCCCTCTATGAGCGATTTATGGACCAGTGCCGTCAGCGGGGGTTCCAGGTGGAGCATGGGGAGTTCGGAGCGGATATGCAGGTGGCGTCGGTCAACGACGGGCCGGTCACCATCTTATTTGAATTATGAATGAGGAGTTAGGAGTTAGGAATTAGGAATTAGGAATTAGGAATTGGATAAAAGCTGTCTGCATTCCGCTTTCATTTTGTGAGCCGTGACAGCGCGGAACACCATAATTCCTAACTCATCATTCCTAATTCCTGATTTCCGACTCACGAGAGGAGGACAAATGATGAAGGTTAAAGTCATGCAGGTAGGGCCTATCGGAACCAACTGCTATATTCTGGAGGACGAGACCACCGGCAAGGCCGCCGTCATTGACCCCGGGGACGAGGCGGAGCGGATCCTGGCTGCGCTGAAGGAGGGCGGGCGGAGGTGACCCACATCCTGCTCACCCACGGCCACTATGACCACACCACCGCTGTCCCGGAGTTGGAGAAGGCACTGCCCCAGGCGGCCATCTATATCCACCGGGGCGACGCCAATGGTGCGGGCAACACCCTGTTTCCCCCTGGCGGGACAGGTGGCCGGTCTGAACTTCTATGACGAGGGGGACCACATCCAGGTGGGCTCCATTGATGTTCAGGTCCTCCACACCCCGGGGCACTCCAAGGGCTCCGTCACGCTGAAGGCGGGGGACGTGCTGTTCACCGGGGACACCCTGTTCTGCGGCTCCTGTGGCCGCACGGACCTGCGGGGGGGCAGCTATGAGGAGATCATGGCCTCTCTGAAGCGGCTGGGCCAGTTGGAGGGGGACTATCACGTCTGTCCCGGCCACGACCGGACCTCCACCCTGGAGCGGGAGCGGCAGTACAACCCCTTCCTGCGGGAGGCCATGGGACAGCGGAGTTGAGGAAGGAACAGCGATGAAATTAGTGCTAAAGGGGCACGACGAGCGGTATGTTGTGGAACAGGGGATGCTGAACCTGTTTCCTGGTGAGCGGCCCGTCTATGAGCCCATTGGCCCGGAGGATGACACCTGGGCCCGGGTCTCCCTCCGGGAGGAGGCGGACGGCTGTACCGTGGAGGTGGAGCTGTCCTGGCGGGGGACGGCGGCAACCCACCGGCTGGACGCCCCCCTGACGGGGGACGAATTTCAGCGGGAGGGCCTGCGCCGCCGGGCCATCGGCCGGTGCTTTTTCCTGGCCGCCCATGGGGTCACCGGTACTGCGCCCCCCTGGGGGATGCTCACCGGCGTGCGCCCGGTGAAGCTGCCCACCCGGGAGATGGCTGCCGGAGCCACCCCGGAGCAGGCACGGGCCAGCCTGGAGCGGGACTGCTATGTCTCCCCGGAGCGGGCGGAGCTGGCGGTGGACTGCGCCCAGGCCAGCCTGAATGCCCAGCGCACTCTGAAGGAGGACGAGGTCTCTCTCTATGTGGGCATCCCCTTCTGTCCTACCCGGTGCGCCTACTGCTCCTTTGTGTCCGCCGATGTGGGCCGGACGCTGAAGCTGCTGGAGCCCTATCTGGACGCCCTTTTGGAGGAGATCGACGCCCTGGGCCGAATCCTGGAGCGGACTGGAAAGGGCCTTCGCACCTTCTACATGGGGGGTGGTACGCCCACCACTCTGTCCGCTGTCCAGCTGGACCGTCTGCTCACCCGGTGCCGGGAGGTCCTGCCTCTGGAGGGCTGCACCGAGTATACCGTGGAGGCCGGCCGGCCGGACACCATCGACCGGGCGAAGCTGGAGGTGCTGAAAGGACACGGCGTGGGCCGCATCTCCATCAATCCCCAGACCCTGGAGGACCATGTGCTCCGGGCCATCGGACGGAAACACGCCGCCGGGGACATCCGGGCGGCCAACGACCTGGCCCGGTCAGTGGGCTTTGACTGCATCAATATGGACCTGATCGCCGGCCTGCCCCAGGACTCCTGCGAGGGCTTCCGCCGCTCTCTGGAGGGGGTGCTGGAGATGGAGCCGGAGAACGTCACCATCCACACCCTTGCGCTGAAAAGGGCTCCACTCTTATGGAGCGGGGCGGTAGCCTGCCCAGCGGAGCGGAAGTGGCAGAAATGCTAGACTTCTCACGAGAGATATTGATACGGCGTGGTTATCGACCGTATTATTTATACAGGCAGAAATATATGTCCGGTGCATTGGAGAACGTGGGTTGGGCCAAACCTGGGACAGAGAATCTGTACAACATCATTATGATGGAGGAACTCCAGACAGTGGTGTCGGTAGGAGGAGGCGGAGTTACAAAGTTGGTGGACTACGCCGCTGGAAGAATCGTTCGCCTGCCCAACCCCAAGTATCCCCACGACTATCTGACCTCGCTGGAGAAGGTGCTGGCCCAAAAGGAGGAGCTGATCCGGTTTTACGGTTCTGAACTTCCCTAACTGCTACCCTGATGTGAAAGGAGAACGTCCATGGCATATCAATTACAGGAGATCAACCGCCGGATCCAGAATGATGTCACTGAATTTTTAGCGGAGTGCGATGAGAACTATGCCCAGCGCGTCTCACTGGCTGCGGATAAGATTCTGTCTAACCTAGAGGCCAGCCCCATTGTTCTGCTGTCCGGCCCATCTGGATCCGGCAAAACCACCACTGCAATGAAAATCGCGGAAGAACTCCAGCGGCGGGGGGTGAACACCCACGCAGTGGCCATGGACAACTACTTTAAAACCACCAATCCAAAGACTGCGCCCCGTACCCCAGAAGGAGCACTGGATTTTGAGTCCCCGCTCTGTCTGGATATGGAACTGCTGGACCGTCACTTCACTGCTCTGACCCAGGGAGAGGAGATTCTGATCCCCAAGTATGAGTTTATTCGCCAGATGCGCAACGACAGCAAGGGTACTCCGCTTCGTCTTGGCAAAAACGAGATCGTGGTGTTTGAAGGGATCCACGCCCTCAATGACAGTATTGCTGGCCGCCACCCGGAGGCTACTAAGCTGTACATCTCTGCCCGTTCCAACATCAATGAGGGCTCCGTGCTCCGCTTTAAAGGAACATGGATGCGCCTGACCCGCCGGGCGGTGCGGGATTATAATTTCCGCGGCACCGGAGTAGAAGATACTCTGGATATGTGGGCCAACGTGCGCCGGGGGGAGAAGCTGTATATTTCGCCCTTCAAGAACAAGGCGGATATTATCTTTGACTCTTCCCTTCCTTATGAGGTTTCAGTGATGAAGCACTATGCCCTCCCTTTACTGGAGGCAGTCCCGGAGGAGAATGTCCGTCGGGAGGAATTATTGGAGTTGATCGATGCGTTTCAGTTTTTCCAGCCCATCGATCCGGAACTGGTGGATAAGAGCTCTCTGCTCCGGGAGTTTATCGGCGGCGGTTCTTACCACTACACATGAGGAATTAGAATTTACAAATTAAGAGTGAGAGTCTTGAGGTCCGGTTCTGCCGGGCAGGGTACATTGCGCTCCCTCGCTCCTGATTGAGAGAAAAGGTGCCAACATGACAGAACCAATCTATAACTCACGAGATCTCCGGTGCAAGTCACCCTATGGGGCGGCGGCATCGGGGACCCCGGTTAAACTCACCCTCCGGCCGCTGCGGCAGGAGGGTTATTCCCGTGCGTTGCTCACGGCACGGTTTGAGGCTCGGAAGGACGAGATCCTCACCATTCCTATGCCATGGTCCGGGCTGGATGGGGATCGGGATCAGTTTTCATGCGTGCTGGACACTGAGGGATATGTGGGACTGGTATGGTACACCTTTACCTTGGAGCGATTGGATGGGAAAAAGAGCCGGCAGCTGGGTCCCTATCAGCTGACAGTGTATGATGGCGGGGAGGAGGTCCCTGCTTGGTTTGGCGAGGGAATGACCTATCAGATCTTCCCAGATCGTTTCCGCCGCACCAGGATCCCAGACCCTGCCGGGATGGTAGGGGGGCGGTGGGTACACGCTGCCTGGCAGGAGGAGCCTGAGTACCGTCCGGACCAGAATGGTGAGATACGAAACCGGGACTTTTTCGGCGGAGACCTGCGGGGTGTAATGGAAAAGCTGGATTATCTCCGCAGTTTGGGGGTGACGACCCTCTATTTCTGTCCTGTTTTTGAGGCGGCAGAGAATCACCGCTATGGCACAGCCGATTACAGCAGAATCGATCCTATGCTGGGCTGTGAGGAGCACTTTTCCACTCTCTGCGAGAAGGCCCACAGCCTGGGAATGCGGGTGATGCTGGATGGGGTATTCAACCATACCGGCTTTGTCAGCCGTTACTTCAATGGAGACGGATTTTACCCGGAGCTGGGGGCTCACCAGAGTCAGGACTCACCCTGGTCCTCCTGGTACAATTTCCAGCAGTGGCCAGATAGATATGAGAGTTGGTGGGGGATCTACTCCCTGCCCGCAGTGAACGAGCACGACCCATCCTATCGGGAGTTTATCTTTGGCGGAGAGAACTCGGTAGTCCGCCGGTGGCTGCGGGCGGGGGCTGACGGCTGGCGGCTGGATGTGGCGGATGAACTGCCGGATGACTTTGTCCAGGGGGTCCACGCCGCAGCCCGGGCGGAGAAGCCGGACGCGGTGGTCATTGGCGAGGTGTGGGAGGACGGCTCCACCAAGGTAGCCTACGGCGTGCGCCGCCGCCATATCCTGGGGGGGCACTGCGACGGGCTGATGAACTACCCCTTCCGCGGCGCGGCCCTGGCCTACCTCAGGGGCGGAGACGCCCGGGACTTTATGGAGGCGATGGAGACCCTGCGGGAGAACTACCCCCGGTTTGCCTTCTACTCCGCCATGAATGCCCTGGGAACCCACGACACCCCACGTATCCTCACCCTGCTGGGCGTGGGGAACGAGTGCCGGGACCGCTCCCGGGAGTGGCGCTCCAGCTTCCGAATGGATCCGGATCAGCGCCGTCGGGGGAAGGAACTCCTGAAGCTGGGAGCCGCCCTGCTGTTTGCGTTCCCCGGCTCCCCCACGGTGTATTATGGGGACGAGGCGGGGATGGAGGGCTTTGAGGACCCATTCAACCGCCGTACCTTCCCCTGGGGGCATGAGGAGCCGGAGCTGCTGGACTGGTTCACCCGCCTGGGCCACCTGCGGCAGGAGTCCGCCGCCCTGCGCCGTGGCGGCATCCGCTACCGGGTGAGCGACGGACCGCTGCTGGCCTTTACCCGCACCTGCGGGGAGGAGACGATCCTGGCCGCCTTTAACACAGGGGATCAGACGGCCGCTCTGCGGCTGGAGGACGGGGAGCGGGTCCAGCTGCTGTTGGGCGCAGCTCGCTTTCAGAGCGCTCCACAGGGGCATACTCTGACCCTTCCGCCCCGCACCGGAAGCCTGATGCGCCTGCTGGCCGGTCAGGAGGAGGGTACGGCATATTCTGATTGAAGAAACAGTGCTCTGGAGTGGTGGGAAGTTCGCCGCTCTGGGACGCGTCTGTATAAAATAGGAAGCACTTCTGAGCAGAATCACGAAAATTTCGGAAAGGACCAGGTGGAATGTGGAATAAAACTTGACATGACACCCGGTTCCATTTACAATGATATACAGGACAAAAGTGAAAAACTTGGGGGATGTTTTTCAGTTGTCGCAAGGAGACAGGCCGCGACACGGGCTGTGCCTTGCGGCTCCTTTTATGCTGTCTGACCCGGCGGGAGAGCTCCGCCGCCGGTGGAACACCACTTTTTTGCGGCTGTGCCGCGAAGGGGAGAGGAGCACCCCAACCATTGATTCTGATTTGGAGGTGTCAAAAGCCAAATGTTACCCTATGTTATTGGGGCGGTTCTGGGCCTGGTTCTGGGTGCGGCACTGGTCTATGTGTTTGGCGTTCTGCGGGAGCGGAAGCAGGCTGATGAGGATCTGAACTCCGCAAAGAACCAGGCGAAGCAGATCGTCAACGACGCGTACAAGAGCGCGGAAAATAAGAAGCGAGAGGCCCTTCTGGAGTCGAAGGAGGAGATCCTCAAGGCCCGCAATGAGTACGAGCGGGAGGAAAAGGAGCGCCGGAGCGACCTTCAGAAACAGGAACGCCGGCTTCAGCAGAAGGAAGAGAACCTGGACCGCAAGACGGAGAACATGGAGCGGAAAGAGGAGCATCTGTCCAACCGCCTGGCCCGGCTGGAGGCCACCCAGGCGGAGGCGGAACGGCTCAAGCAGGAGCAGGTGGATATGCTGGAGAAGATCTCCGGCTTCACTGCGGAGGAGGCGAAAGCCTATCTCCTCAGCCAGCTGGAGGCCGACGTGACTCACGAGTCCGCCATGAAGATCAAGGAGATCGAGGCCCGGTTCAAGGACGAAGCCGACTCCAAGGCCCGCGAGATCATCTCTCTGGCCATTCAGCGTTGTGCCGCCGACCATGTGGCGGAGGCCACGGTGTCCGTGGTGCCCCTGCCCAACGATGAGATGAAGGGCCGCATCATTGGCCGCGAGGGCCGCAATATCCGCACCCTGGAGACCCTAACCGGGGTGGACCTGATCATTGACGACACGCCGGAGGCCATCACGGTCTCTTGCTTTGACCCCGTCCGCCGGGAGATCGCCCGTCTGGCCCTGGAGAAGCTGATTTTGGACGGCCGCATCCACCCCGCCCGTATCGAGGAGATGGTGGAGAAGGCTAAGCGTGAGGTGGACGCCACCATCAAGGCTGAAGGCGAGCGCGCCATTTTTGAGACCAATGTCCACGGTCTGCACCCGGAGCTGGTCAAGCTGCTGGGACGGATGCGCTACCGCACCAGCTATGGCCAGAACGTGCTCAACCACTCCATCGAGGTGTCCCACATGGCCGGCCTGCTGGCCGCCGAGATCGGCGCCAACGTGACCGAGGCCAAGCGGGCCGGCCTGCTCCACGACCTGGGCAAGTCCATCGACCACGAGGTGGAGGGCTCCCATGTCACCATCGGCGTGGAACTGGCCCGGAAGTATCACGAGAGCGAGGCGGTCATTCACGCCATTCACGCCCACCACAACGACGTGGAGCCCCAGACTGTGGTGGCCTGCCTGGTCCAGGCAGCCGACGCCATCTCCGCCGCCCGTCCCGGCGCACGCCGTGAGAATCTGGAGAACTATATCAAGCGTCTGGAGAAGCTGGAGGAGATCACCTCCTCCTTCCCCGGCGTGGAGAAGTCCTTCGCCATCCAGGCCGGCCGCGAGGTCCGCATCATGGTCAAGCCCGAGGTGGTCAGCGAGGATCAGATGGTCCTGCTGGCCCGGGACATTGCCAAGAAGATCGAGGACGAGCTGGATTACCCCGGCCAGATCAAGGTCAACCTTCTGCGGGAGACCAAGGCCATCGAGTACGCCAAATAAGACAGATTTGGAGCGTCTCAAAACGCTTGCCAAAACAGCTTCCCTGCCGCAATGCGGCAGGGAAGCTGTTTTGCTTATCAGAAAACCAGCGGGGGATTAGATGGCTCCATCCCCGCACTGGTTTCCGTGTTTCGGCTGCACTCTGCAATTATGAAAGCCATGTTCTACAGATCTCCGCAAGCAAGGCGGCTGCAAGATCCGTTGCAATGATCGAGGCCTTCTTATCATTTTAGATAAAATAATCAAGTCCACCGTGCTTTGCGGCATTGGTGATACAGCGGATTGAGAGAACGGTTATGCTGTGGACATAGCACACATGGGTGATAGCCGCAGTCTTCATATCCACACTCAAGGGCGCAAATTCCGCATAGATTTTTGCGCGGAGGTGATCGGTTATAAATGATTCTCCCGTTGCCATCCGCCCCCAGGCAACTCTCCCAGCGGCTCCCAAAATATTTCCAACGCCGGGCTTTGTTCAAGTCTCCAAAATACCATTTACCCGGCCGAGGATCGTGCCCATACAGCGGAACTCGTCCGTTTCACTCACCAAAATATCCGCATCAATGACATTGGGCGCCCGAAGACGGCGCTCTCCCCTCTCGTGGAAAAGTGTGCGGATATAGTAAATCCCGTTCAGGCAGAACAAACCCATCTCATTGTGTCTCGCTTGCCTTCTTTGAAGAGCCAGAATATCATGGTTCCGGAAGACGGGCAGATATTGATCCATCTGGATCTGAAAACAAAAGTCGGTTCCCTCGGGCAGATCCTTGAGCATGATGCGCACGTTTCCTAATTTGTTTTGTATAAGAAAACCAGTGTGAAGCTTTCGCAAACCGGGCAGATAGCAGGGGAGGGTGAGCTGGTTCCCGACAGTGGTTCGACTGTATTCCTCATTGATAATCAGACGAACAAGCCGCTTTCCTTCTTTGGAAAGTTCCCGATATTTTTTGATGGCATCAACCTCTTCGCTACTGAGGGAATGGTCATAAATTTTGATGATCTGGCTGTTACCGAGGTAATCGGAGTACATATAGTTGGCATCGACCTCTAACACATTGATCAAGGAAATTAAGATGTCGGGTTTCGGGGTGCTGATACCGTTTTCATAGTTTGCGATAGCTGACGGAGTGACGCAGATCTTAGCCGCCAGCTGAGGCCTGGTGAGGCCCATTTCCTGTCTCCTCTGCCGTAATTTATCCCCCAGGCTCATGTGAGGTCCTCCTTATCAGATACTGCAATGACTGCAATCCCCATTCCTTGTCTCCAAATCGCTTGCTTATAAGAAAATATCAACAAGATAATTGTAAAAATCGGTTGACTTTCAAAGAAATTTGTTGTAAGCTAAAGATAATGTTCGTGATACATGGATATATGTACTGCGAACTACAAACAGTGTTATTGATAATACTATGTCAAAAGACAGTGCTTGTCAACCCGAAAATGTGTGTAGTCTACCACAGGAGCGGCAAAATAATAATCGCAGAAAGGATAGTTTAGAATGATACACGATGAGATCACAGACGTCCTGTTGCGTGCAAGAATTCCGGCTAGTACAAAGGGATTTATCTATATTCATGATGCATTAGAGATTATGGATAAAGATTCCTACTATTTTTCCGGTAAGGTCTGCGCCCTGTACACAAAGATTGCCAAACAGCACGGAGCGAGCTTCTCACAGGTGGAACGCGCAATACGGTATGCGTTTAAGGGTGCTCTGACGCACGGGGATCCGAAGTCAGTGGAGCATTATCTGGACCCCGTCAATACCCAAAATTCCAATGAACTCAAAGTTTTGTTCCTACGGTGGAAGCAGGAGATGCAGCAGACGAAGGAGATATCATGTGACAATCTGTCAGCTTGCCGTGAGCAAATATACAATGAGATTCTTGCTGAGATGAAGGCGCTAGCATCCGGCATCCAGCAGGCCGTTTCGAACGCCGCATCTCCCCCAAAAGCGATATAAAAGAGATTCTTTGCAATATCGAAATGGGAGCGTTATGTAAAAATGGAAATGGATAGAAAAACGCCAGCCTCTTTTCCCCTTGCCTCTTCTGAGACTGATGTAAACGGGGAGGTTGAGTGTTGTATAGAGAAAGCCGTGATGGACTTGCTGAGTCAATGTGTGTTCAGCGGGATCATGATAACCTATGATGTGCCGGGTTTTCCTCTCTATTACATAGATGAGCGGATGCTGTCGCTGTTGAATTATTCAAACCAGGCGGATCTCATTGCCGCAACTGGTCAGGACATGATCAATTGTATTCGGTCAGAGGACCGGGTGGGCCGGCAGGCCGAGATTGCACAGGCCCTTCTCAATGGGACCAGCTATACAACGACTTATAGAATGATGTGCAGGGAAAAGGAATATATCTGGGTCAAAGAAACAGGTGTACAGAAGTGTCTGCCCAATGGGGTGCCGGTGCTGGTCAGCTTATGTCTAGACATCACCGGGCAAATGGAAGCGCAGGCCGAATTGGAATCCATCGTTCAGTGTCCTATGGGTGGGATTTTTCGAGCCAGAATGGATCGTGATTTCACTCTGATTTATGCAAATGACCACTACTATGCTTTGCATGGCTTGACAAGAGAGGATCTGCGCAATAAATTTGGGAATAAAACGATCCATCTAGTTCATCCAGAGGATATTCCATGGATGGAGCAGCGTCTACAAAAAGCGATAGAGCAGAAAGAGCAGACAGTCAGCTTGGAATACCGTGTTGTCCGGCCTGACGGCAGGACTGTATGGCTGATGGTGAATGGCTCTCTATCTGAGCAGCGTGGGAATACGCTTCTCACTGGCATGGTGATCGATATCTCGCATCAAAGTCTATGGAGGAGCGGCTGTGCTGTAAGAGCTGGTATCAGCGCACGCTCTGTGCTTTTCTTTTGCCTCTTTCAAACATTCCACCAGCTTGCCCGGAATAGGAATGTCCCTTTTAGCTGCTGGCGTTTTTAATTCTGTTGAAATTACCGGACGATTATTCACAGAACGCCATGCTCGCCGTACCGAAATATATGGAGTGGCTTCATCCAGGAAAACACAATCCCATCGCAGTGCAAGAATTTCTTCCCGCCGCAACCCTGCGTACAACCCAATCATTACGAAGACATACGGTGGTAATCCCCTGATTGTATCCAGAAGAATTTTCACCTGCTCATCCGTCAATGCCTTCTTTTCCTGCTTTGGTGTTCCGCCTTTTGCGGAAAGCGACGCAGCCGGATTATAACTGATGATTTTGCTTTCTTCTGCTGAATAGAAAACACATTTGATCAGCATATTCATTTTGCTGTACAGGGAAGCTGATTGCTTGGAGATTGGCACCAGCAGCAAGCGAAGGTCATCAGTCGTCACTTCGTCCATATACATATCTCCAATAGCTCCAATAATGTATTTTCTTATCGTGCGCTCATATCCACTCAATGTGTTTTCTCGCACACTCGCCGAGCGCATCTTCAACCACTTTTCGCAATACTCAGCTACTGTCGGATTATTCTTCCGGAATATTTCATCCTCAATGCTGCGCTTCATCTCAATGGATTTATCGTACAGTTCTTCAGGAGTCTGTGCATATAGCGAAATCCATTTTCCATCCGCATCTTGCATTCGTGTTCTGTAATATTGAACGCCCCTCTTCATAATTGTTCCATATTCCGGCACTACTTTTTTTCTTGCCATTATTGCTTCCTCCATTTTCTTGATATATCCAAATTGATCTTTGCTCTTTAATTATCCAGAATGCTGCTCCGGTTCTCAAGGATGTCGGCTATATGTAAAAAGAGCAGGGATTATCCCTACTCTTTTTGATCTCATTCATGAAACTGTCTGGCCTATTCTGCATCCCACAGTGTAAAGGTATCCTCTAATATACCCGCCAGTTCATCCGGTCGGTTATACTTTGCCTTTGCATAAATGTCCATCGTTATCTTGCTGTTCTCATGACCGGCAAGATATTGAACTGTTTTAGGATCAACCGATGCGTGAATAAGATTTGTAATATAAGTATGCCGCAGCAAATGTGGTGTCACTTCAAAGTCTAAGCTATAAACCACCTTTCCATTATGCGCAGCTCTTTCGCCCAGCACCGGTTTCACCGTATGCTTCACTCGTTTTCCATTCTCATAACGGTAGTAGCTCCGTTCCTTTACAGTTCTGGTCACAATATACTGCCAGAGCCTCTTAAACTGCGTATATGAAAGCGGTTCACCCTCGCTGTTTGCAACAACATAGTCTGATGTGGAATTCTCCTTTGCTTCTCTCAGGCATTTCGCCAGGCAATCAGGAAGCGGTACATCTCGATGAGCAGCCTTTGTTTTCAGTTCAGACATTATTACCGGTCGATTGTGCTCTGTATGCCAAGCTCTGCACACTGTCAAATACGGTGCTGCTTCATCCAGAAAAACTGAATCCCACTGTAATGCAAGAATTTCTTCTCGCCGAAGCCCCGCATACAGACCAAGCATCACAAATACATACGGTGGTAATCCTCTTATCGCATCCAGCAATCTCTCCACCTGATCATCAGTCAAAGGGTTTTTCTCTTCTTTTTGAGGAACGCCCCCGTTCTTTCCAGACAAATAAATTGTAGGATTGTCCTGAATCACTTTGCTTTCCTTTGCCGCCGCAAAAATGCTCTTATAAAGTATATTGACCGATTTGTACACAGACGCTGATTTTTTGGATACCGGAACCAGTGCCAGACGAATATCATCCGCTGTAACATCTGCTATATTCATATGACCCAGAGGCTTTATAATATGCCGGTTTACTTTCGATGTGTAATCCGTCAACGTAGTGGCTCTTACCTGTGCGGATTGTAACAACAGCCACTTTTCGCAATACTCCTTTACTGTGGGGGATGATCTGCGAAATGTATTATCCTCAATCTGCTCTCTCGCTTCGAGCACCTTATCATATAATTCTTCACGGGTTCTGCCATACAACGCCACCCGCTTTCCATCAGCATCCTCAATTCGAGTCCGGTAATATTCCTTACCCGCCATGATGACGGTTCCGTACTGAGGAATCGCATATCTTTTTCTTGCCATCTTCGACACCTCCAAACTTTTAGCTGATATATTCATTATTGCGAATAACCTGCCAATACTCAACGATGTCGAATTTCGCTCCTGGCTGTTCTCTTCTTTCGGAAAGTCGGATTGTTATCCTTCGGCCTTGCACGATGTGTAGACCTTGCAATATACTCCTGAAGTCCAACTTCAGTAAAATAAACACAGCCATTCTCAACATACTGAACGTAAGTGATCAGCCCTTCCATTCTTGCATGATCCAAGGTGTCCAGGCTAATCCCCAACATCTCAGCGGCTTCTTTACGCTTAATCAATTTATCCACCATCAAAATTCACTTCCTTTCGGCATTTGCCTTGTCTTTTTTTCTCCGCCTGTTCCGGAATATAATATCCAAGCTGCACTTTCACAGCTTCATCAATTCCGCGCATCTGTCCCTTACTTACCTTGCCGAGATACCGAATCACACAGGTCTTATCACATGTATCAAGCTGCTCCGCCAATACCATCGAAGATCTTGCCAGCCCTTTTGCCTTCCGAAGGAAATAATGTGTTGGCTGGCTTCTTTTCTTTTGAATCTTCGTTGTCAGAGGAGCAACCGTAATCGTCGGCGCATAAAAGTTGCCGACATCATTCTGAAGAACCACTACCGGACGAACACCGCCCTGCTTTGATCCGACCGGAACACCGAGATTGGCGAGATATAAATCACCTCGCCGATAAACCCAGTTTTCTTTCATCTGGTTGCCTCCAATCCCATAATCATCTATGGATAAAAGCTGACAGAAAATAATACAACTGCTTTATTCTGACAGCTTTTCTGAAAATATGGTTTCTCTGTACTTTTTCTTATCACCCCAGAGATGTAGGATTTCTCACAGGCGGCAGTGTGCTTCACTGCTCCATTGGAATTTAACCATCCCGCCTTCCTTATGGCCGGACCGCGAATTACGGAAGTATCATTGTCCCTGTCCGGCTTTAACACCGCCGCCGGTTGCAATCCGGCATTTGCTTCTGCGAAACCGCTTCGCCCCTGTTTTAAGGTCGTTACAATTTCCTTGTTGAAATGATTTTCTATTTCATCTACCAGAAGATAACCACCTGAATGAAGAACTTCCTTTACCATCGAGAATGTAATAATGCCCTTAATCGTACCAGAGGACAGATACTGCTCAAGGTCTGCCGGATTATTCAGGATAATCTCTTCTTCATCCTTAAACTTCAAGTGGATAAATGTTTTTCCCTCTGTCTGTTCAAAACACAATTTCTCAATGGTCGGATCGAGAAATGCAATTACCTCCAATGGAATATCTTCGGTAAATGGAAGCACATTCACATTCGTATAGGAAAGCAGGCTGAATATTTCCACTGTATCATTCGCTTTTTTATTATGTGCAATGACAAAGCTGACATCATCAGAAAGGTATGCTTCATCGCTATTGCGCTGCTCTACAGGCTTCATTCCTGTAAAATCTGTCAGATACTTTTTCGACTTAACGGTTGCAATCGGTTTTTCCCAAAGGCTTTCAGACAGAATCGAATACACATATTCCCCTGTTTTCGACTTCTTTGCCGCAATTACAGTTTCCAAGCAACAGACGTAGCTACGCTTATCATAAAAATATGTGCGGATTGTAGCCTTCTTCGCTCCGCCAAGAATACTTTTTGCCTCCACATGATTGATAGGCTCATTTTTCACAATATTTAAGGCTAAGCTAATGACCTTTAATACCGAGGTCTTGCCAGATGCGTTAATTCCAATGAAAGCACAGGCAGAGTGGAGATAGTAGTTATCCGTCAAACGGTAAAGACTGTCTTTGTCCTCTTCGCAAACACGTTGCTGCGTATAAAAACAAATATCCAGGTCTTTTTTGAATAATGGGAGTCCTTGTGCGGTGATGCGGAGTATTTTCATAGATAGTCCTCCTCTAAAAACGGCTTTTTCGTTTTTATTTTCTTACAGCCTTATTATACGTCACAAATCAGAAAATATCAACGGATTTTTCGTTTTTATTTTCCAAATTGTTTTTTGACACTATAAAGTATCCGTTCCATACGGCGAAAGCCTTGTGATTGCTGACCTGTTCCACCGCATGAAATACATGGAGCGTCATGGAAGCGGCCTACGCAAAATCGTCAGGGGAAACCGAAAAGCCGCCTGGATATACAGCGGCATATAATCCGAAAATTTTCTCAACGGCAACAGATTTCAGAGTCATCTTGAAAAATGTAAATTACCAACTTAGTCAGAAAAACTTAGTTAGTGACCAAGTTAGTGAGCAAGATAAATCGCCGGACATCCCACACACAGTTTTGATTCTTTGTATCCACCTTATTGCCCACGGCAGTGAGGGTGCTCAAATCACTCATGCTCACTCTATCATGGGTACAGCCAATGATAAGTCCTATGACGCAACCCATGATAACTTAGAGGATGACACCCATC